>Ga0111539_10000004_pt1 | contig 751278 bp, 593 predicted proteins | sample RhiMethybrSRZTD1_FD_79667 | JGI IMG/M metagenome (GOLD analysis project Ga0111539, IMG submission 79667) | Populus rhizosphere microbial communities from Tennessee, USA - Rhizosphere MetaG P. TD hybrid SRZTD1 (version 2) (version 2) | ecosystem: Host-associated > Plants > Roots > Rhizosphere...
CGATAACTCCTAGTTATCGGGCACCCTCCCTTTCTCGCGCCTCGCATGCACACAAGAGTTCTCGACGACGCACCGCTCGACGTGCTGCTGTACTGTCACGATGGCTGCGGGTATGGCCACGCCAGCCGGACTGTGGCCATCGCGCTGGGGTTGCGGCGGATTGCACCGGATGCGCGCGTTTTGCTGGTGACCGGCAGCTCCGCCGTGTCGGAGCTCACGGCGGGGGCGGAGCTCGATTGGGTGAAGTTGCCGTCGTATCGCTCGGCGACCCGGGATGGGAACACCGTCGGGTTGCGGGGATTCTCAGGCTTCGAGCCTCCGCAGCTGGCGCAGTTGCGGGCGGCGTTGCTGGAAGATCTCGTCCGCGTGATGCGGCCGCGCGTGTTGTTCGTCGATCACATGCCGGCCGGCAAGAAGAACGAGCTGCTGCCGGCGCTGGAGGAGATGCGGCGCCAGGGTGGTCAGTGTGTGCTCGGCTTGCGCGCCATCGTCGGAGACAATGACGCCTTCTGGTCCGATGCAGCGGTGGAGGTCGTACGACGTCATTACGCGACCTGCCTGTGGTTCGGCGAGGAGCGCGTTCACGGGATGACGGAGTTGGACCGGATCCGGCGGTCTTACGCGTGCGTTCATGTCCCGATCGGGTTCGTATCGCGTGCGCGAGAACTGGACCGCCGCGGTCTCATCCCGCAGTCGAATGCCTACGGCACCGTGGCGTTCTCCTGGTGCGACGGAGAGACGGCGGCAATCGCGGACTCTGTAGCATCCGCCGTGGCGGCCACGGTGGCGCCGGCGCCGTGGAGCGCGTACATCGGACCGGCCCGGGGTGGTGCCGAACGCTCTGCCATCGCTGCCCGATTCGCCGAGGTGCCGGCGTTTCGGGTCGAGGAGTTCCACCGGTCCTATCTCGCCGCGGTGCGCGCGTCGCGTGTCGCCGTGACGTACGCCGGCTACAACACCATGACCGATCTCCTGTGGGCGCGCACGCCTGCCGTCGTCATCACGCGAGCGACCGTGGACAGCGAACAACAGCTGCACGCGTCCTGTCTGGCCAGGGTTTTCCGATCGGCCGCCGTGTTTCTCCACGAGGACGTCAACGCAGGGACCGTGCGTCGCGCTCTGGAGCGCCATCTCGCCGAGGAGCCCTCGTTTCCGGAAATCGACCTCGACGGATCGACGCGTGCGGCCGAAGTGCTTCGGGCCATGTCCTGAGTCTCATTCGAATGCCACTTCGAGACTCGGCACACCAACCGGGCAGATCGAACAGATGTCGATGCTCATCGGATCGCGCCGGAGTCGTTCGCGGAATCGAGCACGCTGCTCTGTGTTCCACCAGTCGTCAGCGCCGGTGCCGCGAAAGGTACCGAGGCGGTGGCGTCCGTTGTAGTCGTAACAGCAGGGAACGACCGCTCCGTCGGCATTCACCACCACGCGAACGAGCGGCCATTCGCATTGCGCGAGCTTGTAGCGATCGCGATAGGTGAGGCGGTCAGGGTCAGCATAGCGTGAGTAACGCGCATCGGTAGGCAGAAAGTCGCGGCCCAGGTCGCTGAACTCGACACCGGTCATGAGGGCGTTGAAGGTCTTCAGGCGTACGCGATCCACACCGGCCTCGCCCGCCAGGCGCCGAAAGTCTTCGACTTCCTGTTCGTTCCAGCGGTTGACCACGAATTGCGCTTCGATCCGCGGCTGGCCGCTCCCCAGGCGGTGTTTTGCGGCAACGAAGCGGCGGACATGATTCCAGATCTTCTCCAGGTCGCCGCCGACGCGGTACTTCTCATAGCTCTCCTGCGTTGCTCCATCGATCGAGATGCGCAGCGAATCGAGCCCCGCGCTCACGAGCGCGTCTTCCAACCCCGGCCGGAGGATCGTTCCGTTCGTGGTGATGGCCACGCATTCGATCCCGGCCTCCTTGGCGATGGCCACGATCTCGCCGATATGCGGATGCAGGAGCGGCTCGCCGTAGTTGTAGAGCGAGAGGGCGGTTACGGTCTCGCCGAGAGCTGACGCGATCTCGCGGAATGTCTCGACGGACATGTTCTCGTAGTGGTCCGCGGCGCCGTTTCCCACGGGGCAAAGCGGGCAGCGCAGATTGCATGTGCGCACCACTTCCACCATCGCCTCCATCGGCCAGCCGACGGGACTGGTTGCGGGCGGACCGAACCCCTGGGCCATTCTGCTGATGATTTTTGCCATCCGCCGTTCCGCGTGACGTTCGTGCTCGCCGCGCGAGAGGACGCTGCTGCCGCCGAGATCGAGAGCGCCCTCCGGGACGGTCTCGACGCCGACGCAGCAAACGGCGGAGGCGACGCCGCTGGCAACGATCTGTGCGCACGTCTCGAATCGCGACGCGGAAATGATCGGCCGTGAAACGTTGCGAGCCGCGTCGAGAATCAACTCCGCGGAAGAATCCCCGCCATCAATCCACACGACGCCGGCGTCGCGCATGCCGGCGATCGCCACCGATGGAAGCAGCGACCGGAGCGAGGAGCACACGCTGTTCGAGAATTCCGAGTCGCCGGTCGTATGCAGGCCGACCGAGTGCCGGGGTCTCGTCATCGCGCCGTCTCCTGAAGGAGCTCGTTCCACTCGCCGATCTCGCGCGCTAAAGTCAACGTGCGAGCAATTTCTCGCGAGCGTTGGCCGAGCTCTTGGCGCAGCGACGCATTTCCATCGAGCTCCAACATCGCTTCGCGCATGGAGGTCTCGCTCCAGTCGTCGAGGAAGATGGCGCTCTGACGCTGTTCGAGCAGGTCACGCATGGCGCCGACGCGGCTGCAGAGGATTGCCTTCCCGGCAGCCATCGCCTCGAGCACGGCATTCGGACAACCTTCGCTGAGACTGGGGGCCACGAAGACGTCCATATCGTCGAGAAGATCGAGGGAAGTGCTGCGTGGAACCAGCCCGGTGACGCGGATTCGGAATTGCGTGCGGTCGGACGTCGTCTTCGCGAAATCACCGACGAGGATCGCGCGCTCCTCCATGGCCAGCGTTTCGATGGCCCGCAGAAAAATCTCGATGCCTTTGACCGGTTTGAAGATGCCGATCGATCCGAAGATGGGCGCCTGCCGTCCGTTGGTCGACCAGGCCCGATCCAGGATGTCAGGCTCAATCCCGTTGTAGATGACGCGGGAAGGAGGCAAAGGTGCGGCGATCGCCGCGGCAAGGCTGTGAAGATCGCTGGCCGCGAAGATGCACGCCGCTGCGGTGCGGAGGGCCGCGCTGAGGATGGCCAGAGCGCCGGGCTCATAGACGGATCGCGCGACGTCGCTCCCTCGGAACGCGAGCACGACGGGGATCGAATACTGCTGTGCGATGACGGAGATCGGCAGCGCCAGTGGTACCGGATAAAACGCCACGATGACTGCCGGGCGATACTTCTCGATCAGCACGCGCAATCGAATCGATGTGTTGTGCAAGTCGACCGGAGGCAGAATCGGTGCATCCGACTGGGCGCTGGTGATGGAATCGAACGGCGGAAAGTAGTGGAGCAGGACGTCGCCGTGGAGCTGCTCCACCGGTCCGATGGGATTCTTTGTGGCATCGAGTTGCTGACTCCCCGAGTCGAAGACGGCCACGCTGACGATGTGCCCTGCCTTTGCCAGACCGGTCGAGATCCGCGCGCACGAGCTCCCGAGGCCGCCGGCATGAAACGCCGCGTGCATCGGTGTGACGAACAGGACGCGCATGACTGGACGCACTGTACCGCGCCCCGCCATTTCTCGCGCCCATCCGACGGTGGGTTTCAGGCGCCGTTGCTGAATGCGCCGCTGATCGATCCGAAGATCCAGACACGCAGCGTCCAGCGGAGGCCTCTACGGGATCGCCTTGACGTCCGTGATCCAGTACGACCGCTCGGTCACGTGCAGCTTTGCTTCGATGCGCGTCTGGTCGGCCGGCAGCTTCTCCACCTTCGCGCCGCGCACGTTGTAATCCATCTTCATCGCTTCCATGAAGTCCGGAATGCGTTCGTGGTCGAGGTTGAGACTGTTCCGCGTCACGTCCCGCGAGAGCACGACGCCGCGCACCGTGTAGAGCTCCTCGCCCGGCTCGCTCAGCGGCTTCGACGGGTCCTCGGCCTGCGCACAGGCGAAGAGAAGCGCGAGGACGAGAAGACAGAAGAGCAGGCGTTTCATGGAAGGGCGATTATAAGGACTGTGATTTGCGGTGCACGGGAGTCCGAGGGAGAATGATCGGCGTGGCACGGGCAACGAAAACAGAAATGACACAAACCGATCAGTTGTGGGAAGAGTATCGGGCGATGCAGCTCTCACCTGAGCAAAAGAGGGCGGCGCGCGAAGAGACCGAGGCTCGCGTGGAACAGGCGCGGATCGACGGCGTGTACGAACGGTTGCGTGAGATCGCGGGGACGGTGAAATGGTCCATCTCGTGGCGGGACCTCCGCAACGAGGAGTGATCGCGGTCGACACCAACGTAATTCACGATTAGCTCGGTGATCAGACTGGCCCGAAGCATCAGCTCGTCGCCGAGGCTCATGAACTAGATCGTCTCGCGCTGCCTCCCGCAGTGCTGACCGAAGCACTGAGCGACTACACCTTGCCGGCCGCGAAAGCCGCCCGAATTCGTGCAGTACCTTTACTTCGCCTTCTCGATGGATTCTGGGACCGGGCAGGCATTCTTCGCGCCCTCATGCTCCGCCACGGATACAACGGAAGCCTCGGCAATGTTCTCGTCGCCCAAGCCTGCATCGATCAGGACATTCCTCTGATCACGTATGATCGCGACTTCCGACGCTTCGAAAGAGCCGGATTGAGGTTGCTGTAGAGAGGGGAATCGTCCGAATGCTTCCAGAGAAAACGTTCGAGGGGCGCACCGGCGTCATCACCGGTGGTGCTACGGGGATCGGGTTTGCGATTGCGCGCGAGGTGGCTCGCCTCGGTGGGCGGGTCGTGCTGGCCAGCCGCAAGGAAGAGAAGCTGGCGCCGGCGGTGGAGCAGATCCGCTCGGAGACGGGGCGGGCCGACGCGGCGCATTTTCATGTGCTCGACGTGCGGGATGCCGCGGCGGTCGAGGGGATGGCGGCGAAGGTGGAGAGCGATTTCGGTGGCGCCGATTTCCTCGTAAACAACGCGGCGGGTAACTTCATCGTTGCGGCCGAGGAGCTTTCCGTCAACGGCTGGAACTCGGTGATCGGCATCGTGCTCAACGGGACGTTCTACGCGTCGAGTGCGGTCGGGAAGCGGATGATCGCGCGCGGCAAGGGCGGCGTGATTCTGAACGTGATCGCGAACTACGCGTGGACTGGCGGCCCGGGAGTGATCCACTCCGCGAGCGCGAAGGCCGGGGTGCTGGCCATGACGCGGACGCTGGCGGTGGAGTGGGCGCGCCACAAGATCCGCGTCAACGCCATCGCGCCGGGACCGGTCGATACGCCGGGTGCGGCGGAGCGGCTGTTTCCGGATCCGATGATCATGGAGGGGATCCGCAAGACTATTCCTCTGCGCAGGTTTGCGAACCTGGAAGAGATCGCCAACGCGGCTTCTTATCTGTTGTCTGAATACGCGTCTTATGTGAGTGGCGAGAATTTCGTAATCGACGGCGGGCAGTGGCTCTCCGGCGCCGATTACTTCACGCGACTGAAACAAATGATGCCACGCTGACCCTGGGAGGTTCCCCGTGATGGCTCGTCGCTTTGCCGTCTGCGTTTCGCTTCTGCTGGTGGTCCTCGGTCCGGCTCGCGCCCAGAAGATCCCGTCCCTCGGCGAGACGATCGAAGTGGCCATCGTGAACGTCGATGTCGTGGTCACGGGCAAGGACGGGAAGCGCGTCCACGGGCTGACGCGGGACGACTTCGAGATCTACGAGAACGGGAAGGCACAGCCGCTGTCGCACTTCGCGGAGTATCGCGGCGAAGCGGTCCGGAACAGAGATTACCTGGGCGCGGAGGCGGCGGCCACGCTCGAGGAGACGCCGTCCGAGCCACTCGCCAATCAGCCGAGCCAGCGGCGGACGCTGGTCCTCTTCATCGAGGAGTTCAAGCTCCCGGGCTTCCGCGTCGAGGCGTTCATCAACTCGATGAAGGACCTGGTGCGCAACACGATCCACAGCGGCGACTCGGTGTCGCTGGTGTCGTTCGACGGGAGCGCCAGGGTGCGCCTATCGGCGACCGGCGACGTGGCCGCGGCCGAGCGCGAGCTCGACGAGATCAGCCGGGAGTGCAGCGGGCCGGTGCGCGAGAAGGTCCGGATCGCCGCCGTCGAGGCCGCGGATGTGCGCGCCTTCAATGCCGAGGCGGCGGCCATCGCCTCGGCGCGCGGCATGCAGATGTCTGTGCCGTCGGATACCGAGGTGGCGGTGAACGCCGCGCGCATCCATGCCCTCGAAGCGCGCGTGGAAATGAACCGCCGCGTGGCCACGATCAACACGCTCATCCACGGAATGGCCGGCATCGAAGGGAAGAAGCTCCTCGTCCTGGCCTCCCACCGCCTCGGCGAATACACCGGTGCCGAGTTCTACTACGCCGCGGGCATCACCGATTCCATGATCCCGGCGCTGGAGCGCGCGGACTTCGACAACCGTCCGGCCGTGCGCAGCATCATCGCCAACGCCAATGCCTCCGGCGTGACGATCTATCCCGTTTTTCCGACGGGCCTCGATTACATCCCCGCTGATCCGGGCGCGCGCGACATCTCCCGCCACGTGCTGGTTAACGAGATGGTCATGCTGCAACAGATCGCCGATCAGACCGGAGGCGCGACGAGCTACGGTACGTTGAACACGGCCAAGCTCATGCCCACCGTTGCCGAAGACATGTCCAACTATTACTCGCTGGCCTATCGCGCCACGCCGCAGCGCGACGACTATGCCCGCAAGATCGTCGTGAAGATGAAGGACCCGGCCCTGAACGCGCGCGCGCGGCGTGAGTTCGTGGAGAAATCCGACGATTCGCAGATGCGCGACCGCGTGCTGGCGATGCTGCACGATGCGCCGATGGAATCGAACTTCCAGCTCCAGGCCGAGCTGGGAGCGACGAGGAAGGCCGGACGCAGGACGCAGACGGCGCCTCTCAAGGTGCGCATCCCGATCAACGCGCTGACGCTGCTCCCGCAGGGCGGGAAGCACTCCGGTGCGTTCACGGTCTACGCGATCACGGGCGGAAAGCTCGGCGAGATCAGCGAGGTTACGCGCCGTACGCAGTCGTTCGACGTCCCGGCCGCCGATCTGGAGCGCGCCATGGCCGGTTACTTCACCTATGACTTCGACGTGATCGTCAGCCCGCTCACGAAGCAGGTGGCCATCGGCGTGCTCGACGAAGTGTCGAAGACGTACGGCATGGTCAGCGTGCCGGTCGCGCCGGCTGCCCGGTGAGGTAGTCCACGGCGACGTAGGCCAGCGAGCGAACGCCGAGGGGCAGACCGCTTTCGTCGACATAGAAGAGCGGTGAGTGGTTCGACGCCGCCTGCTCCGGCGTCTGGTCCGGGGGACGCGTTCCGATCCAGTAGAACAGGCCCGGAACGGCCTTCTGGAAGAACGAAAAGTCTTCCGCTCCCAGGACTGCGTTCACGAGCCGCACGTTTTTCGCGCCGGCCGCGCTGCGCAGTGAGGGCAGGGCGCGCTCGGTGAGCGCCGCGTCATTGAACGTGATCGGATAGCCGTTCGTGATCGTGACCTCCGCGGTGGCTCCGCCGCTGGTGGCGATGCTCTCCGCGGTGCGGCGGATGCGCGTGTGGATCTCGTCGCGCATCGCGGCATCGAGCGAGCGGATGGTGCCGATCATCTCCACGGTGTCGGGGATGATGTTGTTCCGCACGCCGCCGTGGATGGCGCCGACGGTGACGATGGACGGCGCGACCGTGGAGTCGACCTGGCGGCTGGGAATGGTCTGCAGGCCGAGCACGATCTGCGAGGCCACGACGATCGGATCGACACCCAGCCACGGATACGCGCCGTGCGTCTGTTTGCCGTGCACGACGATCCTGAACGAATCGACGGCGGCCATCATCCCTTCCGGTTTGTAGGCGATCTCGCCGGCGGGAAAACGCGAGGTGACGTGCAGCCCGAAAATGGCGTCGACTTTCGGATTGTCGAGCACGCCCTTCTCCACCATCAGCTCGGCGCCGCCTTCCTCCCCCTGCGGCGCACCTTCCTCGGCGGGCTGGAAGATGAACTTCACAGTGCCGGGGAGCTCGTTGCGCATGCCGGCCAGCACTTCGGCCACGCCGAGGAGGATGGCCACGTGGGCGTCGTGTCCGCACGCGTGCATCACGCCGACGTCCTGTCCGTTGTAGGTGGTGCGCACCTTGGACGCGAACGGCAGATCGACCTGCTCGGTGACGGGGAGCGCGTCCATGTCCGCGCGCAGCGCCACGACCTTGCCCGGCTTGCCCCCTTTCAGAAGACCAACCACGCCCGTGTGCGCGACCTGCTCCTGCACGTCGATGCCGAGGGCGCGCAGCTTGCCGGCCACGAGCTTTGCTGTCCGCACCTCGCGATTTCCGAGCTCGGGATTCTGGTGAATGTCGCGGCGGCAGGCGATCACGCCCGCCTCGACGCGCGCCGCGGCCGCATCGATGCGCGCGTGCAGATCGGCAGGAGCGGCAGTGAGAGAGGACATCGAAACCTCCAGTAGAAGAAGAACAGCGAGCAAGCGCATGGCGGGATTGTAGTGGGGTCTGATCCGCTGCGGCGCGGAGAGAGGCATACTGTATTTTGACGGAGGTTTTTCTCATGGTCCCGCATGGACGTTCCATCGCTGCCGCGTTCGTACTGCTCGTCGTCATGGCCGCACCGGCCATCGCGCAACGGACGCTGCCGCCGGCCGGCGACACCATCGACGTCTCGATCGTCAACGTCGACGTGTTCGTGACGGACAGGCGCGGCAAGCGCATCACGGGACTGACTCCGGCCGATTTCGTGATCCGCGAGAACGGGCGCGTGCAGCCGATCACGAACTTCGCCGAATACGCGCCCGACGCCGAGGATGCGCCGGGCAGCCAGGCACCGGCACACGCCGGGAAACGGACCATCCTCGTGTTCGTGGAGCGCTTCTCGCTGCCGACCTTCCGCACGGGACCGATGTTCGCCTCGATCCGCAAGACGCTGCACAGTCTGGTCCGGCCCGGCGATTCCGCGGCGGTCGTCTTCTGGGACAACGACAGTGCCTTCACCCTGCAGTTCTTCACCGACGATCTCCCCAGCCTCGACGCCGCGCTGGTCGAGATCGAGCATCAAAGCTCCGGCGTGCCGGGCACTGCCGACGTGCTGCGCCGCCGCGCGTTCGCCCGCGCGTTCTTCGCCAGCCTGCCGCCGGAGACGATCGCCGGGCGGCACGATCTCGACAGTCTCGACGCCTGGGACTTGCAGGCCAACGCGCAGTACGCGCTCTTCCGCTTCAAGCACAAGACCAATGAGCTGCAGGCGTTGATGCGCAGCATGTCCGACGTGGAAGGACGCAAGGTCGTCATCCTGGCCACGACCGACTTCGGCATCTTTCCCACCGTGATCGGCTATCCGATCGGAGCGGCACCGGGCGCGAAGCGCGGGCGTCTGGAGACGGAGAAGTACCGCACCGCCGTGGCGCGCACGGCGAACGAGCACGGGATCACGATCTATCCGGTCTATCCCGTCGGGCTGGAGTGGACGTCCAATTCCTCGGCGGCGGAGAACCGCGTCAGCCGGCAGCGGGACATCAATCGTTCCGGGCAGGACCTGGAGGTCCTGATGAACCAGACCCGGGCCCTCGACGAGCTGGCCAAAGAGACCGGCGGCCTCATGGCCTCCGGAAGCACGGACATCGTGTCGCTCCTGCCGCGCGTGGCCGAGGACCTGGACCGCTACTACTCGATCGCGTACAAGACGCCGGCCACCGGGACGACGCGGTCGCGCGACATCTCCGTGAAGACGAAGAATCGCAACTACGTCGTCCGCTCGCGCCACGCCTATGTCGAAAAGACCGACGTGACGCGGATGCAGGACCGCGTCATCGCCAACCTCTATCGCCCCGACCAGAAGGGAGCGATCCCGGTGCACGTCGAGATCGGCAAGATCGACAAGGTCAGCCGGACCCGCTGGTCCGTTCCCGTGCGGGTCACGATTCCCGTCAACGCGCTCTCGGTCGGTCCGGACGGCAAGGGCAGCTTCTCCGTATTCGTGGCCACCGGCGGCATGATCGGCGTCATGAGCGAGGTCGAGCAACGCACGCGCGCCTATTCGTCCGCAGAGTTTGCGGATCGCGAGCACATCACGTACGAGCTCGACGTGACGTTCAACGGTGCCTCCAGCGTGATCTCCATCGGCGTGCTGGACTCCGGGTCGAAGGACTTCGGCCTCAAGACCGTCAACCTGCCGCCGTACCGCCCCGAAGACCTCGTCGTGAGTGAATGAGCCGCGTCGCGCGCATCGGTGTCATCTCCGACACGCATGGAGTCCTCCATCCGGCGGTCGCCGAGGTCTTCGCGAACGTCGACCAGATCGTCCACGCCGGCGACATCGGCGGCGCTCACATCCTCGCGGCGTTGCGCCTCCTGGCGCCGGTGACTGCGGTGGAGGGGAACAACGACGGCGATGCCTCCGGCGAGACCATTGTGCGGATCACGCTCGGTTCGCTCCGGCTGCTCCTTACGCACATCCTCCCCCGTCCGCACAAACCGGCGGCCCGCATCACCGCCTCGCTGCGTGACGAGCCGGCCGATGTCGTCGTCTTCGGCCACAGCCATCTGCCGCACAACGAGATCATCGGCGGTGTCCGCTACTTCAACCCCGCCAGCGCCGGCCCGCGCCGGTTTGACTATCCGGTGTCGGTGGGGTTGTTCGAGAAGAAAGGCCGCGAGTGGAGCGCCATGCACATCGCGCTGGATGAGAGGTCGGTGGATGGGTTGAAGAAGCGGATGAATCAGCTCTCAGATTGACGCTCTGTGGACGTGGTGGACTCAGTCCACTACGTCCACAAAGAGTGAGGTCTTTCGCCCTCACCCGTATAATCAACCCCATGGCGTTCCTCGAAGGCCGCGACCTGTCGAAGACCTATCGCAACGCCGAGGTGCCGGTGGTGGTGTTCAGCGACCTGGATCTCGCGGTGGAGAAGGGCGAGATGCTGGCCATCGTCGGGCCGTCCGGGATCGGCAAGTCGACGCTCCTCCATCTGCTGGGAGGTCTCGACCACGCCGACACCGGGTCCGTCCGCGTCGACGACAAGGAACTGACCTCCATGTCCCCCGACGAGCTGGCCCGCTTCCGGAACCGGAACGTCGGCTTCGTCTTTCAGTTCCACCATCTGCTGCCGGAGTTCAGCGCCACGGAGAACGTGGCCATGCCGGGCTGGATCGGAAAGATGGACCATGACGAGGCGCTGGAGCGGGCGGAAGGGCTGCTGTCCGAGCTCGGGTTAGGAGCGCGGAAGCGGCATTTTCCCAACCAGCTTTCCGGCGGGGAACAGCAGCGCGTGGCCATCGCCAGGGCCCTTTTGGCGGAGCCGGTTTTGTTCCTGGCGGACGAGCCGACGGGGAACCTGGACCTCGAAACCAGTGAAAAAGTGTTCGATTTGATGCGCGAGTGCCACAATAAAAGAGGGCTGACGTCCGTTATCGTGACGCACAACCCTGACTTGGCGGCACGTTGCGACCGAGTCTTCGTGATGAAGCAGTCGCGTTTCAACTAGGCCCATGTTCGAAAAATACAACGAGAAAGCACGCCGCGCCCTCTTCTTCGCCCGCTACGAAGCCTCGAAGCTCGGCTCGCGCGTCATCGAGTCCGAGCACATCCTGCTCGGCGTCCTCCGCGAAGGGGAGGAGATCATCAAAGAGATCTTCTCCCGCTTCAACGTCAAGCCCGAACAGATCCGCCGCGACGTCGAGGGGGACCGTCTCTTCGTCGACCGGATCTCCTCCTCGGCCGAGCTGCCGCTTTCCGAGGAGTCGAAGAAGATCCTCGCCTATGCCGCGCATGAGGCGGAGTCGATGCTCCACCAGTACGTCGGCACCGAGCACCTCCTCATCGGCATCCTGCGCGTCGAATCCGCCACGGCGGCGCGCATCCTCACCGCCAAGGGCCTCAACGTCTACGGCGTCCGCGAGGAGACGATCTCCATCCTCAAGGAGCGGGAGGCTGACAAACAGAAGAAAGAGCTCCCTTTCCTTGCTGAATACGCGCGCGACCTCACGGCCATGGCCCATCAGCAGCAGTTCGATCCGCTGATCGGCCGCGAGAAAGAAGTCGAGCGCATCATCCAGATCCTGTCGCGGAGGACGAAAAACAACCCCATCCTCCTCGGCGAGCCCGGCGTCGGCAAGACCGCCATCGTGGAAGGCCTGGCCCAGCGCATCGTCGACGGCAACGTGCCGCTCTTCATCGCCAACAAGCGCATCCTCTCGCTCGACCTGTCCCTCATCGTGGCCGGCACCAAGTACCGCGGCCAGTTCGAGGAACGCCTGAAAGGCATCATCAAGGAGCTGAAGGAAAACCAGGACATCATCATCTTCATCGATGAGATCCACTCGCTGATCGGCGCGGGCTCGGCGGAAGGCTCGCTCGACGCCGCCAACATCCTCAAGCCGGCACTCTCGCGCGGCGAGATCTCCTGTATCGGCGCCACCACGATCCGCGAGTACCGGCGCTACATCGAGAAGGACCGGTCGCTGCTCCGCCGCTTCCAGGCCATCATCGTCAATCCGCCCACCGAGGATGAGACGCTGCAGATTCTGGAAGGCGTGAAGGAACGGTACGAATCGTTCCACAAGGTCAAATACAGCGAGACCGCCATCAAGAGCGCGGTCTACCAATCCAACCGCTACATCACCGACCGCTTCTTCCCCGACAAAGCCATCGACATCCTCGACGAGGCCGGTGCCAAGGTGAAGCTGCGCCGCGTGGCAGACACGCAGAACCTGCGCAGGCTGGAGGCCGAGACGCGCTCCATCGTCAAGGAGATGAAGAAAGCCATCTCCGACAAAGACTTCGAGAAAGCGGTCTTCCTGCGCGAGCGTGAGATCGAGCTGAAGGAAGAGATCGAGCGCTTCAAGCAGGAGCGCGAGATGGTCGGCGACGAGATGATGGAAGTCACCCAGCGCGACGTCGAGGAGATCATCAGCTCCTGGACCGATATCCCGGTGACCTCGATCGAGGCGGACGAAGCGGCCAAGCTCATCAACATGGAAGAGATCCTGATCCGGCGCATCGTCGGCCAGGACCGGGCCATCCGGGCCATCTCCCGCGCCATCCGCCGCTCGCGCCTCGGCGTGGCCTCACCGAATCGCCCCATGGGCTCGTTCATCTTCCTCGGCTCGTCGGGCGTCGGAAAGACCGAGGTGGCTCGCCGCCTGGCGGAGTTCCTCTTCGGATCGCAGAAGCACCTGGTGCGCTTCGACATGTCCGAGTACATGGAGAAGCACGCCGTCTCCAAGCTCATCGGCTCGCCCCCGGGCTACGTCGGCCACGAAGAAGGCGGGCAGCTCACCGAGCGTGTGCGCCGCAATCCTTACTCCGTGGTGCTGCTCGACGAGATCGAGAAAGCGCATCCCGACATCGCCAATATTCTTTTGCAGATTCTCGAGGACGGCATCCTCACCGACTCCCTCGGCAACCAGGTCGATTTCCGCAACACGCTGATCATCATGACCAGCAACCTCGGCACGCGGCACCTGGCCACCAAGGGCCACATGGGCTTCCGCGAGCATGGCGACGAAGTCGACCAGAAATCGGCCGAGCTGCTCATCCACCAGGAGCTCAAGCGCGAGTTCTCCCCCGAGTTCATCAACCGCATCGACGAAGTCATCATCTTCAACCCGCTGACGGATGCCGAGCTCCGGGCGATCTGCCAGCTGCTGATCGATGACGTCAACATCGCCATCCTGCAGAAGAACGTGCAGATCGCCGTGGACGAGTCGGTGGTGAAGTGGCTGCTGGCCAAGGCCCGCGAGGAATCGAACTCCGGCGCCCGGCCGCTCCGCCGCGCCATCCAGCGCTACATCGAAGACGAGCTGTCGGAGTTCATGATCCGCCACAAAGACACCGTGCCCGAGCGCATCGACTTCACGATGCACGGGGACGAAGTGTTGCTCGTGCCGCGGGCCGTGGAAGAGCCGTTACCGACGTAACCTGATGAACCTGGCCGGCTATCTGCGGGAGAAATGGGCGGCGCTCCATGCCGGCCAGATGATCACCGCGGAACGCCAGTTGCTGCTCCTGGGCAGGTTGCTGTCCGAGACCGTCAAGTCTAAACACGCGATTGCTTCTCTAAGAGAAGTTGAGTTCACCGTGTTTTCCCAGTTCGGCGACGACGGCATCATTCAATGGCTGGTGAGCCATCTGGAGTTTCCGAGCAAAACCTTCGTCGAATTCGGCGTGGAGAACTACCGGGAATCGAACACGCGCTTTCTGATGATGAATGACAATTGGTCCGGCCTGGTAATGGACGGGTCCGAATCCAACGTGGCGCAAATCATCCACTCTGAGTATTTCTGGAAGCACGAGCTGTCGGCCAAGGCCGCCTTCATCGACAGGGACAACATCAACGGGCTGCTCGCGGCGCATTCACTCGATAGGGAGACCGGAATTCTCCACATCGACGTGGACGGCAACGATTATTGGATCTGGAAAGCGATCGACACCATCTCTCCGATCGTGGTCATCCTGGAATACAACAGCGTCTTCGGCGTCGAGCGGGCCATCACCGTTCCCTACGACCCGGCCTTCCACAGGACCGCCAAACATTACAGCGATCTCTATTTCGGCGCATCCCTTCGCGCGCTTCACCAACTGTCGGCGGCAAAGGGCTACTCGTTCATCGGATGCAACAGCGCCGGCAACAACGCCTACTTCGTGCGCAACGATCGATTGAACGACAGCGTCAGCGCGACGTCTCTGGAGAGCGGGTATGTGCGCTCCAGGTTCCGGGAGAGCCGCGATCGAAACCACGCGCCTACGTACCTGGCAGGTCCTGAGCGGATCGAGGCCATCAGAGGGATGCCGGTCCATAACGTGGACACGGACCAGATCGAAGCGCTGTGATTACTGCGCGATGATCCAGTCCATGACCGGATCGCGGCCAGCGAGCCAATCCGCCCAGGTAGGCAGGATCTCTTTGTCCGGCGCGACGAGCTGGTCGTCGTCCAGGAACTTGTAATACCTGGTCGAATAGGAAATATCCATCCGCGCATTCGGCAGCGTCAGCTCGTCGTTCTCGCTGTAACTGTTTGGCCGTTCGCCGATGGTCTCGCCGACGAGCGTAGCGTGGGCGATCTGGCGAAAGTCGATGGAGTTCTTGAGTGCCGCGGAGAATGTCCGGCCGCTGGTGATGGCGTAGGCGCGGAGTTTCGGCCGGCGCGCAAGTTCGTCGACGAGGTATTTCCTGCCGACGTTGAAGTCGCCGCCGCCGTTCTGGCGCAGGTCGATGGCGATCTTCTGCACGGGATGGCTGTCGACGAACGCCCAGAGCTCGCGCGACCTGGCCCGGAGGTCGTCGTACTTGCGGAAGCTCACGTAGACGGTCTTGGAATCCGGCAGCCATTGGAACCAGAACCCTTCCATCGGGCGCTGGCGGTACAGGGGCGGGTTCGGCGCGGCCAGCCGCCAGTCCGGCCTCGCTGTCGTGTCGATGGCATTGACGACGGCCGAGCGTTCGCTGCCGTCATCCAGTTTGACCGTGAAGCGCGCCGTGGCGGCGCTTTTGGTGATGCCGAGGCCGTGCATCACTTCGGCGACGGACAACCATTGCGGAGTGAAGGCGTCGAAGAGGACCTCGCTCTCGGCTTGCGGGAGAATCGTGCGGACTCGCGTGGTTGCATCTTCCAACGCGGTGTCGTCGATCCGGGTCAATCGTCCGCCGACGAGCTCCGCGGCCGGTCCGGCGCCGCGCACGACACGGTGAATCCCTTCGATGCGCGTGATGGTGATCGGGAACTGATGCACGCTCGACGGCAAGCGAACGTAGGTGTGGCCGTCGCCGACCATGGCCGTGATTCGCATCAGCCCGGCGATCATCTCGTCGTCGCTCGCAGCGGTGGCTTTCTCGCGAAGCGCAGCCACCGCGGCGGCGAACTGCTCGCGCGTGATCGTATGGAAGGCGTTCTTGTGCCGCTTCAGCAGCTCGCGCCCGAAAAAGTCCACGTCGGCACGCCATTTCTCCGCGGTCATCGGCGGCAGCGGCTGCGGTTTGGACGCCGCGAGCAGGCTGCACGAAAGGAGGAGTGCCAGGAGGACGGTTGTTCGTTGCACCATCACAGTGATCAACGCTTCAAGCGCGGACTGGTTCCGTGTGATTCTTCTTGCGCGGCGACTCCGAGGCAGGCATCATGGCGCTTCGATCGCACGCCCCATCCCCCTAACTTAACGAACTTCCGCTTCCTGTGCGAAAGCCTTGTGTATGGAGGAGCTATGTCTCGTCTTGGCGCTAGCTTTGTCTTGATCCTTTCCTTTTCCCTGACGCTCATGGCCGGCCCGAAGCCCGGCTACAAGTATTACGTCGTAGGCAATTCGAATGATGTCGTCAGAACGACGACGGCAGGCACGGTTCTGATGGGTGGCGGAACGGACGTCGATGCCGCCTTTCAATGGATGATCGGCAAATCCGGCGGCGGCGACTTCGTCGTCATCCGCGTGACCGGAACCGATGCGTACAATCCGTACATCTATGGATTGGGAACGGTCGATTCCGTCGAGACGCTGATCATTACGACACTTGCCGGCGCCAATGACCCATTCGTGGCCAACAAGATCCGGAATGCCGAGGCGGTTTGGATCGCCGGTGGCGACCAATCGGATTACATCAACCTGTGGAAAGGCACGCCGGTCGCGGACGCGATCAATTACGTCGCCAATACAAAGGGAGCGCCAGTTGGTGGAACCAGTGCCGGTCTTGCTGTACTCGGCCAATTCATCTACTCGGCCCTCACCGGATCGGTGACCTCCAGCCAGGCCCTGGCCAATCCATTTCATAGTTACGTTACGCTCGATCGGGACTTCGTCCAGATCCCCAATATGACCGGTGTTTTTACGGACTCCCACTTCGTAACCCGCGACCGCCTGGGCCGCCTGGTGGCGTTCCTGGCGCGCGTGATCAAGAACGGGTGGGCCGTGGACGTGAAGGGCATCGGCATCGACGAGCAGACAGCCATCCTGGTGAATCCAAACGGATCCGCCACCCGAGTCGGCAACGGTGCGGCGTATTTCATGCGATCGAACGGGCAGCCGCAGGTTTGTCTGTCCGGGACGCCGCTCACTTATCAGAATCTCTCCGTCTATAAAGTGTCAGGCGCGGCCACGTTCAATTTCGCCACCTGGACCGGTACCGGCGGCACGGCATATACCGTCTCCGCGAATACCGGCGCATTGAGCTCCAGCAACGGCTCGATTTATTGAAGCCGCCGTAGGCGGCGATAGCGTATAGCACCCGGCTTCAGCCGGGTGTGAAATACGTTGTAGTAAACGGAGCCCGCGTAGCGGGCGGCAGCGAACCCTGTCGCCCGCTACGCGGGCTCATTCATTGTGCGTCGTTTTTCACCCGGCTGAAGCCGGGTGCTATTGGCTATCGCCGCCCACGGCGGCTCGGTACCACGCGCACACCCGCCGTAATGGACACGCGGAGAGCGTTCGAGTCGGGCGCGACGCTGACGATGCCGCCGCACAGCAGCAGGATCTTGTCGGCAATGATAGGGTCGCACCCGTGAGACTCTGGTCGCTGCATCCTCAGTATCTCGATTCCGCCGGTCTGGTGGCGCTCTGGCGCGAGGGGCTGCTGGCGCAGGCGGTGCTCCTGGGGCGGACTCGCGGGTACACCCACCATCCGCAGTTGCTCCGGTTTCGGGAGCAAGAGGATCCGATCGGCGCGATCGCCGGCTATCTGCATCACGTCGTGCTCGAAGCGGAGCGGCGCAGCTACGCGTTCGATCGTACGAAGTTGCCGCCCCTCACTCCCACGCCGCCGGTAGCGCTGACGGACGGTCAGCTGCTCCTGGAATGGCAGCATCTGAAGGCCAAGCTGCGCCTGCGGAGCCCGGACAGCTATCGCCGGATCGCGCGCCTGAAAACACCGCTGCCTCATCCGAGTTTCGTGATTGTTTCCGGACCCGTGGCGGAGTGGGAACGGGCCCGTATCGAGTCGTGACAACTCCCGCGCTTCTTCGCGATTAGAATGGGGCATCGTCCAACAGGTTCCGTTTCAGGCTAGGAGAAGAAGATGAGAGTTTTCATTCGTTCAGTGGCGGCGTTGGCTGTCTTACTGCTCTGTGGAATTGTCCTCGGGCAGGGCGTCACCGGCAATCTCGTGGGCACGGTGACCACGGAAGGAAACGGTCTGCCGGGTGTCACGGTGACCGTGTCTTCGGCATCGCTTCAGGGTGTTCGCACCGCGGTCACCGGGGATACGGGCGGGTATAGCTTTCCGTCGCTGCCCCCCGGCGACTACTCGGTCAAGTTCGAGCTCAGCGGACTGCAGACCGTGACCAAGTCGATGCGCGTGAATCTGGCGCAGACCGCTCGCGTCGACGCCAACATGCATCCGTCCGCCATGACGGAAGCGATCACGGTCACGGCGTCGGCTCCGGCCGCGCTGGAGACCACGGAGGTCAGCACGAACTTCACGAGCGAACAGCTCGCGGAGCTGCCGACCCTGAACCGCAACATCGCCGCGGCGGCGTTGCTGGCGCCGGGCGTCAACGACGCCGGCCCGAACAAGCAGATCGTCATCTCCGGCGCGCAGTCGTTCGACAACCTCTTCCTCGTGAACGGCGTCGTGGTGAACGAGAACCTGCGCGGCCAGCCGCACAACCTCTTCATCGAGGACGCGGTCCAGGAGACGACGGTACTCAGCGGCGGCGCGATCTCGGCCGAATACGGCCGGTTCACGGGCGGCGTGGTCAGCACGATCACCAAGTCGGGCGGCAACGAGTTCACCGGCTCGCTGCGCGACAGCTTCCGCAATGACGACTGGCAGTCCAAGACGGACTTCGCCGGCGAGGCCGATCACATCGACGACGTCAACAGCGTGTACGAAGGAACGTTGGGCGGCCGCATCATCCGCGACCGCCTGTGGTTCTTCGGCGCGGGCCGCAACGAGAAATCGGCCACGAGCGCGGAGACGGTCGTCAGCCGGATCGCGTTCACGCAGCCCGTCGACGAGAAGCGCTACGAAGGCAAGCTGACCGGCCAGATCACCTCCAAGCACAGCCTGGTCGGTTCGTATCTCGACGTGAGCCGTATCGAGGGCAACAACCGCTTCGGCAACGTCGTCGATCTGGCCAGCCTCACCGACCGTGAGCTGCCGAATACCCTCAAGGGCATCCACTACAACGGCGTGATCACGAACAACCTCCTGATCGAAGCCGGCTACAACAAGATGAACTTCGCCTTTGTTGGCGGCGGCGCGAACACGCACGACCGCATCCTGGGCACGCTCCTGCGCGACACGGCCACCTCGAACCGCGGCTGGTCGCCCACGTTCTGCGGCATCTGCCGCAACAAGGAGCGCAACAACAAGTCCGCCCAGATCAAGGGGTCGTACTTCCTTTCCACGAAGGGGCTGGGTCAGCACAGCCTCACCGCCGGGTGGGACGATTTCCACCAGCTGCGCATCGAAGACAACTACCAGTCCGGCAGCAACTACCGCCTCTGGGGCGACTTCTTCTTTGTGGGCGGCAATCTTTTCTTCACCGCCAACCCCACGAACTCACTGGTGGCCTATCACCCGCTGCTCCAGGAGAGCAAAGGCTCGGACTTCCAGGTGTCGTCGCTGTTCCTCAACGACAAGTGGGACTACAACGCCAACCTCAGCTTCAACGTCGGCGTGCGCTACGACGCGGCCGAGGGCAAGAACCAGTCGAAGGTGACCACGGTCGACGACACGGCCTTCAGCCCCCGCCTCGGCGTCATCTATGACCTCAAGGGCGACGGCACGCATCGCTTCTCGGCCAGCTACAGCAAGTTCGCCTCGAAGGTCGACCAGGGAGCGGGCGACGCCACGTCCCAGGGCGGCCGTTATGCCTCCTACTACTGGAACTATCGCGGACCGGCCATCAACCCGCTCGGCGCGGCCACGCCGGCAGCCGATCTCGTTCCCACGGCCGAAGTCATCCGCCGCATGTTCGAGTGGTTCGACGGGCAGGGCGGCATCAACAACACCTCGCTCATCAACTCGCTCGACATCCCCGGCTTCACGACGCGCATCGGCGAGAACCTCACCGCGCCGAGCATGGATGAATACACGATCGGATACGGCACGCAGATTTCGCCGCGGGCCTACTTCCGCGCCGACCTCATTCATCGCAAGTGGAACGACTTCTACATCCTCCGCAAGGACCTGAGCACCGGCAAAGCCGCGCTTCCCGCGCCCAGCACCCGCACCGTCGATCAGGGCGTGATCGAGACGGGCAACGATCTGGAGCGGAGCTACAACGGCGTCCAGATGCAGGGCAGCTATCAGATCAGCTCAGGATTCTCCCTGGGCGGCAACTACACGTGGTCCAGGCTGCGCGGCAACGTGGAGGGCGAACAGTTCAACAACGCCACGGTGCTGGCCGGCTGCAACGGCGGCGCCGTCGTGCCGGGTACGGACAGCGGACTGTGCGCCCCGGAGTATCAGAACTTCGAGCAGAACCATCCGGTCGGCTATCTCTCGGGCGACATGCGCCACCGCGGCTCGGTGTGGCTGCAGTACAACCTGCCCACGGCGCTCGGACGCTTCAACGTCTCGCTGCTGGAGCGCTTCCACAGCGGCCTGCCGTACTCCTCCGCCGGTTCCATCGACATCCGCCAGAGCGCCACTCTCCCGGACGGCATCGCCAACCCCGGCTACGTCACTCCGCCGGCCCGCGTCTGGTACTACTTCGGAGAGCGCGGCCAGTACCGCGCTGACTCCATCACGTCGACGAACCTGGCCCTCAACTACGAGTCGCCGGCGTTCCACGGCGCGAACTTCTTCGTCCAGACGGACATCATCAACGTGCTGAACGAGCAGGGCATCGAGTATCCGGCCACCGCCCGCGGAAACGTCATCGACCAGACCGTGTTCGTGCGCCGCACCCGCGCCACGCTCACCGCGTTCAATCCCTTCACCACCAAACCGGTCGAGGGAACGCACTTCGCGAAGAGCGCCACGTTCGGTCAGCCGACGAACCGCGAGGCGTACCAGGATCCTCGCGAGTACCGCCTCTCCATCGGCGTTCGTTTCTAAAGAAGCCGCTTCATCGCCACACTCAAAGCCCGGCCGCAAGGCCGGGCTTTTTGCTGGCCACTGTCTTCGCGCGCGTCCGCCAGCGCGCCGCCGCCGCCTTTTCGCCGAAGCTGTCCATGGCCCGCGCCGCGGCGGCGTAGGCGCCGGGGTGGGGGTTGGCGGCGACCATCTGTTCGAAGAGGCGGTCGACGTCGGCGCGGCGGCCTTCGATGTAATAGATGATGGCCAGGTTGGCGTAGGCCTGTACGTTCTGCGGGAAGTTGGCGATCTCGCGGCGATAGGCCTCGGCCGCCTCGGCAGGACGATCGCTGCGGGCCAGGATGTCCCCGCGCAGGAAGTCGAGCCGGTACAGGGCCGGGACGCCGAGCGCACGGGCGCGTTGGGCGGCCACTTCCGTCGCTGCGAGCGCGCCGGGCAGGTCGCCGGCGGCGCGTTTCACCTCGGCCATCAGCAGCAGCATGGCCGGTTGTGGATTCCGTTCGCCGATGGCCGACGCTGCTTCGAGCTCCGCGGCCGGGTAGTCGTGCCGCGCCAGCGCCACGCGCGCGAGGAGCGAGTGCGCAGGAGAGGGGAGGCTCTTCACCGCCAGATCGGCGTAGCGCGCGGCCTCGTCGGGCTGGCCGCCCTGCAGGTAGGCATTGCCGAGCGCCAGCGCCATCTCGGGGGAGAAGCGTTGCGTGCGGCCCATGGCCTCGCGATAGACGCGGATGGCTTCGTCGTACTCTCCCATCTCGGTGAGCACTTCGCCGAGCCTGTCCCAGGCGTCGAAAAGACCGGGGTTCTCTTTAACGAGAGCGCCAAGAACGGACACGGCTTCGCCGTAACGCCGCTCGTCCGCGAGCTTGAATCCCGCCTTGATCCGCTCGAGGTACGGCAGCATGTCGCGCGGATTCGGGAGCGCCTGCCCGCCCGACGCGGAGTGCACGCTGCCGAGGTAGCCGAGCGCGGAGAGCTTTTTGGCGTCCTCGGGGTCGATGCTCTGCAACTCCTGGATCCCGGCCGGATAGCCGGCCAGCTCGGTGCGCATCGCCGCCGACACTCTTCGTTCGTTTGCGCTGATGTCGTTCTTCTCGCCCGGGTCGGAGGCGAGGTCGTACAGCTCCGCGCGCGGGCCCTGGATGTAGTGATGGCGCTCATCGATGAGCGAACGAAGCTCGCTCCATCCGAGGTGAATGCGCGGGTAGAACGTCTCGCTGTAGATGCGCCGCGCCGGCGGAATCTCCGCGAGAACATCGTGGCCCTTGGTGGTTCCGGCTTGCGCGCCGATGAGGCTGGCCACGGTGGGCAAGAGATCGATGAGCTGCACGGGCGCCTGGACGCTGTTGCCGGCGCGGGAGGCCTTCGGCAGTTTGATGATGAGAGGGACCTGCAGCACTTCGCGATAGAGCAGGATTCCGTGCTGGTCCTCGCCGTGGTCCCACAGCCCCTCGCCGTGATCGGAGGTGAGGATGATGACGGCGCGGTCGTAGATGCCGCTCTCTTTGAGGAAGGCGATGAACTCGCCGGTGATGGCGTCCGCGGCCGCGACTTCGCCGTCGTACGGCTGTTCGCGATAGCGGCTGGCGAACGGCTCCGGCGGCGTGTAGGGGGCGTGAGGCTCGTACAGGTGCAGCATGAAGAAGAACGGCGACGACTGCTGGCCGATCCACTGCCTGGCCGCCGCGAGGGTGGCCGTGCCGGAACGCTGATGCTGACTGGCCGCGCCGGCGGTGGCCACGGGGACGGCGTCATCGTAGAAATCGAAGGCCGCGCCGAGACCGGTGTCGGCGCGGAGGACGTAAGACGACACGGCCGCGCCGGTGGCGTAGCCGCGCTGCTTCAGAAGCTGCGGCAGCGTCGGATGTTTGACCGCATCGAAGCGATACCCGAGGTTGTTGCGCACCTCGTGCTCGGTGGGCAGCAGCCCGGTCAGCATCGAGACGTGCGACGGCAGCGTCATCGGGCAATGCGAATACGCGTGCTCGAACAGGATGCCGTCGCGGCGCAGCGCGTCGATGTTGGGCGTGGACCCCTTCGTGTAGCCGTACAGCGGCAGATGATCGGCCCGCAGCGTATCGATGGAGATGAGGATGATCGGCGCGTTCTCGAACGCCGGACGCGCCTGCTCGCGATTGCAGGCGGCGGCAACGACGCCGAGGAGGAGCAGGAGCGCTTTCCGAGTCATCGAAGCCTGCTTAAAAACGAAGAGGACGGTTGAATTCCGATAAGGGTTCGGTCAACGTCCTACTGGCTGACGTACCCGGCCTGTAATCCAGCCCGAGCGCGGCCGTCCCTCGGCGTCGTACATGCGGACGCGAATCGTGCGGGCCGTGATCTCCACGGCGGCGAAGCCGATCCGTTCGCGGGTGGTGATTTCCTCCGGGAAGACCGTGGTGGTGCGGAGCTTGACCGGAGGAATGGGCGCGGAGCCGGCGCCGCTGATGAGGTGCAGCATCCGGCCGCGGATCAGTTCCACGTGGTGATCGTGGCCGCAGATGTAGAAGTCGACGCTCGTCTCGCGCAGCGCCGGGATCAGCGCGCGCATCCGCCCTACCTCGTCCCGAGGAAAGTAGCCGTGCCAGCCGGACGAGATCACGGGATGGTGCCCGACCACGATGCGCCACGGCGTCCGTGAAGAGGCGAACGTGCCGCGGATCATGGCCTCCACCTCGTTCTCCTTGCCCTGGGCAAGCGGCGTGGTGTTGACGAACGCGAAATCGGCCATGGGCGTTCGCAGCGCGTACTGCGGGGCGGGGAAGCGCCAGCGGGGGATGACGCCCGTGGCCTGAGTTTGCGCTTCCGGCACAGACTTGCCGCAGAAGTCGTGGTTCCCGAGGACGGGGAAAATCGGGACGCCGACTCCTGTCAGAGGCCGCACGAGACTCCAGCGCGGATCGTCGGCTGACGTCACCCCGCATGGGTAGAAGTTGTCGCCAGTCAAGAGGATGGCGTTGAACGGGGCTTTGGCATGGACCCGGGAGATCGCCTTGGCCAGGACCTCAGTCCCTTGCCCTGTATCGCCGGCGACCGCGAGGCGGAGCGCTCCGGCCGCGGGGGTGAGCGTGATTTCGGGGAGCTCAGCGGACGCGAGTGTGGCCAGGAGGAGGAAAGCGAGGGTCATCGAGGCGCGAAGTGTAGAATGCGCCGCGTTTCCCGGCTGTTCAGCTTTTCCGCGTGACCTCCCCCTCGGTTCGCGCGTCACACACTCAACCTAGTCTCGACGGAACCTTATGAATCGATTTTTAGCGATGCTCCTGGTCGTGCTGATGGTTGGCACGCCGAACTGGGCGCAAACAACTCCGACTCCGGAGCGGCCACGACCGCGTCCCGGCACGATCCTCGAGACGCCGGGTACCGGGCGGATCACCGATGCGCCGGTCCAGCCGAAACCTACGCCTGCAACGGGCGAGCTGGCCGGCCAGGCCATCGAGCGGTTCGAGGTCGTCGGCAATGCGTCGGTGGCCAGTGACACGATCCGGGTCTACCTGGGGATCAGCCCCGGCGATCCCTACAACCCCGACCTCATTCGGAAGAACTTCAGCAACCTCTGGCAGACCGGTCTCTTCGACGACATCAAGATCGAGGCCGAGCGCGGCGACACGGGCGTGGTGGTCCGCGCCGTCGTCAAGGAGCGCCCGCGCATCAGCTCCGTCGAGTACCGCGGGAACAAAGAGCTGAACGCACAGAAGGTCCAGGAGGCGCTGGAGCGCGACAAGATCGATCTCCACGTCGGCAACACCATCGAGCAGACGCTGGTCCGCCGCGCCGCCGAGTCGATCAAGAAGGCCTACTCCGAGGGCGGCTTCGAAGGGGTCACCGTCGATGCCCTCACCGAGGACCTCGGCGAGCCGGGTGAGAAAAAGATCGTCTTCGTCATCAATGAAGGCGTGAAGGCCAAGGTGGCCTCCATCGACTTCGTCGGCAACAAGCGCTTCTCCGACCGCCGCCTCCGCGGCGAGATGAAGGAAGTCAAGAAGCACAACCTCATCACCTGGATCCGCAAGAAGAATCTCTACATCCCCTCCAAGCTCGACGAAGACCTCGAGCACGTCAAGAACTACTACCAGGATCACGGCTACCAGGACGTCTCGTTCGGCGATCCGCAGATCAAGACCGTCAAGAAGCGCGTGCGTATCACCATCCCGGTCAAGGAAGGGGAAGTGCACACGTTCGGCGACGTCACCGTCACCGGCAACACCGTCTTCACATCCGAGCAGATCATCGGCAACTGGCCGCTCAAGAAGGGCCAGACGCTGAGCCGCAAGCCGATGCAGGCCCGGCTCGATGCCTTCGACGAGGCCTACCGGATGCGCGGCTACATCTACGGCTACATCGATCCGGAGTACGTCGACAAGGGCAACAACGTCGTCGACGTGAACCTCCGCGTCTTCGAGGGCGAGCAGTTCCGCCTGGGCCGCCTGGAGTTCGAGGGCAACACCACCACCAAGGACAAGGTGCTCCGCCGTGAGATCTTCCTCGAGGAAGGTCAGATCATGGACATGGAGACCTTCAAGCAGAGCCTCTACAAGCTCGGCCAGCTCGGGTACTTCAAGGTCACGGAGAACCCGGACTTCAAAGTGAACGCCGAGTCGAAGACGGTGGACATCACCGTCAAGGGGATCGAGGAAGGGAAGAACGACGTCCAGTTCGGCGGCGGTTACTCCGAAGGCGGCGGGTTCTTCATGCAGGCGCAGTTCGCCACGCGCAACTTCCTGGGCGAGGGCGAGAACTTTTCCCTCGGATATCAGCGCGGCCAGCGCACGAACTACTTCAACATCTCTTACGCCGATCCCTGGTTCATGGATACGCCGAACAGCCTCGGCGTCTCTCTGTACAACCGCGAGACCGTGCTTCCGGAGGCGTTCGGCTACGAGCAGCGCGGCAAGGGCGGCACGATCGCCTACGGCTATCGCCTGCGCCGCTTCGACAGTGTTTCGCTCGTCTACGGCTACGAGCGCGCGCACAGCGTTTACCAGACCGTCGAGTCGCCCGACCCGAACGGCAACATTCCGGTGCCGGATATCACCGATCTCAAGTTCACGACCTCGTCACTCGTTCCGGCGTACCGCTTCGATTCCCGCGACAACCCTTACGACACGACGCGCGGCGCGCGCCTCTCGGTCAGTCTCGCGTACACGGGCGGCCCTCTGGGCGGCACCATCGAGATGTTCAAGCCGACGGTCGGCGTGACCAAGTTCTTCCGCCTCTCGCGCAAGAGCGCCGTCAGTTTCAATGCCGAGGGCGGCTACATCCTGCCGTTCGGCGACGACTCGGACTGCGCCTATTCGTACGACGACCTGTCGAAGAACACCACCGAGCTTTGCATTCCTCCGGCGGAGCGCTTCCTCGTCGGCGGCGAGTCGTCGGTGCGCGGCTTCCGCTACGGGACGCTGGGACCGTTCGAGAACTATCCGAACTACGGTCCCCGGCCGGCGGGCGGCTACAAGTACCACACGTACAACTTCGAGTATGTCTATCGCGTGAACGATCCGTTGCGGCTGGTGCTGTTCGCCGACGCGGGGAAGGCGTACGGATACCGGGAAGACTTCGACTTCAGCAAGCTGCGCTACAGCTTCGGGGCCGAGATGCGCGTCTTCCTGCCCGTCTTCCAGTTCCCGCTGCGGTTCATCTACGCCATCAACCCGTCCGAAGAGTTGGGCGACGATTTCGAAGGCTTCCAGTTCACGATTGGGAATACGTTCTAAACAGCAGCCGCTTAAGCACGGTTGTTCAAGCAGGGATCAAAGAAGGAGAGTCCATGAAGAAGTTCCTCATTTCGATTGCGGTCGCTGCTCTGGCCGCGCCGATGTTCGCGCAGAACACGCCGGCCCGCGTTGCGGTGGTCGACGTTCAGAAGGTGCTCACGCAGTCGACGGCCGGCAAGGCCGCCTACGAGAAGCTCAAGAAGATGCAGGAAGACCGTCTGGCCAAGGCCAAGCAGATGGACGAAGAGATGAAGAAGCTCGACTCCGATCTGGCCACCAAGCGCATCTCGCTCGCCGAAGACAAGCTGGCCGAGATGACCAAGCAGCTGGCCGACAAGAAGATCGCCATGCAGCGCTTTGCGCAGGATGCCGACCGTGAGATCGGCGAGGCCCGCGACCGCGAGCTGCAGGCCCTGCAGGTCAAGATCGAGCCGGTCATCGACGCCCTGGGCAAGGAAATGGGCCTGGCGCTCATCTTCAACAAGTTCGAGTCTGGTCTGGTCTACGCCTCCGAGGCCGTCGAGATCACCGACACCGTCATCCAGCGCTTCAACGCCGCGTCCGGCGCCCCGGCCGCCCCAGCCAAGAAGTAAGTTTTCGCGCGGTACGCGATGAAAGCCTCCCGGGAACGGGAGGCTTTTTCGTTTCTTCCCTTCCATTACAATGCGCGCGCTCATGCCTGCCGTCCCTCTTTCCGACATCGTCTCCTTTGTTTCGGGCCGCTATGACGGCCCCGCGGACGTGATGATCGAGGGCGTGCTGCCCCTGTCTGAAGCGGGCGACCGGCACATCAGTTTTCTCTCGAATCCGAAATACGCGCCGCAGGTGGAGAGCACGCGTGCGGCGGCGGTGCTCGTGGCCGCCGACCTGGCGGGCGACGACCGGCGATGGATCCGGGTGGCCGATCCGTACATCGCCATGGCCCGCACCGTGGCGCGGTTCTTCGCCGGGCGGCCGATGCCGCAGGGGATCTCGCCGCACGCTTCGATTGCCCCTTCGGCGAAGCTCGGTGCGAACGTGGCGGTCGGCGCGTTTACGTCGATCGGCGAAGACGTGGTCATCGGCGAAGGCGTCGTGATCTATCCGAATGTGACGATCGAGCCGGGCTCGGTCATCGGCGAGCGAACGATCATCTATCCGCAGGTCTCGATCTATTACGGCTCGCGCATCGGCCGGCGCTGCATTCTCCATAGCGGCGTGGTGATCGGTTCCGACGGCTACGGCTTCGCCACCGATGAGAACGGCGTCCATCACAAGATCCCGCAGGTGGGGACGGTGCGCATCGAGGACGACGTCGAGATCGGCGCGGGCACCACCGTCGACCGGGCGGCGCTCGGCGAGACGGTGATCGGCGAGGGAACGAAGATCGACAACCTCGTACAGATCGGCCACAACGTGCGCATCGGAAAGCGCTGCCTGCTGGTGGCGCAGGTGGGCATCGCTGGCTCGACGGAGCTGGGCGACAGCGTGCAGGTGGGCGGACAATCGGGATTCGCCGGGCATCTGAAGATCGGCCACCGGGCCCGCGTTTATTCGAAGAGCGCCGTTTTCGACGATGTGCCGGAAGGCGTGTGGGTGCGCGGCATCCCTGCAGTCAGTCAGCGCGAGTACGTGCGCCAACAGAGAGAAAAGAAAAAATGAGTGTCCTCAATATCATCGAGATCATGAAGCTCCTGCCGCATCGTTATCCGATGCTGCTGATCGACCGCGTGCTGGAGATCGATCCCGGCAAGCGCATCGTCGGCCTCAAGAACGTGTCGGCCAACGAGCAGTTCTTTCAGGGACATTTTCCGGGAGCGCCGGTGATGCCGGGCGTGCTGATCGTGGAAGCGATGGCCCAGTGCTCGGCGGTGCTGTTCCTCATGGACCTGCCGGAGCGCGACACGAAGCTCTTCCTCTTCGGCGGCGTGGACAAGGCGCGTTTCCGCAAGCCGGTCGTGCCCGGCGATCAGCTCATCATGGAGTGCGAGGTGCTGCAGCGACGCGCCAGCACGGTGAAGATGAAAGGCACGGCCAGGGTCAACGGCGCCGTCGTCGCCGAGGCTGAAATGCTGAGCGTCATGACCGACCGCCCGGAGTAATCGAACGATGTCATCGAACCTCGCAGAATCGGCAATCATCCACGCCGACGCCACACTGGCCCCCGATGTCGTGGTCGGACCGTACGCGGTCATCGGCGCCCACGTGACGATCGGCGCCGGCAGCGTCATCGGCCCGCACGTGCGCATCGACGGACCGACCACGATCGGAGAGCGCAACCGCTTCGTCGGACACTCCTCGGTCGGCACTGAACCTCAAGATCTGAAGTTCCGCGGCGAGCGCACCGAGCTCCGCATCGGCAACGACAACGTCTTCCGCGAGTTCGTCACCGTGAACCGCGGTACGGTGGGCGGCGGCGCGATCACGACCATCGAATCGAACAACTTCTTCATGGCCTACTCGCACGTGGCGCATGATTGTCACATCGGCTCGAACACGATCTTCGCCAACAACGCCACGCTGGCCGGCCACGTCGACGTGGGCGACTTCGCCACCATCGGCGCCTTCTCGGCCGTGCACCAGTTCTGCCGCGTCGGCGACCACGCCTTCATCGGCGGCGGCTCGATCTGCACGCAGGACGTGCTCCCGTTCGTGAAGACGGTCGGCAACCGCCCCGCCAAGACGTACGGCATCAACACCGTCGGCCTGGAGCGCAAAGGCTTCCCGAAAGAAACGATCGAAGCCCTGCAACGCGCCTATCGCATCCTCACCCGCTCCAAGCTCCCCCTGCAACAAGCGCTCGAAAAGATCGAGACCGACCTCGCCTTCGTCGCCGAAGCCCGCTATTTCGCCGAGTTCGTCCGGACGGCGAAACGGGGGATCATCCGATGAGAGGGCAGAGCGCAGAGCGCAGAGGGCAGAGGAACGGTGGGTCTGGAACGCATAGCGTGTCGGCAGTCCTTCTGCCCTCTGCGCTCTGCGCTCTGCCCTCTGGTCGGGTGGTGGCCCGATGATCCGTACCGGCGTCGTCGGCACGGGCTACCTCGGGCGTCTGCACGCGCGCGTCCTGTCAGAGATTCCCGATGTCGAGATGGTCGGCTTCGTCGAGCCGAATGACAGCATCGCCGCGGAGGTGGAGTCGTCGCTGAAGTTGAAGCGCTACGACACGATCGCGCAGCTGGCCAGTGCGATCGATTGTGCGGTCGTGGCCACCACGACGACGACGCATTTCGAGGTCGCCCGGGAGCTGCTGGAGGCCGGCGTCGATGTGATGGTGGAGAAGCCGATCACGGCCACCGCCGACGAAGCGCGGCGGCTGATCGAGCTGGCGGACCAGCGCGGGCGCATCATCCAGGTCGGTCACGTCGAGCGTTACAACCCGGCCATCATGGCCGTGGCGGAGACCGTTCGCGGCGCGCGGTACATCGAGGCGGAGCGGCTGGGTGTGTTCGTGCCGCGTTCGCTGGACGTCGATGTGCTGCTCGACCTGATGATCCACGACCTCAACCTCGTCCTCTCCCTGCAGCGGCAGAAGGTCGTCGAGATCCGCGCCGTCGGCGTACCCGTGCTCACCGACAAGGTGGACATGACCAACGTCCGGCTGGAGCTCGAGAACGGCGCCGTGGCCAACCTCACCGCCAGCCGCGTGTCGCAGGACCGGATCCGCAAGCAGCGCTTCTTCTGCGGCGACTGCTACATCTCCGTCGACACGAAAGAGCAGGAAGTGAAAGGCGTGCGGCTCGTCGAGGAGAACGGCGTCAGCGCCGTCCGCCCGTTCGAGCTGGCGGTCGAGAAAAAAGAGCCGCTGCGCGCCGAGAACGACGCCTTCCTGCAGTGCGTGCGCGACCGGACACGCCCCATCGTGTCGGGAGAAGACGGTCTCGAAGCGGTGGAGCTCGCCTCGCGGGTCCGTGAGGCCATCGACGCCGGGGTGCGGAGATTCAGAGCATGACGGACATCAGCATCGGCATCATTGGGGGCTCGGGCGTCTACGCCATGGAAGGGCTGACCATCGTCGACGAGCGGACGATCGAGACGCCGTTCGGCGCACCATCCGATCCGTACGTGATCGGCGAGATCGCCGGCGCCGGCGTGGCCTTTCTGGCGCGCCACGGACGCGGTCATCGCTACACGCCCAGCGAGGTGAATTACCGCGCCAACATCTACGGCTTCAAGCTCCTCGGCGTACACACCATCCTGTCGGCGTCCGCGGTCGGCTCGTTGAAAGCGGAGTACGCGCCGACCGACATCGTCTTTCCCCATCAGTTCATCGACCGCACACGCCATCGCCCCGACACCTTCTTCGGCAACGGCATCGTCGGCCACGTGGCCTTCGCGGACCCGGTCTGCGCAGGCCTGTCGTTCCTCATGGGAACGGCCGCGCGCGCGGCGGGCGCCAAGGTGCACATGGGCGGCACGTACGTCTGCATGGAAGGCCCGCAGTTCTCGACGCGCGCCGAATCGAATCTCTATCGCTCCTGGGGCGCCGACGTCATCGGCATGACCAATCTCACCGAGGCCAAGCTGGCCCGGGAAGCGGAGATCTGCTACGCCACGATGGCCCTCATCACCGACTACGACTGCTGGCATCCCGACCACGACGACGTCGACATCACGCAGATCCTCGGCTACCTCCGCGCCAACGCCGTCATGGCCCAGACCATCCTCCGCAACTCCATCCAGCCCGCGGCGACGCGCAGCCGCGACTGCCCCTGCGCCGGCGCGTTGCAGTACGCCATCCTCACCGACCCTGCCGCGATCCCGCCGAAGATCAAGGAAGATCTGGCGCCGCTCATCGGCAAGTACGTGAAGTGATCACGGCTTGAAGTTCACGCTGAGATCGAACTGCACCTCGATCGGCGCTCCGTTCTTCGTGGCCGGCTGAAATCTCCATTGCCGGATGGCTTCCAGCGCAACGTAGGAGAGCGTCGGTGCCGGTAACGCTTTTCTCACCACCGGCGCACGCACGGTGCCCTCGCGCGTGATCATGACGCTGACTACCAGGACTCCCTCGACCCCGAAGAACTGCGCGCCGCGCGGGAACTTCGGCTTGACCTGCTTGATGGTTTTCGGCGCTGTGAATTCCGCGGTGAGCGGCTGGCCTCCTCCTTCAGGGAGGATCCACGGCTTGCGTGGATCGCGGTTCGCCGCCAGGAAGGCTCCCGCATCGCCGAATGAAGACAGGTCGCTCTTTTCGAACGCCGGATCCAGCGTCAGCACACTGTGCCAGTACCAGAGCGCGTCCTCTTCTCGGCCGAGGCCGGCCAGCGCAAGTGCCTTGTGCGTGAGCGCGCCGCCGAAGATGCGCATGGCGGCGTCGCCGCGGCCCAGTTGATCGATCATCTCCCGCAACATTCGCTCGGAGATCTTCAGCGAGCGTTCGTACTGGCCGGCCTGGAGCAGCGTGGCGCTCTTGCCGAGATCCGACACCCATTTTTCGGCGGTCGTCTCCGCGTGCGCGCCCACAGCCAGCGCCATGGTGAGGAGGATCAGTGGGAGGCGTTTGAGCATGCCCCATGTTACCCTCCGCCGCCGAAAGGGATTCCCGCATGCCCATCCTCGTCGTTGGAAGTGTTGCCTTTGATGCCCTCGAGACCCCGTTCGGGAAGGTCGACCGTTGCATCGGCGGCTCGGCGACGTATTTCTCCGTGGCCGCGTCGTTCTTCACGGAGGTCGATCTCGTGGCCGTCGTCGGCGACGACTTCACCGAGCAGGACGCCTCGATCTTCGAGGGCCGCAACATCAACACGGACGGCCTGCAGCGCGTGCCGGGGGAGAAGACGTTCTTCTGGAGCGGCGAGTACGGATTCGACCTGAACGTGGCCAAAACACGCGACACGCAGCTCAATGTGTTCGCAAATTTCGCCCCGCAGCTCAACGAGCGCCAGCGGAAGTCCGACGTGCTGTTTCTGGCGAACATCCAGCCCGAGCTGCAGATGGATGTGCTGCATCAGACGCAGCGGCCGCGGCTCGTGGCGCTCGACACGATGAACCTCTGGATCGACATCAAGCGTGACGCGCTGGCGCAGGCCTTCAGCGAAGTCGATCTGGTGATCATCAACGAAGCCGAGGTGCGGCAGTTCACGAAAGAACCGAATCTGATCAAAGGCGGCCGGTCGATCCTGGCCCTCGGGCCGAAGACGCTGGTCGTCAAGCGCGGTGAGTACGGCGTGCTGATGATCACGAAAGACGTCATCTTCGCCGCGCCGGCCTATCCGCTGGAGAACGTGTTCGATCCCACGGGCGCCGGCGACACCTTCGCCGGCGGTTTCCTCGGCTACCTGGCGTCCCGCACCGAAGTCCACGACCGCGAGCTCCGCCGCGCCATCATCTTCGGCAGCGTGCTGGCGTCGTTCACGGTCGAGAAGTTCTCACTCGACCGTTTGCGGGAGATCACACTGCGGGACATCCACGAGCGCTATCAGGATTTCCGCGCGCTCACGCGGTTCGACGACGTGGACGGGTAAGTTGCAGAAAGCGCGCTATCGCGCTCCCGTATAAACGACCTCACCCCCGACCACCGTGTACCGCACTTTCGTCTTGTGCAGGTCGTTCGCGGGTGTGGCGAAGAGGTCGCCTTCGACGATGGTGAGGTCGGCAAGCTTTCCCGGCTCGATCGTGCCGCGGGAGCCCTCCTCGAACGCGGCGTAGGCGGCGTCGCTGGTGAAGCCGCGGATGGCTTCGGCGAGTGTCAGTCGTTCGGTGGGATGCCAGCCGCCGGCGGGCCAGCCTTTCTGGTCCTGGCGCGTGACGGCGGCCAGGAGGCCGAAGAAGGGGTTCACGTCTTCGACGGGGAAGTCGGAGCCGAGGGCCAGCCGGCCGCCGGCGTTGAGGATCGTGCGCCAGGCGTAGGCGCCTTTGGCGCGTTCTGCGCCGAGACGCGCTTCGGCCCAGTACATGTCCGAGGTGGCGTGCGTCGGCTGCATGGAACCGATGATTCCGTGTTGCACGAGCCGCGGAACGTCCTCGGGGGCGATGACCTGGAGGTGCTCGACGCGGAAGCGGTCCTTCGCGGAGACGCCGGCGTTGGCATACGCGTCGATCACGTTGCGGACGCCGCGGTCGCCAATCGCGTGCGCGTTGACCTGGAAGCCTGCCGCGCGCCCGCGCGTGGCCACGTCCTGCAGATGCTGCGGCGTGGCCAGCATCAGGCCGGTGTTGCCGGGATCGTCGCTGTACGGAGCGAGCAGCGCGGCGCCGCGGCTGCCGAGCGCGCCGTCCGCATACAGTTTCACGGCACGGATGGTGAGGCGTCCGCCGTAGCCGATCAGCGGTTTGCCCTTGAACCATTGCGCGAGCAGAGCGTCGTCATCGGAGAGCATTCCGTAGACGCGGATCGGGAAGCGCTTCTCGTCGATCAGCTCCTGCACGACGGTAATCGTCTCGCGATCGATGCCGGCGTCGTGCATCTCCGTCAGACCGTTCGCGGCGATCGCCTGTGCCGAGGCCAGGACGCGCGCCTTGCGCTTCTCGGCGCTGATCGGCGGCGCGGCGCGCTCGACGAGATTTTGGGCGGCGTCGATGAAGACGCCGGTGGGATTGCCGTTCGCGTCGCGGACGATGCGGCCACCATCCGGATCGTGTGTTGCGGCGGTCACGCCCGCGGCGCGCATGGCGGCGGAGTTCGCCATCGTGGCGTGTCCGTCGACGCGCTTCAGCAGGACGGGATGATCGGGAACGGCCGCATCGAGCGCCGCGAACGTCGGGAACTCCTGCACCGGCCAGTCGTTCTGGTCCCAGCCGCGGCCGTTGATCCACTCGCCCGGCGCGGCGCTCGCGGCGCGCTGTTTCACGCGCGCGATGACCTCGTCGTACGAGTTGGTGCCGGTCAGATCGACGACATCGAGTGAAACGCCGAGTCCGTAGAGATGGCCGTGCGCATCGGTGAGGCCGGGGAGGATCGTGCCGTCGAGCACGGCAATGACGTTGACGCCCGGGTATTTGCGCTGGAGCTCGGCTGCCGGGCCGACCTCGCGGATCGTGCCGCCGCTCGTGTAGATCGCGTAGTTTTTCTGTGGGGTCTGTCCGGCGCCGGCCACGACCGTGCCGCCGATGAAGATCATGCCTGGTTCAGTCATCGAGTTCGGTTCTGACGTCGCTTTCATAGGGGGTTGTGCTGCGGTGCAGGCGAGCAGAACGGTGTAGCAGAGCGCAGCAAAATATCGCATGTGCGCGGAATGCTACACGGGCAAGTGCCGTTTCGTGAGTGCCTCATGAAAATCCGGAATGTGATCGCGGTCACTCTGCTCGTCGCAGCGGCCTTCACGGCGCGCAGCGCATCCGCGAATCCACGGAAGTTCTCCGCGGCCAACGTTCCCGCGACGGGGCTGAAGAAGCCGGGGAAGGTCGTGATCTCGAACGATCAGCGATTCATCACAGCGCATCGTTTCTTCGGCAACATCCGCGAGGCGCTGGTCTCGATCCGCAGCTCGCGCACGATCTCGTTCCGTCCCTTCGGACCGCAGGTGTTCAACTCCAGCGCTTCCGTCACCGCGCCGCGCGAGCTTGCCACCGCCATCGAGGAAGCGTCGCGCAAACACGGCGTCGATCCGCGTCTCGTGGCCGCCGTGGCGCGCCGCGAGTCCGCGTGGAGAGCGGATGTCGTCTCCAACAAAGGCGCCATCGGCATCATGCAGCTCATGCCCGACACGGCCCGCTACCTCGGCGTGACGAACGCGTACGACGCGCGCGAGAACATCTTCGGCGGCACGCGCTACCTGCGCACCCTGCTCGATACGTTCAACGGTGATCTCGATCTCGCGCTGGCCGCCTACAACGCCGGCCCCGGCGCCGTGGAAAAGTACCGCGGCGTTCCCCCGTACCGCGAGACGCGCGCCTATGTGGCCGCGGTGCGCGCGACGTACGAGAAGTCGCTGCTGCAGTAGAGATCCTTCGCTGCGCTCAGGATGACAAGGCTGAACGCCTTGTCACTTCGAGTACCACTCCGCCATGGCCGACACCAGGCCGGCGCGGATGAAGACGCTCGTGTGGCGCGCGCATCCTTCCGAGACGCGGCAGACGTAGAAATACTCCGTCTCGCCGAGGCGGCGCAGTTCAGTCTCGGGGGCGGCGGACGCGTCGGGACGGCCCATCTTCTCCACGATGGCCATGGTCGAGTCCCCGAGCTCCACGCCCTTGCGCTGGCGGATGTCGAGCAGCGGCCCTTCCTCCGCCTTCTTGCACGGCATCTCCGCCGACAGCGCCACGCGCCACGGCTTGCCGTCCTTCTTGTCCATCGTCACGAGGAGATAACGGCCCGTCCCCACGCGATAGCAGCCTTCCTTGCGCAAACCGGGGAACTGAGCCTGCAGCGTGGCGAGCGGCATCTCGATGATCTCATCGAGATAAAGCGGGTCCGCCGCGCGGCTGCTGACGGCGGCGAGCAGCAACGATACGAACGCGATTACGAGTCTCATCCTTCGCCCCATTTGAGTTTGTTGCGTAAGACGTCGAAGTAGTTCTTGTCCGGCGATTGGACTAAGAGTACCCGTTCTTCCGACTTTCGGATGCAGATCCGGTCATCGTCGCCGATCTCGAACCCCTCCTGGCCGTCCAGGGAGAGGAAAATGTCCTTGGCGTCGGGAGTGATGAGGCTGATCTCGATGTCGAGCTCATCAGGCAGGACGAGCGGGCGGTTCGTGAGCATGTGCGGGCAGATCGGCGTGATCACGAAGGCATTCATCGTGGGGTAGATGATCGGGCCGCCGGCGGAGAGGTTGTAGGCGGTCGAGCCGGTGGGCGTGGCCACGATCAGGCCGTCGCCGCGGAAGGTCGAGACGAAGATGCCGGCCACGCTGACGCGGATCTCGATGATGCGCGCCACCGCGCTTTTGTTGATGGCGCAATCGTTGAGCACGCGGTAGCGGGCGCCGGAATCGCGGCCCGGCCCGGAAACGGACACTTCGAAGGCCACGCGCGGCTCGACGTGGAACGAGCCCGCCAGCACGCGCTCGAGGACGTTCGGGAACTCCTCCACGCGGATCTCGGTGAGGAAGCCGAGCGTGCCCATGTTCACGCCGATGATCGGCACATGCTCGGGCGCGTGGCGGGCCACCGAGAGCAGCGTGCCATCGCCGCCGAACGTGATCAGGAGATCGGATCTCCCTCCCAGGCTCGCTTTCGGCGCAGTGTCGTCCGTGATCCCGAGCTCGCGGGCCATGTCCTCGTCGTAGATGACGCCGAGGCCGCGTGCGCGCAGCCCCTCACCGACCTCGCGCGCATAGGCCAGGGCCTGGGGAGAGGTGCTCTTCGCTGCGATTCCAATCGTGCGCATGTTGGTTTCAATCCTGAGGCGCGAAGCGCCGAAGGATCAGGTTAGCAACAACGATGCAGAGGCTTGGGTACATCGTAGATGCTAACCTGACTCTTCGCTTCGCTCAGAGTTGAGTGGAACGCCGCACGTCGTCCGCCTCGACCACGATCCTCTCGCCGGCGCGTTCGGGACCGAGGAAGAGGATGGGGTGGAGCACCTTCTCCAGAATGGCGCGGAGGGCGCGTGCGCCGAGGCGCTGCTTGATGGCGGCGTTGGCGATCTCGTAGAGCGACTCGCGCGTGAACTCCAGCTGGATCTGGTCGAGCGCGCAGAGCCGCTGGTACTCCGGGATCATCGCTTCGCGCGGCTCCGTCAGGATCGAGACGAGATCGGACGCCGTCAGATGATGCAGCTCCACGCGCAGAGGCAGCCGCCCCAGCAGCTCCGGCAGGAAGCCATACTTCACGAGGTCCTCGGCGCTGATCTCGCGCGCGGCCGCGGGCGCATTCTCGAAGAAGCCGACGCTCCGGCCGTCCGGCTCCTCTTCCATCTCCGAGAACGAGCCTGCGCAGATGAAGAGGATGTTGGAGATGTCGATCTCGACGTAATCGTGCTTGTTCCAGTGCGCGGTCACGTTCATCGGCACGAAGAGCTTCTCGCCTTCCAGGATCTTCAGCAGCGACTGCTGCACGCCCTCGCCGCCGATGTCGCGCTGCCCCGAGCCGGTCCGTCCGCCGTTGGCCCGCCGGGCGATCTTGTCGATCTCGTCGATGAAAACGACCCCGCTCTCGGCCTTGTCGACGTTTTGGTTCGTGGCGTAGAGGAGACGTCCGATGGCCACTTCGACGTCCTCGCCGTAATACCCGGCTTCGGTGAAGGCGGTGGCGTCGTTGTACGCGAACGGCACGTCGAGGACGCGCGCCAGCGTGCGCGCCAGATACGTCTTGCCGCTGCCGGACGGCCCGATCATGAGGATGTTCGACTTGCGGATCGACACGTCGCCGCCGAACTTGAGATACTCGATCCGCTTGAGGTGGTTGTACGCGGCGATGGCCAGAACTTCCTTGGCCAGGCGCTGCCCGACCACGTACTGGTCGAGCTGCTCGAAGATCCGCCTTGGTGTGACGTGGAGGAAGCGGTAGATGTCGCGCTTTTCCTTCATCAGTCGGCTTGCCGTCGAGTATAACGCCGTCATGCTCGTCCCCGTCCTCCTCGCCGCGCTGGTCATGATCGAGCCGCCCGCCGCATCCGGCTCCGCCGAGCCGCATCTGACGTCCCTGCGTGACGGCGGAGTGGCCATGTCGTGGCTCGAGCCGGCGCGGGACAAGAAGCACGCGCTGAAGCTGGCCATGTACCGCAAGGGCAAGTGGTCGGCGCCGCGCGTGATCGCCGAGCGCGATGATTTCTTCGTGAACTGGGCCGACTTTCCGTCGATCGTCGAGGACCGCCGCGGCACGCTGTTCGCGCAGTGGCTGCAGAAGAGCGCGTCGGGCGCGTACGCCTACGACGTCTGGATCACGGCCTCCCGCGACGACGGAAAGTCGTGGAAGACGCCGCGCATCCTGCACAGCGACCGAAAACCGGGCGAGCACGGATTCGTGTCAATGGCACCTCTTGCCAAGGGCGGCATCGCCGTGGCCTGGCTCGACAGCCGCGAGATGGCTCCCGGCGGACATCACGGACATGAAGGCGCCATGGGCTTGCGCTACGTCGAAGTCGACAGTGCGCTGGCCATCTCGCGCGAGTCGCTGCTCGACGCGCGCGTCTGCGAATGCTGCACGACCGGCATGGCCATGACGGCGAACGGACCGCTCATCGTGTATCGCGACCGGTCGAACGAAGAGATCCGCGACATCGCCTTCGTACGCAGGACCGGCACGACCTGGACCGCGCCGGCCCGCGTCCACGCCGACGGCTGGAAGATCGAAGGCTGTCCGGTGAACGGACCGCAGGCCGACGCGCGCGGACAGAACGTGGCCGTGGCCTGGTTCACCGCGCCGGAGGACAAGGCCGCGGTCCACGTCGCCTTCTCGCGCGACGCCGGCGCGAAGTTCGGAAAGCCGGTGCGCATCGACGGAGGAAACGCCGTGGGGCGCGTCGACGTGCTGATGTCGGGCGACGGCAGCGCCCTCGTCACCTGGATCGAAGGCACGGCCTCCGACTCGTCCATTCTCGTCCGCCGCGTCTACGCCGACGGCCGCCTGGCCGCCCCGCAGAAACTCGCCGCCACCACCTCCGCCCGCGGCGCCGGCTTCCCCCGCGCCACCCTCACCGGCAACACCGCCTGGTTCGCCTGGACCGACCTCGCCGCGAAGAAGATTCGCGTCGCGAAGTTGGAGTAGCGGCTCTCGCGTTTAGCGTGATTCGGCCCAACTCCTTCCGAATCGCAGTTTCCTGCCAGGAATTTTGACACTTTCCGCGCGAGTGATTTCGCGCAAGTAGTGTCAATTCAATCACTTCCGCTTCGTGCCTGGATGGCTGTCCGTTTGAACTTGGCTCATCCCCGAAAGGAGGTGGTGCTGAGCGAAAAGCAACGCAAAGGACAGGTGAAAAACGGTTCATGTGTGGAACACAGCCAATCAGAAATACCGAAGCCAGGAACCAGTCGACCCAACTCGAAACCCACTGACTGACCCAGAAAGAAAGGAGTCAAGACCCATGCGGAAGTCCCTCCACATCTTCACTCTCGCCATCGTTCTTCTCTCGCTGTCGACCCTTACCTTTGCCGCCGAGCCGGGCGCGGCCTCCGGAGTGGTGAACATCAATACCGCCGACGCCTCGCAGCTCGCGCTGCTCCCGCGCATCGGTGAGAAGGCCGCGCAGCGCATCATCGAGTACCGCACCGAGCACGGCCCGTTCAAGAAGGCCACGGATCTGATGCAAGTGAAAGGCGTCGGCGCCAAGACGTTCGAAGGCCTCTCGTCCTACGTCGCCGTCGACGGCAAGACCACCCTCTCCGGCAAGGTCCGCAGCCCGCGCAAACCCTCCTCCAAGAAGCCCACCACCCCGGCGTCGAACTGACGCCGCCCGCCAACCCATCCCACCCGGGGCCGCCGCACGGCGCGGCGGCCCCTTTGGGAGGGCAGAGGGCAGAGCGCAGAGCGCAGAGGGCAGAAGAAAAACCGCCGTCTCGCGTAACTCGGTTGCCTCGCTTCTGCCCTCTGCGCTCTGCCCTCTGAATCTCAATAAGGAGAACGTGTGTCCAGACATCAGCGTGGCTACTCCCTGATGGAGCTCCTCACGGTCGTTTTCATCATCGCACTCATGCTCACTTCCGCGGTCCCGTCGTTCCTGAAGCTGCGCCGGCGTGAGGCGCTGCGGGCGGCTGCCACCGAGCTGCGCACGCAGTTTCATCTCGCGCGCTCCCGGGCCATCAGCCGCAATGCGAACTGCGGAATGAAGTTCGTCCTGCTGGGCGGCGAATGGCATTTCGCGGTCTACCAGGACGGCGATGGCGATGGCGTGCGCAATGACGACATCAAGAGCGGCAAGGACTGGCTGGTGACCCGGCCGCGGGTAGTGCTGCCCACTTCGCGCGCCGTCACCATCGGCCTGCTCGACGTGGCGGTCAAGGATCCCGACGGGGATCTGCTGTCGCCGGGGAAGTCTCCGGTCGTCTTCAACCAGTCCGCGATCTGCTCCTTCTCGCCCCTGGGCGAATCGACGCCCGGCACGATCTACATCACCGATCGCGGACTCGATCTCTACGCCGTGCGCGTGTACGGAGCGACCGCGAAGATCCGCATCCTTCGTTACGTCCCGGCTACGAAAAAGTGGGTGGCGTTTTGAGCGGCCGGTCAGATGCCGCCGCGGCGCACCACCACGCGCTCGGCCTCGTAGGTCTGAATGACCGACACCGCGCTGCGGCGCAGCACTTCGTCGGTGAAGGCGTCGGTGAGGATGCGGCCGTCCATGTCGCGGCCGATCGGCAGGCCGCTGCCGAAGAGCAGCGTCGGCACGACGTCGACCACACGCGCCGTGGCCGGGTTCTGGCGATGCGCGGCGTTCGGTCCGGTAATCAGCACGAAGCCGTCGTCGGCTCCCGGGTCCTTGCGCGTCACGGCGTCCCCGATGAGCGCCCAGACGTCGGCCGGCAGTCGCGGCGGAGTGACGGCGTGCGGCGACGTGACGACGATCAGGTGCTGCGGATGCTGGCGCGCGATCCCGGCCAGCGCCCGGTCGAGCTGCTGCACGTACGCGCGGACGGCATCGCCTTTCACCGTTCCGCGCGGCGGGATTTCGTTGAGATAGACGCGCAGCGCCCGTTGGGCGATCTCGAAGCCGTCGAGCTCCAGCGCGGTCAGCGCCGCATTGCCCTGGACCGCGTTCGCGGCGCCGAGGTCCGCGGAGAGCGCGGCCATGATCTGGGCTCTTGCGGCGCCCGTGGCCTCGAAGCGTTTCGACGCGGTTGCGATCTGTGCGGCGTTCCCTCGCTGCGGAGGAGTCTTGACCGATCGCCAGCGGACGACCTGCACCGGCAGCTGCAGGCGCTGGAACATCGCCCACACCGGCAGAGCGTCGCCCGAGGGCAACGGCGCGGAGATGCGCTCCACGGGCGGAATCAGGCCCCAGGCGCGAAAGCCGACCCCGTAGGGGAGCAACAGGAACGGTTCCGTATTGAGAGGAGTCCGGTACGAAAAGCGTCCCGTGACGCCGTGTCGATAGGGAAGCTTTCCTGTGGCCAGCGAAGCCCACAGCGACTTCGGACTGGTCGTCGGGAACGGCTCCAGCCGCGTGAAATAGGCGGTCTCGGTGGCGGTCTCGAGCCACGGCACCAGGCCTTCGCCCTTCATCGTCACGATCCAGTCGTAGGGCAGGTTGCGGATGGCCACGAGGATCACCGGCTCGTGGCCGTTGGCCGGGTCCCTTGCTGGATTACCGACAGCGCGGATGGTCGTGACCACGACCTCCTGCCGGTCCGTGCGATAGCTGTCGCGGCGCTGGTAGAGGAACACCGAAGAAATTGCGATCAACACGACACCGCCGATGAAGATCGCCCGCGACGTGCCGCGGTCGGCATTGCGCTCGATCACCCACAGCGCCAGCAGCACGAAGGCCGTGGCCGTGATCAGGTTCGTGGCCTTCGAAAGGATGCGCAGCGCGCCGACCGGCAGGTAGAGATCGATGCGCAGCAGCTGGAGGTGCATCCAGTAGATGAACGAAGACACGAAGGCGGCGCAGACCACGAAGCCGAAGCCGTGTGTCCGGTACGGTTCCGGACGGCCGAGGACGAGTACGCGCAGTGCGCGCAGCCCCCACAGGATCGAGCCGAAGAGGAAGCCGCACGTGAGGCCGTAGACCAGCGTCACGCTGGCCAGGCGCCACGGCGTGATGTCCACCTGCGGGTTGAGGAAGTACAGCAGGTGAGCCATGTAGAGCCCGAAGATGGCACCGGCGAGGACGCGCTTCAGATAGGCCCAGCGGATCGGCATCAGATGAGGGGGCGGCCATGCTGACGCCGGCCCGGCTGAGAGAATACACCGGCCCCTCCGGCGCGCTCGCCCTCTTGCGCGACCTCGGCTATCCGATCGCGCCGGTGGACGTCGATCCGGCGGAGTGGCGGCGCGGCGGCGTGGCCATTCCCTGGAATGGCGAAGCGCATCTGACGCTGGCCGCGCGCCTGCCGCGCTTCGATCTCTTCCTTCTCACCGGCTGCGCGTCCGAAGTGGCCATCGCCGAATTCATGCGCAGTTACAGTGCATACAATATTCAAACGAAATCAGTCGTTACTCATGTACGTGAAAATGCGCTGTCAATATTGGACCTTTCGTCGGAGAGCAAGCTGCGGCGGCTCGACGTCGATCTGGAGCGCCCCAGCGCACACGCCGTCGACCGGCTGAATCTTCTGCTCTGTCCTGGCGCCGCGGCAGATGACGCTTCGCTGCCGCGCATCTACGACCGTGCTCTCGACCGCGAGAGCGTCACCCGCGAGTTCTTCCAGCGCTTCCGTACCGCGGTCCACGACGTTGCCGCCGCGCTGCACGAGGCCTTTCCGGATGAGGACCGCGACGCCGTCGACGCCGAGGGGTTGCTGATCCTCTCACGGCTGCTCTTTCTGTCGTTCGTGCAGGAAAAAGGGTGGCTGAACGGCGAGCGGCGCTTTCTCGTCGACCGGTTGCACGAGCAGATCCGGCGCCGCGGAGAGTTTTTCGCGGACGTGCTCCTGCCGCTCTTCTTCGGCTGCCTCAACACGCCGATGCGCGAGCGCACGTCCGCGGCGCGCCGGCTCGGACGCATTCCGTACCTCAACGGCGGCCTCTTCGAGCCGTCGCCCTTCGAGCAGCGCCACTCCGCGATGCATCTGCCGAACGACCTGTTGCGCGGCGTGCTCGAAGGCGTGTTCGAGAAGTTCGACTTCCGCCTCGATGAAGCCGACGCCGCGGGAACGCACGTCGATCCGGAGATGCTCGGAAAAGTCTTCGAGTCGCTGATGGCCGCGGACGAGCGGGCCGCCAGCGGTAGCTTCTACACGCCGAAGGAAATCGTCGACGTGCTGGTCGAGCGTGCCATCAACGAATGGCTCGGCGAAGGCAGCGCGGAAGAACAACTCGAGAAACTGGCGCGCATCACCATCCTCGACCCCGCCTGCGGTTCCGGCGCCTTCCTCCTCTCCGCCCTCGGCGCGATCGAGCGGTTGTGGCGCGCGCGCACGAACGACGTGCCGCGCGACCTGCGCCGCCGGATCGTGGCCCGCTCGCTCTACGGCGTCGATCTCAATCCGCGGGCCGTCCGCCTCTGCGAGCTGCGTCTCTGGCTGGCCATCGTCTCCGGCAGCCAAGCCGCGATCGAAGAGGTTGAGCCGCTGCCGAACCTCGACCGCAACATCCTGCAAGGCAATGCCCTGCTCAGCCCGACCGACTTCCTCGGCGACGGGCGGCTGAGCATCTACGCGGACTGGCTGCATGCGCTGCGCGCGCAACGCGACCTCCTCGACCGTTACCGGACCGCGCCGCATGCACAACGTCCGGCCCTCTATCGCCTGATCCGCGGCAATGATCAGCGCCTGGCCTCCGAGCTCCTGGCGCGCGGCATCGACGAAGCCGAGCGCGAGCTACAGCTCGCCTGCGCCCCGCAACGCGACCTCTTCGGACGCAGCATGCAGGTCGACCCCGACCGCTGCCGCGAGCTGCATCAGCGCATCGCCGGGCAGAAGAAGCTGCTCGAGGCCGCGGAGGAGGGAAGGCTCGACTTCTTCTCGTTCGACATCCACTTCGCGCACGTGATCGCCGGCGGCGGCTTCGACATCGTGGCCGGCAATCCGCCGTGGGTGCGCAACAGCCGCATCGACGCCCGGATGAAGCGGATGCTGAGCGATCGGTACGCGCTCTTCCGCGGGCAGCAGGCGGGCGTGGCCTTTCATCAGCCCGATCTGTCGGTGGCGTTCTTCGAGCGGGCGCTGTCCCTGTGCGCTCCCGGCGGCGTCGTGGCGCTGCTGATGCCGGCGAAGATCGCGAATGCCGGGTACGCCGGGCCGCTGCGCCGTGCCGCCCGCGAGCGGGTGATCGCGATCGACGACTGGAGCGATTCGCCGCGCCGCCGTTCGCTCTTCGAAGCGGACACGTTCCCCCTCGGCATCACCTGCGGCGCCGGACGTGCTTCGGTGCGCATCTCCGCGGGCGGCGATTCGTTCGATCTTCCGCGCGCGGAGCTCTCTGTCGACGGGGCGTCGTCCGAATGGGCGCTCGTCCCGCCGGACGTGGCCTCGATCGCGCGCCGTCTACGCCAGGCGTATCGCCCGCTCGCCGAGGGTCTGGGCCGCAAGCCGTTCATGGGCGTGAAGACCGGCGACAACCGGAGCTTCTTTCTGGAAGCGAAAGCGATCGGCGGCGGCCGTCTCATCACCACCGACGGCCTGCGCATTCCGCTGAGCGCCGTCTGCCGCTGCGTGCGCGGCCGCGATTTGCAGCGCTGGACCACGACCGGGTCGCAGTGGATGCTCTGGCCGCCGCGCGGCGGCTGGCGCAAGCCGCCGGCCTGGCTGGTGACGCTCGCCGAAACGCGCGGACTCCAGCCGGCCGACTTCCGTCTGTCGTTCGTGCGCCCCGAGCACGTGGGGATCAAGGTGGCCTGGAAGGATCTCTCGCGCGGCGTGGCCGCGGCGGTGCTGCCCGACGTCGTGCACGTGAACGAGATGCCGTTCCCGCTCGTGCCCAATCAGACGCTGTACGCCATCGACGCCGTCTCGCTCGACGAGGCCTACGTCATCGCCGCGGTTCTGAACTCCTCGGTCGCCGGCGCGCTGCTCGTCAGCGTCGCTGAGCGGGCCAAAGACTCTCACTACCGCTACTTCGGACGGACGATGGCCGCGCTGCCGTGGCCCGATCTGCGCCCCGAGTGGGAGCGTCTGGTGCGGCTCTCCCGCCGCGCACACCGGCCGGACGCGCCGCGCGAGCCGCTCATGCTGGAGATCGACGAGATCGTGGCCCGCCTCTACGGCGTGAGCGTGAGCGAGCTCGCCTCGCTGCAGACGTTCCTGGAGAGGCGCCTCGGTGCTCGCTGAACATCAACTGGAAGCAGCCGACCGCGCCGTCGAGCTTCTGAGGACGCGCGGCGGACTCCTGCTCGCCGACGAGGTCGGACTCGGAAAGTCGTACGTCGCGGCGGAAGTGATGCGCCGCGTTGGCGCCGGCTCCGAGCTCATCGTCCCTGCCGCACTCGTCGCGCAGTGGCGCGAGACGCTCCTGCAGTTCGAGCTCGCGGTGCGCGTGCTCACCCACGACGGCATCGTGAGCGATCCCTTCATGGCCACGGCAACCCGGCGTCTGGTCGTCGTCGACGAGGCCCACGCCTTCCGCAATCCGCGGACCCAACGCTACGCCGCACTGGCGCGCCGTACCGCCGGCGCGCGCGTGCTGCTCGTCACGGCCACGCCGGTCTGCAACTCGATCGGCGATCTCGAAGCCCTGGTCCGTCTCATCGCTCGCGACGACCTCCTTGCTGACGCCGGCGTGCCATCCATCGACGTCGCGTTCGCGCTGCGCGATCTCGCCGCCATCGACGTCGTCGTGAACGCACTGGTCATCCGCCGCGACCGGAGCGTCCTGCCGCCAGAACTGCGCTTCGGCCAGTTGCAGCGCAGCGTCATCCGGCATCCCGTCCTGGGTGCGCCGCTCATCGACGAGCTGCGCTTTCCGCTCGTCGGCGCTTCGGATGGGAACACGCACGCCATCCTCCGCCGCTTCCTGCGCCGCCGGCTGGAGTCGAGCGAAGCCGCCCTCCTCGAATCGCTGCGGCGGCAACTCCGCTTCTACGACCGCGCCCTGGCCGCCATCGCCGCCGGCCGCTCGCTGCCCAAGCGCGACTACCGGCGCGCCTTTGCCGCCGAGGAGGAACGCGACGCGTTTCAGGGCGTGCTCTTTTGGGAGATCTTCGCCCCGCCCGGCCAAGCCGATCCCGCGGTCATCCGGGAAGAGATCGCCCGTCTCGAGGCCCTCGTCGCCGATGCGCAGGCATCGCCGTGTGAGAAGCGCGCGACGCTCATCGCACTCGTCGCGGAGACGCGCCAGCCGATGCTCATCTTCACCGGCGCCGTCGCCACCGCGCGCGACCTGCAGGCTGCGCTCAAATGCGGCCTCGTCACCTCACGCGAGCGCTCCCGCGACGCCGTGCTCCACGCCTTCCGCACCGGCCGCATCGACATCGTCGTCTCCACCGACATGGCCGCCGAGGGACTCAACCTCCAGCGCGCCGGCACGGTCGTCCACTACGACCTCCCCTGGAACCCCGTCAAGCTCGACCAGCGCAACGGACGCGCCTACCGCATCGGCCAGTCCCGCCCCGCGGTCCATGCAATCTACTTCATCCCCCAGTCCCGCGACACCGGCATCCTCGAGACCATCACCCGCAAGAACCGCGTGCGCCGGCGCCTCCTCGCCCCGCACGCCTCGACTCCTGCCGGCATCCACCCAACCCTCCCCGCGCGGCTGACCAACGACAGCGCCTACGCCCGCCTCCGCGCCGCGACGGACCTGGCGCTCCCCGACGTCCTGGCCCGCCGCCACAAAGCCGGCATCGAGCAATGGATGGAGGAGATGAGCCGCGAATACCTGGACCAGCAACGGCTCGACGACCTCGTCGCCGTCGCGGAAAGTGAGGTCTAAGAATGGAATTCGACAGCTACGACGACCGGACCCCACGGAAGACGCGGCAATCGCCGCCATCCCCGGAACCCGGCAAGGCCCAGGTCCAGAAAATCCTCGACACCCTCCCCGACGACGCCTCCCTGGAAGCGATCCGGTACCACATCGACCTCCGCCAGAAGATCCAGCAAGGCTGGGAGGCGGAACGGACGATCCGTCTGGAAGAGAGATTGGCGAACTGGCTCACGAAATGGAGCAACCGGGCGTGGTCATCCTCCCCCCCGTCATTCTGAGCGCAGGGCGGGTGGGTGTGAGGGAGCGAAAGAATCTCTAAATGCGCAAACCGTGGCACAGGCCATGTTTTTCGTAGTTTGAGATCCTTACGCTCACACCCGCCCGACCACCTCGCTAAGGATGACGGGGGCACGGGCTTTCGCGCGTTGTATGGACTCTTGGCACCGAAGACCTTCGACAGTATCCTGAGACAGGCGGGCTTGAAATGAACACCTACAGGTTTCTCATCGTGGTGGAAGATGCCGGCGCGAACTTCTCGGCCTACTCACCGGATCTTCCGGGCTGCGTGGCCACCGGCCGCTCCCGTGAGGAGGCCGAGAAGAACATGTACGAGGCCATCCAGCTCCATATCGAAGGCCTCAAGGAAGACGGCTTGCCCATTCCCGCTTCGAGCGCGGTCGCGGAGTATATGGTCGTCAGCTCGTAGAGTCTTTTGCGACTTCGTGATCGAACCCGGTCATGAATTCCTTTCTGCTGATCGATGCCATCGGCGGACTCCTGGACGGCCAGCCGGTCACAATCCTCGCCGTCGATGAGAGCGGCGCGGTCATCGAGCACTCGATCGCGAATCTCGTCTCTCCGCCCGTGCGCCGGCTGCAGTTTGCGTGGGAGGGACAAGAGATCGACCTCCTGTGCCACGTGGCGGAATCGAATCTTCAGGATCTCCTCAGCGACGAGCGTCAGAAGCTCACATGGCATGCGACGATCGTGTTCGACGCGGGCTCCGATCTGACCGCTCTGCGCGGGGCGCGCGACTCGTGGATCCGAAAGTTGGAGAAGAGACAGGAAGAGAACCTGATGGGCGAATCGGGCGCCGAGCCGCCCAGCGCCGCGATGCTGTCGGTCGGCCGGGCATTTCGAGCCCACAAGGCCGGCTACATCACCTTCGTCTTCCGCGAAGGGAAATGGATTTCGCGCGAGAGCCGGAGCTCCATGCAGCCGGGCGATGGCTTCACCGTCGCCGCGTTCGAGAGCGAGCAGCAGACCCAGATCCTCCGGCTTGCGTACGAAGAGGCCGATCGAGAGGGCCGGGAGCTCATCCGCCGTTTCGCCGCCGCCAGCCTCGAGTAGCCGTTCCCGATTCCGGCTTTCCGCTTGGTAATTCCTGAACACGTCCCTTCCTTTCAAAGGTTTGATCGATGCTTCGGACAGGTTGCGCGGACTGTGCGCCGCGGCGAGCGGTCACAAGCACGCGGATGCCGATGGGATCGATGAACGCGTCGATGGGACCGATGAACGCATCGATGCGACCGAAAACCGGCCGCTGACGTGCTCGGGAATCGTGACCACCGTTGAGCCGATCGAACGCGAGGTTGAGAAGCTCACGCCAGAGGAACTTGCGGCGTTCCACGCCTGGTTTGCCGAGCACGACCGGCAAGCATGGGATCGCGAGATCGAGCGAGATGTCGCGGCATGGCGCTTGGACGGTCTTGCTGCTGAATCGCTCGCTGAGCACCAGCGTGGCGAAACGACGGAGCTTTGAGTCACTGCGCGTCGATGAGTCGCTGGCGGCGAGTGAGATCCGAATTTGGAGTGCGGCAGCCACAGCTGCCGCTTTGGTATGCCACAGCGCGCGGACCAGATCGATCAAGCGCAGCCCCGCACCGCACGGCGGTAGAATCTCCACGGCCATGGAAACCGCGAAGGAACAGGTTCAGGAAATCCTCGAGACCCTCTCCGAAGACGCGTCCCTCGAAGACATCCAGTACCACATCTACGTTCGCCAGAAGATCCAGCAAGGGCTGGATGACGTGGAGGCGGGTCGCGTGATCAGTCACGATAAGGTCCAGCAGTGCTTGAGAATTGACGAGACGCTGAGGAAGCGTGGCGGAGAGAGCACGACATCCCGCTAAGGAAGGCATGTGCAACTCAACACCCTCAACCGGGTTATTTCACTATTTCTAATTGGCGGTTTTGTAGTCGTTCTAAGTGCGGTGTTACTGAGAGAGGAGATTGCCAAGAAGGTTGATCCCTTCTTTGCGCGCGCTCCATCGCGGCGTGGATTGGAGCCAATGGCCGGCGTCCTGCTGACTGTCGGTCTACTCTCGGCTACGGCCTTGGCAGGCGCTATTGTGGACGCACTGGGAAATCTTACCGTTCGTAGATTTATTACTAAAATACTCAGCAAGGACCGTTTTTTAGCTGGTCTGTTTTGGTGTGCGGGCGAGTTTGACGAGTATGAAAGTTGGAGAAAAACGTTCGAGGCTGCCCTTGAGAATAACAGGAAGCATGAATCCCTGGTAGGCAAGCCTGGAATGATGAAACCGTTGTCTGCAGGGATATTTTTCCGGACCGCTGATAAGGAGCATGTCGAATGGTTGGTGCAACATCATTCGATGTATCACCTGACGGCGGATTTTGTTGTTATTTTACTGATCGGCGCTGTTCTTGCCTTCGTCGGCGCGATCGTCGGTGCGGTTCGGGTCGCATGGCAGCTGGATTTGTTCCTTTTGGCTTTGACTTGCGCGAGTGTCGCTGCAGCATATCTACTGATGACTTTTGCACTTGATCATTTCCTGTACTCGTATCAACTAACGTTTCGGAACGCATACTTGGCATTAAAGGACGAGGAGCCTCACCGAGTGCCGGATCCGAGTAGAGGGACGGCTGCGCCGCAGGCGCTCAAGGAAGAAACAGCGTCTTAGCGAGCGAGGCGATACGCCCGCCCCACCACCCCCTCCGCCGGTTTTCCCTCGATGTCGTAATCGTTCCCATCCGCCCGCCCGTGATCGGGATACGAGAACCACTTCCACGGATAGGCACCCATTACCCACTCCCGCGGCCAGACGGTCTCGAAGAAGGCTTCGTATGCGTTGCGTTGCGCGTCGAGGTCGGGCGCGGCGTCGCGGGGGATTTCCCATTGGCGCCAGGCGGCGCCTTTGGCGCTGCGGTAGCCGATCTCGGTGAAGAGGATTGGTTTCTTCTCCCGCAGTGACAACTGTTCGAGTTGGGCGAGGATGGGTTGCCAGGCGCGGATGAGGGTGGCGCGTTCGGGGGTCGGGTCGAGGGTGAGGGGGAAGTAGCCGCTGACGCCGATCCAGTCGAGGGCGTCCCAGAAGGGGACGTCGAAGACTTCGTCGAAGTTGGCGCCGTAGGTGAGCGGGCCTTGGTAGATGGCGCGGACGCGCTCGATGATGCGCCGCCATTCCTGCTCGTGGCGGGAGGCGATCTTTTGCTCGTTGCCGATGCAGAAGGCGTCCGCCCTGGCGTCGCGCGCGATCGTCGCGTAGTGCTCGGCGAAGCGGCCGTAGTCGTCGAACCAGGCCCGCCACTGGGCGTCGGTCCAGGTTTCCATCTTCTGCTCGGAGCGGCCCCAGACGTGCGGCTTGAGCATGACCTTGATGCCGAGCGCGTGCGCCTGTTGCGTTGCCGCAAGCACGGAAGCGTCCGTCTCCCACACGTGCTCGCCGCCGAAAGAGAGAGCCGGCTCGCCCCGATGAAAGCCGAACGGCATCAGCGAGATCCAGTCGACGCCGAGGTCTTTGAGCTTGCGCAGCGACTGCGCCGAGGCCTCGGAACCGTACGTCCCGCGCCTCGGGCTGGCCGCCGCGAAGCTCATCCCGCGGTGCTTCGCCGCCGGCGCGGCCTCGGGGGCGCGGGTGGCGCAGGAGGCGAGGAGGACGGCGGTCAGAACCAATCGCACGGTTTCAGAATCTCACACGGGGGCGGCTCAGAGGCGCAGAGGCTCAAAGGCTCAAAGGCGGCTGCTACTACTCTGAGCCTATGCGCCTCTGAGCCTGTGAGCCTCTCCACGTCTGAGACTAGAATCCAGCCCGTGAATCTGCTCATCGTCGATGACGAGGCTTCGCTGCGCGATTTCCTCTCGATCGTGTTCGAGGAAGAGGGCTGGAAGGTCGATGCGGCGGCGTCACTGGAGGAGGCGCGGATTGCCATTCAGCGCGTGGAGCCGGACGTCGTTCTGTGCGACCTGATGCTTCCCGACGGCTCGGGCATCGATTTCATCCGCGATGTGAAGGCGAACAGTCCGTCCATCGCCTTCGTGATGATCACCGCCCACACGTCCACGCGCTCGGCGGTGGAGGCGCTCAAGGCCGGGGCGGTCGATTACATCGCCAAGCCGTTCGACATCGAAGAGCTGAAGATCATCGTCCGCAAGGCGGTGGAGCGGAAGGAGCTCGAGGACGAGAACATCCATCTCCGCACCGCGCTCGAGGAACGGTTCACGTTCGCCAACATCATCGGCAGAAGCGCGAAGATGCAGGAGATCTTCTCCATCGTCCAGCGCATCGCCAAAACCATGTCGACGGTGCTCATCTCCGGCGAGTCGGGCACGGGCAAGGAGCTGATCGCCCGGGCCATCCACTACAACTCCGACCGCCGCGGGAAGTTCGTCTCCATCAACTGCGGCGCGCTGCCGGAGACGCTCCTGGAGTCGGAGCTGTTCGGGCACGAGCGCGGCGCGTTCACCGGTGCCATCCGCGAGAAGCGCGGCCTCTTTCATGAAGCGGAGCGCGGCACGATCTTTCTCGACGAGATCGGCGAGACGTCGCTGGCCATGCAGATCAAGCTGCTGCGCGTGCTGCAGGACCGCATGGTGCGCAAGGTGGGCTCGAACGTGGAGTCGGTGGTGGACGTGCGCGTGATCGCGGCCACGAACCGCGACCTCGGCGATTCCATCCGCGAGGGCACGTTCCGCGAGGATCTCTTCTACCGCATCAACGTCATTCCCATCGCCCTGCCGCCGTTGCGCGCGCGGCGCGAGGACATCCCTCTCCTGGTCGATCACTTCATCGAGAAGTTCTGCACCAGGATGGGCGTCCCGCGGCGGCACATCTCCTCGGACGCCATGCGGGCCATCGAGAAGTATCACTGGCCGGGCAACGTGCGCGAGCTGGAGAACGTCATCGAACGGATGATCGCGCTCGAAGCAGGCGAGGTGCTGACGACGAAGTCGCTGCCCGAACATCTGCTCCTCGGCGGACGGATCCCCGACGCCACGTTCGAGCTGCCGGCGGAAGGCCTTTCGTTGCAGGACCATCTCGAGGCCATCGGCAAGATCTTCATGCTGAAGGCGCTGGAGCGGGCCGGCGGCGTGCAGACCCAGGCGGCGGAGCTGCTGCGGATGTCGTTCCGTTCGTTCCGCTACTACGCGAAAAAGTACGAGCTCATCCCCCGCGAGCGCGAATCCGAGGATGTGGTGGAGGTGGAAGACAAATGAAACGGCTGCTCGTAACATTGCTTCTGATCAGTTGTACGAAGGCAATGCCTCCCGCCACCAACACGGAAACAACGCCCAGACCCGCCATCGCGGGGCCGCGCGTGATTCTGCCCGATGGATTCGTGGTCAACATCGAGATCGCCGACGATAACGAGCTGCGCGCGCAGGGCCTCATGTACCGCGACCATCTGGCGCCGGACGCCGGGATGTTGTTCTTTTTCGCGCGCGAGGACGAGTACCCGTTCTGGATGAAGAACACGCGCATCCCGCTGGACATCATCTGGATCGACTCGAGCCGCCACATCGCGCACGTGAAGCACGAAGTGCCGCCGTGCCGCATCCCCGACTGCCCGAGCTATCCCCCGAACGCGAAGGCGCAGTACGTCCTGGAGCTCGCCGGCGGCGAGGCGGCCAAACACGGATTGAAGGCGGGCGATCTGCTGCGGTTCGAGGGGACGGAGAACGTGGTGGCGCGCTGAAAACGTGGCGTGACAAACGGCCTGAACTTTTTCCCCGTCCACGGTGTTTTGAGGTCTAGAACATGTTCCGGTCCCGAGGCGAGAACCTCCGCTCTGTCTACATCCTGTTGTTCCTGAACGTCGCGTTCTTCCTTCTGGAACATCAGGACCGGGAAAAGTACGCGCGCCTGTTCCGGTTCGACGGCGACGCGGTGCGCGCCGGCGAGGTGTGGCGCCTGGTGACGTATCAGTTCACGCAGGCCGGCACCGGATTCATGGGCGCGCTCTCGCTCTTCATCACCCTGCTGCTGCTGTACATGATGGGAACGGCCCTCGAGGAGGAGTGGGGAACACGCCACTTCGTCACGCTTTTCCTGCTCTCCACGCTCGGGTCGGCGGGGGTGGCGTACCTGGCCGGCGTTCCGCTGCTGGGGACGTACTTCGTCTATTTCACACTACTGTTCGTCTACGCGGCGGCCTTTCCGCAGCAGACGTTCTATCTCTTCGGAATGGTGCCGATCCGCGTGCGCGTGCTGGCGCTGTTCTCGCTGGCCGTGCTCCTGTACGGCGTGTTCGCCGGCGGGACCGCGAACCTGGCCGCCCTCGGCGGCGCGGCCGTTGCCTACGCGTACTACTACGTCGTGCAGCGCGTGCGGGTGACGTTCGTGGTGATGACCGCGGCCGCGCCGGATGAGGAACCGCGGGTGAAGGTCGATTCGACTGCACTGCACAACGCCGCGCGCCACGCAGGGATCAAACACGCCCTGGCGACTAAGTCCGACATCGAGATCGACCGCCTGATCTCCGAGTGCGAGCGTGACACCGTTCCGGGCGTCAACATCTGTCCCCCCGCCGACTACAAGCCCGAGAACCCCGACGGCTACTGCATCCGCTGCGACGGATTCGCGGAGTGCTCGGCGCGGCACCTGCGGCTCCACCGCGGGCCGCGCAGTGTACCGGCCGCGCTGGTGGTGCCCACGACGCAGGTCGTGCCGAATCCGGAGGCGTAGCACGGCCCTGTGATGTTGCCGGGACCGGCGTGTGCTCCCACAGCACAGCCCGATGATGTCGTGAGCACCCGCGTGTTCTCCCGGCATCACAGTCCGATGCTGTGGTCAGGACCAGCGTGTGCCGCCGGAGCACAGCCCAATGATGTTGTCAGGAGCCGGGGGTGCTCCCAACATCACAGCCCAGTGATGTTAGGAGGACATGCCGATGCTCCCAACATCACAGCCCGGTGATGTTGTCAGGACACGCATATGCTCCCAACATCACAGCCCGATGATGTTGTCAGCACTCCGACGTGCTCCGTAAAGTGAAGAGTCTATTCGCCTTGCGGCGGGCCGCCACCCTCGCCACCACCACCCCCTCCACCGCCACGACGGCGGCGACGGAAACGGCGGCGCTTGCGCGACGCGGCATCGGCGGGAGCTCCGGTACCCTCCGGAGACGAAGGACGATCAGCTGCCGCAGGACGTTCCGGACCGCCTTCAGCCCGCTCGGGCCGCGGAGGCCGTTCCGGCCGCGGACCGCGCGGACGTCCCGGCCGGTCCGGGCGCGGGCCACGATCGCCACGCGGCGGGCGGTCCTGACGCGGTTCCGGGCGCGAGCCTTCCGGATTCGGTACGCGCGCGGTTTGCTGCTGCTGCGGCGCGCCTTCGTTCGGAGCAGCGTTGTTCCCCGCGCCGCCGCGGCCGCGACGGCGTCGCCTGCGACGGGAAGCCTGCTGCAGCTCGCCCATCGCGCCCTGTGCCTGTTGCTGCGGCTGCTCGGGACGCGGAGGCCGTTGTTGCTGCTGCTGTTGCTGTTGTTGCGGACGCGGTCCGCGGCCACCCTGCGGGGGTTGCTCCTGCGGGCGTCTGCCCTCGCGCCGCCGCTGCTGGCGGTCGCGCTGTGACCGCTGCGCTTCCGAGCGCTGCGCCTGAGGACGCTGGCCGTCGCGCTGGCGCTCGGGGCGCGGTCCGCGGTCGTCCTTGCCGCGCGGCTTGCCGGTGCGCTGCTCGTACTCGCGGACTTTTTTCTCCATGAACCGCCGCGCCTGCTGATCCAGTTTCAGGCGGATCTCGTCGTGGCCGCAGTACGGGCAACGCTTCCATCCCTCGGGATAGGTCTTCTTGCAGCCGGAGCAAAGGATGGATTTAGGGAGCGGCATCGTTGAATCGGCGCGCATTGTACACTTCGCCGAAGTGGACGAAAGCCGCCGCAAAACGCTGCTGGCGCTCATCGAGCTGGCCACCGAAAACTCTCCGGGGGCCTGCTTCGACGACCGCCGCGCGGCCGGAATCCTGCGCCGCGAAACGACCACAGACGAGTTGCGTGAGCTGGGAGTGGACGAGAGCATGATCGAGTTCGTCTTCGCCGCCAGCCAGGAGAATCTTGACTAAAACCACGACCGCTGCCTTCACCGTCCGCGTCGAGGCCCGCTTCGAATCGGCACACTATCTCCGCGAGTACCGCGGGATCTCCGAGCCGTTGCACGGCCATTCCTACAAGGTCGAGGCGGATCTCGCCGCGCGCGGCGGAGGCATCGACGGCGACGCCATCGCCGTCGATTTCGTCAGCGCCAGGCGAAAACTGGAAGGGCTGGCCAAAACGCTCGACTACGGCTGCATCAACGACATCCCCCCCTTCACCACCATCAATCCCAGTGCCGAGAACATCGCCGAATGGTTCGCCAACGAGCTGCAAAGCGCCGTCAGCAGCGAAGACGCCGTCGTCGTCGCGGTGACGATCTGGGAAGGGCCGGTGAACTCGGTGACCTTTCGGCCATGACTACGAGTCGGCAGTCGGCGGTCGGCAGTCGGCAGGAGACCAGCCACCCTGCCACGGGTCGTCGTGGGCGGGTGGGCGCTCCTGCCGACCGCCGACCGCCGACCGCCGACTGATTCCCCATGGAGATCCTGGCCATCGTCTTCATGCTCGGCGCCGGCGGCGCGCTTGCGGCGTTCGTTCTCGGGGCGATGGCGATCGCCAAGCGCGAGAATGAGCCGCGCGGGCCGCAGCCGCAGCACCGCGATGCGGTGGCGGCCTCGATCCTCTTTCAGATTCTGAGCGTGGGCGGGATGGCCGCGGACGAGGCGTTGCGTCAGGTGCGCCGCGGTACCGGGCTGGCCGCGCCGGTCACGCGCGGGATCGACGTGGCGAGCTGGGCCGAGACGTATGCGCGCGCCGCCACGCCGCCGCAGCGCCATGCGCTGCTCGAGAGCGCCGTAAAGCTAGTCGCTGCTCATACCGGCCCCATTCCGTTGCGCCAGTACGCGGCCCTGCTCGACCTCAGCTTCGGCCTCGGGTTCCACACGGACGCGCTGGCGCGCCTGCGCGAGACCTACGGCTTCCAGTACGTGGATCACGCCAAGGACGCCCGGCCGCGTAGCGCCGACCGCGGGGGAGGGGGCACGCCGCTGTTCGACCGTTCCCAGCGCGCCCAGCCCGAGCTGCTGGGGATCCTTGGGCTGAGCGGGGAGGCCACGCGCCAGGAGGTTGGCGCGGCCTATCGGAAGCTCGCCGCACAGCACCATCCCGACCGCTTTCATGGGGCGCCGCTGGAGGAGCAGAACGCGGCCGCGGCGCGCTTCATCGAGCTCACGCGGGCCTACGAAGAACTGCTGCTCACTTTTCGGGATTGAAATCGGGATTGAAATTTCCGGCGAGGGCTTGTACAATGACCCGGCTCGGGGAATACCGGGCAGTTTACTGTTTGTTCACAACCGTTTCCTAGCAGTTCCCCCCAGTTGACCTTAGTATTTCATTGATAAGAGTCGCTTTCGTGGACGGACGTGTCCGGCAACGATGACGGACGCACCGGTGCCCACGAAACCATCGGACCCCGGAAGTCCGCGGCTCGACCTCGTTAACCCACTCCGCAAGCACGACTTGAGAGAGCGTGTCGAAGCGGTCGTAACTATTTTATTTGTTCGGGCATCTAATGTTGCATGCGGCACGAACGTTGAAGTTTTGGTTCGTTGTCGTACGGGAGAGACCATGAAGAGCGCGGAAATCACTCACGAGCAGGGTTGGGACTTCGAACAGGCAGCGATGCCCTATGTCGACTCCCTGTACAACACCGCCTATCGCATGACGCGGAACTCCGAAGACGCGGAGGACCTCGTTCAGGAGACGTACCTCAAGGCGTACAAGTACTACGACAAGTTCGAAGAGGGAACGAACTTCAAGGCGTGGCTCTTCAAGATCATGAAGAACACGTTCATCAACAACTACCGGAAGAAGAAGCTCACTCCGCACAAGATCGACTTCTCGGAGATCGAAGAGTCGTATGAGCGCGTGATCCAGAAGAACGCGCCGGATCTCATTCGCGATCCGGAGAGCGAGATCTTCCAGGACATGATGGACGCCGACGTCAAGCGTGCCCTCGACTCGCTGCCGCACGACTACAAGATGGTGGTCCTCTTGGCGGACATCGAAGGCTTCTCCTACAAGGAGATCGCCGAGATCCTGGACTGCCCGGTCGGCACCGTGATGTCGCGGCTCTACCGCGGCCGCAAGATGCTGGAGCGGACGCTGCTCGACTACGCCCGCAAGTACGGCTACATCCGCGGCGAGGCCGAGCCCGCCAAGATGCGCTCGCGCAAAGACGAGACCAAGGGCAAGAAGAAGAAAGACGAAAAGCCCGAGGAAGGCGAAGTCGTCGAGCCGGAAGACAACGAAGAAGAAGTCCTCTTCGCCGCCGACCCCGACGAGGAGTTCGAGTTCGAGGTCGAAGAAGAAGAGGAAGAGCAGTTCGAGATCGAGTAAAGCTCGCAGCTGGCAACTCTCAGCTCGCAGGGAACACCCGAAGGCGGCCGTGACGGCCGCCTTCTTTTTTTGGCCAACCGGTTGCAGAAGACATCGCGGACTCGGCTTCAGCGAGTTGCCGTTCAAGGAATTCACCAAACTGCAACGGAGTTGGCGATGCACGTGAGCGGTCACCTCATGCCCACGGAAGGAACCCTGGATGCTCTGTGATGACGTGAAACGCGTGGTTTACTTCTTCCTCGACGGTAGCCTCGGCCATCAGAAGCAGCACGCATTCGAGATTCACCTGAGCAATTGCCCCGACTGCGAGATCCGGATCGTCGTGCACCGCAAGCTCCGCTCCTTCGTCCGGCAGCGGCTCGCGCCGGTCGTTGCGCCGGAGACCCTGCGCATCAAGCTCACGCGATCGCTGCGCACCGTGACGGTCGACTGAAGCGGCTGTCGTGTCGTCGCAACAGCTCATCCTCGTGTCCTCGAATCCCAACAAAGGGATCGAGGCCGAGCGCATCCTGGGCGTGCCGGTCCTTCGCGTCTCCCTGAACCTGCCGGAGATCCAGGCCGCCACGGTCGAAGAGGTCACGCGCTACAAAGTCGAAGTGGCCAAGTCGAAGGGCTACGCCCGGCTCATCGTGGAAGACGTTTCCCTCGGCTTCGACGAGCTCGGCAACTTCCCCGGCCCCTACGTCCGCTGGCTCCTCGAGGCCGCAGGCGGGGCGGGGCTGGCCGCGATCGCCTACGCCCTCAACAACCGCGCCGCCAAGGCGCAGTGCTGCGTCGGCTACTGGGACGGCACGCAGGTCAAGACCTTCCTCGGCGAAACCACGGGCGAGATCCTCGTGAAACCGCGCGGCGAGCGCATTTTCGGCTGGGACGCCTGGTTCCAGCCCTCCGGCCAGCCCAAAACCTTCGCCGAGATGACGGCGGAGGAGAAGGACGCCGTCTCTCACCGCGGGCACGCGTACCGGATGCTGGCGGCGCACCTTCAGAGGGCAGAGCGCAGAGCGCAGAGCGCAGAAGAAAAGGCCACGTAACGCCCCGCCTTCTGTCCGTGCTTCTACTTCTGCCCTCTGCCCTCTGCGCTCCGCCCTCTGTCTGTACCGCCGGACACATCGCGCCGGAATCTGGACACCTCCTGTTGCGAATCTGTGACGGCGGTTTACAAACCCCTCGCGTAAGTGTCTCGTATTTAAGGTTGTTGACGACGTACACAAGCATGGGGACGAATGGCAGGCCGTTTGAACTCCATGCCGATAACGAAAGGACAACGCCATGTGGGTTTTCGACGGAGAAGAGTGGACGAAGGACGACGGCAGCATCGAGCCCAAGGGCACGCCGGTAACTCCCCGCCCGCGATATGACGAGCTTTCACCGGAGCTTCAGGTGATCGAGATCGTTCCCGTCGTGCGCAGGAACACGGACGTTCCCCCGTTCCCCATGCCCTGAATCACGGACCACGGACCCCTACCCGAACAAAGGCCGCGTGCGTAGAGCACGCGGCCGATTTTTTTGAGCGATTCGCGTGCGTAGAGCACGCGGCCTTTCTGCTTTCAGCGTTCCGTGTAGCGGCTGAGAAAGTCGCGCACGATCGGCTCGATCGACTCCGAGGCCATGCCGAAGATGCGGTCCGCGTGATAGTTCCCCTCGATGTCCAGGAGGTGCAGCTCCTTCGGCTCCGAGGCGGCCTCGTAGAGCGCCACGGAGTGGCGGTGCCCGATCAGCCAGTCATTCTTCACATGGATGAGGCAGACCGGTACGTGCACGTTGGCGATGTCGTCGACGGCGCGAAGCTTCGGCGACTTGCGCATGCTCCAGGCGAAGCGGGGATGCTTCAGCGCCTGGGACAGCGCGATGTGCCGGTGGATCGTGAACGGGTTGATCCGCGGCATGATCATGTCGAAATCGGCCACCGCCGAGATCAACAGCAGCGACGTGACCGGGAGGTCGTGGCGGGCGATCGTCGAGACCGCCACCGCGCCGCCGTACGAAAAGCCGGTCAGCGTCAGCGACGAGATCGTGGCGTGGTTGCGGAGGAGATCCTCCGCCACCGCCGCCACGTCGTGGTGCTCGTGCAGGTTGAAGCCGTAGGTCCCGCCGGTTTCGCCGTGGCCGCGCGGGTCCATCACCACCGCGCGATAGCCCTCGGCGTTGAGGAAGTGCGCCAGGCGGACCATGGCCGGATGGCGCCGGTCGCGCCAGAACCCCGGCACCACCACGACCGCCGACGGGGAGGGTGCGTCGTAGACGTCGTAGTGGATGACCGTGCCGTCGAACGAGGGCACCGTGGCATGGTTTGGCGGTGCCGGGAAGGCGGCCGGTTTCAGATGAGTGCTTGACATTGCCGAGTCTGTTCTTATCATAACGGCCGACGGCAGGCCGGAGTGCGCCTTCCGTGCCCCCAGATTGTTCCCTCGAAGAAGATCCCCGTTTACCAGACATTCAGGCCGAGATACGGCTTGAAATGAATTTAAGGAGAATCACGCATGAAGAAATCGCTCGTACTGACCCTGATCGCCCTGCTCGTCGTCTCGATGCTCGCCATCGGCTGCAAGAAGGAAGAGCCGGCGACCGACACCGCCGCCACCGACACGTCGATGACCACCGGCGACACCGCCATGACCGACACGATGGCCACCGACACGATGGCCACGGACACGATGGCCACGGACACGATGTCGACCGACACCTCGGCCACGACCTCGACGACCACCACCGAGACCTCCTCGACGGTGGCCACCACCACGACCTAGTTTTCCGTCCACGTGGTGTTGGAAAGCCCCGCTTCGGCGGGGCTTTTTGCGTTTCTGGCACCCGAGTTGCTCCCACTTGTGGCCCGTATCCCCCAACGCTGATCAACGGTTGAGCTTTGACCGCTCGAAGCAACGCAAGGGAGGTGAGCTGGGCACCCACAGAACACGCAACCCGAAACGCCAACTACGGATGAAAACCAAACAGAGGAGCATGAGAATGGCTAAGAAACTCCTGGTACTTTTGACGGCGCTGACGCTCGTCGTATTCGTCGCCTGCAAGAAGGAAGAGACGACCAACATCGACGCCACGACCGATACGTCGATGACGGCCGCCACCACCGAAACCAGCTCGACCGAGTATTCGACGACCGACACGATGTCGACGATGTCGACCGACACCGGTGCCACCGACACCATGTCGACCGACACGTCCGCCACGGCCGGAACCACCAGCACCACCAGCGGTACCGTCTCGACGACCACGACCTAACCGGTCGTCTAGCGAGAAGAATCGGCCCCGGGCGCAAGCCCGGGGCTTTTCTTTTTCGCCTCGAGATCGGCGCGCAGCAGCCCGTACACCCGCGTCGCTTCCGCGAGCGCGGCCCCCTCGTCGCCGTTGTTGTCGATGACGTAGTCGGCGTGCCGCAGCCGTTCTTCGCGCGGCATCTGGTTGGCGATGCGCCGCTTCGCTTCCTCCGCCGCCACCCCGCGGCCGATGGCGCGCGCCATCTGCACGTCCGGATCGACATCGACGACCACGATGCGGTCGAAACGCTGCCGGCCGCCCGACTCGAGCAGCAGCGTCGCTTCCACGATGTAGATCGCATCCTCGCCGCGCTCCTCGGCCTCCCGAAACAGGCGCGCCTGTTCGGCGATGACGAGAGGGTGGATCAGCGCGTTGAGTTTCCGCGCCTCCTCGGGAGTAGAGAACGCGATGTCGGCCAGTCTTTTCCGATCGATCTCGCCGTCCGTCTGAAGAACGCCGGTGCCGTACGTACGGACGATCGCTTCATGCCCCGACTCGCCGGGGCGGTACAGCCGCGCCACGATGGCGTCGGCGTCGACGGTGATGCAGCCCAGGGCCGCCAGCATCCGGACGATGGTCGACTTCCCACTGGCGATCCCGCCGGTGAGTCCCACCTTGAGGATCACGCCCGTCTCCGCTGCGCCGCCGTGACCGTGTTCTGCATCAGCATGGCGATCGTCATCGGACCCACGCCGCCGGGCACGGGCGTGATCCAGGAGGCCACCTCGCGGACGCGCGCGTAGTCGACGTCGCCCAACAGAGCGGTCTCGTTCTTTGCCAGCAGGCGGGATTTCTCCGCGTCGTGCGCCAGCCGCCCCGCGAACTCGGGTCCGACGCGGTTCATGCCCACGTCGATCACGATCGCTCCCTGTTTTACGAAATCGTCCGTGACGAAGATCGGCCGGCCGATGGCGGCCACGAGGATGTCGCCCTGCCGCGCTACGCCGGGGAGGTTTTGCGTGCGCGAGTGGCAGATCGTGACCGTGGCGTTCTTCTGCAGCAGCAGGGCCGCCATCGGCTTCCCCACGATGTCGCTGCGCCCGATGACCACGGCGTGCTTCCCCTCGATCGGCTGGCCGGTTGATTCGATGAGGCGCATCACGCCTGCCGGCGTGCACGGAACCAGCGCCGGCCGCCCCAGGTGCATCATGCCCACGTTGATGGGATGAAACCCGTCGACGTCCTTCGCCGGCGAGATGGCGTCGATGACCTTCCGCGCGTCGATCTGCTTCGGCAGAGGGAGCTGCACAAGGATGCCGTCGACGGTGTCGTCCCGGTTGAGCCGGTCCACCTCCGCCAGCAGCTCCCCCTCGGACATCGTGTCCGGAAAGACCAGTTCCGTCCCGGTCAGCCCGAGCTCCCGCGCTTTCTTGGCTTTGTTCCTGACGTAGATCTCGGAGGCCGGGTCGTTGCCGACGCGCACCGCCACGAGGCCCGGCCGGAGCCCCAGCCCCGCGATCGCCGCAGCGACCTCGTTTTCGATCTGCTGCGCCACCGCTTTTCCGTCGATGATTTGTGCCGTCACGGCGCGGTTTGTACCACAGCGCGGCTCTCGCGCTGCCGTAGTTCACGCCATTGCTTCGGGGTGGGACTTTCCGGAGGGGAGCAGGCGGTTACGGTCGTCGCGCCACCAAGGTAAGTGCGCCGGGAATGAACGGCTTGACTGCCCCTGTTCGGCAGTGTTACCGTTTCGACCCCTTCCCCTCAGGGGAAGTGTCTATTCGTCTTTGAGCTGATCGGTTGGCGTTTGCGGTCCACACCTTTGCGCCGCCGTTCCATCTTGCAGTGATCTCAGGCAGTGAGTGGTTTATTCAGGGAGAGTCATGCGTACCTATTTTCCCAAGCAGGGCGACATCGAACCGCGTTGGTTCATCATCGACGCAGAGGGCCAGGTTCTGGGCCGTCTGGCGACGACCATCGCCAACATCATCTCGGGCAAGTCGAAGCCGACGTACACGCCGTTCCTCGACACCGGCGATCACGTGATCGTCATCAACGCCGAGAAGATCAAGCTGACCGGTAAGAAGGAGACGGACAAGATCTACCGTCACCACTCCCTCTATCCGGGCGGCCTCAAGGAGCGCGCCGCGCGCTTCATCCGTGCCGAAAAGCCGGAGTCGATGATCGAAAGAGCGGTCTGGGGCATGCTGCCGAAGAACAAGCTCGGCCACAAGATGCTGAAGAAGTTGAAGGTTTATCGCGGCTCGAACCATCCGCACCAGGCCCAGATGCCTGAGCAGATGACCCTCGGCGAGTAACCACAGGAGGATTCCTTGGCTTTGGTTGAATACTACGGTACGGGTAGACGGAAAACATCGACGGCGCGCGTGCACCTTCGTCCGGGATCGGGTGCGATCACGGTCAACCGCCGCACCCTCGACAATTACTTCGGCAACGAAGTTCTCAAGATGATCATCAAGCAGCCACTGTCGCTGACGGAGACGGCCGACAAGTTCGACATCGTCGTCACGGTCGACGGCGGCGGTCCGAGCGGCCAGGCCGGCGCGATTCGTCACGGGATCTCCCGTGCGCTCCAGGTCTTCAACCTCGAGCTGCGCAAGCGTCTCAAGAAGGCTGGTCTCCTCACGCGCGATCCGCGCATGAAGGAGCGCAAGAAGTACGGCCAGAAGGGCGCCCGGGCGCGCTTCCAGTTCTCCAAGCGCTAGTCTCATGTTCCCGTTTCTCTAGTCGATTCACCAAAGGGCAGGAGCTTCCGGGCTCCTGTCCTTTTGTTTTGCAGCGTCCGTTGTTTCGATCACGATTTTCAATTTCATAAGGAGGAATTCACTTGGCGGTCTCTATTACGATGAAAGAGCTTTTGGAGGCTGGCGTCCACTTCGGTCATCAGACCAAGCGCTGGAATCCGAAGATGAAGAAGTACATCTTCGGCAAGCGCAACGGGATCTACATCATTGACCTGCAGAAGACGCTGAAGCTCTTTAAGGAAGCTTCCGGGTTCATTGCCAACCTCGCATCCCAGGGCAAGCGGATCCTGTTTGTCGGCACCAAGCGCCAGGCGCAGGATGCCATTCTCGAGGAAGCCAACCGCTGCGGCATGTTCTACGTGAACAACCGCTGGCTGGGCGGCACCCTCACCAACTTCTCCACCGTCCGCAAGTCGATCGAGCGTCTCAAGGAGATCGAGTCGATCCTCGGCGACACGGAGAAGGAGATGTCCAAGAAAGAGCGCGCTGCCATGGACAAGGAGCGCGAGAAGCTGCAGAAGAACCTGATCGGAATCCGCGAGATGGACGGCCTTCCCGATGCCCTCTTCGTGATCGATCCGAAGAAGGAATACATCGCGGTCAAGGAAGCCAAGAAGCTGGGCATCCCGGTCGTGGCCATCGTCGACACGAACTGCGATCCGGAAGACATCGACTACGTCATTCCGGGCAACGATGACGCCATCCGCGCCATCCGCCTGTTCACGCAGAAGATCGCCGACGCCTGCCTCGAGGGGTACAACCTCGCCGAGGAGAAGTTCATCGGCGTCGAGGACAAGGGCGGCGACTCGTCGGGCGAGCCGCCGATGCCCGTCGAAGTCGTCGAATCCGAGATGCAGGCTGCTCCGGCAGTCTGATCCAGCTCAGCTTTCTCCGGGGACGGGTGCCTGAGAGCGCCCGTCCTCGATTCCTCGCACGGTGTGGTGGGCCATGAGCTCGCCGCCCGCTCCCAATCCAAAGACAAAGAGGTTTGACATGACCATCACTCCAGCTCTGATCAAGGCCCTCCGCGAGCAGACCGGCGCCGGCTTCGCCGACGTCAAGAGCGCCCTCACGGAAGCGAACGGCGACATGGAGCAGGCCACGGTGATCCTTCGCAAGAAGGGCCTGGCCGCCGCCGGCAAGAAAGCGGGACGCGTCACCGCCGAGGGCACGATCGCCGCGTCGGTGGCGAACAGCATCGGCGTGCTCGTCGAGGTGAACTGCGAGACCGACTTCGTCGGCCGCAACGAGAATTTCCGCAATTTCGCGCAGCAGGTCGCCGAGGCCATCGCCCAGAGCAAGGCCACTTCGGTCGACGAGTTCCTGGCCGAGAACTGGCCCGGCACCAGCGAGCCGGTGAGCCAGAAGGTGGCCGAGCAGATCGCGTCCATCAAGGAGAACATCTCCATCCGCCGCTTCGCCCGCTACGAAGCGCCGGCCGGTTCCACCATCGGCACGTACATCCACGGCGGCGGCAAGATCGGCGTCATGGTGGAGATCGTGGCCGCCGGCTGCAACAAGGACGCGACGCTCGATGAAGTGGCCAGGGACATCGCCATGCACATCGCCGCGGCCGAGCCCCGCTTCCTCCGCCGCGAGGACGTGACGGAGAAGGACCTGGAGACCGAGCGCGAGATCGCCCGCGACGCCGCCGCCAAGTCCGGCAAGCCGGAGAACATCGTCGAGAAGATGGTCACCGGCAAGATGGAGAAGTTCTACGGCGAGTTCTGCCTCCTCGAGCAGCCCTACATCCGCGACGACAAGATGACGGTCACGCAGTACCTCAAGAGCCGCGGCAAGGAATCCGGCTGCGACTACACGGTGACGCGCTTCACCCGCTACAAGCTGGGCGAAGGCATCGAGAAGCGCTCCGAGGATTTCGCCGCCGAAGTGGCGTCGTACATGAAGCAGTAAACGGGCATCCACGTCCACAGATCAAAAGGCGGCCTTCGGGCCGCCTTTTTCGTGTTTGGCGCATGGTATAAACCGCCTCGCATGACTGACGGCGCCCCCAAGTTCAAGCGCATCCTTCTCAAACTATCCGGTGAGGCCCTCATGGGCGGACGGCGTGCCGGCATCGACGCGGACGTCCTGGCCACCATCGCCGACGAGATCGGCGAAGTGCAGCAGATGGGCGTCGAGATCGCCATCGTCATCGGCGGCGGAAACATCTTTCGCGGCGTGACCGCGGCCACCGAGGGGATCGACCGCGTGGCCGGCGATCACATGGGCATGCTGGCCACGGTCATCAACGCCATCGCCCTGCAGGATGCGCTGGAGCGCCGCGGCATCGCCACACGGGTCACGAGCGCGATCACGATGTCCGAGATCGCCGAGCCGTTCATCCGCCGCCGCGCCATGCGCCATCTCGAAAAGGGCCGCGTGGTCATCTGCGCCGCCGGCACCGGGAACCCGTTCTTCACCACCGACTCCGCCGCCGCTCTGCGCGCCGCGGAGCTCAAGTGCGACATCATTTTCAAAGCCACCAAGGTCGACGGAATCTATACCGCCGATCCGAATAAGGATCCGAATGCCCAGCGCCTGCCGCACGTCACCTACCAGCGCGTTCTCGCCGAACGGCTGGAAGTGATGGACGCCGCGGCCATCGATCTCGCGCGCGGCAGCTCGATCCCCATCTACATTTTTTCGCTGCGTGAGAAGGGCAACATCAAGCGGGCGCTGCTCGGCGAAGATGTCGGTTCGATCGTTACGGACGATGTAGCGTAATTGGGAGTCATCAAATGCCAATACCTGACGTGATGAAGGACATGCAGCACCGGATGCACGGTTCCATCGAAGCGCTGCACGCGCATTTCAAGACGCTGCGCACGGGCCGCGCGAACGCGGCCATGCTCGACGGAGTGACCGTCGACTACTACGGAGTTCCGACGCCGCTGGCGCAGGCCGCCAGCATCAAAGTCCCCGAGGCCGCGTTGCTCGTGCTCGAGCCGTGGGACAAGTCGATGGTCGCCCCCATCGAGAAGGCCATCCGCAACGCGGACCTCGGCCTCAATCCCGCCTCGGACGGCAAGGTCATCCGCGTCCCGGTCCCGGTGCTGACCGAGGAGCGCCGCAAGGATCTGGTGAAGAAGGCGCACGTCATGGCCGAAGAGTCGCGCACCGCCATCCGCCAGGTGCGCCGCGACGGCAACGACAAGCTCAAGAAGCTCCTCAAGAACCACGAGATCTCCGAGGACGACGAAAAGCGCGCCGAAGCCGACATCCAGAAGCTGACCGACAAGCACATCGACGAAGTGGCCTCGGTCCTGAAGCAAAAAGAACAAGACATCATGGCCGTGTGATGACCATCGCCGTCATCATCCCCGCCGCCGGCACCGGTTCCCGCTTCGGCGGGGAGTTGCCGAAGCAGTTCCACCTGCTGGCGGGGAAGCCGATGATCCAGCACGTCATCGAGCGCTTTCTGCTCGACGAGAACGTCTCGCGCGTGATCGTGCCGGTGGCGGAGATCCTGCTGGCCAGCGTGAAGAACAGCGAGCGTGTGGTGTGGGTGGCCGGTGGCGAGACGCGGCAGCAGTCGGTGATCCGCGGTCTGGCCGAGACGCGCGACGCGGACCTCATCGCCGTCCACGATGCCGCCCGACCGCTCTTCAGCGAGGCCACGTTTCATGCAGTGGTGGCGGCTGCCCGGGAGATCGGCGCGGCGCTTCCTGTGGTCCCCGTCGCCGATACGATCCATCTCATGAGCAATGACGCCACGATCGTCGAGACGCTGGACCGCTCGATGCTGGCTGCGGCGCAGACGCCGCAATGTTTCCGCGCCGACGTGCTGCGGGACGTTCTGGTGCGGGCGCAGCTCGAAGGAATCGAAGGAACGGACGAAGCCGGGCTGGCCGCGCGTTTCGGCTATACCGTGAAGGCCGTTCCCGGCGATCCGCGCAACCTCAAGATCACCGTCCCCGAGGACCTCGTCATCGCCGAGTCGTACCTGCGGCAATGGAGCGAGATGTGATCCGCATCGGCCAGGGGATCGACGTCCATCCTTTTGCGGCCGACCGCCCGTTGTACCTCGGCGGCGTGCGCATTTCGGAGACGGGCGGCCTGGCCGGCCACTCCGATGCCGACGCCGTTCTCCACGCCGTCACCGACGCTCTCCTCGGCGCAGCCGGCGCCGGCGACATCGGGCATTACTTTCCCTCGACCGATGAACGCTGGCGCGGCGCCGAGTCCTCCGTCTTCGTCCGCGAAGCCAAACGGATCCTGGACGAGATGAGCGCCGACATCTCGAATGTGGACATCACGATCATCGCGCAGCAGCCGAAACTGGCGCCGCATCGGGATGCCATCGTGGCGTCCGTTGCTCATCTCCTGAGTCTCCCGCAGGGGCATGTCAACGTGAAGGCCACGACGACGGATCACCTCGGGTTCATTGGGCGCGGAGAGGGGATTTGTGCGATGGCTGTGGTTCTGGTCGCGGTCTCAGTTCAACCCTGAGCGGAGCGAAGGGTCAATGGAGCAGTAGCGACGAACGGTTCCTCTTGCGCGGCTGCTCCATAGATCCTTCGTCGCTTCGCTCCTCAGGATAAACTTCGGGTGGTGAGAGTCAGATTTGCTCCATCCCCAACTGGCCACCTTCACGTCGGTGGCGCGCGTACCGCGATCTTCAACTGGCTGTTCGCGCGTCACCATGGCGGCGCGTTCGTCATCCGCGTCGAAGACACGGATCAGGCGCGGTCGACGCGCGAGTCGGAGCAGATGGTCCTCGATGATCTGCGCTGGCTCGGGCTCGATTGGGACGAAGGCCCGGAAATCGGCGGACCGCATGCGCCGTACCGGCAGAGCGAGCGCGTCGAGCTCTACGGCCGCGTTGCGCAGGAGCTGCTCGATCGGGGCGTTGCGTATCGCTGCTACTGCTCCGAGGAAGAGCTGGAGGCGAAGCGCAAACAGGCCGAAACCGACGGCCGGCCGCCGCATTACGACCTGACGTGCTGGGTGAATCGGCGAAACGATGACGCCCCGCATGCGGTCCGGTTTCACGTCCCGGAGGATGGGGACGTCACGATCGACGATCAGATCCGCGGCGAAGTGACGTGGCGGAAGGAATCGCTCGGCGACTTCATCGTGGTCCGCTCCGACGGCCTGCCGACGTACAACTTCTGTGTCGTGGTCGACGATCACGACATGGACATCAGCGACGTCATTCGCGCCGAGGAACATCTGACGAACACCCATCGCCAGGTGCTGATCTATCGGGCCATGGGTTGGGACGTGCCGCGTTTCGCGCACGTGTCGCTGATCCTCGGACAGGACCGGACGAAGCTCTCCAAGCGTCACGGAGCGACGTCGGTCTCCGCGTATGCCGAGGAAGGATTCCTGCCCGATGCAATGGTGAACTACCTGACGCTCCTCGGCTGGTCGTCGCCGGACGGGCTGGACGTCTTTTCGCGGCAGTACGCCATCGAGAAGTTCTCGCTCGACCGCGTCAACGCCGCCGCGGCCGTGTTCGATCCGCAAAAGTTCGATTGGGTGAACGGACAGTACATTCACGCCATGACGGCTGGCGAGCTCGTGTCGCATGTGCGGCCGTTCTTTGATGTCCTGTGGCTGGAAGAGGGGATCGACGTGGTCAAGACGAGCGTCCATCGCCTCACGCAGTTCGAAGAGGCGCTGCGCTTCGTGGTCGAGTACACGACGCCCCAGGTTGACCACGCCTTCGCGGAGAAGCTCGCGGACGACCTCCGCACGAACGGCACGCCGAGGGACGAAGCGAGCTACAAGGCGATGGTCGAGCGCCTCAAGACGACGACCGGGACGAAGGGGAAGGCGCTCTTCATGCCGTTGCGGCTCGCACTCACCGGGCTCGATCACGGACCGGAGCTGGTCCGCTCCATCCCGCTCCTCGAGCACGCCAGTGAGATCGATCCTCGTGTCCTCTCGCCATTGGCGCGCGTCGAGCGAATTCTGGCAGCCGGATGATCTATCCGCTCCTGCGCCGGTTGCTCTTCCAACTCGATCCCGAGGCAGCGCACGAATTCACGGCCCGGCAGATGGGATATCTGCAGCAGATTCCGATACTCCTGCGCGCGATCGAGCGGTATTGCCGGCCTCCGGCGTCGGCGGCGCGGACGCTCTTCGGACTGCAATTTCGCTCGCCGATCGGCATCGCCGGCGGCTTCGATAAGAACGCCACGATGATGCCGTTTCTGGCGGCGCTGGGGTTCGGCTTCATCGAAGTTGGGACCGTGACGCTGCGGCCACAGCCAGGCAATCCGAGGCCGCGGCTGTTTCGCTATCCGGAGCAGAAGGCGCTCATCAACCGGCTCGGGTTCAACAACGACGGAGCCGATGCCGTCGCGGCGCGCCTGCGCAACTGGCCGCGCAGCGTGCCCGTTTTCGTGAATATCGGGAAAAACCGCGACGTCCCGCTCGAAGGGGCAACCGAGGCCTACGTCGAATGCTACCGGCGCCTGGCGCCGCATGCGGATGCGGCGGTGCTCAATCTTTCCTCTCCGAACACTCCCGGACTGCGCGACCTGCAGCGTCCCGAGCACCTCGCGGAACTGCTGCGGGCGATCCGGTCGGTGCGCTGTGGTCCCGTGCTGGTCAAGATCGCGCCCGACCTGGATGACTCACAGATTCACGAGATCGCCGACCTTTGCCGCTACCAGGCCGACGGGATGATCTGCACGAACACGACGCTCGACCGCCTGCCCGGGATGGGCGAAGCGGGTGGCCTTTCGGGGAAGCCGCTGATGTCGAAATCGACGTCGGTCCTGGCCAAGGTTCGCGAGTGTGTCGGCTCCGACTATCCCCTCATCGGCGTGGGCGGCATTTTCACCGCGGCGGACGTCGAAGCGAAGATGGCCGCGGGAGCGGACCTCGTTCAGGTGTATACGGGGTTCGTTTATGAGGGACCGTTTCTTGCCAGAAGGCTGGCCCGGACGAGGTACTAGAAACCCATGATCGTTTACGGCGCCAATCCCGTCATCGAGGCCATCCGCGCGCACCCGGACCGCGTGCGCTATGTCGGCATCACGCGCGAGCAGCGCGACCGGATGCAGAAACTGATCGCCGCCGCTCAGCAGGCGAACGTCACGATCCGGGTCCTCTCCACGAACGAGATCGGCAAGCTGGCCGGGCGCGGGGTGCACAACGGCGTGGTGGCCGAGGTGTCGGACACCGTCTATGCCGACTTCCATGACACCGTGATGCGCGAGGAGACGAAGTTCGTGGTCATCCTCGACGGGATCACCGACCCGCAGAACTTCGGGGCCATCCTTCGCGTTGCGGACGGGTTCGGCGTCGATCTCGTCGTCACGCCCGAGCATGAAAGCGTAGGCCTGACCCCCGCGGCGGTGAAGGCCTCGGCCGGCGCGTCGCAGTGGGTGGCGGTGGCGCAGGTGACGAATCTGGCCCGCTCGATCGAGCTGCTGAAGGAGCAGGGCTACTGGGTCTACGCCGCCGCGGCGGACGGCGACCGGGCCGATTCGATCGATTTCAGCGGGAAAGTGGCGCTCGTCCTGGGCAACGAGGGGAAGGGCGTGCGCAAGAACGTGCTCGAGCACTGCGACCGGACCGTGGGGATCCCGATGTTCGGCCACGTCGACTCCCTCAACGTCGCGGCCGCCACGGCGGTGCTCTGCTACGAGGTGGTGCGGCAGACGCGTTCCGGAACGGAAAAGGCCCCCTAAGTCCCGGAATAGGCCCTACTTGCACCAGGTTAGGCACTCTGCTATAACCCGCAGTTCCTCGGCCGCCGGTGCAGGTGCTCATCCGCAGCTCTTCGTCAGAGGCTGATTGTGTCTTTGAAATCAATGAATTATCGGAATTGGTGCTGGCATAGCTCAGTTGGTAGAGCAGCTGATTTGTAATCAGCAGGTCGCGGGTTCGAGTCCCGTCGCCAGCCCCAGAAGACGAGAAAGCTCAACTCATGGAGAGTTGGCTGAGCGGTCAAAAGCAGCAGACTGTAAATCTGCCGGGCCACGCCCTACGGAGGTTCGAATCCTCCACTCTCCACCAAGTTGACAGCTTCAGAGCTGTACAGCTGTAAAGCTACACAGCTGTGGAGCTGTTCCTCGCGGGAGTAACTCAGTTGGTAGAGTCACAGCCTTCCAAGCTGTTGGTCGCGGGTTCGAGTCCCGTCTCCCGCTCCAAGTTGTTCGATACGCAGTAAGCCCTCGTAGCTCAGGGGTAGAGCACGTCCTTGGTAAGGACGGGGTCACCAGTTCAAATCTGGTCGAGGGCTCCACCACACATATCCAGATCATCACCGGAGTCAAGCAATGGCGGCACAGCGCGAGATCATCAACCTTCAGTGCACCGAGTGCAAACGTCGGAATTACACGACGACGAAGAACAAGAAGACCATGACCGAGAAGCTGGAACTGAAGAAGTTCTGCCGGCACGACCGGAAGCGGACCGTTCATCGGGAAACGAAGTAACCCCGCTAACCACAAGGGAATTAAACGAGAAGGCCCTGCCTTTTCGGCAGTTTGCGGCAAATGCAGGCCAATAGCTCAATTGGCAGAGCAGCGGTCTCCAAAACCGCAGGTTGGGGGTTCAAGTCCCTCTTGGCCTGCCAAATTTTCTGATTAGCTCTCACTCGCAGCGCTCAGCTCGCCGGAGAACGGGTTTCTCCTGCGAGCTGAGAGCTGTCAAAACGGATCTGTTGGGGTGTCCATGGCAGAGGTAGTCAAGCAGCAGGAAACCGCGGTCTCCAAGCCGGCCCAGTGGTGGCTGGCGACGAAAGAGTTCTTTCACGACACGTCCGCGGAGATGAAGAAGGTCACCTGGCCGACGAAGAACGAAGTGATCGGCACGACCGCCGTCGTCATCGTGGCCACGCTCGTGTTCGCCCTGTTCCTCTGGGGGTGTGACGTGGTGTTCTACAAGGCCATCGACTTCCTGTTCACGAAGTTCGGGGCGAGCACATAAACGATGGTTGACGCGGCCGGCCAGAAGCAGTGGTACATCGTCCATACCTACTCCGGATTCGAGGAGCGGGTGCGGGAGAACCTCACGCAGCGCATTGAAGCCCTGGGCATGCGCGAGAAGTTCGGCGAGATCAAGATCCCGACCGAGACGCTCGTGGAGATGAAGGGCGGCAAGAAGCGCGAAGTGCAGCGCAAGTTCTTTCCCGGCTACATCCTCATCGAGATGGACATGGCCGACGACGCCTGGCACCTCGTCAAGAACACGCCGAAGGTCACCGGCTTCGTCGGCACCGGCAAGAAGCCGACGCCGCTGACCCCCGAGGAAGTCGACCAGATCCTGACGCAAGTGGTTACGACCAAGGAAAAGCCGAAGCCCAAGCACGTGTACGAGCACGGCGAGCACGTCCGCATCATCGACGGCCCGTTCACAAATTTCACCGGCGTCGTGGAAGAGGTCAACCTCGACCGCAACACGCTGAAAGTCATGGTCACGATCTTCGGCCGTTCCACTCCGGTGGAGCTGGACTTCCTGCAGGTAGCTCGCTTCGATCCGTCCGAAGAGCAGGGCGGAGCGGCCGCGAAGGCACGTTAAAACACGTTCATGAATTACGCGCCCGACCGGCGCGACTGACTACAAGGGATTTACGATGGCGAAAAAGATTACGGGTTACATCAAGCTGCAGATTCCCGCGGGCGCGGCCACTCCGGCCCCGCCGGTCGGTCCGGCGCTCGGCCAGCACGGCGTCAACATCATGGAGTTCTGCAAGACGTTCAACGCCCGCACGCAGAGCCAGCAGGGCCTGATCATCCCCGTGGTGATCACGGTCTTCTCCGACCGCACCTTCACCTTCATCACCAAGACGCCGCCCGCGGCGATCCTCCTCCTTCGCGCCGCCGGCGTGCAGAAGGGGTCCGGTGTGCCGAACAAGAACAAGATCGGCAAGGTCACCAAAAAGCAGGTCGAAGAGATCGCCCGCACCAAGATGCCGGATCTCAACGCCGCCAGCGTCGAAGCCGCCATCAAGACCGTTGAGGGCACCGCGCGCTCGATGGGTCTGGAAGTTTCCGAGTAAACAAGCCGCTTCAGCGCGTCGCTGAGGCAAATCAGTAGGAGGCAGGAAGCTCTGCCGCTAACACTACAAGGAGGAAATTTGGCCAAACACGGCAAGAAGTATCGTGCTGCGGTCGGGAAGGTCGAACAGCGGCCGTATCAGCTGGACGAGGCATTCGGTCTGCTCAAGCAGATCGCGTTCGCCAAGTTCAATGAGACGGTCGAGCTCTCGATGCTCCTCGGCGTCGATCCCAAGCATGCCGATCAGATGGTCCGTGGCACGACCCTGCTCCCGCACGGCACGGGTCAGACCAAGCGCGTGCTCGTCATCGCTCAGGGTGAGAAGCAGAAAGAAGCACAGGAAGCCGGCGCCGACATGGTCGGCGGCGACGAGATGGTCGAGAAGATCCAGGGCGGCTGGGTCGATTTCGACGCTGTCATCGCCACGCCGGACATGATGCGCTCCGTCGGTAAGCTCGGTAAGGTCCTCGGCCCCCGCGGCCTGATGCCCAACCCGAAGACCGGCACCGTCACGTTCGACGTCGCCAAGGCGATCCAGGAGATCAAGGCCGTTAAGGTGGAGTTCCGCGTCGACAAGACCGCCATCATCCACGTCCCGGTCGGCAAGCTGTCGTTTTCCGCCGAGCAGCTCAAGGACAACGCCTCGGCGATCATCAACGCCGTCCGCAAGGCGAAGCCCCCGGCTGCCAAAGGCAAGTACGTCCGTTCGATCTACGTTTCTTCGACCATGAGCCCGTCGGTCAACATCGACTCGACCGTGCTCGAGGCGAAGGCGGAGTAAGGAGACACCATGAAGAATCGCGAACAGAAGGCAGAAGCGATCTCCGAGTTCTCCGAAGGCATCGGCTCGGCCCAGAACGCGTTCGTGCTCGATTTCAAGGGCATCACCGTTCCTCAGGTCACCGAGCTGCGCAAGCAGGTCCGCGAGTCGGGCTCCGAGTACGTGGTCATCAAGAACACGCTGGCCCTGATTGCCGTCAAGGACACGCCGCTGCAGAAGCTGACCGGCACGTTCTCCGGCATGACCGCGATCGCGTACAACACCACCGATCCCGTGGCCCTGGCGAAGGTGCTCACCAAGTTCGCCAAGGACGTTCCCACCGTGCAGTTCAAGGGAGCGCTTCTGGCCGGACAGGTCGTGGCGGCGAACGAGATCCAGAACATCGCCAACCTGCCGTCCCGCGAGGAGCTGCTGTCGAAGCTTCTCTATCTCATGCAGCATCCCATCCGCGGCCTGGCGGTCGTGCTCAATGGCACGATGCGCAACTTCGCAGTGGTCCTGGACCAGATCGCGAAGCAGAAGGGCGGCGGCGAAGCGCCCGCAGCAGCAGGGGACGCAGTCGAGGCAACCGCTTAGTTCATATGGCGCGAGCCTCGGCTCGCTTGAAATTGACTCTCATCTAGAAAGTTTTGGAGGCTGAAATGGCTATTTCTACTGAAGATTTCGTGAAGCAGATTGAGACGATGACGGTTCTCGACCTGTCGAACCTCGTCAAGGCCCTCGAAGAGCGCTTCGGCGTTTCCGCCGCTGCCGCCGCCGCGCCTGCCGCTGCTGCCGGCCCGGCCGCTGCCGCTGCCCCGGTCGAAGAGCAGACCGAGTTCACCGTCGTCCTGCAGGAAGCGGGCGACAAGAAGATCAACGTCATCAAGGCAGTCCGCGAAGTGACCTCGCTGGGCCTGAAGGAAGCGAAGGACCTCGTCGAGGGCGCTCCGCAGACCATCAAGGAAGGCGTGTCCAAGGACGAGGCCGCGAAGATCAAGAAGGTCTTCGAAGATGCCGGCGCCAAAGTGGCCGTCAAGTAACGACGTCGTTTTGAGCGATTCCGGGCGGTGCAATTTGCGCTGCCCGGAATCGCGTTTTTCGGTAGGAACACATCACTCCGGGCCAGAGAGGGGGGGAGCGGCCTTCTCGATAGCGCCCAAAATCGCGTGACTCCGGTTTGCGTCGCCTGCAAACCGGCCTCGCCTGACGCGACCGTCGCCTTTTAGGCGGCACAAGCAACGTTAAGGAGTCCCATCGAATGAACGGAGCCATGCCGAAACAGGAGCCCGTTCGTCACGATTTCTCCAAGATTCGCAGCTATATGGCGCTGCCGAATCTGATCGACGTCCAGAGAAAGTCGTACGAACGTTTTCTCCAGATGAACCTCCTTCCGGAGGAGCGTGAAGACACCGGCCTGCAGTCGGTCTTCACCAGCGTCTTCCCCTTCAGCGACTTCCGTGAGACCTGCTCGCTCGATTTCGTCCGCTTCTCCATCGGTAACTGGGAGTGCAAGTGCGGACAGCTCAAAGGGCTCGAGCATCTTCGGATGACCTGCGCGAACTGCGGGTCGAAGATCATCACGGATCACCCGCACGAAGAGACCGTCAACTGCCCGAGCTGCGGCGTCATTAACAAGAACCGCGTCGAGGTCTGTGACATCTGCGGCAACCCGGTCGACCTGCAGATGAAGTACTCGGTCGAGGAGTGCCAGGAGCGGGGCATGACCTACAGCGTTCCGCTGAAAGTCACCTTCCGCCTGTTTGTCTACGATAAGGACCCCGACACCGGCGTCAAACACATGCGTGACGCCAAGGAAGAGGAAGTGTTCTTCGGCGACATCCCGCTGATGACGGACAACGGTACGTTCATCATCAACGGTACGGAGCGCGTGATCGTTTCGCAGCTCCACCGTTCGCCAGGAGTCTTCTTCACCAAGGAATCCGCCCACACTTTCCTCTCGAAGATCATCCCGTACCGCGGCTCCTGGGTGGAGTTCGAGTACGACCAGAAGAACATTCTCTACGTCCGTATCGACCGCAAGCGTAAGTTCCTCGGCTCGGTGTTCCTCCGCGCCCTCGGCCTCACGACGGACGAAGAGATCCTTCGCCAGTTCTACACCCCGATCAAGGTTCACCTGAAGGACTCCGGCGCCGAGCTGTCGTTCGACCGCCGCGTGCTCGATCAGGAAGAGGCCAAGGAGCGGCACTCCATCCGCGGCCGCCGCGCCGTCCGGACGATCTTCGCGGGCATCAAGCTCGACCAGAAGATGGCCGATGCGCTGACGAAGAACAACGAAGCGTCCGTGAAGGTCGACTACAACGCGCTCGAGAAGGCTGTCTTCCTCGGCGACGTCGTCGATTTCAACACCGGCGAGGTTCTCTTCGAGGCCTCGGAGAACGTTCCGGCCGATTGGGCGGAAACGCTCCGCGACCGCGGCATCAACGAGATCGAAGTGATCTTCCCCGAGTGGGATCTCGTCTCCGACATCCTGCTCAATACGGTCCGCAAGGACACCTCGAAGTCGTTCGAGGCGGCCATCATCGAGATTTACCGCCGCATGCGCCCGGGCGATCCTCCCACGCTGGAGTCGGCCAAGGCTCTCCTCGAAGGCATGTTCTTCGACGCCCGCAAGTACGACTTCTCGCGCGTCGGCCGGTTCAAGTTCAACATCAAGCTCGATCTCGATTCGCCGGTCACGCAGAAGACGATGACGCCGGACGACTTCTACGTCGTCATCAACTACCTGCTCCGCCTCCGCAAGGACGTGGGCCGCGTCGACGACATCGATAACCTCGGCAACCGCCGCGTCCGCGCGGTGGGCGAGCTCCTCGAGAACCAGTTCCGCATCGGCCTGGTCCGGATGGAGCGCGCCATCAAAGAGAAGATGTCGGTCCATCAGGACATCGACTCGGCCATGCCGCACGACCTGATCAACTCCAAGCCGGTCATCGCGGCCATCAAGGAGTTCTTCGGCTCGTCGCAGCTGTCCCAGTTCATGGACCAGACGAACCCGCTCTCCGAGGTCACCCACAAGCGCCGCCTGTCGGCCCTTGGACCGGGTGGTCTGTCTCGTGAAAGAGCGGGCTTCGAAGTCCGCGACGTTCACCCCACGCACTACGGCCGCATCTGCCCGATCGAGACGCCTGAAGGTCCGAACATCGGCCTCATCTCGTCCCTGGCGTGCTATGCGCGCATCAACGAGTACGGATTCATCGAGAGCCCGTACAAGAAGGTCGAGAACGCCCGCGTGCTCGATCACTACCGCGTCGTGAAGACCGGCGACACGAACTTCACGCTCAGCCAGATCGTCGAGAAGCGCGATCTCCAGAAGGAGAACAACCGCATCTCCAAGGAGAATGCGGCCGCGTCGACCGGCAAGGGCAAGAAGGGCCTCCTGCAGGCCGCCGAGGCCGAGCCGTATGCGTTCTATCTCTCCGCGTGGGATGAAGAGCGTTACACGATCGCCCAGGCCAACGTGATGCTCGACGACGAGGGCAACCTCGTCCACGACCGCGTCATCGCCCGCCAGTCCGGCGACTTCGTGTCGATCGAGAAAGAGAAGATCGACTTCATCGACGTCTCGCCCAAGCAGCTCGTCTCCGTGGCCGCCTCGCTCGTGCCGTTCCTCGAGAACGACGACGCGAACCGCGCGCTCATGGGCGCGAACATGCAGCGCCAGTCCGTTCCGCTGCTCCGTACCGAGTCGCCGCTGGTCGGCACCGGCATGGAAAACGTCGTGGCCAAGGATTCCGGCGCGGTCGTGCAGTGCAAGCGCGGCGGCGTGGTCGACCTCGTCGACTCGAACCGCATCATCGTCCGCGTCGAGTCGGAGGATCAGGACACCGGCGAGACCAAAGAGTTCGGCGCCGACATCTACCAGCTCATCAAGTTCAAGCGCTCCAACCAGAACACGTGCATCGCGCAGAAGCCGATCGTACGAGAAGGGCAGAGGGTCCGGAAGGGCCAGGTGCTGGCCGACGGGCCCTGCACCGATGCCGGTGAGCTGGCCCTGGGACGCAACATCCTGGTGGCCTTCATGCCGTGGCGCGGCAACAACTTCGAGGACGCCATCCTGGTCTCCGAGAAGCTGGTCAAAGAGGATTACTACACCTCGATCCACATCGAGGAGTTCGAGATCGAAGCCCGCGACACGAAGCTCGGTCCCGAGGAAATCACGCGCGACATCCCGAACGTCAGCGAATCCGCACTGCGCGATCTCGACGAGAGCGGCATCGTGCGTATTGGAGCAACCGTCAAGCAGGGCGACATCCTGGTCGGCAAAGTCACGCCGAAGGGCGAGACGCAGCTCACTCCTGAAGAGAAGCTGCTCCGCGCCATCTTCGGTGAGAAGGCCGGCGACGTCCGCGACGCCTCGCTCAAGACGCCCCCGGGCATCGAAGGCACCGTCGTCGACGTGAAGATCTTCTCGCGCAAGGGCGTCGACAAAGACCTCCGCGCCAAGTCGATCGAAGAGGGCGAGATCGAGCGGATGAACCGGAACATCCAGGATGAGATCCGGATCATCACCGACGCCCGCAACAAGCGAATCTCCGAAGTTTTGAGCGATCAGAAACTCCAGCGCGATGTGGTCGACTTCAAGACCGGCGACGTGCTCGTCCGCAAGAACGAAACCGCCGATCGCGACGTCGTGAACCGCCTCTCGCGCCGCGAGCTGCTGGCGCTGCCGGTGGAAGAAGAAGCACGCGAGACGGTGCGCATGTTCGTCGAGCGCGCCGAGAACCGCATCCGCGTCCTCGAGCAGAAGGCCGAAGAGCGTCGTGAAGACCTCCAGAAGGGCGATGAGCTGCCCCCGGGCGTCATCAAGATGATCAAGGTCTACGTGGCCATGAAGCGCAAGCTCAGCGTCGGCGACAAGATGGCCGGCCGCCACGGCAACAAGGGCGTCATCTCGCGCATCCTCCCGGAAGAGGACATGCCGTACATGCCGGACGGAACTCCGGTGGAGATCGTCCTGAATCCTCTGGGTGTGCCGTCACGTATGAACGTCGGTCAGATCCTGGAGACGCACCTCGGCTGGGCGGCACGCACGCTCGGTCTGCACTTCTCGACGCCCGTCTTCGACGGCGCGACCGAGGGGGAGATCAAGGCGCAGCTCAAGGCCGCGGCGCTTCCGAGCGACGGCAAGACCAGCCTCTACGACGGCATGACCGGCGAGAAGTTCGAGCAGCAGGTCTGCGTCGGCTTCATCTACATGCTCAAGCTGTCGCACCTGGTCGACGACAAGATCCACGCGCGTTCGATCGGGCCGTACTCATTGATTACTCAGCAGCCGCTCGGCGGCAAGGCGCAATTCGGCGGCCAGCGTTTCGGAGAGATGGAAGTGTGGGCTCTCGAAGCGTACGGCGCCGCGTACACGCTGCAGGAGCTGCTGACGGTGAAGTCGGACGACGTCGAAGGCCGCTCCAAGATCTACGAGGCCATCGTCAAGGGCGAGGTTCCGGATGATCCGGGTCTTCCCGAGTCGTTCAACGTGCTCGTCCGCGAACTGCAGTCGCTCTGTCTGGATGTGGAGTTGTTGAAGGAGTGACGTGAAACGTCATCCTGAGCCGCGGAGACGGCGAAGGATCTCAGGCTACGTAGCTTGAGATTCTTCGCTCCGCGGAGGATGACTGAGGAAACGAAACATGGGACGCAGAGTCACGAGTCTTTCCCGCATGCCGAACGCCGATTGCCGTGCCTGTCACGGCCTCGGGTCGATTCACATGACCGTGCACTTCTACAGCGGCGATACCGACTGGGAAGCGCCGTGCTGGGAGTGCTTCGGCTCGGACGTGAAGCTGTCGTTCCCGCATCCGACAACGACTGACAATTGATCTCAAATCGCTCCTAACAAAAGGGAGGCGCACATTGGAAAGCTTCAACGCACTGTTTCAACCGGCAAAAGCACAGGCGATCAACGATTTCAACGCCATCAAGATCAGCCTCGCTTCTCCGGAGAAGATCCGGTCGTGGTCGTACGGCGAGGTCACCAAGCCGGAAACGATCAACTACCGCACCTTCAAGCCTGAGCGCGATGGTCTGTTCTGCGCGAAGATCTTCGGTCCGATCACGGACTGGGAGTGCCTGTGCGGTAAATACAAACGAATGAAGCACCGCGGCGTCATCTGCGACAAATGCGGTGTCGAAGTCACGAAGTCGAAGGTCCGCCGCGAGCGTATGGGCCACATCGAGCTGGCTAGCCCGGTCTCGCACGTCTGGTTCTTCAAGGGCCTGCCGTCGCGGATCGGCCACCTGCTCGATATTTCCCTGCGCGACCTCGAGCGCATCCTCTACTTCGAGTCGTACGTCGTCATCGACTCCGGTGACCTGACGGGCGTCATCAACGAAAAAGAGCTGCTCCCGGAAGAGAAGTACCGCGAGCTGCGCAGCCAGTACGGCGACGTCTTCGTGGCCAAGATGGGCGCCGAAGCGATCAAAGAGCTCCTGCGCCGCGTCAACGTCGAAGAGCTCAGCGACGAGCTGCGCCTGATCATGCGTACCGAAACGTCGCAGATCAAGAAGCTCAAGGCCGCCAAGCGCCTGAAGGTCGTCGATGCCTTCCGCAAGTCGGGCCATCGTCCGGACTGGATGATCCTCGACGTGATCCCGGTCATTCCGCCGGAGCTGCGTCCGCTCGTGCCTCTCGACGGCGGCCGCTTCGCGACGTCGGATCTCAACGATCTCTACCGCCGCGTCATCAACCGCAACAACCGCCTCAAGAAGCTGCTCGAGCTCCGCGCGCCCGATGTCATCGTGCGCAACGAGAAGCGCATGCTGCAGGAAGCGGTCGACGCGCTGTTTGACAACGGCCGCCGCGGCCGCGTGCTCAAGGGCTCGAACAACCGTCCTCTCAAGTCGCTCTCGGACACCCTCAAGGGCAAGCAGGGCCGCTTCCGCCAGAACCTCCTCGGCAAGCGCGTCGACTACTCGGGCCGTTCGGTCATCGTGGTCGGCCCGGAGCTGCGTCTGCACCAGTGCGGCCTGCCGAAGAAGATGGCCCTCGAGCTCTTCAAGCCGTTCATCTACCACAAGCTCGAGCAGCAGGGCCTGGTCGGCACCATCAAGGCTGCCAAGGAGCTCGTCGAGCTGCAGACCAACGAAGTGTGGGACGCGCTCGAGAGCGTCATCAAAGAGCATCCGGTGCTCCTGAACCGCGCACCGACGCTCCACCGTCTCGGCATCCAGGCGTTCGAGCCGGTGCTGGTCGAGGGCAAGGCCATCAAGATCCATCCGCTCGTCTGCACGGCCTTCAACGCCGACTTCGACGGCGACCAGATGGCCGTCCACGTCCCGCTCTCGCCCAAGGCTCAGGTCGAGTCGCAGGTGTTGATGCTGGCTTCGAACAACATCCTCTCGCCGGCACACGGCAAGCCGCTGGCCGTTCCGTCGCAGGATCTCGTCCTCGGCTGCTACTACCTCACCAAGGCCAAGCCGAACGCCAAGGGCGCGGGCAAGGTCTTCGGCAGCTTCGATGAAGTCATGATCGCGCTGCAGGCGGGCGAGGTGGAACTGCTCACGCCGATCCGCTGCCGCGTCTCCGGCCGGTTCATGGACCTGACCAAGCAGTTCAACGATCAGGACATCGTCCGCGCCGAGATCGTCGAGCTCGACAAGCAGCTCGTCGAGACCACCGTCGGCCGCGTCGTCTTCAACATGCACCAGCCCGCGCAGATCCCGTTCATCAACGGCCTCCTCAAGAAGAAGGGTCTGCAGGAGCTGGTCAACTACTGCTTCATCAACTACGGCAACGACCTCACCGTGGAGATGCTCGACGGTCTCAAGGACCTCGGGTTCCTGTACGCGACCAAGGCCGGTGTCTCCATCGGCGTCGACGACATGGTCATCCCGGCGCGCAAGCAGGAGATCGTCGAGAACGCGCGCAAGTCCGTCCTCGAGGTCGAGCGCCAGCGCCTCGACGGTGCCATCACCCACGGCGAGCGCCACAACAAGATCATCGACATCTGGCACCGCGCCACCGAGAACGTCTCCGATGAGATGTTCGCCGAGATGAAGCGCGTGGAGACCGAGCGCAATGAGTTCAACCCCATCTTCATGATGGCCGACTCCGGCGCGCGCGGTTCCAAGGAGCAGGTCCGCCAGCTGGCCGGTATGCGCGGCCTCATGTCCAAGCCCTCGGGCGAGGTCATCGAGACGCCCATCACGGCCAACTTCCGCGAAGGCCTGTCGGTTCTTCAGTACTTCATTTCGACGCACGGTGCCCGTAAGGGTCTGGCCGACACCGCCCTCAAGACGGCCGACTCCGGATACCTCACCCGCCGTCTCGTCGACGTGGCCCAGGACGTCATCATCACCGAGGAAGACTGCCAGACGTTCGACGGCATCGTCGTCACGCCGATCATGGAAGGCGGCGACATCCTCGAGCCGCTGCGCGACCGCATCGTCGGCCGCATCTCGCAGGAAGACATCTACGATCCGCTCACCGGCGACCGCCTGGTGTCGCAGAACGAAGCGCTCTCCGACGAGCTGGCCAACGCCATCCAGGAAGCGGGCATCGAGCAGGTCAAGATCCGCTCCGTGCTCACCTGCGAGACCCGCCGCGGCGTCTGCCGCCGCTGCTACGGCCGCAACCTGGCCAGCGGCAAGCTGGTCGAGATCGGTGAAGCGGTCGGCGTCATCGCCGCCGAGTCGATCGGCGAGCCGGGCACGCAGCTCACCATGCGTACGTTCCACGTCGGCGGTACGGCGTCGCGCGTTTCCGAGCAGTCCAAGCACGAGGCCACCAGCCCCGGCAAGATCCAGCTCGTCAACGTCTCCACCGTCACCAACAAGAACGGCGAGCTGATCGTCATCAACCGCAACGGCAAGCTCCTGATCATGGAAGACATCCCCACGCGCAAGTCGAAGAAGGCCGGCGCGGCGGATCTGGCTGCCGGGTCGCGCGAGAAGGAGCGTTACGCGCTCGTCTACGGCTCGACGCTCAAGGTGCATGACGGACAGCACGTCGAAGCCGGGCAGCCGCTCGTCGAGTGGGATCCGTTCACCTCGGCCGTGCTCACGGAGCTCGGCGGCAAGGTCAACTTCAAGGACATCGTCGAAGGCGAGAACGTCCGCGAAGAGACCGACAAAGTCACCGGCCTCACGCAAATGGTCATCGTCGAATCGTCGGTGGCCGAGAAGCGCACCCCCACCCTCATCATCAAAGCGGGCAAAGGCGAAGAGCGGAAGTACCTGCTCCCCACCGGCGCCCACGTCATGGTCCACAACGGCCAGGACGTTCACCCTGGCGACGTGCTGGCGAAGATCCCCCGCGCCACCACCAAGACCAAGGACATCACCGGCGGTCTGCCGCGCGTCGTCGAGCTCTTCGAAGCCCGTCACCCGCGCGACAAAGCCGTCATCACCGAGGTCGACGGAACCGTGCATCATGGAGCGATCGTCAAAGGCATGCGCCGCATCATCGTCGAGACCGACGAAGGCACGCGCCACGAGTACTCGGTCCCGCGCAGCGTCCACGTCAACGTCCAGGAGATGGAACGTGTCCGCGCCGGCGACCCCCTCATCGACGGCCCCATCGACCCGCACGACGTGCTGGCCGTCCTCGGCATCAAGGAACTGCAGCGCTACCTGGTCGACAAGATCCAGGAGGTCTACCGCTCCCAGTCCGTGGCCATCAACGACAAACACATCGAGACCATCTGCCGGCAGATGCTGCGCAGCGTTCGCGTGACACGCGTGGGCGACACCGACTTCCTCGTCGACGAGCAGGTCGACCGCTTCCGCTTCATGGAAGAGAACGAAAAAGTCATGAACCGCGGCGGCGAGCCCGCCGACGGCGTGCCCCTGCTCCTCGGCATCACCAAAGCATCGCTCTCGACGGAGTCCTTCATCTCCGCCGCCAGCTTCCAGGAGACCACGCGCGTCCTCACCGAAGCGGCCATCGCCGGCCGCGTCGACTACCTGCGCGGCCTCAAGGAAAACGTCATCGTCGGCCGCCTCATCCCCGCCGGCACCGGCATGCCCACCTATCGCGAGGTCTACCTCGAGAAAGACGAGCCGCCGGCGCAGCCCTCGCTGGAAGAGTTGCTCCAGCGCGAGTCGGAAGACGAGGATGCGTTGTCGTTGGCGGATTTCGACGACGAGCAGTAACTACAACGACTGTTCCCTGGGCGTCGGCGCTGAGCGCCGGCGCCCAGAATTGCGTTCCTGAGAGGATGAGCTCTTGCGATCTGGTGCACGGCGACACGGCAAAGAGTTGATCGCGCCGCACATTCGCGCCGAGGACCTCGTTGGATCAGAGTGGGCGGAATGGTTCCAGTTGACGCCGGCCGAACGGTGGCGGGAGAGCGGAAGATTGTGGGATTCGTTCCTCGCGTTAGGGGGCTCACTTGATCCCGAACCCGATACTCAGAGTCCTTTCTTCGATGCGCGAGCACCGCGTGAGAGCGCTGCTCATGGGCGGCCAGGCCTGCATATCGTACGGCGCCGCTGAATTCAGCCGCGACGTCGACCTTGCCATCGTCTCCAGTCTTCGAAATATCGCCGCACTCCGCAAGGCAATCGCGTCTCTGCAGGCGGAAGTGATCGCGGTCCCCCCGTTCGATGTGAAATTCCTCCGGAAGGGCCACGCCGTCCATTTCCGCTGTCACGATCCGGAAGTGGAAGGCCTGCGCGTGGACGTGATGTCGCGGATGCGGGGAGTCGACTCCTTCGAAAAACTCTGGTCCCGGCGTACGACAGTCGAGATGCCGGACGGCAATACCTTCGACCTGCTCTCGCTTCCGGACCTGGTTCAGGCGAAGAAAACACAACGGGACAAAGACTGGCCGATGATTCGCAGACTCGTCGAGGCGGACTTCTTTGGGCATAGAGAGTCCGCTACCGCCGCTGACGTTCGTTTCTGGCTCCGCGAGCTTCGAACGCCCGAGCTCCTCGTGGCAGTTGCTGCCTCCCACCCCGAGAAATGCCGCCGGCTCGTTCCTGAGCGGGAGCTGCTCGTGCACGCGCTGCGTGGCGACGCGACCGCGCTCGGACTTGCGCTCGGCACTGAGGAAGCGAAGGAGCGCGAGGCAGACCGGCGGTATTGGAAGCCGCTTCGGGCGGAGATCGAGAAGCTGCGTCACATGAAGATTCGGACTCGTTAGTCTGGATGCCGCGGCCGGATCGCACTCCGATGCTCCAGCGCGAGTCGGAGGACGAGGATGCGCTGTCGTTGGCGGATTTCGACGACGAGCAGTAGTGATCAGTTTGCAGTGAACCAATCGGGCCGCCGCAAGGCGGCCCGAAGTGTAGTGAGAGAACGATTCGAATCGTTGTCGTGCTACTCGGCTGTCTTCACCTTCACCGAGACACCGGCCTTGGCACAAAGCCCTACCACCCGTGTGACTTCACCGTGACAGTCGCACGCGGTGCTACGCTTCTGTCAATGCTGGCGCGCGTCGGCGCTTTGGAGGGCTCGTGCGTGTTTTGGTCGTAGGTGCGACGGGCACCATCGGTACTGAAATCGTGAAGGCGTTGGTACCGGACCACTCCGTCATCCAGGTATCTCGCAGCCATACGCCGGTGACGGTTGATATCGGTGATCCCGAGTCGATCTGCAGGATGTATGACGCCGTGGGTCAGATCGACGCGGTCGTCAGCGCAGCGGGAGCGACCCGCCGTAAGCCGCTATCCCAACTGACGGACGAAGACTTTGCGTTCTCCATCGACAATAAGCTGATGGGTCAGATCAACCTGGTCAGGTACGGGCTCGATTACGTGGCGGACGGGGGCTCGTTTATCGTGACGACCGGAGTGCTCGGTCGCCAGCCCATCATGGGGAGTGAAGCGATCGCGGTCGTCAACCTCGGCCTGGAAGGATTCGTTCGCGCAGCGGCACTGGAGATGCCGCGAGGTCTGCGTGTCAACGCCGTCAGTCCACCGTGGGTAACGGAAACGCTGCAGGCCGTCGGGCTGCAAGGCGTCAACGGTCTCCCGGCGGCGGCTGTGGCGCGCATGTACCTCGAGGCGATCATGGGAACGCAAAATGGCGACGTCATCGGATTCTAGTGTCGTGTCAGAGCGCCTGGTCGATGACGCGCTGGTCGCCACGGCGCTGGTCATCAATGCCGATGGGTCGCTGGCGGGGTTCCAGGACAAGGTCCAGATCGATCCCTCGGAGGAGGGTGTCTACGCGCCGGGTGTGGATCGCCGGCTCTTTCAGGCCGGGGAGTTAACGTTCGGAGTGGTGATCTGTCACGAAGGGTGGCGCTATCCGGAGACGGTTCGCTGGGCGGCGATGCGCGGCGCGCAGGTGGTCTTTCATCCGCACTTTCATGAAGCCGAGCCGGGCTCGTTCCGGCCGACAACCTTTGGGGATCCGCGGAATACGTTCCATGAGAAAGCGGCGCTCTGCCGCGCCGCCGAAAATACCTGTTACTTCGCCACCGTGAACTATGCGAACGACGGTTCGCCAACGACGTCGGCGATTGTGAATCCGGATGGCACCTTGCTCGCCTTCCAACCCTACGGCCAGGAAGGGTTGCTGCTCGGAGACCTTGATCTTGCCGCGGCCACGGGCCTCCTGGCATCGCGCTATAAGATCCTGTCGTAGGACGTCGCCGAGATCACAGCGCGCGGCCTCGGTCCGGCACGCTGCGCAAGGGGGGTTGCGTTGAAGAAGACAGGTGTTTGTCCGAAATGTGCTTCGAATGACATCCGAATCTCGAGGCGGAGAACGTTGGCATCCATGATTCCTCTCAAGAGGACAGTCTTCAGAGCGGTCTATACATCGTGGTTCATCTGTACTTCTTGCGGCTTCGTCGAGACATGGGTCGAGCGCAACGCGGACCTGGAGCGGATTCGCGAGAAGCTGCCCGTATCGCAATCATGATGCGTGCGCCGGCCGGCGCGAACCGGCGCTCCTCTGGAGGATCAAGCTGGCGCTCGCCAAGATTGTACTGGCGTTTGCTCGGATCGGATTGGCGTTTGCTTGAATCGGGCTCGCGTTAACCCGATTGTGTTGCAGTTTGCCCTGATCGAGCTGGCGTTTGCCCTGATCGGGTTGGTGTTTGCTCGGATCGGGCTGGCATTTGGCCGGATCTGGCTAGCGTTTGCTCGTATCGGGCTAGCTCTTGCCCATATGGAGCTGGCGCTTGCCAGTATCGAGCTGGCGCTTGCCAGATCAAGCTGGCGTTCTGCCAATTGGAACTGGCGTTTGCCGGGATGACACTGTCGTTGTTCGATTTCACGCTGCGATTCGCCGGGATGGAGCTGTTCGAATCCGCTGCCAGCGCGGGTTTCCTGGGGTGGAGTAAAAGCCAACCCTGACCCGGCAAGCCGTGACCGCATCCGAGCGCCGCCGCGCGCAATCAGGCTGCGAATTGCCGGATTCTGCGTCCGAGCTCTACGGCGAAGGCGAGCTACTCCGGCGCGTCAATAAGTACCGTGACTGCTTGTTCGAGGTCGCCGAGGTCGCGTTCCAGGACGTCCCAAACGAGATCGAGGTCGACGCTGAAGTAGCCGTGAATCAGGCGGTCACGCATGCCGGCGATGCTGGACCAACGCACCGCGGGTGCTGAATCACGAGTCCGGTTGCTAAGGGCTTTCACCGCTTCGCCGATGACCTCGAGATTTCGCACCACTGCATCCTGCGTCCTGACGTCTCCGAGGAATGCGTCGTGCGTGGTTATGTAACCTCGGATCCGGGCGATGGCGTCGCGGATGTGAAGCAGGCGAAGGCGATCGCTGCTCACAACGGGACCGCGTCCTTCTCGACTGACTCGCGAAGATAGGGGCTGAGAGATTTCGGTGTGAGAACGTCCACAGCCATTCCGAGCTCGCCTTCGAGCGCGTATTGCAGGTCGATGAGGTCGAGCAGCGACCGCCCTACCTCCATGTCGACGAGAAGATCGAGATCGCTGCTCTCCGAGGCCTCTCCACGTGCATGGGAGCCGAAAAGACGCACGGAGTGCGCACCGTGCTGCCGGCTGATCTCCGCGATCCGCTCCCTCTGTTCATCGGTGAGCCGCATCGATCGGAATTGTAGCGCTATGACATGGACGGAGTTGGAGCGCTACATCATCTTCTTTCCTACTTCCCCAGCTCCCATAAATACTCCACGAATGACATCACCGCGCCGTCGAGTCCCTGCACTTTCGGGTTGGTCGATTCGATGACGTAGTACTCGTCGGGGGCGTGGGCGCCGCTGCCGTGGCCGAGGCCGAAGTGGCCGGAGGGGAGGCTGAGGGGGGCGTTGGTGAAGATGTAGCCGGGATACGAGCCGGCGTTGCGGGGCCAGAGGACGGGGTCGATGCCGGCGCGCTTGAGGACGGAGATCTGGGCCTGGATGAGGGGGGCGCTGGCGACGGTGGCGGTGGGGTCATAGCCGCCGGTGACGTTGACTTCGACGTCGCCGAAACCGCGTTTGGCGAGATGGGCTTTGAGCGCCGCCACGGCATCATCGAATTTCATGTCGGGGACGAGGCGGAGGTCGATCTTGGCGACGGCGCGGTGGGGGAGGACGGTCTTGCCCCCCGGTCCGGTGTAGCCGCCGACCAGCCCTTCGATGTTCACCGTCGGCTGCGATTCGAGCCGTTCATTGGCTTCCTGCCACGGCAGGTCGTCGATCCATTTCTGGACGCCGAACGCTTTTTTGGCCTTGGCTTCATCGCGTCGTTTCGATGCCTCGGCGATCATCGATTTCTCTTCGGCGGTCAGAGGGCGTGGCTTCGGATAGCCGTCGATCACGATGGTGTTGCCGTCGTCGGAGACGAGCGTGTCCAGCGCTTTGACGAGCCGCCAGGCCGGGCTGTCGACCATGGCCTTGAGCGACGAATGGACGTCTTTCGAAGGGCCGCGTCCCCACTTCTCGCCGCTGGCCACGAGCTCGAGCTCGACGACGCCTTTGGCGCCGAGGCTCACCGTGACGATGCCGTCGAGGTCCTGGGCCGCCGAGGGCATGAAGACGCCGATGGTCTTGCGGAGCGCCGCGTCGACTTCGGGCCGGCGCACCAGCTGGCCGATGTGCGGCGAGCCGATCTCTTCTTCTCCCTCGGCGACGAGCACGAGGTTGACCGGCATCTTCCGGCCGGCGCCGCGGATGGCGTGCAGCGCCGCCAGCAGCGCCATTTCCGGACCTTTCTGATTGACGGCACCGCGGCCCATCAACACTTTGCCGACGCCGGGCCGGTCGACGATGCGCGCCTCGAGTGGCGGCGACGTCCACTCGGCGGGGTCGTACTGCTTCACGTCGTACATGAAGTAGAGGCCGACGGTTTTCTTCGCTCCCGCGTCGAGCGTGGCGAAGACGCCCGGCTTTCCGTCGGTCTCGAGCACGGCCACCTGCTGGAACCCCGCCTCGCGGGCGAGCTTGGCCATGTACTCCGCGCCCGCCGGGAAGTTCAGGTTCTCCGCGGCGATCGACGGCAGCGCGATCCACTCCTGCAGCGCTTTCACCGATTGGTCGTGTCGTTTCACGACCTCGCGCCGGATGTCCGCAAAGTCGTCCGCGGCGTGTGCGTGCGATGCGAAGCGAAGGAGCGTGAGAACTGCGAGAGCGATGATCTTGTTGCGCATGCGCGGCATTGTAAGAATTCACCCTTCCATCTGCACGAGGGCTCCTGTCTCCAGCCAGTGCGCCACCAGCCGGCGGACGCGGTAGGAGTCGGTGTTGACCTGGCCGCCCCATTCTCCGACGGTGGTGCCGGAGGAGGCTTTGAGCCAGATGTCGCGGACGAGGGCGGGGTCCGTTTCGCTTTCGTGGGGCGTCGGTTTGATACTGCCTTTGGCGATCTTCAGCGTGTCGGGGATGAGGGCGGTCAATTGCTGGAGCTCGTCGTGGCGGCGGACGCCTTCGAGGAGGAGGCCGATGATCTCCTGCGGCTGGAGGTTGCTCTTCATTTTCTCGGGTGGGTGCGGCACGAAGGCGAACTTGCCGGCCAGCGGCCGCTCGAGAATCTCGTAGAAGGCGTCGACGCCGCGCAGTGGGCCTTTCTGGGCGTTGAGGAACTTTCCGTCGACGAAGGCCAGGCCGGCGATCGGTTGTCCCGTTTTCGTGCTGAGGGTGACCATGCCGGTGGCGCGCATCTCGGCGAGCGACTGCACGACGGACGGCAGACCGAAGAACTCCAGCTCACCGGCGAGCGTGGCCGCGGGCTGGTTGGGTGCGGGGTTCTCGGCCGCGGAGCGCATCTCCAGCGCTTTCGCCGCAGCGCGTCCGATCTCTTCCTCCGGGAAGCGTTGCGCGATCTCGCGAAAGAGGTCCTCGGCGGCATCGGAGCGTGTGCCGGAGAGGGCTTCGATCAGTTGCACCGTTCCCTCCTGCTTTTTTGGAAGCAGACGTCCCAGCAGTTTGCCCGGGATCTCGGAACGGAGGGCCTTGAGCAGGACTTCGACGGCGCCTTCTTCGAAGGACAGGTCGTGCTGGGAGAGGCCGGCCAGCCGCGCGCGCGTGTCGCCGAGCACCGGGTTGGCCTTCATGCCGTGGCGTGCGACGGTGAGGAGCGCGGCAGGCGTTCCGATGCGCGCGATCGCACCGACGATCCGGTCGAGCAGCTTCTGCATCTCGGCGGCGGGATACATCGCCGTATCGCCGCGGAGGAGGATGACTTCGAATTCAGCGAGGCGCGTGGTCAGGACCATCAGGGAGGCATCGGTCTTGATCCGGCCGAGTGCGGTGGCGGCTTCCTTGATGACGTAGATGTTCTGGCCGCGCGCCGAGGCGCGCTCCAGCGCGGCCGTCTCCCGACTGACGTCTTCGTCATCCTCGTGCGGGATCCGGTGCAGCAGGTAGATGGCGTTGCGGAGGTAGTAGGTATCGACGTCGTTGCGCACCAGCTCCGCTTCGAGCTCATGCAGCGCGAATGCGCGGCCGGCTTCGTGATGCGCCTCGATGTGCCCGAGCAGCCATCGCCGTCTCTCGGCGCGCGTTTCGCCGCGCAGCTGACGGAAGAGGTTCTCCAGGCTGAGGGTCGGGAAAAAGTCGAGGGCGATGCGCAGCGCGGCGTGCTGGCGCTTGTTCTCGACGTACTTGCGCAGCTGCACGGAGCTGATCCGGTCGGCGGAATCGGCGCAGATCTGGTTGACGGTCAGGACCTCGAGGTTCTTTTCCGTGATCGTGTTCTGGGCCACGTCGAGCATCCAGAGCGTGGCCGGCAGTGAGCCGTCGTTGAGCTTCTCGACGGCGGCGTGGACCAGCTCGCGGAAGCGGTCCATCGCCGCGGCCGGATCGACCGTCAGGTCGATGATCCGCTCCATGGCGCCGATCTGCGACGGAGGTTTTTGCGTTCCCTGCAGCTGGGGAAGGTCCCACGACGGCATCGCCCCGCCGAGGATCACGAAGACGTTCCCGCCGGCGGCGCCGGCCAGCGGGCGGATCTGCTCCATGTAGTCGTTGAGTTGCTGGCCGGTTTTGGAGCTCGCCGCGGCCATGGTCAGCATCTGCGCGATGGCCTGCGGATCGGCCGGCGCGGCCGGTTGTCCGGAATCGCCATGAGCGGAGCCGAGCCGCTCCAAGATCAGCGAGAGGCGTCTTGCCGCCTGCGCGTCCTCGTTATCGACGGTCACGGGAGCGGGTGGCGGCGCCGCCAGCACGGGTAGGGCGAACTGCATTGGCGAGGCCACGGTCGTCTTCGACACCCGCATGGCCGTCAGTTTGGTGCGGAGCTGGGCCCGCTCTTCATCAGTGGCACAGAGCCGGATGGCAATGCCGGTGATGCGGTCGAGGTAGTTGGCGATGGCTTCGCGGTCGAGCAGGTTGAGCTCGCCCATGATGTAGATCTTCTTGAGCGCGTGGACGAGGAGGTCGGAGATCGGGGCGGCATGCTTCCCGGCCTGCTCGATCGACCAGTTGCCGACGTGCTGCATGACCACTTCGGGAGGCTGCGCCATGAGGAGCGCAACGCTCCCGGCGCCGGCGTCGGGCGCGATCTCATTCTGGAGATAGCGCTGCAACTCCACTAATGCGCCTTCGATCTGGGGCGACCTGCCAACCGTCACGACCCACGCCTCCCGAAAAGGGGATTCTAGTGCACGGTCGAGGCTGACAACATAGTGACAGGCGAATCACGATTTTTTGGCGGCGGCTGGGTTCCCAACTCGTCGGATGTGTTGTGCCTCCTGAATGTTTTATTCTCGACCGGTCATGAAGATCAAACGCGAACCGACAAAGCTGGAGAAGAAGGCGAGACGGGGACATCGCGGCTATCCGGTGGCGACCGTCGCGTTCTACGGTCCGGATGCATCGCGCGCGTCGAAGGTGGCCGTCGGCATCATCGAGGCCGAGGAGGCGCCTGCCAGTGCGATGGAACGCTGGTTCTCCGAGACCGGAGATGTGCGGAAGGATCCGGAGATCAACTACGCGATTCTGCAGTTCATCAAGGTGACTGGCGCGATGACCGTGGTTCTGAGCCCCGGGGTCATCGGGTGCCCTCACGAAGAGGGGATTGATTATCCGGACGACGAAGTGTGTCCTCAGTGTCCGTACTGGGCGACGCGCGATCGGTGGAGTGGCGAAGAGCTTCCCGAGCAGTAGTCACGATCCTTGTGCCAGCCGCAAGGCCTTGGTCACATACGACGGGTGCGGCACCTCGCTCATCTCGCTGACATCGATCCATTCGTAGTCTTTGCGGCCACGAATGCCCCGTGCCTCGGCGGTGTAGACGGTGAATTCGATTTTGCGGGTGGTGACCGTGTGCCGGAATGTGCCGAGGAGCTGGCCAGGGGTGGCGTCGAGCGGCGGACCGGTCAGGAGCGACGTGTCGCCGTGGGGCAGGTGGTAGAGGTCGTTCATGAGCGGGCCGGACTCGCGGCGCATGAGCACGCGGCCGCGGCGGTCGCGGATGAGGTAGAGCGCGATGTTCAGCTCCCGCGTGGCTTTCTTTTCTTTGGGACGCGGCAGCTCGTCGATGCAGCCGGTGGCGAGGGCGACGCATTGCTTGTTGAGCGGGCAGATGAGGCAGGTGGGGTTACGCGGCGTGCAGATGAGCGCACCGAGCTCCATCAGCGCCTGATTGAGCACCCGCGGGGATTTGGAGGCCTCGACGAGCGCCTCGGCGTGCCCCCAGGGGTCGTCGTCATCTCCGAACAGCCGGGCCACGACGCGGGTCACATTGCCGTCGACGATCGGTTCGTGGGCGTCGAAGGCGATCGAGGCGATGGCGCCGGCGGTGTAGCGGCCGATGCCGGGGATGGTGAGCAGCTCGTCGACGGACGCCGGGAGATTGCCGCCGAAGCGACTCATCACAGCCACGGCTCCGGCGCGGAGCATCCGGGCGCGGCGGTAGTACCCGAGGCCGGACCAGGCGGAGGTCACGTCGTCGTCGGAGGCGGCGGCGAGGGCGGCGATGGTCGGAAAGCGGGCCAGGAAACGCTCGAAATAGGGCAGCACCACTTCCATCCGCGTCTGCTGCAGCATCACCTCGGAGAGCCAGACGTGGTACGGCTCGTACTCCCGGCGCCAGGGGAGGGGACGCTGGTGACGGGCGAACCACGATTCGAGGCGCCGCGCCGAGAGGCGGACGCGACGGCGGAGGTCTGGCGCTTGCAAAGGCACCTTATTGTATTCTTCAGACCGGCTGAATGCCGGATGCACGAGGACTGTCCATGAGCGAACAGGGGCATAGCACCCAAACGGAAGCAGAGCAGGGCAAGTATGTCTACTGCATCATCAAAACCGACGCGAAACGCGACTTCGGCGCCGTCGGCATCGGCGCCCGCGGCGATCATGTCTACACCGTCCAGCACCGCGAGTTCGCAGCGGTGGTCTCGAACTGCCCCCTGATCGTCTTCGACCCCACGCGTGAGAACGCTCTCGCCCACGAACACGTCAACGAACTGGTGATGAAGGACTTCACGGTCCTTCCGATGAGCTTCGGCACCGTCTTCCGTACCGAAAACGACATCAAGGAGTTCCTCAAGGGCACGTACGAAGCGCTCAGCGACGTGCTGCAGAAGATGGAAGGGAAGATCGAGTTCGGCCTCAAGGTGAACTGGGACAAGGACCAGGTCATCAAGGAGATCGAGAGCGAGAACGAGGAGATCCGCCGCTTGAAGGAGGAGATCCAGTCGAACACCTCCACCTCGACCTACTTCTCGCGGATGCAGCTCGGCCGCGTCGTCGAGTCGGCGCTGCAGGCCAAGGCCGATGCGTACCTGACGGAGATCTACGAAGCGCTGCGCGAAGCGGCCATCGCCTCGCGCTCGAACAAGCCGATCGGCGACAAGATGATCATGAACGCCGCGTTCCTCGTGGAGCGCGACAAGACCAAGGCCTTCGACGACCAGATCTCCGACATCGCCAAAAAGTACGAGAACAAGCTGTCGTTCCTGTACACCGGCCCCTGGCCTCCGTATAACTTCGTGAACATCCGGCTGAAGCTGGAGCGGGGGTCCGGGCAGTAGGGCCTGATCGTCAGAAACAGAACGCCCCTGATCGCTGTTGAGGGCCGTAATGACCACGTTTCCCGTCGAGCTCAAGAACCGGCCGTGGACCGACTCGCCGTTCTTTTCGAGCGCTCTCGAGGCCTCGAGTCTCGATCCCGAGATGAAGAAGATCGTGGCGTTCTTCGCCGAGCACGGCTATGTCGTGGTCGATCCGCAGATCTCCGACGCCACGATCGAGAACGTCAACTCCTCGCTGCGCGATCTCTTCGTGCCGACCTACGAGCCGTACTACGCCGACACCACGCGCATCCAGGACGCCTGGTGGTTCAACGAGCACGTGAAGGAGATCGCGGTCTCGCCGCGCATCCTGGAGATCCTGGAGGTCCTGTACGGCCGCAAGCCGATCCCCTTCCAGACGTTGAACTTCCGCGTCGGCTCGCAGCAGCGGACGCACAGCGACATCATCCACTTCGACTCCATTCCGTACGGGTACATGGCCGGCGTCTGGACCGCGCTCGAGGACGTCGATCTGCGCAACGGACCGCTCCACTACTACCCGACCTCGCAGCGCTTCCCGCGCTTCGACATGCACGACATCGGCATCACGGCCACGGGCACGGTTGGCTACGAGAAGTACCCGCTGTATGAGGACTTCGTCGAGGCGCTGATGAAGGCGCAGCGGGCCGAGCGCATCGAGCTGCAGATGAAGCGCGGGCAGTCGCTGATCTGGGCGGCGAACCTCTTCCACGGCGGCAGCCCGATCGCCGACACCGACCGCACGCGCCGCTCCCAGGTCACGCATTTCTACTTCGAGGGCTGCATCTACTACACGCCCCTCTTCTCCGACATGGGCCTGGGCAAGCTGGTCACGCGCAAGATTCACGACATGCGCAGCGGCCAGGTCGTCCCGCAGTTCTACAACGGCTGCGAGATCGAGAACCCGGGCGAGTGGCCGCCGCGCGAGATCCCGCCGTGGGGGGCGGTGCCGCGGCAGGCCAAGCGGAAGGTCAGCGGAATCCGCAACGCGATCGCCCGTCTTCTGAGACCATAGAGGGACGCGATGGCTTTCCTGATCGACGACATCCTTCTCCTGCCGATCACCGGTCCGATCGCCGGCTTCCGCTGGGTCATGAAGACGATCCAGCAGATGGCCGACGAGGAGCTGATGAACGATCAGCCGTGGAAGGAACGCCTCATCGAGCTGCAGATGAAGCTCGAGCTCGGCGAGATCGCCGAGGAAGACTACGTGCGCGAAGAAGCGATCGTGTTCCAGGCGCTGCGCGACATCCGCGCGCGGAAGGAAGAGATGGCGCGCCAGTACGCCGCCGAGCGCGGCGAGGAAGACGGCGGCATCGGCGTCTATACCGGCTACGGCGAGCGATGAACCTCCCCGGCGCGCTGGACGATGCGCTGGACGAGCTCTCCTCTCGCAGGGTCGTGCTCTTCGGCGGCAAAGGCGGCGTCGGGAAGACCACGGTCTCCATCGCGGCGGCGCTGCATTTCGCGCGGACGCGGCCGGTGATTCTCTTTACGACCGATCCCGCCTCCAACCTGCGGGATGTCCTCGGCGAATCGACGGCGATTCGCATCGAAGAGCTGGATGCGCACGCGCTGTACGCGCGCTTTCTCACGGATCATCTGGAGACGTTTCTCGAGATCGGTGACCGCGGGACGTATCTCGACCGTGAGGAGCTGCGGAGTCTCTTCGAGCTGCGGATCCCCGGCGTCGACGAGCTCATGGCCTGGATGCACATCGGCGAGCTGGCCGAGGAGAACCCGGACTCGCTGATCGTCGTCGACACCGCGCCGACCGGCCACACGCTGCGCATGCTTTCGTCGTCGGAGCACTTCCGGCAGCTGGCGCTGGCACTCGACGCCATGCAGGAAAAGCATCGGACCATGGTCCGCCAATTCACGCGGCGCGACGTGCGCGACGCCGTCGACGCGTTCATCGACGACTTCGACGACCGCGCCAAACAACGGCGCGCGCTGCTGACCGACCCGGCACGCGCCGCGTTCGTGCCGGTGACGCTCCCGGAGCCGCTGGTCCTGGAACAGACGATCCGGCTGATCGGCGAAGTGTCGGACCTCGACGTGCCGTTCATCGTGCTCAATCGCTCGCGTGGTGAGGTGCCTTTGCAACTGGCGCCATGGCGAGTGGTTCAGGCGCCGCGTTCCTGTGTGCCTCTCGATACGCCCGAGCAGATCGCCTTATGGAGTGCGGCGGCCGGTGAAGGAGGGCAGAGCGCAGAGGGCAGAGGGCAGAAGAGTCCGGAGGCGGTTCCTCTGCGCTCTGCGCTCTGCCCTCTGCGCTCTGAATCGCCCATTCTCTTTTTCGCGGGGAAGGGCGGGGTGGGGAAGACCTCGTGTTCGGCCTCCGTGGCGCTGCAGCTTGCCCAGCGCGATCCCGGCGGCCAGTACGTCGTGATCTCCGTCGATCCCGCGCACTCGCTGCGCGATTTGTTTGCTGACCTTTCCGTGCCTCCCAATCTCAGCGTGGAAACGATCGACACCAAGGCGCGCTGGCGGGAGTTCCGCGAGACCGCCGGCCACAAGATCGAGCAGGCGGTCGATGCGCTTACGCCGCGCGGCATGACGATCGCGCACGATACGGAGGCGATGCAGCGTCTCATCGAGATCGCACCGCCGGGTGCCGATGAGCTGTTCGCCATCACGCGCCTCGCCGATCTCACCTCGGATTCGACCCTGGCCGGCGTCATCGTCGACACGGCGCCCACCGGCCACTTCCTCCGTCTCTTGGACCTGCCGGCCGAGGCCAGCGAGTGGGTGCACGAGTTCATGCGCATCCTGCTCCGCTATCGCGATCTCATCCCCCCCGGTTCCCTCGGCGAGGAGCTCGTCCGCGCCTCCCGCGCGCTCAAGGAGCTGGACGCCACGCTCCGTTCCGAACGGACCGCCATCATCGTCGTCACCCGTCCCGAGCGCATTGTCCTCGCCGAGACGAAACGCCTCATCGACGACCTCCGCGGCCGCGGCATCCGCATCGGCGGGGGGATCGCCAACTACGTCACGCCCGAGAACGGCGACGCCTGCGACCTCTCGATGCGCGCTCATGAGCTGAACGCACTGGCGACGCTCGAGGAGCCGGTAATCATCGAGCGACGGGAGAGGCCGCCGATGACGATCGAGGAGCTGACGTCGCTCGTGCCACTGTCCGCGCGCTAAACTGCGGAGCGTGACGTCCGTGCTCTACGTTTATGCCGTGACCCGCGAGGCGGCGACGCCTGATACCGAGGGCGTCGACGGCACGACGCGGTTCGGCGTCGCGACCGTGGACGAGATCCACGCCGTCTTCACCTCCGTGGACGCAGCAGAGTTTTCGCAGGATGTGATCGACCGGCGTGCCGGCGATCTGGAGTGGCTGGGCGCGATCGGCTATCGGCATCAGGCGGTGATGGCGGATCTGATGAAGAAGACGGCCATGGTGCCGTTGCGCGCGTTCACGCTCTTCAGCTCGGAAGGGGCGTTGCGCTCTTATCTCACCGAACAGCGCGAGCTGCTCTCGAAGACGCTCGACCGCCTCGGCGGGAAGCAGGAGTGGACGCTGCGCATCGAGCTCGATCCCGTGAGTTGGAACGAAGCGCTCTCCGGACGCGTAGCCTCGCTGCGCGATCTGCAGCAGGAGATCGCCGCTGCGTCGCCGGGGAAGGCGTTCCTGCTGCGGAAAAAGCTCGACGACGAGAAGAAACGCGCGTCGCATGCGGCCGAGGATGAGCTGGTCGGGGAGATCGAACAGGCGGTGATGGCGAAGCTCGGCTGCGAGACGGTGGCTGAGACACGCCAGCGCCGCGAGGGGGCGTTTCCGCAGATCAACGTGCTGCTCAACCGCGACGAGGAGTCCGTGCTGCAGGAGTTGCGCGACGAACTGGCGGCGCGCTATCAACACGAAGGCGTGACTCTGGCGCTGTTGGGCCCGTGGCCGCCGTATACGTTTGCTGCGCTGAACTGAGCCATGGCGGAACCACTCGAAGAACTGCCGCTCCTGGAGACGCTCGATCATCTTCTCGATCGCGGCGTGATCATTGCCGGCGAGGCGGTCATCTCGATCGGCGATGTCGATCTGCTTTACCTCGGCTTGAACGTCGTGCTGGCCAATGTCGACGCCATCATCCGGACGTCGAATACGCCACGCAATACCCCAAGGAAGCCATGAAGCAGATCGCCATCGGCGCGCATCTTCTGCAGGCCGATATCGAGCCCGTTGCCGTGGCAATCCCGGTGGGCGATCTCTATCTGAGCGCTGTCGAAGTGGCAGCGGACCAGCCGCTCGGCGATCGCGACCTGCTCGTCCGAGTGGCAGGCATTCGCGCGCGGCTGCTGGATGTGGCCACGTTCGTGGCCATCCGCTACGGATTCACCATGACCAGCGCCGCCGAAGCGCTGGCGAAATGCGCTCCCCATCTGGAGCGATGGAAGCGGCTGCTCTCCGAGCACCGCGAGCATGTGGAGATGACGCTCAAGGTGGCGGCGGCGTCCCCGCGGCCGCGTCCCGACCGCCGCGATTTTTCGAATGGCGCGGAGTACCTGCGCGCGCTGCACGCGGCGACGCAGGCGGCGAACGTCGATCCATCCTTCCGCGAGCATGCCGAGCGTTTGATCGTGCCGCTGAGCGTGAAGCATCGGTGGGCGCATCGCGACGAGCGCTCGGTCGAGCTGGCGGCGCTGGTGCCGCGAGCGCGGCTCGACGACGTCCGCGCCATTGGCGAGGAGCTCCGCCGCCTTTCGCCGGACGTTCCCTTTCTGCTCTCAGGCCCGTGGCCGCTGGAGGTCTTCGCCGATGATGATCGCGAATGAAGAGAAGGAGCTGCGCGAAGCGCTCTCGTTCACCGATGCAGTTGTACCAACCCGCATCGCGGCTGACGCGGAGATCGTCGAGAACGGCTTGGCCAAGCTCGTGTTGTCGATCATCGAGCTCGTACGGCGTCTCCTGGAGAAGCAGGCCCTGCGGCGCATGGACGCCGGAAATCTCACGGACGAAGAGATCGAGCGCCTCGGCAACGCCCTCATGAAGCTCGAGGAAAAGATGGCCGAGCTGAAGGCGACGTTCGGCCTCAGCGACGAACAGCTGAACATGACGCTCGGGCCGGTGAAGATGTGGGAGTGAACGAGGCTCAAAGGCTCAGAGGCGCACAGGCTCAGAGCACGTCTTTGCAGCGTCCTTTGAGCCTTTGCGCCTTTGAGCCTTTGCGCCTTCTTTTCGCGATGAAGCGGCCTCGGGCGGAGAGCGTGGTTGACTCCAACCCGCCAAACCGGTTAAACGTCTCACCGCAAAGAGGAAGGTGACGATTGCCAGTCGATGATCGAGGATCGCTCCAGAGACAGCCGCAAGGGCTGGTGGACATCCTCGACAAGATTCTGGACAAGGGGCTTGTGGTCGCGGGCGACGTGAAAGTGTCGCTGGCGAATGTGGAGCTCCTGACCATCCAGTTGCGCCTGGTGATCTGTTCGATCGACAAGGCGGAAGCGATCGGCATCAATTGGTGGCGATCGGACCGCTTCTACTCCAGCGACGCCCGGGCATTGCAGAGCGCCGAGGAGTACGACGAACTGCGGAACCGCATCGCCGACCTGGAACGTCAGCTCAATGCTCGCGAGCTTCCCAAGGGGAAGCCGGAGACGAAAGGCAGGTAAGTCATGGCTGTCGAACGCGCCCCGGGCGGAACCAGTCTCATCGACGTACTCGACCGAATCCTCGACAAAGGTATCGTCATCGATGCGTGGGTGAGAATCTCGCTGGTGGGCATCGACCTGATCACGGTTGAGGCTCGCGTCGTCATCGCATCGATCGACACGTACCTCAAGTACGCCGAAGCGGTCGGTATCACCTCCACCGTGGCCCGTCCCGCACTGGGCGAAGGCAGCGGAACGGCCACCGGCACGGCGGCAACGCCGACCGGCGCGACGCGGCTCTGATTCAGTAGGCAGTCGGCAGTGCGCTTCGCTGCAGTAGGCAGGAGCTGTCGAGCCTCCTGCGAAGATTCGCGGCCCGACCTGGGCCGCGTCACTGACTTCGCGGGCGGTCGTGGATGAGCCAGTCGACGCGTTTGGGCAAGTCCAGCTCGGCAAGGTCGCGTGCGGAGTGGATGAACGCCACGATGTGCACCTCAGTCGTCGTCACGCGATACAGCATGCGGTATGGGGCGACCTGGATCTCGCGCACCCAGTCGTAGTTGTCGTCGATCAGGAGCTCCGGCACGTGCCGGCCACGATGTGCGAACTCGCGCAGAGAGCGAGCGGCACGTTTCGCGTCGAGCACCAGTCGCGCGGCCGCACGTGACGAGCCGGCACGGGCGATGTAACCCGCAGCGTCCTCTACGTCGGCGAGAGCAGACTCAGTCCAACTTACCCTTCGATCCATCGGTTCAACCGCGTTTCCGCGTCCTCGAGACTCACGATCGCGCCGCGCTCCACGTCAGCCAGACCCTGCCGCACCTTGTGCCCGATCTGGACGGTGGCGATGATCTCCTCGATAGTCGCGTCTTCGGAAAGCTTGTCCAGTACTCTGCGGACCTGTTGTTTCGGTTTCATTTCCATACCTCCGCTACCCGAGTGTACCTCGGGAACAGACACATGGCCGAGGACTCAAAAAACGTCTACCGGATGTAGCCGAGCGACTTCAGGTTCTGGTAGTACTCCTCGTTGACGCTTCCTGTCGCGGTGGCATCCGCGGCGCGCGGTCCGTAGGTGGCGATGCGTGGTCCCGGCGGTCCGCCGGGCATTTCCGCGGAGGCGGGAAATCCGAGTTGAGACAGGAGCGCGGGGGCGACATCCCAGGCGCTTTTCGCGCTTAGGGGCATGGTCGAGGCGATGACAGCGGAGCCGCGTTGTCCCTCGCCAGGCATGCCGATCAGCACGACTTCGTATTCGTCCAGGATAGCCATCGTGGCGGTGGTGCCGATCCCGTCGAGGGCGCGCAGCGAGGACGCCACCTTCGTGGCGGGATCGAGCTCGATGCGGTTGAGGATCACGTCGACTGCGGGCAGGTAGACGGTGGCGAAGCGCGGTTTCTCCCGGCTGAGCGCGTCGACGAATCGCGACGTGGCCATGGAGTCGACGCGCAGCGGGTCGCCTTTCGCGGAGGTGAAGATCGACTCGGGGCCGATGGCGTGCAGGCCGCCCTCCCGCAGATCGGCGGTGGCCCACCAGTTCACGGAAACGCTCGGCACGCCGCGCTCCGCAAACGTCTCCCAGATGTAGTCGCGGCGGCGGACGGTCGGGGGGAGCGGCTCGCGGCGTGCGATGCCGAGGCGCGGCGCCAGCGTCATCAGTACGAAGTCGCCCGGAGAGACCCGCTGCAATACGTGCGAGCCGCCGCGGAAGCGGACCCCTTCGATGGAGCGAACGCCGTGATACTCCGTCGGAACGCCCGTGCCGAGGGAAGCCCAGCGCTCGGCGGTGGAATTGCCGGGAACCGGGTTGATCGGGGCGATGTGGGGCAATGCTCTGACGAGATCGGGCTGGGACTCGAGGATCTCGCGCGTCAGGCCGTCGACGGCGATCAGCGCCACGCGCGCCGTCGTCGGGGTGGTGACGACCATCGGCTCGAGCTCGGTGCGCTCGCGGTCGGCGTAAGCAGGCACGAACAGCAGCGCGATCAGCACGGCCGCGGCCACCGCCATCGGCACGCCGCGCGGCTTCTGATGGATGGCCGGGACGCGTTGCAGCTCGTAGATGGAGAACGAGAGCAGCGCCGCGGAGACGACGGTCGTGGCGACGAGGAAGAAGATCACGCTGAGCGCGCCGCCGATGAGAAGCTCAGGCCACGACGGGGCGGTGTCGAAGCGATACCACCAGATGGCGATCGGCGCCGTCAGCAGCGCCCCGGCGGCGAGAGAAATGGCCAGAAGCGCGCGCGGCGTGTCGATCGGTAAAGCCGGCCTCACCTTCAGGATCAGCGCAACCGCGACGACGAACGCGAACGCCGCCACGAGCCAGACGGCCGCATACGACAGAAACAGCCCCAGCGTCTCGAACGCGCCCAGCGGCCGATTCCGAAACGCCATCACCGCCGCCAACGGCAGCGCGCCGAATGCCGCGATGAGCGTGGCCGCCTTGAGCGCCACCGTGATCAGCTCCAGCCAGAACGCGCGCGAGCTCCACGGATCGAGCGCGAACCACCGCTCGATCCCGTGGGTCAGGTACCCGCGCTCGCGAAGCTGCGCGCGGAGGGAGTCGACGTCGGACACGGCGGCATCGTACGGGGGAGTGGCAAAGTCTCAAAGTCTCAAAGTCGCAAAGAAGACCGGAGCCAAGAACTCCTTTGAGACTTTGCGACTTTGAGACTTTGCCACTCCAAACGCCCGGAATAGACGCCAAAATCGGGCGTTGTATGCGCCGGGTCCATGGACTCAACAACTTCCGGGCGCCGATCGCTGCCCAAAATCCTCACAGGCCTGATCCTGTTCCTCGGCGTCGCCGCCCTGAAGGCGAAGGCGTTTCTGCTGCTGTTCGTCGAGAAGGTGCGCCTGCTCTTCGTCAATCCGTTCGAGGGGTTCGGGGCGGTGCAGTATGCGCTGGCGGGCGGGTCGTTCGTGGTCACGATCGCCGCCTATGCGACGAAATGGCCGCTGGCCGTGGTCATCGGCTTCGTGGTGATTACCCTGATTCACGAGATCGGGCACGCCGTGGCCATCCGCGCCAAGGGGCTGCGCGCCGGATTCATGGTCTTCATCCCCTTCATCGGCGGGGCGGTTTCTCTCAAAGATCAGCCGCATTCGGTCTATGACGACGCCCAGATCGGCCTGGCCGGTCCGGCCGCCGGCACCGCGGCGTCGCTCATCTGTCTCCAGATCTACAAATGGACCGCTGATCCGCTCTGGCTCCTGGTCGCCTTCCTCGGATTTGCCCTGAATCTGATCAATCTCCTGCCCATCGGGATGCTCGACGGCGGCAGGATCTCGGCGGCCGTCACCAAGTGGATGTGGGTCTTCGGCGGCGCGGCGGTGGTGTACAAGGTCTTCCAGCAGCCCAACCCGCTGATCATCCTGATTGCTGTGCTCGCCGCGTTTCAGGTCTACGCCTCCCTGAACCGCGAGAAAACCGACCCGCACTACTACGAGATCCCCGGCGCCCAGCGCGCGGCAATTGCAGTCCTCTATTTTGCGTTGGTGATCTTTCTCGGGCACCAGACCTGGATGACGTACAGCCGGCTGGAGCTCTTAAGACGATAGAGCGCAGAGGGCAGAGCGCAGAGGGCAGAAGAGGAACCTACCGGATCTTCTGCCCTCTGCCCTCTGCGCTCCGCCCTCTGATAAGGTTTCGCACGAATGATCGACAAAGTACTGACGATGATCTTTGGCTCGAAGCACGAGCGCGACGTGAAGGCCATGCGGCCGATCGTGGCGGACATCAATGCTCTCGAGCCGCGGGTGAGCGCTCTCTCGGACGACGAGCTGCGCGCCCAGACGGACCAGTTCCGCGAGCGGCTCAAGCCAGCCGTCCAGGCGCTCGAGGACGTGAAGAAGGAAGTCCCGCGTGACGAGAACGCCATCAAGGCGGCCCAGGCCGACCTCCAGGCGGCGCTCGACGCCATCCTCCCCGAGGCCTTTGCGGTCTGCAGGGAAGCCGGCAAGCGCGTCCTCAACATGCGCCACTTCGACGTCCAGCTGATGGGCGGCATCGTGCTCCATCGCGGCAAGATCGCGGAGATGAAGACCGGCGAGGGCAAGACGCTGGTGGCCACGCTGCCCGTCTACCTCAACGCCCTCACCGGCCGCGGCGTCCACGTGGTGACGGTCAACGATTACCTGGCACGGCGCGACTCCGAGTGGATGGGGCGGATCTACCGCTTCCTCGGCCTCACCGTCGGTGTGATCCAGAACCCGCACGGCGACCGCGAGCGGCAGGCGGCCTACCGCTGCGACGTCACGTACGGCACGAACAACGAGTTCGGCTTCGACTACCTGCGCGACAACATGAAGTTCAACCTCGAGGACATGGTGCAGCGCGACCCGGTCTTCGCCATGATCGACGAGGTCGACTCCATCCTCATCGACGAGGCCCGCACGCCGCTCATCATCAGCGGTCCGTCGGAAGAATCGACGGAGAAGTACTACACCGCGGCGCGCATCGTGCCGAAGCTGAACGCGGAGAAGGACTACCAGGTCGACGAAAAGCAGCACACGGCCGTGCTCACCGAGGAGGGCGTGCTGCACGCCGAGAAACTCCTGGGCGGCATCGAACTGTACGACCCCTCCAACATCGACATGCTGCACTCGATCACGCAGGCCGTGCGCGCCCGGGCGCTCTATCGTCCGGACGTCGAGTACGTCGTGAAAGACGGCGAGGTCATCATCGTCGACGAGTTCACCGGCCGCCTGATGCCGGGACGCCGCTGGTCGGACGGCCTGCACCAGGCCGTCGAAGCCAAGGAAGGCGTGCGCATCGAGTCGGAGAACCAGACGCTGGCCACGATCACGTTCCAGAACCTCTTCCGCATGTACGAGAAGCTGGCCGGCATGACCGGTACGGCCGACACCGAGGCGGCGGAATTCGACAAGATCTACAAGCTGGAAGTCGTGGTCATCCCGCCGAACCGGCCCATGCGGCGCGCCGACCTGCCCGACCTGGTCTACCGCACCGAGCGCGAGAAGTTCGACGCCATCGTGGCCGAGATCAAGGAGAAGCAGGTCACCGGGCAGCCGTCGCTGGTCGGCACCATCTCCATCGAAAAGTCGGAAGCGCTGTCGTCCGCGCTCAAGAAGAGCGGCGTGCCGCACGTCGTGCTCAACGCCAAGTACCACGAGCGCGAGGCCGAGATCGTGGCCCAGGCCGGACGCAAAGGCGCCGTGACCATCGCCACCAACATGGCCGGCCGCGGGACCGACATTCTGCTGGGCGGCAATCCGGAGTTCGTGGCCGCGCAGAAAACGCGCGAGATCGAGGACCCGGCCGAGCGGAAGCACATCGAGACCACGATCAAGCGCGAGTGGGACACGGATCACGAGGACGTGGTCGGCGTGGGCGGCCTGCACATCATCGGCACCGAGCGTCACGAGTCGCGCCGCATCGACAACCAGCTGCGCGGCCGTTCCGGACGCCAGGGCGATCCCGGCTCGTCGCGTTTCTATCTCTCGCTGGAAGACGATCTGATGCGCATCTTCGGCGGCGACCGGATCATGGGCCTGATGGAGCGCCTGGGGATGGAAGAGGGCGTTCCCATCGAGGCCGGCATGGTCACGCGCGCCATCGAGCGCGCCCAGAAGCAGGTCGAGGGTCGCAACTTCGACGCCCGCAAGCATCTGCTCGAGTATGACGACGTGATGAACAAGCAGCGTGAGTCGATCTACACGCTGCGCCGCTCCATCCTCGAAGGACGCGAAGGGAAGGAGTACATCCTCAACTCCGCCGACGAGATCGTGGAGTACCTCATCGAGACGCATTCTCCGGAGAACGACCGCGAGGCGGTCGACGAGGTCGAGCTCAACGCCGAGCTGTACGACTTCTTCGGCCTCGACCTCAGGACCTCGGGCGTAGACCGCGAGCACGACCGCCGCGACGAGATGAAGTTCAAGCTCGTCGAGGCCGTCCACCAGCGCTACGAAGAAAAAGAAGCGATGGTCGGCGCCGACAACATGCGCCTCAACGAGAAGTACCTCCTGCTGCAGGTCATCGACCAGCAGTGGAAGGATCACCTTCTCAACGTCGATCACCTCAAGGAAGGCATCGGCCTGCGCGGCTACGGCCAGCGCGATCCGCTCATCGAGTACAAGCGCGAGTCGTTCGAGCTCTTCCAGTCGATGCTGGAGCGCATCCAGGACCGCGTGGTGAAGATCCTCTGGAAAATCGAGCTGGCTCGCGAGGGCGTCCGCGAGGAATCGCAGCGCGTGCAGCGCGCCCTTCCTCCGCAGCCGCCGAAGCAGCAGCTGACCTTCTCCGGCGCGCCGAAAGAAGCCGCGGCCCCCGTCAAACGCGCCCAGGCGAAAGTCGGACGCAACGACCCCTGCCCCTGCGGCTCAGGGAAAAAGTACAAGAAGTGCCACGGCGCGAACGCGGCGTGACCGGCGGATGAACATCCTCGGCGTTTCCGCCTACTACCACGACTCTGCCGCGTGCCTGTTGCGCGACGGCGAGATCGTGGCGGCGGCGCAGGAGGAGCGTTTCACGCGCAAGAAGAACGATCACCGCTTTCCGTCGCATTCGATCGATTCGGTGCTGCGCTCCGGCGGGCTGGCGTCGATCGATGAGGTCGATCACCTCGTTTTCTATGACAAGCCGCTGCTGAAGTTCGAGCGGCTGATCAGCACGTACGTCGGCTACGCGCCGTGGGGCATCGCGTCATTCCTGAAGGCGATGCCGCTGTGGCTCAAGGAGAAGCTGCACATGCCGCGCGAGATCCGCCGGCTGACGGGCTTCAAGGGTCCGATCCTTTTCTCGCAACACCACGAGGCGCACGCCGCCAGCGCGTTCTATCCGTCACCGTTCGACGAGGCGGCCATCGTCTGCTTCGACGGCGTAGGTGAGTGGGCCACGACCAGTTACTGGACCGGCCGCGGCAACCGCATCACTCCGCTGCAGGAGATCCGTTTCCCGCACTCCATCGGACTGCTCTATTCGGCATTCACGTACTACACCGGATTCAAGGTGAATTCGGGCGAGTACAAGGTGATGGGACTGGCGCCGTACGGGACACCGAAGTACGCGCCGCTCATCCGCGAGCACCTCATCGACATCAAGGACGACGGCTCGTTCCGGATGAATCTCGAGTACTTCAATTACGCGCAGGGCCTGACGATGACGAACGAGCGCTTTCATCGTCTCTTCGGCGGGCCGCCGCGCGATCCGGAGTCGCTCCTCACGCAACGCGATCTCGACCTCGCCGCCAGCATCCAGGAAGTGACCGAGGACGTGATGCTGAAAATCGCAAAACACGTCCATGCCAAGACAGGCATGCGCAATCTCTGTCTGGCCGGCGGCGTGGCCCTGAACTGTGTCGGAAACGGCCGCATCCTGCGCGAAGGCCCGTTCGAGAACATCTGGATCCAGCCCGCGGCCGGCGATGCCGGCGGCTCGCTCGGCGCAGCGATGCTGGTGTGGCATCAGTACCTGGGCAACGAGAGAACGACCGCAACGCTCGACTCGCAGAAAGGCTCCTACCTCGGCCCTGAATACTCCCGCGAGGAAATCGAGTCCGCGCTCAGCAAACACTCCGCCCGTTTCCATGTGATGGAAGACGCCGAGCTGGTTCCTGCCGCGGCGCGGCTTCTCAGCGAGGGCCGTGTCGTCGGCTGGATGAGCGGGCGGATGGAGTTCGGGCCGCGCGCCCTCGGAGCCCGCTCGATCCTCGGCGATGCGCGCGATCCCGAGATGCAGAAGCGGATGAACCTCAAGATCAAGCACCGCGAATCGTTCCGTCCGTTTGCCCCGGCGGTGCTGGCTGAGCATGTCTCGGAGTGGTTCGAGCTCGACGGGGCCAGCCCGTACATGCTCCTCGTGGCTGACGTGCGCGAGGAGCACCGCATCGCCATGACCGGCGATCAGCAGGCGCTCTTTGGAATCGACAAGCTGAACGTGGCCCGGTCGACGATCCCGGCCGTTACGCACATCGACTATTCAGCGCGCGTGCAGACCGTGCATCGCGAAACAAACCCCCGTTTCCACGCGTTGCTCGAGGAGTTCAACAGGATCACCGGTTGCCCGGTCGTGGTGAACACGTCGTTCAACGTGCGGGGTGAGCCGATCGTCTGCTCGCCCGAGGATGCGTACCGCTGCTTCATGAGCACGGAGATGGATGCGCTCGTGGCAGGGCATTGCCTTTTGCTGCGCGAGGAACAGCCGGCGCTTTCGGCGGAGATGAAACTTGAATTCGACCTCGACTGAGCTCACGCGCCGTAACCTCACTTCGTTCGCGCTGATCGTGGGCGGGGCGCTGCTCGTCATCGCCGCGTTTCAGTGGCGTCGCGGCGCGCCGCAGTGGGTCTGGGTGACGCTCATCGCCATCGCCGCGGCGTTGTTGCTCGCGGCGGCGGTCGCGCCCTCCTTGCTGCGGCCCGTGTACCGCGGCTGGATGCGTCTCGGTGAGGCGCTGGCGTGGGTGAACACGCGCATCCTCCTCACCTTGATATTCTTCCTCGTCGTCACGCCGATCGGCCTGGTGATGCGTCTGTTCGGACGCTCGCCGATCACGGTGAAGCGGGGCAACGATTCATACTGGACGGACGTGGAACCGCACTCATACGGGGACCGGCACGTCGAAAAGCAGTTCTGAGGCTCTCATGATCGACTTCATCCGCGAGTTCTGGCAGTTCATCCGTGAGCGGAAGAAGCTCTGGCTCCTGCCGATCTTCCTGATCCTGCTGCTCATCAGCGGAATCATCACGCTGACGGCCGGCTCCGCTCTGGCTCCCTTCATCTATTCACTGTTCTGAGGATGAAGCGCGCTCTCTTTCTGGTCATCTTCCTGCTTTTCTCCCTCGGGATCACGTTCGCCGCGGGCGAGTGGTATGTGCGCAGCCAGGGCCGCCGCGACGCCGACGGGACGTTCTTCTTTCGGGACCGCCCCATCCGTCCGTACGCGCTGCCGGTGACGCATGCCCGTGAGATCGTCGACCGCTACCTGAAGGACTCCTCGGGATTTCTCCTCTACGATCCCGACCTCGGCTGGAACAACCGGCCACGCACCTGTACCCCCGAGGGGCGTTACTGCGCTAACTCCTTCGGCCTGCGCGCCGACCGCGAATACACCGCCGCCATGAGGCCGGGCCTGTTTCGCGTCTCGATGTTCGGAGACTCCTTCATCGCCGGATTCGACGCCGACATGCCGGACTCCCTGGCCGTCCAGGTCGAAGGGATGCTGAAGGCGCGCGGCCTCGACGCGGAAGTGCTGAACTTCGGCGTGGGCGGCTTCGGCTTCGACCAGGCCTACCTCTACTACAACCGCGACGGCGCGCGCTTCGACACGAGCGTCATCGTGCAGGGCCTGCAGATGGAAAACGTCGGCCGCGACGTGACCCTGTTCCGCATCGTGGCCTTCCCCGGCACCGGCATCCCCTTCTCCAAGCCGCGGTACATCCTCGACGACGGAAAGCTGGAGCTGATCAACCGGCCGACGGTTGCGCCTGAAGACGTGCCGGGCACCCTCGCGAACTTCCACCGCTGGCCGCTCGCGAAATACGAGCCGTCGTATACCGAGAAGTACCAGCATCACTGGTACACGCCGAGCAAGTTGATCTGCACCGTCGTCGACCTCTGGGCGCAGCGCAAAGGTGCGAAACACGACGAACCGGACGACCTCTTCGCGGCGAACGGCGAGGCCATGAACATCACCGTCCCGCTGCTGGAACGCTACCGCGCCGAGGTCACCAGGAGCGGCAAACCCTTCGTCCTGATCTACTTCCCGCGCGCCGACGTCATCGACGCCGTGCTGGCCGGCAAGCCCGATCCCTGGCAGCCGCACCTCGACCGCCTGAAAGGCTTCACCATCGTCGATCCCACCCCGCGGCTCGTCGCCTACGCCAAAGAGCACGGAACGCCGTCTCTCTACAACGGCCACTACTCACCGGTGGGCTACAGACTCGTGGCCGAGGCGCTGGCGGAAGCGCTCGTGCCCCTCGCGCAGAAGCCGCTGCATTAGACTAGGCGGCGATGCCGGACATCGCCATCGAGATCGACAAGGACAAGCTCCGCGACTTCTGCCGCCGGTGGAAAGTGACGGAGTTTGCACTTTTCGGTTCGGCCACCCGGCCGGAGGAGTTTCGGGACGATAGCGACGTCGATGTGCTCGTCTCGTTCGCGCCCAATCCGGGGTGGAGTCTCTTTGATCATGTGCGCATGCAGGACGAGCTGCGGGAGATTTTTAAGCGTGATGTCGATTTGCTCACGCGTCCGTCGGTGGAGCGAAGTCTCAATCGATTTCGCCGGGAATCGATTCTGAGCTCGGCGGTGCAGCTCGATGTCGCCTGACCGCAATTTTCTGGAGGATATCGTCGTCGCCGCACGACTGGCTCAGTCGTACGCCGCGACGATCACTCGCGACGACTTGTCCTGGAGCATCGAGAAACAGGACGCGATTGTTCGCCGCCTCGCGGTAATCGGCGAAGCTTCGACCAAGCTTCCCGACGAAGTTAAAGCCGAGCTCCCCGAGATTCCATGGTCGTCGATCATCGGGCTTCGCAACATCCTCGTTCATCAATATTGGGAGCTCGATCTCGATGAGCTATGGATGATCATTCAACGCGACCTGCCCGATTTGATCCGAGCGATCGAACGCTATCGCTCGCTGCATTAGACTAGGCAGCGATGCCGGACATCGCTATCGAGATCGACAAGGACAAGCTTCGCGACTTCTGCCGCCGGTGGAAGGTGACGGAGTTTGCGCTTTTCGGAAGCGTGGTACGGCCGGAGGAGTTTCGCGAGGACAGCGACGTAGACGTGCTCGTGCAGTTTTGCTCCCGGTGTGAAGTGGGGACTTTTCGACCTCGTGCATGCGCAAGACGAACTGGCGCAGCTCTTCGGCCGCAAGGTCGATCTCGTGGAGCGAAGACTCGTCGAGGAAAGCGACAACCGGTTCCGACGCCGGTCGATCCTGAATTCGGTGGTGCTACTCGATGTCGCCTGACCTGAATCCACTCTTTCCGGAGCGCACTAAGTACAGCGTACCGGAAGTTCGTGACGACCCCCGTCATCCTGAGCGAGGTGGTTGGGTGGGTGTGAGCGAAAGGATCTCAAACTACGAAAAACATGGCCTGTGCCACGGTTTACGCATTTTGAGATCCTTTCGCTCACTCACACCCACCCGCCCTGCGCTCAGGATGACGGGGGGTGGACACCTGGTTCCAAGGAGCTGCACCAAACCATGACCCGTACCATCGGTTTCGTCGGCGCCGGCAATATGGCCGAGGCTATGTTGCGCGGGTTGTTGCGCGGGGAGGACTTTGCGGCGGCGCATGTTTCGGCGTCGGGGCCGCGGTTGGAGCGGGTGCAGGAGCTGCGCGAAAAGTACGGCATCAACGCCACGACCGACAATCACGTGCCGGCGTCGGCGGAGATCGTGGTGTTGTCGGTGAAGCCGCAGATCATGAGCCGGGTGCTGGACGAGGTGGCGGGGACGATCTCGCCGGATGCTCTGGTGATCTCCATCGCCGCGGGGGTGCCGGTGTCGGCGATCCAGACGCGGCTGGCCAGCGGCACGCGCGTGATCCGGGCCATGCCGAACACGCCGGCGCTGGTCGATGCGGCAGCCACGGCGATCGCCGGAGGCGAGCATGCGCGCGAATCGGATCTTGCCGACGCGAAGAAGATCTTCGATTCCATCGGCCTGACGGTGATTCTCGATGAATCGCAGCTCGATGCGGTCACCGGTCTCTCGGGATCAGGACCCGCATACGTCTTTCTCATCCTGGAGGCGCTCAGCGATGCCGGGGTGAAGGTGGGGCTGTCGCGCCGCACGGCGCAGCTCCTGGCCGCACAGACGCTTCTGGGTTCCGCCAAGATGCTGCTGGAGACCAACGAGCATCCGGGCCGGCTGAAGGACATGGTCACCTCGCCGGGCGGGACGGCCATCACCGGTCTGCACACGCTGGAGCACGGCGGCGTGCGGACGACGCTGATGAACGCGGTGGAGGCGGCCACGCGGCGCTCGCGCGAGCTTGGCGAGGCGATGCTGAAGAAGAGCTAGTGCATTCAGGGACCATAGCAGGGACCATAGTGGACGCCATCGAGGGAGTGGAGAAGGAGCTCAACGACGCGACCCAGCGCGCCTGGACGCTCGTCCAGTCCACTGACGGCCGTCTCTTCACGGTCCGGCCGAACGCATCCAGCTGGTCGGCGGCCGAATGCCTCAGCCACCTGAGCATCTCCACGGAGCTGTTTCTGCCGGTGCTGCAGAAGGCCATCGACGATGCGCGCAAGCGCGGCCTCATCCCCAGGCGCCGGCCGAAGATGGATGTCCTCGGCCGTGTGCTGCGCTGGTTTCTCGAGCCGCCCATCCGCCAGCGCGTCAAGACCACAGCGCCGTTCGTGCCCCGCTCGGTGCGCGCGAAAGCGGAGGCCTTCGGCGAGTTCGCGGCACTGCAATCGAAGCTGGCCGAGCAGCTGGCCGCCGCGCGCGACGTCGATCTGAACAAGATCAAGATCGTCTCGCCGTTCGACAAGCGCGTGCGCTACAACGTCTACTCGGCGTTCCGCATCGTCATCGCCCACCAGCGCCGCCATCTCTGGCAGGCCGAGCAGGCGGTGGCGTCATTGCGCCGGTGAGCGAGCGTTACGCCGGGCGCGCAGGAACTCGATGATGCCCGGCAGGATCGAGATGAAGATCACGATGATGATCACTTTCTCGATGTGCTGCTCGGTGGCCGGGAAGAGGGTCACCAGCAGGTAGCCGATCATCGTCATCGAGAGCACCCAGCCGATGCCGCCGATGATGTTGAACATCGCGAACCGGCGGTACGACATATTGGCCATGCCGGCCACGACCGGCGCGAACGTGCGGATCACCGGGATGAAACGCGCCAGGATGATGGTCTTGCCGCCGTGTTTCTCGTAGAAATCATGCGTGGCGATGAGGTGCTTCTTCTTGAAGAAGAATGAGTCTTCCTTGCGGAACAGCGCCGGACCGAGCTTCTTGCCGATGTAGTAGCCGGTGGCGTCGCCGGTGATGGCGCAGAACGAAAGCAGCACGTTCAGCCAGACGATGTTCAGCATGCCCTTGGCGGCAAAGAGGCCCGCGGTCACGAGCAGCGAGTCGCCCGGCAGAAAAAAACCGATCATCAAACCGGTCTCAGTGAATACGATGATGGCCAGGGCGATGTAGCCGCCGGCCTGGACGAGCCCTTTGACGTCGGTCAGGAAATGAAACAGGTCGCGGAGTGATTCCATGAGGGGCGCGAATCCTAGCATGCCGAACTCGGAAAACAGCTACGACGTCGTGGTCCTGGGCGGGGCGTTCAGTGGAGCGTCCGCGGCCATTTTGCTGCGCCGCGAACTGCCGCAGTTGCGCGTGCTGATCGTCGAAAAGGCGGAAGCGTTCGACGAGAAGGTCGGCGAGGCCACGACCGAGATGTCGGCCATGTTCCTCACGCGCCGCTTGGCCCTTTGGCAGCACCTCGAGAACGAGCAGCTTCCCAAGGAAGGGCTGCGCTACTGGTTCTCGAACGAGAAGGTGACCGGGCACGCGAACGCCAGCGAGACAGGCGGCTTCATCCGTAGCACGGTGCCGGCGTTTCAGCTGCGCCGCGACGCACTCGATGAGCACATGCTGGCCACGGCCGTCGCCGAAGGCGCGGAGATCTGGCGGCCGGCGAAGGTGAAGGACGTCGCGGTCGGTGATTTCGATCATCGCGTCACTGTCGAGATCGGCTCCGAAACTCGAGAGGTGCAGTGCCGCTGGGTGCTCGATGCCACGGGACGGGTGAACTTTCTCGGGCGCCGCCTGAATCTCATCGAGCGCAATGAAGAGCACCCCACCGCCGCGATCTGGTGCCGCTGGAAGAACGTCCGCCACGTCGACGACGTCGCCGTGCGCCTCGGCATCGCCGGCGGGAACGTCAGCTCGCGGCGTCTGGCCACGAACCACTACACCGGTTACGGCTACTGGATCTGGGTCATTCCGCTCGGCAACGGCGAGACCAGCGTCGGCGTGGTCTTCGATAAGCGGCTCATCGATCTGCATCACAGCAAGAACCGCGCGGAGGATTTCATCGCCTTCCTCAAGGCCATTCCCGCGCTGAACGAGCTGCTCGACGTCGCCGAGCCGCGGCTCGAAGACCTGCGCTTCTACTCGCATCTCCCGTACGCGACGAAGCAGTACATGGGACGAGGCTGGGCGCTGCTCGGCGACGCGGCCGCGTTTCTCGATCCCTACTATTCGCCGGGACTCGACCACGCGTCGTTTACTTCCGAGGCCACGGTCGAGATCATCAAGAAGGACGTGATGGGAGTGGATCTCGCCCCCGTCATCGCCGAGCACAACGAGACGTTCGTTCGCTCGTACTGGCGCTTCTTCCGGGCCGTGTACAAAGACAAGTACTACTACATGGGCGAGAGCGACCTGCTCAGCGCGGCCATGCTGATCGACACCGCGCAGTACTACATCTTCGTGGTGATCCCCGCGTACCGCTTCCTCAAAAAGTTCCACTGGATGCCAGTGCTCGGTCCCAAGCCGGCGTTCATCAGCTATCACATGATGCGGATCTACAACCGCCGCTTCAAAGCGATCGCGCTGGCGCGCCGCGCGGCGGGCCGTGGCGGATTCCTGAACGACGGACGCCGCGTCAAGGCGTACTTCAACCTCGGCCTGGCGCCGATGCAGATGGCTGGCCGCGGTGTGAAGTTGTGGCTGCGCGCCGAAGCGGGAACGGCCTGGCTGCTGTGGAAGAAGTTGTGGCGGCGGAAGCCGGCGCCGGCGACGGAAGTGTCTACAACATCGCCAGTGCCGCGCGTTTGATCTTCCCGCGCTCGTCCACCGGCATCTCGTCGATGAGCTTCACGATCCGGGGGACTTTGTGCAGGGAGAGTCGCGCGCGGCAGAACTCGCGGACCAGCTCGCGCGTGATGCCGGGCATGGCCACGACCGCGGCGGCGACGACCTCACCGCGCGCGCCGGCCGGCTCGCCGTAGACCTTGGCTTCGCGCACGCCGTCGATCTGGAGGATCACCGCTTCGACTTCGCGCGGGTTCACTTTCTTGCCGGCCGTGTTGATCTGATCGCTGGCGCGGCCGGTGAGGACGATCTCCCCCTCGCGCACCTCGACGAGATCGTCGGTCGTGAACGTGCCGTCCGCGAACGGCTGGAACGTGGCCGCGTCGTGCAGATATCCGACGGCCACGGAGGCGCTGCGGACGGCCAGACGTCCGCCGTCGTGGATGACGTCCACCCCTTCCAGCGCCGTACCGACCGTTCCGCGCTCCACCGCGCCGCCTTCGCGGTCATAGGTGATGCCTCCGCATTCGCTGCAGCCGTAGAGCGAGTGGATCTCGATTCTGAAGCGCTCGCGAAACCGCCGCGAGGTGGAAGGCGGCAGAGGCGCGCCCGCGGAGATGAACGTGCGGATCGATTCGAATGACCCGTGCGCGGCCGTGATCAGGTGCGCGAACACCATCGGGATGAGCGGTGCCACGGTGCAGCCGAAGCGGTTGGCCATTTCGACGATCGACTGCGGGAGATAGTCGTTCGAGAAAACGACGGGCGTGCCCTGCAGCAGGAGCGGCGTGACCAGGTTGGAGAATCCGTAGGAGTGCGAGAACGGGACGGCGCCCAGGGACAGGTCGTCCGGGCGGATGCCCATCGTCGCGCAGATGTTCTCGCAGTCGGCGATGAGGTTCGCTTCCGTCGTCACGATTCCCTTCGGCGCGCCGGTCGAGCCGGAAGTGAGCTTGATCACGCGTGTTTCGGAGGGAACGGCCAGCCGCGCGGCGGTTTCCTGCCTGCTGTCGATGACCAGCTGCCTTCCCAGCAGGCCTCGCACGGCGAAGTGTCCGAGAATCCTGGCCACCTCGGCATCGGAGGCGTCGCGATCGATCTGTACGATCACGAGGCGCAGCCGGAGCGCCGCCAGGAAGGCAGCGATGAAGTCGACCGAGTTCGGGAGCTGCAGGGCGATGGCCTCGCCCTCGCGCATTCCTGCCGCCGTGAGCTCCGCCGCCAGCGCTTCGGCCCTGGCCAGGAGCTGGCCTCGGGTGGTGACGGCGCCGGTGGCTCCGTCGATCAGGGCGACGGCACCGGGAGCGGTTTTTGCGAGAGAGGTAAATCGTTCGAACATTGGACCGTTATCGTCAGAATAGCAGAGGCTCCATCCACAGCGGCGGAGCAGCCCTTATACTCTCCGCACTCATGACCCCTGTCACAAACAACGACCTAAAGCACAAACTCAAGGAACTGCTCATCGAGCGGTTGAAATTCGAAGATATGACCCCCGAGGACATCGGGGATGACGAACCGCTTTTCGATGGCGGCCTCGGCCTTGATTCCATCGACGCGCTCGAAATCGTAGTGATGCTGGAGACCGAGTTCGGCATCAAGGTGAAAAACGAGAGCTCCGCGCGGGATTACTTCCGTTCGGTCTCCACGCTGGCGGAGCTGGTGGAAGAGAAGCTCGCCGCGGCAAAGTCGTGAACCGTGTCCTGGCTCGGCAATCTCCCGCACCAGATCCCGTTTCGCGCCGCCTCCGCGGTTCGCCGCATCGATGAAACGACGATCGAAGGGGTCCACGTCTGCACGGCGAACGACGTCCTCCCCAGCGGGGTGATGGCCGTCGAGGCGATGGCGCAGTTCGCGGGTGGTCTCGTGCTCGAAGGCCAGGGATTCCTGACCGGCATCGACCGCTGTGAAGTGCTCCGCGAGATCGTCCCGGGAGACGTGATGGTGTGCGTCGTCTCGCTCGAAGCCGCGTTCGGCGGTACCTTCCGCTTCAGCGGCACGGGACAGATCGACGGAGCCGACGCGGTGAAGGGCCGGTTTTATCTCGCCTCTCACGAGAGCGCAGAGCGCAGAGCGCAGAGGGCAGAAGTATGAAACGGCCCAACCCCACTACCCGCATCGCCGTCACGGGCCTCGGCATCATCTGCTCGATCGGGCGCAATCAGGACGAGGTCTGGGATTCGATCCTCGCCGCGCGCGCGGGGATTGCGCCGCTGACCCGCTTTCCGGACGACACGTTTCCGACGGACATTGCCGCCGAGGCGCAGCTCGAGGTGCCCTTGCCGGCACGCGAGGCGCGCCGTCTGTCGCGCACGGATCTGTTGGCGGTGGCCGCGGCGCAGGAAGCGATCGCGCAGGCCGGCGATGTGCCGCGGGAGCGCGCCATCGTGTCCACCGGCACGTCGACCGGCGGGCTGCTCGAAGGCGAGGGGTACTACCTGCGCCGCCTGACCAGGGGACGGCTGCGCACGGGGGTGTCGCCCGTGTTGCAGCAGCCGACGTCCGGTCCGTCGGATGCCGTGGCGCGCGTGCTCGGCCTCGGCGGCGGTGCCGTTTCGAACGCCACGGCCTGCGCTTCGGCCGGTGCGGCGATCGGGATGGCCGCGGACTATCTCCGCTCCGGTCACGCCGACGTCGCGGTGGCCGGCGGCAGCGACGCGCTGTGCCGCCTCACGTACAGCGGTTTCAACGTGCTGCAGGCCGTCGATCCCGAGCCGTGCTCGCCGTTCGGCGCAACGCGCAAGGGCATCACGCTCGGCGAAGGGGCCGGCTATCTCGTGCTGGAGCGCTGGGACGACGCGGTCGCGCGCGGCGCTACGATCCTCGCGGAGCTCGCCGGCTACGGCGCATCGTGCGATGCGCATCATCCGACGGCCCCGGCCGAGGATGGACGCGGCGCGGAAGCGGCCATGCGCGGCGCGATGGCCGAAGCGAAGCTCACCTCCGTCGACTACGTGAACGCGCACGGAACGGGCACGCTGCTGAACGACTCCGCGGAGACGAAAGCGATCATGGCCGCCCTCGGCACGGACGTTCCGGTTTCGTCGAGCAAGTCGTATTTCGGCCACACGCTCGGAGCGTCGGGCGCGGTCGAGGCGGTCGTGACCGTGCTCGCGCTGCAACACCAGATCGCGCCACCGACCCTGCGCCTGAACGAAAGCGCGCCCGACTGCCCGCTCGACTACATCCCTCACACGCCGCGTGCGCTGGCGATGACGAGCGTGTTGTCGAACACGTTCGGGTTCGGCGGCTCAAACGTGTCCTTAGCGTTTCGGCGGGTTGAGTCACTTCGGCCGGAGTAGAATCCGCGCCCTCATGCCCCGCATCCCCATCACCGGCATAGGCGTCATCGCTCCCGATGCCGTTGGTGTCGATGCGTTTCGCGCGTTGCTGGCGAGCGGCGTGACGACGATCCGCGACATCGATCGCTTTGATACCGAGGGGCTTTCGGCGCACAAGGCGGCGCTGGTGCGCGACTTCAAGGCGCGCGATTTCATTGCGCCGATGAAGATGCGGCGGATGAACGGGCTGTCGCGCCTGGGTGTGGCGGCGGCGAAGCTGGCCATCGAGGACAGCGGCGGTGCCTTGTCCGAACAGAGCGGTGTGGCGATCGGGACGGCGTTCGGGCCGGTGCAGACGTCGGTCGACTACATGCAGGAGTACGTCGACAAGGGGGCGTCGCTGGCGCCGCCGCAGCTGTTCGCGGAGTCGGTGGCGAACGCGCCGGGCAGCCACATCGCCATCGAGTGGGGGCTGCGCGGCTTCAACATCACCATCACCCAACGGGAATCGTCGGCGCTGGCGGCGGCGATGATGGCGTCGACGCAACTCGTCAAGGGCACCGTGCCCACCGCGCTGATCGGCGGAGTCGACGACGTCAACGAGATGCTGTACAGCGTGGTCGACCGCATCGGGGCATTGGCCCATGCCGAGAGCGACGTCGATGAAACGGTCCGCCCGTTCGATCGCCGCCGGAACGGCCTGGCCATCGGCGAAGGAGCGGCGGTGTTCGTGGCAGGCGCGGCAGGGCGCAAGCCGTACGGCTGGCTCTCCGGTTTCGGCATCGCGCGCGATACCACGGCCTCGATCTCGGACTGGGGCACCGGCGCGGACGCGGTGGTGACGGCCATGCGCGCCGCGCTGGAAGATGCCGAACTGCCCCTCGATGCCATCGACGCGGTCTATGCGTCCGCGAACGGCTCGCGGCGCGGCGATGCGCTCGAAGAGGCGGCCCTCGGGTTGCTGTTCGGCGATCGCATGCCGCCGGTCGTGGCCACCAAGGGCATCTTCGGCGAATACGCCGCGGGCGGCGCGTTGCAGCTGGCCGCGGCCCTGCTTGCCGTGGACGAACAGAAGCTGCACGCCTCGGTCGGGTTCGAGGAGGGATCATTGCCGGTGAATCGCATGCGGCGCGAGGCCGGGCTCCGGCACGTGCTGGTCAACTCGCTCTCCGCCGGCGGCGGGATCGTCTGCACCGTGATCTCCCGGGAGGACTCGTGACCGAGCGCTGCGCGGTGATCATTCCGGCGCTCAATGCGGAGCGAACGCTGCGGCAGGTGGTCGTCGATGCGCGCGCGCAGCTCGAGCCGGTCGTGGTGATCGACGACGGCTCGCGCGACGCGACGGGCGACGTAGCGCGCGCGGCCGGCGCATCCGTGATCCGGCACGACGTGAACCGGGGCAAGGGCGGTGCGCTGAAGACAGGGTTCCGCTGGGCCATGGAGAACGGCTTCGACGGCGTGATCACGCTCGACGCCGACGGCCAGCACCTGGCTTCCGAGATCCCGAAGTTCCTGCGCGAGCGCGAGCGCGGCGGCGCGGACCTGATCATCGGCGGCCGCTCGCATCTCTTCGGCGAGATGCTGCCGCGCCGCCGGACGGCCAATCGTATCTCCGCGGCGTGCATCGCCTGGGCCTCGGGCGTGCCGATCACCGACTCCCAGAGCGGCTTCCGCTTCTACTCGTCGAACCTGATCCGCAAGCTGGAACTGCGTACGAACGGGTTCGACATGGAAAGCGAAGTGATCGTCCGTGCCGGCCGCGGCGGGCTCCCCATCGTCACGATCCCCATCGACCTCGGCTTCGTGGACGGACTCTCCACGAGTCACTACAAGCCGCTCAAGGACACGCTCCGCATTGCGTGGACGGTGACGAGAGCGCGGTTCTTTTGGTGAGAAACGTATCGCGAGAGCCGCCCCTCACCCTAGCCCTCTCCCCACCGCGATGAGGCTGCGGCGGGGAGAGGGGACTGGGGGTTTAAAGTCCCCTCTCCCCACGGCAGTTTCATCGCCGAGGGGAGAGGGTTAGGGTGAGGGGCGGCTCTCGCGTAGAACCTACTGCGGCATCGGCTTCCGCGGCAGCATCTCCGGCCGATTGGCCGCTTCCCAGACGAATGTCGCGGCCACGACGGCGGCCTGCATCAGGTCATCGCGCTGCAGGCGTTCGTAGGTGTCCCAGTTCGTATGGTGGGTGCGGGTCCGGTATTCGACTTCGTCCTGGATGAACTGGAAGCCGGGGATGCCGGCTTCGTCGAAGGGGACGTGGTCGGTGCTGCCGGTGTTGCGCATGGTGACGGTGGTGGCGGCGACGTCTTTGAGCGGCTCCAGCCAGGAGGCAAAGATCGGCGCCACGGCGGCGTTTTCCTGCGCGTAGATGCCGCGCAGTTTGCCTGTGCCGTTGTCGATGTTGAAGTAGGCGGAGATCTTGGCGTGATCGGGCTTGAGGACGAGCGGCGTCTTCTCCGTGCGCTGCATGTACGGCAGCTTGGCCTGCGCGGGGTCCTTCGGCTCGGCGCGTTTCGCGAAGTGCTGCTCGACGTAGGCGCGGGACCCCAGGAGCCCCTGCTCTTCGCCGCTCCAGAGCGCGATGCGGATGGTGCGCTTCGGCGCGATGCCGATGGTCTTGAGGATGCGCACCGCTTCCATCATGGCCACGACGCCTGCTCCGTTGTCGGTGGCGCCGGTGCCGGTGTGCCAGGAGTCGAGGTGGGCGCCCATCATGACCACTTCGCCCTTTTTATCGGTGCCGGGGATCTCGGCGACCGTGTTCCAGGCCATGAGGTCGTCGCTGTACTGGGCGCGGACATCGACCTCCAGCTCGACGTCGATCTTCTTGTCGAGCAGGCGGGCGATGCGGCCGTACTGCTCGGGCGCGAGACCGACGGTGGGGACGCCTACGGCTTCGTCATCGCGCCAGGTGCCGGTTCCCTGCACGCGGAACACGCCGCCCTCGCCGTTGCCGGGGATGACGATCACGGCGATCTTCTCGTCCATGGCGAACTGCGCCAGGAGCTTGCGGAACTCGCGGCGCTTGCGGAACTCGGCCATGCGCGCGTCGTTCGTCACCGGGATCTCGTAGGTCCCGAGCGCGGCCAGCTCTTCGTCGGTGTAGCGCTCGAGGGCGGCCTTGTCCTGCGGCTTCATCTCCTTCGGCTCGGACGTCATGACGATGGCGCCGGCGAGCTTGCCCTTGTTGGCCTCGAGGTCTTCCTTGGCCTCGAGCTTCACCTTGACGACCTTGGCGCGGATCGGGCCGTTCGTCGACGGCGACCAGGCCCCGGCCAGCCCGTAGAGCTGCTGCACGTCCGGAGAGAGCATGCGCACCGAGGTGTAGTCGGAAGTCCAGCCGCGGCCGAACTTGTACTCCTCCAGATGCGCGTTCGAGAGACCCATCTTCGTCAGCTCATCGCGCGTCCATTCGTTGGCCTTGCGCATGTTGGGTGAGCCGGTGAGACGCGCACCGATGCCGTCCATGAGCGACTGCGCGTAGTCCATGACCTTGGAGTTGCGGAAACCTTCCTGTCGGATGCGGGTGACCATCTGCAGGTCGGGGGAGTCGGCGGCGGGGAGGGAGGGGGTGGCGAGGATCGTGGCAACTGCGACAACGAGAAAGGTTTTCTTCACTCCAATTCGCTCCAGTCAATGGTGGTCGGTACGTTGGATTTGGCGAACAGGGACGCCAGCATTTCGCGGGGAGTGTAAATGCGAATGTCTCCCAACTCGCTCGGGCGGCGGTTCTTCATGGAAAAGAGTGTCCGTTGTGTGACGTAGTCGAAGTTGGCGTAGAAGTCGTCGTCCTTCTTCTGATCGAACATCGTCTTGAGCGTGGCCAGCTGCCGGGAGAGGTGGTCGTCGAGTGAATCGGTGGGCGCCAGAGCGATCGGCTGCTGGGTCTGTTTCTTCTTCGGCGGCTCGAGGCCGATAGCGGTGATCCGCAGATCCTCGAGCTGCTGCGCGTAGCGGTCGCCGCGCGGCGCCTTCTTCCGCGATTCCGGGAGGAGCAGCGCCGGAAGCCGGTTGCAGTTGGCGCGATGGATGGCGTCGCTGCGGGTGATCCAGCCGAGGTTCGTGACGCCGCAACGCGCGGAGACGTTGCTGGTGAGGTTGTCGAGGAACGGCTTCACCGCCGTGTTGAACGAGTCCTCCACGCCGTTGAAGAGGTTCAGCACGTAGTGCACGCGGAACTCGTCGATCGTGTTCTGCACCGTGCGCGTGATGGCGTGATCGCCGAGGTTCTGGGCCAGATCGAGCGCGAACGCATCGAGGTTCTGGACCGACGAGTCGTAGACGTCTTCCACCTTGTCGATCAGCTCGTTGATCAGCTTGAACGAAAACGCGCTGTCGCTCACCGACTCGAAGAACGGCGACTCGCGGCTGAAGATCAGGCGCAGCTTGCGGAACAGGATGGCCTTGACGATGTCGGACGCGGCCAGCGTCGCGCTCGGAAGGTGCGGCGTGAAGATGAGGATGCCGGAGTTCGAGAACGGCAGGAAGTCGATGACGTTGGCGTCGAGACCGGCCCTCATGTCCAGGATCACGTAATCGGCGGGCAGCGTGTTGATCGCTTCGATGAGCCGGGCCTTGTGCGCGGCGCCGAAGTTCGTGATCTCCTCGATGAGGTGCATCGGGCCGGCGATGAAGCCGAAATTTCGCCAGCGGCCGTCGGGATCGAGATGGTCGTCGAGCTGCGTGATGCAGTTGGAGAGAGGCTCGTTCTTGCGGAAGAAGTGATACAGGTCTTTGCCGATCGGAACGTCGATGGCGTTCCGGATCGCGGACGTTCCGGTATCGAGATCGACCAGGACGGTCCGGCCGTGGCGGGAGAGGGCGAGCGCGAAGTTGATCGCGAACGTCGTCTTCCCCACGCCGCCTTTGCCGGAGGAGACCGGGATGATTCGCTTGATTGCCACCTGCGGCGCAAGGATACAGCTACACGGCTGCACAGCTACAGCAACACGGCTACACAGCCGTGCAGCGGTACAGCTGTGGTGCTGTGCAGCTGTTAGCGGCTACAATCTCGGGCGATCCAGCATGCAGACTGCGTTCTTCCGGAAGTTTCCTCTCTTCGCCGATCTCGATGAGCGCGAGCTGACGGCCATTGCCGCCGTTGCCAAACCGCGACGTTACGCAAAAGACGAGGTCGTCTTTTACGCCGACGAGAGCGGCGACGTGTTCTGCCTCATCCGGGAAGGACAAGTGAAAGTGACGATGATCTCGCCCGAGGGGAAAGAGATCATTCTGTCGCTCCTCGGACCCGGCGACTTCTTCGGCGAGATGGCGCTGCTCGATGACGAACCGCGCTCCGCAACCGTCGTGGCCACCGAGCCGCTGGAGCTGATGACCATCTGGCGCAAGGACTTCCTGCAGATCCTTTCGGAGAACTTCGACATCACCAAGAAAGTGCTGGCCGAGATCTCCCAGCGCCTGCGCAGCGCCTCCAGCCGCATCGAGTCGCTGGCCACGATGGACGTCTACGGCCGCCTGGCCCGCTTCTTCCTCGACCTGGCCAAGGAAAACGGCAAGGTCCTCGACAACGGCTACGTCGCCGTCACCCGCCCCACGCACCAGTCCATCGCCAACATGATCGGCACCTCGCGCGAGACCGTCTCGCGCCTGATCCACGATCTCATGCGCCAGAACCTCCTCATCTCGGAGGGGAAGACGATCTATCTCCGGAAGACGGCGCTGGATCAGTTCCGGGAAGCCTCATGAGGAGTCGGCAGTCGGCAGTCGGCGGTCGGCAGTAGCGCCCCCGCCCACGCTGCTTTTTCTACTGCCGACCGCCGACTGCCGACCGCCGACTCGTTATGCGTCACCTCCCCAACATCCTCACCATCGCGCGTTTCCTGCTCGTGCCGTGCTTTCTCTTGGCGTCGGTGCGGCATTGGTACACGGCGGCGCTGGTGCTGTTCGTGACGGCGGCGGTGACGGACATCTTCGACGGGTTGATCGCGCGGCGGATGAATCTCCGCTCCCGTCTCGGCGCGCTGCTCGATCCGGCGGCGGACAAGACTCTGATGGTGTGCGGGTTTCTCTACTACACGTTTGCCCGCGATCTGCCGCTCAAGGCCATTCCGGGCTGGCTCACCTTCGCCGTCTTCATCCGCGACTTCCTGATCGCCGTCACCGCCTACCTCATGTACACGCGCGTGCAGATCACGCGCTTCCCGCCGTCGATCGCCGGGAAGGCCTCCACGCTGCTGCAGGCCATCACGCTGGGCACAGTCATGGGGGTCAACGGGCTCCTGCCGGGGCTGGCCGGGGTGGTGGAAGTGCTGTTCCGCGTGTCGCTGGTGATGACGCTCTTTTCGGGCTGGGGCTATCTCCGCCGGGCGGCGTTGCTGATGCGGAATGACAGGCTCCCGCAAGCTTGACAAAGACCTGCAACCGAAATACTTTCCGCCTCCGTTTGTTTACGGGAGCCCTGAGCCTCCATCGCTCATTTTCGCCTCCATAGCTCAATTGGTAGAGCAGCGGACTCTTAATCCGTTGGTTCCAGGTTCGAGTCCTGGTGGGGGCACCACCCCTTCGATTTCGATAGACTCACCCGCACCTGCGAAAGTGGCGGAATTGGCAGACGCGCTGGACTTAGGATCCAGTGGCCCAAAGCCGTGTGGGTTCGAGTCCCACCTTTCGCACCAACTCACACAAAAATGAGCATCCTTAATTTCGAAGACATCTCTCCCATCCAGAAGCTCGTCGAGGTCGAGATCCCTGCCGATCTGATCACCCGCGAGGCGAACAAGGTCACCAACGAATTCGGGCGTCAGGCCAGCGTGCCGGGGTTCCGGCCGGGCAAGATTCCGATGAGCGTGGTGCGCAACCGCTTCGCCAAGGAGATCCAGGACGAAGTGGTCAGCCGCGTCCTCGGCCAGAGTTTCCGTGAGGTGGTGCAGGAGAAGGGTCTGGAGCCGGTCGGGGAGCCGAAGCTCGAGCATCTCGACCCGTTCATCGACGGTGCTCCGATGAAGTACAAGGCCCGTTTCGAGGTCAAGCCGCAGATCGTGCTCGGCGAGTATCGCGGACTGGAGGTCGAGGACCCGAAGATCGAAATCTCGGAGACCGACGTCGAGGCCATGGTGGAGCGGCTGCGGTTGTCCGTCAGCCATCTCCGTCCGGTCATCGACCGCGGCGCCGAGGACGGCGACGTGGCCATGATCGAGATCACGTCGACGCCCGAGGGTGGCGAGCCGCACACGCAGTCCGGCGAGATGACGATCGGCGAAGAAGGCCCGCTGCCGCAGCTGCAGGAAGCGCTGCAGGGGATGAAGCCGGAAGACGACCCGCGCAGCTTCGACCGCACCTTCGGCGACGAAGCGGTGCGCGAAGAGTGGCAGAACAAGACCGTCCACTTCGAGGTCGCGCTCAAGGCGCTGGCCATCCGCGAGAAGCCGGACGTCACCGACGAGCTGGCCAAGAGCGTCGGAGGCTGGGACACCGTCGACCAGATGCGCGAAGCCATCGGCGCCGACATCCGCAAGCACCGCGAAGCCGAGGCCCTGCGCTTCAAGCGCACGCAGGTCGGCGAGAGGCTTCTGGCCGCGCATGAGTTCGAAGTGCCGGAAGCGCTGGTCGAGGAAGAGCTCGTGAAATCGCTGAACAACTACGCCCGCTACCTGACCTCGCAGGGCGTCAATCTCGAGACCGCGGAAATCGACTGGCAGAAGATGGGCGAAGAGTTCCGTCCCGAGGCAGTCAAGCGCGTCAAGCGCGGCCTGATCCTCGAAGCGATCGCCAGGAAAGAAAACGTCACCGTCAGCGACGTCGAGATCGACGCCGAGATCCGCCGCGCCGCCCGCGAACAGGACCGCGAGTTCGCCGACGTCAAGCATCACCTCAAGCACGATGGCGGTTACGAAGCGCTCCGCAGCTCGATGGAGCAGGACCGGGCGCTGGAACTGGTGCTGCGCGAAGCGGCCATGAAGCAGTAGGCGTCGCTTTCGCGATACCCCACCGGGAACGAGCACAACCTATCTGTGGTTAGATACCCCGAAGGAGATTCAAGCCAATGGTGCTCATCCCCATGGTCGTGGAGCAGACCTCGCGCGGCGAGCGAGCCTACGACATTTACTCGCGCCTCTTGAAAGACAACGTCATCTTCCTCGGCCAGCCGATCGACGACAACGTTTCCAACCTGATCATCGCCCAGCTCCTCTTCCTCGAAGCGGAGAACCCTGAGAAGGACATCTCCATCTACGTCAACTCGCCGGGTGGCTCCATTACTGCCGGTCTGGCCATCTACGACACGATGCAGTACGTCAAGCCGGACATCGCCACGATCTGCATCGGACAGGCGGCGTCGATGGCGGCGGTGCTGCTCGCGGCGGGCACCAAGGGCAAGCGTTACTGCCTTCCGAATTCACGCGTGCTCATCCATCAGCCCCTCATGCACGGCCTCGGCGGCCAGGCCACCGAGATCGAGATCCACGCCAAGGACATCATCCAGATGAAGGCGCGGCTCAATCAGATCCTCGCCCACCACACCGGCCAGTCGATCGAGAAGATCGACAAGGACACCGACCGCGACTACATCCTGCAGGCGCCGCAGGCGCAGGAATACGGTCTTGTTGATCTGGTCATCTCGAAGAGAGACTGAATCCGGCTCTCTCCAGCGCGTGGAATGTGCCCTCTGTCACGTGAGTTGACTTGGGCGACGCTACAGGAGTTCAATCTGTAGCAACTTAGTTAAAGGACCCAATCGGACATGTCGAAGAAGGGGAACAGCGGCGATGTTCTTCGTTGCAGCTTCTGCAACAAGTCACAGCGCGACGTGAAGAAGCTGATCGCCGGGCCCACGGTCTATATCTGCGATGAATGCGTCGACATCTGCCTCGACATCATCGCCGAGGACCGTAAGGACGAGCCGGGGGCTCTCGAGGGCGCAGGTCACCTTCCGAAGCCGAAAGAGATCAAAGAGTTCCTCGACCTCTACGTGATCGGTCAGGAGCGCGCCAAGAAGAAGCTGGCCGTGGCGGTGTACAACCACTACAAGCGGATCGACTACCAGTCGCGCAACACGCGCCAGGACGTCGAGCTGCAGAAGTCGAACATCCTCCTGATCGGCCCCACCGGCACCGGCAAGACGCTGCTGGCGCAGACGCTGGCCCGCATGCTGTCGGTGCCGTTCACGATCGTCGACGCCACCACGCTCACCGAGGCCGGCTACGTCGGGGAAGACGTCGAGAACATCATCCTCAAGCTCTACCAGGCCGCCGGCAACGACAAGGAAAAGACGCAGCGCGGCATCGTCTACATCGACGAGGTCGACAAGATCTGCCGCAAGGGCGACAACCCCTCCATCACGCGCGACGTGTCGGGTGAGGGCGTCCAGCAGGCGCTGCTGAAGATCCTGGAAGGCACCGTGGCCAACGTCCCGCCGCAGGGCGGACGCAAGCATCCGCACCAGGAGTTCATCCAGATCGACACCACGAACATCCTCTTCATCTGCGGAGGCGCGTTCGTCGGGCTCGATACCGTGATCGAGCGCCGCCTGTCGCAGACGTCGATGGGCTTCGGCGCCAAGATCGCCTCCAAGAAAGAGAAGAAGACCGGCGAGCTGCTGGCGCAGGTCCATCCGGAAGACCTCATCAAGTTCGGCCTCATCCCCGAGTTCGTCGGACGCCTCCCGGTGGTGGCCACGCTCGGCGAGCTCGATCGCGGCGCCCTCATCGAGATCCTCCGCGAACCGAAGAACTCGCTGGTCCGGCAGTACCAGACCATCATGGGCTTCGAGAACGTCGAGCTCCGCTTCACCGACGACGCCCTCGAAGCCATCGCCGAGGAAGCGCTCAAGCGCAACGTCGGCGCCCGCGGCCTCAAGATCATCATCGAAGAGCTGATGCTGGAGATCATGTACACGATCCCCTCCGAGCACACGATCAGCGAGTGCGTCATCACCCGCGAAGTGGTCGACAACCGCGCGCAGCCGGTGACGGTGTACAAGAAGGCTGGGTAGTTCGTTTCTTGCGATTGCACGATGGCCGCCTTCGGGCGGCCTTTTTGTTTTGGGACGAAGTCGCAGAGTCTCACAGTCGCAGAGTCTCAGAGGTCGTGGGGCCACGAGCCGCGACGTGGCGGGCAGCTCTCTGAGACTCTGAGACTCTGCGACTTTGAGACTCCCCTTCCGGGAATGCCGGTTTGTTCCAAGCGAACCGCGAACCGGCGGGAAGTTTTTGCCTGCCATTCGGCGTATAACAGTCTCTGAATATGTCCAACCCAGAACCGCAGATCGCCCAACTGCCCCTCGTTCCGCTCCGGGATATGGTCGTTTTCCCGTCGATGATGGCGCCGTTCGTCGTCGGCCGCCGCGCCTCGATCATGGCGCTGGAAGCGACGCTGGCCACCTCCGACAAGCGGATTTTCCTGGCCACCCAGAAGGACCCGAAGATCGACGATCCGTCGATGACCGAGATCTATCAGATCGGCGTCATCGCCACGGTGGTCCAGAACCTCAAGCTCCCCAACCAGAACGTGAAGGTGATGGTGGAGGGACTGACACGCGGCGAGATCGTCGGCTCCACCGAGTCGAACGGCTTCGTCACCGTGGCCGTCCGCGAGATCGACACCAAGTATCCGCTCACGCCGGAAGTGTCGCAGTACATGCAGAAGCTGATGGAGATCTTCGAGCAGTACGCGAAGATGTCCCATCACCTGGCCTTCGAAGGCGTCATGGCCACGCTGAAGCTCGAAGACCCGGACCGCTTCGCCGACACGCTGGCCTCCCACCTCCTCATCACCACCACCGAGAAGCAGCAACTGCTGGAAACGCCTTCGCCGTACGAGCGCCTGCAGAAGCTCCAGGACTTCATCGAGATCGAGATCGAGAAGATCAACATCGACAAGCGCATCAACTCCAAAGTCAAAAAGCAGATGGAGCGCGCCCAGAAGGAGTACTACCTCAACGAGAAGATCAAGGCCATCCACCACGAGCTGGGACGGAAGGACGATCGCTCCGACGAGATCGAGGAGCTCAAGCAGAAGATCGAAGAAGCGGGCATGCCCAAGGACACCAAGGAGAAAGCGCTGCAGGAATTGAAGCGCCTGGAAGCGATGCCTGGTGTCAGCGCGGAAGCCACGGTCTCCCGCAACTACATCGAATGGCTCGTCTCCGTGCCCTGGAAGAAGTCGTCCAAGGAGATCAAGGACATCGAGCTGGCCGAGCAGATCCTCAACGAGGACCACTTCGGCCTGGAGAAGATCAAGGACCGCATCCTCGAGTTCCTGGCCGTGCGCCAGCTCGTGAAGCAGCCCAAGGGAACGATCCTCTGCTTCGTCGGACCTCCCGGCGTCGGCAAGACGTCTCTGGCCAAGTCGATCGCCCGCGCCACCGGACGCAAGTTCGTCCGCCTGTCCCTCGGCGGCGTGCGTGATGAGGCCGAGATCCGCGGGCATCGACGGACCTACATCGGCGCCTTCCCCGGCCAGATCATCCAGCGGATGAAGAAGGCCGGCACCGTCAACCCGGTCTTCCTCCTCGACGAAGTCGACAAGATGTCGATGGACTTCCGCGGCGATCCGTCATCGGCTCTCCTGGAAGTGCTGGACCCGGAGCAGAACAACGCCTTTGTCGATCACTACCTCGACGTCGAGTACGACCTCTCCAAGGTCATGTTCATCGCCACCGCGAACGTGACGCACACCATCCCGGCGCCGCTCAAGGACCGCATGGAGATCATCTCGCTCTCCGGCTACACGCACCTCGAGAAGCTGGCCATCGCCCGCCAGTTCCTGGCGCCGAAACAGAAGATCGAGCAGGGTCTCGACGACGCCAAGATCAGCTTCGAAGACAACGCCATCGAAGAGCTCATCGAGAGCTACACACGCGAAGCCGGCGTGCGCAACCTCGAGCGCGAGGTCGGCGCGGTGCTGCGCAAGATCGCCCGCCAGGTCGTGAAGTCGGGTCCGGACATCGACGTGGTCGTGGACCGCGCCCGGGTGCGGTCACTCCTCGGAAAAGCAAAGTTCCGCTCGCACCAGATCCAGGACAAGGCCGAAGTCGGCCTGACCACCGGCCTGGCCTGGACCGAAGTGGGCGGCGAGATCCTGACCACCGAAGTGGCGCTCTCGCGCGGCAAGGGCACGCTCACGCTCACCGGCAAGCTCGGCGACGTGATGCAGGAGTCGGCACGCGCCGCTCTTTCGTACGTCCGCTCCCGCGCCGAGCTGTTCGGCCTCGATCCGGACTTCCATTCTTCGCTTGATATCCACGTCCACGTCCCCGAAGGCGCCATCCCGAAGGACGGCCCCTCGGCCGGCATCACCATGGCCACGGCCCTCTTGTCGGCCGTCACCAAGATCCCGGTCTACCGCGACATCGCCATGACCGGCGAGATCACGCTGCGCGGCAAGGTCCTGCCGGTGGGCGGCGTCAAGGACAAGATCCTGGCCGCGGCCCGTGCCGGCATCATCAAAGTGATCCTCCCGGCCGAGAACGAGCGCGATCTCGAAGACATCCCTGCGGAAGTCCGCGAACGGATCGAGTTCTTCCTCGTGGAGTCGATGGACGAAGTCATCCCCCTCGCGCTCGATGGCACGATTGTTCCACTGGCGGCGAAGGAGAAGCTCCCCGAGCCCGAAAAGATCATTTCACCGGATATGCCGGTTACGCACTGATTCTGGAGGGCAGGGCGCAGAGCGCAGAGGGCAGAAGTGGCCCGGCTGTTTCTTCTGCGCTCTGCCCTCTGCGCCCTGCCCTCTTTGCAGTTCATTGACAGCCCCCTCGAATATCCGCACAATCTCCGCCGTTCACCTTCTAAACGATCTTCACTCGTAGTCCCACGCAGTCCGCACACTCCGGGCTTGTAACAAACACAACCATACAGTTTGCGTATCCGGCCCTCCGGATATCCGCGGTTCCAGCAAGCCAGTTTCAAATCTCAATTGGACATCCGGTCAGTAGAGTTCTCTCGGGCGGCGTATCAGCCGGGCGATTTTCCACGTGATGGACGGCCGCAGTTCGCCATGGTCGGCCGTTCCAACGTCGGAAAGTCGAGCCTGATCAACGCCGTGCTGAATCGCAAAGGCGTCGCACGCGTCAGCCAGACTCCCGGCAAGACGCAGGCGGTGCAGTTCTATCTGATCAATGAAAAGTTTTATCTCGTGGACCTCCCGGGCTACGGCTACGCCAAGGTCCCGAAGAGCATGTCCCGTTCGTGGGTGGAGCTGGTGAGCGGCTACCTCGAGAGCGCGGAGACACTGCGACTGATCTTTCTATTGCTCGACGTGAGACGCACTCCCGGGGAGCACGACCTGCAGATGCACCACTGGTCCCGCGCGCTGGACAGCGTGGACGAGAAGATCGTACTGACCAAGAGCGACAAGCTTTCGAACAACCAGCTCGCCACCAGCAGGCGGGCCATCGCCCAGGAGCTCGAGCTCGACGATGCGCAACTCATCGCCGCCTCGGCAGTCAACAAGAAAGGCATCGACCAGATCCGGCGCGAGATGATCGCCCGGCTCTAGAGCGAACCGTGAAGAAGGAAACCATGGCACACACTGAAATCGACAACGACACCGCGGTCATCGAAGCGGAACCGCCGGCCGCGGAAGCTCCGGCCAAGCCGAAGCGCGCCCCGCGCAAGAAAGCCGCCGCCAAAGAGGCCGAGGAAGCACCGGCCGCGGAAGCAGTCGCTGAAGCGCCCGCTGAAGCAACGGCTGAGCCGGTCGCCGAAGCGGCGCCTGCCGCCGAGGCAACCGCGGAAGCCGCCGGTGACGCGGGTGTTCGTCCCGCTCCTGCGGTCGCCGAAGAGGCCGATGCTCCCGTCGCCGAGGCCGCGCCCGCGCAGGCGGAAGCCGCGCCGCGCCCTGAAAACGGCAACGGCAACGGAAATGGCAACGGAAACGGCAAGAAGCAGCAGGGTGCCGAGTTGCTCGACATCCGCATGCTCAAGGACATGAAGCTGCCGGATCTGTCCAAGACCGCCAAGGAGCTCGGCGTCGAGAACGCGTCGGGCATGCGCAAGCAGGACCTGATCTTCGGCATCCTGCAGGTGCAGACCGAGAAGTCGGGGTTGATCTTCTCCGAGGGCGTGCTGGAGTGCCTGCCGGACGGCTTCGGCTTCCTGCGCGCGCCCGAGTACAACTACCTGCCCGGCCCGGACGACATCTACGTCTCGCCCTCGCAGATCCGCCGCTTCGATCTGCGCACCGGCGACACCGTCTCCGGCCAGGTCCGTCCTCCGAAAGAGGGCGAGCGGTACTTCGCGCTGATCAAGGTCGAGGCGGTCAACTTCGAGCATCCCGACGTCGCCCGCGACAAGACTCTGTTCGACAACCTCACGCCCCTCTATCCTGAGGGCCGCATCCGTCTGGAGACGCCGCAGCACATGTCGTCGCGCGTGCTCGACCTCATCGCGCCGGTCGGCAAAGGCCAGCGCGGCCTCATCGTCGCACCGCCGCGCACCGGCAAGACGATGCTGCTGCAGAGCATCGCCAACTCCATCACCGCCAACCACCCCGAGATCACGCTCATCGTGCTGCTCATCGACGAGCGCCCCGAGGAAGTCACCGATATGCAGCGCTCCGTCAAAGGCGAGGTCATCTCCTCGACCTTCGACGAGCCCGCATCGCGCCACGTGCAGGTCGCCGAGATGGTCATCGAGAAGGCCAAGCGCCTCGTCGAGCACAAGCGCGACGTGGTCATCCTGCTCGACTCCATCACGCGCCTGGCGCGCGCCTACAACACCGTCGTTCCACCCTCCGGCAAGGTCCTCTCCGGCGGTGTCGACTCCAACGCCCTGCAGCGTCCCAAGCGCTTCTTCGGCTCGGCGCGCAACGTCGAGGAAGGCGGCTCGCTGACCATCATCGCCACCGCCCTCATCGACACCGGCTCGCGCATGGACGACGTCATCTTCGAAGAGTTCAAGGGCACCGGCAACATGGAAGTGCACCTCGACCGCAAGCTCTCTGACAAGCGCGTCTTCCCGGCCATCGACATCAACCGCTCCGGCACGCGCAAAGAGGAGCTCCTGCTCGAGCGCCAGGAGCTCAACCGCATCTGGGTCCTGCGCAAAGTCTTCTCGCCGCTGTCCACCGTCGAGTCGATGGAGCTCCTCGTGGAGAAACTCGACAAGACCAAAACGAACGGCGAGTTCCTCAACGCCATGAGCTCGATGTAGTCGGGAATTCGAACTCCCCCGTCATTCTGAGCGAGGCCGGGCGGGTGGGCGTGAAGCGAAAGAATCTCAAAATGCGTAACGGTGGCACAGTGCCATGATTTTCGTAGCTTGAGATCCTTTCGCTCACACCCGCCCCGCCGCCTCGCTCAGGATGACGGGGAAGGCGGTCAAACTTGCGGCTGTACTGTCCAACGCCAACGTTCCCTGGAGGATGAATGAAGATGTTGTTCCGTCGCGCCTTCGGCGCACTCGTAATTCTTGCGACCCTTTCGGCCACAGCCGATGACGGGATGTGGATGCCGCAGCAGATTCCGGCCGTTGGCGAGGAGCTGAAGAAGCTGGGGCTGCAGATCGATCCGAATCAGTTCGCGGATCTGACCGCATTTCCGCTCGGAGCGATCGTGGCCATCAACGGCTGCAGCGCGTCGTTCGTCTCGCCGGACGGTCTCCTGGCGACGAACCATCACTGCGTCGCCGGTGCGCTGCAGTTCAACTCGACGCCGGAGAAGAATCTCCTCAGGGACGGGTTCCTGGCGCGCGAGCGCAGCGAAGAGATTCAGGCGTCGCCCGACGCGCGCGTCTTCGTCACCACGGCCATCGAGGACGTGACCAGGCAGATCCTGGCGCCGTTTCCGGCGAAGACGGGCGATGCCGACCGGAAGCGCATCATCACGCGGCGCCGCCGCGAGATGATCAATCAGTGCGAGAAGCCGGGCAGTCTTCGCTGCCAGGTGGCCTCGTTCTTCGCCGGTGGTCAGTATCTGAAGATCACGCAGATGGAGATCCGCGATTGCCGTCTGGTCTACGCGCCGGCCCTCGGCGTCGGAAACTTCGGCGACGAGATCGACAATTGGATGTGGCCGCGCCACACGGGCGATTTCGGGTTCTATCGCGCCTACGTCGGCAAGGACGGCAAGCCGGCCGACTTTTCGATGGACAACGTTCCGTATCACCCGAAGCATCACTTCAAGATCTCCACGCGCGATCTCGATGCCGGGGATCTGGTCATGGTCTCGGGGTTCCCCGGTTCGACGAGCCGTCACGCCACACCGTCGGAAGTCGAAGCCGAGGGCCAGTTCGACCTGCCCACGTCCGTCCGGTACCGCGGGATGCTGACGCACTTGCTGGAGGAGCGCAGCAAGATCGACGAGAAGATCGCGCTGGCCAATGCGGCCCGGATCTCCGGTCTCGAGAACATCTACAAGAAGGACACGGGAACGCTCGAAGCCTACAAGCGCGGATCGTTCGTCACCGCGAAGCGGGAGCAGGAGCGCAGGATGCGCGGCGCGCTCGATGCCACCCTTGGCGCGGCGTATGACAAGGCCAGCGCCGAGTTGGAGACGCTGCTGGCCGCGAGGCGCGCCACGCGGGAGCGCGACACCAACTTCGTCTGGCTCTACCTCTCGTCGCCGATGCTGGCCCAGGCGAACAATCTCTATCGCCTGAGCGTGGAGAAGACGAAGAACGATCTCGATCGCGCCGAGAACTTTACCGACCGCAATCGCAAGCGGCTGCAGCAGACCATCGCACGCAACCGGCGCTCGATCGAGCCGGGCAGCGACCGCGCCGGTTTGCGGCTGTTCCTCCTCGAAGCGACGAAGCTGCCGGCCGGTCAGCGCATCCCGCCGATCGACGCCGCGCTCGCGGCCACCGGCCAGGGAACGCCCGAGGCGCAGGTGGACGCGCTGCTGGACGGCCTGTATGCGTCGACGAAGATCGGCGACAAGGCGTCGGAAGAAGCGATGTTCGGCGAGACCACCGCACAGCTCAACGCACGCAAGGACTCGATGATCGACTTCGCGGCGTCGCTGCGGCCGTTCGCCGATCAGCTCGATGAGAGTGAGGCCACATTCGAAGGTGCGGGATCGCGCCTGCGCCCGGTCATGCTCGATGCCTTGCGCGTCGCCAACGGAGGCCGTCTCTATCCCGATGCGAACTCCACGCTCCGCGTCGGCTTCGGCCAGGTCCAGGGCTACTCGCCGCGAGACGCCGTCTGGTATCAGCCGCAGACCGATGTGCGCGGCGTGCTGCAGAAGGACACGGGCGAGGAGCCGTTCAACAGCCCGCAGCGTCTGCTCGAGCGCGCGCGGAAGCACGAGTTCGGCACGTACGCCGATGACGACCTGAAGTCGATGCCAGTGGCGTTCATCAGCACCAACGTGGTCACCAACGGCAGCTCCGGCTCGGTCACGATGAACGCCTGGGGCGAGCTGTGCGGCCTGGCCTACGACTCCAACTGGGAAGGCGTCGGCTCCGACTACATGGTCGAGGAAGACATCACCCGCACCATCCACGTCGACTCGCGCTACATCCTCTGGGTCATGGACGCCATCGACGGCGCCCACAACCTGCTTCGTGAGATGGGGATCACGCCGCAGTTTGCGCAGTAAGTGGACGTGGTGGACGTTGTGGACTTCGTGGACGTCCACCAAGTCCACAACGTCCACCTTCCGATAGAGACATTTTTGCTGGCCCGACGTCGTTTCACAGACCGACTTCATGCCTAAGCGCTCTCGACTGAAAGATTTCTTCTGGCGGCACTCCGCCGGCATCGCCTTCCTGGTGATGCTGACGTTCGTGGCTTTCCTCGGCTTCGTCGGCTACACGTACGTCGTCATCACGAAGAAATTCGAATCGTCCGCGCGGTGGGACCTGCCGAGCCGGGTCTACTCCGATGCCACGCAGATCGTGCCGGGGATGACCTACACGCGCGCTCTCCTCGAGCCGAAGCTGAACCACGTCGGCTACCGCGAGGTGAAGAAGCGCGTCGAGAACCCCGGCGAGTACCGGTACGTCGACGACGACCTGGAGATCTTCCTCAACAACTTCGAGTATCCGGACATGGAGTTCCACGCCATGCCGGTGCTGGTGGAGATGGACGGATCCACGGTGCGCTCGATCAAGCGCGTCACGGACGGCATCACGCTGCGCGGCGTGCGCCTCGAGCCGGAGCTGATCACGTCGATCTACGACAACGAGATGGAAGACCGCGTGCCGGTGTCGCTCGATGCCGTTCCGCAGCACGTCGTCGACGCCATCATCGCCACCGAGGACAAAGGCTTCTACAGCCATGAAGGGATCTCGGTCCGCGGCATCATCCGGGCCATCTACACCGACTTGCAGAGCAAGGCGCTCGTGGCCGGTGGATCGACGCTCACCCAGCAGCTCGTGAAGAACCTGTATCTCTCCCACGAGCGGACGTTCACCCGCAAGGGGCGGGAAGCGCTCATGGCGCTGCTCCTGGAGATGCGCTTCTCGAAGGACCAGATCCTCGAGGCGTACCTGAACGAGATCTACCTCGGCAACAACGGCTCCGTGCAGATCGCAGGTGTCGAGCGGGCCTCGCAGGTCTACTTCGGGAAGAAGGTCACCTACCTGACGCTCGGCGAGGCGGCCACGCTGGCCGGCGTCATCCGCTCGCCGAACGTGAACTCGCCGCTCAAGTCGCCGGAGCGCGCCAAGGGCCGCCGCGACACGGTGCTGAAGCTGATGTTCGAACAGGGCAAGATCAGCCAGCGCGAATACGAAGAGACCGTGGCCTTGCCGCTGCAGTTCACGCGCTTCCCGACCACCTCGCGCAGCGCGCCGTTCTTCGTCGACCTCGTGCTCAAGCAGCTGCGCGAGACGTATCCGGAGACGCAGCTCCAGACCACCGGCCTGCGCATCTTCACCACGCTCGACACGATCATGCAGCGCTCCGCCGAGGAGGCGCTCGACAACGGCATCGCCAGCCTCGGGAAGAAGTACAAGACCATCCGCAACTCCGAGACGCCGCTGGAAGGCGTGGTCGTGACCATTCAGCCCGGCACCGGCTACGTGAAAGCGCTCGTCGGCGGCCGCAACTACTCGAAGACGCAGTTCAATCGCGCCATCCAGGCCCGCCGCCAGCCGGGATCGCTCTTCAAGCCGTTCGTCTACGTGACCGCCATGGATCCGGCGCGCGGCAGCGAAGCGCTGACGGCGTCCACGGTCCTCGACGATTCCCCGATCTCCGTCCAGGCCGGCACCGCCGTATGGAAGCCGCAGAACTACGACAACCGCTTCCACGGACGCGTCTCCGTCCGCGAGGCACTCGCGCACTCGTACAACATCCCGGCCGTGCGTGCCGCCATCAACGCCGGCGTGCCGAACGTGATCAAGACCGCCGCGAACATCGGCGTCGAGAGCCGTCTCGAGGCCTATCCGTCCGTGTCGTTGGGCTCATTCGAAGTGACGCCGCTGGAAATCGCCTTCGCCTACTCCGTCTTCGCCAACCTCGGCGTCAAGGCCGAGCCGGTCTCGATCCTGGCCGTCGTCGACCGCGCCGGGGACATCAAAGAGACGCGCAGCGTGAAGATGAAGCGCGTCGCGCCGGCCAGCGTCTGCTACGTGATGAACGACGTGCTCAAGGACGTCTTCAACTACGGCACCGCCGCACGCGCGCGGTCGCTCGGATTCGAACATGCCTATGCCGGCAAGACCGGCACCACCAGCAACTACCGCGACGCCTGGTTCATCGGCTACTCGCCGCGCGTGCTCTCGCTCGTCTGGATCGGCTTCGACGACGGCCACAGCACGCGCCTGGCCGGCGGCGACGCCTGCCTGCCGATCTGGACGCGCCACATGAACCGCATCGACGGCCTCGTGGCCGACGTCGACTGGAAACGCCCCGAAGACGTCACCGACCGCGAGATCGACCCCGAGTCCGGAATGCTGGCCACGCCCTACTGCCCGACCACGCGCAGCGAGACCTACGTTGCCGGAACCGAGCCGCAGTCCGTCTGCCCCCTCCACGCCGGCAGCGGCGACCCCAGCCCCTTCACCCCCGAGCCCTCCATCTTCGGCGACGACACGCAACCCCACGTCGACCCGGCCGAAGTGTTGCGGCGCGCCGAGGAACAGCGCAAGAAAGCCCGCGAAAAAGAGAACAGCGTGCGCAAGCTGCTCAGAAGGATTTTCGGCGGGAACTGACGAAGGCAGCTGAACCTTGCTAACATCGAGAAGATGATCAAGCGCACGATCAAGCCTGCGGCCGGGGAGAGCAGCGTGTCGGCTGCAGCGGCAAAGTCTGCGGCTCGTCTTGTATACCGCGATCGAACTGGCAGATTCGTCATTTCGAAGCATGAAGTATCCGTCCGGACGGCGGGACGCGAGCGTACATCTGGCACCTCGCGAATCGGGCGCGGCACGAGACAAGCGGCTACAACGCGTAGCGCGACGGCTTCCAAGAAGCGCTGACGTCCATGCCGCGGTACGAGGATTGTGTCTTCGTCAACGTTCCGTTCGACAAGAAATACTCGCGCCTGTCGGACGCCATCCTCTTCGCCGTTCATGACTGCGGCTTTGTTGCCCGCTCAGCGCTGGAAGTAGAAGACAGCGGTCAGGCCAGAGTGGAGAAAATCCTCAACATCATCGAACAATCGATGTTCGGGATCCACGATATTTCGCGGGCGGGCATCGATCGGAACACGAAGCTGGCGCGCTTCAACATGCCCTTGGAATTGGGCTTCTTTCTCGGTGCAGCGCGGTACGGTTCCGAACGAGACCGGCAGAAACGATGCCTCGTTCTCGATCGGGAGAGCTACCGGTACCGATCCTTTTGCTCAGACATTTCGGGCCAGGACATTCGAGCACACAACGACGAGCCACGAGATGCGATCCGTGCGGTTCGGGATTGGCTGAGCAGCCATCGTAGCGGTGTCCTCATTCCCGGCGGTAAGGCTGTTTTTGACCGGTACGAACGGTTCCGCGCTCAGCTGCCGCAGCAGTCACGCGAGGTGAAGCTCGACCATCGTGAGCTGACGTTCGGTGACTACACGCGTCTGGTGGTTGGCTGGCTCACCGAAACGCCTTGGTGACGTACGGTGTTGCCGCCAAATCATCAATACGCCAGCTTCTTCAGCGGCGGATCGTAATCAAACGACCCAAGCAACAGCCACCGCCGCGCCCTCTCCTCGTGCCCTTTGCGCGCCAGGAGCGGCGTCGTGTAGTGCCAGAACGGGAGCCGGTAGATGGCGATGGCGGCGCCTTGCGAGATCTCGCGGGTGGCGGTCAGGAAACCGCGCTCTTCGTACACCAGCATCTGATGCGCGACGGAAGGGTTGGAGAACATGACGTGGAAATCGACGAAGCCGTTCTTCAGGTCTTCGCGCTCGGGGTGGTGGTCGTTGTGCGGTCCGCTGTAGTCGCCGGTCTCGTAGCAGATGACCTGCCGGGACCAGTTGTCGGTGCGCAGAGGTGGCGCCGTGACGGACTGGGCGATGCGGAGAAAGCTCGGCGACATCATCATCGCCTCCAGCCCGATCTCGCGGGCCGCGTCGAGCACGCGCGACCGCGTGGAGTTGAAGGTGGAGGTCATGACGCGCGCGGTCTTGGGGAGCACTTCCGCGTAGTTGGTGGTCATCTCCGTCAGCGCTTCCCGCGGGATGGGGGCGTGCATGCGCCGCAGGCGCGGGAACATGGCCTCATCGAGCAGGCGGACGCACTCGGATGCCACACCGGCGTCGATGATGCCGTCGAAGAAGAGGATCGGGGTCTGGCGGCGGGCGATCAGCGACTCCAGCTGCGGAGGATCCGCGAGCAAACGGCGGCCGCGCCTGTTCAGGAGATCATCGAATTCCGCGGGAAACCGATCCATGCCGACCTGGAGAGTATAAGGGCGGCCTTCCGGATTGTAGAGACCGTCGGCGCCATTTGACGCCACAAACCCATTCCGCGATTAAACTTGCCGCCTCCGAGCGTTACGCTCCCACGTATGACCATTGCTGCTGATCGCCCGCCGGCTCTGCCCGACCTCCTGACGCGTGTGAGAGAACGCGCGGAGGCGGGGTTCCTGTATGTCGGCGGATTGACCGATCTGGCCGGGCAGACCGTGCAGCAGTTGCGGAAGGGTCCGCTGGAGCGTCCGCTGGTCTCGGCGCAGTTCGATCAGATCGGGTTCCGTTCGCTTTCCATCGTGATCATCACCTCGGCGTTCATCGGGATGGTGCTGGCGCTGCAGACCGCCTACGCGCTGGAGGACTTCGGCGGCAAGCTGTTCGTCGGTACGATCGTGTCGCTCTCGCTGGTGCGCGAGCTGGCGCCCGTACTCATGTCGCTCATGGTCGGCGGGCGCGTCGGGGCCGGCATTGCCGCGGAGCTGGGCACGATGAAGGTGACCGAGCAGATCGACGCCCTGCGCGCGCTGGCCACGAATCCCGTCCGCAAGCTCGTCGTGCCGCGGGTCGTGGCCTGCACGCTGATGTTCCCGCTGCTGACGATCGTGGCCATCGCCCTGGGCATCCTGGGCGGCCTCCTGATCGCCGTCACGAACCTGCACCTCAGCGCGAACTACTACCTCCGCAGCGTCGTCGAGGCCGTGAAATACAACGACCTCGCCTCGGGGATCGGCAAGACGTTCTTCTTCGGCGCGGCTGTGTCGCTCATCGCCTGTTACAACGGTCTGCGCACCAGCGGCGGTGCCGATGGTGTGGGCCGCTCCACGACGCAGACCGTCGTGACGGGCGCCATCACCGTATTGATCATGGATTTCTTTCTCACGAAGCTGTTCTTGTTCATCTTCTGATGACTGACCTGTTGGACACGAACCCGAACCTCGTCGACCGGCGCGCCGTCGATCGCGGCACTCCCGATCGCAGGCGCGCGCCGCGCGAGCCGTTCGTCGAGTTCGTCGATGTGCACAAGGCCTACGGGCCGAAGACTGTCTTGCGCGGCGCCAGCCTCAAGGTGTACCGCGGCGAGGTGCTGGTCATCCTCGGCGGGTCCGGCACCGGGAAGTCGGTCACGCTCCGGCACATGCTCGGCCTCGAGCCGCCCGACTCGGGACGGATCGTCGTGGAAGAGGAAGACGTCACGGATCTCCCCGAGGAAGAGCTGTACCGGATCCGGAAAAAGTTTGGGATGCTGTTCCAGAGCGGCGCTCTCTTCGATTCCATGACCGTCTTCGAGAACATCGCCTTCCCGCTGCGCGAGCACACCGACATGAGCGATGACGAGATCGCCCGCGCCGTCCGCGAGCGGCTCGAGCTGGTGAACCTCCCGAACTCCGAGCACCTCATGCCGGTCGATCTCTCCGGCGGCATGCGCAAGCGCGTCGGCCTGGCCCGGTCCATCGTCCTGGATCCGAAGGCCATCCTCTACGACGAGCCCACCACCGGACTCGATCCCATCACCGCCCAGACCATCAACGAGCTGATCATCGATCTGCAGGCCAAGCTCAACGTGACTTCCGTCGTCGTGACGCACGACATTCACTCCGCGTTCTCCGTCGGCGACCGCATCGCGTTCCTCAACCAGGGCGTGTTCGAATGGGTCGGCAGCATGGACGAGGCACGCGATTCCGATCACCCCAGACTCCGCGAGTTCCTGAAGGCCAGCGCCGTAGTGGCGGCGCAGCCGACCAAGACGTGACCTTATGGCGAAAACGACAACAAAGAATCGATCGATCCGGGTCGGGCTGCTGGTCTCGATCTCCCTGTTCATCCTGATGCTGTTCCTCTTCTTCATCGGGTCGGAGCAGAAGATCTTCGCCCGCAAGAACGAGTACGAAGTGCGGCTGGAGAACGTGACCGGCCTCTCGCAGGGCAATCCGGTGCGCATGTCCGGCGTCACCATCGGCACGATCCGCGACATCAAGCTGCCGCAGGACCCCAAGCAGAAGCAGGTCGAGATCCTGCTGATGATCGACCGCAATTACGCGGAGCGCATCCGCGGCGACTCGCGCGCCCGCCTCAAGAAGCTCGGCCTCCTGACCGGCGACAGCTACATCGACGTCACCGCCGGCACGCCGCGTTTCGAGGCCCTGGAGCCGGGCTCGATCATCCCGGCACAGCGCGGCACCGACGTCGAAGCGCTCATTACGTCGGGCGAGGATCTGGTCGAGAATCTGGTGCAGATCTCGTTCTCGCTCAAGAACATCCTGCAGCGCGTCGACCGCGGTGAAGGTCTCCTCGGCGAGATCACCACCTCGCCCGAAACCAAGCAGCGCCTCACCGACACGCTCCTGACCACGCTGAACAAAACCAACGCCGCGCTCGCGCACATGGAAAGCGGCAAGGGCGTCGTCGGCAAGCTGCTGTACGACGACAAGTACGCCGAAGAGCTCACCGCCTCGATCTCCGGCGCCGCCAAATCGATGCAGGTCCTGACCGCGAAGATCCAGACGAGCTTCGAGTCCGGAGACGGCATGGTGCCGGCGCTGCTCAATGACCCCGAAGGGAAGCGCCGCGTCTACGAGCTGATCGAAAACCTGCGCACCAGCTCCGCCAATCTCTCGGCGTTCACGACCTCGCTGCAGACCGGCCAGGGGCTCGTCCCGCGCCTCATCAACGACAAGGCTTACGGCGATCAGGCCTTGAACGAGTTCACGGCGTTGGTCCGCCAGCTCAATGCCGTCGTCACGAAGCTCAACACCGGCGAAGGCACGGCCGGGAAGCTGATCAGCGATCCCTCGGTGTACGAGTCCGTCAACGACATCCTCATCGGCATCAACGAATCGAAGCTCCTGCGCTGGCTCATCCGCAGCCGCCAGCAGGCCGGGATCGAGAAGCGCGTCGAAGAACAGAAGAAAGCGCCGGTCACCGCAGCGCCGCCCGTCGAGCCCGAGGTGCCGCCGGTCAATCCGGCCCCGCCGCCGCCGGATGAGGTCGTGCCGGTGCCGCCGACGAGCACGGATACGACAGGAACGTAAGTCATGGAGTGCGGTGGCCGCAGCCACCGCACTCCAAACGTCACCTACTTCAACCCCTTCTCCTCCACCAACGCGTCCACCGTGGCGTCGCGTCCGCGGAAGGCGCGGTACATCTCGCCCGCGTCCTGCGAGCCTCCGCGCGAGAGCACCATGTCGTGGAAGCGCTTCCCGTTCTCGCGCGTCAGGCCGCCGTGCTCCTTGAACCAGGCCCACGCGTCTTCGTCGATGACGTCGCTCCACAGGTAGGCGTAGTAGCCGGCCGAATAGCCGCCGCCCCAGGTGTGCGAGAAGTACGTCGTGTGGTAGCGGGGAGGGACCTGTGGCACGGACACGCCGTACTTCTTGAGAGTGGCCGTCTCAAACGCTTCGACGTCCTTCGGCGTGCTTCCCGCGGGCTCGGAATGCCAGGCCATGTCCAGGAGCGCCGACTCGAGATACTCCAGCGTCCCGTAGCCGAGGTTGAACGTCGAGGATTTCTTGATGCGGTCGACCAGAGCCTGCGGCATCGGCGCGCCGGTCTGGTAATGCTTCGCGTAGTTCGCCAGCACCGTCGGCTCGAGCGCCCAGTGCTCATTGAACTGCGACGGCACCTCGCCGAAGTCGCGCGGTACGGCCGTGCCGGTGAACGTCGGGTACTGGACGTTCGACATCATGCCGTGCAGGGCGTGGCCGAACTCGTGGAAGATCGTGCCCACGTTATCGAATGACAACAGCGCCGGCTGCCCCGCGGCAGGCTTGGTGAAGTTCGTGACGTTCACCACCACCGGATGCTTGCCGAGCAGAGCGCTCTGGTCGACGAAGCTGTCCTCCCAGGCGCCGCCGCTCTTGTTCGGGCGGGCGTAGAGGTCGAGGTAGTAGATGGCCATCGACTTGCCGTCGGCGTCGAAGACCTCGTAGGTGCGGACGTCGGGGTGATACTTGGGCAGGTCCTTGCGCTCCTTGAACGTCAGGCCGTAGAGCTTGTTCGCGGCGAAGAAGACGCCGTCGCGCAGCACGTGCTCCAGCTCGAAGTACGGCTTGACCTGCGCTTCGTCGAGCTCGTACTCCGCCTTGCGCACCTGTTCCGAGTAGAAGTCCCAGTCCCACGGCTGCAGCTGGAATCCGCCGCCCTGCGCGTCGATGAGCTGCTGGATCTTGGCCGCCTCCGCGCGGGCTTTGCTGGTGACGGCCGGAGCGAGGTCGGTCATCAACTTGAAGGCCGTGGCCGGGTTTTTGGCCATCTGGTCGTCGAGCGAGAAGGCCGCGTAGTTCGGGAAGCCGAGGAGCTTGGTGCGCTGCGCGCGGAGCTCGGCCAGACGCACGATGATCGCCTTCGTATCGTTCGGTCCGCCGTGATTGCCGCGGGCTGCCGACGCCTTGAAAAGACGCTCGCGGAGGGCGCGGTTCTTGAGCGAGGCCAGCGGCGGCTGCAGGGTCGTGTTCTGCAGCGACAGCACCCACTTGTTGGTCAGCTTCTTCTCTTTGGCCGCCTCGGCGGCCGCGGCGATGTCGGCCTCAGTGAGTCCGTCCAGCTCGGCGACGTTGTCGACCACGACGGCCGACTGATCGGTGTCGGCCAGGATCCGGTCGCGGAACTGCTTGGAGAGCTTGGTCTCCTCCTGATTGAGGGCGCGCAGGGTTTCCTTGTCCTTGTCGGACAGCAGCGCGCCGGCCCGGACGAAATTGCGGTGGTATTTCTCGATCAGGTACCGCGCTTCCGGATTCGGCGCCGCCTGATCGCGGTTGTCGTAGAGCGCCTTCACCCGCGCGAAGAGCTTCGGATTGAGGTAGATCGCGTCGTTGTGCGCGGCCAGCTTCGGACCTTCCTCCTCCTCCACCTTCTGGATGGCCTCGTTGGTGTTCGACTGCGTCATGTTGAAGAACACCTTGGCCACGCGCGTCAGCAGCTCGCCCGAGCGCTCCATCGGCACGATCGTGTTGTCGAACGTCGGCGGCTCGGTGCTGTTGGCGATCTGCTCGATCTGGGCGAGGTTCTGTTTCATCCCCTCTTCCAGCGCCGGCTTGTAGTGCTCGTCCTTGATCTTGTCGAAGGGCGGGGTCTCGTATTGAAGGGTGCTGGCGGTAAAGAACGGATTGGCGGCCTCGGCGGGAGCCGCGGCCGGGGCCGTTGTGGAGGTTGTCTCGCGCTGACAGGCGAGCGCGAGCGAGCAACAAACGACCAATGTGATGACGTGTTTCATGAATGAACCTTTCTCTCCGAGTCTCAACGGACGAGATAGTGGGCCCTTTTCGGCTTTTTTGCTGTCGCAGGTTGGTTTCGAATCTGGTTCGGAGCGCAGAGCGCAGAGGGCAGAGCGCAGAAGAAAAGGCCACCGCGGAGTGACGTTAGCGCAGCAGGGTAAGGGTGGCGGCTTCTGCGCTCTGCCCTCTGCGCTCTGCCCTCTGTTACGATGCGCCGCGAAAATTCGCCCCGGAGGCTCCCACTTTGGACATCGCGGTAATCGGCACCGGATATGTCGGACTCGTGACCGGCGCCGGCCTGGCCGACTTCGGCAACGACGTGATCTGCGTCGACGTCGACGTCAAGAAAATCGAAGCCCTGCGCCAAGGGCTGATCCCGATCTACGAGCCCGGCCTCGACACGATCGTCAGCAAGAACGTCCATGAAGGGCGTCTGCGCTTCACCACTGACCTGGCCGAGGCCATCAGCGCCGCGCGGGCCATCTTCATCGCCGTCGGCACGCCCCCGAAAGCCGACGGCTCGGCCGACCTCCGCTACGTCGAGGAAGTGGCCCGCTCGATCGCCGAGCACATGAACGGTCCGAAGCTGGTCATCACCAAGTCGACCGTGCCGATCGGCACCGGCCGCCTCATCGAGGAGATCCTGGAAGCGTCCGGCAACGGCCACCAGGCCTCCGTCGTCTCCAACCCGGAATTCCTGCGCGAAGGCTCGGCCATCGAGGACTTCATGAAGCCCGACCGCGTGGTCATCGGCGCCTCCACCGCCGAGGCGGCGGAACTGATGCGCGAGATCTACGCGCCGCTGCACTCGCTGGAAATCCCGTTCGTGGTCACGAACGTCGAGTCCGCGGAGCTCATCAAGTACGCCGCCAACGGCTTCCTGGCCACCAAGATCACCTTCATCAACGAGATCGCCGTCATCTGCGAGAAAGTCGGCGCGAACGTGCACGACGTGGCCATCGGCATGGGTCTCGACACACGCATCGGCCCGAAGTTCCTGCAGGCCGGTCCCGGGTTCGGCGGCTCGTGCTTCCCGAAGGACACCTCGGCCATGGCCGACATCTCCCGACGGCACGGCTACGACTTCCAGATCATGGAAGCGGTGCTGCGCGTCAACGATCTGGTGAAGCACCGCATGATCGACAAGATCGTCGAGGCCTTGGACGGCGACGTGAACGGGAAGACCATCGGCATTCTCGGCCTGGCCTTCAAGCCCGAGACCGACGACATGCGCGACTCGCCGACGCTCACGGTCATCAAGGGTCTGCAGCAGCGCGGAGCGGCCATCCGCGCCTACGACCCGCAGGCCATGGAAAACGCCAAAACGATGCTCGAGAACGTCACGTACTGCGCCGACGCCTACGAGACCGTCGAAGGGGCCGACGCCATGGTGCTGGCCACGGAATGGAACGAGTTCCGCGCGCTCAACTTCGACCGCCTCAAGCACGCCCTCCGGCAGCCGAACGTGATCGACCTGCGCAACGTGTACGACCCGAACCGCATGGCCGCCCTCGGGTTCAACTACAAGTCGGTCGGGCGTGTGGAAGACCACCGCAAGAGGATCCGCTGATGACTCGTGCACTGATCACCGGCGGGGCGGGCTTTCTGGGCTCGCACCTCTGCGAGCTGTTCCTGGAGCGCGGGCATGAAGTCATCTGCATGGACAACTTCATCACCGGCTCGCCCGACAACATCAAACACCTCTTCGGGCGCGACGGCTTCTCGTTCATCAAGCAGGACGTGACCCAGTACATCCACATCGACGGGCCGCTCGACTACGTCCTCCACTTCGCCTCGCCCGCCAGCCCGATCGACTACCTGGAGAAACCGATCCAGACCCTCAAGGTCGGCTCCCTCGGCACGCACAAGACCCTCGGCGTGGCCAAAGACAAAGGCGCCCGCTACCTCCTGGCCTCGACGTCCGAAACCTACGGCGACCCGCTCGTCCACCCGCAGCGCGAAGACTACTGGGGCAACGTCAACCCCGTCGGCCCGCGCGGCGTCTACGACGAAGCCAAGCGCTTCGCCGAAGCCATGACCATGGCCTACCACCGCTTCCACGGCATCGAGACCCGCATCGTCCGCATCTTCAACACCTACGGCGAGCGCATGCGCGTCAACGACGGCCGCGTCGTGCCCGCCTTCATTTCCCAGGCCCTGCGCAACGAACCCCTCTCCGTCTTCGGCGACGGCTCCCAGACCCGCTCCTTCTGCTACGTCTCCGACCTCATCGACGGCATCTACCGCCTGCTCATGTCCGCCGAACGCCAGCCCACCAACATCGGCAACCCGGCGGAAATGACCGTCCTCCAATTCGCCCAGGAAATCCAACGCCTCGTCGGCAGCAGCGCGCCGATCCAGTTCCTGCCACTGCCCGAGGACGACCCGAAGGTCCGCCGGCCCGACATCACCAAGGCGCGCACCGTGCTGGGGTGGGAGCCGCGCGTGCCGTTGGATGAGGGGCTGGCGCGGACGATTGCGTATTTTCGCGGTGTGGTTGTTTGAGGGGACGGGGGGACCGGAATTGAGAATTGGGAATTGAGAATTGAGAATTGAAAAACCCCGGCTCCGGGCGCGCGTGAGCGCCCAATTCTCAATTCCCAATTCTCAATTCTCAATTCCGTTCCCTCGTCCCATTTCCGAACACTCCCATCCCACCCCCGCACGCGGCCGAAGCCAGTCTCGCTTCTAAGTCGCTGACAAATCAAGGACGCGGCTGTGGCACCGTGGTTGCGCTAGGGGCGCGGCAATGGTTGATTTCCACCGTCCGGAGATCGGAAACGCACGACGCCGCAAACGCCTGATCATCGCCGTCGTAGTAGTCATCGTGATCGCCGCGGCTACATTCGGCGTTTCCCGCCTGCCACAGGCCTCGCCGAAGGTCGACTCCTCCGGCTTGTTCATCGACACGGTCAAACGTGGCTCAATGGTCCGGCAGGTTCGCGGTACCGGCACTCTCGTTCCGGAGCAGGTGCGCTGGATTCCCGCCGCAACCGAGGCACGCGTCGAGCGCATCCTGGTCCGTCCTGGTGTCACGGTAAAAGCCGACACAATCATTCTCGAGTTGAGCAACCCCGAGGTGGAGCAGGCGGCGCGGGATGCGGAGCTGCAGCTTGGGTCGGCGGTGGCGGAGTTGCGGAAGCGGGAGATCGAGCTGGAGAGTGCGGTGCTGGCGCAGCGGGCGGTGTCGGCGGGGATCGATGCGCAGCTGAGCGAGGCGCGGGCGCAGGCGGATGTCGATGCGGAGCTGGCCAGCAATGGGCTGACGTCGGCGTTGACGGCGAAGCTTTCGCGTTCGCGCGCGCAGCAGCTGGATACGCGCAGCGACATCGAGAAGAAGCGCCTGGAGATCGCGCGCAAGGCGTCCGACGCGGAGATGATGATGCAGCGCGCGCGTGTCGATCAGGTTCGGGCGCTGTACGCGCTGCGGCAGCAGCATCGCGGCGCGTTGCAGGTGCGTGCGGGGATCGACGGTGTACTGCAGCAGGTGCCGCTGGAAGTGGGGCAGCGCGTCGCGGCCGGGACGAATCTGGCGCGCGTGGCGCAGCCGGAGCCTCTCAAGGCCGAGCTGCGCGTGGCCGAGACGCAGGCGCGCGATGTGGCGCCGGGGCAGCTCGTCGAGGTCGATACGCGCAACGGAACCGTTCGTGGGAGAGTCACGCGCGTCGATCCGGCGGTGCAGAACGGCACCATCGGCGTCGACGTGGCGTTCGACGGGCCGTTGCCGAAAGGGGCGCGTCCCGATCTCACGGTCGACGGCGTCATCGAGCTGGAGCGCCTCAACGATGTGCTCTACGCCGGCCGTCCCGTGCAGGGGAGCGACGGCGCGACGATCGGTCTCTTTCGCCTGACGCCGTCCGGCGATGAGGCCGTACAGACCAGCGTGGCCATCGGCCGCACCTCGGTGAGCAGCGTCGAGATCCGCTCGGGTCTCAAAGCGGGCGACCGCGTCATCCTCTCCGACATGTCCGCGTGGAGCGAGTTCCCACGCATTCGATTGAGAAATTAGGAGCGCCGCATGTCCTTGATCCACCTCGATGGCCTGACCAAAGTCTTCTACACCGATGACATCGAGACGCACGCGCTCGACGGTGTGCACCTCGACATCGAAGAAGGGGAGTACGTCGCCATCGCCGGTCCGTCCGGCTGCGGCAAGTCGACGCTCCTGTCGATCCTCGGGCTGCTGCATTCGCCGACCAGCGGCGAGTACGTGCTGAACGGCACGCCCGTGGCGCAGATCAACGCCGCCCAGCGCGCGCGCATCCGCAACAAGGAAGTCGGTTTCATCTTCCAGAGCTTCAACCTCATCGGCGACCTGACGGTCGAAGAGAACGTCGAACTGCCGCTCACGTACCGAGGCATGCCGGCCAGCGAACGGAAGACGCGCGTGCAGGAAGCGCTGGAGCGCGTGGGCATGTCGCACCGCATCAAGCACTATCCGGCGCAGCTCTCCGGCGGACAGCAGCAAAGAGTCGCGGTCGCTCGCGCCATCGTCGGTTCGCCTTCCATCGTCCTGGCCGACGAGCCCACCGGCAACCTCGACTCGCGCAACGGCGAGGCCGTGATGACGCTCATGCGCGAGCTGAACCGCGAAGGCGCCACGATCTGCATGGTCACGCACGACCCGCGCTACGCCAAACACGCCGACCGCACCGTGCACCTGTTCGACGGACGCGTCGTCGAAGAGGAGCGCATTCCCCTCATCGAGCGCGAGCTGAGCCAAAGCGGGTTTGATGTGCACGGAGTCTCACAATGACCACGCTCCGTTCGCTGGCGCGCGTGCCGGTGTTCACGCTTGCGGCCGTTTTCACGCTTGCCGTGGCCACCGCCGTGATCGTGACGACCTTCAACCTGGTCCACGGAATCCTGCTGCGCGAACTGCCCTATCCCGATCCCGACCGCCTCGTGCTCGTAAAGAGCGTCTATGGCGTCGGAGACGATCCGGCCGCTTGTGTGTCACCGCCGGACTTCGGCGATCGGCGGAATGCGCGCTCGTTCAGCGCGGCGGCAGCGTGGAAACGCGACGGTGTGAATATCACGGAAGGGGAGCCGGAGCGCCTCGAGGCCGTGCGGGTGACGGAGCACTTCTTCGATCTCGTCGGAGTGCCGCATCTGCGTTTGCGAAGCAGATCCGATCAGGCCTTCATCAGCGATCGTCTCTGGCGCCGGCGCTTCGGTGGACAGCGCAGCGTCATCGGCACGACGTTGCGCATTGACAACCGGCCGGCCGTCATCGCCGGCGTGCTGCCTCCCTCGTTCGCGTTCCCCGATCGCGACGTCGATCTCTGGCTGCCGTACGAGCTCACCGCCGCCGATCTCGCCGACGCCAATCGCGGCAACGAATACTTCTACATGCTGGCCAGGCTGCGCGACGGCGTCTCGTTGGCGCAGGCCCAGGGGGAGATGAACGTCATCAACGCGTGGGCCCGCGAACGGTTGCCGGAGCGGAAGCAGTTCCTGCTCGATAGCAAGTGGCGTGTCGAGTTGCGGTCGCTGCGCGAAGACCTCGTGGGCCGCTTCCAATCCGCGTTGTTCCTGCTGTTCGGCGCAGCGGCATTGGTGCTGTTGCTCGCCGTCGCCAATGTGGGCGGCCTGTTTCTGGCGCGCACCGTGGGCCGTGCGCGCGAGTTGGCGGTGCGCGCCGCGCTTGGCGCGGGACATCTGCGCATCGTCCGCGCGCTGGCCGCCGAAGTGGCCGTGATCACTCTCGTGGGCGGGGCGATCGGCATCGGCCTGGCCACGGTAGCCCTCCCGTTCGTGGCGCGCACCGGCTTGCCGCGTACGAACGAGCTTCGCATCGACGCCACGGTCGTGGCGTTTGCACTCCTCGTGCTCGCCGCAATCGCCGCCGCCATCACGCTGCTCGTCGCCGCGCTGAGCGCACGCACGAACGCGCTCGTTCTCCGCGAGCGCTCCACAACCGTGGCCGGATCGCGAGTTCGCGCCACCCTCGTCACGGTGCAGGTGGCGATCGCGGTGATGCTCGTGGCGTCGGGCGTCCTGCTGTCCCAGAGCTATCGACGCCTCCGTGGCGTCGAGGCGGGTTTCGACCCATCCGACATCCTCACGTTCCGCGTGACCTTGCCGCGCAGCGTCTACGACACCACCGAGCGTCGACGGGCGTTTTTCGAGCGCGTGCAGTCGGGTCTGAAAACCACGCCGGGAGTCGTCGACGCATCCGCGATTTCCGAGCTTCCGCTGAGCAAAGACAACTGGACGATGTCGTTCAGGGTCGAGGGTCTTAGGCCCGCGCCGGGGCAGGAGCCGCCGGGCGCGAACATCCGTATGGTGATGCCGCGCTACACCGAGACGATGAAAATCCCGCTTCTTCGCGGGCGCTTGTTCGACGAGCGCGATCGTGGAGACAGGCCGAAGGTCGTGTTGATCGACGAGACGTCCGCGCGCCGCTGGTGGCCGGGCCAGGATCCGGTGGGCAAGCGGATCACGTTTTCCGATTTGAATGAAGAGCCGCTGTGGCGCGAGGTCGTCGGCGTAGTCGGTGCAGTCCATCATGACGCGCTCAGCGCGCCGCCGGAGCCGCACCTCTATCTGCCGTTGCTGCAGTCGGCGTCGCAATCGCAGGCCGTGTTCGTCGTGCGTGGTACGGGCGATCTCGCGGGCAACGTACGCTCGGTCGTCCACAGCATCGATCCGATGCAGCCGGTGCACGGCGTCCGCACGATGCAGCAAACGGTCGACGACGCTTCCGCGCAGCCGCGCTTGCGCGCGCTGCTCGTGGCCATCTTCGCGTCGATCGGCGTGCTGCTCGCGTCGGTCGGTTTGTACGCCCTGCTGGCCTACGTGGTGGCATCGCGCACTCGCGAAGTAGGCGTGCGTATCGCCCTCGGCGCCACGCAGGCGCAGGTCGTTCGCTTCGTCGTGCGCTGGTCCTTGCGCGTCACACTGGCCGGCATCGCCCTCGGCGTCGTGGGCGCTCTGGCGATGACCCGCTCCATGCGCACACTGCTGTTCGGCGTCGATCCGCTCGCGCCGGCCACGTACGTCCTCGTGGCCGTGGCATTCCTCGGCCTGGCCATCACCGCCAGCATCGTCCCCGCCCTCCGCGCCGCGCGCATCGATCCCGCCATTGCCTTGAAGCAGGAGTGACCGACGCCATGCACGACCTTCGTTTCGCCGTCCGCAGTCTGCTCAAGTCGCCCGGCTTCGCCGCCGCCACGATCCTGACGCTGGCCATCGCCATCGGGGCCAATACGGCCATGTTCAGCATCCTCTACGCCGTGGTGCTGCAGCCGCTGGCGTTCCGCGAGCCGGAGCGCGTCGTGCGGGTCTGGCAGACCGACCCCCACAACGACAGCTTCCGCGAGGGCGCGTCGTCGCCCGATCTCGCCGATTGGAAAAAACAGCAGCGCGTCTTCAGCTCCATGGCCGGGATGACCGGCCGGATGCTGAATCTGACCGAGCCGAACGCCGAGACCGAGCGCGTCCTGATGATTGGCGTTTCGCACGATTTCTACCCGATGCTCGGCGTGGCGCCCATCGCCGGCCGCGGCTTCGTCGCCGCCGACGACCGCCAGGGCGCCGAGCCGGTGGTGATGATCGGCGAAGGATTGTGGCGCCGCCGTTTCGGCGGCGGGCGCGTCGTCGGACGCCGCATCACGCTGGACGGGAAGCCGTACGAGATCGTCGGCGTGGTCCCGAACAATGTCTCGCTCATCCAACAGGAGGCCCACGTCTTCATGCCCCTCACGATCAGCGTGGCGCCGTTCGGCGATGTGCGCGGCGTGCACAACGTCCATGTCCTGGCGCGGCTCAAGGACGGCATCTCCGTGCAGCAGGCGCAGGCGGAGATGTCCGTCATCTCCACGCGGCTGGAACAGCAGTATCCCGACGACAACAAAGGCCGCGGAGCGCTCGTCGAGCCGGTGCACGACGCCATGGTGCGCGATGCGCGGCCGCGTCTCTACCTGCTCTCCGCGGCGGTGCTGGCGGTGCTGCTCATCGCCTGCATCAACGTGGCCGGGCTGATGCTGGCCCGCGCCGACACACGCGTCCGCGAGCTGGCCATCCGCGCCAGCCTCGGCGCGTCGCGCGCGCGCATCGTGCGCCAGTTGCTGACGGAAAGCGTGGCCATCGCCGCGGCCGGCGGCCTCCTGGGCATCCTCTTCGCGTGGTGGGCCACGCGCACCTTCATCGCCCTCGCGCCGTCGATCCCGCGGATCGGCGGCATCGGCATGAACCTGCCCGTGCTGCTCTTCGCTCTCGCTGCTTCGTTCTTCTCCGCGGTGCTGTTCGGCGTGATCCCGGCCGTGCGCACGTCCGCGGTGCAGCCGGCACTGGCGCTCGGCGGAGTCCGCGGCGTACTGCGCGGCACGCGTACGGCCGGACGCGGCATCCTCGTGATCGTCGAGGTGGCGCTGGCCGTGATGCTGGTCATCGGCGCTGGCCTTTTGCTCAAGAGCCTCTCGCGTCTGATGGCCGTCGACGTCGGTCTGCGCACCGCCGATATTGCTACGTTCTCGATGAAACTCCCTGAGACGAAGTATCCCAACCCACCGCGCGAGAGCTATCCGCGCTGGCCGGAGGCGACGAACTTCTACGACGCCCTCCTGGAGCGTTTGCAGAGCGTTCCGGGCGTCACGCGCGCCGCCCTCGGCACGCACCATCCGCTCGACAGCGGCTTCACTTCGCAGGTCGTGGTGGTGGGGCAACCGGAGCCGACCGGTCCGATCGACGAGGTGCGCATCCGGCCCGTCACTCCCGCTTATTTCGAAACGCTCGGCATCCCGCTGCTGCGCGGCCGCGCCCTGTCGCGCGATGACCGCGGAGACACGCCGTTCGTCATCGTGGTCAATGAAGCGCTGGCGCGCCGCTACTTCGGCAGTCAGGACCCGATCGGACAGCAGCTCCGGTTGTGGGGACAGCCGCGGACGATCGTCGGCGTGGTCAAAGGCGAGCGTTTCGGCGGACCGCAGGCCGCGCCCGAGCCGGCCCTCTATCCGCCGCTCATGCAGATGCCGATGAGCGACATCACCCTCGTCGTCAGGACGAACACGGATCCGCAAGCGGTGATGAGCGCTGTACGCGGCACCATGCGCGAGCTCGATCCCGAGATCGCGTTGTACGACGTCGAGCTGCTCGACGTCACGCTCGGGCGCACGCTGGCCACGCCGCGCTTCCAGGCCATCCTCATCACGTCCTTCGGCGCGATCGCGCTGCTCCTCGCCGCGATCGGCCTGTACGCGCTGATCGCCTATCAGGTGCAGCAGCGCACGAACGAGATCGGCATCCGCCTGGCCCTCGGCGCCACGCGCGCCGAGGTGGCCGGGCTGATCCTCTCCCGCGCGTTCGCCCTGGCCCTCACCGGCATCGCCGTCGGCCTCGCCGCCGCGCTGGCCGCCGGGCGCTTTCTCAAAGCCATCGTCTTCCAGGTCAGCACCAGCGACCCCACGATCTACATCGCCGTGCCCTTGCTGCTCGCGGTGATCGCCCTCGCGGCCACCTGGATCCCGACCAGACGCGCGATGCGGCTCGACCCCGCGGTGGCGTTGCATGTGGAGTGACGATGAAGACGAGGGAGTCGCAAAGTCTCAAAGTCGCAAAGTCTCAAAGGGGAGCCGCCTCTCTCTTTGCGACTTTGAGACTTTGCGACTTTGAGACTCCCAAGGAAGAGCCAGGACGAACCAAATGCTAACCCGCACCATCCGCCGCCTCCTCCGCCAGCCCTCCGCGCCGGTGCTGGCTGTCGTCACGCTGGCCCTCGGGTTGGGCATTTCGACGGCTCTCTTCACGGTGACGCGCGATGTGGTGTTGCGGCCGTTTGCGTTCCGTGATCAGGAGCGCATCGTGGCCATCTGGGCCAGCATTCCGGAGCGGAGCGTGCCGCATCTGGAGCTGACGCTGGCGCAGCACGCGTACCTTCGCGATCACTCGCAGACGCTCGAAGAGGTGGCGGTGATGTCGGCGGCGAATTTCAGCGTCATCGTCAATACGCCCGATCCGGTGAACGTGCAGTCGAACTTCGTGACGAGCTCGTTCTATCCGCTCCTCGGCGTGAAGGCGCTGCACGGGCGCGTGTTCAGCGTGGAAGAGCATCAGCCGAATGCCGCGCCGGTGGCGCTCATCAGTGAGCGGCTCTGGACGTCGCTGTTCGGCGCCGATCCGAAGCTCATCGGGAAGCCGATCGACATCGACGGGACGAAAGCGACGGTGATCGGCGTCCTGCCGGCCGAGGTCAACCTGCCGGTCGGCGCCGACCTGATCCTGCCGCTGGAACCGTTCTATAACCCGCCCGAGGCCGGGCGGCACAACTCCGTGCTCGAAGGACTGGCGCGCATGAAACCGGGCGCCACGCTCGAGAGGGTGCAGGCGGAGCTGAACGTGATGGCGGACGCCATCGAAAAGACCTGGCCCGACAGCTACAAAGGCACCGAGAATCACGCGCTGCCGCTCGTCGACGAGCTCCTCGGCACGACGCGGCCGGCCATGACCACGCTCTTCGGCATGGCCCTGCTCGTACTGGCCATCTCCATGTTCAACGCCGCGAGCATCTTCATCGCCCGCGCCGTGGCGCGCCAGCGCGATACCTCGATCCGCGTGGCCCTCGGCGCGTCGCGCGCCGCGCTGCTGCGCGAGGTGCTGGCGGAGACGCTGGTCGTATCGACGGTGGCCGCCGCGATCGGATTCGTCCTCGCCCGTGCTGCCGTGGCCGCGCTGGTGCGCATCGGCCCGGCCACGATCCCGCGGTTGCACGAAGTCACGGTCCGTCCGTCGACCTACGCCTTTGCTGCTCTGGCTGCGATGCTCGTAGCCCTGGTTTGCGCGCTCTTTGCGTCGCTGAGAAGCGGCGGACTCGATGGATTGCGCGACGGGGTCGAGCGCACGCACGCCGCGCAGCGCTCGCGGCGCCTCTTGTCCGTGCTCGCCGGCGTGCAGCTCGCGGTCGCGCTCGTGCTGCTCGTCGGCGCGGCGCTGATGGTGCGCAGCTTCCTCAGCATCGCCCGCATCGACGCCGGATTCAGCCGCGAGAACGTCGTCACCGCGCAGCTTCCGCTGCCGAGCACCACCTACGCGGACGCGGCCAAGCAGAAGCGATTCTTCACCGACCTCGTCGAGCGTCTGGGCAAGGCGCCCGGCATCGAGAAGGCGGGCGCGGTGCTCATGCGGCCGCTGGAGATCGAGCTGGGATGGGACTGGGCGCACACCGTGGAAGGGCAGGACGCCGCGGAACAGGTCAACAATCCGCTGGCCAACCTGATCTCGGTCACGCCCGGCTATCTCGAAGCGATGGGCATCCCGCTCATCCGCGGCCGCTACATCGATGAGCGCGACGGCGAGAAGGCCGAGAAAGTGATGATGGTCGGCCGGGCGTTCGCGCTGAGGCACTGGGGCACCGACGCCGTGATCGGCAAGCGCGTCAAGGCCGGCAAGATCGATTCGAAGAATCCGTGGCTCCGGATCGTCGGCGTGGTCGGCGACGTGCGCTACCGCGGCCTGACCACCGAAAAGCTCGACGTCTATCACCCGTACCTGCAGAGCAACTGGACGCCGCAGTACATCGCCCTGCGCACCGAGCTCGCCCCCGCGGCCGCCGAGGGAACCTTGCGCTCGATCGTCCGCTCCATCGATCCGACCGTGCCCGTGGCCGCGGTGCGCACCACCTCGCAGCTCGTCGACGCCAAGCTCGCCCAACCGAGACTCAACGCCTGGATCCTGGCCACGTTCGCCGCCGTCGCGCTGCTGCTCTCCGTCATCGGCGTCTACGCGGTCCTCAGCTACGCCGTGCGCAACCGCACGTCCGAGATGGGCGTGCGCCTGGCCCTTGGCGCACACGCCCTGGACCTGCTCCAGCTCGTCATCCGCCACGCCGTCATCGTCTCCGCCATCGCCGCCGCCATCGGCTGCCTGGCCGCGACCTTCCTCACCCGCTTCCTCGGCAGCTTCCTCTACGGCGTCGCCCGCGCCGAACCGATGACCCTGCTCCTCGCCGCCACGCTCGTCATCCTCGCCGCCATCCTCGGCAGCGTGGTTCCGGCAATGCGCGCGGCACGCACCGATCCGATGGTGGCTTTACGCGATGAGTGAACGGTGGAGTCGCAAAGTCTCAGAGTCGCAGAGTCGCAGAGAGCGTGTTCGCACGGCCTATGCGACTCTGAGACTCTGCGACTCTGAGACTCCCCCGGGAGGAACGAACCGATGAGCGCCGCCCTCCTCTCCACGCGCAAGCTCACGAAGTCCGTGGCCCAGGGTCCGTCGCGGGTCTGGCTGCTGCGCGACATCGACCTCGACATCGACGCGGGCGACTTCGTCTCCATCTCCGGACCGTCCGGCGCCGGCAAGTCCACTCTCCTGCACATTCTCGGCATGCACGACGCCGAGTGGGAAGGCTCGTACGCGCTCGACGGCCACGACGTCCGTGCCCTCTCGGCCAAGCAGCGCGCCGATCTGCAGCGCCGCACCATCGGCTTCGTCTTCCAGAGCTATCACCTCATCGACGACCTGACCGTGGCCGAGAATCTCGACGTGCCGCTGCGCTACCGGGACATCCCGAAGAGCGAGAGGCAGAGCCTCGTGGCCGACTCGCTCGACCGCTTCCGTATGGTGGGCAAAAAAGACCTCTATCCGTCGCAGCTCTCCGGCGGCCAGCAGCAGCTCGTGGGCATCGCCCGCGCCGTGATTGCCAATCCGAAACTGATCCTAGCCGACGAGCCCACCGGCAACCTTCACTCCGAGCAGGCGCGTGAGATCATGGAGCTGTTCCGCGAGCTCAATCGCGGCGGGACCACGATCGTGCAGGTCACCCACTCCGAAGAAAATGCCGCCTACGGAAACCGCCTCGTCCGTCTGCGCGACGGGTGGCAAATTCCTTGACTGTTTCAGCGACTGCATTACCGCCGCGGATTCTCGTCGCCGACGACCAGCCGCACGTCCTCTCCGCGTTGCGCCTGCTCCTGCGCAGCGAAGGCTTCGAAATCGAGACCGCTGCCTCGCCGGCCGCCGTCTATCGCGCCGTCGAAGGACGCACATTCGACGCGCTGCTGATCGATCTCAATTACGCGCGTGACACCACCAGCGGCGCCGAAGGGCTGGAACTGCTCGAGCGCCTGCACGCGTACGATGAACTGCTGCCGGTCGTGGTGATGACCGCCTGGGGCTCCGTCGATCTCGCCGTGTCTGCCATGCGGCTCGGCGCGCGCGATTTCGTGCAGAAACCGTGGGAGAACGAGAAGCTGCTGGTCACGCTGCGCACGCAGGTGGAGCTCGGCCGGGCCTTGCGCAAAGGACAGCGGCTCGAAGCGGAGAACCGCGTGCTGCGCGGCGACGACAAGCGCCCGACGCTCATCGCCGAGTCGCGCACGATGCGGCCCGTCCTGGAAGCGATCGCTCGCGTCGGTCCCTCGGATGCCAGCGTCCTGATCACCGGCGAGAACGGCACGGGCAAGGGTGTGGTCGCCCGTGCCCTCCACGCCGCGTCGCGCCGAACGTCCCGGCCGTTGGTCTCGGTCAATGTCGGCGGCCTGCCGGAATCGCTGTTCGAGAGTGAGCTCTTCGGCCACGTGAAGGGCGCGTTTACCGACGCCAAGTCCGATCGCGTCGGCCGCTTCGAGCTGGCCGACAGCGGCACGCTGTTCCTCGACGAGATCGCCAACGTCCCGCTGGCGCAGCAGGCCAAGCTCCTGCGCGTGCTCGAGACCGGCGAGTTCGAGCGCGTCGGTTCGTCCCGCACCAGACAGGCCGACGTGCGCATCCTCTCCGCCACGAACTCGCTGCTCGACGCGGAGGTGGAGGCGGGCCGCTTCCGCCAGGACCTCTACTTCCGCCTGCGGACGGTGGAGATCCACCTGCCGCCGCTGCGCGACCGCCGCGAAGACGTCCCCTCGCTGGCCAGCCACTTCCTCACCTCGCACGCCGCGCGCTACAGAAAACCGATCACCGGCTTCGACGAAGCGGCCATGAAAACGCTCCTCTCCCACGCCTGGCCCGGCAACGTCCGCGAGCTCGATCACGCCATCGAAGGCGCCGTGCTCATGGCCGCCGGCACCACCATCCGCGCCGCCGACCTCGGCCTCGCCGTGCCCGCCTCACGCGCCCCGCAACTCGAAGACATGAGCATCGAAGAAGTGGAAGCGCTGCTCATCCGCAAGGCGCTGGCGCGGTATGGGGGGAATGTCTCGCGTGCTGCCGAGGCGTTGGGGTTGAGCCGGAGTGCGTTGTATCGGCGGATTGCCAGATTCCAACTCTGAGCGCAGCGAAGAGTCAAGTTAGCACCTACGTAGAGTGTGCGATGAGCGACGTGCCGTGCGTTCACCGTTGGTGCTAACTTGACTCTTCGCTGCGCTCAGAGTTGACCACCGCATGAAGCACCGCCTCACCACAGCCGCACTCGCCTCCCTCGCGCCACTCGCAATCGTGCTGGCCTGGCTACTCATCTCCCAATCCCCAACGACACGAATCACCGTCGCCGTCATCGCCATCCTCTCCTTCCTCATCCTCATCGCCGCCCTCCGCGCGCAGATCAACTATCCCCTGCGCACGCTCGCCAATCTCATCTCCGCCTTGCGCGAGGAGGATTACTCCATCCGTGCGCGCGGGGCGAACCGGCGCGACGGGATGGGGGAGCTGCAGCGCGAGCTGAACCTGCTCACCGACACCTTGCGGCATCGCCGCTTCGGCGAGGTCGAGGCGGCCGCGCTGGTGCGCTCCGTCCTCGAGCACATCGATTCCGCCATCTTCACCTTCGACGAACGCTGGCGCCTGCGCCTCGTCAATCGCGCCGGTGAGCGTCTCCTCGGCCGGCCGGCCGAGCAGCTGCACGGACGCACCGCCGGAGAGCTCGGCGTCGAAGCCTTCCTCACCGGCGACGACACGCGCACCGCCGAGATCGTCCTGCCGGGAGGCCACGGCCGCTTCCGCATCCGCCGTACCACCTTTCGCCAGAGCGGCGTCCCGCACGTCCTCTTGTCGATGTCCGACCTCAGCCGCGCCCTGCGCGAGGAAGAGCGCCAGGCCTGGCAGCGCCTCCTGCGCGTGCTCTCGCACGAGCTCAACAACTCCCTCGCCCCCATCCGCTCCATCGCCGGCAGCCTCGGCACCATCCTCAAGCGCGAGCCGCTCCCCGACGGCTGGCAGGACGACGCCCAGCAGGGCCTCGAAGTCATCGACCTCCGCGCCGCCGCCCTCACCCGCTTCCTCCAGGCCTACTCCGAGCTCGCCAGACTGCCCCAGCCCGTCCTGCGCCCCATCGACGTCGGCGAGACCGTGCGCCGCGTCGCCGGCCTCGAAACCCGCGTCGCCGTCGCCGTCGAGCCCGGACCCGAGCTCACCATCCACGCCGACGGCGACCAGCTCGAGCAACTGCTCATCAACCTCGTCCGCAACGGCGCCGACGCCGTCCTCGAAACCGGCGGCCGCGTGACCATGTCCTGGACCGCCGCGGCCGACTCCGTCGAGATCAGCGTCGCCGACGAAGGTGCCGGCATCAGCGGCACCGCCAACCTCTTCACCCCCTTCTTCACCACCAAACCCGGCGGCATGGGAATCGGCCTGACGTTGGCCCGCCAGATCGCCGAAGCACACAACGGGGCCTTGACCCTCTCGAATGGGGTGGCGGGTGGGGCCGTTGCGAGATTGCGATTGCCGCGGCGGTGAGGAAAGTCGCAGAGTCGCAAAGTCTCACAGTCTCATAGTCTCAGAGCGGTTACATGGCGCATCCTCTGAGACTATGAGACTCTGAGACTCTGCGACTACATCCCCACCGCGGTCCCCACCCAAAGAGTCGCCAACCCCATCCGATGCGTCATCGACCCCGGCCAAACAGCCCGCGACGTCATCGGAGGGTCCCCGATCCCGCTCGAACCGTCGCCGACACCTTCGATGGCTCGACTGACTCCATCGATGAAGACGCCCGACCCCGGTCAAAGCGCCGGCCACGTCTGCCGAAGCGTCGTCGACTCCATCCATGAAGACATCGACGCCGTTCAAAAAGTCGTCGACCCCTGTCAAAGAGTCCACTGTCTTAAAGTTTTAATACACCTGACCTTTTGAAATGGGTCCTTGGCGGCTCGGCCGAGTGCTTCAACCCCTCCGGAGGCGTCGCCGACCCTCTGAGAGACGTCGTGATGTCCCCCGGAGGGGTCATTCGACTCATTCGATGACGTCGATCGCCCCTCCGGAACCGTCATCGAAGCCAATGAAAAGGTCGACGACTCTTTGACCGAGGTCGACGACCTTTTGAACGCGAGCGATTGACGCATTCCTCACGGATCCGAAGCCAAAGAAGGAGTCAACGGTGATAGAACGGCCGTCACAGAGAGAGGGGTAGCCCGCATGTCCGACCATTCGCAGATCGCCGGCTCGATCACCAAGGTGAACACGAAAGTCCTCGGCGACGCCCCGGCGAACGCCATGGGGAATCTTTTCCAGGCCACGGCGCAAGCGCTCGCCAATGCCGCGCACAATGCCACCAGCTCGCAACAGCAAAGCTACCTCACCATGCAAGCCACGACCGTACAAGGCGTGATGACCCTCTACGGCGTGGACACAGCGTCGAGCGCCCCGGTCCCGGTGAAGATCTTCGAGGAGTCGGCCGCGGCCGTCCAATCCTCTGCAGCGCCGGCCGAGCTGGCGGCGTCGCCCGACGTCCAGCGCCTGATCGACGAGCTATCGCACGAAACGGCCGACGTCGGCTACCACATGCGATCGCTGATGAGCGCATTCGCGGCATCGCTCGACGCGCTCTCGATCGCCAACTCGCGGCAGCAGCTCCGCATCCTCCAAAACGCCGCCATCGCCGTCTGCATGAAAGCAATGATCGAGCAGCCGGACAAGGCCCGCGATTTTGAAGAAGCCTTGCAGATCATCAAGAAAGTTGTGTGAGTCTCGTAAGGATACGCTGAAGCGCATTTTGCGCGGGATGGATTCAGCGCGAACCCCTAGCCCAAGAACACCTTGATCTGATCTCCGCGACGGGCGGAGAGAGCTGCCTCAACGCACCGCGTGCGTCTTCCCCGCTCCCCTCCGCGCATCCGCCCGCAACGGATCCAGCGCCGGATCGACCACGCGTCCGGCGATGCCATTGGAGCTGTCCGGCCACCAAGCGATGGAGGGCTGGAGAAGGAAAAGAGAGGCGGCATCACCTGCATGAGACAGTCGTTCAACGAGTCGTGACCGACGTGGGCGAAGGCAGCGGCGATGGTCAAACGAGTGACGTGTCACGCCTTCCGCCATCCCTTTGCTACGCATCTGCTCGAACGTGGACACGACATCCGCGTGCAGAACTCCTGAGCCATCGCGACGTCTCCACTACGATGATCTATACCCACGTCCTGCGCCACGTCGCGTGCGTCCGCAGTCCGCTCGGCACGCCGTCAGTCATATAACGCCAACGCCTCGCCCAGAAGCGACTCCGTTTACACTGCAAAATGGCGTTCTACCGGTAATCGAAATCAAGAGGGGCCGACCGAAGGACCGTTGTCAATCGGAAGGCTGGTAGGATATGACCTCTGGGGGGTCAGCTCGCGATGGTTAACGAACTCGCCGTACTAGGTGAAGCCGCCAAGATTGAGCATCAGGCGGCGCATGCTTCGCAAATTCATGCCGCCGCAGCGGAGTGGTGGTTTCGAGTGCTGTATTGGATCGGAGTGCCAGCGTCCATTTTGACCATCGTGGCTGGCTCGATTCTATTATCCAAGGTCACTACTGCGCCGATCGTGTCTGCAACGATCGCGTTATTTGCGTCTGGGTGCACGCTCTTGCTAACTATTCTTAGTCCTAGAGAGAAGGCTCTTGCATACAAGCAGGCCAGCGCGAGGTTTCAAGCTATTAGTAAGGACGCAGCGGTGTTCAGGAGCGTCCGGCCCTATCTCACCAAGGCCGAAACACCTTTGCCTAACCTGGCTGACCTAGTCCGCCGCTGGAATGAGCTGATGAGTGACGCCCCGCTTCTGTCGTCGTGGGCAAAGCGGATATCGAAGGATCTGCCGATACCTGACGGGGACGAGCTCCCTGCAATCAACGTGCGCAGTTTGCCGGGCGTTGTAGAGGTTTATGACTACGTCGCTGAAAGGATCGCGGTCGCCACGAAGAGTGTCGATGACATCACTTGGGGTTCTAGAAAACACTATCGGTCGACCGTCGAGCAAGAAGCATATGAGAGATACACGGAGGGTGTCCGCGTCGCCACAGCTCGGAAAGACCTTGTTTACCGCGAAATCTCGACATTGAGCAACGAGAGTTATTTAAGACGCGCGGTTGCCCTGTTGGGTGCATACGGCTATCATCTAGCTTACTACGACACTACAACGTGTACGGTTCCTCTGATGTCGTTCATGATTCTGGATCGCGAGGAGGTAATTTTAGCGTTTTATCGATCGGAGCACGTGTCGGTCGGTTCGGAAATGTATCTAGCTATAACAGAACCGTTACTGGTGGCACTGTTTAGCGACTACTTCGATACGTTGTGGCGGACTGCAATCATCCTCAAGGAAGGGCCACAAACGTACAAGAATCAACTTCAGGCAATTGGCGCAAAGCTTGGCATCTCAGACATCGGTCTTTGATCTCACATGGCGCCCGATTCTGGGGTGAAGCTGTCACGGCCCGCCTCCGGCGCGGCAGCCGACCTGTGTACGTCGTCGCAAGCGTGATGGCGTCACTGCGGTTGCAGTTGGCTAGTCGTGCTCTGTAACTCTGCGGCGACAACCGCCGCGCCGTTCCGGGCTTCGGCACGCGGAACGATCGTACAGCTGACACTAAGGACGTTAGGCCGATACAAGGGTGGCGCGCTAGAATTTGCGAGACATGAGCCTGCGTCCATTCATTAGTTACGCCCGTGAAGATCAGGCGGCAGCCGTTCGTCTATATGGAGACCTCAAAACGGCTGGCGTTGAACCGTGGCTCGACTTGGCAGAGTTGCTTCCAGGGCACGAGTGGAAACCAGAGATTAGAGGTGCCTTGCGAGCTGCCTCCCACATCATCGTACTGCTATCGGCAAACTCGGTGGACAAGGCCGGCTTCGTCCAGAACGAGACGCGTGAAGCGTTAGAACTGGCGGAATCACAGCCGCCGGGAAGAATCTTTCTGATCCCCGTGAGGCTCGACGCTATCACACCGAAGTACGAACGCCTCCACGAGTTGCATTGGGTTGACCTCTTTTCGGACTACCACGTTGGCCTATCTCAAATCATGGCGGCGTTGGGTGTGTCATCCCGGGCGGCTTCTGGTGTTGCGAGGTCGATTGACGTCGAACCCGACGACGATGATCCAACATCAGGCACAGCGCTGACGGATCACACACTGCGGAACTTTCTCGCGTCTAACCGTCTCTCACTCTACATGGACCACAAGATCGCAGGATTTACTCTTAGTGGAGCCGTGTCAGAAGTAAGCCCTCTCGCACTGAACTCAGAGTTCAACGCCCTACACGTAGCCGGGATCTACACCATTGAGCATCTGGAACGTACGTTGCGCAAAAATAAAGCTCTGATCCTAAAGTGGGCAGAAGAATGGCTCGGCGGAGAAGCTGGCCCGATTAGTCAAGGAACTTATATAACCTACCTTGGCTACATACTTCTGTGTCATTCAGGCGACGCTGCCCGCCTGATCAGGTTTCTTGACGCCGCGCACATTAACTCTACAGCGGGGCGTGAAACTATTGCTCAGGAAATCAGGCAAGCGTATCTGGAGTTCGCAAATCACGGCACTGCCTAACGTTGATGTGAAGCCGACACGGCCCGGCTTCGACTCAAAGACACGGAGACACGGAGACACGGAGACACGGAAGAGGCGTAGGTTGTTTCAGACGTAGTTCCTCCTTCGCCCGCTGCGTCTCTGTGTCCTACTCCCCACCGCGTGGGTCTTCCCCACCCCGCCGCAAGCACGCATCCCCGCGCGCGGGTCCAGCGCCGGATCGACTTTCGTCCATACCAGCGCGCCGGTCCGTTCTCGGAGCGCCCGATCGAGCTCGGCGAAGGCGCCCACAAAATCTCCACGGTGGGCGTGGAGCGCGGCCATGTAGTAGGGCGGGAGATACTCGCGCTTTCCTCGCGCCTCGAGCACCTTCTTCCCTGCTGCGCCGCTTCGTCGAAGCGTCTCACGGCGGTGAGGAACTCCGCGTACCATGCCGCACCGTGGCGTAGTTCGGGTTTGAGGATCGGCGCCGTCGCTCGTGTTCGTCCTCGATCACGTCCACACCACGCCGTGCATTGCTGTACGCTTCGGTCGTGAAAATCAATCTGGATTCTCCCGCCACATTGATCTCGCTGCCTGGTGCGCTTGTCGAGATCACGCACCACGCATCGGTTGCGTTGGACGGAGCATCCCAGGCGATCGTGCTGAGGGAGCCCGATGTGACTGCGAATACTTTGAGTCGAATCGAGATCTGGCCGTCAGGTCGCGAGAGAAAGTCCGTGCTTTTGCTCTGGCAACGTCAATCCGTTGCGCGAGGCATGACGTTTCTATTCAACGAGGCAACGACGACTCTGTTCATTGGTGCCGAGACCTTTGCTGCTGCTGTCGATCTCGTGTCGGGTAATGTGGTCAGTCCGCACAGTGTCGACCTTGTCTGGCATTTTCGGCAATCCGGGGAATTCGTGATCGAACTGGGGGAGCTCGTCTGCTTTCTTCGCACCGGAAGCGGCGAGATTCTCGGTGAGGCAAGCGTCGATCCGCCGTACGAGATCATCGAAACACCGGAGGGTGTTCGGTTCGAATCGCCCACGATGGGCACGCAGTGGCTCCGATTTCCGGCGCCCGGCGAGAATCCGGGCACCTGACGAGATTGTGACTTCCGCGGCGGTGAAGAAGTCTCAGAGTCGCATAGTCTCAGAGTCTCAGAGAGGTTCCGGGCGCATCCTCTGCGACTCTGAGACTCTGCGACTACCTTCCCACCGCGTGCGTCTTCCCTACCACCCCCGCAAACCGCGCGTCGCGCCGCAGCGGGTCCAACGCCGGATCCACCTTCGTCCACACCAGCGCGCCGGTGCGTTCGCGCAACGCCCGATCGAGCTCGGCGAAGGCGCGGGTGAGGTCGCCGCTGTGGGCGTGGAGGGCGGCCATGTAGTAGGGCGGGAGGTATTCGCGCTTGCCACGCGCCTCGAGAGCCTTGGTCATCTTCTCGGCCGTGGCGGTTTCGCCGGCGGCGCGGTGGGCGCGGATGAGCCAGGTGGAGACGACGACGATGTCCTGCAGTTTCTGGGAGGCTTCCAGCGCGGCGATGGCTTCGCGCGGTTTGCCGGATTCGAGCAGGGCCAGTCCGAGGTAGGCGTGGCCGGGCATGAAGTCGGGGAAGAGCTGCGTGGTGCGGCGGCCTTGCTCGATGGCTACGTCGTAGCGGCGGGCCATGGTGGAGTTGAAGGCCACCACGGCGTTGATGATGGGGGACATCGGGTCGAGCTCGAGCGCTTTCTTGCCCTGCTGCGCCGCTTCGTCGAAGCGTCCGACCGCGGTGAGGAACTCCGCGTACCACTGCCGGGCCGTGGCGTAGTTGGGGTTGAGGGCGATGGCCCGTTGGTACTCGCGCTCCGCAGCCGGCCAGTCCCATTCGTAGGTGTGGATGGCATAGGCCAGCGACGTGTGCGCCTCGGCCAGGTCGTCGTCGATGGCCAGCGCGTGCTGCGCGGCGGCCTTGGCGCGCGGGAAGGTCTCGTTCGTCGGCAGGCCGGCCCAGATGTCGAGCAGGTTGTAGCAATCGGCGAGGCCCGCGTACGCCAGCGCGTACTGCGGGTCGATCTCGATGGCCTGGTTGAAGAGCTCGATGGCCTTGTACAGCCCCTCGGCGTTGCGCTTGTTCCACTGGAAGCGTCCCTTGAGATACAGCTCGTACGCGCGCGCGTCGCTGGTGTGCCGTTTGGCCAGGAGCTGCTGATCGCGCCCGGTGAGCTGCAGGCGCAGCATGCGCGCGATCTCGGAGGCGATGGACTGCTGCACGCCGAAGAGATCGGCGCGCGCCACCTGGTAGCGATTGCCCCAGATGAGAGCGTTGTCGGAGGCGTCGACCAGCTCAGCGCTCACCACCAAGCGGTCGCCGACCGACTCGATGCGCCCGATCACGACCGAGCTGACGCGCAGATCGCGGCCCACGCTGACCGGATTCGGCGACTTGTCCTTGTAGTGAAAGACCGACGTCCGCGACATCACGCGCAGGTTCGGTACCTGCGCCAGCGTGTTGATCAGCGTCTCCGTGATGCCGTCGGAGAGGTACTCCGCCTCGCGGTCGCCGGTGGCGTTGACGAACGGCAGGATGGCGATGGAGCGGATGGTCCGCGGCGCCGAGCCGTTGCGCGGCTTGACGTCGATCTCGATCCGCCGCGCCAGGACATACGACAGCAACGCCACGATGGCCACCACCGCGGCGCTGCCCCAGAGAAGCATGCGCCGTTTGCGGTCCGCGGGTGCCTCGAACGAGAGCGCCGTCGACGTGCCGATGGCCTTGAGCGCGAACGACAGATCGCGGGCCGACTGGAACCGCTCGGCGCGGTTCTTCTCGATGCAGCGCTGGATGACGCGCGCCAGCTCGAACGGGATCATGCGCTCGGAGGCGGTGTGCACGTCGGGCGTCTCGGCCAGGATGGCCGAGAGCGAGTCGATGACCGTCTTGCGGATGAACGCCGCGCGGCCGGTGGCCATCTCGTAGAGCACCGTCCCGAGGGAAAAGATGTCGGTGGTGGCGTCGACCGGCTCACCGCGGAGCTGCTCGGGCGACATGTAGCCGGCCGTGCCGACCACCGAGTACGGATCAGTCTTCATCGGCGCCGTGGCCATCAGCGTCGGATCGAGCTCCGGCTCGGCGTTCTCCTGCCGCACCAGCTGGGCGATCCCGAAGTCGAGGATCTTCACGCGCCCGTCGTCGGTGAGGAAGATGTTCTCCGGCTTCAGATCGCGATGGATGATCCCCTTGGCGTGCGCGGCGGCCAGACCCTCCGCCAGCGCCGCGCCGATCTCCACCACCTTCCGCCACGACATCGGCCCCTCGTGGAGCCGCCGGCGCAGCGTCTGCCCCTCCAGCATTTCCGTGACGCTGTAGGCCAGTGTCTCCGTCGAGCCGTAGTCGTGGATGGAGAGGATATTCGGATGCGACAGCGCCGCCACGGCCTTGGCCTCGCGGTCGAACCGCATCCTCGCCTCGGCATCGCGCAGGAACCGCTCCGGCAGCACCTTCACGGCCACATCGCGGTCCAGCCGCGTGTCGCGTGCGCGATAGACGTCGCCCATCCCCCCGGAGCCGATCGGCTGGATGATCTCGTACGGCCCCAGCTTCGTCCCGGGCGTGAGTGACATGAGTGTGCGGTGCCTGCGGCGTGCATTGTAGAACCGCCGGCACGGCCGGTTGTGTCGGCCACGATAAACTCCTGCTCCATGAAGCGAATCCTCCCGGTCCTCGTGATTCTCTCGATGGCGGTCGCCGCCTTCGCCGATGAGCGCGCCGCCGCGCAGAAGCTCGGGGAGCTGCGTCAGTCGCCGCTGCTCCTCCGCCGGTTCCTGGAAGCGATGCCGAAGGGCGGCGATCTGCACAATCACCTCTCGGGCGCGGTCTACGCGGAGACCTATCTGCGCTACGCCGTGGACGACGGGCTTTGCATCGACCGGCGCAAGCTCGAGATCGCGGCGCCGCCGTGCCTGGAGGCGGACGGCCTGGTCCCCGCGAAAACCGCCGTGCTCGATTCCGCGCTCTACTCGCAAATCGTCGACGCCATGTCGATGCGCAACTACAAGCCCGCCGTCGAGAACGGGCACGACCGCTTCTTCGCCACCTTCAACCGCTACCGCGCCGTCTCGCGCGTGCACCTGCCCGACATGCTGGCCGACGTCGTCGGACGCGAGGCGTGCGACAACGTCGACTACCTCGAGGTGATGGCCAGTCTCGATGCCGGCGCGGCGCGGCGGATCGCGCTGCCGGAAGGCGCCACCATCGAGGAGATGTACGCCGCGCTGGACGCATCTGAATCCGTGTCCGGGATCGTTGCCCAGGCGCGCAAGCTCATGGACACTGCCGAAGCGACGCTGCAGAAGACATTGCGTTGCGGCACCGCCGAGGCGCAGCCGGGATGCGCCAGCACCGTCCGCTACATCTTCGAGATCCATCGCGGCTTCTCCCGCACGCAGGTGTTCGCGGAGATGGTGGTCGGCTTTGCGCTGGCCACCGCGGACTCGCGCGTCGTGGCCCTGAATCCGGTCATGCCCGAGGATGGGTGGACGTCGATGAACGACTTCGACGAACAGATGGCCATGCTGCGGTTTCTCCGGCCGAAATACCCGAAGGTGCGCTTATCGGCCCACGCCGGCGAGCTGGCGCCGGGACTCGTACCACCCGAGGACCTGCGCAACCACATCCGCGACTCGGTGATGACGGCGGGGGCGGAGCGCATCGGTCACGGCGTCGGCATCGCCCGCGAGACCGACGCCATCGACCTCCTGCGCACGATGGCCGCGCGCGGGATCGCCGTCGAGATCTGCCTGACCAGCAACGACTCCATCCTCGGCATCACCGGCCGTCATCATCCGCTGCGGCTCTATCTCGACCACGGCGTGCCGGTCGTCTTCGCCACCGACGACCCCGGCGTCTCGCGCGGCGACCTCACCACCGAGTTCCAGCGCGCCGTCGAAGAACACGGCCTCGACTACGCCACGCTCAAACGCGCCGCCCGCAACAGCCTCCACTACTCCTTCCTGGAAGGAGCCAGCCTCTGGACCGACGCGTCCTACGCCGCCTTCGCGCCGTCATGCGCGACCAATGGAACAGCCTGCACGGCCTGGCTCGACGCAAACCCGAAGGCGCGCGAGCAATGGCGCCTGGAAAAGCGACTCTGTGAGTTCGAAAACGGCTTCGCGAGCGTCCCTCGCCGTGCGGCGCGCTCGGGAGCGCGACCGGCTTGCCGGCGTTTTGAGTAAGCAAGATCACAGTTCGGTGACGCTCCGCCGCCCTCGACGCGGCACCGGGCACGCTCTGAGCTACAGTCTCGCGCTGATGAAACGCGCACTCCTTCTGGCCGCTCTCCTCCTCGCCGCCTGCAAAAACGAACAGCCCGCCACGACGACCACCGCCGCACCGGCGCCGCCGCCGGTGGCTGCCGTCACCGTCCACGACGCGCATTCGTACGCGCGTCCGGACGAGGTACGCGTCGAGCACATCGCCCTCGACCTCACGGTTGATTTCGCAAAGAAGCAGCTCTCCGGCACCGCCACGCTGCGCATCCACCAGGAACCGGGCGCGACCAAGCTGATGCTCGACACGAACGGCCTCGACATCCGCAAGGTCACCCTCCAGCCGGGCAACGCCGCCGCGCAGTTCAAGCTTGCCCCGGCCGAACCGATCCTCGGCAGCGCCCTGGAGATCCCCATCAGCCCCGAGACCGAGACCGTGGCCATCGAATACTCCTCGCGCCCGGACGCCAAGGCGCTGCAGTGGCTCGAGCCGGCCATGACCGCGGGCAAGAAGCAGCCGTTCCTCCTCTCGCAGTCGCAGGCCATCCTGGCCCGCACCTGGGTGCCGTGTCAGGACACGCCCGGCGTGCGCTTCACCTACGACGCCACGATTCGCGTGCCGAAGAACCTCCTCGCGCTCATGAGCGCCGAGAGCCCGCAGGCGCGCAACGAGGCCGGCGTCTACCAGTTCCGCATGCCGCAGCCGATCCCGTCGTACCTCCTGGCCATCGCTGTCGGCGACCTCGAGTTCCGCCCCTTCGACACGCGCAGCGGCGTCTATGCCGAGCCGGCCATGATCGAAGCCTCGGCGCGCGAATTCAGCGACACCCCCAAGATGATCCAGACCGCCGAGTCGCTCTACGGACCGTACCGCTGGGAGCGATACGACATGCTCGTCCTGCCGCCCAGCTTCCCGTACGGCGGCATGGAGAACCCGCGCCTGACGTTTTTGACACCGACGGTCATCGCCGGCGACAAATCGCTGGTCTCGCTCATCGCTCACGAGCTGGCGCACTCCTGGTCCGGCAACCTCGTCACCAACGCCACCTGGAGCGACTTCTGGCTCAATGAAGGCTTCACCACCTACTTCGAGCACCGCATCACCGAGAAGCTCTACGGCCGCGAATACTCGGAGATGCTCTGGCAGCTCGGCGGCACGGAAGTGCGCGAAGAACTGGCCACGCTCCCGGAAGCCGACCAGCACCTCTACGTCGACCTCACCGGCCGCGACCCCGACGAAGCCCCCGGCATCGTCTACGAAAAAGGCGCCCTCTTCCTCCGCCTCCTCGAAGAGACCGCCGGCCGCGACCGCTGGGACACCTTCCTCAAGACCTACTTCAACACCTTCGCCTTCAAGCCGATGGACACCAAGACCTTCGAAGCGTACCTGACGGCCCAGCTCCCCGACGTCGTCAAGAAAGTCGACATCAACGCCTGGATCCACGGCCCCGGCATCCCCGCCAACGCCCCCCAGCCCCACTCCGAAGCCTTCACCAAAGTCGAAGCCCAGGCCAAAGCCTTCGCCGACGGCACCGCCGCCGCCTCCCTCGTGACCGAAGGCTGGGCCTCACACCAATGGGTCCACTTCATCCAATCGCTCCCGGCCCTCACCCCGGAAAAGATGGCCGAGCTCGACGCCCGCTTCCACTTCAGCGAAAGCGGAAACAGCGAAGTCCTCTCCGCCTGGCTCGAGAAATCCCTCGACGCCCGCTACAAAGCCGCCTACCCGGCCATCGAGCGCTTCCTGACGACGCAAGGCCGCCGCAAGTTCCTCAAACCGCTGTACGAGAAACTGGCGAAGAACCCGGAGGACTTGGCGTTCGCGAGGAAGATCTACAAGATCGCGCGCCCGACATACCACCCGGTGTCGCAGGGGACGATCGATGGGATTTTGAAGTGAGACTCCACCGTCTGTAGAACTTGACTCGGGAATCAGGTGCAGCTTACCCTGCGTTTTAGACAGCATTGGGACTGGGATTTCCCGGTCGGCAACTGGCCCTGAGCGATCGGGGCCTTTTGTTTTCTATGGAAAGATCTTGAACCCGTGGCGCCAGCCTGGACGGTTCAGGAACTTCGCGCGCACGATTTCGAACGGCGGGTTCGGCTTCGTCGGACTCAGCACTCGGCGAGCCACCGGGTAAGCACAGAGGTCCGCGAGTTGGTGGCCTAAGACATTGGCCTTCTTCGAGACGAACCTCAGCTGAAAATCGATGTTCGTGAAGTTGTGGTAGTACGACCCGGATTTGAGAAGCTGCAAAAACGCGAGTCGTAGCGAGTCATCCTCGTTCTTGCCTCTCGCCTCGGCAAGCAACGTCACTTCTTTCTGCTCGATTTCGTCGAGATAGGCCTTGAGACGCTCCATGCCGTACTCGAATGCCAGTTCGTATGGGTTTCGGCACTGCCTTCCGTACCGATCCTTGTGTATCTGTTTTTGAATCGCGATGGCGATGAGCTGGAACGGAGCCATGCCGATCAATTCGTTCATCTGCATTTGGAACTGTTCTCTCTTCGCCGCCGTCTGAAGAGATGCGAAGTCACCGATCTGTTTGCGAATATCGCGCGAATGAAGAATCACGCCCTCGTGTCCGAATTGTTCGACTTTGAACTTCGTGAACGCAGGAACGATCTCGCTGACGTACGCGTCCTGCTCGCACAGCAAAAATGCCAGGACGAACACTGGGAAGTCCTTGTCCACAGGGTCCATTGAATGGTCGCCCGCTTCATCAAGAAAAACCATTACCGGCATCGCGTAATCGTACTTCGACGGGTCGGTCAGTTCGTCTTCCATCGGACTCTGCCAGTGACGAACAACCGCCCGGCGATGCCGACAGCAGTAACAGCTCAGCAGCGAGTCCGCCGTCTGAGGCAGAGTGCGTTAGGATTGGGCCGTCCGACCGCACATGGTAATTGCGACTGCAATCGTCCTCGGCATAGCGGCGGGTTTCCTGCTTCGACGTGGGGACGTGAGCGGCATCCGGGTGGGGTGGCTGGGCGTCGCAGTGGCAGTCGCGGTTCTGCTCACTGCCGCACTCGTTCTCGGGTGTGCACTCGACATGCTGCCGTATGACGTTCCGGTTCGGAACTGGACCGCACTCATGATTTTGATGGGCATCTACCAGTCAGCCGGCGTCCTTCTGGCGGTCTTGTGCTTCCCCTGGGCGCCGTTCCGCGTGCGCCTGAAAGTCATGGTTGGTGCTCTATCCGGTGCGTTGATCGTCGGATGGCGCATCTATGGTGGCGGTGATCTGATGCTGTTTTCACCATGGCAGGAACACGTTCGCAATCTGGCCATCGGCGGCGCATTCGCGGCGGCGGCGGTATCGGCAGGGCTGATCTTGAAGCGGGCATTGGATCGGGTGCTAGCGCCGCGCGTGGTTTGACTCAACGCTGTACCGAGGGCGGCGCCGTGTGTGTCCCGGAGTGCGATACTGTTTTCGCTTGAGGCCGGCGCCGTTCGGCGCTTTCGTCCATGAGAAAGACCCTCGGCATCGTCGCGGTCCTTGTTACCGTTGGGACGGCTGCGCTTCACTATGGGTTCACTCGTGGCCAGCTCGGTGAATGGGAGGCCGGCGTCCTGCCGTATCCGGGCGCGGGCTTCTCTTCCTACGATGCGTTTCAGCTGCATCGCGGCGGGCGCTTCGAATTGCAAGTCCTCTCGCCCGGCACGGATCGGGAGCGCGCCGGTCTGTCGGAAGAGCGAGCGTCGATTGATCTTCGTGTGGTCCTCGATGGCCCGCACGGCTTTCACCTGGACAAAGTGATCCAGTCGGTGCGGATCGGATCGTGGAGTGTTCGCGGGAGAACATTCAGCCCGAACGAAGTGTGGGTGCTGCCGCCAGGCGAGTACGAGATCCGAATCGAAGGGCGCGGTCCGGTGCCACCGGTCTTTCGTGAGCGCGGCGCAACCATCTGCCTGGGACGCATGGAGCCCGTCGGCCCGGACCTCGGCATCCAATTGTCGAAGCGGCTTGGGTACTTCCTGCTGGCGGCAGCGGCAGGGATCACGGTTTTGCTGGCAGTCCGGAAACGGCCGGTCCGAGACGAGGCCGTATCGCGTCCCGACGATCCGGAATAGGGAAGGCAGGTTAAGGAAGACATGAAAACCCGAATCATGCTGTCGGTCCTCGTGCTGGCCACTGCTTCTGCTGCGTTCGGGCAGGCGAAGATGTCGAACGAGTCGAAGCTCGAGGCGAAGATCATCGCGTTGGAACAACAGGCCTGGCAGGCGTGGAAGGACAGGAACGTGGCCTACCTTCGGGCCAATACGACGGAGACGTTCCTATCGGTCAGTCCTGACGGTGTCAGCGATAAAGCGCAGATGCTCAAGGCGACGTCGACGGACTGTAAGGCCAAGTCGTTCTCGCTCCACGACTTCAAATTCGTCATGCTCGGCGCGAACGCGGTCGCTCTCACCTATACGGCGAAGATGGACGCGGTGTGCGGTGGAAAGAAAGCGCCGGCGAATGTTCGCGCGATGGTGAATTACGTCAAGCGCGGCGACAGGTGGCTCGAAGCCATGTACATGCAAGCTCCCTGACCCGTCCCAGAGCGACAGGACAAGGCCTCCAAGCAAGTAGAATCGGCGGCGGGGTCTTCATGACAATTCAATCGACGCACGCTTCGGCGCGAAGCGTGGGAACGATTCGGGCCGGTGGGCTGGCTCTCGTGGGTGGTGCCATCGCCTTCATGGCCGTGTTCGCGTACCTGGCGGCGCGGTTCAACTATCCGGACGTGTTGGACGGCTCGGCGGCGACGGTCCTGCCGGCTCTCCGGGCCACGGGAATGAGCGGCCGGATCGCCTGGGCGTTGTATGCGTTGCTGCCGCTGATCTGGATTCCGGCCGGCGTGGGCGCCTTTCACGCGCTGCGGCAGACGGGCGAAGGTTCCATGCGCGTGGCCATGCAGTTCGCCGGTCTCACCGCCATCGCCATGATGCTCGGCCTGATGCGCTGGCCGAGCATTCATTGGGAGCTGGCCACGGCGTACGTCGCGGGATCTCCCGAACAGCGCGGCGTGCTCGACGCGGTGTTCCTGGGCCTCAATCGCTATCTGGGCAATTACATCGGCGAGTTCCTCGGGGAGATGAGCGTGAGCTTGTTCTTCGCTCTCTCCGGTCTGGCGATGTTGCGGCCGGGAAGCGGGTTTCCGCGCTGGGTGGGGTCTCTGGCGATCGTGACTGCGCTGGCCGGGCTGATTGGAATGTTTCGCAACGTTACCAGTGCTGTTGCCATGGTGGCGGAGGTGAACAACTATCTTCTTCCCGTGTTCATGATCGTGTTCGGTGTCAGCCTTTGGAGGCAGCGAGCGGCATGACGCGCCCTCCCCCGTCATTCTGAGCGAGGCGGCGTGGGTGGGTGTGAAGCGAAAGAATCTCAAAATGCGTAACGCGCGGCACATGCCATGTTTTTCGTAGTTTGAGATCCTTTCGCTCACTCACACCCACCCGCCTGCGCTCAGGATGACGGGGGGTGTGCGCTGGCAGTAAGTAACTCGGCTGGAGGTGACTGACATGACCCAACATCACATCGCCCAGGTGAACATCGCCCGCATGAAGGCGCCTCTCGATTCACCTGTCATGGAAGGGTTCGTGTCGCGGCTCGAGGAGATCAACGCCCTCGCCGATCACAGTCCGGGCTTTGTCTGGCGGCTGCAAACGCCGGAAGGGGACGCCACGTACCTGCGGCCGTATGAGGACGACCGGATTCTCGTCAACCTGTCTGTCTGGGAAACCGTGGAGTCGCTGAAGAAGTACGTCTATGGGACAGCGCATGCCGAGCTTCTTCGGGGGCGTCGCGCCTGGTTCGAGAACTTCGGCGGCGCGTACGTGGCCATGTGGTGGGTACCCAGCGGCCACATCCCGGGTGTCGACGAAGCCAAGAAGCGGCTGGCGCATCTCGATGAGCATGGTCCGTCGCAGTTCGCGTTCACCTTCAAAACCGTTCAGCCGCCGGACGAGAGCTTCCTGGCGTCCTTCGACTGGTCGATCTTCCGGCCCTGCCCCGCGGCGACGTGAAGCCGCGCCGGAAAAATCCGGCCGGCTACAAGCCAGCAGCGGCTGCTCTTACGATCCTACGGGACCATCGACCGGAAGCCGATGTCATCCGCTCGATGCGGCGTGATGATGTTTCCATGCCGCTTGAGATAGAAGCCCACCAACATGACCATGTTCCCTCTGCCGTCAGAGGTGTGCTCGTGCTCAAACGCAAGTCCGATCTCTTCGATATGGAATCGGTCTAATTTCGAGATTTCGGAAGGTTGCGAAGCGCCGTCGTGATTCCGATCAATCCATATCCGCAGGTCGCGCCAAATTGCGTCGCTGGAGCTTGCCACACCGTCGCCGTTACCTCCGAAAACCAGATCGTCATACACGGACAGCGCTTGAAAGCCGTTGCGCGCGATGACACCGTTGGGAAGACGCATCCTGGTTCCGAAGAGCTCGCCATAGTCGACCTCTCCACTCCCGTTCATATCGAGCCAGAGGAACCCCTCCTCGGTGGTCGGATCTGTCCAGCCACTTGGATCGGCAATCCCATCATCGTTCACGTCGGCGAAATAGGCGGGATCGAGCAGGCTTGTCGTATGGATTCCGTCGCCATTCAAATCCAGAATCAATGGGCAGAATTCACTCGGCTGACGAGGACCACCCGTACCGGTTGGGCCGGTTGTGCCGATTTCACTCGGCGTATCCCAGCGGGTGTCAGCAAAAGAGCATTCATCACTTTTCACCACGCGCGGATCAGTACCGGTCGCGGGGCGAGGCCCCATGATGTGATCCTGGCATGTCGAGTCGCGCAAACCCAAAACGTGACCAAGCTCGTGCGCCACTGACTTTGAATACGGTTCGCAAGTCAGTCCGTCCGAGTTTCGGCTCCATATATTGATCGTGCCGCCCGAAATGGCGCCTGCGGAGTTGAGCTGCAGGGTGCCGGCCCCGCAACCGCCTGTAGAGGATGTCGAGTTGGCGTCAATGAACCTGATTGTCACGGAAAAGGCCGGCGATGAAGGCGAAAAACCCATCGAGGGAAATGTTGTACCGGAGCCTGAACATTGCGACCACATGGCGATACCCGCTGAAATCGGACTGGTGGATGACCATCCGCTCGCCACAATCTTGATCGAGCCACCCTGATTCACCGCGCCATTAGAATCATTGCAGTTCTGCGCGTCGACGGAAAGTGAGCAAACTGTTGCAAGGAAGCCCAGAACGAGTCTTTTCACTGCGCACCGTCTGTACGGCGATGGGTCTCGGGCGTTGACATGAGTGAAGCCCGGTTGGAGATTGCATCCAGAGTGCGGCACGACCGGATGTCTTCGTCATTTCTCAGGTGTGCCGGGATATGGATGGAATTACCTGACGCGGCGAATATCTCCCGGCTGGCTTGTGGAAGGATCAAGCGTCGAGAAGAATCGATCGGCCCGAGGACGGCAAAGACGAGTAGTTCGTCGCCCTCTTGCACGCTCAGCGTCGGGTCCTGCGGCACTGCGCAATACGTGATCCCATCCAGGGAGAACGTCGCGCGAGGAAAGACGACATAAACGTCATCGGTCAGATCAAACGAGCCATCGGATTTCAGTACTTGCCCTACGTTGACTGTCAGTAGAGAAGATGGGATGCCTTCGAAGAACCCAGGAGATACCGCCGTGACCTTGCCCCTGATGATTGATCCGGCGGTGCTCGATAGATCTCGAAAGGTGTTTGTTGTCTTGTTGTGTTCGACGGCCGGCTCGAGGAACGCACTCTCTCCGCACCTTGCTGGAAAGCGGTCCCCGGTGTTTGACGAGCTCGTTTCAGACGAACTTTTTTGCCGAGCTGAATGTTCGCGGATCGCTTCGATTTCGTAGGGCTCGAATTTCGACGCAATCAACTCCCGGGCTGCGGGGTCGAACGCCGATTCCGCGGATAACCAGATTGGGGCGGTTCGGTTGATGTTTGTCGAACGGAAAGTGGATGGTGCCGTTTTGGGTCCTGAGCTCAGGGCGACTGGGGAGAGGCTCAGAACAGCGACGGCGCCGATGCAGCTGATGAAAGCTTTCAAAGCACATCCTCCCGGAGTCGTACAAGAAAAACACCATGCTTCTTGGCCGTCCTCAGACTGGCACAAGGATACTGTAGTCTGTCGCAGCGCGGCCGGAGGTGACGTATAGCCAACATCCAGCGGCGACGTGACGCCACGCCGGGAAAAATCCGGCCGGCATGTCGAGATCGGCGTTTCCGCTCCGTCTTCCCGGTAAGGAGCAGAACCATGAAATACATGTTGATCATGAACAGTCCGCGCGATGGGTATACGCAGTACATGAACTGGCCGGCCAAGATCCTCGAGGCGAACGCGGCGTTCATGCAGGCCTTCACCAGGAAGTTGAGCGCGGCGGGGGAGCTCGTGGGCGCGGAAGGGCTGGCGTCGCCGGAGCAGGCCAGGCTGGTGCGCGCGGGGGCGGACGGCAAGCCGGTCACCGACGGTGTGTTCCCCGAGTCGAAGGAGTTCCTGGCCGGATACTGGATCATCGACGTCGACAGCCCTGAGCGGGCGCTGGCAATTGCTGCTGAGGCATCCACCGCGCCGGGCCTCCCGGTCACGTCCGCGGACGGATCGACGATCGAGCATCTGTGGATCGAAGTGCGGGAGATCCTGGGCAGCCACAAGGATCTTGGGTGACGTCACCGTCGCCGGACTGTCGCATCGAAAGCCTGCTGCGCGATCTTGCGCCGCACGTCCTCGGTGCGATGGTCCGGCGTTTTCGCGACTTTGCCGCGTCCGAGGACGCCGTGCAGGAGGCCATGATCGCAGCGGCGGAACGGTGGCCGGGCGACGGCATCCCGGACAATCCGCGCGGATGGCTGTTCCAGGTCGCGCAACGGCGGATGACGGACCACTTCCGCAGCGAGAGCGCACGCCGGAACCGCGAGGCACTCGTGGCCGAGGAAACGCCCGTCGCAGTCGCGCCGTCGATGGACGGCCAGCCCGGGAGCGATTCCGACGACACGCTCGTCCTGCTGTTCATGTGCTGCCATCCGGCGCTCACCGCCGCGTCGGCCATCGCGCTGACCCTGCGTGCGGTGGGTGGACTCACCACCGCCGAGATCGCGAAGTCATTTCTCGTCCCCGAGCCGACCATCGGCCAGCGCATCAGCCGCGCCAAGCAGAGCATCAAGGCCTCGGGTATCCCGTTCCGGATGCCCGATGCCGGCGAACGGGCGCAGCGTCTCAGCTCGGTGTTGCACGTGCTCTACCTCATCTTCAGCGAGGGCTACACGACCAGCACCGGCCCGGCGCTGCACCGCACGGACCTGTCGAATGAAGCCATTCGCCTCGCGCGCGAAGTACACAAACTTCTCCCCGAAAACGGAGACGTCGCCGGCCTCCTGGCGCTGATGCTCCTCACCGACGCCCGCCGCGCCGCGCGCACCGGCCCGAACGGCGAGCTGATCCCGCTCGACGAGCAGGACCGAACACTCTGGAACCGCGAAGCCATCGGCGAAGGCATCGCCCTCACCAGCGCGGCGCTGGCATTGGGATCGGTCGGCGAGTACCAATTGCAGGCCGCCATCGCCGCCGTGCACGATGAAGCCGCGCGCGCCGAGGACACCGACTGGCCGCAAATCCTCGCGCTGTACGGCATGCTGCAGCGACTGACCGATAACCCGATGGTCGCCCTCAATCACGCCATCGCCTCGGCGATGGTGAACGGTCCCGACGCCGGGCTGGCTCTGCTCGCGCTGCTCGACGACGACGAGCGGCTGCGCGGCAACCATCGCCTCGACGCCGTACGCGCGCACCTCCTGGAGCGCGCCGGCGACCGTGACGCGGCGGCCGATCTATACCGGAAGGCCGCGTCGAAGACCACGAGTGTGCCGGAGAGAAACTACCTGCTGGCGAAGGCGGCGCGTGTGAAGGCGGTTGACGGAGCGCAGACCAAACGTTGACCCTGTGCCGGTTTCCATGTACACGCAACGAAGATGCACATCGAACAAGTCGCCGTTCAACTGAAGCGCCGGTCGGTTGAACACGGCTGGCGATACTCGCTCGGCGAGCCCGCACCCGAGAGCGCACTCCTCGAGACCGAATCGAGACTGGGAGTGCGGTTTCCTGAGCAGGTGAAGGTGTTCTATCGGAGCTACGACGGGTTGGTGGTCGAAATTCCGGCGATCATCGTGCATCGTCTGGAGAAGTTGAGATTCGCTTCTTCAAACCTTCTCCTGTTCGCTACGCTGCAGGATCAGCACGACCTCTGTTTTGACGTATCCCACGTCAATGCCGCCGATCAATGGGACATTGTTTCCGGGGAAACCCGGTATCGAGTGACTCTCACCATGGCCAGCTTCTGGTCGAACAAGCTATGGGCCTGGCTCGACAAGGGACGGCCGATCTGGATGGAGAGCGATCGATGATGCTCATCGTGGACGCTCCGCTGCCGCCTTGACCTCGGCGACGAGCGCGCGCCGCAGCACCTTCCCCACCAGAGTCTTCGGGAGCTCTTTGCGAATCTCGACGCGAGCGGGGATCTTGTACGGGGCGAGCTTATCGGCGCAGAAGGCGCGCACGTCCGCTTCGGTGAGTGTGGCCTCGGCGCGCGGAACGATCCAGGCCATCACCACTTCCCCCTTGCGCGCGTCGGGGATGCCGGCCACACCGACTTCCCCGACTGCGGGGTGTGTGGCGATCACTTCTTCAATCTCGCGCGGCCACACCTGGCAGCCGCTGGTCTTGATGAGATCCTTCTTGCGGTCGACGATGAAGAGGTAGCCGTCCTCGTCGAAATATCCGAGGTCGCCGGTGAGGAGGGCCAGCGTTCCGTCGCCGTCCCGGCGGAGCACGGTGGCCGTCTCTTCGGGGTTGTTCCAGTAACGCCGCATGAGCTGCGGCGCGCGGATGACGATCTCGCCGGTCTCGCCGGCCGGCAGCTCACGAGTCCAGTCATCCGCATCGACGATGCTCATGTGGACGTCGGGCAGCGGCATCCCCACGGACCCGAGCTTGTTCGGTCCGCGATAGGGGTTGACGCTGGCGGCGAGCGTGGCCTCGGTGAGCGAGTAGGCCTCGATGATCCGGCCGCCGGTGATGGCCTCGAATCGTTTCTTCGTTTCTGCCAGGAGCGCCGCCGCGCCGGAGAACGTGGCCTCGATCGACGAGAAGCCGGCCTTCCGCGCGGCCACCCTCGGGTGAGCCAGGAGAGCGTTGAGGAGCGTGGGCACGGCGCAGAGCACGGAAGGTTTTTCGTGTTCGATGGTCTTGACGACGTCGGAGATGTCCCGCGGATTCGGCACGAGAATCAGAGACGCGCGCCCGAGCATCGCCGCGGGCAGCGCAGCGCCCGAGCCGTAGGCGTGGAAGAGAGGAAGCGGCAGCATGATCGAGGCTCCATGAGAGAGCGGCTCGTGCAGCCAGGTCGAGAGCTGCATCCCGGTCATCACCAGGCTGCGGTGGTCGCTGACCGTTCCCTTCGGCGTCCCCGTGGTCCCGCCGCTCATCAGGATCATGGCGTCGTCATGCGGTCTGGCCTGCGATGGGAATGGGCCGAGGCGCTGACCCTCACGAATCAGACCGGCCAGCCAGCGATCCCCGGAAGCGATCGTGATGCGATGCCCGTCCTTCTTTTCCTTGAGGAGCGTGAAGAGGATCCGCAGCGCCGCCGGGAAGTGCTCCTTGATGTTCGTGGCGATGACCTGCTTCACGCCCGTGGCGCGCTGGCAACGCTTGACGCGCCCGTAGAACGGCGTGAGCGTGATGATCGACTCCGGCTCGCTCGCTCCCATCGATTCCTCGAGCTCACGGTCGGTGTGGATTGGATTCTGCGGCGCGCAGATCGCGCCGATCTTCCATGTCGCGAACTGGCTGATGATGAATTGCGGCGCATTCGGCAGGAGCAGCGCCACGCGATCGCCATGCTTCACGCCGAGACGAACGAGCGAATGCGCGAGCGCATCACTGGCGCGGTCCAGCCCGGCCACGGACATCGCCCGTCCCTTGAACACGAGCGCGACGGCGGCCGGATTCTGCTGCACGCGCTCGCGCAGCACATCGACGAGCGTCTTCTCCGGATAAGGGCTGATGGAGCGGGGAATGCCGGGATCGTAGTGTTCGAGCCACGGTGCATTCATGGACGAAACCTCCCTCCGGGACTTGTACCTCTCCGGAGGTTTGTTTGTCACGGGACGAGTGCGCTTGGCTCAGGCTTGCCGGCCGCCCCTGGGCTGAATGGCACGTCAGCATTGCCGCATGTCGCCTCTTCGTCTCGCCATGTCTGAGCGCGCGTACAGCAAATATGTTGTACAACGGTTGTGTTGTACAACAGGTTTGTTGTACTTTGCCGAGCGGAGGCGAGGAGCATGATCCACAACACGGTGGGCAAGCCCGTCCAGGGGAGCGACTTCTTCGATCGCACGAGAGAAGTTGCCGAGATCTGGACCCGCCTCGAGACAGACGACATTCTGTTGCTCGCGCCTCGCCGGGTCGGGAAGACGTCCCTCATGTACCGGCTCGGCGAGACTTCGAGCGACCAAAAGGTACAGGCAATCTATGTCAGCGTCGCGGATGCGACCACCGAGCTCGCTTTTGCGAAGAAGCTCCTCGGCGCGATTGCCACGCATCCATCCAAGAACAAGGTCCTTCGGGCGCTGAAGAAGAGTCCGATCGCGAAGTTCCTCGGGAAGGTCCGAAAGATCGCGGTGGCCACCGTCGAACTGGAGCTGAAAGACGACGCGGACGTCGACTGGACGATCCTCGGCGAGTCCATCATCGCCGCGCTGAGCGCGACCGGCTCGCAGTGGCTGCTGATGGTCGACGAGGTGCCGATCTTCGTGCTGGCGTTGCTGCGCAACGATTCGACCGGCGGCCGCGCCCGCGATTTTCTGAACTGGTTCCGAACGCTGCGCCAGCACGCCGAGACCGGAAAGCGCGTCCGGTGGCTTCTGGCAGGCTCGATCGGCCTGGACACCGTCGCACGCCGGATGAAACTCGGCGACACGATCAACGATCTCAATCTGTACACCGACTTCGGTGCCTTCAACCCCGAAACCGCTTGCGAGCTCCTCGACCAACTGGCCGCGTCGTACGACATGACGCTCGCAAAAGCCGTCAAGCATCGCATCTGCGAGCGCATGGGCTGGTTGATCCCGTATCACCTGCAGCTCTGCTTCTCCGAGCTTCGCGAAATGCGGCCGAAAGGTGCTCCTTCGCTGGAGGATGTCGATCAGGCTTACGAGCGCCTACTCTCACCGGCCAAGAAGACCTACTTCGACTTCTGGCAACAGCGTCTGCACGAAGAGCTCGGCGCGCCCGATGACACTCGGGCAGTGAGCATCCTCAATGCCATCGCAATCGATGATCACGGCGCCACGCGTCAGACGCTTTCCGGAGTGCTCTCCGCGGAGATCGCAGACCCGGCCTCGCGCGAGCCCCAATTGCGGTACTTGATCGACATCCTCCTCAGCGACGGCTACATCGTGGCCCTGAAGGATCGCTATCAGTTCCGCTCGTCGCTCTTACGCGACTACTGGCGGAGGAACAACCTGTGAGTGGGGACATCTTTGATCGCCGCCTGAACGGCGTAGCCATCTACAACCCCGATCTGCTCAGCAAAGACGAACTGGTCGAGCAGTTTATTGCCCGACAAGATCTGCTTGCCCACTTCGTCGCCGATCTCCGCCGCCCGGGCTTTAAGCAGCATCAAGTCATCGTGGGCACGCGGGGGATGGGGAAAACGACGCTACTCCGCCGGCTTCGTTATGCGGTCGAGGACGACCCCAAACTGGACGCATTCTGGATGCCGGTGACCTTTCCCGAGGAGCAATACAACGTCGCGCGCCTCTCGGATCTTTATCTCAACTTCATCGACGCCCTCGGCGATGCGTTGGAGCAACGCGGCCGACGAGACGAAGCCGAGGCCCTTGATGAAGCGCGAGAGGGGCTTCCGCGCGGCGATGAGCCCCGTCGTGCCGAAGCAGCGCTGGTGCTCCTGCTCGACACGGCGAAGCGTCTCGACCGGCGGTTGCTCTTGCTTGTCGATAATCTTGACCTCGTTCTCGAGCGCCTGGCCAAGCAGCCAGGCGAACAGTGGGCCTTTAGGGAAATGCTCTCGCAAAAACATGCGATCCTTCTCGTCGGTGCCATGCCTGTCGTGATCGGTGCGACGTACGACTATGACGCGCCCTTTTACGACTTCTTCCAGATCCACGAGTTGGGTGGACTCACACGCGACGAAACGCGCCGGGTACTTATGCGGATGGCGGAGCAACAGGGATTGCCTGCGGTGCAAACCGTTCTCGACACCGACCCTGGGCGTCTCGACACTTTACACACGCTTACCTCCGGTAACCCCAGGACAATCGCGTTGTTGTTTGGCGTGCTTGCCCAAGGTACGGACGGTGACGTGCGCACGGACCTGGAGAGGTTGCTCGATCAATGCACGCCCTTGTATAAGGCTCGTTTCGAAGCGCTACCCACACAGGCGCAGCAAGTCGTTGATGCCGTAGCCATTCACTGGGATCCAATCAGCGCAGGCGACCTTGCTGGGAAGTTGTCAGTTGACGTGAACACTGTTTCTGCACAACTCAACAGGTTGGTGCAACAAGGCGTATTAGAGAAGGTCGAATACGATCCGTCGACGAGAATTGGATTTCAGGTTGCGGAGCGTTTCTTCAACATCTGGTATCTCATGCGCGCCAGTCGCCGTGTGCGGCGGCGCTTGATCTGGCTTGTTCAATTCTTGCGCACCTTCTATGGAGCAGCACAGCTGAAAGCGAAAGTAGAGAGCGTCCTCCGTTCAGCAGGCATTATTTCGACCTCCGAAAAGTTGCGTCATGCCGAGATCTGTCTCGCTCTAGCGGAGGTTATGAGTGAAGACAGGAAGGCGCAATCGGCGCTCGAATCAACAGCGATTAGGACCCTCATAAGTGACCAGGAGTTGAGCCGTCAGATGGTTGGGTTGCTAGATCTTGATGGGATCGATGCGTCACTTCGCATCGTTGTCGACCGTGAACGTTGGGCGCAGCAGTTCAATCACGCTGTAGACGGGTTGCCAATCGGCGAAAGCGAGAAAGAGGAGTTTCGTGCGATTGTTGGAGGTGTCCCGTACTTAACACGTGCGGAGCGTCTAGCAATAGTGCCGCATTGGGCAACATTGAAGCGGAGCGATCGCGACGAGCGGTTGACTGTATTCCGCGAGTCGCACCAAACCGCTGTCGACGTGTATGGCTCGCGACTCGCTTCTCGTATTGTGCATGCAGTGCGCGAAGGGTATATGGACACGGTTGAAGATGAGTATGGTGCAACATCGGCGGCGCTGGCCCTAGACGCACCGGAACTTGAAGCGCCGTTTGCCGATAAGTATCCGGATGCGCGCGATCGACTTCGTAGAATGCTGCGTATGTCCGATGATCCCTTTATTAAGGCTACATTGGCTGGCGTATTGGCCCGCGAGAATGACATTGTGGTGTCTCTGACGCTAATTGAAGAAGCGATCCAACAAGAAGCGTTCGCTGCCGCTGATCTGGTCCGAGGTGGAATACTCGCCAAACTTGGCCGATCAGAGGATGCGATCAAATCACTGTCGGTAGGTCTCAAGCGTATACCGGCGTATAGAGGCGGATGGTACAGTTTGGGCAGCGTGTTATTCGAGCTTGGCCAAGTGTCCGGGTCAACTGACGCATATCAAAAGGCACTCGACCTCCGGCGTGACCCTGCAACTCTTGTGATGGTAGCGCGGGGTCTTCTGCTGATGGCGCGTTACGAGGAGGCCGCTATTCTTTTACGCGAAGCGCTTTCAACCGGTAGCGAGGAGGTTTCGACCACGATTCTTCTCGCACTCGCCCTCGTAAGTTTGGACCACACCGCCGAGGCGCGCGACCTCGTTGAGGCCATACGACGGAGACCGGTTCTATCTGATGACGAGGTGCTTTCGTGCGCATTGCTGCTTTTTGGGCTAGGCGAAAACATCCACGCAATGGACCTCGTCCAGACGGTGCTCCCCGGAGCCTTTCATTCAGAGGGCTCTCAGCTCCCATTGTTTCTCCAGGTTCTACGTATGGCTGCACAGCAAGGATACTCGTCGACGATCGCAGATCTCATGGAGAAGTTCGAGCTTCACGAGACGATGCAACCACTGTACGTGGCGTTACGCATCTTTGGCGAAAAGCGCCGCGAGAGGCTAAAGCGTTTGGCTCCGGAAACGAGAGAAGCTGCAGAGGCTCTTTTGAACGAATGGGGCTTCGCGCCGGTCAGCGGAAAGACACGCAAGCCCGCGCGACGTAAGAAGAAGTCAGCATGACCACTTACCGCAAAATCGTCTCTTCCCGCCTCGGTCCCGTCGAGATGATCGTGGCCTTCGTTTCGGTCTCGTCCTCGATGAATTTGACGTAGTCCTTCGCTTCGCGCGGGAGGTCGTCGTAGGAGGTGATGCCGGCGGTGGAGGTGTTCCAGCCTTTGAACGTGCGGTATTCGGGCTGGTAGTCGTTGTGGGCGACGGCGAAGGCGGGGAAGGTGTTCCAGGTTTTGCCGCGGACGTTGTAGCCGGTGCAGACCCGGATCTCTTCGAACTCGTCGAGGACGTCGAGCTTGGTGACGGCGAGCTCGTCGAGGCCGTTGAGCATGGCCGCGGTGCGCAGGACGGGGAGGTCGAGCCAGCCGGTGCGGCGGGGGCGGCCGGTGACGGTGCCGAATTCGTTGCCCCTCTTGCGCAGATGCTCGCCGTGGGCGTCGTTGAGCTCCGTGGGAAAGGCGCCGCCGCCGACGCGGGTGGTGTAGGCCTTGGCCACGCCGAGGACGGTGTGGATGTGTTTGGGAGCGACGCCGAGGCCGGTGCAGACGCCGCCGACGACGGTGTTGGAGGAGGTGACGAACGGGTAGGTGCCGTGGTCGATGTCGAGCATCATGCCCTGCGCGCCTTCGAACATGACGCGTTTGCCGGCGCGGATGTGCTCGTTGATCCAAGTGACGCCGTTGGTGATGCGCGAGGCCAGGATCTCGCCGAAGCGCTGGTAGTCGTCGTAGAGCTTGGCCGGGTCGAAGGTCTCGCCGTGATAGACGTTGGAGAGGACGGCGTTGCGCTCGGCGCAGGTGAACTCGATCTTTTCCCGCAGGACTTCGGGGTCGACCAGGTCGGCCACGCGGATGCCGCAGCGGGCCATTTTCGTTTCGTACGCCGGCCCGATTCCTCGGCCGGTGGTTCCGATCTTTCCCGCGCCGGCGGCGGCTTCGCGGGCCAGGTCGAGGGCCTTGTGGTAGGGCAGGATGCAGTGCGCGGAATCGCTGACCAGGAGGTTGTCCCCGATCGTGACCCCGGCCTTGCGGAGGTTGTCGATCTCCTCGAGCAGCGCGGCCGGGTCGATGACCATGCCGTTGCCGAGGAGGCAGAGCTTGTCGGGATGGATGATGCCGGAGGGGATGAGCCGCAGGGCGAAGTGCTGATCGGCAAACTTCACCGTGTGGCCGGCGTTATGGCCGCCCTGATAGCGCGCCACCACGTCGAATGCCTCGCAGAGGAGGTCGACGATCTTGCCCTTGCCCTCGTCCCCCCACTGCGCCCCGATGACCGCAACGTTCTGAGCTTTGTCTCTCATGGACGCGGCGGAGACTAGCACAGCCGGGAGCAGGCGCAGAGGCGCATAGGCTCAGAGGCCCACCCGCCGCGCGGCGAACCCCTCTGAGCCCCTGAGCCTCTGTGCCTTTGAGCCTCCCCCGCGCCTTCGCACGCGACTTGCTCTATATTTCCCTAGACCGGAGGCCGCACATGGAGACCCAGAACATCACCGCCGTTCCCGAGGCGATCTACTCGCCGGCGCCCATCGCCGCGGAGCAGTTCGTGGAGGGGATCCGCCGGCTGTCCGAAGGGATCATCACCAAGCAGAAGATCTACGACTATCTGGTGGCGTACGAGATCCGCGCCGAGGACCTGGAGCGCTACAAGATGTGGCTCGAGGACCGGCACACGCGCAACAAGATCTTCCGCAACGACATGATCGAGGTGATGCTGATCTGCTGGCCGATCGGCGCCGTGACGCCGCTGCACACGCACAACGGACAGCTCGGCTGGATGACGATCATCGAAGGGAAGCTGATCGTCGAGAACTACAAGAAGACCGACTGCAACCGCCCCGAGAACCAGCAGGTGGTGGGCATGGACTGCCTGGCCGGCGCCACGCAGATCGACATGGAGCACCTCCACAACGAACTGGCCATCCCCGGCGGCCCGCTCAATACTGTCGATAAGACCCAGACCATCCACCGCATCCGCAACCTCGCCGAATGGAACGAGCGCTGCGTGAGCATGCACGTCTACTCCCGCCCCATCGACTCCTGCGTCGTCTTCGACATGGACGCGCAGAGGTGTTATCGGAGGGAGTTGAAGTACGACAACGAGTGAGACAGCTGCACAGCTCTAAAGCTGTATAGCTGTACAGCTGTGAAGCTGTGGGGCCCGCGCTATGATCCGCCCATGACACTCCTCGCCACACTTTCCGAAGAGCTCCACCAGATGTCCACCGCCGGCACGCTCAAGCGGGAGCTGGCGCTGAAGGGGCCGCAGGGGGCGGTGGTGGAGGTGGAGGGGTTGGGGGAGGTGATCATGCTCACCTCGAACAATTACCTCGGCTTGGCCAATCATCCGGCCATCGTGGAGGCGGCGGAGAAGGCGGAGCGCGATTACGGGTACGGGCTGGCGTCGGTGCGGTTCATCTGCGGGACGCAGACGATCCACCGCGATCTGGAGCTCAAGATCGCGGAGTTCCTCGGCACCGAGGACACGATCCTGTACGGCTCGTGCTGGAACGCCAACGAGGGGCTGTTCCAGACCGTGGCCACGGAGACGGACGCCATCATCTCCGATGAGCTCAACCACGCCTCCATCATCGACGGCGTGAGATTGTCGAAAGCCCGCAAGGAACGCTACAAGAACCGCGACCTGGACGACTTGCGCCGCGCGCTGGAAGCGACGAAAGACGCGCGCAACAAGCTGGTGGTGACGGACGGCGTGTTCTCGATGGAAGGCTCGCTGGCGCCGCTGCCGGAGATCATCGAGCTCACCCGCGAGTACGGCGCGTTCCTCGTCGTGGACGAGTCCCACGGCACCGGGGTCCTCGGCAAGACGGGACGCGGCACGCCGGAGGAGCAGGGCGTCTTCGGAAAGATCGACTGCTATACGTCGACGCTCGGCAAGGCGCTGGGCGGATCGCACGGCGGCTTCACCACCGGCCCCCGCGTGCTCGTCGACTACCTCCGCCAGAAATCGCGGCCGTATCTGTTTTCCAACACGCTGCCTCCGGCCGTGGTCATGGGCTCGATGGCGGCCATCGATCTCGTGCAGAACGACCACAGCTACGTCGACCGCCTGCGCGACAACACCCGCTACTTCCGCGAGCAACTGACCGCGCGCGGCGTGCGCGTGCGCGAAGGCATCAGCCCGATCGTGCCGATCATCATCGGCGACACCGCCAAAGCGATCTCCATGTCGCAGGAGCTGCTGAAGCGAGGCGTCTACGTCTCCGGCTTCGGCTTCCCGGTCGTCCCCCAGGGCGCCGCGCGCCTGCGCTGCCAGATCAGCGCCGCACACACGCGCGAACACCTCGACCGCGCCATTCAGGCGATCAGCGACGTGGCGTTGAACGCGTAAGACATCTCCGGCATCGCGAGAGCGCCCCTCATCCGCCTGCGGCACCTTCTCCCCATCGCGATGAGGCTGCGATGGGGAGAAGGCTACCTATTGTTGTCTCTCGCGATGGATAGGGTTAGGTAGCCTTCTCCCCTCCGTGAGGGGAGAAGGAGCCGAAGGCGGATGAGGGGTGCGTTCTCGCGATGAGTGTCATTACATCCTCATCCTCGCCACCGCCGCCAACCCCATCATCATCGCCAGCGCGAGCAGCGCCCATTCGGACATGGTCGGGATTGCTGCTCCCTGCGCGGGCGCCGAGGTGACGGGGATGGCGGGGGAGGTGCCGCTGTTGTTGCCGGGGGTGCCGTCGTCGGTGTCGGCGGTGACGGTGGCGGTGTTGGTGACGGTGCCGCTGGTGGCGGTGACGAGGGCTTGCAGGGAGATCGTGGCCGAGGCGCCGTTCAGCAGGGTGCCGAGGTTGCAGGTGAAGGGGTCGGTTCCGGAGCAGGTGCCCTGCGAGGGGTTCGCGGTGACGTACTGCAGGCCGGCCGGCAGGTTGTCGGACACGACGACGTTGGTGGCGGTGTCGGGGCCGTTGTTGGTGACGGTGATGGTGTAGGTGATGGTGCTTCCGTTCGGCGCCTGCGTGGCCGGCGTCGTCTTGGTGATGGAGAGATCGGCGGTGGCGATGACGATGGGTCCGGACGTGCCGCTCGAGTTTCCGGAGACGGGGTCGGAATCGCTGGTGGAGACGACGACGCCGTTGGCGACCGAGCCCGACGCGCTCGGCGCGATCGTGGTCACAAGCGTGAAGGTGGCCGTGGCGCCGTTGGCCAGCGGCCCGCCGAGGCAGGTGATCGTACCGGTCGCGCCCACCGCGGGCGTGGTGCAGGTGAACGACGCGGCGGGGGTGATCGACTGGAACAGCAGCGAGGCCGGCAGCGCGTCGTTGACGATGATGTCGCTGGCGGGGTTCGGGCCGTTGTTCGTCACCGCGATGGTGTAGGTGACGGTGTCGCCCGGTGCGGCGGTGGTGGTCTGCGTCGACTTCACGACGGAGAGGTCGGCGGTGCCGTTGCTTGGGACGGCCACTGGGGACGCGCTGCCGGAGTCGTTGCCGCTGTTGTCGTCTTCGGTGTCGCTCGTGGCGCCGGCGGTGTTGTTGATCGGGCCGACGGCGTTGGACGTGAGCTGCACGACGAGAGTGAAGACGACCGACGTACCGCTGGCCATCGATGGAGTGGTGCAGGTGATGGTGCCGTTCGCGCCGACCGCGGGGGTGGTGCAATTAAAGCCGGCCGGCACGTTGATGGATTGGAAGAGCAGGTCCGCCGCCAGCGTGTCCGTGACGACGACGTTCGCCGCCGCGTCGGGACCGTTGTTCGTGAGCGTGATCGTGTAGGCGATGCTCGCGCCGGGGGACGCGTCATCGGACGTCGTGAACTTCGTGATGCCGAGGTCGGCGATGACCGGGGCCAGGATCGTGGTGGTGACGGTGGCCGAGTCGTCGGAGGGATCGGTATCGGAAGCGCTGCTGCCTGCGGTGACGGTGTTGGTGACGCTGCCCGAGCTGGCGAACACGGTCACGACGACGGTGAAGTTGCTGGACGCACCGTTGGCGAACGACGCGTTCGAACAGTTGATCGCGCCGCTCGCGCCGACAGCCGGTGTCGTGCAACTCCAGCCGGCCGGTGTGGTCATCGACTGGAAGCCGACCGAGGGGGGCAGGGTCTGGTTGAACGTCGCGTTGGTGGCCGTCTCGGGACCGGCGTTCTGGATCGACTGCGTGTAGGTGATGGTGCCGCCCGGCGAGACGGGATCGGGTGAATCGGCGTTCGTCACCGACAGGTCCGCATTCGGTACGTCGTACGCGGTGGTGACGGTCACGGAGTTGTCGGGTCCGTCCGGGTCCGCCACGCTGCTCGACGTCGTGAACGCCTGCGTGATGTTGTGATCGCTGTTCGGATGAAGGTCGTCGCTGGCCTCGGTGACGACCGTGAATACGGCCACACCGCTGCTCGCGAACGAGGCGTTCGTGCAGTCGTATCCGGCCACGTTGAGCAGTGTTCCCGGAGCGGGCGGGGAACAGCTCCAGCCTCCGGGAGCGGAGAGGGAGACGAAACGCGTCTGGCCTCCGTTGCCGACGATGGTCATCCGAGCATTCGGCGCGGCGTCCGGTCCCTGATTCGTGACCGTGACGGTGTAGGTGATGTCGCCGTCCGGGCTCACCGGATCGGGCGAGTCGGTGGCGGTGATGTTCATGTCCGCGTCGGCAGTGGTGTACTGCGTGGTCACGCTCTGCGTGTTGTTCGAGTTGTCGGTCTCGTTGCTCGCTCCGGCATTGATGCCGAAGATCGTGCTGAAGGGCGTGTCGAGGATGCCGAAGTTCTCGTCGTTGGCCGAGAAGACGACCACGAACTGCTGCGTCTGCGGGGCCCACGTGGCGCGGCTGCAGGTGAAGGTCGCGTTCAGCGCGCCGGCGGACGGCAGCGTGCAGCTCCACCCGGCCGGAGCGGTGGCCGACTGAAACGCCAGCGACGAATTCGGAACGACGTTGAAATTGACGGCAGACGCCGAGTCGGGTCCGGCATTCGTCACGTCGATGGTGTAGGTGACGGTGCCGTCGGGGATGACGGGATCGGGAGAGTCGGTGGCGCTCACGGAGAGGTCGACCTGCGGGGTGTCGTAATTCGTCGTCACCGACAGGAAGTTGTTACCGCCGACCGGATCGGTGGTCACCCCCGAGGTGAAGAAGTTCGAGGTGACCGAGCCGTCGGGGAAGTTCAGCAGACTGGCCGGGACCGAGGCGATCACCGTGAACGTCGCCGTTGTAAAGGCTGGGAACGAGGGGTTGGTGCAGCTGGCGTTGTTCCCGATGTTGAAGCAGGTGAATCCTGCCGGACCCGACCCGGATACGTAGGCGAGGGACCCCGAGATGTTCATGTTCAACCCGCCGTTGACGGCCGGGTCAGGGCCGTTGTTGCGGACCTGGACCGTGTAGGTGATGTTGTTGCCCGGGATGACCGGATCGGGGGAATCGGTGGCGCTCAGCAACTCCTGATCCGCCGACTGGGCAAACATCGAAAACGTCACCAACAGGGAACAGACGAACAGTGTGCGAAGCATTCTCGCCATGAGATGAGCCTCTCCTCTGGCTTCTATCGCGCAAAGGAAATGGAATGTCCCTCAGCTACAATCGGGAAAGTTCCCTATGTCCCAGGTCACCGAGCTCCTTCGCGACTGGAGTGCCGGGCGGCAGGAAGCGCGTGACGAGCTTCTCCGCCTCGTGTACGACCCGTTGCGCGCCATCGCCGAGCGCCACCTCTACCGCGAGCGGGAAGGGCACACGCTGCAGCCGACGGCGCTCGTCCACGAGCTCTACCTGCGCCTCGTCGACCAGCGCAGCGTGGAGTGGAACGGCCGCATGCACTTCTTCGCCGTGGCCGCGCAGGTGATGCGGCGCATCCTGGTCGACCACGCCCGGCGCCGCAAGAGCGAGAAGCGCGGCGGCGGGGTCTCTCCGGTGACGATCGGCGCGGCGCTCGACGTGGCCTCGGTGGAGAATTTCGACGTGATCGCGCTCGATGACGCGCTGGAAGGGCTGGAGAAGGTCTTTCCCCAACAGGCCAAGCTCGTGGAGCTGCGGTTCTACGGCGGCCTCACCATCGACGAGACGGCCGGGGTCCTGGGCATCTCCGCGGCCACGGTGAGCCGCGAATGGACGATGGCGCGGGCCTGGCTGCGGCGCGCGCTGTCGCAGAGCGCGTCCACGTCATGACCGACACTTTCTGGGAGCAAGTGCGGACGCTCTTTCACGACGCGTCCGAACTCGATACCGCCGCCCGTGCGGAAGTGCTGGCCGGTGCCGACCCGCTCGTCCGTGCCGAGGTGGAATCGCTCCTGGCCGCGCACGACGAGCGGACACCGTTCCTCGAAGAATCGGTCTGGCAGCTCATCGACGCGCAGCAGGGCGAGCGCCTGGCCGGCTCGCTGATCGGACCGTACCGCATCGTGCGCCAGCTCGGCCGCGGCGGCATGGGCACGGTCTTTCTGGCCACCCGCGAAGACGAGGAGTTCGAGCAGCGCGTGGCCATCAAGCTGGTGCGCGGCGGCGAACGGCTCGTGCAGCGCTTCCGGCAGGAGCGGCAGATCCTGGCCTCGCTCGAGCATCCCAACATCGCCCACCTCCTCGACGGCGGCACGACGCCGGACGGCCTGCCGTACGTGGTCATGGAGTACGTCGACGGCATGCCCATCGACGCCTATTGCCGCACGTACGCGCTCTCGATCCCCGACAAGCTGCGGCTCTTTCTGCAGCTTTGCGATGCCGTCGAGCACGCCCATCGTTCGCTCATCATCCATCGCGACATCAAGCCCGCCAACGTGCTGGTCACTGTCGACGGTGTAGCCAAGCTGCTCGACTTCGGCATCGCCAAGCTCACTTCGACCAGCGGTCCCCTCGATGCCACGGCCACGCGCATCTGGACCCCGCAGTACGCCAGCCCGGAGCAGCTCCTCGGGCGCGTGGTGACCACGTCGACGGACGTCTACTCACTGGGCGTGCTGCTCTTCGAGCTGCTGGCCGAGCGCAAGCCGTTCGATGCGGACACGCGCTTGCCGAATTCCGAGGCGCCTCTTCCGAGCAGCGTGGCGCACGGCGCGGCCAACATCCGCGCGCTCCGCGGCGAGATCGACGACATCGTGCTGGCGGCGCTGGAAGTCGATCCGGCCCAGCGCTACGGCTCGGTCGAGAAGTTCGCGGAGGACGTGCGCCGCTACCTCAGCGGACACCCCATTGCCGCGCGGCGGTCGACGTTCGGATATCGCGCCTCGAAGTTCGTGCGTCGCAATCTGCTGGCCGTGGCCGCGGCCGTAGTCATCGTCGTCATCACCGCCGTGGCCTTCGCCGCCACGCTGCACCAGAAGCGGATCGCCGAGCGGCGCTTCGACGAAGTGCGCTCGCTGGCGCGCGCGGTCGTGTTCGAGCTGCACGATGCCATCGCCCCATTACCGGGATCGACGCCCGCGCGGGAGCTGCTCGTCCGCCGCGCGCTGGTCTATCTCGACAAACTCGCCGCCGAAGCCGAGGACAACACGCCGCTGCGCGTCGAGCTCGCGGGGGCGTACCTCAAGATCGGCGACGTGCAGGGTCTCCCGTACCAGGCCAACCTCGGCGACACAGCCGGCGCCTCCGTCAGCTACCGCAAGGCGCTGGCGATCGCGCAGACCGCGGCGGTCCAGGAGCCGGACGATCCGGAGATCCTCACCCTCGTCGCCGACGCGCACGACCGCGTCGGCTTCGTCGAGCAGCGCGCCCTGCGCTGGAAGGATGCCATCCAGCAGCACGAGGCGGCGCGGGCCATCCGCGAGAAACTGCCGCGCGACATCCGGCGCGACGTGGCCCTGGCGCAGACGTGGACCGCCATCGGCGACTGCCGCTACGTCGGCGCGAGCGTCATCCCGAAGTCGATGATCCTCGGCAGCGCGGAGCAGGCCTATCACACCGCCCTGGACACGCTGCGTGACGCAAAGCCGCCTGCCGAACTGCGCCGGAGCGTCCTGCAGGAGATCGGCCGCGCCAATCAGCGCCTGGGCGGGTTCTACTCCGGTCCGGTCGTGCACGATCTGGCCCGCTCGCTGCGGCACCACGACGCCGCCTTGCGCGCCCTCGGCGAGCGCGCCGCGCTCGACCCCTCCGATTCCGTGGCCCGGCGCAACTACGCCGATCAGTTCGCGATGAAAGCCACCGCCCAGAACCGTTCCGGCGACTGGAACGGCGCCATCGAATCGACCACCCAGGCGCTGGCCACATTCAAGGCACTCGCCGCCGGCGACCCCGACAACGTCGAAGCGCAGCACGACCTCGCCTTCGCCTACGGCGAGCGCGGCATCGCCCTCATGAGCCTGAAACGCTACGACGAAGCCAAAGCCGCCTTCCGCGAAACCGTCGCCATCCGAGAGCGCCTCATCGTCGCCGACCCCGAGAACCAGGAAGACCGGAGAGATTTGCGGCGCATTCAGGGCATGCTCTTCGAGACGGAGCAGATGCAGCGGGGCGGCTCTCGCCAAAAGCCAAGTTAGAATCTCCCCCGTCCCCGATGCCCATCCCGGCCCGTTACCTTTCCGCGTTCACTCCCTCCACGCTCAAGACGATCGAGACGCACGCCGCGCAGTTTCGGGTCAGCGACTCTTTGTTCTTTCGGAGCGCCTACACGGCCAATGTGATGGAGAACGAGCGGCGCAAGTTTGCGCCGGTGATCGTGTTCGATGCGGCGCGGGTGACGTCGTCGCGGTGTACGTGCTCGGCCAGGATGCGGCCGAACGATCTTTGCCGGCATCTGGCGGTGCTGGTCGATCGCATGGCTGGCGAGGACGGGATGCTGCCCTCGGAGAGGTTCGAGCAGAGCGTGTGGCGGGCCATCGCCTTTACCTCGTTCAGCGACGGGCGAGAGGTCCGCGCGGAGGAGGGTGATCCGCGCGAGCAGATGCTGCGGCGCTATGTCCTCACCGAGCAGGAGCAGGCGCTGCTCGGGCGCGGCTCGGGGTCGGCGCGCCTGCTGTTCGAGGCGTCGGCCTGGTATCGGTGGAGCAAGCAGATGTTTCTGCGCGGTGCCAATGGAGCGCGACTGGAGGTGCGCGATGCGGACGTTGCGCTGGTGTTAGAGGGCAGAGGGCAGAGCGCAGAGGGCAGAAGAGAAAGCACGACGAACGCAACAGGCGCGTCGGTTTCTCCTCTGCCCTCTGCCCTCTGCGCTCTGCCCTCTAGAGTGCCCCTCCCTCCCGCTGCGGTCGAGCATGTGATCTCGGCCGCGCCGGAGATCGTGACGTCCAGCGGCTTCGAGATCGCGCCGCAGTCTCTCGTGCCGTCGCTGCGCATCGAGATCACGCGCAATCGCGCCTTGCGTTTCACGCCGGTGCTCCTCGGCGGTGGCGGGGCGGTGCTCGACCGCGAGGCGCTGCCGAAGTTCGGGAAGTACTTCCTGGCCGGCAAACGCTTCGCGTCGCCGGAGGCCGCGACACCGATGTTCGTGGAACAGGGCGACCGGCCGCAGACGAGCCTCTTCGAGGTGCGCTCCAGCGCAGGGCTGCCGTACGACCGCGAGACCGTGATCGCCGAGAACGACGTCTTCGCGTTCGTGGAGCGCCATCGCCGTGAGCTGGCCGCGCTCCCCGAGGAGTTGGCGCCGGAGGCCGTGCGCAACGCCAGACCGGTTCGGCTCGACGGGGAGGTGACGTTCGACTTCGCCAGCCCGCACAAAGATTTTCTCGAGGTGGAGATCACCTTCGACGCCGGAACGGAGAGCATCACCGCCGCCGACATCGCCCGCGCGCGCCGCGACGGCGTGCGCGCCCTCATCCGCGGCAGCCTCTGGATCGACGTCACCGACCCGCAGTTCGCCTGGCTCGACGACGCTACGCTCGGTCCCGAGGGCCACATCCTGGTGACGAAGCTCGAGCTCCTGCGCATCCGCGGCTCGTTGCGCGGGAAACCGGTCTTCCGCGGCGATGCCTCGTGCGAGCGCGTCTTCCGGCTGTTCGACGAGATCCAGACCGACGTCGACGCGCCCTCGCCCGCGGCCTTCGGCATCGACCTGTACGGCTACCAGCAGACCGGCTATCAGTGGCTCTGGCTCCTGCAGCAGAACGGCTTCGGCGGCTTGCTCTGCGACGACATGGGTCTCGGCAAGACGCACCAAGCCATCGCGCTCATCCGGGCGCTGACGCACGTCGATCCTTCCCAGTCCGTGCTCGTGGTCTGTCCGACCTCGGTGATCGATCACTGGCGCGACAAGCTGGCGCGCTACATCCCCGATGCGCCGGTCACGCTCACGACCTACGGCCTGGTGCGCTCGCGCTTCGAGCAGTTCCGCGGAAAGCGCTTCGACCTGGTGGTGCTCGATGAGATGCAGACCATCAAGAACAGCGACACGGCCACGCACCAGGCCCTGCGCGGCATCGAGAAGCGCATCGCCGTGGGCCTGACCGGCACGCCGATCGAGAATCACGAAGGGGAGCTTCACGCCCTGCTCGACTTTGTCGTTCCCGGCTACCTGCCGAAACACGTCGATGACCGCACTGTGCTGCAGCGGCTGGTCCGGCCGTTCGTCCTGCGCCGCACGAAAGCGCAGGTGCTGACCCAGCTGCCGCCCAAGATCGTCGACAAGCGTTTCTGCGAGCTCACCAGCGAACAGCGCACGCTCTATCGGCGTGTGATCGAAGCGCGCGCCAGGCCGTTGCGCGCGAAGCTGCGCGCGGGCGAGACCGTCTCGTACGTCCACATCTTCGCCGCGCTCAATTACCTCAAGCAGATCTGCAACCATCCCGCATCGGCAGGAGGAGGCTTCGGCGGCGAGGCCACGTCCGGGAAGTGGGAGCTGTTTCTCGAACTGCTCGACGAATGCATGGCCAGCGGGCTCAAGGTCGTGGTCTTCAGCCAGTACCTGCAGATGCTCGGCTTGATCGAGGACCATCTCTTCCGCAGCGACATCGGCTACGCCTCGATCAAGGGGTCGACGCGCGAGCGCGGCGCCGAGGTGGCGCGGTTCCGCGACGATCCCGACTGCCGCGTCTTTTCCGCCAGCCTCCGCGCCGGCGGGTTGGGCATCGATCTCACCAGCGCCTCGGTGGTCATTCACTACGACCGCTGGTGGAATCAGGCGCGCGAGGACCAGGCCACCGACCGCGTGCACCGGCTAGGCCAGAGCAAAGGCGTGCAGGTGCTCAAGCTGATCACGCGCAACACGATCGAAGAGAAGATTGACGCTTTGATCACGCGGAAGGGACTTTTGGCGACCGAGCTCGTCCAGACGGACGATCCGTCGCTGGTCAAGCAATTCACGCGCGATGAGCTTGACGAATTATTGAGTGAGGCGTGACGCAGCGCACAAGCCCTCGATTCCCCTCTGCTTAAAGTACGCGCCACACATAAGTTCCGCTTTGGCTGGCCCGACTCCTTCGGGCCGCCCGAAAACAATCCGGAGGCGTAATGCGGAGAATCCTTGTCCCTGTGTTGTTGCTATTGATCGCCTCGAGCGCGTTCGCCGGCTCGATCACGTCCCTCGATCCCTCGTCCATCAACGTGAACAGTGGTGAGTACTTCATCACCGCCTACGGGACCAATCCCGGCAACACACTGGTCTTCGACGGACCGGCCGGCCATTTCGAGCGCGAAGTCAACGCCATCTTCTCCGACCGCGTCGTCGGCTGGGTCCCGGAGGCCATCGTCGCCAAGTCCGGAACCTACGCGCTGAAAGTGCGCGCCGCCAACGGCGCCGAGACCAACAGCCTCAACTTCACGGTGGTCGGGTTCAAGTTCCCGCTGGTGTTGTTCGTCCCCGAAGTGCTGATCGTCCAGCCCAAGACCCGCGAGGGCGCGTTCGTGAAGTTCGACGTCTATCCCTTCGGCGGCGAGGACCCCAATCCGGTCGTCGAATGCAACTACAAGTCGGGCGACTTCTTCAAGATGGGGGTCACCAAGGTCACCTGCGTGGCCACGAACAGCTTGAAAGAACGCGCGGAAGCGCAGTTCGACATCAACGTGGCCGACCGGATCGGACCCATCGTGACCGTCCCGGAGCGCATCCGCGTCCCGGCGCGCTCGAACGAGGGCGCGGTCGTCGAATTCGAAGCCAAGGCCTTTGACGAGATCTGGGGCGACATGCCGGTCGACTGCTCGCCGAAATCGGGCTCGATGTTCCGCATCGGCGAGACCACCGTGGCTTGTTCTTCCGTCGATCTCGACAACAACCTGGGCGGCTCCGCCTTTGTCGTCGAAGTCGTCGGGGAGAACGGCACGCCCAAGCCGCTGGAGCTGATCCTGCCGAAGGAGCCGGTCTTCGCCGAGGCCAAAGACCCGCGCGGCGCGGAAGTCTCGTACGAAGTGAAGGTGGAGGGATCGGAAGACCCGAACCCCGTCATCAACTGCACGCCCAAGAGCGGCTCGCTCTTCCCGCTCGGTTTGACCACCGTGCAGTGTGACGTGCTGGACAAATACGGCGCCTGGGCTCAGGGAAGCTTCGAAGTGCAGGTTCTCGACGTGAAGGCGCCGGAGATCCGCTACGTCAAGGTCTCGCCCGAGAAAATCGCGGAGGACGGCCGCATGTGGCCGGTCACGGTCGAAGCCGAAGCGGTCGACGATCTCGACCTCCAGCCGGTATGCGCGATCACCGCCGTCACCGCCAACGAAGTCATCGACGTCGGCGACGAAGAGAAGCCCGAGTACCAGTACGCGATCACCGGACCGCTCAAAGCCGAGCTGCGAGGCAAGTCCACCAAAACCACGCGTGTCTACAACGTCTGGGTCGGCTGCTCCGACTTCTTCGGCAACTCCACCCCGGCCGTCGTGCAGGTCCTGGTCACGAAAGACCTGGGCTCCCTGTCGGTGCCCGGTCCCACCCGCCGGCGCGCCGGCGGCAAACCGTAACGTTCACTCACGCAACACGCGAAAGGCCGGGCGCAAGCCCGGCCTTTTTGCGTCCACGCTACGGCAACGGCACCCGCAAATCGATCCCCGTCGCCCAGGGCACCACCAAAAACATCAACACCGTGATCACGATCGCCGCGGCAATATCCAGCAGCAGGCCGCTGCGCGCCATCGCCTTCACGCGGATGAATCCCGTGGCGTAGACGATCGTGTTCGGCGCCGTGGCCACCGGCAGCATGAAGCCGGACGACGCCGCCAGCACGGCCGGGATCATTAGAAAATAGGGATGCACGCCGATCGAGGTGGCCATGGCCGCCGCCACCGGCATCATGGCCGTGGCCGTGGCCACGTTCGAGGCCACCTCGGAGAGCAGCGTCACCACGACACACAGCATCACGATCATCACGATCGGGTGCCAGCCGCCCACGAAGGATAGCCGCGCGCCCGCCCATTTCGAGAAGCCGCTCGTCTCCAGCGCGTCGGCCAGGGCGAAGCCGCCGCCGAAGAGGATCAGCACATCCCAGGGGATGCGCGAGAACTCCTCCCACTCCAGCAGGCGCTTCCCGTCGCCCGCGGGCAGGAGGAAGGCCAGGATGGCCATCATCACCGCCACCGTAGCGTCGTTGACCAGCTTCGCTTTGGGCAGCAGGTTCGACCAGCCCGGAATCGTCAGCGCCCCGAGGTTGATGTCCGCGCGGAAAATCCAGAGCAGAGCCGTGGCGATGCAGAGCGCCAGCGTCGTTTTCTCCGCGCGGGAGAGCCGTCCCGGCTGTTCCAGTCCCAATGACTCCAGCGGGATGGCCGCCCCTTTCGGCACGCGCGCCGACACGACCACGATCAGCCAGCAGACCGGCACGAGCACGATCAGATAGGCCACGCCGAAGACCATCCACTCGGCGAACGTCACCGTCTTGGCGGTCGGAAAGAGCTCGCGCGCGGCGCCGAGAAAGATCAAGTTGGTCGGCGTACCGATCGGCGTGCCGATCCCGCCGAGGGAAGCCGCGTAGGCCACCCCGAGCAGCGTCGCTTCCGCAGTGCGCGCTTCCTTCCCCAGACCGCCCACGATGGCCACCGCGATCGGCGTCATCATCAGCGTCGTGGCCGTATTCGAGATCCACATCGAGAGAAACGCCGTCACCAGAATCACGGCGAACACGATGCGACGCGGCTCTGTCCCCACGCGGCTCAACGCGAAAAACGCCAGCCGTTTGTGAAGTCCCCAGCGCTCGAATGTCGCCGCCACCAGGAACCCGCCCATGAACAGGAAGACGGCCGAGTTCGCGTACGGCGCCGCCGCCTTCTCCGCGCTGCTGATCCCCGCCAGCGGAAACGCCACCAGCGGAATCAGCGCCGTCATCCCCATCGGCACCGCCTCAGTGAGCCACAACAGCGCCATGAGCAAACCGACCGCCGACGTAAACCGCACCGCTTGCGTGAACTCGGCGTCCGCCGGCACCAGCAGCAAGAGCGCCGCCGCGCCCGCACACAACGCGACCTTCCGGAGGGAGATGGACAAGCTCGAAGTTTATCCTGAGCGGGGTGGTAGGGCGGGCGGGAGCGAAGGATCTATGGAGCAGCCTACCTAACTCGTGTTTCATCGACGGAGGCATGGTCCGCGTAGGCTGCTCCATTGATTCTTCGCTCCCACCCAGCCACCGCCCTCGCTCAGAATTGGCGAGAAGCAAGTAACCGGTTACCATCCCACAACAGAGAGTCGTCCCCCATCGTGCAAACAACCGAAACTCCATCCACGCGCGGATCCATCGATCTGCGCGAAGGAATCGAAGCATTCCTCCGCTTCGCCAAGGGCCGTGTCTGGAGCGAGGCCTCCCGGCGCGACAAGATGCAGGCCGTAGCCGCCGCGGTGCGCCGGCCCGCGCTCGATGCCATGCGCGAGAGCGAGCGCCGCTATCGCGTGCAGGACTCCAAGCGGCTCTATTACCTCTCCATGGAGTTCCTGATGGGCCGGGCCCTCGGGAACAATCTGACGAACCTCGGCGTGTACGACGCCGCGCGCGAAGTTCTCGCGGACCTGGGCGACGATCTCGAGGAGTTGGAGGCGCTCGAGCACGACGCGGCCCTCGGCAATGGCGGTCTGGGCCGGCTGGCGGCGTGCTTCCTCGATTCGCTGGCCACGCTCGATCTGCCGGGCTTCGGCTACGGCATCAACTACGAGTTCGGCCTCTTCCGCCAGACCTTCGTCAACGGCTACCAGCACGAGCAGCCCGATCACTGGATGGACGGCGGCTCGCCGTGGCTCATCGAGCGTCCCGACGAAGCGGTGATGATTCCCGTCTACGGCACCATCGCCCACACCACCGCCGGCAGCGGCCTCTACGTGCCCAAGTGGGTCGACTACAAAATCATCGTCGGCGTCCCGCACGACATGCCCATCGTCGGGTACGGCGGGCGCACCGTGAACGTGCTGCGCCTCTTTTCCGCGCGGGCCTCGGATCAGTTCGATATCGGCATCTTCAATTCCGGCGATTACATCCGAGCCGTGCACGAGAAGATCACCGGCGAGTCGATCTCCAAGGTGCTCTATCCCTCGGACGTCGTGGCCGCGGGCAAAGAGCTGCGGCTGCTGCAGGAGTACTTCCTGGTGGCCTGCTCCGCGCGCGACATCATCAAGCGCTTCCGCGAGACGCGCGAAACGCTGCGCGACTTTGCCGCCAAAACCGCCATCCAGATGAACGACACGCATCCCGCGCTCACCGTCGCGGAGCTGATGCGCACGTTCGTCGACGAAGAGGGCATGCCGTGGGAAGAGGCCTGGGCCCTCACCGTGGCCACGTGCGGCTACACCAACCACACGCTCCTGCCGGAAGCGCTGGAGCGGTGGTCTTACGACCTCCTGGCGCGCGTCCTGCCGCGGCACCTGCAGATCATCCAGGAGATCAACCGCCGCCTGCTCGCGGACGTGGAGCGCCGCTTCCCCGGCGACCAGATGATGCTGCACAACGTGGCCATCGTCGCCGACGGCGAAGTGCGTATGGCCAACCTGGCCATGGCCGGCAGCCACTCCGTCAACGGCGTGGCCGAGCTGCATTCGAAGCTCGTCACCACCACCCTTGCCCCCGACTTCCACCGCCTGCATCCCGAGCGCTTCAACAACAAGACCAACGGCGTCACCCCGCGAAGGTGGCTGCTGCACGCCAACCGGCCGCTGGCGGCGCTCATCAACAAGACCATCGGCACCGGCTGGGAGACCGACCTCGATCGCCTGCGCGAGTTGGAGCTGTTCGCCGATGACGCCGCGCTATTGGAACAGCTCGACCGCGTGAAGCGCCGCAACAAAATCGTGCTGGCCGGGCTCACCAAGGAACTGACCGGCGTAGCCATCGACCCGCAGTCGATGTACGACGTGCAGATCAAGCGCATCCACGAATACAAGCGGCAGCTGCTCAACACCCTGCACGTCATCCACCGCTACTGGTCGATCGTCGAAGACGGCATCGTGCCCGACCAGCCGCGCACCGTCCTCTTCGCCGGCAAAGCCGCCCCGGGCTACTGGATGGCCAAGCTCATCATCAAGCTCATTCACTCCGTGGCCGAAGTCGTCAACGCCGATCCGCGATCGCGCCAGCACCTGCGCGTCGTCTACCTGCCCGACTACCGCGTCACGCTGGCCGAAGCCATCATCCCCGCCGCCGAGCTCTCCGAACAGATCTCGACGGCCGGAAAAGAAGCCTCGGGCACCGGCAACATGAAACTCGCCCTCAACGGCGCCCTCACCATCGGCACCCTCGACGGCGCCAACATCGAGATCCGCGACGAAGTCGGCGACGACAACATCTTCATCTTCGGCCTGCGCGCCGACCAGGTCGCCGCCGAGCTAGCCCACTACGACCCCCAGCGCTACCTGCACGAAAACCGCTGGATGAACCGAACTGTCGACTCCATTGCCGCCGGCCACTTCTCCCGCGGCGACAAAGACATCTTCCGCCCCATCATCGCCAAACTCCTCTCCACCCGCGACGAATACGTCCACCTCGCCGACCTCACCGAATACGTCGACCGCCAAAGAGAAGTCGACACCCTCTACCGCGACCGCCAAGCCTGGAACCGCAAATCCCTCCTCAACATCGCCAGAATGGGCAAGTTCTCCTCGGATCGGACCGTGGCTGAATATGCGAGGGAGATTTGGAAGATCCGGCCGGCGGTGATTGGGAACTACACGCACGGGGTGGAGTAGATCGACGGCTGAGAGCCATGGACTCGCGCGACACATGGGGGCTCACCTTTGCGGTTGTGGTATTTCTCCTACTGGGTCCGCCCCGACAGTGGCGCCTAATTTAAAAGGGTTAATTGTGCTGAAGGATACGTCACCCAAGTCGCCGGAATGGCTACCGAATGCCGAACAGGCAATGGTTCCACAATCGAAAATTTGTGACTATCTGCTTTCGCCAAATCATCCAATTGGCCGCTTCAAGGCGGCATTCTTCAGTGCGTTTGGCTACACTGTCGAAGATTGGCAACGATTGCAGACGGATTTGCTGCAAATCGCCCGGTCCGGTATCGCTAAGGCAGGACAAGAGAGCCCTTACGGCCAAAAGTACGAAGTCCGTGGTACGCTTGTGGGGCCTTCGGGACGGCGAACTGGTCTCGTAACTGTATGGATCATTCTCGACGGTGAGACGTATCCGCAATTTGTGACCGCATTTCCGGGAGAGTAGTTGTGAGCTACAAGGAACTCGATACCGTGGTCTTGAATCGCGAACTTCCTGAACAAGGACTTCGACGAGGAGATCTTGGCGCAGTGGTGCAGGTGTACAGCTCTGAAGGACTTGAGGTGGAGTTCGTCACCGCGTCGGGTCGTACGCAAGCTCTCGTCACACTCGATGTTCGCGATGTGCGGCCAGTTAGCGATCAAGATCTCTTGTCTGTTCGTACTCTAACTCGCGGCGCGGCGTAACTTCACGCTGAAGCTGCCGCGCCCGGCGCTTCGTCCGACAGCAGTAGGCGCTGCGGCCCTTCTCACCTTCCGCGTCGACACGGGGGTAGAGTAGGGGGCGCCGCCGGACAGGACGCGCCGATGCCTCGAGCCTTTCGCTTCATTCTTGTGTTTGCGTGTGTCACTTCGTTTGCGTGTGACCGCGCATACGACGCGTCAAGAGTCGATCGGTCGCTTGCCGAGCTCCGGCGACCCTATCGACGGGTCGACGCGTCGGTTTTTACGGACGGGGGCAGTGTCGGCATTTCCATCGTGGACGCAGCAGGCCGCTCGAGGTTCTTCTTTGTTGCCGCGAGAATCGAAGACGCCGAGCCGTATGCCCGGATCTTCGTCGGAGGCATTCCAGAGGAAGGCCGGGACGTCCCCGAGCTTGTCGATCCCGAGCCCACAAAACTGATGCTGGTGCGAGTCCTGCGGGCAAAGAACGGCCGGAGCCATGAAGAAGACATGGCGTTGGCCGCGCTCAGTGGACGTGCGCTTGATTCCGCCCGGGCGGTGATTCATGGACTGGTGAATCCGGACTGAAGGCAGTTGATTTTTTGCGCGGCGCCGCGTTTCCCGGCCACGATTTGCTTCTCCCCGGGTATCCTCTTCTCGTCATGGAGCCTCGCGCATGGAACTGACTCCCGGCGTCGTCATCTTCGCGGTGGTCGCGGCGGCGGTGATCTTCGTGCTGGTTCGCTTGGGGTTTCGCCACGAGGCGGCCGCGCCCGTGGACATTCTCCACACTCCCGCCAGAAGCAGCGCGATGGCGGGCAGAGAGGAGCGCGAGAGCCATCCGCTCGTGAACTGGTTGCTCGACCGCGCGTTCGAACAGACGGGTGTGAAGGTGGCCAATGACGCCCTCGCCCGCAAGCGCATCGTCGAGGCGGCCGTGAAAGCGGCGGAAGATCTCCGGAACGGCGGTTCGGCCACGATTTCCCTCCCGTTCCTGACCGCCGACGCGCGAGGTCCCAAGCACTTCAGCGTCCGATTCAAACGCAAGCACGACTCGACGTTCGAACTGCAGCGCTGACGGTCGGCTAATGCCCCACGCTCCGCCGTCGCGATGATCCCTTCGAGACCAGGAAATCCGAGCGCATCATGACGATGGTGTACGGGTTCCACGTCGACAGCGTGTAGTAGATCGAAAGTGTGCGGCCGGCCACGCGCGTGAAGCGCTCGATCATGTACGGCGCATAGGGACCGCCCGGCGTCGTGACCGGATCATTGGGGCCGATCGTCGGTCCGGTCAGACGGTCGCTCGGTGAGATGCGCGGGTCGTGAATGAACGTTCCCGCCGCGCCGTCGCGGGTGGGATTGAACATGAGCTGCGGTCGCTGCCACGGTCCCCATGGCTCACTGGCATACGTGAAGTAAAACCCTCGGGTCTCCCCTGAGCCGCGGCCGCTGTCGTACGTCATCAGCCAGAGGCGGAGCTCGTTCGAGTAGATCACCGACACGTTGCCGATGCCCGGCGTGTGGTCCGGTACGTTCAGCGGATTGTCCAGGACGACCGGCACGGCATCCGCTTCGGAGGTGCTCCATGCCGGCTGCCCGTTCACGAGTCCGGTGAAGTAACGCGTTCCCTGCCCGCTCTCGAAATCAGCCGCTCCGACGACGGAAAGGTATACATCGCTGCCCCGATAGGCGCCCAGACCGAAGATGTACACGTCGCTTCCGGACTGGCGGAGCGCGGTCGTGACGAATTTCCCAATCGGCCGCGAAGAAATCGTCCGCAGGACGGTAAAGCGGCGGGCAGCCTCATCGAACCGCGTCAGCACCGAATACTCATGGATGTTCGGGTCGGGGAGCTTGATGTCCGCTCCGGTGTTCACGGCGATGTACGTCGACCCGTTGAGCCGGATTCCCGCGTGGGGCACCTCGCCCGCACCCATTCTCACGCCGGGGATGCGCACGAAGTACGGCGAGCCGTCATTGTTCGTGAAGAAGTCCAGGAACAAGCCGTTGGCCGGATCGGTGCTGACGCTCGAGGCCATCGTGTCACTGGCGAGGTAGTTCTCGGAGGGTGACGGACTGATGGTGTCGCCGAACAGGAACATGAGCCGGCCGTTCGATTCGAACGACGCGCCGAGGTCGGTGCCGAGGACTCTGGCGCGCATGGCCGTCTGGCTGGTGGTGGGGAGGCATTGTCCCGTCTGCGCCTGGGCCGTGTAATCGCAGTCGCCGATCATCTGGTCCACTTTCGTCGTCGAACCCGGGATCCAAGTGAGAGTGGTTGCGTGCGCCGCGACGGCGAATGCCGCCCCCAGAATGGTCAAGGCCGTTCTCATGTGCGATCAGACTGCCGGATCGTTCTTCTGTTTACGAGGCGAGCTGGGCGTACACGGGGCCTGCGGGGCGAGTGAACCGCGGCGTTGTCGCGCCGGGTGCTACAGTTCGATGCGCCGTGCCATGAACGACCAGCAGATCGGCGCTCTGATCGCCGTCATCGGCCTGATGAGCCAGCTCGCCGGCTCCGTGCTTTTGGTGGGCCTCTTCGCGGCTCTGCTCCGCAGCCACCCGCGTCCACAGCCGTACTTCCGGCAGTGGACGCTGGGCTGGGTGGCACTGGTGGTGGCGCTGTGCGGCGTGGGAATCCAGTACGCGTTCCCGGACTGGATGGCCGCCGAGCCGCTCGCGCCCCGCGCGGCGAACCTGGTCTACCAGACCGGAAAGCTCCTCTTCATCGCTTGCCTGCTTGCCGGCACGTTGAACTTCGTGCGCGGGAACCAACCTCGTGTCTTCATGCGCTGGGCGGTTCCCGCGGCTCTCGTCTACGCGCTGGTCAGCACGGCTCTCTCGGGGCCGTTCCTGAACGCCGTGATGGTTTTCCAGACGCCGCTGCTGGTGGCGCCGTTCCTCGTCTGTGGCTGGCTCCTGCTCCGATTCTCGAGATCGCGCGCGACGCTCGGGAGCCGCACGACCGGTGTGGTGTTTCTGGGCGTGGCGGCGCTCTGGATCCTCTACGCAATCGGCTTTGCGGTGGAGGGGTTCCAGCCATCGCTGCCTCCGCACGGGCCGCTTTACTACCTCCTGCTGTACAACAGCTTCTGCGACCTGATCCTGCAGATGCTGCTCGGATACGGAATGGTGGTGCTGCTGCTGGAGGACGTCAGCCGCGAGAGCGAAGACGCGCGGCATCAGCTGGCGCTGGCGCACGACCGCCTCAAACAGGTCTCGCTGTACGACCCGCTGACCGGCGCTCTCAATCGGCGGGCCTATGACGAGGGCGCCGGCCTGGAGTCACTCGGCGGCAGGTTCGGGACGGCACTCATGCTGGACATGGACAATCTCAAGGTGGTGAACGACACCGGAGGGCACGCCGCGGGCGACGAATTGCTGCGGCGTCTGGCGGAGACACTGCGCCGCTGTGCCCGGCCCCTGGACCGGGTGTATCGGTGGGGGGGGTGACGAGTTCCTCCTGATCTTTCCCGCAGCGCCTCCGGAGGAGGTCGTCCCGAGCGTGCGAGAGGCGCTCCGGGCCGTGCCGGAGTTGGAGGCGAGCCTGGGCGCCGCGCGGTTCTCGGGAACCGAGGACCTGCCGGCGGCGATCAAGCACGCAGATCGAGCGATGTACGAGGAAAAGGCGCGGAATCGGGTGGCTCGGGCGGGGGCAGGTCTCACCGCGGTACCCGGATGATTCCGCGGTATGGCGAGACGGGGCCGAACACCGGCCGCTCCGCTGGCCGAACCGCCTGGTCATGGTCCTGGCCGTCCGGCAGATCGGATTCGGCCCTGGCGTGGCGTGCCTCGTCGCCATCGGCGGTTCTGTTTCGCTCGGGCTCATGTACCGCGATTAGATGATGCGCCGTCGCGGTCCGCGTTATCATTTCCCCGGTCCAAGCGAGGGAGGTCTCCATGAACAGACAGTCGCGTAGCTCTGTCGTCTCGATCCTCGTTGCGCTCTTCTTCGCCGTTCACACGCACGCCGCGCTCAGCACAGCCACACCCGACGAGGTTGCACGCGTTCGTTCCTTCGCCGCGCGTAAGAGTGAAGCGGCGAAGTCGCTCTCCGCGCTCGACGTCGTTCCGCTGGACGCCTGTACGCCGAAACCGATCTCGCCGCCGGCGTCGATCTCCGGCAGCATCTCGACCGCCTCGTGTTACGACTCGGTCATCAATGGATATGAGGACATCTACGATCTTCCGGGCGTTGCCGGCCAAACCATCACCATCGACCTTTCATCGACGAGCTTCAATGTCTTCCTCTGGATGGAGGGTGCACCGGTCGACATCATCTCGTTCCTGTCGAGCGGCGTGAGCCGGCAGAGAATCGTCTACACGTTTCCGACGACCAAAACCTACAAACTCGAAGCCGAGACCCTCTACGGTCCCGGCGACGGACAGCCTTACACCGGACCGTACACGCTGCTCATCACCGGTGGGGGATCCTGTATTCCGAACAGCACCACGATGTGCCTCAACAACGAGCGTTTCGCCGTTTCGGCGACGTACAACACCGGCTCGTCGAACGGAACGGCGTCGGCGGTGAAGCTCACCTCGGACAGCGGCTACCTGACGTTCTTCAATGCCAGCAACGTCGAAGTGGTCATCAAGGTGCTCGATGCGTGCGGATTGAACTCGCGATACTGGGTCTTCGCCGGCGGCCTCACGAACGTGAATACCGTGATTACGGTGCGCGATACGAAGACCGGCACCGTACGAACGTACACGAACCCGGCAAACACGCCGTTTCAGGCCATTCAGGACACCGCCGCACTCCCGGTCTGTCCGTAACGCGTGAGGCAATCACCTATTGTGAGGCCCGGCAGGATGGTAATCTGCCGGGATGCCCATTCGTCGCCTCGCGCTCGCACTCTGTCTGCTCGCCTCTCTGAATGCCTTTAGCGCTGATGTCGCCGCACTGGCGGAGTTGTATGACAAGCCCACGCTTGGCCCGGGCAAGAGTGTCAGCAACCTCCCGATTCGCATCGGGAGTCTGGAGCTGATGCTGACCAGCGGTGCATTGGCGCCGGTGACGGCCGGAACCGATCCGATCGGAGTCTTTTTCACCGGGAAGGGGACGTTTGCCTATAAGACCAAAGATCCGATCGAGCATTCGCTGGCGCAGTTCGAGGCCAAGAAGGTCGATCGCACGGCCACGCTCGCGGGCGATGTGCTCACCATCAGCGGGGCGTTCGAGCGGGTCTATATCCGCGCGGGCGGGATCGAGCTGCCGGTGGCACCGGCCGACGCCGGCCCCTATGGCGCAAGCCTGGAGTTTCAGAAGCACCGCGATGAGTTCCGCAACGTGCTGTGGGAGCCGCCGTCGCATCTGCTGCTCCGCCAGCGACTGGACGCTCCGACGGCGCAGGTGGCCGTCGTCGAGATCGGCGGCAAGGACAATCAGGGCTACATCCTCGACACTATCGAAGACCGGGAAGAGCGCTTTCTGGCGCTCATCACCCGCAGCGGCTTTTCCCACATTCCGGAGCTGCGCGGGGCTTTGTTTCCCGTGAAGATCTCGGAGCAGCCCGTAGGCCGCGCGCGGCCGGCGTTCCAGCAGCCGCGCTATCTGCTGGTCGATCTCAACTACACCCTGGTGGCCGGAGAGAAGGCTGCCATGAAGTTGTCGGTCGAGGAGGCGGTGGTGCCGCGCGTTTCCGCGCAGAGCGTTTTTCGCTTCAATCTCCTGACGGGCAAGCGCGATGGGACGGGCGCGTTGCGGCCGATGGTGATCGACGCGGTGACCGACGCGGCCGGGAAGCCGCTGACGTTCCACTTCGAGCGCGGCAGCCTGCTCGTCGGGCTGCCGGCCAAAGCACCGGCGGAGGCGCCGGTCGTGATCAAGTTTGCGCTGTCCGGCGACCTTCTCATCCGCCCGAACAACGACAGCTTCTGGCAGCTGGGCACGGAGGAGTGGTTCCCGCAGCCGGATCTCAATGGGCAGTACTACACCATTCATTCGATCGTGAAGGTCAGGAAGCCGTGGGTGGCCTTCGCCTCGGGCGAGACCATCAAGCGCTCGGAAGAGGGCGACTACAACGTCTTCGAGAACGGCTTCGACAAGCCGCTGCAGTACGCCGTCGTCCACGCCGGCAAGTACACGGTGCACGAAGAAAAGTTCGAGGGACTGACCGTCCGCGTGGCGCCGTATGCCGGCATCAATGACGCGCAGGTCGGTCAACTGGCCCGCCTGGCCTACAAGATCATCAAGTTCTACGAGCCCTGGCTCGGGCCGTTTCCCTTCAAGGAGTACAACATCATCGAGCTGAACGATCTGGGCTGGGGCCAGGCCCCTCCGGGGATGCTGTTCATCACGAAAGAGGCGTTCAATCCGCTGATCACCGCGGAGAACCGCTTCTATTCGAACGGCGTCAATCAGCGTTTCGCGCACGAGATCGCACACCAGTACTGGGGCATCGTCGTGAAGATGGGCAGTGAAGAGGAGCAGTGGCTGACGGAAGCGTTCGCCGAATTCTGTTCCGCCCTCGTGGTCAAGGAGATCCAGGGCCAGCGCGGGTACGACTCGCTGGAGGCACACTGGCGCGCGGATGCCAAAGACGGCGGAACGTTCGCACCGATCGCGCTCGCCAACCGCATCGAGATCCCCGGCGATCCGTACGTCGCCTTCGAGCACTACTTCGACCTGGTCTACAACAAGGGTGCCTACGTGCTGGCCGTGCTGCGCAAGCAGCTCGGCGATCCGAAGTTCTTCTCCTGGCTGCGCAACGTGCAGGGGCAGCACCAGTGGCGTTTCCTCACCACCAACGACGCCGCCAAGCTCCTCGGCCGCATCGACGCCGGCACCGACCACCAGCCCTTCTTCGATCGTTACATCTGGGGAACGGAGATGCCGGTCATGCCGAAGTGACGGCGAGGAGAGTCTTAGAATCGTACAGTTGTAGAGCCTTAGAGGAGGTAGGGCCGCTTTCTTTGCGACTCTGAGACCGCGTCTCCGTTACCCATGAACGACCAGCAGATCGGCGCTCTGATCGCCGTCATCGGCCTGATGAGCCAGCTCGCCGGCTCCATGCTTTTGGTGGGCCTCTTCGTGGCTCTGCTCCGCACCTGGATGATCGTTCCCGCCAGCTGAGGTTACGCGGCCGTTGACGTACGCTCTCGCAGCGAGAATGAGAGTCACATTCATCGTTCTGTCGGCGCTGCTGATCGCGGTCGGCAGCGTCATGGCTCTTGTCGGCACCGTCGGTATGGTCGATCCGGCGGGAACCAAGCTGGCCGACGACTCTGATCCGTTCGGCACTCCGGCGCCGCGTTGGGAGGCCGCGATCATCGGCGCGTTGGGCGTTGCGCTCGTCAGTGTTGGGATCCTCCTCGCGGTAAAGCGCGCACCCAAGGCGTGACCACGGCGCCACATGACTAGCCTCGTCACAAGATGGAACCGCAAATCCCTCATCAACATCGCAAGAATGGGCAAGTGCAGCGAATACACATGACGACGAAAGGCACGCTGTTGCGACGCGGTCTGATCGGCGAGGGTAGTTCTTGCGTCGGTCCTGAGTGTCAGCGCCGCGACCTCACCCAGCTCCGACGAGCTCCGACGGTGGATTGAGAGGGATCGGCCGAGCAACGTCGCGATTGCGGACATCGGCTTTCAGGATGAAACCGTAACGGTCGAGGGGACGTCGGTGAGCCCCCATGCCATCGCGAACTTTGTCGAGAACATCAAGGCGGACCGGCGCTTTACTCTTCCGGAGAACATTTCCATCCGGGAGCAACCCGATACGACACCCAGGACTTACGAATACAGGTTCACCTTTCGGCTCCGCGCTGACTGAGCATTTCCATCGGCCACGATTTGCTTCCGCGCGGTATCCTCTTCTCCTCATGGAGCCTTGCACGTGGCGCTGACTCCCGGCGTCATCATCCTGGCGGTTGTCGCGGTGGCGGTGATCTTCGTGCTGGTTCGCTGGGGACGTCGCCACGAAGCGGCCGCGCCCGTGGATGTTCCCCATGCTCACTCCGGACGCTCGCTTCAAACTTCCGTCGTCCCAGTGGAAGGAAGCGGAGACCAGGATCATCGCTCTTCGCCGCGGCCAGCTGCTGAGTGTCAGGTCCGCGTTGTTCTGGACTTCGTTCTCCGCTCCGCGGCTGCGGTAACATAACGCGGCGATGGACTACCAGGGAATCATCACAGTCGAACGGGACAAGCGCGGAGGTCAGCCTTGCATTCGAGGGCTGCGCATCACCGTCTATGACGTGCTTTCGTACCTGGCTTCGGGCATGACGGAGGAAGAGATCATTTCCGATTATCCGGATCTGACTCACGAAGACATCCTTGCGAGTCTCAGCTACGCCGCTGATCGAGAACGCAAAACCGCAGTGTCGAACCGTTGAAGCTCCTGTTTGATCACAACATCTCCCACAAGCTCGTCGCTCGTGTGAGCGACCTGTTTCCGGAGAGTTCGCAGACCCGCTTGTTGAACCTGGGTCGCACGAATGATCCGCAAATCTGGCTCATCGCAAAGACTCACGGCTTCGTGCTCGTCTCGAAGGATCGTGATCTGGCAGAGTTGGCGATTCTGCGCGGAGCTCCTCCGAAAATCATCTGGCTACGCATGGGCAATTGCAGAACCGTCATGATCGAACGCGCGCTACGGGCGAACTTCCAGGCGATCGAAGATCTTGTTCGAGATCCGGAAAGGGTTGTCCTGGAGCTTTTCGATTGACGCCGTGCGGGACTCTCGTCTGTTGGTAGGACCACTACCTTGACCTTCACCCTCCGTCAGTCATACGCTCCCCGCGATGACGACGCAGGACGGCGACAGCACGCAAACCTCGCGGATGCGGCTGCTGAATGCCGGGAAGACGCTTTTCGCCCGTAACGGGTACGAGCAGACGGCGACCTCCTCCATCGCGCGGGAGTCGGGGAGCTCGGAGTCGCAGCTGATCCGCTACTTCGGCGGGAAGGCCGGGCTGCTGGAGGCGATCTTCAACGAGGCGTGGTCGGGGCTCAATGAGTCCGTCCAGCAGCACATCGCCGAGGCCGAGCATGGGCGTGATGCCATCATCCGCATCCTCTCGCTGATGATTCAGGCGTTCAGCAGCGATCACGACATCGCCTTCCTGTTCCTGTTCGAGGGACGGCGCATGCGCGGCGGCTCGCACGAGGTGTTGCTGTCGAAGGGTTTCGTGCAGTTCAACCAGGTGGTGGGCATGCTCATCGAGCGCGGACGGCAGGACGGTTCGTTCCGCACGGACGTGCACCCGCAAGTCCTCGGCTCGGCGATGCTCGGCGTGGCCGAGGGCATGCTGCGCGACCGCGTCCTCGGCGAGCGCAATCGCACGCCCGTGCCCTACGACGACACCGACATCATCCGCACCTTCACGGCCATGGTGAACGGTCTGGCGCCGTGAGGGGGCAGGCTCAGAGGCGCAAAGGCTCAGAGGCTCAAAGTAGGAGAAACCGCGTTCCTACGTCTTTGCGCCTCTGAGCCTCTGAGCCTCTGAGCCCATCCCCTCAACAGCCCAACAGCCCAACAGCTCAATAGCCTGGCCTTGACGCCGAATTTACGGTCGCACGCAAGCTCACTCCGGGTACAATCCCCGCGCTTTCTCAGACAACTTAATCGCTACACATTTTCGAGGGAGATTTCTCATGCGGCTGCTCCGGCTGGTCCTCCTCCTGTGCGCGCTGGTGTGCGCGGTCACTGTGTTCGCCTCCGGTCCTCTTCCTGATACCGAATACGACGATTGCGATGCGAACTTCATCGCCTTCATCGGTTCCAGCGCTTACCAGTTCGCGCCCGGTCACCTCGGCGAGCTGGGGTCGGTGCGGTTGTTCGCGATCCTCTCGTACCAGCGCGCGGCGCACGAGAAGCGGTACGGTCCCGCGTTCTGGCAGCTGCGCATCGACCGCGTGACCGACGGCGCGCGCGTGCTCACGCTCGACGGGCGAGGCCTGATCGGAAAGGAAGGTGCCACGGTCGCGGAAGCGTGGTGGGACGGCCGTGATGAGCGCGGTGCGATCGTGCCGGACGGCGCGTACCGCTTCACCTTCGTGGCCCGCCATCGGGCCTTCAAGAACCGGCAGGCGCACCGCTACGAGGACGGCCCGATGTCGTACGACGAGGTCATCGGCGCTGACGAAGCGCTGGCCTCGAGCGACGAGGTGATCGTCAACTCCGCGCTCACGCCCGCGGCCGCGAACGAGCTGCGCATCAGCGCCAACGCCACCAGCTGCCAGGTGCAGCAGCACGCGCCGATCGAAGCGGGCTTCGCCTGGAACTTCTACTACGGCTCCACGCACGCGCACTCGAACTGGTCCGACGGCGGCCAGCCGACGGGCGCCTGCAACTCCGGCAACGGCTACGGGAGCGGCACGTTCACTCCGGCCGACGTCTTCAACTACGCGCGCAACACGGCCGGTCTCGACTTCTGGGTCGTCAACGAGCACAACCACCTGATCCAGGACGCCATCGCCACGAACAATCCGCCGGTCACCGAGGCCAAGGTCAAACAGCGCTACCAGGACGGCCTGACCGCGTCCAACACCGCCACCGTCAACGGATCGTTCGTGGCCATGTACGGCATGGAGTGGGGCGTCTCGACGAATTCCGACCAGGGCCACGTCACGCTCATCGAGACTCCGAAGCTGTTCGGCTGGGAGACGTGCACGACCTGCAACGGTCCCAGCGCCGAATGCACGCCGGGCTCGAACTGCTACTTCGACGTCTTCACGCCGAAGCGTTTCGGCTATCTCGCGCTCTACGCCGCCTCGGTGGCCAATCCGTCATCCGCGGGTGCGCTGGGCGTCTTCAACCATCCCGGCGCGGGCGAGTTCGATAACTTCGCCTTCAACGCCAACGCCGACAACGCCATGCAGGGCATCGCCGTGCGCAGCGGCCTGGCCTTCGCCACGGCCGTCGATTGCGCGAACACGAACGTCGGCTCGAGCGATTACACGGGGCGCTGGCAGGATGCGCTCAACAGGGGTTTCCACCTCGGGCCGGTGGCCGATCACGACTCGCATTGCAACAACTACGGCATGGCGCTGCCGACGCGTACGGTCTATCTGGCGCCGTCGCTGACGAAGGCGTCGCTCATGGCGGCGCATCGTGCCCGGCACTTCTTTGCCTCCGAGGATCCGAACGCGCAGCTCGTCTTCCGCACGGGGGACAGCTCGCGCATCATGGGTGACATCTTCAACGCCGCGGGCGGCGCGACGCTTGTGGCCGCCGTCTACGACCCGAACAGCGAAGCCGTCTCCACGCTCGAGATCTGGCGCGGCCAGATCGGCGGAGGCGTGCCGGCCTCGCCGTACGCCACCTACTCCAACCAGTCGTCGGCCACGCTCACGGAGTCGCTGACCTCCGGAACGTACTGGTACTACGTCCACGCCGTCCAGGCCGACGGTCACGACATCTGGTCCTCGCCGATGTGGATCACCTACCAGGCCGGCGGCGGCGACACGCAGGCGCCCACGACCTCGATCACCGCGCCGCTCAACGGCGCCACGGTTTCGGCGACCACGAACGTGACCGCGAACGCGTCCGACAACGTCGGTGTGACGCGCGTCGAGTTCTGGCTCGACGGCGCACTGCAGTCGACCGACACCACCTCGCCGTACGCCTGGAGCTGGAACACCACCGGCGCCACGAACGGCGCGCACACCCTGCAGTCGAAGGCCTTCGACGCCGCCAGCAACAGCGGCTCGTCGGCGCCCGTCAACGTCACGGTCAGCAACGGCGGCGGCGGTGGCAGCACCGCGGACGTCAGCGGCTGGAAACTGACGCAGGCCAATTCCGCCGGCACGTACACGATCCCCGCCGGCACCGTCATTCCGGCGGACGGCTACCTCGTCGTGGCCCGTCAGGCCGACAAGACCGCCTTCCAAACCTACTGGGGCGTGACGCTGCCGGCCAGCGTCCTCTTCCTCAACTCCGGCGGCGCCATGCCGGTCATCAACGGCGACGAGACCATCACGCTCTCCAACGCCTCCAACGTCGTCGTCGACGGCCCGAGCGCGGCCATGCCCGCGACGGCCGCGCGCACGATGCAGCGCACCGATCCCTGCTCCTCGACGTGGAACGCGCTCGTGGAGACGTCGTCCAATCCCGGCAGCGGCGCCGGAGCAGGATGCGGCGCGGGCGCGAAGCTCAACGAAGTCTCCGACGCCAGCGGCACCGGCAACTTCATCTACGAGTTCGTCGAGCTGCACAACGATTCCACCGGCGCGGGCGACACCACCGTGCCTACGACCTCCATCACCGCACCCGCCAACGCCGCGACGGTATCCGGTATCGTCAACGTGACCGCCAACGCGTCCGACAACGTCGGCGTCATGCGCGTCGAGTTCTGGCTCGACGGCGTGCTCAAGTCGACCGACACGACCTCGCCGTATGCCTGGAGCTGGGACACCGCCACCTCCGCGAACGGCGCGCACTCGCTCGTCTCCAAGGCCTATGACGCCGCGAACAACACCGGCACCTCGGCCACGATCAGCGTCACGGTCAGCAACGGCACGCCGATCGACATCTCCGGCTACAAGATCGTCCAGGCCAACGCCTCGCTCACCTACACCATCCCCGCGGCCACCACGATTCCGTCGAAGGGTTACGTCGTCATCGGCCGCAACGCCACCAAGACCGCCTTCCAGACCTTCTGGGGCGTCACCCTGGCCGCGAACGTCATCTACATCAACGCCGCCGACACCATGCCCCAGATCAACGGCAGCGAAACGTACACGCTGCAGAACGCCTCCAGCACCACCCTCGACGGCCCGTCCGTTGCCATGGCGTCCGCCGGCGGCGAAAGCCTCAAACGCCTGAACGGCTGCGGCGCCGCCAACCTCGCCGCCAGCTGGAGCCGCGTCGCCTCATCCACCGGCAACCCCGGAACCGGCGCCCCGGCCGCCTGCAACAAAGGCGTCTACATCAGCGAATTCTCCGACGCCCTGGGGACGGGCAACTTCGTGTACGAGTTCGTGGAGCTGTACAACGATAAGTGAGCTGTTGAGCCATTGAGCTGTTGGGCTGTTGAGGGGGACGGTCTCCTCCTCAACAGCTCAATCGCTCGCTTCTCCTCAACAGCTGTCTCCCGCTACAATCTCCGCCGGTCCAATTTGTCATGTCCCGGCGGCTCGTACTCGTCGCGGTCCTGTTGTTTGCATCGGTCGCGCAGGCGCGCGATCGTGCGGTGTTGGTCTACCCTCGGGAGCGCAGCATCTTCCGGCGGGTCTTCTACACCCCGCACCAGCGCGCGCTGCGGGAGAGGATCGGCGCCCAGTACGACCTCGAGGTGCACGAGCAGGTGGCCACCGACGACGCGATCTTTGCCATCGACGTGGACGGCGCGAAGCTGCTCGTGCTCTCCGGACACGGCGATCCATTCGCCATGCACTTTGCCGGACGGCGAAGCCGCACACTCGACGCCAGCGACCGCGTGCGCCTGACCGCCTTCCTGGCCCGCCTCGACCCCGCCGCCACGATCGTGCTGCAAAGCTGCGGCACCGGCCGCGGCTTCGCCCATCTCGTCAAAGAAGCAGCCGGCCCGCTGCGCCACGTCATCGCCGCGCGCGGGGAAGTGCCGTGGAACGGCCTGCGGATCATCTCGGTCTTGCCGTTCGACGCCACATTGAGCTGCCGCGATGGCAGGAAGCGCTGGGACTGCACGGTGCGACTGGAGTGATCCCCGGTCTCATGGATCCGACGCTTTCGCTGCTCTGCGACCTCATCGCCATCGATTCCGTGAATCCCGATCTCGTTCCCGGCGCGGTGGGGGAGCGGGCCATCAGCGAGTTTCTGGCCGCCGAGTTGCGGCGCATCGGTGCGGATGTGGAGCTGTCGGAGATCGCACCGGGCCGCTGGAATGTTGTCGGTGTCCTAAATGGAAGAGCGAAGGGCCGCACGTTGATGTTGTGCGGGCACAGCGACACCGTCGGCGTGGAGGGGATGGATGCGCCGTTCACGCCGGTGGTGAAGGGTGACCGTATTTACGGCCGCGGCGCGCAGGACATGAAGGGCGGCTGCGCGGCGATTCTCGGCGCGGCGCGTGCCATCGCGGAGAACGGCGGACTGGCGCGCGGTTCGCTCGTCCTGGCGTTCGTCGCGGACGAGGAGTACATGAGCATCGGCGCCGAAGCGGTGGCCAAACAGTGGAAGGCCGACGCAGCCATCGTCTGCGAGCCGACCGATCTCATGATCGCCGTCGGGCACAAGGGCTTCTCCTGGGTGGAGGTGACGACGCACGGACGCGCCGCACACGGCAGCCGTCCCGAGGAAGGGAAGGACGCCATCGTGGCCATGGGACCCATCCTGGAGGGCCTGCGCGATCTCGAACGCCACTTCATCGCCGCGCCTCCGCATCCGCTGCTCGGCCGTCCCTCCGTGCACGCCTCGCTCATCAGCGGCGGCCGCGAGCTGAGCACCTATCCCGACCGCTGCACGCTCCAGATCGAGCGCCGCACCGTCGACGGCGAGCCCGAAGACATCGCGCTGCGCGAAGTGCAGGCCTTCGCCGGCGACGCCGAAACGCGCCTCCTCTTCACGCGCGCTCCCTACCTCACCCCGAGCCACTCCCGCCTCCCCGAGCTTCTCGACACTGCCATGGGCGGCGGCACGAAACGCGGCGCCATGACCTACTGGACCGACGCCGCCATCCTCGGCCACGCCGGCATCCCCACCGTCATCTTCGGCCCCGGCGGCGAAGGCCTGCACGGGATCGAGGAGTACGTGCGGGGGAGTGAGGTGGTGGGGTGCAGGGAGGCGCTGGTGAAAGCGATACAGCTTTACAGCTCTACAGCAGTACAGCTGTGAAGCCGTGCAGCTGTGCAGCTGTACTATCCTTCGCCGCGCATGCACACCAAGAAAACCCGCTTCGGCCCCCGCCTGGTCGCGGCGGCGCGGTCGGGCGGGCATTACCGCGACGTTCATGTGTTCGTCGGCGGGACCGGCGCGGTGGGCGGGGCGGCGGCGCTGCAGATGGTGGCCATGCTCGAGGAGATGATGACCATCCGGCCGCCGGCGTCGCCGGCGGATGTGCCGGTGCTCATCGTCACCGGGCGCAGCGAAGACGAGGTGCATTCCTTCGAGTCGCGCCTCAAGCGATTCACGCGCACGCGCTGGGGCGCCGGCATCGCGCCGCGTCATTTCGAGCACGGCTTCCTCTCGCCCGGCGGCGTGTATGTGGCGGTCTCGAAGTTCGAGCTGAAGCCGATTCCCGGTCTGGAGATCGTCACCGACGCGGACGTGCACTCGCGCGCCGCCGCGGTCGACGAGTTCCTGCGTATTGCCGGCGCCGAGCGCTCCATGCCGCACGCGGACATCGCCGCGGCGCTCATGCGCCACGTGCGCTCGGCGCGCCCGATCACGTCGTATCTCGAGGATCGTCTGACCCGCCTGCGCGACTACGGCCCCAAGCCGTATCGATCGGTGTTGCTGGGCTTTCCGCTGCCGAGCATCCTCACCTATCAGACCGGCGGCCTCACGGACGTCGCCCACGAGCTCGGTCTCGGCGACGATTTCATTTCCTCGGTGAAGAATGCGTTCGAGAGCACGTTCGCCGATGACCTCGCGGCCGTCGACCGCGACTGGGGCGCGCGCGTCCTCGTGGCGCACACCACCGGCGTCGGCGGGATGTACGACGAGACCACCGGCGCAGCCGGCGAGGTGGAGACGTCGATGCGTCTCGGATTCGCGCACGCCGCGCGCGACGAGTTCCTGCGCAACAAGCACATCGAGGCCGAGCGCCTGACGCACAAATACGCCGAGCGTGGGGTGTACATGCTCGTCACCGCCGCCGCCATCGGCATCGACGAGGTGCGCATGCGCGAGAGCATTCCGCTGCATCGCGACATCGTCAAGGCGCTGCGCGATGCGCCGCACGAGCTTTTCCGCGGCTCGCGCGAGCGCAGGCAGTTCATCCAGCGCTTCAAACCGACGACGCTGAAGCTGACGGAAAACGTCAAACCGCGGCCGCTGCACTTCAAGCGCGGTGAAGAGCTCCGTCCCGAGTACGCCATCCGCAGCGGCGAGAACGGTTTCTTCTCCGTGGCCAACGCCGACGCGCTCTATCGCGTCATGAAAGTCGCGTCGGTTAGCGAGCTGGGGCACGTGCTGGCCACGGTCGGTCTGCTCGGCGACGATCCGAACGTGCCGTGGTTCTCCGGCGGCATCTGCTACTACACCGAGACGGCCAACGAGACGCAGGTCTTCGATTTTCTCTACCAGCCCGTGCTCCTCGGCGCGCAGCTGAGCGGGCTCGATCCGATGGCGCTGCAGGACCTCGGCTCGGCCAAGCATCAGGCCGAGCTGCACACGCTCTCGCTGCTCATCCTGCTCCACCGCCTGCGCACGCTCGACGTCGCATCGATCGATGAGTATCCGGACGAATCGTTCGACGGCCGCCGGTTCTTTCTCGAGAATTCACGGCCTCTCACGTTCCGCGACGTCGAGCAGTGGGACGTCGGCACGCTCGCGCGCGACCTGCACACGCTCGTCTCGGCCGACAAGCCGGGCCAGCTGCTGCCGCTCAAGCCGCTCATCGTCCCGAACCAGTTCGGCCCGCGCGATGAGGCGCACATGGCCGTGCTCAAGGTCGTGCTCGATGCCGTCTTCGCGGTGACGTCGCTCGGCTCGGCCATCGTCATCGAGGACCAGGACGGAAAGCCCCACGCGCGCACCGGCTACTGGGTGGCCGCCCTCGGCAACATCGTCACCGACGACGATTCGCTCCGCCGCCTCTTCACCGAGTCCTACGCCGGTGCCAACGCCGATTGCACGCTCGACCAATACCTCAGCTTCCAGATGGCCGTGAACGGCTTCATCGACCTGCGCCCGCACGCCATCGTCTCCAGCGCCAAAGTCGCCGCCGATCTCACGCCCGCTTCCGTGACGACCCATCGCGACGACGCCTCCTTCACCCGGCGCCTCGGCACGCTCGAGCCGTACTCCTTCTTCGCAACGTGCGGCCTGCTGGCCGTCGTCCACCGCCTGCGCGCCCTCGGCCGCATGCTCTCCCAGGCCCGCACCGACCTCGGCACCATGCAGGACTGGGTCTGGACCATGCGCCGCGACCCCCGCGGCCACATCTACGTCGTCCCCGGCGTCGTCGAAGCGCTGCGCATGATCGCCGAAGGCCAGGAGAAAACCACCGGCACCGAATGGCTCGACGGCATCTGGGGCTACGAGCGCAGGATGCCCGCCATGCGCGCGGACGAGATCATCGCGGCCACGCGGCCTTAACTGAAATCGTTCGTACGCCGAGTGGATTGAACGAAGCTCACGCTCGGGCTTGGCGGAGGGATTTGTCGCGGCGGTGTGGTACTTGGCGAACGTTACTCCGTAACCGCCAGCCGCTCGATTGCAAGCTTCAACATGCGATCGTCAAAGAGGCGCAGCTTTCGGTCACCTGCGCCCGGGCCACCTGGCCAAGCTTGAAGACCCGTCTTGATATCAGCAACGTTCGCTGTCCTGCCTTCACGGACAAGCAACCAATCGACTGTGGCGAGAAGCTCCATTCCAAGAGGCGACTCGAATCCGTCGATACGCTTCGAGACGCCTTCCAGGGCAGGGATATAGCCGGACGCTTGGGACTTGATATACGCGGCAACCACGTCTTTTTTCGGATCGTTGAACGCGATGACGTCGGTCGGCTTCGCGTCTGGAATCCTCACTTGGGACCGGAGATAGCTGCCGTCTAATCCATCGAGGAGATGATCCAGCCGGTTCGCGTACGGCCCATAGCGATTGGCCGAGAATTGCAGATCGAGTGGATTGGGTAGCTCGAGCATTTCGATCTCACGTTCGAGAAACCATGCGAGCTTCTGAATCTCGAGTAGCGAGCACTCGATTCCGAGAATCCAGTAGCGCCGCACCAGTTCTGCGATGAGAGCACGCGCGGGCGTGAGTTTCTCCACGCCGCTGCGTTTCGCAACATTCTGGTATTCGCGGGTGGGCTCGTACACCATGACGTCGACATCGGCAAGGTCAGCAAGGGCTCTCTCGATCACCGGCCGAACGACGCGCCACTCCAGACCGCCGTTTCCACAGCCCAGCGGAGGGATGGCGATCGAGTGGATCTTCTTCTCGAGGATCACGCTGTGGAGGTCCTGCAGTCCCGACTCGATCCACTCCAGCCGAGTCTTCCCGCGCCAATGTTGTTTCGTCGGGAAGTTGATGATCCATCGAGGAGCGCCCATCATCGCCGGGCGTTCGGTCACGAACATGCTACCGGTTCGAACCACGCCCCGCCTTGAAGCGGCTTCGTACTCGCGGAAGTTCGCGGGAAATGCCTCCTTGAACATGAGCGCAATTCCCTTTCCCATGACCCCGACCGTGTTAACGGTATTCACCACGGCCTCGGCGCCGGAGTCGAGCAGATTGCCGGTAATGAAACGAATCATCAGAAGTACCACTCCGTGCGGTGAACGAACTTGAGCTTGACTCCAAGTCCGCGACAGGTGGTCTCTAGCTCCGTCTTGATGGCAGCAGTGTAACAGCCAATGCCGAGCAGCGCGCCGACGGGAACGAACCGATGCGCGAGTGCTTCGGCCTGATACCGCTCTACCTTGTCAGGCCGTTCGGGATCTCGCTGAAAGTCGCGCCGCTGGAGCGGACCGAAGTCGACGAACGTGCCGAGTTGCGCGGGATCGTCGAAGAATCTTGCTGTTCGCAGGTACGCATGTCGATCGGTGTAGACGTAGCGCACGCCGTTCGCACGCAGAGCGTCGAGTGAGCTCACGAGAACCACGATCTCCGCGTTGTTCCGCTGGCGGATTCCCGCATAGCCGGTTTTGATGTTCAGGAGCATCGGGCTGTAAGGCGTGAAGTAAAACGGGATGTAGTCGGCAAGAGTTCCGCCCGGAGCGATGTCGACTTCTCGATTCGGGCGAAGGGCGATGAGCTCAGGATTGCCGATGGACACGTGGTCAGGATCTTCCATGTCTGAGCTTTGGCAATGCAGACCATTTTCCAGGATCCAGTGCACGTTGTCCCGATGCGTGATCCGGAAGATCAACCCCTTCTCGGGTGTGAGCGTCTGACTGAACGGCAGCATCGCGATCCGGCCGGAAGATAGCATCGAAGCACGACGACAATGTGATGCCTGGGAGCAACGGAGCAATGCTCGCCGAGGGGAATTGCCGCCGCGGTGCGGTACCTGGCTAGGCTTACTCCCTGAGCGCCAGTTTCTCCACCACCTCGCACAACCTCTGAATGTCCTCCCGCATCTTCGCGATCTCTGCGTCCGTGGCTTCGTTCTCGGGGACGAGAAACCACGCGGCGAGGGCGGCGGAGAAGGCGCCGAAGAGGCCGACGCCGGCGGTCATCAGGATTGCGGCGACGATGCGTCCCTCGGCGGTGACGGGGTAGTACTCGCCGTAGCCGACGGTGGTGATCGTGGCGAAGGCCCACCAGAGCGCGTTGTCGGCGGTTTTGATGTTCGATTCGTTCGCGTTCTCGAAGTGGAGGATGGCCGTGCTGCTGGCGGTGATGAGGACGAGCGCGAGGAGCATGGCGATGAGCAGCGTCGACTGGCGGCGCTTGCTCAGGATCATCGTCGATAGCACGCGTGCGGCGCGGATCGAGCGCAAGAGGCGCGTGATGCGGGCGATGCGGGCCAGCCGTCCCCAGCGCATCGGATCGACCATCGGAATGGACGATAGGAGGTCGAGCCAGCCCCACGTGACGAGGTAACGCAAGCGGTTGGGCGCGGTCCATAGCGAGACGAAGAAGTCGATGGCGAAGGCGATGCAGATCACGAAGTCGGCGGCATCGAACACGGCCTCGATCTCCGGATCTGTGCGGAACGCATGCTGGGCGACGATCCCGGCCAGGGCGAGGATGCACAGCGCCAGCATGAACAGCTGATACAGCGGCATGAGGCGCGGCGGGCGTGCCGGGGTGGTCATGTCACGCAGAACCCGCTTGCGCGGAAAGAGTGGCGCCTCCCGCGACTCCGATCCGGGTCTTTCGATCGGGAGGCTCTTCATGAACACACTGCTGCTCGTCGCTGCCGCGGGCGCTGTTGCCACGCTTGCCGTCTTGCTGTGGGTCGCTCTGCGCCGGTTGTCGGAGGAGGTGGCGCGGACGCGCAACGAAACGCATGCGGCCGCGGCCGGACTGCGGCAGGAGGTGGCCGCCGTGGTGACCGCGCACGGAACGACGCAGCGGCAGGACCTCGAGGCGATCCGCGCGCGCGTCGAAAGGCTCACTGACGCGAACGAGGCGCGCCTCGATGCCGTGCGCCGCACCGTCGATGAGCGCTTGCGCGAGATCCAGGCCATTACCGCGCACGAGCTGCAGGAGATGCGGGTCACGGTCGACGAGAAGCTGCAGGGCACGCTGAACCAGCGCCTCGGCGAGTCGTTCGCGCTCGTCACCGAGCGGCTCGAGCAGGTGCACAAGGGGCTGGGTGAGATGCAGACGCTCGCCAACGGCGTCGGCGATCTGAAGAAAGTCTTCTCGAACGTGAAGGCGCGCGGCGGCTGGGGGGAGGTGCAGCTGGAGACGCTGCTCGAGCAGATGCTCTCGTCCGAGCAGTACGAGCGCAATGTCGTTACGAAGGAGATGAGCCGCGAGTCCGTCGAGTTCGCGGTGAAGTTTCCGGGACGGGGAGAGGTCCCGCTGCTCCTGCCGCTCGACGCGAAGTTTCCGGTCGAGGACTACCAGGATCTTCTCGAAGCGCACGACCGCGGCGACGCCGAAGCGATCGAAGCGGCCGGCCGCCGGCTCGACGGCGCGGTGCGCAACGCCGCGAAGACGATTCGCGAGAAGTACATCAATCCGCCGGTGACGACCGACTTCGCCATCATGTTCCTGCCCACCGAGGGGTTGTACGCGGAGGTCCTGCGCCGTCCGGGGCTGGCGGAACAGATCCAGCGCGAGAGCGGCATTCTCATCGCCGGACCGACGACCCTCACCGCCATCCTGAGCAGCCTGCAGATGGGGTTCCGCACGCTGGCGATCGAGAAGCGCTCCAGCGAGGTGTGGCGCCTGCTGGAGGCCGTGAAGACGGAGTTCACGAAGTTCGGCGGGGTGATCGAGAAGGTCAACCGGAACCTCGAGACCGCACGCAATCAGATGGACGCACTGGCCACGCGCACGCGCGTGGTGTCGCGAAAACTGCGCGACGTCGGCGAACTGCCGGAGGCCGATGCCAAGCTGCTGCTCAAGCTGGCGCCGGCGACGGCGGCCGCTACGGAAGAGGCGGATGAGGAGGACGGCTGGATCGAGGCGCGTCCGTGACCGTGGGGAACGAGGCGATCGCCCGCGAGCTTGAAACCGCGCGGCAGCGGCTGCTCGATCTCACCCTGCGCAACCGCCTGCTCAACTATCGTCCCAGCGCGCTGCGCAGCATCCGCGTCGTCGGAGAGTTGCCGGCGGAGATCTACGACGCGCTCGTGCTGCGCGAGAAAGCGCTCGAGTTTCGCGGCACGAGGAAGACGGCGGCGGCGGCGCGGGACGACGCGCAGGATGAAGCGCAGAACGACAACTGGACCGCGCAAACGGCACTCGAGTCGCGGCATACGGACCGCTTTCTCGAGACGCCGTACGACGAGGAGTCGCTGGCGAAGAAGCTCTTTCGCGTCTATCACGAAGGCCGCAGCGCGGTGGAAGAGCAGGGCTACACCGTGGCGCATCTCGCCGTCGGGTTTCTGGAGTGGTTCGAGAGCGACGACAGCGAAGTGCCGCGCCGCGCGCCGCTGATCCTCATTCCGGCGGAGCTGGAGCGCGTGCGCGCCGGCGACTTTTCAAAAGTGCGCTGGACGGGGGAGGACGTCTTCGCCAACGTCTCGCTGGCCGCCAAGCTCGTCGAGTACGGCGTGGCCCTGCCGCCGTTCGAAGCACCGGAAGAGAAGAGCGGGATCGATGCCTGGCTGCAGCGCGTGGTCGAGGCCATTGCCGGCAAGCCGCGTTGGCGCGTGCTGTCCGAGCTGACGCTCGACTTCTTCAGCTTCACGAAGTTCGTGATGTTCAAGGATCTCGATCCTGCTACCTGGCCCGACCAGCGCAAGCCGCGCGATCATCCGCTGCTGCAGACGCTCTTCCAGCCGGCGGGCGAGGCGAACGACCGCGGGTTCGACGCGGACGAGATCGACGCCAGGCTGACGGCGCGCGATCTGTGGCACGTCATGGATGCCGATCCCTCGCAGATCGCGGCCATCGAGGATGTGAAGTCCGGCCGCAACCTGGTCGTGCAGGGTCCGCCGGGAACGGGAAAGTCGCAGACGATCACCAACCTGATCGCGGAGACGCTGGCGGCGGGGCGGACGGTGCTCTTCGTGAGCGAGAAGATGGCCGCGCTGGAGGTGGTCAAGTCGCGGCTCGATGCCGCCGGCCTCGGTCCGTTCTGTCTCGAGTTGCACAGCCGGAAGTCGAACAAGAAGGCCGTGCTCGCCGAGCTGCAACGCTCCCTGGAAACGAAGCCGCCGGCGGCGCTGCCCGAATCGGACGAGCACGAGCTGCTTAAGAGCGATCTCAATCGCTACGCGCGCGAGCTCGGCACGCCGCTCGGAGCTTGGGCGCGGGCGCCGCATCAGCTCTTCGCCATGCGCGAGGCCGCGCTCGCCCGGCTCGGATCCGACCCGCTTCCGCCGCCGCCGGTCGCGAACGCCGCGGAGGTTCGCGACGTCGACGTGGCCGCGGCCGAGAACGCGCTGCGCGAGCTCATCTACATCCTCCCGTCCGTTCATCCGGTCTCGGCACATCCATGGCGGGCGAGCACGCGCCGGGCCATGATGCCGCGGGACGAGGAGGAGGTGCGGGCGTGTCTCGTACGTGCACACGACGCGACGCGTGCGGTGATCGATGCAGCCGCGGCGCTGGCGCGCCAGTGCGGCGTGCAAGAGCCGGTGCGTCTCGCCGGCGTGCCGCGCGCGACGCATGCGGCGGAGGTGATGGCGGACGCAGGCCAGCCGACGGAGGCGGCGCTGCTGCTCAGCAGTGAATGGAATGCGGCCAATCCGGTGGCGGCGGAGCTGATCGCGCGCGTCGAAGCGGTGCAACGCGAGCGCGCCGTGCTGGCGCAGACGTTCCGCGACGACGCGCTGGAGCCGAGCGTGGCTGCCGATCTCCACGAGCTGGGCCTGCTCGCGGGGCGGTTCCTGCGCATTCTCAGCGGCCGCTATCGCGCGCTGCGGCGCCAGCTGGCCTCGCTTTACGCCGGCCATGCGCCGAAGACGAAACCGAAGACGCAACCGATGATCGCCGATCTCAGCCGGCTGGCCGAGCATCAGAGCGTCCGCGATGCGCTGCGCGGCGACCCGCGCGGCCGTGGCTTCTTCGGTGCGCGATGGCTGGCCGATCGCAGCGACTGCGCCGCGCTGCGCCGGTTTGCGGATTGGATCGTCGTCTTCCGCCGCGAGCTGCTGGCGAGCGCGCTCACGCGCAATGCCGTGGAGATCGCGTCGGCCCGGGTCGATGCAGAGGCCGTTCGTTCGCACATCGAAGCGATGAACGCCGCCGCGGCGTCGTGCGCCGAGGCGCTGCATGCACTCACCCGCGAGCTGTGTGTCGAGGAGCTCTCCGGGACCACGCCGTTCACGGAGCTCGTCGCGCAGATCGAACAGTGGCAACAGCAGACGCCGCTGCTTTTCCGCTGGACGCAATTCAACGGCGCGCGGGAAGCGCTCCGCGGCACCGCGGCGGCGGCGCTCGAGCCGTACGTGCTGAAGGACGCGATCGATGCGGACCGTCTCCTCGCGTTCTGGCGCCTCGCCCTGGCCGAGTCCCTGCTGCGGGTGGCGTTCGCGGAGCGGCCGGCCCTGGGTCATTTCATCGGCGAGCTGCACGAAAAGAAGATCGCGCGCTTCCGCGAGCTCGATGGCGGGCTGGTGGCGATCCTGCGCGCGCGGTTGTCGCGGCGGCTGCATGCGTCGCGGCTGCAGCTGAGCGGCGGCGTCTCGCCGAATTCCGAGGCCGGCATTCTCCTCGGCGAGATCCACCGCAGGCGCGGGCACATGGCCATCCGCAAGCTGCTGACGAAGGCCGGCGGACTCATTCGGCGCATCAAGCCGTGTTTCCTGATGAGCCCTCTCTCGATCGCGCAGTTCCTCGATCCGCGCAATGCGGCGTTCGATCTGATCGTGTTCGACGAGGCCAGCCAGGTGCGCCCCGAGGATGCGCTCGGCGCGTTCCTGCGCGGGGCGCAGATCGTCGTCATGGGCGATGACAAACAGCTTCCGCCCACGAGCTTCTTCGATCATCTCGCCGCCGGCGACGACGCCAACGAGGAGAGCGAGACCGCGGCCATGGCCGACGTCGAGAGCATCCTCCATCAGTGCGCGCGCAGCTTTCCGACGAAGACCCTGCAATGGCACTACCGCAGCCGCCACGAGTCGCTCATCGCCATTTCGAACCTGCACTTCTACGACAACAAGCTGCGCATCTATCCGTCACCGGTCGACGGCTCCGACGCGCTCGGGCTGCACTTCGTGCACGTGCCGCGGTCCGCGTACGACATCGGCAAGACGCGGACGAATCGCGTCGAGGCGCAGATCGTGGCCGCGGCGGCACTCGACCATTTTCGCCGCTCGCCGGACAAGACCCTGGGCATCGGGACGTTCAACATCCAGCAGCAACAGGCCATCCAGGAAGAGCTCGAGCTCCAATTGCGCGCTCATCCGGAGATGGAGCCGGCCATCGCTGCCGCGCGCGAGCCGCTGTTCGTGAAGAACCTGGAGACGATCCAGGGCGACGAGCGCGACACGATCCTGATCTCCCTCGGCTACGGACGGGATGCCGGCGGGAAGTTGTCGCTGAACTTCGGCCCGATCAACAAGGAAGGCGGAGAACGGCGTCTGAACGTGCTGATCTCGCGCGCCCGCGAACGGTGCGTGGTCTTTGCGAACTTCACGGCCCAGGATCTCGTGCTCGACACGACCAATGCGAAAGGGTTGTTCGCACTCAAAGCCTTCCTCGAGTTTGCGCAGACACGGCGGCTGACGATTCCCGACGCGGTAGAGGACGAAGAATCATCGGCGTTCGAGGAGGCGGTTGCGGCGGCGCTGGAGCAAAACGGATTCATCGTGCGCCGCCGTGTCGGCTGCGCGGGCTTTCGCGTCGATCTGGCGATCGTCGATCCCTCCGAGCCGGGCCGTTATCTCCTCGGCATCGAATGCGATGGGGCGAAGTACTGCCAGGCGCGGGTCGCCCGCGACCGCGATCGCCTGCGCCAGCAGATGCTCGAGCAGCTCGGCTGGTCGATTCACCGCGTCTGGTCCACCGACTGGTATCGCGATCGCGCCGGGACGACCGCGCGGCTGCTGCAGGCCGTCGAGGCGGCGAAATGCGCGCCGCGTGTGCAATCGGCGCCGCCGATGGTCGTGAGCATGCCGGTGGTCGTGGAAGAAGCGGCTCTTGTAGTTCCGGCCGACGACGTTGCGGACTACGAAATTTGCCGCGAGTTGCGCATTCCGACCGGCGAAGAACTGCATCTCGTCGCGGCGGAGCTGCTGGCGGCGGCGGTCGAAGACGTGGTGCGGGTCGAAGGGCCGGTGCACTTCGACGAAGTGGTGCGCCGCATCCGGACGATCTGGGGATTGCAGCGCGCGGGGAATCGGATCCGGGAGGCCATCGAGCGCGGCGTGCAGATCGCGGTGCGGATGCAACGCGTCACGCGGGACGGCGAGTTTCTGCACGTGCCGCTGGCGCCGGTGCCCGTGCGCCGCCGCAACGGCGATCCGCCTGCGCGCATCGAGTGGATCGCCGACGCCGAGCTCGCCGAGGCCATGCAGCTCGTGTTGCGTAGCGAGTTCGCCACGCCGCGCGAAGAGCTGATCGACGCGGCCGCGCGGCGCGTCGGCATTCAGGCCACCAGCAGCGCCGTTGCGTTGCGCCTCAGCGCGATCATCGACGGCGAGGTGGCACGCGGGCGGCTGACGCTCGACGGCGAGCTGGTGCGACCGACTCGAGCGTGATCCGTTCGATCGACCACGGGGTTCCGGTCAGCGCGCGCCGCGCGCGAACTCCGTCCCACTCGAGGATGGCCGGGTTTGGCAGCGGCTCCTCGGTCGAAAGGAGGAAATACGTGTCCACCCCGAACGGCCGCGAGATGCGGAATGCGCTGGGATCGCCGAGGACGATTGCAGCGGCGGCGCGATCGCCGATCGGGAAGCGGTTTTCCACGGAGCCCGTCCGCGGGAAGAGGAGATGGCTGTTGCCGTGGCTGTCGACCATGAAGACGTAGTAGTAGCGCGGGATGCGCGGCACGGGCGATGACTGCGAGGTGCGCAGGACGATGCTGTAGACGCGGCGGCCGGCGACCGTTGGTCCGTCGACGAGCCGTTTCGTGCGCTCCTCGCGGAGAGCGAGGCGGTACGGCGCTGGCGTGTCGGGCGGCGAGGGGAGGGTCAGCCAGGCGTGGATGCGGCGCAATGTGACGAGGTCGCGGCGGAGTTGCATCGAATCGCTCGTCCACGCGGTACTCGGAGGAAGACCGCTGGCGCTGCGGTCCGAGTCGCGCACGTGCGGACGGATCCATGCGTATTCGACGCGGTTTCCGTGGGAGCGGCTGGCGAGGAGGTAATCGGCAATGCTCGCGTCGGCGACGGGAATGACGCCGTCGGTCTCGTGGAGCTGGATCGCGGTCATCCGCGGCACGAAAACACGCAGCGGGCGTTCCGGCGGCGGAGCCCAGCGGACGATCTCCAGCAACGCGCCGGCATGGATGGCGGATGAGCTATGGACGGCGGACGAGCCTGTACGTGCCACACTGCGGCCGAGGCCAAGGAGCCGCGTCACGCGCACGCGGGAGCGGCGGTTGCCGACGGGACTCAGCTCCGTGCCGGCGGTGAGGCCGTGCGCCCAACCGCCCTGCAGAATCACCTCGCCATCAGCGACCCGCTCCACGGCGATCACCAGGCGATCGCGGCGCCGGTGCGTGCCGAGAAACGGCTGCAGCCGCGCCTGCGCATTGCCGAGCATCGCCGGCGCCTGATCCGCCCTGTCGACGCGGAGCCGTGCCTGCGCGCGCAGAAACGTCTCCTGCGCCGCTTCGCCCGTGACGGCATCGCGCATCGCGCCGATCCACGCCCAGGTGAACGCGCCGTGCACCAACCCGTCGTCGCCGTACGTCTCCCAGGCCCTGTCGAGATCCTGCGTCGAGGCCAGGATCAATGCCCCGCGCTCGTCGGGCCGCGGCCCGTAGTTCCTGCCGTCGCGGATCGGCGGCGCGGGTGCGATGCCGCGCGCATGCATGCCGAGGGATCCGCCGCGAAAACCGCCGCCGCTGTGGCAGTGGTCAAGCAGGAGCGTGAGGCGCGCGCCGCGGTCGAGAATGCGGTTGAACAGCGGCCGCAGCTCCTTGTCGCGGATGTCCGGCGCGCCGCGGCGCGAGTCGGCGGGAACGATCGACTCGTCGCGCCGGTCGGGCTCGTCGGAGTCCGCGTTCGGCACCTGCGCGCCGTGGCCGGCGAAGTAGTAGAAGACGACGTCCCCCTGGCGCGCCGGCCGGACGAGGTGCTCCTCGATCGCGCGCAGAATCGCCGCGCGCGTGGCCTGCTGATTCGTCAGCGTGACGATGCTCCTGCGCTCGAATCCGTGCCGCAGCACGAGCATGTCCGTCAGGATGCGGACGTCGTTCGCGGCGCCGCGAAGATCCGGCCAGCCGCGGTCCAGCGCCGGACCCGCGGCCGGAAGCGTCGACGCGGTGTAGTCGTCGATGCCGATGAGCAGGGCGCGTTTGGCCGGTTGTGCCGTTGCGGTTCCTGCGAGGAGCGTGATGAGTGCCAGTCTTGCGAAGCGCATGCGGTCATTCCTCATCGGCAGCGCGGCATCGACCGCGCCTCGTCGCGCGTCGTCGCGCCGTACGTCCAGAAAGTTCCCGCGGGATCGCGATAGACCACGGCGCGGAATCCGCGGTCGCGGGCGAACTGCTCGCCGCCGCCGAACGCGTCGTAGCTGCCAACCCCGTACTGGATCGACTCGACCAGATCGTCCTCGAATTCGGTTTCAATCCTGATGAGAAGGATGCGGCAGTCGCTGCCGCCCACGGACGCACGCAGTTCGTGCTTCCTGTGCTGACGCGTGAACAGATCCGCGGCCATGGCGGCTTCTTTGCCGGCCCGCGGGGTATTGCAGGCGAGGAGCGAGAACACGAGCGCCGATCCGACGAGCCTTTGCATGGGATTCCCTCGAAGAGACGGTTCGCCATCAAGCGATGGCGAACCGTCGAAGGCAGGTGTCAGGGCCAGCGGACCGGCGGACAGATGGCGTGGTCGTACAGGGAGCGACCGGGCTCGAGCCGCAGGCCGTTCAGCAGCTCGGAAGCAGCCGTAATCGATGGATGAACCGAGGTCCAGGTGACCGACGGAACCGTCGTGCCGCTCGGCGCACCGGCGTATGGAACGAGACGCTCCTCGACGTCCGGCGGGTTGGTCAGCAGTTCGTAGTACATCTCGAAGTGCTTCCCGACCTGCGGCGCGTCATTGCTCGCCGATGCCGGCGGAACGAACGGCGGAGCGTTGAGCACGGCCACTTCCACTGTGCCGCTTTCGTCGGGCGAGAGAGTCATGGTGCGGCCGGGGTCGTTGTTGTATTTGGTCTCGACGAAGTCGATGCTGCTTCCCGTGACTTGGATGTCGAGGGCCATCCAACTCGTCGTCGCCTGCACGTACGCCGCGGTGGTGCTGGTGCCGTCGAGTTTTTTGAACTGCGCGGGCGTGACATCGCTGCCGAGCCGGGCCACGCTCCAGGTGTAGAGATCGCCGCTGTTGATCTTGAAACGCGCGGCCACGATGCCGGGCGGAACGGAGTCCAACAGGTCGGAGTCGATCGAGCAGCCGCTGCCGCAGAGCTCTTGCAGCGAGGGAATCCACCGGAAGTCGCGCCGTTCGGTAGAGGTTGTGGGGATGATCTGCGGCTGGCCGCTGACCGTGCCGCGGACGTCGTCGCAGATTTGCAGGGCGGGGAGGTCTGCCGCTCCGCTCGACTTCTGCAGGGCGATGTCCGCCCCCGAGATCTTCCAGGCGCTGCCGCCGCCGAGAGCATCGGCGAGCGCGTCCACCGCGGCGGAGGATGACAGATCGCAGTAAGTGAATCCGGCGATGTCCGTATCGTCATCGACACAGTCGCCGGTGCAGTTGCCGCGCGCGAAGAGGAGCGGCTTGTGTGGCTGCAGGGCCAAGCCGTCAGACGTGTGATAGTGATTGGAGTTGAGGAGCAGGACCGTGACTTCGGTCCCGTTTTCATTGGGAATGAAGGCCATCAGGCCCGAGAAGAGAATTCTGAGTACAAAGGTGCTCACTGTTTGAGTCCTCCATTGCGATGAGGCGCGCGTACGGTGAGGCGGCATAGCCGACGACCTGAAACGCTGCCCATTTGTTCGCGTGGTCATGTTTCCGGAGCCTCTCGAGCTGCGCCTGTCGCAGCGCAACTGCCACGTCGTCTCCGTGCCGATAGTGACAATGAAGGGACACCAGCAAGTTCTTTGCGGAGGCGTCCTTCACATCCCACAGCGTGCCGACGACAGCCGGAACATTGGCCGCAATGAGCGGCCGGACCAGAGGAGCAAGACCCTGAGGACCGACGGAACCTCCGCCGGCGGTGCTGCATGCGCCGAGGACGACGAGCCGTGTGTGCTCGAGCTTCGGCAATTGCCGCATGAGCGTTTGCGCCGTCAACTCGCCGGGCTCGCCCTGCGGTCCCGGCGCGAAATGGAGACGGGATTGCCACGGATTCTGTGGGTTGGCGAACGCGTGGCCGCCGAAATGGATGACCGTGGCATTCCGCGCCTCCGCCAGAAACCTCTGCACTGTCGCCGTGGTTTCGGTGAGCTCCGTGGCGCCGCGGTAATAGTCGTGCGACAGCTCCTTCATTTCCGCTTCGGCGTAGGGAAGCCAATCCAACGCTTCGACCGCCGGATTGCCGACGAGGAGGACGGAGGGTGGGCGGTCTCTGGACAATTGGCGGTCGCGGGCGAGAGCGTAGAGATACAGTGAGGTGCTGCCGGCCGTGGTGATGCTGGCCCGCTCGATCAAATAGGCTTCTGCCGTGCCAAGAGCATTGAAAGGAAGCCCTTGCATGGGCTCGTCGGCCACGATGACGATGCGTGTTTTCGACGCCGGCACCCGTTTCAATGGCTCGCTGAAGAGCTCACTGTAGGCGGCGCGTGTCACGCGGGTGAGTGGCAGCTCCTGGCCGCTGGCCACACCCGCGAGCGCGTCTGTCACCCATCCGGTGATCTTTTTCTTCGTGACACGCGATGGAACGAGGCCGATTCGTTCCCGCGTCACGACCCACGTGTACGTTTGCTGCGGCAGCACGAGGTATTGCAGGATGACCGTGTCTTCCGGCAGATGGGCCCGCGCTCGCTGGAGATCGTCCTTTGTTTCGATGGGCCGGAAGTCCGGCCGCGATTGCAGCAGGATCTGCATCGGCTCGAAAGCGCGAGCCAGCTCGGCCTGAACGAACGCGCCTTCGACGTCGCCCGCCTCGATGCGGCTTTCTATTAGCTCGTCATGCTTTTCCCGGAAGCGTGAAAAATAGGGCGTCCAAAGAGGCTCGGAGGCAGCTCTCGGAGATTTTGCGAGAGTGGCGCGTACTTCGTTGCGGAGGATCGCCACCGCCGTGACGATGTCGTCGTCCGCATGCCGGTCGCCAGCGTTGCGGCGCGCCGTGGCGCGCTGAAAATAAAGGGTGGCGCGGTACGTCGAGTCTTCCTTCTTCGCCAGCTCGATTGCTTCGGTGAACGCTGCTTGCGCCTCGGCGGGGCGGGTTTTCAGAAGCGCCTGTCCTCGCACTTCACGCACGCGCATCCGCAGTAGATCGCGGATGCCGGGATCTTCGGCGGCCTCGGCGAGATCAAAAGCCTGTTGCAGGTCGCCGGCGGCCTCGGCGTCGCGTCCGTGCGCGAGGTGGGTCTCGGCTCGCGCGCGCAATGCGACCGCGAGCTCGAGCTTTGCATTCGCCAGCGCATCGGTGGGGGCGGCGAGAACGGCCCGCTGGATGGTCTCCACTGCCGCATTCCGATAATGAAGCTCGACGAGCGGGTAGCCGAGTTCCCTTGCGGCCATTGCGGCGGCTCCATAGGCCTGATGGCGTGTGTTTGTATGGGCGACGCGGTCCAGGAGAGTCATCGCGTCATATGCATCGTGGAACGCTGCTTTGGCTTCTCCGATCACGGTGAAGTTCTGACTGCGGCGAGCCAGGACCCCGGCGATTGCGGTCGGATCACCCTTCGCGGCCGCGAGTGCGTGTGCATAAACCGCGTGAGCTTCGAAGTACCGATCGTCGAGCTCCAAGAGAGTCGCGCGATACATCTCCATGCGGCATGACAACTCCCGATACTCGGGTTTCAGCCGAGGAATGGCCGCGTCGAACATCGGTCGCGGCCCTCCGTACACTGCGACGTAATATCGGATGGCGAGGTGAAGCGGGTTGCCGGCGCGCTCGAGAAGCGTGACAGCGCGTGGAAAGTCCGGCGTCCGCAATGCAGCGAGGCCTTCCTCCAGTGCCTTGGCATCCTTGGGCCGTTCCATGGCATCGACGACCGCCTGCGGAAAGCGCTCGCCGGTCGCGGAGAGGGCGGCCGCCAATAGACGCGCTTCCTCCCGATCCCGTAGACCCGATTTCTCGAAGTATTGCGCGGCGTCGGCCGGGGAAATACGGACGATCTTCGACAGCGCGGTGGCGTTGCGATGTTTCAATGCGTTGCGCATGTCGTCCAGACTCCACTGACGAACCGGGTCGGGGAGCCGTTGCAGCCGGTCGCGATGCTCACGCGCTTCCGCCGACCATGCGGAGTCTTCCTTGGCCACCTGGTCCCACGTAAGGATGGCTTCCCGCGTCAGTCGGAGCCGCTCCAGTGCGAGCGCACGATTGAAGCCTTTGGCCGTCTCCAGTACACGCAACAAGTCGACCGGGTCGTGATTACGCTCGAAACGAACCAGGTACGCCGCGGCGAGATCCTCTTTGGAATGCCGCGCCACGGCCTTCAGCGCCTTGTCGAGACAGTCGCCGCCGGCCATCACGAGAAGATCCAGCGCTTTCTCCCGGCTATCGACCGCATCGTCGCAGGAGGTGCGAAGCTCGGTGCCCAGGCTGTACTGCTTCCATTTCGCACCGCTCAGACGCGCCTCGACGAGCCGATCCCTCCAATCGTTCGTTTTGGTGTTTTCTCTAGTGCAGGCCATGAGAGCGCTGCAGAGGAAGAGAACGATGCAGACCGGAATCTTCACGTGGTCCCTACAATACGTGGTTTGCAAGAATGAGTGTGAGCAATGACCACGCGACAGGACGGAAACGGTAATGATCGGTTCGAGTCCCTGTACACGCGGTACTACGCCCGCATGCTCCGATTCTTCCGGCAGGTGTTTCGCGTGTCCGAGGCGGATGCGCAGGAACTGACCCAGGACTCGTTCGTCCGCTTCTACAAGGCGATGGACGAATATCGTGGGCAAGCGGAATGGGCGTTGCTGGAAACGATCGCGCGGAACGTCGGCTATAACAAGGTGCGCGCTGTGAATACGATCAAGCGCGGCAGCGTACGGCCGGAGTCGCTCGATGACGGCGAGTCCTTTCATGATGCGATAGACAAGACACAGAAGCATCCCATCGACACGATGATCGAGACGGAGAGTCTGCAGCGATTGCGGGAAGCGATGACCGAGCTCCCGAGCGGACAGCGACAGTGTCTGGAGCTGTGGCTCGAGGATTTGAGCAGCGAGGAGATCTCGCGAGCCCTGCGAATCTCGATCGTGGCAGTGAAATCGCGCATCCGCGATGCAAAGCGGACGTTGCGCGAACAGCTGGGAGACGAAGGCGCGCTCCCGGAGGACGAATCATGACGAACAAAACTGAATGGCAGGAAGCGAACCGCCGTCTGATGGCGGAGCAGCGGGAGAAGCTCGGCGATCCGCCCACGGCGGAGGAGATGCTGGCGTACAGCCGCGGCGAGATGAGCGCGGAGGAAGAGGATCGGATCCGCGACCTCCTGGTGGCGTACCCGGAACTGGCGCGGATGTACGGCGCTGCCTTCCCCGAGGAGCCGGAAGCGGGGGTTTCGGATGACGCGATCCGTGACGGCTGGAACGATGTGCAGCGGCGTCTCGGCGTTACGGTGATGCCGGCCCGCGCGCGTGTGCGGAACTATATTCCGACGACGATCGCGGCCGCACTGGCGCTCGTATTCTTTGGTCTCTATGTACAAGCGGAAAGCCGCGCCCGCGACCATGCGCGCGGTGACCTCCCGCGCGTTCTCGGTGCACCGCAGGAGCTCGACCCGGACGGCAACCGCGGCGGTGGCGCACCGACGATGCTCCGGAAGGACGGGGATGCATACCTGCTGAAGCCGCACCTCCTCAATCAGGTGCATTACCCGCACTACAGCATCGAGCTGCGCGATGCGAGCGGCGCCGTGTGGACGAGCCCATCCGCGCAGCCGGACGATGAGGATACGTTCCAGATCGTCATCCCCCACGACTTTCTCCGTCCCGGAGTCGGCTATCAACTGCGGATCTTCGGAATCGATGGAGACACGCGGAGGCCGGCCGGCTCGTACGACGTCATGGTGCCGGCGGAGTGACCGGAGCCTGTCACGCCAGCCAAATGACGAGCAATCACTCCGAAAAGCGTGTATTGGGGCAATTCGCCCCAGAACGGAGCACGTCCGAGCTCCGCTGACGGTTTTATTTGCTCGGTCGACGGTTTTTCTTACTCGGTCAACGGTTTTTCTTGCTCCGTTGCAGCTGCGCGGAGCTGAGCCGGCGACAAAGTTTGTCAGGTGAGAGTCCATTCCAGGTCCGGCAACGGTAAGTTTTGCTCCGCGGCAGCGAAATGCCGGTTCGGCGTAGGTCTTCAAAGCACGGCGGAAGGTAATGTTTGCCGTACGAATGTTGGGAGTTACGCCGATCCACCAATTTCGCGCTTCAGCGGAGTAAATAAAACCGTCGGCGGAGCAAACCAAACCATCGACCAGGCAAACAAGACCTCCGCCGGAGCACGGAAAACCATCGACGGAGCAAGTAGAACCCCCGCCGGAGCAAAGAAAACCTTCGAAGGAGTGAATAGAACCATCGGCGGAGCAGGCAAAACCATCGGCCGAGCAAATGAAACCGTCGGCCGAGTAAATGAAACCGTCGACGCTCGGGAGAAACTAAAAAACGGGCCAAATGACGAGCAATCCCAGCGCTGCGGCGCCACCGGCGAGCATGCCGCCCAGGGTTCCGGCTGCGATCGTTCGGAACTGTTTTCGTCCCAGGATGAGAGCGATCGTCATTTTCATGGCTGTGTTGGAGAGCACACCCACGGCGATCGCCAGCGCTGCAAGCTCGAGCGATGACGTCCGGGCCACGCTTCTGGCCATCGTGGCGGTCAGGGCGTCGACGTCGGTGAGGCCGAGGACCGCGGCCGAGCTCAGAAGGCCGGCTTCTCCCCACTGGCTTCGCGCCAGATGGACCAGCATCAGGACCGCCTGAAAGATGATCACCATCTGCAATGCCGCGCCGAGCTGCAGGGGGTTGATGGGAGGAGGAGTGGAATCGCCGGCGTCCTTCGATGCCCGCAATCCGAAGAGGGCAACGGTGGCAGCGATCAGGAAGGGTGCGGCCAGGTAGGGTGCGAGCGGTGCTGCCAATGGGAGGTTGAGCACGGCGGTGGCGATGAGGACGCGCGGGTAGAGGAGCGCGTTGGCGGCGACGGCTCCGAAGGCGAGATCGCGCGCGGCCGAAGGGTCGGCCCGGCTCATGCGGGCGAACGTGAACGTCACATTCGTCGAGGAGATGAGCCCGCCGAGTGCACCGGTGACGAGATATCCCCGCCGCGTGTCGATGACGCGCCGCGCCAGGTAGCCGAGGAAACTCAGTCCCGAGAAGAAGAGAACGAGCGCCCACAGCTCGCGCGGACGGATTCCTCCCCACGGCCCGTACGGTCCGCTGGGGAGCAGCGGCAGGACGACCAGCGCCATGACGGCGAAGTGCACGCCGGCGCGCAGTCCCACGTCGTCGATGCGCGCCACGAACGCATGGAGACGCGATTTCTCCACCAGCAGCAGGCAGGTGACGGCGACGATGCCGCTGGCGAGCCGATGGGCGCCGGTGCCGGCCAGGAATCCCGCGGCGACGACGACCAGCGCGGCCACCTCGGTTGTGCTGTCGAGCTCCGTGCGGCTTCCGGCGAAGTAGGCGATGGCCACGATGGCCACCGGGCCGAGGAGAACGATGACGGCGGGCCACGGGAGACCGTCGGTCCACAGGAGTCCGGCCAACCCGCCCAGTCCTCCGATCATGGTGATGGTGCGGATCCCGGCGAAACGCCGGTCGGCCCCACGCGTGTGTCCCGACCACTCCCGCTCCAGACCGACCGCAGCACCGCCAAGCGCGGCGATGATCAGGCCGAGGAGGTCGTAGCCGCCGGTCATGAGACGCTACGATAACCTCTCATGGACAATGCCGTCGCTCTCGTTCGTGCCTATCTCCAGCTCAACGGCTACTTCACGATCACCGAGTACCCGGTCATCCGGAAGCTCCACAGCGGAGGATTCCGGACGCTCACGGAGATCGATGTGGCCGCGTTTCATACGCCGGGGGGCGAGCCGGACTTCGAGCCCGATCCCGCGCTGAAGATGCCCGGTAACCGGGGGGACATGATCATCGGCGAGGTGAAGGAAGGACGCGCCGTGATCAACGAGGCTGCCACCGACCCGGATGTCGTCGCCAAGATCCTGCGGCGCTTCGGCGACAGCAGCGCCGCGGACGCGCGCTCTTCCGCGCGCGAGCTCCTGGCAAACGGCGCCATCGATACGCGGGCCGGCCATCAGGCGCGGCTGGTGGCGTTCGGGACGTTGCCCAGCGATATCCCGGGACCGTATCTCACCGTGTTGCTTTCCGACGTCGTCGCTTACGTCGACCGGTACATCTCGGAAAACTGGGAGCTCGTTCGTTCCGCCGGGTCGAGGGATCCGATCTTCGGTGTGATGGTCCTGCTTGCGAAAGCTCGCGGCAAGAAGCGCTAGAGCGCTGTGCCCAGCGTCAACGTGCCTGTGAATCAGCTCGAGTGTGTCGCTGGGATCGTGGGTGAGCCGATATCGTAGGATGGCTCCAGTGAAACCGACGATCGAAATCTCGGATACGTTACTCGACGAGGCGAAACGCGAGATTGTCTATCAGGGACGAGGCGGGTGACGCCGGTGATCTCGGCGATTCTTCCGCCGGGCGTAGTCGCCGCGGAGCTGATCGGCGAGCTGGTCTACGCGGACTTGTTGCCCGAGGAAGCTGCCGCTCTGGGCCCATCCACCGTCGAGAAGCGTCGCAGGGAGTTCGCGGCGGGAAGGTCGCTGGGCCGCCGTGCGCTGGAGCAGCTTGGAGTCGTTCCGGTGGCGATCCCGGTTGGGGCAAACCGCGAGCCGTTGTGGCCGCAGGGAGTGGCCGGCAGCATTACGCACTGTGACGGGTATGGCGCAGCGGCGGTGGCCTTCGCGTCCGAGGTGCGGTCCATCGGAATCGACGCGGAGGTCCACGAGCGCTTGTCGGCCGGCGTGATCGGCCTCGTGGCACGCCCTGAGGAACGGGAGTGGATCGAGGCGCGAGCCGGTGACGCGATCTGCTGGGACCGCGTGCTGTTCAGCGCAAAGGAGAGCGTGTTCAAGGCATGGTTTCCGATCATGGGGCGATGGCTCGGCTTCGAGGATGCGACCGTTGTCTTCGACACGGAGGCGACGACGTTCCGGGCCAATCTCTTGACGGATGCGGTCGTCGACGGCCGGGTGATCACCACGTTCCACGGGCGTTACCTGGTGCATGGAGACCACGTTTTGACTTCCGTGATCATCGAGCCTCGAGGGTAGGCGGACTCTCCGGCTTCAGGAGACCGCTTCGCTGGGATCCTTCCGGGTCAGGAGGTCGCGAGGGAACTCGACGGCCACCGATTTGTGGAGGATGGACACGGAGACGATCAGGCGCAGCGAGTTGCGCTCTTTGAGCACGACCCCGGTGTAGCCGGCGAACGGACCTTCGTTGATGCCTACGGTGTCACCGGGGCCGAGCTGGTCGATCGGGGTCAGGATGGCGCCGCTCGCCTGGAGCTCCCGGATCTGCAACAGCTCGGCCGTGAGCTGGGGCTGGTCGGGGACCTCGAGCATGTTGGCCACGGCGCTGGTGCGCCAGAGCGCCTCGCGGAGCCCGGGCACCCGGCGGACGAAGATGTAACCGGGGAACAGCGGCAGGTGGGAGACGAAGGTCCTGCCGGAGCTTTTCTTCTTCTTTTCGATCTGGGGCAGGAAGAAAGGCTTTCCGGCTTCGCGCAGCAGCCGGGCCACCATCTTCTCCTGCCTGCTTCGGAGATGCGCGATTTCCCAGGGAGCGTCCGCTGTGGACAGCTCGAAAAGATCGTCGGGATAGAAATCACTCTCTTTAGGGAGGATCGGCATCCGGTCGCCTAGTACATCTGCTCGAACCCGCCTATTCCAAAGAGCTTGTGTGATTTCCGGGCCGCCATGCCGCCCCTCGGAGATGACGTCGATCCATCCCTCCGGACGATCCATCTTTGCAGAATCTCCATCACTGCGGAAGATTCCTCACGGCAGCCGAGTTATAGGGCCTATTCCGGTCGTGCCAAAGCGGTGTAGTCGCCGGAGGTCTGTGCATTCGTCCCCGGTTTTCAACGGTTTGTGTAACCGAAAGGGCGAAGCGCCGCCGAGATCACCCTGAGCATTCCCGAACGACCCCGGCAGTCCGTCCGTAACAGTCAATAAAGTTCCACCAATACAGTTCCACGACCTCGTGATGCACGGGGCGGGGGCATAGCTCGCTCCACGCGCATCCGGCACGACGCCGGTGAGAACCGCAGGTAACAATCCCAGCGGTCGGGGATTGCGAACGCAGGATTCATCGTTCAGGCGTCTCCATCAATCTAGTTTTCTTGAAGGCGCTCTCGGCGTCACGGCGCCCGAGAACGCTTGAAGTCAGCCCATCAACCCTGAAGTAAGTCAAAGCAGCTCTGCGAGAGACAGGGCTACGGAGTGAACATGGACGTCCTACGAGAAGAACAGAAACAGCCGCTGTGGCGGCGCAAATGGATCGCCCTGCCCATCCTGGCCATCGTGGCCGCGGTGGTGATCGGGACCAGCAGCTTCGGCAGTGCCGACTACGTGGTCGACAAGGATCGCGTGAGTCTTGCCGAGGTGCAGCGCGGGAAGTTCCTGGTCCAGGTGCGCGGCGCCGGAGTGCTGACGTCGAAGAACAACCAGGTGATCGGCGCCAGCGTGGACGGCCGTGTGGAGCGGGTGGAGCGCGAGGCCGGTGCCGAGGTCAAGCAGGGCGACGTTCTGGCGCGCATCTCCAATCCCAAGCTGCTCGAGGAGCTCTCCGAGAAGCGCTGGGAGCTGGAGGCGCTGAAGAAGGACAACCAGGCCAGCGCGATGATCCTGCGCTCCGAACTGGCTGACCTGCGCGTCGAGGCCAGAAACGCTCAGTCCAACTACGAGCTGGCCCGCATGAAGGTCGAGGCCGAGAAGACGCTGGTCGACAGCGGCATCGCCTCGCGGCTCACGTTCGAGCAGACCAAGCTCGCCGCCCAGCAGCAGAAAGAGCGCATCGATTCCTCGGGCGCCCGGGTGCGGATGATGGAGGAGCGGCTGGGAGCCATGCTCGCCTCGCACGAGGCGAACGTCAGCAAGATGAACAACAGCCTGAGCGCGATCCAGCAGCAGGTCGACGATCTGCTGGTGCGCGCGCCGATCGACGGTGTGGTGCAGCAGATGGCGCTCAAAGTCGGCCAGGCCGTGGTTCGCGGGACCGAGGCCGGCCGCGTGGCGCCGCTCGACGGCCTGGTGGCGATCCTCGACATCCAGGATTACCAGGCCGGCAACCTCCGCATCGGCCAGCCTGTGAACATCGATGCCCACGGCAGCGCCATCCAGGGCAAGGTCGCGCGCATCGAGCCCACCGTGACCAACGGCGTGGTCAAGGTGGAAGTGGAGATCCTGGGCAAGCTTCCGCCGGATCTGCGCGCCAACCAGAGCATCGAGGGCGTGATCGACGTCGATCAGCGCGCCGACGCGCTGTTCGTGGCCCGCCCGCAGCTCGCCAAGGGCAACGGCCGTACCGCCGTCTTCCGGGTCGAAGGGGATACCGCGATCCGCACCCCCGTGCAGTTCGGCCTCGTCTCCACCCGTCACATTGAAGTGCTCTCCGGGCTGAAGCCAGGCGATCGCATCATCGTTTCCGATTCCGCGGCGTGGGAAAGCCACGAACGCGTCTACATCAAGTAAGGACCGCTCATGATTCAGCAAACGCCCCTGATCCAACTCGAAGGTGTCCAGAAGTCTTTCTTTACCCAGACCGTGGAGACGCGTGCTCTGCAGGGAATCGACCTGACGATCCACAAGGGTGAATACGTCACGCTGTCCGGCCCTTCGGGCTGCGGCAAATCGACGCTGTTGTCCCTGCTCGGCCTGCTCGACGTGTGGAACGCCGGCCGCTACATTCTGGACGGCCACGACGTCACCTCGCTCGGCCGCGAACAGCGCGCCCGGATCCGCAACCGCGAGATCGGTTTCGTTTTCCAGTCCTTCCATCTGATCAGCGATCTGACGGTCGAAGAGAACGTCGCGCTGCCTTTGACCTACCGCACGGATCTCAGCAAGGCCGAACGTGCCGAGCGCGTGGCCGAAGCGCTGGACAAGGTCGAGATGAAGCACCGCGCCGGGCATTTCCCGGGACAGCTTTCCGGCGGCCAGCAACAGCGCGTCGCGGTGGCGCGTGCGGTGGCCGGACGGCCGGCACTGCTGCTGGCCGACGAGCCGACCGGAAATCTCGATTCGAAGAATGCCGAGATCGTGGTCGAGCTCCTCGAGCAGCTGCATCGGGAAGGCTCGACGATCTGCATGGTCACGCACAACCCTGAGACCGCCGCCCGGGCGCCGCGCCAGATTGCCTTGTTCGACGGCGCCATCGTTTCGGATCACCGCTCGACCGAGCGTCACCGGACGACCGAGCTCCATCTCGCCACGGTCTAGAGGAGCTCTTCAATCATGTTTTCCCTGGACGACTTGAAATACGCATTCCGTTTGCTGAAAAAGCAACCGGTCTTCAGTCTGCTTGCGATCGTGGTGCTGGCCGGCGGCCTGGCCGTCAGCCTGTACACGTTCGCATTGCTGCAGACCGCCTTGTACAAGCAGCTGCCCTTGCGCGACGGCGGCGGTGTGATCACCGTGCGCTCGGTCTCCGCGACCGGCAGTGAGCTGTTCACGTTCGAAATCCAACAGATGCGCTCCCGGCTCACGAAGCTCCAGGAGCTGGGTCTGTATCGCGACAGCTCGGTCACGCTGACCGAGCAGGAAGTCAGCCGCTCCGTGAGCGCGACGCTGGCGGAACCGAACATCTTCGAGTTCACGCGCACGCTCCCGTTGATGGGCCGCGGCCTGCAGCCGGCGGACAGCATCGACGGCGCGGAGCCGGTGGCGGTGATCGGCCACACGCTCTGGCAGTCGCACTTTGCGGGCGATCCGAAGATTCTCGACCGGGTCGTGCACGTGGACAACGTGCCGCGGCGCATCGTCGGCGTCATGCCCGAGGGGTATGCGTTTCCGGTTCGCGCGCAGATGTGGCTTCCGCTCCCGCAGCGCGAGCTGAATGCGCCGGCCTACGCCGCCGCCGGCGGCCTGCCCGGTGTGGTCTCGGTTTATGGACGCCTGGCCTCCGGGGCCACGGCCGCGGAAGCGATGGACGAGCTCAACGTCCTGTTGCGCGACGTGCGTCAACAGCATCCGCGCCGGGCCAATGAAGGTTACGAATACGGCGCGGTCGAGGTCATGACCTTCCAGCGCGCCTATCTCGGCAACGGCGGCCTGGTGCTGTTCGCCGTGCTGAATCTCGTGGCACAGGCGATCCTTCTGCTGGCCTGCGCCAATGTCGGCAACATGCTGCTGGCGCGTACCAATGAGCGCTCGGCGGAGATCGCGGTGCGCGTGGCGCTGGGCGCGCCGCGCTGGCGTCTGATCGTGCAGATGATGATGGAGAGCATGATCATCTCCGTGCTCGGCGGCGGCATCGCGCTGCTGCTGGCGGCCTGGTGGCTGCGCGGCACGGATCGCGTGCTGCACTCCCTGAACCAGAGCCTGCCGTACTGGATGCACTGGGGACTGGACGGCCGGGCCATCGCCGCGTCCGTCGGGTTCGTCGTGCTGGCCGTGCTGCTGGTTGCCGCACTGCCGATCTTCACCGCTACCGGCGTTCAGAGCGCGAGCTTGTTGCGCGAAGGCACGCGGGGCGCGCAGAGCCGGGCCAACGGCCGCATCACGCGTTTTCTGGTGACCTTGCAGATCGTGCTGATCTCGCTGGTGATGGTGGCCGGCGGCGCACTGACGGTGATCGCCCGGCGTTTCGTCAACGTCGACTTCGGGATCAAGACGGACCGGCTGCTGTTTCTGCAGGCCTATCCTCCGGAGAGCGTGCTGAAAGCTCCGATCGATCAGCTGGACAAAGAGCTCCGGCGTTTCGATCAGCGGCTGCTGGCTGAATTGCGCGCCGAAGGCACGGTCGAGGCCGTGATGCTGTGGACGCAGACCGGCGACGACGTTTTCATGATCGACAACGTCAAGTATGCGGATATCTCCGACTACCCCCAGGCGTCGGTGGTGGTGAGCTCCGATGCCCCCGTGCAGCTTGGAGCGACCCTCCTGGAAGGCCGTTATTTCGATTACCGCGAGACCGTGGGCGGTGCCAAGTCGGTGCTGGTCAGCAAGACGCTGGCGGAGACCTACTGGCCGGGAGCCTCGGCCATCGGCCGCAGCATCCGTTTCATGGGCCAGGGCGGAAAGCCGGGCCAGCCGCAGACCGTGGTGGGTGTCGTCAGCGACGTGCTCGACCCTGCCCGTGTCCTGCAGATCAACCGCCGCGCGTATACCGCTCTCGTACTGCCGCCCAATGCGGAACGGTACAAGTCTCCAGGGGACTTCCTGATCCGCCACCAGGGCAACGAAGCGGAAACGCGTCTGGCCCTGCAGCGTGTGGTCGAGCGGCTTGGCGGCACGCTGGCGCAACCGATCGCGCCTTATACCGAGGAGCTCGAGAACGCGGTTCGCCTGGCGAGCGCGATGACCGGAGCCTTCGAAGCGGCGGGCTTGTTCGCCCTGCTGCTTGGCCTCACGGGCATCTACGCCCTCTGCCGCAATGAAGTGGTCCGGCGCACACAGGAAATCGGCCTGCGCCGTGCGGTCGGCGCGTCGGAGCGCTCGATTTCACGGCTGCTGCTGCGCCAGAGCGCACGACGGCTGCTGATCGGGCTGCTGCTGGGCGCCGGGCTGTCAGTGGTCGCTTTGTTCGCGCTGTTGAAGTTCGCGGCGCTGGGGCTGTTGACGCTCTTCGTGATCGGCATGTCGGTCATTGCGACGATCAGCCTGCTCGTAGCCTCCTCGTCCTATTTCTCTTCCCGCGGCGTGCTGCGGGGCGAGCCGTCGGAGGCCCTGCGTTATGAATAGTGTGCTCGAAGATCTGTCCACCATCGAGTGCGCGGATCTGCAGCCCGTCCAGGGCAGGCCGCTGATCCTGCAGATCGATCAGAACGGCGCGAAGACCGCCGACTGGGCCGCGGAGAACCGCGAGCACATCGAGCGTCTGTTGCAGGCCAACGGCGCCCTGCTGATCCGCGGACTGAAGTTCGTCGGCAGCCAGCAGTTCGGTACCGTGCTGGCCACGCTGTTCGGCTCGGAGCTCTTGGAGTACGTCTATCGCTCGACCCCGCGTACGGGGCTGCGCGGCAACGTCTACACGGCCACCGAATACCACCCCGACCTGCACATCCCGCAGCACAACGAGAACGCGTACAGCAACCGCTGGGCGATGCGGCTCGGATTTCTGTGCACGCTTCCGTCCACGACGGGCGGGGCCACGCCGATCTGTGAGAGTGCGAAGGTCTACGAACAGATCCCGGAAGCGATCCGTGAGCGTTTCGAGCGCCACGGCGTGCTCTATGTGCGCAATTACTCGGAGATCGACCTGCACTGGAAGGAAGTCTTCCAGACCGACGACCGGTCGGCCGTGGATGATTTCTGCCGCGCCAACCACCTGGAGTGGGAGTGGCTCGATGGGGATCGCCTCCGGACCCGTCAGGTGAATCAGGCCAGCGCCGTCCATCCGGTGACCGGCGCCAGGGTCTGGTTCAACCAGGCGCACCTCTTTCACGTGTCCAGCCTCGAGCCGGAAATCCGCGAGCAGATGCTCAGCGTCCTGCCCGAGTCCGATCTTCCGCGCAATACCTACTACGGCGACGGCTCACCGATCGAAGCGGAAACGCTGCAGCAGATCCGTGAGATCTACGCCCGCAACATGCTCTCGTTCGAATGGCAGCGGAACGACCTGCTGCTGGTCGACAACATGCTCTTCTCGCATGGCCGCGAGCCTTACTCCGGCAACCGTCAGGTGCTGGTGGGAATGGCGCGGCCGATTGACGCCGATCAAGTGGAGACCCGTCCATGAATGCCCGATTGATCATTGCAGAACCTCGGAAACCGAGTAATCCCTGGCTGGTCCGCCAGACCCGCAAGTCCCCGGTGGAGCATCGTCTTTTCTGTTTCCCGTATGCCGGCGGCAGCGCGCAGGTGTTCCACGGCTGGGGCGATCGCCTGCCGGCGTCGACCGAAGTGGTGGCCATGCAGGCGCCCGGCAAAGGCACCCGTCTGCTGGAGCCGCCCTGCGCCAGCATCGACGCATTGTGCGACGAGCTGCTGAAGGCGCTGCAGCCGCTGCTCTACGACAAGCCGTTCAGTTTCTTCGGCCACAGCAACGGTGCCTTCATCGCCTTCGAGCTTTCCTGCCGTCTCCAGCAGCGGGGGCTGCCGATGCCGCAGCAGTTGCTGTTGTCCGCCAGCCCGGCACCGTGGACGCGTGAGATCGACCGGCCGTTCTCGAAGATGACGAACGCCGAGTTCAAGGAGACGCTGAAGCACCTCAACGGCACTCCGCCGGCCATCCTGGACGACCAGTCGCTGTTCGAACTGCTGCTGCCGGGACTGCGCGCGGACTTTGCGATGCCGGAGAACTACCGGTACCGCTGGCCGGAGAAGCTGGCCGCCGACACGCACGTCTTCTACGGCGAGCACGACGAGATCACGGATGAACAGATCGCGGCGTGGCAGGACAAGATCAGCGGGCCGGTGACGTTCCAGAAAATGCCGGGCGGCCATTTCTTCATCCACAGCCATATGGACGAATTGATCGCCTCGGTCGACAGCCGGCTGACAGGCACTTACGACTATCAGGGCGAGCCCGAAATGCTGCTCAGCGCACAGGGCTGAGCGGAGAGAATTTACCGATCAGTGCGCGTGCGTTCCGTACGCGAATCAGACAACTAAGAGACTTGCTTTCCCGCGGCGGGATGGCGGCGCAATCACCGGATTGCACACGCCAGCGGCGCAACGTGTGCCAAGCGGAAGCAACGGATAAGAAGAAAAAATCATGAGCAACGACAAAAACTGGTTTCTCCGAGAAGACGTGTACGTGGATCCGCTGATCAATAACTGGTACGCGTGGCCGAACCTCGTGGCCCCGATCACCTACTCGATGTACATGACCAGGACTCATCGCCGTCTGATGAACTCCTTCGTCAAGAACGCACAGCTGCACATCCTGGCCAACCAGGATCCGGAGCTGGCGGGCGGCGGTGAGTTTGTCGACTGTTCGCTGGAGCAGCTGGAGCAGGTCAAGGCTCTCCTGGCGCGCTACGACTCCGACTTCGGGATCTACGGCCAGCTGGCCAACGCCATCAAGGAGCTCGACGCCGTCGTCAAGCAACACAAGAGCGGCGAATCGATCGAGCCGCTCTACGACAAGGTCCCGGACCTGCTCAAGGGCTACGTCGAGCTGTTCATGGATCTCTATCACCAGCCTTCGTACCGCCTGATCGAAGGACTCCTGTACCGGAGCCCGTATTACGACGAGGGCTTGCAGTCGGTCTCGTTCGGCATTCTCGGCCACGCCAAGGCCCGTCCCTTCGTGCTCAGCACGCCGCGCCTTCCGGACGAGAAGCACCTGCACGTCAAGGTGCCGTTCAAGTCGGAGTGGCTGGACCGGCTGTTCCGTTCGCGCACGACTCCGATCTCGATGGATGAGATCGACGCGCTGTTCGACGGCATCGAGACGGAGGGCGGTCTGGCCCCGCGCGACATGTTCACCACGGACGGTCCCGCCTCCGTGCATCTGCCGGTGGCCAAAGGCGTCCGGCTGCAGTACATGGGACACGCCGGCTTCCTGATCGAGAGCGACGAGGTCTCCATCCTCATCGATCCGGTCCTGGCGAACCGGTCCGAGTCGAATGCCGAGAAGACCTATGCGCACGCCGATCTTCCGGAGAAGATTGACTATCTGTGCATCACGCACAATCACGCCGATCACATCAACATCGAGTCGCTGCTGCAGATCCGGCACAAGGTCGGGACCGTGCTGGTGCCGAAGAACAACGGCGGCACGCTGTGCGACCCGTCGCTGCGCCTGCTGCTCAAGCAGCTGGCGTTCAACGTCGTGGAAGTCGACGACGTCGATGAGATCCCGGTGAAGTCGGGCCGGATCATCAGCATCCCGTTCCTCGGCGAGCACGGAGACCTGAACATCCGCAGCAAGTCGGCCTGGTTCTTCGAGCTGCACGGCAAGAAGATCTACGCCGGCGCGGACTCGTCCAACCTCGAGCCGCGGATGTACAAGTTCCTGCAGGAGATCACCGGCGACCTGGACGTCCTGGCCATCGGCATGGAGTGCGTCGGTGCGCCGTACACGTGGCTCTATGGCGCGCTCACCACGGAAGTCATCCCGAAGAACATCAAGGAGTCGCGCCGCCTGAACGGCTCCGACTTCGCGAAGGCGGCCATGATGGCCGAGTCCTTCAAGCCGAAGCACATGCTGATCTACGCCCTGGGCATGGAGCCGTGGTACGGCTACTTCATGGGCCTCGAGTACAACGACGACTCGGAGCAGATCGTCCAGTCGTCCAAGATGGTGGAGCACTGCAAGAGCATCAATCTGCCGGTCGAACGACTGTGCGGAAAGTACGCGCTCGCTCTCTGACGTCGACCACTGCCTTGGCGTACGGAGCCTCACCTTGAACAGATCATTTCCGATATTCAAACGTTTCGCGGCGCTGGTGATCCTGCCGCTGTTGCTGGCCGCGGCCGGCGCCGCGTATTACGCGTGGCGCTCCCTGCCGGAGAAGAGCATTCGCGTGAATGCCGCCGGCCGCCAGTCCGTGCAGATCGTGCGCGACGAGCACGGCGTTCCGTCCATCTCGGCCGCGCGTGACGAGGACGTCTACTTTGCGATGGGCTACGTCCACGCCCAGGACCGCATGTGGCAGCTCGAGTTTCAGCGGCGCATGGTCCAGGGCCGGCTGAGCGAGGTGCTGGGCAAGAAGGCCCTGTACCAGGATGCCTGGATGCGCACGCTGGGCATTCAGCGCTCGGCCCGTTCCGCATGGGGCGCGCTGGACGAGCCGGCCAGGCGCTCCCTGACGGCGTATGCAGATGGCGTCAATGCCTGGCTGAACGAGAAGCATCCGCTGCCCGTCGAGTTCCAGATGCTCAACGTGCAGCCGGAACCGTGGACGCCGATCGATTCATTGGCGTGGTGCAAGGTCTTTGCGCTGAACCTGGCGGGCAATCTCGACAAGGAAACCGCCAAGTACATCGCGCAGCAGACGCTGAGCGCCGAACAGACGGACTTTTTCTTCGCCGGCAGTCAGAACGCTGGTGCGCTGGCCAGCAATGGCGCCCGGAATGACGCACAGATCGCCAGCATGGCCGGGCTCGGGCAGTTGCAGCGGAGCATCGAACAGGAGCTGAGCATCGGCGGCGAGTACGCCGGCAGCAACGCCTGGGTGGTTTCGGGAAAGCTGACCGGAGACGGCACGGCCATTCTCGCCAACGATCCACACCTCGGATTACAGATGCCGTCGTTCTGGTATCCGGTGGTGCAGCAGGGGAAAGATTTGCATGCCACGGGCATGAGCATCGTGGGCGTGCCGGTGGTGATCTTCGGGCGCAACCAGCACATCGCCTGGGGCGGCACGAACGTGATGGCGGACGTGCAGGACCTGTACTTCGAGCGCCTGGACGAGAAGGGGCGGAGCCGCTACCTGACGGATGGAAACTGGGAGAAGGTCGAGACCACGGTCGAGTACATCCCCGTGGCCTCGGAGTTCCCCTCGGCGCTGAACAAGCCGCTCGCTCCGGTGCGCATGGAAGTGCGCAAGACGCGCAACGGTCCGATCATCAGCGACGTCAACGACCGCATCAATCAGCCGGTCTCGCTGCGCTGGACCGCGCTTGCCGAAGGGGACAAGAGCTACGAGACCTTCTACAAGCTGAGCTACGCGAAGGACTGGAGCTCGTTCCGCGAGCTGTTCCGCGACTATGTGGCTCCCGCGCTGAACGTGCTGTACGCGGACGAGAGCGGAAACATCGGACATCTCGTCGTCGGCCGGATTCCCGTCCGGAAGACCGGCGACGGCTCGCTGCCGGTGCCGGGCTGGGATACGTCCTATGCCTGGAAGGGCGTCATCCCGTTCGATGAGCTGCCCGTGACCTTCAACCCCGAAGAGGGTTACATCGTCTCCGCCAATGACAAGACGGTCGGCGACGACTATCCCTACTTCATCTCGGATGACTGGGCTCCGAAAGAGCGCGCCTCGAGAATCGCAAGCCTGCTGCGCGCGGCGCATGCGCGGTCGGGACGCATCACCCTCGAAGACAACAAGCCGATCCAGGCCGACGTCGTCAGCCTGACCGCGAAGAAGCTGCTGCCTTTGCTGACCTCGGTCAAGGCCAAGGACGCGCGGCAGCAGAAGGCGCTCGATCTTCTGCGCGCCTGGGACGGGACGATGGACAAGGAGAGCGCGGCCGCCTCGATCTACAACGGCTGGATGCGCTATCTGAGCTCCGAGATGTTCGCCGCGGCCATCCCGGAAGACTGGTCGCGGGTGCGCGACCAGGCCTATCTGAACGAAGTACTGAGCGCCGCGGCACCGGATGTCATCTACCGGTCGCTGACGGACCCGAAAGAGACGTGGTGCTTCCGCAATGCGACGGCCACCTCGCGCCGGTGCGACGACATGCTGACCAACTCCCTCACGGTGGCCCTCGACGAGTTGGAAAAGCTCACCGACGGCAACCCCGACTCCTGGAAGTGGGGAGCGATCCATCAGACCGCCTACAAGCATCAGCCGTTCAGTCAGGTGAAGGGACTTTCCTCGCTCTTCGGACGCAAAGTCGCGAGCGGGGGAGCCCAGGACACGGTGGCCGTCTCGTCGTCCGTGTTCCGGTCGTCCGAGGGATACCTGGGGACGCTCGGTGCCGGCTTCCGCCAGATCATGCAGGTCGGGCAGGACAAGAGCGCGCACCTGTACATGAACTCCACGGGGCAATCGGCGAACGTGTTCAGCAGACATTACTCGGACATGGTCGAGCCGTTCGAAAACGCCGAGTACTACTCCCTCCTTCAGAAATCCACGAAATAGAACTGGACCGATCGAAATGACTACTCAAGCCGAAACAGTGTCCAGTGCAGGTGTGCTCTCCGCCCGCCGCGCGAACAAGAGCAAGAAACGACGGAGCGGTGGTACGAGCTTGTTGTCGACGTTCGGCCGCTTCGCGCCGAACCGGGTGTTCGCCTCCGTGATCCTCGGCGCGCTTTCGGGCGCGCTCTATTCGCTGGCGATTCCCCTGATCCTGGCCTCGATCAAACCGCCGGCTGACGGCCTTCTCTACGCCGAGACGACCGTCGAGCACGTGTGGTTCCTCGAGGTGTCGAACATCAAGATGGCCGGATTCTTCCTGGCCTTCTGCCTCCTGATCCTGGTGACCCGGTCGCTGTCGGGAATCATGTTGTCGCGGGTCTCCATGGACCTCACGTCCAACCTGAGAGCCCGGCTGTGCGACCGCATCGCCCGTGCGCCGTACCCGGTGCTGGAGTCGTTCGGGCAGGCCAAGCTGCGGGTGGCGGTCACGGATGACGTGCGGCGGATCATCGCCGGCGCCGAGATCCTGCCGCAGCTGCTCGTCAATGGGGTGATGCTGGTCGGGATCTTCGGATTCCTCTGCTACCTGAATCAGTACGTCTTCTTCTTCGTGCTCAAGGCCATCGCCTTCGGCGTGGTCACCTTCCAGATTCCGATCTACTTCGCCCGGAAAGATTTCCGGCGCGCGCGCGCGATCTACGACTCGCTGGAGCAGGGAATCCGCGGCCTGATCATGGGCGTCAAGGAACTGCAGCTCGACCGGGCCAAGCGCACGAAGTACTTCCGTGACGTTCTGCTGAAGAACGAGCGCGACCTGCTGACGACGGAAAAGCGGGCGCTGACGACGATGCTGGCGGCGAACAGCTATGGCGACCTGCTGTTCTTCTTCGTCATCGGCATCGTGGCGTTCGTCTTCACGAACTATCACTCCGTCTCGCCGGAGGAGCTGGCCGGCATCGTCCTGGTATTGCTGTACGTCACCGGTCCGGTGGCGATGATTCTCAACGCCGTCCCGAGAATGTCGGTGGCGGTGATCTCGCTGCGCAAGATCGAGGAGATCTTCGGCGAGTTGCCCGAGGCCATGACCGAGGACAAGCCGCTCACGAAGCGCGACTGGGCGCAGATCTCGTTCCGCGATGTCTCTTACGCGCACCGGAGCGACGGGCAGCACGACGGGTTCACGGTCGGTCCGGTCAGCTTCGACATCCGCAAAGGCGAGATCACCTTCATCGTCGGCGGCAACGGCTCCGGCAAGTCGACGCTCAGCAAGATGCTGTCGCTGCACTACCTCCCGTCCGGCGGCTCGATCTCCTTCGACGCGCAGAAGCTCGACGAGGCGTGCATCGACGATTACCGCCAGGACGTGGCGGCGATCTTCTCCGATTACTACCTGTTTGACCGGCTCCTGTGCGAGTACGACGACACCAGGCTGGAGATGGCCGAGCGCTACCTCAGGGAGTTCGGCCTGCAGCACAAGGTCAGCATCCGCGACGGCATGTTCTCGACTACCGACCTGTCCGACGGCCAGCGCAAGCGTCTGGCCCTGACGGTTTCGTTCGTCGACGACAAGGAGCTGTATCTGTTCGACGAATGGGCGGCCGATCAGGACCCCGCCTTCAAGAAGATCTTCTACACCGAGATCCTGCCCGAACTGCGGTCACGCGGTAAGGCCGTGGTCGTGGTCAGCCACGACGACCGCTATTTCCATGTCGCCGACCAGGTACTGGTCATGGAGGACGGAAAAGTCGTCGAGCGCCGCGCCATCGAGCCGGTTGGTGAGCCCACGCTATTGGATCTGGAACTGGTCAACGCTTTTTAGAGCGGGACCGCTACAAACGAAATCAGGAATGAACACCATGAGCGCCACAATTGCCACGCCTCCTCCCGCCCCGGCCACCACTACGATCCCGCGAGTGACCCGGGATCAGTTTGCTGAGAAGTTCTTCGCCCGGCAGATCCCGGCGATCGTCACGGACGCCACCGCCGATTGGGGAATGTCCGGCCGCTGGTCGCCCGAATATCTCTCGTCCCTGATCGGCAGCAAGCAGGTGATGGTGAGCGTCTCCGCGAGCGGCAAGTTCAGCTACGACCCGTCCGGCAAGGGGACGAGCGAGAGCTTTTCGGAAGAGCGGATGAGCTTCGCGGAAGCGGCCCGGCAGGTCTCGGCGCCCAACGACGGCCGGCAGCTGTACCTCATGCAGCAGTCCATTCCCCGGCAGTTTCCGGAGCTCATGCGCGAAATCCGCGTGCCGCAGTGGGTGCCGAATGTCGAAGAGACTTCGATCAACCTCTGGTTCGGCCGCAGCAGCGTCACCCCGCTGCATTACGACGCCACGAACAATTTCTTCGCCCAGCAGTACGGCGAGAAGCACTGGACCATCTTCTCTCCCGCGGATACGCCGCACGTCTATCCGCATCCGATCGACTCGAAGATGGCGCACCTCTCCTCGGTGGACCTCGACAGTCCCGATCTGCGCACGCATCCGAATTTCAGCCTGGCCCGGCCGATCCGTTTCACGGTCCATCCCGGCGAGCTGCTCTTCCTGCCGGCCTTCTGGTGGCATCAGGTGCGGTCCCCGGCGGTCTCCACGTCGGTCAGCATCTGGTGGATGCCCAGTCTGCAGCAGTACGTGCAGGCCCCCAACGGTCCGCGCAAGCTCTACCGGCAGTACGAGACCGACCGTCTGTCGGGGCTGAAGAAGACGCTGCTGACGTCGAATGGCCTGAGCTTCTCGACGGCTGCCGGCCTGGTGGTGAGCGCGGGACGCAAGTGGGCCGCCTGTCTCCTTTCGCTGGCCGCGTGCGACGAGTACATCGGCAAGCTGGCCGGCAAGCACAATCTGCCGCGGACGCCCGGCTGCAACCTGCATCAGCTCGCGGGTGAAATGCGGGAGACGCTCCGGAAACTCGCCTTTGCGGGAGTGCCGGCGAATACCCTCCCGCCGCCCAGTGCGCTGGAGGCAATCATCACTCTGGCCGGCCGTGTCGCTCAGGGGAGCGACGCGCAGTTTTCCACCGAAGAAACCGGCAGCATCATCAAGCTCGCCTCGACACTCGAGCGGAGAGCCGTCTGATCTGCAGTAGTACGCCGCTCCCTTTCCACAGCTAACGAGATCTCGTTGCACGTGCGCAAAGCCACCGTTTTCGGGGGCTATGTACACCTGCGCTACGCCCCGCGTGTTTCCACACGCCCGTCAGAAGGAATGCCGCATGGACATCAGTTCTACTGAGAACACCTCCTGGTTTCCGTTGTCGATCTCCCAGCGAAGCCGCTGCTTCGTCTACGAGCTCGAGCCGCAGAACCGCGGGAACCACAACAACGTATTCGCTGCACGTCTGCAGGGCGCGGTCGACCCGGCAGCCATCGACGCGGCGCTGCGCGGTTTGGTGGCCCGTCACCCGATGCTGCGGGCGGAAATCTCGATGGACCAGGGGCAGCGGATTCACGAGGTGATGCCGTTTGCGCTGGACGTCGCCGACGCCATCGGCATGTCTTCGGAAGCGCTGCTGGCGCGGGTCCATGCGGACGCCTGGGCGCCGTTTCTTCGCAATGGCAACGAAGGTCCACGCCCGCTCCTGCGCGCGTGTCTGTATGTCACCGGCCCGGCGGAAGCGGTATTTCTGCTGGCGCTCGATCACCTGATCTGCGACGGCTGGTCGTACTGGCACCTGCTCGATGAACTGGGCGCGGAGCTGTCGGGCGTCGAGATCTCAGCGGATAAAGAGGCCGCGTCCACGTATCGCGACTATGTGTCATGGCAGCACGAGCTCGTGCACGGCTCCAAGGGCGCCAGGCAAGTGGCCCATTGGGAGAAGGTGTTGGGCGGAGACACCACGCCTCTGCGCCTGCCGCTCGATCGCCGGCGCCCCGCGCAGTCGAGCCACCGGCAGGGCTTCGTCACCCGCAGACTGGGCACCTCGCTGAAAGAACGCCTGCAGTCCGGCCGGGCCGATGAAGGCGCGACGCTCTACAACTCCCTGATGGTGGCGCTGCAGATGCTGCTGCACCGGTACACGGGGCAGGATCGCATCGTGATCGGCGCGGCGGTCCCGGGCCGCAGCCTGGCGGGCTGGAAGAACATCGTGGGCGATTTCGCCAACGTCCTTCCGATGCGCGCCGACTTCGAGGCCCAGCCGACGGCTCGCACGATGATGCGCAATTGCCAGCGCGCCTTGTTGTCGGCGCTGCGCAATCAGGATTATCCGTTCCCCCGCCTGGTCGAAGAGCTGGGCGTCGCGTACGGCGACGAGAACCCGATCTACCAGGTCTCGTACGTGTTTCAGAAGCCGCGGCGGGCGGGCATGCTGGCCCGTCTCTGGAACGACGACACCGCCGGTCAGGACGCGCCGCGCTGGGGCGAGCTGACCCTGCAGCCGTTCCGGATCGAGCAGCGCGTCGGTCAGGACAGCCGCGTTGCGCTGACGCTGCACGCCGTCGAGATCGACGATGACGCCCGGTGCGACTTCGTCTACGACGTCGACGTCTTCGACACGGCCACCGTGGAGCGCATGGCCGATCACTTCATGTCGCTGCTCGAAGGGATCGCTGCGGATCCCGACCGGACGGCGCACCAAAGCCCGATGCTCTCGGCATCGGAACGCCGGCAGCTGCTGACCGGTTTCAATGCTGCATCCGGCGAGCCGTTCGGCGAATCCACGGAGCTCATTCACGAGCTGTTCGAGCAGCAGGCGGCCGCACGGCCCGACGCGGCGGCCATCGCCTACGAAGATCAGACGCTCACATACGCGGAGCTCAATGCACGCGCCAATCAGCTCGCTCATGAACTGATCGCGCTCGGCGTGCGGCCCGACGACCGCGTGGCCATCTGCGCCGAGCGCAGTCTGGAGATGGTCGTCGGACTGCTCGGGATTCTCAAAGCCGGCGGCGCCTACGTTCCGCTCGATCCGGCCGCTCCCGCCGACCGCCTGCAATCGATGCTGCGCGATGCGCAACCACGGGCGCTGCTGACGCAGCAGGCGCTGCGAGAAGTGCTGGCCACCGAGTTGCCTGCGTTGTTCCTCGACGGCGATGCATTCGCGTCCCGTCCCACGACGAATCCGGACGCGCGTGCTCTCGGGCTCACCGTCCGCAACCTCGCCTATGTGATCTACACCTCCGGCTCGACGGGTACGCCGAAGGGCGTGATGATCGAGCAGCGCTCCGTCCTGAATCTGTGGAAGGCGCTCCAGCGTCTCGACTTCGTCGAGGGAGGAGTGAGCGCCCGGGTCGGGCTGAACGCCTCGATCGGTTTCGACGCCTCGGTGCAGTCGCTGCTGCAGCTATTGTCTGGCCATTGCGTCGTGGTCTTCCCGCAGAGTGTCCGCGCCGACGCGGACGCGTTCCTCCGCTACGCCAGGATGCACGCGCTGGACGCCTTCGACTGCACGCCGGCCCAGCTCGCGTTGCTGCTGCAGGCCGGTCTCGGGAAGGACGACGCCGTCTATCAGCCGAAAGCCGTGCTGGTCGGCGGAGAGAGCATCGGCGTTCCGCTGTGGCAGGCGCTCAAAGCGGTCCGGTCCACGCGCTTTTTCAACGTCTACGGACCGACGGAATGTACGGTGGACGCGACCGCGTGCGCCCTGCACGAAGCAGGAGACCGGCCGGTCATCGGCCGGCCGTTGAGCAACGTCACGGTCTACATCCTCGACGCGCACGGTGAGCCGGTGCCGGTGGGGATCGAAGGCGAGCTTTACATCGGCGGCGTGCAGGTTGCGCGCGGCTATCTGAATCGTCCGGAACTGACCGCGGAGCGTTTCGTGCGCGATCCGTTCCAGGCGGATCCGGACGCCCGGATGTACAAGACCGGCGATCTCGGCCGCTGGCTGCCCGACGGCTCCATCGAATACGCCGGACGCAACGATCACCAGGTGAAGATCCGCGGCTACCGCATCGAGCTCGGCGAGATCGAAGTGCAGCTCGCTCAGTGCGCGGGTGTGCGCGAAGCGGTGGTCCTGGCGCGCGAAGACGTGGCCGGCGACCAGCGCCTGGTTGCCTATCTGGTTCCCCAGGAAGGTGTAGTGCTGGAAGCCGTTGCCCTGCGCGCCGCGCTGCAGTTGCAGCTGCCCGAGTACATGCTGCCGTCGGCGTTCGTGGTGCTCGAGGCACTGCCGCTGACGCCGAACGGCAAGCTCGATCGCAAGGCGCTGCCCATCCCGGAGGCAACCGCGCTGATCACGCACGAGTACGAGGCGCCCCAAGGCGAAGTGGAACAGACCCTCGCCACGATCTGGCGGGAGCTGCTGCGTGTCGAGCAGATTGGCCGCCACGACCGTTTCTTCGAACTGGGCGGGCATTCGCTCCTGGCCATGCAATTGACCTCGCACCTGCGTTCGGCGTTCGGCGTCGAGCTGCCGCTGCGCCAGGTGTTTGCGAATTCGACCCTGAGCGCGCTGGCCGAGGTCGTGCGCGCGGCGGGAGCGAGCACGATGGGCGGGATTCAGCGTGCGGACCGCAATCAGCCGCTGCCTCTGTCATTGGCCCAGCAGCGTCTCTGGTTTCTCGATCAGCTCGAACATGAAGCGAGCGTGGCGTACCACATGCCGGCCGCACTACGGCTGGTCGGCCAGCTCGATGTCGACGCTCTGCAGGCCACGCTGGACCGGCTCGTGGCGCGGCATGAAAGCCTGCGTACCTCGTTCTTCGCCATCGACGGTGTGCCGTATCAGCAGATCGCGCCGGAAGACTGCGGCTTTGCACTGGTCCATGAAGACCTGAGCATGCTGTCCGCCGAGGAGCGCCACGCGGCGGTGACGCGCCTGATGGCCGAAGAAGCGCGGGCACCGTTCGATCTGAGCGCAGGCCCGTTGACCCGCGGCCGCCTGCTGCGCGTGAGCGATGACGAACATGTGCTGCTGGTGACCCAGCACCACATCGTCACGGACGGCTGGTCGACCGACGTGATGGTGCGCGAAGTGGGAGCGCTGTACACGGCGTTCCATCACGGCCAGTCCGATCCGCTGCCGCCGCTGGAGATCCAGTACGCGGATTACGCACAGTGGCAGCGGAGCTGGCTGCAGGGTGAGGAGCTGACGCGTCAGCTCGAGTTCTGGAAGAACCATCTTTCTGCCGCGCCGGCGCTGCTCGAGCTGCCGCTCGACCACCCGCGCCCAGCGGTGCAGAGCCACGCCGGCGCCACGGTGCCGCTCCGCCTCTCGCCGGAGCTGACCGCGCAACTGCGGGCCTTCTCGCAGCGTCACGGCGCGACGCTATACATGACGCTCCTCTCGACCTGGGGCCTGCTGCTGTCGCGGCTGTCGGGACAACAGGACATCGTCATCGGCACGCCGGTGGCGAACCGCCAGCGGCAAGAGGTCGAACATCTCATCGGCTTCTTCGTCAACATGCTGGCCGTGCGGCTGTGGTTCGACGGAACGCCGAGCGTGGCGTCGCTGCTTGCCCAAGTCAAAGAGACGACCCTGGCCGCGTTTGCGCACCAGGAACTGCCGTTCGAACAGGTGGTCGAAGCGGTGCATCCGCATCGCAGCCTGAGTCACAGTCCGCTGGCGCAGGTGACCTTCACCTGGAACAACCTCGAGAGCCGGTCCGATGGCAGCACGCTGCAACTGCCCGGCCTCGCGCTGGCGCCTCTGAGCCGCGCACAGGAGACCACCCAGTTCGACCTGCAGCTGCTGCTGGACGATGCGGGGGATGTCATCAGCGGCGTGCTGGTGTACGCCCGCGATCTGTTCGACGGCCAGACCATCGAGCGCTGGACCGGCCATTTCGTGCGGCTGCTGGAAGTGATGGTCGGTGATGCTTCGGTGGCCATCGATACGCTGCCGCTGCTGTCGGAGGCGGAACGCCGCCAGGTGCTGGCGACCTTCAACGACACCAGCGTCGATTATCCGAGCGAGGCGCTGATCCACGAGCTGTTCGAACAGCAGGCGGCGCAACACCCCGATGCCGTCGCGGTCGTCTTTGAAAACGAATCCCTCACCTACGACGAACTGAACGCGCGCTCCAATCGCCTCGCGCACTACCTGATCGGCCTGGGAGTGAAGCCTGACGATCGCGTAGCCATCTGCTGCGAGCGCAATACGGACCTGATCGTAGGCCTGCTCGGCATTCTGAAAGCCGGCGGCGCGTATGTGCCGCTGGATCCGAGTTATCCGAGCGACCGTCTGGCGTTGATGCTGAACGACAGCGCGGCAGTGGCGCTGCTGAGCCATTCCGACGTCGAGCAGCTGTTGCCGGAAACGGAACTGCCGGTGCTGCGGTTCGACGTCGATCTTCCGGTCCTGACGCGGCGCCTGCCGGCGGACAACCCCGCCGTTCCCGGGCTGCACGCGCGGAATCTGGCCTACGTGATCTACACCTCGGGCTCGACCGGAACGCCGAAGGGCGTCATGGTCGAGCACCGCAACGTCAACCGGCTGGTCATCAACAACCCGTACTTCGGCGTGACCGGCGAGGACTGCGTCGCGCATTGCGCGAACCCGGCCTTCGACGCCGCGACCTGGGAAATCTGGGGCGCACTGCTCAACGGCGCGCGCCTGCTGGTCGTGCCGTCATCGGTGGTGATGGACCCGGCGCAGCTCAATCGGACGCTGCACGCAGCCGGCGTCACGGCGATGTGGCTGACGGTCGGCCTCTTCAATCAATATGTCGACAGCCTGCCCGATGCCTTCGCCCAATTGCGCTATCTGCTGATCGGCGGCGACGCCCTCGATCCGCGCACGATCCGGCAGTTGCTGCAGCGCGAGCAGCGGCCGGCGCACGTGGTCAACGGCTACGGTCCGACCGAAACGACGACGTTCGCGATCACGCACGACATCCGCCACGTCGCCGGCGACGCGCGCTCCATCCCCCTCGGCAAGCCGATCGCGAACACTCGGATTTACGTGCTCGACGCGCACGGTCAGCCGGTGCCGGTGGGCGTGGAAGGGGAGATCTACATCGGCGGCGACGGTGTTGCGCGCGGCTACCTGAATCGCGCCGGGCTGACCGCGGAACGCTTCCTGAGCGATCCGTTCAGCGCCGATGCAAATGCGCGCATGTACAAGACGGGCGACCGCGGCCGCTGGCTGGCGGACGGCACCGTCGAATTCCTGGGCCGGAACGACTTCCAGGTGAAGCTCCGCGGCTTCCGCATCGAGCTCGGCGAGATCGAGACGAAGCTCAGCGAATGCGCCGGTGTGCGCGAGGCGGTGGTGCTGGCACGCGAAGACGCGCCGGGGGACAAACGCCTGGTTGCGTATCTGATCGCCGGAGAGGGACTGGAGCTGTCGGTCGCCGATCTGCGCGAAGAGCTGTCGCGGCACTTGCCGGACTACATGCTGCCGTCCGCATTCGTGCAGCTCGATCACCTGCCGCTGACCGCGAACGGCAAGCTCGATCGGAAGGCGCTTCCGGCGCCGGAGGCCACCGCGCTGAGCGTGCGTGAATACGAAGCGCCGCAGGGTGAAATCGAGCAGGCCCTGGCCGTGCTGTGGCAGGACCTGCTGCATGTCGAGCGTGTCGGCCGGCACGACCAGTTCTTCGAAATGGGCGGGCATTCACTGCTCGCGGTGCAATTGATCTCGCAGGTCCGCGCGAAGTTCGGGGTGGAGCTGCCCTTGCGCGAGATGTTCGTCCGTTCGACTCTGAGTGCGCTGGCCGAAGCGGTGCACGCTGCCGGCGCGAGCACGATGGGACAGATTCAGCGTGCCGATCGCAATCAGCCGCTGCCGCTGTCCCTAGCGCAGCAGCGCCTTTGGTTCCTCGATCAGCTCGATCGCGCAGCGAGTGCGGCGTACCACATGCCGGCCGCACTGCGGCTGACCGGCCAGCTCGATGTCGCCGCCCTGCAGGCCACGCTGGACCGGCTCGTCGCGCGGCATGAAAACCTGCGTACGTCTTTCTTTGCCATCGACGGTGTGCCGTATCAGCAGATTGCGCCGGAAGAGTGCGGCTTTGCGCTCAGCCATGAGGATTTGAGCGCGCTGTCCGCCGAGGAGCGCGAAGCGGTGGTGGCCAGCCTGATGGCGGAAGAGGCGCGTGCGCCGTTCGACCTGGGCACCGGCCCGTTGATCCGCGGCCGTCTGCTGCGCCTGAGCGCGGACGAACATCTGCTGCTGGTGACCCAGCACCACATCGTCAGCGACGGCTGGTCGATCGGCGTGATGGTGCGCGAAGTGGCCGCGCTGTACACGGCCTTCCATAACGGCGAGGCCGATCCGCTGCCGCCGCTCGACATTCAATATGCCGACTATGCCCAGTGGCAGCGCGGCTGGCTGCAAGGGGAGGAGCTGACCCGTCAGCTCGATTTCTGGAAGGACCATCTCTCCGCCGCGCCGGCGCTGCTCGAACTGCCGCACGACCGTCCGCGGCCGGCGGTGCAGAGCCATGCCGGCGGCACGGTGCCGCTGGTGCTGCCGGCGGAACTGACCGCGCAGCTGCGGTCGTTCTCGCAGCGTCACGGCGTGACGCTGTTCATGACGCTGCTCTCCGGCTGGGGATTGCTGCTGTCCCGCCTGTCGGGACAACACGAGATCGTCATCGGCACGCCGGTGGCGAACCGCCAGCGGCGCGAGATCGAGAATCTCATCGGCTTCTTCGTGAACATGCTGGCAGTCCGGCTGCGTTTCGAAGGCAAGCCGAGCGTGGCGTCGCTGCTCGCGAACGTGAAAGAGACAACGCTCGCGGCGTTTGCGAATCAGGAGCTGCCCTTTGAACAGGTGGTCGAGGCGGTCCATCCGCAGCGCAGCATGAGCCATAGCCCGCTGGCGCAGGTGACCTTTACCTGGAACAACGGCGGCGTCCAGACGGACGGCAGCACACTGCAACTGCCTGGCCTCTCGCTGGCTTCCGTGAACCGGGCGCATGAAACCATCCAGGCCGACTTGCAGATGCTGCTGGACGACGCCGGGGATGTCGTCAGCGGCGTCCTGGTTTACGCCCATGACCTGTTCGATGGCGCGACCATCGAGCGCTGGGCCGGCCATTTCGTCCAACTGCTGGAAACGATGGTGGCCGATGCCTCGGTGACGGCTGATGCGCTGCCGCTGCTGTCCGCCGCAGAACGCCAGCAGGTCCTCGAGACCTTCAATGAGACGGACTACGCGGCCCCGGAAGCGGCGCTGATTCAGGAGCTGTTCGAGCAGCACGCGGAGCAGCAGCCCGATGCCGTCGCGGTCGTGGATGAAAGCGAATCGCTGACCTACGGCGAGCTCAATGCACGCGCCAATCGCCTGGCGCACTACCTGATCGGCCTCGGCGTGCAGCCCGATGACCGCGTGGCCATCTGTTGCGAGCGCAATGCGGATCTGATCGTTGGCCTGTTGGGCATTCTGAAAGCCGGTGGCGCCTACGTTCCGCTCGACCCGACCTATCCACGCGAGCGTCTGGCCTGGATGCTCGAGGACAGTGCGCCGGTCGCGCTGCTCAGTCATTCCGACTACGAAGAGCTGCTGCCGGAAACCGACGTGCCGGTCCTGCGTGTCGACGTCGACCTGCCGGTGCTGACGCGGCGCCTGCCCGAGCACAATCCCGATGCACGCGGGCGCGGCCTGAGCTCCAATCACCTCGCGTATGTGATCTATACCTCCGGCTCCACCGGCATGCCGAAAGGCGTGATGGTCGAGCAGCGGAACGTCGTCCAGCTGGTCCAGGCGCGCGATTACGTCGCACTGAATCCGGCCTCCGTCGTCGCCCAGGCGTCCAACGCCTCGTTCGACGCGGCCACCTTCGAGATCTGGGGCGCGCTGCTCAACGGCGGCAAGCTGGTCGTGATCGGCAAAGAGACGCTGATCGATCCGGAGCAGCTGCAGAAGCGGCTCGTGACGGAGCAGGTCGGCACGTTGTTCGTCACCACGGCGCTGTTCAATCGCATCGCCAAGAGCAACCCCTCCGCGTTCGCCACGCTCGAGACGCTGTTGTTCGGCGGCGAGAAGGTGACCCCCGAGACGGTGGCCGCGTTCATCGGAAGCGGATTCCGCGGCCGCCTGCTGCACGTCTACGGCCCGACCGAGAACACGACGTTCAGCACCTGGTATCACGTTCCCCACGCACTGGTCGCTGAGACGACCGTTCCCATCGGGCGCGGGCTGGCGGGAGCACGGCTCTACATTCTCGACACCGACCGCCAGCCGGTGCCGATCGGCGTGGCCGGCGAGATCTACGTCGGTGGTGCCGGCGTGGCGCGCGGGTATCTCAATCGCGCGGAGCTGACGGCGGAACGCTTCGTGAGCGATCCGTTCAGCACGCAGGCAGATGCGCGGATGTACAAGACGGGCGATCTCGGTCGCTGGTCGCCTGAAGGCAACATCGAATTCCTGGCCCGCAACGACTTCCAGGTGAAGATCCGCGGCTTCCGCATCGAGCTCGGAGAGATCGAAGCGAAGCTCGTGCAGTGCGAGGGCGTGCGTGAGGCAATCGTGCTGGCCCGCGAAGACGAGCCGGGGGACAAGCGCCTGGCCGCGTACCTGGTGGCCGATGAAGGCGCGGAACTGTCCGTGCCCGACCTGCGCGATGCGCTGTCGCGCGAACTGCCCGAGTACATGGTGCCGTCGGCGTTCGTGCAACTCGAGACGTTGCCGCTGACGGCGAATGGCAAAGTCGATCGCAAGGCGCTGCCCGCACCGGAAGCGACCGCGCTGAGCATGCGCGAGTACGAGGCGCCGCAGGGACCGATCGAGGAAGCCATCGCGGCGCTCTGGCAGGAACAGCTGAAAGTGCCGCGCGTCGGCCGCTACGACAACTTCTTCGAGCTCGGCGGTCACTCGCTGCTGGCGGTGCAACTGGTCTCGCACATCCGTGCGGCGCTCGGGGTCGAACTGCCGTTGCGCGAGCTGTTCGTCAGCGCGAACCTGATTGCACTGGCCGAAGCGGTACGCGCGGCCGGGGCGAGCACGATGGATCAGATCGAGCGTGCCGACCGCAGCCAGCCGCTGCCGCTGTCACTGGCCCAGCAGCGCCTGTGGTTCCTCGATCAATTCGATCGGGCGGCCAGTGCGGCGTACCACATGCCGGCGGCCTTCCGGCTGCAGGGCCAGCTCGATGTGCCGGCACTGCGCATGACGCTGGACCAGCTCGTCGCGCGGCACGAGAATCTGCGCACTCACTTCATCGCCGTCGACGGTGTGCCGTATCAGCAGATCGCGCCGGCTGACTGCGGCTTCGAGCTGCATCGCACCGACCTGCACTCGCTGCCCGCGGACGCGCGCGAAGCGGCCGTCACCCGCATTACCGCCGAGGAAGCGAGCGCGCCGTTCGATCTGAGCGCGGGCCCGCTGATCCGCGGCCGGCTGCTCACGCTCGCCGCCGACGAGCATGTACTGTTGATCACGCAGCACCACATCGTCTCGGACGGCTGGTCGCTGAGCATCCTGGTGCGCGAAGTGGCGGCGCTGTACACGGCGTTCCGTCGTGGCGAGAACGACTCCCTGCCGCCGCTCTCGATTCAATACGCCGATTACGCGCAGTGGCAGCGCAACTGGCTGCGCGGCGAAGAGCTGACGCGCCAGGTCGAGTTCTGGCGCGAGCAGCTGACCGGCGCGCCGGAGCTGCTCGAGCTGCCGCTCGACCATGCACGGCCGGCGATGCAGACCCATGCCGGCGGCAGCGTGCCGCTGGTCTTGTCGCCGGAAGTGACCGCCGCTCTGCGGGCGCTCAGCCAGGAGCATGGCGTCACGTTGTTCATGACGCTGCTCTCGGCCTGGGGCGTGCTGCTGTCGCGCTTGAGCGGACAGCAGGACGTGGTCATCGGCACGCCGGTGGCGAACCGTCAGCGGCGCGAAGTGGAAGGGCTGATCGGCTTCTTCGTCAACACGCTGGCCATGCGCCTGCGGCTCGACACGCAATCTACGTCCGGCGAGCCCACCGTCGCGGCATTGCTCGCGCAGGTGAAGGACACCACGCTCGCCGCGTTTGCGCATCAGGAGTTGCCCTTCGAACAGGTCGTCGAGGCGGTGCAGCCGCAGCGCAGCATGTCCTACAGCCCGCTGGTCCAGACCGCGCTGGCGCTCAACAACACCGCCGACTACGGCGACGCGCTGAGCCTGCCGGATCTGAGCCTGACCCCGGTGGAGCAGGCGCTGACGACCGCGCAGTACGAGCTCTCTCTGCATCTCAGCGACACCGGCGAAGATCTCTCCGGCTTCCTCGTCTACGCCAGCGATCTGTTCGACCGCTCCACCGTCGAGCGCTGGGCCGGTCACTACGTTCGGCTGCTGGAAGCGATGGCGGCGGATGCCGTGGCCAGCATCGACAAGCTGTCGCTGCTGTCGGCATCGGAGCGCCGGCAACTGCTGGGCGATTGCAATGTCATCGACGTTTATCCGCAGGACGCACTGATTCACGAGCTGTTCGAGCGGCAGGCCGCCGCGCGGCCCGATGCGGTGGCGGTGCTCTTCGAAGAGCAGAGCCTGACGTACAGCGAGCTCGATGCGCGCGCGAATGGGGTGGCCCATGAGCTGCTCGCGCTCGGCGTGCAGCCGGACGACCGCGTGGCCATCTGCGTCGAGCGCAGCCTGGAGATGATCGTCGGCCTCCTCGGCATCCTGAAAGCCGGCGGTGCCTACGTGCCGCTCGATCCGGCCTATCCGGTCGAGCGCCTGCGCTACATGCTCGAAGACAGCGCGCCCGTGGCCCTGCTCACGCAAGACCGGCTGCAGAATCTCGTGGCCGATCTCGGCGGCGACGTTCCGGTCATCGACATCTCGCATGCCCAGTTCGCGAACGCTCAGTTCGCGAACAAACGTCCCTCGGTGGCTGTCACTCCCGGGAACCTCGCCTACATCATCTACACCTCCGGCTCGACCGGCCTGCCGAAGGGCGTCATGGTCGAGCATCGCAACGTCGCGCGCCTCTTCACGGCCACCGACCCGTGGTTCCACTTCGATGCCGGCGACGTCTGGACGATGTTCCATTCGTATGCCTTCGACTTCTCGGTGTGGGAGATCTGGGGCGCATTGCTCTACGGCGGCCAGCTGGTCGTCGTGCCACAGGAGACTTCGCGCACTCCGGACGAGTTCTACAAGCTGGTCTGCCGCAGCGGCGCGACGATCCTCAACCAGACGCCGAGCGCATTCCGTCAGTTCATCGCCGCGCAACGCGACAGCGGCGAGCAGCATCGTCTGCGTCACGTCATCTTCGGCGGTGAAGCGCTCGAAGTGGCGACGCTCGAGCCGTGGTTCGAGCGTCACGGCGATCAGACGCCGCGGCTCATCAACATGTACGGCATCACGGAGACGACGGTCCATGTGACCTATCGTCCCCTCGACCGTGCCGATACCGCGCGCGGCGGGAGTCCGATCGGCCACCGCATCCCCGACCTGTCGGTCTACGTCCTCGACGCGCACCGCCAGCCTGCACCGATTGGTGTCGCCGGAGAGCTATACATCGGCGGTGCAGGCGTGGCTCGCGGCTATCTCAACCGGCCGGAGCTCACTGCCGAGCGGTTCCTGGATGATCCGTTTGCCGGCCAGGCCGGGGCGCGGATGTACAAGAGCGGCGACCTCGGGCGCCGGCTGCCGGACGGCTCAATCGACTTCATCGGCCGCAACGACTCCCAGGTGAAGATCCGCGGCTTCCGCATCGAGCTGGGCGAGATCGAAGCGAAGCTCAGCCAGTGTGCGGGTGTGCGTGAGGCAGTGGTCATTGCCCGCGAAGATGTGGCAGGGGACAAGCGCCTGGTCGCCTATCTGGTGGCCGAGGATGGCGCGGCGCTGCAAGCGGCCGCGTTGCGCGCGGAGCTGCTGTCGCAACTGCCCGATTACATGGTGCCCGCGGCGTTCGTGGAGCTGGAGGCACTGCCGCTGACGACGAACGGCAAGCTCGATCGCAAGGCCCTGCCGGCTCCGGACACTACGGCGCTGGTGGCGCGGGAGTACGAAGCGCCGCAAGGCGAGACCGAAGAGATGCTGGCCGCGGTGTGGCGTGAGCTGTTGGGCGTCGAGCGTGTCGGCCGTGACGATCAGTTCTTCGAGCTCGGCGGTCACTCGCTGCTCGCGGTCCAGTTGATCTCGCGCATCCGCGCATCCCTCGGCGTCGACATCGCGTTGCGCGATCTGTTCGCGCAGCCAAGCTTGCAGGCCCTGGCCGGAACCATCCAGCGCGCCAAGGCGAGCACGATGGAGCGTATCGAGACCGCGGACCGCACCCAGCCGTTGCCGCTTTCCCTGGCGCAACAGCGGTTGTGGTTCCTCGCTCAGCTCGATCAGGATGCGAGTGCGGCGTACCACATCCCGGCGGCCCTGCGGTTGACCGGCAAGCTGGATGTGACCGCATTGCGGACGACGCTGGACCGGGTCGTCGAACGGCACGAGAGTCTCCGCACGCGCTTCGTGGCCATCGACGGGGTGCCGTATCAGCAGATCGCATCCGAAGGCCATGGCTTCGAACTGCGCCGCGAAGACCTGCGCGCACTGTCTGTGGAAGCGCGCGACGCTGCCGTGTCCAGGATCACTGCCGCGGAAGCGGCCGAGCCGTTCGATCTGACCGCGGGCCCGCTGATCCGCGGCCGTCTGCTCACTCTCGCGGACGACGAACACGTACTGTTGATCACGCAGCACCACATCGTCACGGACGGCTGGTCGCTGAGCATTCTGGTGCGCGAGGTGGCGGCGCTGTACACAGCATTCCGCCGCGGCGAGCGCGATCCGCTGCCGCCGATCTCGATTCAATATGCCGACTACGCGCAGTGGCAGCGCAACTGGTTGGGCGGCGAAGAGTTGACGCGTCAGGTCGGCTTCTGGCGCGGGCAGCTGACCGGCGCGCCGGCCTTGCTCGAACTGCCGCTCGATCACCCGCGGCCGGCGATGCAGACCCATGCCGGCGGCAGCGTGCCGCTGGCCTTGCCGGCGGAGCTCACGGCGAGCCTGCGGGCCTTCAGTCAGCGTCACGGCGTGACGTTGTTCATGACGCTGCTCTCGGCCTGGGGCGTGCTGCTGTCCCGTTTGAGCGGACAGCAGGACGTCGTCGTCGGCACGCCGGTGGCGAACCGCCAGCGGCGCGAGGTCGAAGGGCTGATCGGCTTCTTCGTCAACACGCTGGCGCTGCGTCTCCGTCTCCACACTCAATCCACGGACGAGCAGCCGAGCGTCGAAGCACTGCTCGCGCAAGTGAAAGAAACCACGCTGGCGGCGTTTGCCCACCAGGAGTTGCCGTTCGAGCAGGTGGTCGAGGCGGTGCAGCCGGTTCGCAGCCTGAGCCACAGCCCGCTCTTCCAGTCCATGCTGGCGCTCAACAACACCGCCGGCTCGGCCATGAGCCTGCCGGAGCTGGAGCTGGAGCCGGTGGAGCAGAAGCTGGCCACCGCCCAGTACGAACTGTCCCTGAATCTCAAGGATGCCGGAGACGCGCTGTCCGGCTTGTTCACCTATGCCAGCGAGCTGTTCGACCGTACCACTGTCGAACGCTGGGCCGGCTATTACGTTCGCCTGCTCGAAGCGATGGTGTTCGACGCCTCCGCGGCGGTCGATACGCTGCCGATCCTGCCGGACGCGGAACGCCGCAAGGTGCTGGTCGAGTTCAACGACACCGAAACCGATTATCCCGAGGACACGCTCGTTCATGAGTTGTTCGAGCAGCAGGCGGCGGTCACGCCCGATGCCGTGGCGGTTGTCTTCGAAGATCGAAGCCTGACGTACCGCGAGCTCGATGCGCGCGCGAATCAGCTCGCACATGAATTGATCGCCTTCGGCATCCAGCCGGACGACCGCGTGGCGATCTGCATGGAGCGCAGCCTGGAACTGATCGTCGGCCTGCTCGGCATCCTCAAGGCGGGCGGTGCGTACGTCCCGCTCGATCCGTCGTATCCGATCGAGCGCCTGCAGTACATGGTGCAGGATGCGGCGCCGAAGGCCCTGCTGACGCAGCAGCTGTTGCAGCAGTCGCTGCCCGCGAATGACGTGTTGACGCTGTCGCTCGACAGCGAGGCACTGCGGATGAAACTGTCGGCGCAGCCGGCGGGCAATCCGGAGGCGCGGCACCGCGGTCTCACCGTCCACAACCTGGCCTATGTGATCTACACCTCGGGCTCGACCGGGATGCCGAAAGGCGCCTTGAACGAGCACCGTGGGGTCGTCAACCGGCTGCGGTGGGCGCAGGCGGAGTACCGGCTCCAGGCCGATGACCGCGTCCTGCAGAAAACGCCGTTCGGCTTCGACGTGTCGGTCTGGGAGCTCTTCCTGCCGCTCCTGGCCGGTGCACGCCTGGTCATGGCCCGTCCGGGCGGGCATCAGGATCCTGCCTACCTGACGGGAGTGATCGAGCGCGAGCAGATCACGATGCTGCATTTCGTCCCGTCCATGCTGCCGGCCTTCCTGTCGCAGGCGAACGCGGAAAACGGCAAGAGCCTGCGCCGCATCCTGTGCAGCGGTGAAGCCTTGCCGCACAGCGCGCTGGTCGACGTTACCGCCGCGCTTCCGCATGTCGAGTTGCACAACCTTTACGGTCCGACCGAGGCGGCTGTCGACGTTACGGCGTGGCACTGCAAAGCGGGCCAGTACGGTCAGGTCGTGCCGATCGGCAGGCCGATCGCGAACACGCAGATGTACGTGCTCGACGCGCGTCTCCAGCCGGTGCCGGTGGGTGTGGCGGGCGAGCTGTACATCGGTGGCGTTCAGGTTGCGCGCGGCTATCTGAACCGTCCCGAGCTGACGGCCGAGCGGTTCGTGCGTGATCCGTTCAATGCCGCTCCCAACGCGCGGATGTACAAGACCGGTGATCTGGGCCGCTGGTTGCCGGACGGCAATATCGAGTATCTGGGCCGCAACGACTTCCAGGTGAAGATCCGCGGCTTCCGGATCGAGTTGGGTGAGATCGAAGCGGCGCTCAGTTCGTGTGCTGGCGTACGCGAAGCGGTAGTCATTGCCCGCGAAGACGTGGCTGGCGACAAGCGCGTGGTCGCCTATGTGGTGGCCGACGAACACGTCACGCTGCAGGTGTCGGTACTGCGCGCGGCGCTGCTCCGGCGACTCCCCGAGTACATGGTGCCCTCGGCGTTCGTGATGCTGGAGGCCTTGCCGGTGACGTCGAACGGCAAGCTCGATCGCAAGGCCTTGCCGGCTCCGGATACGGCGGCCCTGGTCACGCGGGAGTACGAGGCGCCGCAGGGTGACATCGAAGAAGAGCTCGGGACGATCTGGCAGCAGCTGCTGAACGTCGAGCGAGTCGGCCGTCACGACAATTTCTTCGAGCTCGGCGGCCACTCCCTGCTGGCGGTCCAACTCCAGGCCCGCATCCGTGAAGAGTTACTGGTGGACGTTCCCTTACGCACGCTGATCGTCGTTGGCGATCTGCGTCAGCTGGCCGGGGAAGTGACCGCATTGCAGTTTGACAAATTCATCGGCGAAGAAATGGACGAGGAGCTTTCCTCCATGTCCGCCGAAGAGCTGAAGGCTTTACTTGAAAGTGAGATGAGCTAATGAGCAACCAATCGAATGTCGAGCAGCTGAAACAGGCGGTGTTGCAGCAGCGCCTGCGCAAGCGCATGGCAAGCTATCGGGAAGGCCAGCAGGATGCGGGCATTCCCGTTGCGGATCGCACCCAGCCGCTGCCGCTGTCGCTGGCCCAGCAGCGTCTGTGGTTCCTCGATCAATTCGATCGGGCCGCGAGCGTGGCCTTCCACATGCCGGCCGCGCTGCGCCTGCTCGGGAAGCTCGACATCCCGGCGTTGCAGGCCACGCTGGATCGTCTCGTCGCGCGCCACGAAAGCCTGCGCACGCACTTTGTCGCCCGGGAAGGCGTCCCTCATCAGGCGATGGCGGCGCAGGACTGCGGCTTTGCCCTCAGCCATGTAGACCTCAGTGCACTGTCGGGCGAAGAGCGGGAAGCCGCGGTCTCGGCAGAGGCCGTCGAAGAGGCTCAGACCAACTTCGATCTGGCACACGGCCCGTTGATCCGCGGCCGGCTGCTGCGCCTCTCCGGGCAGGAGCATGTGCTCCTGATCACGCAGCACCACATCGTCAGCGACGGCTGGTCGCTGAGCATCCTGGTGCGGGAAGTGGGAGCGCTGTACACGGCCTTCAGCCGCGGCGAAGCCGATCCGCTGCCGCCGCTGGAGATCCAGTACGCCGACTATGCGCAGTGGCAGCGCGGCTGGCTGCAGGGCGAGGAGCTGACGCGTCAGCTCGCGTTCTGGAAGGGACACCTCTCGGGCGCGCCGGCGTTGCTCAGCCTCCCGCTCGACCGTCCGCGGCCCGCCGTGCAGAGTCACGCCGGCGACAGCGTGGCGCTCACCATTCCCGCGGAGCTGACCTCCGGCTTGCGCGCGCTGTCGCAGCGTCATGGTGCGACGTTGTTCATGACGCTGATGTCGGCCTGGGGCCTGTTGCTGTCGCGGTTGTCGGGGCAGACGGAAGTCGTCATCGGAACGCCGGTGGCCAACCGCCAGCGGCGCGAAATCGAAGATCTGATCGGGTTCTTCGTCAACACGCTGGCGCTGCGCTTGCGTTTTGACGAGCAGCCGAGCGTGACCTCGCTGCTCGCGCAGGTGCAGGAAACGGCGCTGGCCGCGTTTGCGCACCAGGACCTGCCGTTCGAACAGGTCGTGGAGGCGCTGCAGCCGCAGCGCAGCCTGAGCCACAACCCGATCGCCCAGGCCAGTTTTACCTGGCACAACCAGCCGGCCGCCGCGGAACTGGTCCTTCCCGATTTGAACCTGGTGGTGATGGACGCGGAGCTCGACAACACGCAGGCCGACCTGTCGCTGCATCTCGCCGACAGCGGCAGCGTGCTGGAAGGCAAGTGCGTCTTCGCTAGCACCTTGTTCGAGCGTGCGACGATCGAGCGTTGGGCGGGCTATTTCGTCCGGCTCCTGGAAGCGATGGTGGCCGATGAACAGATGGCGGTCGATGCGCTGCCGCTGTTGTCGGAGGCCGAACGCCGCCAGCTGCTGGACGGGTTCAATGCCACCGAGGTGACGTATCCGAAGGACAAGGTCCTTCATGAACTGTTCGAGCAGCAGGCCGCCATTCAGCCCGATGCGCCGGCGGTCGTCTTCGAAGAGGAGCGTCTGACGTATGGCGAGCTCAATGAGCGTGCGAACCAGCTGGCGCATTACCTGATCGGTCTCGGCGTCCAGCCGGATGAGCGGGTTGCGATCTGCGTGGAGCGCAGCGTGGAGTTCGTGGTGGGCCTCCTCGGCATTCTCAAGGCGGGTGGTGCGTATCTGCCGCTCGACCCGGCCTATCCCGCCGACCGCCTGCAGTACATGCTGCAGGACGCTGCGCCGAAAGCGCTGCTGACGCAGTCCGATCTCGATGGCCTGCTGGAGGCGGACGATGTGCCGGTCCTGCGGCTCGACGTCGATCTTCCGCTGCTCGCGCGCCGGCTGCCGTCGCACAACCCGAATGCACGTCTCACCGCCGGAAACCTGGCCTATGTGATCTACACCTCGGGATCGACCGGTCTGCCGAAAGGCGTGATGGTCGAGCATGGCGGCCTGGCCAATCTCGCCCACGCTCAGGGCGAATTGTTCGGTGTCGATACGACGAGCCGCGTGCTGCAGTTCGCATCGGCGGCCTTCGATGCCAGCGTCTCCGAGGTTGCCATGACACTGTCGCGTGGCGCCTGCCTCTGCCTGGCGTCCCGTCCGGCCATCATGCCGGGCGAGCCGTTGCAGGCGACGTTGCGCGAGCTGGCCATCACGCACGTGACCCTGCCGGCGGCCGCGGTGGTCGCCTTTGGCGACGCCGGGTTTCCCGCGCTGCAAAGCCTGATCGTCGCCGGCGACGTCTGTCCGCCGGCCGTAGCGCAGCGCTGGTTCAACAAGGTCCGTTTCTTCAATGCCTACGGCCCGACCGAGACCACGGTCTGCGCGACCGCGCAACCGTGTGAAGCGGTCTACCCCGACACCGTGCCGATCGGCGGCCCGATCGCGAACATGCGCGTGTACATCCTCGATGGGCGCGGCGCGCCGGTGCCGGTAGGCGTCGAAGGGGAGATCCACATCGGCGGCGCAGGCGTCGCGCGCGGCTATCTCAACCGCCCCGAGCTGACGGCGGAGCGCTTCGCGAAAGATCCATTCGTCGCGCAGCCGGAAGCACGGATGTACAGGAGCGGCGACCGCGGCCGCTGGCTGCCCGACGGCACGATCGAGTACCTCGGCCGCAACGACTTCCAGGTGAAGATCCGCGGCTTCCGCATCGAGTTGGGAGAGATCGAATCGAAGCTCAACGCCTGCGCCGGTGTGCGCGAGGCGGTGGTCATCGCCCGGGAAGACGTCGCGGGCGACAAGCGCCTGGTCGCGTATCTCGTGGCGGACGAAGACGTCGTACTGCAGCCGGCGGAACTGCGCGCGGCGCTGTCGGCGCAGCTGCCGGATTACATGCTGCCGGCGGCATTCGTGATGCTGGAGGCGCTGCCGCTGACAGTCAACGGCAAGCTCGATCGGAAGGCGCTGCCGGCTCCGGAAGCGTCGGCGGTCATCACGCACGAGTACGAGCCGCCGCAGGGCGAAGTCGAGACCGCGGTGGCTGCGCTGTGGCAGGAGCTGCTCAACGTGCCGCGCGTTGGCCGTCACGATCAGTTCTTCGAAATGGGCGGGCATTCGTTAATGGTGGTGGCCATGGTCGAGCGGCTGCGCGCGCTGGGCCTGAGCGGTGAGGTCCGGGCCATCTTCAATGCCCCGACGCTCTGCGAGTACGCGGCCACGCTCGGCCGTGATGCCGCGGCGGAAGAATCCGATGTTCCGCCGAATGCGATCACGCCGGAGACCGCGGAGATCACGCCGGAACTGTTGCCGCTGGTTGCGCTGACGCAGGCGGAGATCGATCGCATTGTGGCCACGGTGCCGGGCGGCGTGGCGAACATCCAGGACATCTATCCGCTGCTGCCGTTGCAGGAAGGCATGCTGTTCCACCACCTGCTGGAGACCGAAGGCGACACCTATCTGTCGCGCGACCTGATTGCCTTCGAGAGCCGGCAGCGTCTGGACGCCTTCGTCGAAGTGCTGCAGCAGGTCATCGCGCGGCACGACATCCTGCGCACCGCGGTGGTCTGGGAAGGACTGCCGAAACCGGTGCAGGTGGTGTACCGGAAGGTCGTGCTGCCGATGGAGGTGGTGACGCTTCCCCGCGACCGCGACGCCGTCGAGGCCCTGAGCGAGCACACCGACCCGCAGAACATGCGGCTGAATCTGCGCCGCGCTCCGTTGCTGTCGGCGTATGTAGCGGAGGACGTCCAGCGCGGCGAATGGTTGTTGTCGCTGCTCGTCCATCACCTCATCTGCGATCACGTGACGCTGGAACTGGTGCTGGACGAAGTGCGCAGTCTGCTCTCTGGGAACGGCGCGCACCTTCCGCGTCCCCTGCCGCTGCGCAATCTCGTGGCCCAGGTTGGCCGCGTGCCGCTGTCCGAGCACGAAGCGTATTTCCGCGAAGAGCTCGGACACATCGACGCACCGACGGCGCCATTCGGCGTGCTCGACGTGCAGCTCGATAGCAGCGAGCTGGCGATGGCCATGATGCCGGTCGACAGTGCGCTCGCGCGCCAGTTGCGCGATCGTGCCGGCCGGCTCGGCGTGCCGGCTTCCGTGCTCTTTCACGTTGCCTGGGCTCAGGTGCTGGCGCGCTGCACCGGCCGCAACGAAGTGGTGTTCGGCACCGTCCTGTCGGGACGTCTGCAGGGTGCCGCCGGCGCGGACCGGGCGATGGGCATGCTGATCAACACGCTGCCGCTGCGGGTCTCGCTCGATGCGGATGCGCAACAGGTCGTGCGGCAGAGTTATCAGCGCATGGTGGCGCTGCTGGCGCACGAGCAGACACCGCTGACGCTGGCGCAGCGGAGCAGTGGCGTCCCGACGTCACTGCCGCTGTTCACAACCTCACTGAACTACCGGCACAGCGGGCATGCGGAAGGAGAGGACATCGAAAGCATCTGGCGTGAGCACGGCCTGCGCTCGATCTCCGGCGCTCGCGACCTGGCCAACTTCCCGATCGGCCTGAAGGTCGACGACCTCGGCCAGAACTTCAGGCTCACGGCGCTCTGTGCGCCCGGCATCGAAGTGGACCGCATCCTGGCTTACCTGACCACGGCGCTGGCCACTCTCGTTCAGGCGCTCGATTCTGTGGACGGCCAGCCGCTGTCGCGGATGGACATCCTGCCCGCGGCCGAGCGTGCGGAACTGCTTCACACCTTCAATGCCACCGAGTCGGATTTCGCCAAAGACAAGCTCCTGCACGAACTGTTCGAGGAGCAGGTCATCGCGCGGCCGGATGCCGAGGCGGTCGTGTTCGAGGAAGAGAGCGTGACGTATGCGGAGCTCAATGCGCGCGCCAATCAGCTCGCGCACTACCTCATCTCCCTTGGCGTGCAGCCCGACGACCGCATTGCGGTCTGCGTGGAGCGCAGTGTGGAGATGGTGGTGGGCATGCTCGGCATTCTCAAAGCGGGTGCCGCGTATCTGCCGCTCGATCCGTCGTATCCCGCCGACCGGTTGCAGTACATGTTGCAGGACGCGGAGCCGAAGATCGTGCTGACGCAGTCGGAGACTGAAGCGGATGTGCCCGCGGGCGACATCCCGGTCCTTCGTCTCGACGTCGACCTGCCGGTGCTGGCACGCAGGCAGCCGACCCACAATCCGGATGCGCGTGTCACTCCGGACAACGTCGCCTATGTGATCTACACCTCGGGCTCGACCGGTCTGCCGAAGGGCGTGATGGTCGAGCATGGCGGCCTCGCCAATCTCGCGCATGCGCAGGGTGCCTTGTTCGGCGTCGACGCGCAGAGCCGCGTACTGCAGTTTGCCTCCGCGGCGTTCGACGCCAGCGTCTGGGAAATGGCCATGACGCTGCCGCGCGGCGCCTGCCTTTGCCTCGCGCCGCGTCATGCGTTGATGCCCGGCGAGCCGCTGCGCACCACGATGCGCGCACTGGCCATCACGCATGCGACCCTGCCGGCGACGGCGCTGTCCGCATGCGGGGACGTGGAGTTTCCGGCGCTGCGGTCGCTGGTCGTCGCAGGCGATGTCTGCCCGCCGGCACTCGTGCAGCGCTGGTACGACAAGGTGCAGTTCGTCAATGCGTACGGTCCGACCGAAAGCACCGTCTGCGCGACGGCGCAGGTGTGTGCCGAACCGTACCGGACCACGGTCCCGATCGGGCAGCCGATCGCCAACATGCGCATCTACATTCTCGACGCGCACGGCGAACCGGTGCCGGTCGGCGTGGAAGGGGAGATCTTCATCGGTGGTGCCGGCATCGCGCGCGGCTATCTGAACCGCCCGGAATTGACCGCCGAGCGTTTCCTGCGCGATCCGTTCAGCGATGCTCTAAACGCCCGCATGTACAAGACCGGAGACCTCGGCCGTTGGCTGCCGAACGGCACCGTCGAATACCTGGGCCGCAACGATTTCCAGGTGAAGATCCGCGGCTTCCGCATCGAGCTCGGGGAGATCGAAGCGAAGCTCAACGCCTGCACCGGCATTCGCGAAGCGGTGGTCATCGCCCGTGAAGACACCCCGGGCGACAAGCGCCTGGTTGCGTATCTCGTGGCCGATGAGGGCGTCACGCTGCAGGTTTCGGAGCTGCGTGCGCAGCTGTCGGCGCAACTGCCGGAATCGATGATGCCCTCGGCGTTCGTGCAACTTGCCGCGCTGCCGGTGACGTCGAACGGCAAGCTCGATCGCAAGGCGCTGCCGGCGCCGGAAACGAACGCGTTGAGGACTCAGGAGCACGTGCCGCCGGTAGGCGACATCGAGCAGAGCCTCGCGGAGATCTGGCAGGAGCTGCTCAAGGTCGAGCGCGTCGGCCGTCACGACAATTTCTTCGAGCTCGGCGGCCATTCGCTGCTGGTGGTCAGCCTGATCGAGCGCCTGCGCGACCGCGGACTGTCACTGCCGCTGGGCGACGTCTTCAAGCAGCCGACGCTGTCGGAACTGGCGACACGAGTGACGCGGACGGAAGGCGATGTGCGGCCCGAGTACGAGATCGCGGATAGCCCGATCCCCGTTGGCTGCAGCCGGATCACCCCGGAGCTGTTGCCGCTGGCCGAGCTGACGCAGCTGGAAATCGACGAGGTGGTCGCGAGTGTGCCGGGCGGCATCGAGAACGTGCAGGACATCTACGGTCTCTCGCCGCTCCAGGAAGGGATTCTCTTCCACCACCTGATCCAGGAAGAAGGCGACCCTTACGCGTCGCGCATGGTGCTGTCGTTCGACTCGCCGGACCGGCTCGATGCCTTCGTGATCGCACTGCAGAAGGTGATCGATCGCCAGGACACGCTGCGGACGGCGTTCCGCTGGGTGGGACTGACGCAGCCGGTGCAGGTCGTTTGCCGGGAAGCGAAGCTGGCCGTCGAGGAAATCGAGGCCACCGAGCCGGTCCTGCCGTATCTGCTGGAGGCGACGACCGCGGATCGTTGCCCTCTCGATCCGCGGAAGGCTCCGTTGCTGGCCGCCTACGTGGCCCGCAAGGAGAGCGGCCGCTGCTATCTGGCGCTGCTCTATCACCATCTGATCAGCGATCACCAGTCGATGGAGTTGCTGGTGAGCGAAGCGAATGCCTTCCTGTCCGGGCAGGAAGCGCAGCTCCTGCCGCCGCTGGCCTACCGCCGCTTCATCGCGCAGGCCCAGCAGATGTCGGCGCAGCAGCACGAAGAGTATTTCCGTGAGTCGTTCGGCGACGTGCTCGAGCCGACCGCCCCGTTCGGGGTCATCGACACGCATGCGAACGGTTCGGAGATCACGAGAACGCACGGTGCCATCACCGGTGAGCTGGCCCAGCGCATCCGTGACGCGGCGCGCCGCGAGCGTATCTCGCCGGCGGTCCTGTTCCACGCCGCCTTCGGGCTCGTCGTGGGTCGGCTGAGCGGGTCCGACGACGTCGTGTTCGGCAGCGTGATGTCCGGACGTCAGGGCATTCGCGGAGGCGAGCGTGCTGTCGGTATGTTCATCAACACGCTGCCTGTGCGCCTGCACCTCAGCGGTCGCGGCGTGCGGCAGGTGATCCAGGACGCCGGAGCGCGGCTGGCCGGACTGCTGGAGCACGAACAGGCTCCGCTGTCCTGGGCGCAGCGCGCCAGCGGCGTGCGCCCGCCGCTGCCTCTCTTCACGGCCCTCATGAATTACACGCACAACACGGAACTGTCTTCGGAAGTAGTGGAGGCGCGCCGCGCCACCGGCATCGAGCTGGTGCAGAGCGAAACGCACAACAACTATCCGTTGACGATGACGGTGGGGGACAACGCCGGCGACTTCGTGCTGATCGCCATGGCCTCGACCGGCATCGACGGCGACTTGGTCGCCCGCTGCCTGCACCTGGTCCTCTCCGCGCTCGTCGACAGGCTGGAGAGCGATCCGGAGTTCCCCTTCGAGCAGTTGTCCGTGCTGCCGTCCGAGTTCGAAACGGCGCAGCTGGAGACGTCGCAGGGCCCGGTCAACACGGACGGCCGCGAGCTGATGCTGCCGCAGGCCATCTCGCGGCAGGCCGCGCGGACGCCGGACGCCATCGCGCTGCGCTGTGGCGACCTCGCCCTCACGTACGGCGAGCTCGAATCGCGCACCAATCGTCTCGCGCACCTGCTCGCCGAGCAGGGTGTCGCGCGCGGGTCCCGCGTCGGCGTCCACTTCGGCCGTTCCGTCGAACTGCTGATCGCGCAGATCGCGGTGATGAAGAGCGGCGCGGCCTACGTGCCGCTCGATCCCCATCAACAGCCCGAGCGCCTGGCCTCGATGATCCGCGACGCGGAGATCGCGGTGGTGCTCGTCGACAGCCGCACCATGAATCTGCCGGTCCTCGGCATCGACACCGTCTACCTCGACGACGCCGCCACCGACAGCGGCTGGCTGAGCGATTACCCCGGCACCGCGCCGGCCATCGACGTTCGTGGCGACGACACGATCTATGTCCTCTACACCTCCGGCTCGACGGGCCAGCCGAAAGGCGTCGAGGTGCATCACGGCGGCGTGATCGATTACTGCGCGTTCGCGCGCGGCAATTACTACGGCCAGCAGCTCCAGGGCTCGCTCGTGGCCACCTCGCCGGCCTTCGACCTCACGTTGCCGGCGCTCTACGTACCGCTGCTCACGGGCGGGTTCGTCGACTTGCTCCCCGAGCAGGATGACCTCGAAGCACTGACCCGCCGGCTGGCAGCTGACGATGCCGCGGTCCTGCTGCGCATGACGCCGTCGCACGTGCGCGGCCTGCTCATGCTGTCCGATGTGGCGCCGCGCCGGTCCGCGCATGTGTTCGTCATCGGCGGTGAAGTGTTCGAGCCGGCGGTCGCGCGCAGGCTGCAGGCGAAGTTCCCCGCCAGCCGGATCTACAACCACTACGGTCCGACCGAGACAGTCGTCGGCTGCGCCTGGTTCGACGTCAGTGCCAATCTCGACGCGCTGGATGTGCGCATTCCGATCGGCCGGCCGATGGAGAACACCGCGCTGTACGTGCTCGACGCGCAGGGGCGGATGCAGACGCCGGGCGTGCCGGGTGAGCTGTACATCGGCGGCGCCGGTGTGGCCAAGGGGTATGTGAACCGCGCGGAACTGACGGCGGAGAAGTTCGTCGCCAACCCGTTCGGTGAAGGCCGTCTCTACCGCAGCGGCGACCAGGTGCGCTGGCGCCCCGACGATCAGGGCAACGGCCAGCTCGAGTTCCTGGGCCGTGTGGACCGGCAGGTGAAACTGCGCGGCTTCCGCATCGAGCTCGGCGAGATCGAAAGCCGGCTCAAACAGAGCGAGCACGTGAGCGAAGCCGTGGTGCGGCTGTGGGGTGAGGCAGACAACGCCCAACTGGTTGCCTATGTCGTGGCGGCCGGCGAACAGCGCGAAGAACTGCAAAGCGCGCTGCACGCGCAGCTCTCCTCGCAACTGCCGCCGTACATGTTGCCTGCCGCCTATGTCTGGCTGGACGTGCTGCCGCTGACCGTGAACGGCAAAGTGGATGTACAGGCATTGCCGGCACCGGACGCGTCCGCACTGCGCACACGCGAGTACGAAGCGCCCCGAGGGGACATCGAAGAAACGCTGGCGGCCCTCTGGCAGGACCTGCTCAAGCTCCCGCGGGTCAGCCGTCAGGACAATTTCCAGGTCCTCGGCGGGCACTCGCTGTTGATGATGCAGCTCGCGGTCCGCCTGCGGGAACGGTTCAATGTCGACCTTCCTCTGCGCCGTATCTTCGAGGCTCCCGTGCTCTGCGAGCTGGCCGATCTGGTCGTGACGGCGCAGCTCAGCCGGTTCGCGAACGACGACATTGCAGAGGCCGAAAGCGACTTGAACGCGCTCTCGGAAGAGGAGCTTCTGTCTATGCTGGCGGCCGCGGGGGAATAGAAATCAACCGCCTGCTGTCTGTCCACGGACAAGCTCGACAAGCATTAATTACCGCCCCCCACCCGGGCGTCCTCGCCTAAGAGGCCGAAGGACCCAATAACGGAAAAGTGACGGGTGCAGGAAAGATTTAACGTCGAACTTCCGTTACCCCTGATATCCGCGACACACCGTCCTTCTTGAGCATGCCAATGCGGTAACGGGCACAGCTCAGTCGGTCACACAAATCAATATTGCCCAGCTCGAAGGGACTTCTGCGCCCTCTCGGGGGCGGAACGTCTGTCCCTGCGGGCGGATTCGGATAAGGGAGTCCATGAGCGACGAACAGAATCAAAAACTGGAACAGCTGCGGCGGGCTGTACTGCTACAGCGGCTCCAGCAGCGCGGCGGCAAGCAGTCCGATGTCCCTTCGGAGACGTCGATCGTCCGGGCCAACCGCGACCAGCGTCTACCTCTGTCACTGGCGCAGCAGCGCCTGTGGTTCCTCGACCAGCTCGACAAGACAGCGAGCACGGCCTATCAGCTGTCGGCCGCGCTCCGGCTGCGCGGCAACCTCGACGTTGAGGCACTGCAGGCGACGCTCGACCGGGTCGTGGCGCGCCACGAGAACCTGCGCACGTATTTCGTGGCTGTCGACGGTGTGCCGTACCAGCAGATCGGACCCGAGAACGCCGGCTTTGCCCTGCGCCGCGAAGACCTGACAGGGATGCCGGCCGGCGAGCGCGAGGCCGCCATCGCCGAGTGGATGGCCGCGGAAGCGCGTACGCCGTTCGAGCTGAGCACGGGACCGCTGGTCCGCGGCCGGCTGCTTGCCATCTCCGAGGACGAGCACGTGCTGCTGATCACGCAGCACCACATCGTCACGGACGGCTGGTCGCTGAGCATCCTGGTGCGCGAAGTCGCGACTTTGTACACGGCCTTCCGCCGTGGTGAAGCCGATCCTCTGCCGCCGCTGGAAATTCAATACGCCGATTACGCGCAGTGGCAGCGCGGCTGGTTGCAGGGTGAGGAGCTGACGCGTCAGCTCGAATTCTGGCGCGGCCATCTGAGCGGTGCTCCGACGCTGCTCAACCTTCCGCTCGACCGCCCGCGCCCCGCCGTGCAGACGCATGCCGGCGGCGCGGTGCCGTTCACCCTGTCGCCCTCCCTGACCGCCGGCCTGCAGGCCTTCAGTCAGCGGCATGGCGTGACGCTGTTCATGACGCTGCTGTCCGCGTGGGGACTGCTGCTGTCGCGGCTCTCGGGGCAGCAGGACGTGGTCATCGGCACCTCGGTGGCGAACCGCCAGCGGCGCCAGGTCGAAGGCCTGATCGGCTTCTTCGTCAATACCCTGGCCCTGCGTGTGCGTTTCGACGAGCCGCCGACCGTTGCCTCGCTGCTCGCGCAGGTGAAGGAAACGACGCTCGCGGCGTTCGCGCATCAGGAGCTGCCGTTCGAGCAGGTCGTCGAAGCGGTGCAGCCGCAGCGGAGCCTGAGCCACAGCCCGCTGTTCCAGTCGCTGTTCAGCCTCAACAACACGCCGGATGCCGGCGTGCTGGATCTCCCCGAGGTGTCGCTGGAGCCGCTGGAGCGCGCGGCGGAAAGCACGCACTTCGACCTGTCGCTTTCGTTGCGCGTTCGTGAAGACCGGCTCGAAGGGGCGCTCGGCTACGCCAGTGCGCTGTTCGACCGGGAAACGGTGGCCCGCTGGGCGGGGCACTTCGAGCGCCTGCTCGCGGCGATGGTGGCCGGCGCGTCGATGACCGTCGACACGCTGCCGTTGCTGTCGAGCGAGGAGCAGCAGGCGATGCTGCAGCTCGCGCAGGGCAAGGACGCGGATCAGGGTCGCGAAACGCTGCTTCCGCGGCAGATCGAGCAGCAGGCCGGGCGCACGCCCGATGCCATCGCACTGCGCAGCGGCGCGCGCAGCGTCAGCTACGCCGAATTCAACGCGCGGGCGAATCGCCTCGCGCATTGGCTCATCGAGCGGGGCATCGGCCGCGGCGCGCGCGTCGGTGTGCACATGGGCCGTTCCATCGAACTGCTGATCGCCAAGCTCGCGGTCATGAAGACCGGCGCGGCGTATGTGCCGCTCGATCCGGCGCAACAGAGCGAGCGCATGGCGTCGATCGTGAGCGATGCCGGCATCGGGATCGTGCTGTCCGCGCACGCGGAAAGCCTCTGGTCCGATGTCCAGGTTGTGGCCCTCAGCGGCGACGCAGACTGGCTGAACGGGTACTCCGACCAGAATCCGTCCGTCGAACTGAACGCGAACGACACCATCTACGTCCTCTACACCTCCGGCTCGACCGGTGTGCCGAAAGGCGTCGACGTGCATCACGGCGGCGTCATCGACTACTGCGCGTTCGCGCGCGGCAATTACTACAGCGAGCAGTTGCAGGGCTCGCTCGTGGCCACCTCGCCGGCGTTCGACCTGACGCTGCCGGCGTTGTATGTGCCGTTGCTCGTGGGTGGTTGCGTCGAGCTGCTGCCGGAAGAAGAGGAGCTCGAGGCGCTGACGGGCTGGCTGGCGAACGACCAGGCAGCGGTGCTCCTGCGGCTCACGCCATCGCACGTGCAGGCCCTGCTGACGCTGTCGGATGACGCGCCGCGCAAGTCGGCGCACGTCTTCGTCATCGGCGGCGAAGTGTTCGAGCCGGCCCTCGCGCGCCGGCTGCAGGCCAAGTTCCCCGCCAGCCGCATCTACAACCATTACGGTCCCACCGAGACCGTGGTCGGCTGCGCGTGGTTCGACGTCAGTGCGAATCTCGACACGCTCGGTACGCGCATTCCGATCGGCCGGCCGATGGAGAACACCTCGCTGTACGTGGTCGACGGCAAGGGCCGTCTGCAGCCGCCGGGCGTGCCGGGTGAGCTGTACATCGGCGGCGCCGGCGTGGCCCACGGCTATCTGAACCGTGCCGAGCTGACCGCGGAGAAGTTCATCACCTTCAATCAGACCCGCGTTTACCGCAGCGGCGACCAGGCGCGCTGGCGCCCTGACGATAAGGGCAACGGCCACCTCGAGTTCCTCGGCCGCGTCGACCGCCAGGTGAAACTGCGCGGCTTCCGCATCGAGCTCGGCGAGATCGAAAGCCGCTTGCAGCAGAGCGACGTGGTGCGCGAAGCGGTGGTCCGCCTGTGGGGCGAGGGCGATGCCGCACAGCTGGTCGCGTATGTCGTGGCCGCTGGCACCGCTGAGGCGGACGCGCAGCAGACCGCTCTCCATGCGCAGCTTTCCACGCAGTTGCCGTCGTACATGCTGCCCGCGGCCTATGTCTGGCTCGACGAGCTGCCGCTGACCGTCAACGGGAAAGTGGATCTGCAGGCGTTGCCGGCGCCGGACCTCACCGCGCTCCGCACGCGCGAGTACGAAGCGCCGCAGGGTGAGATCGAAGAGACGATGGCGGAGCTGTGGCAGTCGCTGCTGCGCGTCCAGCGCGTCGGCCGTCACGACAACTTCTTCGAGCTCGGCGGTCACTCGCTGCTCGGCGTGCAGGTGGTCTCGCGCCTGCGCCAGACTCTGAACGTCGAGCTGCCGCTGCGCGCGCTCTTCGCCACGCCAACCCTCAGTGCACTGGCCGAGGTCGTCCGCGCCGCCGGCGCGAGCACGATGGGCCGCATCCTCCCCGCCGATCGCAATCAGCCGATGCCGCTGTCGCTCTCGCAACAGCGCCTGTGGTTCCTCGACCAGCTGGACAAGGGAGCGAGCGCGGCCTACCACATGCCGGCCGCACTCCGTCTGACCGGCAAGCTCGATACGTCCGCGCTGCAAGCGACCCTGGACCGGCTCGTCCAGCGGCATGAGAGCCTGCGGACGTACTTTGTGGCCATCGACGGCGTGCCGTATCAGCACGTCGCATCGGCGGACCATGGCTTCGCCCTGTCCCATGAAGACCTGAGCGGCTTGTCCGCCGAGGAGCGCGAACAGGCGGTCGCGGCCCTGGCCGCGGAAGAAGCCTGCGCGGCGTTCGACCTGGGCACGGGCCCGCTCATCCGGGGCCGGCTGCTGAAGCTTTCCCATGAAGAACACGTGCTACTGCTCACGCAGCATCACATCGTCAGCGACGGCTGGTCGCTGGGCATCCTGGTGCGCGAAGTGGCGGCGCTGTACACGGCCTTCCACAACGGCGACGCCGATCCGCTGCCGCCGCTCGAGATCCAGTACGCCGACTACGCACAGTGGCAGCGCAGCTGGCTGCAAGGGGAGGAGCTGACCCGTCAGCTCGATTTCTGGAAGACGCATCTCTCCGACGCCCCTGCGCTGCTCAACCTTCCTCTCGACCGCCCGCGGCCGGCCGTGCAGAGCCATGCCGGCAGCACGGTGCCGCTGACGCTGTCGCCGGAACTGACGGCGAATCTGCGGGCTTTCTCGCAGCATCACGGCGTCACGCCGTTCATGACCCTGCTGTCGGGTTGGGGCTTGCTGCTGGCGCGACTGTCGGGACAGCCGGACGTGGTCATCGGCACACCGGTCGCGAACCGTCAGCGGCGGGAAACCGAGGAGCTGATCGGCTTCTTCGTGAACACATTGGCGGTGCGGCTGCGGTTCGACGAACAGCCCACGGTCGCACGATTGCTCCGGCAGGTGAAAGAAACGACCCTCGCCGCGTTTGCGCATCAGGAGCTGCCGTTCGAGCAGGTGGTCGAGGCGGTGCAGCCGCAGCGCAGCATGAGCCACAGCCCGCTGTTCCAGACCATGCTGGCGTTCAGCAACGCCCGCGGACGCGGCGCGCTGGATCTGCCGGAGCTGACGCTGACTCCCGTGGAGAAGGTCAGCGCCACGACGCACTTTGAATTGTCGGCGGGCCTGACCGACCAGGGGACCGTCATCGGCGGCGTCCTGGAGTACGCCAGCGATCTGTTCGACCGTTCCACGATCGAACGCTGGGCCGGCTATTACGTCCAACTGCTCGAGGCGATGGTGGCCAATGCCACGGCCAGCATCGAGTCGCTCTCGCTGCTGCCGGCCGCGGAGCGCCGGCAACTGCTGGCCGGGTTCAATGCCACCGAGGTTGCGTATCCGAACGACAAACTCATCCACGAACTGGTCGAGCAGCAGGCCGCCGCGCGGCCGGATGCGGTCGCGGTGGTCTTCGAAGATCAAAGCCTGACCTACGCCGAGCTCAATGCACGGGCGAATCAGCTCGCACATGAACTGATCGGCCTCGGCGTGCGGCCCGACGATCGCGTGGCGATCTGCGTCGAGCGCAGCTTCGACATGGTGGTGGGGGTTCTCGGCATCCTGAAAGCCGGCGGCGCCTATCTGCCGCTCGACCCCGCCTATCCGGCCGAGCGTCTGCAGTACATGCTGCAGGACGGCGCGCCGAAAGCACTGTTGACGCAGGACGCGCTGCTGCGGCAGTTGCCGGTGGCCGATGTGCCGGCGTTGCTGCTCGACAGTGACGAGCTGCGTGCGCGCCTCGCTGTGCGCCCGGTCTCCAATCCGAGCTCGCGCGAGCTCGGACTGACGGCGCAGCATCTCGCTTATGTGATCTACACCTCCGGCTCCACTGGCGCGCCGAAAGGCGTGGCCATGCCGCAGTCTGCCTTGCAGAACCTGCTGCAGTGGCAGGAGAGCGAAGACACGCCGGGAGAGTTCCGCACCGTGCAGTACTCGGCGCTCGGATTCGACGTGGCCTTCCAGGAGATCTTCTCGACGCTCGGCACCGGTGGAAGCCTGGTCCTGCTGCGAGAAGAAACGCGCAGAGATCCCGCCGCGCTCCTGGCCTTCCTGCGCGACGCGCGCGTGCACCGGCTGTTTCTCCCGTTCGTCGCACTGAATTCGCTGGCGGAAGCGGCATCGCGGAGCAGCGAGGGATTGCCGTCGCTGCGGCATGTCATTACGGCAGGGGAGCAGCTGGTGATGACGCCCGCGGTCCGGGCGCTCCTGGCGGGCGCCCCCGATTGCCGGCTGCACAATCATTACGGACCGACCGAGACGCACGTCGTCACCGCATTCACGCAAACGCGGGAGAAGAACGACTGGCCGGAGCTGCCGCCGATCGGCCGCCCGATTGCCAACAGCGCGATCTACATTCTCGACGCGCGCCGCGAGCCTGTTCCCATCGGGGTCAGCGGTGAGATCTACATCGGCGGCGCCGGCGTGGCCCGCGGCTATCTGAACCGTGCCGAACTGACCGCGGAGCGTTTCCTCTCCGATCCATTCAGCGATGCTCCGGATGCCCGGATGTACAAGACCGGCGACCTCGGTCGCTGGCTCCCTGACGGCAACATCGAATACCTGGGCCGCAACGACTTCCAGCTGAAGATCCGCGGCTTCCGCATCGAGCTGGGCGAGATCGAGGCGAAGCTCAGTCAGTGTGCCGGCATCCGCGAGGCGGTGGTCATTGCCCGCGAAGAAGTGGCCGGGGACAAGCGCCTGGTCGCTTACGTCGTCGCGGACCAGGGTGTCTCGCTGCAGGCGGCGGAGCTCCGCGCGGCGTTGCTGGCGAAGCTCCCCGAGTACATGGTGCCGTCGGCGTTCATGCAGCTCGAGGCCATGCCGCTGTCGTCGAACGGCAAGCTCGATCGCAAGGCCCTGCCGGCGCCGGAAGCGTCGGCGCTGAGCACGCGCGAATACGAGGCACCGCAAGGCGAGGTCGAAGAGAAGCTCGCCGCGGTCTGGCAGGAGCTGCTGCGTGTCGAGCTCGTCGGCCGTCACGACAACTTCTTCGAGCTCGGCGGCCATTCGCTGCTGGCGGTGCAGTTGATCTCGCGCATCCGAGTGGCGCTGGGCGTCGACATCGCCCTGCGCGAAGTGTTCGTGCAGCCGGTCCTGCATGCATTCGCCGGCGTCGTCCGTGCGGCCGGTGCGAGCACGATGGGGACGATCGAGCGTGCTGACCGCAGCCAGCCCTTGCCGCTCTCGCTGGCGCAACAGCGCCTCTGGTTTCTCGACCAGCTCGACAAGTCGGCGAGCGCGGCGTACCACCTGTCGGCGGCCCTGCGGCTGCTCGGCAAGCTGGACGTTCCTGCGCTCCAGGCCACGCTGGACCGGGTTCTTGCGCGCCACGAAGGTCTGCGTACGCGATTCGTCCTGTGCGACGGCGAGCCGTGCCAGGAGATCGCGCCGGCAGACTGCGGCTTTGCGCTGAAGCGCGACGACCTCAGTCATCTGCCGGCCGGCAAACGGGACGCGGCCGTCTCGGAGCTGGCGGCCGCGGAAGCGCGCGCGCCGTTCGATCTGAGCACCGGTCCGCTGATCCGCGGTCAGCTGCTCACCATCGCGGAAGACGAGCACGTGCTGCTGATCACGCAGCATCACATCGTCAGCGACGGCTGGTCGCTGAACATCCTGGTCCGCGAAGTGGCGGCGCTCTATACCGCCTTCCGCCGCGGCGAGGCCGATCCGCTGCCTCCGCTGGAGATCCACTATGCCGATTACGCGCAGTGGCAGCGGAGCTGGCTGCAGGGCGAAGAGTTGACCCGTCAGCTCGATTTCTGGAAGCAGCATCTGGCGGGCGCACCGGCGGTGCTCAACCTGCCGCTGGACCGGCCGCGGCCGGCCGTGCAGAGCCATACCGGCGGAGCCGTGCCGTTCCGCCTGTCGCCGGAGCTGACTGCCCGCCTGCAAGCATTCAGTCAGCGTCACGGGGCGACGTTGTTCATGACTTTGTTGTCCGCCTGGGGGCTGCTGCTGTCGCGCCTCTGCGGCCAGCAGGACGTGGTCATCGGCACCTCGGTGGCCAACCGTCAGCGCCGCGAAGTGGAGGGCCTGATCGGCTTCTTCATCAACACGCTGGCACTGCGCCTCCGCTTCGACGAACAGCCGGACGTTGACAAGCCAACTGTGGCGTCGCTGCTGGCGCAGGTCAAAGAAACGACCCTGGCCGCCTTCGGACATCAGGAGCTTCCGTTCGAGCAGGTGGTCGAGGCCGTCCAGCCGCAGCGCAGCTTGAGTCACAGCCCGCTGTTCCAGTCGCTGTTCACGCTCAACAACACGCCCGACGCGGGCGTGGTGGAGCTGCCGGAACTGAGCCTGGCACCGGTCGAGCGCACACACGACACCACTCACTTCGATCTGTCGTTGTCGCTCAACGTCCGAGGAGAGCGGATCGAGGGCGGGCTCGGTTATGTCAGCGCGCTGTTCGATCGGGAAACCATCGAGCGCTGGGCTGCCTATTACGAGCACCTGCTCGAAGCGATGGTGGCGGACACCACGGCGAGCGTGGATGCGCTGCCGCTGTTGTCTGCGGATCAGGAACAGTCTCTCCTCGAGGTCGCGCAGGGCGAGGGCCGCGCGCAGGGACGCGAACAGCTCCTGCCGCAACAGATCGAGCAGCAGGCCGCGCGCACGCCGTCGGCGATCGCGCTGCGCAGCGGCGCGCGCAGTCTGACTTATGCCGAATTCAACGCCCGTGCGAATCGCCTCGCGCATTCCCTCCTGGCGCAGGGCGTCAGGCGCGGGTCCCGCGTCGGCGTGAACCTGGGCCGCTCCATCGAACTGATGATCGCCAATCTGGCGATCATGAAGACCGGCGCGGCCTATGTGCCGCTCGATCCGCGACAGGCGGACGAGCGCCGCGCCTCGATCCTCCGCGATGCGGGCATCGAGATCGTGCTGTCCGCCGAGACGGTGGACCTCGCCGGCGAGTACTCCGGCCAGAACCCGGACCTCGCGCTCCATGCCGATGACACGATCTACGTCCTCTATACGTCCGGCTCGACCGGCGAGCCGAAAGGCGTCGAAGTCCATCACGGCGGCGTCATCGACTACTGCGCGTTTGCGCGCGGCAATTACTACGATGGGCAGCTGCAGGGATCGCTGGTCGTCACCTCTCCGGCGTTCGATCTGACCCTGCCGGCGTTGTACGTGCCGCTGCTCGCCGGTGGTTGCGTTGAGCTGCTCCCCGAACAGGACGAGCTCGAGGCCTTGAGCCACTCGCTGGCGAACGACACGGGCGCGGTACTGATGCGTATGACGCCGTCGCACGTGGGCGCTCTGCTGACGCTGTCCGACGCCGCGCCGCGCCACTCGGCGCACGTCTTCGTCATCGGCGGCGAAGTCTTCGAGCCGGCCGTCGCGCGCCGTCTGCAGGCGAAGTTCCCCGCCGCGCGCATCTACAACCACTATGGCCCGACCGAGACGGTCGTCGGCTGTGCGTGGTTCGACGTCAGCGCGAATCTCGACGCACTGGATACGCGCATCCCCATCGGCCGTCCGATGGAGAACACCGCCCTGTACGTGGTCGACACGCGGGGCCGATTGCAGCCGCAGGGCGTACCGGGTGAGCTGTACATCGGCGGCGCCGGTGTGGCCAAGGGCTATCTGAACCGCCTGGAACTGACCGCGGAGAAATTCGTCACTTTCAACGGAACCCGCGTCTACCGCAGCGGCGACCAGGTGCGCCTCCGCGCCGACGGCAATCTCGAGTTCCTCGGGCGCGTCGACCGCCAGGTGAAACTGCGCGGCTTCCGCATCGAGCTCGGCGAGATCGAAAGCCGCCTGACCCGGAGCACGCACGTGCGCGAAGCGGTGGTGCGGCTGTGGGGCGAAGCGGACAACGCCCAACTCGTCGCCTATGTGGTGGGCGAGGGCAGCAGCAGTCAGGAAGCCATGCACGCGCAGCTTGCCTCGCAGCTGCCGTCGTACATGCTGCCGGCCGCGTATGTCTGGCTCGACGTCCTGCCGCTGACCGTCAACGGCAAAGTGGATCTGAACGCCCTACCGGCACCGGATCTCTCCGCGCTGCGAACACGCGAATACGAAGCGCCGCAGGGAGCCATCGAAGAGACGATGGCCGACCTGTGGCAGACGTTGTTGCGGGTCAAACAGATCGGCCGTCACGACAACTTCTTCGAGCTCGGTGGCCACTCACTGCTGGTGGTCAGCCTGGTGGGACGTCTGCGCGAGCGCGGTTTCTCGCTGCCGGTCCGCGACGTCTTCGTCGCGCCGACCTTGCAGGCCCTGGCGGCACGAGTGGCCGCATCGGAAGTCACGAACGATGCGCTGCCCGCGCAGCTCATCGGCACGGATTGCACGCGGATCACGCCGGAGCTGCTGCCTCTGATCGAACTGAATCAGGCCGAGATCGACATGGTCGTCGGCAGCGTGCCCGGCCGTGTCGCCAATGTGCAGGACATCTACGGTCTCTCACCGCTGCAGGAGGGCATCCTTTTCCATCATCTGATGCAGGAAAAGGGCGATGCCTATCTGACACGGCGCATCCTGGCCTTTGCGTCGCGCGACCGGCTCGAGGCCTTCCTGGCCGCGCTGCAGAACGTCATCGACCGCCAGGACAGTCTGCGCACCGCATTCCGCTGGCAGGATCTGGCGAAGCCGCTTCAGGTCGTATCGCGCGCCGCGCAATTGCCGATTACGGAGCGGAGCTTTGCTGCACCGGTGCTCGAGCAGTTGCTCGACGCGACGGATCCGCGCCAGTGCCGCATCGATCTCACCCAGGCGCCGCTGATGGCTGCGCATGTCGCGGCGGAGCCGGACGGCGGCCGTTGCTATCTGGCGTTGTTGACGCATCACCTGATCACGGATCACCTTTCGACGGAGTTGCTGGTCGCGGAGGTGGCTGCGTTCCTCGCGGAGCGCGGGTCGGAACTGTTGCCGCCGCTGCCTTATCGCGAGTTCATCGCGCAGTCGCAGCGGATGCCGGCGCAACAGCACGAGGCGTATTTCCGCGCCGAGCTGACCGGTTTCGATCAGCCGTCCATTCCGTTCGGCATCATGGAGACGCTGGGCGGTGGCTCGGCCGTCGCCGAAACGCGGCAGATCGTTCCGGCGGACCTGGCACAGCGCATCCACGAAGCGGCGCGCCGCGAACGGTTGTCGCCGGCCGTGCTGTTTCACGCGGCCTGGGGACTGCTGGTCGGCGGGCTGAGCGGACGCGAAGACGTCGTGTTCGGCAGCGTGCTGTCCGGACGCCAGGGGATCAACGGCGGCGAGCGGGCCATCGGCATGTTCATGAACACGCTGCCGCTCCGGGTGCGTCTGGATGAACGCGGCGTCCAGCAGGTCGTTCGGGAGACCGCGGCACAGCTGGCGGGTCTGCTCGATCACGAACAGGCGCCTCTCGCGCTGGCGCAGCGCGTCAGCGGAGTCAGGGCCCCATGGCCTCTGTTCACGGCGCTGTTCAATTACCGCCATAGCTCGGCCGCGAACGAGCGCGATATCACCTCCGCGGCGGATGGCATCGAGCTTCTGGCAGCTGGTGAGCGCAACAACTATCCCCTGACGATGTCTGTCGGAGATATGGGGCGGGACTTCGTTCTGACTGCGTTGACCGTTCCGGGCGTCGACGGGGAACTGGTCTGCCGGAGCCTGCAGTCCGTCATGGGCGCTCTGGTCGACAAGCTCGAGCGCGAGCCTCAGTACCCGTTCAGCCGTCTGCCGCTGCTGGCGGAATCGGATCGCCGTGCACTGCTCCATGACTTCAATGACACCGCATCCGAATATCCAGCGGCCACGCTGATTCACGAATTGTTCGAGCAGCAGGCATCGGCGCAGCCTGATGCCGTCGCCGTTGCCTTCGAAAACGAAAGCCTCACCTATGCCCAGCTCGACGCGCGCGCCAATCAGCTCGCACATGAGCTGATCGCGCTCGGCGTGCAGCCCGACGACCGCGTCGCGATCTGTGTCGAGCGTAGTCTGGAAATGGTGGTCGGGCTCCTCGGCATCCTCAAGGCCGGCGGTGCGTATGTGCCGCTCGATCCGACCTATCCGGCCGACCGGCTGCAGTACATGCTGCAGGACGCTACGCCGAAAGCGCTCCTGACGCAGCGGTCGTTGCAGCAGTCGCTCCCCGCCACCGGCGTGCACACGCTGGTGCTCGACACCGACGCGGTGCGCGCCCGGTTGTCCGCGCGCCCGGCCGACAAGCCGGACACGCAGGTCGGCGTTCGCAACCTTGCCTATGTGATCTACACCTCCGGCTCCACCGGCATGCCGAAGGGCGTGCTCAACGAGCACCAGGGTGTGGTCAACCGCTTGTGGTGGGCGCAGTCCGAATATCGACTGCAGGCCGATGACCGTGTTCTGCAGAAAACACCGTTCGGCTTCGACGTCTCGGTCTGGGAGTTCTTCCTGCCGCTGCTTGCTGGCTCGCGCCTGGTCATGGCGCGCCCGGGCGGTCATCAGGATCCGACGTACCTGACCGAGGTGATCGAGCGCGAGCAGATCACCACGCTGCACTTCGTGCCGTCGATGCTGCCCGCCTTCCTGTCGCAGGCGAATGCGGAGAACGGCAAGACCTTGCGCCGGATCCTGTGCAGCGGTGAAGCACTGCCGCACAGTGCAGTGGTCGATGTCTATGCCGCGCTTCCGCATGTCGAGCTGCACAACCTCTACGGCCCGACCGAAGCGGCTGTCGACGTCACGGCGTGGCACTGCAAACCGGGTCAGTACGGCCAGGTTGTCCCGATCGGCCGTCCGATCGCGAACACGCAGATGTATGTGCTCGATCCGCGCGGCGAGCCGGTGCCTGTCGGTGTGGAAGGGGAGCTGTTCATCGGCGGCGTGCAGGTTGCCCGTGGTTACCTGAACCGTCCCGAGCTGACCGCCGAGCGCTTCGTACGCGATCCGTTCAGCGACACTCCCGGCGCCCGCATGTACAAGACCGGCGACCTCGGTCGCTGGCTGCCGGACGGCAACATCGAATACCTCGGACGCAACGACTTCCAGGTCAAGATCCGCGGCTTCCGCATCGAGCTCGGCGAGATCGAGGCGAAGCTGCATGAATGCGCCGGTGTGCGCGAAGCGGTCGTCGTCGCCCGCGAAGACGTGAAGGGCGACAAGCGCCTGGTCGCCTATGTCGTGGCCGCCGAAAACGTCACGCTGGAGACGGCCGAGCTGCGCGCCGCGCTGCTCCCGCAATTGCCGGAGTACATGGTGCCGTCGGCGTTCGTGCAGCTCGAAGCGCTGCCGCTGTCGTCGAACGGCAAGCTCGATCGCAAGGCGCTGCCGGCACCGGAAGCGACCGCGCTGATCCGGCGCGAATACGAAGCCCCGCAGGACGCGATCGAGCAGACTCTGGCGGACATCTGGCAGGACGTGCTCCGCGTCCAGCGCGTCGGCCGCCACGACAATTTCTTCGAGCTCGGCGGGCACTCGCTGATCGCGATCCAGCTGCTCTCCCGTCTCCGCTCGGCGTTCGACGTCGAGCTGCCGCTGCGCGATCTTTTTACGAAACCGAGCCTGAGCGCGTTGGCCGACGCCGTGCGCGCTGCCGGCCGCAGCACGCTGGCTCCCATCCCGCGCGCTGAGCGCGGCCAGCCGTTGCCGCTGTCGCTGGCGCAGCAGCGTCTCTGGTTCCTCGATCAGCTCGACAAGACCGCGAGCGCCGTCTACCACATGCCGATCGCCCTGCGACTGCGCGGCGACCTCGACGTCGCTGCACTGCAGGCGACGCTCGACCGGCTCGTCGCCCGGCACGAGAGCCTGCGCACGCGCTTCGTGGAGAACGATGGCATCCCGTATCAGCAGATCGCGCCCGCGGATTGCGGCTTTGCCTTGCGCCAGGAAGACTGGACCGCGTTTTCCGCCGAGGAGTGCGATTCGCTGCTCGCCAGCGTGGCGGCCGAGGAAGCTTCTGCCCCGTTCGATCTGAGCGCCGGCCCGATGATCCGCGGCCGACTGCTCGCGCTCGCCGCCGGCGAGCACGTGTTGCTGATCACGCAACATCACATCGTCAGTGACGGTGTGTCGATCAACGTGATGATGCGCGAAGTGGCGGCGCTCTACAGAGCCTTTCTCCGCGGGGAAAGCGACCCGCTGCCGCCGCTCGAAATTCAGTACGCCGACTATGCGCAGTGGCAACGCCAGTGGCTGCAGGGCGGGGAGCTGACGCGGCAGTCGACTTTCTGGAAGGAACATCTCACCGGTGCGCCGGCTCTTCTGAGCCTGCCGCTCGACAGGCCGCGGCCGGCTGCGCAGAGTCATGCCGGTCGCCGTGTGCGGTTCATGCTGTCGTCCGAGTTGACGGCCGGTCTCCGTGCGCTGTCCCAGCGTCACGGCGTCACGCCGTTCATGACGTTACTCTCGGCCTGGGGCCTGCTGCTGTCGCGCCTCTCCGGACAGAGGGACGTCGTTATCGGCACGTCCGTGGCCAACCGACAGCGGCGCGAAGTCGAGAACCTGATCGGCTTCTTCGTCAACACGCTGGCGTTGCGTCTGCGTCTGGATGAGAAGCCGAGCGTCGCGTCGCTGCTCGCGCAGGCGAAAGAAACGACGCTGGCCGCGTTCGCGCACCAGGACCTGCCGTTCGAGCAGGTGGTGGAGGCCGTCCAGCCGCAGCGCAGCCTCAGTCACAGCCCGCTCTTCCAGAGCATGTTCGCGTTCAACAACACGAACACCTCGGGTGAGAACGTGCTGGCCCTTCCCGGCCTGACGCTGGCGCCGGTGAAGTCGACCGACGACAGCGCGCACTTTGATCTGTCGCTTTCGATGGCCGACGGCGAAGGCCTGCTTGCCGGCGCGCTCGAATACACCAGCGATCTCTTCGACCATGCCACGGTCGAGCGCTGGACCGCCTATTTCGTGAACCTTCTCCAGTCGATGGTGGCCGATGCGTCGGTGGCCGTCGATGCGCTGCCGATGCTGCCGGCTGCGGAACGTGAGCAGCTGCTGCACGCGTTCAATGCCGGCGACGAGTCGTACTCGAGCGACAGCCTCGTGCACGAGCTGTTCGAGCAGCAGGCCGCGACGCGGCCCGATGCGGTGGCGGTGGTCTTCGAAGACCAGCGTCTGACGTACGCCGAGCTCAATGCGCGCGCCAACCAGCTCGCGCACCATCTGATCGATCTCGGTATCCAGCCGGACGACCGCGTGGCCATCGGTGTCGAGCGCAGTCTCGATCTCGTGGTGGGCGTGCTGGCCATCCTGAAAGCGGGCGGCGCGTATCTGCCGCTCGATCCCGCGTATCCGGCCGAGCGGCTGCAGTACATGCTGCAGGACGGCGCGCCGAAGGCGTTGCTGACGCAGCAGGCGCTGCAGCAGACCATTCCGGCCACGGTGCCGGTTGTGTTGCTCGACAGCGACGCGCTGCAGGTCATGCTCTTGGCACTGCCGGTGAGCAATCCCGAGGGGCGCGCTGCCGCGAACCATCTCGCCTATGTGATCTACACCTCCGGTTCGACCGGCACTCCGAAAGGGGTGATGGTGGAGCACCACAACGCCTCGAACATGGCCCAGGCGCACGCCGAGCGGTTCGGAGTCAACAGCGGGAGCCGCGTCCTGCAGTTCGTTTCGCTGGCCTTCGACGTCTGCGCGGCGGAGCTGTTCATGACACTGACGCGCGGCGCCACCCTCGTGCTTGCGCAGCGGGAACAGTTGCTGCCCGGCGACTCGCTTCAGACCACCCTGCGCGAGCTGGCCATCACGCATGCGCTGCTGCCTGTCGGTGTGGCCGCGCTTTGCGAGCCGGAGGCGTTGACCGATCTGCGCTGCCTGATCGCCGGTGGCGATGTCTGCCCGCCGGCGCTGACGCGCCGCCGTCATGACGCACTGCAGTTCTTCAACGCCTATGGCCCGACCGAGACCACGGTCTGTGCGAGCGTGCAGTCGTGTGATGGCCACTATGAAGAGACAGTTCCGATCGGCCGGCCGTTTGCGAAGTCGCGCATCTACGTCCTCGACGCGAATCGCGAGCTGGTGCCGGTCGGAGTGGAAGGGGAGATCTACATCGGCGGCGCCGGTGTGGCCCGTGGATACCTCAACCGCCCTGAGCTGACCGCGGAGCGGTTCGTCAGCGATCCGTTCAGCACGGAAGCACATTCCGGCGTCAACGCCCGGATGTACAAAACCGGCGACCTCGCCCGCTGGCTGCCGGACGGCACGCTCGAATACGCCGGCCGCAACGACTTCCAGGTGAAGATCCGCGGCTTCCGCATCGAGCTCGGTGAGATCGAAGCGAAGCTCGCTGCCTGCGACGGTGTGGCCGAGGCGGCAGTCGTCGCACGCGAAGACGCTGCCGGTGACAAACGTCTGGTGGCCTACGTCGTGGCCAGAGACGGCGTCGCTCTGCAGACGTCGGAAATGCGGGCCGCGTTGTCGGCCGAGTTGCCCGACTACATGGTGCCGTCGGCATTCGTGACGCTCGAGGCGATGCCGCTGACGTCGAACGGCAAGCTCGATCGCAACGCGCTGCCGGCTCCGGATGCGGCCGTGCTGAGCGTGCGCGAATACGAAGCGCCGCAGGACGAGATCGAAGCGACGCTTGCCACGATCTGGCAGGAGCTGCTGCACGTCCAGCGCGCCGGCCGTCACGACAACTTCTTCGAGCTCGGCGGTCACTCGCTGCTGGCGGCGCAGTTGGTTTCGCGCGTGCGCACGGCGCTGGACGTCGAGCTGCCGCTGCGCGAGCTCTTCGCGACCTCCACCCTCAGCGCGCTGGCCGGCAGCGTCCGCGCCGCCGGCCGCAGCACGATGGGCCGCATTCCGCGGGCCGATCGTGGCCAGCCGTTGCCTTTGTCTCTCGCGCAGCAGCGGCTCTGGTTCCTCGACCAGCTCGACAAAGCCGCGAGCAAGGCCTATCACATGCCCGCCGCACTGCGGCTCCTGGGCGAGCTCGACGGGTCTGCACTGCAGGCGACGCTCGACCGCCTCGTCGCGCGGCACGAGAGCCTGCGCACGCATTTCGTCGCAAAGAACGGCGTGCCGTATCAGCAGATCGCGCCCGCCGATTGTGGCTTCGCGCTGCGCCATGAAGACTGTCATGAAGCGGATGTCGCCCGGGTCGCGGCCGAAGAAGCTGCTGCCGCGTTCGACCTGAGCACGGGCCCGCTGATCCGCGGGCGGCTGCTCAAAGTCTCCGCGAACGAGCACGTGTTGCTCATCACGCAACACCACATCGTCAGCGACGGCTGGTCGGTCAACGTGCTGGTGCGCGAAGTGGCGGCGCTCTACACCGCCTTCCGCCTCGGCGAAACCGATCCGCTTCCCGCGCTGGAAATCCAGTACGCCGACTATGCCCAGTGGCAGCGCCAGTGGCTGCAGGGCGATGCGCTGACGCGTCAGTCCGATTTCTGGAAGAACCATCTGACCGGCGCCCCGGCGCTGTTGAGCCTTCCGCTCGACAGGCCGCGCCCGGTCGTGCAGCGCCATGCCGGCGGCCGCCTGACGTTGAAGCTGTCGCCGGAGCTGACGGCCAATCTGCGGCAGTTGTCGCAGCGCAACGGCGTCACGCTGTTCATGACGCTGTTCTCCGCCTGGGGACTGTTGCTGTCGCGACTGTCGGGACAGACGGACGTCGTCATCGGCACGTCCGTGGCCAACCGGCAGCGCCGCGAAGTCGAGAACCTGATCGGGTTCTTCGTCAACACGCTGGCGCTGCGGCTTCGTTTCGACGAGCGTCCCAGCGTCGCGGCACTGCTGGCGCAGGCGAAAGAAACGACGCTGGCCGCGTTCGCGCACCAGGAGCTGCCGTTCGAGCAGGTTGTGGAAGCGGTGCAGCCGCAGCGCAGCCTGAGCCACAGCCCGCTGTTCCAGAACCTGTTCGCGTTCAACAACACCAGCGCAACCGGAGACGACGCGCTGGCGCTTCCAGGGCTGACGCTGGCGCCGGTGAAGTCCACCGAAGAAAGCGCGCATTTCGATCTGTCGCTGTCGATGGCCGATCGCGACGGGCATCTCCTGGGCGCGATCGAATATGCGAGCGACCTGTTCGACCGGGCCACGATCGAGCGCTGGGCCGGCTATTTCGTGAACCTCATGGAAGCGATGGCAGCTGACGCTTCGCTGTCCGTCGATACGCTGCCGATGCTGCCGGCCGCCGAGCGCACGCAATTACTGCATGCGTTCAACGCCAGCGAGTCGGCCCATGCGAACGACACGCTCCACGAGCTCTTCGAGCAGCAGGCCGCGGCGCAACCCGATGCGGTGGCAGTGGTCTTTGAAGAGCAGCACCTGACGTACGGCGAGCTCAATGCGCGCGCCAATCAGCTCGCGCACGCTCTGATCGGGCTGGGGATTCAGCCCGACGATCGCGTGGCCATCGCCGTCGAGCGTGGTCTCGACCTCGCGGTTGGCTTCCTCGGCATCCTCAAAGCGGGCGGCGCGTATCTGCCGCTCGATCCTTCGTATCCGGCCGATCGCCTGTAGTACACGTTGCAGGATGCCGCGCCGAAAGCGTTGCTCACCCAGCAGGCGCTGCAGCAGCAACTGCCGGCCGTGGCCGTGCCGGCATTCCTGCTCGACAGTGAGGAGCTGCAGGCCATGCTGTCGGCACAACCGGCGAGCAATCCGCGCCGGCCGGTCGCTTCGAATCACCTGGCCTATGTGATCTACACCTCGGGATCGACCGGTCTGCCGAAAGGCGTGATGGTCGAGCACGGCGGTCTGTCGAATCTCGCTCATGCACAGAGCGGGTTGTTCGGTGTCGGCGCGCGGAGCCGCGTCCTGCAGTTCGCCTCCGCCGCCTTCGATGCCAGCGTCTGGGAAATGGCCATGACGCTGCCGCGCGGCGCTGCTCTCTGCATGGCCCCGCGTCACGCGCTGATGCCCGGCGAGCCGCTGCAGACCACACTGCGCGACCTCGCCATCACGCACGCCACCTTGCCTTCGTCCGCGGTCTCGACGTTCGGTGCCGTGGAGCTCCCGGCGCTGCGAAGCCTGATCGTCGCCGGCGATGTCTGCCCGCCGGCGCTCGTGGAGCGGTGGCACGGCAAGCTGCAGTTCGTCAATGCGTACGGCCCGACGGAGACCACCGTCTGCGCGACCGCGCAGGTGTGCCGCGAGCCGTATCGCGTCACCGTTCCCATCGGCCGGCCGATCGCCAACATGCGCGTCTATGTTCTCGATGCGCACGGCGAACCGGTCCCGGCCGGCGTCGAAGGGGAGATCTACATCGGTGGCGCCGGCATCGCCCGCGGCTACCTGAATCGTCCGGAATTGACGGCCGAGCGATTCCTTGCCGACCCGTTCAGCACGGAACCTGATGCCCGTATGTACAAGACCGGCGATCTCGGTCGCTGGCTGCCGGACGGCACGGTCGAGTACCTCGGCCGCAACGACTTCCAGGTGAAGATCCGCGGCTTCCGCATCGAGCTCGGCGAGATCGAAGCGAAGCTCGATGCCTGCGCCGGCGTGCGTGAGTCGGCGGTCATCGCCCGCGAAGACGCGCCGGGAGACAAGCGTCTGGTCGCGTATCTGGTGCCGGAGGAAGGCGCCGCGTTGAATGTGGCGGAACTGCGCGCCGCGCTCTCTACCCAACTCCCCGAATACATGCTGCCGTCGGCGTTCGTGCTGCTCGAATCATTGCCGCTGAACGCGAACGGCAAAGTCGATCGCAAGCAGCTGCCGGCTCCGGATGGAACGACGCTCAGCGCCCGCGAATATGAAGCCCCGCATGGGGAAACCGAGGTCGCGCTCGCGGAGCTGTGGCAGGAACTGCTGCGCGTCGAGCGGGTTGGCCGTCACGATCACTTCTTCGAGCTCGGCGGTCATTCGCTGCTGGTCGTGACCATGGTCGAGCGCCTGCGCGCGCTGGGCCTCAGCGGCGAGGTGAGGGCGGTCTTCACGGCCCCGACGCTCTCCGATTACGCGGCCACGCTGCAGGCGGATGCGACGGCGGCCGGTGAAGAGATTCCGGCCAATCCGCTGACGCCGGAGACCACCGCGATCACGCCGGAGCTGTTGCCGCTGGTCGCGCTGACGCAGGCGGAGATCGACGTCATCGTCGCGGCGGTCCCGGGTGGGGTCAGCAACATTCAGGACGTCTACCCGCTGCTGCCGCTGCAGGAAGGGATGTTGTTCCACCACCTGCTCGAGACCGAGGGCGACACCTACCTGTCGCGGAACCTCATTGCCTTCGACAGCCGCGAGCGTCTCCATGCCTTCCTCACCGTGCTGGAGCGGCTCATCGCGCGGCACGACATTCTGCGCACCGCCGTGCAGTGGGAGGGTCTGCCCACGCCGGTGCAGGTCGTCTACCGCCAGGCAACGTTGCCGGTGGAGCTCGTCGAACTGCCCGCTGACGTAGACGCACACGAGGCACTGCTGGCACGCACCGATCCGAAACATCTGCGGCTCGACCTGCGGCGCGCACCGTTGATGGCGGCCTACGTCGCCGAAGTCACCCCCGGCGGCGCATGGCTGCTGTCGCTGCTGTCGCATCACATGGTCTCCGATCACGCCACGCTCGAGCTGGTGATGACCGAGGTGCGCGCGCTGATGGATGGCCAGGCACCTCAGCTGACGGCGCCGCTGCCGCTGCGCAACCTGGTGGCGCAGATCAGCCGCGTGCCGGCCTCCGAGCACGAGGCGTACTTCCGCGAACAATTGGGCGACATCGACGCCCCGACGGCGCCGTTCGGCATCCTCGACGTGCAGGTGAGCAGCACGCAGGTCGAGCGAGCCGGCATGCGGCTCGAAGGTGACGTCGCACGCCGGCTGCGCGACTGCGCGGCGCAACTCGGCGTCCCGCCGTCCGTGCTGTTCCATGTCGCCTGGGCCCAGGTCCTGGCGCGCTGCACCGGACGCAGCGAGGTCGTGTTCGGCACCGTTCTGTCGGGCCGTCTGCAAGGCGCCGCCGGCGCCGACCGCGCATTGGGATTGTTCATCAACACCCTGCCGCTGCGCGTGTCTCTCACGGGGGATGTACGGGAGGTCATGCAGCAGAGCTATCAGCGGATGGTGGCGCTGCTGGCGCACGAGCAGACGCCTCTGGCCCTGGCGCAGCGCTGCAGCAGCGTTCCGTCGCCGTTGCCCCTGTTCACGACCCTCTTCAATTACCGACACAGTGTCGATGCCGTGGACGCGACCGCGACGCCGGAGCTCGAAGGCATCCGCCTGCTGAGCGGTCAGGACGCGGCGAACTATCCGATTTCCGTCTCCGTGGACGATTACGGCAGACACTTCGGCATCACCGCGGATGCTGTCGATGCGATCGATCCCAGGCGCCTCCTTGCCTATCTGTCCACGGCCGTGATGGGCCTTGTCGAGGCACTGGCAGAAACGACCGGGACGTCGCTGTCGCGGATCGGCATCCTGCCGGCGGAGGAGCGCGCGCAATTGCTGTACGGCTTCAATGCCAACGAAGTCGACTACCCGACCGACGGTCTGATCCACGAGCTGTTCGAGCAGCAGGCCGCCGCGCAGCCCGATGCCGTGGCCGTGGTCCATGAAGACGGATCGCTGACCTACGGCGAGCTCAATACGCGCGCCAACCGGCTCGCGCATGCGCTGATCGGAATGGGAGTCGGCCCCGACGAGCGCGTGGCGATCTGCTCCGAGCGCAATCTCGATCTGATCGTCGGACTGCTGGCCATCCTGAAAGCGGGCGGCGCCTATGTGCCGCTCGACCCGAGCTATCCGCGCGAGCGTCTGGCCTGGATGCTCGAGGACAGCTCGCCGGTGGCGCTGCTGATCCAGTCCGGCGTCGAATCGCTCCTGCCGGAAACCGATTTGCCGCTCGTGCGAATCGACGTGCAGCTCGGCGGCGAGCTGCCGGCGCCGGCGCACAACCCGGCACGCGCGTCCGGCCACACCGCGCGGAGCCTGGCCTATGTGATCTACACGTCGGGATCGACCGGCACGCCGAAGGGCGTCATGGTCGAGCAGGCCAACGTGATCCAGCTGGTCAAAGCGCGGGACTACGTGGCACTGAACCAGGACTCCGTCATCGCCCAGGCCTCCAATGCCTCGTTCGACGCGGCCACCTTCGAGATCTGGGGTGCACTGCTGAACGGCGGCAGGATGGTCATGATCGGCAAAGACACGCTGCTCGATCCGGAGCAGCTGCAGAAACGGCTCGTGGACGGTCGGGTCGATACCTTGTTCGTCACGACCGCGCTCTTCAACCGGGTTGCGAAGCTCCATCCGGCTGCCTTCGGCACCCTGGACACGCTGATGTTCGGCGGCGAGATGGTCTCGCCGGATGCCGTGGACGCTTTCGTCCGGAGCGGATATGCAGGCCGCCTGCTGCATGTCTACGGCCCGACCGAGAACACCACGTTCAGCACCTGGCACCACGTGGTCGACAGGGCCGGCGACGGCACGGTTCCGATCGGCCGCGGACTGGCGGGCGCGCGGCTCTACATCCTCGATTCCGATCAGCAGCCGGTGCCGGTCGGTGTCGCGGGCGAGATCCACGTCGGCGGTGCCGGCGTGGCGCGCGGCTATCTCAATCGCCCCGAGCTGACGGCGGAGCGCTTTGTGAACGATTCGTTCAGCACGCAACCGCGGGCGCGGATGTACAGGACCGGCGACCTCGGGCGCTGGCTGCCGGACGGCAGCATCGAATTCATCGGCCGCAACGACTTCCAGGTGAATATCCGCGGCTTCCGCATCGAGCTCGGCGAGATCGAAGCGAAGCTCGGCCTGTGCGTCGGTGTGCGGGACGTGGTGGTGCTGGCCCGCGAGGACGAGCCGGGAGACAAGCGCCTGGTTGCGTATCTGGTGGCGGACGAAGGCCACGCCCTTTCGGCCGCGGACCTGCGTGAGACGTTGGGACGCGAGCTGCCGGACTACATGCTGCCGGCGGCGTTCGTGCAGATCGACGCGCTGCCTCTCACCGCGAACGGCAAGCTCGATCGCCGGGCCTTACCGGCGCCGGAAGCGGCCGCGATGGACGTGCGCGAATACGAGGCCCCGCAGGGTGAAACCGAGGAAGCCATTGCCGCGATCTGGCAGGAGATGCTGAAAGTTCCGCGCGTCGGCCGTCACGACAACTTCTTCGAGCTCGGCGGACACTCGCTGCTGGCCGTACGGATCATGGCCGCAATCAATGCACGGTTCGGGATCGAGCTTTCGATCCGCGACGTGTTCGAGAGCACGACCGTCGTCGCGCTCGCAACCTGCCTCGGACAGCATCAGCAACTCCGTGCGCTGCACAGTGATCTCACGGTTGCCGGCGCCCAGGACGAATCGGATCGGGAGCTGGTCGAAATCTGAGTTTGCGCTCTCGCGCGCAACCGCTTCGGCGCGAACGGCGGTTTCCAGGAGGCGTTGCCGGCCATGGCGGATTTAAAGGGGGTTGGGTTGGAGTCGAGTCATCGATCAGTCGGGCTGAACTCATCGTCAGTCGGGCTGGACTCATGGTCAGTCCCCCCGAACCGGCCGGACGGACGGCAACTGTTGTCCGGCCGTGCCCATAAATTGACGTCCAGTGAAAAGTTGACACAGGCAGGAAAGAAATATTGTCAGCTTTCCGTTAGGGCAGCCATCACGAGACCGAAGTCCTGCATGGGCTCGCCAAGGCAGTAGTCAGCGGCAGAGCTCAGTCAGTCACAAATAACAATATTGCCGAGCTCGAAAGGGGCTGTGCAGCCCTCTCGGGGGAGGAACTTCCGTCCTCGTGGCGCTCGCGCACTGCCGCGAACAACAGCAAACAACTCCGCGCGCTGCACAGCGACCTCACGCTGCCGGTGCGCCAAGACGAATCGGATCGGAACTGGTGGAAATATGAGTTTTATCGACGTACTGCAGGACTGTCAGCGCAGCGGCATCAAGCTCACGGTGCGACAGGGGAAGTTGCTGGCGGATGGTCCGGACGGCAGTCTGACCGGAGAGCTCCGCTCGAGGCTGGGCGCGCACAAGGCGGAGATCATCGCCTGGCTGCTCGAGCGGTCCGCGAGCCGCGACGGTGTGTCGGCGCAGCCGGAACGCGCGCACTATCCGTTGTCGTTCGCCCAGCAGCAGCTGTGGCTCGTCGATCAGTTGCAGGGCGGGAGCGCGGAATACAACGTGCCCGCGGCGTTCGAGCTGAACGGGGCGTTGAACCGGGATGCCATGCAGAAAGCGCTCGATCTCGTCGTCGAGCGGCATGCCGTGCTGCGTACGGTCTTCGGCCTGGAGCAGGGCGAGCCGGTGCAGTTCGTCCGGCAGCCGGTGCCCGTGCCGGTTGCCTATTTCGATCTGGAGAACGACGGCGATCCGCAGGGTGCCGTCCAGCGAATGATCGCCGAGGAGTCGGCGCGGACGTTCGATCTGTCGTCCGATCTGATGCTGCGCTGCACGCTGATCCGCCTCGGCGAGGAGCGCCATGTGGTGCTCTTCACGATGCATCACATCGCCTGCGACGGCTCGTCGCTCTCGGTGCTCGTGAAAGAGTTCGTGATTGCATACGAGGCCGTCTGCAAGGAGAGCCAGCCGGTGTTGCCGGCCCTGCCGGTGCAGTATTGCGATTACGCGGTCTGGCAGCGCGAGTCCGGACAGGACGGCGTGCTGGCGGGCGACGTCGCGTACTGGCAGAAGCAGCTGGCCGGGATTCCGGTCGTCCATCAGCTCCCCCTGGACGGGCCGCGTCCCGCCGTGCAGCGCTTCGAGGCGGAGCTGTTCCACCAGAGAATCGACAAAAGCCTCCTACAGGAATTGCAGCAGCTCGGCGCGGCCCATCAGGCCAGTCTGTTCATGGTGCTGCAGTCGGCCTTTGCACTCCTGCTCAGCCGCTTCAGCGGCGAATCCGACATCGTCATGGGCGTGCCGAACGGCGGCCGTGCGCGTCAGGAGCTGGAGCCGCTCATCGGATATTTCATCAATACCCAGGTGCTTCGCACCGGCATCGATGAAAAGCAGACCGTGTCCGATCTGTTGACGCGCGCCCGGATCGACACGCTGGAGGCGTTCGCGCACAACAACGTCCCGTTCGATCATCTCGTGGATGTCCTGAAACATCCGCGCAGCCTGGCCTACAACCCGTTGTGCCAGGTCAAGTTCGTGCTGCAGAACTTCGAGCCCGGCGAGTTGAAGCTGTCCGGGCTGCACCTGAAATCGCTCCGCAAGAATGAGGAGAGGGTGCATTTCGATCTGGATCTCTCCGTGACCGAAACGGCGGAGGAGCTCCGGCTCATCTGGGGATACAAGTCGGGCCTGTTCCGGCAGACCAGCATCGCGCGGATGGCGGAGACGTACCACCGTCTTCTGCAGCAGATGGTGGCGCAGCCCGGCGCGAAGCTGGAAGCTTTGACCGGCCTCGCCGAAGAGCACGTTCACGCGCTGCGGGAAATGGGCTCGGGGCGCTTGCTGGCCGAAGGGCGCGACGAGCTGCTCCCGCAGGCGATTGCACGGCAGACCGCGCGGACGCCGGAAGCGGTGGCCTTGCGCTGTGGCGAGCTCGCGCTCAGCTACCGTGAGCTGGAATCGCGGACCAACCGGCTCGCGCAGTTGCTCGCCGAGCAGGGCGTCGCCCGCGGTTCGCGCGTCGGCGTGCACCTGGGCCGGTCCGTCGAACTGCTGATCGCTCAGATCGCGGTCATGAAGACCGGCGCGGCCTATGTGCCGCTCGATCCGAAGCAGGCCGGCGAGCGTCTCGCCGCAATGGTGCGCGACGCCGGGATCACCGTGGTGCTCCTCGACAGCCGGACCATGAATTTGCCGGTACTCGGTGTCGACACCGTGTTCGTCGACGACGCCGCGACCGACAGCAACTGGCTCGGCGATTACGCGGATGCCGCACCGGCGGTGGACCTCCGCGCGGACGACACGATCTATGTGCTGTACACGTCCGGCTCGACCGGCGAGCCGAAAGGCGTCGAAGTGCACCACGGCGGCGTCGCCGATTACTGCGCGTTCGCGCGCGGCAACTATTACGGTGAGCAGCTGCAAGGCTCGCTGGTGGCCACGTCTCCGGCGTTCGATCTCACGCTCCCGGCGCTGTACGTGCCGCTGCTCGTTGGCGGCTGTGTCGAGCTGCTGCCGGAGCAGGACGAGCTCGAGGCCCTCACCGCCTGGCTCGCCAACGACACCGCCGCGGTGCTGCTGCGGCTCACCCCTTCGCATGTGCAGGCGCTGCTTGCGCTGTCCGATGCCGAGCCGCGTCACGCGGCGCATGTCTTCGTCATCGGCGGCGAAGTGTTCGAGCCGGGGGTCGCGCGCCGGCTGCAGGCCAAGTTCCCCGCCAGCCGGATCTACAACCACTACGGACCCACCGAGACCGTGGTCGGCTGCGCCATCTTCGACATCAGCGCGAACCTGGATGCGCTCGATGTGCGCATTCCGATCGGCCGGCCGATGGAGAACACCGCCCTGTACGTGGTCGACCGCAACGGACGTTTGCAGCCGCCGGGCGTACCGGGTGAGCTGTACATCGGCGGCGCTGGTGTGACCAAAGGCTATCTGAACCGTCCGGAGCTGACCGCCGGGAAATTCGTCACGTTCGACCAGGCCCGCGTGTACCGCAGCGGCGACCAGGTGCGCTGGGGCGCCGATGGCAACCTGGAGTTCCTGGGCCGCATCGACCGGCAGGTGAAACTGCGCGGTTACCGCATCGAGCTCGGGGAGATCGAAAGCCGGCTGAAGGAAAACGCCCGCGTCCGCGAAGCGGTCGTGCGCCTCTGGGGCGAGGGCGACGCCGCACAACTCGTCGCCTACGTAGTGGCAGCGGGTGAGAGCGTCCCGCAGGAAGAGCTGCATGCGCAGCTCTCCTCGCAGTTGCCGGCGTACATGCTGCCGTCCGGCTATGTGTGGCTGGACGTGTTGCCGCTGACCGTCAACGGAAAAGTGGATGTGCAGGCGTTGCCGGCACCGGCCACCTCCGCCTTGCGCACGCGCGAGTACGAGGCGCCGCAGGGCACCATCGAAGAAACGCTGGCGGAGCTGTGGCAGACGCTGCTCCGCGTCGAGCGTGTCAGCCGTCACGACAACTTCTTCGAGCTCGGTGGGCACTCGCTGCTTGCGGTGCAGATGGTTTCGCGTCTGCGCGCGGCTCTGAACGTGGAGCTGCCGCTCCGCTCGCTGTTTGCGGCGCCCACGCTGCTTGCCCTGGCCGAGGTGGTCCAGGGTGCCGGCGCGAGCACGATGGGCCGCATCCTGCCTGCCGATCGCACTCAGCCGTTGCCCCTGTCCCTGGCGCAACAGCGCTTGTGGTTCCTCGACCAGCTCGACAAAGCCGCGAGCGCGGCGTACCACATGGGAGCTGCGCTGCGGCTGCGCGGCCGGCTCGATCGGTCCGCACTGCAGGCCACGCTGGATGGACTCGTCGCCCGGCACGAGATCCTGCGGACCCGCTTCGTGCCGGTCGACGGTGTGCCGTACCAAGAGATCGCATCGGCAGACTGTGGTTTTGCCCTGCGCCATGAAGACCTGAGCGGACTGCCTGTCGATAAGCGCGAGGCAACCGTTGCCGCGCGGGCCGCGGAAGAAGCCCGCGCGCCATTCGACATGAGCAACGGCCCGCTCATTCGCGGTCAGGTGCTGGCGCTTGCCGATGACGAGCATGTGCTGCTGATCACCCAGCACCATATCGTCGGCGACGGCTGGTCGTTGGGCATCGTGGTGCGGGAGTTCGCGGCGCTGTACACGGCCTTTGGGCGCGGCGAAACCGATCCGCTGCCGCCGCTCGAGATCCAATACGCCGACTACGCGCAGTGGCAGCGCAGCTGGCTGCAAGGCGAGGAGCTGACGCGTCAGCTCGATTTCTGGAAGAACCATCTCTCCGGCGCCCCCGCGCTGCTGGAGCTCCCGCTCGACCGGCCGCGGCCGGCCGTGCAGAGCCACGCCGGAGACACGGTGCCTCTGGTCCTGCCCGCGAGCCTGGCGGCCAGTCTGCGCGCGTTGTCGCAGCGTCATGGCGTCACGTTGTTCATGACGCTGTTGTCCGGTTGGGGCCTGCTGTTGTCCCGTCTGTCGGGACAGAAGGACATCGTCATCGGAACTCCGGTGGCGGGCCGGCAGCGGCGCGAGATCGAGAATCTCATCGGCTGCTTCGTCAATACCCTGGCGCTGCGGCTGCGGTTCGATGAACAGCCCACGGTTGCGTCACTGCTCGCGCAGGTGAAAGAAACGACCCTGGCGGCGTTTGCGCACCAGGAGCTGCCATTCGAGCAAGTGGTCGAGGCGGTGCAGCCGCTGCGCAGCCTGAGCCACAGCCCGCTGTTTCAAACGATGCTGGCGCTCAACAACACGAACACCGCCGGCGGTGGCGCGGTGGAGCTGCCTGGACTGACTCTGTCGCGGGTGGGCAGTGAGCAGAACAGCACGCAGTTCGACCTGTCGCTCGTGATTGCCGAGCAGGGCGAGCGGCTCGACGTGGCCGTCGGCTATACCAGTGCGTTGTTCGATCGCCAGACCGTCGAGCGCTGGGCTGGCTATTACGTTCGCCTGCTCGAAGAGATGGTCGTCGATGCCTCGGCGACCGCCGATGCGCTTCCGATCCTGTCGGATGCGGATCGCCGCCGGCTGGTGGTCGAGCTCAACGCCACCGGAGCCGCCTATCCCCAGGACGCACTCATTCATCAGCTGTTCGAGCAGCAGGCGGCGCTGCGGCCGGAAGCCACGGCAGTCGTCTTCGAAGAGCAGAGCCTGAGCTACGGCGAGCTCGACGCGCGTGCGAATCAGCTTGCTCATGAGCTGATCGCGCTCGGCGTGCAGCCGGACGATCGCGTGGCGATTTGTGTCGAGCGCAGTCTCGAGATGGTCGTGGGACTGCTCGGCATTCTGAAAGCCGGCGGCGCCTATCTGCCGCTCGATCCTGCGTATCCCACGGAGCGTCTGCAGTACCTCCTGGAGGATGGCGCGCCCAGAGTGCTGTTGACGCAGAAGGCCCTGCAGGGCCGGCTCCCCGCGGCCGTGCCGGCGTTGTTGCTCGGCAGCGACGAGCTGAATGGGCGTCTGGCCGCACGGCCGGCGTCCACCCCGAGCCCGCGCGAGTTGGGGCTGACGACGCGCAACCTGGCCTATGTGATCCACACCTCGGGCTCGACCGGCAATCCGAAGGGCGTGATGGTCGAGCATGGCAACGTCGTCAACATGCTGACGGTGCAGGCCGCGATGTGCGAGCTGACGCCTGCCGACCGCGTGCTGCAGTTCGCGTCGTTCGGTTTCGACAGCTCGGTGGCCGAGATCTTCCCTGCCTTGTCGGTCGGTGCCACCGTGGTGCTGCGTGAAGCCGATTTCGATCTGGACCACTTCGGGTCGTTCCTGAACCGGAACCGCATCACTGTCGCCGATCTCCCGACCGCGGTATGGCAGCAGTGGTCGCAGGCTCTGAGCAGCGATGCGGTCGCCGCATCGGACTCTTTGCGCCTCGTGATCGTCAGCGGCGAGACCCTGGAGAGCCGTGACGCTCAGCGGTGGTTCTCGCATCCGGGCAGCAGCGGCATCCGTTTGATCAACAACTATGGCCCGACCGAAACGACGGTGAATGCCACCGCGTTTACGGTCGAGCCGTCTCTCCTGCATGACGGCCAGGCGATCCCGATCGGCCGTCCGATCGCCAACACGCAGATCTACGTTCTGGATCAGCGCGGCGAGCCGGCGCCGTACGGCGTTGAAGGCGAGATCTTTATCGGCGGCTCCGGCGTGGCCCGCGGCTACCTGAATCGTCCGGAACTGACCGCCGAGCGTTTCCTCCGTGATCCGTTCAGCGCGGCTCCCAACGCGCGGATGTACAAGACCGGCGATCTGGGCCGCTGGCGGGCGGACGGCAATCTCGAATTCCGCGGCCGCAACGACTTCCAGGTGAAGATCCGCGGCTTCCGGATCGAGCTGGGCGAGATCGAAGCGGCGCTCAGCACTTGCGCCGGTGTGCGTGAAGCGGTCGTCATCGCGCGCGAAGACGCGCCGGGCGACAAGCGTCTGGTGGCGTATCTGGTGGCGCATGAAGGCATCACGTTGCAGGCCGCCGGGCTGCGCACGGCGCTCTCGACACGCTTGCCGGAGTACATGCTGCCCTCGGCATTCGTGACGCTCGAGGCCATGCCTTTGACTGCGAACGGCAAACTGGATCGCAAGGCTTTGCCGGCACCGGATGCCACGGCGCTGGCCGTGCGCGAGTACGAGGCACCGCAGGACGAGGTCGAGGCGACCCTTGCGGCCATCTGGCAGGACCTGCTCAAGGTGCCGCGGGTGGGCCGTCAGGATCACTTCTTCGAGCTCGGTGGTCATTCGCTGCTTGCAGTGCAGCTGGTCTCCCGGGTCCGCATGGCGCTCGGCGTCGAGCTGCCGCTGCGTGCAGTGTTTGCTGGCCCCGGTCTGAGTGCGCTGGCCGAGGCGGTACGCGCCGCCGGCACGAGCACGCTGGGGCGCATTCAACGCGTCGATCGGAATCAGGCTTTGCCGCTGTCGCTGGCCCAGCAACGCCTGTGGTTCATCGACCAGCTCGACAAGTCGGCGAGTGCGGCCTATCACATGTCGGCCGCGCTGCGGCTGATGGGCAAGCTCAACGTCGCGGCACTGCAGGCCACGCTCGATCGCCTCGTGGCGCGGCACGAGAGTCTGCGGACGAGTTTCGTGGCCCTCGACGGCGTGCCGTATCAGCAGTTCGCACCGGAAGACTGCGGCTTCGCCTTGGCGCTGCGCAACCTAAGCGACCTCGATGAAGACAGCCGTGCCCGTGCCATGACCGAGCTCACGGCCGCGGAAGCTCGCTGCCCGTTTGACCTCAGCACGGGCCCGTTGATCCGCGGCCAGCTGATCATGCTCGCCCAGGATGAACACCTGCTGCTGATCACCCAGCATCACGTCATCAGCGACGGTTGGTCCATCGACGTGATGACCCGCGAAGTCGCGGCACTGTATGCCGCCTTTGCCGGCGGCGAAACCGATCCGCTGCCTCCGCTGGAGATCCAGTACGCCGACTACGCGCAGTGGCAACGCCAGTGGCTGCAGGGTGAGGAGCTGACGCGGCAGTTCGAGTTCTGGAAGGAACATCTTGCGGGCGCGCCGACGCTGCTCGCGTTGCCGGCCGACCGGCCGCGGCCGGCGGTGCAGAGCTATGCCGGCGACAGCGTGTCGCTTGCGCTCTCGCCCGAGCTGACCGGCAATCTGCGGACGCTCTCGCAGCGCCACGGCGTGACCTTGTTCATGACCCTCTTCTCCGGCTGGGGCCTGCTGCTGTCGCGCCTGTCGGGACAGACGGATGTCGTCATCGGCACGCCCGTGGCGAACCGGCAGCGGCGCGAAGTCGAGAACCTGATCGGCTTCTTCATCAACACTCTGGCGGTGCGGCTGCGCTTCGACGAGCAGCCGAGCGTCGCAACGCTGCTGGCCCAGGTGAAAGAGTCGACACTGGCGGCGTTCGCCCATCAGGAGCTGCCCTTTGAGCAAGTGGTGGAGGCGCTGCAGCCGGAGCGCAGCCAGAGTCACAGCCCGCTGGCCCAGGTGACGTTCACGTGGGACAACCTGGAACGCCCGGAGAGCAAACACTCGAACGACGGCGCCCATACGGCTTCCGATCTGATGCTGGTGCCGGTTGGACGGGCCCATGAAACCACCCAGGTCGATCTGCAGCTGTTGCTCGGCGATGCAGGTTCCGCAGTGGCCGGCAGATTGGTTTACGCCACGTCGCTCTTCGAGCGCGCCACGATCGAACGCTGGGTGAGTTTCTATGTTCGCGTTCTCGAGGCGATGGTGGCTGATGCCTCGGCGGCAGTGGACACGCTGCCTCTGCTGTCCGTCTCGGAGAGACAGCAACAGCTGACCGCGTTCAATGCCACGGACGCGGCCTATCCCGAAGACAAGCTCATTCACGAACTGTTCGAGCAGCAGGTGGCCGCGCAGCCCGATGCGGTGGCGGTCGTCTTCGAAGGCGAATCGCTGACCTATGACGAACTGAATACGCGCGCCAACCAGCTCGCCCATTACCTGATCGGCCTCGGCGTCCAGCCGGATGACCGCGTGGCCATCTGCAGCGAGCGCAATACGGATCTGATCGTCGGCCTGCTCGGCATTCTGAAAGCCGGCGGCGCGTATGTGCCGATGGATCCGACGTACCCGCGCGAGCGCCTGTCCTGGATGCTCGAGGACAGCGCCCCGGTCGCGCTGCTGATCCATTCGGATGTCGAGACGCTCATGCCGGAGACCGAGCTCCCTGTACTGCGGCTCGACGTCGATGTGCCGGTACTGGCGCGCCGTCTGCCGACCAGCAATCCGGACGCACGCCTCAACGCCCGGAACCTGGCCTACGTGATCTACACCTCCGGCTCGACCGGCACGCCGAAGGGCGTGATGGTCGACCATCGCTGCGTCAATCGCCTGGTCATCAACAATCCGTACTTTGAAGCCACCTCCGGTGATTGCTTCGCCCACTGCGCCAACCCCGCGTTCGACGCCGCGACCTGGGAGATCTGGGGCGCGCTGCTCAACGGCGCGCGCCTGCTGGTGGTGCCGTCGCCGGTGGTCATGGACCCGGCACAGCTCAACGCCACGTTGCACGCGAACGGTGTCACCGCGCTTTGGCTGACCGTCGGTCTCTTCAATCAGTACGTTGACAGCCTGCCGGATGCCTTCGGCCAGCTCCGCTATCTGCTGGTCGGTGGAGACGCTCTCGATCCGAAAACGATCCGTCAGCTGCTGCAGCGCGAGCAGCGGCCGGCGCACGTGGTCAATGGCTACGGCCCCACGGAGACGACGACGTTCGCCATCACGCACGACATCCAGTCGGTTGCGGACGACGCCCGTTCGATTCCGCTCGGCAAGCCGATCGCCAACACGCAGGTCTACATCCTCGATGCGCGCCGCGAGCTGGTTCCGGCCGGCGTGGAAGGGGAGATCTACATCGGCGGAGACGGCGTTGCGCGCGGCTATCTGAACCGTCCGGAGCTGACCGAGGAGCGCTTCATCCGTGATCCGTTCAGCACGGATGCTGATGCGCGGCTGTACAAGACCGGCGACCGCGGCCGCTGGCTGCCCGATGGCACGATCGAGTTCCTCGGACGCAACGACTTCCAGGTCAAGATCCGCGGCTTCCGCATCGAGCTCGGCGAGATCGAGGCGAAGCTCGGCCAGTGCGCCGGGGTGCGCGATGCGGTGGTCATGGCGCGTGAAGACGTCCCGGGCGACAAACGCCTGGTCGCCTATCTGGTGGCGGAAGAAGGCACCGGCTTGTCGGTGGCCGATCTGCGCGATGAGCTGTCGCGCCAGCTGCCCGACTACATGCTGCCGTCGGCGTTCGTGCAGCTCGAAGCGCTGCCGCTGACCGCAAACGGCAAAATCGATCGCCAGGCCCTGCCGGCACCGGAGGCAACGGCGCTGAACGTGCGCGAATACGAAGCGCCGCAGGGTGAGATCGAGAAAACGCTGGCCGCTCTTTGGCAGGAGCTGCTGCGCGTCGAGCGTGTCGGTCGTCACGATCAGTTCTTCGAGCTGGGTGGCCACTCGCTGCTCGTGGTGGCGATGGTCGAGCGGCTGCGCGCGCTTGGCCTGAGCGGTGAGGTGAGAGCGGTCTTCGCGTCGCCCACACTCTGCGATTACGCGGCCACGCTGCAGCGCGATGCCTTGGCCACCGAGACGACGATTCCGGCCAATCTGCTGACGCCGGAAACGGAAGCGATCACGCCGGAGCTGTTGCCGCTGGTCACGCTGACGCAGGCGGAGATCGATCGCATCGTCGCCGCGGTGCCGGGTGGCGTCGGCAACATCCAGGACATTTACCCGCTCCTGTCGCTGCAGGAAGGAATGCTGTTCCATCACCTGCTGGAGACCGAGGGCGACACGTACCTGCTGCGCGATCTGATCGCGTTCGACAGCAAGGAGCGCATGGAGCGTTTCCTGGCCGTCCTGCAGCAGTTGATTGCACGCCACGACATTCTGCGCACGGCCGTCGCCTGGGAAGGTTTGTCGACTCCGGTACAGGTGGTGTTCCGGAACGCGCCGCTGCCGGTCGAAGTCGTGGAGCTCTCCGGGGAGCGCGATGCCGCCGAGGAACTGCTCGAGCGTACCGATCCGCATCGGGTGCGTCTCGATCTGCGGCGCGCGCCGCTCCTGGCCGCGTATGTGGCCGAGGATGCTCAGCAAGAACAGTGGTTGCTGTCGCTGCTGTCGCATCACATGGTCTGCGATCACGCCACGATGGAAATGATCGTGACCGAAGTGAGCGCCCTGCTGCGTGATGAGACGAAACAATTCGCGCCGCCGCTGGCGCTGCGCAATGTGGTGGCCCAGTCAGGCCAGGTCACCAATGCGGAGCACGAAGCCTATTTCCGCGAACAGCTCGGCGACATCGACGAGCCGACCGCACCGTTCGGCATTCTCAATGTGCAGGTCAAGACCACCGAGCTCACGAATGCCGGCATGCGTCTCGACCAGGCTCTGGCCACGCGCATCCGCGAGTGCGCCTCGAAGCTCGGCGTACCGCCGTCCGTGCTCTTCCACGTGGCCTGGGCACAGGTGCTCGCCCGCGCTACCGGACGCAACGAAGTCGTATTCGGCACCGTGCTCTCCGGACGCCTGCAGGGTGCCGAGGGTGCCGATCGCACCCTGGGCATGTTCATCAACACGCTGCCGCTGCGCCTGTCGCTCGAGGGCGAAGCAACGCAGGTGATCCAGCAGAGTTACCAGCGCATGGTGTCGCTGCTGGCGCACGAGCAGGCACCGTTGGTCCTGGCGCAGCGCTGCAGCGGCGTGCCGCTTCCGTTGCCGCTGTTCACCACGCTGCTGAACTACCGCCACAGCGTCGACGCCACGGCGGTGAACGAAACGGAGGAGATGGAAGGCGTGCGGCTCCTCAGCGTTCATGAGGCCGCGAACTATCCGATCTCGGTCTCGGTCGACGATTACGACAGCACCTTCGCCATCTCCGCCGAATGCTCGCGAGTCATCGATCCCAAGCGGCTCGTCTCCTATGTGCTGACCGCCGTCACCGGCATGGTCGACGCCCTGGCCCTGCCGGAACCGCAGATGCTGGCGCACGTCGGCATCCTGCCGGCGGAGGAGCGCACGAAGCTGCTGCGCGAATTCAATGCCACGGAAGCCGCGTATCCCAAGGACAAACTGATTCACGAGCTGTTCGAAGAGCAGGCGGTCGCGCAACCCGATGCGCTGGCGGTCGTCTTCGAAGACCAGAGCCTCAGCTACGGCGACCTGAACACCCGCGCCAATCAACTCGCGCATGAGCTGATCGCCCTCGGCGTCCAGCCGGATGACCGCGTGGCGATCGGCGTCGAGCGCGGGCTGGAGATGGTGGTGGGCCTGCTCGGCATCCTCAAAGCCGGCGCGGCCTACCTGCCGCTCGATCCGGCCTATCCCGCCGAGCGCTTGCAATACATCCTGCGGGACGGTGGGCCGAAAGCGTTGCTGACGCAGCAATCCCTGTGGCAGTCGCTGTCCGGCGTGGCCATCCCGACCTTGCTCCTCGACAGCGAAGAGCTGCGGGGAACGCTGGCGGCGCGGCCGGCCCACAATCCCGATGCGCGTGGGAACGGCCTCACCGCACGCAACCTCGCCTATGTGATCTACACCTCCGGTTCGACCGGCACGCCGAAGGGCGTGATGGTCGAGCATGGCAGCGTCATCAACATGCTGACGGCGCAGGCCGCGATGTGCGAGCTCACTCCTCGCGACCGCGTGCTGCAGTTCGCGTCCTTTGCGTTCGACAGCTCGGTCGCGGAGATGTTCCCGGCCTGGTCGGCCGGGGCAGCCGTGGTGCTGCGTTCGTCCGATCTCGGTCTCGACAACTTCGTGTCGTTCCTGAACCGGAACCGGATCACCGTCGCGGATTTGCCAACCGCGCTGTGGCATCAGTGGTCGCAGTATCTGAGCAGCGGTGCGGCCGCCGCGTGCGAGACCTTGCGGATGGTCATCGTCAGCGGCGAAACACTGGAGAGCCGCGACGCGCAGCGATGGTTCTCGCATCCGGCCGCCAACGGCATCGCGCTGGTCAACAACTACGGCCCGACCGAAACGACCGTCAATGCCACGGCGTATGCCGTCGAGCCGTCGCGGTTGCGCGATGGTCAGGCAGTCCCGATCGGACGTCCGATCGCGAACGTGCAGATCTACATCCTCGACGGACGTGGTGAGCCGGTGCCGATTGGCGTCGCAGGCGAGATCCACATCGGCGGCGACAGCGTCGCCCGCGGTTATCTCAATCGTCCCGAGCTGACGGCCGAGCGCTTCCTGCGCGATCCATTCAGCGCCGATCCCAATGCACGGATGTACAAGACCGGCGATCTCGGCCGCTGGTCGGCGGACGGCAACATCGAGTTCCTCGGCCGCAACGACTTCCAGGTGAAGATCCGTGGTTTCCGGATCGAGCTGGGCGAGATCGAAGCGAAGCTCAGCGCTTGCGCCGGCGTCCGTGAAGCGGCGGTCATCGCACGCGAAGACGAGCCGGGCGAGAAGCGGCTGGTCGCGTATCTGGTGGCCCGGGAAGGCATCACCTTGCACGCCGGTGAGCTGCGCACCGCTCTGTCGGCGGAGCTGCCGGAGTACATGCTGCCGGTGGCCTTCGTGGCACTCGACGCCCTGCCGGTGACCGCCAACGGGAAGCTCGACCGGAAGGCTCTCCCGGCCCCCGACGTCATGGCCCTGGCCGCACGCGAATACGCGGCGCCGGAAGGCGAGATCGAGACGACGCTCGCGGCCATCTGGCAGGACCTGCTCAAGGTGCCGCAGGTCGGCCGGAACGATCACTTCTTCGAGCTCGGCGGTCATTCGCTGCGAGCCATCACTCTCTCCGTTCACGTTCTGGAGCAGCTCCATGTGGAGTTGCCGCTGAAAACCGTATTCGCCTCACCTCGACTCGTCGATCTTGCGCAGTACATCGCCCAGGTGCAGCAGTCGTTGGTTTCTGAAGATGAAGTTGCCGCACTGCAGTCCGAGTTGGACTCGATGTCCGACGAGGAACTGCAGGCTTTTTTGGGAGATGGTCGTGGGTAAACCCGTCATGACGCGCGAGGAGTTGCTGCGCGCAGCTCTTCAGAAGAAGATCAAGCAGCAGGTACAGACAACCCGGGTCCACGAGACCATCAAGCCCGCCGATCGCAGCCAGCCGCTGCCACTGTCGCTGGCGCAGCAACGTCTGTGGTTCCTCGACCAGCTCGACAAAGCGGCCAGTGCGGCGTATCACCTGCCGTCCGCGATGCGGCTGCTCGGCCAGCTCGACGTCGCTGCCCTGCAGGCCACGCTCGACCGGCTCGTGGCACGCCACGAAGGTCTGCGCACGACGTTCGTGGCCACCGAAGGCGCGCCGTATCAGCAGATCGCACCCGCGGACTGCGGCTTCGCCCTGCGCCACGAAGACCTCACGCATCTCCCTGCCGCCGAGCGTGAAGCAGCCGTCGCCCAGCTGACCGCCGAGGAGTCTCGCGCGCCGTTCGATATGGCCAATGGGCCGTTGATTCGCGGACGCCTGCTCAAGGTTGCCGGCGACGACCACGTACTGCTCGTGACGCAGCATCACATCATCACCGACGGCTGGTCCATCGGCATCGTGGTGCGCGAAGTGGCCACGCTGTATACGGCCTTCAGCCGCGGCCAGGCCGATCCGCTGCCGCCGCTGGAGATCCAGTACGCCGATTACGCCCAGTGGCAGCGCGAGTGGCTGCAGGGCGACGAGCTGACGCGCCAGTTCGATTTCTGGAAGCAGCATCTGACCGGCGCGCCTGCGTTGCTCGAATTGCCCGCCGATCGTCCGCGTCCTGCGGTGCAGAGCTATGCCGGCGATCGCGTTCCGGTGATGCTCTCGCCGGAGCTGACCGCACGTCTTCGCGCCCTGTGCCAGCGTCACGATCTGACGCCATTCATGGTCCTGCTGTCCGGATGGGGACTGCTGCTGTCGCGCCTCTCGGGGCAACCGGACGTCGTCATCGGCACGCCCGTGGCGAACCGTCAGCGGCGCGAAGTGGAGAACCTGATCGGCTTCTTCATCAACACGCTCGCGCTGCGTCTGCGGTTTGGTTCACAGTCCACGGATGAGCAGCCGAGTGTCGAAGCGCTGCTCGCGCAGGTCAAAGAGACCACGCTGGCGGCGTTCGCCCACCAGGAGCTGCCGTTCGAGCAGGTCGTCGAAGCCGTGCAGCCGCAGCGCAGCCTCAGCCACAGCCCGCTGGCGCAGGTCACCTTTACGTGGAACAACACCGAGGGGGAGACCCAGGGTGACGGCAGCGGCGCGCTGGAGCTCCCCGGTCTGAAACTCGCGTCGGTGCAGCAGGTTCACGAGACCACGCAGGTCGATTTGCAGCTTTTGTTGACCGATGCCGGCGAGGCCGTGTTCGGCGAGATCATCTTCGCGCGCGATCTCTTCGAGCGCGACACGGTCGCGCGCTGGGCCGCTCACTACGTGCGCCTGCTCGAAGCGATGGTGGCCGACGTGGCCATGCCCGTCGACACGCTGCCGCTGCTGTCGGCGCCCGAGCGCCAGCAGGTCCTGCACGACTTCAATGCCACGGCGGTTGCCTATCCCGACGACAAGCTCATTCATCATCTGTTTGAGCAGCAGGCGGCCGCGAGCCCCGATGCCGTGGCGGTCGTCTATGACGACGAATCGCTCACGTACGACGAGCTCAATACGCGTGCGAACCAGCTCGCGCACTACCTGATCGGCCTCGGTGTCCAGCCGGACGACCGCGTGGCGATCTGCAGCGAGCGCAACCTCGATCTGATCATCGGCCTGCTCGGCATCCTCAAAGCTGGCGGCGCGTATGTCCCGATGGATCCCACCTATCCGCGCGAGCGCCTCTCCTGGATGCTCGAGGACAGCGCCCCGGTCGCGCTGCTGATCCACTCCGATGTCGAACCGCTCATGCCGGAAACCGACTTGCCGGTGCTGCGGCTCGACGTCGACGTGCCGGTCCTGGCGCGGCGTCAACCGAAGAGCAACCCGGACGCACCAGGCCTCCATGCGCGGAACCTGGCCTATGTGATCTACACCTCCGGCTCGACGGGTATGCCCAAGGGCGTGATGGTCGACCACCGCTGCGTCAACCGGCTGGTCATCAACAATCCATATTTCGAGGCAACCGGCGACGATTGCTTCGCCCACTGCGCCAATCCCGCCTTCGACGCCGCCACCTGGGAGATCTGGGGCGCGCTGCTCAACGGAGCGCGGCTGCTGGTGGTCCCGGCATCCGTGGTCATGGACCCGGCCAGGCTCAATGCCACGTTGTCCGCTAACGGCGTCACTGCATTGTGGCTGACCGTCGGCCTCTTCAATCAGTATGTCAACAGCTTGCCGGACGCCTTCGGCAAGCTGCGTTATCTGCTCGTCGGCGGCGATGCGCTCGACCCGAAAACCATCCGCCAGCTTCTGCAGAGCGAGCAGCGTCCGGCGCACGTCGTCAACGGCTACGGCCCGACGGAGACGACGACGTTCGCCATCACGCACGACATCCGCGCTGTCGCTGACGACGCGCGCTCCATTCCCCTCGGCAAGCCGATCGCCAATACGCAGATCTACATCCTCGATGCCCGCCGCGAACCGGTTCCGGTCGGTGTGGAAGGGGAGATCTACATCGGCGGAGACGGCGTCGCACGCGGCTATCTGAACCGTGCCGAACTGACCGAGGAGCGCTTCCTGCGTGACCCATTCAGCACGAAAGCTGACGCTCGGATGTACAAGACCGGCGACCGCGGCCGCTGGCTGACCGACGGCACGATCGAGTTCCTCGGCCGCAACGACTTCCAGGTCAAGATCCGCGGCTTCCGCATCGAGCTCGGCGAGATCGAGTCGAAGCTCACTCAGTGCGCCGGCATCCGCGATGCGGTGGTCATGGCGCGCGAAGATGCCCCGGGCGACAAACGCCTGGTCGCGTATCTGGTGGCGGACGAAGGCGCCGACTTGTCGGTGGCCGATCTCCGCGATGCACTATCGCGGCAACTGCCGGACTACATGCTCCCCTCGGCGTTCGTGCAGCTCGATGCAATGCCGCTGACCGCGAACGGCAAGATCGATCGCAAGGCCTTGCCGGCGCCGGAAGCCACGGCGCTGAACGTGCGCGAGTACGAAGCGCCGCAGGGTGAGATCGAGGAAGCGCTGGCCGGGCTCTGGCAGGAACTGCTGCGTGTCGAGCGTGTCGGACGTTACGATCAGTTCTTCGAGCTGGGTGGCCACTCGCTACTGGTCGTGGCGATGGTCGAGCGTCTGCGCGCGCTCGGCTTCAGCGGCGAGGTGCGGGCGGTCTTTGCCTCGCCGACATTGTGCGATTACGCGGCTACGCTGCAGCGCAATGACGACGTGGTGCAAGGCGCGGCCATCCCGGCCAATCTGCTGACGACCGAGACGGAAGTCATCACGCCGGAACTGTTGCCGCTGGTCTCCCTCACGCAGGAAGAGATCGACCTCATCGTCGCCGCCGTGCCGGGCGGCGTGCGCAACATCCAGGACATTTATCCGCTCCTGCCGTTGCAGGAAGGAATGCTGTTCCATCACCTTCTGGAGACCGAAGGCGATACGTACCTGCTGCGCGACCTGATCGCCTTCGACACGAAGGACCGCCTCGACCAGTTCCTGGCCGTCCTGCAACAGCTGATCGGGCGCCACGACATCCTGCGCACGGCCGTAGCCTGGGAAGGGCTGTCGACGCCGGTGCAGGTGGTCTTCCGCGATGCACCGTTGCCGGTCGAAGTGGTGGCGCTGTCCGGCGAGCGCGATGTGGTCGAGGAGCTGCGCGAGCGCACCGATCCGCACCGCATGCGCCTGAACCTGCGGCGCGCGCCGCTCCTCGCCGCGTATGCCGCCGAGGATGTCGCGCGCGGCGAGTGGGTCCTGTCGCTGCTGTCGCACCACATGGTTTGCGATCACGAGACGCTGGAGCTGGTGATGGCGGACGTGCGCGCGCTGATGGCGGACGAGCACCGGCAGTTGCCGCCGTCGCTGCCGTTGCGCAATCTGGTGGCGCAGGCCGGCCAGGTTCCTGCGTCCGAGCATGAGGCGTATTTCCGCGAGCAGCTGGCCGATATCGACGCCCCGACCGCGCCGTTCGGCGTTCTCAACGTACAGGTGAAGGCCTCGGACATCGACACGGTCGGTCTGAAGCTGGATGGCGACTTTGCGCGCCGTCTGCGCGACTGCGCCGGTCAGCTCGGCGTACCGCCGTCGGTCCTCTTCCATGTGGCGTGGGCGCAGGTGCTGGGACTCTGCACCGGCCGCAACGACGTCGTGTTCGGCACTGTCCTCTCGGGACGCCTGCAGGGCGCGGCCGGCGCCGATCGCGCGCTGGGCATGTTCATCAACACGCTGCCGCTGCGGGTGTCGCTCGATGCGAATCCGCTGCAGGTGGTGCGCCAGAGCTACGGGCGCATGGTGTCGTTGCTGGCCCACGAACAGGCGCCGCTGGTGCTTGCACAGCGCTGCAGCGGCGTGCCGCAGCAAATGCCGCTGTTCACCACGCTCCTCAATTTCCGGCATAGCACTGGTCTCGACGCAGCGCCGGCGACTGAAGCCGCGGCCGATGAGATGGAAGGCCTCCGGCTCCTCAGCTCTCACGAGGCGGTCAACTACCCGCTCATCGCCTCGATCGACGACTTCGGCCATCACTTCACGCTGAAACTGCAGTGCATCCGTTCGCTGGAGCCGAAGCGCGTCGTCCTCTATCTGCAGACCGCTCTGGAGACCCTGGTCTCCGCGCTGGAGACGGAGACGCAACAGTCGCTGCGGCAGATGAACATCATGCCCGCGGAAGAGCGGACGAAGCTCCTGCACGGCTTCAACGCCACGCAGGTTACGTATCCGGACGACACGCTCATCCACGAGCTCTTCGAGCAGCAGGCCGCATCGCAGCCTGACGTCGTCGCTGTGGTCTTCGAAAACGACAGCCTCACGTACGCCGAGCTCGATGTGCGCGCCAACCAGCTCGCGCATGAGCTGATCGCACTCGGCGTGCAGCCCGACGACCGCGTCGCGATCTGCGTCGAGCGCAGCCTGGAAATGGTGGTCGGTCTCCTTGGCATCCTCAAGGCCGGCGGTGCGTATGTGCCGCTCGATCCGACCTATCCGGCTGACCGGCTGCAGTACATGCTGCAGGATGCCGCGCCGAAGGCGCTTCTGACGCAGCAGTCGTTGCAGCAGTCGCTCTCCTCGACCGATGTGCACACGCTGGTGCTCGACACCGACGCGGTGCGCACCCAGTTGTCCGCGCGCCCGTCCGGCAAGCCGGACACGCAGGTCGGCGTTCGCAACCTTGCCTATGTGATCTACACCTCCGGCTCCACCGGCATGCCGAAGGGCGTGCTCAACGAGCATCAGGGCGTGGTCAACCGCCTCTGGTGGGCGCAATCCGAATATCAACTGCAGGCCGATGACCGCGTCCTGCAGAAGACGCCCTTCGGCTTCGACGTGTCGGTCTGGGAGTTCTTCCTGCCGCTGCTGGCCGGCGCGCGCCTGGTCATGGCCCGTCCGGGCGGTCATCAGGATCCCGCTTACCTGACCGAGGTGATCGCACGCGAGCAGATCACCACGCTGCACTTCGTGCCGTCGATGATCCCGGCGTTCCTGACGGCGGCGAATGCCGAGAACGGCAAGACCCTGCGCCGCATCCTGTGCAGCGGTGAAGCGCTGCCGCACAGTGCAGTGGTCGACGTCTATGCCGCGCTCCCGCATGTCGAGTTGCACAACCTCTACGGCCCGACCGAAGCAGCTGTCGACGTCACGGCGTGGCACTGCAAGCCCGGCCAGTATGGCCAGGTCGTCCCGATCGGCCGTCCGATCGCGAACACACAGATGTATGTGCTCGATCCGCGCGGCGAGCCGGTGCCGGTCGGTGTGGAAGGGGAGCTGTTCATCGGCGGCGTGCAGGTCGCGCGCGGCTATCTGAACCGTCCGGAGCTGACGGCGGAGCGCTTCGTGCGCGATCCGTTCAGCCCTCCCGTCAACGGCAACCCGGACGCCCGCATGTACAAGACCGGCGACCTTGGACGCTGGCTGCCTGACGGCAACATCGAATACCTCGGCCGCAACGACTTCCAGGTCAAGATCCGCGGCTTCCGCATCGAGCTCGGCGAGATCGAGGCGAGGCTCCATGAGTGCGCCGGCGTCCGCGAAGCGGTCGTCATTGCCCGTGAAGACGTGGCCGGCGACAAGCGCCTGGTCGCCTATCTGGTGGCCGGCGAAGGTGTGACGCTCGAAGCCGCCGCGCTGCGCGCGGAACTGCTCCCGTTGCTGCCGGAGTACATGGTGCCGTCGGCCTTCGTCATGCTCGAAGCGCTGCCGCTGTCGTCGAACGGCAAGCTCGATCGCAAGGCCTTGCCGGCTCCGGAGACTGGCGCGCTGATCGCGCGCGAGTACGAGGCGCCGCAGGGCGAGATCGAAGAGCAGCTCGCCGCGATCTGGCAGCAGCTGTTGCGTGTCGAGCGGGTCGGTCGCCACGACAACTTCTTCGAGCTCGGTGGGCATTCGCTGCTCGCCGTGCAGCTGGTCTCGCGTCTGCGCACCGCGTTCGACGTGGAAGTGCCGCTGCGCACGCTGTTCTCGTCAGCCGGCCTGCGTGCGCAGGCCGACGCGGTGCGGAATGCCGGGACGAGCACGATGGACCGCATCGTCCCCGCCGACCGCAGTCAGGCCTTGCCGCTGTCGCTGGCACAGCAGCGCCTCTGGTTCCTCGATCAGCTCGACAAGGCCGCCAGCGCGGCGTACCACATGCCGGCGGCCCTGCGCCTGCGCGGCAAGCTGGACGTCGATGCGCTGCAGGCCACGCTCGACCGCGTCGTGGCGCGCCACGAAGTGCTGCGCACATCGTTCGTCGCCGTCGACGGCATCCCGTATCAGCAGATCGCCTCCGAGGATTGCGGCTTTGCGCTGAAGCGCGAAGACCTGCGTCACCTTGGCGAAAACGACCGCGAGGCCATGATCGCCAGGCTCACCACCGAAGAGGCCCGTGCATCCTTTGACATGAGCGTTGGCCCGCTGATCCGCGGCCAGCTGCTGGCCATCGCCGACGACGAGCACGTGCTGCTGATCACGCAGCACCACATCATCAGCGACGGCTGGTCGATCGACGTGATGACCCGCGAAGTGGCGGTGTTGTACTCGGCCTTCAGCCGCGGCGCGGCCGATCCGCTGCCGCCGCTGGAGATCCAGTACGCCGACTACGCCCAGTGGCAGCGGAGCTGGCTGCAGGGCGAGGAGCTGGCGCGCCAGTTCGGCTTCTGGAAGGAGCACCTGGCCGGAGCGCCGGCGTTGCTCGAATTGCCCACCGACCGTCCGCGGCCCGCGCTGCAGAGCTATGCCGGCGCCAGCGTGCCGCTCATGCTGTCGCCGGAGCTGACCGCTGGTTTGAGGGAGCTCTCGCAGCGCCACGGCGTGACGATGTTCATGACGCTGTTCTCCGCCTGGAGCGTGCTGCTGGCGCGTCTCTCCGGCCAGCAGGACGTCGTCATCGGCACGCCGGTGGCCAACCGTCAGCGCCGCGAGGTGGAGAACCTGATCGGCTTCTTCATCAACACCCTGGCGCTGCGTCTCCGTATGGATGAGCAGCCCACCGTCGAAGCGCTGCTCGCGCAGGTGAAGGAGACCACCCTGGCGGCATTCGCCCACCAGGAGCTGCCCTTCGAGCAGGTCGTCGAGGCGCTGCAGCCGGAGCGCAGCCAGAGCCACAGCCCGGTCGCGCAGGTGACGTTCACCTGGAACAACCTCGGCCGCGGCCGCGCGGGTGACGATCAGACGGGCGACGGCACAGAGGCCGGATCCGATCTGAAACTGCTCCCGGCCGCCCAGCCGCAGGAAACCACGCAGGTCGACCTGCAACTGCTGCTCACCGATGCCGGCACCGTCGTGGGAGGCGATCTGGTCTACGCGAGCGCGCTGTTCGATCGCCAGACGATCGAGCGCTGGGCCGGATATTTCGTGCACGTGCTCGAGGCGATGGTGGCCGATGCGTCGGCGACCGTCGACGCGCTGCCGCTGCTGTCCGCCGCGGAACGCCGGCAGCTGCTCGAGACATTCAATGAAACGGACTTCGAAGCCCCGCAAGAGGTGCTGATCCAGGAGCTGTTCGAGCAGCACGCCGGGCAGCAGCCCGATGCCGTGGCCGTGGTTGATGAAAACGAATCACTGACCTACGGCGAGCTCAACTCGCGCGCCAACCAGCTGGCGCATTACCTCATCGGCATGGGCGTGAAGGCCGATGACCGCGTGGCCATCTGCTCCGAGCGCAACACCGATCTGATCGTCAGCCTGCTGGCGATCGTGAAAGCCGGCGGCGCGTACGTGCCGCTGGACCCGAGTCATCCGAGCGACCGCCTTGCCGGAATGCTCGAGGACAGCGCGCCGGTGGCGCTGCTGAGCCATTCCGACTACGAAGAGCTGCTGCCGGAAACCGACGTGCCGGTCCTGCGCATCGACGTCGATCTCCCCGTGCTGACGCGGCGCCAGCCCGAGCACAATCCCGATGCGCGCGGGCGCGGCCTCAGCTCCAGTCAGCTGGTTTATGTGATTTATACCTCCGGCTCCACCGGCACGCCGAAAGGCGTGATGGTCGAGCAGCGGAACGTCATCCAGCTGGTCAAGGCGCGGGATTACGTCGCACTGGACCAGCGCTCCGTCGTGGCCCAGGCCTCCAATGCCGCGTTCGACGCGGCCACCTTCGAGATCTGGGGCGCGCTGCTCAATGGCGGCAAGCTGGTCATCGTCGGCAAAGAAACGCTGATCGATCCGGAGCAGCTGCAGAAACGGATCGTCGCGGAGCGGATCGACACGCTGTTCCTCACCACGGCCCTGTTCAATCGCATTGCCAAGAGCGCTCCGTCCACGTTTGCCACGCTCGGGACGTTGTTGTTCGGCGGCGAGAAGGTATCTCCCGATGCGGTTGCCGCTTTCATGGAAAGCGGATTCCCCGGGCGTCTGTTGCACGTCTATGGCCCGACCGAGAACACGACCTTCAGCACCTGGTATCACGTTCCTGATGCGCTGACCGCCGAGAGCACAGTTCCCATCGGGCGCGGGCTGGCGGGAGCACGGCTCTACATTCTCGACACCCATCGCCAGCCGGTGCCTGCCGGCGTGGCCGGTGAGATCTACGTCGGCGGTGCCGGTGTGGCGCGCGGCTATCTCAATCGCGCGGAGCTGACGGCGGAACGTTTCGTCAGCGATCCGTTCAGCACACAACCGGATGCGCGGATGTACAAGACCGGCGACCTCGGTCGCTGGCTCCCTGACGGCAACATCGAATTCCTGGCCCGCAACGACTTCCAGGTGAAGATCCGCGGCTTCCGCATCGAGCTCGGCGAGATCGAAGCGAAGCTCATACAGTGCGACGGCGTGCGCGAGGTGGTGGTGCTGGCCCGTGAAGACGAGCCCGGTGACAAGCGCCTGGCCGCGTACCTGGTGGCCGATGACGGCGCGGATTTGTCCGTGTCCGACCTGCGCGATGCCCTGTCGCGCGAACTGCCCGAGTACATGGTGCCGTCGGCGTTCGTGCAGCTCGATGCACTGCCGTTGAACGCGAACGGCAAAGTCGATCGCAAAGCCTTGCCGGCGCCGGAAGCAACCTCGCTGAACGTACGCGAATACGAAGCTCCGCAGGACGAGATCGAACAAGCACTGGCCACACTGTGGCAGGACCTGCTGCGCCTCGAGCGCGTTGGCCGCCATGACAACTTCTTCGAGCTCGGCGGTCACTCGCTGCTCGCCGTGCAGCTGGTCTCGCACATCCGTGCGGCTCTGCAGGTCGAGCTGCCGCTGCGCGAGCTCTTCGCAACATCCAGCCTGAGCGCGTTGGCCGATGCCGTTCGTGCCGCCGGTGCCAGCACGCTCGGACGCATCGAGATCGCCGACCGCAGCCAGCCGATTCCGCTCTCCCTGGCGCAGCAGCGCCTTTGGTTCCTCGACCAGCTCGACAAGGCCGCCAGCGCCGCCTACCACATGCCCGCGGCGCTGCGGCTTCTCGGCAAACTGGACGCGGATGCGCTGCAGGCCACCCTCGACCGGCTCGTCGCGCGGCACGAGGTACTGCGCACGTCGTTCGTCGCCATCGATGGCATCCCCTATCAGCAGTTCGCTCCGGCGGACTGCGGCTTCGCGCTGAAGCGCGAAGACCTGCGTCATCTCTCTTCCGACGATCGCGAAGCGGCAGTCGCGCGGCTGACGGCCGAGGAAGCGCGCCAGCCGTTCGATCTGAGCACCGGCCCGCTCATCCGCGGCCAGCTCCTCGCCATCGCCGGCGACGAGCACGTGCTGCTCGTCACCCAGCATCACATCATCAGCGACGGCTGGTCGCTGAACGTCCTCGTGGGCGAAGTCGCGGCGCTGTACACGGCGTTCAGCCGCGGTCAGGCCGATCCGCTGCCGGCGTTGGAGATCCAGTACGCCGATTACGCGCAGTGGCAGCGCAGCTGGCTGCAGGGCGAAGAGCTGGCGCGCCAGTTCGACTTCTGGAAGGAGCATCTGACCGGCGCGCCGGCGCTGCTCGAGCTGCCTACCGACCGCCCCCGTCCCGCGGTGCAGAGTTACGCGGGCGACATCCTGCCGTTCGGAATCCGCCCGGAGCTCACCAGCAGCCTGCGGGAGCTCTCCCAGCGTCACGGCGTGACGCTGTACATGACGCTGCTCTCCGCCTGGGGCGTACTGCTGTCGCGCCTCTCGGGACAGCAGGACATCGTCATCGGTACGCCGGTGGCCAACCGCCAGCGGCGCGAGGTCGAGAATCTCATCGGCTTCTTCGTCAACACGCTGGCCCTGCGTCTCAAGGTTGACGAACATCCCACCGTCGAAGCGCTCCTGGCGCAGGTCAAAGAGACGACCCTGGCCGCCTTTGCGCACCAGGAGATCCCGTTCGAACAGGTCGTCGAAGCCGTACAGCCGCAGCGCAGTCAGAGCCACAGCCCCATCGCGCAGGTCACGTTCACCTGGAACAACCTCGAAGGCAGTGAGGGCGACGGCGCTTCGCAGGAACTGCCGGACCTGAAGCTCGTGCCGGTGTCGCACGGTCACGAGACCACGCAGGTCGATCTGCAGCTGCTGCTGGACGACGCCGGCGAGGTGCTGGTCGGCAGCTGGGTCTTCTCCACGGCGCTCTTCGATCGCGACACCATCGAGCGCTGGGCCGGCTCCTACCTGCGCGTGCTCGAGGCCATGGTCGCCGATGCGTCGATGACCGTCGACGCGCTGCCGCTGCTGGCCGCGACCGAGCGCGAGCAGCTCGTGGCCGGTTTCAACGCCACCGCGGCCGCGTATCCCGAGGACAAGCTCATTCACGAGCTGTTCGAGCAGCAGGTCGACGCGCATCCCGATGCCGTCGCCGTCGTCTATGAAGACGAGTCGCTGACCTACGCGGAGCTCAACGCCCGCGCCAACCAGCTCGCGCACTACCTGATCGGCCTCGGCGTGCAGCCGGACGATCGCGTGGCCATCTGCACCGAGCGCAACACCGACCTCATCGTCGGACTCCTCGGCATTCTCAAGGCCGGCGGCGCGTACCTGCCGCTCGACCCGAGCTATCCGCAGGAGCGTCTGGCCTGGATGCTCGAGGACGGCGCGCCGGTCGCGCTGCTCATCCACTCGGATGTCCAGGAACTGCTGCCCGAGACCGAGCTACCCGTGCTTCGTCTCGACGTCGACGTGCCGGTGCTTGCGCGCCGTCTATCGACGGAGAACCCGGCCGTCAACGGACTGCAGTCGCGCAATCTCGCGTACGTGATCTACACCTCCGGTTCGACCGGCATGCCGAAGGGCGTCATGGTCGATCACCGCTGTGTGAATCGCCTGGTCCTCAACAACCCGTACTTCCAGGCCACCGGCGACGACTGCTTCGCGCACTGCGCGAACCCAGCCTTCGACGCCGCGACCTGGGAGATCTGGGGCGCGCTGCTCAATGGCGCGCGCCTGCTGGTGGTCCCGTCCTCCGTGGTCATGGACCCGGCCCAGCTCAACGCAAAGCTGTACGAGGGCGGCGTCACCGCCCTGTGGCTGACCGTCGGTCTGTTCAATCAGTACATCGACAGCCTGCCCGATGCCTTCGGCCAGCTGCGCTACCTGCTGGTCGGTGGCGACGCGCTCGATCCGAAGACCATCCGCCAGCTCCTCGCCAGTGCGCAGAGGCCGGCCCACGTGGTCAACGGCTACGGCCCGACGGAAACCACGACGTTCGCCATCACCCACGACATCCGCGAAGTGGCCGATGACGCACGTTCCATTCCCTTGGGTAAGCCGATCGCGAATACGCAGATCTACATCCTCGACGGCCGCGGCGAGCCCGTTCCGGTGGGCGTCGAAGGAGAGCTCTACATCGGCGGCCACGGCGTCGCCCGCGGCTATCTGAATCGCCCCGAGCTGACCGTCGAGCGTTTCCTGAACGATCCCTTCAGCACGGATGTGGACGCCCGGATGTACAAGACCGGCGACCGCGGCCGCTGGCTGCCGGACGGCACCATCGAGTTCCTCGGCCGCAACGACTTCCAGGTCAAGCTGCGCGGCTTCCGCATCGAGCTGGGCGAGATCGAAACAAAGCTCAGCCACTGCGCCGGCGTCCGCGACGCCATCGTCATCGCGCGCGAAGACGTCCCGGGCGACAAGCGCCTGGTCGCGTACCTCGTCGCCGAAGGCGAGCTGTCCGTGGCCGATCTGCGCGACGTGCTGTCGCGCCAACTGCCTGAGTACATGGTTCCGTCGGCGTTCGTGCAGCTCGATGCGCTGCCGCTGACCGCCAACGGCAAAGTCGACCGCAAGGCCCTCCCGGCGCCGGAAGCGACCGCTCTCAGCGTGCGCGAGTACGAAGCGCCGCAGGGAGAGATCGAAGAGAAGCTCGCGATGCTGTGGCAGGAGCTGCTGCGTGTCGAGCGTGTTGGCCGTAACGACAACTTCTTCGAGCTCGGTGGGCACTCACTCCTGGCCGTGCAGCTGATCTCGCACGTCCGCGCGGCCCTGAACGTCGAGCTGCCGCTGCGCGAGCTGTTCGCCACCTCCAGCCTCAGTGCACTGGCCGAAGCTGTCCGTGCCGCCGGTGCCAGCACCCTCAGCAACATCGAGATCGCCAACCGCGATCAGCCGCTGCCGCTGTCCCTGGCGCAGCAGCGCCTTTGGTTCCTCGACCAGCTCGACAAAGCGGCGAGCGCCGCGTACCACATCCCGGCGGCCTTGCGCCTGCTCGGACAGCTGGACGTGACTGCCCTGCAGGCGACGCTCGACCGTGTCGTGGCCCGGCACGAGGGCCTGCGTACGCAGTTCGTAGCCATCGACGGTGTGCCGTATCAGCAGATCGCACCGGCGGACCGTGGCTTTGCCTTGACGGTGCATGACCTGCGGGACCTCGACGGTGAGAGCCGTGCCCGCATCGAGGCTGAGCTCACGGCCGAGGAAGCCCGAGCGCCGTTTGATTTGAGCGCAGGTCCGTTGATCCGCGGCCAACTGCTCGTCCTCGGCGAGGACGAACATCTGCTGCTGATCACGCAGCACCACATCGTCAGCGACGCCTGGTCGCTGAACATTCTGGTGCGGGAAGTGGCCACGCTCTATACCGCCTTCCGCAATGGTGAGAGCGATCCGCTGCCGGCGCTGGAGATCCAGTATGCCGACTACGCGCAGTGGCAGCGCAGCTGGCTGCAGGGCGAAGAGCTGACGCGCCAGTTTGATTTCTGGCGTCAGCATCTGACCGGCGCCCCGGCGCTGCTCAATCTGCCGCTCGACCGCCCGCGGCCCGCGTCGCCCAGTTATGCCGGGGACAGTGTGCCGCTTGTGGTGTCTCGGGAACTGGCGGCCGGCCTGCGCGCCGCCTCGCAACGCCATGGCGTCACGTTGTTCACGACACTGTTGTCGGCCTGGGGCCTGTTGCTCTCGCGCCTCTCCGGACAGACGGATGTCGTCATCGGCACGCCGGTGGCAAACCGCCAGCGGCACGAGGTCGAGAACCTGATCGGCTTCTTCGTCAACACGCTGGCGCTGCGCCTGCGCTTCGATGAGCAGCCCAGCGTCGCCGCACTGCTCGAGCAGGTGAAAGAAACCACGCTGGCAGCATTCGGGCACCAGGAACTCCCGTTCGAACAGGTGGTCGAGGCCGTCCAGGCCACGCGCAGCCTCAGCCACAGCCCGCTCTTCCAGTCCCTGCTCGCGTTCAACAATACGTCGGAAGAAACGGACGGGGATGGCCAGGCCCTGAGCCTGCCGGGTCTCCAGCTGGCCCCTGCGAAGCAGGCGCTGACCACGGCGCAGTACGAGCTGTCCGTGCATCTCAGCGAAGGCAGCGACGAGCTGACCGGCATGCTCGTATATGCCACGGACCTGTTCGATCGCTCGACGATCGAGCGCTGGGCCGCTTACTACGTCCGTGTGCTGGAGGCGATCGCGGCGCATGCCGCAGCCAGCGTTGCGGAGCTCCCGCTGCTGTCCGCACCGGAGCGCCATCAACTGCTGTACGGCTTCAACGCCACGCATACCGAGTACCCGGACGACACGCTCATCCACGAGCTCTTCGAGCGGCAGGTTGCATCGCAGCCTGACGTCGTCGCCGTGGTCTTCGAAAACGACAGCCTCACGTATGCCGAGCTCGATGCGCGCGCCAACCAGCTCGCGCATGAGCTGATCGCCCTCGGCGTGCAGCCCGACGACCGCGTGGCCATCTGCGTCGAGCGTAGCCTCGAGATGGTGGTGGGCCTCCTCGGCATCCTGAAGGCCGGCGGTGCATACGTGCCGCTGGATCCGACGTATCCGATCGAGCGGCTGCGGTACATGCTGCAGGACGCCGCGCCGAAGGCACTGCTGACCCAGCAGTCGCTGCAGCCGTCTCTCCCCGCCACCGATGTGCACACGCTGGTGCTCGACACCGACGCGGTGCGCACCCAGTTGTCATCGCGCCCGGCCGGCAAGCCGGACACGCAGGTCCACGTCCACAACCTCGCGTATGTGATCTACACCTCCGGCTCCACCGGCATGCCCAAGGGCGTGCTCAACGAGCACCAGGGTGTGGTCAACCGTCTGTGGTGGGCGCAGTCCGAATATCAACTGCAGGCCGATGACCGTGTTCTGCAGAAGACGCCCTTCGGCTTCGACGTATCGGTCTGGGAGTTCTTCCTGCCGCTCCTGGCCGGTGCACGCCTGGTCATGGCCCGTCCCGGCGGTCATCAGGATCCGGCGTACCTCACGGATGTGATCGAGCGCGAGCAGATCACGACGCTGCACTTCGTGCCGTCGATGATCCCGGCGTTCCTGACGGCGGCGAATGCGGAGAACGGCAAGACCCTGCGCCGCATCCTGTGCAGCGGTGAAGCGCTGCCGCACAGCGCGGTGGTCGATGTCTATGCCGCGCTTCCTCATGTCGAGCTGCACAATCTCTACGGCCCGACCGAGGCGGCCGTCGACGTCACGGCGTGGCACTGCAAAGCGGGCCAGTACGGCCAGGTCGTGCCGATCGGCCGTCCGATCGCGAACACGCAGATGTACGTGCTCGATCCGCGTGGCGAGCCGGTCCCGGTTGGTGTGGAAGGGGAGCTGTTCATCGGCGGCGTGCAGGTCGCGCGCGGTTACCTGAACCGCCCCGAGCTGACCGCCGAGCGCTTCGTACGCGATCCGTTCAGCACGATTCCCAACGCCCGCATGTACAAGACCGGCGACGTCGGTCGCTGGTTGCCGGACGGCAACATCGAATACCTGGGACGGAACGACTTCCAGGTCAAGATCCGCGGCTTCCGCATCGAGCTCGGCGAGATCGAAGCGGCGCTCAGCGCTTACCCGGGCGTGCGCGAAGCGGTGGTCATTGCCCGCGAAGAAGTGGCCGGGGACAAGCGTCTGGTGGCGTATCTGGTGATGGATGACGGCGTCACGGTGCCGGCCGCCGAGCTGCGCACGGCATTGGCGACGCAACTGCCCGAGTACATGGTCCCGTCGGCGTTCGTGGCGCTGGCCGCACTGCCGTTGACCGCGAACGGAAAGCTCGACCGCAAGGCCCTCCCGGCGCCGGACGCCACCGCACTCATCGTGCGCGAATATGAGGCGCCGCAAGGAGAGCTCGAAGAGACGCTGGCGGACCTTTGGCAGGACCTGCTCAAACTGCCGCAGGTCGGCCGCCACGATCAATTCTTCGAGCTCGGCGGCCATTCGCTGCTAGCCGTGCAGTTGGTCTCGCGCATCCGCGCGGCCCGCGGGGTCGAACTGCCGCTGCGTGCGCTGTTTGCCAATCCCAGCCTGAGCGCCCTGGCCGGTGCGGTATCGACCGCCGGCGCCAGCACCTTCGAGCGCATCGAGCGCGCCGATCGCGGTCAGGCGTTGCCGCTGTCACTGGCCCAGCAGCGCCTGTGGTTCATCGACCAGCTCGACCGGTCGGCCAGTGCGGCCTACAACATGGCCTCCGCGCTGCGCCTGCTCGGCAAGCTCGATGTCGCCGCGCTGCAGGCCACGCTCGACCGGATCGTGGCGCGGCACGAAAGTCTGCGGACCCGTTTCGTGGCCGTGGACGGTGTGGCGTACCAGCAGATCGCGCCGGAAGACATCGGCTTTGCGTTGACCACGCACGATCTGCGCTCGCTGGATGACGAGAGCCGTGCCGGCACCCTGGCGGAGCTCACGGCTGAAGAAGCGCGTGCGCACTTCGACATGAGCACCGGTCCGTTGATCCGCGGCCGGTTGATCACTGTCGCGGATGACGAGCATGTGCTGCTCATCACGCAGCACCACATCGTCAGCGACGGCTGGTCGCTGGGCATCCTCATGCGCGAAGTGGCCACTCTCTATGCAGCGTTCAGCCGCGGCCAGGCCGATCCGCTGCCGCCGCTGGAGATCCAGTACGCCGACTATGCCCAATGGCAACGCACCTGGCTGCGGGGCGCGGAGCTGACGCGCCAGTTCGCCTTCTGGAAAAATCAACTGTCAGGCGCGCCCGAGCTGCTCCACCTGCCGCTCGACCGGCCGCGGCCGGCCGTCCAAAGCCATGCCGGCGGCATCCTGCCGCTGACCATCTCTGCCGAGTTGACGGAACGCCTCCGTGCGTTCTCCCAGCGTCACGGCGTGACCTTGTTCATGACGTTGTTGTCCACGTGGGGCCTGCTCCTGTCACGGTTGTCGGGACAGAAGGACGTCGTGGTCGGCATCCCGGTGGCCAATCGCCAGCGCCGTGAAGTCGAGAACCTGATCGGCTTCTTCGTCAACACGCTGGCGCTGCGTCTGCGTTTCGACGAGCTGCCCAGCGTTGCCGCACTGCTCGCGCAGGTCAAAGAGACCACGCTGGCCGCCTTTGCCCATCAGGAGCTGCCGTTCGAGCAGGTGGTCGAAGCGGTGCAGCCGCAGCGCAGTCTCAGCCACAGCCCGCTGTTCCAGACCGTGCTGGCGTTCAACAACAATGCGTCGGAAGAGAAGGGCGACGGCTCGCTGACTCTGCCGGAGCTGCGGCTGGCACCGGCCAAAGAGGCGCTTGCGGCAACGTCGCAATACGAGCTCACTCTGAATCTCAGCGAAAACGGCGAAGCGCTTTCCGGCACTCTCGTCTATGCCTCCAGTCTGTTCGACCGCGACACGATCGAGCGCTGGTCCGGTCATTTCGTCCGCCTCCTCGAAGCGATGGTGGCCGAGCCCGCGGCGCAGATCGAAACGCTGCCGCTGCTTTCGACGACCGATCGCCAGCAGCTGCTGATCGACTTCAATGCCACGGATGTCGCGTACCCGAACGGCCGCTTTATCCACGAGATCGTCGAGCAGCACGCCACGACGCGTCCTGACGCGATCGCCGTCGTCTTCGAAGACCAGCAGCTCAGCTATGCCGAGCTCAATGTGCGCGCCAATCAGCTCGCGCATCACCTCATCGATCTCGGCGTGGGCTCCGAGGATCGCGTCGCCGTGGCGATGAACCGCGGGATCGATCTGATCGTCAGCTTCCTCGGCATCCTCAAGGCCGGCGGTGTGTACGTGCCGCTCGACCCGAGCTACCCGACCGAGCGCCTGCACTTCATGCTCGCCGACGCCGAGCCGAAGGTCGTGCTCACCGAGCTCCCGAACCTGTCGGGACAGGCGACCCACAACCCTGAACGCCCAACCATCGCCAATCAGCTCGCGTACATCATCTACACCTCCGGCTCCACCGGGCAGCCCAAGGGCGTCATGGTCGAGCACCGCGGCGTGTGCAACCTCGCCTACGCGCAGAGCGACGCCTTCGGTGTCGGCGAGAACAGCCGCATGCTGCTGTTCGCGTCACCGGCGTTCGATGCCAGCATCTCCGAGCTCGTCATGACCTTCGCGCGCGGCGCGAGCCTCTGCCTCGCCTCGCGCGACGCGATCATGCCCGGCGAGCCGCTTGTGACGACGCTGCGCGAGATGGCCGTCACTCACGTGACGCTGCCGTCGACCGCGCTCACCGCTTGCGGCGACGTGGAGCTTCCCGCGCTGCAAACGCTCGTCGTCGCCGGCGAGGCGTGCCCGCCGGCTGTAGCCGAGCGCTGGTACGGCAAGGTCCGGTTCATCAACGCCTATGGCCCGACCGAGACCACGGTCTGCGCGAGCGTGCAGCATTGCGATGACGTCTACTCGCAGACCGTTCCCATCGGCCGTCCGCTGGCCAACACGAAGATCTACATCCTCGATGCGAACCGGCAGCTCGTGCCGGTGGGCGTGGAGGGCGAGATCTACATCGGCGGCATCGGCGTGGCGCGCGGCTATCGCAACCGTCCCGAGCTCACCGCCGAGCGCTTCGTGCGCAATCCGTTCGAGGACGGCGTGATCTACAAGACCGGCGACCTCGGCCGCTGGCTCCCGAACGGCACGATCGAATACCTCGGCCGCAACGATTTCCAGGTGAAGGTCCGCGGCTTCCGCATCGAGCTCGGCGAGATCGAGACGAAGCTCAGCGCCTGCGCCGGCGTCCGCGAGGCCGTCGTCATCGCCCGGGAAGACGTGCCCGGCGACAAGCGCCTGATCGCGTACGTGGCCGGGTCCGATCTGTCGATCGCCGATCTTCGCAATGCGCTGGCCGCACAGTTGCCGGACTACATGGTTCCCTCGGCGTTCGTGCAGCTCGAGGCCATCCCGGTTACTTCCAATGGCAAGGTCGATCGCAAGGCGCTGCCGGCGCCGGACCGGACGGCGTTGATCACGCACTCCTACGAAGCGCCGCAAGGCGAGATCGAAGAAACGCTCGCCGCCATCTGGCAGGAGTTGCTGCATCTCGATCGGGTCGGCCGTCACGACAATTTCTTCGACCTCGGCGGACATTCGCTATTGGCCGTGCAGCTGGTCTCGCGCGTGCGCGCCGCGCTCGACGTCGAGCTGCCGCTGCGCGAGCTCTTCGCAACGCCGAGTCTCAGCGCATTGGCCGATGCTGTACGCGCGGCCGGCGCGAACACGATGGGTCGCATCGAGACCGCCGACCGCAGCCAGCCGTTGCCGCTGTCGCTGGCACAGCTGCGGTTGTGGTTCCTGAGCCAGCTCGATGCAGCCGCGGGCGCGGCGTATCACATGCCCGCCGGTCTCCGGCTTATGGGCGACCTGGACGTGGCGGCGCTGCAGGCCACGCTCGACCGGCTCGTCGCGCGCCACGAGAGTCTTCGCACGCGCTTCGTGACCATCGACGGCCAGCCGTACCAGCAGATCGGACCGGAAGACAGCGGGTTTGCGCTGCAGCACGACGACCTCAGTCATCTGTCTGACGCCGAGCGTCAGGCCGCGCTCTTCGAGTCGACGAATGCGGAGGCGTGCGCGCCGTTCGATCTGGCCACAGGCCCGATGATCCGCGGCCGGTTGCTGAAGCTCGCCGGCGATGACCACGTGCTGTTGATCACGCAGCATCACATCGTCAGCGACGGCTGGTCGATGGGCATCCTCGTGCAGGAGCTGGCGGCGCTCTACACCGCCTTCCGCCTCAGGGAAGCCGATCCGCTGCCGCCGCTCGAGATCCAGTACGCCGATTACGCGCAGTGGCAGCGCAGCTGGCTCCAGGGCGAAGAGCTGAACCGTCAGTTCGACTTCTGGAAGCAGCATCTGTCGGGCGCACCGACCCTGCTCAATCTGCCGCTCGACCGTCCGCGGCCGGCCGTGCAGAGCCATACCGGCGGCGGCGTGCCGTTCACGCTTTCGCCGTCGCTCACCGCCAGCCTGGAGGCTTTTAGTCAGCGCCATGGTGTGACGCTGTTCATGACCATGCTCTCGGCCTGGGGGCTTCTGTTGTCGCGCCTCAGCGGTCAGCAGGACGTGGTCATCGGCACCTCGGTCGCCAACCGGCAGCGCAACGAAGTCGAAGGGCTGATCGGCTTCTTCGTCAACACTCTGGCACTTCGCCTCCGGTTTGACGACCAGCCGACCGTAGCCTCTCTGCTCGCGCAGACGAAAGAAACCACCCTCGCCGCGTTCTCGCATCAGGAGCTGCCGTTCGAGCAGGTCGTCGAGGCCATCAAGCCGCAGCGCAGCCTCAGCCACGGCCCGCTGTTCCAGTCGCTGTTCTCGCTCAACAACACGCCCGATGGCGGCGGCGAGCTGGAACTGCCGGCGCTGAAACTGGCGCCGGTCGCGAACGCGGGCGACAGCACCCACTTCGACCTGTCGTTGTCCGCCAGCGTGCGCGGCGAGCGGATCGAGGGTGCGCTCTCTTACGTGAGCGCTCTCTTTGACCACCAGACCATCGCCCGCTGGGCCGGGTACTACCAGCACCTGCTCGAAGCGATGGTGGCCGAGACCGCCGATACCGACGCCCGCGTCGATACGCTGCCGCTGTTGCCGGCCGGTCAGCAGGACGAATTGCTGCAGCAGAGCGCCGGTCCGGTCAACACGGCCGGCCGCGAGACGATGCTGCCGCAGCAGATCGAGCAGCAGGCCGCGTGGACGCCGGACGCGGTCGCGCTGCGCAGCGGAACGCGCAGCCTGACCTATGCCGAATTCAACGCGCACGCGAATCGCCTCGCGCACTTCCTCCTCGCGCAGGGTGTGGGCCGCGGCTCACGCGCCGGCGTGCGGATGGGACGCTCCATCGAATTGCTGATCGCGCAGCTGGCGATCATGAAGACCGGCGCCGCCTACGTGCCGCTCGACCCGCGTCAGCAGGATGAGCGTCTGGCCGCGATCATCAGCGATGCCGGCATTTCGGTCGTGCTGTCCGAGGGGGACGTCAACCAGCCGTTGAACGAATACTCCGGCGGGAATCCGGCGATCGCGCTCAACGGCGACGACACCATCTACGTCCTCTACACCTCCGGCTCGACCGGTGTGCCGAAAGGCGTGGAAGTGCATCACGGCGGCGTCATCGATTACTGCGCGTTCGCGCGCGGCAACTACTACGGCCGGCAGTTGCACGGCTCGCTCGTGGCCACCTCGCCCGCATTCGATCTCACCCTGCCGGCGCTGTACGTGCCGCTGCTTTGCGGCGGCACGGTCGAGCTGCTGCCGGAACAGGACGAGCTCGAGGCACTGAGCGCGTGGCTGGCCAACGACACCGCCGCGGTGCTGCTGCGGCTCACACCGTCGCATCTGCAGGCGCTGCTGACGCTGTCCGATGCCGGGCCGCGCCACTCCGCGCACGTCTTCGTCATCGGCGGTGAAGCGTTCGAGCCGGCCTTAGCGCGCCGGCTGCAGGCCAAGTTCCCCGCCAGCCGGATCTACAACCACTACGGCCCGACCGAGACCGTCGTCGGCTGCTCCTGGTTCGACGTCACCGCGAACCTCGACGCTCTCGACGCACGCATCCCGATCGGCCGTCCGATGGAAAACACCGCGCTGTACGTGCTCGACGAGCAGGGGCAGTTGCAGCCTCCCGCCGTCACGGGCGAGCTGTACATCGGCGGCGCCGGTGTCACGAAGGGCTATCTGAACCGCCCCGAGCTGACTGCCGAGAAATTCGTCACGGTCCACGGTTCCCGCGTCTACCGCAGCGGCGACCAGGTGCGCTGGCGTACCGACGGCAACCTCGAGTTCCTCGGCCGCGTCGACCGCCAGGTGAAACTGCGCGGCTTCCGCATCGAGCTCGGCGAGATCGAAAGCCGCCTGCAGCAGTGCACCAACGTCCGTGAGGCCGCGGTCCAGCTCTGGGGTGAGGGCGATGCCGCACAACTGATCGCCTACGTCGTGTCGGACGCCGCGGAGACGGTGGACGCCAGGCAGGCCGCGCTGCACGCGCAGCTCTCCCTCCATCTGCCGTCGTACATGTTGCCCGCGGCCTATGTCTGGCTCGATGTGCTGCCGCTGACCGTCAACGGCAAGGTGGATCTGAAGGCCTTGCCGGCACCCGACCTCTCCGCACTGCGCACGCGCGAGTACGAAGCGCCGCAGGGCGAGATCGAAGAAACCCTGGCCAACGTCTGGAAGACGCTGTTGCGCGTCCAGCGTGTCGGCCGTCACGACGAGTTCTTCCAACTCGGCGGTCACTCGCTGCTCGCCGTGCAGCTCATCTCGCGTCTGCGCGAGGCGTTGCATGTCGAGCTGCCGCTGCGCGCCGTGTTTGAGTCGCCGACGCTGGCCGCGCTGGCCGGCGCCGTACGCGCCGCCGGTGCCAGCACGATGGACCGCATCCTCCCTGCGGACCGCAATCAGCCGCTGCCGCTCTCCCTGGCGCAGCAGCGCCTGTGGTTCCTCGATCAATTCGATAAATCGGCGAGCGCGGCGTATCACATGCCGGCGGCCCTCCGGTTGTTCGGCCGCCTGGACGTGGCGGCGCTGCAGGCCACGCTCGACCGGCTGGTGGCGCGGCACGAAGTGTTGCGCACATCATTCGTAGCAAAGGACGGTGTGCCGTACCAGCAGTTCGCGCCGGAAGACTGCGGATTTGCTCTCCAGCGCGTCGACCTCACGCATCTGACCGGCCACGAACGCGACTCGGCAGTCGCTGCACTGACAGCCGAGGAAGCAAACGCGCCGTTCGATCTCGGTACAGGTCCGTTGATCCGCGGTCAGCTGCTCACGCTGGCCGAGGACGAACATGTAGTGCTGATCACCCAGCACCACATCGTCAGTGACGGCTGGTCGAGGAACATCGTGGTGAGCGAAGTGGCGGCGCTGTACACGGCGTTCAGCCGCGGCGAAAGCGATCCGCTGCCGCCGTTGGAGATCCAATACGCCGACTACGCGCAGTGGCAGCGCACCTGGCTGTACGGCGAAGAGCTGATGCGCCAGTTCGAGTTCTGGAAAGACCAGCTCACCGGCGCTCCGGCGCTGCTCACTCTGCCGCTCGACCGGCCGCGGCCGGCGTTGCAGAGCTATGCCGGAGATCTCGTGCCGCTCGTGCTGTCGCGGGAGCTGACGGCCGGCTTGCGCGCCCTGTCCCAGCGGCATGGCGTGACGCTGTTCTCGACGCTGCTGTCGGCGTTCGGACTGTTGCTCTCGCGGTTGTCCGGCCAGACCGATGTGGTCATCGGTACGCCGGTGGCGAACCGCCAGCGGCGCGAGGTCGAAAACCTGATCGGCTTCTTCGTCAACACGCTGGCGCTGCGGCTGCGGTTCCCCCATGAGCCCAACGAGCACACCAGCCTCGCGGCGCTCCTGGCACAGGTCCAGGAGACGACACTGGCCGCCTTCACGCACCAGGAACTGCCGTTCGAACAGGTGGTCGAGGCGGTGCAGGTCACGCGCAGTCTCAGCCACAGCCCGCTGTTCCAGACCATGCTGGCGTTCAACAACACGTCGCAAGAGTCAAACGGCGACGGCCAGGCGCAGAGCCTCCCCGGTCTGCAGCTGGCGCCGGCGCAGCAGGAGCTGACGACCGCGAAATACGAGCTGTCGTTGCACCTCAGCGACGGTGGCGACGAGCTGTCGGGCACGCTCGTCTATTCGACGGCCATGTTCGACCGCGCCACCATCGAGCGCTGGGCTGCGTATTACGTCCGGTTGCTGGAGGCCATGGCCACCCATGCGACCGGCAGCATCGAAAGCCTTTCCCTGCTGTCCGCCTCGGAGCGTCAGCAACTGCTGGCCGGCTTCAACGCCACGGACGCCGCGTATCCCGCAGATGCGCTGATCCACGAGCTGTTCGAGCAGCAGGCCGCCGCGCATCCCGATGCCATTGCGGTGGTTTGCGAAAATGAATCGCTGACCTACAGCGAGCTCAATGCGCGCGCGAACCAGCTCGCGCATCACCTGATCGCCCTCGGCGTCCGGCCGGACGACCGCGTGGCGATCTGCAGCGAGCGCAATGCGGAGCTCGTCGTCAGTCTCCTCGGCATTCTCAAGGCGGGCGGTGCCTATGTGCCGCTCGATCCAACGTATCCGGCCGGGCGGCTGCGGTACCTGCTCGATGATGCCGCCCCGAAAGTAGTGTTGACGCAGCAGGCCGCGCAGTTGCCGGCGACCGGCGTCCCGACTCTCGTCATCGGGAGCGGCGAGCTGCTCGCAGAACTGCTCGCGCAACCGGTGCACAACCCGTTCGTGCCTGAGCTGCAGGCACGGAACCTTGCCTACGTGATCTACACCTCCGGCTCCACCGGCACGCCGAAGGGCGTGATGGTCGACCACCGCTGCGTGAACCGCCTGGTCATCAACAACACTTACTTTGAGGCCACACCCGAGGACTGCTTCGCCCACTGCGCGAACCCCGCCTTCGACGCCGCGACCTGGGAGATCTGGGGCGCGCTGCTGAACGGCGCACGCCTGCTGGTGGTTCCGTCGCCGGTGGTCATGGACCCGGCGCAGCTCAACGCCACGTTGCATGCGAACGGCGTGACCATGCTCTGGCTGACCGTCGGTCTCTTCAATCAATATGTCGACAGCCTGCCGGATGCTTTCGGCCAACTCCGCTATCTGCTGGTCGGTGGTGACGCCCTCGAGCCGAAAACGATCCGGCAACTGCTGCAGAGCGAAAAGCGTCCGGCGCACGTGGTCAACGGCTACGGCCCGACGGAAACGACGACGTTCGCTATCACGCACGACATCCGGTCGGTCGCGGACGACGCCCGTTCGATTCCCCTCGGCAAGCCGATCGCGAACACGCAGATCTACATCCTCGATGCCAAGGGCGAACCGGTGCCGGTCGGTGTCGAAGGGGAGATCCACATCGGCGGCGACGGCGTGGCCCGCGGCTACCTGAATCTTCCCGAGCTGACGGCCGAGCGCTTCATCTCGAATCCGTTCGCTGATGGCTTCATGTACAAAACCGGTGACCGCGGCCGCTGGTTGCCCGACGGCACCATCGAGTTCCTCGGCCGTAACGACTCTCAGGTCAAGATCCGCGGCTTCCGCATCGAGCTCGGCGAGATCGAAGCAAAGCTCGGCGCTTGCGTGGGCGTCCGCGACGTGGTGGTCCTCTCCCGCGAAGATGTCCCCGGGGACAAGCGCCTGGTCGCGTATCTCGTGGCCGAGGAAGGCGTTGCGCTGCAGGCGGTCGAACTGCGGGCGGCGCTGCAGGCGCAACTGCCCGAGTACATGGTGCCGTCAGCCTTCGTCATGCTCGAGGCCTTGCCGCTGACGGCGAACGGCAAGCTCGATCGCCAGGCATTGCAGGCGCCCGAGGGAGCGGCGCTGAATCTGCGCGAGTACGAAGCGCCGCAGGGCGAGATCGAGGAAACGCTCGCCGCGATCTGGCAGCAACTGCTGCGCGTCCAGCGCGTCGGCCGTCACGACAACTTCTTCGAGCTCGGCGGCCACTCGCTGCTCGCCGTGCAGCTGGTCTCGCGCATCCGTACGGCGCTGCAGGTCGAGTTGCCGGTGCGTGACCTGTTCGCAGCACCCGGTCTCAGCGATCTCGCCGCCGCCGTGCGCACTGCCAGCGCGAGCACGCTCGGAGCCATCGAGCTCGCGGACCGCAGCAGGCCGTTGTCGCTGTCCCTGGCGCAACAGCGGCTGTGGTTCCTCGATCAGCTCGACAAGTCGGCCAGTACGGCGTACCACATCCCCGCCGCCCTGCGGCTCATCGGCGATCTGAACGCGCCGGTGTTGCAGGCCACGCTCGACCGGCTGGTGGCCCGGCACGAGGTTCTGCGCACCCGCTTCGTCGCCACCGACGGCCAGCCGTACCAGGACATCGCACCGGAAACGTGCGGCTTTGTCCTGAATCACCACGACCTGCGATCTCTGTCTGAAGGCGAGCGTGAAGCGACGGTCGCCGAGCTGACTGCCGCGGAAGCGCGACAGCCGTTCGATCTCAGTGCAGGCCCGTTGATCCGCGGCCGCCTGCTCACGCTTGCTGACGATGAGCATGTGCTGCTGATCACCCAGCACCACATCATCAGCGACGGCTGGTCGCTGAACATCCTGGTGAGTGAAGTGGCGGCGCTGTACACCGCCTTCAGCCGCGGCGAGAGCGATCCGCTGCCGCCGCTGGAGATTCAATACGCCGACTACGCGCAGTGGCAGCGCACCTGGCTGCGCGGCGAAGAGCTGACGCGCCAATTCGGGTTCTGGAAGGAACAGCTGAGCGGAGCGCCGGCGCTGCTCAACCTGCCGCTCGACCGTCCGCGCCCTGCGTCGCAGAGCTATGCCGGCGACCGTGTGCCGCTCGTGCTGTCGCGCGATCTGACGGCCCGCCTGCGCGCCGCGTCGCAGCGTCATGACGTGACGTTGTTCACCACGCTGCTGTCGGCCTTCGGTCTGCTGCTCTCCCGGTTGTCGGGCCAGACCGATGTGGTCATCGGTACGCCGGTGGCGAACCGCCAGCGGCGCGAGGTCGAAGGCCTGATCGGCTTCTTCGTCAACACGCTGGCGCTGCGTATGCGCTTCGATGATCAAACCAGCATCGCGGCTCTCTTGGCACAGGCCAAAGAGACGGCGCTGGCCGCCTTCACGCACCAGGAACTGCCGTTCGAGCAGATCGTCGAGGCGGTGCAGGCCACGCGCAGCCTCAGCCACAGCCCGCTGTTCCAGGCCATGCTGGCGTTCAACAACACGTCGGAAGGCTCAAACGGCGACGGCGCGGCGCAGAGCCTGCCCGGTCTGCGGCTCGCCCCCGCGAAACAGGAGCTGTCGACCGCCCAGTACGAGCTGTCGTTGAACCTCACTGACGGCGGCGACGAGGTGTCGGGTGCGCTCGTCTATTCGACCGCTCTCTTCGACCGCTCCACCGTCGAGCGCTGGGCCGCGTATTACGTCCGGCTGCTGGAAGCGATCGTGGCGGATGCTACGGCCCATGCCACAGCTAATGTCGAAACGCTGTCGCTGCTGTCCGAATCGGAGCGCCACCATGTCCTGCACGAGCTCAACGCCACCGAGGCGGTGTATCCGAAGGACACGCTCATCCACCAGCTGTTCGAGCAGCAGGCCGCCCTGCAGCCCGGCGCCGTCGCCGTCGTCTTTGAAGACGAACGTCTGACGTACGCCGAGCTCAATGCGCGCGCCAACCAGCTCGCGCACGAGCTGCTCGCCATCGGTGTGCAGCCGGACGACCGCGTGGCCATCTGCGCCGAGCGCGGTCTCGAAATGGTCGTCGGACTCCTCGGCATCCTGAAAGCCGGCGGCGCCTACCTGCCGCTCGATCCCGCCTATCCGAATGAGCGTCTGCGATACCTGCTGCAGGACGGCGCGCCGAAGGCGCTGCTCACGCAGGCGTCCTTGCAGGGAGAGTTGCCCACGGCCGGTCTGCCGGTCCTGCTCCTCGATAGCGCGGAACTGCGGGAGCGCCTCTCGGCGCAGCCGGCGTCCAACCCCGACCCGCGGGCACTGGGACTGACCGCGCGCAACCTCGCCTACATCATCTACACCTCCGGCTCGACGGGGCTGCCCAAAGGCGTGGCCATCGAGCACGCCAATACCGCGAACCTGCTGCACTGGGCCCTGGCCAATTTCACGGCCCAGGAACTGACGAACAGTCTCTTCGCGACCTCGATCAATTTCGATCTGGCCGTGTACGAGCTGTTCGCGCCGCTGGCGGCCGGCAGCACGCTGACGCTGGTCCCCAATGCGCTGGCGCTGACCACGCGGCCCGAGCCGGTGACGCTGATCAACACCGTCCCCTCGGCGATCAAGGCCCTGCTCGACACCGGCGGTGTGCCGGCCTCCACGCGGCTGGTCAACCTGGCCGGCGAGCCTCTGAAACAGGAAGTCGTGGAGCGGCTCTTTGCCGAGACGGCCACGGAGAGCGTGGCCAATCTGTACGGGCCCAGCGAGACCACCACGTATTCGACCTGGGTCCGGATGACGCGCGAGCACGGGTTTGCGGCGCACATCGGCCGCCCTGTCGCCAATACCAAGGTCTACATCCTTGATGCGCATCGGGAACCGGTGCCGATGGGTGTGGCCGGTGAGATCTACATCGGCGGTGCCGGTGTGGCGCGCGGTTACCTGAACCGCCCGGAGCTGACGGCCGAACGCTTCCTGCGGGATCCATTCAGCGCACAAGCGGATGCCCGGATGTACAAGACCGGCGATCTCGGCCGCTGGCTGCCGGACGGCAACATCGAGTACCTGGGACGCAACGACTTCCAGGTCAAGATCCGCGGCTTCCGCATCGAGCTCGGCGAGATCGAAGCAAAGCTCACTCAGTGCCAGGGCATCCGCGAAGTGGTGGTTGCCGCGCGGGAAGATGTCCCGGGCGACAAACGCCTGGTCGCCTATCTCGTTCCCGCGGACGGCGTCATGCTGCAAACCGCCGGGCTGCGCGCGGCGCTGCTGGCGCAACTTCCCGACTACATGGTGCCGCCGGTGTTCGTCATGCTCGAGGCCCTGCCTCTGACGGCGAACGGCAAGCTCGATCGCCAGGCCCTGCCCGCGCCCGAAGCAACGGCGCTCAACCTGCGCGAGTACGAAGCGCCGCAAGACGCGATCGAAGAGGCGCTCGCCGCCATCTGGCAGGAGCTTCTGCACGTCCAGCGCGCCGGCCGTCACGATCACTTTTTCGAGCTCGGCGGCCACTCGCTGCTCGCCGTGCAGCTGGTCTCCCGCATCCGTACGGCGCTGCAGGTCGAGTTGCCGGTGCGTGAGGTGTTCGCAACCTCCAGTCTCAGCGCCCTCGCCGATGCCGTGCGCGCTGCCAGCGCCAGCACGCTCGGAGCCATCGAGCTCGCAGACCGCAGCAAGCCCGTGCCGCTGTCGCTGGCGCAGCAGCGCCTGTGGTTCCTCGATCAACTCGACAAGTCGGCCAGCGCGGCGTACCACATCCCCGCGGCCCTGCGGCTCATCGGCGACCTGAACGTGCCGGCGCTGCAGGCCACGCTCGACCGGCTCGTCGCCCGGCACGAGGTTCTCCGCACCCGCTTCGTCACCATCGACGGCCAGCCGTATCAGGAGATCGCACCGGAAGACTCCGGTTTCGCGCTGAAACGCGAAGACCTGCGTCACCTCTCCGCCGATGACCTTGAAACGACGGTCGCCGAATTGACCGCAGCGGAGGCGCAGGCATCATTCGACCTGAGTGCAGGTCCGTTGATCCGCGGCCGGCTGCTCACTCTTGCCGATGACGAGCACGTGCTGCTCATCACGCAGCACCACATCGTCAGCGACGCCTGGTCGATGAACATCCTGGTGCAGGAAGTGGCTGCGCTGTACACCGCCTTCAGCCGCGGCCAGGCCGATCCGCTGCCGCCGCTGGAGATCCAGTACGCCGACTACGCGCAGTGGCAGCGCAGCTGGCTGCGCGGCGAGGAGCTGACGCGCCAGTTCGGCTTCTGGAAGAACCATCTGACCGGCGTGCCGGAGCTGCTCAACCTGCCGCTCGACCATCCGCGTCCGGCCTTGCAGACCTACGCAGGCGGCAGCGTGCCGCTCGTGCTCTCCCGCGAGCTGACGGCCCGCTTGCGCGCCGTCTCGCAACGCCACGGTGCCACGTTGTTCATGACGCTGCTGTCCGCCTGGGGCGTATTGCTCTCACGCCTGTCCGGTCAGACCGACGTCGTGATCGGCACGCCGGTGGCCAACCGCCAGCGCCGCGAGGTCGAAAACCTGATCGGCTTCTTCGTCAACACGCTTGCCCTGCGTCTGCGGTTGGATGCGCAGACCAGCATCGCCGCGCTGCTGGCGCAGGTCAAAGAGACCACGCTGGCGGCCTTCGCCCATCAGGAACTGCCGTTCGAACAGGTGGTCGACGCCGTGCAGATCACGCGCAGCCTCAGCCACAGCCCGCTCTTCCAGGCCATGCTCGCGTTCAACAACACGCCGGAAGGGTCGAACGGAGACGGCGAAGCGCTGGCGCTGCCGGACCTGAAGCTCGCCCCCGCGAAGCAGGGCCTGGCCACGGCCCAATACGAGCTGTCGTTGCATCTCACCGACGGCGGCGAAGTGTTGTCCGGCTCGCTCGTCTACGCCACCGCCCTCTTCGACCGCTCCACCGTCGAGCGCTGGGCCGGTCATTTCGTCCGCGTGCTCGAAGCCATCGCCGCCGATACCACCGCCAATGTCGAGACTGTGTCGCTGTTGTCCGCATCCGAGCGCGAGCAACTGCTGGCCGGGTTCAACGCCACCGAGGCGGCGTATCCGGACGACACGCTCATCCATGAGCTGTTCGAGCAGCAGGCGGCAATCGAGCCCGATGCCATCGCACTGGTCTTCGAGGATCAGATCCTGACCTACCGCGAGCTCAATGAGCGCGCCAACCAGCTCGCGCACGAGCTGCTCGCCCTCGGCGTCCAGCCGGATGACCGCGTCGCCATCTGCGCCGAGCGCAGTTTCGAGATGGTCATCGCCCTCCTCGGCATCCTCAAGGCCGGCGGCGCGTACGTGCCGCTCGATCCCACCTATCCCGCCGACCGCCTCCAGTACATGCTGCAGGACGCCGCGCCCAGGGCCCTCCTGACGCAGCAGAAGCTCCAGCAACTGCTGCCCGCGACCGGCGTGCACACGCTCGTGCTCGACGACGCCGCCCTGCGCACACAGCTGTTATCGAGGTCCGTCAGCAATCCGGACGCACGGGCAAACGGTCTCACCGTCCGCAACCTCGCCTACGTGATCTACACCTCCGGCTCCACCGGCATGCCGAAAGGCGTGCTCAACGAGCACCAGGGCGTCGTCAACCGCTTGTGGTGGGCGCAGTCCGAATACCAACTGCAGGCCGATGACCGCGTCCTGCAGAAAACGCCCTTCGGCTTCGACGTCTCGGTCTGGGAATTCTTCCTGCCTCTACTGGCTGGCGCGCGCCTCGTCGTCGCACGGCCCGGTGGTCATCAGGACCCGGATTACCTCACGGCAGTGATCGCGCGCGAGCAGATCACCACCATCCACTTCGTCCCCTCCATGCTGCCGGCCTTCCTCACCCAGGCCGACGCAGGCAACTGCAAGACCCTGCGCCGCATCCTGTGCAGCGGCGAAGCCCTGCCGCACAGCGCGCTCGTCGACGTCTCCGGCGCGCTTCCGCATGTCGAGCTGCACAATCTTTACGGTCCCACCGAAGCAGCCGTCGACGTCACGGCCTGGCCGTGCAAACCGGGACAGTACGGACAGACCGTGCCGATCGGCCGTCCCATCGCCAACACGCAGATGTACATCCTCGACGCCGGCGGCCAGCCGGTGCCCGTCGGCGTGCAGGGCGAGCTGTACATCGGCGGCGTCCAGGTCGCACGCGGCTACCTGAACCGCCCCGAGCTGACCGCCGAGCGCTTCCTGCGGGATCCGTTCAGCCCTCCCGTCAACGGCAACCCGAACGCCCGCATGTACAAGACCGGCGACGTCGGCCGCTGGCTCCCCGACGGCAACATCGAATACCTCGGCCGCAACGACTTCCAGGTCAAGATCCGCGGCTTCCGCATCGAGCTCGGCGAAATCGAAACGGCCCTCGGCGCTTGCCACGGTGTCCGTGAAGCGGTCGTCATCGCGCGCGAAGACGTGGCCGGTGACAAACGCCTGGTTGCCTATCTCGTGCTGCAGGAAGACGCGGACGTATCCATCGCCGGCCTGCGCGACGCCCTCTCGCGCCAACTGCCGGAATACATGGTCCCATCCGCATTCGTGTCACTCGAAGCCATGCCGCTGACCGCCAACGGCAAGCTCGATCGCCACGCCCTCCCGGCTCCGGATGTGATGCTCGCCGCCCGCGAATACGAACCGCCGCAAGGCCCGATCGAAGAAATGCTGGCCGCGCTGTGGCAGGACTTGCTGAGAGTCCCGCGCGCCGGCCGTCACGGCAACTTCTTCGAGCTCGGCGGCCACTCCCTGCTGGTCGTGCAACTCATCCACCGCCTGCAGTCCGAAACGCCATATCGCGTTGCCGTGCGCGACCTGTTCCAGCATCCGTCCCTGCTGGAGCTGGCCGCGCACATTTCGGCGTCGTCGGCCGTTGATGAATCGTTGGCGGAGGTGGACGAGGGCGAATCGGTACCGGTTTGATTCAGATGGGCTGTTGGTGAGTCAGCCCGAGCAATCGATGACTCAAACCGAGTGGCGGATGACTCAAGCCGAAAGGCGGATGATTCCATCCGAAAAGCGGATGACTCAGTCCGAAAGGCGGATGACTCAGTCCGAAAGGCGGATGATTCAATCCGAACGGCGGATGATTCAATCCGAATGCCCGATGATTCAATCTGAGCGATCGATGTCTCAGTTCGAAAGATCGACGCATTCAATCTGAGCGATGGATGGCTCAGTTCGAAGGATCGATGCTTCAATCCGAGCGATCGGTGGCTCGGTTCGAAGGATCTGCGCTTCAAACTGAGGAATCCGCGCTTCAAACTGAGGAATCCGCGCTTCAACCCGAAGAATCCGCGCTTCGACCCGAAGGATCCGCGCTTCAACCCGAGAGATCGATACTTCAACCTGAATGATCGATGACGCTGAAGGGAGCATCACGCGAGGTGGGTGAGCGGTCTTCAGTGCCGCACGCTGCGCTGCCGGTCGGAGCCTTCCACAGTGATGACCGCCGTTGCCGACTGTTCGCTCCCGCAGTCGTTCTCGATCTCCACCCAATATGAGGTGGTGCGGGTCAGGCGTGGCGTCTGGAAGACTGCCGACCCGGACGACACGAGTTTTGATCGATCGCCGGTCGCTCCCTCGTACCAGAACAAGCGCGGTGTTTCGCCTTCCGTCTTCACCTCGAGCCCGGCCGGCTGATTGTGCCGGATGACCTGGCTTGCGGGCTGCTGCACGATGTGCGGCGCATCCATGGTCTGGACCCAGGCTGAACCGGCTCCGGCTGCCGTGCAGACCGCATCCGAAGCTTCGATGATCGTGTACGAGGTGGACTCTTCGGGCGTGACGGTGTGAGTGGCCGTTGTGGAGGTGAGGCCGCTCTCTTCGAAACCATCCGACCACAGCACGCGGAAGGGTGGGGTTCCCGACAGGGCGGCGACGAGCATCGCTGCGCCGGGACGGCAGACGGAAACGAAGTCCGAAACGATTGCGGCCACCGGACCAACGAGTACCGAGGTGGAAGTCTCGTAGCCTATGAGGTCTCGCGTGATGTTCACCGTGATCTGGATGCTGCCCCAGCCCCGAGCGGCGTAGACGATCGTTCGAGCTCCCTGGCCGGACAGGAGCACGCCGTTCGTAATACTCCACACATACGAGGCGCCGTAGCCGGCGTCTTCCACCGAGGCGATGAGACCTGTGGCGTTGGGACACACGTGCCGCGGGGTGGTGATGACACCCGAGACCGGTGTTGGTTGGACGCGCGTTTGGCCGTCTCTTCCAGGCTGCCTGCAATTGCTCGTTACCCGCGTGGCAATCACCTTGGTGGTTACGAACGACGTCGAAGCGTTCGTCCGAATCGCGATTGTCGGCGTTCCCTGTCCCGACACGATCTCGGCGAACGGCGGAGGATTCGCACCTGGAGGGCCCGAGACGCTGAGGGACCATTCGGTGTCCGTAAACGGGCCGTAGGGATCGTTCTCGATGGTCGCTGTGAAGTCCTGGTACGCCGTCTCGGGTGCGCTGATGCTGGCGCCGGGATCAAGCAGGACATGCGTGGTTGCCCAGGCGGTGCAGGAGGTATCGCCGTCAATGACCTGCACCGACCACAGCCCCAGTCGATTGACGGTGACGGTCTGGCCGTACACCGGCGGAGGGGAACCGCTGACTTCCCACCTCCAGACGAACGTCGGATTGGCGGCATTGGTGGTGGCCGTCAAGGTCACGGTCCCGCCGGTGGGACACAACAGACCGATGGTGGCCGCGGTGATGTTGATGTATGGAGCGCAGGAGATGTCGAGCTGTTCGTCCTCCTTGTTGCCTTCGTTGTCGATGATCGAGAGGGTTCTGTATCCGGCGCGATGAAAAATGACGGAAAAGGTATGTCTGCCCTGGTCCGCCTCGGTGAAGGTGTAGTCGGAAGGAAGCTCGATGGAGGGATCGTCCGTCTGGAAATGGACGGTGCCACGGTACCCCGTAACCGGCTGCCGATTCTTGAAGTCGTCAGCCCGGATCACGACAGGCGTCGGGGTCTCGCGCATGATGGGTCCGGACAGGACGATCACCAGGGTTGTGTAGTTGACGGATGCGATGAGAGCGGTCCTCCGTCCCGAGCGCGATTGCACAATGACGCTCTCCCAAGGGGTTGCCGTCCGATGGAACGATGCTGAGAATGTGTGAACACCCATGTCGCTCGGGACAAACGTGTACTCGGCCGGGAGGACGGCGTCGGAATCGGAGCTGGTGAAGAAAACGCTCCCCGCCCACTCCGTCTCGGTATTGCCTAATTCATCGGTGGCGCGAACGGTGAATTCGAACGGAACGTCTCGATAGACTTCGGCTGGCCCCGCGACCCTCAGGCAACACTCGTTACCGAAGACGGGATTTGTCCCGAGGATGAAGACGGCAGCGAAGATCAACCGGCGCATGGTCCCGCCTTTGTTTGCACTGCTCTGCTCTCCGGGTCACCGGAACCCACGCGTCACCTCCGCGCATCGGCGATGGCCATGCTCCGATCCCGGCTCCACTCGATGAACGATCCGTCGTACAGCATGGCCTCGTATCCGAGGTAGCGCAGGACGAAGTAGTTGACGGTTGCCTGCATGCCGGTGCGGCAGTAGATGACGTTGGTCGATTTCGGCGTAACTCCCGCGGTCGTGTAGAGCTCGCGCAGCTCTTGCTCAGGGAGGAAACGGGGAACGGCGCCGGTGGTGAGGTTGTCGCTCCACGGAATGTTGGCCGCGCCGGGGATGTGGCCGGGGCGGGTGACGCCGGCGCCGGGCTCGGTGCCTTGATATTGCTGCGGGGAGCGGGCGTCGATGATCACGAGGTCGTCGCCGAGGACCTCCCGGTAGCGCACCAGCTCGCGGACGGCTTTGAACGGCGCCAGGGCGGCGGCGTTCACTCGTGATTCGAACGTGGCTGGTGTTGCGGGCGTGGTCTCGGTGGTCACGGGGCGCTGTTCCTCGGTCCATTTGGTGAAGCCGCCGTCGAGGATCGCCGCGCGCCGGCCGTGGCCGAGGTAGTCGAGCGTGAACCAGGCGCGCGCGGAAAGGATCGGGTCGCGGCTGTACAGGATGATCCGCTCGCGATTTCCGGCGCCGGTGCGTGTGAAGAGCGCTTCCAGTGCATCGATCGACGGCAGCTCGTTCGGCGTTCCGTCTCGGTGGGCGAGGAGCTCCGATGTCTCGATCAGGCGCGCTCCGGGAATGTGCGCGGCAGCGTATGTGGCGGAATCGCCGATCTCCAGGACGACCACCTTCCCGAGCTGGCCTGCCAGCCACTCGGTGGTGACGATCATTTCCTGGTGGAGCGTCTGCGCCGTGAGGGGCAGCGCGGCAATGAACAGAAGAGAGAGGGTCCAGCGTTTCATCGTCATCTCCTGCCGAAACGATGAACCCTTCTGCGCCTGTGCGCCGCGATGAGCGCCCCGGCCAATTGTGACAATGCTCACCCGTCGGTGTATGGCTTCCCACCCCGCCGGGTGGGGCATATCACGAGGTTCGGTGCGATCTTGACTGCAACAAAGGAGTAAGCGTCATGCCGACACCGTACAACCTCGCCATCGCCGACCACTGTGGACAATGCCCCGTGCGCGCGTCGCACGCGTTCTGCAACATGCAGCCGGAGCCGGTGGAGGCGCTCAACTCGATCAAGTTCACGGCTTTCTATCCGAAAGGGGCGCTGTTGTTCGTGGAAGGGGAGCAGCCGCGGGGGGTGTACATCCTCTGCAGCGGCCGGGCGAAGCTCACCACGACGTCCACGGAGGGACGCACGCTCATCGTGAAGATCGCCAATCACGGGGAGATTCTCGGCGCCAGCGCGGCCATCCTCGGGAGGCCTTACGAGGTTTCGGCGGAAATGCTGGAGCCGTCGCAGGTCAGCTTCATCCGCCGTGAAGACTTTCTGCGCTTCCTCAATGCGTACTCCGAGGCCTGCATGCACACGGCCCAGCAGCTCAGCGAGAAATACGAAGCGGCGCAGCGTGAGATCCGTTCGCTCGGTCTGGCCCACACTACGTCGGAAAAGCTGGCCAAGCTCCTTCTCCGCTGGAGCGAAGAAGGCGAGGTCACGCCGCAGGGGACGCGGATGCAGGTGCTGCTGACTCACGAAGAGATCGCCCAGATGATCGGCACCACGCGCGAGACCGTGACCCGGCTTCTGAGCGACTTCAAGCGCAGGAAATTGATCACCGTCAAGGGATCGAGCCTCTTCCTCGTGGCCAAGGAGCAGATGCGAGACATGGTCTCGATTTGAGACGTGGCTCACTCCTCGATGTAACAGACGTCACCGCAACCGTCCCGGGGCGGCACCTATCGTTAGCCGCATGAGCCGATCGATCATCGAAACGACGCTGGCTGAAAACGAAACGCTGATTCGGTTCCGAACGGGCGAAACGCTCTTCCGTGAAGGCGAGCAGCCGCGCGGCGTGTACGTCCTCCACTCCGGCACCGTGCATCTCCTGTTTTCCGGGAAGACCGGGGCCGCCAAGCCGCTTCGCGAGGCGCAGCCGGGGCAGATCCTCGGCCTGAGCTGTGTGGTCGGCAAGCGCCCGCACGACTGCACCGCCATCGCCGCGTCGCCGTGCGAAGCGGCTTTCGTCGAGAGCCAGGCCTTCCTGCAAACGCTCGACGCCTCGCCGGCCGTCTGGTTCAGCGTGCTCCGTATCCTGAGCACCGAGGTCAACGCCGTCTATGACGACATGCGCCTCCTGGCCGCCAGGTGACGTTCGTCACGCGGCCTGCTGACGGCCGTCATGCCTCGGAGTTCATGCCGGGCGTACGTTCACGGCATGCAAGCACTCCTCGATGGAAACGAAGCCGTCGCCCGCGTCGCCTATGCCCTCAATGAGGTGATCGCCATCTATCCCATCACGCCCGCGTCGTCGATGGGCGAGTGGGCGGATGTCTGGGCCGCCGAAAAGAGGCCGAATCTGTGGGGCACCGTCCCCTCGGTGATCGAGATGCAGAGCGAAGCCGGGGCGGCGGGCGCGGTCCACGGCGCGCTGCAGACCGGCTCTCTGGCCACGACCTTCACCGCCTCGCAGGGCCTGCTGCTGATGATCCCCAACATGTACAAGATCGCCGGCGAGCTGACGCCAACGGTCTTTCACATCGCCGCACGCGCGATTGCGACGCATGCGTTGTCGATCTTCGGCGACCACAGCGACGTCATGGCGGCCCGCGCCACCGGCTGGGCCATGCTCTGCTCGGCCAGCGTGCAGGAAGCGCACGACTTCGCCCTCATCGCACAGGCAGCCACGCTCGAGTCGCGCGTGCCGTTCCTCCATTTCTTCGACGGGTTCCGCACCTCGCACGAGATCGCCGGGATCACGCTGCTCGACGACGAGCAGCTGCGCGTGATGATCGATCCCGAGCTGGTGTTCGACCACCGCTCGCGGGCGCTCACTCCCGATCATCCCGTGCTCCGCGGCACGGCCCAGAACCCGGACGTCTTCTTCCAGGCGCGGGAGCGGGCCAACCCGTTCTACCGCGACTGCGCATCGATCGTCGTCGAGACCATGGAGCGCTTCGCGAAGAAGATCGGCCGCGCCTATGCGCCGTACGAGTACAGCGGGGCGGCCGATGCCGAACGCGTCATCGTGGCCATGGGGTCGGCCTGCGAGACGATCGCCGAAACCGTGGATGCGCTCAACGAAGACGGCGCGCGCGTGGGTGTCGTGAAGGTCCGCCTCTATCGCCCGTTCGATGCGGTGCGATTCGCGAAGACGCTGCCGGCCACGGTGCGTGCCATGGCGGTGCTCGACCGGACGAAAGAGCCGGGCAGCGTGGGCGAGCCGCTCTATCTCGATGTCGTGACCGCGCTGCGTGAGGCCGGACGCGATATCCCGACCGTGACCGGCGGCCGGTACGGCCTTTCCTCGAAAGAGCTCACGCCGGCCATGGTCCGAGGCGTCTTCGACGAGCTCGCGGCCCCGCACCCGAAGAATCACTTCACGGTCGGCATTCAGGACGACGTGACGTACACCAGCATCGACTACGACCCCGCGTTCTCGATCGAACGCGAGGACGTCGTGCGCGCTCTCTTCTACGGCCTCGGATCCGACGGCACCGTCGGTGCCAACAAGAACAGCTGCAAGATCCTCGGCGACTCCGGACAGTTCGCGCAGGGCTATTTCGTCTACGACTCCAAGAAGTCGGGCGCCATGACGGTCTCGCATCTCCGCTTCGGTCCGCGCCCGATCCGTTCGCCGTATCTGGTGGACCGGGCCTCGTTCGTGGCCTGCCACCACCCCTCGCTCGTGTCGCGCGTCGACGTGCTGGAGCACCTCGCTCCCGGTGGCACATTCCTCTTCAACGGCAACGAGATTCCGGAATCGCTTCGAGCCGGGCTCGTAGCGAAGAATGCGCGTGTCTTTCTCATCGACGCCTCCCGCGTGGCCCGCGAATGCGGCCTCGGGAACCGCATCAACACGATCATGCAGGTCTGCTTCTTCGCCTGCTCGAACGTGATGCCGTTCGACGAGGCGCTCGACGCCATCTGCGACGCAGCCCGCAAGACCTACGGGCACAAAGGCGAAGCGGTAGTGGAAAAGAACCTCCGAGCCATCGACGCCGCCCTCGCCAATCTGCACGAGGTGTCCGTCTCTGCTACTGCCGACCGCCGACCGCCGACCGCCGACTCGCTCGTAGCCGCCCTCCTCGCCAACCGCGGCGACACGCTTCCCGTCAGCGCCATGCCGTGCGACGGCACCTTCCCCACCGGCACCGCCCGTCATGAGAAGCGGAACCTGGCGCTGGAGATCCCGGTATGGGAGGCCGCCGCCTGCATCCAGTGCGGCAAGTGCGCGATGGTCTGTCCGCACGCGGCCATCCGTATCAAGGCCTACGACGAATCGCTCGTCGCCGGCGCACCTTCGACGTTCAAGTCGCTCCAGCCGATGCACAAAGACTGGAAGGGGCTGGCGTACACGATCCAGGTGGCCCCCGAGGACTGCACCGGCTGCGAGATCTGCGTCGACGTCTGCCCTGCGCGGAGCAAGCAGGAGCCGGCACGGAAGGCCCTGGCCATGGCGCCGCAGCCGCCTTTGCTCGAGAGCGAGCGCGCGAACTGGAATTTCTTCCTCGGCTTGCCCGACTACGACCGCACGAAAATCACGCCCGGCCTCATCCGGCATCAACAGCTGCAGCAGCCGCTGTTCGAGTTCTCCGGCGCCTGTTCGGGCTGCGGCGAGACGCCGTACCTCAAGCTGGCCTCGCAGCTCTTCGGCGACCGGATGATCGTGGCCAACGCCACCGGCTGTTCGTCGATCTTCGGCGGCAACCTGCCGACGACGCCGTGGTCCACGAACGCGGACGGACGCGGCCCGGCCTGGTGCAACTCGCTCTTCGAAGACAACGCCGAGTTCGGCCTCGGCTTCCGCGTCTCGCTCGACAAGCAGCGCGATTTCGCCATCGAGCTCCTGCGGCGGCTGGCGCCGCAGGTCGGCGGCAATCTCGCGGACGCCATCATCGACTGTCCGCAGAAGAACGAGGCGGAGATCTTCGAGCAAAGAGAACGCGTCGAATTGCTGAAACTGCGCTTGCGCCGCTTCGAGCTCATGACGCGCATGCACAAGCTCGATCCGATCGACGAGCAGCAGCTCCTGGCCATCGCCGATACGCTGGTGAAGAAGAGTGTCTGGATCGTGGGCGGCGACGGCTGGGCGTACGACATCGGCTACGGCGGCCTCGATCATGTGCTCTCCAGCGGCCGCAACGTGAACATCCTCGTGCTCGATACGGAGGTCTACTCGAACACCGGCGGGCAGATGTCGAAGGCCACGCCGCGCGCCGCCACGGCGAAGTTCGCGGCAGGCGGCAAGCCGGCGGCGAAGAAGGACCTCGGCCTCATGGCCATGACGTACGGAAACGTCTACGTGGCCAGCGTGGCCATGGGCGCGCGCGACGAACAAACGCTCAAGGCCTTCCTCGAGGCCGAGGCTTTCGACGGACCGTCGCTCATCATCGCCTACAGCCACTGCATCGCGCACGGCTTCGAGATCTCCACCGCCATGCAGCATCAGAAAGCGCTGGTCTCGTCCGGACAGTGGCTCCTCTATCGCCACGACCCGAGGCGCGCAGGGAACCCGCTGCAACTCGACTCGCGGGCCATCAGCACTCCGGTCGCCGATTTCCTGCACAGCGAGACGCGGTTCAACCACGTGGCCGACGCCGGTGCGGTGCAACACGATGTGACTGCGCGGCGGGAGATGTACGAATACCTGGCCGCGAAAACGTAATCCGCGCTGAGAGGCGCATACTTGGGGTGGTCATGTCCGAGCTGGCACGCGAGGTAGGTGCGGCCGACATTTCGAAAGATCAAGGCCGCATCCGGTTCATCCTGCTGACGGCTGCCGTCGCCTCGATCTATTTCGTGGCCGGCAAGCTGGGGCTGCAACTCGCCTTCATCAACGCGAGCGCGACTGCGGTCTGGCCACCGACGGGCATCGCCCTCGCCGCGGCGCTGGTCTTTGGCCCGAGAGTGGCGCCGGGCGTGTTCCTCGGCGCATTCCTCACGAACGTCACTACGGCCGGGCCGCTCGGCGCTGCTCTCGGCATCGCCGGCGGCAACACGATCGAGGCGCTCCTCGGGGCGTTTCTCGTGAACCGCTACGCGGGTGGGCGCCGCGCCTTCGATCATGCGCCCAACGTCTTTCGTTTCGTCGCCTTCGGTGCGCTCGTGGCCACGACGGCCAGTGCCACGATCGGCGTCCTCACTCTCTGTCTCAGCGGGTCTGTACCGTGGCACGCCTTCGGTTCGGTGTGGCTGACGTGGTGGTTCGGCGATGCCATGGGCGCACTGTTGTTCACTCCGTTTGTGCTGGCGTGGAACGCGGGCGAGCGAGTGGTCTGGACGCGAGCGAAAGTCCTGGAAGCCGCGGCGCTGCTGGCCTTGCTGATCGTCACCGCGCTGCTCGTGTCCGGATTTCTCCTGCAACCCGTTCTTCGGAACGGACCGTTCGGATTCGCGACCGTTCCAGTCCTCCTCTGGGCATCCTTCCGTTTCAGTCCGCGAGAAGCGTTCATCACAACCCTGGTGTTGTTCGCGATCAACCTGGCCGGCACGCTCGCGGGTCATGGACAGTTCACTCGCCGCTCGCCGAACGAGTCGCTGCTCATGCTCCAGGCGTTCTCCGGATTCGTGACCATCATGACTCTCTTCGTCTCCGCCGTGGTCGCGGAGCGGACTCGCGCCGATCGAAGTCTCCGCGAGCTGAACCGGGAGCTCGAACTGCGAGTCGAGCAGCGCACGGCCGAGCTGCGCATGAGCCAGCAGGAGGTCGACCGCTTCTTCATGCTTTCGCTCGACATGCTGGGCATCGCCAGCACGGACGGATATTTCAAGCGCATCAGCCCGGTCTTCCGCAGCACGCTCGGCTACACGGACGAGGAATTTTTGGCCACTCCGTTCATCGAGCTCATTCACCCGGACGACGTCCCGGCAACGCTCCTCGAAGTGAGCAAGCTCGCCGCCGGTGTGCCGACGATCTACTTCGAGAATCGGTATCGCGCGAAGGACGGAGACTACAAGTGGCTGGCCTGGTCGTGTCAGCCGGCCCCGGACGGCACGCTCTACGCCGTTGGCCGCGACGTGACCGACCGGCGCCTCGCGGAGCAGGCCCTGGCCGAGAGTGAACGGCGGTATCGCGAGATCTTCGACCGCAGCCTGGCGCTGGTTTCGACGCATAGCGTGGACGGTACGCTTCTTTCCATCAACCCCGCGGGCGCCGCGGCCCTCGGCTATGCGCCGGCGGAATTGATCGGCACCTCGTTCCTCGATCTGGTTCCCGAGCGGCTCCGTGCCCGCGCCTCCCTGGCCCTCCAGACGCTGCCGCAATCCGAAACCGGAGAAGGGCTGGTCACGCTTTGTTCGCGATCGGGTGAAGAGAGAACGTTCATGTACCGTCACTCATGGGTGGCCGAGGGCGAGGATCGCTCTCCGTACGTCCTGGCGCACGCGGTGGACATCACGGAACGGCTGCGCGCCGAGCAGGTTCTCGAGCATCAGGCGTTGCACGATCCGCTGACCGGTTGCGCCAACCGGACCCTGTTCTTCGACCACCTCCACGGCGCGATCGCACGCGCTCAGCGTTCGAGAGCCCGCGGCGAAGCTCCCTACATCGTCGGGCTGCTCTACCTCGACCTCGATGGATTCAAACCGGTGAACGACCGTTTCGGGCATGACGCAGGCGATTTCATCCTGCGCGAGACGGCGGCACGGATCCGCGCCAGGATTCGCGAGGTGGACACCGCTGCCCGGCTCGGCGGAGATGAATTCTGCATCATCGTGGACAGACTGCATGGTGCCGAGGACGCCAGGAAACTCGCCGAATCGCTGCTGGCGGCGCTCCAGGAACCGTTCGTGTGGGAAGGGGAAGAGATCCGGATCGGCGGCAGTTTCGGCGTGGCCCTCTATCCTCAGCACGGCGAGCTCGCGGAGGTGCTGCTCGGGCAAGCCGACGAGGCGATGTACATCGCCAAGGCGGAAGGGCGAAACCGCGTGCATCTCGCCTGACGGAGACGTTGAACGCCGTGGGTGAGTTATTCTAAGTGCGATGTCAGCATCAGCTGCGCAGTCGCATCACGGCTACACGTTCGCGGAATACCTCGTGCTCGAACGTGACGGCGACGTCAGACATGAGTTCGACGCCGGCGAGATTCTGGCCATGTCCGGCGGGACGTTGAGACACAGCGTTCTTGCGGCGAGGGTCGTGACCGCACTGGAGAACGCACGTCCATCCGGCTGCCTGACCTTTCAATCCGACATGCGAGTCCGCGTCGCTGCTACGGGTCGCGCCACTTACCCCGATGCCGGAATGGTGTGCGGTCCGATCGAATACGATCTTGAGGACGCGGCGCACACGACGATCACGAACCCGCTACTCATCGTCGAAGTTCTCTCCGTGACGACTGAGAAGGGTGATCGCGGGAACAAGTGGCTGCACTATCAGCGCATCCCCTCGCTTCAGGAATACGTCCTGGTCAGCCAGGAGCCGCGCATCGAGATCTTTCGGCGGACATCGACCGGAACGTGGGAGTACTTCGAGGTGCACGAAGGAATGGTGACGCTCGCCTCCGGACCGAGGCTCGACCTCGCGACCCTGTACGAAGATCTTCCTGCCTGACCGCGTCTCTATGTCGACGCGAGGATCCATCTGGACCGCGTGCCTATCAGCTGATGGAGACGCTGTTTCTAAACGATCACGTTCTCCACCGGCCGGCGTGCCGTTGGCTGCGCCGCCATCGCTGCCGAGCCGATCCGTAGCAGCAACTTCGGCTCGCGGCTACCGCCGAGCAGCAGGCGCAGGTTCTCGCGCGATTCGTCCACCTCCACGGGTGCACTCAGAAACGAGTACTGCAGACCGCATCGCGTGATCGTGAGCAGCAGGAGCTCGAACGTCTCTCCCGCTTTCACGAGGGAGATTTGATCCTCGTCCGCGGTGACCACGAGCAGCATGCTGGCGCTGCGTGTCAGCTCGACATCGCGGCGGGCCTGCCGGTCGCCTGGGTCGAAGTTCCGGATCAGCCATGGCGCGACGCCGGAGAGGATCCGCGGCATTCCCAGCGCCTGGGCCGAGAGTCCGTCCTTGCGCTCATCCGCATGGCCCACCCAGTCCGCCAGTTCGGCGCGGTAGGCCGGCCGCGCCATGAGAGTGCGTTCCGCCGTCTCCACGCAATCGGCAACGCGCGCCTGGTCGCGGGGAAGGATCAATCGCAGCGTCGACGGGTTCGCATCGACGACGTCGCAGATGGCCCGCAGCGCCGCCGGGTCGAGCGGCTGTTCATCGTACGGTTCGCGATTCGTGTGGCGCTTGCGGATGGCCGGAAAGAGCGAGGCCAGCTCCGGGTTCGGCGCACAGGTTTCGCAGACCAGGATGGTGGCCGCCGGCGCGGTCTCGATGGAGCGGGTCTCGTACGCCACGGTCGTGTCGAACCCGAAGTGCGCGGCGGCGACGCGGAAGTTCGTGATGGCCGCGCCGACGCTCATCAGCAGCTCCCGGTCGTTGCGATCGGCGATGAGCAGTCGCCGCGAGGTATCGGCAAAGACCTGGACACCCTCGGGGGTGATGTGGAACGACCACGGCTGTGTGTTGTGTCCGGACGGCGCGAGGATGGCGTAGCGCAGCAGAAAGCGCATCTGCTCCTCGTGCCTCTCGAGCTCATAGAAGTCGGCTTCGTCGATGATCCAGGGATTGCTCATGTGTCGGCCTCCCTCATGCGGGTTGCGAGCGGAATGTTGGTCTGCGCGGCGGGCTCGTAGGCGCACAGCGGATCGGAGCCGAAGAGATTGCCGGTCATGGCATAGGCCCGGGCCCGGGAGCCTCCGCAGAGGATGCGGAACTCGCAGTGCCGGCACTTCCCGGTGAGGTTGTCGGGATTGCGCAAGGCCACGAAGAGATCGCTGCCGCGATAGATCACGCCGAGGTCGCGGTAGCGGAGGTTGCCCGCGCGGTGCGGTACGAACTCGCTGGGACGGACATCGCCGGCGTGAGAAACGTAGACGAAACTGCGCACACCGTCGAGCGCCGATCCGAGCACTTCACCGGCGCCGTTGTCCCCGCTTTCGTAGCCGGTGAAGTCTCTCCATTCGAGGCTATCGGAAGCGAGGCGCGACTGCAGGATCCGCTGGACGCGGAAGCGGCGGTAGTGCGGCGCTTCGACGATGCGCAGCGGGAACCGCTCCCGTGCGCGGATCTCCTCCAGGGTCTCGAAGACCCGCTCCACTTCGGCCGCCGTGATCATCTCCAGCTCGCGCGAAGGGCCGGTGGGAACGAGGAAGTGCACGTTCCAGCGGCTGATGCCGAGGGGACGAAGGAGCGCGGCGATGGCCTCGAGATCGCCGGCGTTGCTGCGCAGAACGAGCGTGTTCACTTCGATGCCCAACCCGGCCGACTCCGCCCAGCGCATGGCCTCCAGCGTGCGCGCGAAGGTACCGGGCACCATGTGAACCGGCTCATGGATCGCCGCGGTCGAGCCGTCGAGGCTGAAGACCACCCGCGTGAGGCCGTTCTTCCGCAGCCTGGCCATGGCTTCGGACGTCAGGTCCCGCCCCGGCGTGAGGACGAGCGCCGGGTCGAGTCCGCGCCGCCGCGCGTAGTCGACGATCTGGTAGACATCCTCGCGTTCCAGCGGATCGCCGCCGGTGATGATCAGCTCGCGCGGACCCAGCGCGGTGATCTGATCGATGGTCTTGTAGGCCTCGTACGTCGACAACTCGTTGGAGTCGCGTTGCGCGCCGGCTCCGGTGGGGCAGCCGCGGCAATGCTGGTCGCAGAGGCGCGTCAGCTCCCACTGTACGATCGGATGCGGATCCCAGTCAGCCATGATGTCCTCCGGTCACGCTTCTCCGAGGATGGCCTCGTAGAGCTCCACGGTCCGATCGACGTCATCGGGAGGAATGCGGCGGACGACGATGCCGTCGTGCTCGATCACGAAGTCGCCCGGAAGGATCGTCACGCCGGCATCGTCCAGCGCCACGGTCTTCCGCGTGCCCCAACAGTCGATCACCGCGAATGGGCCTTCTACGCTAACGACCTCTCCGGGATAGCCGAGACACATGGTCCACCTCCAATGGCAGTGTCGGCCCGTTCCGCCCGCGCGTGGATGACTGGGGACACGTAGGCCTGTGTCGCGTATCACACGGTCATTCGGTGGCCCGTCCGAAGCTGCGTGCATGGGCAGATCACGTGGCCGCTGGGAGCTCGACCCTGCCTCATCGGAAGACTACCGGGAGCGCGTTCGCGCCATCGACGGCTGGCGCGCGGGCGAGCGGTTTCGGCAATGGCTCGATGAACGGATCACACCGCCGGCCGGCGTTTCCACGCCACGTACGGCGCGGCCATCGAGCGGAGCGCGCGATTCCTGAAGCCGTACCACGCGCTGCGCAGGTTCGGCTCGACGAGATCTTCCGTCTCCTCGGCCTGCACGACGAGCGACACTTCGATCGGCAGCACGCCCACCGGCAGGTTCGCGCGGCGGCAACGCTCGTGGAGATGCGCGAAGACGTCTTTCATCGCCGCAGGGTCGGGTGGCGGGACGTGGTCCATCGCGCTGCCGATCGTGGGACGGAAGATGCAGACGGTCGGGAACGCGCCGGCGTCGACGATACGGTCGATGGCGCGCATGGTGTCGGCCACCGGCTCGATGCCGGCGATGATCTCGCCGGACACGCGGCCGCGTCCGAGCTTCCCGGCCGTGTACTCCATGGCCTCGAAGAACGCGAACTGTCCGACCGTGCGCGCCTTGCCGGGACAGACCTCGGCGAAGACCTGTGGATTCTCGAATTCGTAGCAGAACGAGAAGTGATCCGCGCCGGCGTCGATCAGCTCGTCGTACTCATAGAAGAACGGCCGCGGCACCGGCATGGCCTGAACGCCGATGAATCCGCCGACGTGCTGCCGCACGGCCCGCACGTACGGCTCGCACAGGCGAAGGCCGTGCGTGCGCTCCAGGTCGCTCCGCTCCTCGAAGTGATAGCCGGTGTTGAAATGCGTGAACACGCAGTGCGACTCGTCGCGTGCGGCGCGGGCCACCTCGATGACGTCCTCGACCCGCTTGCGCGCTTCCTCGGTCGTTCCGATGTTCTGGCCGGTCGTGCAGAACCGGCAGGCCCGCGAATCGTCCGCCGCCCAGAACGCGCAGCGGCTCCCGACGTAGATGCCGAGATAGTTCCCCTGCAACACCCCGATGCGCGACATCGGCACATCGGCCGAGGTGAAGCGCGAATACCACCGCGGCTCCGGAGGGATCTCGATCGGATAGGCGACGCCGTCGCGCTCGTCGACGACGCTGCCGCCGCGGAGCACGAACGGCGAATGCTGCACGAACGGCTCCGTCACCGGCGCGTTCATCCAGATCTTCTTGCGCCCGCCGGTGAGGATGAGCTCCAGGCCCGAACCGAGGCCGGCGCGGGTGCGGCCGATGGGCCGGGCCTCCTCGACCGCCGCCGCGTCGATGCGGAGCCCGCGGCAGAACAGCTCGATCTCCAGCTCGACCGGCTTGAGCATGCCGCCAGTGAACGGCCGCCCGGTCGCAAGACCATGTGTCAGCCGTCACACGTCCGTGTGAGCGCCTTCATCGCGCGTGTCCGCCGAGGAAGCGATCCTTACTGCAGACGGCGGAGGCACCATGACAAACGCGCAAAGCAATCTCGAGCTCATTTCCCGTCCGGCACTCATCGCCGCCCTGCGCGATGAGCTGACCCGCCGCGCAGGAGAGATGTCGATCTGCAGGCTGGCCGCTCAAACGGGGATCTTCTGCAAAGGGTTCCGCCGCTACTCGGACGCCGAGCTCCAGGAGCGCTACGGCTGGATCTCCAGGAAGAATCCGGACGTGCCGCGTGAGGAGCTCGAGGAGATCGCCGACCGCTGGCAAATGGCCCGGCAGGACGTCCTCGGCGCCCAAACCTCGTGCGACGTCCAGCAGCAGGAGCACGACGCCTGCGGCGGCTGGGACGATTTCGGCGATGACCAGCTCGCCCGCTTCCTGCGCGAGCTCACCGGCCGCAACGTAGTTGTATCGCACTGATCACAGTGCGGTCGTATCGCACTGATGGCATTTCGGAGGACATCTTGACCACTGCTGAATACCCGATCCGCTTCGAATCCGACGCCGTGCTGCGCACGGGCCGCACGGTGCACATCCGGCCTGTCCGGCCGGAGGACCGCGACCGGCTGATCGATTTCTACGCACACCTCTCGCCGGAAAGCCTGCACGCGCGTTTCTTCGGCGTCTGCCGGCCGGAAGTGGCCGCGGACGCGTCGCCTTCCACCGTCGACTACGACCGCGAGTTCGGCGCCGTCGCGGAGCTGGGCGGCCAGATCGCCGGAGTGGCCCACTACTTCGCATCGCGCAAGTCGCGGAATGTCGCCGAAGTGGCCTTCGCCATTTCCGATGCCGCGCAGGGATGCGGAGCGGGGACGAAGCTGCTGGAGACGCTCATCGCCGCGGCCCGGGACCACGGCATCGACCGCTTCGAAGCGGAGGTGTTGCCCGAGAACCAGCGCATGCTGGACGTCTTCCTCAGCATGGGATTCGACGTCGTCAGCAGCACCGTCGAAGGCAACGTCCACCTCGAGTTCCCGATCACGGCCACCGCCGTCTCGGCCGAGCAGGCTGCGCGGCGCTCGCAGAAAGCGGCCTATGCATCGATGCGGGCCGTGTTCGCGCCGCACTCGATCGCCGTCATCGGCGCGAGCCGCCGTCCCGGGCAGCTGGGCCGCGAGATCGTGCACAACCTGCGCGCCGCCGGCTACGCCGGCAGTCTTTACGCCGTCAATCCTCAGGCCGCGGAAGTGGAAGGCATCCGCGCGCACGCCTCGCTGCGCGACGTCCCCGAGCCGGTGGAGCTGGCCGTCATCGCCGTTCCCGCGGACCTCGTGGAGAGCGCGCTCGACGACTGCATCGCCATGGGCGTCTCCGCGGTGGTCGTGATCAGCGCCGGGTTCGCGGAGATGGGAGAAGAGGGGAGGAAGCGCGAGGCCGCGCTTCTGGAAAAGATCCGCCGGGCCGGGATCCGCATGGTCGGCCCGAACTGCATGGGCGTGATCAACACCGATCCGAAGGTGCGGATGCACGGCACGTTCTCGGCCATCTTTCCGCCCGCGGGCAACGTGGCCATGTCCAGCCAGAGCGGTGCCCTCGGGTTGGCGGTTCTCGATTACGCCAAGTCGCTCAACATCGGCTTCTCGACCTTCGTCTCGGTCGGCAACAAGGCCGACGTCTCCGGCAACGACCTCATTCAGTACTGGGCCGAGGATCCGAACACGGACGTGATCCTTCTCTACCTGGAGAGCTTCGGCAATCCGCGCAAGTTCGGCGAGATCGCCCGCCGCGTCGGACGCACCAAGCCGATCGTGGCCGTCAAGGCCGGCCGCTCGCAAGCAGGTGCGAAGGCCGCCAGCTCGCACACCGGCGCCCTGGCCACGAGCGACGCCATCGTCGATGACCTCTTCCGCCAGGCCGGCATCATCCGCACCGGCACGCTCGAAGAGATGTTCGACGTGGCCGCGCTCCTCGCCAACCAGCCGCTGCCGAAAGGCCGCCGCGTGGCCATCCTCACCAATGCCGGCGGTCCGGGCATCCTCGCCGCCGACGCCTGCGAGGCCAACGGGCTCGAACTGGCGGAGCTGAGCAACTACACCGTGACCTCGCTGCGCTCGTTCCTCCCGGCCGCGGCCAGCGTCGGCAACCCGGTCGACATGATCGCCTCCGCCTCGCCCGAACAGTACCGGCGCAGCCTGGAACTGCTCCTGGCCGATCCCGCCATCGACGCCGTGGTCGTGATCTACATCCCGGTCCTTCCCACCGACGCCCCCGACGTCGCCGCCGCCATTCGCGGCAGCGCGGCCGCGTCGGACGGCAAGACCATCCTGGCCACGTTCATGAGCTCCGCCGGCGTCCCGGCACCGCTCGCGCCCGTGCCGTCCTTCGCCTTTCCCGAGCGCGCCGTCAACGCCCTGGCCATGGTCACCAGATACGCCGAATGGCGCCACACGCCGGCGGGGACGCATATCGACCGCGAGCTCGACACCGCGCAGCTCCGGTCCATCGTCGACGCCTCGTGCGCGCGGGCCGGCCGCTGGCTCGATCCGCTGGAAGTCAGCGGAGTCCTCCGGGCCGCCGGCATCGGCGCTCCGGCCACGATCTTCGCCACCAACGCCGATGAGGCCATGGAAGCGGCGATGAGCCTCGGCTTCCCCGTCGCGCTCAAGGCCTACGGGCCGAACCTGCTGCACAAGAGCGACGTCGGCGGCGTACGCCTCGGCCTGGCGCACGAATACGCCGTCGTGAACGCCTACCAGGAGCTCGCCGCATCGCTCGGCGAAGCGATGACCGGCGCCATCATTCAGCCGATGGTGACCGGCGGCGTGGAGATGATGCTCGGGGCCACCGACCAGCAGTCCTTCGGCCACGTCATCGCCTGCGGAGCCGGCGGCACCCTCGTCGAGCTCCTCGGCGACGTCGCCTTCCGCATCCATCCCCTCACCGACCGCGACGCCCGGGAGATGCTCGAGCAGGTCCGTTGCACGAAACTCCTCGGCGGCTACCGCGGCAAACCGGCAGCCGACACCGGCGCCCTGCGCGAAGCCATCCTCCGCCTCTCCGCCCTCCTGGACATCTGCCCCGAGATCCGCGAGATCGACCTCAACCCGCTGAAGGTGATGGAGCACGGCGTCTCCGCGGTCGACGCCCGCATCCGCGTCGAACCGATCGTGACCGTGGCGGCGTCGCGACGGATCGCGTATTGAGGTTCAAAGGAGGGAGTCATCCGAAAGCTGGATACACCCGACTCCAGCCAAAGAGTCGATGACTCGATTGGATGAGTCGCGGATCTCGGCGAAATAGTCCGCGACTTCCTGGGCGCGGTCATCTGACCCGCTCAAGGAGTCGCCGGCTCCTTCGATGGGGTTGTGTGGCGCCGTCGACCAAGACATCCGATCACACCCAAAGAGCCGCCGACTTCAGCCAGGGAGTCGACGTCTCCGCCGATGAAGACTTCGACCCCGTTCAAAAGGTCGGCGACCCCTGTCAAAGAGTCCACTGTATGAAAGGTTTAAGACAGTGAACGCCACGTGTCCGGTCTACTGTCTTAAACGTTTCATACACCTGACCTTTTGAAACGAGTCCGCGACTGTTTCCGCGGGGCGCAGCGACCGGTCGAAGGAGTTGCGAACCCTTTGATAGGCGTCGTGCTGTCCTCCCGTGAGGTCGACCGACTCTTTGGGTGAGGTCCCTCGTCCCCACGGGAGGACACGCCGGCTCTCTGGGTGAGGTCGATTACCCCATCGAAGCGGTCATCGAACCCAAAGAAAGAGTCGACGACCTTTTGAGTGAGGTCGAGTGACCTTTTGAACGGAAGCGACGGACTCGTTGTTCGCAGATGCGTCACAAGAGAAAGAGTCGACGACCTTTTGAGGCACTTGACTCGAACGACCAGGTGGGTTCATGCGACCGTGACCGCCCGTAGCCGCTCGAACCGCGCCGTGAAGTGCCTCAGGTACTGCGGCTGATACGTCATTCGTAACCCGCTCAGCGTGTCCGCATGCGCTGCCACTTCGATCACCGCTTCCGCCGCGTAGCGCAGCTGCGCGTCTGAGTAGAGACGCCGCGGGATGGCCAACCGGACGAGCTCCAACGGAGCGGCCTCGGATCCCTTGCCGAACATGACACTTCCAATCTCGCACGCGCGCACGCCATATTCGACGTACAGCGCGTTGACGAAGGCGATGCCCGGATATTCGAGTGGGGCGATGTGGGGCAGGAGCGCACGGGCGTCGATGAAGACGCCGTGGCCTCCGGCTGGACGCACGATCGGCACTCCGGCGTCGATGAGGCGCGCGGCAAAGGACTCGACGGATCCGATGCGGTGGGCGAGGTAGGTTTCGTCGACGACTTCCTCGAGGCCGGTGGCGATGGCTTCCATGTCGTAGCCGGCCAGGCCTCCGTACGTCGGGAAGCCTTCGGTGAGGATGAGCAGGTTGCGGCAGCGTTCGGCCAGCGCGTCGTCGTTGAGAGCGAGGAAGCCGCCGATGTTGGCCAGGCCGTCCTTTTTCGCCGAGACGATGCAGCCGTCGGCGAGCGAGAACATCTGTTGCGCGATCGACTTCGGCGAGCGGTCGCGGAAGCCGGGCTCGCGCTGTTTGACGAACCAAGCGTTCTCGGCGAAGCGGCAGGCGTCGAGGATGAACAACTTGCCGTGGCGCGTACACACGTCGCGAATGGCGCTGATGTTCTCCATCGACACCGGCTGGCCGCCGCCGGAGTTGTTGGTGATCGTGACCATGACCAGCCGCACACGGTCGCCTTCCTCGGCGAGGACGGCCTCGAGCGCGCCGACGTTCATGTTCCCTTTGAACGGGTGCAGCAGCGACGGTGTGCGCGCGGCGTCGATTACGAGGTCGCGGGCCTCGGCGCCGACGAACTCCACGTTCGCCCGCGTGGTGTCGAAGTGCGTGTTGCTGAGCGTCACGTCGCCCGGCTGCAGCAGCGCCTGAAACAGAATCCGCTCCGCGGCCCGGCCCTGATGCGCCGGCAGCACGTGCCGATATCCGGTCAGCTCGCGGACGACGCGCTCGAAGCGGTAGAACGACTCGCTGCCCGCGTACGACTCGTCGCCGCGCATCATGGCCGACCACTGCGCCGACGACATCGCGCCGGTGCCGGAGTCGGTGAGCAGGTCGAGGATCACGTCCCGCGCGGCGAGCTGAAAGACGTTGTAGCCGGCGCGTTCGAGCGCTGCCGCGCGCTCTTCCGGCGTCGTCATGCTGATCGGATCGACTGCTTTGAAACGAAATGGCTCGAACGGTGTCATGCGATGCGAGAGTACCGATCGCTGGGGTGATACGACATGGATGACGTCACAGGTGGATGTGCGTTCGATCACAGGAGCACGGTTGCATGTACGGAAACCGCGCGCAGCCGCAACCGCGCGTGATAAGTCAGACCACGTTTCATGGCACCCGTGTATTCACCACAGAGGACACAGAGAACACTGAGGGGCAGCGGAGAAAAGCAATTTTGTCGTTTTGAAAAACTGCTTCCTCCGCATCCCCTCTGTGCTCTCTGTGTCCTCTGTGGTGAATACACGCCTGTGCTGACGCAGCATGAACTCGTCACGCCCTGCGTATGGCCGGAGCGGGTTTACGTCCAGTCTTCTCTCCCAGGGGACAGGGCAACGGTGTCGCATACACTGTGGCCCTCGGAGGAGTGATTTTCTGATCCGCACGGTCATCGCCGGAGTGGTCCTGTTGCTCGCCATCGGAGCGGGGTTGGGGGTCTTCACCTTCGGCTATGCGCGCGGCGCGTCCTATCTGACGAACGATCCCGCGGCCTGCGCGAACTGCCACGTCATGCAGGGGCATTTCGATGACTGGCGCCACTCCAGCCATCGCTCCGTGGCTGCCTGCAACGACTGTCATACGCCGCCCGGACTGATCCCCAAGTACGCGGTAAAGGCCAAGAACGGCTTCTGGCATTCGTTCTACTTCACCACCGGGCGCTTCCATGAGCCGATTCAGATGACACCGTCGAACCGCGTGGTCACCGAGAAGGCGTGCCGCAAGTGCCACGCGGAGATCGTGGCCGCCATCGACCCCCATCCCCATCCCGGCGCCGCGGACGCCACGTCGTGCATCCGCTGCCATTCCACCGTCGGACACATGAGGTGAATCATGAGCACTGCTGAACCGATCGATCCCGAGCGCCTGAAACGCCGCAAACGATTCCGGTACCTCATGGCCGCGCTCTTCGTGGCCGTGGCCGCGGTGACGGCCGGCGTGACCGCTCTCCTGGTCAACATCTTCGAGCACAAGCAGGAGGCGCGGACTCCGTTCCTGCGCGTCGTCGAGCTGACCGACGAAACGGTCGATCCCGCCCAGTGGGGCCGCAACTTTCCGCTGGAGTACGACGGGTACATGAAGACGGTCGATCAGGTGCGCACGCGTTTCGGCGGGAGCGAGGCCGTTCCCCGCACGCCGACGTCCGCCGATCCGCGGTCCGTGGTCTCGCAGTCGCGGCTCGAAGAGGATCCACGGCTGAAGACGATCTGGGCCGGCTATGCGTTCTCGAAGGATTTCCGCGAGGAGCGCGGCCACGCCTACATGCTGCAGGATCAGGAGTTCACCGAGCGCCAGCATTTTTCGAAGCAGCCCGGCACGTGCCTGCATTGCCACGCCTCGGTGTACGTGCCGTACAAGCGCGCGGGGGGCGGCGATCTGATCAAGGGTTTCGAGAAGCTCAATCAGTTGCCTTACTTCGAGGCGCGCAAGCTCGTCACCCATCCCATCACCTGCATCGACTGCCACGATCCGAAGACGATGGCGCTACGCGTGACCCGTCCAGGATTCATCGAGGGGATCCGTGCGCTGAAGGCTTCCCAGGGCGTGGCGGATTACGACGTCAACACGATGGCCACGCGCCAGGAAATGCGCTCGTTCGTCTGCGGCCAGTGCCACGTCGAGTACTACTTCAAAGGTCCCGAGAAGCGCCTGACCTATCCCTGGTTCAAGGGCCTGAAGGCGGACGAGATCCTCGCCTACTACGACGAGGTGGGCTTCAAGGATTGGGAGCATGCCGAGACCGGCGCGCCCGTGCTCAAGGCGCAGCACCCCGAGTTCGAGATGTGGAACCAGGGCATCCACGCGCGCTCCGGCGTCGCCTGCGCCGATTGCCACATGCCGTACGAGCGCGTCGGCGCGATGAAGGTCAGCAGCCATCACGTGCGCAGCCCGGTGCTCACGATCAACAACTCCTGCCAGACCTGCCACAAGTGGCCCGAGGAGGAGCTCAAGGCGCGCATCGACACCATCCAGGGCCGTACCTACGAGATGCGCAGCGTGGCCATGGATGCGCTGATCGCGCTCATCACGGACATCCGCGGCGCAAAAGCGGCCGGCGCCACCGACGCACAGCTGGCGGCCGCGCGGCAGGCCCAGCGCAGGGCCCAGTTCCTCCTCGATTTCATCGAAGCCGAGAACTCCATGGGCTTCCACGCGCCGCAGGAAGCGGCCCGCGTGCTCGTCCGCTCGATCGACTACACGCGGCAGGGACAGGCGTCATTGCGCGGGGTTATCCTAGTCAAATGACAAGCTCGGTCCCGCAGTCCCACCACGATTACACGTTCGCGGACTACCTCGTGCTCGAACGCGACAGCGAAATCAAGCACGAGTTCGACGCCGGCGAGATCCTGGCCATGTCCGGCGGAACGGCAAGGCACAGCGCCCTGGCGGTGAATGTCGCATCTGCGCTGAGCAATACGCGTCCTTCAGGCTGCACGGTCTTTCAGTCCGACATGCGCGTTCGCATTCGCGCCACGGGCCGGGCCACCTATCCGGACGTGTCGATGGTGTGCGGTCCGCTCGAATACGACCCCGAGGACGCTGCTGGCACGACGATCACGAACCCGGTACTCATCATCGAAGTCCTCTCCGTCACCACCGAAAAAGGCGATCGCGGCAACAAGTGGATGCACTACCAGCGCATCCCGTCGCTGCAGGAGTACGTTCTCGTCAGTCAGGAGCCGCGCATCGAGGTCTTTCATCGGATGCCATCCGGCACGTGGGAGTACTCCCAGGTGAGCGAAGGCATCGTGAGACTCGCTACCGGCCCCGCGCTCGATCTCGCCCTGCTCTACGCCGATCTTCCCCACTGATGGTGATCTCGCGATCCGTATGACTTCCGTCATGTACTGAGTGTTTGGCGGCGGCTACCTTCGCATTCGAAGGAGCGTCGCATGGAATACCGCAGACTCTGGATCGTCCTCGGGCTGGTCGTCGGCATCTCGTTTCTCATTCTCGGCATCGTTGGTTACAAGGGCATTACGAGCGCGCCGCCTATTCCGCGCCAGGTCGTCACGACCGAGGGGCGGGTCCTGTTCGAAGAGGCCACGATTAGCGACGGCCAGAACGTCTGGCAGTCGATCGGCGGGCAGGAGATCGGCTCGATCTTCGGCCACGGCGCCTACGTCGCGCCCGACTGGACGGCCGACTACCTGCATCGCGAAGTCACGTTCCTCCTGGCCGCGCAGGGCTTTGAGACCGCCGGCGCCGATGGCCAGGCCGTGTTGAAGGCGCGGCTGCAGTCGGACATGCGGCGCAACACCTGGAACGCGGATACGGGAGTGCTGACGGTCTCGCCGGACCGCGCCCGCGCGTTCGATGCACTGACGGCGTATTACTCGGGCGTGTTCCGCGACGGGCGGAAGGAGTACGCCATTCCCGCACGCAGTCTCGACGATCCCGCGAAGCTGCGGCAGATGACGGCCTTCTTCTTCTGGACGGCATGGGTGGCCACGACCGAGCGTCCGGGAACCAACGTCACCTACACGCAGAATTGGCCCGCCGAGGAACTGGTGGGCAACAAACCGACCTCCGCGGCCATCCTCTGGAGCGTCGCCAGCGTCATTCTGCTGCTGGCCGGCGTCGGCGCAATGGTCTGGTACTTCGGGGCGCGCAAAGCGGTCGAGCACGCGACGTTTCCCGAGACCGATCCGCTGCTGCGCTGGACGGCCACGCCGTCCCAGCGGGCCACGATGAAGTACTTCCTCGTCGTGGCCGCGTTGTTCCTGGTGCAGATCGCGGCCGGTGCCATCACCGCTCATTACGGCGTGGAGGGCGACGGCCTGTTCGGCTTTCCGCTCGACCGCTATCTGCCGTACTCGATCGTCCGCACCTGGCATCTGCAGATCGGGATCTTCTGGATCGCCACGGCCTGGCTGGCCACCGGCTTGTACATCGCGCCGGCCATCGGGGGAAGCGAGCCGAAAGGCCAGCGCCTCGGCGTGAACGTTCTGTTCGGCGCGCTGATCCTCGTCGTCGGTGGCTCGCTCACCGGCGAATGGCTGGGCATCAAGCAGAAGCTCGGCGCCTTGTGGTTCTGGTTCGGTGCGCAGGGCTACGAGTACGTCGACCTCGGCCGGTTCTGGCAGATCCTCCTCTTCGGCGGTCTGGTCTTCTGGCTCGTGCTGATGACGCGCGCGATCTGGCCGGCCCTGCGTCAGCGGACCGCCGACCGGTCGCTGCTCACGCTGTTCCTGACGTCGTCCATCGCCATCCCGCTCTTCTACTCGGCCGGCCTGATGTACGGCCAGCGCTCTCACATCGTCACCGCCGAGTACTGGCGCTGGTGGGTCGTCCATCTCTGGGTGGAAGGGTTCTTCGAGGTGTTCGCCACCGCGGTCATCGCCTTCCTCTTCACGCGCCTCGGCGTGCTGACCATGCGCACGGCCACGAACGCCACGCTCTTCTCGACGATCATCTTCCTCGGCGGCGGGATCGTGGGCACGTTCCACCATCTCTACTTCACCGGCATGCCGAACTCCGTCCTGGCCCTCGGCGCGGTCTTCAGCGCGCTGGAGATCGTCCCGCTCTGCCTGGTCGGCTTCGAAGCGTGGGACCACATCCGCCTGGCCCGCGGCACCGGCGCCGCGCCATGGCTGACCACGTACAAATGGCCGATCTACTTCTTCGTGGCCGTGGCCTTCTGGAACCTCGTCGGCGCCGGCCTCTTCGGGTTCCTCATCAACCCGCCCATCGCTCTCTATTACATGCAGGGCATGAACCTCACGCCCGTGCACGGACACACGGCGCTGTTCGGCGTCTACGGCATGCTGGCCATCGGCCTCATGCTCTTCGCGCTCCGGGCCGTGAAACCGGGAATGGTCTGGAAGGACCGGCCGGTCAAGTTCGCCTTCTGGACCATCAACATCGGCCTGACCTTGATGTCGGTGGTGAGCATGCTCCCGATCGGCATCGCCCAGACCGTGGCCGCCATCGACCACGGCGTCTGGTACGCCCGCTCCGCCGAGTTCCTGCAGACGCCCTGGATCCAGAACATCCGCTGGACGCGCGTGATCGGCGACTCCCTGTTCACCATGGGCGCCGTCGCTCTGGCCTGGTTCGTCTTCGGAATCTTCACCGGCCGCTCCTTCGACCGCGGGGTGAAGGTCGAGGACGCGGCGGCGGTCAAGGGAGGGACGGTTCGCCTCGCCCCGGCCAACAAGGCCGTTTACTGATCGCGATCCCCGAGGAGAGTGTGCTGCGCGTGCGGACCATGCGCGCGGACCACCGAATACACACGTACGGATCACGGGTGCACCCGTGCGGATCGCCGGTCCGCATGCGCGGATCACGAGTCCACACACGCGGATCGCCGGGTGCACACGTGCGGATCGCCGGTCCACACGCGCGGATCGGGAATCCGCACACGCGGATTGCCGGTCCACATGCGCGGATCGAGCATCCGCAGGCGCGGATCGCGGTGTACACATGCGGATCGCCGGTCCGCACGCGCGATTCGGCTAGCCCTCATCCGCGAAGGTCACGTGAGAGGCCGGAAGCCACTTACTGCTCCGCGCTTCGCAGCGCGGCCGGGTCGGGAATCAGGAAGCCGTCTTTCTCCGTGAGAACGATGGCTTCCTTCTGCCAGCGGCTCATGAGGCGGATGGCCGTCTCCAGCGTCGTTCCGATCAAATCGGCGATCTCCTGACGGGAAAGCGCGATGGGGATTTTCAGGCCCTCCGACGTTTGGAGGCCGACGCGGTCGGCGAGCGTGAGGAACAATCGGGCGGCGCGGTACTCGGCCGAGCCGGTGAGATCGGCCATGCGCTTGTTGACCATCATCAGGCGGTACGTCAGCCCGGCCAGGAGGCGGCGCATCATCTCCGGCCGCGACTCGAGCAGCGTGAAGAACTCGCGCTCGGGGATGGAGAGGATGCCGGACGGTTCCAGCGTGATGGCGCTGGCGGGGAAGGGGCGGCGCTCGAAGACCGCCACCGCGCCGACCGGCTCGCCGGGGCCGAGGATCTCCAGGATGAGGTCGCGGGTGCCGGCGGCCTTCACGATCTTCACGCGGCCGATGTGCACGAAGTGGATGCGGTCGGCGGGCTCACCTTCGCGAAAGATGGTGTCGCCCTTGTCGTAGCCGCGCATGCGGCAGAGGGGAGCGAGCGCTTCGCGGTCGTCCGGCCGCAAGGCGGCCAGGAGGGGGATGGCGTCGAACGGGATGGGCGCTTCAATCGGCATCACCCGCCATTGTGGCACTCGTATGACGGAAGTCATGGTGGTGCCGGAGCCGGGCCTCTACATTCGCTTCAGAAAGGAGGAGCCGTGACCATCGACATCGCCCTGCCGTCCCGCTCCGTCGCGCTGCGCCCGCTGGCGCTGCCGGCGGAGCACGGCGGCTGGGGCTTTCTGGCCGAGCCGATTCTGCTCGGTCTTCTCATCGCTCCGTCGTGGAGCGGTGCGCTCGTTGCGGCGTCCGCGGTGTTCGGCTTTCTGGCCCGTCATCCGCTGAAGCTGGCGTTCCAGGATGCCGTTCGGGGCAGACGTTATCCGCGGACCTTCTGGTGCCGCGCACTCGCCGCGTCGTATCTGATCGCCGCACTGCTCTCGCTCTCAGGTGCTGTTGTCCAGAGCGGCGCAGGCATGCTCGTTCCGTTCGCTCTGGCGACGCCGTTCGCCGTGCTCCAGGCGTGGCGCGATGCGAAAAATCACGGACGCGAGCTGCTCGCCGAGGCCTCGTACGCCAGGCCGCTCGCCGCGGCAGCGATGGCCGTGCTGTCGATCCGCGCGGCGTGGGGCCTGACGCATGAAGCGCCGCGTGCAAAGGTCATCGGCTGGCGCGAGATTGCCTTTGGCTTGATGACGGTGGGGCTCTCGGCGATGGTGTATCAGTGATCGATCACCGGCGCAGCCAGCTGGATACGGGGCTGGGCGAATCTGCTTATCGGGCTTAAAGACCGCGATCGTTCGCGCGCAATCTAAAGCACGATATCTGCGTGAAGCTTCAGCTCCGGGCGAACACCGTGGTTGCCCAGGGTATCGAGATATACGCGGAGTCCTTCGCGCCGGGCGAATCGCATCGCTGGAACGAGATCCGAATCGCCTGTGACGAGAACGATAGTGCTGACCAGCTGCTTCAACGCGAGTGATGCGATGTCGAGACCGATGCGCATGTCGACGCCCTTCTGCTGAATCCTGGGGACGACATCCGTAGGATCGATCTGCGTTTTCGCGCCGTTCACTAACTGCTTCACGGCGCGCTCCGTGAGTTGCCATCCTTGATGAACCAGCGTGCCTCGCCGAACCGCCATGTCCGGCTGGTTCTCGAGGCGGTCGATCAGCTGCGTGTTCTGTCGGAACGCAGGCGTGGAGCCGAAGTCTGTGGACGACTTGTCCAAAGGATGTGTCGTCGTCCCTGTCAAGGGTTCGGCCGTGTGATAGAAGACCCGGTAGAGCTGGAGCGGTGCGAGCTCGGGCGTTGATTTGATCCGGGCGACCTCAGCCATTACCTGGCCGAAATCCGGGAAGTGCTTGTGCCGTTTTCCGAGCGTCTTCTTGACGTACTCACCGTCGAGGAGGATGGCGTACCGGTCGGTAAGGGCCATGTAACTCCAACAAAATAAGGCCCCAACACCACGTGAGGCCGAAGCCTGCTTGGATAGTGGACGTGGCGAAGGGGCCGCGTTTTTTATGTTGGCGGTGAGTCTGCCGCCGCAGCTACGAAAATGTCAATACGCGTGCCAGAATTCCGAAAGGGCGGAACCGCGACGTCAGCCGCTACGCTGCCTGAAGCCGCGGTCAACGATGGTGCCAGTGCTCGTGTCACAAGACGCAGCGACTATCGCTGTCGGCCGTGTCAGGCGACGATCGCGGCGGCCCGGTCCAGGGCCATGTCCAGCGTCTTGGCCAGATGTTCGCGCCCGCCGAATGCCTCCAGCTTTCCTGCGCGCACGATGGCGCGCAGCGGCTGGGTGGCGATCTCGGTCAGGAGCAGCGTCGTTCCCTGGGCGTGGCACTTCTTGGCCATCTGCTCGAGTGCGTGAAGGCCGGTGGCGTCGATGGCCGGGACGTTCCGCATGCGCAGGATGAGGACTTTCGGAGGCTTGGCGATCTCCGACATCACGTCCCTGAGCTTGTCGGCGGCGCCGAAGAAGAACGGTCCGTTGACTTCGAAGACTTCGACTCCCGGAGGGATCTCGCGTCCGCCGAGCATGCGTTTGCGCTTGCGGACCTGCGTGATCTCGTCCGGATCGTCCTTCTCCGGATCGCTGGTGCTCAGGCCTTCGATGTGGGTGAAATCGGCCATCCGTTTCATGAAGAGCAGCGAGGCCACGACGATCCCGACCTGGACGGCCACGGTCAGATCGACGAAGACGGTGAGGGCGAAGGTGATCAGGAGCACCGCCACGTCGCTTTTCGGCGCGCGCAGCAGGCCGGCGAACGATTGCCACTCGCTCATGTGATACGCCACCACGACCAGGATCGCGGCCAGGGCGCAGAGGGGGATCATGGCCGCCCATTTGCCCAGCGCGAGCAGGATGATCAGGAGCGTGAGGGCGTGCACCATCCCGGCCAGCGGCGTGCGGCCTCCGGCGCGGACGTTCGTGGCGGTGCGCGCGATGGCTCCCGTGGCGGGGATGCCGCCGAAGAGGGGCGAGGCCAGATTCGCCACACCCTGCGCGACCAGCTCCATGTTCGACTTGTGCCGCGTTCCGATCATGCCGTCCGCCACCACGGCGGAGAGCAACGACTCGATGGCCGCGAGAAGGGCGATGGTGAGCGCGGGCGAGACGAATTCGCGCATGTGGGTCCAGGGGATGTCCGGCCAGTGGGGACGGGGGACCGACGAGGGGACGCCTCCGAATCGCGACCCGATCGTCTCGACCGGAAGATCGAGGAGCTGCACCACCAGCGTGGCCAGGATCATCGCCGCGAACGGCGCCGGAATCTGCCGCGAGATCTTCGGCCAGACGAAGAGCACCACCAGCGTTCCCACGGCCACGGCCGTCGTCGTCAGATCGATCGTCGCCAGCTTCCCGGCGTAGGCGATCCACTTCTCCATAAATTCGGCTGGGACGGCGCCCATCTTCAGGCCGAGCAAGTCCTTGAGCTGCGAGGAGAAGATGATCACGGCGATGCCGGACGTGAAGCCGGTGATGACGGGGTAGGGGATGTACTTGATCAGCGCTCCCATGCGCGCCAGTCCGAGGACGATCAGGATCGCCCCGGCCATCGCCGTACAGACCACCAGTCCCTCGTACCCGAACTGCTGCACGATCCCGTAGACGATGACCACGAATGCGCCGGTCGGCCCGCCGATCTGCACGCGGCTGCCGCCCAGCGCCGAGATCAGGAACCCGGCCACGATGGCCGTGTAGAGACCGCGCTCCGGCGGCACGCCGGAGGCGATGGCAAACGCCAGCGCCAGCGGCAGCGCGACGATCCCCACCACCACGCCGGCGATGACGTCGCGCATCAACGCGTCGCGCGTGTATCCCTCACGCAAACAGACGATGGACTTCGGAACGAACAAGACAGACTCAGCGTGGAAGCCTACTCCAACACGCTGCGCGGCGTCACGGTTGACACCTTAGCTGGCCACGCGCTGGAGGGCGATCCTGAGATCGTCGACCTTGTCCTGGACCTGGTCCGTGATGTCCGCGACCTTGCGCTGCATCCTCCTGCCGGGCATCGGCGCGATCATCAGGGCCACGCCGGCACCGACGGTGAACCCGACCAGGAACGACGAGACGTATTTCGAGAACTTCATTGGGTTTCTCCTTCGCCGCGAACGTAACGCTGCGCATCGGCCGAAACTCGTGCGCGGCATCACCGATCGCAGTGAGCCGCGCACAGGTGGGCGCTAGGAGGTCTTCTTCACCGCGCAGCTCTTGTCCTTGCAGCAGGTGGAGCCGGCGCAGGCCGAGCCGTCGGCGTGCTTCATCGCGCACGTATGCGTACCCTCGGCGTTTGTGGTGCAGCAGTTCGCGTCGTTGCAGCAGGCTTTCTCGGCCTTGCAGCAGTCCGCGTCCGCGTTTTTGCAGCAATCCGCCTTTTCCTTGCAGCAGCTCTTCTCCGCCTTGACGCACGAATGTGCCGGTTCGTCCGCCAGCAGCGGAACGGGCGCGGTTGCGAATGCGATGAAACTGATGAGGATGACGATCGAAAGATGACGCATGACTTCCTCCGTGAAGTCGATCTCGTGGTGGACGAGTCGGGCATGGGCGGAAGATCAGATCCGCAATTGAATCGTGGCCAGAGGTGCGAAGAGTCCGGATCTCGCGGTCTTGGCCACGAAAGCCCTGGAGGGCGCTGCTCCGCTGAAAGCCTCGGGGCAGAGCATCGCGGTGAGGCTCAACACCGGCAGCCTGTGCCTGACCTGAGCCACAGCGATGAGGGGGATGGTCGCCGAGACCGAAGCGCAGCGTCCCTTGCAGCACCCGTGTTGCTGTGCAGCGATGGGCGCGGACGAGCAGCAGATCGACAACGACAGCACCGCCAGCACCACTACAGCCCCGGTCGCGGTCAGTCGGATCCACCTCCGGCTCTTCACGACGACAACGTAGGTTGGAGGGTGGGTCTGGGTGTGTGATGGGTGGTACGTAGGGAGGTGATGGAGCTTCAGGCGGTTGGACGCAGGCCCATCCACTTTCGCGCCAATAACCGCACAATCCCGCCGATCCGAAAGTTCCGCAGGAATGTCGAAGGTGCGAAGAGCTCGGCTTTGTCGTTGACGGTGCCCTCGGAGGCGTCCCGGATCTCGCGCGAGAGTGTGGCGTCGACGGGGCTTTGGGTGAGCCGGGCGCGAATCGCACGTGCGCGGGTGAGCCGCTTCCGTACGCCTGCGGCGGTTTTGGCGTCGATGCGGCCGTGGCGAAACTTCAGCTCGTTGAGCCGTTCGGCGGCGTCGTAGGTGGCGTCGACGATCTGGGCCCGGGTCATCCATTGCGTCTCGTAGTTGAGGATCGATTCCCAGTCGTTCTGCTCGAGGAGCGCTCGGTGCTCGGCGAGTGTGTGCGCGAACAGGCGGTAGCCGCGCGCTTCGGCGTGCTCGAAGCCGCTGCTGCCGGGGTCGAGGAAGGGTCCCATCGGGGTGATGAAGGCGGAGAGGCGCCTGTCAAAACGAATGAAGAGGTGCTCGATGGCGTCGACCATTTCCATGATGTTGGCGTGTGTCTGCCCGGGCAGGCCGATCATGAAGAAGAGGTCGAGCGCTTCGCAGCGCGAACGGAGGATGCGGTCGATTGCTTCTTCCATGCGTGCGTTGGTGAAGCGGGCCTTGCCGAGGTGCGCACGGATGGACTCGTCGTGGCTTTCGGGGGAGAGCTCCGCGCCCCAGCGGCCGGCGGATGCGTCGATGGCCTCGATCAGCGCCGCATCGGGCGGGTCAAAGAACTCGAAGACGATGCGATTCGAGACACGATTGCGCGCCAGTGCGGCGAGCACGTCCCGGGCGTACGTGTCGCCTCCGTCGCGCAGGTCGCCGACGAAGAAGATCGGCGCGCGGGTGATTCCGGCGAGTTGCCGCACCTGTCCGGCGATGGCCTCGGGGCTGCGGATGAGGGGGAAGCAACCGGGCATGAACCGGCGGAATGCCGGCCGCGATGCGCCGCAGGTGACGCAGCCCCGCGCGCATCCTTTGACCGTGAACACGGCGGTGATCGGATGGCGCCACCAGGAGTGAAACGGCACGTTGGTCCAGAAGTCGAGACCGCGAACGACAGACGCGACCATCATGCCGAGGTCCAGGCTGCAGTCATCGAGCGACGTTGCCGGCGGAGCGTCGGGGTTTACGTGAGTCCCCGTGGAGTCCTTCCAGGTGAGACCCGGCACCGTATCGAAGCGGCGCGCTCCTTCGAGCTCACGCACCAGCGCGAGCAGCGATGGCTCCGTCACGGCGCCGCGCAGGACGAAGTCGACCGCGGGATCCTCGATGAGCTCGCGATGAAAGTACGTCGCGGAGATGCCGCCGAAGACGATCGGGATCTCGGGATGGATGCGCTCGAGCAGCGCCGCCAGCGCGGGGCCTCCGTGTGCGTGGGGAAGCCAGTGCAGGTCGATGCCGAAGAGCTTCGGGCGCAGCCGCCGGAGGAACCGCTCGGGGTCGAACCGGCGGCTGCGCATCATGAGGAGGGCCAGGTTGACGATGCGCACGCGGTAGCCGTGCCGCCGCAGATACGCCGCCAGCGTCAGAAATCCGACCGGGTACATCTCGAAGACCGGAGACGACGGGATGACGTCGCTGACCGGTCCGTAGAAGATGTCCCGCTCCCGAAAGTCGAAGACGCTCGGCGGGTGAATCAGGACGACGTCCGGCTGCCGCATGCGAGCACCGTTGCATCAGAACGTCACGCGGTAGCTGATCTTGGCGGTCCGTCCCGGCTCCGGCCGGAAGAACGTGGCGTTGGAGAACTCGGCGTACAGCTCGTCCGTCAGGTTCTCGATCCACACCGTGACCTCGTTGGCGAAGCCTCCGTATTCGAACAGCCGCGCCCCCGCGCCGATGCCGTGCACGGTGAAGGAGGGCAGCGTGCGTCCGACCGGCGGCACGGGTGCGTTCGGCTCCAGGTTCGCGTCCACTTTGCCGTTGCGGCGGAGGTGGTACTCGGCCCAGAAGCGTTCGCTTGTCGGTTCGTAGCGCGCATACAGGTACGCTTTGTTCGAATAGCTGTCGCCCGTGGGCGGATTGGCCGCGTCGATGCGCACACCGTCGATCCAGGTGTAGTTGCCGCCGAGGACCAGGCCGCGGCTCGTGCGCCAGCCCAGCGCGAGCTCCAGACCGTCATAACGCAGCCGGGCCGTGTTGCGCTGCTGCACGACGAACTGGGCGTGACTGGCTGTAATGGCCGCGCGCGTGTCGGGATCGAGCTGCGCGATCTCTTCCGGAGAGAGATAGGCCTGGATGATTCCGCCGTGGATGTTGTTGCGGAAGGCCACCGCTTCCATGAAGGCATTGGCGCGTGAGTACTTGATGCCGAGGTCGAAGTTGTCGCTGGTCTCGGACGCCAGCGCCATGTTCAGGAGCTGATATCCGGAGCCCTCGGGGGTCGCTCCGTTGAAGAGCCGCTCGATGATGTTCGGAGCGCGGAAGCCGCGTCCCCACGACGCCAGGAGGTTGATCGACGGATTGAGCTGGTACTTCGCGGACAGGGCGCCGACGAATGTGCGATCGGAGAATCCGAGATTCTCGACATTCCAGTTCGGCGTCTCTTCGGCGACCGTCTCGACGCTGTTGAAGCGCACGCCGGAGGTGATGCTCAGCTTGCGGCCGATCGAGATCTCGTCCTGCGCGAACAGGCCGTAGGTCGTATTGGTGGCGTTGGGCGCATTGGCGACGGCGTCCGTGGTGACGGTGACGCGATTTCCATGCGGAGTGCGGATGGTGGTGGTGGTGGTGGAGAAATCGGTATTGAAGCTGTCGTCGCGAGCGGCTTCCAGGCCGTACGTGACGATGTGCCTGCCGTTGCCGAAGACCTTGACGGCATCAGCGCGGAAGCCGAACGTGTCCAGATCGCTGTAGTTCAGCGTGCTGGCTCCGACGCTGGAGTGCGGAAAGCCGGGCGCCACCGGGCCGATGTCGATGTCGATGTCGTTGGCCAGCTCACGGGCGTTGCTCTGGTAGTAGAGCTGCACGTTCGTGGAATCGGCCCAGAGGCGCTGGATCGCGCCGTTGTACGAGAGCGTGGCGCGATCGAAGGCCTGCGACGGATAGAGGATGCGTACCTTCGCTTCTTCGGTGGCGCCGTACTGTTCGGCGGGCAGGTAGCCGAAGCCGGCTTCTTCCGCGCGGTAGCGGTTCAGACGCAACCGCAGCGTGTGAGCCGCCGAGGGGGTGTAGGTGACCGTGCCCCAGGCATTGGAGTCCGTGATGCCGGTATCGAGCACGCGGGCACTCTCGCCGAGGTCGATGTCGCCGAAACGGCCGGCGGGAACGCTGTAGTTCTCGGATTGGCGGCGCGTGCCGCCGAGCTGGAACGCAAAGAGACCGAGTTTCGCTTCGATTCCGGCGCTCACATTGGAGAGATCTCCGGCCGACGAGCGGCGTCCTTCGATATAGCCGGCGATGCTGGAGTTGCTCCGGAATCGCGGTTCGCTGCTGACGGCGTTCATCACGCCGCCGATGGCGTCACTGCCATAGAGCACGGAGGCCGGTCCGCGGACGACTTCGATCGAGGCCACGTTGTGCAGATCGACCAGGCCGCCGATCTCGCCGAAGTCGGTCTGGCGCCGCGGATTGTTGAGGCGCAGTCCGTCCTCGAGGAAGAGGACGCGCAAACCGCGCTGGCCGCGGATCACGGGACGGATCTGATTGGGGCCGACGCCGTTGACGTCGACACCGGGCTGTTCGCGCAGGAGATCGGCCGGGTTCTCGGCGATCTTCTGTTCGATTTTTTCTTCGCGCATGACGGTGACGGGCGTGGCGATGTCGAAGACGTTCCGCTCGGAGCCGGTGGCGGTGACGGTCGTTTCGGCGAAGAACGACGCCATGGCCTGTTCTTCGACGACTTTCACTTCCTCTTCAGCGGCCGCCGGCTGCTGGGCGAAGACGAGGGATGGAGAGAGCAGGATGGTGATCAAGACCAGAATTGCTGCTGAGCGCATGAGACTTCACTCCTATCGTGCGCCGCGATTCGCGGCTGGGCTTCGGAGCGTGGAGCTACCGCGCGGGAGGCGCACGGCTGGGGAGCGAGGCCGTGAGGAGGGTGTTGGGAAGGGCGAAGCTTCCCTGGTCGACGAGCGATGCGCTTCCGGACGGGCGCGCCGAGGTGAGCGCGGCCACCAGCAGGATCAGCGGAGCGATGGCAAAGACGGCCTCGGTGAGAACGTTGATGTCCACACCCGACGGCGCGAATGCGTGCAGTAGAACGATGACGGTCCAGAAGACGAGCCAGGACCGCCGCGACACGCGGAGGTGTAGGAGAACCAGCCCGGCAACCGCCGCGATCGCGGCTGCGCACCACCGCGCCAACACCTCAGGCTCGGTGATCGAGAGATCCTCGATCCGCTGCCACAGGACTCCGGCATGCAGCGCCGCGATGACCACCGCGGCGATCCGGAGCAGGAGGGAACGGATGCGCCAACGCATGCTGGGAAGGTAACGGCGCGGCCTCTTTTTCGCGGGACGCCCGCTCACCCCACCCTGTGACAGCCATCACGGGAGCATGACGTAACGCTCGTCACATTGCCCTATGACTCCTGTCATACGAAGAAACGGGCCCGGCGCCTAATTTGGATCGCGGCGGGCTTCGAGGTCCGCACATCAACGAGGAGGTGGAGCTTGGAACTGATTGCACCGAAACTGATCCTGGTCCCAACGGACTTCAGTGCTCCCTCAGCACAGGCATTGCGCTACGGTGCGGCACTCGCCGAACGCTTCTCGGCCCACCTCCTCGTGATTTACGCCGATCCATTCCCCGTGCCGGTCGACTTGACCATCAGCGCCGCGGGCGTATTCGACGTGTCGCGCGAGGAGCTCGTGGACGTGGCCAAGGAGGAGTTGCAGTCCTTCGCCGAAGCCAACATCCCCCGGACCGTGCCGTACGACCTGCGGGTGCTGATCGGAACGCCGATCGACGCCATCGTCACGCAGGCCACGGAAACCGGAGCCGGTCTGATCGTCATGGGGACGCACGGCCGCACGGGACTGCGGCGGCTGCTCGTCGGGTCGGTGAGCGAGGCGGTGATGCGCCTGGCACCCGTACCGGTGATCGTCGTGCACGAGTCGTGGAAAGAACCGGCGAATCCGCACTGGATCGTCGGCTGCGTGACGCTGGTGCGGGAATGCCGTGCCGCGCTGCGCTACGCCACGACTCTCGCGGACCGTGCCTCAAGATTCGTCCTGTTCGGGGCCGCCGCGGCCGCCGGCAGACCGTTCACGATGGACGACCTGAACCTGCTGGAGGTCTGCACGCCCGACGAGCTCGTCGGCCGCACGTCCTTCAAGGGCATCCACTCGCTGGGACCGGAGGACGTCGTGGCCGCCGCGCAAGCCGAGCACGCCGACCTGGTCGTACTGGGTGTGGCCGGCGATCGCAGCTTTGCCGATGCGCTCCGCGGCACGACCGCCGAGCGCGTCGTCCGGCAGAGTGCCTGTCCCGTGCTGACGGTCAACCGTTTCGCGGCGGCACGTGCGATGGGAGAGATCCATGAACACGAGCCTGCCCTCTCCGCATGAGCCGATGCCGATGCCTGGAAGCGTCGATCTTTCCGCGTTGCAGCGCCGTCTCAGGAACGCGCTGCGCTGGCATCCGGGCATCGACGCGGCGCGCGTGGCCATCTCTGTCGATGGCGCCGGCCGCGTCACGCTCGAGGGGAGTGTGCCGACCTACGCCGACAAGTGTTCCCTCGAAGAGGTGGTCAGGGGCGTTTCCGGCGTGGCCGGTGTCCGCAATCGTCTGGAAGTGCGATTGACCATCGCCGACTACCGCACCGATGCCGCGCTCGAGCGCATCCTCGCCGACCTGTTCGAGTTCCTCTCCCGGATGCCTCCCGAGCGTCCGCATGCCACGGTCGCCAACGGCTGGGTCACCATCGACGGAACCGTGCTGCGTCCCGATCAGAAACAGCTCATCGAAAAAGCCGTCCGCGAGATCGCCGGCGTGAAGGGGATCACGAACCGGCTGGTGGTCGAGCGGGCGGGGCGGCAGGTGCGGGCGACGAAGTGATTTTGGCGCGACTGGGCTTGCGTAAACCAGTCCCCTCTCCCCGCAACGGCGGGGAGAGGGCTAGGGTGAGGGGCGGCTCTCGCGAGACGCCCCGCTACTTCTTCAACGTCCGGATGAACCCCACCAGTGCGTCGATCTCCGCCGGGGTGAGCTTGCCCTTGTAGGCCGGCATCTTGCCCTTGCCGTCGGCGATCCACTTCACGAGCTCTGCGTCGGTCTGCTTCTGCACCTCCGCCGACCGCAGATCGCGCAGTTTCAGGTTCTTGCCCATGGGCGTCTGGCCTGCGCCGTCGGGGCCGTGGCACATGGCGCATTTGGATTTGTAGATTGCGGCTCCGTCAGGGCCTCCGCCTGCCATGGCCGCGGGAGCGGCGATCAGAATCCCGAGTGCTGCGACTGCGATCAGTTTCTTCATGCAATTCTCCTTATTTCGCAAACGCGCGCATGTGCGCGACGAGCGCTTTGATCTCTTCATCGGTGAGCTTGTCTTTGTAGCCCGGCATTTTCCCTTTGCCTACGGCCGTCCAGTCGTAGAGCTGCTTGTCGGTCTGCTTCTGCACGTCCGGCGAGCCGAGGTCGCGCAGTCCCATTTTCTTGCCCATGGGCGTCTGGCCCTTGCCATCGGCGCCGTGGCAGGTCGCGCATTTCGACTTGTAGACCGCGGCGCCGTCGGCGGCGAATGCCACCGGCGCCAGCGCCATGACGAGAATCAACAATCCTGATGTGAGTTTCATGAGGGCCTTCCTTTCTACATTCCGCCGCCGGTGTGGCAGTCGGAGCAATTGACGGCGCGCAGGTCGCCGAGATCGATGGGATGCTCGAACGCCGCCGTCGCGCCGCCTTCCGTGAGAACTGTGTGGCAGAGAGTGCAGTCCTTGCTGATGCGTTTTCCTTCCCGGCTGACGTGCTGGTCGTCGTGGCAGCGGAAGCAGCCCATGGTGCGCATGTGGCCGACGTTGTCGGCGTGGGTGCGCCAGTCGACGTTCATCTCCGGGAATCGGGTGGTCTTGAAGATCTGCTGCAGCTCCGCGGCCGCGCCGGCGATCTGTTTGCGTTTCGCGGCGTAGACCGCGGCGTGGTTGTCCTTGTAGAAGGTTTCCAGATCGGCGCGGATCGCGCCCACGGCCTCGCCCGTCGATTTGTAGTCCTTGGCCAGGACGGTCACTCCCTGTTGTTTGATGAACGGGAGGGTGCGGTCGATGCGTCCTGCGCGCAGGGCCTTGTCGACGGAAAGGTCGGGCGACCGGTAGATGTGCGTCGGGCGATTGTGGCAGTCGACGCAGTCCATCGTTCGTTTCGACGCCGCCGCGATCTGCGCCTCCGTGAGCTTCGAGTCCTCGGCGCGATATTCGGTCACCTTGCCGGTCTTCCGATTCCGGACGCGCACCCAGGGGATGGTCTGGCGCTGCTTGTCCGCGGCGACGTAGGTCACCTCGTTCTCGATGTTCATGTGGAAGTGAATGCCGGCGGTCTGGCCGGACTCCGGGGTTCCGCCTCCGGTCTTGATCAGCAGGCGCACTTCCTTCGGCGTGTTCGTCTCGTCGTACGCGTAATGGTCGAAGATCTTCAATTGCGCGCCGAAGAATTTCTCCGGCCAGTGGCACTGCTCGCACGTTTGCTGCGCCGGGCGGAGGTTTTCGACCGGCGAGGGGATCGGCTTCGGATATTTCTTGGCGATCACCGAGTACACCTGATAGGCGCCGGAGAGTTTCGACTTCACGAACCATCCCGCGCCCGGACCGACGTGGCAGCCGGCGCAACCGACGCGCGCGTGCGGCGATTGCTGATAGGCGGTGTATTCGGGATGCATGACCGAATGGCACATCGTTCCGCAGAACGCATCCGACTCGGTGTAGTGATAGACCTGATAGCTGCCGACCACCGACATGGTCACGAAGAGGATCAGCCCCAGCGCCGTCCAGATGAGGATGAGACGGGTGCGCCGTTCATTGAGATCGACGCGCGGATATTCGGGCACCTCGCCGGGTGCGGTGCGGCGCCGGCGCCGCCGTTCGCGCCACATCCCGAACAGGAACACGGCCAGGCCGAAGATGAAGATCGCCGGCGCCACGATCCACGTCAGGATCCCCAGATAGGGGTTGGAGTTCGCCCGGGTCGTGTCGAGGTAGATGAGAAAGGCCAGGTTGGCCAGGCCGAGCGCGGCGACGCCCACGCCGATCTCACTGAGCAGATTTCTCGAGAGGGATGGGGGCCGTTCCGGCGAGCTCATTCTTGTTCCTTTGCCTCAACTTCGGTCGTTTGGACCGTTTCTTCAAGCTTGACCGCGGGATGTTCGTGGCGGAACTGCTCCTCCGGCATCCTGCCGTCGAGCCACGTCCAGTTCATCGGATAGACGTCGGGGTCGAAGATGACGTGATAGATGTGCCAGACGATGATGGCCAGCGTGGCCAGGATGGCTTCGTAGTAGTGAATGGTCGTGGCCACGTCGATCCACCAGCGTGGGATCAGGCGCGCCACGTCGACCGAATACCAGATCATCAGGCCGGTGATGGCCATGACGATCGTGCCCCACAGTCCGGCCCAGTACTCCGCTTTCTCCGCGTAGGTGAAGCGGCCGGAATTCGGTTTGCGGTTGCGCAGGACAGCCACCAGATCGCGCGCGTCGGAGAAGCGGAACCAGAAATCGCGCAGCCCCTGCCGTCCCTCGCGCGTCAGCGTCATGTAGCCGAGGTGATAGATGCCCAGGACGATCATGACCACCGCGGCGATGCGGTGAATCAGCCGGCGGATCTCCTCGGGACCACAGACGCGCGCCAGCAGCGAATTCGGCCAGGCCAGCGCAAAGCCGCTGATGACCAGGGCGATGAAGCTCGTCAGCAGGATGAAGTGCTGGATGCGCTGATTGAGATTCATGCGCACGACGGTGCGGCCGCGGGCGCGGCGCGCGGCGCGGGCCTTGCGCCACCAGACCAGCAGGTTGTGCAGGGCCATGAAGCCGATCGTGAGGAGGATCAGCACGATGTAGATGCGGCGGATCCAGGTGTTGATGAGCGAGCCGGTGTCGTCGGTCTCGCCGGCGCTGAGATGGACCTTGCCCTTTGCGAAGTTCGCCTGCGCGCCCTTGTGGCATTTGCCGCAGGTCTTGGCCAGATTCGCGGGGTGAATGGCCGAACGGGGATCGGACGACGGCCGGATGTCGTGGGAACCGTGGCAGCTGGCGCAGTCCGCGGCGGTGGTCGAGCCGAGCTGGCGCGCCAGGCCGTGATAGCTGGACTCGTAGGAGCTGACGCGCGTGGCGGCCACGCCGAGCTCCTGATTGAGGCGGACCCCTTCGTGACAGCGGACGCAGCTCGCACGCGGTCCGTGGGCCGGATCGCCGGCCGTGGAGATCGTGTGGATGCCGTGACAATCGGTGCATACGGGTGTCGAGCCGTTCCCGCGCGCCAGGGCCTGGCCGTGCACGCTGTCGTGATACTGGCCGGCGATGGCGGCATGACATTGGCCGCACGTACGCCCGACGTTGAATTTGAAGATTCCCGACAATGGGTCATTGGCGGGACGGACATTGTGGGAATCGTGGCAGTCCGTGCAGACCGCAGCGCGCGTAGAGCCCTTGGCCACGGCCTTGCCGTGCACGCTCTCCTGATACGAGATGGCCGGCTGGGCGCTCAGTCCCGCCTTCTGCATGACGAATTTCTGGCCGTGGCAGCTCGAGCAGATCTGCGGGATCTTCGCCCGCTGCATCGGCTGGATCTCATGCGCGGGGCCGTGGCAGTCCTGGCATTGCGGCCCCCTTCCCTTACCGGCCGCCGCCGCCTTGGCGTGCAGGCTGTGGTTCCACGCCTCGACCGCGTCGACGTGGCACGACGCACAATCGACCTTGGCCGGTGCCGGGTCGTGGGGAACGTCCTTGATGTCCGCATGGCAGCCGGTGCAATCGAGCGGAGCGTGTACGGATTGACCGAACTTCCCGGCGTGCACCGTGTCGTGGCACGCCAGGCATTCCTCGCGGGAAGGCTGTGCCGCTGCGGAAAGAGCGGCAAGGACGAGGGCGGCGATCATCAGCATCGTGCGCATGGCAGGACCTCGCAGCCACAGTAGGGTGATGGTGCACATCATACGAGGAGAACGGTCACCATTGCCCTGTGACACGCCTCACGGCTTCTCGTACTGTGCGAGTTTTTTCCCAATCTGATGCAACAGGAGGATGCGAGCCGCATAGCCGCCCAGGACCAGCGCGGAGACGATGTACGCGGCCCAGACGAAGGGCCAGCCACCATGCACGATTCCACTCATGACGTCACCTCTGACATCCGCTCTACAGGGACTCGGTCCCAGTCCAATCCGGGCGGCAGCTCTTCCTCGGCGCGCGTTGCCGCTACGCGCGTTCTGAGGATCAGCACGCCCACGATGAAGAGCATCAGCGCCGCGAAATTGAGCAGCAGCGGAATGCGGAACTCACGCGCGACTCCCGACACCGTGGACTGCTGCTGGTGCAGGGAGTTCCACCATTTGACCGAGTAATAGACGATCGGCACGTCGATGAAGCCGACCACGGTCGCCACGGCGGACCACGTCGCTCGTTTCACCGGATCCTCGACGAAGCGGCGTAATGCGGCGATGCCGAGGAATGCCATCAGCAGAATGGCCACCGTGGTCAGGCGCGGATCCCAATCCCACCACACCCCCCACGTCGGCTTCGCCCAGATCGCGCCCTGTACGGAGAGGAGGAAACAGAGCACCACGGACATCTCGATGGCCGCCTCGAGCCGGTGATCCCATGGCCACCGTTCCGAGATGAGCCAAGCCACGCTGCAGCAGAAAGCCCAGGTCAGGACGAGCATTGCGCCCCAGGCCGTGGGAACGTGAACGTACATGATCCGCTGCACTTCGCCCATGAATTGTTCCGGCGGAGCGACGGCCAGGCCGTAATACGACCCCGCGGCGAAGAACGCCACCGCGGCGGTGAGCAGGACGAGAGGGACCATCTTTTTGAATCGAGCGCGGGTTTCCATAATTCGGTCGTTTCCTTCCGATCCGAAGAGGACGATACTGAAGCCCGATCGGTTCCCAAGGCGACCTCTCTCACGCGTGTATGTGATGACTGTCACACGGCACTGGTGGCCATGCGCATGGTTGCGGTCGTCCCACTGGCCTTAGCGTGAGCTCCGACAGACAGGAGTCTCCACTTCGGGAGGACGAATATGAGAATTCACGGCCGCCTGCTCCGCACGCTTCTGGTGCTCGCCATGACGGGCGCACTCACAGTCTCGGCATCCACCTCAGGCCGGCGGCGCGCCGTTGGGCCACCCTCGGCGCCAGCAACGCCGATGTACCAATCCAATCAGGTCGAGGCCTATCTCACCGACGACGTGATCGCCTACATCCGTCCCGGTCTGAAGGTGAAAGTGAACTCGGTCACGATTCCAACGAATCGCAAGATGGTCGTGGACGTGAGCTTCACCGACGATTTCGATCAGCCGATCGACCGCCTCGGCAAGACCACGCCGGGCCCGATCTCGGCGAGCTTCATCATCGCCTGGTGGGATCCGGTGGCGCGTCACTACACCTCCTACATCACCCGTGCAGCAACTTCTCCGGCGACCAGCCCTACACCGGGTGTGAAGACGAACCAGGCGGCCGCCGACTCCAATGGCACCTGGACCGATCTCGAGACCGGTCACGCCAAATACACCTTCAATACGGCGCTGCCCGAGGGATTCGATCAGACGAAGACGCACACGCTCGGATTCCAGGCCTTCCGCGATCTGCGCAACATCCCCTCCGTCGGATTCGGGAAGATCTATTACGCGAACCTCGAGCACGACTTCCGTCCCGACGGCCAGCCGGTGACGACGACCTGGGCGAAGGTGAACGACCAGACCAGCTGCCTGGCCTGTCACGACAAGGCGGCCTTCGGATTCCACGGCACGAGCGCACGCCGCGACGTCAAGCTCTGCGTCCTCTGCCATCAGCCGCAGACCATCGACCCCGACACGAGCAACGTGCTGGACATGAAGGTGATGATCCACAAGATCCATGCGCCGGGCGAGCTGTCGAAGCCGTACATCATCTACGGCAATGCGCAGTCGGTGCATGACTACTCCGAGGTCACGTTCCCGCAGGATCTGCGCAACTGCGACAACTGTCATGAAGGGATCGATCCGTCGAAGAAGCCGGCCATGTCCGACGTCTGGTACACGAAGCCGAGCCGCGCCGCCTGCGGCGCCTGCCATGACGACGTGAACTGGGTCACGGGTGCGAATCACCCGGCCGGACCGCAGCTCGACGACAACGCCTGCGCTTCCTGCCACGTCCCGGAGACCGAAGCCGAGTTCGACGCTTCGATCAAGGGCGCGCACACGGTTCCGATCCGGTCGAAGCAGCTCAAGGGCATCAATGTCACCGTGACCAGCGTGACGAACCTCGCGCCGGGCAAGAAGCCGACCGCCGTCTTCTCCCTCAAGAACAACGACGGCACGGCCATCGACGGCACGAAGCTGGCGACGTTCTCACCGATCCTGGCCGGCCCGACCAGCAACTACTCCTGGTACCGGCGCGAGGATGCACGCTCCACCGGCGTGTTCGACGCCACCGCCGGCACGACCACCTACACGTTCACGAATGCCGTTCCCGCCGAGGCCAGCGGAACCTGGACCATCAGCGCCGACATCCGCCGCAACGTGTCGCTCAAGCGCGGCGACGGCAAGCCCGACATCGCCTATCAGGAGTCGACGATCAACCCGGTCAAGCACGTGGCCATCACCGGCGGGCTGGTTCCGCACCGCACCGTGGTCACGATCGCGCAGTGCAACCAGTGCCATGACGCGCTCTCCCTGCACGGCGGGCAGAGGAACAACATCAACGAGTGCGTGATCTGCCACAACCCGGTGGAAAGCGATACCGCGCGCCGTCCGGCCAACGCCGGCCCGCCGGAGTCGATCTCCATGCAGCGCATGATTCACCGCATCCACACCGGCCGCGAGCTGACCCAGGAATACACGGTCTTCGGTTTCGGCAACACGCCGATCCACTTCAACGAAGTCACGTATCCGGGCGATCGCAGGACCTGCGAGAAGTGCCACACCGCGAATTCGCACCTTCTGCCGCTGAAGCCCGGCATCGCTTCGGTGACCACGCTGCGGGACTTCTTCACCCCGCAGGGACCGGCCACCGCCGCCTGCCTCGGCTGCCACGACAGTCAGGACGCCGCGGCCCACGCGTTCCTCAACAGCGCCTTGTTCCCCGGCGCCAGCAATCCCGCCGAGGCCTGCGCAACGTGCCACGGCACCGGCAAGGACTGGGCGGTCGACAAGGTGCACGCCAAGTGACGCCGGCACGTGAGGGAGGCCGCCAGGCCTCCCTCATGGTCTTGACGCAAAACGCGGAAAGGATGGCTTGGCGATGAAACGGTACGCATACGGAGGCCTGATCCTCCTGCTGCTCCTTCTCGGCACTTCGACACGCTCCGTGGCGCAGGAAAGCACCCCTGCTTCGCCGCCGGCGCAAACGGCAACGGCTGAGGAAGCGACGACGACGCCTTCGTGCTCCGACTGCCACGACCAGGCGAAGTCGTTCCTCACCAATCCCCACGCCCGTGGCGCAGTGACGAACGGCGTCGTTTCGAACGATGCCTGCACCACGTGCCACGGCGACGGCACGGAACACATGGAATCGGGCGGCGACAAGACCAAGATCACCGTGCCGCGCGGCCGTACCGGCTCGGACGAGACGTGCATGCTCTGCCACGACACGGCCACCGATCGGATGTCGCGCCGCGGGATGCATGCGAACTCGGATCAGGTGAATTGCCTCACCTGCCACTCGGTCCATTCGTCCGATCCGCGCTCGCCGCATCTCGTCGCCAAGCCACAGCTGGCGCTGTGCGGGACCTGCCACACGCAGTCGGCGTCCATGCGCAACAAGCCGTATGCGCATCGCCTCGACCGCGGCGGCATGACCTGTTCGTCCTGCCATGAACCGCACGGCCGCCGGCCGGCCGCGGAACGCTCGCTGGCCCTCTCTGGTCACCTGCGCCGTACGCATGCCGGCGAAGCGCCGTGCCTCTCCTGCCACACGGAGAAGCGCGGACCGTTCGTCTTCTCGCACGGCGGAGCGGAGCTCGCCGAATGCACGACCTGTCATGAGACTCATGGCTCGTCGAATCCGAAACAACTCGTACGCGCCACCGTGCAGCAGGTGTGCATGGAATGCCATTCGCCCACCGCGACGGCCACGCTCGGATCGCAGCCGCCCTCGTTCCACAACCTCTCGCTGCCGCGCTACCGGAACTGCACGACCTGTCACACGGCCGTGCATGGCTCGAACCGCGATCCGCAGTTGCTGAAGTGATGCTGAAGTGACCATGGAGACCACCATGACGCGCAATCGATGGTTCCTGCTCGCACTCTGTCTCGCGGCGCTGAACCTGTCCGCGCAGACCATGCCGATCGACCTCGAGCTCGGTTACCGCTGGACCGATGTGAGCGGCAACGAAGCGATGTACCGCACGCAGATCAATGAAGACGAAGGCCTGCTGATCCGTGCGCTCACGCTCTCTTCACCCGACTTTCGCCTGGACATTTCCGATGCCGGCGTCGGTCCGGCCAGCGCTCTTCGCTTCGAGGCCCGCCGCGACGGTATGTACCGCCTGAATCTCCGCTACAGGAAAACCGATGCGTTCAGCGCGCTGCCGGCGTTCGCGCTCGGCCAGCACACGTTCGACCGCACGCGCGACATCGTCGACGCCGACCTGGAGATCCTCCGCTGGAGCGCGATCAAGCCGTTCGTCGGCTATACGTGGAACCGCTACGAAGGCCCGGGAACGACCACATGGCATGTCGGGCAGGACGAGTTCGTCCTGTCGCAGGATCTCAGCGATACCGACCGCGAAGTGCGCGTCGGTGCCGGCTTCGAATTCGGCGCGGTGCAGGGTCAGTTCACGCAGGGCTGGCGCCGCTTCCGCGGCCGCGAGTCGCTCACACTGGCCCCCGGAGCAAACAACGGGAACAACAGCAACCCCGTGCTCGGTCAGCCGATCAACGTCTCCGGGCTGACGCGTGAAGAACGCACCGACGTCGATACGCCGTTCACCACCTTCTCCATCATCGGCCAGGCCACGTCACGCCTCCGCCTCATCGGCAACTTCGCGCGCTTCGCCGCCGACAGCGATTCCACCGGCTCCGACGACGCCTCCGGCTCCCTGGCCTCGTTCGCCCTCGGGCGTTTCTTCACCGGGCTCACCGAACAGAGCTCGTCGCGCGCAAAGAACACCACCTGGCGCGGCGGCGCGCGCGCGGAGCTCGTCTTCAACGACCAGGTCGACCTCACGGCCGGCTACCGCCGCGAGCATCGTGAGCTCGACGGCAGTGCCCTCATCCGCACGCTCTACCTGCAGAGCATCACCTTCGGCGGCGCCGATCCACGCGACGTCGAAGTCATCCTGCGCGCCACGAACGCCCTCGAGCGGGAGGAAGACGTCATCGACGCAGCGGTCTCGGTTCGCCCGGTCGCGCCGATCGCGCTCCGGGCCGGAATCAGCCAGTCCAACATGGACGTCACCGTCGCTCCCGACCTTTCCGAGATCGTCGTGGCCGGAGGCCAGGGCGGAACGTTCGACCGCCGCGTCCGCACGTTCCATCTCGACGGCAGCTACACCGTGTCCGCCTTCTCCCTCGGCGCATCGATCCAGCGCGACAACGCCGACGACCCCATCCTGCGCACCGACTTCCTCGATCGCGACCGCTATCGCGTCCGCGGTACGTGGAAAGCTCCGCGCTTCGTCCGCCTCGGTGTCATGGCCGAGGAAACGCAGCAATCGAACGACCACCCGGACGTCGCCTACGATTCCACCCTCCGCCAATACACCGCCGACCTCGTCGTGACTCCCGTCGCACCCCTCTCCCTCCGCGCCTCGGCATCCCGCTTCCGTTCCGACAGCAACATCCTCATCCACCGCCCGGAGAACTTCGCCACCGAGGAATCGGTCCACCTCGAGCGCGGCAAATCCATCGAAGGCGGCCTGACCCTTTCCTGGTCCCGCCTGACCCTCGACGGCGACCTCACGCACTTCGAGAACGAAGGCTCGAACCCGTTCGAGCTCGACCGCTCCCACGCGCGAGTGACGGTCCAGCTCCGCGACTCGATCGGCATCGGCGCCGAATGGGCCAGGGACGAATACAGCGAAGCCGCATTCGCGGTGGCGGACTACGAGGCCAGCCGGTATGGGGTGTTTCTGAGGTTGCGGAGGTGAGTCGCTCCAGATATGAGATCCGTCATGTCCGTCGCGCGCGCAACGGGCTAGTCTCCTGGTGATGTTCGGCCGCGTCGGTAAGGAACGGATCGTCGGAGCAGCCTGGGGAGCGCTTTTCACCGCGATCCTGGCTGTGCTCATCGTCGTCGGGTCGCGCAACCTGCAGCACTTCGACGCGGCGCTGGTCGGCTATACCTTCGCCGTGCTCTTCGCCACGTTCGCGATCACATATCGGTATGCGATGTGGCTCCAGCGTCCGCCGACGAAGCGCTACTGGAACCGCGGCTGGCAGCTCTTCTTCAGCCGGAAGTATCTGGCGACGAACATCCGCCACTGGTTTGCGCGCGTGGCAGCCGACTTCGCGTTGAATCGCTTCATCTTCAAACGCGACCGTGCCCGCGGGCTGACGCACGCGCTGATCATGTGGGGCTGCATCCTCGCATTCGCGATCACCTTCCCGCTGGTGTTCGGCTGGATCCACTTCGAGACTGTCCCTGGCGATCTCGAGTCGTACCGCACGTTCGTCTTCGGCTTCGCCACGAGCTCGTTCAGGATCCACTCGCTCGTCGCGTTCCTGATCTTCCACGGTCTGGTGTGGTCCGCGTTCCTGGTCATCGCGGGCGTGATGCTGGCGATGCGGCGGCGCATGCGCGACCACGGCGCAGCCTCCGTCCAGCGGTTCGCGGAAGACTTCCTGCCGCTCATCCTCCTGTTCGCGATCAGCATCACCGGGTTGCTCCTCACCGCGAGCTACACCTGGATGCAGGGCTATGGGTACGACTTCCTCGCGCTTCTGCACGCCATCACGGTGATCTTCACGCTCCTCTATCTGCCGTTCGGCAAGTTCTTCCACATCTTCCAGCGGCCGGCGCAACTCGGTGTGAGCTTCTACAAAGACGTCGCCGCGCGCGAGGGCATGGCCAGGTGCCGCCGCTGCGACCAGGAGTACGCGCCGCTACTACAGATCAACGATCTCATCGAAGTCGAGCGCGAGCTCGGCTACCGGTATGAAACGGACGATCCGGGAGTCGACCACTACCAGCGCATCTGCCCGGCATGCAGGCGGTCGATGCTCGCCGTCGCGCAGGGGCGGCTGTGGGGAACGAGATAAATGGCCACGCTACCGAAGGAACAGGATGTCCTCACGAATGTCTGGGGACCGCACCTCAATCGCATGGAGGGAATGCGCGCCGACACCGGCGCCGAACCGGACAAGATCGTTCCCACGCATTGCTGCTTCTGCGGTCAGCAGTGTGGGATCAACCTGAAGGTCAAGGACAACCTGGTCATCGGTTTCGAGCCGCGGTACGACTTTCCGTTCAACAAAGGGATGCTCTGCCCCAAGGGCGTGAAGCGCTACCTGCAGGGCGGACATCCCGATCGGCTCACCACCGCTCTGGCGCGCGACCCCGAGGCGGAGGGTGGATTCGCACCGATGCCCTATGACGCGGCCATCGCCCGCGTGGCCTCCGAGATCGAGCGCATCCAGACGACGTACGGGCCGAACGCATTCGGCGTGCTCTCCGGCGCCAGCCTCACCACCGAGAAGGCGTACCTCATGGGCAAGTTCGCCCGGGTCTGTCTGAAAACGAAGTACATCGACTACAACGGCCGCCTGTGCATGGTCAGCGCGGGCGCGGCGAACAAGAAGGCCTTCGGCATCGACCGCAGCGCCAGTCCGTGGGATGACATTCTCAAAGCCGAGGTCGTGCTCGTGGCCGGATCGAACACCGCGGAGTGCTCGCCGATCACCACGAACTACATCTGGCAGGCGCGCGAGAACGGCGGAAAGCTCATCGTCGTCGATCCGCGCATCACGCCCATCGCGCGCACCGCGGACATTTTTCTTCCGGTGAAGCCGGGGCGCGACGTGGCCCTCTTCAACGGCATCCTCCACCTGATGATCGAGAACGGCTGGATCGATCACGACTTCATCGAAAAGCACACCGCCGGCTTCGACGCCGTCGCGGAGCATGTGAAGCAGTGGACGCCGCGCCGGACCGCCGAAGTCACCGGAGTCGCGGAGAAGTCCATCCGTGCCGCCGCAGAACTGTGGGGTACCGCGAAGACGAGCTTCCTCATGCACGCGCGCGGCATCGAACATCATTCGCACGGTGTCGAGAATTGCCTTTCCACGATCAACATCGTCCTGGCCTCCGGCCGTATCGGGAAACCGTACTGCGCGTACGGCACGGTCGTCGGGCAGGGCAACGGACAGGGCGGCCGCGAGCATGGGCAGAAGGCGGACCAACTGCCCGGCTGGCGCGACATCATGAATCCCGCGCACCGCGAATACGTCGCAGGAGTATGGGGCGTGCAGCCGGAGGATCTCCCGGAAGCCGGCGTCGACTGCTACGAGATGATGCGCAAGATCGACGCGGGAGAGATCAAGGGCCTGCTGTCGATCTGTTTCAATCCGAAGGTCTCGTTGCCGGACAACGCGTTCGTCACCCGCGCCCTGGAGAAGCTGGAGTTCTTCACCGTCATCGACTTCTTCCTCAGCGAGACCGCGCAGCATGCGGACGTCGTCCTGCCCGGCTCGCTGCATGAGGAAGACGAGGGCGTCGTCGCGCAAGTCGAAGGCCGGGTCATCAAGATCAACAAGGCCGTCGATCCTCCGGGCGACGCCAAACAGGACTGGCGCGTCATTCAGGACATCGCCCGCGCCCTCGGCCGCACGCACGGATTCACCTTCGACAGCCCGCGGGCGATCTTCGACGAGCTGCGCCTGGCCTCGAAAGGCGGCGTCGCGGATTACTACGGCATCACGTACGAGAAGATCGAAGCGCAGAACGGCGTTTTCTGGCCCTGCCCGTCCGAGGATCATCCGGGGACGCCGCGGCTCTTCGAGAGCGGCTCGTGGAACCCGGTCGCCAACGGTGCCGGTCCGTTCTACTTCCCGGACGGCAAGGCGCGATTCAACGTCCCGGCCTATCGGCCGCCCGCGGAGGACGTCGATGGCGATTACCCGGTCATCCTCACCACCGGACGCGTGGTCAGCCAGTTTCTGTCCGGCACGCAGACGCGCCGCATCGGACCGCTCGTCGATCAGTATCCGGAGCCTCGCGTCGAGATCCATCCGAAGCTCGCGCAGAAGTACGGCATCGCCGATGGCGATTGGACCACGGTCGCATCGCGGCGCGGCGACATCACGCTGCGCGCGCAGGTAGTGACGACGATCCGGCCCGACACGGTGTTCATCCCGTACCACTGGGCGGGCCGCAAAGCGGCCAACCAGCTCACCATCGCGGCCCAGGATCCGGTCTCGAAGATCCCCGAGTACAAGGTCTGCGCGGTGCGGGTGACCAGAGCGCAGAGCGCAGTGGGCGGAGGGCAGAAGTGATGAGCTGCCTCGCCGTCTGCCTCTGCGCTCTGCCCTCTGCGCTCTGCCCTCCGGAAGGGCGGGCGTGATGGACATGGAGTTCTTTCTCGACCCGAATCGCTGCATCGGCTGCCAGTCGTGCGTGGCCGCGTGCAGCGAATGCGATACGCATCGCGGGCACTCGATGATCCATCTGGAGTACGTCCAGCGGCCGGTCTCCGTGCAGACAGTCCCCGTGGTCTGCATGCACTGCGACTCGCCGACGTGCGCGGAGGTCTGCCCGGCCGACGCCATCAAGCGGACCGGTGACGGCGTGGTGCAGACCGCGCGCAAGCCGCGCTGCATCGCCTGCAACAACTGCGTGCTGGCCTGCCCGTTCGGCGTGCCGAAGATGAAGACCGAGTTCTCGCTGATGATGAAGTGCGACATGTGCTACGACCGCACGTCGGTGGGACTCAAGCCGATGTGCGCGAGCGTCTGTCCCTCGGGCGCGCTCTACTTCGGGACCCGCGAAGAGATCGAGCACCTCCGCCCGCGCTCCGAGCCGGTCAACACCTTCCAGTTCGGCCGGCAGACCATCACCACCAAAGTGCACATGATGGTCCCCCGCGATGCCGGTATCCAGCACGTGGATGTGCTTTCGGCGATGGAAGACGAGCCCGCCGGCCGCGGCGGCCTGCTGGAGAACGTGTTCGATGAGATGTGAACGATGACCGAAACAACGCCCACCCGTACCACGCCCGACCAGCTGAGCGTCCCGCCCGACGGCCGGCCGTACCACGACCAGCCGCAATGGCGGAACGACTTCCCGATCGACTGGCCGCAGGACGAGCTCGTGGCGCGCCGCGACTTCACCAAGTTTCTCGTGCTCACCAGCTTCGCGTTCGCGGTCGGGCAGCTCTGGATCGTCTTCGAGAACTTCGCCCGCAAGCGCAAAGGCCGGCCACCGGTGAAACGCATTGCGCGGGCCGAGGGACTCGCCATCGGCGGCTCGCTCGTCTTCAACTATCCGGCGGCACACGACATCTGCCTGCTCGTCCGCACCGGCCCCCGGCACTACGTGGCGTTCAACCAGAAATGCACGCATCTCAGTTGTGCCGTCGTCCCGCAGGTCGAACAGAAGCGCTTCTATTGTCCCTGCCACAACGGCGCGTTCGATCTGGAGAGCGGCATTCCCACCGCCGGTCCGCCGCGGCGCCCGCTGGAGCGCATCCTCCTCGAGATCCGCGACGGAGACCTTTACGCCGTCGGCCAGGAGGTGCGCTCATGAGGCGGGCCTTCTCGCGGCAGCAGAAGATGACCATCGTCTTCGGCATCCTCTCGATCGTGGTGATGACGGTCGTCCTGCAGCTCTGGCTCCTCACCGCGACCATGAACGCGTTTCTTGCGGGACAGGAACGCGTGATCGTTCCGGCCGCGATCGCCAGCATCATCTGCCTCGCCCTCAACGTGGGCCTGCTGTCGTACATCTACCGGATGGAGCGGCGTTGACGTTGAGCGGCATTCGCACGCTGCACCCGGCGTACTTTGCCCTGGTGATGGCCACGGGGATCGTTTCCATCGCCGCGCAGCTCCTGCGGATTCCGTTCGTGCCGCAGGTGCTCCTCGTCATCAACGGGATCGCCTTCGTCACGCTCTGGACGCTCACCATCGTGCGCGTCGTGCGCTATCCGAAAGACATGCTCGCGGATCTGAGCGATCACCAGCGCGGCGTCGGCTTCTTTACGGCTGTCGCCGGAACGAGCGTTCTCGGGTCGCAGCTCGTGATCGTGGCCAGGCTGGAAAGCGTCGCCTTCAGTTTCTGGATGGCCACGCTGTTGCTGTGGCTCATTCTCATCTACGCGGTCTTCACCGCGCTCACGGTCAAGGAGACCAAGCCGCCGCTCGACCAGGGGATCAACGGCGGCTGGCTCGTGGCCGTGGTGGCAACGCAATCCGTGTCCACGCTGGCGTCGATCCTGGCGTCATCGACTGCGCATGCCGAGCTGCTGCTCTTCGTCAGCCTGACGTTCTGGCTGGCCGGCGGCATGCTCTACATCTGGCTGATCTCCCTGATCTTCTACCGCTACACGTTCTTTCGCTTCGCGCCCTCGGACCTGATGCCGCCGTACTGGATCAATATGGGCGCGATGGCCATCTCGACGCTGGCCGGGACGCTCCTCATCGCCAGCGAGAAATCCTCTCCGCTGCTCACGCAGCTCCATCCGTTCACCCTCGGCCTCACCATTCTCTTCTGGGCCACGGCCACGTGGTGGATCCCGATGCTGGTCATCCTCGGCTTCTGGCGTCACGGAACCAGACGATTCCCGCTCACCTACAGCCCGTTGTACTGGGGTGCCGTCTTCCCGCTGGGGATGTACACCGTCTGCACGTTTCGTCTTGCCGACGCGACCGGCATTCGCGTCCTCCACACCGTGCCCCGTGTGTTCGTGTTCATCGCGCTGGCGGCGTGGCTGGTGACGTTCGCCGGGCTGTTGCGCAGTCTGGCTATGATTTCGATGCGGAATCGCGCAGCCACGTCCACACCGCCACCGCAGACGGAAGGCCGATGATGCTCGCGGCGATGGCCACGACCTGATCGAGCTCCTCGGGCGAGACTCCCGCGGCCTTCGCTTTCCGCGCGCCGGAATGGACGGCGCCCTCGCGCATCGCCCCGATGGCCACGCCGAGCTTCACCAGACGTTCCGTCCGCTCGTCGAGCGGCCCATCCTTGGCTGCCTCGCCGAGGAGATCCCAGGCCTGGCGGAGCTGCGGAAAGGTCTTGCTGAACTCGACATAGGTCTTTGGCGGCTTCGGCAGTTCGTTCGACATGGACACGAGCATAAACCGCGAATGCCCGATGGATATGACATCCGTCATGGACGGGTGTGCCGGGGCACTCCACCATGTCCGTACTGGAGAAATGACCATGAACGCAACGATGGACATCCGAGAACAGACCGTCGGCGATATCGCCGTCGAGAGGCCGCTTTCGATTCGCATTTTCGAGTCCTGGAAGATCGACTACTGCTGTGGCGGACGCACGCCGCTGCCGGATGCGGTTGCCGCCGCGGGCAAGACCATCGACGAATTCATCGCCGCCCTCGACGTGCAGGCCATCGTTCCCGACAACGCCGCACGCGACTGGATGTCGTCAGACAGACTGAGTGACACCCTGACCACGATGGCCGGCGGCATCGTTTCGACCTACCACGCCTACACGCGCGAGGAGCTGCTGACGCTCGAACCGCTGGCCCAGAAAGTCCTCGGCGTCCACGGCGAACGCCGCCCCGAACTGACGGACGTGCTGGCGCTGTTGTGCGCGCTGCGGGACGACATGCTCCCGCACATGCTCAAGGAAGAGCAGATCCTCTTCCCCTACGTGACGCAGATGGAAGAAGCTGCGGAAGGTCACCGCGCCGCTCCGACACCCTTCTTCGGCACGGTGAAGAACCCCGTCCGGAAGATGATGGCCGAGCACGACCGCGTCGGAGAGCTCCTGGCCACCCTGCGCAGTGTCACCGAGGATTACACCCCGCCGGAGAGCGCCTGCTTCAGCTATCGCGAGCTCTATCGGCGGCTGGCGGATTTCGAGCAACGCACGCACGAGCACATCCACATCGAGAACAACCTCTACTTCCCGCGCGCCGTCGCTCTCGAAGACCGCGCCGGCCAGCCGGCCGCCTTCGCCGACGCCTGCGGCTCCTCGTGCGCGCATTGAAAGAGCTGCACGACTTCCTCTCCCGCGACCATGCACGTCTCGACGCGCTGCTCGAGACGTGCATGCGCGGGGGTGAAGAAGCTACGCACGTCGTGGGATAGCGAGCACGTTTCTTCCCGGGGTTACCCTTGTTTGACTTGTGCGATCCAGCTATCGATGGTCGCGATCGCGTCCTTCGCTTCCGCGGGCGTCACGTGCTGCTTGATTTCACGCAGCTTCGCTTCTCGCGCTGATGCAGTGGCGGCCGGTTGCTGCCGCGTGACAAACAGCGCCGTCGTTAGCGGTTCGAGACGTTTCACACCGAGCTTTCCCATGTGCTCGGCTACGAAACTGGTCGCGTGGTCGTAGGCCGCGAGGGTCTTCGGGAACTGCTCAAGCAGTTGGGCGTACCGATCGCCCGTGTCGTACGTGACGCCCAACTCCCGAGGAGTCACTCGAACGAAGTCATCTGCCTCCATGGCTGCGAGACGGCTGCGAAGCTGAAACGAGAAGGGACCGTAGTAATGGATGCGGAACTCGTCGGACAAAGGCACGTCAAAGAGTTCCTTCATGACGAAGGCGGCCTTCTGCAGCAGCGTTTCGCCGCAGGCAAGTCCCGCTTTCCGTACCTTCTCCACAAATGCGGCGAGAATCGCAGCCTGTTTGAAATACTCCGTGCTCATGACGGCTCCTTCACGGTAAGAATCTCCTCGCGATGATCCTGCAGCCAGGCGCGAGCCTCCTCGAGAACCTCCGGCGCCACGAAAACGTAATCGAACACAGCTTTCGGAAGCTTGCTCAGAATCTGCGACTCATGGATCGACGAGACGACCGTTCCATCCTGGCGCTCGACCGCGAACCGGAACGGCTCGGGCTCGCTGGATTCTGGCTTTTCGAGATCGATGTTCGTATCCCGGTCGACGTAGTCTTGTCCGAATCTTTCGCAGACAGCACGATACACGAGACCGACGGCGTCGAAGTTCTTTTGCAGATCTTCCGCCCGGCGCTCATAGAGAACGCGAAAGAAGCGACGCCGCAGGGTTCGTGACGCAATCGCGTGACGCGGCGAAGCCGGCTCGGCGACGTCATCCTGCATCGCTGCCAGCACGTGGTCGTCGGTAAGGCGTAGGTGCCCATCGACGGTCGTCGGGTACTTTCCGTCCGGCAGAAACGCCCGTAGATACTTCTTCAGGTGGAGATCGAGCGCTCTACGAATCCTGTGGAAGTAGAGCTGCTCAAACATGAAGTATCGCGCGAGCTGTAACCCTTCGGCCGCATGCAAGCCGCCGATCTCGATGCCGATGACTGCCTTCTTCTGTTCGTCATCCCATAGGATCCGAAGAGTATCGATCACGCGCTGATGATCGAAGCGGCCATAGGCCACGCCGGCGTGCAGCGAATCGCGAAGCAGGTAGTCAATGCGATCTACGCCGAAGGAGTCCCCGGTGACGATCTCCGTCATCAGCTCTTCCCACTCGGTGAATGGTTCGCCGTTCCATTTCTTCACGCCGACCGCGATCTTGGCGATGTGTTCGGCGTTGAGAGGCGGTGTCATCGCATTCCAGAGCTCCCGCATTTGTGGAGATCGAATCACCTCGACGGAGAGATTCTCGTGGTGCGTCTCCTTCGGAAGCAGCTCCTCTGCGCCGTGAGAGAAGGGAATGTGTCCGAGGTCATGACAAAGGCCCGCCATCCGAACGACAGAGCGCCAGTAGCGATGCTTCGCGTCCGTGGGGTCGGACGATGGAAAGATGTTTTCGAGTCGTCCGGTACATCGCCGATTCTCAGGATCGGTCAGTACATCGAAGACCCGTCCTGCGAGATCCATCACTCCCAGGCAGTGCTCGAATCGCTTGTGCGTGGCCGCCGGATAGACCAGCCACGTGAGTGCGAGCTGGTGAATGTGCCGGAGCCGTTGAAAAGCGCGCGAGTTGACGACCTTACGCTCATCCGAGGTGAGAACGATGAAGCCGTGGATCGGATCACGAAACTCGTTGTGTTCCTTCGCCACATCGGCATGGTAGCAGCGTGCAACTGAAGCGATCGAACTTCTACCCTGTGTAGGCTCTCCTCGCCAAGACCGGAGCTGGCGGTGCAACAGTGACTTGTCGTCAGTTGCAGAGAAGCTGCGCGTCACGGGCTCCTTTGTAGTGCCGGGACCGCTAGAATGGTCGTGTGAGCAGGCGCATGACGAGCGCGGACGCGCGATCCTGGATGGCGGGGTGGAAAGCGTTGGAGACGCGGGAGCGTGACGAGCTCCAAAAAGAATCGCACCAGGAGAAATTCAAAGCGCTGGCCTTTCTGATGGCATCCGCCGGCCTCTTTGATCTTTCGCAGCTCGAGAGTGAAGATGCCATCTCTCGGGCACGATGGGCGCGACTCCAGTCGTTGATGCTCGATCGCTGATGGCAAGCGAGCTCGTACGCCTTCTGAAGCCGCTGGAGGCGATGATGCGGTGGTTTGATGCCACCGGTGTCCGCGCTGCGATCATAGGAGGCGTGGCTGCCTCACTGTTGGGCAAGCCTCGTCTGACCAAGGACATCGATGCGGTCGTGCTGGATGCGGAAGCGGAGGCGCTCATCGAAAGCGGCGCGGCGTACGGGTTTCTGCCGAGGTTTGCGGATGCAGTGGAGTTCGCCCGGAACACGCGCATGCTGCTCTTGCGCTTTACGGAAGGAGCGATCGATATCGATCTGTCGCTCGGTGCCCTGCCTTTCGAGTACGAAGTCATCGACCGCTCATCGATGATTGACGTGAGTCCCACCGTCAGCATTCGCGTGGCATCGCCCGAGGACATCATTGTCATGAAAACCATCGCCGGGCGAGGGCGCGACATCATGGATATCGAAAACATCATGCAGGCGAATCCTGATCTTGATGTCGAGCGGATTCGGCGCTGGGTGCGCGAGTTCTCCGCGGTCTTGGAAATGCCGGAGATCCACGACTCTCTCGAGAAGCTCCTCCAGCATAGGCAGCGCTGATTCAAATCCCTGGCATGAATTCGACGTAGCCCGCCTCACCCCGCCAGATACGCGTCAATCGCCCGTGCCGCCCGCCGCCCCGCGCCCATGGCCAGGATCACCGTGGCGCCGCCGGTGACGATGTCGCCGCCGGCGAAGACGCCTTTCTTCGACGTCTGCAGGGTCTCCGGGTCGGCCTGGATGTAGTTCTTGCGGGTGGTCTGGAGGTCGGGGGTGGTGGATTGAATGAGGGGGTTGGCGGAGGTTCCGACTGCCACGATGACCAACGACGCTTCGATGACGTGCTCGGAGCCGGGGACGGCGATGGGGCGGCGGCGGCCGCCGGCGTCGGGCTCGCCGAGCTCCATCCGGACGCAGCGGACGCCGGTGACGGAGCCGCGCTCGTCGCCGATGATCTCGACCGGGTTGGTGAGCATCCGGAAGTCGATGCCTTCGTCTTTCGCATGGTGCACTTCCTCGGCGCGGGCGGGCATTTCTTCCTCGCCGCGGCGGTAGACCAGCGATGCGTGGCGGGCGCCGAGGCGCAGCGCGGTGCGCACGGAGTCCATGGCCGTGTTGCCTCCGCCGACCACCACCACGTCCTTGCCGCGGCAGTCGTAGACCGGCTGGTCGAACTCGGGGAAGCGGTAGGCGCGCATGAGGTTCACGCGTGTCAGGAACTCGTTCGCCGAGTAGACGCCGTTCAGATGCTCGCCCGGAACGCCGAGGAACTGCGGCAGGCCGGCGCCGGTGGCCACGAAGAGGGCGTCGTAGCCTTCCTCGCCGAGGAGCTCGTCGACCGTGACGGTCTTCCCGACGACCACGTTCGTCTCGAACTGCACGCCCATGCGCCGCAGCACGTCCACTTCCTGCCGCACGATCTCCTTCGGCAGGCGGAACTCCGGGATGCCGTAGACGAGAACGCCACCCAGCTCGTGCAGCGCTTCGAAGACGCGCACTTCATGCCCGCGCTGGACGAGATCTCCCGCCGCGCTCAGGCCCGCGGGCCCGCTGCCGACAATTGCGACGCGCTTGCCGGTCGACGGAGCATTCACCGGGATGCCGACCTGGCCGGTCTTCCGTTCGTAATCGGCCACGAAGCGTTCCAGATGGCCGATGGCCACCGAGGGAACGCGCTTGGCGATGATGCAATCGCCTTCGCATTGATCTTCCTGCGGACAGACGCGGCCGGTGATGGCCGGGAGCGCGTTGTCCTCGCGGATCTTCGCCGCCGCGCCGAGATAGTCGCCGTCGACGATCAGCGCCACGAAGTCCTTCACCTTCACGGCCACCGGACAGCCTTTCGTACAGGCCGGTTTCGCGCAGGCCAGGCAGCGCAGCGCCTCGTCGTGCGCGAGCGCGGGATCGAATCCGAGGTTCACTTCCTCGAACGTGCAGTTGCGCTCCAGAGGCGCACGCTCCGGCATGAGCTGCCGCGGCAGTTTCATCCGCTCCTTGTTCGGGACGGGGTTAGGCATGGTGCTCCTCCCGGAAGCGGTCCATGGCCAGCTGTTCCTGCTCGCGATACATGGCGTTGCGTTGCATGAGCACCTGGAAGTCGACTTCGTGGGCGTCGAATTCGGGGCCGTCGACGCAGGCGAACTTGCTGGTGTCGCCGATGATCACGCGGCAGCCGCCGCACATCCCCGTCCCGTCGACCATGATCGAATTGAGGCTCACCACCGTCCGGATGCCCGCCGGCCGCGTGGCCTCGGCGACGGCGCGCATCATCGGCACGGGACCGATGGCCAGCACGTAGTCCACTGCGCCGGCGGCCAACAGCTCGAGAAGCTTGTGCGTGACGAGCCCTTGCTCGCCGTAACTGCCGTCGTCGGTCATGACGAAGAGAGCGTCGCTGGCTTCGCGCACTTCGCGCTCGAGCAGCAGCAGTTCCTTCGTGCGCGCGCCGAGGATGGCCGTGACGCGGTTGCCGGCGTCGTGCAGCGCCTGCGCGATCGGCAGCGCGATGGCGGTGCCGACGCCGCCGCCGATGACGACGCAGTGTCCAAACGACGCGATCTCCGACGGCTTGCCGAGCGGCCCCACGACGTCGAGCAACGAGTCTCCGGCGCCGAGCTCGTTCATCATCGCCGTCGTCTTGCCGACTGCCTGCACGACCAGCGTGATCGTGCCGCGCTGCGCGTCCGACGACTTGATCGTGAGCGGAATCCGTTCGCCGTTTTCATGGACGCGGATGATCACGAACTGGCCGGGCTTCTGTTTGCGGGCGATGCGCGGCGCGGCGATCTCGAACTGCTTGACGTTCAGGCCGAGGAACGCGGCTTGGATGATGGGGAACACGAATCCTCCTCAGTCAAGGTCGATCCTGTGTTCATGATCGGGCGGAGGCGAACAGCGGGCGGTGACGGGGTCGACGGGTGCGTGTGACGAACGACACAGGTTGGCGGCTTACGGGTGGTATTCCTGAAGTCACGCAGTGCGTCACGTTCACCCGTGACCGGAGCCACCGTTTGCAGACCAGTCTTCTGGCGATACTTCGCCACGTCAGGAGATACCGCCTATGAGATCCGATCGCTGATCCGCCGCAAGCTTCTTCCTCTCTTCCATCCGACCAACAACCAACTCCAACTGCATGCGCACCCGCGCATTTTCGAGGAGGCTCTGTCTCATGAGATCCCGCTTCATTTCCGTTGGACTATCCATCGTGTTCCTCTTCGCCGCAGGTCTGCTCGAAGCGGCGCAAAGTCCTCAGACGCCGCTTCCCGGCGCCGCGATCCGTCAATTCGCTCAGCCGCTGCCGCGTCTTTCCGTGAAGCCGCAGGGCGGCACGATCACCACCGTTTTCGGCAACGTCCCACTGACGCTCCGCATGTGCGAGTTCCGCGCGAACGTCCTGCCGGCCGCCACCGTCAAGGGCTATTCCGGCACGTGGGTCTGGGGCTATCTCGTCGACATGTTCGGCAATACGCCATGCGAGAAGCTCGTCTGGCAGTACTCGAACACGGACGGCGTCATCGATTCCTATACCGGACCGGTCATCGTCAGTGAGCGCCATGGCGGTGCCACCGAAGTCACTTACATCAATGAGCTCGGTGACACGAACAGCACCAACGTCCTCGCTTACAAATACTCCACCGATCAGACGCTGCACTGGGCCGATCCGCTGGCGCCGTGGGGGAAGGCCAACCAGTGCATGATGGAAGGCGGCATTCCGCTCTTCGGCTCGTTCTGCGCGCAGAACTACGAAGGTCCGATCGCGGCCGCCGCGCATCTGCATGGAGGCGAAGTGCCCGCGGAGATCGACGGCTCGCCCGACTCATGGTTCACGAGCGACGGCGGGTACGTGGGGCACAAGTACTACAGTGCCAAGGGCGCTCCCAGGAACGGCGCGCGCTATCGCTATCCGAACCTGCAGGAAGCCGCGCCGGCCTGGTTCCACGATCACACCCTCGGCGCGACGCGCCTGAACGTCTACGCCGGACTGGCCGGCGCCTACCTCATCGACGATCCCAAGCTCGGCCTCCCTCCGAACTTTCCGGGGCTGAACGAGGTGGTGCCGCTGGTCATTCAGGACCGGATGTTCGACACCGACGGCCAGCTCTTCTTCCAGGCCGACAGCGCAGGCAGCATCCTGTGGGCCACCAATCCCGAGCATCCTTACTGGTCGCCCGAGTTCCTCGGCGACACGATCGTGGTGAACGGAAAAGCGTGGCCGTACCTCCAGGTCGAGCCGAAACGCTACACGTTCCTCGTCCTCAACGGCTCCAACGCGCGGTCCTACGAGATGTATGTCTCGCCGCCGTTCGGCCGTTTCCGCGTCGGACCGCCGATGTACGTGGTGGCCACCGACGGAGGGTTCCTCGACGCGCCGGCCGAACTGCGCTCCGGTCCGTGGGGCCCGGTCGACACGCTGGTCGTGATGCCCGGCGAGCGTTACCTGGTGACCATCGACTTCAGCGCCTATGAGCCCGGGTCGGTCCTCGTGCTCAACAACATCGCCAACGCGCCCTATCCGTTCGGCGATCCCGTCGATCCCGACACCACCGGCAAGGTCCTGCAGTTCCACATCACCAAGTGCTTCAGCGGGGAGTGCGGCCCGTCCGACCCGAGTTACGACCCCGCATCCGGAAAGCCTCTTCGTGAAGAGCACCCCATCGTCCGCCTGGTCGATCCGCTGCAGGGCACGCTTGCGCCGGGTGTGAAGCCGGACGTGACGCGGCAACTCACGCTCAACGAAGTCATGGGCGATCCGCAGATCGCCGTCAACCCGGTCACGGGAGAGAAGACCTTCTATCCCGGCGGACCGCTCGAGATCCTGGTGAACAACACGAAGTGGAGCGGGATGTCGATGCGCAAGTACGACGACTTCACGCCCATCACCACCAACGACGTCACCACGTACTTCAGCGAGCTGCCGACGGAAGGCGACACCGAGGTGTGGGAGATCGTCAACCTGACCGGCGATGCACACCCCATCCACCTGCATCTGGTGCAGTTCCAATTGATGAACCGCCAGGACTTCTCGTTTCCGAAGTACAACACGGACTACGAGGCGTCGTTCCCGGACGGCATGTACATGCCCGGCTTCGGCCCGCCGCTCGACTACCGCGCCAAGTACAACCCGCTCTCCGGCGAGAAGGACGGCGGGAACCCCGACGTCACCCCGTACCTGACCGCGGACCCCCAGCCGCCGCTTTCGGCCGAAGCCGGCTGGAAGGACACGATCATGGCCTTCCCCGAGCAGGTCACGCGCGTGGTCGTGCGCTGGGCTCCCACCGACCTCCCGGTCGACGCGCCGCGGGAACAGTTGTTCTTCCCCTTCGACCCGAGCGGCGGGGACAACTCCGGCAACTTCAGCTACGTCTGGCATTGCCACATCATCGATCACGAAGACAACGAGATGATGCGGCCGGACACCGTGCGCCTGAATCCGCTCGCTCCGCCTCCGGCGAAGCGTCTGCTGGTTCAAGGCATCGACTACTGATGTTTTCGAACGCGCCGGCGCTGCTCAGCGCCGGCGCGTTCACGCCGGCCTCGATTCTGCCGGGCGCTTCAATCGTCACTCCTCCACGAGACTGGCGAGCACGGCCACCAGCCGCGCATGCGGGTCGCGCTCGTCCGTCGGCGGATTGTTCATGAACACACGGCGTCCGCCGTCCGCGGTCAGGTACACATACTCGTACTGAACGCCATCGTACGCTCCCTGATCGAACGGCTCCAGGCCGGCCGGCTGCAGCTCGTCGAGCACCTGCCGGATGCGGGAAGCCGTCGCCTGCGGCACGGGCTTGCTCTTCGAGCCCGGCTCGGTCGAAAGGATCAGCATCGAGTCCCCGGTGCGCGCGAGGACCACCACCTCGCCGTTGCCGCCCCAGTAGGAGCCGCGCCCCAGCGCGTCGATGCGGTCGAGCTTCCGTTTCTTCAACAGCGTCCGGAGCGACTCCTCCCACTGGTCGAAAAAAGAGAACGTCGTGTGCCCTGGATCGCTCAGGGAGCGCGGTCCCCAGATGCGCGCCTCTCCCGGATACAGCTTGCCGAGGGCCGCGCGCGCAGCGGCGGTGTTCATCATTTCCAGCGCCGCGGCCGCCGGTTCTTTCGCGTTCGCCGCCGCCGCGAGCACCTCGGCGACATCGAGCGGCTGGCGCACGATGCGCGCCGCCGCGAGCGCCGCGCCGCGCTCGTCCGCGGTGCCGTCGCGCAGGATCGCGGAAATCGCCGCGCCGTCGTTCAGGACGACTGCCGCGATCCCGCGCCCCACCCCGCCTTTTTGGACCACGGCTTCCAAGATGTCGCGCGCCGACTGCACTGCGGCGACACGCTGCCCGAGCGGTGAGGCGATCGGAAACGCATCGGTTTGCGTCGAGGCTGAGCCCTGCAGCAGCGCGGAAGCGAGCGACCGATGAACGGACGGGACGTTCATCGTGGAGACGATCCTCCCGATGATCCGCCCGGTCTCATCGGGCCGCGCCGCGGCCTCGAGCAGGCGTTGCGCGACAGGATCGCGGTCGGGGAGCTGCTGTGCCAGACGGGCGCCGACGGTGAGTTTCCACGAGACCGGCGGACCGCCGCCGAACGACGCCTCGGACAGTTGCTTCCTTCCGCTCTCCGTCGAGATCGCCGACGCATACGCCGTGATCATCTCGACGATCTCGCCGTCGGTCAGCAGCCCGGATTGGAGGAGCTGCTGTTCGAGCTCATGGCGTCCCATCAAATCTTCGGACTTCGACAGCACGGCGCGAACGTCCGTCATCGCATCCGGCGCCTGCAGTTCGAGCAGCGCATCCGCGGCATAGACACGCATCGTTTCGTCGGGATCGTTGCGGGTGATCCAGCGCAGTCCGGCGATTGCTTCGCGCAGGCCGAGGCGGCCGACGGTCTGGATGAGGCGGAGGCGTCCCATGGATGAGTCCTGGGCCCATTCGGGGTCGGCAAGCCACGGGAGGAGCGGCGTCAGCGCGTCGGCGCGGGCTGCGTCGAGGTGATACGCGGCGAGCAGGTTCACCGCATTGGAGCGGACGACGCGGTTGGCAGAGAACGTGAGAGGAGCGATGCGCGGGATCCAGAGGTCCGGATTTGCGTCGACCGGCGCGTCGAGCGGGGAGAGGGAGTAGAGACCGTCGGTCGGGGCGAGCAGTGTGGGGTCGGAGAACTGGGTGAGATACCAATCGACGCTCCCCTTCCACTCGGTACGCATGAGCGCCTCGAATGCTGTGCTGCGCGCCCTGGCAGGTGCGGAGCGATCTTCCGCGATCGCGCGCAGGATGGCGCGCTCGCGTTCCGCCGCTGCCGGATCGCCGCCGCGGTAATGTTCGTAGAGGAGGGCGTGCGCGAGCGCCGCCGCACGCGGTCCCGGCTCGGTCGCGAGCCGCGTCACGATCGGCTCGGCGCTCTCCCAGTCCATGCGGGCATACGCGATGAGATCGTCCTCTCCCTCGACGTAGCCTTCATCGTCCTTCGCCAGTGACGCCGCGGCAGCAAGCTCGCGGCGGAGGTGCGGCCCGTGCCGGCGCAGCCACTCGCGTACCTTCTCGAATTCCGGCCCGCCCGTCTGTTGTGCCGGCAGAGTCTGAAACGCCTTCCACGCCGCCTCTGCCGCGGCCGCGGTCTCGGGCAGCGTGCCGATCGCGAGTGGCAGGATCTTCGGCTCATCCGCGAGGCGTGCCACGATCCGTTCGCGAACGGCCGCGGTCAGGAGCGGCGAGCGCATGCCGACCAGCATTTCGAGCGCATCGATCGGCTCATCACCGGTGAGCGGTGTCTCGGCCGCGAATACGGATGCCGGGTGAGACTCCGCGACGGGGGCGCGGAGCAGAGCCTCGACGAGCGGGCTGGGGCTTTCCGCCGCAAGGACCGAGACGGACATGGAGACCGCGAGCAGTGCAAGTGCCGGACGCATCATCGACGTCTTCCCCCCTCTTCCATCAGACACGCGAAGGGTGTCGGTTTCGGTGAGCGATCGGTTACGTCTTCAGCCGCGGTGTTCGGTGCGACCTGCTGGTGATGCAGTGGTTTAAGGCCGCCGGTCTCCGCGCCGCGAGGCGTTGATTTCGAACGTCTGCGTGATCGAGCGATTCAACGGCTGCGCCGCCGGCTGTCTCGGATCGTCTTCACGATCTCTTCGCCCGAGAGGTCGGTATCGATGCCCGGCACGTCCAGAGGCGAACGTTTTGTCTTTGCCGGCCGGATGACGAAACTGCGGCCGTCACGCCTGCTGATGCGCACCTCGCCGGTGCTCGTCGCTTCGTCGAGGAGAGCTGCCAGATTCTGGCGCGCCTCCGAGAACGTGTACGTTTTCATACGATCGCCCCTTCAAGTTACACCCAAGGCTGACAGGAGCTCCAGCCGCGCGCCTCACGGCATGTCGATTGGCGTCCATATTCGCCCGACGAGAAGTGGAGGCAATGGCGCATTTTGTGGCGCCAGCTATCCGTTCAGATCCCCAGCACCTGCACCGCCGCGCCCACCGTCACGGAGGGCGGTGATGGGGTGTGGCGAACGACCCAGGGGGCGCGCTGGTCCCTGGCAGTCCGTGGTTGATGCGGCTTACCGAATGCTTTCCTTCGAGGAGCGCGAGGCTATGATGGAACCTCGGTCACGATGAACTGCAACAACCCTTGTGCACTTCTCTGGTACTCTAGGTCTGTTCTCGGACGACGCGACGCAGTGCGAGGAGGGTGGGTGGATGGTCGCGACTGAACGTAAGGACCTTGGTTCATCGCGATTCGAGTACGAGTCGGAACTGGTCGCCGCGGCGGTTGAGGCCCTGTCGGCCGGCCTCGATGAGTGGGGAGTGATGGAGTTCGCGCTAGAATTCGACCATCGGTGCGGCCGTACCGATATCGTCGTGGTCTCTAGCAACGTCGGCGTGATCGCGATCGAAGCGAAGTTGCGAGATTGGCGTGGCGCGCTGCAACAAGCCTATAGGAACACGTCTTTTGCATCCGAGTCTTACGTGCTCATGCCGCTCGAGACTGTTTCGAGGGCGCTCGCAAACTCGACCGATTTCACTCGCCGAGGAGTGGGAGTTTGCGTCATTGAAGTTGACCGGATACGCGTTGTCCATCCTGCGAGGCGACACGCCGAGCCGCTGCTTCCCGCGCTCAGCCGACGCGCCGCTGCATTCGCATCTTCGTCGGACGGCTAACGGAGCCGTATGGTGACGCCGGAGGATGTCGCTGTCTCGATCTGCAACGAGAAGGCCTACGATTTCCATGGGCCGGCCGGCGAAGGGTCGTTTAAGCATACGTTCCGTGTGGAAAGTGTCGGCGTTCCTCTCGCGCTAAAACTCTTCAAAGAACCACCGACCGAAAGATCGGCGCGCGAGATCGAGGCGATGCTTCGGTGTGATCATCCCAATGTAGCGAAGCTCCTTGCAGTTGACGCGATCCGCCTCGACTCGAACATCTTCTATTATCAGATCGAGGAATACCTCTCGGGAGGGACGCTCACTGATCGCATCGGGTCGCTCGACGCCCCGATGATTGCATCATTGGCACAGACGCTCGCGGGGGCTCTGCACCATATCGGCAGTCACAATCTCGTTCATCGCGATCTAAAGCCCGACAACATCATGTTTCGGGATTCATCGAACACGAGCCCGGTAATCGTGGACTTCGGGCTTGTTCGTGATCTTTCGGCAACGTCGCTCACAGCGACATGGCAGATGCGAGGGCCGGGTTCGCCATTCTTCGCCGCGCCAGAACAACTCAATAACGAAAAAGAACTGATCAAGCCATGGACTGACCAATTCGGTCTCGGCGTGACCCTCGCATATTCGCTGTTCCAAACGCACCCGTACGCCGAACCTGGAGAATCGCCAGGGACGATCGTCACTCGCGTCGCTGAGCGACATCGACCGTCGCAAGCTTTCATTGCCGCGTGTGCCGACGCAGGTCTCCGCCCTCTCGCGAGAATGGTGCTGCCTTTCCCGATCGAACGGTTTCTCAGAACCGGCGACTTATTGAACGCGTGGAGGTAATCGTGCCCGTTTTTCACCAAATGGCCGACAAGAGCCAGAACCTCCTCGACGATGAGCACCTTAGCGAATACGTCGGCGCCGTGATCAGTCCGGTCAACTACACGGAAGAAGAAACGCGCGTCTACATGGAACGTCTCCGGATGCGAAGTGGTGGGAGCTTTTCTTTCGTTCTCGATCCGCAACTCTATTTTCCCGGCTCCGAGGAAGGCCAGTTGCCGGGATGGAGATTCTTTCCGAGTCAGTTCCGCAGTGGCGACTACACGTCAGTCAACTACTGGAGCGACATCGCGAAGAACGTCGCCACCGTCGGTAAAGACCTGCGCGCGCAGTACGTCGCGTCGCCCGCTGTCGTCCCCAAGGTCTATGACAACGCCTATTTCGAGTTGATGACAACCGTTGCCACTTCATTCGCCAATCACGCGGATGATCGGTTTGAGCCGATGCAGAGTCTGATCGTCTCGACTCGCGATCTTGCCGTGGCGCCTGAGCGTGCAATGATCGTCGCGTCGATTGTCGGTGCCACGACATGCAAATGGCTCTATCTCATGCTCGATACAGAGGTGCGGCCAAGGCTCGAGTTGAGCGACGCTGAGCGCCTGGTAGCCGTGATGAAGCTAATCAATGCATTGGAACGCGCCGGGAAGCGAGTTCTTGTCGGCTACACATCCTCCGATGTGCTGCTGTGGAAGGCGGCAGGCGCGACAGCGTGTGCTACCGGCAAGTTCTTCAACGTTCGACGGTTCACGAGAAGTCGATTTGAGGACAAGGAAGATGGCGGTGGAAATCTGCCGTACTGGTTCGAGGAGTCGCTGCTGGCGTTCGTGCGTGCGGCCGATTTTAAGCGACTGAAGAATGAGAAGGTGCTCTCAAATGCGACGATTCGGAACCCTTTGACCGAGGAAGTGCTCGGCGCGATTGAGAACGACGTCGCGTGGGTGAAGTTGAGCTGGATTGCTTACATGTGGTGGTTCGCCGACGTGGAGAAGCGATTGTCTTCCGCCGATACAACGGCAAAGGATCTTCTTAAGGTCGCGCAGAAAGTTTGGACGGAGTTGGATCGCCGAGATGTTTATATGTCGGAGCGTTTGAACACGGGTGAATGGATTCAGGCATGGCTCCAGGCAGATGCGGATTTCCGGAAATGGATTCAGTCGCTCTTTTGACGAAATCTCAGATCCCCAGCACCTGCACCGCAGCCCCCACCGTCACGATCAACCCTCCGGCGATGGCGTCGCCGTAGTGATCGAGCAGGTGAAAGCGGACTGCCCGCGCTCCTGCGTGGGCGGTTACGACCAGAAGCGACATCGAGGCGATCGTTCCGGCTTCGTACGCCACGATGACGGCGAGGATGAGCGGCCATCCTGCGCCCGCGGAGGCGATGATCAGTGGGATCAGGGCGACGCACGGATCGGAGGAGAAGAGGACGAACAGCGCGCCCTCGGTCACGCCTTGCGTCTCGTGGCGGTGGCGACGCGGGCGGAGGCCCCAGAGCATGTAGATGGTGCCGAAGAGCATCAGCAGCGCCGGTGCGAGGGAGGCGAGCTTGCCGCCGATGAGTTGCGCGATGCCGAGGCCGGCGGACAGCGCGGCGACGCCGAGGATGGCGGAGACGGTGACGTGCCCGAGGCCGCAGAGGACGGTCGTGCGCAACGCGCGGGCGGGCGTCCAGCCGCGGGCGCGGGCGAGCGCGGCGAACGGCATCCAGTGATCGGGAGCGAGCGTGTGCAGAGCGCCGACGGTTGCGGCGGTGAGTGGCAGGGTCCAGGCAAGGTCGTTCATGCCATGACCTCGGTGGTGGCCAGCATGGAATCGCGGCACAGCGTCAGCCAGGTGATCCATTCCGCGACGCCCTGGCCGGTGAGGGGCGAGATCGGGATCATGCACGGATCGGGCATCACGCGCGCGAGGGAATCGAGAATGGCGCTGACGTTCACCAGGGGCAGGTGCGGCAGGAGGTCGCCCTTGGTCAGCAGCACGAGATCCGCTTTGGCGAACATCGTCGGATACTTCAGCGGCTTGTCTTCGCCTTCGGTCACGGAGAGGACGACGACATTGGCGCGCTGGCCGAGGTCGTAGACGGCCGGGCAGACCAGATTGCCGACGTTCTCGATGAAGAGATAGTCGACGCCCGCGAGATCGAAGTGATGCAGCTCGTGATGGACCATCTCCGCGTCGAGGTGGCAGGCCTGCACTGTCTCGATGGCGCCGGAGCGCATGCCGGCGCGGCGCAGGCGCGCGGCGTCATTGTCGGTGGCCAGGTCGCCGGCCAGTGCAGCGAGCCGCCGGACGTCATCGAATGCTCGCGCGGTGGCTTCGAGCACGGCGGTCTTGCCCGAGCCGGGCGAGCCCATGACGTTGACGGTGAAGATGCCGCGCTCCAGAAAGTGGTCGCGGTTGTGCGCGGCCGCGCTGTCGTTGCGCGAGAGGATCCGCGTCTGCAGCTCGAGCGGTTCCGGTTTTGCGTTGCGGTCCTGGCACATCAGGCCACCTCCAGTTCGATGCGTTGCAGCACGATCTCGTCCCCGGTGGCGAGACGCGCCGGTGTGTTGCAGAGTGCGCAGCGGAGGAATCCCCCGCGCGCCACCTGGCCGCCGCAGCGCGAGCACTCCCAGCGCGCCGGGATGCGGTCGATGGTGAGCGTGGCGTGCTCGCAGAGCGTGCCGCCGCGGAAGACTTCGAAGGCGGTGGTGAGCAGCGCGCAATCGACGCCGGCGAGCTCGCCGATGGCGACGTCGATGCGCTGGACCGTCGCATCCCGGTTACCGACGGCGACCTCACGGTCGCGGACCGCGGCGGCAACGGAATCGACGAGCGACTGCACGATCGAGTACTCGTGCATCACGCCGCTCCAAACCTGGGCACGCGCTTCCCGAAGAACGCGTCGATGCCTTCCGCGAAGTTGTCGCCGTTGGCGATGCGTGCGAGCTGCTCGAGCTCGCGGTCGAGGTGGACGTCCAGACGATCCATGCCCGCGGCCTGGTTGAGGAGCTCCTTGGCGATCCCGAGCGCTTCGGTCGGTCCCGATGCGAGCTGTTGCGCGATCCGCCGCACCTCGGCGTCGAATTCCGCGGCCGGCACGACGGCGTTGATCAGTCCGTATTCGAGCGCCCTGGCTGCATCGAGCCGCGGGTTGAGCAGGAGCAGCTCGAACGAGCGGCGCAATCCGATCAGGCGCGGCAGCAGGAACGTCGAGCTCTCCGCGCCGGTGAGGCCGGTCCTGGCATAGGCCCATTCGAAGGCTGCGCGATCGGAGGCGATGACGAGATCGCACGACATGGCCAGACCGAAGCCTCCGGCGGCGGCGATGCCGTCGACGGCGGCCAGGAACGGCTTCGGTGCGCGGCGGATCTCGGAGATCGTGCTGTGGATGTATTCGAGGATCTCCTGGAACGCCTCGCCATACGACGGCGATGCGTTGCGGATGTCCTTCAGATCGGCGCCGCTGCAGAAGATGCCGCCCGCTCCGCGCAGCACGACCGCGCGCACGGACGCATCGCGGGCCATCTGCAGTCCGGCCCGGCGGAGCTCGCGTGCGGTCCCGGCGTCGAGGGAGTTGAAGCGCTCGCGCCGGTCGATGGTGATCGTGCCGACGGCGTCGTCGATGCTTGTCAAGACGTGCATCAGGATGTGCGTCATGCCGCCGCCTCCAGCACGAGCCGCTCGACTGCGTCCGCGGCGAGCGCGCCCCAGGTGCTGCGCATCATCCATTCGCGCTGGGCGTAGGCGTAGGCGCGCACGATGTCGTGCTCGCCGCGTGCAACCGCTTCGTGCACGAACGGCGCGACGGGAAACGCTTCGCTGCGCGCCAGCACCGGACCGGCGTCGAGCTGCGGCGTCACGAGGTGCACGCTGCTGCGCGTCTCGCGTTCGCCGGCGTAGATCGCATCGCGCGTGGCGTGCAGCCCTGGGTAGCGGGGGAGATCGGAGTCGTGGACGTTCAGGATGCGGTCCGGGAACGCCGCCAGCAGCGGCTCGGTGATGACGTAGAGGTAGCCGAGGCAGATCACCGCGCCGACGTGGAACCGGCGCAGCATCGCCGCGGTCCCGGCGTCGAACGGCTCGCGCTCCGAACGCCGCGGTGCCTGTCGCTCCAGCACGCAGGCGACGTGTACACGCTCGCGGAGCTCATTCAGCCCCGGCGCGCGTTTCGAGGTCAGGACGGCGACACTCAACATATGCGTGGCAGCGGCTCGCCTTCCGGCTCGGCCAGCAGCCTCCTTCCGAATCCCGTGTCGAGCACGATCGAGCCGGGCCGCTCGGCGACGCACATGCCGATGATCGCGGCCCGTTGTCCCAGCGGATGCGCGCGCAGCTTCGCCAGAACGCGCTCGGCGGCGTCCGCGCGGACTCCGATCAGCGCCTTCCCTTCGTTCGCCACATGCAGCGGATCGATGCCGAGCAGCTCGCCGGCGGCGCGTACGGCGGAGAGCACGGGAACGGTGCGTTCGTTGACGATGATGCCGACGCCGCTCTTGGCGGCCATCTCGTGCAGTGCGCTGGAGACGCCTCCGCGCGTCGGGTCCTTCATGGCCGTGATGGCCGTGGAAGCGTCCTCCAGAATCGAGGCGATCATCGAATTCATCGGCGCGACGTCGGAGACCAGATGCCCGTCGATCTCGATGCCGTGCCGTGCGGCCATGACCGCCAGCCCATGCTCGCCGATCGAGCCGGTGACGATGATGCGGTCGCCTGCACGCAACCCGTTGTCGCGGACGAGCGTCCGCGTCAAGCCGATGCCCGTCGTGTTGATGACGATTCCGTCGAGCTCGCCGCGGCCCATCACCTTCGTGTCGCCCGTGACCACCGGCGCGCGCGCCTCGCGGCAGGCTGCCACCATCGAGCGTTGAATCGTTTCCAGCGATTCGAGCGCGAAGCCCTCCTCGAGAATCACGCTGCAGGTCATGCCCAGGACACGCGTCGCTCCCATCATGGCCAGATCGTTCACCGTGCCGCTGATGGAGAGGCGGCCGATGTCGCCGCCCGGAAAGAAGATCGGATGGATGACGTGCGAGTCGGTGGTCATGACCAGCCAGTCGTCACCGATCTTCATGGCCGCGCCGTCGTCCATCGCGGAGATGCCGACGCCGTCAAATGGCAGCGTTGCGAAATCGCGCACGAACAGCTTCTCGATGAGCGCGCGCATGGCCCGTCCGCCGCCGCCTTGTTTGAGCGTGACGCGGCCGGGAGGTGTGGCGATCGCGTTCATGCGCTCGCCTCCAGGTCCGGGACTCCCCCATAGAGATGCCAGATCTTGCAGGTGCCCTCGTTCGACACCATGCACGCGCCGATCGGGTTCTCGGGGACACACTCTTTGTTGAACAGGCGGCAGTCACGCGGATTGCGGATGCCGGCCATGATGTCGCCGCAGATGCACTGCCGCGCCAGGGCAGGCGGCGCAAAGTCCCAGAGCGAGGGAAGATCGATGGTGAACCGCTTGCGCGCGTCGATGTGCGCGAATTCGTCGCGCAACCGGAGATTCCCGTTCGGCACGTGCGCGATGCCGCGCCACCGTCCGCCGATTGGCCGGAACACGCGCCACAGTTGCTCCTGCGCGGCCAGGTTCCCCTCGCGCGTCACGCAGCGCGGGAACGCGTTCACGACCTTCGGCGTCTTCGCCAGGATCAGCTCGACGAGCTCGACCAGGCCCGCCAGGATGTCCATCGGCTCGAAGCCGGCGATGACCACCGGCACGCGGTTCCGTTCCACGAACGGCTCGAAGACGGCGGAGCCGGTGATTACCGCGGCATGGCCCGCGGCCAGAAATCCTTCGATGCGCGAGCCCGGCATCTCCGCGACGATTTCCATCACCGGCGGGATGTACTTGTGCGCCGAAAGCACCGAGAAATTCGGCGGCGGATCGTCCAGGATCACCGCCGCGGTAGCCACGGCCGTCGTCTCAAAGCCGCTGGCGAACAGCACCACTTCATCGGTCGTGTTGCGCGCGATCTCCACGGCCTGTTTCGGGCTGTAGATGATGTCGATCTTCGCGCCGTCCGCCTGTGCGTCGGCGAGTGATTGCACGGTCCCGGGCACGCGCAGCATGTCGCCGTACGTGGCGATACGCACGCCCTGCCGGGCAAGCAGTACCCCCTCATCGACCTCGGGGACGTCGGTCACGCAGACCGGGCACCCCGGCCCCATGATCACGTCGAGCGCTTTCGGGAACGTCGAGCGCAGGCCGAACTTCGCGATGGCCTGCTCGTGGCTGCCGCAGACGTGCATCACCGCCACGGGCCGGTCGAGTTGCGCCACGAGCCGCTGCAGCGTCGCCGCCATCGCCCGCGCCTGCTCCGGATCGCGAAACTGCAGCGGCGTGTCGCTCACGACGTTCCCTCGATCTCCCCGCGGACGTCGCTGGTCATCAGGTCGGCGTCATCGCCGGCCAGGAGCAGGTCGTACAGAGCGAGCGTCTCCTGCACCGACTCCGTCGGAATGCGCCGGATGGCGAAGCCCACATGGTTGAGGATGTAGTCGCCCGGCGCGACAGGCTCATCGACGATGGCCAGACTCACGTCCTTGCGCACACCCCAGAAGTCGACCGTGGCGGTGAATTCGCGCACTTCGATGACGCGGCCGGGAACACCTAGGCACATGCGAGAGCCTCCTCCTCGACGGCTGCCGTGCGCAGTTTTGCGTTGGCAATGAATACCTGGCCGAGGGCGATGCCGCCGTCGCCCGGCGGAACGTCGCGGTTCATGAAGACGCGGGCGTTCGGACGCAGGCCGTCCAGGATCGAGCTCGTCAGCCGCGCGTTGGCGAAGCATCCGCCGCTGAGCGCGACCGGCATTTCTCCGTATTGCGCCAGCGCGGCACGTGCGATCTCGATCGTGGCCTCGGCGAGTGTGTTGTGGAAGCGTGCGGAGATCGTGGCCGCATCCGTTCCGCCGAGCATGTCTTCGACGACCGCGCGGACGATGGTCCTGGGGTCGACTTCCCACGGCGCGATCCCGTTGCGAAGGACGATCGGATAGCGTCCGCGTTCCTTGTCATCCGCCGCCATGTTCCAGCGGAAGGCCACTTCGCCCTCGTAGCGCGCGACCGGCATGCCCAGGACGAGCGCACCGATGGCATCGAAGTAGCGGCCGATGCCGCGTGCCGGCGTGGTGTTGAGGCCGTGCGCGAGCATGCGGCGTACGACGTCGACGTCGTTTCCCGGAAGATCGCGAAACAGCGCAAATGCCTGCAGCGGAGGCTGGCCGTCGAACGCATCGTCGAGCAGCGCCAGGGCGACGCGCCACGGCTGGCGGATGGCCTGATCGCCTCCCACGAGCGGGATCGGACGGAACGTTGCCACGCGCTCGAAGCGGTCGCCGTCGGCGATCAGCAGCTCGCTGCCCCACGACGTGCCGTCGGTGCCGAAGCCGGTGCCGTCGTACGCGATGCCGAGGACGGGACCGTCCAGGCGGTGCTCGGCCATCACGCTGGCGATGTGGGCGTGATGGTGTTGCACGCCGATCGTCGTCACGTTTGCCTGCGCGAGCGCGTAGCGGGTCGAGAAGTAGTCGGGATGGAGATCGTGCGCGAGGACGCGAGGCGTGACGCCGAGGAAGTCGCTCATCCGCGCGATCGCCGTCTCGTACGCCTCGAGAGTGGCCACGTTTTCGAGATCGCCGATGTGCGGGCCGAGGAATACGCTGCTGCCGGTGGCGATGGCGAAGGTGTTCTTCAGGTGCGCGCCGCAGGCGAGGATCGGCTCCGCAAACGTGTACGGCGTCTCGATGGCGCGTGGTACGTAGCCGCGCGAGCGGCGAAGCACCACCGGTGCGCCACCGAGGACGCGCACGATCGAGTCGTCCACGCGCGTGACGATCTCGCGGTCGTGCAGCAGGAAGACGTCGGCGATCTCGCCGAGCTGCGCGAGTGCGTCGTCGTTCGTGGTGACCATCGGTTCGTCGGAAGCGTTTCCCGAGGTCATCACCAGCGGCACGCCGGCGTCGCGCAGGAGAAGGTGGTGCAGCGGGGTGTAGGGGAGGAAGAGGCCGATCAGCGGGAGCTGGCTGGTGTCGCGGCTCTGTACGAGCACGATCGGCCGCTCCACCGAAACGAGCAGCCGCCGTTCTTCCTCCGTCAACACCGCCAGGTCCTCGGCCTCGGCCAGATCTCGGACCATGATCGCGAACGGCTTCGTCTCGCGGTCCTTCCGTTCGCGCAGCCGTCGGACCGCCGTTTCGGACGTGGCGTCGCAGGCCAGATGGAATCCGCCGAGGCCCTTGAGGGCCACGATCAGGCCGGCGCGGATGGCCCGCGCGGCGAACTGGATCGGATCGGATGTCGCGATCTCCTGCGCGCGGGGCGTGACGGCGATCAGCGCCGGACCGCAATCGGGACAGGCATTGGGCTGTGCGTGGAAGCGCCGGTCGAGCGGCGAGTCGTATTCGCTCCGGCACCGCGGACACATGTCAAACGGCGCCATCGACGTCCTGGCGCGGTCGTACGGCGCGTCGCGCACGATCGAATAGCGCGGACCGCAGTTCGTGCAGTTGATGAACGGATAGCGATGGCGGCGATCGGCGGGGTCCAGGAGCTCGCGCAGGCAGTCGTCGCACGTCGCCAGATCGGCCGGAATCGAGACGCGCCGCTCGGCGGACGCCACGCTGCCGTCGATGACGAAGGCCGTCTCGTCGTGAAACGGGATCGAGGTGCAGACGACGGACGTCACGCGCGCCGCCGGTGGTCCGCCCCCGCGGAGGACATTCACGAACTGGCCGACGGCGCGATCGGAACCGTGAGCCTCGATCGACACTCCGCGGGAGTGATTCCAGACTCGCCCGCCGATGCCGTTGCGCTGCGCGACCTGGAAAACCCAGGGCCGGTAACCGACCCCTTGCACGGTGCCGCGTACTTCGATGTGGAGACCGCTGGACATGCCATCAAGGTACGCATTGGGCGAACCCCAAGGGATGAGGGTGGACACACGGTGAGGTGACGATCATCACGCGGCGGACTGCGCTGTGGCGCAGCGCAGCCCAGGCCTCGCGCTCACACTGGAGTCATGGCTACGAAGATCGCCGTCGTCTACTCATCGAAGCACGGACACGTCCGCGCCATCGCCGGCCGGCTGGCCGAGATCGCGGCCCTGCGCCATTTCGAGTGCAGCGTCACCGACGTGAGGCTCGCCGGCGAAGTCCTGGAGTCGTGCGACGCGGCCATCCTGGCGGGCTCCGTCCACTTCGGGAAGCACGCCCGTCCGCTGCGGCGCTTCGTCCAGCGGCGACTGGCCTGGCTCTCGGCGCACCCCTCGGCGTTCCTTTCCGTGAGCGGCTCGGCGGCCTCGCTCGACGGTGCGTCGAAGGCAAGCGCGTACATCGACGATTTCGAGGACGTCACCGGCTGGCAGCCGGACATGACCTTGTCGGCCGCGGGAGCCGTGCTCTACACGAAGTACGACCCGCTCACGCGCCTGATGATGAAGTTCGCCTCGCGCACCGCCGGGCGGGAAACCGACACCTCCCGCGACGTCGTCTACACGAACTGGATGGCGGTCGACGACTTCATGCATCGCTTCGTCGACACCCTGGAACGTCACGCCTGCGCCGTCGGAGAGATGTGAGGGGCGCCGTCGTCCTCGAATTCACTTGCTCCGAATCCGGGAATCACGCTATGACTGTGGCATGGGCAAGCGTCACCGGAACCAGCGCCAGCATCACGGACCGGACACGCGCGTGCGCCTCGAGCAACTCCTGGCGAAAGGAGACACGCGTGCGGCGGTCGAGGCAGCGAAGCTGCTCGTTCGCGAAGAGCCCGGGACGGCATCGGAGGCGCTGGCCGTCCGTGCCTACGCCGAGCGGATCAAGGCGTTGATCGCCGAAGGGCTTGGACGCGAAGCGGCGGCGCTCGCGTCGATCGTGCGCGAGCGTTTCCCCGCGCAGCTGTCGTCGTGGACCTCCCTGCTGGACGATGCCCGGTTAGCCGCGGGAGACTTCGACTGGATCCTGGCCGATTTGTGGGATGCCTCCGAGGAACGCCGTGCCGCGGTGGAGGAACGGCTGCTGCCGTGGATGGTCGATCCGGCGGCGATCTTGCGCTCAGCCGCGCTCGATCCGGCCGATCCGCTCGCGCGCGAGGCTCGGATCATCGCGGAGCTGTTCGAGATCGTCACCTCGCGGATGGCGTCGCCGGAAGAGCTGGCCGCGCTGGGCGACATCCGGCGCCGCTCTCCGTTCGCGCCATGGAAGCTGCTGGTGCGGGCCATCGACGCGTTTCATCGCAACGACGACGACCGCGTCGCGACGAACATTGCCGCCATCGACACCCGATCGCCCGCCGCTCGCGCCGGAGACGTCCTCGCCGAATGGACCGGCGGCCGGCCGAAGGGGCAGCGCTCCTTCGTGGTGGAACGGCTCGTCGACCGCATCAGTGGCGGACGGGCCACCATCGCGGCGCAGATCCGGAATATCGACGCGGCGTCGAAGAGTGACGACCGGAGACGCGTGCGCGAGGAGATGCGCGCGCTGGCCAGGTCCTTTGACACGCTGTCGCCATACGCGCTCGAACAGCTCCGTCTGGCGCTGCTTCCTATCGTGGGGATTCACTTCGGGCCCGAACAGCTCGCCGGGCTTTTGCGGATCGGCGAGGGCGATGCGGCCGTGTCGCGCTACGGCGCGACGATCATGGAAATGACCGGCATGTCGTTCGCCGCCGGGATCTGGGTGGCGTACGCCGACGGTCTCCTCGACGCACGGATGCTGGAGCCGTGGCAGGCGGCGGAGATCTATCTGCACGCTCTGTCGGTCGGCGGAGATGGCGATGACGAGGATCCGTTCGGCTGCACGGATCCGACGCATGGACACCCGGTCGGCGGCGGGCAGCTCGATCCCGCGCCTATCCTCGAGAAAATCATCGCCGCTCGTCCCGCTCGCGCGGTGCTGGAGCGGCTCGCGCCACACCTCGACCGGCTGGACAAAAAGGAGCTGCGCCGGGTGCTCACTGCCTGGAGAAAGGCCGACCCCGACGCGCCCGAGCCGCTCCTGCGCCTGCTCCGCCTCGCGGAGAAGGAACGGCGCTACGACGAGGCACTCCCGTTGCTCCGGCAGGGCGACCGGATGAAGACCATCGATCCGGAGTACGCGCGTCTCCGCCTGCGGCTCTCGATGCGCAAGGCCGAACAGTTGCTGGCGGCGAAGAAGCGCGAAGCGGCGGCCGCGTTCCTCTCGGAGCTGGCGATGCGTCCCGAGGATCTCGGCGAGGATGGTGCGGCGTATGTGCTGGCGCTGCAATGGGCTGCCGCCCCGCCGGCGCGCGCGGCGGAGTTGCTGGCCGCACTGGCGCAGCGCGGCGTCGTCGGCGAGATCGTTCTCGCCGAAGTCACGGGAGCGCTGGGGATGCAATTCGCCCTTCCCGCGTCTCACCCTTCGCCCGAGGAGATGCTCGAAGGAATCGAACGCGGGATGGCCGCCCTCCGATCGGTCGGCGTGTTCCCGCGGTTTTCCTCGTGGCTCCTCGAACGAACGACGGCCTATCTCGACCGCGCCACCCCGCAACAGTTGCTCGTCATCGGAAGCACCGCGCTGGCCTGCGTACTGAACGAGCTGGCCTGGGCGGCAACGGCGCGCGGGCTGGAGCTCGGCGGACCGATGCTCCACCGGATGCTCCTGCTTCGTGCCGAGATTCTCGTCGAGATCTATGCCGAGCGGACGCGGACGCTTGCCGCCATCCAGGCCGCACGCGAGCTGGCCCAGCGCGCGCACGACGGCGACATCGTGGCGCGGGCCACGAAACTGGAGGACGGTCTGGTCTTTTTCCGCAGGGACGAGCGCCGTCTTTCGCAGGACGAGATCACCGCGGTCGTGGAGCACGAGCGCACGGCCGCCATTCCGACACGGCGCACACAGCCGCGAAAGAAAAAAGCGCGCGGTCCGAAACAAGGGTCAGTACCGACCCCGAAGAAAGAAAGAGGCCTGTTCGAGCCATGAATCCGTATCGCGTGCTCGGCATCCCCGAGGATACCGCCGACGATGACGCCATCCGCAACGCCTGGCTGGAAGGTGTTCGCCGTTTTCCGCCGGAGAAAGAGCCGGAACGGTTCGCGCGCATCCGCGAGGCGTACGAAATGATCCGCGACCGTGAGTCGCGGTTCCGCCTCTGGACGTTCGGCGACCCGCGGCTGCGCGACGACGTCGAGGCGCTGATCGACCTCTTCCCCGCCGAACGGAACCACGCCGGTTCCGCTCCCTGGCTGGCCGTGATCCGCGGAGGATCGCGCTGAATGCTCGACCCGGAGGTCAGGCGCGCCATCCTGGCGCGCATCGAAGCCGCGCTCGACGCGCTGGAGACCAGCGAGGCGCCGCCGGAGGGAATCGCCGCGGCATTCCTCGAAGACGAGACCACGGCGCCCGATCTCTACGCGCTGCTCGCGCAGATGACGGCACTGACGCGCGAAGTCCAACTGCAGGGACGGGCGGCGAACCGGCTCAGCTCCGAGGTCACGCAACTCGTGCAGGACGTCTCCGAGAACACCGCCGGACAAGTCACGGCGCGAGTCTCGGTGGCTCGGCGCGACGCCCAGACGGAGCTCCTCGGCGAGCTGCTCGACGTTCGCGAGCGCGTCGCGCGAGGCCGCGACGAAGCGCGCAAACGGCTGGCGTCCTTCAGCGGCCTGCTCGTCCGCTTCGGCAGCCGCCCGGTCGTCGAGGCCGTCCTGCGCGGGAACGAGCTGGCGCTCGAACGGCTCGATGAGATCCTGCGGAGGAACGGCGTTCACGAGATCGCGTGCCAGGGGGCGGCGTTCGATCCGAACACGATGCGGGCGGTCGAGACCGACGTCCGCCACGATGTCCGGCCCGGCCTGGTCACGGAAGTCGTGCGGCGCGGCTATCAGAACGCGGAGCGCATCCTGCGCTACGCCGAAGTGAAGGTCTCGTCCGGGGAGAAGCGTTGATGAACGACCCGATTGTCGGAATCGACCTCGGCACGACCAACTCCGAGGTCGCGGCCCTTCTGGACGGAGAAGTTCAGATCCTCGACGACGCGGGCGAGGCCATCCTCCCTTCGTACGCCGGACTGGCACCGGATGGCCAGCTGATCGTCGGCACGCCGGCCAGAAACCAGTACGTCGTCTACCCGGAGCGGACCATCAAGTCGATCAAGCGTCTCATGGGGACGGACGACGTGGTGTCGATGGGGAACGGTGCGGCCTACTCGCCCGCCGAGATCTCGGCGATGATCCTGCGCGCGCTCAAGGAGCGCGCCGAGAGGAAGCTCGGCACTGCCGTCAAACGCGCCGTCATCACCGTGCCAGCGTACTTTTCCGACCGGCAGCGCCAGGCCACGCGCGATGCCGGAGCGATCGCCGGACTGGAGGTCGTGCGCATTCTGAACGAGCCCACCGCCGCCGCTCTCGCGTACGGCGCCGGCCGGAGCGCCGCGAGCACGTTGCTCGTGTACGACCTTGGCGGCGGCACGTTCGACGTCTCGCTCGTGCGCATCGACAACGACGTTACCGAAGTTCTGGCCTCGCACGGCAATAACCACCTCGGCGGCGACGACTTCGACCGCCTCGTGGTCGACTCGATCCTGGCGCGCCTGCCGGGCGATCTGAAGCGCGCCATCGAGGCCGATCGCCGCGCCATGAGCCGCATCGTCCGCGCGGCCGAAGAGGCGCGGAAACGGCTCAGCTTCGAGCCGCACACCGTTGTGCGCGAAGAGAACCTCGTCGAGCTCAAAGGGGTGCCGCAGCACGTCGAGCTCGAGCTCGACCGCGAGCAGCTCGAGGAGACCCTGCTGCCGCTGCTCAAGCAGACGCTGGAGAGCGTCCATCGCGCCCTCACCGACGCCGGAAAGCGCCCTCGCGACCTCGACGGCATCCTGCTCGTCGGAGGAGCGACGCGGACGCCGCTGGTCTCCTCGCTGCTCGAAGAAGCGACCGGCCTCACGCCACGGCAGGATCTCCATCCGGACCTCTGCGTGGCCCTCGGCGCCGGTGTACAGGCCGCGCGGATCGGGGGCCACGACATCGAGCGCGTCCTGGTCGACGTCTCTCCCTGGAGCTTCGGCGTGTCCCATGTCGACTACCTCGGCGGCATGCCGATGGACCACCGCTACCGAGCCGTCATCACCCGCAACACTCCTCTCCCGGCCAGCCGCACCGAGGCGTTCGGCACCGTGCACGACGAGCAGGAATCGGTGCGAGTCTCGATCTTTCAGGGAGAAGACCCGGACGCGCTCCGCAACGTCTTCATCGGCGACTTCCTCGTCGAAGGACTCTCGGCAGTACCGGCTCCCAACGAAATCCTCTGCCGCATGGACCTCGATCTCGACGGCATCCTTCGCGTCACCGCCACCGAGAAAACGACCGGCCTGTCGAAACAGATTACGATCGAGCGGGCCACCGCCGCGCTGGACGCATCCGATCTGGCCAAAGCCCGCGCCCGCGTGCACGAGCTGTTCGGCGTGGAGAATGCGGCGGACGAGGCTGGCGATTTCGACGACGTCATCGACGTCGCCGCGGCCGATACCTGGCCCGCCGCGGAGGCCCTCCTCTCCCGATCGCGCGCGCTGCTGGACAGAATGCCCGCCGCCGACCGCGAGGAAGCCATCGCGCTCAACGAAGACCTGCACCTCGCCATGCGCCAAGGGGAGAAGGATCGTGTCACCCGCCTGTCGAAGGAGCTCGAAGACTTCCTCTTCTTCGTCGAAGAACGATGAGATGCCCCACCTGCCGCGCCCCCTGGCGCGAAGAGATCGAGTGCCCCCGCTGCGGCTCCGACCTCGCTCCGCTGATGCGTGTCGCCGCTGCGGCCTTTCACCACCGCACCGCCGCCGGCGAGGCGCTGACCGCCGGCCGCTGGAGCGACGCCCTGCAACACGCCACCGAGGCGAACCGCCTGCACCGAACAGAACGTGGCGACGCGTTGCTGCTGCTGGCACGCCTGGTTCAGGCGTGAGCGGTGCTGGATCGCCGGACGTCACTCCACTGCGGGATCGAAAAGCTCCGGCCGCATCGGCGAGCGGAAGTGCAGGAGGGTGTGCGTGCCCTCGCTCTCTTCGATCTCCACCGCTATGACCGCGCCTTCGTCCGTCTCGACGATCCGCACCTCGCTCGGGTTGGGGACTCGATGCTCGAGATGCATGGCGCGCGGTTTGGCGACGCGGATCGTCACTCCGCTGCGGTCCGAGCTGATGCCCCGCAGCGATTGCTCGACGATCTCGGGCTGAGCGCCGATCTCGTCGCCGACGATCTCCAGCGAAACCGTGGCGCCGTCGTACGCGCGGCTCAGGTCGTCGAACGTCTGCCGCCACTGAGTGGAAGGGATGGTTTTCGTCTGCATGTGTGCCTCCGGTCACGGCGTGACGGCCACTTTCATGACTCCGTCCCGGCGCTCGCCGAACAGCCGATAGGCTTCCGCGATGTCGGCCAGTTGGAACCGGTGCGTGATCAGAGGGCGCAGGTCGAGGCGGCCGCTGGCGACCATCTCGATGAGCCGGCGCATCCGCTCCTTGCCTCCCGGGCAGAGCGTCGTCACGATGCGATAGTCGGCGAGGCCGGCCCCGAACGCGTCGTACGGAATCTCCAGCTTGCCCGAGTAGACGCCGAGGCTCGACAGCGTGCCGCCGGGACGGAGGACGCGCAGCGCGTTCTCGAACGTCGGCTGCGTCCCCAGCGCCTCGATGGCCACGTCCACGCCGCCGGTCAGGCGCCGGATCTCGGAGACCACGTCGACCTTGCGATAGTCGAGGACGATGTCCACCCCCATCTTCTTCGCCATGGCCAGCCGGTTATCGTCGCCGTCCACGCCGATGACCATCGACGCGCCGAGCAGCCGCGCGCCGACCGAGGCGCAGATGCCGATCGGCCCCTGCGCGAACACCGCCACCTTGTCGCCCAGCGTGACCTGCCCCGATTCCGCGCCGCTGATGCCGGTCGAAGCGATGTCGGCCAGCAGCACCACCTGCTCGTCGGTGAGCTCGTCCGGAATCAGCGCCATGTTGGCCTGCGCATTGGGCACGAGCAGATACTCCGCCTGCGCGCCATCAATCGTGTTCCCGAACCGCCAGCCGCCCAGCGCCTCGCACGTACCGCCGTGCCCGCACTGCGAGTGATGACCAGAGAGACAGGCCAGGCACTGCCCGCACGGCGTGATCGCCCCGACGAGCACGCGGTCGCCGACCTTGTACCCCGTGACGCCCAGCCCCAGCTCAGCAATCACCCCGACTGGCTCATGCCCGATCACGAGCCCCGGCCGGACCGGATACTCGCCCTTGACGATATGCAGATCCGTTCCGCAGATCGTGGTGGTGGTGACGCGAATCAGCGCCTGCCCCGGCCCGGCATGCGGCCGCGGGACGTCTTCCACGCGGATATCGCCGACGCCGTGAAAGACCGTCGCGCGCATCGTGTGCGTGGCGAAGGGCTTCGTTTCTTCGAGGGGTGGGATGAGTGTTGCGGTCATGTTGGGCCTCCGCAACCATCATTGGTCGCCGTGATGCGAGGGGCTGCGATGGAGCGCATGACCGCGAGTGACGATCGTCACGGCAGGTGAGAGTCATGCAGCGTCACTTCGACGCCGCCGGCGGTCTGATCGTGACGGCGGTGATCTATGCGCCGGCGAGCGCGGCCCGGAAATCGCGCACGGCCTTCGTCAGCGTGTCGCGGTCGAGCATCGAGGCGAGCAGCTCCAGGTCCAGATCAGGAAGGAGCCGGCTGCGCTCCGCCGGCACGAGCTTCCCATCGCTCAGGACGTAAACCTCGATGATTCCCTTGCGCCAGTACCACACCTCTTCGACGCCGAGCGTTTCATAGATCGCCAGCTTGTCGATGCCGCCGTGCGTCCATTCGACCTCGATGGCCAGGTGCGGCCGCTCCCGCTTCTCCGTGCCGAAGATGTAACACTCGTCCGGCTCCGCTCCGCGCCGTTTCGCTTTCTTCTTGATCGTCCAACTGCCGACCGGCGTCAGCTCGACTCCGCGATCGAAGCACCACGCCTCCAGAAGGCGTCCGATGCGAGACTTGATGACTTCGTGATCGCGGGAAGGACTGATGATCTCGACTTCCCCCTCCAGGTAGCGGATCCGCGGTGCGGAGTGATCCCCGCGCATGGCCAGGAGGCGTTCGTAGTCTTCCCACGAAACATCGTGCAGGACGACGATCGAATCGGCGTCCGTCGTGTCGTCGTGCTCGCGTAGCGCCACAGCCATCGACATGACCGAAAGTATACTGCCGCGTACGAAACCGGATGGTCGCTCGCGCGGTGGCTCGCCATCCGGCAGTGGGTCAGATGGTCATTGCCTCAGCGCAGCCCTCATCTTGCGGACCGCCTCGGTCTGTGTCTCGCAGTCGAGAAACCCGGCGATGAACGACGGGGAGAGACCGGGAATCACGACGCTCTGCGAGATCTCCACGTACGCGTTGCCGCGCAGCTCGTACGCCTTCAGCTCTTCCTTCTTCCAGATCCAGACCTCTTTCACGCCGAGACCGCGATAGACGTTCAGCTTGTCGAGTCCGCCGTGTGTCCAGATCACTTCCACGGTCAGGTCGGGAGATTCCTTCGCGGCGCCGACGGCGTAGCATTCGTCGGGCTCGATTCCGCGCAGCTTCGGGGCATTGCGCATCGTGAGCGATCCGTAGCCTTCGAATACGAGCCCTGTCTCGTCGGCATAGGCCTCGAGAAGGCGGGCAATGAGTGTCTTGAGCGCCTCGTGAGTGCGCGATGGACTCATGATTTCGAGCTCTCCCTCCAGGTAGGTAACGCGCACTCCGGCGCTGTCGCCGCGGATCGCCAGGAAGGTTTCGAACTGCCACCAGTCGATCCCGTTGAGAATCACTCGCTGATCGGGGTCATGCGACCGATCCTGAGGGACAAGAATGGGCGCGGTGGACATGAACCGACTATAGCACCGCGCCGGTCACCATATCGTGGAGGCGCCCTTGCCACGCCGCTGAGTCTGCGCGCAGCAGCTCCACGGCACGGAGAAGCGGCGCCGCAAACAGGCGGGGAGGATCGGACTCCCCGCCTTTCCTTCTACTACTGCTAGACTACTGCTTCGGCGCCGTGGTTACGGATTGGTCGGGAGCGGGTTCCGAAGTCGCCTTCCGACGTCCGTTCTTGAGCTTGCGCCGCATGTTTTCGACGTGCGGCACAAGCTCGGCGCCGTTCTCCTCTTTCACCAGACGCTGCGCGAACGCGTAAATGTTGAGCGCATGGCCTCCGGCCACGGCCTTGGCGGCGCGGAGCGTATGGGTCAGCGCGCGCACGAAGGCTTTGCCCTCGGTCAGAGCGGCCTGGTAGGCCAGGGCGAACGCGATCGCGTCGCGCAGGGCCTCCGCGGTCGTCGGCGAGGAGCCGTCGAGCAGATCGGACGCCTGCATGGCAGCGCCGGCCGCTTCGATGAACTCCTGGTCGACCGATGCCCGGGTGGCCAGGGCCCTGGCGTCGCGCGGTCCTTCCGGCTTGAGCCTGGGGATCGCAGCCGGTCGCATCGATGCGAGCGATGAAGGCATCGACGGCAACGATCGACCCATCGACGGCTTCGATCGAGGCATCGACGGCTTTGATCGACCCATCGACGGCTTCGATTGAGGCATCGACGGCTTTGATCGACGCATCGATGGCTTCGATCGACGCATCCGTGGCTTCGAACGACGCATCGATGGCTCCGATCGAGGCATTGATAGCTTCGATCGACGTATTGATGCGACCGAACACCGGCCGCTGACGTGCTCAACTGACTCATGACACCTAAAGTATGCCTGAGCTCTTTGCACGTCAAGTTAAATTTGTATCTCAAACGACACTTATGCTATTTTTAGCTCCATCATGCTGGAGCTACACGAGGAAATACGTCGTGCACGTAAGGATCTTGGGCTGTCTCAGGGGCAACTTTCGGCTCTCTGCGGGGTGCAGCGCCGGCAGCTCTCCACCCTAGAGCGGGGTGGCAACGTCACGTTGAACACCCTTCGGAAGGTGATCGGCTTCCTGCCGAACCTGGAAGAGTTCACCTTCGAACAGGTCCGGATGAAACCCACCTACATCGACCTCCCCCCGTTCGAGTGGCAAGTGTTCTACGCCAACATGAACACCCTGCACGAGACCCTGGACGGGATGAAAACCGCGCTCCGGGAGTGGCTCGACAATCCCCCGTCGAAGGAAGTCGACCCCGAAGTGCTCACGAAACGGACCACGAACCTCGCCACCGAGATGCTGAAACACTTCGCGAAGCTGAGCCGCCAGGAGAGCGCGAAAAGGCGCAAGACGGGGGTGGGAGGGAAGGAAACGGCGGAGTAGGGGCTTGTTCGTCGAAGCGACCCATGAAGACAACACTCGATCTGCGCGACGATCTCTTATCGAAGGCGAAGCGGCAGGCCGCGAAAGAGCACATTTCCCTCACGAGGATGATCGAAGAGGGCTTGACTCTCCGTCTGCGGCGCGACCGGAACCGTCGTCGTCAGTTGGAGCCGCTTCCCCTTTCCCGGCGCAAAGGTGGGCTGCGGAAGGGCATCGACGGCCGTAGCAACCAGTCTTTGTTCGATGCGGCGGACTGATGACACCCGACGTCAATGTGCTGATCGCTGCCTTTCAACCTTGCGCGATGAATGGCAGATTCTGAGAGCACATCTCATCGCTCGTGGTCACAAAGGAAATGAGGTTACCGACGCCTGGATCGCCTCGGCGACCGAATCCTGCTCGGAGCACCTCGTCACGTTCGACCATGATTTCCTGAATCTTCTGTCGCCGGGCGACTTTATGCTGCTAACTGTCAAGACGGAAAGCGACTGACGGCGCTGGGTGGCGTGCGATATGGCCGTCAGCGGCGACGAGCCGCATCACGCCGCGTCTGCGCGTCTTGCGATTTCTCTCCAGACGGTATCTGCGGCGCCCGATACCGCCCCCGCCACCCGCGCCGACAGCCCCATCCCTCCCTCCAGCGTCTCCGGCACCACCCCCACCAACACCACCTCCCGCGGCGCGGTGCCGGCGAAGTCGAGGACGATGAGGGCGTCGTTGATGGTCGGTTCGTGGGGGCTGACGCGGATGCCGGTGGGGACGGAGAGGATTTCTTCGCGTGAGAAGACGCGGATGGTGCCGGGTGGGGCATCGAGGGCGACGGCGTCGATGAAGATGACGGTGTCGTAGCCGATGAGGTAGGTGGGGAGGTCGAGGGAGGGGGTGCCGAGGTCTTCGAGGACGATGTCGGGGCCGAGGCTGTAATTAGAGGATAGATGGCGGACGACGGCGGGGCCGATGCCGTCGTCTCCCATGAGGATGTTGCCGATGCCGTAGATGGCGGTCTTCACAAGACCTTTACCTTTGCGATGTTCCGGCCGGAGGGGTCGAAGGTGTGGACTGCGCAGGCCATGCAGGGATCAAAAGAGTGAATCGTGCGCAGGACTTCGAGCGGGTGTTCGGCGTCGGCGATGGGGTTCTGGAGGAGGGAGGCTTCGTAGGGGCCGGGGGTGCCGCCGGTGTCGCGGGGGCTGGCGTTCCAGGTGGTGGGGACGACGGCCTGGTAATTTTTAATCGTTCCGGCTTCGATGACGACCCAGTGGGAGAGGACGCCGCGCGGGGCTTCGTGGAAGCCGACGCCTTCGATGGTGTCTTTGGGGAACGCCGGACGGTTGAAGATGGTGGTGTCGCCTTTGAGGATGTTGTCGGTGAGGAGTTGCCACTGTTTGACGGCGAGCTCGGAGAGGACGGCGGCGCGGATGGCGCGGGCGCCGTGGCGGCCGAGGGTGGAGTGGAGCATGGCCGGGGTGGCTTGGACGTGGGCGATGGCGGAGATTTTGTCGAGCGCGGCGTCGGTCCACTTTTTCATGAGTGGATGGCCCTGGGCGTAGCCAACGAGCACGTTGGCGAGGGGCCCGACCTGTGCGGGCTGGCCGTTGTAGCGCGGCGCTTTGACCCAGGAGTATTTCTTGTCCTCTTCCCAGTCGGTGTAGTCGGGATCGGTCTCGCCTTTCCACGGGTGGAGCGGGCCGCCGCCTTTGTACCAGGCGTGGGCGCTGTCTTCGGTGACGGCCCTGCGCCAGGTCTCGTCCTTCTGGCCGGTGATGGGGACGAGTTTCGAGAGGTCGCCGTTGGGGATGAAGCCGCCGGGGAGCTCGAACTGGGTGTTCTTGCCGTCGAGCGGGAGGTCGGGGACGGAGAGGTAGTTGGTGACGCCGGCGCCGTAGGAGAACCAGTCGGGATAGAAGCCGGCCACGGCGCAGACGTCGGGGACGTAGACGTTCTGGACGAACGAGACGATTTTGTCGAGCAGCGATTTCATCTGGTAGAGGCGGTCGACGTTCAGTGCGGCTTCGCTCTCGAGGTTGATGGCGTTGGCCACGCCGCCCACGGCGACGTTCTGGATGTGCGGGGTCTTGCCGCCGAGCATGGCCACGACCTGGTTGGAGTAGCGCTGGTATTCGAGCGCCTGCAGGTAGTGGGAGACGGCGATGAGGTTGATCTCCGGCGGGAGCTTCATGGCCGGATGGCCCCAATAGCCGTGCGCGAACGGCCCGAGCTGGCCGCTGTCGACGAGGCCTTTGACGCGCGTCTTTACGGCGGCCATCTGTTTGGCGGAGTTCTCCGGCCAGTCGGAGAGGCTCTCGGCGATGGAGGCGGCCTTCGTCGGATCGGCTTTGAGGACCTGGGTCACGTCCACCCAGTCGAGTGCCGAGAGTTGATAGAAGTGGACGACGTGATCGTGCAGCGCGTGGGCGATGAGGATGAGGTTGCGGATGTACTGCGCGTTGAGCGGGATCTCTAGATCGAGTGCATCCTCGACGGCGCGCACCGAGGCCAGGGCGTGCACGGTCGTGCAGACGCCGCAGAAGCGTTGGGTGAAGAGCCAGGCTTCCCGCGGATCGCGGCCGAGGAGAATGCGCTCGATGCCGCGGAACATCGTCGAGGAGGCCCAGGCCTTCTGCACCTTGCCCTGATCGACTTCCACGTCGACGCGAAGGTGGCCTTCAATGCGGGTGATCGGATCGATGGTGATTCGCTTCGACATGCTGGACCTCACTCGGAGATGCGATCGGGAAGAATTGCGAAACGGCGGACGACGACGATGAAGAGCGCCACGGCCAGTCCGATGTAGCCGACGCACATCAGCAGCTCGCCGATCGACGGGAAGTAGATCGACGAGCGGCCATAACGGAAGGCCAGCGTCGTCGGCGAGAAGCGGTAGACCAATCCTCCGATCGCGGTCGCGGCGGCGGTCAGGAAGAGCACGCGGGGGATGAGCCGGCGCCGCTCGTTCAAGAGAAGCAGCGCGGGGACGAGGACGAAGAGGTTCTCTCCGTGGAAGAGGAGCGAGTACCAGTTGAGCTCGAACGCCAGTCCGACGCGCCCGCGGATGACGATGTCGGCGTAGCGGAAGGCGACGAAGACGATCGACGACCAGGCCATGAAGCGCGCCAGCGTGGACAGAATGACGATGTCCAACGGCCGCTTCCACGCCAGGCAGGCAACGATCAGGATGAGAATCAGCGACGCGAATCCGCAGACGACGGCCTGCATCAGGTAGAACGCCGGGAGCATCTGTGTCTGCCACAGCGGATGCACTTTCGTGCCGGCGATGACCATCAGCGACCCGAGCGACGACTGGTGCATGGCCGGCAAGAGGAACGCGGCGGCGACCATGTACGGATAGAGCGGTTTGATGCGTTCGAACCAGCGCTGCGGCAGGACGGCGGGCAGGTTTTCGTACAACAGGAAGATGGCCACGTACGCGGTCATGCAGACCGAGACCTCGAGCAGCGCGCTATGGAGGTTCCAGTGCCACGGAATGATCACGTGGTAGAAGTTCCACGGCCGCCCGACGTCGAAGCCGAGCGCGAACATGCCGGTGCCGTAGAAGAGGATGCTGGACATGAGCGCGGCACGCATGACCACGTGGAGCTGTCGTTGATTGAAGATCCACGTGGTCATTCCGACGGCCAGCGCGGATGAGCCGAGCGCGGTCAGGGTCATGACGTTGAACGTCTTCCAGACGCCGATGGCGAAGTCGTCGTTCATGCCGGTGAAGGCCAATCCGCCGAAGAGGCGCCATACCGAAAGCGCGAGGGCGATGGCGGCGAGCGTCGAGAAGAAAATCAGCGGTGCGGTGATGAGCGGTCCGCGGATGGGCACGGCGCGATTCCAACGTGCTGTGGTCATAACTGATCCTCGTGTCCGCTGTTCTGGGCTTCTTCTTCATGCACCTTGAAGCGCCGGCGCATGAGGAAGGCCAGGCCGGCATAGACGACGGTCGGGACGACCATTCCTTTGTACAGAACGCCGTGCACTTTCTCGCCGTAATGTGCCCGCGACTCGTTCCCGACCTCGGGTAACCCAAGCCGCGCAAACGGTACGTGCGACAGATAGACGACCTGCGTTCCGCCGAGATCGTGCTCGCCGTACACGCGGTCCTGGTAGTACTTGCCGGGACTGGCGTCGATGCGCCGGTTGGCCTCGCGCAGGAGATCGGCGCGTTTGCCGAAGACCACCGCACCGACCGGGCAGACCTCGGAACACGCAGGCTGCAGTCCATCCGGCAGACGATGGCGGCACAGCTCGCACTTCACGATCTTCGGGTTGAACTTCGCCCACTCGAAACGCGGCACGTCGAACGGACAGCTGATCTCGCAGAAGCGGCAGCCGATGCAGCGGCTCGGCTCCCACTCCACGATCCCGAACTTGCCCTTCGACAGCGCCTTGAACGGACACGCCGAGGCACATGCGGGATCGACGCACTGCATGCACTGGCGCTTCATGAACGACGACTCGGCGCCGTCCGGCGAGCGGTAGAGCTGGATGATGTTCTTGGTCTGCGGATTGAGATCGACCGGCATTTGCCAGATGCCGCCGGACATCTCTGTATCCGGCTCCAATCCGTTGGCGGTGGTGCAGGCGGCGACGCAGGCCTTGCAGCCGATGCAGACGGTCGTGTCGTAGAGCAGACCGAGGGCGTCGGGTGGAGCGCTGCGTGTTTCCGATGCCGCGGCACTTCCCGCTACCGCGACGGCGGAGGCCGTACCGATCGTGCGAAAGAGCTCGCGGCGGCTGACGTTCACGACGCATCTCCCGCATCGGGCGGTTCCTGCGGCGTGGAGTCGAGCTTCCGCGCGGCCACGTAACCGGCGCCCAGGAGGATGCCGCCGATGAGCCCCGCGGTGCCCGCGGCCGCACCTTCGACGATGCCGCGCGACGTCTCCACCGACGGATACATCGCCGGAGGCGTGGCCTTGTTGATCGGTGCGAGCGAGAACAGCGGCAGCGAGTAGCCGACGGACTTCTCCGCGCAACCGAAGCAGGGATGGCCGATGCCGATCGGCCAGGCGTCGACGACTTCGTTGAAGTGGCGCGTCGAGCACGACGCATGCGTGACCGGACCCTTGCAGCCGAGGCGATAGAGGCACCAGCCCTGGCGATGTCCGTCGTCGCCGAACTCTTTGGCGAAGCGGCCGGCATCAAAGTGCGGGCGGCGCGGGCAGTGATCGTGGATCACGCGATCGAAGGCGAACTTCGGACGCTTGAAGGCGTCGACGGCGGGCAGCTTGCCGGTGGCCGCGTATTCGAGCACGGTGGCCAGGAGAATGTACGGATTGGGCGGGCAGCCGGGGAGATTGATCACCGGCTTGTCCTTGATGAGAGCATCGACACTCACCGCGCCGGTCGGATTCGGCCCGCTGGATGGGATGCCGCCCCACGATGAGCACGACCCAATGGCCACGACCGCGGCGGCATGCGAGGCCACGTCCTGCAGCAGCTCGGTGCCTTTGCGCCCGGCGATCTTGAGATAGATGCCGGCGTCGTTGGTCGGGATCGAGCCTTCGACGACGAGGATGTACTTGCCGTCGTTCTGCTGCATGGCCTCGCTCAGCGCGAGCTCGGCGTCATGCCCCGAGGCGGCCATGACGGTCTCGTGATAGTCGAGCGAGATGACGTCGAAGAGCAGCGTGGCCAGATCCGGTTGCGAGGTGCGCAGGAGCGTTTCGGTGCATCCGGTGCAGTCCTGCATGTGCAGCCAGATGACGGACGGCCTCCGCGCCGCGCCGACGATCTGGGCGACGGCTTCCGGCGTCATCGCCGAGGTGATGGCCAGTCCGAACGGGGCGGCCACCATCAGCTTTCCGCAGAAGAGGAGAAAATCGCGCCGCGTGGCGCCGGTCAGATCGAGTCTTTGTGCGATGGTGCTCATGGTGCGAATGTAGGTGTGCGGTGCGGCGGTGCGAGTGGCATCGGGCACGTGCGCTTGTGCGCTGGCGCACGTGGGCGTGTGCGCATGGGGAAGAGGACGACCGAGGGCCTCCGGCGGGCCGGCCCGGCCGGCAGCGTTGGGGTGCGGGAACTTCAGGCCCTGAACGCGTCTCCCGGCAGCCGCACGTGTTTGCGCGCTAACCAACGCTGCCGGCCGTGCCGGCCCGCCGGAGGCCTCCCGTCGTCTCCCTTCAGTTCACGCGCGCGAGCGTCAATTCGACCGATACGCCCGCTTTCACCCCGTCGGCGAACGCCCGCAGATCCTTGGGATCGTTCGTGCCGGCGTCGCCGTCGGAATCGAGACGTGCTTCGATGCGCACCTTCTCCGGCAGCGCTCCGCCCATCATCGCGTCGCCGTTGTCGAGGTCGAGCGTGACCGGGAAAGCGTTCGTGTCGATGCGGCGCACGGCCACCGGATGCCCCGCTTCCGTGCCGCGGGCGATGACATAGATCACGCCGCCTTGCTGCGGCGTCGACGGATCGAGCGACAACGTGATGTGGATCGGCGCTTGTGAACCGGCCTGTGCACCGCCCGTGGCCGGAGGCATGGCCGCGGCCATGTCCCGGCCCGGCAGCGGCGGATGATTGGGCGGGAGCGCATCCGTGGCCGCGACCGGAGCCTGTTTCGTCTGCATCGTCGCGAACACATCGCGGAGGCGCTTCTCCTCTTCCGGATGCTGCGCGATGGCGGCCTCGATCGCCGCGGCCGCTTCCTTCTGCTGGCCGGAGTGCACGCGTGCCTGCGCCAGGGCCACCCAGGCGTCGAGCAGCTTCGGATCCTTCTGCGTGGCGCGCTCGAGCATCGAGCTCGCTTTGTCGATCTCTCCCATCGACAGCCGGACCACGGCGTTGTACGTGAGCGCGCGCGGCTCATCCGGATTCTTCGCCAGGACGGCGTTGGTCTGCTCGAAGGCGGCCATCAGATCGTTGCGCGCGAAGGCGTCCTTTGCCTGCACGATCTGCGCGTCGACGTTCGTGTCGTCGCCGGCGAATGTCGATGCGTAGTAGACGATGCCTCCGGCGACGAGCGTGCAGACGATGCCCCAGACGAATCCCGCTGTCGCGGTGCGAGGCTTCGCCGCCGGCTGGGGCTTCGCCGGCGCGGCCGGCAGGCCGTCGAGCTGGCGCAGGACCTCCGCCGTCTCCTTCTCCAGCCAGGCGCGATCGTCATCGATGACGTCGTCTCCGAGGGTGCGGAGCTGTTGCACGAGTGAATCGCGGCGCGTTTCGAGCTCGCTGCGCTTCGCCGACGCGGATGCTCTGCGGCGCCGTGAAACGAAGAAGACCAGCAGGCCGAGGATCAATCCCGCGGCGAGGATGGCCAGGGCGCTGGCCCAGTCGGTCGGTGCATTCATGATGTCGTTCCTTTCACCAGCTCACGCACGCGCGCGAGATCGGGATCTTCTTTCCTCGGCGGCGGTGCCGCGGCCAGGCTGCGTAATTTCGTTCGGACCACGAGCGTGCCCGCCAGGAGCGCGGCGATGGGGAGGAGCCACACCAGCGCATTTACGCCCTCGAACTTCGGCTTGAGCAACACGAACTCGCCGTAGGAGCGGACGAAATGACTTTCGATCTGCCGGCGCGTGTATCCGCGGGCCAGCATGTCCCGCACCTCGGTCTTCATGTTGACCGCCATCTCGCTCGGCGAATCCGCCACGGAAAGGCCCTGGCACACGGGACAGCGCAGGCTTGCTGCGATCGCGTGCGTCTGTTGGACGAGCGCCGGGCCCTGCAACGGTTTGCCTTGCGGAGCCTCGGTGGTCAGGAGAAGAAGGAGCGCCAGGATCATCGGGGCAAGACCTCCGCGAGATAGGACGTTGCGTCCCCTGTCTTCTCGCGCGCGGGGAGCGCGGCAATCCTGGAGGGGAAGGGCCACGGCAGAATCGCGATGACTCCGCCCACGGCCATCATCAGCACGGCGATCCAGATCCAGGACACCAGCGGCGTGACGATGAGCAGCAACCCGACCCGGCCCTGCTCCACGCTGGCGATCGAGATGTAGAGATCGCCGGTGAGCGTCGAGTGCACGTCCGGCGTGCCGATCGGCTCGCGCATCATCTCGTACTGATTCATGCGCGGCTCGAGCGTCGTCACGGCCCGTCCGTCTTTCGTCACGCGGACGCGGGCGATCGTCGAGGCGCGGTGCGGCTCGTTGCGTTCCTCCGTCCCGAGGAACGTCACCTGGTAGCCGCCGATCGCCGCCGTTTGATTCGTCTGCAGCACGACCTCGGACTGCACGCGCATCGTGCTCGAGACGGCGATGGCGATCATGGCCATTACGACGCCGAGGTGGATCACGTAGGAACCGACACCGCGCCGGCTGCGGCGGAGCCGCGCCAGCTGCACGACCGTCACCTGCAACGCATAGCCACCGCAGGCCAGCGTCAGGATCGTCCAGGCATTGCGCACGCCGAAGGCGATGCCGATCGCGGCCAGAGCGAATGCACCGGCGAGAGGTGGCAGCAACGCGCGACGGATCTGCGCGCGCGTTGCCGCACCCCACGGCAGGGCCGGACCGACGCCGAGGAGGAAGAGCAGCGCGATCCCGGCCGGGACCACCATCGAATCGAAGTAGGGACGCCCCACGCTCATCTGCTTCCCATTCACCGCCTCGACCACCAGCGGAAACACCGTGCCGATGAGGACTGTGAACGTCAGCAGGACGAGCAGGAGATTGTTGACCAGGAACGTGCCTTCGCGGCTCACCGGCGCGTCGATGCGGCCGTCGTTCTCGAGGGCATCGATGCGCAGCGCCAGCAACGTCACGGAGCCGATCAGCACCGCCGCCAGGAAGACCAGGATCGTCGGACCGATCGCGCTCTGCGTGAAGGAATGGACGGAATTGAACACGCCCGAGCGCGTCATGAACGTCCCGAGGATCGTCAGCAGAAAACTCCCCAGCACCAGGGTGACGGTCCACCCTTTCAGCACGCCGCGGCGCTGCACGACGAGGATGCTGTGCAATGCCGCCGTTGCGGTGAGCCACGGCAGGAGCGACGCATTCTCCACCGGATCCCACGCCCAATAGCCGCCCCAGCCGAGCACCTCATAGGCCCACCAGCCGCCGAGCATGATGGCCAGCGAGAGGAAGATCCACGACAGCATCAGCGAGTTGCGGATGGCGCGCAGCAGCGCCGGACCGAGACTGCCGCGGAGCAGCGCCGCCACCGCGAATCCGAACGGGATGGTCATCCCGACATAGCCGAGATAGAGCAGCGGCGGATGGGCCACCATCAGCACGTGGTTTTGCAGCAGCGGATTCGGACCGGGCCCGTCGAGCGGAACCGGCGAGACCGTCTGGAACGGATTGGCCGGACCGGCGATGAGGAAGCTGAAGAACGAGCCGCAGGCCAGCCAGGTCCCGATCGCGTACGGCATCGATTCGTCGTTGGTGCGGCTCGCCAAACGCGTGGCCGCGGCGATGAACACTCCGAGCACCAGACCCCAGAAGAGAATCGACCCTTCCAGCGACGACCAGAGGCTGACGATCGTCACCCACACCGGCACCTGGCGCGAGCCGACGTGCGCCACGTAGCTGACGCTGAAGTCGTGCGTGAGCAGGGCACGCTCCATCACCAGCGTGGCCAGCAGCATGAGCGCCCCGAACGCGTACGCCAACCGGCGCGCCCAGCGCAGGCCCTCGTCCGAGCGCTTCGCGCCGGACGAGAATCCGACCACCGCGCCCGCGGTGGAAACCAGCAGCGCGAAAAGAATGAGCAGACGGCCGAGGGCGGCGGTGGTCATCGCGCCTCCTCGATGTACTTTTTCATCTCCTGCTGATCGACCGGATGACCCGGTTTCGGCGCCTTGTACTCGTTGTTGTGCGACACCATCAGCCGGTGACTCTCGAACGAGCCGCCGCGCGTCATCGTCCCCTCCACCACCACCCCGATCCCGTCGCGGAACATCTGCGGAGGCACGCCCGACGACTTCACATGCACGACCGCGTTGGCGTCGTTCACATCGAACTCCACCCCCGTCGTCCCCGCGCCGTGCCGGATCGACCCGGCCTTGACCATCCCCCCCAGACGGATCGTCGCGCCGTACGCCTCATTGCCGGCGGCGCGAAGATCGGTAGGCGTCCAGTAGTAGACGAGGTTGTCGTTGATGCCGCCGGCGGCAATGGCGAGAAAGGCGAGAGCGGCGACAGCAACGGCGAGGATGACGAACCGGCGCGTCCTGCGCCGCATCGCGTCAGTAGCAGAGAGGTTCGGCTTCATGCACGTCATGGTGTGCCGTGACGGGCGGTGGCGCGGGGGTGGGGGTCACGGGGGGAGGTGACGGTTGTCACTTGGGCGAGGGCGAGCTGGGTCGCCGCGAGTCTTTGTTCGCTCGCGGGCCCGATCGACAGCCGCTTTACGCGAATGGGCTACAGCGGCTGAAGGGACTCGATCTTCGTGAGCCAGGCGTCGAAGTGGCTACACTCCTGGCGAATTCGCGCCAATCCGATCGAAACCGCGATGCGACCGCCGTGCAACTGTTTCTTGTATTTGGGTTGAAGTAGTCCGGTCAGGCGTGCCGAGGGGTGTGTGTCGGGGCCATCATTGATGTGCTCGGGCGTCTCGGCGGCGTCGCGTGCTTCTCGCAATTCATCCTCAAAGCGTCGCCACTCGGGCTGCACAATTGCGAATGCAGCCACGTCGGAAAACAGCAGTGCCTCGAATTCATAGGGTTGAATGTGAGCCACAAAACGGTCCGCACGGCAACCGCTTGCTTCGATCGCCGTCTGTGCCAGAGCGCCTTCGATGGTCCGGCACTTTTGCAGAGGGCCGTTTCTCGTATGCGAGGCTTCGACGCCGGGGAAGTCGGGCTTCAGACCATAGAGATCAAAGAACGTCGTCACATAAGTTCGGCCGCTCTCGCGCAAGGTGTTACGGAGCGCGCGAATGACGCGCGCTCCCGACAGTGCTCCGCCTCGTCCGCTTTGCGATGTGTCGATGAGGCGCGGCTCGACTGTGATGTCGTAGGCAGCCAGATGCGGCGACAGAACCCTGGCGGTGAACGTCTCTTCCGTTGGTCCCTCGCCGACGACGAGGACGTGGGTCATCGCGACGGTCTCCCGCCGACGACGTTCATCTTCCACAGCTCCCCGAGGGAGTACTCCTCGAGCCACTCCTCGAGACGCGACGCGTCGAGGCGCTGGAAGACGGATGCGCCTTCATGGCGCTCCGTCACGATCACATCCTCGGGCGTCAACTGATTCACCAACTCGACCGACTGCGTGGACACAATGATCTGTTTCTTCTCACTAGCCTGTTGGAGCAGGGACGCAAGGACAACCAGCGCATACGGGTGCAGTCCCAACTCCGGCTCATCGACGAGGATCGTGTCTGGTTGGAGCTGGCTCGGCTGGAGGAGGAGTGTGGCCAGGCAGATGAAGCGCAGCGTTCCGTCGGACAACTGGCGCGGTCCGCGCGGCGTATCGGGATCGCCCACTTCGCGCCATTCGAGCTCGATCCGCTCGTCCGGATCTTCGCGATGCACGAAGTCTCCGAAGAACGGTGCGACCATTCGTACCGTCTCGACAATCGTCGAGTAACTCTCCGAATGTTTCTCGCGAAGCATGCGCAAGAACGGCGCAAGGTTCGAAGCGTCCGGCTTTAGCTTGAGATTGTCGCGAAGCGGCTGCGCGTTTCGAACCGCAGCCGATGCGCTGGTATCGTGGAAGTGGAACACCCGCCAGCTTTGGACAGCCGGCAACACGTAAGCCGCGATTTTGTCATTCTCGAGCTGTGGCAGCTTCGCTTCCGTGTGGCCGCTGCCGAGGGGCTGCCGCACGGTCCTAATGTCTCCGTCGAAATACGTGTGCTCGCTCGAAAACACTAGTTGTCGCCCGGCGGGTGCAAGCTCGAACTGATAGCCATTCTTGGCGAAATACAGCTCCACGCTCATCAGCGAAGTGCGCTTCCGCCCTCCGAAGAGCAGAGCATCCGGCCCATCCTCGCTCTTCACGAAGAACTGCAGCCTTTCGTCCAGCATCTCAGAGAGCATCCGGAAGAGGCTGATGAAGTTGCTCTTTCCGGCACCGTTCGCGCCGATCAGCACGTTCAGATTCGCGAGCGTCAGCCCTTCCAATTCACGGATGGACTTGAACCCTCGCACACTGAGTTGTCGTAAACGGGTCACACGTCAACCTTCGGGTGGCGAACACTCCACCTCAAGTGACCCAACATTACCAGCCATCGTCCGATGGGTCGAGCAAGCGTTCGAATATGACGACGGACGCCACCAGCTCAGTAAACCGCCTGCGATCCCGGCTCGACCACGAGGCGTCGCGGACCGGCGATCGCGCCGTGCTCCCGCAGCGGCGTACTCGCCCGCTCGGTCACGCGATCCGGAAAGCGCCTGCGAAAGTCCTCGGCCAGCTCGCAGCGCGCGCAGACGGCGGCGGAGTTCGCCAGGACCTGCGGCAGGTCTTCCGGCGCGATGTCGTTCCATTGGCGCAATGCGCCGTCCGGTCCGAGCAGGGCGGGAGTCACCGCAGCTCCGCCGATGTCGCGAATCGGCTGCGCGCAGTAGATGCAGGTGCGCTTGGCGTACCACTTCGCGGCGATGGTTCGCACGAGCGTTTCCTCGGGAGATGCTTCGACCTGTGGGGCGCACGCTTGATCGCAGCCGGCCCGCTCCGGCCATCGCGAGCAGGCGGTGACGACGAAGCGCGGTTGGGTGACGAGCCATGTCCCGGCCGCGAGGGCGGCGTTGATCTCTGCGCCGACGGGGGCGTTCGTTTCCGGGCAGGTGACGATACGTTTGCCGCGATAGTGCACGTACAGGCCGATGAATAAGGCGGCCATGGTCAGAAGCACGGCGATGGCGAAGAGGAATGTGATTCCGGTGGGCATGTCGTCTCCTCAGGCCACGGGCCGGAACGCGCGGAGAAACTCACCTCGCGTCGGCGGTGCCTTGTCTCCGCGTGCATGCAGTTCGATCGCGACCAACTCATCGATGAGCGTCGGCCGCGCCACGTCGTAGAGCACGCCGGTGGTCAGGTGGTCCTCTTCGTTGGTGAAGCGCAGCGCGGCCTCGCGGTTCGTGACGTCGTGATCGGCGGGAACGGCGCGCGTCTTGGCCCGCAGCTCTTTGTGTTGTTCTTCTCCGCGCCACGTGACGCAGGGCGAGAGGATGTTGAGAAAGGCGAAGCCGTGATGGCGGATGGCGCGCGTCATCAGGTCGGTCGTTCCCTTGACGTCGCCCGAGAATCCGCGCGCGACCCATGACGCGCCGAAGGCAATCGCCAATGCGCAGGGGTCGATGGCCGGATCGGGATTGCCGTACGTCGTCGACTTGGTCTTGTCGCCGGTGGGCGTGGTCGGTCCGGCCTGCCCTTTGGTGAGGCCGTAGATCTCGTTGTCCATCATGAAGTAGGCGATGTCGACGTTGCGCCGCGCGGCGTGCATGAAGTGGTTGCCGCCGATGGCCAGGCCGTCGCCGTCGCCGCCGACCGCGACGACGGTCATGCGCGGCGAGGCCAGCTTGGCGCCGGTGGCGATCGGCAGCGCGCGGCCGTGCAGCGAGTTGAAGCCGTACGTTTCGACGTAGCCGGGGAGGCGCGAGGAGCAGCCGATGCCGGAGACGAGGATGGTCTCTTGCGGCGTACATCCCGCCGCGGCCAGCGCGCGGTGCACGCTATTGAGCACGGCGAAGTCGCCGCATCCGGGGCACCACACCGGCTTGAGATCGGTCTTGAAATCGTTGGCCGTGAATGTCACGCCGTCACCTCCTGGAGCACCGCGGCAGCTTCGATGATCTCGGCCACCGTCAACGCCTTGCCGCCGGAACGGGCGAGGACGCGGGTGTCGCGCGGCAAATCGACGAACGACCGCAGGTAGCGATGGAACTGGCCCGCGAAGCTCGTCTCCACGATCAAGGCTCGCGCGCAGGTGTAGAGGAACGCGTTCAGCGCCTCGAGCGGCAACGGTGCGAGGATGCGTGGCACGAAGGCCGCGACGCCCGCGCCCTGCGCGTTCATCCGCTTCACTGCCTCGCGCACCGGTCCGGCCGACGAGCCCCAGCAGAGGATCCCGAGCTCGGGATCGGCGACGCCGAAGCGTTCGAAGAGCGGGTACTTTTGCGCGATCGCCTCGAGCTTGCGGTACCGCTTCGCGTTCATCCGCTCGTGCGTGACGAACATTGCGCTGGGCCGTCCCGTCTCGTCATGCTCCAGTCCATTGGTCTGGTACATGCCGGGCATTCCCGGAACGGTCATGGGCGAGACGCCGTCCTCGGTCAGCGCATAGCGCAGATACGAATCATCGGCAGCGTCCGCGATGCGGCGTTGCACGACGTCATGGACGAGCGATGCCTCGTCGATCGTCTCCCGCCGCTGGCCGATGTCCTGATCCGACAGCACGATCACCGGCAGCTGATACTCCTCGGCGATGTTGAAGGCGTCGACCGTCGTGTGAAACGCATCCTCGACGCCGCACGGCGCCAGCACCACGCGCGGCATGTCGCCGTGGCCGCCGTACACCGCGTGGAAGAGATCCGATTGCTCGCTCTTCGTCGGGATGCCGGTCGACGGTCCGCCGCGCTGCACGTCGATCGTGACCGTCGGAATCTCGGCGATCGACGAGAGGCCGAGCATTTCCGACATCAGCGACAGGCCGGGTCCGGACGTGGCCGTCATCGCTTTCGCGCCCGAGAACGAAGCGCCGACGACCGCGCCGATGGCCGCGAGCTCGTCCTCGGTCTGCAGGCACGTTCCGCCGATCCTCGGCAGCCACTCCGACAGCAGATGGAGGATCTCCGACGAGGGCGTGATCGGGTACCCGGCGAAGAAGCTGCAGCCGGCGTGAAGCGCGGCGAAGGCCGTGGCTTCGTTGCCCGACATCAACAAGCGCGGCGTTCCCTGCGACTGCTCCGGAGCGGGCGGGTCGCCGTTCCCATGCAGGCCGGCCTCGAACGCCCGCAGATTCGCGTCGATCACCGCCTCGCCTTTTTTCGCGAACCTGCGCCGCAGCGCTCCGCGAATCTTGCCGGCGGGAAGATGGAGCATGGCTGCCAGCACGCCCAGCGCCACGATGTTCTTCGCATTCGGCGCCCCGGCGTCGCGCGCCATCTGCGCGAACGGCATCGGCCTGCACAGGGATGCTGCGATCTCCGCGGGAGGCGGATCGTCGGGCTCGTGCAACACCACGCAGCGCTCCGACAGAGTCATCTCGCTGCGAAAGCGCGCAAAGTCCGCGAACCGGAAGACCGCCAGGGCATCGATCGCGTCGCCCTGTGCCGCGACCGGCAGCGCGGAGATGCGCACCGTGGACGACGACTCGCCGCCCCGGATCTGCGGTCCGTACGCCTCGGTTTTGATGACGTGCAGCCCGTCCGCGGCACAGGCCATGGCCGCGAGATCGCCCGCCACGACGGCGCCGTCGCCGCCCGAGCCAACGATGGAGAACGTGAAGTCTTGCATGCGCACAGATTGCCGCTCCGGCGAACGCGTAGCGATGCGGCATGTCACGGCGGCGGGTGACGGCCATCACCGGGTCATGGATGCGCCCGGCGCAACGATGCCGCTGCGACAATGTCTCAACCGGCAACCGCTTCCGACCCCGTGCTTCCGGCCCGCAAGCTGTTGCTCGTCGGCCAGCCGAACGTCGGCAAGTCGCTCCTCTTCACGCGGCTCACGCAGCGTTACGCCACGGTCTCGAACTACCCCGGTACGACCGTCGAGATCACCAGCGCGCTGGCCGACCTCGGCGGCGAGCTGCGCGAAGTGATCGATACGCCCGGCACGAATACGCTCTCGCCGCAGTCGTTCGAGGAGCGCGTCACGCGCGACCTGCTGCTCGTCTCGGACGACGCCGACGTCGTGCAAGTCGGCGACATCGGCAACCTCCGGCGCACGCTGCTGCTGTCGCTGCAGCTCGCGGAGCACGATGTCTCGTTCACGCTCTGCCTGAACATGAGCGATGAGCCAAACACACCCGCCATCGCACTCGAGGCCCTGGCCGATCGCCTCGGCGTGCCGGTCGTGGCGGTCTCGGCGCTCCGCCGCTGGAATCTGGAGAAGCTGAAGCGGCACGCGGTCCGGCCAACGCGCTCGCGCCTCGCCGTTCCGTATCCGCATGCGGTCGAAGAGGCGGTTGCGTTTCGCCGTGCCGGCGGCGTGTCGCGCGCCGAGGCGCTTTCCTCCCTTTGCGAGGACTCGCCGCAGCTGGCGACGGCGATCGCCGCCGCTCGGCTCACGGTGGTCGATGCAATCATCGCGGAAGTGTCGACCGCGTCGCAGCCGCGCGGGCGCGATCGATTCGGTGCCCTCTGCATGCATCGCATCTGGGGCTGGCCGGTCCTCCTCGGCGTGCTGTACGGCGCATGGCTGTTCGTCGGAAAGTTCGGAGCGGGGACGCTCGTCGATTTCGTCGAGAACTCGATCTTCGAGGCGTACGTGAATCCGTGGGCCGCGCGTCTCGTGCATCTCGTCGTGCCGTGGCAATGGCTCAGCGATCTGCTGGTCGGTCCGTATGGCGTGATCACGATGGCGCTGACCTATGCCATCGCCATCGTCCTCCCGGTGGTGATCACGTTTTTTACGCTGTTCAGCATCCTCGAAGACTCCGGCTATCTACCGCGGCTGGCGGTGATGCTGCACCGCACGTTCCGCCGCATGGGGCTCAACGGCAAGGCCGTGCTGCCGATGGTCCTCGGCCTCGGTTGCGACACGATGGCCACGCTCACGACCCGCGTGCTGGAGACGACGAAGGAGCGTGTGATCGTCACCATCCTCCTGGCCCTCGGCATCCCCTGTTCCGCGCAGCTCGGCGTGATCATGGCCATGCTCGGCCGCCTCGGTCTCGGCGCCACCGCCATCTGGCTCGGCGTGACGCTGTCCACCCTCTTTCTCGTCGGCTTCCTGTCATCGAAAGTGATTCCCGGCCCGACCGGCGACTTCATCGTCGAGCTCCCGCCGATGCGCATGCCGCGGCTGGGGAACATCCTCATCAAGGTCCTGGCGCGCACCGAGTGGTATCTGAAGGAAGCGGTCCCGCTGTTCATCGCCGGCACGCTGTTGCTCTACTTCCTCGACGTCACGCGCCTGCTTCAGCTGTTGCAGCGCGCGATGGCGCCGCTGGTGGTCGGCGCCCTCGGGCTGCCGGCCGAGGCGGCCAATGCGTTCGTCATCGGCTTCCTGCGCCGCGACTACGGCGCCGCCGGATTGTTCGCCATGCAGCGCGACGGCGCACTCGATGCCACGCAGACCATCGTCGCGCTGACGGTGATCACCCTCTTCATTCCGTGCGTGGCGAACTTCCTGGTGATGATCCGCGAGCGCGGCAAGCGCGCCGCCTTTGCCATCGCCGCATTCATCACGGTCTACGCGTTCGGCATCGGCGCGCTGCTGAATTGGATCCTGCCATGACTCACGAATGTCCATTGTGCGGACTCGATTTCGCGGGAGAGGAGTGTCACTCCTCGTGCCCGATGGCGCGCGGCTGCGCCATGATCCGCTGCCCGCGATGCAACTACGAGTTCGTCGAGAGCGGGCGCTTTCTCGACATGTTGCGGCGATGGGTCCGGCGCGCGCCCGCATGTCCAACAGGCGATTCGCTCCTGGACGTGCCGGTCGGCATGACCGCGTCGATCACCAACATCGAATCGGATTCCGCGGCGCGCCTGAGCCGTCTCGCGTCGTACGGCATCGCCGCGGGGAGTGAAGTGCGGCTGCTGGCGCGACGCCCGGCCGTCGTGCTGTCCTGTGGCGCCGCTTCGGTCGCTCTCGAAGACGACGTGGCACGTGAGATTCACGTGCGCGTCAGCCGGCCATCCGCGCGATGACCAGTCCTGCCGCCCAGGCGATGCCAGCGGCGAGCGATCCCATGAGCAGTGTCTCGACCCCCGCGTGCCACCATGACGAGAGCAGCCACCGCGAGCGCGCCGAGCCGATCGCGAAGAACGCGCACCCGGTCATCGCCACCGACAGCGTCAACGCATGCGTCACCCCGGCCAGAAACGGCAGCAGCGGCACGAGGCCGCACAGGACGAACGCGCTGAACGTGGCCAGCGCGGCCCGGGAAGCGGAGCGCCTGGCGCGCGCGAGGCCGTACTCCTCGGCGAGCATCAGTTCGATCCAGCGCTCGTCGTTCGACGTGACGATGCCGACGGCACGCTCGAGATCGTCGCCGGCGAATCCCTTCGCGGCGAAGATCTGCCGTACTTCCTCGCGCTCGCCCGCGGCGTCGGTGTCGATGTGCCGCTGCTCGCGCACCCACAACGCCTCTGCCTCCTGCCGTTCCGTGCGCGTGCCGAGGTAGTTGCTGGCTGCCATCGAGAACCCGTCGGCCAGAAGATTGGCGATGCCGAGGATCAGAATGATGCGCGTCGAGAGAGCGGCTCCGCTGACGCCCGTCACCACCGCGAACGTGGTCACCGACCCGTCGATGCCGCCGTAGATCCAGTCGCGGAGATAGCTGCTGTGCAGCGGCGCCTCGAGCCGCGCGCGAATGGCCTCGGGCGTGTGTTCGTGCTCCACGTTAGACGCTGACCATCTCCTCCAGCTCTTCTTTTCGGAGGATGACGATGGTCGAGCCCTTCACTTCGATGATCTTCTTGCGCTTGAAATCGCTGAGCATCCGCGTCACGGTCTCGCGCGTGGTGCCGATCATCTGCGCGATCTCTTCGTGCGTGAGGAGGACCTTCAGCCGGATGCCTTTCGGGGTCGTCTCGCCGTGCCGCGTGCACCAGTCCAGGAGAAGCTTCCCCAGCTTCTCGGCGGTCGATTGTGCGAGGCCGAGGGAGCGGATCTCGCGCTGCGCGGACTGATACTTTTCACTGAGCTGCTGCGCCGTGTGCATGCACGCTTCCGTGTGCGAGTTGAGGAAGCGCAGGAAGTCGTCGCGCTTGATGAAATTGAGCTGCGACGGCTCCAGCGTCTCGGCGCTCACTTCGTATGGACGCCCGAGGATCGTGGCGCTGGCGCCGAGCACTTCGCCGGCCTCGGCGATCTTGACGATCAGCGTGCGTCCTTCGGAGGAAGACGTCGTCAGTTTCGCCCGTCCGCTGCAGAGGATGAACACCCCGCGCGGCTCTTCGCCGTCCACGAACAGGATCGATCCCTTGGGGTACACGCTCGTGAACTTGATCGCGTCGAGCGTCTTCATCGCCGCGGGCGACATGTTGCAGAACAGCTGGTCCGTGCCCCGCGAGCAGGCGGTGCAACTGTTCTGGATCTGGATGTTGTACGGCGACGGCATAGAGAGCCTCCGTCACCGAATGTTCGGCCCCGGCAGAGGTGCGCGATGCGACATCGCTCACGCGCGGAGGTGACTGCCGTCACGGAGCAATGTGCGCATCGCGCAGTCAGGCCGTCAGGCGGCGGTGGCGAGCTGTTTCTTCACGTCCACCTTGATGGCGCGCGGCTTCGCTTCTTCCTTCTTCGGGATGCGCACTTCGAGCACACCGTTGACGAACGTGGCCGCGATCTTTTCGGCCTCGACGTTCGGCGGCAGCACGAACGAGCGGAAGAACGAGCCGTAGGCGCGCTCGATGCGGCGGAAACCTTTCTCCTCGGTTTCCTTCTCCGCGTTGCGCTGGCCCTGGATCGACAGCACGCCGTTCTCGATCTGTACGTCGACGTCTTTCTGTTCGATGCCGGGCAGCTCCGCCTTGATGACGATGTCGTCCTTCGTTTCGATCACGTCGGACGCGGGCGACCAGTTCGCCAGTGCCGGCTCCTCGTCGGACATCCGCGACCAGAGACGGTCCATCCGGTTGCGCAGCGTCGTCAGTTCGTCGAAGGGATCCCAGCGATCGAGTTTCGTGAGAAATGTCATGACTGACCTCCTTTGCAGCGGTTTCGTCTCGCTGCACGAGAGAAGGTAGGTCGCGCGCGGGAAAGGCGACAGGACGGCGGTCACCGATGCGTGTGCGGCGGGGCGCCTGCGTCACGTCGAAGTATGCGGCGGGTCACGCGCCCGGCTCCGCGCACGGTCCCATATTCAGGAGGAGGTCGTCATGAGCCCATTCGCGATCCGCAGCATCCTCGCTCCCACCGATCTGAGCGACTCGAGCATTCCGGCGCTGGAGTACGCACGGCTTTTCGCGGATCGCTTCTCGGCGACGCTGACGCTGATGTACAGCGAGCCGGTCTTCTATCCGCTCGAGGTCATGCCGCCCGAGGGCCTCTTCGCTTCCGCTGCTCCGGCGGAAGAGGCACGCCTGCGCGGCGAAGTGAAACTTCACGCCGCACCGGTCATGACCGACCGGCGGTACGGGATCGACGTCACCGTAGGGCAGCCGATTCCGGCCATCGTCGACGCCGCGCGGAAGCGGCACGCCGATCTGATCGTGATCGGTACACACCTGAGACACGGATGGCGGCGTGCGCTCCTCGGTTCCGTCAGCGACGGCGTGTTGCACGCCAGTCCATGTCCCGTCCTGACGGTAGCCAGCGGCGAACGCCCTTTCGGCCTGCCGCGGCTTCCTGGAATCAGCAGGATTCTCTGTCCTGTGAACTTCACCGAAGTTGCGCGGGATGGACTACAGTTCGCTGCGCACCTTGCCGAGAGCTTCGGCGTCGAGCTGATGGCCGTGCACGTTGTCGAGACCGAAGAAGTCACGGATGCGGCGGCGGACGAGGAGCAGCTTCGCCATTGGATCGGCCCCGAGCTGCAGAATCTCTGGTCGTACCGCCAGCTCGTCGTCCGCGGTGGAGCGGCCGAGCGCGTTCTCGATTGCGCCGATGACGCCGGCGCCGATCTCATCGTGGCCGGTGCGCAACATCGCCACTTCCGCGATGCCACCGTGATCGGAACGACGACGGAGCGCCTGATCCGCTTCGCGCCGTGCCCCGTGCTCATCGTGCCGCGGGAGGCACCGCGGCGCGCGGCCGGGGATGTGGACACGGAAGCCGCAGTCGGCGCAATGAGCTGAGCGCCGGGAGGCGTATCTTTCTTGCCTCCCGGATGACGAAACGGTGTCACGGCCGTGAGTCTCATCTCGCGCTGCTGACGCTCGTGGAGTGAGCCGCGGGATGTGATGCCGGTCACCGCTGCTGGTGTGCCGGGCCTCGGACGAGCGTTCGTCCGGCTGCTACGGTTCGGACATGCAAGCGAATGGGCGACCGACTGCCGAGCCGTGGAAGATCAAGTCCGTCGAAATGCTCTCGATGAAGACGCGTGGCGAACGAGAGCAAGCCATGGCCGATGCCGGCTACAACACGTTCCTCCTCCGGAGCGACGACGTCTACATCGACCTCCTCACCGACAGCGGCACCAACGCCATGAGCGATCGCCAATGGTCGGCGATGATGTCGGCGGACGAGGCCTATGCCGGCGCGCGCTCCTTCTACAACATGGAACGCGCCGTCCGGGAGATCTACGGCTTCCGGCACATGGTGCCGACCCATCAGGGCCGCGGCGCCGAGCACCTGATCTCGCGCATTCTCATCCGGCCCGGCCACGTCATCCCCGGCAACATGTACTTCACCACCACGCGCGCGCATCAGGAACTGCAGGGCGGCGAGTTTGTCGATGTCGTCATCGACGAGGCGCACGATCCGACGTTCGAGCATCCGTTCAAAGGCAACGTCGACATCGGCAAGCTGACGCGGGTCATCGAGCGGGTCGGCCCCGAGAACATCCCGTACGTCAACGTCGCCTGCACCGTGAACCTCGCCGGCGGCCAGCCGGTGTCGATGACCAATCTGCGCGCCGTGCGCGACGTGTGCGATCTCTTCGGGATCCGGCTGTGGTGCGACGCCACGCGGGCGGTGGAGAACGCGTTCTTCATTCAGGAGCGCGAGGCGGGCTACGCGCACACGCCCGTACGCGCCATCCTGCGCGAGATGATGTCCCACTTCGACGGCTGCACGATGTCGGCAAAGAAGGACTGCCTGGTCAACATCGGCGGATTCCTGGCCATGAACGACCCGGACATTCTCCAGGCCGCGCGCGAACAGGTGGTGATCTTCGAAGGAATGCCCACCTACGGCGGACTGGCCGGCCGCGACATGGAAGCGATCGCGCAAGGGATCTACGAGATGGTGGACGACGACTCCATCGCCAACCGCATCGGCCAGGTCCGCTACCTGGGCCGGCAGCTCATCGACGCGGGAGTCCCGGTCGTGCTTCCGATCGGCGGGCACGCCGTCTTCCTCGACGCCCGGCGCTTCCTGCCGCATCTGGCGCAGGAGCAGTTCCCCGCCCAGTCGCTGGCCGCGGCGCTCTATGCCGACAGCGGCGTGCGATCGATGGAGCGCGGCATCGTCTCCGCCGGCCGCGATCCGCTCACCGGCGCCAATCGTCCGTGCTCGCTCGAGCTCGTCCGGCTGACGATTCCGCGGCGTGTCTATACCGACCGGCACATGGACGTCGTGGCCTGGTCCGTCAGGAGTCTTTTCGAGCGCCGCGAGGAAATCCCCGGCCTGACGATGGTCTACGAGCCGCCGGCGCTGCGCTTCTTCACCGCGCGCTTCGAGCCGCAGCCGGTGCGGGTGCCGATGGCTGTGAATGGCTAGACTTGCTCCCGGATGATCGATCTTCTGATCGGGTGCGTCGCGGGCATCTTCATCGGCGCCACCGGAATCGGTGCCGGCTCGATCCTCACGCCGTTGCTCATCCTGCGGGGTCACGATCCGCTGACCGCGGTGACGACGGGTCTCGTGGCCTTGATCGCGGCGCGAACGGTCGGCTCGCTGCAGCACGTCCTCAGCGGCCACTGGCCTGCCAGCCACGGTTCGCGTGTCCTGATCGGCGGTGTCGCCGGCGCGGCACTGGGGTTCGTGATCGTCCAGCAGCTCGTTGCGCGCACGAATCTCTTCGAGACGGCGCTGCGGATGACGCTGGGCGTCGTCCTGCTGTCGATCAGTCTGACCGGCTTCGTCTCCGGCATTTTGCGCAAACGGATTCCGGCGGCCGGGAACGGCCTCATCACCCTGGCTGCCGTTGGCACCGGCGCCGCCGTGGCCACGACTTCCGCCGGTTCCGGGACGCTGCTCGGGGCGCTCGTCTTCCCGGCGACGGACTGGCGCGTGCACGAATTCTCCGCCGTCAGCAATGTCTTCGGACTGTTCGCAGGCTTGATCGGACTGGCCGCCTATTCACGGTTCGACCGGTTCGATCCCTCCCTGCTGGTCTCTGTCATGGCCGGTTCGGTCATCGGCATCATGGTGGGCGTGCTCGCTTCGCGACGCATTCAACGCGCCCACTTTGCGCTCGCGTTGCGCGTCCTGACCGTCGTGCTCGGCCTGGCCTTGATCATGTCTTGAGACCGCACCTCACAAAGATGGGTGACGCAGACGCTGGCCGCGGCCCATGTCGCGATCCATGTTGATGCTGCAGACGCGATTCGGCGACGGGCCGGGCGCGCGATTTCACCCGGACGAACGAGTCCTCCGCCTGCATGAATGGAGGTAGCTCATGAGAGTCCGGAAACCAACACTCTTTCCACTGTTGCTGTTCTTCATCCTGGCGTTGTGTGCGTTCACAGCGTTTGGCGATGAACCGCGTTCTCAACGCGAGACCCACGAGCCATTCACGTTCCAGGGTTTCGGCGTGCGTTCGAACATCGCTGTTCCGATTCCCACGCCCTTGGGACCGCATGTCGTTTCGATGGGACCGGCCCTCTTCCAGGCGGTCCCGCCATGCCTGTTCATCAGCACGCTCGAAGCGGACCACTATCCCCCTCGCTGGGGCGGGCCGGCGTTCAAGAACAACGAGTCTCGCTCGTATCAGGTGAGCGGATACCTCGCCGACGGCGCCTGGGAGAATCCATGTTCCTCCGTCGTGCCCGGCAACGCGCTGGCCGTGGCCGTGCGCATCTACGTGAAGCAGCCGGACGGTGACGGTACGGTCTACCTCACGCCCGCGTCCTGGGTCCCGGCCGGTGGTATGCCGATCCTTCCGTTCCACAAGGGCGACGCGATCGTCGAGGAAGGTGCGGTCATGATCCGCGGCGGCGGCTTCACGCTGTCGGCGTTCGGCGCCGGCACCGATCTCACCGTCGATCTCCTCGGATACTTCGTCGAGGATCCTAATGGCCAGGGTCTGAAAGGCGAACCAGGACCGGCCGGTCCGCAGGGCGCGATCGGTCCGATGGGTCCGCAGGGATCGAAGGGCGACCAGGGTCTGACCGGCGCGCAGGGTGAAGCCGGCCCGATGGGTCCGCAGGGGCCAAAGGGCGATCAGGGTCTTCCCGGTCTGCAGGGTGAAGCCGGCCCGATGGGTCCGCAGGGACCGAAAGGCGATCAGGGTCTCACCGGTCTGCAGGGCGATGTCGGTCCGATGGGCCCGCAGGGACCGAAAGGCGATCAGGGTCTGACCGGTCCACAGGGCGATGTCGGCCCGGTGGGTCCGCAGGGACCGAAAGGCGATCAGGGTCTGACCGGCGCGCAGGGCGATGTCGGTCCGATGGGCCCGCAGGGACCGAAAGGCGATCAGGGTCTGACCGGTCCGCAGGGCGAAGCCGGCCCGATGGGCCCGCAGGGACCGAAAGGCGATCAGGGACTGACCGGTCCGCAGGGCGAAGCCGGCCCGATGGGCCCGGAGGGGCCGAAAGGCGATCAGGGTCTGACCGGCCCGCAGGGCAATGTCGGTCCGACCGGTCTGCAAGGGCCAATCGGTCCGATCGGTCCGACCGGTCCGCGAGGACCTGCAGGTCAGGGCGTCACTTTCCTGTCCGGTGTGGAGACTTTCCCTCCGGGCGGGAAGATCACCATCAACAACGCGAACATCAGCGCCACATCACTGTTGATCGTGAACTACGTGAACGGCTCGCGGGGGAATGCCTGCGCCGTCGACGATCAGGGGAACGGCTGGGCGACACTCTCCGGCAGTCCGAACAAGGAATTCCGCTACATCGTCATCGATTGACCGTGCGCCGGTGTGCGGGCGTCCTCGGGCGCCCGCACACTCGTTGTCGCCGCGTCCAACGTCACACCACGCAGTGCGTTCGATACTGCATCCGGCAATGCAGCGATCCGCCTGCCCGCTCTGGATCGCATTCTCCAGTTCCCCAGGCATCTGCGATGACTCCACCGATGACCGACAGGTCTCGGGCGCAAGGAAGCATCACGTCCACCTGCATTGAGCGTCACGGCGCAATCCTTTCACGCAACCACAGATTGGGCAGCGAGGACGGCGGTCCGTTGGCCGCCGGCAGGTGATGACGGGATGGCTTGCACAAACTGCGGAGACTTCGGTTCTGGCGTTTGTGACGACGGTTCACTGCGCGCTCGTGCTCCTGCGCCACTACCGATCGGCGAAGACGGCGAGGCTCGCCGTTCTGCCGTCGCTGGTCTTCTCGGCGATGCCCTGGTTCCTCTCCACGTTCTTCTGGCTGGCCATCGGGACCGCGGCGCACCTGCTGTGGTTCGTCGCCTGCGAGCGCTTTCTTCCTCCGCCGCTTCTTCCGCCGCCATCCGGTCCGCCGCCGTCGCCCGCTCCCCGCAAGGGATTTCAGGCGCTGGCAGTGCTGGCGGCGATCACAGAGACGCCGGAGATTCGCACGTTCCGCCTGGCCCGTCCGCCGGGCTTCATCTTTCGCGCCGGACAGTTCCTGATGGTGCGCGTCACCATCGGCGGGAACCCCGTCGTGCGCTGCTACTCGATCACGTCGGCTCCGGCGACGGCCGGCTATCTCGAGATCTCGGTGCGCAATCAGGGCGGCGTCTCCCGTCATCTGCACGAGACGCTGCGCGCCGGAACGACGCTGGAGGCGAGTGGTCCGGGAGGAGCGTTCGTCTATCCGCCGGGCGGCCGGCCGATCGTCCTTCTCGCCGGTGGAATCGGCATCACGCCGCTGCTGGCGATGCTGCGATACGGCCTGGCGTCCGAGCCGTCGCGGGCCATCACGCTCATCCTCTCCGCGAAGACAGAGGAGCAGGTACCGTTCCTCGACGAGCTGCGGGCTCTCGGGCGGCGCCATCCGCAGTTCCGCCTGGCGATCACGCTGAGCTCCGGTTCTTCGGATCCGGCGTTCTCTTCCGGGCGCATCGACCGCGCGCTCATCGAGCGCACTGTTCCCGATGCCAGGGCCTGCATCTTCATGATCTGCGGCCCGCTGCCGATGATCGACGAGATGCGGCGCGTGCTCGAGGTCCTGGCGGTGCCGCCGGAGCAGGTGCACTTCGAGAAATTCGAGGCGGCGGTCTCGCTGGCCGGCTCCTCGGCTTCCGGCGCGCGTCTCTCGCTGCGAAAAAGCAATCGCACGGTGAGCGTTGCGCCGGGACAGACTCTCCTCGAGGCGGCGGAAGCCACGGGCGTGTCCTTGCCGTCGCTGTGCCGCGTCGGCGTCTGTGCGACGTGCCGCATCCGCCTGGTGGCCGGCGAGGTCGAGGGGGATTTCGACGCCATCGATGCTTCCGAGCAGGCGGACGGTTTCATCCTCGCCTGTGTGGCACGGCCGCTGACGGATTGCGCGATCGACGCGTGAGGGTGCAGCCATGAAGTCGCGCGGCCTGCTCGACGTCGTTGTGCTGGCCGTGCTGAGCGGCGTGCTGGTCGCGCTCTGGCTCCTGTCTGCCCACGATGGGTGGGCGTACTACTCGACACCGCTGAGCATCCGCGGATACGCGGCCGCGCATCGCGTCCTCCGTCCGTCCGGCACCGTGGGCCATCTCCTGGGCGTGGGCGGAACGCTCCTCCTGTTCGCCACGCTCGCTTATCTCGCGCGCAGACGGATGAAAGGCCTGGCCAAAGCAGGACCGGTCGCCCGCTGGCTGGAGATCCACATCTTCTGCGGCGTCTTCGGTCCGATCCTGGTCACGTTCCATACGTCGTTCAAGTTCAACGGTGTCGTCTCCGTGGCCTTCTGGTCGATGGTGCTGGTGGTGGTGTCGGGGTTCATCGGCCGGTATCTCTACGTGCGCATCCCGAAAACGATTCGCGGCGAGGAACTGTCCCGCGGCGACCTCGAGCAGCGTGCCGCGGAGGTGAAGCGGCTGCTCGACGCGACGATGCTGTCGCCGCGGCTGCGCACGGCCATCGAGGAGGAAGAGCAGCGTCTCCTTTCCCTGGCCGCATCGAAGCGGACGCTGTTCGCCCGCATGCGGGACGCGGTGCCGGCGCGGCGCCGCGCGGCGAATCTGCGGCGGCAGATCCGCGCCTCCGTGCTCAATCGCCATCTTCTGCACGATGCACTGGAGCTCGCACAGGAGCGTGCGCTCCTCTTGCGGCGGATGGCCCGGCTGGAAAAGACGCGCCGGCTTTTCCAGCTCTGGCATGTCTTCCATCGGCCGCTGGTGTGGCTGATGTTCTTCGTTTTCTTCGTCCACCTCGGTGTGGCGGTGTACTTCGGCTACGTGCCGTTCGGAGGGTAGCGATATGACTCCCTCGCAACGATTCCTGACCATTGCTCTCGTCCTGGCGCTCGTTCCGGTGACGTGCGCGGCCCAATTGGGCAACCTCATCTCGCCGGGTCCGCTGGCGAAGGCGCATGCAAAGCTCGAAGGGGCGGCGAATTGCGTCCGATGTCATGAACAGGGGAGGAAGGTTTCGCCCGCGCGTTGCCTGGCCTGTCACAAGCCCATCGCGGAGCGCATCGCAAAAAAGAAGGGCGTGCATCGCAATGCCGGCGCGGATTGCGTGGCCTGCCACGTGGAGCACGCCGGCCGCGACGCCGAGTTGCGGCCCTTCGACCCGAAGAAATTCGATCATCGCGCCGAAACAGGGTTTGCCCTGGACGGCCGCCATGGCCGCCTGGCCTGCGCGCAATGCCACAAGACGCGCTCGTACCTCGGGCTGACCGCGAGCTGCGCATCGTGTCACCAGGATCCGCATGCTGGCCGCCTCGGGACCGATTGTGCGCGCTGCCATCCGGTGTCGGCGCCGTTCCGGCAGGCCGCACAGCAGTTCGACCATTCCAGGACCGCCTTCCCGCTCGACGGCGCGCACCGGAACGTCCCATGTGCGAAATGCCACGCCGGAGGCCGGTACGCCGGGACGCCGCACGCATCGTGCGCCGATTGCCACAAAAGCCCGCATCGCTCGGAGATCGGAACCGACTGCCAGTCGTGTCACACACCCGCGAACTGGAAGGTCGCGAAATTCGATCACGCCAGGACCGGGACGGCGCTCGCCGGCCGGCACAGAAACGTGCCCTGCGCGCGCTGTCATGTCCGTCCGCCCACCGCCGTGCGGTTGAGCATCCAGCCCTGCGCCGCCTGCCACAAAGACCCGCACCGCGGCGCGTTCAAGCAGGACTGCGCGGCCTGTCACAGTGAAGAAGGATTCAAAGGCGCGCCGTTCGATCACAAGACGAAGACGCGCTTCCCGCTGGAAGGGAAGCATCGCGTCCTGGCGTGCTCGGCGTGTCACAAGCGTGCGGGCGATTTCCGCGGACTCAGTGCGCAATGCGCATCCTGTCACGCCGACCCGCATCAGGCACAGCTCGGGACCGCCTGCGAGAAGTGCCACACACCCGATTCATTCAGGATCGCCCGCTACGAGCATCCGCGGTTCCCGGAGTTCTTCAAGGGACAACATGCCGGGTTGCGGTGCGAGCAGTGCCACCGAGGACCGGTGCAGACACGTGTGTACCGGAACCTGTCCACGGAATGCACCGGCTGCCATCGCGACGTCCATGCGGGACAATTTCCGAAGTGCACCGACTGCCACTCGGTCGACGCGGCGAAATTCGCCCCCGTGCTCTTCGATCATGAGAAGACAAAGTTCGCCCTGACCGGGAAACACAAGAACGTCCAGTGCCGGCAGTGTCACACCGGCGGGTATCGCGGTACGCCGGCGGCCTGTGCGGCCTGCCACAAAGACGTGCATGGTGGAACGCTCGGCGGATCGTGCGCCACCTGCCATACGACGGCGTCATTCGAAGTGCAGCGCTACACGCATCGCAAGCCGGGGTCGTTCTTCCGCGGCAAGCATGCCGCGGCCGCTTGCACGGATTGTCACAAGAAGGACAGGGAGATCGCCGAACGCTTTACAGGCCTCGGCCGCTGCACGGCCTGCCATGCGGATCCGCATGGAGGCCAGCTCGGCGCAACATGCGAGAACTGCCACAACGTCGATGGCCAATGGTCCACGGGCGCTTCGCGCGCATTTCACAAGGCGGGCATCTTTCCGCTCGAAGGCCGGCACCTCGTCACGCCTTGTCAGGAATGCCATCGGGACGGCGTCGTCAAGGGCACGCCGTCGCGCTGCTACGACTGTCACTGGGTCCGCCGTCAGGACGACCGCTACCGCACGCGCCTCGGCAATGAGTGCGAGAACTGCCGCCGTCCGACCTCGTGGAGCGCGGTCAACTGGGATCACCTTTCCCGGACGTCCTTTGCGCTGAGCGGCGCCCACCGGACCCTGGCCTGCGATCAATGCCATCGCGATGGGTTGTTCGGTGCGACGCGCAGCGATTGCGCGTCGTGTCATGCCGCCGATTTCGAGAGCGCGCGGGAGCCCGACCATCGGGCCGCCGGCTATCCGTCGGTCTGCCAGCTCTGTCACCTGCCGGCGGATCTGTCCTGGCAGCAGGGGCGATTCACGCATTCCACGTTTGCTCTGGCAGGCACGCATGCCAGCCAGCCGTGCGCGTCGTGCCATCGGAACAACGTCTATGCGGGAACGTCCCGCGACTGTGTCGGATGCCATCGCACCGACTACGATCGCTCCGTCGAGCCCGCGCACGCCGCGGCCGGATTCCCACTGGCTTGCGAGTCGTGTCACCGCTTCACCGACCCGCGCTGGTCCGACGCCGCATACGCTCACCTCGTCTGGCCGCTCATCGGCCGCCATGCGGCGCCACGCTGCAGCGCGTGTCACGGCAGCGGCGCTTACGCGGGCCGGGCCACGGACTGCGCCTCGTGCCACAAGAGCGATTACGACCGGTCAGTGAACCCGAGCCACGTAGCCGCCGGATTCCCGTTGGGGTGCGAGCTTTGTCACACGCTCGCCGATGCCGGATGGAACCTGGGCAGGTTCAGCCACGACACGTTCCCGCTGGCAGGCGCACACACCATTCCGCAGTGCAGCGCCTGTCACGCCAACGGCGTTTACGCCGGCACCTCGCGGACATGCGCCGGTTGCCATCAGACCGACTACAACGAGGCCAGAGAGCCCAATCACGTCGCCGCTGCCTTCCCGACCACCTGCGACACGTGCCACAAGTTCACCGATACGAGCTGGGACCAGGGTGTGTTCAGCCACACGACGTTCCAGCTCGCGGGAGTCCATGCGACCCAGACGTGCGCCGCCTGCCATGCGAACGGTGTCTACGCCGGCACGCCGCGGACCTGCGCCGGTTGCCATCAGAGCGACTACAACGAAGCGCGCGAGCCGAATCACATCACGGCCGGCTTCCCCACGACGTGCGACACCTGCCACAAGTTCACCGATACGAGCTGGGATCAGGGCACGTTCAACCACTCCACGTTCCCGCTTGCCGGAACGCACGCCACGCAATCGTGCGCCGCCTGCCACAAGAACAACGTCTATCGCGGCACGCCGCGGACATGCTCCGGCTGCCACCAGACCGACTACAACGAAGCGCGGGAGCCAAATCACATCACCGCTGGCTTCCCCACGACGTGCGAAACGTGCCACAAGTTCAGCGACACGAGCTGGGACCAGGGCAACTTCAACCACTCCACGTTCCCGCTCGCCGGACGGCACACGACGCAGCCGTGCGCTGCCTGCCACAAAAACAACGTCTATCGCGGCACGCCGCGCACGTGCGTCGGCTGCCATCTGAGCGACTACAACGGAACGCGAGACCCGAATCACGCCACGGCGGGCTTCCCGACCACGTGCGACACATGCCACCGTTTCAGCGACACGAGCTGGGACCAGGGCGTGTTTGGCCACACGTCGTTCCCGCTGGCCGGAACGCACTCGACGCAACCATGCGCCAACTGCCATACCAGCGGCGTTTATCGCGGTACGCCCCGGACGTGCGACGGCTGTCATCTGACGGCCTACAACACCTCGCGCGATCCCAACCATCTGGCCGCGGGCTTCCCGACCACATGCGACCTTTGCCACCGGTTCGCGGACACGTCCTGGGGCCAGGCCACGTTCAATCACACACGTTTCCCGATCGCGACCGGACGCCATTCCGGTAACCCCTGCAATGCGTGCCACACCACTCCGGCCGTGTTCCAGGTCTTTTCCTGCACGACGAACTGTCATGACCGCGGCGAGACGGACGGACATCACAACGAAGTCTCGGGCTATCGGTACGACTCGCTGGCCTGTTACGCGTGTCACCCACAGGGCCGCGCGGATTGAGGAGGTCGATCATGCACGCGAGAACGATCGCAACCCTTCTGGTGGCCGTCGCCTGGATGTGGGGCGCCGAGGCGGCCGCACAATCACGTCCCCCGGCCGGACGCCTCACGTTCTTCGGCAGCGCCCAGACGCTGAATTTCAATGACGGCACGACGCGCGATTTCAGCGAGCTCACCGCGGCCATGACGTTCCGCAGCCGTCTGGATGAAGAAGACGGCGGTTTCGAATACGCCCTCGATGCCAGGGGCACGCAGTATCCGTCGAGCAACGCGCGCAATCAGCGGCTGCGCCTTTATGACGCCTGGGTAGGCGGGCGCATGGGAGACGGGCGGTTCACCATCCGCGGCGGACAGATGTGGCTCCACGATCTGGGCGCCCTCGGATCCGTCGGCGGAGTCATGACCGAGTACCGTACCAACCAGACCCGGGCCGGGCGTCTGCGGTTTGGTCTCTTCGCCGGCGCGGAACCGAAGTCCTTCGACGCCGGCTATGTGCGGGACGTCCGCAAAGGAGGCGCCTGGGTGGCCCTGGAGAACGGCGCCCTGCGCCGCCATGTCCTCGGCTACGTCACCACGCGCAATTCCGGTCTCACGGAACGGTCTGTGCTGACGACAACGAACTTCGTTCCCATCGGCAAGAAACTCTTCCTCTATCAACTCGCGGAATACGACCTCCAGGGTCCGGCCGGCATCGGCAGCGGCGGCCTGAATTACTTCTTCACCAACGCGCGCTACACGCCATCGCGCACCGTCGAGCTGCTGGCCACGGTCCATCGCGGACGCTCCATCGACGCCAGGACGATCACCGAAGACATCCTGAACGGGCGGCCCGTCGACCAGAAACTGCTGGACGGGTTTCTGTACGAGTCCGCCGGCGGGCGGGTCACGGTCGAGGTCGTGCGCAACGTGAGGGTCCACGCCGGCTACGCGACCGACCGCCACAACCGTGAAGATCGCAGGTTCGGGCGAATTTCCGCCGGGATCTGGGCGTCGAACGTCGGAGGCAGCGGCCTCGACGCCACGCTCAGCGACAATCGCAGCAAGCGTCCCGACGGAAGTTACGACTCCTGGTACGCATCGTTGGGTCGCAGCCTGGGGACGAGAGTCTACGCCACGGTCGACTACGCCACTTCACTGGTCGTCGTCCGCGTGATCGACAACGGCGTCACCATCGAGCGGCATCCGAAATCGAAGCGCTACGGGATCAACGGCGTCTGGAACATGACCCGCACGTTCTCCTTCATCGCCACGGTCGAGCGTTTGCAGGACGAGTCCTCCACCGACGAGCGTGGAACGTTCGGCGTGATCTATCGTTTCTGAAGCGGGGGCATTCCAGCGCCGCCGCCAACGCCGCATCGCGCTCGTAGTGATCGCGGTGGAATTCCATGTGCCCGTCGTCCCCGACCCACGCCGTCCAGTAGAGGACGTAGACCGGTTGCGGCGAGGTGAGGCCGATGGTGCGCTCAGTGCCCGCTGCGATCTCGCGCTCGATGGCCGCGGGCGTCCATTGCGGTTGGTCGCGGAGGAGATACAACGCCAGGTCCATCGGCTTCTCCAGGCGAATGCAGCCGTGGCTGAAGGCGCGGAACGGCTGGTCGAACAGTGACTTCGCGGGGGTGTCGTGGAGGTAGACGTCGTAGCCGTTCGGCATGTTGAACTTGAGGCGGCCGAGCGAGTTCCAGTCTCCGGGACGCTGGCGGATGCGGCCGTTGCGCACGACCATGTGCTCGCGCTCGAAGTACGACGGGTCGCGGCGCTGCTTCGGCCACAGCTCTTTCACGGCGATGCTGTCCGGCACGTTCCACCACGGATTGACGAGCACCTCGGCGATGCGCGCGGCGAAGAACGGCGTGCGGGTGTACTCCTTGCCGACGACGGTCTTCATGGTCAGCACGGAGCGGTCTCCCTCGATCACGTCCAGCCGGAACGCGGCGATGTTGACCAGGACGTAGCCCGGTCCGAGGTCCTCCGGCATCCAGCGCCAGCGCTCCATGTTCACCGCAATCTGCCGCGCGCGATCGGCGGCCGGGACGTTCAGCTCGCGCAGCGTCTCCGGTCCGACGATCCCGTCGGCGGTAATGCCGTGATGGGACTGGAAGTGCCGCACCAGCCGCTCCAGTCCGGTGTCGAAGAGCGGGCTGTCGTCCGGTGAGTAGAGACGCTTGCGAAGGATGACGACGCGCTCGTCCTCATCCCCGGCTCGCAAGGTGCGGCCCTTCGGCACGACCGGCCATCCGCCGTCCCGCGCGAGCTGGCGATAGCCTGCGAGCGCCTTCCGCAGCCGGACGTAGCCTTCATGACGGACGGTGACCCGGGCCAGCGTTTCTTCGATCGTGCCGTCATCCAGCGCCGACTGGAGCAAGGCCGCGACGTCGATCTTCGGCGGAGGCGCACACCACGCCGGCCGGGCGAACTGTGGATCGACGGCGCCGCGCGATAAGTGCGTTGCCGCGGCCAGAAACGCGTCGGTGGCCAGTACGTCGCGCTCAGCGTCCGGCGGGAGGCGAAGCAGCGCCTCGCGGTGGTAGCGATTCGGTTCGAGGCCCTCCTCGGCGAGCCCGTCGATCGCGCGCAGCAACGCCGCGGTCGAGTGCTCGTCCCACGCCGGCCGATGTTCGCGGCGCGCGTAGAACGTCCGCAGCCCTGCCGCATCGCAGATCCGTTCCCCGGCAACGACGCCGCGAGGCAGGAGCGGCGCGATGTCGAGCGAAAGAGCGAGCAGGAGCGCGAGCATCCACCATTACCTCCTTGCCGAGATGCGCACGCCGTCGTGGATCTGATCCGAGGGATGAATCAGGATCGTGTCGTTCGGTTGCAGGCCGCCCGTGATCTCCACTTCCGTGTCGCTCAGCTGTCCCGTGCCGACGCGCTGCAGCCGCGCCCGGCCGTCCCGCAGGACGAACACGTTCCATTGATCCGCGGTAGTGAAGAGCGCCGTGGCCGGGACTTTCATGGCCGTGCCGCTCCACAGCACGACGCGCACGTCGACGCGATACTGATCGCCGAGCGTGGCCGGCGCGTCCACGAGATCGCAGATCACGTTCACCCGCTGCTCCTCGACGCCGAGGGCGGAGATCTTCGTGAACGCGGCCGGCTCGACGAGACGCACCCGCGCATGGAGCGGTTGCGAGCCGCCCCACCGCTCGACGCGTACGTTGGCGCCGGGCTGGATGCGCACGGCATCGGTGGTCAGAAAGTCCGCGACGATCTCGAGAGAGCTCGGATCGCCGACCAGGACCAGCGGCGTCCCGGCGGCGACGACGCGCTCGCTCTCGTGGAGCACCTGCAACACGCGGCCGCGCACCGGAGAGCGCACCACGACCTCCGCCGCATCGGTTCCGAGGGCCGCCTTCGCGACAGCGACGTCGTACGCGGTCGCCTCGGCGCGGAAGCGCGCCGCTTCCTGTTCCTTCGCCGCCATCGATTCTGCCGTGCGCGCGGCTTCCAGCGCATCCCGCGAAACGATCGCACCGGCGGCGAGCCTGCCGATCCGTTCCGCCTCGGAGTGCGCGCGCCGCGCGGCATCACGGGCTCGCCGCACGAGCACCTGCGCCTCGCGTGCGGCACGCTGCGCCGACTCCAGCCTCGCCGCGAGCTGCGCTTCCTGCTTCGGGTCGAGCGGCACCGGCTCAATGCGCATGAGCGGTGAACCCGGACTGACGAGGTCTCCAGGATGCACGTCGACGCGCAACAGCCGTCCCGCCACTGGTGCCGCAACTTCGTATCGTTCGCGGATCCGCGTCACGCCGTCTTCGGCAATGCTGACTTCGAGCGGCCCGCGCGTGACGCGCGCCACGTCGACGTCGATCGGATCCGGCACGAGAGCCCACGCCGCGGCGGCTACGATCAACGTCCCCGCGGCGGCAACACCCCATCTCCGTTTGGTCATTCGCATGGCGTTACTCCCTGGTCTTCAGCACTTCCACGAGATCGAGCGCGCGGATGCGCCGCTGCACCACCATCGCGCTGCACACCGCGGCCAGGACAATCACGAAAAACGAGATCCCCCACGTCCGGCCGCTGATGACCAGCGGCAGACGGTACATCTCCGACTCGAATGCGCGCGCGATGGAGATCGACAGCGCCCAGCCGCCGGCGAAGCCGATCGGAATGGAGGCCAGCGTCAAAAGCGCCTGCTCGCCGAGGAGCATCGCCCCCACCTCGCCCTTGGAGAAACCCAGGACGCGCAGGCTTGCCAGATCCCGTCCGCGTTCGGACAGGGCGATCCGCGCACCGTTGTAGATCACGCCGAACGCGATCACGCAGGCGAAGCCGACGATCATCGAGGCCGAGATGGAGAGACTCTCCGCGATCAGCTTCCGCACGGTGGCCAGCATCGCCTCGCGCACCGACACCGAAGCCACGCCGGGCATCGTCTTCAGCCTCGCGTAGAGCTCGGCCGAGCGCGCGGGCTGCACCGCCAGGTGTGCGGCGGTGAGTGCCGGTCCCTCGCGCAGGAAGCGATTGACCTCGTCCCGGGTCGCGTATGCCGAGACGCCGATCGTCTCGTCGACGAGCGCCGCCACGCGCATCGAGCCGATCGAGCGCGGCGCCGTCAGCGCTTCGATCACGACGTCGTCGCCGGCCGACACGCCGAGGAGCTCGGCGAGCTTCGTCGTCAGCACGACGCCGCGGAGGGGCAGCGCCACTTCGTTTCCGCTGCTGCCGATGAGCCGGCGCATCGACGCGCCGCGCTCCAGCCCCACCAGAGCGGTCCGCCGCGTCCGATGTCCGGCGCGGATGCGAACCGGCGCCGTGCGCACCGGCTCCACGCGAATCACGCCGGGCAGCCGCGCGATGGCGTGCACCGCGTCGTCGCCGCGGACTTCCGTCAGCTCGATCGTCGCGTCGTCGGTCTGCGCCGCGCGGAACTGCACGTCGATCATCGATTCGACGGCATCGAACGAGAACTGCCCGACCACGAGAATCGCGCCCGCCGTCGATAGCGCTACGATCGACATCACGGTGCGCATGGGTGTCCGCTGCAGCGAGCGGAAGATCATCCGTACCGGCGGTGAAACCGCGCGAATGAGTCTCGTCCGGTCGAGCCATCCATGCCCGAAGCGAAGCGGCGCCTCTCCGCGCATCCCTTCGGCCGGCGGCAGCGACACGACGCCTCGTACTGCGGTGACCGAGCCGATCAGCGCGGCGACGACGGCCGTGCCGGTGGAGGTTGCGATCGCCGCTGCGCTCACCTCGAACGTCAGCGACGGCAGCCGGAAGAAGTTCGTGTAAAGCTCCATCAGCTCCCGGCCGAGCCAGACGCCGAACGGAACGCCCGCGGCCGAGCCGGCGGCGACGGTCACCAGCGCGAAGCCGGCGAAGTGCCGCGCGATGGCGGCGTTGCCATAGCCGAACGCTTTCAGCACCGCGATCTGCTCGCGTTGCGAGGCGACCAGGCGCATGAGGAGCAGGTGGATCAGCAGCGCCGCCACGGCCAGGAAGATCCCCGGAATGAACAGCGAGGTGACGCTGTCCTGCGCCAGTTCGTCGCGCATGATGCGATGGGAGGGCTGTTCGTCGCGCCCGTACGCGCCGAGCGTGCCGAAGCGGGCAAGGATGCGGTCGGCGGCGGCGATGACCTCCGGCTCCGACGCGTCCGCCGTGAGCGCCAGGCTGACGTTGTTGAATGCGCCGTCCAGCCCCATCGCAGCGGCGAGAGGATGGCGCCGCATCCACAACAGGCCGAAGCGCCGCGGATCGGGAAACGTCTCGCTGCCGCGCGACTCGTCGATGTATTCGGGCGTGATGGCGATCCCGGCGATCCGCAGCGCGCGCCAGCGGCTGTTGATCACCGCGGCGATCGAGGCGCCGGGAACGAGCTGGTTCTGGCCGGCGAAGCCCTCGCTCACCAGGACTTCGTCCGCGGCCACGGGAAGGCGGCCGCGGCGGACATGCACACGGTTGAGCCGCGGCTCGCCGGCGTCGGGCAGCGACAGCAACAGTCCGCTGGCCGGCTCCTCGAGGCCGGGCACGTCGAGGATCACCCTGGCCACGACGCGCGTCTGCACCGCGGCCACTCCGTCGATCGCACGCAGTGGCCCGGCCACCGATTCCGGCGCGCGCTTCAGCGAGGCGAAAACGTCCGCGAACTGGTAGTCGTCGTAATACAGGCGCTGCGAGAGGAGCAGCGACTCGTAGGCTCCGCGCATCGTCACGTACGACGAGACCGCCGTGGCGACCACCAGGGCAATGGCGAACACCTGCCCGCGCATGTGCAGCAGATCGCGCCCCATCTTCCGCCGCAGCATCACCATGCCAGCTCCTCGGGGGACACCTTCCGCGCATTCATCCGGATGTCCACGATCGTGCCGCTGCCCATGCGGATCACCCGGTCGGCCATCCCGGCGATGGCGGCGTTGTGAGTGATCACCGCCGTCGTCGTGCCGAGCTCGCGGTTCACGTCCTGCAGCACCTTCAGCACGAGCTTGCCGGTGTCGTAGTCGAGCGCGCCCGTCGGCTCGTCGCACAGCAGCACGTCCGGCCGCTTGGCCACGGCACGTGCGATGGCCACGCGTTGCTGCTCGCCGCCCGAGAGTTGCGCCGGAAAATGATCCGCCCGCTCCTTCAGGCCGACGAGCGCCAGCGCGTCGGCCGCCCGCATCGGATGCGCCGCGATCTCGGTCACGATCTCCACGTTCTCCAGCGCGGTGAGACTGGGGATGAGGTTGTAGAACTGGAAGACAAACCCGACGTGCTCCCGCCGGAAACGGGTCAGCTCCCGCTCGTCCGCGGCGACGAGGTCGTGGTCGCGGAAACGGACGTTTCCCGAGCTCGGTGCGTCGAGACCGCCGAGGATGTTCAACAGAGTCGACTTCCCGCTGCCGGACGGCCCGAGGAGCACCACCAGCTCGCCCTCGAAGAGATCGAGGTCCACGCCGCGCAGCGCCTGCACTTCCACCTCGCCCATGCGGTAGACCTTCGTCAATCCGCGTGCGTGGAAGACCGGTTCGGGCGCCAGGGACACCGCAGTCGCAGTCGTCACGGAATCAAGGTAGGGGTGGCCGGCGGCTCTGGCACTGGCGAACGTCACACGACCCTGTGTCGGGCGTCGCGGCGCCGTGCGTCCGTCCTGTCGAAATTGAGAACATGAACATACGCGACGCCATGACTCCCGACCCCGTCACCTGCGAGCCGACGGCATCGCTTCGAATGGTGGCCACGATCATGCTCGATCACGACTGCGCAGCAGTTCCCATCGTGAGCTCCGGCGAAGTCCTCGGTATCGTTACCGATCGCGACATCGCCTGCCGGGCCGTCTCCCGCGGCTGGCACGCCGCGGAGCTCCCCGCGTCGGCCGTGATGTCGTCGCCGCTCGTGGCCATCCATCCCGACGAAGACTTCGAAGACGCCGCGCAGGTGATGAAGGAGAACCGCGTTCACCATCTCCCGGTCATCGACGACGAAGGCCGCCTCCTCGGGATCGTCGCGCAATCCGACCTCGGGCGGCGGATGTCGAACCGCGAGCTGGGACAGCTGACGCGGGAGACGTCGATTCGGGCCCTGGAACGGGGGCCGGCGAAGCTCGTACGGACGCCGCGAATGAGCGCCTGAGGAGAGATCTCATGAGATGGAAAGGTTCCCGATTCCTTACGGCGACCGGAGTGATCGCCGCCGGTGCGGCCGTGCTGGCGCATGCCGCGTATCGCAAAGACATCGACGCCGCCCGGCAACGAATCGCCACCGAGGGGCAGGTCATCGACTCCGGGTACGGCCCGATCGAGCTCGCGCAGTCCGGCGACGGGCCCGCGGCCCTGTTCATCCATGGAGCGGGAGGCGGCTTCGACCAGGGGCTGGATCTCGGACGCGCCTTTCTCGGCGAGGGCTACCGCGTCATCGCTCCGTCCCGTTTCGGCTACCTCGGCACTCCGCTGCCGGACGACGCATCGGCAGAAGCGCAGGCGGATGCCCATCTGCACCTGCTCGATACGCTGCAGCTCGATGCCGTGCCCGTCATCGGCGTTTCCGCCGGCGCTCCTTCCGCGATGCAACTCTGCCTGAAGCATCCCGAACGCTGCCCGGCGCTCGTCCTGGTCGTGCCGATGGCCTGGGCGCCCGGGTGCTCGCCCGATCCTCCGTCACCGTTCTTCGAAAGAGTCTTGAACGCGATCACCACATCGGACTTTCTGTACTGGAGCGCGACGAAAGTCGCCCGGATGACACTGCTGAAAACCATCCTCGGCACCCCCGTGCCGGCCTACCGCAACGCCATGCCCGAAGAGCGCCGGAACGTGGATCGCATGCTGGAAAGCATCCTCCTCATCAGCAAACGCGCCGAGGGAATCCGGAACGACGGCGTGGTTTCTTCCGGTCTGACGCGTTACGGGCTCGAAGACCTCCGCGTCCCCACACTCGTCATCAGCGCGGCCGACGACCTGTACGGCACCTACGAGCGGGGTCGCTACACCGCGGAACAGATTCCCAACGGAAGATTCGTCGGCTTCCGCACCGGCGGCCACCTCCTCCTCGGCCACGACGCAGAAGTGCGGGCACGGATCAGAGGCTTCCTGGCAGAACACCGCCAAGCCACGGAGAGAAGAGCGACGGCCGTGTGACGCTCCGATAGGGTCATCGCGAGCCCAACTCTTGGCATGCGACAATTCCGCAAGCGTCGTCCTCCCCATGCCTAAAAGAAAGCCGCAACGACAGCGGGCGCTCAAACCACCGGTAGTTCTTGTAGAGGCTGCTCGGCCGCGCCTTCTTCCCGAGTTGGTTTTCGGACTTGTCGGGCCCGTCAAGACGGATCTGAAGTTCATCGGGAACGAGCTGGAGGCTCGTCTCCGCGACGTCGGCTACCACGACGTGCCGCGAGCTCGCGTGAGTGACCACATCGCTGAGATTCATCGCGAGATCCTGATCCGTGATGCTGATGGGAAACCGATAAAACTGGAGAGCAGCCCCGAGGATCGGCGCCTGCTCACATACATGGAGGCAGGGAACGCGCTGCGGCGACTCTCGGGCGATCCCTCGATCCTGGCGGCGTATGCGGCCGGTACGATCGGACGAGACCGCAAACCTGAGACACCACGCGCGTCGATCATCCATTCTCTGAAGACACCCGAGGAGACGCACCTCTTGCGGCGCATTTACGGCGTGGGGTTCTTCCTGATCGGCGCGTCGTCTCCCCGGCCGGTCCGCGAAAACAGTCTCGCTGCTGCGATTGCCTCCGACCGCGGCGTCGGCCAGTCATCGCCGCAGTTCGATGAATGTAAAGCGACGGCGCGGGAACTCATCGAAAAGGATGAAAACGAGCCGGATGCGGCGGGTCAGAAGCTGCGCGATACGTATCACCTCGCCGATTTCTTCGTCTCTCTGGAAGATGAGTCTCAGGCGGCCAAGGATGCGGCTTCGGCCGAGTTGCGCCGCTTCGTCGAATTGGTGATGGGCAATCTCGCGCATACGCCGTCGAAAGACGAGTACCTGATGTTTCAGGCGTACGCCGCATCGATGCGCTCGGGAGCATTGGCACGGCAAGTCGGCGCCGCCGTGGCGACCGAGAAAGGGGAAGTGCTCGGACTCGGATGCAACGACGTCCCGCGCGCCGGCGGTGGCCTGTACTGGCCAGACGACCCCGATGACGCTCGCGACCTCAAGCGTCCCCGCGACTCGTCGAACGAACTGAGCGAGAAGATGCTCCGCGAGCTGTTCGAGCGCATGACGTCGCAGAGCCTGCTCCCCGCGAACCCCGATATGGCTGTCGTACGTCGGGCGCTACGTGGAACACGGATACTCAGCCTCCTCGAGTTCGGGCGGACGACGCATGCTGAGATGGAGGCGTTGCTTTCTGCTTCCCGCGTCGGCGCACGGATTCAGGATTGCGTGCTGTACACGACCACCTTCCCCTGCCATGAGTGTGCGCGCCTGATCCTGACGGCGGGTGTGAAGCGAGTTGTCTACGTGGAGCCGTATCCGAAGAGCCTGGCAGCAGAGCTTCATTCCGACGGCATCTCGATCGGAAGGCAGGAGAAATCGGCGACTCTACGGAAAGTAGAGTTTCTTCCGTTTACGGGTGTCGGACCGCGCCGGTACATGGATCTGTTTTCGACGATGACTGGCGTCGGGAAGGCCCTCGAACGGAAGACTAGCGATGGCTATCGCATCGAGTGGAATCCGGGCGCGGCAGAGCCACGTCTTCCGCTGCTGCCGGTTTCGTACGTGGAATTGGAAGGAAAGGCACTTGTCGAAATCGAAGAAAAACTTCGCGCTTTGAAAATGAATCCGCGCGATAATTTGCCTCGGAGAAAATCGAATGGCCGACGATAACCGGAATTTTTGGACAATGTTCGAAGAAGCGAAACAGGAAGTCCAAAAATGGCCGGAGTGGAAACAAGAGATTCAAGTCGGAATCTATTCGGAAAAGCCGGACGTCATTTGCAATCCATCCGATGACTCGCAACCGAACGCGCTAAAGAAATAGCCGCTGGATTTCGATCCGAAAATCAGCAATTCGCTCAGATATCCGATCCATTCCCGGCAATTCCCTCCCAAGAAGCCGCGATGTCTGTCCCTGTCCTGATCCGGACCTGCCACCCGTAACCCTCATCACATCGAGCTGTGCGCATGCGCATCGCGGAACCGTCCGCCGGGCTTCACTGTCCAGGCGGAGGTATTCGTGCACGCGGACCTCGAGAGGATCGTGTCGGCCGATGAGGAAGCGCGCTCGCGCGTGGCGCTGGCGGAACAGCGGCGGGAACGCGAGCTGACGGCCGAACGCGCGGCTCGCGATGCGGCGGTCGAGACGCGCCGGCGCGAGGCGCAGGAGGCGCTCGAGCGGGAGCTGCAGGCGATCCGGTCCGAGGGGGATGTACAGGTCGCCGCGTTGCGGCGTCAGCAGGAAGAGTATCTGGCGGCGCTGACCATTGTGGGGGAGCGCCGCTTCGAGGAGGCGGTGGCGCTGTACCGGCGCATCGTTTGCGAGGTGCCGTCATGACGCGTCGCGCGACGCTGGCGTATGCGAATGCGCGTCTCCGTGCGTGCAAGTCGCGGCTGCTCACCCGCAGCGATGCGGCGCCGTTATGGACAGCCACCGACGCGACGGCGATGCATCACGTCGTGGAGGCGTTGGGCTTGAGCGATCCGTGGCATCGCCTGTTGCGTGTGTATGCGGCGGCGATGCGCGCCGGGCACGACTCGCTGTTCGAAGCGCTGCTGCGGCTTCACGAGATCGAGAACGTGAAGCTCATGTGGCGTGTGGCCGTCATGCGTCGTCCACGTGCCGTGATCCGGCGCCTCTGGATCGACCTCGGCGGGCTCGCCTTGTTCGCTCCGCTCGAAGGTGCCACACCCAATGAGCTGGCGACGCAGCTCGCGGGGACACCGTACGCCGGCATTGCCTCGACGGTGGCGCGGGCCCATGGCAATGATCTCGTGGCCGCGGAGCTGGCGTTCGACCGGTGGGCGACACAGTGCCTGCTCGCCGAGGTGCGAAAGCTTCCGCGCCGGGAAGCGATCGGGCGGCGGCTCATCGAGCTCGTGGTTCGCGAGCGGGAGGCTCAGCTCGAGCTTCGCGGTGCGAAGTGGTACGGGCTGGAGAGCATCGCTCCGGGCGGCAACGCCGGCATCATCGCCATCCGGAAAGAACGGCTGCGTCTTTGCCGTCGCGCGTTCATCGGCAGCCCGTTTCGGCTCGCTCCAGCGATTGCCGTGGTGCTGCTGGCCGAGGAGGAGCTGCGTGCGGTACGCGCGCTGACCGAGCGGCAGGGTGACGAACGGCTGGATGCCGCGTTCCTGCGTGCCGCGGCGGCATCGCAGATCGGAGCGGCGTGATGTTGCGGTCGGTCGAGATGGTGCATTTCCGGGCGCAGGTGCCGAACCGCGATGCGGCCGTGGCCACGCGGGCCATCGCCTCGGAAGGGCTGCTGCATCTCGTCGATATCGCGCACGGACGGGCGCCGTACGACGCGTCGCCGCCCGGCGTGCGCGATCTGTACGCCGCGTTCCGCGACATCAGCCGCCGCATTCGCGCCACCGCGGACCGTCTCGGCGTTCCCCTGGCCGAGACCAGCGGCGCGATCGAGGGAGAGGACATCACCGACTTCGCCGCCGAGCTCGAACGGATCGTGCTTGCGCTCGAGCCGCTGGAGAAACGGGTGCAGGAGCTCGTGCGCACACTCGGCGAAGCGCAGGAGCGGCGGTCGGCGATCCAGCATCGCTGCGCGGACGCCGAACGCCTTCGGCTGGCCGCTCTCGATCTCGACCGCCTGGCCGCGCTCCAGTTCGCGGGCATCCGGATCGCCATCGCTCCCGCCGAGTCGCTGGAAGCGATGGCCACGATCCTCGCACCTGCGCCGCATGCGATCGTTCCGCTCCACGAGCAGGAAGACTCCGTCCTGTTTGCGGCGGTCGTTCCGGTTCATGCACGAGTGCGTCTCGAGGAGGCCACCCGCCTCACCAGCGCCAGAGTGGTGGCGTTGCCGAAGTCCTCCGCCGAGCTGGAGCCGCGGCTGCTCGAGGCCGCGATCGCCGGCGCGGAACGCGCCGTCGCAGAGGTGCAACGCCGCATCGAAGAGGAGAAGGCGAAGTCACTCGAGCTGGTGCAGCGGATCGGACGGCGTGCCGAGGTGGCGACATTGCTTCTGCAGGCCCAGACGTTCTTCGCCGCGGCGGGGCGATTCGTCGTCATCTCCGGCTGGGTGCCGCGCGAAGGCTCCGAGCGACTCAAGGCCCGTGTGACCGAAGTGACGAAGAGCCACGCCGTCATCGACCTCGAACCGGCGGAGAACATGCCGGGCGTAAGCGAGGGAACGTTGCGGGTGCCGATCCTCCATCGCAATCCGCTGCTCCTCCGGCCGTTTCAGAAACTGATCGACCTCTACGGCACGCCGTCGTACGCCGAGCTCGAGCCCATCGGCTTCTTTGCCGCCGGATTCCTGCTCATGTTCGGCCTGATGTTCGGCGATGTGGGACACGGGGCGGTGCTGTTCTCCGCCGGCTGGTTCCTGTTCCGCTACATGCCGCGCTTCCTCGACTACGGGATTCTCCTCATGGAAGCGGGGGTGGCCTCGGCCGGCTTCGGCGTCCTGTACGGCAGCGTCTTCGGCATCCACGGACTCATTCCGACGCTCTGGCTCGAGCCGATGCACGACCTCTCGCGCTTCATGTTCGTGGCCGTCGTCTTCGGCGCGCTCGTGGTCACCGGCGGACTGGTGCTGAACATCGTCAACACCGTGCGCAGCGGCGACTGGAAGTCCGCGCTGTACGGACCGCGGGGACTGACGGGCGCGATGTTGTACTGGGTCATTCTCGTGCTCATCGCGCGGGCATTTGTGCCGGCGGCGGTGCGGATCCCGAATCTCTGGATCGCGGTGATGATCGTCGCTGCGGCGATCGTCATTGCCGCAGCCGGTCCACTGATGCGGAGGCTCGGGCACGGCACGCCGCAGAGACCTCGCGCCGCGGTGCGGGCCACGCCGCTGTGGCTGCGGGCGCTCGAGGCCGCGGTCGAGCTGGTCGATACGCTGTTCTCGTTCTTCGCGAACACGATCTCGTTCGTGCGCGTGGCCGCCTTCGCCGCCATTCACGCCGGGGTGTTCGTGGCCATCTTCGCGCTCGCGGACACCATCGCGGCCATGCGATTCGGCGGCGTGCTGTCGATCGTCGTGCACGTCGCCGGAAATGCCCTGGTCATCCTGTTGGAGGGACTCACGGTCTCGGTGCAGGTGCTGCGCCTCGAGTACTACGAGTTCTTCGGGAAATTCTTCCGCGGCGGCGGCGAGCCCTATGTGCCACTGACGCTGCGGCCGAGGAGTGAACGTCATGCGTAAACGATTCCTGTGGAGTGTCGTGGCCCTCGTGCCCATTGTTGCCGCGGCGATCGCGGTGCCGTTGCTCGCCGCGCCGGAGATCCGCACGGCCGCATCCGCCGTGGTCTCGCCGGAGGTGATGCGGTGGGGATTCCTGGCCGCCGTCATCGCGTCCGGTCTTTCGACGCTCGGCGCCGCCTACGCGGTGGCCGTGGTCGGAGCGGCGGCGATGGGCGCGGTGGCGGAGAAGCCGGAGACGGCCGGCCGTGCGCTCGTCTTCGTCGGCCTCGCCGAGGGCATCGCCATCTATGGATTGATCATCGCCATCATGATCCTGGGGAAGCTCGGATGAAGCTGCTCGTCGTCGGAACGCCCGAAGACGTGACCGGCTTCGCACTCGCCGGAGTCGAGGGCCTGGTCTGCACGGATCGCGAGGAAGCGGCGCAGGCGGTCGCGAACGCGGATGCGGACACGCTCGTGTTTGTGTCGGCGGAACTCAACGTACCCAACGTCAACGCCGTCCCCTTGCCAGCGAGGATGTGATGCAGTCCCTCGGCAGTCCGGCCTCGGTCATCGCCGCGATCCGCGAGGATGCGGAAGCGGAAGCAGAGCGCCTGCGCGAATCGGCGGAGGTCGAGGGGAACGCGATTCGTGCCGGCGCGGCGTCGATGAATGTCGCCATCGCCGGCCGTGACGAGCAACTGGCCGCGGCCCGGCGCAGGAACGCGGAGCGCCTCGCCACGCAGGAATGGGAGGGACGCCGCGCCGTCATCGATGGGCGCGAGCAATGGATGCAACGCGTGGTGGCCAAAGCTCAGGAAACATGGACCACGGGCGACGCGGATCAGCTCCATGCGCTCATTCGCGAGGCGCGTACCCGGATGCCGTCGGGAGTCTGCGAGATCGCGGTGAGTGCCGCCGATCGCGAGCGAGTGGCCGTTCCTGACGCCCACGTATCGGTGGCGCCGATTGCGGGAGGCTGCATCGTGACCGTCGGCGACGTCTCCTTCGACAACAGCTTCGAAGCGCGTTCGCGGCGGCTCGAGCCGGAGTGGCGCAGCGCGCTCAGCGGGATGTACACGCCATGAGCGACATCGCCGGCACCATCACCGAAATCTCCGGCTGGGTCGTCCATGCACGCGTGGACGTTCCTCTGGCATTGCGCGAGGTCGTGCTGGTCGGACGCGAGCGGCTGATCGGCGAAGTCATCGCCCTCGATCACCACGATGCCACGATCCAGGTCTACGAAGAGACGGAAGGCGTCGCGCCGGGCGATCCCATTCATGCCACGGGCGAGCCGCTCGCGGTGGAGCTCGGCCCCGGGCTCCTCGGCGGTGTCTTCGACGGCGTGCAGCGTCCGCTGCGGAGGCTCGCCGAATCGGAAGGAGACTTCATCGGCCGCGGCTCGCGCCTGCCTGCGCTCGACCGCGAGAAGTTGTGGGACTTCACGCCGCTGCTCGCCGCCGGGTGCGAGGTGCATGCAGGCGACGTCCTGGGACGCGTCATGGAGACGCCGGCACTCACGCATCCGATCGTCGTGCCTTCCGGCGTAAGCGGGAAACTGCGGTGGATCGCCGAGGCCGGCCCACGGCGCGTAACCGACGTCGTCGCCCGCCTCGACGATGGCCGCGAGCTGTCGATGCTGCAGACCTCCCGCGTGCGCGTCCGCCGGCCGGTGCGGGAACGGCTCATACCCGATGCGCCGCTCATCACCGGCCAGCGCGTGCTCGATACGTTCTTCCCGCTGGCGCGCGGCGGGACCGCGGCGATGCCGGGCGGATTCGGCACGGGGAAGACGGTCACGCAGCATCAACTCTGCCGCTGGGCGGAGGCGGACGTGATCCTCTTCGTCGGCTGCGGAGAGCGCGGCAACGAGATCACGCAGCTCATCGACGAGCTGCCGCGGCTCGTGGATCCGCGCACGAAACGGCTGCTCGCCGAGCGCAGCATCCTCATCGCCAACACGTCCAACATGCCGGTGTCGGCGCGCGAGGCGTCGCTCTTCACCGGCGTGACGATCGGCGAGTATTACCGCGACCTCGGGTACGACGTGCTGCTCCTGGCCGATTCGATCTCGCGCTGGGCGGAGGCGCTGCGGGAGATCTCCGGCCGGCTCGGCGAGATGCCCGCCGAGGAAGGCTATCCACCGTATCTGTCGAGCGCGCTCGCCGCGTTCTTCGAGCGCGCCGGAAGAGTGGTGACACTCTCGGGCACACGCGGATCGCTGACGGTCATCGCCGCCATCTCGCCGCCCGCGGGCGACCTCACCGAGCCGGTGACCCGCCACTCCGCACGCTTCGTACGCACGTTCTGGACGCTCGACCGCCAGCTCGCCGCGGCCCGCGTCTTTCCGGCCGTGAGCACGCGCTCGTCGTACAGCGAAGTCCCCGGCGGCGTCACCGGCTGGTGGTCGCAACAGATCTCGCCGCAGTGGACGGCCACGCGCGAAGAAGCGATGACCTTCCTCGAAGAGGCCGCGCAGAGCGAAGAGACGGCGCGACTGGTCGGCGTCGACGCGCTGCCCGAGCGCGAGCGGTTCCTGCTGCGGCTCGCCGGCGCGTTCCAGGAGGGCTTCCTCCAGCAGAGCGCCTACGACGCCGTCGACGCGTGCTGCGCACCGGCACGGCAGATGGCACTGCTCGAGACGTTCATGCGCGTCCGGCGCGAGGGCCTAGAGCAGATTGCGAAAGGAACGACGATGAGCGAACTGCCCGTCGACTTTGCGGCGCTGCAGCGCATGAAGTCGGAGGCCGTATCGTGAGCTCCTCCGGCGTGGAACGGCGCGGCCTGGCCCAGTTGCGCGGGCCGCTGGCCTTCGTCGAGGGAATCCCCGCCATCGCCTTTCACGAGTTCGTCGATCTCATCGGCTCGGACGGTGTGACCCGTCCGGCGCGCGTCCTTTCCACCAATCAGAACGGCGCGGTCGTCGAGATCTTCGGCGTCACCGACGGCCTGCAGCTCGCTGCCACGCGGGCGCGGTTTCACGGCACGCCGATGCGGTTCGGCGTCGGTCCGGAGCTCCTCGGACGCGTGTTCGACGGCTTGGGCAGGCCGCGCGATGGGCTTCCTCCGCCGGCGTGCGTCGAGCGGCGGCCCATCGGCGGATCGCCGATCAATCCCTGCCGCCGCACCTATCCGCGCGATTTCCTCGAGACCGGAGTCTCGGCGATCGATGCGCTGAACAGCATCGTCCTCGGGCAGAAGATCCCGATCTTCACCGAGTCGGGCCTCTTGCACGACGAGCTGGCCATGCAGATTCTCCGGCAGGCGCGCGCGCCGTCGGTCGAACGATTCGCGGTCGTCTTCGCCGCCCTCGGCCTGCCGCACGACACGGCCAGCCGTTATCTCGAAGATCTGCAGACCAGCGGCACGCGCGGCCGTCTCATCGCCTTTCTTAACCTCGCCGACGACCCGACGGCGGAGCGTCTCATCACGCCGCGCCTGGCGCTGACAGCGGCGGAGTACCTAGCCTTCGACGCCGGCTACCACGTCCTCGTCGTCCTGCACGACATCACCAACTACGGCGAAGCCTTGCGCGAGATCTCGGCCGCGCGCGGAGAGGTGCCGAGCCGCAAGGGGTATCCGGGCTATCTGTACAGCGACCTGGCATCGCTCTTCGAGCGCGCCGGCCGCATCGAAGGGCGCGGCGGTTCGATCACGCAGATCCCGATCGTCACGTTGCCGTCGGGAGATCTCAGCCATCCCATTCCCGACCTCACCGGCTACGTCACCGAAGGACAGATCGTGCTCGACCGCGAGATCGCCCGCCGAGGGATCTACCCGCCCGTGGCGGTGCTGTCGTCGCTGTCGCGCCTGATGTCGGACGGCATCGGCGAGCAGCGCACGCGCGACGATCATCCCGACGTGGCCAGGCAGCTCTACGCCGCCATCGCTCGCGTCGAGCGGGCGCGCGGCCTGGCCTCCATCATCGGAGTCGACGAGCTCACCGAGATCGAGAGAACGTATCTCCGTTTCGGCGAGCGGTTCGAGCGCGAGTTGCTCGCTCAGGGCCGCGACGAAATGCGCACGATCGAGCAGACCCTCGACCGCGCCTGGAGTGTCTTGCGCGAGCTGCCGCGGACCGAGCTGACGAGGATCCGTGACGCGGTCCTCGAACGGCGGTACGGGCCATGATCGGAGCGGCGACGCGCTCCCGCCTGTTCGAGCTGCGCCGCGAGCGCTCGGCGGCCAGGCGAAGCGCGGAGCTGCTCGACCGCAAACGGGAAGTGCTCCTGCGGGAGATCGCCCGCCGGGAACGCGTGCGCCGCGGGCTGCGCGGCGCCGCCGAAGCAAAGTACGCCGAAGCGCAGCAAAGACTGCAGATCGCCCGGGTCGAGCTCGGAATGCGCGACGTCGAAGCCGCGGCGCTGGCCCAGCCGCCGCGGTATGCCATCGCCCATCGCCAGACGTCGGTGATGGGCGTCCGCATCCCGCTCTTCACCGCCACCGTCGAGCCGTATCGCGCCTGCTACGGTGCAGCGGCGACGGCCGAATCGCTCGACGAATGCGGCGCCGCCTTCAACGGGCTGATCCCGTACCTCGTGGCGCTGGCGCAGGAAGAGATCGCCATCGCCCGGCTGTCGGCGGCCATGCGCAAGACCACGAAGCTCCTCAACGCACTGCAGAAGATCGTGCTGCCGGGGATCGAGCACGACATCCACGCCATCGTCGACGGCCTCGAGGAGGAAGAGCGCGACGACGCCGTCCGGCGCCGGTCGCACATGGCCGTGTGATGCCCGGAGATAAGATCGGTGTGCGCGACGCCCGCGCATGAGTGCCCTGGCATATTTCCAGCGAGTGAAGTGGGTGGTCGAACTCGAAGGCCTCAAAGTTCGAGGTCATGCGGGATCCTGAGTCCGTTGCTGATCTACTGCGGGTGTTCAGGTAGCGGGGCTGATCAACTCGAACTCCTCATCGTCGATGAGGCGCAGTGTTGAAGTCCCTTCCGCAAGGCGAAATGTGATAACTAAGATGTCGTCGGCATCTGCCCCTCTGCGCACCAAGAACGGGCTATATCCATACGATGATCCCTCGTCGTTGACCCGCACTATGCCGGCTGTTATGCCATTCTCGTCAGTCGCAGGAAATTCCCGGCCTCTAACAAAACGTCGAATCGCCGATGGAATACCGAGTACTAGATGTGACGGGTCCTCTCGGAGCCTGGCCGCAAGCCACAGTTCTCCTCGGTCGGTCCATCCGTGGTCAATTATGCGTCTTTCGTTCGGCCTGGCGGCGTTAGCTTCTCTTAGCGCCACGACGGCCGCGGGATCGACCTTGGTGCCGCGCAACGACCACATGTCCGTCCCAACATGGGTGATCACCGGGCTGGACGTTAGGTATTGCGCAAACGTGTTCGGATTCATTCCAGAGTCGTAGCAGCTTCTGGCGAGACTATTTCGGTCGAGTAGGCATGCAGGAGAGGATCTCAGGGCTTCAAAGAGTACTCGCTCTGTGGAATTTAACTCGCTTGCATACTCCAGCTTTTCAATCGAACCAACTAAGCCCTCGGCATCAATCGAGAATTCTGGATGTACGCGGTAGAACTCCTGCAGAATAGCGCGTGGTGGTGTCACAAGCGGCCACGAGCTGATTCCACGCGTTCGGCGAATCTTGTAATGGCGATGAACGCCCTCGCGGACCTCGCCCACGTTGATAGGTGTCGTTACGGAAAGCATCTTGCGTGTGATGTTCCTAAGGCGATTCCGATCCGGAATTCCCACTTTGTGCCAAAGCCAATCGGCATTCAGGAATTCGACCTCCACACAATGACTAAGGAATCGGCGGATGATCTCGTGGTCAATGCCTGTGTAACCTCGAGAGCCTAGTTCAGCGGCAACTTCCTGAATGTTCGTTGCGCCGGATGCCTCGGCCTGACGGCATGCAACTGACAAGGCTGCCCGCTCAAGCTCACGCCTCTTTTCGACGATCACGCGAGGCGAACCGACCGAGTTCTCAATTTCGAATGACAGCGCTCGACCGCAGAATTCCGCCGCCGCTAAGAGGCTTTTAGGGTTGAACGGTTGCGTACTGATGCCCTTCGCCTGCAGGAGCACAGCTGCCCGGTCGATGCTAAGCGGGGCGGCTTCTCGTAGTATTTCGATCGCAGAGTCGATCTGGGGCATGAAAACAGGATGATTGGGCAGACGGTCCGTAAACCGCTTGTGAATCTGACGCATGCGCTCACGTGTAATGCCAAGAACTGCCGCGGCTTCTTCAAGCGTCGCCGGCTCGTAGCCGTCGCATCCAAGGCGTCGTAAGAGCGCACGTAGTCGCGCATCCTTGTAGCCAGTCAACGTTTCGACGAAGTGGGTAAGAGCAGCCTCGATTGACAGAGACGAAATTTTCGAGCGACGTTCCCGAACGGCGGCAAGCGAGCTAGCCAACTGCATCTCTTCAAGGGGAGGGTCTTCCGGTTCAATGGTCAGCTGCTCAAGACGTTCGAACACTGTCAGGTGACCGGTCGTAAGCAAGTCGGAGAATCTGGGGTCCTGGCTGCTAATTTGCCTGGACCACGGAGCGTCGATCGCCTCGAGCAATAAGGTGGCAGGTACCTCGCTGAATGGCGTGCCCTCCGCGACGACTTGGTGAATCGGAGTGAAAGCTGCCTCAGCGACGCAGCTAAAATCCAAAACCGAAACAGCACCAAGTGCGGGAATCGAAAGCAGGTCTCCGAACGAAATGTTCGATAAGCGTGAAACGTCGGAAAGTACACCGGCCTTCTGCAAACAGTTGCGCGTCCGGTTCGACCAAGACAGCAGCGAGGGGTCCAGCGAGCGAGGCCACGGTCGGACAAACACCCGAACGCTAGAGATGGCTGCCCGCCTCATCGCCACGACGTTGATCAGGAACCTTTGGACCGATTCCGGAAGGTCATCCTGATGGCACATCGCCCACGCCTGAACTCCAAGTGAGGCGAAGCTGGCGCCGTGCGACAGGCTAAGTGCTTCTGTTACCCAGGCTGGTAAAGTCTCCGTGCTCCATAAGTTCCGAAGACTTTCGGGCAGCAACGGACACCCCCGCTTCGCCCAACGCGGAACAATTGTCTGCATACAAGAAAAGTTGCTTTAGCGTGCTCGTCATGCCCATGGTAACATGTCAAGGATTTTAATGAGCAAAAAATCATTGCCTCAGCTCAAGACTACCGAACTTGTAACTTTGGCGGTCTACCAGCTTGGCGGGGACCAGCGTCACGTCGACACCGAGGATGTCGCGGTCAAAGTGTTCCAGTTCGCGCCGAAGCGCTTCGGGTGGCGCAAGTACCCAGAGCAGATCAACCTCGAGTTAGTGCGGGTCTATCTGTCTGACGCGAAGAAGGCCGAGCACGGCGAACTCCTGTCCGGATCGGGCAAAACGGGCTGGAGGTTGACGAGGAACGGTCTGACGTGGCTCGCCTCCGCCCGAATTCGACTTGAAACGTTCCAGAAAAACGAAGCGGTCGATAGGCAGTCTCGTGCAGGATCCGTCGATTCAAACCGCCGAGACCGTGAGTATAAGCGCATCGTGTCCCTCTCAGCTTGGAAGCGGTGGGCCGAGGGCGACCGGTCCGTAGTTCTCGCCGACGCGCGCGAAGTCTTCAGACTCGACAGCTATGCTACTCCGTCAGCTCGGGAGTCTAAGCTCACTCGGCTTAAGTCCATGTTTGCGGACGACGACGAGTTGAGCCAGTTCTTGGCACACTTGTCGGCCGAAATCGACAAGGAGGAGCAAGAGGCCGATGGCTCGAATTAATGATATGAAGGTCACGTCGCACGTCGGTCGTGATTTGCTCGCATCAGCTGCGGCGTTCAAGACAGAGGCTGCAGTTGTGTGGGAATACGTGGTCAACGGCCTACAGTATGTGGATCGGGGTACGACACCTCGCGTTTCCGTTCAGGTTCAACAGTTGGAGCGTTCGATTGCGATCAGCGACAACGGCCGTGGGATGACCGACCGGGACTTGCAGAGCTACTTCACAATGCACGGCGAGAATGTAGATCGGCTGATGGGTAGACCTGGTCGCGGAAAGTTTGGTACCGGGAAGTCTGCGGCTTTCGGCATCGCCAAGAGCCTGCGCGTAGAGACGATCAGAGACGGCCTCCGAAATGTCGTCGTTCTGACACGCGAGATGATTGAGCGATCCAGTGGGAAGGACATACCATTGGATTGGCTAGTTCGCAACGAGCGCGCCGATGCGCCGAACGGCACAACGATTCTGATCGAGGACGTGGTTCTGAGGCAGATTCGTACAGCCCCCACCATCGAGTACATCGAGCGGCACCTGCAGGCGTTCAGGGCAGTCGCACCTGAGGTCGCCGTGAATGACCATGTCTGCGTATATCGAGAACCGGAGATCGAGAGCGAGCATCGGTTCGAGCCGTCACTAGAACAGGCGCACGTGATTGGGTCTGTTCATTTGCTGATCAAGGTCGCCCGAGCACCCCTTCCAGACGCTGAACAGGGTGTGGTCATTACCGCAGGCTTAGGAAATCTCGTTGCTGTCGAAAAGGCAGGCACTGAGACTAAGGAGTTTGGAGCATATTTGCTCGGAGAAGTTGACGTGCCAGCCCTAGAAAACCCGGCCATCCCTATCGCTCCGTATGACTCTAGCAGATCACTCCAGTTGAACCTTGAGCATCCCGTTGCGAACGTACTAGTGGGGTTTATTGGAGCAAAGCTCGAGCAGGTGCGCTTGGATTTAGTGCGACGCGCCAAGGAAAGTCGGAAGAGTGAGCAAGCACGGCGCTTGGAAATGCAGGCACAGAAGATCGCTGATTTGCTGAATACCGACTTCAACAGCGTTCGGAACCGCCTATCGAACATCAAGACCGTGACCGCCAAACCAGGGTCTGCCGGCGCTCGATTTGGGAGCGGCGCTTCTGGAGATGATAGCCCCGACTCGTGGGTGAAGGGCACGCAACAACGTGGCACTCTCGACCGATCAGATAAGGACCGAAAGCGAGGTGTTGGGCGCGGCCGGCCCGCACCAAATGTGGCCATTGCTGGAACCCCTGATGCCGATGGGAAAGATCCGATTGATCCTTCGGGGACCGGCGACGGCATTAGTCGCCGGCCAAGAGGAGGCTTTCAGGTTGTGTATCGAAACCTCGGACGAACTGAATACCGCTCTCGCTATGAAGAGCGCTCGTTGAGCATTTTGATCAATCTCGACCATCCCGTCTTGTCTGCCGCCTTATCAGACGGTAGCGTAGAGGATCCAGGCGTTCGTCGACTCTCTTACGAAATCGCTTTCAGCGAGTACGCAATGGCACTCGGATATGAGTTGCTGAAGCATGACCCAAATATGCCTGCCGACGATCTTCTATACGAAGTTAGATCAAGCCTCAATCGAGTTGCTCTTTCGGCGGCTGCACTCTATCGGTAATGACATTACGAGTGAGCTGCGCGGCGCCGCCGAAGCAAAGTACGGCGAAGCGCAGCAAAGACTGCAGATCGCCCGGGTCGAGCTCGGAATGCGCGACGTCGAAGCCGCGGCGCTGGCCCAGCCGCCGCGGTATGCCATCGCCCATCGACAGACGTCGGTGATGGGCGTCCGCATCCCTCTCTTCACCGCCACCGTCGAGCCGTATCGCGCCTGCTACGGTGCGGCGGCGACGGCCGAATCGCTCGACGAATGCGGCGCCGCCTTCAACGGGCTGATCCCGCACCTCGTGGCGCTGGCGCAGGAAGAGATCGCCATCGCCCGTCTGTCGGCGGCCATGCGCAAGACCACGAAGCTCCTCAACGCACTGCAGAAGATCGTGCTGCCGGGGATCGAGCACGACATCCACGCCATCGTCGACGGCCTCGAGGAAGAAGAGCGCGACGACGCCGTCCGTCGCCGGTCGCACATGGCCGTGTGATGCCGGTCAATCGAAGGTGTGGGGCAACGCATCGCGCACCGTGCGGGACCGGCGCACGATGACGGCAAGGAGGCCGCCATGCGCCAGACGCTGTATGGAATCGGTTGGATCGTGTTGTTCGCGTTGCCGCTCATCTATGCCATCCAGATCGTCCTGTCCCAGGACCTGCCGCCGGTCGAGTGGTGGAAGTGGGCGATCCTGTTCGCCACCGTCGCCCTGATCTACTTCTCGCGGAACCGCGACGACGTGCTGAAACACCACGTGGTGTGAGGCCATGCGTCCGCCGTTCACGCCCGAGCAGTTCTTCGACGTCTTCCGGCGCTACAACGAGGCAGTATGGCCGGCGCAGCTTCTGCTGCTGGCCATCGGACTCGCTGCCGCCGCGGCGGCGTATCGCGCCAACGCCCATCGTTCCTGGCGGTGGGCGCAGGCTGCGCTGGCGCTGCTGGCCATGCTGTGGCTTTGGGCGGGAATCGCCTATCACAAGGCGTTCTTCGCGCAATTGACGCCGGTGGGCGAGATCTTCGGAAGCCTCTTCATTGCCGAAGCCGGATTGCTCGTGCTCTGCCTGTGGCAGAGCGATACACCGTTCGCTCGGGCGTCGCCGGCGAGCATCGTGACCGGCGCGATCCTGCTGGCCTACGCATTGGCCGTCTATCCGGCATTGACGTTCCTCCTCGGGCATCGCTATCCCGCCATGCCGACGTTCGGAACGCCTTGTCCGGTGACGATCTTCACCTTCGCCATCTTCTGCCTGCTGCCGGCCAGCATTTACCGGTTCGCCATGGCCATTCCGATTCTGTGGGCGTTCATCGGCTCATCGGCGGCGATTGCCCTGGACGTGCCGGCGGACGCCGGGCTGCTCGTCGCCGCGCTGGCAGCGGTGGTCGTCCTTCATCAATCGAGCCTTCATCATGCGCAGACGGTTTAGCCGCAAACGACCAAGACGTAAAAAGACGGAGGGATCCCATGAACCACGATGAATTCGTCGGAAAGGTCCAACATCTCGCGCACCTGCCATCCCGCGGCGACGCGGAGTTGATCATCCGGGCCACGTTCGAGACTCTCGGCGAGCGGCTGCAAAGCGAGTCCGCCGAGCACGTCGCGGCACAACTGCCGCCCGAGCTCGGCCGGCACCTCAAGGACCGCCGCTTCGAGCATCTGTCGCTGCGCGACTTCAACGAGCGCATCGCCAGGCGCGAGCATCATGACGTCGAGAAAGCGAGCTTCCATGCCCGCTGCGTTCTGGACACGCTGAGCGAGGCAGTTTCACCGGGCGCGGTCCAGAAGATCCGCATGCAGCTTCCGGAAGAGTTCCGGCCACTGCTCGGCGCGTCGGAGTGAACGCCACGTGAAGGCCTGACGGTCAGAAAGCGGAATTGAACGAGCTGCAGTGATGGCTCCCGGACGCACCCGCAAGCGTGATTGCAGTACCCGCTTTACGATCGGCGTTACCCGAGCTTCGTGCAGCGGGAGCAACGAGGCCGGCCGCCGTCACCTTCTTCACGGTGTTGCGGCTCGATGTCCCGGCCATAATGGCAGTCGTCGTGGTCGTGGTAAACGTCCCGATGGGTCGGTGGATATTCTTCGGTATCCGTGTGATACGGCCACACCCGGCCCAACTCCGCGCATCTTGCACAGTGCTCCCGGCCGCCGGTTCCGTTCACGCGATGCTCGGGCTTGATCTCGCGGGCGTAATTGCAGTCATAGTGGTCGTGGTAAACGTTGCGATGGGAGGGCGGATACTCCTCGTGGGTCGTATGGAACGGGAGTGTGAGGCTCAATTCCAGGCAGCGCGAGCATCGTGGGCGTTTTCCTATGCCTTCCTGGCGGTGCTCAACCCTGATGTCACGTCCATAATGACAGTCGTCCCGGTCGTGATAAACGCCGCGGTGCGACGGCGGATACTCCTCGCTGATTGTGTAGTACGGCGATACTCTGCTCATGGCCTCTCCCTTCTGCGAATTGCAGCGGATCGAAGGGCAGCGCGGCGACGGATGCTCTCGAGAGCATGAGGAACGATCTCGACGGCCGTTCTCCCTTCACTCCCTGTTGCATGGGCATACGCGGACTCGCGCGGCCCGTGCATTCTGCATCGTGGGCCGTCACGCCATAATTCAGTAGGACCGAAATCACACCTCGCGGTGACGGGGCGAATCACGCCTGCGGGCACGAGAGCGCGTGAGGCCTTGACGTCACGCACGCGGGTGAGCGCTCGTCAGATCGGAACGCCGTGCTTGCGAGGCCCTCTCTTCCGAACACCGCGGTGGCGGCCCGGTTGAGGTGCTTCCGCATCCACGCCACCGTCCGGTCGCAAGCGTGGGCGAATGATTGGTCATCGTCGAAGGCTGGTGAGCGGCCGGACACGATCTCGAATCGCTTCGGGCACTGAAGCTGCTGAAAGGCTCGCGTCATCGGGCGGATTCGCGGGAGGTCCCCGGCCACGGCCAGAAAGAGCGTGGCCGCGCGCACGTACTGGAGAGAGCGAGCCGAGAGGATCCTGGCGTGACGGCAGGCGATGGCGTCGAAGGCGAGGGGCCGCATTTTAGCCACGTGCAGCGCCGCCGCGGCGGCCGTTCCCGATGCGGCGATCCCGGCGGCGCCGAGGTTGGCCTCGTCGCCGACGGCGTCCACGGCGGCCATCAGGCGCTGAGCCAGCAGTTTCGTGCAGAGCGGCACTCTCCGGTGGGTGGCCGCCCGTTCGCGCTCCGCGTCCGTGAGAAGGTGGCAGATCGCCGTTCCGAATCCATTCCTGCGGAGCGCGAACGCGAGCGCGTTTCCATGCACCACGTTCCCGTTGTCGCGCAGCAGAAAAACGATTCCGGATGCGTTGCGCGGCATCCCCAGCTCGACGCGAAAGATGTTGCCCTGGAACGGAATCTCAAGCTCTCGAACGGCCACCAGCGGCGAAGTCATGAACCCGATGCCTCCGCAGCCGTGAAGATGAATCCGATTGCGCGTCGAGGCGATGACGCGCGTCGCACCTCGATGTGACGCTCAGATGGAAGCGATCTCGATCGACTGTGTCCACCGTCGAGCGCGTGCGTCGCATCGTCACGTGATGGTCTCGACTTGAGGCTTGCTGTCGGACGGCCATGCCTTTGCCGCGCGGCCAAAGATGATCCAGCTGAACGCGATCCCGGTCATGCCGATGGCCAGGAGCAGGACATAGTTGCGGTCGAGAAAGCTTTCCCCGAGATAGACCGCGCCGATGGCGAACGGCAGCTCGCCGAGGGCCATGGCCAGCACGAAGGTGCGGAAGCGGCAGCCGGTCAGACCGAGGACGTAGCCGGGGATCTCGGACGGCACGGCCAGCTGGAACAGGAGCACGTGACGAAACGTGGCCAGGTGCTTCGCTCGCCGTTCGTACTCGCCAAGGCGCGCCGGATCGACGAACCAGCTGGCCACAGGACGTCCGAAGCGGCGGCCGATTCCGTAGGCGGTGATGCCGCCGATGATCCAGCCCAGCCAGAGCAACGACAGCGTGGCCGGCGGCCCGAATGCTTCCACGGCCACGGGTGTGATCACGGCGGTCGAGAAGAAGAAGACGATCGCCGAGAGCGCCGAGAGCAACACGAAGAGGACCGCGCCTGCCACCGCGTGCTGCCGAATGACCGGCTCGGCCGTGGTGACGATCGAGAGGATGGCGCGATGGAGCGGCCGGGTGGCCGCCACCGCTGTCGCCAGCAGCACCAGCAGCGCGAGAAGGGCCATTCGCCTTCGATGCTGGAGGACGAAGCGGTCGTTGGGATGTGCTGCCGGAGCAGTCAAGCGGATCCCTCCCCATGCACATTGCGCCCGCGGCACACGCGTTGCCGCGTGCGGTGATACACGCGGGTGTGACGTACGACAGTGCGCAAAAGGGCTCCTGGGGCGAGATTGGTGCGGGAGCTCTTGCCATGCGCAAAGCAACGATTGTTTCGTTTGTCGTTCCACTCGCGTTCCTGCTGTCCGCCTGTGCTTCGTCGGAGCCGGCGCCGGTTCCGGTGATCGGCGCGGCGGAGGATCTCGTACTGCTGACCGGTGCATGGACAGGCACGTACGAGAGCGATGCCACGGGGCGCAGCGGGAACATCACGTTTTACCTCACGGAAAACCCGGAAGGCGCTCGCGGCGACGTGCTGATGATCCCGAAGCAGGAGCTCATCCGCAACGACGACCCTCAATGGCGGCCTCGCAGCATGACCAGCAACGCCAGCGTGCTGTCGATCGAGTTCGTCCGCATCGCCGGAGGGGGGATCAGCGGGAAGATCGCGCCGTATCCCGATCCCGAAGTGCCGGAGGCAACGCTGGAGACGCAGTTCACCGGCCGCATCGACGGAGAACGGATCGAAGGGACGTTCGTGACGTATTCGGATCACGGCATCTCGCCGCGGCGGGGAACGTGGCGCGTGCATCGGAAGAGAGACGGCTGACGTCCATACCGGCGAGCTCCCGGCCCGAGTGGCGGGTGAGTCAGCCCGAATGGCGGATGACTCGCCCCAGGAGGCTGCCGATTCAATCGAAAAGGCTGCTGATTGAATCCGAAAGGCGGATGACTTGATCCGAAGAGCGGATCGCTCAATCCGCAAGGCGGCTGACTCAATCCGCAAGGCGGCTGACTCAATCCGAAAGGCGGTTGACCCGATCTGAATGCCGGGTGATTCAATCTGAGCGATCGGCGGCCCGATTCGACGGATCGGCGATTCAAATCGCGCGAACGATGACTCCGTTCGAAGGATCGGGGTGATTGGTCCGCCCGAACGATGGCTCAGTTCGAAGGATCGATCGTTCATTCCGAGCGATCGGCGGCTCGTTTCGAAGGGTCCGCGCTTCAATCCGAAGGATCCGCGCTTCAATCCGACGGGTCCGCGCCTCAATCCGAAGGTTCGATGATTCAACCCAGGAGATCGATGATTCGACCCGGGAGATCGATGATTCGACTTGGATCATCGCTGACTCAGCGCCCATCCCCGCAAATTCCGGCATGGCTGACGGGTGGATATCTCCGAAATATTGACAAGCGTGCGCGACCAAGTGCACTGTTTTTTCCGATGATCAGATCGGGCTCAGAACGTGCGCCGCAAGGCGCCGCCGGCACCTGCCGGCCGAGCCGCCGCGGGACGCGGGGGCCGGAGTGGGTCCGTCCGTACCGGCGCGCCCAGCGGGCGCTGGACTCGGCGGCCAGTCTGATCCTTTCCACGGTCCACATGGTCATGGACGCCGGGCGATGTGCCAAGCGCCGTCCGGTTCGTACGGCGCGGCGGCTCAACGGCGCGCTGCGCGAGATGGCCGTCGCTTCGCGGAGGCTCATCGACGCGCAGCGCCAGCTGGCCGCGGCGGGGCAGGCTCTGGAGCGGGAACCGGATCAACAGCGCGGCGACGCCCCGGAGCTCATGGAGCTTGCGGCGGCACGCTGCCAGTCGGTCGCGAAATACCTCCCCATCGCCGTGAGCGGCGCCATGATCGCGCAAGGCGACGTTCTCGGCGGTCTCGGCACCGGCCAACTGGTGCCGGAACGGCCGTCCGACAATCGTCCGCGCATCGTCATTACCCCGCGGCCTCTGTTTGTCCGCGCGTTCCTCGTGACGCGGCTACCGCGTGTCTCCGACCGCATCCAGCCCGTACTTCTCCGGCGCCGGCGAACACGCCGCCCCGCCGAGGTCCGAGTCCCCCGCCGCAATCTCCAGGGCCGTGCTCCTCCTCTTTCCTGACCTGCGCGCTCCATCCACGCAGTCCATCAAAAAGGAGGGGTCTTATGACCCAAGATGCCATTGTCCCCAACAGTGTGGTTGCCACGATCGCATCCACGAATATCCACGCCGAGGCAGCGCAGCTGCGCCTCGAGGAACTGCGCCAGTGGCGGGAGCAGATCCCGCGCTTCGCCATCCCCGAGACCGCGGATGCGGCGCGGAGGCTGAGCCCTGCCGCGTCCGTCCCGGCCGTGTTCATCGAGCTGACGAACGTCGCCGTCGCAAACCAGGTCGCCCTGGTGCGCGCCGACGGCGCTCCGCCGGACCAGGTCCGCGACCTGGTGGCGTACGCGGACGCGTACATCCCGCTGGCCGACGAGCTCGAAGCGGAGGCGCATTTCATCCGGTACAGCGCCACCGCCGCGCGCAACCTGGCCGGCACGGAGGCGCTGACGACGTACTCGCTGGCGCAGCGTCTGTCGCGGCAGAAGCGGTACGCCCATCTCAAGCCGCACGTCGCCGACATGCGCCGTGCGCTGGGCAAGCAGCGGAAGCCGACACCCGAGGAGGCCGCAAAGAACGCGGCCGACCGGGCGGCCAGGGCCGCAGCGAAGGCGGCCGCGAAGGTGGCCAAGGCGGCGCTGGCGCCGCCGCCGTACCCGGCGAAGCAGTAGCAGTAGCAAGGTAGACCCGCGGGCGCGCCGCAAGGCGCGCCCGCATTACGCAGACATTGCGGCCGTTTCAGGTGGTACCGCGGCACAGGCGGGGCACGGTGGCTCCGCGATTTCCGCCGCGGCGGCCAGCATCATGCGCAGCGTGTTGTGGCAGGAACCGCATTGATCGCCGATGCCGCATCGCTGCAGGTCGCGAAGCGACGAAGCACCGTTGCCGATCGCGTTCATCACTTGCTTGTCGGTTGCGCCGCGGCAGATACAGACGATCATGTTTCCCGATCCTTGTGAGACGTAGTCTCAACGGCATGATCGCGGTTCTCCTGCTTCCCGCCACGGATCTCGCTCACACCTCCAGGTGACAAGCGTCACTCGCCGCGGTCCAGACGCCTGGCGATATGTCCGGCGACTTCGGCCGGCCGTCGCCAAGGTCACGAACGGACCGGTTGTGACTGGCGCGTGTGGCTCCTGCAGCAATCTCCACGGCGGCGACCAGTGCCGCGAGGATCGCCATGGCTACGCCGAGGCGCTTCACGAGCGTCATATCGGCCGGAGCGTCGTTTGAATTTCCTCCACCGGGTTGAAATCGACAGGCACGGGAATCGTCTCCATGACCGGTTTCCGCCGCGCGGAGAGGTAATAGAGGACCGGGACCGTCAACCGCGACAACAGCAGCGACGCCACTTCGCCGGCCATCAGTGAGATGGCCAGGCCCTGGAAGATCGGGTCGAACAGGATCACCCCCGCGCCGACGATCACCGCCGCCGCCGTGAGCATCATCGGCCGGAAACGGACCGCACCCGCGTCGATGACGGCCTGGTCGAGCGGCATGCCCTGCTTCAACCGCAGCTCGATGAAATCGACGAGGATGATCGAGTTCCGGACCACGATGCCCGCGCCGGCGATGAAGCCGATCATCGACGTGGCCGTGAAGAACGCGCCCATGAGCGCATGCGCCGGAATGATGCCGACGAGCGAGAAGGGGATGGCGGCCATGATCGTGATGGGTGTCTTGAACGACTGGAACCAGCCCACCACGAGGATGTAGATCAGGACCAGTACCGCCGCGAAGGCCAGGCCGAGGTCGCGGAAGACTTCGTACGTGATGTGCCATTCGCCGTCCCACTTCATGGCGAAGCGCTCCGTGGAGAACGGTTGCCGCGCGACAAGGCGCTCCATTGAGTAGCCTTCCGGCAGCCGCAACTGCTCGAGCGCGCGGTTGAGCTGCAGGATCGCGTAGACGGGGCTCTCCTCGCTTCCCGCGACGTCGGCCGTCACGTAGACGACGGGCATCAGGTTCTTGTGGTAGATGCTCTTGGCCGCGGTCGTCTCTTCGATCGCCACGAGCGTGCCGAGGGGAACGAGCTTCCCGTCCGTGCCGCTCACCTGCAGCGCGCGCAACGCTTCCACGGACGAGCGGAGTGCGCGAGGGACTTCGACGCGGATGATCACGTCCTCGGCTTCGCGCTCGTCGTGCAGCAGGCCGGTGCTGGTGCCGGACAGCGCGATTCGCAGCGCGGCATCGATCTCGGCCTGGGAAACGCCGCTCAATGCCGCCTTGTCGCGGTCGACGGCGAAGCGGTACTCGACCTGGTCGTCCTCGACGTACGTATCGGAATCGACAACGCCCGCCGTGCGGTCGAAGACAGCCTGCACGTCTTTCCCGATGGCCATCTGCCGCGCGTAATCGGGGCCGTAGATTTCGGCCACGAGCGTCTGCAGCACCGGCGGTCCGGGTGGAACTTCCGCGATCTTCACGCGTGCGCCGGTGCGCTGCGCGACGGGAAGCACTTTCGTCCGGATGCGCTTCGCGATCTCATGGCTCTGGGCGCTGCGCTCGTCTTTGGGGACGAGGTTGACCTGCAGGTCGGCGACGTTGGGGCCTCGGCGGAGGAAGTAGTGCCGCACCAGTCCGTTGAAGTTGTAGGGCGATGCGATGCCGGCGTACATCTGCCAGTTCGCGACTTCGGGAACGCCGCCGAGGACGCCGCCGATCTCGCGCGCCACGGCCGCGGTGCGCTCGAGCGTCGTTCCCTCGGGCATGTCGACGATGATCTGCAGCTCGCTCTTGTTGTCGAACGGCAGCATCTTCACGCGGACGACTTTCAGCGCGAACAGCGACAGCGCCGCGACGAGCAGCAGCGCCACCATGCCCAGGAACGAGGATCGCCAGCGCGTCTCGTGGATGATCCGGCCCATGACCCGCCGGTACATCCGCGTCGACCATCCCTCGGCGCTCGCGTGCGCGGAGCCCTCGCGCGCCAGCAGCCGCCGCGCCGCCCACGGCGTAACCATGAACGCGATCAGCAGCGAGAACAGCATCGCCGCCGAGGCGCCCACCGGAATCGGCCGCATGTACGGACCCATGAGGCCGCGCACGAATCCCATCGGCAGGATTGCCGCGATGACGGTGAAGGTGGCCAGGATGGTCGGATTGCCGACTTCCGCGACCGCATCGACCGCGATCTGGCGCAGCGAGCGGTCGCGGTTCTCCGGCAGCCGGTAGTGCCGGACGATGTTCTCGACCACGACGATGGCGTCGTCGACGAGGATGCCGATCGAGAAGATCAGCGCGAACAGCGTCACGCGATTGAGCGTGTAGCCGAACAGTTGAAACACGGCCAGCGTCAGCGCGAGCGTGACCGGAATGGCGATGGCCACGATGCCGGACTCCCGCCAGCCGAGGGTGAACCCGATCAGGATCGTCACGGAGAGGACGGCCAGCAGCATGTGGAAGAGCAGCTCGTTCGACTTCTCGGCCGCGGTCTCGCCGTAGTTGCGCGTCACGGCGACGTCGACGCCGGAGGGGATGACGACGCCGCGCAGCCCCTCGGTCTTCTGTTCGACGAGCCGCGTCAGTTCCGTCGCGTTCGTTCCCTTGCGCTTTGCGACGGAGATCGTCACCGCCGGCCGGATGGCGTCGCGCGTGCCGGAGAAGACGTAGTCCGCCGGCTCCTCCGGACCGTCGACGATCGTCGAGACGTCGCCGAGGTAGACCGGACGTCCGTTCACGGCGGCGACCACGATCCGCTTCGCATCGTCTGCGTCGCGAAGGAACCCTCCCGTGCTGACCAGTACCTGGCGGTCAGCGGAGGCGAAGGCACCGCTCGTGAGCTGGCTGTTCGACTGCTGCAGGACCGCTGCAACGCTTGCCGGCGAAACGCCGTGCGCGGCCAGCCTGGCGGGATCGATCTGCACGCGCAGTTGGCGGCGCGCGCCGCCGATGACCGTCACCTCGGAGACGTTCGCGACCTGCTTGATCTCGGTCTGCAGCTCCGCGGCGACCCGGCGCAGCGCGAAATGATCGTAGCGGTCGCTGGAGAGCGTCAACGTCAGGACCGGCACGTCGTCGATCGAGCGCGGCTTGACCATCGGCCCGGCGGCGCCGGGTGGAATGCGGTCCGCGTTGGCGTGCAGCTTCTCGTTGAGCCGCACCAGCGCGTCCTCTTCGTTCTCGCCGACCTTGAAGCGCACCACGGCCATCGACGTGCCGGGCGACGACGTCGAGTAGATGTATTCGACGCCGGGGATTTCCCACAGCAGTTTCTCCATCGGGCTAGTGACACGCCGTTCGACCTCCCGCGGCGACGCACCGGGCATCTCGACGAAGACGTCGATCATCGGGACGACGATCTGCGGCTCCTCCTCGCGCGGCAGGAGGAGCACCGCGCCGATGCCGATGAGAATCGAGGCGGCGATGACGAGCGGCGTCAGCTTCGACTCGATGAACGACTCGGCCAGTCCGCCGGCCAGCCCGCGGTTCATGCGCTTCTCCTCACCACGACGCCGTCGCGAACCCGGACGGGATCGGCAACGATCTCCTCTCCGGCGGCCAGACCGGAGAGGATCTCCGCCTGAGCGCCCTCCGTCGCACCGATGGTGATGAGGCGCATCCGTGCCACACGATCGGAGCCGACGACGAACACGCTCGTCAGCTGGCCGCGGCGGACGAGTGCCGACGACGGCACGGTGACGGCGTCGCGCGCGCCGGCCGGGAAGGAGACCTTGACGTAGGTGCCCGCGCGCAACGGCTCGTCGAGCTGCAGTTTCACGAGCGCGGACCGCGCGGCGGAATCGACGGACGGCTGCACCCGTGTGACCCGCGCGCCGGCCCGGCGATCCCCGATGTCGACGATGACCCGGTCGCCGGCGCGTACGGCCACGCCTTCGGGCACGCTCGCGTCGATGCGCATGGCCTTTTCGTTCTCGATGGTGAGGAGCGGTACGCCGGGCGCGGCTTGTGCGCCCGGATCGACGAAGCGTGCGCTGACCACTCCGTCGATGGGCGCGCGCACGCTGCTGAAGTCGAGCACGGCCGCGGCCTGTGCCGCTGCTGCGCGTGCCTCGCCGCGCCTGGCGATGAGTCTGTTCCATTCGGCTTGCGCGGCGAGATGCCGGGCCTTCGCTTCGTCGTAGTCCTGCTGGCTCGCCGATCCCCGCTCGCGCAGGGCCAGGTAGCGCCGGTGGGTCGCCTCGGCGAGCTGGGCGTTCGCGGCCGCGGCTTCGATGGCGCGCTCCACTTCCTCGCGTCCGGCTCGCGTACGGTCGACCTGGGCACGGTGCTCGCGCGGATCGATCTCCACGAGCACTTGACCGGCGCGCACCCGGTCTCCCTCGGCGATGAGGACGCGGACGACGGTTCCGACGACGTTGGCGGAGAGCGTGCTGGTCGTCTCCGCGCGCACCGTTCCGGCGACCGAGTGAAATGACGGGAGCGACGTGCGCTGCGCGGCGATGACGGGTGCGTCGACGGTTTCGCGGCCGACCGGTTTGTCGGGATGCGCGCATGCCGCAAGGAGCAGTGCGAAGAGCAGAATCGTCTTAGAGGAACGGCTGAACATCGGTGGTCTCCGGTAGCGCGCGGCAGTCCGGCGTGCGCGCGCCGCTCACGCGGGCCGCTCCACGCCCGCACGGCGCAGGATGGCCATCATCGGACACCAGTTCGTGAACCCGGACTGGAAGAGGTTCAGGCCGACGAACGCGGTGAACAGATAGAACCACGGGCTGACCCAGTAGCCGAGGGCCAGAGAGAGCAGGATGAAGAACCCGGCGATGAGGCGGAGAGAACGTTCGACTGTCATGGCAATGCTCCGTAGTGGACAATATGAGCATATACTCATATAGAACTGTGACGATGCGCACGCACCCGCGTGCGCGGGAGCGCGTTAAGATGACCCCGATGCCGGCCAGGCGAGCGAGACACAAGCCTCTTTCCATGGATGCCGTGGAGCTGATCGCGGCACGCTTTCGAACGCTCGGCGAGCCGATCCGGATCCACCTCCTGCAGGCGCTGCAGGGCGGCGAGCGCAACGTCACCGACCTCGTCTCGGCCGTGGGCTCGACCCAGTCGAACGTGTCCAAGCACCTCCGCATCCTCCAGGACGCGGGCCTGGTCGGACGCCGGCAGGACGGAAACAGCGTGTACTACTCGATCGCCGATCCCACCGTCTTCGCCCTCTGCGACGCCGTCTGCGGCAGCATCGGCACACGCCTGACCCGTCACGCCACGCTGGCTAGCGAGCTCCGCCGGCGCACCCGCCGCAGTTGAGCCGATTCCTCATCTACGGCGCGCTGCACCGCCTCGGCTGGATTCGGTCGCTTTAGGTCCGTTTGGATACGGCCCTTCTCACGAACACCTTCTGCACCTCCACGATCCCGATCGGCAGCAGCGCGCACGCTCCCAGAACCAAGAGATCCGCGAACACCAGCGACGTGAGCCCGAGCAGGCGCGCTAACGGTCCAAAGGCGATCGCGAAAACCTGCAGTGCCACGACCGTTGCGGATGCGGCCCAGATGTGCAGGTTGTCGAACAGGCCTGCAAAAACCGAGGCGACGCGGGACCGGCAGTTGAAGGTATGGCCGAGTTGCACCGCGACGAGGGCGGTCAGGGCCATCGTGCGGGCGTGGGCGCCCTCCCCGTAAGTCCGGAGCGCCCACCCGTATGCGAGGAGAGCCACGGCGGCGAGCATGACGCCTTGCCATCCGATGAGCAGGAGGAAGGGGCGGGAGAGGAGGTCGCTGCGTTGGCGGTGGCCGCGCATACGGTGCGGCTGGGACGGTTCCAGCGCCAGGGCGAAGGCGGGGAAGATGTCGGTGGCTACGTTCAGCCAGAGGATCTGCAGCGGCAGGAGCGGCAACGGCAGACCGATCATGATGGCGGTGAAGACCATCACCACTTCGCCGAGGTTGTGGGAGAAGAGGAGGTGGACGAACTTGGCGATGTTGGCGTAGATCGTCCGGCCTTCTTCGATGGCGGCGACGACGGTGCCGAGATTGTCGTCGGTGAGGATGAGGTCCGCGGTCTGTTTGGCGGCATCGGTTCCGCTCTTGCCCATGGCCACGCCGATGTCGGCGCGGCGCAGGGCCGGGGCGTCGTTCACGCCGTCGCCGGTCACGGCCACGGTTTCTCCGGCGTTGCGCAGGGCGTCGACGATCCGCAGTTTGTCCTCGGGGGTGATGCGCGCGAATGCATCCGTTCCATGCGCCAGGCGAGTGACCTCGGCGTCATCGCGTCCGGCCAGCTCGCGGGCATGGACAACGACGGGGGCGCGGTCGCCGCTGAGCTTCAGCTCGGAGGCGATGGCGCGGGCGGTCTCGACCTGATCGCCGGTCAGCATGACCACGCGGACGCCGGCGTCATGGGCGCGGGCGATCGCTTCCGCCGCGGCGGGGCGGGGAGGGTCGGCGAAGGCGGCGAAACCGAGGAACGTGTAGCCGCGCGAGAGGTCCTGACGGTCGGTGCTGCTTGCGAAGGCGAGCACACGCAGGCCGGTCGACGCGAGCTGGACGTTGCGCGTTTGAAGCTCCTGACGGCGTTCGGTGGTCAGGTCGCTGCACATGGCCAGGACGACCGACGGCGCGCCTTTCAGCGCGACGAGGGTCGCGCCCTCGGGTGTCTCGTGAACGGTGATCATGTGCCGCGTGGAGGGGTCGAATGGAACCTCCAGCACTTTGCGGTGCGACCGGCGCAGCGCGGCGACGTCGACTCCGGCGTCGATCGCGGCGAGCACGAGCGCCACCTCGGTGGGGTCACCGACCGGAGAGCCTTGCTCGATCACGGCATCGCTGCAGAGCGCACCGATCCGCAGGAGCTCGCGCGCGTCAGCGGCGTCGATCTCGCGGACGGCGAGCTGGTTCATCGTCAGCGTGCCGGTCTTGTCGGTGCAGATCACGGTCGTGCTGCCGAGGGTCTCGACCGCGGGCAGTTTGCGCACGATGGCGTGGCGGCGCGCCATGCGCAGGACGCCCACGGAGAGGATGAGCGTGGTCACGGCCGGCAGTCCTTCGGGCACGGCGGCGACGGCGAGGCTGATGCCGACCTCGATCATCTCCCACAACGGATCGCCACGGACGATGCCGGCCATCGCCACGACGGCGCCGATGGTGAGAACGATTCCGACCAGCGTTTTGCCGAGCGAGGCCAGGCGGACCTCGAGCGGCGTCGGCTCCATCTGGATGTCGCGTACGAGCCGGCCGATCTTTCCCAGCTCGGTGGCGTCACCGGTGGCTGTCACGATCGCGGTCGCGCGCCCCGCGGAAATGGTCGTGCCGAGAAACAGCATCGACGTGCGGTCGGCGAGCGGTGCGTCGGTGGCGACGGCGCCGGTGGACTTCGCGACCGGAAGGCTTTCGCCGGTGAGCGCCGCTTCCTCGACGCGCAGGGCGATCGTCTCGAGCAGGCGCGCATCGGCGGGCACGTGTGCGCCCGGATCGAGGAGGATGACGTCTCCGGGCACGAGCTCCTCGGCGTCGAGGATCTGCTGGACACCGTCGCGCAGGACGCGCGCCGTCGTGCGTACCTGGATCCTGAGACTCTGCAGGGCGCGCTCGGAACGCCATTCCACGACGAACCCGACAACGGCATTGATGACCAGCACGCCGAGGATGGCCACTCCCTCGGCGGCGTCCCTCGTGGCGAAGGCAATCAAGGACGCGATGGCGAGCAGCGCGATGACGATGCTCCGGAGCTGGCGCAGGGCGATCGACCAGGGCGAGCGGCTGGCGTCGCGCACGACGCGGTTGGCGCCGAACGCTGCCCGGCGCGCGTCGAACTCGGTTTGCGACAGCCCGCGGGTGACATCGACGCCCAGCTCCTGCGCGACGACACCGGCGGGCCGGGCGAACGCCTCATTGTGAAGCCGGATACCGGGCCGGAGACCGTCCATGTCCTCAACGTACGGCATCGTGGGCCGCCCAGTGCGACCGTTGTCACACGCGCGCGTGACGCTGCACGCTGAGGATGTCACGCCGCGCGCTCATGCTGCTGGCATGAGCGCGATCACGGTCAGCTTCCCGGGGAACGTCGTGGTGGAGGCGCACTGGAAAGGCCACTCCGTCCGCACCGATCAGCCGGTACAGGATGGCGGCACCGACACGGCGCTGTCTCCGTTCGATCTCTTCTTTGCTTCGATCGCTACGTGCATGGGTTTCTATGCTCTCCGCTTCTGTCAGCAGCGGGGACTTCCGACCGAGGGACTGGGCTTGACGCTCGAGCCGATTCGCGAGGATGAGACGAAGCGCGTGACGCTGCTGCGCATCGGGCTGCAACTGCCGAACGGATTCCCGGACAAGTATCGGACGGCCATCGAACGGGCGGTCGATCACTGTGCGGTCAAGAAGCACATTCTGGAGCCGCCGCGGTTCGAGCTCACGGTGTCCGGAGGCGCATCATGACCATCCTCTGTGCGACTGATTTCTCCCAGCCTGCCACCGACGCTTTGACAGTGGCTGTGGAGCTGGCGAAAAAGCGGAACGAGAGCCTGCTGCTCTGGCATGCGCTCCCGCCGCAAGTCGGAGATCCCGGGATTCCGTACATCGAGCCGATGCTCGCCGATTGTGAGGCACGGCTGGTGAGCGAAGCGGAGCGCATCCGCAAGACGGGTCTCCTGGTGACGACGGAAGCGGTGGTGGGCTGGCCCGATGACCAGCTTCCGGTGCGCATGCCGGCGGATACGACGCTGATCGTGGCCGGGGCGCAGGGACATGCGCGCGGGACGCATTGGCTGATCGGCACGGTGGTCGAACGTCTGGCGCGCGTCACCTCGGTTCCGTTGCTGGTCGTGCGCGATGCGTCCGCGTTGCAGCAGTGGCTGGCCGGCGGCCGGAAGTTGAATGTGATCGTGGCCACGGATCTCTCGGCCGTGTCTGATTTTGCGCTGCGCCGTTCGCTCGATCTCCGGAAGCTCGGTCCGTGCGATTTCGAGCTGCTGTACGTCGAGTATCCGCCCAGCGAGCATGCACGGCTCGGCATCACCGGTCCGGTGTACGTCCACCGCTCGCACCAGCTCGTCGAGGACATCCTGACCCGGGAGCTCGAGCGACGCGCCGCAACGATTCATGCGGGCGGAGAATCCACGACCCGCATCACGCGGACGCTGGGGCAAACGGGCGCGCTGATCGCTCTCGAAGCCTCCGAGGCGGACGCGGATCTGGTAGTGGTGGGCACGCATCAGCGGAAGGCTCTGTCCCGGATCTGGCAGGGCTCCATCGCCCATGGCGTCCTCCACTCCGCCGAGACGAACGTCCTGTTGATTCCGTTCCACACGGCGGACGAGGACGTGCGCGCGCTCGAGCCGCCGCAGGTGAACACGATCGTTGCCGCGACCGATCTCTCCGCGGACGGCAATCGCGCCATCGCCTGGGCGGCCGCACTGGCGCGGCCGGAGACGCAGCTCGTCATCGTCACCGTCGTGCCGGCGGAAGACGAAGCCGGCCAGGCGTCTCGCAGGCTCGAAGGGGTGAAGGCGGCGTTGTCATTGAAGGACATCCGGACCGTGGTCACGGTCGGAAACGATCCGGCCGCGGCGATCTGCGCCGCGGCGGAACGGGTCTCGGCCGACGCCATCGTGATCGGACGGCATGGTGCGTCACGTGCGGCGCGGCTGTTCTTCGGGTCCGTGGCCGCCGGCGTGCTGCATCGCAGTCATCGGCCGGTGCTGGTCGTACCCGATCCGGCGATGTCCTGAACCTGCTGTCAGGCGTCGAACTTCTTGCGCAGCGCGTAGCCGACGGCTTCCGCGCGGTTGTGCAGGCGGAGCTTGTCGAGGATGTTGCGTACGTGGAACTTCACCGTGTTCTCGCTGAGGTTCAGGCGTTTGGCCAGCTTGCGGTTCGAGACCACGCCTTCCACCATCAGCTCGAGCACTTCGCGTTCACGGTCGGTCAGGGCGTCGGCTTCGGGCGCGGCCGGTTTCTCCGCCGGCTTGGAGAATTCGGTGAGCAGACGCCGCGCGAGCGCCGGCGTGAACGCCGGCTCGCCGTTGGCGGCGCGGTCGAGCAGATTGAAAAAGTCGTCCGCTTCGAGGTTTTTGACCAGGTAGCCCTGGGCGCCGGATTTGACGGCGTCGAAGAGGGTGGCGTCGCTTTCCGATGCGGTCAGGATGACCACCTTCACGTGCGGCATTTCCGCGGTGATGGCTTTCGTGGCGGCGAGGCCGTCCATTTCGGGCATGGAGAGATCCATCAGCACCATTTCCGGGCCGATCTCCCGCGTCATGGCCACGGCCTCGCGGCCGTTCTTTGCCTCGCCTACGACGTCGTGGCCCTGTGCGGTCAGCAGGCTCCGCAGTCCGTCGCGGAACAACGCATGATCATCGGCGATGAGGATGCGCATCGTCCGAGGAGTATACCTGCCCCATCACGCCGGCCCGGTCGCCGAGAGCGGCATCGTGAAACGGACCGTCGTCCCGTTCCCGGGCGCGCTGTCGACGTCGAGCGTTGCGCCGATGCTCGACGCCCGCTCGCGCATGGTGGTGAGGCCGAACTTCGGGAACTCGCCGCGAGAGGTCGCCTCGGGATTGAATCCGGCGCCGTCGTCGCCGATGCTGACCACGAGCTGGCCGTCGTTCCTTTGCACGCTGACGCGCGCCGTCGTGGCGCGGGCGTGTTTTCTGACGTTGGTGAGGGATTCCTGGATGATGCGGACGATCTGCAATTCGATCGACGCCGGCAGGCGCAGCTCGCGATCGATCGACAGCTCCGTATCGACGCCGCTCTGTTCCTTCCAGTAGTGGAGAAACTCGCCGAGCACTTCGGCGAGCGAGCGATTGCTACCCGGAAGCGTGCGCAGTCCGACGATCGACTCGCGGACGTCGCTGTAGGCCTGGCGCGCCGAGTCGGCCAGCTGGTCGAGTTGCTGCGTCCCCTCCTCGACCATTCCGCGGCGGAAGTACTGCTTCGCGGCCAGGACCTTGTTGTTCACGTAGCCGAGGACCTGGGCGATGCCGTCGTGCATCTCGTGGGCGATGCGCAGGCGCTCGCGCGCAGTGGCGATCTCTTCCGCCTGGGCGTGAAGATGGGCGTTGTCGATGGCGATCGCGGCCTGGACGGCGAAACGCTCCAGCGATTCCTCGTCGTCAGCCGTAAACAGAGCGCCGTCCAGCTTTTCGCTCAGATAGATGTTGCCGAGGAACGGGCTCTTGCAGGTGACGGGCACGGCCAGCAGCGAGCGCATGACCGGATGATTGGCCGGAAAGCCGGACGATTTCGGATGTGCGGCCACGTTGGGAAGGCGGAGATGCTGGCCCTCGTGAAGCACGACGCCGAGGACGCCATGCCCGACGGGCGGAGGCCCGATGGCCGCCCGTTCCTCCAGCGTCACGCCGGAGGTGATGAACTCCTGGATGTTTCCTTCGCGGTCGATCACCGAGAGCGCGCCGTATTTCGCTCCGACCAGGTTTCTGGCCTGCTCCACGACCTTGTTGAGCACGATCTCCAGCGAAAGCTCCGAGGCCACGTCCAGACCGGCGGTGTGCAGCGCGAGCAACTCGCGGTTGCGCCGCTCCAGCCGGTCCTGAATCCTGCCCACGAAGCGGAAGATCACCGCCGAGAAGACGACGATCCCGGCCACGACGATGCCGTCGAGCAACAGGCGTTGCCAGAGGAAAAGGTCGCCCAGGACCAGCGAGCGCGTCACCTCGATGACGACGATCACTGCGATCGGGATGAGAGTGGCGATCAGCTTCAGCTGCTTCAGCGTCATCATGAGAGACAGGTCGCTGAAGGGAGATTCTGCACCAAACTCGCTGCTGTGCGGCGGCGCCGTCATGGGATCGCGCTCCGGTCCGTCTCGATCTCCAGCATCAGATCGAAGGAGACGGTGAGGGCGTCGCGTGCGCGGATGGCGCCGAACAGCGCCGTCGGCGGCGTGACGTCGAAGTCGGTCATCTGCAGCGGCAAGGCGGCGCGGATCCGAAACGAGCGGCGCGAAACGCGCTCCGCTGAAACGGCCACGTCGATGGTCCGGGTCCGGCCGGCCAGCGACAGATCGCCGGCGATCCTGGCCTGATAGAGACCGCTGTCGAGGTCGTGCCGGATGCCGCCGCGCAAGCCGCGAAACGTGAACTCGACCCGCGGATGAGCGCCGGCTCGGAGCGCACGGCGCATGTCGCCTTCCATGATCCTGTTGCCGCAACGGAAGGACGCGACGGGAATCCGCAACTGGAACTGTGGAGCGGGAAACCGGCCGCGCTCCGGCGCGGACATCCACGCCCCGATGTTGCCGTCCTCGACGCGGTCGATGACCGCGTTGATATGGTCTGCAGAGGCGTCGACCAGCATGCTTGCGTCGATCGACGTTCCGCGGCAGCGCCAGCCGGTGACGTTCGACGATCCTTCGAGAACGACGGCGCTTGCCGCGCCGGCGGAGAGGCGCGTCGGCCCGGCAGCTTCCGCCGCCGGGCCGATCAGCAACATCACGATGAGGATTCCGGTGCGCATCGGTGAGCTCAGTTCTGCGCCGTCTGCACTGCCCAGCGGAACGTCACCTTGACGTCGTTGCCGGTCCGGATCGTCCCCATCATCGCGGTCGGCGGCTTGATGCCGTAGTCCGACATGCGGATGGGAAGCTGGCCGGTGAGGATGTACGTACCGGCCGAGTCGCGCGTGCCGCTCACCTGCATCGTGACGTCGCGCGTGACGCCGGCGATGGTCAGTTTCCCGCGGGTGTCCAGCCGCAGCGTGGCGCCGGATCCGGCCAGCGCGGCATTGGTGAGCTCGTAGCGGATGGCCGGGTTGGCGCCCGCCTTGAGCGCCTCGGCCATGAGCTTGTCCATCTTGGGGTGCTCGCTCTTGATCGACGTCACCGGGATGGCCACCGAGACGTCGCTGGCGTCGTTCTTCCACTGTTCGACCGGCGGTGCGGCGATGCTGCCCTGGATCGTCGTCCCTTCCATCTTCCAGTCATGCAGCGTGGAAGTCCCCTCGATGCGGATGAACGAACCCTTGGCCGGGGTGAAGCGATCGGCCGCGGCCACTCCGGCCAGGAAGATGAACAGTGCGATGGCGGCGATGATGGTGCGTTTCATGATTTCTCCAGTTCTTGGTTCCTCGGTTCCTCGGAGTGGGGGCGCCTCCGAGGAACCCGAGGAACTCCGAGGAACTCCGAGGAACTCGTCAGAAGGCGAAGGAAACCTCGGCGACGAAGCCGTTGAACTCCGGGTCGCGCCAGGCCTGGATGCCGTTGTTGACCACGTCGCCCTGCCGGAAGCCGCTGTACTTCTGCGTCACGTACTCCAGCTTCATCAGCATGTTCCTGGTCAGCCAGAAGCCGCCGCCGACCTGGATGCGGTTCACCTTGCCGTCGGTCTCGCGGCCGGTCAGCATGTCCGTCGTGGCGGCGCTGTAGCGGCCGGCGGCGTAGAGCGCGGGTGTGACCTTGTAGACCACATCGGCGGCGTAGTAGTTCCAGGTCTCCTCGGGCGTTCCGGCCGCGGAGCCGTTGATGTCCTTGTCCTGCGTCCGGCCGTAGTGGCCATAGAGCTTGACCGGGAAGTTGGCGTCGTCGTAGGTCAGGTCGATCTGGCCGGCGCTGAACTTCTCCCCCGCCTGCGGGAACACGTTGCCCGGCGCCTGTCCGCCGCCCATCACTCCTGCGTAGCGCTCACCGCTGCGGTTGCCGCTGAACATCTGCAACGCGCTGCCGCCGGCGGCCTTGGTCGGATTGTCGCTGTTGTTCGCGGTCATGTAGGAGACCGACGCGCGCAGCGGCTTGACCGGATAGAAGTACAGCTTGCCGTTCGCCGCGAATCCGCGGCCGACGTTCCAGTCCTCGGTGGTGGTTCCATTGTTGGCGCCGACCAGCCATCCAAACCGCGTTCCCGGCTTGCTGGAAACCTGCATGCCGATGCTGACGATGTTGGGATCGACGACGAAGTTGCCGATCAGCGGGTTCTTCTGCACGATGGCGTTGTTGGAGCGGTGATCCTTGTTGTCGCCGAAATCAACGAGGAAGTGCCCGGCCTTGATGTCCACCTTCGACAGGATCGGCTCCAGGAACTTCAGGTTCTCCAGGTTCTCCGGCACCCCGTGCAGGACCATGTAGCCCTCATTGCCGTACGTGGTGGAAGGGTGATTGCGGCTGCTGAGATAAAGGTCGAAGACGACCTCGATCTCCCCCTTCTTGCCGAACTTCCCGATGAACCCCAGATCGCCGAACGCATTCTGGAACCCCGGCTCCACCTTCGGCAGCGCGGCGCCGGTCGTGTTGAACACATTCTTGTGATCCAGCGTCTGCGCCGTACCAACGGTGTTGACGGTGATGAAGAGCTTCGTGGTGTCGGTCTCGGTGAGCTTGATCTGCGCCATCGCCGATCCGGCGACCGTCAGCGCGAGAATCAGGGTGATGAACAGTTTGATCCGTGTCTTCATGATGTCCTCCATTCGATGCCCGCACTATGGCGATCGCGCCCGAACGGAACGAACCCCGGAGGGGTGGTTGGGGAGACATGCGGAGGCGGGCCGGGATTGCGCGGGAAGGTGGGTGGGGCCCTACCCGGGAGGGTGGCTTAAGCGTCGGACGCCAGCCGGAACCCGTAGTCGGTGTAGTGATACTCGGGAGGGATACTCGACCTCGCCGCGCAACGGCTGACTTTCACGCGATGGCGCCACGAGCCTCCGCGGGAGACGCGGCGCGTGCCGGAGGCGGGACCGCGGGGATCGCCGCCGGAAGCGACGCCGTAGTAGCCGGCGTCATACCAGTCGGCGCACCACTCGTGCACGTTCTCGCACATACCGTGGAGGCCGAACGCATTCGGTGTCCCTCGGCCGGCTGGCTCCGGACCATCGAGCCAGCGTTCGTGATAGCGGGGAAGCGATTGCGGCGGCTCGTTGCCCCAAGGGTAGAGCCTCTGCTCCGCGCCGCCACGCGCCGCGCACTCCCACTCCGCCTCCGACGGCAGCCGGAAGCGTCGCCCGGTCACCCCGCTGAGCCATCCGCAGTAAGCGACGGCATCGATCCACGACACCGCCACGACCGGCTGCGCCGGGTCCGCAAACGGCACGCTCCCCCAGGAAGGTGGAGCAGAGTGGCCGGTGGCCTGTAAGAAGAACGCATACTCCCTGTTCGTCACCTGAAACATCCCAAGAAAGAACGCCCCCACCGACACACGATGGACCGGCCGCTCGTCGTCCAACCCCTCCTCGGAGCCCATGAGGAACGACGAAGTGGGGATGCGGCAGAGAGCGGGGGAACCCTCGCACACGCTTGAGATGACGGACGCCTTCATGATCCGTTGCGCCTTCGCCGCATCCTATCGTGCCGCTGCAACGAGTAGAAAATCTGACGCAGGCGGGAAACGAGTACGGCCGCCTTGCGGCGGCCGTAAGTGCTTGATTTCAATTGGTTGCGGGGACAGGATTTGAACCTGCGACCTTTGGGTTATGAGCCGGCTTATTTGTAGTAATGTGTGAGGGCTCGATGATACTTAACGCAAGTAGAAACACGAGCTTACGCATACGACTCCTTTCGTCGGTTATCGTCGGTTTTCGCCTGTCTTTGTTCCGCTTAGTGGCAAAACCGGTGGCATTTTCGTACTTGACCGTTTGGGCGCCCTGCTCTCTTCGATGCTTTCCTGCCACCGAACGAATCATTAGCAGCTACGGCCAGGGGGCCGTCCCCCGCGTGATCGTGCTGCTGCGGAAGTGGAGGGAGCCGAGCATCGGGTCTCACGTCGACGGATGACAACCCGGACGCACGTCGAGCACCACTTCGACGCCTACGCTGATGGTGACGGGTGGAAGGAGGAGTCGTCGCGGTGGTATCACGGGCGTATCCCGGCCACGAGTTGCCTGATCAGCAGCACTCGTAGGGAAGAAGCCGGCTCTCATCTCCTTCAAGCCATAGTTTCTCGATGAACTTTTAGTGATCATCCTGGCGTTCGTAAATGACGTACCCGTGCACCGAGCGGAGTCCGAGCCTTCGGCCGATTGATCCGATGAGCATGCGAGAAAACCATCAAGTCGATCTGCCACCTGACGCCGCCTGCGCGTGGCCGAGAACGTCGCGGTTCTTCGCGCCGTCGGTATCGCTCCTCCTTTGGGTTGCCATGTTTGTCACCGGTGCCAATGCCGGAGCGCAGGGTGTATGGTCGCTGACCGGCCGCATGGAGGACCATCGCGGCTTGCACACTGCCACGCTCCTACCCAATGGCAAGGTACTGGTGGTGGGAGGGTTTGGTAACGATGGCGTCATCGCCTCGGCCGAACTGTACGACCCGACAACAGGGAAATGGAGGGCGACGGCGAAGCCTTTCTTCGGCCGTACCCGGCACACGGCGACGCTTCTGCCGAGCGGCAAGGTCCTCGTGAGCGGAGGCGCCACCGAAACAAGCATTCCCGCCCAAGCCGAACTATACGACCCCGCCGCGGAAACCTGGACGATCACAGGATCCCTCGCGACGCCGCGTTATGGTCACACATCCACGCTTCTGATGAGCGGCAAGGTCCTGGTGGCCGGAGGCACCAACGGGGGCAACGCCTTCGCGTCGTCAGAGACATACGATCCTGCGACCGGAACCTGGACTGCAACCGGCTCGCTCACCGTTGCCCACAGCACGCATACAGCCACACTTCTGCCTGACGGTAAGGTGCTCGTGGCGGGGGGAGGCAGCACCGGCGTTGGACCGATCTCTTTTGTAGAGCTCTATGACCCCGTCTCGGGAAGCTGGAGACAGACCGGATCGCTCAACAGCGCACGCTTTAGTCATACGGCCACACTCCTGCCAAGCGGCAGGGTGCTCATTGCGGCAGGCAGCATCACCGGTGGTGACCAGATCGCATCCGCTGAAGTGTACGACCCGGTACACGAGACCTGGACAGTCACCGGGTCGCTCGGTACCGGGCGCAATAGCGCAACAGCTACGCTATTGGCGACGGGCAAAGTGCTGGTGATCGGCGGCATCTCCGAGGCCTCCGCGGAATTGTACGAACCGGCCACGGGCGTCTGGACGGCGGCTGGATCGCTCGACACGGCACGCGATACCCACACGGCCACACTCATGCCGAGCGGTGACGTACTCGTGGCGGGAGGGTTCGGTGGGGAAGCGGTCGCTCTGACAGAACTGTACGTTCCGCAGAAAGGTGCCTGGACCCTCACTGGGGCGCTGAGCGACACGCGAAGTGGTCATACAGCCACGCTTCTGCCAACCGGCAAGGTGCTCGCCGCCGGAGGCCAGGACTTCGAGGTTCCGCGCTCTTCGGCGGAGCTCTACGAGTCAGCGACAGGAAGTTGGTCCACGACGGCATCGCTTCTCACCGCGCGTTTCGACCATACCGCAACGCTTCTTCAGAACGGGAAGGTTCTCGTCGCCGGAGGCAGTATCGACAACACGTCTTCCGTTTCGTCGGCGGAGCTCTACGATCCGGTAACGGGTACCTGGACGGCGACCGGCTCGTTAGCCGCGGCGCGTACCGATCACACGGCCACGCTCCTGCCGAACGGCAAGGTATTGGTTGCGGGGGGCCACAGCAGCGTCAACACCAACAATCCCATGTCGTCAGCGGAACTCTATGACCCCGCTACGGGGACATGGTCTTCCACCGGGTCGCTCGTTACGCGACGGTACAACCACACGGCCACACTGCTGCCAAACGGCAAGGTACTGATAGCGGGAGGTCAAAGCAATTCATCCACTTCGTCATCGGAACTGTACGACCCCGGTACAGGTACCTGGACCGTAACAGGATCACTCGGCGCAGGTCGCCTGTCGCATACAGCTACGCTTCTACCAAACGGGACCGTTCTCGTCGCCGGCGGCTACAGCGTGGCCTACCTGGCGTCGGCTGAGATTTACGACCCGACCTCGGGGGCCTGGACAACAGCCGCCCCTCTCGCCACCGCCCGTGCGTACCACACCGCTACCCTTCTATGGAGCGGCAAGGTGCTCGTGACGGGAGGTGTGCAGAACGGCGGCGAAACCACTTCGTCGGAGGTCTACGATCCCTCAACCGGAATCTGGTCGCTCGAAGGACCACTGGTCAGGGCGCCGGCCAACCACACGGCCACGCTTCTCCCCAATGGCAAGATACTCGTGGCCGGAGGTAACTTCCTCTCAACCGCCCAGTTACACGACACGTTTCCCGTGACGGGAGCTGAGCCCGTCCTCAATTCGGTCTCGAACCCTGTCGTCTACGGGACTCCCGTCACGGCCACGGGAACATTGCTGGGAAGCGCATCCGAAGCCAGCGGCGGTGGTACGAACGGCTCGGCCGTCAACTACCCGCTGTTCCAGATGCGATCGATCGAAAGCGGCCGCGTTTCGTGGCTTCTCGCAATTCCTCGCTCGTCGTTCGCCGATGACCCGATGACCGTTGTTTTCTCGAAGCTGCCATCCACACTCGACCCCGGGTGGAACTTCATCACACCTGTGCGAGCAGGCCTTACCGGGCAATCGAAACTGGTGCAGGTCGCGTGCAACCTCGTCATCACCGGCCCTCCCAACAATGCGACTGTCGTTATCGGACAACCGGCGCAGTTCACTGTCGAAGCTGAGGGCGGGCGCCACTTTCAGTGGGAAAGAAATCCCGGGACAGGGTGGCTGCCGGTCGGGGGAGACCAGCCGAGCTACGTGACCGAACCGGTCACCGGGCTGGATTCGGGAACGCGGTATCGGGTAACGGTCGCGGGCGCGTGCTCCAGCGCGATTTCGAATGAGGCCGTTCTGATGATTTCGGATTCCACTGCGCCGGCGGCCGCCGTCTTGTCGCCCAATGGCGGCGAGTATTTGCTGCTGTCGATGGCTGGTACTCCGCCGAACGTGAAGGTGGTGACTTGGACGATGTCGGACAACGTGCGGGTGTGCCGGGTGGTGGCGTCGCTGCTCTACTCCAACGATGGAGGAACGACCTATCTGCCGTCGCCACCGGGCGGTGGATTTCCTCAGAACTTCGGCCTGGGAGGCAGCTGTCCTGCGCCCGGTGAGTTGACGACGAGCCTGACGTACACATTGCCTACAACGTTTCCGTCGGGGCGATCGGGCTCGCTTTATAAGATCCAAATCATCGTCACGGACCAGGCCGGAAACGCCAGGGCGGTGACGAGTGTCCATCCGTTCTACATCGTCCAAGCGAATGCCGACTCCGTAAGAACGCTGATCGTCTGGAACAGTTCGCGAATGGTCTCGCGACAGGGGATCAGCGCGGCGGAGACAGCTACGCTGAGCGGCAAACTCCAGGAATTGGCCAACCACCCGCGGGTTCAGGGGCTGGTGATCGATCTGGGCAACGTCACCACGATCCAAAGCCTTTACTCCGCCTGGGACGCGGACCCTGCCAATGCGAGCAAAGCCAACGCCGTGCTGTTCGGCCCGAGCGGCATCCACGATTACCTGACAACGAACCTTCTGGCCGCCTACTCCGGCGTGAAGTACTTGGTCATCGTTGGGGACGACCGGATCATTCCTATGGCGCGGATTCAGGACCACACGGTCCTGCTGACCGAGCCGAACTATCCGGCCGGGGGCGACCTGACCGCTTCAGATACGACGGTCGGCCAAGCGTTGGCGGCAGGGAAATACCTAACCGATGATCCATTGACTGTGCTGGACAACATTGCCGGAGACCAGCTCGACGGAAGCCTCTTTCTGCCGGATCTCGCGGTGGGACGCCTCGTTGAGACGCCGCAGCAGATCATCACCACCATTGCCACGTACATCAGCCAGGACGGCATTCTCGACCTCTCACTCCTCGACCCAGCGAATGGGCGCAAGGTACTCGTCACCGGCTACGACTTTCTGTCGAACGTCGCCATGCAGGAGCGCGCGCGGTGGAAGAGCGTGCTGCACGTGTCCACCCCGGACGCCGCAACGACGCCCGTCGATGGCAGTCTCATCGGAGGCGGCTGGGGCCTCGGATCGGTGCAGGCGAGGGCGAGCGCGCTCCGGACGAAGCTCTCGGGAAACGGCGGCCCGCGCTACGGGGTCATGGGCATCGCCGGCCACGCCACGCATTACGAGGAAGGTGTTCCAGGCACTGACGCGCTCGACATTCAAGGACTGTCGACAGCGGACATCTACGGAACCGATTCGTGTGGCACGAACAGCGTCGGAGCGCTCGACCTCGCCGGAGGCGTCATTTATGCCATCGGCTGTCACGGTGGTCTGAGCGTGCCGGGGAGCTGCCGCACGGACGCAAATCATTCGCTCGATCTGCCGGAGACAATGCTGGCGCGTGGTGCGGTGGCGTACATCGCCAACAGCGGGTATGGATGGAGCCTCCGTTTCGGGATTGGATATAGCGCCCGTCTGTCGCAGATCTTCACCGAGCAAATGACCACCGGTGGCACGATCGCGATCGGCGATGCGGTGCGGCAGAGCAAGCAGCGGTATTACCTCGAGACTCCCCGCTACGATTCGTACGATGAAAAGAGCGTCATGCAGTGGACGCTCTACGGCCTGCCGATGTACGCGGTGAAGACGGGCATCACGGCAGGGAATGCGCTCAAGAGTTCGGGGACCAAAAGCTCTGCTGCTACACCGGAATCGACACGCGATGAGAGGTTGGGTGCCATTCGTGTCAGAAAGCTTCTGCGGACGAGCGCGACGCCGGCGAGCATCCGCTCGTCCGCTGCTCTCGCGCCGGCCAGCCTGCCGTCATCGTTGACGCAACTCAGTCTCTCGTTCGATTTCACGGCCACTGGCGTCTATCAAAAGCATGACTCATCGGGCCGACAGCTGCCGACGGGACCGGGCTGTCCGGATGGGAACGGCTGCTACTACACGCTCAACGGACTGGTCGACCGCGGAACAGGATCGGCTGACCTTCCGATCGAGCCGTATGTGATCTATGACTCACGGCTCTCCGGAACCAGCCAGCACGGCGTGCTGTGGAAAGGCGGAACGTACGACGAGGAGTCGGGGTGGACGCCGGTCATCGCCCAGCTCGTTTCCAACGGCGGCGACGGCTCGAATCACGGATCTGCGCCACGTAAGATCATTCTCCGTCCGACCGCTCCGCGGGTGCTGCCGGGCGTCGATTCGCCAGCATGCCGGCCGAGCGACCTCGAGGTCAGCAGTGTGACCGTTACGGGCGGAGAGGCGGTAAAGAATCAGATCGCGGACCCCGTCTACTCGATCATGCGCCGCTACCGGAACGTCGACCTCGAGGTCTTCTACTTCAACAACCGGACGTCGCCGACCGACAACTGCGACCGCACGGGGCCGAGCCTTGGCATCGGACCATACGGCGCTGACTATCACCAGCTCAGCGGCTCCACGATCTCATGGGCAGTGCCGGCGACGGACAGTTCGGGCGTGTGGCGCGTCCTGGTCGTGTACACCACGAATGCCGTCGACGCGCAGCACCGAGGTACGTGGACGCCGCTAGAGCTCACGAACAACAGCACCGGAATCTTCCATGGCAACCTCAAGCTCGACGTCGGAACGCGTCTGACCTACGTCGTCGAGGCCATTGACAACCGCGGCAATGTGGCGTGGCTCGACTACGTCAGCGCACAGCTACCCTCCAGCGGGACCGCGTTGGGCGTGCCGAAACCTGTCGACGTACAGCCATCCACCGACCCTTCGACGGGCCGCCGCCGCGCTGTTCGTCACTGAGACGCGGCAGTAGCGGATCGCGACTGATCAGGAGGAAGCCTTGAACCTCTTCGGTTGGGTGCGGCTCGCCGTTCGGTCTGTTCGAATGCGAGAATGGTCCATGCGTGAGCGAGCGCATCATCGCGATCAGTCGCCCACTTGGTGTTCCGCCTGGCAGCAGGCTGCGTGTTTGTTCGGGCCCTGGTTCTCAATATCTGCGTTGATCGCTGTGATTCTTGGCACGAGCACGAACGCTTCGGCTCAGGGCTTGTGGGAGCAGACTGGCCGGCTCGCAGAGCATCGTTGGGTGCATACAGCGACGTTGCTGCAGAACGGTAAGGTCCTCGTGGCCGGAGGGGACAGCACTGACTTCGCTCATCTTTCTTCCGCGGAGCTTTATGACTTGGCGACCGGAAAGTGGGCGACGACCGGTTCGCTTCATACCGCTCGAAGCGGGCACACGGCCACGCTGCTGCCGAGCGGCAAGGTCCTCGTCGTGGGAAACGGACACGGAACGCTCGGGCCCAACGCGGCTTCGGCCGAACTGTACGATCCTGTCACTGAGTCTTGGACGACGGCCGGCTCATTGTCTTGGCCCCGCAGCGAGCAGACAGCCACGCTGCTCCGAACCGGTAGCGTGCTCGTCGTGGGGGGGTACGCTGGTGGCGGAGTCGCGCTCTCTTCAGCGGAGATATTCAACCCAACGACGGGGAACTGGACAACGACGGGCTCGCTCGTTGCGGAACGTAGAGGCCACACAGCAACGCTACTGCCGAACGGCAAGGTACTTGTGGCCGGAGGCAGCACGATCAATGTAAATCTCTCGTTGTCGGAGCTGTACGACCCTGCCACAGGGTCATGGACGATGACCGGCTCACTTTCTTGGCCGCGCAACGAGCACACAGCCACGCTGCTTCCGAACGGCAAGGTACTTGTTGCGGGCGGAATCGATGGTACCGGGTCGGAGATCGGCACGGCCGAGGTGTACGATCCGTCTACTGGGATCTGGGCTCCAACCGGCTCGCTTTCCATGGCGCGCGGGTTTCATACCGCTACGTTGCTGCCGAACGGGAAGGTGCACGTCGCCGGAGGAGTTACGGCGCGCGTTACTACAGCTTCTGCGGAACTCTATGATCCAGTTACGGAGACGTGGACATCGACGAGTTCACTAGCAACGGGTCGCTACCGTCACACAGCTACGTTGCTTCCGAGCGGCAACGTGCTTGTGGCCGGGGGCTTAGATGGCCCAGCCGCCCTCTCGTCTACGGAACTGTACGACATGGATATGGGAAAGTGGACTTTGACGAGTTCTCTCGCGAGCGACCGCTACTTTCACACAGCGACTCTGCTCCCGACTGGCAAGGTGCTCGTCGCAGGAGGTGACGTCGGGAACAACACACTCTCTTCCGCGGAAATCTATGATCCGGTCACCGGATCTTGGATGATGACTGCGGCGCTTCGTGGTGCCCGCTGGAGGCATACCGCGACGCTCCTTCCCAGTGGCAAGGTGCTCGTGGCTGGCGGATACAACGGCAATGAAACACTCCGTTCGGCGGAACTATACGATCCGGCTACGGGGACTTGGTCAGCGACCGGCACGCTCATTGCGGATCGCGGTTGGCACACTGCGACGCTGCTGCCGAACGGCAAGATCCTCGTGGCGGGGGGATACGGGCTCGGCACGCTTTCTTCGGCGGAGCTGTTCGACCCGACAACGGGCTCCTGGACATCGACTGGCTCCCTTGCCACGCGCCGTGGCCAGCACACGGCTACTTTGCTATTGACCGGCAAAGTGCTTGTGGTCGGCGGATACGATGCAAACACACTGCATTCCGCGGAACTGTACGACCCGTCCACGCAGAGGTGGACGCCGACCGGTTCGCTCGCCATTGCCCGCACACGTCACACGGCTACGCTCCTGCCAAGCGGCAAGGTGCTCATAGCGGGAGGTTCCAGCGGTGCGGAACTGTATGACCCTGTTACGGAGGAGTGGACGACAACTGTATCGCTTGCCGCAGTCCGCGACTCTCATACGGCCACGCTGCTGCCGAACGGCAAAGTCCTTGTGGTCGGCGGGGGTCGCGGCGGCACCGACCGCGAGCCTCAATCTTCGGCGGAGCTGTACGAGCCGGCGACGGGTATCTGGACATCGACCGCTTCACTTACGACGGCGCGCACAGAACACACAGCCACGCTGCTGCCGAATGGCCAGGTTCTTGTCGCGAACGCCGGTCGCGCGGAACTGTATGACGCTGCTTCTTTGGCCGGGCTCAAGCCCGTCCTTTCGTCAGTCTCCACGCCGATTGCGTACGGGGTGCCGACCGTACTCAGCGGAAGACTTGGCGGCGGCTCCGAGGCCAGTAGCGGGACAACGAACAACGCGGCGGCGAACTATCCATTGTTCTTCGTCCATTCCATTGCGAACGACCACATCTCGTGGCTCGTCTCCGATCCGCGCCTCACCTTCGCGGACGACCCGATGACGGTCGTCGTCTCGAGCCTTCCACCGAGTCTCGATCCGGGGTGGAACCTCATCACGCCGGTGCGGGCGGGAGTTACTGGCGAATCGAAACTCGTTGAAGTGAAGTGCAGTCTCGTCATCAATCACGCACCTCAGAACGCAACGGTCGCCATCGGTGAGCAAGCGACCTTCATCGTCGATGCACAGGGCGACCGGCATTACCGGTGGGAGAAAAACCTGGGGATGGGATGGCTGCGCATCGGGGATGATCGGCCGAGCTACATGACCGAGCCTGTCTCCGGACCGGATTCCGGAACAAGATATCGCGTCACGGTTGCGGGAGCGTGCTCCACTGTGACCTCAGCCGAAGCCGTGCTCACGATATCGGACTCCACCGCGCCGGCGGCCGCCGTCGTATCACCGATGGGTGGCGAATACTGGCTGCTCTCGACGTCCGGCAACTCGCCGAACACGAAGGTCGTGACGTGGTCGATGTCGGATGACGTGCGAGTGTGCCGGGTGGACTCATCGCTTCATTACTCGAATGACGGCGGGGCGACGTACGTGCCAGCTCCGTCGAGCGGTGGATTGCCTGCCACCTTTGGCTCCGGCGGAAGCTGTTCGTCGCCCGGTGAGTTAACAACGAGCCTGACGTATACGCTGCCGGCGACCTTCCCGTCGGGACGTTCGGGCTCACTCTACAAGATTCAAGTCATCGTCACGGATCAGGCGGGAAACGAGACGATAGTGGCGAGTGCAAACCCGTTCTACATCGTGCAGGCGAACCCTGATTCGGTGAAGACCCTGATTCTCTGGAACAGTTCGCGAATGCTCGCGCGCCAGGGGATCAGCACGGCACAGGCAGCAATCCTCAGCGGTAAGCTCCAGGAGCTAGCCAATCACCCGCGGGTTCAGGGGCTGGTGATCGACCTTGGCGGTGTCACGGCGATCCAGAGTCTTTACTCCGCATGGGACGCAGACCCGGCTAATGCGAGCAAAGCCAACGCAGTCCTCTTCGGGCAAAGCAGCATCCACAACTATTTGACAACGAATCTCCTAGCTGCGTACACCGGTGTGAAGTACCTCGTCATCGTCGGCGACGATCGGATCATTCCAATGGCCCGGATGGAGGACCACACGGTCCTGCTGCTGGAATCGACCTATCCAGCGAATGGAGACCTGACGCCCTCCGGTACGACCGTGGGCCAAGCGCTCACAGCGAACAAATACCTCACCGACGATCCGCTGGGCGTGCTCGACGCGATCACGACGGAGCAGCTCGACGGCAGTCTCTTTCTGCCGGATCTCGCCGTGGGGCGCCTTGTCGAAACGCCGCAGCAGATCATCACCACCATTGCGACCTACATCAGCCAGGATGGCATTCTGGACCTCTCACTCCTCGACCCAACGAACGGGCACAAGGTGCTCGTCACCGGATATGACTTTCTCTCGAACGTCGCTACGCAGGAGCGCGCGCGGTGGAAGAGCGTGCTGCACGTTTCCACCCCTGACGCCGCAACGACGCCCGTCGACGGCAGTTTGATCGCGGGCGGCTGGGGCCTCGGATCGGTGCAGGCGAGGGCGAGCGCGCTGCGGACGAAGCTCTCGGGAAACGGCGGCCCGCGCTACGGGGTCATGGCCATCTCCGGCCACGCCACGCACTACGAGGAAGGTGTTCCGGGCACCGATCCGTTCGACATTCAAGGACTATCGACAGCAGACATCTACGGCACGGACGCATGTGGCACGGTGAGCGCCGGAGCGCTCGATCTCTCCGGCGGGGTCGTCTATGCGATCGGCTGCCATGGCGGTCTCAGTGTCCCTGGAAGCTGCGCCACCGACGCCGATCATTCGCTCGATCTCCCGGAGACGATGCTCGCTCGTGGTGTGGTGGCCTATATCGCCAACAGCGGCTATGGCTGGAGTCTGCGGTTCGGGATCGGTTACGGCGCGCGCCTGTTTCAGATTTTCACCGAGCAGATGACCGCCGAAGGGACGATCGCGGTCGGAGACGCGGTCCGTCAGAGTAAACAGCGTTACTACCTCGAGACGCCGCGCTACGACGCATACGACGAGAAGACCGTCATGCAGTGGACGCTCTACGGTCTGCCGATGTACGCCGTGAAGACCGGCATTACCGGCGAGGCAGAGACCCGCGTTCAGCACGTATCGCAGGCTGACGTCACCGAGACGCTCGGTGACGTGCGCGTGCGTCGCCAGATCGCAACCGTCCGCGAGTCACGGAACGTTGCTCCGGTCGCACTTCCGCCGTCATTGATCCAGCTCAATCTCACGTTCGATTTCACGGCATCGGGCGTTTACGAGAAGCACGATTCGGCCGGAACGCACCTCCCGGGCGGACCCGGATGCCCGGATCCGAACGGCTGTTATTACACGCTCAACGGACTCGTCGACCGCGGAACCGGATCGGCCGACCTGCCGATCCAGCCGTACGTCATTTACGACTCGCGGCTTTCCGGGACCAGTCAGCACGGAGTTCTCTGGAAAGGCGGTACCTACGACGAAGAGCCGGGATGGACACCGGTCATCGCGCAGCTCGTGTCGAACGGAGGCGACGGATCGAACCACGGATCGGCTCCGCGCAAAATCATCCTGCGGCCGACGGCGCAGCGGGTGTTGCCGGGCGTCGATTCTCCTGCCTGCCGGACCAGCGACCTCGAGGCAAGCTCCATCACGGTCACCGCTGGCGAGGCCGTCAAGAATCAACTCACGGACTCGGTGTATTCGGTCGCGCGGCGTTACCGGAATGTGGATGTGGAAGTCTTCTACTTCAACAACCGCACGACACCGGCGGAGAACTGCGACCGGACGCCACCGGAGCTCGGTGCGGGACCGTTCGAAGGTGACTACCACCAACAGAACGGCTCGACGATCTCCTGGTCGGTGCCGGCCGCGGACGCATCCGGCGTCTGGCGCGTCGTGGTGGTGCACAACGCGAACACCGTCAACGCAGAGCGGCGTGGAGCATGGACTCCGCTCGAGCTCACCCGCGACAGCGCCGGCACGTTCCGCGGGAGCATCGCGGCTCCCGCGACCACGCGGCTCACGTATGTCATTCAGGCCGTCGACAATCGCGGGAACGTGGCGTGGCTGGATTACGTCAGCGCGGAATCACCCTCCAGCGGCGTTGCCGTCGTGGTCCCGAAGCCGGTGGACGTGCCAGTCGGTGGCCATCGGCGGCGCGCAGCCCGGCATTGACGCTCATGTACGCGACGCACGGCGAACGATCCGGCGAAACTTCAGCAGCGAGGGCGTCGAGATGTTCCTGTTGCCTGGAACCGCTGTAGCCTTACTGGTCCCGGATAGGTAAGGCCTCCGCTTTAACGGCACGAGCGAAGCTGACGCCTACCCGTTCGATGAGTAAGGCTGCGAGGTGGCATGCTGTACTCTAACCCAATGACAGTTGCGGCTCTTCAACGACCGGGCGCGGCGGAAAGACAGGGCTGTCGCCGAGATATCCAACCGGAGTTCATCGAGGCAGCGGACAGCGTGATCTGGAAGCAGAGCTTCGTTAATGCGAAACCGGCACTAGACAGAGCGATCAGCGCCGCAGGGCGCATTGAGTTGCAGGGAAGGCATCTCGACCGGGTCGGCACCGAGCGGCTCGTCGCCCTGGACAGCATGGACGCGGGCGACCGCGCGCCTCCCGGCCGACTGAGAAACAGCCGGTTCACGCGCTGAAGTGGAACGGCCATGGCGATCGTTGACGAATATCCGTTCCCGTTTCACAAGCCGATGGGACAGGAGTTGCTGCGCGTCATGGCCGGATTCTACCGGACCGAGCGCGAGGCGCTGATCTTTACGCAGCCGCTCGGCGTCGACCCGCTCAAGATACCATCCGGGCTCAGTCCTATTCATCTCTGGTACGAGCTGCTTCAGATGCTCGCCACCCAGAACACGGTGCGTCTCGCCGTGCAGACGACGAGTGATCAGTTTCCCAACAATCCGAACAGGCCTTTTTTCGATGCGTTGCTCGCGGACCAGCCGGCTCCCGTGAGCGCTGAGCCTATCGGCAATCAGGCGCCGGGCTTCGATGACACCGTCACCTCGCCGGAAGCACTGCTGTTCTTCGATGACTTGACGATTCCGGCCGGCCAGATCACCAACCTGATCGACACACTCGATAGAATGGTCGCCAAGGCACCGGCCGTCTGTCTCCTCCGCGTGCGCAATGCGCTGGGAGAGTTCTTCGGCACCGGCGCTCGCATAGGAGTGCAACAGGTCCTGACCAACCATCATGTGCTATTTCCGAAGAACCAGAGGGCAATCACAGTTCGTGCGGATTTCGGTTTCGACATCGATGCAAGCGGTGCGAGTCTCGCAGTCACTTCTCTCGTTGGCGATCATGCCACGATCCGCGGCGAGAGCGCCGACGACTGGGCGGTGATCGACGTTCCGCAGATGAACGCCGCTTGGCCAATTCTGCCGCTGGAAGGCGCACCGCCTCCACAGGTCGGCGACGCTGCGTACATCCTTCAGCATCCCGGCGGTCAGCAGAAACGGCTGGGATTCGTGCGCAACACGATCAGCTACGTCGATGCCGGCGTCGTCCGGTATCTGACGGACACAAGCCCGGGATCATCCGGAGCACCAGTTTTCGACACCGCGGGCCGGCTCATTGCGCTGCATCACGCGGGCGGAACGCCGACCGAGGTCGTCGGCAAGCCTCCCGTGACCAAGAACGAAGGCATCCGCATCAGTCGTGTGCGGGAGCGGTTGACAGCCAATGGCATAGTGGTGGGGTGAACCTGATGCTCTCACAGTCGTACCGCGACATCCTCGGTCGGACGGCAATGGGCGCCCTGACTCCCGCGCATTGCCAGATCCTCGTGGAAAGCGTGAGGCCCGGCAGCTGGAACCAGATCGTGCCGATCAACAACGCGCCGTACGCCGTGGTGATGGCGCGCATCATAGATGCGGCAGATGGCCAAGGGTGGCTGCGCGATCTCGTTCAGCGACTGGTAGACGATTACCCGACCCGGCCAGAGTTCGCGACGGTATTGGCCGAAATCGATAAAGGCGCACCAGACGCTGCAGGAATAACCGTAAGCCAGGAGGTTCTCGCCGACCTTACCGAAGCTGAAGACGCAGAAACGGAAACAATACGGACCCCGGTTCGCGAGCCGATGTTGTCGCGGATCTGGATCGCATGGATCACCGCCGCAGTCATCGCCGTTCTGTCGGTGCTCGGGGGTCTGTGGTGGACGAGCCGGTTGCCGCCTTCGGTCGCGATGGTGGCAATCGAGAAGCAAGCGGGTGCCGCCGACGGAGCGTGGGTTGGAATGGCAATCTCTGAGTTGATGGCGAGCGATCTCGCCGCAGGATCGACACCTCCTGTGACGCCGCAGGAGGACGTGTTGCGGATGAAGGAGGATCTCCAACTCCCCGCAAGCACAAACCTCTCGAGGGAAACACTGCACCGGATACGCAAGCGCCTTTCGGTCCGCTGGGTCATCGTCGGTTCGTATCAATACAAAACGCGCGACGATCCCAACTCGTCCGTGGTGCGACTGCGACTGCGAATGTTCGACACCGCCAATGGAAGCGAGTTGGCTGCCACGACGAGAACCGGCAGCGACGCACAGCTCGGCAAACTGGTGTCGATCGCAGTCAGCGATCTGCGCGAGCGAGCGGGTCTGCAGGACCTTTCGATCGCGCAGACCATTCAGGCGGCGGCCGCCGTTCCGATATCCATGAATGCACTGCGGTCGTACAGCGAAGCGCTGACAAAACTGCGACACCACGACGCGGCCGGCGCTCGCGATCTTCTTCGCACGGCAGCTGCCGCAGAAACCCATCCTCTCATCCACTCCGCACTTGCCGAGGCGTATGCTGCGCTCGGCGAACGCCCTAAGGCCGCCGCAGAGGCACAGAAGGTCCTGGCCCTTTCCGGGAAGCTTTCGGATGAGCAAAAGTGGCAACTCGCGGCCCGTGTCTACGAGCTGGCGCAGCCCCCCGACTGGCAGAAAGCAGTCGGGTTCAGAACACTCCTCTGGACACGATCGTCGCGGAAGCTCGAACATGGATTGCGCCTTGCCGACGCACAGATCTCGCAGGGCAAGGTGGAAGCTGCGCTCCTGACGATCGCCGAACTTCGCAAGCTGGCTCGCCGCGATCCCCGAGTCGATCTCGTCGAAGCGCGCGCTTACCAGCAGGAGTCCGAGTTCGATCGTCAAAAGAAATTGGCACAAAAGGCCGCAGACCACGCCGAAGCCATCGACGCGACGTCACTTGTTGCTGAGGCGCGGCTGATCGAAGCCACGGCTCATCACAAACTCGGCGATCCCAAGGCGATGAGCAACGCGATCGAGGACGCATTCATCAAGTTCCGCGTCGCGGGCGACGATTCCGGCGCGGCGAGAGCGCTCGAGCAAGAAGCGACGAGGCTCGACCAGATCCTCGAATACGAGCTCGAACGAGACTATCTCGGCCGGGCGTTGAAGATTCATCAGGATCGCAACGACTACTTCGCGATTGCGCGCGTGCTGCTCAACAAGGGAACGACGTACTACTCGCAGGGCGCGACCGATAAGGCATTGCCTCTTTACAAACAGGCGCTGGCGACATTCGAAACCATCGATGCGCCGTATCCGCACGCCGTCACTCTCAATCAGGTCGGCGCACTGATGTTCAATCGCGGCGACCTTAGGGCCGCGCAGGCGTCGTATGAAAAATCGCTCGCACTGTTCGACCGGTCATCGGATCCCTCGGGACGGGCCGCCGCGATCACGAACATCGGCGAAATTTACGAATGCTGGGGAAACCTGACCGCATCGCTCCAGATGCATGAGGAATCGCTCCGAACGAATCAGGCGCTGAAGGACCCCGGGGCCATTGCATACGACCATTTGCGCATCGGCGAGATTTTCAGATCGCGGGGAGAGTTCGCCACGGCACGAGCTCAGTACAATGATGCACGGAACCTGTACAACGCGGAAAAAGATGAACTCGGAATTGCCGACTCTGACGTCGCGCTGGCGAGTCTGGACATTGATGAAGGCAAACCCGCCGTTGCGGAGCAGCCTCTTGAGAACGCTCGAAGGACCTTCGAAAAAGGTAAAGTAACCGATAGCCTCGCACGCACTCTTGCGGTCACCGCTGAGTCACTGCTGGCGCAAGGCAAACAGAAAGAAGCGCTGGCTCTCGCCAGCAGAGCCTTGTCGTTGGCACCGCGAGAGAACCTGCGCATTCGATTGCCGATCGAGACCACTCTCGCGCGCGCTCGCGCGGCTTCAGGAAAACAGGAAGACCGCGACGCTGCGCTTCAGTCGCTGGACAAGACGATCGCAGAAGCTCGGGAGGGTCGCTTCGTCCTGTGCGAACTGGATGCTCGCCTCGCAGCCGCTGAAATCGAGGCAAAGGTCGATCGTGACAAAGCCGAACAGAAGCTCGCCGCACTGGCGGTCGAAGCGAAGGAGAAGGGATTGGGGCGCATCGAGCTACGAGCATCGCGCATCTGAGCCATCAGTAACGAACCGCGCGGCGGCGCGGAACCGTGATTCGACCCGTTGCCCCCGTTCGACACGAGCTGCGCGATCACCGGCCTCCATCCCGATTCCTAGTGGTATACGCCTCCCTTCAACAACGAGCCGTGACTCGTTCCCGAGAGCCGCGAGTCGGGTATCACGTAAGGCTGAATCGGCATCGGCGAATCCGGTTCCGCAGTCGACCAGCGCATCGAGGGTGTAGTAGCAGTCGTCCGCGTCGGGACAACCGCGGACGTCGTCGAACAGGCGGTTGCAGGCGGAATCGTGTTTTTCGTACACGCCTTTCGCCGTGAAGGCCAAGTGAGATTGAGCGGCGTTAACGACGCCGGAAGCGCCAGTGCCTCGATCGCAGACGACCGCTGAACGCGCACGGCTCCGAGCGTCTCCGTTCTAAAGTCACGCGACATCGTCGAGACTCGGCTGCCCGCACCAGCCGCGGTCCCCGTTTTACTGCGTACATCGGCAGGCGGATAGTGTCCAGTGCATCACCGTCGTTTCGTCGTACGCGTCGTATCGGGTTCTTCGCCGCGAGATCACGGCAATGTGGGGACCGATGACGTGCGTCATGAGCGCTCCACGTCGCTCAATGAAAATTCATCGAGCCATCGGCGCCAAGATCAGCGACGCACGTGTTCTCCTCAATATCGGCACGGCCAAAACGACCAATCGGCGGATTCGGTTCCAAAATCGCAATCACTGCCGCGCGTGTTCAAGCTGCGACGAAGAACCAGAAGACGTTGCAGCAGCACTTCAGCCTCTCGAGGCCATAAGAATGGCAGCGTCTCGCAACTTGCTCGTGATTTCGGAGCTGGATGCTAGGTTGGCAGCGGGCGAAATCAAAGGGCGTCTGGCAGCGCTCGCGACAGAGGCGAGATCAAGGGTGCCTCCTGATCGCTCGCCATGCGGCTGCGGCAGCGTTTCGCGGTACTCGCTTAATAGCTCTTAGGTCTTAGGTCTCAGCTCTTGGGAGTTTCGCGCCGCGTCGTTGGTCTCCCTAAGACCTAATACCTAAGACCTCGTCATCACTTGTACCGGTAAGTACTCCTGCCGCGCGTACTCAGTGACGAACGGCGCGGCTCCGGCCGGTGGATGGCGGCACATCGATCGGCTTTGGAACGCCCAACGCGGTCCCGCTCGCCGGCAGCTGCGCGCTGACGTAGTCGAGCCACGCCACATTGCCGCGGTTGTCAACGACCTCGATGACGTAGGTCAGTCGCGTTCCGACGGCGAACTTGAGGTCACCGCGGAAGGTTCCGGTGCCGTCGTCTGCGAGCTCCAGGGGTACCCAGGTGCCTCGATGCTGCGCGTCGACGGCATTCGTGTTGTAGACAACGATGACACGCCACACGCCCGCGGCGTCGGTCGCGGGCACTGCCCATGAGATCGTGGACCCGCTGAGCTGGTGATAGTCGCCTCCGAATGGTCCGGTGCCGAGATTCGGACCGGTGCGGTCGCAATTGTCGGTCGGCGCCGTGCGATTGTTGAAGTAGAAGACTTCGAGGTCGATGTTCCGGTAGCGCCGCATGATCGAGTAGACGGGGTCGGCCAGCTGGTTCTTGACCGCCTCTCCCGCCGTCACGGTCACACTGCTGACCTCGAGATCGCTCGGCCGGCATGCCGGCGAATCGACGCCCGGCAGTACTCGCGAAGCAGTCGGGCGGAGAATGATCTTGCGCGGCGCGGATCCGTGATTCGAGCCGTCGCCGCCGTTGGAGACGAGTTGGGCGATGATTGGCTTCCAACCCGACTCTTCGTCGTACGTCCCACCCTTCCACAAGACGCCGTGCTGGCTGGTGCCGGCAAGCCGCGAGTCGTAGATGGCGTACGGCTCGATCGGAAGGCCGGACGATCCGGTTCCGCGATCGACAAGACCGTTGAGCGTGTAGTAGCAGCCGTTCACGTCGGGACACCCCGGTCCTGCGGAAAGCTGCTTGCCTGACGAGTCGTGCTTTTGATAGACGCTGCTGGCCGTGAAGTCGAACGAGAGACTAAGCTGCGTCAACGATGACGGCAGGCTGGCCGGCGCGAGAGCGGCGGACGGTTGAGTGCTGGTTGACGTCGCACTTGCGTTCGTCCGTAGAAGTCTTCTGACACGAATTTCGCCCAACCTCTCGTCGCTCTTGGACTCCGGCGGGGTAGCCGGGCCGTTCGCCGACTCAGGACGCTGTAGCGCACTTCCGGCCGCGATGCCAGTCTTCACCGCGTACATCGGCAGTCCGTAGAGCGTCCACTGCATGACCGTCTTCTCGTCGTACGGATCGTAGCGAGGAGTCTCGAGGTAGTAGCGCTGTTTGCTCTGCCGCAACGCATCGCCCATCGCGATCGTGCCGCCGATGGTCATCTGTTCGGTGAAGATCTGCGACAGCCGCCCTCCGTAACCGACTCCGAATATGAGTCCCCACCCATATCCAGTGTTGGCGATGTACGTCACTACTCCCCGGCCGAGCATTGTCTGGGGAAGATCGAGAGAGTGGTCCGCATCCGACCGGCAGCTCCCCGGCACGCTGAGACCGCCGTGGCAGCCCAACGAGTAAACGACAGCACCGGATAGGTCCAGCGGTCCCAAAGTCGGATCGTTGCACGCATCCGTGCCGTAAATGTCAGCGGTCGAAAGTCCTTGAATATCGAAAGCATCGATGCCTGGCACACCTTCCTCGTAGTGCGTGGCGTGACCCCCGATGCCCATGACGCCGTATCGTGCCCCGGCATTGCCGCCGAGATTGGCCCGCAGCGCACTTACCCTCGCCGACACGGATGGGAGACCCCAATTGCCTCCGATCAGGCTGCCGTTGACTGGAGCGAGAGAGGTGGCCGAAGTGAAAACGCCGAGCGATTCTTTCCAGCGTGCCAGCATCTGGTTAGCCGGGTTGGTCAGAAAGTCATAGCCCGTGATGAGCACCTTGTGCCCACTGCCCGGATCGAGAAGGGTGAGATCCAACAGACCGTTCCGGGCAATGAAAGTAGAGATCGTGGTGACGATCTCCTTCGGGGTCTCGACGAGTCTGCCAACGGAAAGGTCCGGCAGGAAGAGGCTGCCCGGGAGCTCGTTGTTTGTCACACGATCCACGACCGCAAGGGGATCGTCTGTAAGGTACTTGCCAGCAGCCAACGCCTGTCCGACAGTCGTTACCGTCGGCCTGATGTCTCCTCCGCTCGGGTAATTCGCTTCGGGAAAGAGGAAAGTTCTATCCTGAATCCGGGTCATCGGGATGATGCGATCGTCTCCTACCAGGACGAGGTATTTCACCGCCGGGTAAGCGACGAGGAGGTACGTCGTCAGGTAGTCGTGGATGCCGCCGGTGCCGAAGAGAACCGCATTGGCATAGTCTGAGTTGGAAGGACTGGTATCCCACGTGGCATAGAGGGTGGTGATTGCCGCAACACCCGCAAGGTCCACGACGTATCCCTGAACGAGTGGATGGCTTGCAAGCTCCTGGAGCTCGCTGTTGAGGAGCGTTGCATCCGCCGGACTGATTCCTTGCCGGGCGATCATGCGGTTTACGTTGGACAGGATGAGCGTCTTGATCTGAAGGTTGGTCTGCACGAAGAAAAAACTGGCCGTCGCGCTGCCACCGGCGGCGCTCAAGACCACATTCACTGTGCCGGCAGCGTGAGCAGGAGTGGTCACTGTGATGAAAGTGGCCGTATTGGCGGTGATCGTTCCGGGAGCTCCGCCGAAGGTTACCGAGGTGGGGTTGCTCAAATTCGTCCCCGTGATTGTGACGGACTGGCCACCGGCTACCGGACCACCGCTCGGATTGATGTTCGTGATTGTGGGTGCCGCGACGTACGTATAGCCACCTGTCGATGTCGCCGATCTCCCATCGTTCGTCACCCGCACGTCGACAACACCCGCTGCATGTGGGGGTGTTGTGAACGTGGCGGTCGTCGGCGTAGTGCCCGTAACGATTGCTATGTTCCCGCCGATCGTGACGCTGGCGCCGCTGAGGCTCGTCCCCGTGATTGTGACGGACTGGCCACCTGAGAGTGGGCCGGCGGTTGGATGGATGCTCGTGATCGCCAGCGCGCCGTAGGAATAGCCACCGGTCAATGTGACCGATCCGTCCGCGGTTGTGATCGTCACGTCAACAACACCCGCTGCATGTGCGGGCGTGGTGAACGTAGCTCTGGTTGGCGTGGTGCCCGTGACGGTTGCCGTGTTCCCGCCGATCGTGACGCTGGCGCCGCTCAGGTTCGTACCCGTGATGGTCACGCTCTGCCCACCCGATGTGGGGCCGCTCGTCGGATTGATGTTCGTGATCGTCGGGCTTGGCTGCGCAGCCGTAATGAGAATGAGCCGGCTAGAACTGGGGATGGCGTTCGTCAGAATCGTGGCGCGATAGTAGCCGTCTGGCAGACCGGTGAGTGTTGTCGAAGTGAAGGTTGTGTCGCTCCAGTTTCCGCCGGACGGCATAAAGAAAGACTGCTCGTTGTCGAGGCGTTGGAGTTGAAGAAGGGGGTAATTGGTGGGAGAGCTGTTGACTGAGCCGCCCGACGCTTCAGAGTCCCCTCGGAAGCCGATGCCGCCGAGCGTCATCGATCCCGGCTCGATGACGAACGCAGGTGCTGAGGTAATCACCGGCCGCCGTGAGTCGGCGTAGCCGTGTCCCACGTCATACAGCTCCGCCGAGGATGTTTCGGTGCGATCGGCAACATTGTATCCGGCGGCGACAAGCACCTTGCCATTAGCCAGCAACGTCGCTGTGGCATACGTGCGCGCCGTTGCCATGGGTCCCGTCGTCGGGCTGAACGTGCCGCTGCCCGGGTCGTACAATTCCGCCGAGGCAAGAGAGGCCCCGCCAATGTTTCCGCCGGCGACGAGCACCGTCCCGTTCGGCAGCTGCGTCGCGGTGGGGTATTCGCGTCTCGTCGCCGTCGGTCCCGTCGTGCTGAACGTCCGACTAATGGGATCGTACAACTCCGCCGAGCTCACGTTGTTTCCACCTACGATGAGCACCTTGCCGTTTGCCAGCAGGGTCGCTTTGTGCCAGTAACGCGCAGTGGCCAGGGATCCCGTTGTCGCGCTGAACGTCCCGCTGGCCGGGTCGTACAACTCCGCCGAGGATAGGTGAGCGTTCGATTGGCGGTTGAATCCGCCGGCCAGGAGCACCTTGCCGCCCGGCAGCAGCGTCGCGGTGTGGAACGTGCGCGCCGTCGCCATGGGTCCCGTCGTAGCGCTGAACATACCGCTGGCGGGGTCGTACAACTCGGCCGACGATAAAGAGACACTGGCCGCGCCATCTCCGCCAACGATGAGCACCCTGCCGGCCGGCAGCAGCGTTGCAGTCGGGGCTTGGCGCCCTGTTGTCAAAGGCCCCGTCGCGCTGAACGTGCCGCTGGCCGGGTCATACAACTCCGCCGAGGACAACGAGCCGCGGTCGCCTCCGCCGCCGACCACGAGCACCTTACCGTTTGCCAGCAGAGTCGCTGTGTGGAACGCACGCCCCGTCACCATGGGTCCCGTCGCGCTGAACGTGCCGCTGGCCGGGTCGTACAGCTCCGCCGAGGTTAGATATACATTGTTTCCCTGGGCTCCGCCGGCAATGAGCACCTTGCCGCTAGGCAGCAGCGTCGCGGAGTGAAGGTAACGCCCCAAACCTACCGGCCCGATCGTCGCGCTGAACGTGCCACCGGCCGGGTCGTACAAGTCCGCCGAGGATAGAATTTTCGAGGCGCCGGACCCACCAGCGATGAGCACTTTGCCGCTCGGCAGCAGCGTCGCTGTGTGGCCGTAGCGCTCCGTCGACAGCGGCCCGGTCGTCGCGCTGAACATGCCGCTGGCGGGGTCATACAACTCCGCCGAATTGAGAAAGACCGAAGGGTTACCGACTCCACCTGCGATGAGCACGGTGCCGTTCGGCAGGAGCGTCGCGGTGGGTGAGTTACGCGCCGTGCCCAGCCCTCCGGTCGCAAAGCTGAACGTGCCGCTGGCCGGGTCGTACAACTCCGCCGAACCGAGATAGAACCCGTTCAATCCGCCTGCGATGAGCACCTTGCCGTTCGGCAGCAGCGTCGCTGTGTGAGAGTTACGCGCCGTACGCAGCGGCCCTGTCGTCGCGCTGAAGGTCCCGATAGCGGGGTCGTAGAGCTCCGCCGAGGATTGAGTCCCCGTTATGTCGTTGTGTCCCCCCGCGATCAACACCCTGCCGTTCGGCAGCAGCGTTGCTGTGTGAAACGTGCGTGCTGTGAGCAGCGGCCCTATCGTCGCGTTGAAGGTCCCGCTGGCCGGATCGTACAGCTCCGCCGAATTGAGAACGCTCCCGTTGTTTCCGCCGGCGATGAGCACCTTGCCATTCGACAGAAGCGTGGCTGTGTGGCTGCGGCGCCCTATCGACAGCGGTCCCGTCGCGCTGAACGTGCCGCTGGCCGGGTCGTACAGCTCGGCCGAAGATAGATAGACCCCGTCGGCGCGGCCTCCGCCGGCGATGAGCACCTTGCCGTTTGGCAGCAGCGTCGCTGTATGCCAGTAGCGCCCCGCGGCCATGGGCCCGGTTGTTGCGCTGAACGTGCCGCTGGCCGGGTCATACAGCTCCGCCGAGGATAGATAGGAGCCCCCATTGGTGTATCCGCCGGCGATGAGGACTTTGCCGTTCGGCAGCAGTGTCGCTGTGGGGAACTGGCGCGCCGTGTCCATCGTTCCAGTCTCGGTGAAGGATGGATCCACGATGAGCGGATACGAGAGCGACTCATTGCTGACAGTCAGCCGGAGCGTCTTTGGGATTGCCCCGTCGCCCACAAGCTCCCAGCGTGCGTGCGATTCCGAACGCCAGCCGGATGCATCGACGATCCATGGCCGCTCGATCTCGAGCGATGACGTTGGTCTGCTAAATCGCCCCGCCGTAACCTCGGTTACCGTGGGGATGGCAGTCAGGTTCGGCAGAAACCGGACTGCCCCTCCATCGAGGACCACGCCCGCCACGCCACGCATCTCCACGATCTCATACTCGTAGACGAGCGGCGCACGCTCGTCACGCAGGAGCAGCAACTCCTCACTCCGGTCAGGACTGGCGATTTCGATCGTGTCGACCGAGTCATACGTTCCTTCGTAGATGATCTTGCCGTTCTGCGTTTGGGCGTTCACCTGGTACGCGCCCACAGGCCTCAGCACGACACGCTGCTCGCCGAGCTCCGCGACGGTAGGATCGGTGTAGGTCGTTGGATAGGCGACGCGGAGCGCGTCACCCGCTTCCATGGCGACGAGCTGAGACATCGCCGCTGTCATGGGCATTGCCTCCACAGATGACCGTCCCGCCACCCCCGCACCCGCCGGCGGGTCTACCGGCGCGAAGCGGGCACGGAGAGAAGAAATCCGCTCTCCGCACACGATGGAATCCACCGCTTCGAACTGCGCCGACGATTCGATCGATACCGAGGGGAACTCCCGGCGGATCCTGGCCTCGAGAGGCAGCATCTCTCCGGCATGAAGAACTGACGGCAGAAGAAGGGCTGCTGCGGACAGCAGTAAGACCCTACGCATGTGCTGAGGAACAGGACCTGCCGCTGGCGTATTCAGCCGTTACACGACACTAGTTGTTCGCGTAGCCGTACCGGCACGCCCCAAGAACGGCTGATCGCTCGGCATCTTCTGTTTTGGCCTGAAACGTCAGTGCCGCACGGCTCGACGGCGGCCCGTCGAAGGATCGGTGGAGGGCTGCACGTCGATTGGCTTTGGCACGCCGAGGGCGGTCCCGCTCGACGGTAGCTGTGCGGTCACGTAGTCGAGCCACGTGACATTGCCGCGGTTGTCCACGGCCTGGAGGACGTAGGTCAGTCGCGTTCCGACGACAAGCTCGAGGTTGCCGCGAAAGATTCCGGTGCCGTCTTTCGTGAGCTCCATCGGCGTCCATGTGCCACGCTGCTGCGTGTCGACGGTATTCGTGTTGTAGACGACGATGACACGCCACATGCCCGAGGGGTCCGTGGCAGGGACTACCCACGAGAGTGTGGAGCCGCTCAGCAGGTGATACTCGCCGCCGAACGGTCCGTTGCCGAGACTCGGTCCGGTCCGGTCGCAGTTGTCGGTTGGAGCGGCGCGATTGTTGAAGTAGAACACTTCCACGTCCACGTTGCGGTAGCGCCGCATGATCGAGTAGACGGAGTCCGCGAGTTGCTCTTTGACAGCCTCGCCGCCGGTAATGGTCACGCTGCTCACTTCGAGGTCGGTGGGCCGGCAGACTGGCGAATCGACACCCGGCAGCACACGGGCCGCAGTCGGACGGAGAATGATCTTGCGCGGCGCAGAGCCGTGGTTCGATCCGTCGCCACCGTTCGAGATGAGCTGGGCGATGACGGGTGTCCACCCCGACTCCTCGTCGTACGTTCCGCCTTTCCACAGCACTCCATGCTGGCTGGTTCCGGAGAGCCGCGAGTCATAGATGACGTATGGCTGGATGGGAAGGTCGGCCGATCCGGTTCCGCGGTCGACGAGGCCGTTGAGCGTGTAGTAGCACCCGTTCCCATCCGGGCAGCCACGCCCCGAAGGAAGCTGTCGACCTGACGAGTCGTGCATTTCATAAACACCATTGGCCGTGAAGTCGAACGAGAGACTGAGCTGCGTCAACGACGACGGGAGTGCATTCGCGGTCGGCCGCGATTGCCGCCTCACACGGATCGCGCCGATACGTTCCGCTGATCCCACCGCCGGAGCGCTGCCCAGCGTTGTTTCTCCCGCGGCGATGCCGGTCTTCAAGGCGTACATTGGTAGGCCGTAGAGCGTCCACTGCATGACGCTCTTTTCGTCGTACGAGTCGTAGCGGGGAGTCTCGAGGTAGTATCGCTGTTTGCTCTGCCGCACCGCATCGCCGATGGCGATCGTTCCACCGGACGCGATCTGCTCGGTGAAGATCTGCGATAGACGTGCGCTGTAGCCGATTCCGAAACGGAGACTCCAGCCATATCCGCTGTTAGCGATGTACGCGACCACCCCGCGTGCGAGCATCGTCTCCGGGAGATCGAGCGAATGATCGGCGTCGGTGCGACAGCTTCCGGGCACGCTCAGACCGCCGTGGCAGCCGATGGCGTAGACGATCCCGCCGGAGAGATCGAGAGCGCCCGCGCTGGTCGTGCCGCACGCATCGGGGCCATAGATGTCCACGGTCGATAATCCCTGAATGTCGAAGGGGTCGGTGCCGGGAACGCCTTCTTCGTAATGTGTGGCATGGCCTGCAAGTGCCATGACGCCATAACGCGCGCCGCCGTTGCCTGAGAGCTTTGTTCGGAGTGCTTCCGCGCGAGCCTGCACGGATCCGAGGCTCCAGGTGCCTCCAATCAAACTGCCGTCGACCGGTGCCGATGCGCCATCGGCAGTAGACAGCTGAAGCGCGCGTTTCCAGTGTGCGCGTTGTTGCGTGGCGACGTTCGAGAGAAAGTCATACCCAGTGACGAGAACCTTGTGTCCGTTGATTGGATCCATCAAGGAAAGGTCGAGAATGCCGTCCTGGCTGATGTAGGTGGCGATGGTGGTGACGATCTGCTGCGGTGTTTCGACGAGGCGTCCCACCGCGAGATCCGGCAGGAAGAGGCTTCCGTCGAGTTGTTCGGGCGTGATGGCATCGAGCACGCCCAGGGGATCGTCGGTGAGGTATTTGTCAGCCGCCAGCGCCTGACCAACAGTTGTCCCGGAAGCCCGCAGGTCTCCGCGAGCCGGGTAAGTCGACTCGAGCAGCAACACGGTCCGGTCCTGCATCCGGGCCATCGGAATGATCCGGTCGTCTCCCACGATGACCAGGTACTTTACTCCGGAGTACGCGGCGAGCAGATTCGTTCGTAAATACTCGTGAATGCCATTTGCAGCAAACAGAACTGCATTGGCTTTGCTCGCATTGGGCGGGTCTGCGTCCCAGGCCGAGTAGAGATTCTGGATGGCGGTCACGTTAGCCAGGTTGGTCACCAGTCCCTGCACGCGAGGATGATTGGCCAACTCCTGAAGCTTTCCATGAAGTGCCGCAGTCTGTTGTGTGCCGATTCCCTGGCGCGACGCCATGCGTGCACTGTTCCAGAGGATGAGCGTTCGCACCGAGTCGGGATTGGCCTGCACGATGTAGAACGGATTACCGCTTTCCACTGTCGCGACGTTTCCAGCATGGTCTGTCACAACGACTTGAATCTTGTAGAGCGAGCCTGAGCGGCCGGAAGGGAATGCAGTCGGCACGATGTAGCTGATACTGGTCGTTGTTACGCCGGGGAACGTGCAACTGCCGCCGCTGCCGGACGTCGCTGGCAGGCCGCCCCCGGATGGAGCGGCGGAATAAGTCGCTCCGCTGTCGTTCGAGTACAACAGGAACGCGGCGACGCGACAAACGCGGACGTCGTCAGACATCGACCACGTCACCACCTTCGTGCTGAGCGCGTTGCTGGTCGAGAGCAGCCAGTACTCGCCGCCACTCGGCGAAACGAGAGCGGCCTCAGGATTCGTGGTATCTGCGATCGTGAGTACGGCTTCTCCGGAAGTCGAGGTCGAGCACGCACCGTCAACTACAACACGATACCTGGTACCGGAATCCACCCCCGCCACCGGTTCGGTAGTGTAGTTGGGCTGATCCTCCCCGACTGCCACCCATCCGGTACCAGAATTCCGTTCCCATCGGTAATGTCGCGCGCCTTGAGCATCGACTGCGAAGGTCGCGCGTTCTCCGATTGCGAGGGTACGGTTCTGGGGCGATGTTGCAATGGAAAGGCTGCAAGTCAAATTCACAATCCGCGCATCGCCTTGTACGCCGGCTTTCAGCGGCGTCAAGAAGTACCAACCCGGATCTAGCATCGGAGGTAGCCTTGTGAATGTGATGGTCGCAGGATCGTCCCACAGGTTCGCCCGCACATCAGGGACGAGCCATGCGGATCGCCCATTTTCGAGGGATCGCAATTCAAAGAGCGCATAGTTCACAGCGGAACTGTTGCTACCGCTTCCACTCGCTTCAGATCCGCGGCCTAGATGCCGTCCACTTAGAACCACTGGCACACCGTACGCGAGTAGCGTAGAGGCGGCCGTCAAGATCGGTTTGGAATCTGCGGAAGACACACTACGGTACAGCTCACTTGTTCCATCGCTAACCACCGCTACTGCTCCATTTGGGAGCAGTAGCGAACGGTGTTCCTCCCGCGCCCTTGCGAGTGAGGCCGTCAGGCTCCATCTCTCTGAGGCCGGATCGTATAACTCAGCGGACGTAAGTCTTTGCTCAAGATCTCTGCCTCCGACGACAAGAACGTGCCCATTGCTCAGCAACGTGGCCGAGTGGTGAGAGCGAGCTGCTGCAAGCGACGCCGTAGTTCGCCAAGTCTTTGTGATTGGATCGTAGAGCTCTGCCGATGCGAAAGGAACGCCTGAGTGGCCACCAACTACAAGCACCGTCCCATTGGGGAGCAGGGTTGCAGTATGTATGTATCGACCGGTCGCAAGTGCCGCAGTAGGGGTCCAGATGCCAGTACTTGCATCATAGAGCTCTGCCGAAGGAATGGACCCGATCCCTCCAACCACAAGTACTTGACCGTCGGGTAGCAGCGTCGCACTGTGACCGGCGCGACCATTCGCTAGAGCGCCAGTGGGAGACCACAAACCAGTGGCTGGATCGTACAGCTCAGCGCTCGTGCTCGGCGTCAGGTAGTTCCCTCCGGCGAGCAACACTTTTCCGTTTGGAAGTAATGTCGCTGTGTGAAATGAGCGAGCTGTCGAAAGTGTCCCGGCGGGAGACCACGTTTCCGTTGCCGGATCGTAGACCTCAGTCGACGAGATTGGGCCACCAGCCCCATCGGACCCTCCGGCTACTAGTATTTTGCCATTTGGTAGAAGCGTTGCGGTATGACCAGATCGTGCAATCAACATTGATATGGTCATCGTCCAAGTGCCTGAACCGGGATCGTACAGTTCTGTCACCGAGTAAGATCGGTCGCGTGCAAACCCTCCCGCTACAAGCACCTTCCCGTTAGGCAGCAACGTCATAGTGAAGCTATCGAGAATGTTCGCCAGTGGTTCTGCGAATATCCAGTCTCCTGTATCCAAATGATAAAGCTCGATGGAGGATAATGTGCCGTCGCCCGAACCGCCGGCCACGAGCACTTGGCCAGTCGGGAGCAGCGTTGCCGTGTGACTCAGACGCAGCGTATGAAGTGAACCGGCTTCACTCCAAGTACCTGTGGCAGGGTCATAAAGTTCTGAAGACGCCGTGGGTCGCCTGTCACTCTGTACGCCTCCGGCTACCAGCACTTTCCCGTTCGGGAGTAATGTCATTGTTTGTAGATATCGAGGCACAGACAGCGCCGCACCTGCAGACCACGATCCTGTACCTGGGTCATATAACTCCGTAGATGAAATGTGCTCAACAGAATTGTTCGACCCTCCGGTCACGAGCACCTTGCCGTTATGTAACAACGTAGCTGTGAAATCAGAACGTGGCGTAAGAAGCGATCCCGTGGTTGTCCATCGTGACGTCGCGGGATCGTAAATTTCGGCCGACGAGATAGTGTCATCAATAACGCGCCCGCCAGTCACGAGTACTTTACCGGTGGGAAGTAACGTAGCTGTATGCCGTGACCGTGCGGTGTTGAGGGAGCCAACTGGCCGCCACGACCCCGTCGCCGGATCATAGAGCTCGGTTGTGGAGAGCGGGGTGTTGACCCACCCTCCGACAACGAGTATCTTCCCATCGGGTAGAAGAGTGGCCGTATGGCCGTCGCGTGCTATTGAAAGGTCGCCAGTTTTCTGCCATTTTCCGTTTCGCGGGTCATACAGTTCCGCCGAACGAAGATAGAACTGGCCGTCAACGCCTCCGACAACGAGTACCCTGCCGTCCGGCAGCAGTGTTGCGGTATGCGAGATACGCGGGCTCATGAGCGATCCAGTCGTAGTCCACAAGCCAGTTTTCAGGTTGTAGAGCTCCGCGGAGGCCAACGGCGAAGTCCCGCCGTTGCCACCAGCAACGAGCAAGTCACCAGTCAGTAATAATGTCGCCGTGTGGTTTTGACGGTGTTCAGTGAGCCGATTGCCTGGGCTCCAAATTCCTTGCGCCGTCGCGTTCGTGGCGGCGCCAAGCAATGCAGCCAACAGCAGTACGAAGCACCTATTTAAGCATGAGCGCCCGCATCGCGGGGCAGCACATCGTGACGTGAACGGGAGAGCTGAGTCTCTTACTCCTACCTGGCCACGTATCTCGCCGCCCAGGTGACGTTCTTGAGCAAAAGCATCAACTCGCGTCATTTCCGCGATCTCCTCGGATCGGAGCGCCTCTTCGTTCTCGCCTCGCATTGTTCGTGATCGTGGCGTAGACCATCGTCGGCCGGCGAGCCCGTGATGTCCCATGTGCCCGGCGCATCTGGTACATAGATTTCCGCGGTGGAGCGGAAGCCGTCATTGGCGCTTCCCCCGCTCAACAGCACGGTACCTCCGGGCAGCAGCGTCGCCGTGTGACTTTGACGGCCCAGCAGCAGCAACCCGAGCGTTGTCCACTCGCCCGTTGCTGGGTCGTAAAGCTCTGCCGTATCGACCGGACTCTGGTTGCGCATACCCCCGGCGATCAGCACGTGACCGCTCGAAAGCAAGGTGGCCGTGTGTATCTGGCGGCCTGTGGAGAGATATCCGGTAGTCGTCCAGCTATCCATCAGCGGGTCATACGGCTCGGCTGAGCTGAAGCTGTTGTCGTCGGACTCACCACCCCCGGCGACGAGCACTCTCCCGTCCAGGAGGAGCGTAGCCGTGTGCGAGTGGCGAGGATTGACGAAAGAAGTCCTCGTCCAGATTTCCGAGCCGGGGTCGTACAGGTCCGCGGTGGAGCCATGGCCACCCGGACCATGACCGCCGACGACCAGCACTTTTCCGCTGGGTAGCAGCGTCGCTGTGTGCCGCGATCGGCCTTCCGCGATCGAGCCGGTCGGCGTCCACGTTCCGGTGACGGGGTCGTATAACTCGGCCGAGCTCAATCGTTCGGCGCCGCCGTACCCGCCTACCACGAGCACCTTCGGCAGGAGGGTTGCGGTGTGTTCGTTACGAGGCTGCCTCAGCGACTCAGTGGTCAAGCATGTTCCAGTCGATGGGTCATACAACTCCGCGGAACTGCCGGCGACGAGGACTTTCCCGTTCGGCAACAGCGACGCGGTTTCATAACTGTGGGCGAACGCGAGTGATCCCGTCGGCGTCCACGCTCCTGAGGCTGGGTCGTACAACTCCGCCGAGCGAAGATACTCGCCACTGCCGCCGCCGCCGGTAACGAGCACCTTGCCGTTCGGCAGCAGCGTCGCGGTGTGATCGCTGCGCGGCACGGTCAGCCGTCCCGTGACCCTCCAGACGCCCTGCGCATTCGCGGCCGTGCTTCCTTCCAGCAGGAACACCACGATTGCAAGGATCGATAACGGGTTGAAGAACGGGTGAGGGCGCCGCTCGGACCAGACCATACCTAGGAGTGACGGGGACAGCGACTCTCCTACCTGCCGCGGGGCGGCGCCTTGGGCAACGGCCGCGCCTACGCAGCGGAAGGCGCGGCGGCGGCCGGTCGGAGTCTCACCGGGTTTCGTGACATCGACGGTTTTCGGTACGCCGAGAGCGGCCCTGCGCCTAGCTGATGCTCAGCGGCCCGTCGGAACACTGCGGCTGCAGCCCAGTTATGACCGCGGTGCGAGTCGTTTGCATCGTCCTCGTGGATGACGCCGGGGTGTTCCTGGACCAGTACCTGGCACCGGTGTTGCCGTGGAGTCGCGGCCGATCAGCTCTTACACGTGTAGGCGCTGGGAGCGCAGTACTACGCGAACGGCACGTGCCGCGCGATACCTTGCGCAGTGCCGATCAGAGTCTGCATTCCACTCTGGCTAGAGTGGGAATCGGCACGGGAACGCGGCGTGCGGTGACAAAATTTTCGGGCCACTGATAAATGTGCCGTCGCGACCGGCTTTATGTCTCTGGTAGCATCTATTCTGCGATAGGGCGTACATCGCGCAATGGCTTCGCGCGCGCCTGAGAGATCAGAGGGGTGGGCAGGTCGCGCCGAAGTTGGCTCCTTGTTAGGAGTGAAGAGAAATTCTTTCGGTCCTGCTGAACGGGGCGGTAACGGTGGCGGCAGGATTGGTTGTTAGGCTCTACCACGGGAAGCACGTGAGAGCCGGGGCGCTGCAAGCGGTGATGCCCAACACGTGCCGGAGGCTGCGAGACCTCCGTTAAGTAGACCGTACTTCACGCACCGCAGATGACGTGAGGGGGCGAGAGACCATACGTCAAGAACTCCTCTCGGGAGCCCAAGCAGAGTCCTCGTAGGGACTCGTGTTCCTGCTTGGGCTCCTGACAGCCGTCAAGAAGAACAGGAAACAATCGTGAGCTGAACCCATGGGGTTTCAGGTGGGCTCTCCCTCGTTGAACCGGATCGCAGATTAGATTTCATCCTTCATGACGAGTTGACTCCTCCTCAAGTGGTCAACCAACTCGAAGACATCACTCGCCGGGTGTTCCCAACACAAAAGTTGCATGCGTGCGCGACTCAACTAGAAGCCGAAGCGTGATGGACCCAGCCAAGAATGCGAAGATTCAGACCCCCTCGATAATCTCCAGCGAGTGCCAGAGGTAGGCGAGTCGCTAGCTCGCGCGTGTGGACGCGACCCCAGTCGTTCCTCCAAGGGCAAGCAGGCTGGCGATGCTGTCTCTGCCTCCGCCGGGTTGGTCGTGGCGCGGCGAGGAGTTGTGGTCGGGAGTTGCGCGTCATCGCGGCATAACACCCGTCGACGGGTGCCGGGACACTTTGCTCGTTCGAGCCGATGGTCACGGACTGCGAGGGCAGATGGCAAACCTCGGCGAACTGATCCGCGACAGACGCACTCAGCGCGCAATGAGCTTCGCCAATCCTGCGCGACAATCGATGGACGACCCGGTGCCGGCGCTACACGTGAGGTCGCTTGGAGTCACCTGCTGAACGTCGAGATCCATGAACCTCCAACCAGCGCGTGACTTCCCGTCGCTCTCCTAACGCCCCTCCCATCAAGTGCTGGCGTCGGGACTGCCTCGCGGTGTGACGATAAGTCGCCGCAAGCCTCGGGTAGGTTGCAGACCGCGCCGTCCCTCTCTTCGATTCTCGTCGCTTCGTGATGAATCTGGAGTTGGTTCCGGCTTTATAGGGGCGAAGGGGCACGTTTCTGCTCGGACTTCTACACGACATTTCGCCAAATCTAGTGAATGTAGGGCTGGGGTGGGCTTTATGAGCGTAGATCGGCTCGGAGCCAATAGCGAAGCTACGCCCTCGTTCGGGGCTCATTTTGGCGGAAGCTGGAAAGATGCAACGGAACGGAGCTGGCTAATCAAGGAGGAACAGGACTCGGATAGGGCGCTGGCGCGGAGCACGGCCAGGAGGTCGACGGGGCGCGGCTGTCGAGTAGGAGCTCATGGCGTCGATCGCAACGGGTAAGATTCCACCGAAGAGGCACGCAGCAAACGACAGCATGATGTCCTTCGCACTTTCAAAACCACTGATCGGCACTTGCTACGTTGGAGATCGTTTCGATGAACACAAGTAGGCAGAACGGCTTCGCCGGCACGCATCTCTCTTCACCGTTAGTGCTCATCGGCCAGGCAGTGAAAGAGCTCCGCATTGACAAAGAGCTTACCCAACAGGAGCTTGCAGATCGGTGCGGCTTCAACCGGACGTTCATCATCGCAATAGAAAAAGGGCGACAGAACGCTTCGGCAATGACTCTAGTGACGCTTTGCGCAGCACTGGATGTGCTGCCGTCGGAACTATTTCGTGGGTTCACGAAGGTGACGATGCGCCGAGTTGGGCTCAGGTAGCTCATTTGGAGGTTTAAGATGTCCCTCGGCAGCCGAAGCCGAGTTGCTCGCTGTGAGCCACCCGCTTTGACAACGGTAGCCGTTAAACATACCGATCTCCTGATTTCTCAGGTTTAGGCACTCAGAGATGAATGAGTGTCCCCTCTTTTGGTACAGGGAGTGCCTGTCTATGAAATTAGGGGAAGGTTGCAGTCCACTATGCTTCAACACGTGTCTGAAGGAACGAACGGCGGGAATCGATGCCGCTTTCCTTCGTGGCGAAATCGGATCCGACCGGCGTTCCGAGCAACTCTCCGCCGCCTTCTTCGATCTGGTTGAGAAGCATCATGGTAAGAAGGAAGGTCCTGTTTCGTCTCGACCGGCGGGCACGGGACATTGGCGAGAGCGGAGGACGCCTCATCATCGGATCGAACAGATCATTGGTGCGGAAGCGTTCCTCGTAAAAAGGGGGCGAGAGCAGTTCGAGATCCGTCTGTGCTCGGTGCGAGTACCGGGCCGATTTCATGACCAAATTGCGGCGGCTCTATCCGAGCTGCTGCTGTTTGAGAGAGTCGAGATCCGCCACTGTTGTTTTGATGGAGACGGGGTTCGACGAGGCGTGGTCGTGAAGATCGATCCAGATGCTGCCCTCGGTGGCGACACAGTCAACGAAGCCGCCATTTCATACGGCTTCGGACAGCAGGAGACGGGATGTCGACAGTGTCATCCGCCGGTCTTGGTCCATCCATCGACTGCTCGTCGTCGTCGCAAGCAATTTTTGCAATACCTCCAGGACAGGGCCGGGAGACGAACCGACTACATCCTTGAACCGTAACGCCGATTCGGGGATCTGCTATGGAGCGGCAACTTCGTTGCCCAAACTTCAGTGTCATTGCGTTAATCATTTGCAAAAACCGAAAACACCGGCGAAGCCGGGAGGACTAATGAACGAACAATTGATCACACTTGACGAACTATGCGACCGCTGGCGTGTCGATCGCCAGTGGGTCTATCGGCAAACGTATCGCGGATGCCGCAACCCCTTGCCCGTCGTAAGGCTCGGCAGGCTTTTGCGATTTCGCGAACCGGAGCTTGCGACGTGGCTCCAACAGAACCAACGTCTCGGTACGAACTGACTTGGACTCCGATATGACAAGTATGTTCAAGACGCCAACCGGTGATCCACATTGGAGCCGGCCTGGGGAAACGGTATCGATTGCAGGTCGCACTGTCACCTGTGGGTTCATGTACGTCGGCACCGCGGGCCTCGAGCCTTCCTTGGTCGATTTGGGTCTGAACGTTGCTCCGGCTGGTCAGCAGCCAGTTGAGCGATTGGACGGCGGCGTGTCGTATTCGCTTCTACCCATTGGTCACCGCGGCGCCTATCTCGATTGGCTCGCCCGAGGGAGGGTGGGCCGAGTGTTTCCGCAGGCACTCTCGCTTTTCCTGATGGGAGCGGAGAGGCGTTGGCTGGTCGACCGTGTGCCGGACCGGGACGAGCTTCTCGCCCTGTCGGATGAGTGTCGTCGGTTGGCCGATGCGTACATGGATGTAGAGGTGTTCGCCGATCGAGCCGCAGATCTTGCCGACGCAATTCGGCTGTGGACGGAGGGAACGCCGCCATCCCAGGTGCCGGTCGACTTCGCCAGAACCAGCAACCTGAGGGCGCGCGTCGGACTGGCGGAGATCGCTGCCGATCACCGGCCCATCCCGGCCGATTGGGCGATTCTCTTGGCGGCCGATCATCCGCATGGGGATTTTATTCGACGCCTCATGCGGCACGAGGAGTTCCGCGAGCTGTTCGCCATCCGTTACTCGCAAAAGTATGGTGAAGGGCTACGGTTTCCTGCCGATAGACCCACAACGTCGTTCGGCCTTTCTCTCCAGAACCGATCCTTCTCGGACGGGTGCCTCTCGCTACCGTTTCGCGCTCAGGCGAATGTGGAGTATGCCAGTCCTCAGGCGGCGGCAGCGGTAGAGGTCGCGAAGCGCGTCGAATCCGAGGTGAAAGCGTATCTGAGGCACAAACGATCCTCGGCTCCCATCAACGTCGCGTTACTGCCGGAGGAACTGGTGGAGCGCTTCGGCCACGTCGAAACCGGTCAACTGATACATCGGATCGAAGAGGCCCTTGCAACGGAACCATTCGTACTCATCTCGTGGGCTGACATTCTGAGCTACTGGCGAGCACCCGAATTTCAGTACGGCATACCTCATCGATTGGCTCGAGTTCTCGGGCGGCACGGACTCGGGTTTGAACCCCATCCAGCCTACTCACCGCACTCGTGGTTCGCTCCCCGCAGTGAGGCTATCTTCTTCCGAGACCCGGATCATGACGCGGCGACGAAAAGAGTGCAGGCTGCAACGGCCATCGTCGATGCGGTCGTTCCGGTCGTACGGGACGCAGCCCTCGCAGTGAAACTTGTCGCTGACCTCATCGGAACTCTAGCAGGGTTGTCGGAATCAGAATTCGATCGGCTTCGGGCACGAGTGATTTGGCACCTCAGATTTCTGACTAGTCCAACGTATGAACGGATCTCAGCTTATGCGGACGTTCCGCTGATCGATTGGCTTGGCGACTTTTGGCGGAACCCACTATTTGACGGCAGGTCACTAGTTGACCTCGTGAAAGAGGAGACATACATCGAGCAGCGTTCCGCTCTCGGTCGTCTCGGCGTCGATCTGCCGCCGCGCCTCTTTCGCAAACCGACGCCTACCGCCGTAGCAATACCGTCTCCGCCTAGACGGTCGCCCTCGAGTCCGATGGTGTCGTCGTTTCAATTGGACGAAGTTGTCGTTACAGCAACGCTTGAAGACTCGAGGCGAGCAACGGCGTTCGTAGAGTCAATGGGTACCGACACGGCCGAACCGACTCCGCCAGCAGCTCGCAGTGATCGGCGGCTGTCGGAATCGGAACGGATTGCACTTCGTGCATTAGTCACCGAACAGCCCAAGTCTCGTGGCGACCTCGATGTCCTCTGCCGTACAAGAAACCTATTCACTTTCGCCTTTGTAGAACGGATCAACGATCTTGCCATCGAATGGACCGGCGAACCAGCGGTTTACCTCGAGGGCGAAATCGATCTCGACCTATCCACCCTCAACAGGATCATCGAAAAGGAACTCATCGCTTGACTTACACTTTTACCTCAATCCGCCCTAAAACCCGAGATGGCGTGATCGCGGCGCTTCGCAGTGGCGTCGTGCCCGCCGTCGGACTGCATTACATCCACGTGGGACGTGAGAAGGAGCTTGGTGCCCTCACCTCCGACCTACGGACCGTCGCCGACGGCGGCAGCGCGTACAAGGTTCTTATCGGCCCGGTGGGCGGCGGTAAAACGGAAACCATTCAGATGCTCTCGAGTATCGCACGCGACAAGCTGAATCTCGTGACCACGAAGGTGGATCTCGATGCCCGTTGCCGCCTGTATGGGAAGGGTGGAGAGGCGCTGGAGTTCTACCGCCGACTCACTTCCAGCCTTGCCATCAAGTCACAGCCGGAAGGGAAGGCGCTGCCGACGATTCTCGAGCGTTTTATCGTCCGCGCAGAAGAGGAGGCGATAAAAACCGGACAGACGGTGGACGAAGTGATCCAGTCACTGCTCGAACCGCTCACCGGTTTGGTTGGTGGCTTCGATCTGCGAGATGTCCTCCGCACGTATCGGCGAGCCCACCTCGGCGGTGATGACGAGACGAAGGTGGCCGTGGTGCGATGGCTTCGCGGTGAGTTCGCAACGAGAACAGATGCTAAGAAGGCACTCGGCGTCCGCTCGATTCCGAACGATGCGAATGTGTACAGCTTCCTGAAGATGCTTGCAGCGTTCTGCCGCATCGCTGGTTACAGCGGACTCGTTGTATTCGTGGACGAAGCCGCGGCTCTCTGCGGTATCGCAAACTCGGGCGCTCGTCAGCGGAACTACGAGGTGATCCTGATGATCATTAATGACCTGCTCCAGCAAGCCGTGACCGGCCTTGGTTTCGTTCTGGCTGGAACGCCGGATCTGATCGATCCGAAGAAAGGCCTGCATAGCGTGAACGCGTTGAAGACGCGCATCGCAGCGAATCCACTGGCATCTTCACAGTATGTTGACTTCGCTGCGCCGACGGTATTCCTGTCACCTCTCACGAATAACGAGCTGAAAGTGCTTCTGCTGCAGGTTCTGAACGTCTACGCATGCGGAGACAAAGCTCGGTATGCCCTAACCAGCGAGGACGTCACCTTTTTCTTGGAAACACAATTCAAAAAGCTCGGAAGCGAGTTACTGAAGCGAACACGGGATGTGGTCAAGGAGTTCGTGCAGGTGCTCGACATCATTCAGCAGCACCCGGAAGTGCAGTGGCGGACGCTGATCGGCGGAAAGGCGGCAGCGTAATGGTGATCGAGCAGGCGACTTCCGCCAGAGCTTACGATCTGCTGCACACCGATGTCCGCGCGTGGATTGCGAGTAAGGAGTGGACGGCTCTTCGCGGGATTCAGGCGGAGGCGGTTCCAGTCATTCTTCAGACGGCCAAGGATGTCTTAATCGCTGCGCCGACGGCAAGCGGAAAGACGGAAGCGGCGCTGCTTCCTATCGCCTCGCGCCTCTTCGAACAGGGCCGACCGGGTTTGGGATGTCTCTACGTCGCGCCGTTGAAGGCATTGATCAATGATCAGCTCCCGCGCGCGGAGGACCTCTTTGGCAGGTCTGGTGTTCAGGTGATGCCGTGGCATGGTGAGATTCCGCAGTCGCGAAAGGATAAATTTCTGCGTCAACCGAACGGCGTCCTGCTCATCACGCCGGAATCGCTCGAGGCAATGATGGTCATTCGTGGCGCTCGGATCCATGAGTTGTTCGGCGCTCTCGGTTTCGTGGTTGTGGATGAAGTTCACGCCTTTGCCGGAACGGAGCGAGGAGCTCAGGTGCAGTCACTCCTGAACCGAATCGAACATACGTGCGGTCGCCGCATTCAGCGGATCGGCCTGAGCGCAACTGCTGGCGACCTTGCGACGATGACGGAGTTTCTCCGGCCCGGCGCGGGCGCGGTGGTCAGAATGATCACCGACAGCGATAGTCGATCGACGATTCAAACCGTTCACGGCATCGCCGACGATGGTGATGGCAAAACGGAGGTTGTGCAGTGGATGTATGACAACCTTCGCGGCACGAACAATCTCGTGTTTGCGAACCGTCGTGCTGACGTCGAGAGCTATGCGGACGCCCTTCGAGAGGTCTGCAGCATCGAAGGCGTAAGATCCGAGTTCGAGGCTCATCACGGCAGTCTCTCGCGTCAGCACCGCGAGGATGTGGAGCGCGTGCTGAAGCACTCTCCAGACAGCACGACCGTTGTCGCTTCGTCGACTCTCGAGTTGGGGATCGACATTGGGAGCATCGAGCGCATTGTGCAAATCGGAGCACCGCCCTCGGTCGCAAGCCTTCAACAGCGGCTGGGTCGTTCCGGGAGACGCGGGGAGCCGCCTGTGCTGGACACCTTCATCATTGTGCCCTCCATAGCGGTCGCCTTGGAAGACCGTTTGCGCGCAGAGCTCGTGCAAACCGTCGCCGACGTTGAGCTTATGAACCGACGCTGGTACGAGCTGCCTGTCGTATCTGCCCTGCATCTGTCCACACTCGTACAGCAGATCCTGTCTCTGATCGCTCAACTGAGCGGAGCGACGGAGGAGGAGGCATTCGCCACGCTATGCTCCGGTGGAGGGCCGTTCGCACGTACAACCGATGAGCAGTACCGCCAGCTGATTCGTCATCTCCTCGAATCCGATGTTCTCTACCGCTGCGAGAGCGGCCTCCTGGTGCTTGGCGGACGAGGCGAAAAGCTCGTCTCGGAACAGTCATTCTTCGCCGCGTTTGCCAGTTCTGCCGACTACTCGGTTCTTGCGGACGATCGGCTTCTCGGCTCACTGCCGCTGACGGGTGCCATCGAGGTCGGTGGAAACCTTACGTTCGCGGCACGTCGCTGGCGCATTTGTCGGATCGACGACGAACGGAGGAAGATTTATCTCGAGCCATCCAACGAGGCAGAGGCTGCGCAGTTTCTGGGTAGCACGATCATGGTGGCCGACGAAGTACGTCGCGAAATGTTCAGGATCTACATGTCGGATACGGCACCGCTCTATGTGGACCGCGGGGCCGCAGCGCTGCTGCAACAAGGGCGTGAGTGCTTTTCTGATTTCGGTCTTGCGTCCCAGCGAGTCGTGCCGTTTGGAGCAGACACGATCCTCTTGCCTTGGGTAGGCGATCGAGCGATGAACACGATGCGCCTCCAGCTCGTCGCTCTGGGTCTCAGTGTGAAGAAGTCGGCGCTCACGTTGGGAGTTCGGAAGTGTTCTGCGACGCGGCTTAAGGAACTCTTGCCTGCGCTACAGAGCGATGAGATGTCACCGCCAGCGTTGGCTCGACATGCGCGCTCTCTTCGAGTGCACAAGCATCATTCTCGCTTACCTCCTGATCTCCTTGCGCTGGATTACGCGTCGGAGTTTCTCGACGTCGAAACGGCGGCACGAGCGTGGGCGGCGATTGCGGAGACGCTTTAGCTGCGTTCCGCTCCGTCTAGTCACGAGCTCCGAGCCGTCCGCGTCGTGGTTCGAAGACGACCGTTGGGTATTCAGCCCGACGGTTCGCACCGACTCCTTCCCACTAAATCGGCCGTAATGTCCCAATGTACGTATACTAAAAGCAACATCTACCACCCCATTTGCCACCGAGGAGAAGTGAAATGGAGCAAACGACCGCCGTTGGGCAGCCAAGCAAGAAGTCGAAGAAGCGCACTCGCGGCCACATCAGGCAACGTGGCGGCAAGTACTACATCGTCTACTCCGTCGCCGGACGAAAGAAGGAAGAGGTCGGCGGAAGCACGATGGAGCAGGCGAAGCGGCTGCTAACGCAGCGTCTGTACGAGGCCGATCGCGGCTTCGTCCGGAACTCCGGGCCCGTGAAGTTCCGCGACTTCATTCCGATCTGGCGGCGCGACCACGTCGATGTGCAGCAGCTGAAGCCGAGCACGCGGGAGGGCTACGAGTCGATGATCGAGCGTCATTTCATCCCTGCCTTCGGCGATCTGCGGATGGACCGCATCACCGCGGAAGACATTCGCCGCTTCTTCAAGCAGAAACAGGAGGGAACGTCCGAGAAGACCGACCGGCCGTTGAGCAACAAGACGCTCATCAACGCGAAACGACTCTTGAGCAGCATCTTCAACTTCGCAGTCGTGACGGAGCTTCTGGTGAAGAACCCTTGCACGGGAGTCAAGCTGCCGCGGGCCGAGCGGCGTGAGATGGACTTCCTTCGTCCGGAGGAGGTGCGTGCGTTCCTCGCGGCATTCACCGAAGAAGACATGCGCTGCCTCTTCACGACGTCCGTCATGACCGGAATGCGTCGCGGCGAGCTTCTGGCGTTGCAGTGGGACGACATCGACTTCAAAGCGAACGTAATCCGGGTACGGCGATCGCTCTCGTGTGGTCAGATTCAGACGCCGAAGACCGAGAAGTCGCGCCGTTCCATTCAGGTGGGAACCTCTCTCCTGAAGATGCTCAAACAGCACAAGCTTCGAACCGGCGGCCGTAGCCTGTTCGTGTTCACGACGAAAGGCGGTTCGCTTCTCGATCCGGATAACCTCGTAAAGCGGGTATTCGAGCCGACGCTAGTGGCGGCCGGAATCGAGAGGCACATCCGCTTCCACGACCTCCGCCACACCTACGCCTCAATCCTGATCAACGAGGGCGCAAACTTGAAATTCGTGAGTGAACAGTTGGGACACGCGTCCATCGTCATCACGCTGGACCGCTACTCGCACCTGATCGCCGAGCGGCACGACGACACGGTCTCGAAGTTCGAGAAGCTACTGCTCTCAACCTGACGTGCCGTGAGTCGGCACCACCAATTGTGGCGACACTCATCGGATGAGCTTCCGGGTGATTCCGATGTTCTCTCGGCTTCTTGATGCACTCGACGTCTTTCCTCGGCAACGATGCGGTCGACGGGAGCACGTATCTACTGGCGGAAGGGATCTGCGTACAGCGGGCCGTAGGCGAAGATCCGGATGTCTTGAGCATCGAGCAGCGCTGTCGCGCCTGCGCGTAGACGCCTGGGATCCTCCCGATCCCGATGCGATCGAAGCACGCGAGAACGTCGACGATCTTGTCGCATGACGGTCGAGCAGGTCGCCTATCGGCTGACGATACGCCGGAGCACCATTCGATCGTATTTCTTAGTCTCGGCTACGCCCAGGTAGGGAATGTCCTGCGTTCGTCACTCCCATGAATGAGTCCCTGAAACCGGACGGGTTTGTTTCGTTGAGAGAGAGGTCGTATGGAGCACTTTGCCCTCGGTGCGCAAGGGCACTTGATCTCGCCTTTGCGGGAAAAGTTTGGCCTGCCGGTGTCGGATGACCCGGCGCTCGACAAATTCGACGTGCTGCTGCAATCGAAGGTCATCGAGAGTGGCGTGTCCGACGGCATCGTCAGAAGGACGCTCTACGAACAGCTCGCCGGACCGTGGCCCACTACCTTCGAACGGGCGTTGATGGTGGTGGCCTTCATCGAGCACCACGGTTTCTTCAGCAGGTTCAATGGCAACGTCGATAAAGCAGGCGTCACCGCCGGCATCATCGGTTTCACCGCGAAGTCGGGTTCGTTGTTTCAGCTTTTGTCGGCGATTGACGAAGGCATCCGAGACGTTGCGTTGACCGCCAACGGCCTCATGGGAAAGAAGGAGGCTCTCAAGAAACTCCTCGCACTCGGACCGGTGACGCAAGAACAAGATCCGAAAATCAACAAGAAACGGGTCGATGGCGCCGTCGACCTCTTCACGGACCCGAACGACAAGACCCAGATGACCGGGCCTTGGAAGAAATTCTTCATCGGCGTTCTCAGCTCCGGCGATGGGATGGGCAAACAGCTCGCGCAGGCGAAGAAGGAATACTTCGACACGTCCGAGGTCAAGGCCGCCGAGAACAACCTCACCAGCGAGCAAGGACGTCTCCTGGCGTTCAGCGCGTTCGTTCAATCCGGCGGCATGACATTCACGCCGCCGCTGTCGGGAGGCACGGAGCGGGAACGGCGTCTCGTTGTCGGCCCACGCCGCGCCGCGCAAGTCAACAGCGCGGTCTCGAATTTCGAGCGTCGACACGCGGCGCTCGCGAAAGGGCTCGGCTTCCCGAACTTCCTCTTCACCGACCTGTCCGCGTGGGGATTCGAAAGCGAAGACACGCCTCCACCGGCAAAGAAACGGATTCAGTCAATCCGTCTTTCGAACGCGCCGCAACTCGATGCCGTGACGGTCTTCGAGACCGAGGCCGTGGGGCAGGCCGTCGTCGAGGAACGCGTGGCCACGCCCGACTTGTCGAAGGTGTGGCGGCCCGAGTTCGCGAACATGGACCCGGCGGTGCGGAAACAACTGGCCCAGCAGCGACGGCGAGCGGTGGACGTGCTGATCGGTGTCGACGAGCTGCCGCTGACCTGTCTCATCCTTGCTGCACGGGCGGGCTCATCGACGACCTTCACTGATTCGAACGGCTCCGTAGCTTTCAGAGCCAGGGCGGGTATCCTTCGATTCCTCGCGGCCGATCTCGACCTCCCTCTCGTGCCGCAGATGAAGAACGGCCTGGTCATCCTCTACGGTCCGAATGGGATTGCCAAAGGGACGTCGTTCGGCGAACAAGTCCGAGTCTCGATCGGCACCTCCAGCGACACTGCCGCTCCGCTCATCCTGGGCTGGATGGGCACCCCGACATTTCCGGGGCCTTCAGGCCCCAATTGTGCGGCCGCGTTTTTCAGCGCCGTCAACGCGGCGATGGCGCCTGCCAACGCGCCGAAAACGCTCGACGCGCTGATCTTCTTCTCGCCCGAAAAAGTCATCCAGGCCTGGGGCAAAGCCTGCAATCAGTCCTACGCGGACAAGCCCGTCGTCGCGGGTCTCTGGCGCCTCGCGGTGAAGAACGGAAAGAAGGTCGAAGTCAAACACGCTTGCGCGGCGATCGCGCCCGACGGCGCAGTCTGGCGCGCCGTCGCCAATCCGGCCAACGACGTCTTCATGGAGAAGATCTGAGTCATGAGTCAGCTGCTCATCACGATCAAGAACGAAATCGTCGCAAGGATCGTCGGCGACGAGCTCGAGCAACGGGCGCGCGTGCACTGGGCCCGTTATTCGGCGCTCGACATCCGCCTGGGCAACTCGTTTCTCCGTTTCAACGTCGAGCCCGAGACCGGCGAAGACGCGCCAGACGACGTCGGCGAGGAGAAGATCGACCGGCGGCGATCGAATCTTACGTTCGAAGTCGCGACCACGTCGCAATCGCCGCTGCTCTGGGAGCTCTCGGCCGTCAAGCCGACGTTCGTCTGCCGGTTCTTTTGGCGCAATCCGCTCACGCCGGCGAGCCGCGGAGTCTGGATGCGCCTTCAATTCCGACGCGAGAACAACCTGCTCATTCTCAGCCAACGCGATTCGGACAGCGATCCGCGGGTTTGGTCGTTCAGCGCCGACAAAGAGGAGTGGAGATCGAGCCCGCTCCTGCCGTCATTTGGCGCCTTTACGGCAGCGGGCATCGCGGCGAAGCTGCCCGAGATCGAGTACGTGCCGAAAGACGGCACCGACTGCACGCTGCTGACGCGCGCGCATAACCGCGCTTGGATCGTCGATTCGTCGAGCATGAAGGACCTGCACAAGGGCTATCACTTTCGCTTCCTCGATCAAGACGCGAACGGCATCCGTCCTCTCGCGGCGCGATTCCAGGCGGCGGACGGCTCGTTTCCTGTGAACGCCGAAGCACTGCGGAGCGAGTCGCGGGCCGTCGTCGCCACCGAAACCCGCAGCATCGATCTGACGTGCGCGCGGACCGAGACCACACCGCCGGGATTCGTGGCCGAATGGGAACATTCGAAGTCGAATCTACCGGTCGGGCTCGAACGGCTGTCCTTGAGCACCTTCTACAACCTCGTCGCTCGCCACTACACCCTCGGCATAGCCGCCGCGCGCAGTCGCAACCGGCTCAGCTTCGCACCGACACGGCTGAACGCCTCGCACATGCGACTGAGGTTCGACGTCGGTGATACCGAAACGCTGCTGCGCGACGTAGTCGTCGACAAAGGCACCGAGATCGAGTGGGTTACGGGCGCGGCAAGCGAGATCGGGAGCACACCAATCGCGCTGAGATTCACCCAGGAGATCGAGCCGACCACGTTGCGCCAGCTTCTCGCGCGCGATGCGGAGAAACCGAAGGAGCTGTTGCTGCTGCGCGGCCCCGGCACTCCGCGTGTTCGCGGTGGATGGGTCGTCAATGGCGTGTTGATGAACATCGACAATGACGAGAGCTTCGGCAGCGTGGAGCTGAAAATCGGCCTCGCGCCGGATCAAGCGCGTTACGGCCAAGCGCCGGCGACCGTCGATCTTCGTCTGGATTTCTCGAAGGCCACCATCACGCCGGTCAGCGACGACCCGGAGATCGGATTCGAGGCGTTGTCCTCGTGGCTCGAGCGCGAGCGCCCGATCGTGATCGACCTCCGCGAGGAGAATCCGGTCGTCAGCCTTTCCATCCGCGAGTTCGCGAACGAGAAACAAAGCCGCATCCTGCGCATCGGTGTCCGTAACCCGGAAGCGATTCCCAGGGGCTACGAGGTCGACGCCGTCGTTCTCGATCCCAGTCCGTTCACCGCCGCGCGTGTCCGCTCTGTCACCACCGTTGATCCCGCGGGCCTGCTCGCCGAGTACTCCGACGACAGCGATCAGACGCCGGAGTGGGCGTTCGCCAGCAGCGAAGGAGAGATGGACGTCGTTCTTCCACCTCAGGTGATCGGCGAGGAAATGATCAAAGGCCTGCTGCACGTGCGCGGGAAGGCCGTGCCGTTCACCGATCGTCCGTTCGACTTCCGGCTCAGCCCTTCGGCCACGCTCGTCCTCGACCGGACCGACATCAACACCGCGCGCACCGTGGCGCCGTGGTCGCTGCGCCGTCTTCTCGGGCAGCGTCCGGGCGTGGTCGGCGCGAAACTGCAGCGCGCGGAATTCGAGTTGCTGTACGGGCTTCTGACGACGATCGATGAAATGCCCGGGCTGCGCATCGCGGAGCTCGACGCGCTCGTCGGCCGCGTCCCATTTCCCGACGAGTTTCTCGACTTCCTGCGCGCTGCCCGCGCCGGACGCGATTCCCAGCCGCTGCAGTTGCTGCGCAGCGATTACTGCCAGCGCATCGCCGACTTCATCCATCGGATGCTCTACCGGCCGAGTTGGTGGCCGGTGTTCCGCGACTTCACCGCCCGGCAGCAACTGACGATCACGGGCAAAGGCGTGAGCAGTTCGCTGCGGAAGAATCGCGCCACGGCGAATCCATTCGAGATCGCTCAGTTTCACGATCTGCTCACCAGAGACGACACACGGGATCCTTTGCGTGGCGGTGTGGATTGGGCGTTCCAGTCGCGCAACGTTTACAACGAGCTCACGTCGAAGCCCGACTCCAGCGCGGTGACCGTCGAAGGATTGGCCTTCGGCAGTCTCGGTGGATGGGGCAAACAGACCGCGGAGTTCAACAACGGCAAGACGCTGATCATCAGCGAGACGACGCAGGGACGCCTCGACTCCGTGACCGTTATCCGCATCGGTCGCATCGCCATGCTCTGGAACCGGGCCCGGCACGTCATCGTCTACGAGCGCACGACGCGCCGCGCGCCGCGTTACGGCGCCAATGAGCCGTCCAATCTCGATCTCGACACGTGGGAGTTTCAGACCGAGGACTTCGAAGGATTCGCTGCGCTGCGCAAAGTGCGCGAATACGTTCAGATTACCGAACAGAAACGGACCTATCCCGACACCTCCGCCTCGCGCCCGATCGCCGGACCCCTTCAAGCGAGTTTCTTCGACACGATGGTGATCCCGGTGAAGTCGAGCTGGGGCCACGATGTGCCGGACGGCTTCGTGATCGCGCTGCGAGGCCCGCTCACCGATGTCGAGAAAGACTTTTTTCCTTTCCCGAAGATCTTCTTGAAAAAGGCCCGCGCTCGCGGCAAGGGCGAAGGAACTGTCGATCATCAGCTGAAAGATCCGAGCGAGCTGCTCTTCTTCACCTCCACGCGTCCCGAGGACGGCGGCGACACCGATCTGTGGCCCGCCGTGCCCGATATCGACTTTCCGCTGGTTCGGACCAACGCCGCTCTGCTCCCGTTCACGTCGCGTTTCTCACGCTTGCGCAAACAGCCGGACGCCCGCCCGGCCGACTTCGGTCAGGGCCGCTTCACCATTACTGTCGATCCGCCCGAGGAGGCCGTCGACCTGATGCACGGACGCCTCTCCGAAGGCATCGAGGCTCGCGTGAGCTCCGTGAGCATGGCCCGCGGCCGCATGCCTGCAGACGCGCCGATTCCGGTCACTAGTTTCACGACGACGCTCGCCGCGCCATTGTCCGAAACGCACGCCCAACTTCACGACGGACTGTCGGAACTGCGGATGCAGATCGCGGCCGCGCGCAACGAGGGCGCGTCGGTGCTCGGCGAGATGCCGCAGTTCGCGGCTGAAGCCCGTGCGCTGGTGGCGGAGTTGTCGGCGAAGGCGCAGAAACTCGGCGCCAATCTGCCCAACAATGTTCCTGCATTCAACTGGACCGGCGAGCAGAAGGAGTGGAACGAGAAGTTGGCCGCGAACCTCGGGCGGCAGGTCGAGGCGTGGCGCAGTCAGCTCCAGATTCCGACGGCGAACGTCGAGGACGCGAAGCGGCATGCGAAGTCGGCCCTGGAAAGCGTCTGCCGGCAGGTGCAACAGCGAATCGACGACATCGGCTTCCTGCCGGTGGAAGCGATGAACCGCATCGACATCGCGCAGGCGGCGCTGATCAAACGCGCGCGCATGCTCGGCGACGAGTTCTTGGTCGGATTCCACGCCTCGGTCGACCGCCTCGCGGCACGCTACGCCGAGCTGGTCGCCGCCAGTGTGGAGGAGGAGCAGGAGCCGTCGGCCGCTGCCGGACTACCGGCGCTCCAGAGCGACGTGGAGGCCGTGCTGAACGGTTTTTCGCAGGCGCTTACACGCGTCGACGTCGATGCGATCAAGCACCTCACCGACTCGCTCGGCCCATGGTTCAGCGCCGATGGTCTGCTCGGGAAACTCGCTGTCGCGATTCGCGAGCTCACGGCCAATCTGTTGTTTCTCGCCTCCGAGATCATCGCCACCCTCCCTCCGGTGACCGTCGATGAGCCGGATTGGGAAGCGCTCAAGAGCGGGACGAGGACGCTTCTCGATGATTTCCTGGCTGCCATCGAAGACGCACTGACCGAACAGACGAAGGACCTTCGCGACAAGCTCAAAGCCGTCCTCGACGCGGATGGAAAGCTCGATGTCCTGAGCTCCGCCGGAGACAACGTCGAGAAGTTGTGCAGCGCCGGCGTGACGCTCATCGACGCCGGCGAGATCGGAAAGGCGCTCGGGGACTTCCTCGCCGGCGCGGAAAAGGAGCTGACGGAGCTCAGCAAAGCCGGGGGAGCGCTGGAGAAAAAGTGGACGGAGCTCGAGGCCACGGTCTGGGGCGCGGTGGCGGGTTCGTTCAATGATGCCGCGAAATTCGCGGACGAGGCGAAACAAAGCTTTGCCGATCTGGTGGCCGGCCTGCGTGACGATCTCTCGCTCGCCGACGTGGAGAAAGCCGTCGAAGCCGCGAGCCGGAACGTCCTCGAGGCATTGGACGGAACGGCGCGGCAGGTGGAGCGGGCCATGGTCGGCGAGCTCCGGAAACTGGCCGAACCAGTGGAGGCCGCGGCCAGCACCGCCGCGCTCGAACTGACGCGCATCCTGGCCACCGGCCCGATCAACGACGCCATCGCCTGCACGCGCGATCAACTCGGCTACTACTACGACGCGGCGAAGGATCTGCTCGACGTCACCCGCGCTAGCGCGATCTTCAATGACCTCGGCCAGTCGGTGCTCAACTCTCTCAGCTCCGAATTGCCGTTCGACCGCATCCGCGATCGCCTTCTGCCGCAACTGCAGGGACTCGATCTCGGCCAGCTCCTGCCGAATTTCGGCGGCCTGAAACTGGAGCATCTCTTTCCCGACCTGAAGGCGCCGGACGACGGCTCGGACAACGACTGGATCCGCATGCGCCACGGCTTCGACAAAGACCGGCTCACCGCGTTCGCGGACGTGGACGTGGACAAAGTCATCGAAGGCGACCCGACGGTGTTCGTTCTGCCGCCGGTCTCGTTGAAGCTGCAGTCGCCACATTTTCTCGCCAGCAGCCGTCTGGAGCTGTCGTCCGGGGGCGGCAAGTCGCAGTCGACCAAGGCGTCCATCCACGCGGACTGGCAACTGTGTCTCTCCGACCGGCCGATCGTGACGCTGCGTGAGGCCACGCTGCTCTACGACAGCGACGGCGGGTTCGATTTCGCGTTCGACTCGGAGAACGTCGAGCTCGCGCCGGAGTTCCAGTTCATCACCCAGGCGCTCAAGAACCTTCTGCCGCAGGAAGAGGGCCTGACGCTGACGCCGATCATGCCCGCGGGCATTCGCGCCGAGCTCGGGCTGCCCCTTCCCGATCTCACCACCGGCGCGTTCACGCTCACCGGCATCACGCTTTTTGCGTACATGGAGCTCCTGATTGCCGACGGCTTCGAAGTCCGCACCGGTTTCTGGCTGAGCAAACCGGAGCGGCCGTTCGGACTGGCAATCGTGTTCCTCGGCGGCGGCGGATGGGTGGGATTTGAAGTGGCGTACCGGCCGCCCGACCGATTCGTCACGCGGGTGAGCATCGGCATCAGCGCGGGCGCGTTCGTGGCCGTGAATTTCGGCGTCGCTCGTGGCAGCGCGGGAATCCTCTTCACCGCCGGCGTCGATTTCTTCCGCGATTTCCAAACCCAGGGTGGTCGTACGTTGATCACCCTCGGCGTCCTGGTGTGGGGCGAATTCTCGATCCTCGGTATTGCCAGCGCCTCGCTGCGGTTGATGCTGTCGGTCACGTATGACGCCGATCAAGGGTCGATGATCGGCACCGGGACCGTTCAGGTGAGCATCAAGATCTGCTGGTGCTTCACCCTGCGGGTGAGCCAGACCGTGCGCCAACAATTCGTCGGCGGGAACAAGCGCTCCGGGGTCGCCGGACGCGATTTCAAGAAAGCGATCAAGGCCGTGAACAGCAACGTGGCGTTGTAGGGACCGCTCATGTCCGAAGAAATGATCCTCGATCTCACAATCGTCCCCGTCGGCCCGCGCGCCACGTTCGAGCCGGAAAGCGGAACGATCTGGCGCTTCGCGATGCAAGTGAGCGTGAGCTTCACGGAACAGCCCGACGAGCAAGAGATTCGTCCGTGGGCGCGGGCCATGCTGCCGTGGATCGCCCTCGGCCGGCCGAATACCGAGATCGACGTGGCCTGGCGCTGGTTCAAGCCGAACAAGGTGCTGGACATCAAGGGAACGGCGAAGGCGAAAATCGAAGGAGCGCTTTCACTCGACATTCGCGACGAGCTCGAGAACGTCGCCTGGGAGCCGTTTGCGGAGATCGAGACACCGAAGCGCGACTTCGTCATCGAAACGAGCGGAGAGCCGGTGCCGACTACGGAAGCGACGATCTTCCTTCCGTCGGTCCTGCAATCGCTGGGCAGCGCGACGCCCGAGGTCAGCAGCGCCGAACTGCAGTGCACCTGGTACTTCGACATCGAGGTGACACAGGAGATGGAGTCGGCACTCGACGGCAACGATCCAATCGGGATCGCTGCCTGGCCGGTGATGTTCTTCGACGACCGGATGCAATTGGAGTTCGTCTATTTCGAGAACGCCGACTTCCCCATTACGTTCAAGGGAACGACGGTTCAGATCCCCTATCGACACCAGGAAGACACCCCATTTCGCCACGGACAGGTGCTGCCGTTCCCGATCCGGCGGCTTCTGAAGACCACCGAGCCCGCGCTCACGACCTATTGGCTGCGAACGACCGACAGCCGTCTCGACAGCCTTGCCGAAATCGAGGCCGTGGTTGCGCAGGCACTCAGCCTGCGCGCACGAGTTGCCTCGCTGACGCCGGATCTAATCGTCGCCGCCATGATTCGCCGAGACAACGTGCCGGACGCCTCGACCGACGCGCGGCAGTTTCTCGAATTCGCGCGCCCGTTTTTCGACAAGAAGGAAGAGATCGATCTCGCGGTCGTCCGGAAGATGATCGGCGACGCGCTGACGCGTTCGAAGGTCAACTTCGTCGCCGAGTTGCGTGCGGAGATCGTCAAGTCGGCCACGGAGTGGTGGGCGGGTGGCGTGGTGAAGGCGATCAACATCGCCGCACGCGACGCCGGCGTGATCTCGCCGGACCACATGTGGTCGAACGGCACGCCTTCCTTCGACGGCTTCGCGCAGGCTCTCCTGGAGAAAACCGAAATCAAGCCGCTCCTGCCCGGCGAAGGGATCTCGGTTCTCCTCGGCGAGCCCGAGACGCGGTTGCGACACGAGGAGACGGACGAAACGGCCAACGACAGCGACCATGCGCAGATCGCCGAGCTGGGGGTTCTCGTCCGCCGCGCGCCCACGCCCGAGCTGTTGCGCGAGCGCGCGTGGTCGCTCGCCACTGCGACCGTCGCGGTGCTCGGCGACCTCGACGGCGATGAGCGTTACTGGGGATCGGAGCAGCCCGAGACGCTCCCTCACAGTGAAAAGCCGGTCGTGCGCGGAATCGGAAGCACGTTCGTGAACGGCCTTTCGAGCACCGATGTTACCTACTTTGGTCTGCCGCTCGCGGTCGGGACGATCGGGAGCGCGCTGCATGGGAACGTCGGCGAAGAAGAGAGTCCCGACGAGGCTGACCTCCGTGAATTGCTGCCGCTCAGTTTTCAGGCCGTCGGACCGGTGAAGGACGAAGCCACGTTCGAAGATGAGGCTCCGTTCTGCGTCGTTCCGCCGCTGCGTTACGGCGACTGGTACCAGTTCGCCGGATTCGTGATCGATCGCGGCGGCGGGATTCCGATGGAGCTGAGGAACGGAGGACGGCGGCCGCTGTCCTGTAACTTCGACTGGACGAAGCTCGCGGCCGGCGAGATCGGCGATCTCGACGACTTAGATCCGCAGACCGGAACGTATCGGGCCATCGAGTTCCTCCGGCGAGTGCCGGTGGGCGAGATCAACATCCGTCCGATCGCGAATGCGCCGTCGCCGGGAAAGGCACCGCAGTGGCCCGCGCTCCCCGCCGGTGTGGTGCTTCGCGCTCGCGAATGGCTGTCAGCGCAGACGCCGAAAGCGGACAGCGTGCCGGCGCTGCTGTTATGCGATGGCGACGAGTTCCTCGCGATCCACCGCAACCCGAAGACGGAGTTTCGGATCGGCGCGCCCCAACTCGACGAGCACACGCTTTCACGCTGGATGATGCCGGCGGCGCTGTCGCCGAATGGGTCGGAAGAGCTCGAGAAGCTCAACGACGCTCTCGCGGAGATCCATCGCAAGAGGGCGGAACTTCCCGAGGGCCTCACCCCAGACTGGGAAAAAGAGCATGACGTTCTGCCGTTCGATCCGGCCGTGACGAAGATCGGGGTGCGCTGCGTTTTCGTGGACGATGAAGCGATTGCAGTCGAGTCGCAGACGTTTCTCGATGCAACCAACACCTTGACGATTTCGGTGGAGCTCGGGGACGACAACGACATCGACGGGACACGCATCACGCTGCGGCCCGGGTCATTCGTCGCGGTCGAGCTCGTCCCGCTCGTTTCGCAAGGCGATTTCGCCCGGTTCGAAGAGCTGGCCATGCGCCAGTTGGTCGAGGACGAGCCGTGGGTGCATCCCACGGACGGGGAGTTCCGCGCGTTTCAGCCTTCGCGGATGCTGATCGAGGCGGCGAGTGCGTCACTTCCCGAGGAGAAGGCGCTGTACGACGCGCTGCGAGTGGCGGCGCTGCCGAACGGAGCGATCGACGTTTCGTTGTCGCCTGCCGATGGACGCCTCCTTCGCGGGATGGCGTTCGCCGACCGCTTCGAGCTGGCGCGTCAGCGCTGGGTCTGGCGGAATCGTCCGGTTTTCATCGGCAAATCGAAACCGGGACAAAGCGAGTTGCCGCGCGAGCTGGCCGATGACCAGCGAGACGAAGCGCTGCCGGTCCTGCAGTTCGATGCGCTGGCGGAGCTCGATCGCGGCATGGTCGATCGCGGTCTCGTCGGAGGCCGCGTTCCGCGCGCGGCTGACGGAGCACCGCTGGTCTCGGTGCGCCTGATGATCGACGACCGCGATGCCGTCAGCCATGCGGATTATCTCCGATTCGGCTGCACGCTAATTTCCCGGTATGACGGCATTCTCCGGCGGGACAAGAAGCAGACGCGCGCTCGTTCGAAACATGACACGGAGGAAAAGGAGCAACTCGAGGCGAAGCAGATCTGGAGGCGCATCACCGCGCCGTTCCGCGGAGATCTCACGCGTCTAAAGGCGCCGAAGGTGCTGGCCATCCTTCCGCTGACGCAAGGCGTGGGCGACGTGATCGACCTGGCCAACGTCTCCTCCGACGCGACGCCATTCCTCGTCGTCCTGGACGAGATCTGGTTCCGCGAATACGGTCCCGGCGAGCGTTTGAACGTGGAAGTAGTGCTGGAGACGAAGGAGATCGGCGAGAAAGAGGAAGTTCCACGTCCGTTCCGGATCGGTCCGCTCCCCGATCACTACGTCGCCGCTCATTTGAAGAATCTGCCGCACGACAAACGCCTGTACGAACCGTCCACCGATTTGGTCCAGGACCAGGATCCGAAGAAACGGCATGTCTTTCCCGTCTTCGGCCCGTTCGGCCACTCGCTCGACCGCTCGGGCAACGAGGCGCTCGCGAACGCTACGGCGTTTATCGCCTTTCCTCCGAAAGGCGTGGCGCCGCACTACGCCGCATTCGTTCGCATGCGCCGTGTGCTGCACGGAATCGACGGAGAACCGATCAAGAATCCGAAGGGTGAGGCGGTCGAGGGCCCGCCCGGGACGACGTACGCGCTGTACACGCAGCCCGATGCGAAGGAGCTGATCGACTCGACGAAGATCGCGCTGCGCATCCGCGACGATGATCGCTACGAAGGCCTGGCCCTCGATCTGCGCGCGGCTCCCGACACCGACGCCGCGGTCGCGAAGCAATACGCCTATCTGCTGATCGCCGGCCCGAGCCTGCGCGACTTTGGCCGCGGCTCGAACCTCTTCCTGCCGTCGCACGCGGCATGGCTCGATCCGACCAATCAATCACTCTCCTGGGCAACGAAAGACAACCTTCGGGAAGGTCAGCAATCCGGACGCGTGCTGGAGTTGCTGCTCAACGGTCGCTTCGACGGCAAGCCGCCGATCGAAGAGAAGAAATCTTTGAAGGAGATTCTCGAAGCGCTGTTCAAGAACGACGGCAACCCCGAGGACGCACCGGCGATGATCCGTCGCATCTCTCCGGAGTTCGTGGTTGTGGTCGAGCGATAGGCGAGCCGCAATGAGTATGGAGAAGACAGTCGCACCGCGCTGCAGCAACTCTTCCAAGCGCTCGGTTCAGTACGAACGCCGTAGAGGTGCTCGCGGCTGCCGCTCGCGTGCGTCTCGCGCTGGCGGCAGGGCTTTCGACGCCACAGACCCCGGATCTTCAGTACGAATCGCAGCTCTCTTTGGGGACGTTGACATGCTGAACGCCGCGTCGAGGGCTCGAAGCGTGATAACTGGGCGGCGCACGCTTCCTCCCGCTCATCACGAGTCAGATTCTCCTGAACAATTACCATTCGTACGCGTCCTCGGCTTCGTACCGCTGCCGACTGCATCGTCGCGGTATCGCGTGCATACGGCTCTCGCGGCGCAGATGACGAAGAGCTGGTTCTACCGGCGTGGTACAACCTGCCCCTCTCTGCTTCTTCGCATTGCATTCTTTAGCGTTGTTGCCTATCGTCCGCGCGGATATCCCTCGTGTCATCTCCCGGACTCCGCGACCCTTACTGGTATGAAGACACTCTCGGCGAACTGTTCGCCGTCGAGATGCTCGATCCGTCCAGCGGAATCGAGTCGGTCACGTTGCAGGAGCCGGGTCTCACCGGCGTCGACGACATCGTCGTTCGTTATCGCGACGGAAGGGTTGCCTGCTACCAGGTCAAACACACGCGATCCGCAGACAACCTGACCTTTGCGGACCTGCTGAAGCCGAAAGACAGTGGGCCGTCTCTTCTCCGCCAGTTCGTCACTGGATGGCAGCAGCAAGTGGATGCGGAAGTTGCGTGCGAAACCCACCTGTACACGAATCGCGCGGCCGGGGAGCGTGTGGCAACGGTCGAACTGAACGGCCGGAGTCTCCGCCTTCCTCCACTCGCCGATTTCTGGGCGGCGATCCAACCGCTGATCGCTGCTGCGTCGAGCTTGGATACAGTAAAGGTGCCTGCGGAGTTTCGTGAGGTCTGGGAATTCGTCGTCGCCGAGGTGTCGTCGGCGGCGAGCGACCCGCTCGCCTTTCTTCGCACGCTCCACCTGGAAGTCGGCCAGCCGGCTCTCGACGCGCTCGAACAGAAAGTAGTCCGGCGGCTCCAGCAGGTCTTCTCGATTCCTGTGGGAACTGCGCGCGATGCCCTCTCGAGCCTCGACTCGCGCTTACTGCGAAAGTGGGGCACGTCAACGCGGCCAGACCCGCGGATCACTCGGGAAGCTGTTCTGGAGGCGTTGAAGCTGAGCGACGTCGAAACGGTTGGTGAACACGATTTTCGGCCGCCGTCGCCCGCGTTTCCGAGCCGCGTTGCATTCATCGAAGATCTCGCGGCGGATCTGCGTCGCGGCAAGCATCGCGTGATCTTTCTGCGTGCTGAAGCAGGAAGTGGCAAGACCAGCGTTGTGAGTTCCGTTGCGAACCGAACCGACTCGCCGATCGATTTGAGATTCCATGCGTTTCGCCCCATCACCCCCGACCGCTCTGTCGTGCCGCAGGACATTGGCCGGACAACAACCGCAACGGCGCTGTGGGGTGACCTGCTCGTCCAGTTGCGTGACCATTTCTTCGCCAATCGCCTTTCAGAGGCGAACGTGCCGGTTCGCAACGACTTTCTTCAGAACGATCCTGATCGCTTGCGCGAGGAGGTGCTCCGCCTTTCCGTGCTTCTTGGGCGGGCGCGAGGTGTGCCGACTGTCATCGCCATCGACGGCATCGATCATGCCGCGCGCGCAATGTCCGGGACGGGAGGCGACCCGCTGTTGCTCGGCTCCCTCCTTCCGCCGGATCGATTTCCGCCAGAAATCGTCTTTCTGATCGCGGGGCAGCCGAATCCGGCATACCCGTTTTGGCTTCAAGGCCACCACGATGACGTACGCCTTCTGACCCTTCCGCCCATCGCTATTGCCGACATCGTGGTCGAGCTGTCGGCACGTCCGGAAATGTTGGATCCCGATCAGATCGACGCGGCCGCGCGAGTGATCGAGAGTCTCGCGAAGGGCAACACGTTGGCTTCCGTCTACGGCGCACACGAAGCACGTCAGGTTTCCGATGCCGCGGCACTCGAGAATCGGCTCAAGACTCGTCGCCTCGACTCAGGGCTCGATGCGTACTACCGATCGATCTGGGACGCCGCGCTGAAGGAGTACCGCGGTGCGTCGCCCGCGCTCGACATCTCGCTTGCGACTGCGCTCTCGATCTCGAGCGCTCGGCTCACTGGTTCGTTGCTCCGCTCGTTCTTTCCTGACCTCGCCCTGTCGGCTCGCGACTGGAACTCTGTTTGCCGCTCGCTCGCGCCGATCGTCGACGAGGAGAACGGCACCTTCGCAGTGTTTCACAACGATGTGCGGGTGTCGCTGAGCGCTCGTCTTGCGGCCGACTCGGAAGGATTCCGCGAAGCAGCCAGCAGCATGGCCGAGCATCTGATTGCGGCGAAGCCGACGCCGGAAACCTATCTCGATCTCTTCCGTTTACTCGATTTCGCAGGTCGGGCTTCGGAGAAGCCACGCGTCTTCTCGGCATCCTTCGTCGCACACGCATCCGGCTTAGGTCGTCCGCTCGACGAGATCATGACCTTCGCCCGCGAATCAGTGCGAGCCGTCTCACCCGCGACAGGTTGGAATGGAGTTCATGAACTTGGACTCGGATTGGCAACGCTGCAGCAGTGGCGGATGACGCTCGACATCCGAAAGCCGCCGTCGCCGCGGACGATGCGTTTGCCGGATGTCCTCCCGAGTGAGCCACGTGTCGTTCCCAGAACATCGTGGACGATCAATATCCTGCGGCAGCTTATGCTGGACGTCGGGGCCATTCTCGAGTCGGGAGATGTGGAGCGCGCCGCAGGCCTGCTGCGGCGATGGCTCGGTTCCGCTACCCCCGGCGATGTCTTGAAACTATTCGACGAGGCGACTGGCCACGACGGTTCGGTTGCCGACGACGATTACAGCTATCGGATCGAGGCGATCCTGCGAGCATGGGGAGCCGCATCACAACAGATCGGCCTGAGCGATGCGATGCGCAATACACCTCCAGCGAGTGATGACGAGAAATTCGCGCTCGCCTTGTTTCACGGCGGTTGGCTCGAAGCGGGCTTAAAGAATTCTTCACGGCTTTGGCGCGAGACGCTCGCCGCGTCCCGGCCGTGTTTCTTCGTCGATCTCGAAGTGACTCTTGAGCAACTGGTGTCGGCGGGAAGATGGGAGGATGTCGCCGCCACGCTCGACGCCTTCAAGGAGCGTTACGACGATCTGCCGTTGACATTGCGCGTTCGCGCTGCCGAGTGGGCGCTTCGGGCAGGCGGGGACGATCGCACTGATCCGTGGGTGACGCGCGTGTTGCAGGACGGCTTCGCAAGCCTCGTCGAATACGAGGACAAATCCTATCGCGAGCCGGAGTTCTTGCCGACGCTTGATGGCAGAAGCATTCGGCGAAGCGCAGATCCGCTCACTTTGTTCGTCTCCGTTGCGTATGCGAAGGGCTGGACGCAGCCCAGTCGCCCTGCGCTCGGAATCGGCGAGGAGGTCAATGAGGCCTGGCTGCGGCGACGCTCACGCGAGCGCGAGAGTGTCTCGCAGTACTTCGTGCTTGCCGCGCGAATGGGGCGTTTTGCTGCGGCCTGTCGCAAGCGTGGTGTCGCGGCTCTCAACGAGCTCTCCGCCGGAGATCTCCGCGAGCTCCTGGAGTCACTTCTCCACCCGCGCTTTCTTCCGTGGGCGCACGTCGGCGCGGTCGCCAATCGCTTTCTTCGAGAGATCACGACTTCCTTCGTTCAGAGCGAGCAGCATGCCGCGGTGATCATGGACGTCTTTCGCGAGTACGTGCGCAACGGCGGTTATGGCTACTCCCATTCACTCGTCTGGAACTTCTTTCAGAGCCGCGGTGATCGCGACACCCTTCGATGGTGGTTGTTGTACTGGATTGGTCCGGAAGGAAAGACCTGGAACGAACAGCTCGGAGAACGCGTCGATACGGTGGAAGCGTTTGGCTCGCTCGCACTGCGGGATTGGGCGAAGAAGTCGACGCGGCAGAAGACCGCCTTCGATGGAACTTCGTCGCCTATTCGGGCCACAAAGAGATTGCACTCGAAACGCCTCTGCGCTGGTTCAAAACAGTGCGCTCGATCGATCCGACCGTGTGGCAAGACGAAGGCGCGCGACTGCTGTCCATCTCCAAAGAAGCATCTCGGGCCGGTGACAACCTTTTGTCGATCGACGTGCCGGCCGCAATCGGAGCGGCCGCCGCGTCTACCGGCGTTTCTGCATTTGCGCGATTCGTCGACGGGTTCGCGACGGACGACTCACAGCGGCTTGCACATGTTGCTGTTTGGGAAGCGATCATCGCGGCGCTGGAAACCGCGAACGTTACTGACGACGATCTTACGGCTCTTTGGTGTGGCGCAGTCGGGTCGCTCGTATGGCGGGCCGAACGCGATCAGATGCAACTGGCAGATGTGCGAGAGGCGATTCTTCTTTGTGCAAAGCGGCTTGGATTCAAGGATCTCCCGGATCGGCTGCGACACCTGGCGCCGTTCGAGTTCGACTTGCCTCGGCCCGACCAGCGCGGCTATGGATTGCCCGAGCGATGGTTTGCGCCGTGGACGAAAACGCTGGATCCGAAATACGACGCACTCTCGATCCGATTCGCTTCTTTACCACTTGGTGACGCGCTGGATGAGCTTTTCGCCGAGGCGCGTGCGTCCGCTCACGATGACCTCAAGCTATCAGACCTCTGGCGAGCCGCAACAATACCTGCGCGCCGTCTGTTCGAGGAGCGCCCGCCGGATTACGACGTCCGCCTCGAACAATTGAAGCAAGTCGCCGCGATGCACCACAGCAGGTGGGCGTGGTCATTCGCAGGGTTCGACGATTTCGTCGAGCTGCTCATTCCGCATATGACCGAAGCCGTACGATGGGATCTCGGGGTGCGCATGCTCCATGATCTCGACTACCAGTCGGACCGAGTCACCTGGCTTCACGCGGCGGCCGAAAACCTTCGGTTCATGCCATTCGTCGTCGCACGCGCCTCGGGCGTGCAATCCCTTAAGGCCGGATTGCATCGAGAACTTGCCGCACAGGAGCTTTGGATTCGCGGGCCGGAAGCACAGAACCGCTTCGAGTGGCCACTTTATCGTTGGCCCGCTGGGGCGTTCGCCACGCAATGGGACACGCTTGTCTTCGAAGGTCTCTTGGAGTTGCTCGATTCAGGCGAGGCTCACCCGACCCAGACCGCGATGCGTGGTCTCTACCGGCTCGCCGCAACATTTCCGAACTGGAACGATGCGTTGATCGCGCGTCTCCCGAGTATGAGCGATGGCGCGCTCTGCTTCGCGCTCCTTGTCCTCGAGCCTTTGGCGGCGCAGTGTTTCGACAGGGCACAGGGGTGGCGGTCCGTGCTCGAGGGAATCTGTCGGAGCGGGCGCGCTCGTGCTTGCATACAGTCGGCGATTGTTTTGAGAACAGCGGATCGTGCGAGCGGACGCAAACCGAGGAACATCGATTTTGGTTCACCAGCTCCGCACCAGCATTCGTTGGTGTCGCCGCGTTCTCGGCCGGTGCTGCGTTCGCCCGCCAGGAAGTATGGATCATTGATACTGGCGGACGAATGGTCATCAGCCGACGAGTTGATCGCCAGAATCGCGGCCGTCAGCGGGGTTCCGGCAGATGCGCTTTATCCGGACATCACGCCGCTGTTGGACGAATTGCCGCTGCCGCAGGAGAGGGAGAGGGTCAAGACCCGGCTGATGAACGACTCCACGATCATTCCCAGTCCCTACGCCGAGCGCGTCGCGGCCTGGGCGTTTGGAGAGTGGCACGCTGGATGTCTCGGTGATCTGTCAGTCGAGGCTCTTGGTCAAGCCATTCTCGAGCATGACGATCCATACGTAATCATTCGCAGTCACCCAGCGATGACCGGTGACTGGCCGGTCGATGATGCTCTGAGGAGCTTGTCGCAGCAGGGCGCAAGTACCCTCCAGGAGGCGCTGCGGCCGATCTGCTCGCGAGCCCTTGCCGACGATGAAGTGCTCCTGGGAGCGGTCTTCTACACCTACGACTGGGAGCGTGACGTGACATTGCGGATTGAACGCTGCTGGTCCACAGAACTCGTCGCGAAGAATCCTAGCTCTACGTTCAACGGCCGCGCCTTCGTCTTCTTTGCCGCCGATCGTTTTGAGTCTCGCGAGACGAAGCGCAGCGGCTGGGTCACTGCACGCAGCGGGGGAAGCGGCTATCTCAGTCGGTCACTGATCGATCCATCCCCGTCGGAAATCTGGAGGCGCCTGAACTGGCGGCCGATGCCATCCGATCCATTCCGGTGGTCGGGAAAGGACGGAACCGAAGTCGCACGGTTCGAAGTTCTGCTCGGCCCCATGCGAAACAGTGCACCCGACGCGATGTACCGTCATCCGATGTTGTTTCGCTGGGTTGGGAAGAAGGACGCGTTAGTCGAGATCGAACACCTGGTTGGCCGGGTCACACGCGAACAAGCCGACCTGCAGATCGATCCGTTCAGGTCCTGAACAGTCCCGGCAGCGTTCAGCGCGCCGCTATCGCAGGCCTCGGCTCAACAATTCGAGATTGATCGGCGAGGAGGTGTGCCGTGGAAGTCAAAACCACGTTCACCGGATTCGCTGACCGGACCGAGGCGGGCCACGAACGCGGCCGACCTACACCCTCGTCGTCGGACTGCTGCGTGGGAGGAGTCGTGACGACGGCAACCATCGCCGACGCCTCGATCTGCTCGACGTGCTCGCGCAAGCTCGGGACGCCCGGCCAGGATGAGCTGCACCGCGAGTTGATGAGCATCGCGTGAGTCAACGTTGGCGGAAAGCTCGGAGTGTGGGTAGGGGAAAACGTCATTACAGCCTCTCCTAAAGAGCAGCGTTCTGCGACAACTCACAAGTAAAGGCACAACGATGGCTGACGAGATCAAGATCGCGACGTTCAATGTCGAATGGATGGTCAATCTGTTCAAGAACGGCAAACCCGAGCTAGCCATGAGACAGAACAAGAAGGCTCCGGGGCTCGGCTCGAAGCCACGCAATCCGCAAGGTGTCGCCGACCGAATCGCCGCCGTCATTCGTGACGTCGGCGCGGACATCATCGGCATCTGCGAAGGTCCCCCGTTGAAGTCGCAGATGGAGACGTTCGTCCGGGAGAAGCTCGGTGGCGATTACAACGTCTATTCGATGGAGGACGGGTCGCAGAGCGTGCATGCGCTGGTCAAAAAGAGCGTTCATGCGCGCCTGAAGGTCAAGCAGCTGCCGCGGAGCGATAAAGTCTTCGAGCGGCTGCGGACAGCGCGCTCCTATTACAAATTCGGAAGCGTGCTCAAACCGCAAAATGCGCGCTTCACACGCCTGCCGGTCGTGCTGCGGCTCTCGCACCAGGGGATGACCACCGAGATCATGGCCCTGCACACGAAGTCGAAAATTTCGCAGCTTCGGCATGCGGCAGACTGGCGAAAACGGGCCGCGGCGAAGATCATTGATGCGATCAGCTCGCGGCAGAAGCTGTCGATCGAGCTGAACGTTATTCGCAAGTACATCGCGCACCGCTTGTACTCGCAGAAAGCGGAGTCCGTGATCGTGATGGGAGACTTGAACGACGGGATCTCACGCGATCTGATCGACGACACCTACCTGCTTCACAGCATCGTGCACGAACTGCGCGGCGCGTTTCAGCACGAGATCGCGTTGATGCGACATGTGCTCACACCCAAGCAGTTGCAGAGAAAGAGCTATGCGTGGACCGTCGAATTCAACGACGCCACTAACGACGGCAACCCGACGCGCGTGCTGCTCGATCACATACTGTTCAGCCCGAAGTGTCAGGAAGGTGGATCGATCTGCTTCGTGAAGGGGAGCGGGCAAGTGGAGCACCACGCGTACGACCGGCACGTGAAGAACGTCGGGAAAACGCGTGACGACCGTCCGAGCGATCACAAGCCGTTGAGCGCGCGGTTCACACTGTTGTGAGATGGGTGAAGGGCTCGATGGCCAAACCACACACGCCACTCGCGATTTCGCTGGAGCAGCTTCGGCCTTACGTGTCTGTGCTCTTCTATGACCTGCGGACGGCCGAGCTGACGGAGGATGTCCTTCTTCAGATCGTGGAAGGAAACCTCCAATCCCTCGTCGGCGAGGCGCACGAGAAGGGGCTGATGCCTCCGGTTCATCCAATTGCACGAGAGAGATCAGGGCGATGGGAAATGCTCGGCTGCTGGTACGCGCTGGAGACGTTGCCGAGCTGGCTCGAGCGCCTCGATCCCTCGCCTCCGAACATTCCATACGACGTCCGGCATCACCTCGCCCTCTTCGGCATTACGACCGACCGCCGGCACGGTCACCCATTCGCCGCTCTCCTGAGCACCGATCCGCCGGTGAAGAAGAAGCTGGTCGCGTTGATGCGGGAGATCCGGGTGGCTCGTGTCGCCGAAGAGGAGCTCATTCCGACGTTTCTCAAAGGCGCGTCGCGACGCGCGTGGCTACGAGGCGTGCATCAGCCGGTCGCGGTGAAAGCGGATGCGAAGACGCTCACGGGCCTCGACCTGCGCGAGGCGATCGATCCGATCGACGATCAGTCGTTCCGTCTCGACGCCGCGGTGTCCGAGACAAGATCGGCGAAGATCGTCGACGACTTCCGCCGCAATCTGCCGCCCGACTCGCGGTTGCGCGACCTTCCGGCGCTCGATGCCATCGGCCGTGCGCCGGCAAAACGGGAAAACGAGTTCGTCGGTCTCTCGCTGCGTCTCGGTACGGTCTGGACCGGAACGAGCCGCAGCTTCAGCCATTTTCTGGTCGAGGTCGACGACCTATGCGCGCAAATCGCAGAGGGACGCGAGAAGCCTCCGGAACAAACCGGATACAAGCAGCGTGGCTACAGCCTGCTCGCCCGGCCGGAGGATGATCTCCGTCTCGACATGCTCGGCGAGGCCGTCGATTTCTCGATTCCAGTCCCGCTGCCGGAAGAGGAAGAGCAGCTCGACGAGCCTGGTGCGCGCACGAGGGCATTGCAGGATTGGCTGGAGCGAGGCGAATTCGTTTTCGAACGGGGCGACGAGCAGCGCTTGATCCTCAATGCCGTTTACGACGGGCGCGTCGTGGCCGACGTCCGCATCCAGCCCATTCTCGGCGAGCACGGCAGCGCGAAGCTCGACATCACCGCGCCGCCGCGCAACGATCCGAAGCCGTCACAGGAGGACATCGACCGGCTCGAGGAAGTACTCCAGGATGCGGGGGAACGAACGTCGATCTGGTTCAGCCACGGCTACACGCTTCAGGCGGAGCGGATCTATAGGACGGAGTATCGCGACATCCCCTTCACGTCATGGAAATGGATGCCGTTCCGGCGAAACAAGCTCGCGTATGCAATCGATCGAGAGAAGCCGCGGCAAAGCCGTCTCTGGGAGGACGACTGGAAGGGACATTCGCTCTTCGAGTTCGTGCTGAGGAATGTGCAGCCGCTGTTCCAGCCCGCAAACAAGGACTGGTATCTCCTGTGCGACGATGGGTCTGGCGAGATCGCCGATTTCATCTACATCGACGCGGAGGCGAAGTGCCTGCGGCTCATCCACGTCAAAGCTTCCGGCGGCGATGACCCGGAGCCGGACGTGGACGCAGCAGGAAAGAAGCGCGCGCAACGCGGAATCGCTCCCGCGAAATACGAGATCGTCGTGTCGCAGGCGAGGAAGAACCTGCGGTTTCTCGATCCCTCGCTCCTTCGCAAGCGCCTGCTCGCGCAACGTCACGAGCGCCGCGCAAAGTCGAAAGACTACGACATGGAGAAGCTCACCTGGATCGGCGGCAAAAAAGCGGCTGATCGCAGCGCCGCGATCGATGCTCTCGAACAGATGGGTGCTTACGTCGATCGCGGCCTGGTCGTGCTGCAGCCGCACACCACCCGTTCGGTGTGGGAAAAAGCGGAAGAAGTGCTGCGAGCGACCACGAGCAACGGCACGAACCCGAAGATGTCCGACAGCGATCGCATTCAGTTGTTGCGTCTCAAGACGCTGCTTGCAGCGCTCGACGATGACTGCCGGCGCTTCAGCGCAATCTTCGAAGCGTGGGGCGTCAACGACGGCGCCGATGAGGGCGCGGCGTTCCCGAGGAGCGAGTTGCGGTGACCTGAAGCAGCCGGTGCGCGATTTTTGGAACCTTGTCCATGTCCAGGCGGAAGGTGGCGGCGTTCCAGCGTTGCAGGTACGGACTTAGCAGGCGATCATGTTTATCGACGATCAACGACGTCGCTGCGCGCATTGCCTCGGCGGCGTCCGGTGGAGCTTTCTTTCCGCTGGCGATGTCGCCGAGCAGCGCTTTGACGGACTCCGTGCCCATTCCTTCTGCAAAAACGGCGACGCCCATCGTCGACGCATTGGCGCCCCAGTACCGTAGCGTCCGCACGAGCGAAAGCTGGCCACGATATTCGATCCATGGCAGCAGCAGCACGCCTTTTCCATACTCGATGACCGATTTCGTTCTCAGCTCCAGTCGGTCGTACTCGTCCAGTCCTTCTTTGAAGAGCTTCTCCGCGGTTTCGGTGACACGCACATCGTCCGGCGCAACGGTGCCTTTGTATAGATCCTCCATTCGTGACACGACGGCCTGCGATGGCGGGATCGGGTCGCCGCTGAAGATCGGTGCCTGTCCGTCCGGCGCTGGTGCAACGAAGATGACCTTCATCTCGCGCGAGATCCGCACGATTGTCCAGGTGCGACGGGCGTAGATGATGCGATCGCCAACTGCGTAAAGGTTGGCGCTCGGCACCGTGCCGAGTTGCTGGCCGTTTTCGGTCGACTGAACGCGATAGTCGTCACCGCCCTGAAACGCGGCGTAGAAGCGATAGTTGTCCATCAACTTGCGAGCGTTGTATGTGAGCCCGTACTCCGACTCCGTCTCCCGTTCGAGCAACTCGTACTGTTCGAGTCGCGCGAACAGCAACGCCAGGTGGTCGTCGGGATCGGCGTCTCTGCGCAGCGCGTAGAACGGGCCGGTTTCGACCAGCGTGTCCCGAACGGCAGCAATCGAAACGCGGCCGCCCAGTTGCGCGGCGAATGAGAGGATCTGTTGAATCAACGTCGAAAGATGTGCCGCGCGATGATCGGGTGGCTCGTATGCTTTTGCCTGCACGAGGGAAATCTGAGCGAGCGCCTGGAAGACGGGCAGGTGCAGTTTCGCAAGCGGAGAGCGGCGCTTGTTCTCGTCTGCGTCGCGGACGTACATGATCAGTTTGCCCACCTGGCCATGGCGCCGGCCGGAGCGGCCCAGTCGCTGATGCAGCGAGGAGACGGAGTTACCCGGATCGACCTGCCCGACCTGCGTGATCATCCCGATGTCGATTCCCAGCTCCAGCGTCGACGTGCAGACGATCACGGCAGGGAGGTGACGATCGCGGATCGCCGTCTCTGCTTCTTTCCGCTCGTCGGGTGACAGCGAGCCGTGGTGCGGAAAGAACTTCACATCGTGGCCGTCGTCTTTTGCCAGCTCGTTCAATCGATGCGAAAAGAACTCTGCCTCTTTGCGCGAGTTGACGAAGATCAGACCTTTCGCCTTTTCCCTGCCCGCGTCGCTGGCGTGGAGATTTCGGAAGTCGAGATAGGCCTGGCCGGCAATGTCTTCCCGCCTGCGGTCGATCCGTAGCGCGTCGGCCGGATCACCCAGTTCCGAATAAGCGTGGAGCGCAAACTCGAGCTCGTGCTGCAGATGCTCATCGCTCAGAAAGGTGACGGAGTCGCCGCTGCCGGGACGCAGGTGTTCCTTCACCAGCCCCTCGGTCGCGCGATTGAAGGTGGCCGAAAGTGCGAGCCGCGGAACTTTGCGGTTTGCAATGCGGTCGATGCGGTTAAGTTGCGAGACGAGTTGCACGCCGCGTGGACTGTTGAAGAATGCGTGGAATTCGTCGATGACGATGCATCGCAGCTTTTCGAAGAACGCTGGCAGCTGCGCGGACCGGTTGATGAACATGCTCTCCAGCGATTCCGGGGTGATCACCAGAACGCCGCTCGGTTTCGACTCGAAATGGTGCTTGCCGGACGCCGGCGCGCTTTTGTGCCATGGCGTCACCGCATAGCGCTTGCGATCGATCACTCCGTCGTTGAGGCGCCCTGCCTGCTGGTTGATGAGCGCGACAAGTGGGCAGATGTACAACACGTCTGCGCCGTCCTGCGGCTCGCTTTCGTCGAGGACGGTCGCGATCGGAAAGAAGACCGCTTCTGTTTTGCCCGAGGCTGTCGGCGCGGAGATCACGAAATCGCCCTCCCGACGCGCACGGAGGTTGTCGAGCAGGTCCGGAATGACCTTTGTCTGAATCGGACGAAGTCCCGGCCACTTCACCTTCCGGATCCACTGCTGCACGCGTGGTGAAAGGGCGACGAGAGGATCTTTTCTGGCCATGCGGGGTTCGTTTCACTCCCTACTTAGGAGTAGCGCGCGCATACGGATCCCTACCCAGGCGTAGCTTCAAACCAAAGAGCTAATCCGCGCGGCGCGATCGGCGTCGGCGTCACCGTGCTCCTGATCCTGCTCAGTGTCGCCGTCGGAACTCCGAAGATCGCCGTCAGCCAGCCGACCGCTGTGGATCGGAATTGCCGAACGGCTCAGCATTGGTGTGTATCTGGTGTGGGTGCGGTGCTGGCGGAGTCGTCTTACATCTGAGCGTTTCGGCGGCGGCGACGGAAGACGTTGCACGGCTCCCTCCTTCCACGAGTAGCTGCTCCGCGGCGAGGTCTCGGCTGACGCTCACCCAACGGCCAAACGCTCGTCCTCGGCGGAAGGAGCAGAGCAACCCTCGTGTTTCCTGACTCATGTCAGATTTACCAATCGACTGGGAGAGTGGCGCCGCAGCACGTCATACAGACATCGGCATCTCGCTGGACAAGCTTTTTGCGGCGCGTGACCTCGTCCGTGGTGCGATGGGAACGGCTTGGTGGGAGCAGCAGGAGCGAAAGGACAGTCGCGATGTGACGCAGAAGCATCCGCTCTTCCGGCAACTCACTGCGCCGAACGATCTGGCGCTGGTTGAGGTCGCGGAGCTCGCGCATTACCTAACTGCCTTCCGTGGCGATGCCGCACTTTCTAGCGTCATCAGCGATCTGCGCGGTCCGAAGTTCTGGGCCGCTTTCTACGAACTCGCGATGGCGCATCGGTGGGCTGACGCTGGTGCGGCAGTTGTCTTAGCACCAGCGACGGCAAAGGGCGCTGCCGACTTTCGGGCGACGATCGACGACACGAACTTCGTCGTCGAAGTGAGCGCCTTCGAAGATGATTTCGTCGGAAGCTTCCGAACGGGCGTGCCCCTTCGAATCGTCGAGGCGGTGGAAAAGGCGTTGCAAAATGCGCCTCCGTTCGTCTGCAAGATCATCGTCCACGAAGAGTTTACGCCTGCGTCCGAAACACCGCTGCGCGCAGTTGTGAAGCAGGCGTGCTACGCGTTTGGGCAACGATTGAGGGACGGTGGCGACATGGTGACCATCGAGACTCCGGCGTGTACTGTGACTCTCGAAAGACTCTCGGATGCGTCCGAGACGAACCCATTTCGGATCGACGAGTTCGGGCAGCAGGTGAGCGTTCGGCCTCACTCGTGGAACGCCTACATCGCAGGCTCCGATGCGCGGTTCTTCTTCCAGTTCAAGCCCGAGGAGCGTTCGTTTCGCGACGAGTTGCTGAAGAAGGTGACGAAGGAGATGAAGCAGCTGTCGCGTACGAACGCCGCAACGGTCGTGATGATCGACGTGTCGACGTTCGGTGACTTCTTTTCGCTCCCTTTTCCGGCGCTCGAAAACGACCTGCTCAACCTATTGCGGCAACATCAGCGCGTTGCGAGCTTGTGGTTCTTTTCGCGCCAATGGACGACGGCGTTCCGGTACAAGTACTGGTGGACTCACCTGGAGAACCCTTATGCCTCCGTTCTCGTGCCGGAGCCATTTCTTGACCGGCTGATCGATCGGGAGTGGCGCTGGGATTTTCTCGGCGGGCGCGAATACGTTTCGACGACGCCTGAAAACGATGCTCGAAGCTATGCCGCACGGATGGCGATTCGCAGATGACCAGTTAGCGCTTCAATGCGGCGCGATACTCTTTGAACCCCATCCGCCCGAGCTTATTCACGACCTCGACGGCGGTTCTGCGAGCCGTTTCGTACGGTGATTTGATCGCACAGTCGATGACTGTGGTCATCTCGTCGAGCCATCCCTGAACTCCGACGCCATCTGTCGATGATTCGAGCAGAAGCGAAAGGGCTTCGATCGCCAGGCTCGGATATTCGTCCGCGGTGGCAGCGAGCCGCGCCGTCACCCAGTGATCTCCGCTGATCGTTTTGAAACGGCGAAGCACCCCGACCAGACGCTCGAGGAACCATTGCGCCGGAATCGCCGATGACAGCGAAAACCAGCCGATCGACCGCGCGTCCTCGTCGCTTTGATCTGACATGTGGCGGTCCCACAAAGTTTGAAAGCGCGCGATTACCTGCTCCGTTGCCCATTGAGGTTCGGTAATGAGGACGTTGTTCGCGAACCAGATGGCATGCGCGCGCAGCTCCGGAGAACTCGAGGCGAGTGCTTCTCTGGTGACTTCGTGATCGTCGTCGACAACCCCGCGCCCATAGAGGATGGTGATGTGCTCCATCAACTTCTTCGCTGGACTCGCGAGCGAGCTCCAAGTCGGATAAGGCATAGATGCATTCGTCGCGGCCGCCCGGTACTTGTCGGTGATCGCGGCAAACACGTCGTTGTACGCACCGCAGAAGATGACGTACGCAGGCCAGGTGTATGCCCAGATCGAGTGCTCCAGGTCGTCGGTCGGAAAGATCTGGTCGAGGTTTCTGCGCGTCCACTCTGGAAGCAACTTCAGGAGCCACGGAAAGTACTGACCGTAGATCGACAGGATTGCAGGCGCCTCATCGCGCGTGAGGTGGGTCGTCAAAACGTGCTCGACTTCGGCCATCGCGTCATGCTCAGCGAATCCGGCACCGAGGTTGTTTCGTAGCCACACGACGTATGAAATGAGCGTGTGGAACGCTTGGCCGCGATTCGTGTTCAGCGCATGTGTCGATGGATCGGTATTCATCGGCAGAGACTCGCCACGGCCAGGATCGGGATCCGCCGTCACGGCGCGGATCACATCCCATGCATCCCGGGCGAGATCGGCAGGAATCGCCGCTGCTCCTGACGCGCGAAATCCGGCTTGGAGCAAACGCATGATCGCGCCCCGAGTCCATGAATAGTCGGGATCGGTGATTCCGTGCGTTTCTTCCTTCGTGACGTACGCCGCCGTCACGGCCCACTGCGCGAAGACAAGCGCGAGCCTCCAATCGATCGTCCGTTCTGCTTTGATCGTGTCCGTGAGGCCTTCGATCAGTGCGCGCGCGTAAGTGGGATGAAGAGCTTTGAACTCATCGGCAGTGGCTAGGAACTCGACCGATCGCGCTGCGACTACTTTCTGAACCTCGTGTCCGAGCTCTGCTCGCGAAGTGAGATGCTCGCGGCTGGGCGACCACTTCGCCAGATACGACAGCACCTCCGGAACCGAGAGCTTTTCGAGTTCCGTGGCGTCGACTGGTGACTCCATCCAAGTGGTCGTGATGCGCGCAATCTCTTCCTCCGCGTCGAGATCAAAGGGCGGAAGGTTCTCCGCAAGCGGTTGGAGATCGCCCGGGATGCACTCCGCGACCGGACGAAGGCGATCTCGTTTCCAGTCCCGCGCGTACTTTGCGAGTTCTTCATCCTGGTTGGATCCGCTATCACTCCACTGCGCGATGAATCTTCGATGAGCGTCGAGGTCCGGGCCGGCAGCGATCCACTGAAAGTACACAGCCCGTTCGTTCTCATGGAGATTACAGAGCACTTCATGAACGAGCGCGTCGTACTCGCGACGGATCATGTATTCGTCGAAGTTGTCGCGGCTGAGAACCTCGTCACGAGCGCGGCCCGGCGCTGACTGCCAGTATCGAGTCAGTAGGAAAAGTGCGATGCGCCGAAAGACCAGCCATTGCTGCTGCTTGAGCAGTTCGACGATGTTAGGGAGACGTGCCACGTCAAGGCGAAGTGCTTCCAGCGACGCGTCTCGAACGGCCGATACAAGAATGCCTTCGAGCGAGTCACCAGGGTTATCGTCGGCGTCGATATGAGCATGCCAGATGTACGAGTAGTCGTGAGGCGCTTTATCGATGTTGCGTTTCGTGTTTAACGCAAGCGTCAGAAGCCGTGAAAAAAGCTGGATTGTCTCGATAGAGTCAGCATTGACCAGCGGCGGGAGGATCTTCTCGACCACTTTCTCGTAGTCGTAGGAGTCGATCATGCCCCGTACGTCGTCACGTTCCTCGCGCGGACGTAGCAATGTTGCAGTCAGTTCGAAGGCGGTCTTGTTTTCGCCGTCGGTCGCCAGACGGATAATGAGATCGGCGAACCGACGACCAGACAGTCCGACGATCTGATCGACGCTTCGTAGCCACTTGATCTCGCGGTCTGCGACAGCCTTCGCGAGAGCCCCCGGCAACTTCGAGGTGGCCGCGACGATATCTTCGTGGACGGCGTCATTGTCCGTCTCCGGAATCGCCAGCAAAGCACGTTGCACGTGCTGGGCGTACGCCGGTTCGGTCGACGCGACACGAACCAGGTATCGCGACAGCGGCCAACGCGGAAGCGCGATCGTCCGTCCTTCATCCTCGAGGAGGCGTCCCGGTGGATTTTTGAAGTACCCACGAGCGCGGAGCGGCTCTACCCACTCGGGGTTCTCCAACCGCTCGAAGAAGTCGCGCGCATACTCCGGCTTTGTGCCGAGGCTCAGCGCCTTCTCAATCAGCTCGTTTGTTGGCTTCGTCCAAGAGCTCATCGACCTTTTCCTGCACCTCGTGCCACTCGCCCGCGAGCGTGTACAACCCGCGTTCAAAAGCGTCAAAATTCAACTGGAGTTCTTCATCCTTACAGAGCGACGCGTCGATTTCGAGCCGGTCGTGGGCACGCGCCATGAACCAGTCGTAAACCTTCTTGAATGCCTTCACGGCCGGCTGCGTCACCGCTGTAGCCGAGCCATCTCCGCCTCCGAACAGAGCGCGCAGTTTCACCTCGAACGGTTGACTCTGAGCATGTTCGGCAGCCAGCGCATTGACAGCTACATAAGCCGCGCGAGGGATCGGCACCTCTGCTGGCGCATCGGGCGTGTCGGTGATGAGAACGTCCGCGTCGGCTGTGGGCCAGACCTTGACGATTCTCTCGACGAAGACCCGGTACTCGATGCGCTTCGTAACGGTTGTTGAAGCGACGGCTTCGGGAAGGCGGTTCACGATTTCACGGACACAGTGCGAAACGAGGCGCACGCGAGCCCGGAGCGGACAGTCATGCATGAGCCACAGCGAGCTATCGTATAGCTCCGCGAGCGACGGTGCACGCTCCTGGAGCCACGCCAGGATGACCTGACGTTCGGTCGTCATGTGAGCAGGGACGACCGGAATCGGCTCCAGAGACTCAGACACCAATCCGCGATTCTACTTCTCGAGCGATGGTCACCCACACCGGCTTTCTCGCAAAGCCGGATGACGCGCTCGGTGGTCGTGCCGAGGGCGGTCGCGGCGGCGAATGGTTTATGCTGCGCGCCGAGGCCGATCAGGTCGGCGTGGGCATAGTGCGGCAGGCGGAAGGGTCTCTTTCGGCGGCGTTGCCGGAGGCGAGGACGTGGCAGTAGCGGCAGCGGTTGCGAACATGCGGCTCGATCCAGCGGATCATTCGTGGAAGCGGCCGCGGTTCGAGGTGTTTCGAGCGACGCATTGAGCGCCATTCTCTGGATCGCACGGGTTTGATGGCTCGTGGACGATCCGCCCGTTCTGCAGCGCGAGCGTTCGACATCCACTTTCAATATAGCTGTTTGAAGTGGGTGTCTGACGACAACACGGATAACCGTCGCGAGCAGGCGCAAGAGTCCGAAGACGCGAAAGTAGTGGAACCACGCATGCTAAACACTAAGCATCATGCTCCCGCAGCGCTGCATGAATTCGTGATACCTCAGGTCATCAATCCCAGTTGTATCCCAGTACGAGCAGGACATCGCCGACCTCCCACTCGTTCGTCGACGGGTCCCGCTGCAGGTTGCCGCCGCCCGGACGACTCATCTTGAGCAGCCACGTCTCGGGCGGATCGTCCGGGTCGAGCATGATCGTCACGGCCTTCTGCGCGAAATGCAATCCGCCGTACTGAGTGCTCTTGGTGAGGCTGAAGGCGTTCGATGGGGGTGGCGGAGCGGCGAGCGGCGGGACGATCGTCGCGGAGTAGACGCCGTCGTCCGAGCCGCGCACCAGCAGGACCACGGCGTTGATCTGCAGCTTCCTGTCCGCGTCGCGGAAGCGGAAGAGATCCGGTGACATCGTGAGCTCGAAGACATTGCCGGCGGCCGTATTCGTCGGATCGACGAACCGGCTCCACTGCGTCGGAAACTCGCGCCGCAGATCGAGCAGGAGCATCCCCGGCGTCGCGGCGGCCTCGCTGAAGTAATCGCGCAGGTGACCGATCACACCGGTCTTGAACGGCCCGCCGGCTTCGCGCGCCGTGTAGTTGATGTGCAGAATCACATCGCTGATCGTCCCGTAGTCGAACTGGCGCAACGACTGTCCGAAGTCTTCGGCCGACGCGTCGTTGAATAGCTCCAGCGACCAGTCGCTGATCGCGCCGGCGCCCTCGAACGGCAGGTAGCGCTCATCGCGGAAGTTCATCTCGAACATGCCGCTGTCGTTCTGCGACTTGCTCGCGGCGATGGCCTTGGCCGGGATGTTGTTCTCGATGAACCGCTCGTCGTCGATCGGCAGCCCGTCCGCATCGGTGTTCCGCGGATATCCGTTCACGCCTTCCGCGGTGTTGATGCGGATGCTGTTCTTCAGCAGCCGCAGCGTGCAGGAAATGGTCGTATACGGTCCGGCCACGCATGGAATCGAGATCGACACCGACTTGATCCTGCGGAAGTACTGATCCGCAAAATCGAGGTCGAAGCTCTCTTCCGGCACCCGGAAGAAGCAGCGGCCCGTCTCCCGGAGCCGGACCAGCGCCAGCGGATCGTTGAGAGCGAGCGAGACGTGTTTGGTCAACTCGAACTCGCGGCGGTTCCGCTCCAGATGCGCTGCCTCGAGGCGCCGCAGGTCGTACTGCAGCGACTCTCCCGACAACAGGCCTTTCCTGAGGCTGTCCCAGTAGCCCGGCTTGATGAAGTTGCTGTCCGCGAGGCCGAGCTCGAACCGGAAGCAGCGCTCCGCGCGCTTGGCCAGGTCGACGGCCAGCCGGTAGCTCTTGAAGTACACGTCGGAAACCTGGCCGATCTGCCACTGATACAGCTCCTGGCTGGTGTACTTCGCGCGCATGGCCGCGTCCATGGCTTTGCTGTTCTCGATCTGGAGCACCTGGTTCTGCAGCTCCTTCGTCGCGACGGCGATGCGCAGCTCCGCGGCGGCGATCTGGCGATCCATCTGCTCGAGCTCCCGCTCGGCCAGGCGCTCCTGGAGCTTCCAGTCGTCCCAGCGCCGGTCGAACGAGGCTTTCGAGGAAGCCATCGCCGCGTCGTTGCTCGCCTGGAGGGAGAGGAACGACAGGATGTCGGCGGCGAGACTCGCGGCCTGCCCGAGCTCGAGGCCGCCGATCTTAAACTTCGCGATCGGCGAGCCGCCGAAGCCGGAGGCGCCGAGGTCGATGGCCGGGAGGATGGAGATGATCGAGGCGGCCAGCTTCACCCCCTGCGCGATCTCCTGATATTGCTGCGACTTCGCCAGCTTGCTGAGGTGCAGCTGTTCCTGGGCATTGAGGCGCTGGATGTCGCGGTAGTGATTCCGCCGCGTCTCCACCACCACCTTCGATCTCCGGATCCCCTCGAGGTTCTGCTTCGCCTCGGCCAGCTGATCCTCGCGAACCGCCTTGACGGCTTCGAGCAGGCGCAGCTCCTGGCTTTGCCGCAGGAGCGCGATCGCCTCCGCGTCTTTCTTTTCCAGCGCGGTGAGGAGCGCGCCACCGAGCGCGCGCACGTCGGCGCAGACTTCGTTCGCCTTCTGGAGGAGGACGTTGAACCGATACAGCGGCAGCGGCGCATTGAGATCGCTGATGGCCGCGCCGATGTCCACGCCCGCGGCGACTGCCTTCACGAGCGCGCCGGGATCGATCGGCGGCTCGAAGAGCGCCAGCTGGCGCACCACTCCATCGATGTTCATGCAATGCCGCAGCTTGAACAGGCGATCCGCGATCGTGTCCCAGTAGCCGAGCATCTTCTCGTTGTGCGGGATACAGAAGTAGAGCGTCGGGATGGGCGCGCCGACGCTTCCCGTGCCGCTGCCGGAGACCGCCGGGACGAGGTTCTCGACGTCGACGAGCGCGTTCGCGAAGACGTCGATCCGATCGGCTTCGAGCTCGTTGAAGCTCTGCACCGGAGGTTTCACGTGCGGCGGCACCTTGCGTGGGCGCGGCCCGAGGAGATCCGCCGCGAGGACGTAGAGCTGCGTGGCCTCGTTGAGGCTCTCCATCGTGTCCTGACGGAAGAGGTGGTCGCCCCAGGCGATGAGGTTGTCGAGGTACTTCATCACCACCGTCTTCTGATAGGCGACGGTGCGGTAGTTGGCGATGCGATGCGGCTCGAACGGGTTCGTGCGCCAGTCGAGCACCTGCTTCTCCAGCTGCGTCTTCTCGTCCGACGTGGCCGTGCCGGAGAGCATGCGCAGGATCTGGTCGATGCGCTGCTGCAGGTACTGCGGATCGGTGGTCTCGAAGAACGGCTTGGTGATCCAGAACCTGCTCATCGGCGAGCCGCCAGGGACCGGGCTGTTCACCCCGATCGGATTGAAGATGTAGTGGTACCAGTCGCGCGCTTCCTCGAAGCGCTGCTCGCGGCTCAAGGCATTGCCGATCAGCAGCGGCGCGTGGAAGAACAGCTCCCAATTGTACGAGGAGTACGCGCCGTCCGGCGAGAAGTCGACGACCTCGTTCGGATGGAAGCTCTCGGTGAACGGCTCGACGACGTATGCGGTCGGCTGATACGTGGTCAGGAAACGGAAGCCGCTGTTCTTCAGTTGCGTCTCGCGGCGCATCATTCCCGGGATTCCCTGCACGGGGTCGTTCAGGAGGCGCGCGAAATCGCAGACGAACGGGTGATAGAAGTTCTTGAAGTGGAACTGCCGCAGCGGCAGGAGCGCCGTCAATCCCAGGCCGATGAAGAAGTGGATGAAGCGCATGATCAGGCGCACGAGGAACGCCTTGGCCACGATCAGCTCGTCGTCGGTGTACGGCTGCATGCGCCCTTCGGGCAGCGGTGGCGGCGCCTCCTCGGGAAACTGCTGCCACAGCAACTCATCGATCTTCTGCAGCTCGGACGGTGGCAGGGCGTTGAGATCCAGATCCTTGACGGAGGTCTGTATGCCGCCTTTGATCGCGCTGTCGAAGTCGCGGATCAGTTTCTTCAGCTCGGGATAGTAGAAACGCGAGACGTCCCGATCGTGCGTCGTCCGAATGGGCAACTTGAACGACGGCAGGACGAAGAACGTGCGCTGCTTGTCGTTGTAGAAGAACGGCAGCCACGTCCCGGCCGGAACGACCCAGCCGTCGTTGTTGTCGAGTCCCACGCCGACGAGGCCATCGAGCAGCAAGCGGTCGAAATACGAGAGATGCCACGGCGGCGCGACGCGGAAGATGCCCGGCGTCTGCAGGAGGATCTGCGTCAACCAGGGCATCTGTCCCGCGCTATGAACGGGGCGATTCTCCAGTGTGAAGTCGTTGTCCTTGTCCGTCCGGTCCCACGGCGGCAGCTCGACCCACCGCATGAAGCTGGTCTGGTTTCCCGTCGCCGCAGCCTCGGTGCGGATCGCCGGCGTGAAATACCCGCGCATGTCCGCCAGCTCGGGCACGCCTTTGCAGCCCGAGATATCGAACGAACCGAAGAGATACGCCTCGATCGACCGGCCGTCGGCGTTGCTGGCCACGCTGTGGCCGTCGAATTTGACGCCGAACCGGCCGTCGATTCCGCTGCGGTCGATCGGATAGAACTCGTAGTGCTTCCTGACGATCTCCCCCCGATACTGCGCGCTCTCGACGACGTCCTTGGAGACACGTTTCGGCATCCACTTGCCCTGCCGGTAGTCGCTGACCGCCATCTGCATCCGCAGGACCTTCGTGGTCTTGTCGGGCGTGAAGCTCCCCTCCTCGGATCCAGGTGAAGCCGGGATCTTCATCGTGTCGTTGGCACCCTCGCTCGGCACTTCCGTGAAAATCGGCCAGAGAAGGAACAGGCGGCGATTGACCACGACCGGGATCAGATAGTCGCCCTGGATGTCGAGATCGACCTTCTCCCAGGGCGTCCACTGCGTGTAATCGAAGCGGCGGTAGTAGTAGACGTGCGGCTCCGCCCCCTTCGTGCGGCCGAACACGTGGAGGATCGTGAGATCGGCATCGTCTTCCTGATAGAAGCCGGCGATCTCGAGCTGGGCCACGCCGTCGAGCCTCTCGAGGTAATTCGCGAACGCCGCCTCGGCGTTCGGGACGTTGATCTCGTTCTGCAGCAGCTCGCTCTCGAGCTGCCGGAAGAACGGCGAGCGGTCCTTCTTCAGCTCCGGCTCGATCCAGTTTTCCGGCCACAGGAAGACCTTCCGGTTCGCTTCCCAGACGCGGTACTTGCGCATCCACTTCCACCAGTTCCACGCGCTGTCCCCGTCGTCGCCGTCGGGCTTCACTTCGACGTGCCGCTCGAGGCCCATGAAGCAGCGCTGCACGAATAGCTGGATCGATCCCGATCCCACCACGAGCCGGCTGGTGAGCTGACAGGACGACATCTCGACGTCGAGCAGGTAGTAGCCGTACAGGTCGTTGCTGTTCTCCCATTTGTCGATCGGCAGGTCGGCCGGTTTCGGCTGGGTCAGGCGGAAGGCGACCAGCGCATCGCGCTTCCGCTGGCGCAGAACGTCCTGAATCTCCGTCGCCAGCGTCAGCCAGGTTTCGGGTCCGAGCTTCGCGCGCAGCAACGCCGCGAGCGCCTTCGCGTGCGCCTCGGTCATGGTCGGCGCGGCGAACGTCCTGACGACGTCCATGCCGGCGTTGAGCGCGTCGCAATAGGAGTACGCGCGGAGGATTCGCTGCCACGTCTCCGCGAGCAGAAAGTCGGCCGGATAGCCAAGACCGGTCGAAACGACGAAGTCCTCGATGTCGATCCGCCGCCAGTTCTCATTGAGGAGCGCCGCGTCGGTGGCGAAGCCGGTCGCGTTGGCGTACTGACCCTTCGCCAGCTTCTCGAGCACCTTCAGCAGGGTGATGCCGGATTCCGGGATCGCGTCGCGCAGGCGGACGAGGCGGGCGGTGCGACGGAAGTTTTCGGTGGAAGCGGCCGGCGACGCGGAATCCAGCGGCAGCGTTGCGAAATCGAGCAGCTTCGCGCCGGAGGTGATGCCCAGCACCTGCTCCCACTCGGCGAAAGTCAGCTTCCAATGCTTGAGCAGCGCAGCCGCGCGCAGGGCCCAGAACCAGCCGTCGAAGGTCGTCTTCCGCGACGCGTAATCGACCGCGCCGGTCGTCGCCGTAAAGTCGGTGGTCAGATGTTTGAGCACGCTCGCCTTCGTCGGACCGGGTGGGATCACCTCGAATCCGCCGAGCAGACGGCGCGTCATCGCGTCGGTGAGTCCGAGCGCGGCGCTGGCCTGGAGAGCCACGAGATCGCCGGAGTCTCGCGTGCCGAGGAAGTGCAGCGCTTTCTTCGCGGCATTTGCGAGGCGCTTGGCGAACGTGTCGGACTGGGCGTCCGTCGGATCGAGGTCGTCATCGGAGAGCCACACCCGCGGATCGGGCGCGACGATCGTCTGCGCCTGCCCGGCGAGCGCGTTCACGGCGCCGCGGTAAGCCACGTCGACCGGAAGGACGTTCGGTACGAGTGCTTCCAGATCGCTCCGCTCCGCGTCGGTCATGATTCCGTCGAAGCGAAGAAGGCGCTCTTTCGAGTCGTACGAGACTTTCGCCGCCAGCTCCGGCGGCAGTTGCGCCGCGAAGTCGATCGTCGCGGGCAGCACTTCGAGGTGAATCGTGAAGACCGGCTCGAAGAATTTCAGCGCGAGCCACTGCTGCCGGAACAGCTCGTCGATTGCGGCGGATGGATTCCCGGCCGTAATGAGGTCGGCGCGCTCGTCATCGGTCATCAGACCGACGAAGCTGAGCTTCTCCGTGGTCGTGTTGTAGCGGATCGGCAGCGACGGCTGGTCGCTCGGCAGCGTCACACCGCCCAGCACGACCGGGAGCTCCGCCACCACGAAGCGATCGCCGGCCGTGGCGGATTGCTCGAAAAGACTGTCGATCGCGCTCGTGTACGACTCGTTTCCCGCCGCGGCCGGCACGTCATCGAGCAGCGCCGTGCGCTGCGTGCCCGTCATCATCCCGGCGAACCGGAGCAGCTTCGACGGCTCGATGTAGGTGATCGGAATGTGCGCACCCGTGATTGCCGCGGGGAACGTGAATCCGGCGGGGAGCCCTTCGGCCGGCGCCTCGAGCACCACGCTCAGTCGCAGGCTCTTGATGAAATTCGCGGTCGCCGTTTCGTCGCGACCGACCCTCGGCAGAAGTGACGCGAGCAGCGCCGACAACTGCGCTTCCTCGGTGGGCGGGTTTGCCACGAGGAAGTCGTGCTGCGCCGGATCGTGCTCCGCCGCGATCGCCTGCAGCTCTTTGCGAAGTGCCGCGAGAAAACGCGCTGCGTCCGTTTCCTTCGCCGCCGACGTCGCATTGCGATCGGCCGCGAGGATCCAGCTCAGGGCGTCGGGCTTGAGGCCGGAAGCCTTCAGCTCGTCGACCCGCTCGACGAACGTCCACGCCGCTTTCTGATCCGCGAACGTCGCGATGTCTTCCCCGAGCAGCGCGAGAACGATCTTCCACTCGCTGGCCTTCAGTTTCAGGAGCCGCGACAGCCAGGCATGCCGGTAGAGGAACGACAGATTCGCGAGCGTGAGATCGTCATTGACGAGGTACGGCGTGCCGTCGGACGCCTTCGTCAGGTTCTTGAAGAGCGCGAAATCCGCGTCGGAGATCCCCAGCGCCGCGAGCACGACCGCCTTCTTCGTGGTGAGCGTCGCCCCCGCCGGCAGATCGCCCGCGGCAGTGAGGATGAACGCGGGGTCGATCGGATTGGTGAGCCGCCGGTTGAGGAAGAGGTTGTGGTAGAGCGCATCCTCCCGCTTCTCGTGCAGCTTCGTGAACCGCGTCCGCGCAGGGATCGGCGCGAACAGCGCGCATAGTTGCTCGACGCCGACTCGTTCGCCGAGGCGCGATCGGAGACGGCTGAAGTAGCTGAGGGCGATGAGCACATCGTCATCGAGCACGAACAGCCCGCTGGACTGCTTGCCGATCGTCCGGATGACCAGGTCGAGCTCCCACGCCTTCCAGTTCTTCAGCTTCCGAAGGAGCCGCAGGAATCGATGGATCCGGTCGAGGTTCGTCTGGTTGAGACCCTTCAGCTCCTTTGTGGCGGTGTCACACGACGCCGGATCGTTGTGCTTTATCGTGATCGTGCCGCCCGGATTGACGAACCCGTCGAGGTCGAGCAACGCCAGGAGCTCGGTGTACTCGAGCCCCGTCTTCTGCAGGAAGGTCTTCACGTTGCTGACGACGTCGATCCAGTTCGCGGCGGACTCGCCCCACACCGCCTGCTGGCCTGCGACCGTCGCGTCGGCCACGACGATCAGACGCAGCTCGTCGATCGCGGCCGCGGAATCGACGCTGATGCCGAAATACTCGGCAGCGATCTCCAGGTCCGTGGCGTTGTTGGGCGCCGCCGGTCCGCGCAGCGTCTCCATCAGGTCCCAGCGCCGCAGGCTCGATTTCGCGAAGCCGGCCCTCACCTCTTCGGCGAAGAGGTCGAACGGCAGCGCCATCGGGTACCGCGCCGCCTTGAGCTTGTCGTACGCCTTCGCATTGACGTACTGCGGATAGGCGCGCAATTCGGCCGCGCTGGTTTTCGTATTGCGAAGAATCTCGCCGAAGAAATCCGTTGATGACGACTTCTTCTTGAGCAGGTAGGTGACGGCGTCGCCGTGCACGACCCAGAGGTCAGGATCCGATGGCTTGACCTGCGACAGAGTGAAATCCACGCCGAGGTCGATCTGCTTGTTCGCAAATTCCGTCGCTACGGCCGCTTTCGGCTTCACTGCCGGAATCGAGGTGAATCCGTTGAACTGGACGTCGTTTTCGTCGAGGGCGATGGCTGCCTCGAGCACCTCGCAAACCACGTCGATGTACGGCAGCGGCGTCAGCGCGTTTTCGCAATTGAGCTCGAGGTAACCGAGGTCGGGGCGGCGGCGGAAGAGCACGTCCTTGACCTTGTCGGACGGATTCTTCGCGTCGCGGTCGCGGAGGAAGAGGATGAGGTCCGTGAAATAGGCGGCCGGACTGAGAACCGAGCGGCACGCCTCGCATTCGCAGAAGTCGCCGGTGTTGAAGAGGTTGTTCCAGTTCGGGAACGCCGCGAGTGCCGCGCTGTTGTTCTGCAGCACCTGCGGCAGCCCCTCGGGCTCATAGGCCTTGAGGCTCGTCACGATCGTCACCGCCGCGGCATGGGTGTCCGCCGCCTGGTTCCAGGTCAACCGCGCGCTGTCCGCGGTGAACCCCGGCTTGCCTGCGTAGCGCTGGACGAATTCGCCTTCACCGAGGCGATAGATCTGCTGCGCGGAATGGACGTCGTCGGCGAGCAGCGTGTGCGCGGCCTCGAACGTCGGAGCGACCTTGAACACGCGCTGCACGGCCTTGAGCTCGCGCTGAAATGCCATGTCGTTCGCGAGGGCGGCGACGAGCGGATCGGACGGCGTTGCGAAAAATTCGTCCACACGCGTGTTCGTGAGCTCGAACTTCGGATGGGTATTGAAAAAGTGCGCGAGCTTCTCCGGCTGCCGCAAACCCTCCGTGGCCCCCTCGGCGAATGCGCGCTCCAGGCCGCCCGTGAATGCAGCTGTCGGAAATGCCTCACGAAACTGCCGCTCCAGCATCCGGCCGTAGATGACGGTCTCGGGCAGTTTCACCTCGTTCGCGATCGGGCGCACTGAGAACGGGATCGCGAGCTTGCCGGACGCGTGCTGGGACCCGACGAGACTCACCCACTCGCTGGGGCTCGTCTTCGCGACGTTGCGGATCGCCTCGGGCGTGTGGACGTTGAAGACGTCCTTGATCACGCCGACGACCGAAAAGTCCCCGCGCGTGAGATCGGCCAGAGTGAACGACGTCTGCAGATCGGCGACTTCATTCGGCATGAAGGCCGGCTCTTGTCGCAGTGCGTCGGCGAACGCGGGAGTGAATCCGCGGTGCTCCTGGAACAGCCGGGCGAAGGTCTCCTGCTTGTGGCCTCCGACCCCGGCCGCGGTCAGCGCGTCGCGGACGAACGACGGCCGGTTCGACGGCGCGGTCGCGCGGCGCGCCGCAAATCTCGCGAACGTGTCCACCCATTCGCCGGCATTCGGCCGGTACGACTCGGCAATGTCGCGGCCCCCGAATGCGCGCTCGATTGCCTTTCGCACGGTGCCCGGGTCGAGGGACGTCACGCCCTCGAGAACGTCCGCGGTCTGTTGCGCGACCGCACGGCCGTCCTTGAATTGGAAGACCGTCCCGAGCAGCGCGAACCACAACTCGGCGGGCAGGCCGTCCTGCGCAAGCCGATGCGAGATCACAAACCGCCCCAACGCGGGTTTGTCGATGCCGGTCTCCCCGGCGAGGAACGTGAGGTCCTGATGCTCGCCGTCCTCCTCGAGCTCCACGATCCGGATGCCGTCGAGCACCGGCCCGATACTCACGGCGATGCGATCGAACAACGCCGGCGGCAGAACGGCGCTCGGCGGAATGGTCAGGTCGATGCGCGCCTGCGGCGGAGCATTGAAGGTGATCGGCGATACGGCGAGAACGGCATCCCCCTCACCCAGCACTTTGATCACCAGATCGGCGGAGCCTTTTTCCGCTTTGCGGACTTGCGCCGGTGAGTACCGGATCTCGTAATTCCCGTCGTGCGCCGTCAGCGCGCTCTCCAGCAGTTGTTCATGACGCAAATCACGATCGAACGCAACGACCCGGAATCCCGCCGCCGGGAAACCGTCCGCCAGTTGCACCTTGCCGCGGACGACATACGCCCCTTCGCGATCATCGTCGAACGCCCCGAACTCCTCGAGGAGGCGATTGAGGGCATCGGCAGTGAGCTTGTCGAGCAACCCGGTCACACTCAGCCGCCGCTTCTCCTGGAAAATCCGCAGAAGCTTCCGCGTGGCGTCCCCGAACGTCTTTGACTCCGCCTCGCGCTTCAGAGCCGCATCGAGGTCCTCTCCCACGGCGAGCACCCCGCGATCGAGCAGCAAACGCAGGGTCGTATGGAGTTGGTCGAGACCCTGACCGTGGGGGTTGGGCTTGGGGAGGAAGAAGAAACGCTTCATGGCAGTGCTCCTCGATCGCGGATCACAGCGGTTTTCAGATCAGATGAAATCTCTCGCCATTCGCATCGCGGAAAAGGCGACATATTCGTCAGACGGGTTTCCCTCGTCGGCCTCGGGTCCTGCGAGCCATTCATCGAGCTCGTCCTGAAACGCATCGACAAGCCGAATCAGGTCCTCGCGCGCAACGCGTGGAGCAGATTCGACGAGGTTTTCTCTTTCAAGATCATCGGAAATGCCCCAGATGGCCGCATAAGGAATGAGCGAGTGAAGCGTTGGAGGCACACGACCGGAATTGATGTGCACTTTGCTCGAGGCGTCGTAGAACGATCCGTACCTGTTCCGCAGCTCGCCGGACGTCAAAGCATCGACTTTTTCTTTCATGAATTGACCTCTCGAATAACGTCATTTCTGCAGTGCCTGCTTCATCTTCGCGAATTGATTCCAGTACTGATCGCGGATTTCCTTCGGAACCTTGGCCGCATCGAACATTTGTTCCGAGAGCTCGCGCATCTGACCCTCAGACACTTTCGACCAGTCGAACTTCCCACCCATCTGCTTCGCGAGTTGCGCGCGCCATTTCTGATAGACGCCGAACGTGGCGCGATGCATCGCCTCAGGCATGAGGATGGCCGGTGCTTTGTTCGGGTCGTATCCCGGGAAGTGTTGTTTCATCCATGCCGACATCGCCCCGTGATGCGATTGCTGTCCCGGGCGTGGAGAAGGGAACTTCCCGTGGACGCCGACGGTGTATTCACCGGCGTTCGTCGCGGCAGGTTTCGTTGGACCCGTCGCTGGCTTCGTCGACTTGGTGGCCGGCGTTTCCGGAGTGGTGCTCGCACCCTTGCCGGTTTCGCCGCTCTTTCCACCGCCGCTGCCCTCCAGATCCTTCTGGGTGTTCGCGCCCTTGCCCCCGGCACTCGCGGCGTGCATCACGTTCGATCCTGTCGCAAGCAACTGCGGCACTTTTGACGCTTCGGTGGTGAGGACCGAAACCCTCTGCCCCGTCGTCGTGACAGCGGTGGCCATCTTCGGTAGACCGGTGGCCGGACCGGCAGGATTGACGAATCCGAGACCGGCATCCACACCGGCGGCCATGGCATCCGCCTTCTTCTTCTCCATGCCCAGTCCTTGAGCACCGGCGGAGACGCCCATTTCGATGGCGCTTTGCTCGTTCTTTCCCGTGCGGACTTGCCGCCAGCCCGCCTCCCAGTCCGAAACGCCGTGTGCTATGGCAACACCGCCCACGACCTGTGCTGCGACAGGCACCTCGACCTGAACGAAAACCAGCGCTCCGACGACCATCTGCACGCCGCCGCCCAATGCGCGCACGCCACCCATGAAGCGATTCCAGCCGGAGCTCTCCTGTTTTCCCTCGGGGTCGTAGAAAACGATCGGGTTGTTACGGCTGTAGACATAGAGGTTCTCCCGAAAAACAGGATCGCAGCTCGTCCACCGCCCGAGCCACGGCGCGTAATAGCGCGCGCCGAAGTAATCGAGGTCGTTCTCCTCGTCGCGCTCTTTAGCGGTGAAGCGATACCGTTTCGGCGTTTCGGCGAGATTGCGGTTCCCCTGGTACGACGTCGCGCCGTAGGGGAAGTACTCCTCGTACGAAAGGATGTCCGCGGCGTGGTCGAGCTCGAGGGCGGCGGAGCCGAGGTGATTGGAGAACTGGTGGCGGATGAGCTGTTGGCCGGCGACGTCCGTGCGAGTTTCCACCATCGCGACGCGTTCCTCGTCCAGAAGCACGTGCAGCGTCTCGCGATCCTTCGTCTTCACGCCGGCGGCATTGAACTCACGGTAAATCTCGAACGGACCGAAATAGATCCGCTCCGTTTTTCGGATGCGTGGCGCTGCGGGAGCAGCGGCCCAGTCGGTGATTTTTCGAACACGCTGGCCGGCTCCGTCGTACGCGTAATACGTGGTCTCCGGCGTGCCGCTGCCGACCACCTGCCGCGCCGTCGATTGCAGGCGGTCGTGCACGTCCCATGTCATCACCGGCAGGTGCAGCATACGCGTGACGTTTCCGTGCTCGTCGTGGTCGTAGGTCGCGCTGAAAGGACCCGCGGCAGGATCGCCGGGAAGACTCGTCGAGGAGAGGCGATTCGAAAGCTCGCCCGCGGCAACGACGCTCGGCTCCGAGTAACCGTAGCGACGCGTCCAGGTACCTGTGACCACACTGTGGACCATCTCCAGCAAGTTCCCCGCGTCGTCGTACCCGTAATCCTCCTGATACACCCCCATGCCTTGACCGTCGCCGGGATGGACGAGCCGGCTGCGCGGAGACTCGTCGTTCGTCACCTGGCGCGGCGGATTGAGCACATTGCCTATGCGGCCGAGGTGCTCGCGGCCTTTCGCGCGCGTCAGGCGATACGTCGCGTCGTACGTGTAGTCGCCGGTCGGATCGACGCGCTGATCGCGGAAAAAGACGACGTTGTGAATGTCCGCCGAATCGCGAATCCGGGTGATGTTCCCCGCCGGGTCGTACGTGTACGCGAGGTCCTGCACCGTCCGCGCGTCGGCGTCGGCGTGCGGACGCACCGTGAGCATGTGGGCCAGGCGAAACGTGAGAGGGTCGTAGGTCAGCGTCGTTTCGGCGCCGTTGCCGCGGGCCACGAATGTCCGTTTGCCATGCGCGTCGTAGTCGATGTCGGTGATCGCATGCACGTCGGCCGTCGTCGGATCGAGCAGCGCTGCGGGGACGGACGGGCGGCGAATCCACGCGTCCATCGCCTCGACCAGCGTGGCGGCGTTGTATCGCGGCTGCAACACCGACGGCCGCCCGCCCGCAGCGTGCGGCGTGACGATTTGCGTCGGCTGGTTGAGCGCATTGAATCGCGTCGCAGCCTGGAACGTGTCGGCTGCGATGAGCAGCGGTGCGGCCGCCGCATCGATCGCGGCGACGCTGAGCGCCGTCGACGTGATCGCCATCCAATCCGGGGTCGCGCGATACGCGACGGCGAGCTGCCGCCGGCTCGCGATCACATTGCCTTTGAAGTCGTATCGGTCGTGACTGGCGACGCCCGCGCCGTCGTAGTGCCGGAACAGCCGTCCTTTCAGATTCCGCGTGGCGTCCGCGTGGATCTCGCCGTACACGAGCCGTTCGGCGAGGATCTCCGTCCCACCCTTCGGCGTGACGAAACGATGCGTGGCGCGGCGGGCCGCGTCGTACTCGTACCGGAACACCGAGCCGCGCGTGTCGAAGGTGCGCAGGGGATTGCCGGCGACGTCGTTGAGAAGCCGCCGCTCTCCGCCGTCCATGCCGTTGCGGTAGAGAGGATTGCCGGCCAGGTCGTTGCCGGCGACGAAGCCGCCGGACACGCGCAGGCACCACTCCATGACGTGCCGCCCCAGCGGATCGAACACGCACAGCGGCTGTCCCTCGGGGTCGTATGCAGTCCGTGACGGCAGGCGGTTTCCGCCGCCGTTGTCGGCGATCGAAAGCGCCGTGCGGCCGAGCGAATCGAAATGCGCGACCGCCGGAGTCGCCGCGTGTGCCGCGGCTTTCTGCGCCGCGTTCTGATTCGCGGCGCGCTCCTCCGTCGTGCTGCCGAGCGTGCCACCGATTCTCTGGTCGTGCCACGACACGAACGCTCCCGAGCCGAGGAGCCGCTGGAAGAAGTCGCCGACATCGGGATCGGTGCGCGGGTCGCTGATCAGGATCGTGTCATTGCCGTCCCACGTCTCGCTCCGCCAGGCGTCGAAACGCGACTTCTCGTACGAGTTGTCCGAATGCAGGACACCGACGACCCGATCGACGGGGTCATAGAAGAAAACCGAGCTGACGCCGATGCGCGCATCGAACTCGAACGCGTGCGTCGCGGAGAAGAACGGCTCGTATTTGCGAACCTCCTTCCCCTTGTTGTTGAAGATCGACCAGCCGCTGCCGACCCAGCGCGGCGCGCCGGTGCCGTCGGGCTCGGCCTGCCGCTTCTCTTGCGCCACGCGGCCCATCCCGTCGGAGTACGCGAAGTGGTGCTGGAAGCGCGTGGTCTCACCGGCCGCGACGTCGAGGTCCGACACGTGCTTCTCGCGCGCGAGCGTGTAGATCATCGGCGGATCGGGATCGGGCAGATCGCGAGTGAGGAAAAACGCCAGATGGTCGTAGACGATCCGCGAGGTGGCGGTGCCGAGGATCGTGCCGGGATCGGCGAGCGGATCGGCGCGGACGGACGCAACCGTGGCCATGGGAAGATCGGCCACGAATCCGGCGAGCGAGTCGCCTTCCCCTGCCTTGCCGCGGATGGCCATCCCGACCGGCTCACCGAGGACGCTGAATGCGACATCCGAGTGATTGCCGTTCGGATCGGTCACGCGGCGCGGCTGCAGCACGCGATAGTCGTTGACCGCTGTCGTGACGTTGCCGACCCGGTCCGTCGCCGTGACCGGCAGCAGATCGTAGGCGTCGTAGCTGACCCGCGTCACGGCGTTGAATGGATCGACGAAGCGGCGCGGCTGGAAAAAGTGTGCGCGCGCTTCGGTGAGCTCGCTCGGCGCCGGATCGCCATCGACCGCTGAATAGAAGGTCGTACCGGCCGGCATCCACCAGTCCGTGCGGCCGGGCGGTTGCACGTAACCGCCCGCGATGAGCATGGGATCGGTGACTGCTCCGCCGAAGATCTTGGTCAGGTGACCGGGTGTCAATGCGCGGCGATAGGTGTCGCCCGGGAGTCCGATCGCCCCGGCGGTGTGCAGCGGGAGAAGCGTCGAGAGATCGTCGCTGCGATAGACGACGCGCGTCTGCTCGACGATCCGGCGCCCGAGCGGCGCCGGCGCTCCGCCGCCCTCGAGGTCGGCCGCCGAAACGCTCTCGTACGGCACGTCGTGCGCGCCGCTCCAGAGCGTCGCCCAATGTGCCTCCATCTCCGCGAACTGAAATCGATCCGCAGCGGGCGCGATGCCGAGTAGTTCCGCGGTCGTGGTCTCCGACGGCAGCGGACGGCGATACGCGTCGATGGGCGTCACGCTTTCGGGCCGGTTCACTTCGCCGGTGTGCGCCCGATCGATCGCCTCGATGTGCAGACGCGACTGATCGTGCGCGAGCATCGCCCGGAACTTCGCGGGCAGCGTCGGCTCGGGCTCCGGAATGCCGGCACGCCGCGGATATGCGACCGAGACCGTGCGGCGCACGTTGCCGAAGTCGTCGACGGCCAGCGTGAGCTCGTGCAGCACGCGCGGATCCTCGGGATGCCGCTCGTAGTGACAGGCGATCTTCTCGCGCGGGTGGGTGAAGAAGACGGCGTGGCGATTCGGCCCGCGCGGCTGCACGCGCCGTACGAAGAAATTCTGCTCTGTGACGATGTACGGATGCTCCGCATCCGTCGACCCGTCCTCCGCGTACACCTCGATCCGCAGCGTCGAGCCCTTCAATGCCCGGAAGGCTTCGCGAATCTCGCCGGCCGGAACGCCGTCCTCGATCACGGTGTCGGCCAGCAACTGCGCCTCGCGCGCGGCGATTTTCGCCGGATCGTCGCCGCGCAGCGCGGGCTCGACCCAGTACTCGTGCCCGAACTGCCGCGAGATGCCGCCCCGTTCGAGGAACGCGCCGGTGTGGAACCACGTACGCGTCAGGATCGGCGGCGCGAACGACGCCGCGTCTTCGTTCATCGGTACGACTTCGGGGAAGAGCGTGTCCTCGCGATGCGTCGCCGTGTCGCGCTGCTCGACCATCCCGAAGCCGCGGAACTCGCGCTCCTCGCCGTCGAAATGGCCGTGGTGATACGCGTACGTCGTGACGAAGCGGCTGCGGCCGATCCAGTCGTAGGTCTCGACGCGCTCGACGACATGGACCGGGAAAGGGAGGCGCGTGATCCACGGCCGGCCGTCCCGCTGACCTTCGAGATAGAAACGCGTCGATGGCGCGTATCGGACCCGCGTCTCCGAGCCGAGGTTGTTGCGGGCGCGGACGAGCAGATGCGGCTTGCGGCCGCCCATCAGATCGACGTAGCGGAGCGGAGATCGCGACACTGCCGGCAGCGATGACGACCAAACCAGACACGCCGTGCCGTTTCCCAGGAGATCGACGACCTGCACGCTGCTGGACAGATCGGCCGACGGGAAGACGGCGAGATGCCGCGGCGCCGCCCAACTGTTGCCGCAGCGGTTGAAGGACACGTGGACGCCGCCGGCGCCGATGTACAGCAGGTCGGTGGTTCCCGATCCGTCGATGTCGGCGAGGCGGATGCGGCGCGGCTCGAACGTCTCTTCATCGCCGAGGCGCGGCGCGTCGTCCATCGTCACCTTCGCGCCAAAGCGGCCATATCCGTGGTTCGGCCAGTACGCGACCTCGCTGCCGCGAATGCGCACCAGGTCGCTCAGACCGTCGCCGGTCATGTCGGCGAGGAAAATCGTCTCCGTGCCGTCGTCGGCGACGATCGCCGGTCCGCGCCGCTCATCCCACGGGACGCGCACCCGCTCGGCCTCGGCGAAGCCTTCCTCGCCCAGCGAGGCGTAGAAGGTGAAGACGCCGTCTTCGGTCAGGAGAACGTCGGCGCGGCCGTCGCCGGTGAGATCGACGAACTTCAGGTTCGGCTCGGACCAGTCGACGTTCGGCACGCTCGCGAACGATCGGAACGGATCCCACCGTTCGTCTTTCGTCCGCTCGAAGAATCCGGCCACGGGATCGGCGAACGAAACGAGATCGAGCTGACCGTCGCCGGAGAGATCGAGGAGCTGCTGCGTCCCGCCAAGACGCCCCGGCGAGGGCACGAGCTCCACGTTCTCGCGTGGTCCGAAGTGCGCGCGATCGGGAGTGAGCGGACTGAGATTGCGCTTGTAGCCCCACCCGCCGTTCTCCTCCGAAAGGATTCCGGAGAGACCTTCGCCATCGAGATCGACGAACTGATAGCCGGATCCGTCGAGGCCCTCCGGCAGGTTCTCGAGGCTCTCGCGATCGAGCGTCCGCACGTCGGCCTGCACGAGCGGCTCGCTGTACTCGAGCTCCAGCGGCGGCCGGTCGCGATGGAGGTAGCCGCCGCCGTCGCGAGCGTAGCCGGAGCTCGTGATCGAGGCAAGGAAGGTGTAGATCGGATTGCGCGGATCGGTTGGAGCGATCTGGTCGGAGTAGCGGAACGACGTCGAGCGGATCAGACAGTCGGCGCCGATCCCGCTCTCCGCGGCGAAGTGATGGAAGAGCAGCACGCGCGCGCAACGGCGGTACGTGCGGACTTCGAATCCGGAGCGGTAGCTCGAGAAGGGATCCGGACGAACGGGCCACGCGACATCCGGAGACGGCAACGGAGTCGCATTGGAGTGATCGCCGTAGTCCAGGACGATCTCGAAGTGCCACGACGCCGGGAGTGGCGTTGCCGGCGCGTCGGTCGCGTGCTCGGGGAAGTACGGTGTGGCGCCGCCGTACTTGATGCGCTTGAGGTAGCGGTTGGTCGTGCGGGCGGCGGCGGCGCGATTGGCCTCGTGCGCCTGGCCACGGTCGACACCGCCCTCGTCTTCGGCGATGTACTCGTAGACCGCGACGTTGCCCTTCGGGTCCCAGGTCCGGCAGATGCGCCAGGTGAACACGCGACGCGCGTCGTCGGGATCGGCGATGCGGCTGTCCGCGTCGAAGCCATACAGCGTGGTGACGTCGTCGGGGCTGATGCTGCGCCAGTGGCTGATCCCTGTCAGCCGCGCGGTCCAGCGCTCGATGCGCGCGAAGAGGCCTTCGATGCGCGGGCGGTAGCAGCGAACGTCGTAGTCGACTCCGTTGAGCCGCCGCGGAATGACGAAGCTCGCACCGGTATCGAGCACGGGCACGAGATCCTCGGCGCCGGAAAGCACGAAGACATCGGACTCGCGCTCATCGGCATAGCGCGGCAGGCCCTTGTCGGTCTTGCGCGTGACGGCGGGAATGGAAAGCGACCATCCGAAGCCGAAGTCGCCATTGCCGCTGCCGGAGTCGTAGGAGAGCGAGAGCTCGGGACCGAAGTCGTCGCGGCCGGGACTCGACGCGAGCGGAACTGTCAACGAGGCGGTGCCGTTCGCGGCATTGACCGAGAACTTCTGGTCGATGTCCCGAATCGCGCCGCCGCCCTTGGGAACGGAGATCGACGGCAACGCGGCGGCGGCTTGCTGCGCGGGAGCACTGGCGGTTTTCGGCGCTGCGGACGTGCGCCCGCCTCGGGAGGGCTCGTTGCCAGCGGCACGAGTTCCCGGATTCCCCGGTTCTTTCGGACCCGATCGCATGATCGCAGACGCTGAAGGACGATTGCTAATTAGGAGTGTCGCCGATTGGAGGTTTCCCTACCGGCGTTAACGGAACGCTGATGGTTCTTCGCCATCACCAAGCTCACGAATGGTTCGACGTCCCGAGGCCCGCCTTATTCGCGGCATCGATCCGTTAGTCCGCCTGTCTCGCGTATTGGTATGGTGGTCGGCGCACCGAGGCGTTCGTCGAAATGGGATGCCGTCGCCTCGCCATTGCTCGTTTGTGGAGTCTTGAACGATTGTGCGCGTGCGCTCAAGTAGTGTCGCCGCAGCATGAACATCATGGCGAGTCGTCGGCCGAATCAGCAACGCCGATCACTGGGCACCGAGGATTCGGCAGTATGTCGAGGTGAAGAAGTATCACCAGAAGGCAGGCCGCTGGATCGCGATCGGCGTCGGAATGGACGACGACGGCGGTCTCGAATACATCGCCTACCAGCTAATTGGAGACTGGAAACAGAGTCACGCGTTCGATCGCGCTGCGACGGCGTACTTCGGCACTCCGACACTTGACGCGAGGTAGTCTCGGGGATAGGCGAACCGCGCGAACGATAATACGTTCATGACCACGACGATGCTGTCGGGCTACGCCTATCAGATCCGGTATGCGGTTTATCGCGCGGTCTGGATCGCGGCGGGCCGCGACCCCCTCTCTCCGCGCGCAGCCACGATATGGCTCGAGCGGCGGATGGAGGACCATCGAGGCAAACGGCAATGGGTCGACGTCGTTATCGAAGACGCCGAAGGTCATCCGCTCGAACTGATCGAGACGAAAGAGCACGACGGGTTCGTACCGACCTCCTCGATCGACTCCTTCTTGCGTCGCGCAGCCGCGATGCGGGGAGCGGTGCCGCCGAATACGCAGTTCCGTTTCGTCTGCAATCAGAAGCTCACCGAGACACTCGATCTCAGCCGCGATGTGGACCGCGAACAGGTGCTCGACACCCTCGGCATCCGCAATCTCGACGGCCAGGACATCCTCTGGGATCTCGGGCTCTGGAGCAAGGCAGCGCTGGTCGACCGGACGATGGTGCTCCTCGCACGCGACGGTGGCGACGCTCGCGACTTGTACTTCCAACTGTATGCCCGCGCGTCGGCACAGATCGCGTTGCGGCGGCATGCACACGCGGCCGCGTCCCACGACGCGGGCGATCTGCTCGCCGACTACTACACCGACGTCGCGCATCGTGAACTGCCATCGGTGCGGAAGGAGCCGGGGCTCGCGATCGAGAGCGTTCGTCATGCGATCAACCTGCTCGCACGTGAGCGGCCGCCGGCGCGCGCTCTTGCCGAAGAGAAGATCGTTACCGCGCTGCGACGACATCTCTTCCGCGAGCAACGGATCACCACGGCGGCGATTTTCGTCGAGCCGCTCGGCGACCTCTGGTCGCCTGCGCATGGGCCGCAGGCATCGCTCCGGTTTCAGAGCGGCGATGCGACATCGCTGCTCCTGCACTGGATGAACGATCGCCACGAAGGCCGCGCAGCGCGGGAGCCTCTTCTGCTTCTTGGGACGTTCGGCGTCGGCAAATCGACGTTTCTCACGGCCTTTGCACACTCGCTGCTCACGCTCTCGCCGTGGATCACGCCGCTGCTCGTGCCGTTGCGAGACCTCGTCGGCGTCGCAGATGAGTCGCTGCGAGCTGAGCTCGAGCGATACCTGCGCGACGAATACCACGTCGACTTCTCCCAGCCGCCGACAGGAAATTCGTTGCGCTATGTTGTCCTCTGCGACGGCTTCGACGAGTTGAATCTCTACTACTCCCGCCGCGATGTGCAGGATTGGGTCTCCGGCGCATTCGGCGTACTGCGGTCCCTTGCGCAGCGGCCCGACGTTGCCGTCGTCGTCTCGAGCCGCCCAATTCTGTTCATGGAGCAACGCCGCAAGGGGCTCGCCCAGCCGATCCTCACGCTCTCTGAATTCGACGAACAGCGCATCGATCTCTGGTGCGCGAACTACCGCCGCGCGCGGCTTCACCTTTCGGCGGAGTTCAATTACGGCTTTCTGCGCGAGCGTCAGCTGGACGAGGTCGCGCGGACGCCGATCGTGCTGTACATGCTTGCGCTGCTGTACGAGGATGGGTGGCTCGAATCGAAGCGCTACACGAAGACGGACGTCTTTCGCACGTTCGTCGACTGGACGGAGGCCGGCGGCTACGGCGGAGAGCACAAGCATCGGCTGCCCGCGAACTACCGCGAGATCCTGCAGGACATCGCCTGGTTCCTTTTCCGGAGCGGCGAAGAGCGGCTCGAGGTGAGCACGCTCGTCGAACACCTGCGGGCGAAGTACGGCACAGTCACTCGCGAACAGATCGGTATCGGTACGAACCTGCTCGTGGCGCACATGCTTCAGCCGGCCGGCGGAGCCTCTGGCGAGGAGACGCTGATCGAGTTCAGCCATCAGTCGCTGCGTGAATATCTTGTCGCCGAGCGGCTGTGGCGCCTGGTCGAGCCGCAGCGCCACGGCGCACCATGGAGCTACGAAGCATGGGACGACGCGGCCGGCGCGACGTTCACACGCGCCGAGATTGCGTTTCTCGATGAGATGATCCAAGCAACTCCCGAGCAGGAAGCGTTGCACCTGTACGAGCGCCTGGGACACCTCGACCAGATCGCAGCAAACGTGAGCGCCTATGCCGCGCTTTCTCGGAGAGACGGACGTCTTCTCGAGCTCTGGGACGTCGCGGCCAGCACGGTGCTGGCATACATCCTGCGCATCAGAATCTTCCGGCACCTGTTGGGCAGCATTCCGAAGCGGCGCCTGCCTTCGCCACCGACAGACCTCTCGTTGCGCACGCTGCTCGACTTCACGTCCGCGCTCGCCCAGCACGGAAGCCCCGTGCGCAGACTGCTCACGGACAACCTGAACGGCCTTCGTTTGGCACCCGGCGCCGTCATGTCCAACGTCGAGATGCCGGATGCCGAGATGCGCGACGTGGTCTTCAAGGATGCGGATTTCAAGCACGCGATCCTTCCCGGGATCGTTCTGCAGAGCTCCACCTTCACCAGCTGCGATTTCTCGCATGCGTCGATTGCCGCGCAGTTCTTCTTTCGCAATCGGTTCGTGAGCTGTGATTTCACGCGCGCCGAGATTCACATTGAGAACGAGATCGAGCTGGGCACGACTGCACTGAATACGTTCTCCGGCTGCAATTTCACCAAGGCGCTCTTCACCGGCCTCGTGCTACGTGACAGCACCTTCAACGACTGCACGTGGGATGGCGCAACCGTGGATGCCGAGGACCCGATCCTTCAGAACGCGACACTCGATGCCGCGGCGCGACGGTTCTTTCGCTCGCAGAAGGTGCCGTTGCGTTCAGCGCCATCTCGACGGATGAAGCCCCCACTCCCGCGGTGATCCCAATGACGATGGGGGATGCGACGCTCGACACGGTGTAGTCGCACGAGGGAGTGCGGCGGCTCACCTCCGCGGGTGATCGATTGCCTTACGCGGGCTACGTCACGATCTTACGTTGAGGGTGTATGAGCGAACGTGAGATTGCCTCCGCCGACCGGAATTCGTTCTTCGTGACGTTCAGTAAGCTCCACGGGGGCGCCATTGTCACGTTGCATGTGAAATGCGCGTGACGAGGTGATCGATCAGCCGTCTCGCGGTTTGAGCAGCGACGGGACGGATGTCGTCGTCAGCACTGGTGACGGAGCGCGGCAGCCGCATCACGGCCATCGAGTTCTGCATGTGCGGCGCGTGCTGATCGAGCAGACCGACGAGGGAGCGGATGCCGTGATCGCGATCACGTCCGAGGACGGCACACGGACGGAGGTGCGATTCCGGTCGCCGATTCGCGCCGAACTTTTGGATTCAGCATTGGAGTGAAGCGATGCATCCGCCGTTCACGACCGAACAGTTCTTTGACGTCTCCGGCGGGCCGGTGCGGGCCTGAATCGCCTGGAATCGCGGATCGTTGCGTCCATCCCAAACCGCGCCGAGCCTTTCTCCGTTTTCGGAGTGTGCGAGACGAGTCAGACCCATCGAGTGACGGCATCGTAGCGCTAACGCAGCCAACGGCGCTCGAACGCTCAACACGGAAGCTGCGCCGCCTCGAAGCTCGTTCATCAGGGCTTTCACGGTTAAGAGATGCGATTTGAACTTACTATTCCTCCCAGGCCTTTGCCCTTCGGCCCTCTACCAGGAGTGACATATGCCGAAAGCCCCTACTCCCGCGGTTCTGAACCTGTTAAAGATTTCAGCGGACGACGCACTTCATTTCAGCAACCCGATTCTTCACCCCGCGCTCATGTGGAGTGCCACAGAAATCGAGCGATCGGTCGCTGACGTTTGTGGACGGGAGCTTGCCTTCGAGCCGACCATCGCCACCATGCCGTCGGCGCCCATTAATGCCCTCTCGCTTCGGGCCACGAGCGGCACAACGCCAGTATATGTAATCATTTTTAATCGCGGTCTGAGTTTCTTCTTCATTTACCTTATCGGCTTGCTCGGCAAGGTCCTCACTCGGACGACCAACGGCAAACTGGAGTTATTGGTTGACGGCGACCTGGCGATCGAACGTGTCCATGAGAGTGTGGCGGCGCAGTACGATTTTGCCCGTATTTTTGGTAGCTATCTGATACGCGGATCGCCATTGCCAATGAAGGGTGAAGGTGGCTGGGCAGTAGGTGACATTACAGAAGACGATCCTACGACGATCGACACCAGCAGCTCGCGAGCGTTCTTGGAAGGTCACACGTCACGTGAGGAATTTCTCGGCCGCCTGGCAAGAGAGGGCGTCTTCAAGGACAGCGTCACGTCCGCATTACATCTTTTTGTGACGGGGCACGAATACGCGCACATTATCAATGAAGACTTCGATCGGCCGGTTTCATCGACGGATACGACTGGCTTCCTTTCGCGTAACTACGAGCAGGAGCACCGGGCGGACTGGTTGGGCCTCAACTTATCTCTCCATACTCAGTGTGGGCGGGGCAATGTCGCTCCATTTCTGTCTTATGGCGGCGCAGAGTTGTTTTTTACGGCCTGTGGACTCCTAGAGAAAGGCGCGGACATTTTCAGTTACGCGTCGGAGAGCCCGTATGTAAAAGTTGGCGATGCGAGTCATCCGACGCCCAAACGGAGACGAGAGGTGCTTCGCAAGAACCTTCACCGGATCGTGGGCGACGAAGTCGCTGATGTATGTATGAAATTTGCCGACGTGATTGCTCTAACGATGAGAGAGCTATGGGATTGCACCAAGCATCACCTCGATGCTGAATTGAGGAAAGGTACCCGGCTGCATCCCATCTGGATGCCCCCTGCAAATGGCTATGCGGAAGCCAACGAGATGAATCAACGGATCAGTCAGGGCGAATTCCGAAACATGGCGGAGGTGCTCATAGCCCTGAATGCCTGCATTGACAAAAGTAGGGATGAGGAGAGCGCCTTTGTCTGGATCTGCGATGTCGACGAGGTCGCAAAGGCAGTGGAGCCCGGATTTGCTGAAGAAACATCGGAATCGTGATGAGGTGATCTGACGAAACTTCCGGGTAGGGCTTGCAGTCTGCCTAGGCGTGATCGAACGTTAGGGTTGCAACCTGTATCCAAGTGGACTGTTGGCCACATCGGCCGCTTCGGTGAGTAGAGCGTGCCTGATCATCGCGGAAACAACCGGGAATATGTATCCATGAGAGGCGGCGAACTCCCTTTGGTTGACGGCGTGGAAGTGCGGTTGTGTGATCGCAGCAATAGCGTCGGTGGAGAGGTCGTCCGCGGCAGGGCTATGGCGTGAAGCCATGTGATGGCGTATCCATGTCACTTGATCATCGGGAAGAATGCGGATCACTGCGATCTTTCGCGACGCGGCATAATTCAGGGCGCCGCTTTGCATTGCTCCCGAAGAGATGATGCCGCCCTTCACATTCAAGCCAGCGACTTGCAGTACCTTTGAATTGAATTCCTCAACGTCGTCCACCGGTATCGGTTTCGCGTAGTTCTTGCACTCCCATAGCCAGAGAAACGATGGCTCGGAAGCCCCCGGCAATGTGACTTCGATGGAGATGTCGAACACGATATCGGAGCCGCGATCACTGGAGAAGTAAGCTTTTTGCGTAAATATCTTTGCACAGTCCGGAAGAAAGCCAAACTGTTCACTAACGACAAGCGCTTGGAGAAGTCCAAAGGCTTTTTCTTCGAACGAAGCTCCCTTCTCTCGATTCGTTGTCATAGTCGCCGATCGCCCGTCGTCGCGTCCGGCGTAAGTGTACTGGCTCGCGTGCAGGAAGGCCTGCGTCCGGCGCGCGTAGCCTGCGCATGCGCGCGACTACGTCGAACGCTGTGATTCACGGCGTCACGGCCGCGAGACCACAGGACAAATTGTTTGGTCATGAAGGCCTGGGCAATCCTTTCGCGATTCGTGTGAGCTCGGCGAGGTTCGAGCGGCAGAGGTTGAGGTCTCCCTCCCATTCCGGGTTGTCGGATGCTAGATCTTCCAGGAACTTGACAGCGCTGGTAGCCGTCGAAATCGCTGCAGAAAAATCTCCCATCGTGGCCATGACGCCGGAGCACGTGTATAGCGTCATCGCGTAGTCATGCATCAACGGTAGCGGGATTCCATCGTCGGTGCCCGCGGCGGCTTCGATCAGATCGATGCGGATACGCATGGCCTCGTCGATTTCCATCTTCGCCTCGATCACCAACCGTGGATCAAGCTGCCGCGGGAGCTTTCTGAGGCGAACGACCGCCCGCATTTTGTGAGTTCCGGCGAGATGATTCAGCATCGTGGGATCCGCGTTTCGCTCGAGGGCCGCTTGCCGGATCTCGATCGCAGCTGCGAACGCGTGGTCCGCAGCATCGAGCTGAATGGCATCGAGAAACGCAAGCCCGAGCCCGTGCAAGGCGAGACCGGTGTCGGCATTCCGGGGACACTGCCGGACGATCTCGTCGCAGAAGCTGAGGGCCTCGGCATACCGTTCTTCGCGGCAGAGCAACGCGGTGAGATTCTCGAGTGCCTGCGGCAGACAGGGCTCGTGAAGCAATGCATGGTGATACGCCTCCTCCGCGCGCCGCAGATCGTGAACGTTCTCGTAGGTGATTCCCAGATTCGACCAGGCGTGCGAGAGGCGCGGCTGGAGAGCGAGCGCTTTCCGATACGCATCGATCGCTTCGGCCCACTGCTCATTACGCTGCAACGCGAGTCCGAAGTTGTACCAGGTCTCCTCATCCTCCGGCTGGAGCGCCACGGCCTTTCGATAGTGCGCTTCCGCACCTTCGAAGTCGCCGAGGTCGTCGAGCACCGAGCCCATCGTCTCGCGCGACAGATGAAAGGTGTCGTCGATCTCGAGGGCGCGCGCGGCCCACTCCTTCGCTTCTTCAAGCAGACCACGCTCGCGCAGATTATCGGCGAGCCGGCTCAATGCCTCGGCATTCCTGGGATCGATTTCCACTGCCTTTCGATGGAATCGCGTTTCCTCCTCGTGCAGCCCGAGCGAGCAGAGCCCGAGTCCACGCATCGTCCAGTCGAGAGCGCCGAGATCGAGCGCCTCCAGCGGCTCGGGTGCATCGATACCGACGATGTCGTTGTAGATGCCTGCGAGCCGCTCGCGAATGACCTCGAATCCCGCCGGCCGCCTCTGCCGCTCCTTCGCCATGCACGCGCGGATCAGCTCCTCCAGCGATGCAGGGATTCCTTCGATCGGCTCCGGTGCAGGTAGCCGCGGGCAGGATCCACCGAGCATTTCGTACAGCGTGCAGCCGAACGAATAGATGTCGCTCGTTTCGTCGATGTCGCATCCAGCCGCGATCTCGGGAGCCATATACGCCCGGGTGCCGCCTTTCGAACGATCGCGCCGGCTTCGCGCGAGTCCGAAATCCGTCACCGCCGCCACTTCGCGGTTCCACATCAGAATGTTGTCCGGTTTCAGATCGCCGTGGGCCACGATTCCGTGCTGCTTCATGTGTACGAAACCGTCGCAGATCTGCATCGCCAGGCGCAGATCCAGCGCGTGATCGACGAGCAGGCGCGGCGCTCCGATCCAGCGGCGCAAGCTTCCCTGGTCGTGATACTGCATCACGATCACGGGCCGCCCGCGATACCGCGCAATCGACTGCAGGACTACCACGTTCGGGTGAGGTTCGATGCCGAGTAGCACTCTCGCCTCGCGCTCATACAGCGTTGCGTCGATCTCGTCGGACGGAATCTTCAGCGCCCATTCCATCTCCGTGATCGCATCGTGGGCTCTCCAGACATCGCTCATGCCGCCGGAGAATTTCTCGAGGAGCGTCCACCGCCCGAGAAACGGCGATTCCTCGATCTCGATGTCCACGCGATTACTTCGTCGACGGCGCCATGAGTTGCTCCGCGGCCGCGTCCGGACCGAAGAAGCGGACATGAAACTCGCCAATGGTGATGCTCGTCCCGAGCGCGATACGACTGATGCCCTGCAATTTGCGATTGCCGGCGAAGGTGCCGTGCTTACTGCGAAGATCACGAATCACGACTCCGTCGGATTCGAGAACCACCTCAGCGTGCCGGCGGGAAACGCGGCTGTCGGTCAAGCGGATCGCCACCTCGTCCGCTCCTCCACGCCCGATCGTAAACCTCCTCGACCTAACCTCATCTGTCTGAATGAGGTTACCCTCCGCGTCCTCGATCCGCACGTAACCGACGATCGGCCCGTCGCCGAGTTGACGCCGGTCGAACACGACCTTCTGCTCGTTTCGAAGTTCCACGGCCAGGCTGGAGATCGCTTCGTTGATCGACGCGATCTCGAAGCCGAGCGCCTGCAGGCGCACGCGTAGATCGGTTTCTGTCTCGTTGAGGCGGTCGCGGAGATTCCGCTCCGTCTGACCGAGACGATGGAGAAGCGACTCGAATACGACCGTTCGCACCTTGTCATTCGACTTCAGTCCGATCTCTCGAAACGCGAACACGAATAGCGGCGCGAATCGCTCTTTCGCGAAAACGCGAGCGCGCTCCGGTGCATGCGAGAGCGCGAGCATCACATGGCGCGCCGTCAACTCCGTGGCGTCGGCGGCCGATAGGAGCGAGGCGGTCTCACGCTCGTCGGAACCCATGGATGCCGTGAGATTTACTTTCGACAACGCGGCCAGCTGTGCATAGCCATTGCGGTCCTCGGGGTGCGCAACCCGGTAGGCGGCACGCACCTTTTTCACCGCAACCCGCACGGCGCTGTCGATCGCCTTGCGAACGTCCGCATTTCGGAGTGCTTCCGGACGGTGGCGGTACTCCCGGATCCAGTCCTTCAAATCGTGAAATGCGATGTGCATCGCACTCCCGAAAACAGAATGCCAGACCAGCTGCAACAGGCTTTCGTCGAAGGACAGCATTCGGTCAATCTTCCGTCGAACAATCGTCGCGGTGCTCCGCTGCAGCGGGAAGCGACTGGAATACGCGATCGACTCCCAACGTGCGACATCGTTTTGCAATCGCAAGCCTTTCCGCAACCTGACGGCGTGCACGAGGATCGGTTTGATCGTCGATCACGCGGCGCATCTTGTCGAGCGCAAGGTCATGCAACAGGTCAGGATTCTCGTCGAGTAGTCTTCGCATCTCGCCGAGCTCAGTTGCAGCGAGGAAACGAAAGAGCGCGATCTCCGTTCCGGTTGAAAGCGCGACTCGTCCAATGGGAGACATCGTTTCTTGTCCCGTGTTTCCTGAAGTATATCGCTGACGAGGCGTACACTCCGGTGGGTGACCGAACGAATAGCGGTGATGCGGCGGCCGATGTCGATCGGGAAATTGCGAATCGGGTGGCTGCGGTGTCGAAGTAGCGCTAATCGAGTTGCCAGAACGTCAGCCCCTACGGTGCGTAGAGTTCGGCCTCTGTTTGCACATGCAAATGTGCGTTTTCAGCCAAATTGCACGCCTTTCCTTCCTCTCCTGAGCGAAATCGGTAACGATCTCTACGGACTGTGGACCCATGCGCGATCGCGAATTGAACGAAGCCGTGCAGCTCGGCATCGCGAACCAGGAGGTCATCGATCTCGCGAAGAATTGGTGTGCGCATCTCGAGGTCTTCGGCTCGAGCGGAATGCTCGGCGAAGCGACGGGGCTTCCAATCGGGCCTGGGACTTTCGGGTGCAAGCACGCGCGACGTGGCAGCAGTACCGCCCTGGATCTGCGGTTCGTTGCGCTCGATTTTCATGACGAGAACTGCGTCGGTTGTCCGCATCGCGAGCCAGTGCGATTGCCGAATCTCTCCAAGCTCGTCGGAGAACGAGACCGTGCGGTCGCGGAACGCGAGCAACTGCTCGCAAGGGAGCGCCAGCGACAAGCAGCCTTGCTCCAGCAACGTCAGGCACGCCGTGCGAAGGTGCGACGATCAGCGGATTCCGCTCGAGCGGGCGTCATCGATCTGATCGAAGAGCTGGATCAAGGTTACGACGCGGCTACGCATCAGAGACTCGCAAAGCTTGCGGCGACCGTTCCCGCTCAATTCGATCCATCGATTCGCGATTTGCTTTTCGATCTCATCGAGTCGGGCGGCGACGGTCGCACGCACGCAGCGCTGGACGCGCTCGTGCGCATCGAGAGTGACACGAAGAAACTCGTTCAGGCCGCGCTCGTTGCTCTTGCTCGAAAGGAGGGCGCACGGGTCGCCGCCGAGATCATCGCGATGCATCTAGACGACGCGTTTCGCGACTCCATCAATGCCGCGCTGCCTGCGATCTTCGAGATCGCGAGCCCGATTCGCGAGCCATTCACGGACCCAGCGGAGCGGAGCTTGGGAGCACTGGATCGCGCATTTGCTATTGATCCCACTCGATGCGAGCGCGTTCTGGAAATGATGCTGTGTTCGGAATCGGAGCGCGATCGGAAGATTGCCGCGGGCTGTATCGCGCACCTCGTATTCACTGATCCGGAGCTCGGCCCTCGCCTTGCGCGGGTCATGCTGGATTCGCTTTCGCTTCCAGACGGGGAGTTTGGAGAAGTCGACGGCGCTCGCCGAGCGGTCATTCGTACGTTGGCCGAGGCATTCAAAGCGTCGCCCGACGACATCGATCCAGTGCTCCAGAATGCCTATGCCGAGAGGATCGCACGAGCGTCGATTCTCGACGTCTACGCTCACGTGTGCGAAGGTCCAACTCGCTACGGAGCCGGGCGTGAAGCTTCAGGCCCGGCGATACGGAAAGCATTCGGGCGATTGCTTGCCGCGATGTGCGAGCCGCAGCTCGATCGCGAGCAGCTGTTTACGCTCATGAGTTTTGTCCAGAGCAGAGCCAAAGCACATCCGGATGTTCTGGTCGAGAACGCCGAAGCGCTCGTGGGGACAGTTGCTTTGTTGATCGCCTCGAACCCGGATGCGTCGCAGAGATACCCACTGCTTCAAGCAATCATCCGCGATCTTCCCGCGGTCATCAGAGTCGCGGCCCACGCCGCGCCGGACCAACTTCTCCCGCTTCTCGTGGATCTCTTCGACAAGACACCTGCGACGGAGGATGAGTTGCGCGCGAGTCTCCTGGACATGCTCGTCGGTGCCGCGAGGAATCGGCGTGCTGTTGCCGACATCCTTCCGCAGGTTTACCGCGCCTTGCTCGATCCATCGGTGCGTATGCGGGCGTCTGCGGCTCGTGCGTATGAGGCCATCGCGGAGTTTGGTGTCGACGATCTTCCTCCGCTGGTCCACGAGTGTTTCGTGAATCTTGCTGCCGACCAGTATCTGGCCGTACATCGCGCGTTTGCGGAAGTCCTAACGCGAGTGCATCCGCCGAAATCGTTCCAGCCGCGAATCGTGTGGAGTCTCGGCGTTCTGATCGCGGCATACGCGAACGCGAATCACGATGCGCACTACACGCGCCGGCTCATCGAGGCGTTCTGCGTGCAACACGACGGCGAGCTCAAACCCGAGGAGATTGGAGAGCTACTCTCGATCGCGGAAGCGATGCCGCCGGAAGAAGCGGCGCAGAGCCTGCTGGCGATGCGCTGGAAGCTGCGTACGAATCCCGATTGGATTGCGACGGCGGCACGTGTCGCGGCGTCCGAGGGGTTGTCGATGTATCGACGGCAGGATCTTCTCGCAAAAATCATGCGTCGCGAGCCGGCGATCATCGCCAGTCACGTCGAGGTGCTCCGCACCGCCGTTCTTCGACGAGTTCAGGATATGCCTTTCCCTCGCTTGCGCGATGACGAGGATTTCGTGGATCCGATCGTTGAGAAGTTGATGCAGGCCGGCGAATGGACCGAGGCGCAGCGAGTCCTGAGGGAAGTGGAAGCACTCTACGCAACATCCACGTACATGACGGGACGACGCATGCTCACCGAGCGACAGAAGTCGGCGATCCATGTCGAAGCGGCCACGGACACGACTGCCCGCTCGCAGCGCGCGAAGGAGTGGCTGCAGGACGGTGGCGATGCGGAGCTCGACCTCGAGGATGTGATTCGTGCGCGATTCGGTGCACTCGTTGCACTTAGTGACGGCTTGTCGACGGATCGCCAGAAGCTCACCGAGCTCGCTGATTCTCTGAAGAAGGTGTTGCCTGAGATTGCGGATGCTGAAATCCGTCAGGAGTACGCGAACCTGGCGCGCATTCTCGACGCGTTCGCGTTTCTGCTGCGTTGGCGCGAAGCGACACGGAGTGCGTCGGAAGATGGCGAGCCCTATCGGCGTGCTGCGGTCGAAGCAGCGAAAGACGTTGCAAAAACGGAGAGCCGTTTCAACGAAGCAGGGCTGACTGAGAGGATCCGCTCGATCCACGATGTCGATGACATCGCAACCCTTTTCGCTGAAGCACTCGCGATCCCACTGCCGGTGCCGTTCAGCAAGGCGGTTCGGTACCCCTCAACGCCGCCAGTCGGCTGGTTGTCCGGGCAGCAGAACGTTCCGCAGCCGGAGATCTCGATTGCCTTCGTGCGCTTCGAGCTGGAAAATAAGCCGGTTTCGGAAGCGCAGGTGATTGCTCCGAACCGCTTGCACGATCTCGTTGTCGAGGTCACGGTTTCGGACTGGCCCGCGAATGCCGAAATGCTGGTGATCGATGTGCTGTCGGTAGAGCCGCGCTCCGCGTACGAGTTCCCGACGTTCCGGTTCTCGCGTCCGACTGGCGACGCGCCGTTCCTGTTGAAAGGGAAGGATCGCGTGATCCTTCGTGTCGCACACTCGCTTCTCGCCGCGCCGCTGGAGTTTGCCTACCGCGCATATTTCGAGCCGGAGGAGAAAGATCTGCACGTGTCGATTGAGGGGCAGAGGCGCCTGCAGGTGTATGCCTACGACCCGAAGTCCGAACCGCAAACGGGCCACGAAGGCATCGATCGCAAGCTCTTCGACATCAGAAACACCGTTCAACGCGTCACGGCATCGGACGCTGAGACCGAGGACTTCATGCGTCTCATGGTGTCCCTCGGTTCGATCGCGTGGCGCAACCTATTTCAAGGCGGGAAGTGGCCGGAGAAGCGTTTTCAGTCGGAGGTCGCGGACAAGCTTCGCGCCGATAACCGCATCGGCACCGAGCTGGAAGAGCATCCACACGCAGGGGGAGGGATCACGGACCTGTCGTTCCGACGAATTCGTCTGGAGTTGAAAGTCGAGTCCGATCGAACGGTCGCTGCATCGGACGCGCAGGCGTACTCGAGTCAAACGGCGCAGTATGTCGCGGGCAGCGACCGCAGGACGGGCGTCATCTGCATCCTCGACAGCTCGCCGAAGAGGACCGCACCCGGTGCCGCCGAGAACGATGTGGACCTATTGCTCGTCGAGCCACCTGGAGGCTCGGGCGTTCCGATCGCGCTCGGCGTCGTCATCCTTCGAGCGAATCTGAAAGCACCGAGCGCGTTCTCGCTCTGATCAGTGTGGCTCGTGGTGCGCCGAGGGCGCGCTGGCCACGCTTGAGGAGTGCCGGGATTCTGGAGATTCCTACCCGGACCGGCGCAATCTCACAATCAACGGTGGCGTACGTCACAAGGCGGGCCGCATACAAATCCGGGACGGCCAACCTCGCTGGTGGCCGCAGGTCATTGATTGGTTTTGGCGGAAGGTCCCCGCGCTTGCGCTGAATCGACTGAAGAGAGGAGCACGCCGTAGCGTTTATTCTCGCCGCCGGGTGAGATCGGACGCGACAGCGTTGCGATCGTCAGAACTCAGCGAGCCGTTCAGCGCGCCGACGCATCGAGTCCAGAATCTCGGTAGTCACAACCGACGTGAGCGCGGAATCGTGGGCGATCCAATCCTGCATCGATTCGGAGACGAATCGCAGACGACTCAGCGCATCGCGTGCCATGTCCGGTTGGCCGAGGAGTGCGGCGGCGACGGCGAAGTCGTACGCGGCCTGCCGTGCGCATGCGACGTCGATGTCCGCGGGGAATCCCCAGCCGTTGTTTTCATGCTCGCGAACTTGATTGCGTAGGCTCTCGAGAATGGCACCGGCTTCCCTAAGTTTTTCGATCGCTGCACCGTCGCCTCGGGCAATCTCGATCAATGTATCGACGGTGGCCATCTCCAGCGGAATCGCGCGATTGGTTGTTGGGGACTCAGCACGCGCTGCGGAAATCGCGGCCGATGCCTCTTCTGCGCGGCCGCTTCGCGCTTCGAGGCGAGCGATCATCAGCCAATCGCGACGCCGCGTCCAAAGATGCCACTGTTGCGCGGGATCGGGCCACGCCGCGCGCGCATCGGCAAATCGTGCTTTGCCCAGTGCCGCGGCCGCCGCAGCGCGTTGCTCCTGCTCGATCTTGCCCGATTCGCTCCGCGGCGCGTCTTCGAGAATGATGTCCTTCGGTGTGGCGCGCTCGTATCGATAGGCGAGCCCGTTGTAGAGCCGCAGCAGGATTTCGCTCGCCGACGGCCGACCGCCACGGCGCGGAGGTTCCGGTTCGAGAAATCGCTTCCGCAGTGACGACCAGTAGAACGCAGCGATGAATGCCTGTCGGCCATTTTCTTCCAACGTGAGGTCGTGATGCGGTGCGGAAAGACGTGGATCGTTCGGAAGCGCTGGTTCGTCAGCGCGGCGGAACACTTTAGCGCCGAGGCGGCTGAAGTACCAGGTTGTGAACCGATAGGCAGCCTCTGTGATGTCGTCCTGCGCGTAGGGCAACTCCGCGCTCCAGATGCTCGCGGATCCGGACTCCTGCTCGATGCGATCATCTTGCGCAGCAATCCACGGGCGCGCGACTAACCCTGGCACTCGGGTGAGCACGTCATCCGAAGCATGCACGATTCGAATGCGTGTGCCGTCCACGTGGACGACATCGATTCGCTCGGGCGTTATGGTCTCACCGCGCAGGAGAACACCACTCCGCATTCTGGTGAGGTGCTGACGAATCTGACACACGATCCGCGTGATGCCGCGACGCATCGACTTGATCTCCACCACACCGAGGATCTCGACGCTATCCTCTGACCGGCGACAGATCAACGCGTCCGCCCCTTTCGCCCATCCGCCGCGGAGCGAACGTTCGGCAATGTCGTAACCCAGCACGACATCGACGCCGCGTTTGTCGCTGTCGAGGAGATCGCGGAAGTGCCGAATCGCGGGACGAGCGAGCGCTTCCGCCAGCTCGCCTTTGAAGTTGTTTACGAGAGACGCGTAGATGAAGAGGAAGAGCTGCGCCAGCTGATCGTCCGTGAGTCGCGATTCGTCACGAAGGAACTGCAAGACGACCGGATAGACAGGACTCGCTTCGAAGCTCCCCTCGACTCTGCCGATGAGATGAACGAACACGCGCTCCGCGTCCTCTTCGTTCGTGCCGCTGTCAAAGTTCTCGTGCAGTGCAGCCGCGAGATACTCGGAGAACTCCCGCAGGTCCACGATCTCATCGATCCGATCAACGAGTGCCATCGCCGCGTTACCGGAAACCTTTCCGCCACGCCTCAATACTGGCGACGGTCGTGAGACTCTGAAGGAAATGTTGGTGGGTATCGAGTGTGCGTGGACGACGCAGCGAGGCATAGTCGGAGAGCGCAGCGCTCTCGAGACGTTGCCAGGCGTTTTCGACAATGCCCATGAGTTGTTTTCTGTCCACGCGTTGCTCATACGAGCCGCAGCGCGCGAAGGCGCAATAGGCAGAGACATTCGCGTGGCGCGTCGGTACGAGGGTGTGCGACGTCAGGAATCTCGCCTCCCGAAGCATCTCTGTCATTGCTTCCGCGGGGTAAGGCACTGCGAAGCGCTCGGCGTGCAGCAGCGGAAACAACTCGAGAATCACGATGCCGCCGCGCTTGTGATCGACGAGGCGATCGGCTTCGGTGATCGCGTCAGCAAATTGGCTCGGTGTCAGCTCGTGCAGCACATTCGCGATCACGCACAGGTCGAACGAGCTCTCCGGCGGAGCAGCGATGTCGTCAATGACGCGCACTTGATCGTCACCGGCGAATCGCTGTCGTAGCGCTTCGCGCTTCGCCACGTCCGGATCCCAGCATGTCCATGAGACGGTCGTTCCGAGTTGCCACCGTGAGAGTTTGCTCAATTCTGCGACTTCTCGACCGACTCCCGCGCCGAGATCGAACACGCGAACGACGGAAGCCGGTTCGACGAAATCCCGGATCCGGTCGGCGAGCTGAGTCGTCTGCGCGTCGGGAAGCGGCCGGCCGGAGGCTTTGACCGCCTCGTTGGAAAACGCTCGCTCAATTGCTTCGAACAACTTCAGAGTGGACGCGGTCGCAACGTATGCCGCTTGGCGCAGCAGAAGGTCGTCTTGCTGATCGAAGAGCTTGTACGTGGCACTGATTTTCGAGAACGAGTCTTCGAGCGTCGCGATCCGGCGCGGGTAGGTGCCGTCGCTGTATCGCTTGGAATAGGGGAAGGTTTCCGGCGGCGATGCGTGTCGTGTAGCGCGCTCGGTCTCCATATAGAACACGCGATCGACCAGACGCGCAAAGATGACGTGCGGGTGATGCGTGGTAGCGATCACCTGGCAGTCGGCTGTCCGAAGAATCTCGAGCATCTGCGAGATGAACGCCGGGTGAAGATGGTTCTCGATCTCATCGAACAGGATGATGTCCGGTCGTCCGAAGGCCAGCGATAGGACAAGATGGAATAGCGCTTTCTGGCCATCGCTCCATTCGCGATACGGTACGGTTTTCCCATCACCGTAGAGAAGGACGAGCTCGAACTGGCCGAGCGTGGTGCCCTTCCTTCGCTTGGCGACGCGAAGATAGAGGGATCCGAGAAGGATGCGCTCCAAGTCGGCAACGACTTTGGTTGCCCTGCATCGAACCATCGTCGTCTCCACGCCGGGAAACATCTCGACGATGCGCCGCGAGACGTAGGGATCCGCAAGAGCTTCGGCGCTGCTGACTAACTCCGCACCGAGACGTGCGGCAAATTGATCGACAAGGAACTGGAGACCGAGGCGGCGGTAATCACCGCGATCGGCAGGAAGATCGAGCTGGGCGCCTTTGAAGTCTGCGTGAATGACACCGGCATCCTCTTTCGACCACCAGAGGCGGCCGAGGAACAGCACGTTCGGATTCAGCGGAGGGTCGGGCTCGACGGCGAAGTCTTGTTGTCGAGCCCTCCGCTTCAGCGCTCGCCGAATTTGGTCAAGAAGCCGTGACTTGCCGCTGTTGTTCGCGCCAGCGATGACGTTGATGGCGCTGATGCCTGCGCGGTCCGGCACGGCGAGGTCGAGTTGTGACGGAGGATTGCCGCCGAGGTGAATGCGCTCGATGAAGTAACGCTCATGCATTGCCCTGAGTACCGTCGATGCTTCATCGTAGCGCGAGTACGAGGAACTGCTGGGGCTAGGCGAGCAGTCTACGCAGCGTGGAAGGCGTGAAGTCGGCGAGCAGGTCTCCCGGCGCGACTTCCAGCGCGTGCGCAAGCTTCAGGATCGTGGTGAGACCGGGCGTTTTGTAGCCAAGTTCGAGGCTGTTGACGAAACCCATCGTCACGTCTGCCTTCGCCGCGAGCTTTTCCTGCGTTAGTTCGCGTTCCTGTCTCAGACGTCGGAGCGTTCGCCCGAACACCTCGCCTTCTGGACTCGTCGTCGGCACATGACCATTCGACAGCGGTCTTGGCACTTGCGTCTACCGATAAAAGTGATGACACTATAGTGTCATCACGAAAGGAGAGTAGGCGTGACCAGTACCGTTTCCGATACAACTCGCCGCATCCGCCACATCTTTCTCGAACGCAAACAGCGATACTCGCTTCCGGAAGTCGTCCGTCTCACCGGCGTCAAGCGCCGTGATGTCATCGCGGGCATCCGGGCAGGGGAGTATGTCGCCCGGCGTGAGCGAGGTGACTATCGCTTTACATGGTCCGAGCTCGCCCACATCGCCATGGCGACGTGGCCGCTGCCCATCATTCACGACGCTCTCGGACTGGACGCGATTCGTGCACTCCCGCGTCTCCTGCTCCTGCAGGATCTTCGCGTCCATCTTCCCAGCTATCAGGTGCTGATGCTCCACCGACTGGCGCAGCGAGAGTCGGTGGATGTCGACTCCTACCTTACGAACTACTTCCTCGATCTCGCAGGCGCCGAAGTCGTCGCGCTCGAAGCGGACATCCCGGGGTTCATGGCGGCAATGCGATTTCCGAACGGAGAGTCGCGATGAGAGCTCTCTTTCGCTGCTGGAAGGAACGCCGCCATGTTTGAAGTTCCCGCTCGCGAGTTTCTCGCCTTCCACGAAGCCGGACATGCGGTCATGGCCATCATCCTCGGCCGACGGGTTCACCGCGCCAGTATTCGGCGCAAACGTGGCCTCGCCGGTTATGTCGATTTCGACCATGCCGCTTCGGGCCTGATCGAGGCGACGGAGCAGCACCGGCCGCTCATCGAAAGCGATGCGCTGGTCCTGCTCGCCGGTCGCGCCGCCGAGTGCGAGCGGACGCTTGGGTCGCCGCCATCACACGCAGGTCTGGACCGCGACAACGCACGCGCGCTCCTTGGCGTGCTCGAAGACTGCGATGAGGTGGTCTCGACTTGGATGCGATATCTGCTCGTGCGAGCGCAGTCACTGCTCCAGGAGGAGTGGCCGCTGGTGTACTCGGTCGCCAGGGCGTTGCTCCGTGACGAGGAGCTGAACAGCGCGGGCGTGGCACGCGCGGTCGCCGAGGCTCGGGAGCGGATGGCCACGCGGGAGCCTTCGAATTGCCGGTTCGTGATCTCGGAACGCGCGTTGGAGTCGATCCGCGAACTGCCGCAACCGGAGTGTGCGTTCGACGTGGCCATCGTGGATGAGGGCGTACTCCGGTTTCCGGATGAACGTGCCGCAGCATCCGGTCAATCTGCGGAGGAAAACGAGTTCTATCGACGCACGATCAGCGAAGGGATGCAGCTCTCCGCGCGAGCGAGGAATTGCCTCACGCGCGGCGGCATCGCTACTCTCGGCGATCTCGCACGACACACGGTTCGCGATCTCCAGTCCATTCGTGCACTCGGTGCGAAGACGCTCGAGGAGATCCTCGGCGAAGTGCGTCGTCTCGGGATCAACCTGCCGGTCGCTGCGCCGAGAGGGTTCAACCGATGGTAGCGACAGGACGGCGCAATCTGTCCGCGGGGTTCAAACGCGGTTGCGATCTGTCGCGAGGTCTTTGAACCCCATGCGACACCACGTCACGATCTGCAAGTGCTCGCACCCGAAGCGGGAGCATTGGGGAACGAGACAGCGGCCGAACGGACCATGCCGCAGTTGCGGTTGCCGCGCCTTTGAACCCGAGCCGATTTGCCGCTGCGGGCATGGCCTGAAAGCGCACGCCGAAGGGCCCTGCCATGAAACCTACATCGACGGGTGCAAGGCGTTCCGGCCTCGCACAGAAGGGTGATCGTCATGAACGAGATGGAACGAGACTACCTCATCGCAAGAGCGTTCGTGGCCGGCTTCGTGGACGAAGCCGTGAAAATGTTTCTAACCGTAGTGGTGACCTTCGTCGTCCTTGCGATCGTTGGTATCCTCCTCACATTCTGGCCGATCACGATGCTGCTTGCGCTCGTGTGGGCGGTGTGCGCGTACGCGCTAAGCACCGCGTCTGCGCCGGATGCGGAGTTGCGGCAGACGCCTGCCGACGCACGTACGGCGATGCCCACCGACGTGGCGAATGTGCGGGGGCCTGAATGCGCAATCAGGACGGATGATGGTGAGTTCATCGCGCCGAACTTTGCGACACTCCTGCAATGGGTCCGCGAAGGACGTGTTCCGCCGCAGAGCCACATCTTCACATGCGACATCGGCGCTTGGCGCATCGCGTACGACGTCGATCAGCTCACGCCGCTTTTCGGAAACCGGTGATCAGCGAGCGCGTCTCCTTCCAGCGCGACATCAATCTGCGTGTCTATCCGCGTGCGCCGAGAGTCCGCACGACCATCCCGGACAAGCCCCGCTACGTCATGCGCTTTGGATCGCGCATGGCGACGACACTTCTGCTTCTCGAGCTCGGCGCACAGCGGCGGCTGGACGAGTTCGATACCGACTGGTACCAGGCCGAATTTCTCTATCGCCTGCGGCAGCAGTTAATGGAGCGCGCCTGGTTTGATGAGCACCGGCAATCGGTCTTCGACTACGACTGTCAGCAGTTCCAGTACGAGACGATTGATCTCGATGTGCTGCTGGACATCGGCAAGCGCGAATACACGAAGTTGCTTCTCAGCATTCTGCGCACGCTCTACGACGAGGAAGGGTTGGGGAGTGAGGTCACGACCGCGGCTCGTCGGGCTTTTCGGTTGCCATGGTTCTGACGCGAGTCACGGCTCGTCGGCGTGCTGATCCTCGGCTTCGGCCTCGATCTTCGTCTCGGAGTAGAAGTTGACGTGCACGAGGTGCGCATTGTCCGCGGTGCTCACGCCCATCCACCAGAAGTTGTCGGCCATCTGTTCCAGGTGCACGACGACATCGTTTCCGACAATCTCGTCGAGCGTTCCGTCCGCGTTGCGGCGGATCTCGATGGGACCGACGAAGATGCTCGGCAACAGCCCGCCCTCATCGCGCTTCGGCCCGATCAGCTCACCCGACGCCGGAATGTAGCGAAAGTAGGGTGCGATACGCTCGACGTAGCGCACAACCGCCTGCAACTGGTCGACTGGGCATCCAGCCGCACCGATGGCCGCTGCTGCACGGCCGACGTTTCGGTTGTAATCGCCCAGATCCTCGGAAAGTCCGGCGGCGAACGTGATCAACTCTCGCAGCACCGCTGCGGCATCGACGTTAGTTTCTGCTTCGAGTTGGGCAAGGATCGCTCGTGCATTTTCGATTGTCGCGCTCATCGGCTGCTCCTCACCAGGAACTCCGTTCGAAGGCGCTGGTCACTTCGCGAATGCTCTCTTCGACTTCGACCGTTTCCCCCTTGGTGAACTTGAAGACGGTGCCGCGATCCGTCTCTTCGAAGGTCGTAAGCCACATCGCGCTGATCCCGACCCTGCGGCCAGTATCGGCTTTCGTAAGCATCACGAGCTGAACGTAAGGTCGATTGTCCGAACGTCTCGAAGCCATGAGAGGACCGTACCTCGGTTTTCGCTAGGAATCGACTGCCGTTCGCAAATGGATGAGGCGCATGCCCTCACCAGCGCACGCTCTCGCTCTCCTCAAGTCGCAACGACGAACTTGGGAAGGACCGCGATGATGTCGGACACCAGGTTCATCGCGACCGCTTCGGCATGCTTGCCTATTCGCACAAAACCGTGCACTTGGCGCATTCCTGACGCAAGGCTGCCGGAGACACTCGCCGCTGCGAAGAGCTCTTCGCCGTGATCCATCAGAAGCACGTGAACGAGTGGGTGAGATGGTGCGATCTCAGCGTGATAGCCGTTTTTCACGAGCTCGCCGATCAGTGCTTTGACAGCCTTAGAAGCCAGCGCGTGTGTCCCATCACGCGTTTCGATCCGGAGGTCAATGTGTTTCTTCGCCAGCATAGGGGGCCTTCCTCGTGCTCTAGGATCGTCCGTCGAGGTACGCGTTGCGTCGGATTCTCGCAACGCGTTCAATCAAGTTCGGTGGCAAATCTCGATGGCTAGCGCGCGAGGCCCGTCGCCAAAATTTACTCGGTGGCAAAACGTTGGCAAACCGCCCTTTTCAGCAACAAAATAGCCCACCTTTCGGTGGGCTAAGTGATTTGGTTTCAATTGGTTGCGGGGACAGGATTTGAACCTGCGACCTTTGGGTTATGAGCCCCCGGATCAACCGGACACGCAAGCATTGAAACTGCTGGACTTGTTGGCCGACAGGCTACTTCTTCCCACCCGGTGCTAGGAGCTGTGCTAGGTCGAACGCCTCGCGACCCGTCGAGACCGCGGCCTCGATCGGCGCCATGAGGGCCGGGGTCTTCGAGGCGAGGAGGTGGGCGTACTGGGCGAGCGTGAACCGGGCGTCGGTGTGACCGAGTTGCCGCTGGAGCATCTTCAGTGCCCCTTCACCGCCGTTCGCGAGGATGTGGGAGGCGAAGGTGTGCCGGAAGTCGTGCCAGCGGATCGAGACGCCTTGGGCTTCGCGTGCGCGGGCGAACTCCCGGTGGAGATTGCGCGCTTCGAGGACGGGCATACGGGCGGCGCGCCTCGCCCTCACCTTCTCATCGGCGTCCTTCGGGACGGCCTGAGTGCGGGCGGGGAAGACGAAGTCGATCCACTGGTCTTCGAATGCCCGGTCGTAGCGCCGGCTGATCCTGCGGGGAAGACGGGCAGCGCCGTACTTCGCGACGACGTGGATGATGAACTCCTTCCGTGCCTCGTTCTCGGCAGCGCGCTGCGCCTTGTAGCGGAGCAGGAGTGCGGAGAGGGAGGGCGGGATGGCGACGGTGCGGACACCGGCTTCGGTCTTCGGCTCGACCTTCTGGCCCGTGGCCTGATCTCTCGATGCGCGGATGGTGATGGTGTGCTCGGCGAGGTCGATGTCCACCCATTGGAGGGCGAGGACCTCGCCCTGGCGCATGCCGGTGAGGGCGCAGATCGCGGCGGCGATGTTGAAGGGTGTCCGCATCGCTCCGACGATCTTCAGCGCGTCCTTCAGGGGAGTGGCTTCGATCTGGGTCTTCGGGACCTTCGGGTACTCGAAGTAGACCGTCACGTCGCGCTTGAGCGTGCCGAACTTGAAGGCGTCTTCGAGCACGGAGATCATCGTCTGCAAGACGTTCTTGCGGTACTTCGGGGACTTCCCTGACGCGATCGAGGGCTCGATCTGGCGGAGCCGTTCGGGCGAGAAGTCGCGTAGCCGGATGTCGCCGATCTCGGCGTCCAGGGTCCGGAGGTGCGAGAGGACGGTACGTTCCATCGAGGGTTTGAACGGGCGCGTGCCCCGCATGCGGGTCTGTACCCAGTCGTTCGCGTACTCGCGGAAGGGAGTCTTGTCGGAGAGCTTCGGCTTGGGGCCGCGGGGATGCGCGATGAGTTCGGCCTTGCGGGTGGCCTGTGCGTCTTTCGCTTTGTTGATCGTGGGGTGCGTGCCGGCGGAGTAGGTCTTCCCTCCGACATTCACGGTGGCCTCGTAGGTCTTCCCGCGCTTCGAGATGCCGGGGGCGACTTTCGTGCGCTTGAAGCGGTTCTTCATGACGCCTCCGTTTCGTAGAGCAGTTGTCCGTACAGGTCGTCCCCGAGCAGGGCGTACAGACGGTCGATGGTTGGATGCGATGGTTCGCGGAGAGCGAGATCCGCAAGGTGGGCGAGTGCCTCGGGTGCGGTGGTGACGCCCGTGATCGTGCAGCGGAGCGAACGACCGCCGTTGCGGATCGTCACGTTCTCGCCGCGGACGGTGATGGTGAGGCCCGCGAGGTGGATGAAGCGGGCTACGGACATCTTCTCGATTGCGTGTGGCATACGGCCTCCATGTCAAAGGGCGACCTCAGAGTGCGGAGGTGGGCGAGGAGCCGTCGAGAGGTCCAGGACCGCTGTACGGACCCCCTACGAGCTCCCAGCCCACCTTCCGGAGGCGACTAGAAGTCGGTCGCCCCGAGCTCTTCGTCGTAGCGGTCGGTGTCGTAGATCTCCCGTTCCTCGCGGTCACGAATCCCGCGGACGAGGTCCCGCATGAACGTCTCGGTGTGGACGACGATCTGGCCGTTCCGGGTGCGAGTGGAATGCTCCTTCTTCGTGTTGGTGGCTTCGGCGCGCGATGCCCAGGCCTGCAGGCGCCCAGGGATCGCATCGAGCCAGGACAGCTCATAGAAGCGGGCCTTCGACATGTTGTTCGTGAAGGCGCGGATCATCACGCCGTCCATGAAGTCATCCCCTGGCCAGTCCATCGTGGTCGAGAGGAAGTTCACGGGCTTCACAATGAAGCGGTAGAAGGTTCCGTCGACGGCGAGGAGCTTGAGGCTCTCTCCGGCGCGGAGCGGGCGGCTGCGGTAGATGGGATATTCGACAAGGGTGGGCGGTACACTTCCTGATGTGAATCCTCGATGTGTTGCCATGCGCTTCCTCCGTTCGCGTCGGGCTGCGACGCGTCGGGGCGCTGCACCTGCGAGGCGCGGGCTGAATGCCATGTGGAGCTACGTGGAAGGTGCTGCGAAGGAGCGCCAGACCACCTCCGCACTGCTATGGGCATAGGCGAGGAGCGTGTGTGGGTAACAAAACGCGGCATGGAGATGTGACAAAAAGTGCGCGGCAACACGTCATCGACGGGTTCCGCGAAGGGAGCGCGGTCGCAGCGGCACTCCGAGCAGACGCCGAATTTCTCGCAACGAGGATTCCGAAGGCGCTCCGACCGCTCGCGGTGCAGTTCTACGAAGATACGGCTGCTGCGATAGAGGGAAAGCGGATCGAGAAGACGGCGCCCATTCGAAGTGGGGAGCTGTTCGAGATGTTCGCGGCACAGGTTCGGATGATCGAGCCAGATGAAGCCATGGTGCGCGTCGACGGCGAAACGCGAGAGGCGGTGCGCGAGAAAATTCACAAGCTCAAGCGCGCCATCATGGATTGCCCGTTCGAGGCTGGCATCCCGAACATTGCCCGAGCGTATTACCGCTTTCGTTTTCCCGAGGTCGTTCGTGGAGCGTGGGACCAGACGTACAGCTTGTACCTCGACATCGATGTGGAGTTCACGAGTCCAGAGGCCCTCTTTCGACAGGCGCTCTTGTACGAACTGTTCAAGGCGACCCCGCGCGATTACCTTCAGCGCATTCTTCAGGCGGATATCCTTGGAGATACGAATGTGCAGTACGTGTACGATCTGGCGCGCGAGCCCTCATTCGAGAGGTTTGTAGAAGCGACCACACTCCTCGAGAAGATCGGGGCGGCTCTATGGACAGACGAACGCGCGAGTTTTCTCAATCGGGTGTTTCACTACGACGTCCAGCCGGCCACGCTAGCGCACGCGCTCTTTGCGTGGACGTACATCATTGCGGCGCACGACCTGCACGATGACGCCACGGAGAGCGACGCTTGGCCGCTTGTGTCCACGGAGTGCTTGACGCTCACTGAGAAGCTCGTTGCACTCGACGTGCTGAAGGAGCATGGCAAGAGCGTACTCCGCCCGCTCTTTCGTGTCCTGATGGCCATGGGGCAGCGCGAATCCTATTCAGTAGACCTCGGGGAGGTCATCGAGGATGCAAAGGTGAAGGCTCGGGATGAAGCACGGGCCATGACGCGGAGCGATGTCGCGATTAAAGCGATGGAGCCGTGAGCGCCTTCGTGCAGAGAGCATCCGCGTAGCGGTTCTTCGACCGCGGAACGTGCATCGGTGTGACGTGGAGCTTGCCCGGCGCCTTCGTGAGAAGGATGCGGCGCTTCCCATCCGATGCAGGGATCACGTCGTGCGACACGAGCCGCGCGATCTGGTACTGGATGCGCGCAAGGTGGGGCGCCTGCGAGGTGCGGTTCTTCCCGCGCAGCCACTCAGTGACGAACTTCGAATCCCCCTTCAGCGTGACGTGTTCATAGCCGGCTCCCGCCGCCCACGTAAGCGCGTGGAGGCAACCTTGCAGTTCGGCCACCATGGACGTGGCCGGCGAGACGAGCCCCGACCCCTCCATGATCTTCGCGTGCCCGTGGCCTATGGCGACCCATCCCCAGGCGCCGCGCGATGCTGGGTAGAGCGAGTGTGTCACGCCGATGTTGCCGCGCACGCCGCCATCGAAGTAGATCGTGCAGTCGTTCATGCCCTGACCTCACCATGGAGGCCGGGGATTGGTCACGCAATTAGCTGCAGCGGTGCATGCATCACATCGATCGATCGGAACTCGGTCGTCGTGCGGTCGAAGCGAAGAAGGACCTTCCCCGTGGGACCGTTCCGATTCTTTTTCACGTGCAGTTCTACCTCGCCAGGTCGATCACTCCGGTCGTTGTAGTAGTCGTCGCGGTAGAGCATCAGGACAACATCGGCGTCCTGCTCGATGGAGCCCGACTCGCGCAGGTCGGAGAGGTTCGGGATCTTGTTGTCGCGCGATTCGACACCGCGTGAGAGCTGCGACAGGCAGAGTATCGGCACATCGAGCTCGCGTGCGAGTGTCTTGAGTCCGCGGCTCATTTCGGATACTTCCTGGACGCGGTTGTGCGGGTTGTTGCCGGCCATGAGCTGCAGGTAGTCGATGACGAGGAAGTCGAGACCGCGTTCGAGCTTCATGCGACGTGCTCGGGTTCGCAGATCCGCGAGCGAGAGACCGCTCCGATCGAAGATCGTGATGGGGAGCGTGTGCAGCCGTTCAATCGCGTCGACGACGCGCTGGCGTTCGGCATCTGAGAGCTGACCAGACCGGAGCTTCCACCCATCGACCTTCGCGGCGGTGCTGAGGATGCGCCGCACGAGTTGCTGCTTGCTCATCTCGAGCGAGAAGACGCCGACGTGCTTTCCTCCCGTCGCGATGTTCTGCGCGACATTGATGGCCAGAGCTGTCTTTCCGATCGAGGGCCGCGCGGCGAGGATAACGAGGTCGGAACGCTCGATGCCGGCGAGCATCGTGTCGAGATCATGGAAGCCGGTCGAGAGGAAGCGCGACGTGGTTCCGTCGTCATCGGCCGCAGCGGCGAGGCCGTCGTACGTCTCATTGAAGACATCCCCGAGTGTCTCCATACGAAGCCGCCGATCGCGCGTGCGCAACTCCAACAGGATCGCTTCCGCACGGCTGTTTACCTCTGCCGGATCTGCGTCGGGCTGAAACGCGAGCGCGGAGATATCGGTGCCGACCGTGATCAGGCGTCGCTGATACGCCTTGCTATGAACGATCTCCGCGTACTTCTCCGCGTGTGAGGCGGTCGGGACGAACTCGGTCAATTCGGCGATGGCGCTCTTACCGCCGACGTCCACGATCTCCTTCCGTTCTTCGAGCAGATTGCAGACCGTGAGGAGGTCGACGGGTGTGTGGCGTCGGTGGAGATCCAGCATGGCCTGGTAGATCGTGCGATGGGCGACCACGTAGAAGTCATCTCGGTCGAGGATCTCGGAGACCAACGTGATGCATTCCGGCTCCAGGAGAATGGATCCCAAGACACACTTTTCAGCTTCGAGATTTTGCGGTGGGATCATTCCTTTAGGCGACGGCATCCGATGGGGTGGAAGTTGCTTTGAGAACGAGGGTGACGAACCTGCGGATCAAGCGCTCCTGTTCGGACCGCGGGGGTTCGGTGTCGAGTTGCTGAAACTCGCTCGTGTCAATCTGGAGACGTGTGCCCAGTTGCTCAATTCGACGCCACGCGAAGGACGGACCGGAGACGAGATCACCGGAGAGCTGCCGGTAGAGCGCATGGCCTTCAAAGAAGCGCGTCTCCTCGTCGAGCTTCGCAGGCAACGAGCCGGCGGCGCCCTTCGCCGCCCACTGGTATCCCGTCTTCGATTGGGCATCGAGGGCACTGCGCATCCAGGGAAGAAGGTTTCGTGGCGGAATGAGGCGGAGCGCCGACTCGCTCAGCGCGCGTAGAAAGTGCTCCTCGCCGTGTTGCTCTACGAGCGATCGGGTCACCGCGAGAATGTCTTGATTGATACTCCCCGGGCCCAACCGGTCCTCCACCTTGTCGAGAACAGCTCGCGGAATCGTCATGACGCTCGCGCCTGCGTCCTTCTTAGTAACCTTGTTCTCTCTTGTTCTTTCTTCCTCTATTACTACTGGCTCTTTCGTCGCTGAAAGGGCAACTGGTGCGGAATGGCTTGTAAAAGCCGAATCGAAGGGCGCTGGTGGCTTTAGGAAGCCATCGCCGCCAGTTGCCCTTTCGTAGTCTGAAAGTGCAACTGGTCCCTTCGTGATCTCGAAGCGCCGCGGACGGAACGCACCGCTTTGCCTCCTCCGAATTTCGGATACTTCCACGAGGCCGAGCGACTCGAGGTTAACGAGCGCGCGAGCGACGGCTCGGTGGGATAGGCCGGTGTACTGGTTGATCGTCGTGAGGTGTGCCGTGAACCGCTTGTCGCCGGCGTCGTTGCACAGCATGACGAGGACATCGTAGACAGCGAGAGCGGCCGGGATCTGCCGACCGGGGAGGGATTCAGCAATGAGCCGGACGCGCGCTTTGTCCTTCCAGTACCATCGGACGCCATCTGTTCCCTTCACGCCCTTCATGCGGCCAGACGGATGTTCAACTTCGCGCGCTGTACGGATGGCTCGGGGGCATGTGTGAAGAAGGTTGTTGATTAGATGTGCATGCACAGTACCCCTGTGTCGGGACGAGTCAAGCACAAGCCATTGACCTTTTTGCCCTGACATGTAGGCTGTGAATGCATCCGTGAAGAAGGTGCTGCGAGGAGCCTTGGGGCACGTCCCAGGGCCTCTTGCATGCGACCCAACAACCCGGAGGTCTGAGGCGCGTGTGCACAGCGCCCCAGAGTCCTCGCGGGAGTGGGTGCGGATTCCACCACGAATCCCTTTGCTTAGCGGAGAAGAACGTACCCGAAGAGAAGCGCGATCGAGACGGCTGTTGCCAGAATGCCGGGAGTGAAGACGCGATCCCGGAGCGAGCGGAACGACGAGCGGACCCGCGAACGCTTCTTCCCGGTTTCAGCCGGGACGTGCGCGGGGCGACGAACGACGATCCCACAGGTCGGAACCGAGCAGCAGAGCTGCACTTCAATCGAACCACCGATGAGGGTGGTTTCGACATTCAGCCAAGCCGTCCGATCGTGCAGCTTGCATGAAGGACATTTCTCATCGGTCGGAGCGCGCTTGCGCACGCCTGTAATTTCGCCAGTCATACGAGAGCATGGCGAAACGAGAGCTCGGCACGAGCTTCCTGCAGGATGTCCGAGGATGCGTCGGAGACTTCGATGCGGTTGTACCCCGCCGTGGCGCGGTACTCCGCAGGAGAGCCTTCCGGCCATTCGAAGAGAAGAACTCTTCCGAGTTCCATCCATTCGTGGATGACCTCGATGTCGCGGGCGACACCGATGAGCGCACCGTCTTCATCCAGAAGCAAGTGTGTAAAACCAAATAGGTCGAGCTGCATAGCAGTAGGGATAAGTGGTGAGCATGATTCAAAGAGCCCGTCAGTCGCGAGACTGACGTGTGGATCGTGGTGGTATCCGCGGTACGCATCTGACCACGCGACGCGCGCTCGGTCCGAACGCATCAAAACAACCACCCCGGCGCCTAATGGGCCGAGGTGGTGAAGTTGCAGATGCACGTGAGCCGAAAGTGCGAGCCGGCGAAGATTACTCGGAGCGTTTGATCGCGGCAGAATCCGCAGCGGCCTTCTTCCACCATCTCTCGGAACACGCGGCACCGTTCCTCTTGCATGATCTCGCGCATGGCCGCGTCGATCTCATCTCTCGACATCTCCTGCACGTTGACCTGTAAAGCTGCGCTGGATGCCATGTGGACCTCCCGCACAACCCTGCCGCGGGCTGACGGCAGCGGTCGAGGCGTCCAGACTGCGGAGCGACGGTGGTCAGGCTGACGAAGCCGAGTATCGACAGGAACGTTGTCAGCGCGCACTCACCCGCAAGCGGGGCGACGCGTCCACGCCAGGGACAGTTCTACGGCTGCCGCACCAGTGGTGAGGTGCGAGGAGCTATCGGCGGGAGAATCCCTACTGAAGCATTAGGGATTGTGTCAGGGGAATGCGTGTGCATTCCCAGTCCGCGCGAGAAGGTAGCCACCGTCCTACATCAAAACCGAAGGAAGTCCAGTCAGATGGTCTCCTTCGGCTTGCGAATGTTACGCAACACGGTGCATGGTCGGAATGTCACGCAACATACCCCCCCAATCCTCATGTCCCTCTCCAAAACCGACGAAGCGATCAATCGCGGCGAACCAATCAGGCTCCACCGCTCGGAGTTCCTCGAGAAGCCGGCCGAGTACATCATTCAGGCTGATGACCGCGACGCGATGATTGAGCTATGCCGCTACCAGCAGGTCACGCATGCAATCATCCCGCTTCGCCTCCACGAAGGGTCGGTCTTTCGCGCGCTCTACCGATACGACATGAACAAAGAGGAAATCCGGCGCCTTGCCTCAGAACAGATGGATCGTCTGAATGGCCGAGAGCGACCGGTAGATGCTCTTCCTGCCTGTAGCGACGAGGATGTTGAAGTTGGCCAGGTGATTACCATCCGACCCTACAAACTATCGGAGTACATGAAGGACATGAGATATGGCCCAGTGATCGGGAAGATCAGCTTCAAGAACGATGGCCAGCAAGCGGAAGCTGCGTAAGCGCGAGTGCGGCGACAAGCGGCGCTACGGCACAATGGCCGACGCCGCACGCCACCTCGCTTGGCTTCGCAACCTCAACCCCAGCTTCAACAACGTCGGGGCCTACCACTGTGGCTTTTGTGGATCGTTCCATCTCGGACACTCTGGTGCACTCACGGGCGGCATCCGTGGCCGTGAGGCGCGACGCTTCGGTCTAGCCAAGAGTTGGTCATAGCGAAGAGGCCCGGTGCAAACGCACGGGCTTCTTCAAGTAGGCGGGAACATCAGGAGGTGGGATCGGCAGGGGTGTCGGAGCCTTCCGGCTTCGGCGACAGGAACTGGATCGCGGCGACGGACACCTGCAGTTCCTTGGCCGCGGGTCCTTTCTCGCGCTTGCGATCGTGCTGCGCGAGCGCGCCCGTGATGAGCACGGCGCTGCCCTTGCCGAGGTACTTGTTCGCGGCGGTGGCACTGTCGCCCCAGGCTACGCAGTTCACGAAGGTCGTGACGGTTTCGCGGTCGCGGCCCGTCGAGCGGTTCAGCGCGACGGTGAATGCCGAGCCTTCGCGGTCTCCGGCAGCCTTGAGAGGGTGCGGGTCGGCGACAAGGCGGCCACAGATCGTGACCTGGTTCAGCTGCGGCAGCTTCAATGGCTGGGACATGGCGTCTCCTTACGGAATCCCCGGCAGTTGTGACTGCTGGACCGTGTGCGGATCGAGGGAGGCGGAGAACGACGCGGGTTGTCGTGCGTCGCTCTGGCCGGCGACGGTGAGGTTGATCGTCTTCGCGGTGTCGTTGATGTCGATCTTGAGTGTGAGCTTCGCGAGCGCGATCGGGCACACGTGGTCGTTCGGCATCTTCCAGCGACGATCCTTCGGAGTCATGACGTGATCGCCGTCGTCGTCCACGAACAGGACGCACGGCTCTTCACGGTAGGTGCGCTGGATCGAGCCGTCGTCGCGCTTCGAGATCTCGATGAGCTCATGCAGTCCGACGATGACGCGGTGCGCGCCCGACGTTTCGCGGGCGACGACGAACGCGGTCTCGGCCTGCGCCCACTCGATCTGCCCGAGCACGGTCCACTGCGAGGACACCTGCTGGACCTTCTGGGTGGTGGAACACGACAGGAGCGTGAAACACGAGAGCAGCAACAGCGAGACGATGACTGAGACTCGACGCATAGCGACCTCCTAGTTGGCGCAAGGGGTTCTCCTGACTGATGGGTGGTGGGAAAGGACGCGGCGGGACTGCCTGATGGCTTAGGCGTACGCCGGAGTTGTCGCGCGGTCGAGGTGCACGCTAGGCTCGGGGTACTTCCTTCCCCGCATGCGCCATGAAGTTCCTCGTCGCTATCGTCCTTATCGCCGTTGCCTACGTGTGGACCGTCTCCCTGAAGGCTCAGGGAAAGATCGGGAGCGTGTCGGGATTTCTCAAGACGATCTTTCTGGATGATGAGAAGGGCCTGAAGCTCACCGCCTGGATTGATAATCTCTTCCGCAAGCGTTAATGCTTCGCCTCATCGCCCGTCTCTGCGTGTTCGCCGTCCTCGTGATGGTCGCCGTTTACGGCTACGCCTATTGGGCCGGATCGGCAGAAGTGGTGTGGAGGCCCTGGTCTTGAAAGTTAGACGGCCGAGGCGCAAGGTGGCGATGTAATTCCGACTGCACAATGTCCGCAAAGCGCTATCCGTCGCAGAACCTCACCCGCCCCGAGATCATGGCGCGCCGAATTGCCGCGAATCAATGTGACGCATGCGGTGGCAGGGCTGAGGATCGCGAGATGTGGGGTCGGAGAGTGCGGGTCTGCGCGAACCCCGATGCGGACCACGGGTTCCACGAGGTTGGGAAGCGGGACGGAGCGGCGTTTAGCACTGGGCGGGTCTCCGCGAACGTGCCGGAGCAACTTCGCGTTTGACCGCGCAATGGCTGTCGGAAGCCGTTCTTCGCGATAGCGCTAAACCATACTAGACAATGGGCTTGCACTATTGCGAGATCACAGTTATGATGAGTATGTTCTAAGAAACAAGCACCTTCACAACTCGGCCTTTCCACCGCGCTTTCTTCTGGGGAAGCCGCGGTCCCCAAGCCCATAAGACCCCACCCGTATGACCAAGTTCGAAGTGGCCATCTCTGGCGCCTCGGTCCTTGTGGCCTATCTGCTCGGATTGGCCATCGGCGCGCTCCTGTTCTTCTAATTTCCACCTAACACAAACATGACGCTCATTCACATGCTCCCCATGGACACCCAAGTGGCCCTCCACAGTGCCTACCTGCGCGCACTCGAAGATGACCAGCGCGCAGCATTGAAGCGGTACCTTGAGACCGCCGACGAGAAGGCGCTGAAAGCGGCGAGCTCACTCCAGAGGAAAATCCACGCCGCTCGTGCGGAGTTTGTTGTCGCGTAAGGCGATGACCGCCGCTATCCGCATCCCCCTTGTCTCGGCGTCCATTGGGATGCTCGCCTACGTCCTCGGCGCAGAGATTCTCCCAGTCCTCGGTGTCCCGCCGATCCCCACCATCAAGTTCGTGTGCATCCCGGTGATCCTCTGGATCGCCGGACTATGGATGGACAACCCCGACGCCAGCAATGCTATCGACGCAGAGCTCAATGCGGTTCTCCATGACCCTCTCTTCCAATGACCTTCATCCTGACGGCAACAGAAGACCAACAGTTGCAGGAAATCTCGGAAGGCGTCGCGGAGCGGATCATCGCTGCGTTCCTGCGGGATCACCGGGGCGCGGACGGCGATACTTCCCGCATCGTGGCGTCGCACATCGTGGCCGCCCTCGGCCCGAACTTCAACCATTCCGCGCGCTATCAGAAGCCCGACAGGTCGCTTGCAGAGTTCCGCATCGCCGTGCGCTTCGACCCGCGCCCCGTTCCCACGAACTCCTAACCGCTCGCCATGGCACTCTTCCTCTTCGGATCTGGACTCGTTCTCCTGGCGGTGCTCTTCCTCGGATGCCTCATGATTCGCGAGCTCGTGACGCTGCACCGTGACGTTCATGCCCTCCGCGATCTTGGCAGGGCTGTCGGAGCTCAGGCGCGCAACCGCAGCGCAGACGAAGTCGCGGAGATCCTCAATAGCGCAGCTAACCTCTAACAACACCAACCCATGTACCTCTACGTCCTCGCCCTCGTGTGGGCGGCGTTCCTCATCCTGATGTGCCTCGGTATGTCAGTGATCCTCCGCGACCTCGTGTGGAACCGTCCGCACCTCGCAATCTTCGGCACCATCCTCACCATGGTTCCTGCATTCCTCGCCGGATGCGCGCACCGCGCCCTCATCCTCCTCACCTAACAATCTTATGAAGCAAGAGAACAAGGGCGCGGTCTACGCCGTCGTCATCCTGGCACTCCTCGGAGTCCTCGCGCTCGTCTCAGACATGAAAGCATTCGACATCGGCACGATGGCCAACCCGAACGTCATCACACTGCGCGACTAACGTCGCCCGAACACACACCTCCAATCCCATTTCGCATCACCCCATGAAGCACAATCACTCTGAGGTCGTGGAGTACGCCCCGCGTACGGCGCCCCCCTGGAAGACCATACTCGCCCTCGTGTTCGTTCTCGGTATCACCATAGGAGGTGCGGTCGGCTACGCGCACTACACGTCCTACGACCAGCGCATCATGCGCACCGAGTTCGCCCACAAGAACGCTGTCGCCCAACAGGCGAAGTGGAATACCGAGGAAGAGCAGGCGCGCAAGGCGGCGCGAGGACTCGTATTCGCCCGCTGTTCCCGACGCGCGGACGAAGACCGAGCCATCGGCACGCCGGAGATCAACTGCGACGCCGTGGCCGATGCCTACGAGAAGTCTTTACTCGCGGCGGGGACGGTCCAGTAGCCGCCCGTAAGCCCATCCCTGCAATCGGCATCCCGATCGCGCTCGCGGACTTCGAGGACCCCGTCGTCCTTTCGCCCCAAGACTGGGACGGCGATGCGCCAGTGTCCGCCGAACAGACCAATCGCGGACCCGATTACCCTCCCGGCCAGTGCACGTGGTTTGCGGCCCAGCGGTTCGCGGAGGTCACGGGCTCGAACGCGCTCTACTTCCCACGTCCGAACAACCGCGTGCGTCATGCGAAGGTCTGGCCGCAACTCGCGGAGGAAGCAGGGCTCACCGTGCGCCACGAACCGAAGGCTGGTGCCGTCGCTGTGTTTCTCGGTGGACATTTCACGACGTACGGCCACGTCGGATATGTCGAGAGCATCGACGGCGACACGATGCGCGTGTCGCAGCACAATTGGCCGCATCCGCTGGCCTTCTCCATCGGGGTGTACAACACGAGTGACGCGGACTGGTTCATCTACCCGCCCGAGACGAACGTCGCTCCGAAGGTGGGGCGATCTGCCACGCTCTCTCTCGTCACCACCTACAACCCCGAGGTCGGACAGAACGACGCTGATCCGTGGACGGGAGCTGCCGGGAAGCGCATGGCCGAAGGCATGATGGCGCTGTCGCGCGATCTCCTCGCCCCCACGAAAGCGCACCCCGAATGGCGCGGCCAGATCCCGTACGGCACGCGCGTGCAGTTCTCGGCTCCCGGCCAAGACGCACGTTGCAATCAGAGCTACGTCGTGCAGGACACGATGAACAAGCGCTACACGAAACGCGGCGACGTGTTCCGCGTCCGGCGCAAGGACAACTTCTCCTGCAGGAACGTCACGATCACATGGTGACGCCTGTCGTCCTCGCCGCGTTCTTCCAACTCTGGGCGCGACAGATGGGATGTCCTGATATGACAATGATCGCAAGGTACGAGTCCCCGAATGTTGCGGCATGGGAATCCATGACGGACGAAGAGAAGCGCGAGAACCCCTGGGGACTTCGCGTGGAGAGTTCGGACGCCTGCGGACACGTCCTCCAACTGTTCGACAGCATCTATCTTCCACAGAATGAGACGAAGAACCTCGTTCCCCTCTTGGATGGAGGCCGGGTGTACGACGCCCCGAGTATCTACGTTGTCACCCAGAACGTGACCGCCGAGGACTAGCCGCCTCGGCGGTCTTCGGGTAGGTTGGAGGCGTCGCGGAACACTCGTTCGCCGTTTCGCCGCACCCGAGTCCAACCTCCAACCCCGTCCAGATGCGCGATTTGCGTACGTTGTCTGTACCCGCCCGCTCGCTTCTCTCACTCCTCGTTCTCCTCGCGCCCCACATTGCGCTCGCACAGGGCGCCTCGCCGCTCAGCACAGCCGACGTGCCGCAACGGGAAGACCCCCCGTTAGAACAGCCCTTCCTCGATACAGAGACTCCCGTTACGTGGGAGGACACGCAACTCGCACCGAATCCTCTTCGCCTCACCGAACCCACGGGTGATGTTTGGCGCGGCTTCGTGCGTGGGCACTGCACGGCCTATGTTGCCAGTCGTCGCAGAATCACGTTCCGCGGCGATGCGAAGCGCTGGCCCTTGAACGCGGTGAAAGCCGGGTATCGGCTGTCGGATACCCCAGTGGTCGGAGCCGTGGTCGTTACCCGCGAGTCGCGGTACGGCCACGTCGCGTACGTCGAGCAGGTGCACACGGACGGGTCCTTCACCGTGTCCGAAATGAACTACCTCGGACGGTACAGAATCTCTACGCGCACGCTCTCCGTCGTAGATCGTCGGATCGTCACATTTATTCTCTGAGTTGACCGTCACGCAACGCGCCGTGACGCTTCGTCTGCGCATCGCGCGATCCGCACTCTCTCGCGGCACTCCAGGTGCGTCCAACGGCAGTCACCCCTTCGCCATTCGGCTGGGGTGATTTGCCGATGTCCTCGACGCGATGTCTAGTCGATGTCCGCGTGCGCCGATTGAATTCCACCGGCAATACCGTTACGTAGAAGGCACGTCCTCAAACGAAACACGACTTGCCGGTCTCCCCTCGCGCGGCCACCGGCCGTGTGACCCCGCAGCGCAACACGTCCGCCGACGCCCGATGGAAGCATGTCGGGATGGCGGCCGGTCCCGAAGAGGCAACCTCGGATCGAGTCGTGTACGCCGCGAGCGTCTCCGACGCCCGCCTGCCCGAGGCGATGCTGCGCGAGTGCATCAACCGCCACCACGTGAAGCCAGCGACCGATGGTCTCTGGCATTTTGAGCAGCGTGCGCGGATCGGCACGGGAAACTTCGTCCTCCAACTCCGTCCGAGGGAACTGGAATGGTTCGAGTTGGCGCCCAGCATCGTTGCGATCAACGGCTTCGATGAGAAGGGCCGGGCGCGGCGCATGGGCGCGACGCAAGGGAAGACGCTGCAGCACGCGGTCCGCGACCTCGGGAACGCGACCGTCCACAGCGCCATCTTCGCGTCCTGCGCGCAGATCGAGCACGACGACTGGCCGGCGTACCTGCGCATGTGGACGAATGGCGAATCCGTCTTTGTCCGAAAGATCTTCACGACCGACATCTGGGCGAGGTTTCCCCGCGCGGTCGTGCAACAGATCCGACAGCACCCGCAACTGTTCGGCTTCAAACCCTACGCAGCATGACACCGCTTCGCATCGCCATCGTCGGAGAACGAAGTTCCGGCAAAGACACGTGTTCGGATTACCTCGTCGCAAAGTACGGCTGCGCGAAGATCGCCCTAGCGACGCCGATGAAAGCGTGCCTCGCCGGCGGACTTCAGGCGCTTGTCGAGAGTTGCTCGACGTCGTGGAAGTATCGCTGGATCGTGCCGCTCCTGCGTCGCGCCATTCGGGAGAAGGGCGTGATGCGAAAGCCCATGCAGGAAGGTGGACTCGCGATGCGCCGCGTCGATCCGGAGATCCTCGTCCGATCGATGATCGAGCGTCACGATGTCCCGTGCGACGAGCGCGTGACCGGGTTCGTCGTCACGGACACGCGCTACCCGAATGAGGCCGACGCGCTGCGTAATCTCGGCTTCACGATTGTGCGTATCACCGCGCCGGCGGAGGTGCGAAAGGCCCGCGCCCTATCTCGCGGCGACGGATCGTGGAACGACGACGACGCGTTGCACGCATCCGAAGTTGAGCAGGCGGGCATCCGAGCCGATTACACCATCGACAACTCGACCGACGACCCCACCCCGATGCTCGCCATCCTCACTTCTATCGCCGACACTCATGTCGCTCGCCCCTCCTTCTAGCCCTGCATGGGTACACAACGCGGTGCTCGCCCTCGGGCTGCTGCTCCTCGCCGGAGGACTGATCATCTTCGCGCGCTTCTTCGTGGTGATTCTCTACGCAGCGCTGGGTGCCGTGTTGATCAGCATCGGTGTCGCCGTTCTCAAACGCATACTCCAACGCTGATGTCCTGGGTCGATCTGCAGAAATACGCAAGCAAGAAAATCACGCTGACGACGCGCGATCTGTCGTACCAGGGCCGCGGCTTCATTGTTCGTAAGCATGCTCTGGCGTGGATCTGGTACCTCCTGGTGGTTGCCGCGTGGACAGTGGGCGTGTTTGGAGGCCTCGTGGCACTCCATGTGGTCGGCGTGCTCGCGCCGCTCCCCGCGTTCTGGACGCGCGTCGCGCTCATCTTCGCCATCCTGTTCGTCGCGAAGATCGCGATCCTTCGCTACCGGATCACCGCGCTCGAGTTCCTGCTGATCACGCCGGACACGGTGTTCTGCTCCGAGGTGCAGCACTGGTTCGTCCAGGTCGTCGATCCAATTGAGTTGAGCTCCATCAATCGCCTCGATACCGACGAACAGTCGGCATGGCTTCCGGGCGTGCGCATCGTGCGTCTCAACACTGCGGGCGACGACGCGGACAAGACGATGACGTTCACGGGCGGGGGCGACCGCATCACCGCGGCGTGGCAGATCCTCCGACAGCGTCGACGGCGATAGCCGCTCTCACCTCATTCATTCATTCCTCATCCCACATGCCTGATACGACGAAGCCGATCTTCAAACGAGTCCCCGGAATCGACGAATACTGGGTGACCCAGCGACAGGTGCACGGCCTCGGTGCAGGCGACATCGCGCGGCAGAGCCAGACCGTCTACAAACTCCCGATCACGCCGAGTCAGGTGGAGAAGCGGCTGAAGAAACTCGGAAAGTGGACGCTGGCGGAGCTCCCCGCGATGGCGATTCCGGCAGACCTGCTTGTACCACCGGGCGGATTCGCGACATCCGTCGTGAGTCCGAAACAGAAGCACCCGGAGGGATGGGAGCCTCACGTAGAGACGGAAGGAGATGAGGGCACGCTGATTTCGCAGCCGACCGAGAACACGACAGCGAACGAACGCGAGTTGATTGAAGGATGGCAGCTCAACCCCGATGAGTGGGCGATCATCGGAAACATCGGCGTGCGCCGATGGCAGACGTTCGACGGCCGATACCTTCATTACTTCAAAGCTCAACTGCGCCGGAAGACATCAAGCCATGTCCTCGACATCGAGAAGCTCTGTGAAGAGATCAAGAAGTTCAAAGCCCCGAAGCGCGAAACCGTGAAGGGCGATCGCGCCTTCGTGGTGAACATCTCCGATACGCAAATGGGGAAAGATGACGGCGATGGGACGCCTGGCATCATCGGTCGGTGGCAGCGTGCGATCCCCGCGGTTGCGGAACGCCTGCACATGCTGCGCAAGATGGGTGAGCCGATTGGGCCACTGTATGTCTTCGGACTCGGTGACTTGATCGAGAACGTCAGCGAGTTCTACCCGCAACAGACGTTCCGCGTGCAGCTCAACTTGCGCGACCAAGTCAAAGTCGTTCGCCGGCTTCTGGTGAAGTCGCTCGAAGCGTGGGCACCGCTCGCGGAGCGCGTCGTTGTTGCGGCCATCGCAGGCAATCACGGGGAGAACCGCCGAGACGGAAAGAGCTTCACCGACTTCGCGGACAATCACGATGTCGCGGTCTTCGAGCAGCTGCAAGAAATTCTCGCTGCGAACCCAACTGCGTATGGCCACGTGTCGTTCGTCCTTCCGAATGACAAACTCGATCTCACGCTCGACGTGCAGGGAACAATTACGGGCCTCACGCATGGGCATCAGGCCGGCAAGGGAAATGGCGCCGCCATGAAGCTCATGAACTGGTGGAAGGACCAAGCGCACGGGATGCAGCCCATCGGCGACGCACAACTACTGCTCAGCGGGCACTATCACTATTTGTCGGTGACGCAGACTGGCGCGAAGACGCACATTCAAGCGCCGTCGCTGGATGGCGGCTCTGAGTGGTGGCGCAACTGCACGGGTCAGGATGCGCCTCCGGGCATGCTCACGCTGACTGTGGGTAGCAACACGGGTCCTTCCGGCTGGAACAATCTGCTTGTCGTGTGACTTCGTCTTGACAGTCGCGTTGCACTATGACGTCTGCGAGCGTACGGTTGATGCGCAACCTCCCACCCATTCATCCTCACCACCATGGCAGATGTAAAGATGCCGGCCGAGAAGCCGCAGCACGAAACCCTCACCACCGCATACGCGAAGGAGTACGTAGGCGTTCCATTCCGTCTGTTGGGTTCGTCGTGGGAGCGCTTTAAATCAGATTTCGACTTCAAGGACGAGAACGTCTTCGCGATGCGCATCGATGCGTCACTCCCCGTCACTGCGCGCGTTCAGCGCGACGGCAAGGAGGTCTCGAACTTCGCGGTGTACGACGAGGATGCGAAGGAGTACATCGAGGCCGAGTACCACGACTATGAGACGTTCGAGATCACACGTGCGGACGGTGCAAAGTTCCGCGGCCGGATCGTCGACCACACGCTCCGTTCATGGGACGACGGCAACTTCCAACTCCTCACGTCGGAGGGATGGCAGACCGTCGACTACAACTCTCTCGCAGCATCGAAGGAAGAGTCGAAGGAGCGTATCCGCCACGAGAGCCGCCTCAAGGTCGTTCACTTCCAGCCTGTGTCATTCATGGAACCGCTGACGCTTCGGAAGAAAACCGTGCAGCGTGCGAAACTCGAACTCACGAAGACCGCGTATGAGGCGCTCCTACAACGGGCGAACACTCTCGCGAAGGCCGATGTCGACCCGAAGAACTACGTGTACGCGTTCACGTACGTCGAAGCCGACAAGCAATACGTGATCGCTGAGGAGGACTACCGGAAGCTGACGGACGCCGAGCGCGAAACGGCTGCAAAGGAAGATGAAAGCGCGGCATCAAGCTCCATCGATGCGCTCTCTCCGCCGAGCGGTGGGGGCCGCGCCTCGGATTTCCCGTTCCCCGAGAAAGATCAGATCCCCGTCGACGAAATCCCGTTCTAGCCACTCACCACATTCACCATGTCTGTACGTGCGAAGTTCGTCCTCAACAGCTACGAAGCAATGACGCAGCCCCAGTCTCGCCAGAAGGATGATGGGAGTTGGGAGCAGTTGCCACCCAAGGAGATGCGCACGCTCGTTCTGCGCCCGGTCTACTCTGACAAGCCGGAGTCAGAGAACAAGAAGTTTTGGGATGCAACGCCCACTGGCGAGATTCGTCTCGGCACTGTGAACCCCGCAGCGTGGGAGCAGTTCGAGATCGGAAAGGAATACTACGTCGACTTCACGCCCGCGGAGTAGTAACTCCCTACGCACCTTTCAATTTTGGGAACGAACAGAGGAACATCGCGACCTCTCACCATCCGAACGCTGAAAGTCCGCTTCATGCGGTGTGTCCATCGAGGGGCGTAAGCCTTCGACCGGGGTCAATTACACCCGGTCACTCGAAGGGATCTAGGCCAGTAGGTGAATACAACGGTACACAACCCAGTCGCGTCTATCGCGTGCTGCCGCCCCGGCGTCGGGGGCACACCCGCCGAGGAAACTAGCTGTGCGAATCCGGGAGAGTTGTGCGGGTGAGAGGTCTCGGTGTTTCTCGGCACGGGTCTCGATGCGTACGCAACGAGGACGTTAGACCACGATGAGGGCGCGCCTGATTCGCGGTTCGGGGGGATCGGTGGGAAGCGAAGGCGTCCACCACCCGTGCTCGTGTAGAGGTAGCCCGTAGAGAGCGGAGGCGGACTGTAAATCCGCTGGCCCTGTTGACCCCTGTAGGTGCGACTCCTCCCCTCTACACCGTTCGTTCCCCGGCTCGCGGTTCCGCGTCAGGCGTCTCCACTGCTGTCCCTTTGCAGATAGCAACGACGCCTGGGGCGGGCCCTCGAAGGCCGCACCGTCCTCTGTCGCAGCAATGCGAGCACCGCAGGTACTAACGCCCACAAGGCTACAGTCATGCGGTGTCGGAAGAACGACGAGCAAGCTAACGCCCGCTCGCTCGGGAAAACGGGAGAACAATCTGACTGGCCCCGCCGCTCTGGTGGGGCCACTGGTCAGACCGCACACATCACCATTCCCATTCACACCCTATGGCTCTGCATCCGCTGGGGGATTACGTCCTCCTCAAACCGATCCGCGAAACCCATACCGCTTCCGGGCTCGTCATCCCCGACACGATCAAGGATCGGAAGTCGGACCGCGGCGAAGTGATCTCCGTAGGACCGGGCAAGGTACAGGAAGACGGCACGCGCAGCCCGATGGAGGTGAAGGCGGGCGACCGCGTCATTTTTTCCAAGTACGCATCTGACGAGATCGAAGTTGATGGTGAAGAACTGCTCATCATTCAAATGCACGACGTAAAGGGAATCATCGTCCCTGCCAACGCCCGATGAAGACGATTGTGATGAGAACGAAGGACCAAAAGGTTCACTTCATCGGCGGGTTCTACTCGGAGTTGGCCGCCGCAGCGGCGTACAACGCGTCAGCACACCGGCTCTTCGACAAGTTTGCGATCCTGAACGACCTCTCTCAAGCATTCTAACCACCCACCCTCAACATGGACGCAAAGGACATTACGTACGGCGACGAGGCGCGTGCAAAACTCGCCTCCGGCATCAGCAAACTAGCTCGTGCAGTAGCAGTGACGATCGGTCCGAAAGGCCGAAACGTTCTTCTCCCGAGCCCATTCGGCGCTCCGAAAATCGTGAACGATGGCGTAACGATCGCACGGGAAGTCGAACTCGAAGACCCGCTGGAGAAGATGGGCGCGGATCTTGTGAAGGACGTTGCGTCGAGGACGAACGACATCGCGGGCGACGGGACCACCACCGCAACGGTCCTCGCGGACGCAATGGTGCGCTCCGGGCTGCGGAACCTCGCGGCCGGCTCCAACCCGATGGCGATGCGGACGGGAATCGAGCAGGCGGTCGAACAGGTCGTGCAGAAACTCGACGCGATGTCGCAGAAGGTTGAAGGCAAGATGATCGAGCACGTGGCCACGATCTCGTCCCAGGACCCTGAGACCGGAAGGATGATCGCCGAGGCAATCGAGAAGATCGGAACGGGACCGATCACCACGGAGAACTCGGATACCCGGGGCCTCACGTTGGAGATCAAGGAAGGGATGCAGTTCGACAGCGGCTACATCTCGGCACACATGGTGACCGACGAGGAGCGCTCGACTGCGACGTACGAGAACGTGCACATCCTCGCGTTCGACGGGAAAGTGACCGGCCCGCAGGAGGTGATCCCGATTCTCGAAGGCTGCATGAAAGCGGGGATCAAGGAACTGCTCCTCATCGTCGAGGGTGTCGAGGGAGACGCCCTTCCCACACTCGTCGTGAACAAACTCCGTGGTGTATTCCACTCGGTGGCGGTGCGTGCGCCCGGCTACGGCGATCGCCGAACCGCTATGCTGCAGGACATCGCAGTGCTCACGGGAGGAACAGCGGTCTCTCCCGCGCTCGGAATGGATATCTCGAAGTTCGAGCTCGGCTGGCTGGGCCGAGCGTCCAAGGTGATCGTGACAAAGGACGCGACGACCATCGTGGGCGGCAAGGGCGAGAAGCTTGCGATCGAGAACCGCGTCGCGCAGATCCGGAAGGAACTGGAGGATGCGAAGACGGACTTCGAGAAAGAGAAACTCGAGGAGCGGCTCGCGAAGATCGCCGGGGGGGTCGCCGTGATCAAGGTGGGCGCCGCCACCGAGATCGAGCTCAAGGAAAAGAAACTTCGTATCGAGGACGCCATCAACGCGACCCGCGCGGCAGTGGCGGAGGGCGTCGTCGCAGGAGGCGGCTACGCACTGCTCCTCGCTCGTGAGGCCATCGACCGCAAGGGGACGGACGACCAGTCCACGGGACGCCGGATCGTCTTCACCGCGCTCGATGCGCCGGCGCGTCAGATCGCGGAGAACGCGGGCCAGGACGGAGCGGTCGTGGTCGCGGAGTCCATCCGCCTCAAGGCTGGCTACAACGCTGCGACGGACGAGTATGTCGATCTCGTGAAAGCGGGCGTCATCGATCCGTGCCTCGTTACGAAGTCCGCTCTCCAGCACGCCGCGTCGGTCGCAGCCTCATTCCTCACCTGCGAGGCGGCGCTGTCGCCGAAACCGGAGAAGCCCCAGTCAGACGCGCTGCACGCGTGAGACTTCTGGCCATCGATCCCGGAACGGAGAGGCTCGGATACGCCGTCTACGATGACCAGATGGTCCTCGCGGACGGCGTGTTCCAGACCGAGTACCGGCTGCCGAGCGAGTTCCTGCTGAGCATGACGGCGTTCGTTGACTCACTGGTGGAGCAGCACAGCGTCGCGTGTGTCGCATCCGAGCGCATGTTCGACTTCATGGCGATGAAGGGGAACAAGCGGCGCGGCGGAAATTCGGCACTTCTCAAGATCATCCCGGAGCAACTGAAGAACTGGTGTGAGCTCCGGGGCCTCCCTTTCCTTCGCTACTCGCCGATGACGATCAAGAAGTGCGCAGCGGGACGTGGAGACGCAGAGAAGGCCGATGTCCGCAAAGTAATGATCGGCAAGTTCACCGATGCCTCACGTCGGCTTGATGCGAAGTCGCAGGAGGACGTGGCCGACGCGCACGGCGTTGCGTGGACCGCCATCGCCAACCACTACGCCGAACTGCCGAAGAAGATCAAGACGAGGAAATCATCTAGATCACCTGCATCGTGAAGGACTACAACGAAGTTGCCGGGTTCGCGTACGCCACCGCGCTCAACACCGTGCTCGTGATCGCGTCGGTGGTATGCCTCCTCACCGGTCACCCGTTCTTCGCCGTTCTCCTCTTGTTTTGTGGGGTCAGCACGAAGGATGTCCGCGGCGTGTCGCGCTATGACGACGAGCGCGGATGAACGATGAGGGCCGTCAGATCGCAATCAAGGAGAGCCTCTTCCGATGTGCGATCACGTGGAAGCAATACGACAAGCGGACGTACTTCGAGATCGAGAAGTCACTGCATCCGTTCATGCGTCTGACCGTCGATCACTGGGATGGTCGTAGGCGCGTGAAAGGTCGCAAGGTCGATGAGGAGAGCGACAACATCGTGATCGTCATCGGCAAAGCGCACGACATGAAGGACAACGCGAACCGAGACGCGCAGATCACGTGGTTGAAGCAAGAAGTCGGTGCTGCCGAGATGTTCGGCGAGAAGAAGCAAGTCGCTCACATGCGCGAGGTGCTGCTGTTCCTCGAAGCCAACCCCACACATGACCTGAAGGCGTATCTCGGGAAGTTCGTCGAGGAGCGCGGTCCATTCAGCGCCGCGTACGACCGCGCGAAAGAGCGCGAATACGCCGAAGAGCCGAAGCGGCGTGAGAAGAAAGCAAAGGCGCGGCACGACGTGTATGAGAAGGCGAAGAAGCGTGCCGGCGGGACGCCACTCTCGAAGCGAAAGAAACCCAAGGCCAAAGCCGGCGGAACGAAATACGCGAGCTCACGCTGGGCGGTATTCGACGCGCTGCCGGTTAGCAATGGCAATCCATCACCACCCTCTCCATGAATCCACAGGCAGCGTTCCATGCATTCCAGGACGCGAAGAAAGAGCTGAAGATCGCCCGCGACGCCTACAAAGATGCGCAGGCTTCGGACACCACGCTCGCGGATCTCGCCGAGGCGAAGAAGCAAGCCGCAGCCGACTACAAGGCCGAGAAGGAGCAGTTCGACGGCCGTCATGCGCATCTCGTCGAAACGATCGCCGAGAAGAAAGAGGCACAGGACGACGCCAGGACGCTGTTTGATGAAACCGTGGAGATGGCTGTCCGCCGCGGCGAGCAGTTATCGCTCTTCACGAGGTCGGGAAAGGAAGTCTCGATCCAACTCACGACGAAGATCACGATTGAGCGCGATGTGAAGAAAGAGGCTGCAGAACCTGGCGGCAAAGGAGAGTGAGCTTCGCGTTTACGTGTCAGCACTGTGGAGTGACGTTCAGTAGGCGGCAGAGTGCTCCGGCGACCTGGTGCTCGCGAGAATGTCGCGGTAAGGCTACATCTCACGTCTTGTCGGCGCGTTTTAAGGGGGTTCCGAAGTCGGCTGAGCACAAGAGGAAGATTGGACTCGCACTTAAAGGGAAGAAGAAGCCATACGCCGCAAGGAACCTCGTGCACGGGTCGGGGAAAGACAATCCGTTCTTTGGGCGACATCACTCTGAGGAAACCAAAGAACGGTTGCGCGAGGCGGCCGTTAGAAACCACGGCCTATTTCGAGCTGGAGCAAGAGAGACCGCACCCGAGCGCGCACTCTACGCTTTGCTCACGAGGCTCGGGATCGAGTTCGAGAAGCAGAAGAAAATTCCAGGAATCTCAATCCCCGATGCGATTGATGAAAAGAGACAAGTGGCGTTCTACGCGGATGGTGACTACTGGCACCAGCTGCCTGAGTATGTAGAGCGTGATCTGCGCATAAACAAGAGACTGCGAAATCGAGGATGGATCGTACTCCGCTTCTGGGAACACGAACTCCTCGAATTCGCCGACCTTGTTGAAGAGATCATCGTCGGTACGTACCACATTCCTCCGCCACGTCGGTTTGCGTACGTGGCTGGTGCCTACAGAGCCGCCACGGAATGGGGTGTAACACAGAACATCGAGCGTGCTCGAAGCATGGCGGCTCAGCTCCTCGCAGAGGGTGACTACTTCCCCGTCACGCCCCACCTCATGACTGCGCACCTCGGCGGCATCGTTGAGGACGACGTGCTCGTGGAGCACTACATCGACATCATCGCGAATCTCTGTAGCGTCGTTGTGATGTTGAAGGGCTGGGAGCGCTCTGAGGGCGCAAGGAAAGAGCACGACGCGGCGCTCCGCCTCGGGATCAAGATCATCTACGAGACCTGACGCTTCGGCGCCTTTCGACGCGTCCTCGTCGGCCTTCTGGTCGCGGTGTATCCAGAGCCTGAGAGCGATCCCGCTCCTTCACATCCAGGAGGAACACCGACATGAAACTCCACGACCGCACGCCTGACCTGTACGAGGCGGCGCAGTTCATCACCACTCTCGCCAACACTTCCGACGCGCCTGTCCACTGGGCGCTCATCCCCGACCGGGAGACACCTGGTCTCTACCCCCGGACGCTGTTCGGGCGGCTCTCCGATCTTGGACTCGAGCTCACGTGGGCGAACCAGAAGGGCTGCGGCATCTTCGTCGCCGTCCAGGGCATGGAACTCGTGGTGAAGGACCGCAAGATTCTTCGCACATCCGAGTGCGCGCGAGAAGCCCGCGCGGTCTTCATCGACTGGGATCAGCCGGACTTCAACCTGCGCCACGCGCTGCCCCCGTCGATGACCGTGTTGAGCGGTCGTGGCTACCACTCCTACTGGTGCCTGACCGAAGACGAACCGGTGAGCGCCGTGCCTGAGACGCTGCGTCGGCTCGCGACCTACTACGAGAGCGATCCGTCCTGCACGGATCTCGCGCGCGTGATGCGGGTGCCGGGATTCTGGCACTGCAAAGCCGATCCGATTCAGACCGTGCTCACGTTCGCGGACCCGAACATCCGCTACACGCTCGCGGCGATCGACGCCGCGCATCCCGTCGTCACCCCCGTCCCGATCGAGCGCATCCAGCCGCGTTCCCACGGTGGAACGAACGATTGGTTCGCCGCGTGGGCGGACGAACAGGACGCATCGAGCGGTCAGCGCAACCGCACTTGCTACGCCATCGCAGCAACGGGCTTTCGTCACGGCCTCTCCCACGGAGAGGTTGAGGCGGCGGTCCGCGACTACCAACGCCGGGCGACCCGTCCGGACGATCCATTCACCCTGACCGAAGCGCGCAACGCTCTCGCGTCCGCGTCACGTCGCAACAGTCGTTCATAGGAGAAGACCCATGTTGAATCGTGTGCAGTTGATCGGAAGACTCGGGAAAGACCCCGAGAAGAAGGCACTCCCGAGCGGTACGGCCGTCTGCAAGTTCTCGGTCGCGACCGACGAGAAGTTCACGGATCGCAGCGGCGAGAAACAGGAACGCACCGAGTGGCACAACGTCGTCGCCTGGGGCAAGCTCGCGGACATCTGCGCCCAGTACCTGACGAAGGGCAAACTGGTATACGTCGAAGGCTCCATCCGCACGGACACCTGGGACGATAAGGAGAGCGGCGCGAAGCGCTCGCGCACGGAGATCGTCGCGAGCGGCGTCCGCTTCCTCGACAAGGCGCCGGCGTCAGCTCGCGGCACACAGCCGGCCGCGGTGGAAGACGACGAAGAAGTCCCGTTCTAGCGCCCACCTGCAGTCCGCGGAGTTCGCGCCTCGAACTCCGCGTCCACTCACGAAGGAGAAGACCAATGGCGCACCGGCATCGTCGGCGCTCACGCCATCACGTCACACCACGCGCAGCTGGCGGCGGGAACAATCAGTCGAACGTCGTCCGGATCGACGACCGCCTCCACCGCTGCATCCACGAAGTCTTCGATGCGCTCCCGCCGGATCAGTACCTTCCGGTGTTCAGCCGGGAGCCCCATAAATACGCGCGGCGCCTCGTGCGTGCCCTCATCCGACACTTCGGTGTCTCCGTGGTGCGCGAGGCGCTGCAATAGGAGGAATCCGATGGACGAAGCCCTCTGCCCGTCTTGCCAAGAAATCGTCGACGTGTTGAACGACGACGGAACGGATGGCTTCTGTAACGACTGCGATCGCTGCAGAGCATGTTGCGAAGCCGCTCCAGGTGAGGCGTGCGACTACTGGGTTCTGATTGAACCGCAGCCGATGTTCATCTGAGGCAAGACCGTAGAACGACCTGAGACGCCCCGTTTGTCCGAGTGGATGAACGGGGCCTTTCTTTGCGTAGGACGCGCAAGAGAGGTGAAGAATCAGGCGCCCGTGGCCTCCTGCTTCGGCTTCGTGAACAGGTTGTACCGCGCCTGCGAGGCCAGAGCGGCCGCAGTGAGAGCGCCCCCAACGGTGGCGGCATCCGGGAAGCCGTTGACCGCCCACGAGATGCCGAGCGGGACGAACGAGAACGCGAGGCAGAGACCCACGTTCATGAGGAACTTCACCCGGCCAGACGGCTCGACGGCGAACTGCTCCTTGAGCGCTTTGAGCGCCGTGGGAACGAAGAGGCCGAGCACGAAGCTCTGAAGGTCAGGCGAGGCGATGAGATCGGCGACGTACTGCAGGGTCATGACGGTGGAGGGAAGTACTTCGACGCTACGGGTCGGGATTCAGACGGTCAACGCTTCGGCTCGAAGTGCCGGCTGACCGCGTCATAGAACCGGGTCAGGACAACTGCGAGGCGGTCGGCAGTCAGCACGTCGCTGGGCTTCGTGTGCTCGGTGTAGATCTTCTCGCGGAGCATCACCGCCCAGGCGTCTTGAAACTCCTTCGATGGCTTCACGGCGGCTGTGACGGGATCGGAGGGAAGCGCCGGCGCCGTGAGCGGAAGATCGTACGGGCGGTCGACGTACTTCACCATCGCCGACCTGACGGCCGGCGGACCGAACTGGAAGTGGGGTCGATCGCGGAACGTGCCGCCGAAGTACTTGGGGAAGTCTCCGCCCCAGATGACGCCTGGGATGTTCAGCTTCACGATGGTCTGTCCGATGGTGTCGTACAGCGGGTCGCTGCCGAGGTACTTCGCGAAATCCTCCGTGAACACGCCGAGGTCCGCCGCACACCCGTAATTGTGAAAGCTGTAGCCGCCTTTGACATGCGTGACGATGGCTCCCGGTGCAGTACGTCCCTTCGCATAGAGCGCATCCTGCTGCGCCTTCGTGCGGAGGCCCGTCGTGAAACGCGCCCGCTTCCCGTGTTGGAAAGCGATGCGGTCCGCCTCGTCCTCGATGAAGCGGAACAGTGGACGAAGGGTCGGATGGAGCGCGGCGATGAGGTCGGCCACGGGGCGAGGGGTTACGAGGCGGGGATGTAGCGGGGCTCCTTCAAGTCTTCGCGGATACCCTTTAACTCTTCCTTGATCTCGCGCTGCGCATCGAGGAACCGCTCTTCGCGCTTATCGGCATCAGCCTTCGTCTCGAAGACCTGGAGGTTCTGCGTCGCCTGCGCTTGCACGATTCCGCGGAGCTCAACGAGACCTTGCTCGACGTTCGACGGAAGGCCGACAGCCCAGAGCGTGAACCCCGCGACCGTGGTCACGAGGGCAACAATTCCGATGGTGACTTTGATCTTGTAGTCTATGGAGTCATTCGCCCGTGGGAGCACGTGCGTGCGACCGGGATGCGCGCCATGACCAGTTGGCGTTTCAGACATTCGGTGTGGGGTGTGCTGTTGCCCTGAACGTAGGGATGGATCGGGGTGGCGGTCAATCGTGCCGACCGAACTCTGTTGGCGACGATGTGCGGTCTACTCAGCGGCCGAGCGTTAGACAGTCTCGCGTGCGAGAATCATCTCGTGGAAGCGGGATTTAGGTTCTCTTCTCTTGAGATCCACGATTTTCGTGGCATCCGACAGATGAGTCTCGCCCTGCCGATGAAGGCGCCCGTGTATCTCATCGGCGCGAACAACTCTGGAAAATCCACTGTGTTGAATGCCGTCGCGCTCGTGCTGCGCGGGGGCGGGTTCCACACGTTCACGCCGGAGCCCTTCGACTTCTTCCACGCCCCGGACGGAACGCCAAGCGAGAAGTTCAGCATTGACCTGATTCTGGAGGCGACGGACGGAGCGCTACCGGCCGTGCAAGGTGCGGGCTCCCCGGTCGATGTGCATCGGATACGCGTGACGGGATCAACAGAGAAGGGCGGCCGGCTGACACATCGCCACGTCCTCACATCGAAAGACGCGAAGCCGATTATGTTGTCGCCACGCACACCGTTGAAGGGCGACCTGAAGGAAAAGTACAAAGGCCAGGATGTTGGGTGGACGCAGCGGTATGCACGCCCCGACGACATCCGGAAGTGCCTTCCGGACGTGTGGCTGGTGACGCCGGAGAATCTCGAACGGTCGCTGTACCACTGGAAGACCGGGCCGCTCATGAAACTGAGTCAGCTCCTCTCCCGAAGATTCTTCGAGGTGGAGTGGGATTTCGAGCATGACGGCAAAATCAGGAAGATGCCGAAGACGATGGAGAGCGTCCATCGCTTCTTCCGCGACGCGGTGGATGCGTTCCCGTTCTGGAAAGACGAGTTACGCCCCCAACTCGAAGACGCGCTGTCGAGGTACCTCGGTCGGCAGGCATCCGTGCAACTGCGCCCCGACATCCAGGATATCCATGACTGGCTCGCGCAGCAGTTGATGGCATCGTTCGCTGCGGACAGCGGTGGGACAGTGACGCCCCTCGAGCGCATGGGTGCCGGCTGGCAGGCGCTCGTGCGGGTGGCGGCGCTCGATGTTCTTCGAAAGTACCCGGAGGAAATCAGCGATGACGTGGTCCTGCTCTACGAAGAGCCGGAGACCTACCTTCACCCACACCTGCGTCGGCGACTGCGCGATGTGCTGGAAGACCTGGCGGGCGGTGGATGGACGGTCATTGCCGCGACGCACTCGCCGGAGTTCGTGACGTTCGGTGGGAAGCAGCAGATCCATCGTTTGTGGCGCAGCGGCGCGGATGTGATCCCCGGATCGCTCTCCACTGAGAAGGTGGAGCGCGCGGCGCAGTTCCAAGAGAAACTCGACGAGCACGGCAACCACGAGTTCCTGTTCGCGAGTAAGGCAATCTTCGTCGAGGGGAAGGATGATGCCTTTGCAATCCGAACGGGACTGCGAAAGCTGGCGACGGATCTCGACGGGAGGGGTGTCAGTATCCTCGGCGTGGGCGGGGTGAATAACCTGCCGGAGTACGCGCGGATGGCGAGCGAACTGCGCATCCCCTGGTGTGCGATCACGGACGAGGATCTGCTAGCAGATGGGACGGTGAAGCCGGGAACATCCGAGGTGCGAAAGACACTCACGAAGCGCGCGAAAGCGGGGGACCTACTCGCACAGTGGGATGGTTCGCTCGAAGCGCTCCTCTGTCGAACGGAAGGCAAAGCACACCCTGAGTGGCAGGCGGACGAGATCGAACCACTGTCGCTCGAAGAGCTCAGGACGAAGCATCCAACGTTCGTGTCTGAGTGCACGAAAGTCCAGGTTTGGATCGACCAGACCGGGAGCACGGTCTCACCAGGATCCAAGACTGAGCACGCATCCGAGTGACATCTCTTCTAGGCGTGTGTGATGTACGCACTCTTCACCCATAGGCGGCGCGTCGTACTTCCCGTTTCCGTCGTGAGCGTTGTACGGAAGACGTGCTCGGTCGAGGCCGCGGGAACGTTCGTAGAGTGCGTCGCGACAAGTGTTCCGTTGATGTAGAAGTTGATGTCGGACGCACCCACCACCATGCGGAAGACGTAGACGGTAGCAGCAGCTGGCGTGATCCCGGTGGCCGTTGTCTGTGCGGTCGTTCCATCCTTCGAGAAGGCGACGAACTGCGTGTCGCCGGCGACGGCCGGAGAGAAGCGGAACCCACACCCGTGGTTCGATGTGTCGACGTTGTAGGGATTCGACGGCCCGAGGAAGAGTGGCCACATGCGAAGCCCCGTGACGTCGCTCGCACTTGGTCCGGTCTTCGTCGCAACGGAGACATCCGGCAACTGATCGTGGCGACAGAGCGCCGACGTTCCGCCCCATGAGATTACGTACCTGTTCCCGTTCGTCGTGCCCGTCTCTTCGGCGAGGTACGTACCGCTGCTGTCGGACGCGGGGTTGTTGCCGAAGTCCGTTGAGATGCTGGGGGCAGCGGCCCCAACTCCTGTGAAGAGCGTAGCCCCGATGGTCGCGACCTGCCACCTCGCCACATACGCCGTCACGGCAGGCCCGGACGCAGCATCTGCCCACTTTACGCCCTCCGTGACGGAGCTATCGGAGGTGAGTACCTTTCCGTTCGCACCGACAGCAAGACGCACCGGATTTGTGCCGTCGTCGACGATGAGATCGCCCTTTGTGGTCGTCGGTGAGAGCGCGGCGAATGCCGCGGCGGCAGTCGTCTGGCCCGTTCCCCCATGCGCGATTGCGGCCGTGCCGGTGATGTTGGCGGCGGTCCCTGTCGTATCTGCTGCGTTGTTCGGGATGTCGTCCGAGACGAGGGATCGGAAGGTCGGTTGTGCAGCGCTGCCGCTGGTTGGACCGGCGAAGACTTTATTCGCGGCCTGTGTCGCTTTCGAGACCGCGAGCGTGCCCGAGGATGTGATAGGGCTTCCGCTCACCGAGAACTCGGACGGAACCGTGAGCGCCACGGACGTCACCGTTCCAACGCCACCGCCTCCGGGCGCGACGAGGTGGCCATCGGCGTCGATGATGGTGTCGATGATGGTTCCCGAGGAATCCTTCGTCACCATCACGGGCTCCGTCTGGCCGGCGCCGAGATGCGCTTCGAGCGTGGCGTATCCAGATGGAAGCGCGGTGGACTTGGCCTTGAGAGACGGTCCACCCGCTGCCTCAGCGTTCACTGCTGCACGGTTGAGCGCCGAAGGGCTACCTGCGCCGGAGATGAGCTTCGCGTGCACCGCGTATTTCGTCGCCTGCGCATCGAGGCCAACGGATGTAACGCTGCTCGGGGCTACAGCGTGGAACGATGTCGGCGCATCCGACTTGAACGCCGTGCTGCCGTTCGAGAAGTCGTGGGCGTGCACGCCGATGGAGTTCACGCCGAGGTTGTCCCCGTGCAGCTCGATACCCCAGGGGTTCGACGCGCTCCCAGCTCCATGCACCTCGACCGTCGAGTCCCCGTTGGCGTTGCGCCACTCGGTGAGGGACGTCGTCTGGCCGTCTGGATCAGCAGGAGCGTGCCGGATGACGAGGGGTGTGTTCGTCCCGTCTGACGTGATGAGGTTCTGGTCGAGTGTGGTCGGCGTCTTTACGACCGCATCGCCGGTGACCGTCGAAAGATCCACCCACTCCGCGGTGCCGTCGAGCTGTGATACCGGAATCTGATCAGCGTCGGTCGGCTGATTCGTGGCCTCTGTTCCGTTCCACTTCCGGGCGTCAGACTTCGGCACGTTAGGCGGTGGTCAGGGATGGGATGGAGCCGTTCGTGGCGGTCGTCATGAACTCCTCGATCTCCCCGATCGACATCCCGAGCGTCCGCGGCCGGCGATACGGACCCGCTCCGAGCGTGATCCTGGCGCTGTCCGGCGCGTAGTCCACGCGCGTGAGCGAGTAGATCTGTCCTGTGAGCGCGGGTGCGTTGCGAATCTCGACCGTGTCACCAGGCTTGAGGCGCTCGATGTCGTACCCGTTCGGGTTCGCGGTTCCATCGAGGACCTGCGTCTCGAGCGTGATGGTGGGCTGTTCGTGCGTGGTGAGGTAGGCGTCCGCGACGGAGGTTGCGGCGCCTTGTGTATCGACGCGGCTGTCCGTCACGATCTCCGCGCGACGGCCGTACGCGAGTTGTGAGGCAGAAGGTTCCGCTGGTCGTTCCAGCGCGATGGCCGCGAGGTCGGTGTCCGACATGTTCCAGAAGTACACCGCGTTCACCATGTCCGAGATGTCGTCGGTCTTCGAGACACTCTCGATCTCGCGCCCGAGCGTCAGGACGTGGCGCTCTCCCGAGTCGAAGTTGCGATAGCGAAACACGCCGCTTGGATCCACGAACCAATAGAAGTTCCCCGGCCCGATCTTCTTCACGCGCCGGATCGCATCCAGATACTTCTCCGAGCCGACTTCGATGGAGACCGTCTTCCCAGACGTCTGCATCGTGTCGCTCTCGGCGTGGACGCGCGAGAAGGTTCCCATGTGCTGTGTTGCGCGATTCAGGATGTCGGTGAGGATCGTAGTGACGTCGGTCGTCGTCCACGACTTCGCAGGCGCTGTCGCATCGTCCTTGTCCATGAAGAAGTCGCGGGCGAGCTGCGACGCGTACGGGGTCACGGAGACATCCACACGGTCTCCCGCGCCCGCGCCGACGGTGCGGTGGATGCGTTCGATCCATCCGGCGTGAATCAGGACGCCTTCGGGCGCGTCGTCGTCGATGCAGTACGTCTTCACCTCGAACCCGAGTTGGAGGCCGACGATCACATCGTCGAAGCCGGCTGCCAGTTGCAGCTCGAGCGGTCCGATCGATCCGTCGACCTCCATGGAGAACGACGGCTGCGACAGGATCGCGGTGGCCGATTCCGCACCCCAGGTATCCACGTGGACGGCTCCGTTATAGACGCGGTACAGGTAACGCTTCACGAGCTAGAGGTAGGTGGGTTGGGTGGCATCGAGCACGGACCACGGCGTGCTCGTGTCCGACGTCGGATTGTTGCCTTCAAAGACCGCGTAACCGTAGTTGGATGACGTGCTCCACGTACCGGAGCTCGCCGCGGACGTCTTGAGCGTGAGCTTCCCGCCGGACCCGGACCCATACGGGATGCGCCACGTCTGGAAGAGCGTCCCACCCGTGGAGGCTTCGAAGACGAGCGCGTACGTGGTCGACGCGGACACCGGGATGTCAGCGGCCCAAGGGATCTCGATGGGGGTGAGCGATCCGTTGTACCCCTCCGCCGCGGTGCCGGTGATGTAGGAGCGGATGTCTTCCTTCGCGATCGTTACCCGCGCATCGTTCCCGTTGATGTCGTCCACGATCGTCGATGTTGGGTTGCCGCCCGACGTCGTGCGGAGACTCACGATGAAGTCTCCCGTGGAGAGGGTTCCGTCCGACAGCAGCCCGGGAATGCGTGCAACGTAGATGAGCGTGCCGCGCTGCCGGATGTAGGTGTTCGCGCCCGAGGAGAACGTGAGCGCGGCGCGGATGCCGTCCGCGCCTCCCGTCCCGCCACCGACCGCCTGGTAGTCCGTGATGGAGTCAGTGTCGTAGAAGCTGTAGGCGCCGATGAACGACGCGGGCATGTAGACGGCTGCGGTCGCAACGCCGGACGTGAAGCGTGGGAAGCTGCCACGGGTCGCTCGCACGTCGTCGCCGGACACCGTGATCGTGCCGGAGTCGACGACGAGTTTCGTCGTGCTGTTCGGGTGCACGTCTGCGGTGAGGAGCGAGGACCGCCCCGTGGTCGCATCGATCACTTCGAGGTGCGCGCAGGAAAGTGCGGAGAGGTCCGACCAGAGACCCAAGTAGCCGGCGGCGGTGCGTGGCGTGGCCCCCGATGCGAAGAGCGTCCAATCATCATCCGCGGTGCGCTTGTAGTAAGCGCGAAGCTGTGATCCGGTGAACCGGAGGCGGAGCCACACCCAGCCATCGAGATCCGTCACCGCGAGAGTCCGGTAGAAGCGGTCGTCATCGCGCACGGTGACGGCGTTCGGCGCGAGTTCCATGCGGACGTGCGCCGTGTCGGTGGGACTCGATGCGTTCACGCACCGAGCGATGATGCCGACGCTGCCGGAGCTCGGCTTCTTGAGATAGGCGATGATCTCGCCGTCGCGGACGGTCGTGTTGGTGACGATGGCGGTGGCATCCGTCGCCGCGGCGTTCGTTTGCTTGAACGCTTTCAGGTACGCATCGGACGCGGCGATGTCGAACGTCCCGTCCTGCAGCGTGTACACCGCTTGCGCTGCGGCGATGTTCGCGTAGGACGCGAACGTGTCGGTGAAGTGATCCGCGACGCAGATGCGCGCCGGGTTCATCGTGCCTCGGTTGATGTGAAGCTGGACACCCTGCGGTCCTGAGCCGGCGAGGTGGAGCGGCACGAACTGGTGTGCGAGCGTCGATGTTGGGAGTGTGCGGCGGGTCGTCGAGAGTGATGCTCCGGCGCCTTCGGCGCACGTGAGTGAGAGGTGGAAGCGGCACCATGTGTTGTGGAAGTGCTCGCGCGGAAGATCGAGCGGCGCGGAGATGGTCACGTCGTACGCGCGATCATCGGCCGTCGTGACGACGCGCAGGTCATCGAAGGTGACATCGACCGCGGTCGCGTTCGATCCCGTGACGGTGAGTGAGATCGAGGTGATGGAGGAGAGCGACGGTGCGCCCGTTGCAGTCATCGCGCTGATGACTGCCGAGAGATCGTTCGCGCCCGTGGTGAAACCCGAGCTCCACGTCTGCACGTAGGTGTTGCCAGGAGACGTCTGGAGCGTGAGCGCGATGGACGTGAGGAAGGATGCATTCGAGATGTACGCCCGGAGCTTCGCTGTGTCGGACGTGGCGAACGAGGAGAGGTCATGCGTTGCGGTCCACGTCGTGGTCTGCGCGCCGGTCCCTGTTGAAGCGGACACTTTGCGCCCGCGCGTGCCGTAGCTGTAGTTCGTCGCGTCGACGGACCCGCCGCTCCACGCCTCGCCCTCTTCGAAGGTCGCTGTGCGGCGTTCAAGCGTCCCGTAGTCCGTGATCACGAGCTGACCTTGTGAGACTGCGAAGAGCTGCTTGAAGGCGTCGAGCTTCTGTTCGAAGTCGGCCATCGATGTCCCAACAATGGCGCCGTCGAGTGTGATCGGTTTGCCTCGGAAGCGCTGCTGGTGAAAGGCCGTGCCGTCGCCTCGCGCGATGGGGGATGCGGCGTACTCCACCTCCGGTGAGCTGTCGTGCTGGATGCGCGACACGATGATGCCGCTCGTGCCGTCGAACGTGTTGATAATCGATCCGTTGTAAGAGTACGTGCGGCTCATGGCGGGTGGTTAGGCGGGAAGTCCGGTGCGGACGCGGCGAAGTTCGTTGGCCAGCGCACGCGAGACACGCTCCTGGATCGCGTGGAGGTCGTGTTCCGAACGGATCACGGGGTTGTGGATGTTCACGATCGTCGTTCCACCGCCGTTTGCGCGATGGCGCGGATCATCGCGACGCAGCACCTCTTCGCCAGGCGTGAGCATCGCGGGAACCGTGTCTCGGTATCCGATGCCGGGGACGACCCCGCCGCGAGCAAAGTGGTTAAAGTCGAAGGTCTCCCGTGCCCACAGGTCGGCACCTTGCGCAGCGAGCTTCCACCCGCTACTACCCCAGTCGGCGCCCTTGATCTTGTCGATGAAGCCATTCGCGGCATTAACCGTTACCTCGCCAGCCTTGATCTGGACGTTCTGGGCTTCGGCTTGAATGACCTGGGCACGACCCCACGGCGTGCCCAGGACATTGCTGGCCCCATCTTCTGCAGCATTCATGTCGTCGAATGCCTTCTTCAAGTCGTTCAGGTCTTTGATGCGCTCGTTGTTCGGACCGAGGAGCGACACGAGCATCGAGCCAGCGCGCTGCCCCATGAAGTCGAAGGAGTCGGCGACCGTCCAATTGGATGACGCCATCTCGTTCAGGATGGCGATCTGGCTCTTCAACGGCTTCTCCATTCCCTCGAACCGGAGTTCCAGCTTGGAGATCGAATCCTTCAAGAACTCGGACGACTCGGTAGCGTTGTCTTGCTTCTCCTTGTAGGCATCCATCGTCTCGCTGGCGTCCTTGATCGCATCGTCGTAGCCGCGAACAACCGCTTTCTGGTCGTCTTGGGCCGATTCAAGCTCTCCCACCCTCGCAGCAAAGAGTCGGCCCTCAGCGCCGAGACCAGGCAGCCTGCCAAGGATTGCGGCGGCGGATTGTTCGGGTGCGGTGATTCCAGCCGCTTCGGCCGCTGCTCGCTGCGCCTTCTTGATCGCGAGGAGGTCGTCACCGTACGTGACATCACGCTCCAGTCCCTTCGCTTGGGCGGCGCGTCGGAGGGCATCCACGCGCTGCTTCCCCCCTGCCTCTCGCTCCTGAGCTGCGGCGAGCTGCGGCCCGAGCCGCTGGGCCTCGGCGATCGCGTCCTGCACGTTCATGGGTGTGCCGCCGGCCTTGAGGGCGTCGTCGATGCCGCGTCGTGCGGGATCGAAGGCGAGATCCTTTTCGAGGTTCACGATCGAGAACTCGCGCTGCAGTCCGGCGATGCGACGAGAGAGCGCGTTCTGTTCGAAGAGCTGGTGCGGCGCGAGCTTCAGCTTCTCAAGCTCGAACCGCTTCATCTGCTGCTGGATCTGGAACGCGCGATCGTTGTAGGCGCGTTCGCCCACGAGTTCCGCGCTCTTCAACTCCTGGAGCCGCGTCTTCAGCTCGGAGGCCGTGCCCGCGGAGTGCTTCAGTGAATCGCCGAACTTCGCGCCAGCCTCGGCGCTGCGGAGCAACTGCAGTTCCTCGCGCTTCGCCGCCATTTCGAGCCGGGCAACTTCGTCATCAAACGCATCCATGCCGGAGATGCGCGGATTCGCAAGTTGTTGGATCTCGTTGCGGACATCGCCAAGGTGCGCCTTCGTCGCCTGCAGCGCTGCCGTCGTTTCCTCGAGCTGATCCCTGAACGCACCCTGCTGATCTTTCAGATCATCGACGTCTCCAGCTGCTGCCTTCGCGAGCGCGCCGTACGACCGCATCTCAGCGCTCGCGTGCGCCTGTTCGCGATCGAGGTCGACAAGCTGTTGCTGCATTTCCTGCGTCGCTCGGGCGTTCTCTTGCATGTTCCGGAGCGTCGATCCGATCTCCGATCCAACCGTCGATGCCGCGCGCCCGAGCGAGCCAGGGACCTGTCCGCCGAACCTCCCGATGGTGTCCGCTGCACCGATGCCGGCGTCGAAGGATTCCGGGGTCTGGTAAATATTCACGCCGCGCCGAGCAAGGGTCGCGAGCTCCGAGGCCTTCGGGGCGTTGATCGCGCTGAAGAAGCGGCGCTGGAAGGTCGCAGGGCGGTCCCCCGAGACGCCGAGCGCCTTGAGCCGGGCCAGCACCGCAATGTAGTCCTCATACGCAGTCCCAGAGGCTTTGGCTGTCGATCCCGCGTCCCGCAGCGCCACCTGCATCTCTTGGGCGGTGAGGCCCGTTTCGCGGAAGGCCACGGTGACGGCGTTTGCCATGCGCTCCGTCTCCGAGAGAGGAAGATTGAACTGGTCCATCGACTCGGCGACGGTGTCCGCAACGTCACCCAGATCCTGCATCGTCGCAGTGGCCGCAAGGAGGATCGGCGAGAGGTTCTCCTTGGTCATCTGCGCGACGTCGAAGCCGGAGTCGCGGAACTTCTCAATGGCGTTGATCGTCTCGTCGGCGTTGAAGATCGTGCCCTTCGAAGCGCCGAACGAGAGGTCCGAAAGGAATGCTCGCGCGCCGCCGAAGCCACCCTTGTGCTCCTGGATCGACATCGCGACCTGCGAGAGGTCCTTGTCGAAGGTCAGTCCTTCCGAAACGGTGTCCTTCAGGAGTTGCCAGCTCTTGTAGAGGATTGCGACGCCCCCGGCGACACGCGTGAGAGTGCCGAGCATGGACTCCTGCTTCGCTTCGGCGCCCTGCGAAGCCGTATTCACCTGATCAAGTGCGGTGCGGAAGTGCCCGAGCTCGTCCTTCGTCGCGCGATAGACCGACTGCAGTTCGCGAACGGTGGTGCCCTGCGTCTTCGCGGAAATCGCGAACGCATCGACGCCGGTCTTCGCGTCGGACATCGCGGCGCGCACTTGAAGCGTGGCCTGCGCAAACTCCTTCCCGGTGACGCCGTTGGCACGCAGTTGCTGCTCGGCCATCTTGAGCTGGTTCTGCATGGCCGTGAAGTTGCCCTTCAACTCCGCGGCGGACTTCGCGATCTCATCTTGGGAACCCTCGGCGGTCTTGAAGAGCTGGCGGAGGGTTTGGTTCAGCTTCTCAACCGCGGCGGTGTCTGCCGCGGTGCCGATCGTGATGGTCTTCTTGATCGCCGCCATCAGCCGAGGACGGTGGAAACGACTCGCTCAAGGACCGACGTCATCACCTCCTCGGCGTCATCGAACACGGAGGCCGTGCTGCGCTCGAACCAGTGCTGCGCGGGAATGCCGCGCTGGTTTCCAGGTGCGCGCTTCGTGGAGTGCTCATACCCCAGTTCATCCACGGCATGGTTCTGCGTTCCGACTTCGGTGAACCAGGCGTAGTTGTAGCGTTCCTTCCCGCGTGCGTGGGCGAGGACGCGAGCGACCATCTGGCGCTTCTCGCGCTGGAGCTTGTCGGCGCGGATGCCGTAATCCCGCAGCAGTCCCGAATCCACCGGCGATGCGGCGCGCGCGTTCTCCGCCGCATCGGCGGCAATCTCCTGCATGCGGTTGGCGAGCGCATCACCGACGACCGATCCTTCACTCACGTCGTCGATGGCGGCGTCGAGCCGATGCACCCGCACAATCAGGTCATCGAGCGATAGGGTGTCTGCGGTGAGGAACCCCATGCCCTGCGTCATCGTCTGGCGCAGTTGCATGAGCGACGCGCCGTAGCGCTGGAGCCCGCGGGCATCAGCGTCTGCGACCTCCACGGTCAGCTCTGCGTCGATGGCGTCGTAGATGGCCTGCATGAATGGGGATGTGGCTATCGGGGGGAGCGGCGCGCGAGCGCTGCAAGTGCGGCAAGTGCGGCTTCTCGGGACGGCGGTGCGGTACCTTCACTCTGGGGCCGGTTCGCGCTCTCGGCAATCAGCACCGCTCGCAATGCGGCGACGACTTCGACGGGCAGCGCGAGCACGCCGGCGCCGTAGCGATCGACGAGTCGCGCCGCTTCCACGGCCGGGTGGTACGTGCCCTCCCGGACCGCGGCGTCGATCGCTAGTCTTTTGGGTCCTCCGCGTTGCGAAGGGATGCGCTTACCGTGTCGTAGAGCGATGAGCAGGCCGTCACGAGTACCTTAACGTCGGTGATGGGCAGACGGTTGATCGTCGTCTCGTTCAGCGGCACATTCGAACCGTCCGGGTTCTTCCACGTCCACTCCTTCGGCACGGAGCGGAGGATGGCGGATTTCTTCGTCACACCGTAGCTGAACGGGATCTCCACGGTGCCATCGGCGCTGGGCCGGATCCCCAGGGAATCGAGCTTCTCCATGAGCGTCTGCTCCACGGCGACGTGGTCGAGATAGTCGACGCGGAGCGTGACGTCGATCTTCTGTGCGGGCAGGTGGACGGTGGTCTCGTTTACGGAGGCCATGATGAGGAATGGGTGAATAGTGGATTGCGGGGGATGCCGTTAGGCGTACGTCGAGATCGCGTTCGTGATCAGCACCTTGATGTCGAAGCCGTCCGACGAGGAGTACTGCGCGCGGCCGCTGTGCTGCTCGCGCACGATGTCTGCGCCACCGAGCGGGGCACCGGAGGGGTCGAGGACGAGCTTCGGAATCTGGTAGCGCAGCGTGTCGCGCGAGGCCGTACCGATGAGGTTTCCAGTGGCGGTGATGTCGAGCGCGAGGCGCGTGCGCTGGCGCATCGCGTCGAGGTAGGCCACGTCCTTGTGGAGCCAGGACCAGGACGCGCTGGCGCTGTAGGAGGAGACGAGGATGTCCACGGGGTACCGGGAGAAGTCGGTCGTGCCGCCCGGCGCGTGCTCCGGCTCGAGCTTCTGGTTGAAGTTCAGGGTGAACTCGTTGAAGCGTGCGACCGCGGCCACGGTGCCGAGCGTGCCCCCGATGCTGGTGGTCGTTCCACCGATCCAGGGGATCTGCGGCGTCGAGCTGGAGTAGGACGGCGTGCGGTTCGAGAGCACGCAGTAGTCCCCCGCAGTCTTCGCGCTGGCGATCGCCAGGAATCCGATGCCCGTTCCGTTGGCGTTCACCGACGTGAGCGTGACCGTCTCCTCGTTGGCGGTACCGAAGCCGAGCTTGAACACATCGCCGACCACGAGGCCGTAGTTCGTGTCGAGCACGGCCGTGGTGGCCCCGATGGAAAGGTTGGCCTGCAGGGTCGCCGTAACGAAGCTGTAGCGCGCCATGAGTTGCAACTGCGCGTAATGCACATTCGACTTCTGATTCGCCGTGAGCCCGCCAAAGTGCGCGCCGACATAGCGGCGTGCGTACTTCGCATCTCCATTGCCGAGGTCGACCGAGTACGTCGGGATGTTGCCGGAGTTGTTCGACGTCCACGCGTGCGTGTACGAGCTATCCGAGACAGACCCCGTCGTTGGAAGTCCGAACATCCCCGTGAGGAAGTAGCCGAACGTGCCGACTTGGATCGGCATGGTGATCGGACCCGAAGGCGCGGCGTTCTTGCCCGCGACCACGAAGTACTCCTCGGCGCGGCTGTCTGCGGCAACGGGAACAGTCTCGTTCTCGAACGGGGACGTCACTCCCTCGCTCTCGAGGTAGAAGAAATTGCCCGGGATGACGGCAGCGCCGGGAGTGGTCTCTTTGCCGATCGCGCCGTAGCCGCGCTTACCGGATGCGTAGAAGGTGCTCATGGTGTGGGCAGGGGATTACGAGGACTTGCGGGGAGCGAGCTTGCGGGGTTCGGGTGACTCAACGCGCCGGAAGTTCACGCCGTCACAGAGGGCCGCGGCGACCTCCGGAGAGACCTCGCGCGTCTCGCCCGGCCCGACGAGTCCGACAAGAGAGTTGATGCGGCCGGTGCTGTTTGGGTTCTCGATCGTCACGGTCGTGGACATGGGTAGGCGTTTAGGTTCGTGGGACGAAGTACTGCGCTTCACAGACGATGGTGCCGACCATCAGCGGTGGGGTGCCGGTCGTGAGGAACGTGATGCTGTTCTCGACGATCCGGTTCAGCGCGCAGCCGTTTGCGAGCTGGCCTAGTTGAAGGTTCGCGTCTGCCCGCAGGGCCGTCAACGCGCACTCGTGCAATGTCACGAAGTCGTCGTACTGCGTCTGCGTATCGAGGTAGCGGTCGAAGATGAGGATGCGAGTCCGGACGCGCACCTCGTCGGCCCCTGTGACGCCGGCCTCCTCCAGGTTGTCCGGCGGCAGCGCCCGTGTCGTATCGAGCGACCAGAATGGATACTTGAGCGACGTGTCGGCGAGGTTCCTGCGTGGCCAGAGGTAGCCCGCGGCGAACAATCCCGCACTCGCACCGGTGATGGTGGTGAGCACAGCTCCGATGCCGTCTCGGTGAAGGCGAATCGGCGCGCTCACGGCGTGGCGTTGGTAGTGTCGCGCCAGGTGTTGAGCGCGAGGAGTAACTGCGTGTCGAAGGCCCGAATCGCGGCGATCTGGTACACGACACCTGCGGCTGTGGTGATGAGGTCTGAAGTCTGGATCTGGGTCGGGACCGTGTACACCTTCGTGCGGCCTTCGAACGCGACATCTGCGGGTGCGTCGATGAGCATTTCCCCGACACCGGTCATGGGAGACACGAAGATTCGAAGGTCGGAGATGTGCGCGGCGGCAGGGATCGATTGGCCGTTGCCGTTCTCGATGAGGCGGCGCACCGTCGCGGACTCACCGAGGGCGTCGATGATGGACGCGACGTCGGCGCGCATCGCCGCCAACTCCGCACTGGAAAGTTGCGACGGCATCACCCCCGGTTGATAGAGAACGTGCTCACGTCGGCAACGTTCGTGGCGATGGCTGCGAGCGCCGCAGTCACACGGGCGCGGCAGGCGTCGCGAAGGTCGGCCCAACGCTTCGACTCGTTGCCACGCGTCACGCTGTCGGGACCAACGCTGAAGTCGAACTTGCCGGCGGCATCCGTCGATCGGCGATTGAAGGCCCGCTCGGATGCGGCGTCGAGTGCAAGCGGAATCCACTCGTTCGGGAGCGCCGTGATGACCCACGTCCCCCCGTAGTAGTTCGTCCATGTTGCGTTCGCCGTGGGCGCGGAGAGGAGCTTTAGCGTGCGGCCGTAGATAGAGAAGTGATCACCGATGAAGTAGTACGCGCCGGCGGCGTCTTCGAGGCGGTAGGACGGATAGCCCACAGCATCCACGTCGATCGAGGTCGACGTGATCCAGTCGGCGGGGAGCGCGTAGTTCTTCGTTCCCGAAAGCGCGCTCAGGCTCGTCGACGTGGCCATCGGGGCAACGGCGGAAATGCGGGCCAGCGCATCATCGCGCCACTGGTCATAGAGCTCGTTCGCGTAGACGGCGGTCACTCCGTCATCGCTCGCCTCGCGGCGCTGCCGTGTGCGGAAGTCTGCTTCGGTCACGGTGGTGGGTTACGCGGTCGGTTCGATCGCGATGCGAGAGCAGTAGATCTCTTTCGCGACGTTCTCTTGGGTGGCGATCTGGATTGGGGCGCCAAGCGTGGCGGTCATCGACGGAAGATTCGTGGTGTTCGTCGCCGCGAGCACGTCGTTGATGTAGCACTTGATGTCGTCCGCGGTCGGGACGATCTTCACCTCGTATCGCGTACTCACGGCAATCGCGACAGCAGTCGTTGTGACGGTCTGCGTTGCCGCGTCCGATGTGACGAAGCGCCAGAAGGCTGTCCCGTCGACGGCGGTCGAGTAGCGGAGCATTGCCGCATTCAGGGTCGACACGCCAAGGTCATCCGACGCCATCAGCGTAGTCATCTCTCCGGAGGTCGCAGCACCGACGCCCGCGTAGATGCGGCATGAGGCGAGCGAAGATCCGGTCTTGAAAACCATGTAAACCGTCTCCGTGTTTCGGAGGTTGCAGCAACCCTGCGACGGCGACCAACCGCCACGCGCTGCGGTCGTCGCAGCTGAGGTGTATCTCACGTAGTGACTCGTGGCATCCGGACTCACGAGGGCGGTACCCGTTGCCGTGACGGAGATCCCAAGGCCTTGGGATCCGACCGCCGTCGCCTGGAACGTAAATGGCGCGAGCTTCATGTAGTCGACGCCGGCACTCGTGATGCCGAGGTTGTCGCGCGCGTCTTCTGCGGTTGTTGCGCCCGTGCCGCCGTCTTCGACGGCAACCGGAAGATCGACGCCTCCGCCTCCGCCCGAGCCGTAGTCTTGGATATTCAGCATGGGTTAGCCGGCGTTACCTTCGGACGTCGAGACCGCAAGCGAGCACGCCGTGAGCGTCCCGGTTCCCTTCGCGCGCACGCGGATCTTCGCGTTCGCGACGTCGAGGAGGATGCTGGTCGCAGTCGCACTCGTGCCCCAGTCGGCAGGCAGGAAGATGAACACCGCAGGGTAGAGCGCGACGGAGCCCTCCGTCGCCTTTACGGTGCTGTAGGGGCGCCAGGTGCCGTCCGGTGACGCGAGATCCACCATAACCTCCATCGACGTGAGGCTGGCGAGCGTGAAATCGAGGTCGAGGCTAACGCGCGCGGAGTTACCGATCTGCGCGTCCCCAGACGCCACGTAGCTCGTCGTCAGGATCGCGGCTGCACGGAGGACTGTTGGGGAGTCGGTGAGCATGGAGGCGGGTCAGGGCTGTGTGCCCTGACGATGCGGTCGTGTGCGAGAGGCGGTCAAACCAAAGAGACACCCTGTTTGCAGGGTGTCTCTTTGGTTGTGTGTTTGAGACTACGGAGTCTCCAAGTCCACGATGCGCGCGGTGAGTTCCGCGAGCACCGCCTGAACATCGGTCCCAACGACGGTCGAGATCGCGCCGGTCGAGATCGCCGAGGCGGCGTGCGCGGCCGAGGCATCGCTGGTGTGCGCCGTTACGAGGGTTGCGGCATCGGTCGCGACTTCCTCAACTGCCGCTTGCACCGTCGACGCTGCGATAGTTCCAGCGGGAGTGAAAGCAATCGCGGTCGCGGCATGTGCGGCATCAGCGTCACCCGTGTGGTTCGTGACGAGGGTTGCGGCATCGGTCGCAACCTCTTCCACCGCTGCCTGCACGGTCGAGGCGGCGATGGTTCCGGCCGGCGTGAAGGCCACGGTGGCGGCGGTCTGCGCACCGAAGGCGAGGACTTCCTTCCAGTCTCCGTTCACGGACGGAGTGTTGGTGGCGAGGATGTAAGTCTTCCCCGTGTCGCTCTGGATGGCGACGTCGCCCTTTCGAGCGGAGCTCAACGCGAGACGCGCAGCCTGGTTCGCGACGACGTTCACGTCGGTGATGGCGAGATCGACGTCATAGGTTGCGACCGGCTGGCCGTTCGCGTCCGTGGTGATGTACTTGTTCGCGGCCTGTACCGGAGGGAGAGGAAGGGACATGAGAGTGGTTGTGAACGAAGGGGGAGGGATGTGTCTCGACGCTACGGTCGCTCGTACGGGGCGGTCAATTCAGCGCGAGTCGAACAACGTTCTTCATGCGCTTCTGCACTTCGACGTACTGCTGAATCTCGGAGTTGAGATACGTGGAGAGAAGTTCGGCGAACTGCTCGGGCGACAGGGCGAAGGAGAACAAGACACGCTCGCGGCCCGTGGTCGTGTCGACGCGATGCGTGAATCGATGGCGCAGGTGCACGAGGTACGCAGCGAAGTTCGTGTCTGAGGTTGTGGATGTCATTGCATGCGGACAGGAACGTGCTGGGCGCGGTCGATGCCGATGGCGTGACGTTCGTCGTAGCGGCGGCTGAAGGTGAGCTTCGCGTCGTTGATGCTTCGACGCCAGTCGAGCCGATGGAGAATGAGACGGAGCCACTCACCGGGCCCCTCTTGGAACTCCGCGAATTCTGAGACCGCGGCGAGCTTCAGTCGAAGGTCGGTCGTGAGCCGGTATTTGATCCAGTAAGCGCGCTTTGAGTGGTTGCGCGAGTCGCGGTCCGCTTCAAGGGAAAGCAGCGGATCGATGGTCTGCAGGTAGCGTGTGTATGCCGCGGTGATGGAATCATGCATGTGAATTGAGAGGTACGCGAAAAGGGGAGAGCCTTAGCGGCCCTTCCCCTGGTTCGCAGACTTTGGCTTGGGAAGCGGTTTCGGCTTCGGCTTCTGGACGGGCCTTTCCTCGGGGTCGAGGGCGTTAAGAGGCGTTTCCTCGGCCGGCGCATCCGCTTGGACCTGTTCGACAGGCGCCTCATCGATCACGTCATGCGGATCGCGGGGCGGTTTCTCGGAGGTGACGGCGAACGTCCAGCGGTCGGCGGGGTCCGCCTTCGTGGTGAGGTGCGCGACCTCCTTCTCGTTGAACCAGCGTTCGCGGGTGCCGTCTGGGGAGCGCAGCTTCGTATCTGCCATAGGAAATGGGGTGAAAGTTACGAGTACGCGCAGAGGGGAAGTCTCCTTCCCCTCCGGCGTGTACCAGGAACCTTGTTAGGCGCCGCGTACCGGGAGTCCGAGCGTCGGACGAACGCACTTCACCCCGTAGAGCACGTCGTAGGTCTGAAGGACCGCGAGGTCCTTCTGCGACCAGGACGAGGTGTAGCGGATGCCGAGCTTGCCCTGCGGGTCGTAGGCGACGGCGCTCTTCACCGCGCCGCCGAAGTCGGCGGACGGGTCGTAGAGCGCGGCCGACGCCAGCGCGAGCGCGTCCGGATGCATGGCGATGTTGTTGTCGCCACCGCCCGCGCGGGAGATGTTCTGATCCATGTAGATCGTGAAGCCGAGCAGGTTGGTCAGCTTCGCGTCCTGGATCGCCGAGGTCGAACCGATGGTGTTCGCCTGGATGAACAGCGACTGCGACAGGAAGTCGCTCTCGGTCTGGGTGCCGACGATCATCACGAGGCCATTCGGCGCCTTGGCGTCCTTCAGGCGCTTCCCCGCGAGGCGGATGGAAGCCGGATCGGCAGCGGTACCGAGGGTACCAACGGCGGTGCCGGTGAAGTTCGCAGACTCAGCGACGAGGTCGTCGTCGATCTGGTCGGCCAGCGCCTTCATCGCGCTGTCGGCGAACATCTGCATGTCGTCGTCGATCATGAGCGTCTTCGCGACGTCCTCGACGCCCGTGGAAGCCTCGTAGTGCTTGTCGAGCGTGATGGTGGTGTTCGCGTAGCTCGGAGCCTGGAGGGTGATTTCCGTCTGAACCGCCTTCGCGTTCACGGAGACCGTGAGCGGGTTGAGGATGTTCACGCGGTCGCCCTTCTTCTTGAACTCCTTCTCCCACGTGCGGTTGACGATGCCGGGGAGCACGACATGGTTGGAGAGAGCCTCAAGGCCCTTGTTCGCGTAGATCTGCGGGATATTCGCCGCAGCGGTGGTTTTAGAAACGATTGTTGCCATGGGTGGCGTTGGGGGTTGTTAGCCCAGAGGTGTTAGCCGCCGCTTACTTGCCTGTCGATGGCCTCCTTGTGCTTCTTGTAGAACGCGTAGTCGGCGATCTGCTCGGCAGTGAACGTCTGTCCGCTCGTACCCGTACCAGGGCTCCCGCTCGAGCCAGCGCCGGACTTGCCGGCGTACTTGCTCTTGGAGAGGTAGTCGCGCGTGGAGAGGAACTCTTGGGCCTTGGATTGGAGGGGGGTGTCGGTGTCTCCGTCGATGACCACGTTCATCGTGGTCGGATCGAGCGTGACTTTGTGTGCGTTTTTGAAGAGCTGTACGGCTGCCTCGGGGTCCACCGCATCAGCAGCGAACAGCGCAAGGAGTGCGTTGTCGATCTTCGTGAGCTCGAGCTGCTTGCGCCAGCTGTCGCGCTCCTGTTCGGCGGCGGCCTTCGCCTCCTCGAACTTCTTGCGGTCAGCTTCAGCGCGCTCGCGATCGAGAGCGATGATCTTCTCGAACTCGCCCTTCTCTTCGAGGCGCTTGCGCTCCTTCTCCTCCTGTTCCTTCGTCGCGGCATCTTCCTTATCGCGGTAGGTCTTGAGGAGAGCGTCACGCTCTTCGACGAGCTTCTGTGCAGCCTGGATCTCTGCCGAGGTCCGCTCCTTCACCTTCCCGAGCTTTTCGCTGAGGATCTTTTCGAGCGCGGCTTGCTGCTCGGGCGTGAACGTGACATCGGGCTTCTCCGGTTTTACGCCATCCGTGGGCGCCTGCGTTGGGTCCGCTGCAGGGGGCGTAGTCGAAGGATCGGTGTCCTTCGGGTCCGTAGTTGAAGGCTCGTCAGCCATAGTTGTGGGGTGGGATGAAATGCCGATTAACGTCCGTCGACGCGCATGAGGTGCCTGCCGTGCGAGCAGTTTTGTACGCTAGTTTCATTCGCGCCTTTGCAGGCAGCGAGGCCGGGTTATGAAGGTGCGCGACGCTTCTTCTTCGTGTTCGTCTTCTTCACTTCACGAGTAGGTGCGTGCGCCGTCAACACCTTCACCGTATGTGTCACCTGGATCTCGGTGATGAGCGACGGGATGCCGATGTGCGTAGCGAGGCCGTGGCGGATCGCGTCGTGCGCATCGAGGTACAGGTCGGCGTGCTTGTTCTTGTCCACGAGCTCTTCAAAGTAATCCTTGGGCTTCCCACACTGCACCGCCATGCGCTCGAAGACGAGTTCCTGCAGACGTTCCGTCTCCTTCACATCCGCCTTTAGGTCTTCGTTCTTCCCGCCGATAAAGGACGACACCTCATGCACCATGAGCGTCCCTGACGGCGCGATGTAGCGCTGTTGCCCCCCCGTAAAGAGGATGGCGCCGCAACTCATCGCCTTGCTCTCAACCACGGTGACAACTGGGACCGAGGCCGCGTCGATTATGGCGAGCATCCCAAGCAACGCGTAGGCGTCACCTCCGAAGGAGTCGACCACGATAGGAATGACTGGCTGGCCTGTCTCATGGGCGCGCGCCATGTCCTCGCTGAACTTGCCGAGACCGTCCTCATCGAACTCTGTCACCGTCACGACCACGGGTCGCAGGATGTGCTTCTCAATCAGCGGACCAACGCCGGGACCGAGCTTCAGATGCGCGTTCATTTCGTGGGCTTGGGTGATGCCTTCGCGATCTCTTCCAGGAGCGATTTTGTGCGCTGCGGCGATCCACCGATCACCTGCGCTACGTTCACAAAGACACTCGACAACAGCGCGTCCACGAAGCGCTTGTAGTTCTCCTCACGGACAAGCGACTGGCGATGCTCGCGCGTCATCGTCCCGGCTCGGGCATCAACGGCGCTCAGGATCGACGAAAGGGCTCGGAGCGTGGCGATATCGCGGCGGCGCTTGAACATGAGGAATGGTGGTGAATGCAGTTGGAACGTGCTGGCCATTGAACGGAGGCGTCAAGCCGCCTGTTCGTAGCTCTCGACGTCGAGCCAGCAGCGGCAATTCGGTTCTGAAAGCGCGGCGTGCGCTTCGGAGATCGGGCGCACGTCGACGTCGTCTGCGAGCACGTCTTCCGCGAACTCCTCGCCTTCCAGATCGGCGTGCTCATCGCGCACCCTGTCATCGCCCTGCGTGTGGTACGAGAAGACCGTCACGACCCCCGCTTCCTTCCGAAGCCGATAGGCCGTCTCCTCGGCGACGAGCCCATTCAGTCGCGTGAGTTCGGATTGCACGAGCCGTTTGGCTGCGTACGAAGGTCCCGCGCTGCCATCCACGGCACCGACGTAGTAGCGCTCGATCGCCGCGGCGATCTTGTCGACTTTCTCGCCTTTGCGGAGGCCCTGCAAAAGACGAATGCGTGCGGCCGAGCGCTGCGCTCCGCCGAGGAGCGTGATGCGGTCGCCGACGTTCTTTCCGGCGACGATCGCGCGTGATGCCTGCTTCGTCGCACGCTCTACGGCGGCCTTGCTGAAGAGCGGCCGGCCGGAGCGAGTCTGGTGATACCGCATCGTGATCGAGGCGATGTCGCGCGAGCCAGCAGTCATCGTCCGGGCGAGGCCGGAGCGCTGCATCGCCAGCGAGCCATCCACCACGCGCATGGCGGTCGTCAGGTCGCGGATCGACTTCGGATCCAGTTCTACGAGCGCATCGACGATCTGCTTCGATGAGGCGGAGACGGTGCGAACCGCGGCCTTCTCGTGCGTCGTGTAGGCGCGCAGGAGCTGCAGGCGGTAGCGCGCCGCAGTCGGGGTGAGGCTCGCCATGCGGCGTTAGGGTGTTGCGTCTGCGTTCGCCGCGACTCCCGCCTGCTCTTCCGCAAGACGCTTCTCCACTTCCATCGCGAGCGCGTCTTCGGATGGCGCGGCGTCGATCTCCTCCTCGATCGTATTCTTCGTCGCGTCGTCCAACTTCGGGAAGGCTTCTTCGACGACGCGCTTCTTCACGAGACGGTTTGCCGTGGGCGAGACATTCACCTGCAGGAGCGCCATGGCCTCGTCGAGCATGTCGGCGAGCGTGGCGACGTTGAAGTCGGTCGGGTAGGAAACGGTCACGGGGAGATCTTCGTCAGACTTCCCCTGCCACTTATAGAAGAGGCGGATGATCTTCTTCTCGCCGTCCTCAAGGTTCTTCGCGATCTTCGCGAACGTGCTGTTCGACTCATGGAACTCGTACGCGCGAGCGACGCCGGAGGCCTCGCCGCTGTTCTGCTTGCGGTCCTGCAGCTTCGCGAGTTCGATGAACTCCCGCTTTGCGTCCTCGATCCGCTTCATGAGGACTTCGGCTGGATCGGACGGGGGCGTGATGTAGGACGGCGGGTTCGTGCCGGCCGGGTAGCGGATGCCCTTGCTGGTGCCGAGCGTCGTCGCGACGCGGGTGGCCGAATCGGGCTTGCCCGGAACACCACTCTTCTCACCCACCGGGATTGCGAGGATGTTGAAGCCTTGGCGGTAGAGCGCCTCGTCGAGCACCGAGTGGTAGTTGTAGATGGCCTGGGCGAGTGGTGCCGTGTCCGAGATGACCGCCTGTCCGACGTCCATATGGCGCAGGTGTTCCTGGATCGGGGTGAAGACTGCGGGGACTTCTTTCAGGTCGTGCTTCCCGGCGTCGAGTTCGCGGCCCTCTGCGTCGTGGACGTACCACTCGTCGCGCGTCCAGGTGCGATAGATCGACGACGCCTCTTTCCGCTCGCCGTCCCACGTCGACTCATCCGGCGCGTCTTCTTCGACGCGAAGCCATCGATAGTTGCCATCGCCGTCGATCGCCCAGTCCTTCACTTCAAGCGGCGTGTAGACGCAGACGTACGGACGGATGCCGAGTTCCTTGTCATCGCGGCGAGTCTTCGAGTTCGTCGACTGTCGCGGCAGGTCGACGATGGAGACGGTGTGTCCCATCACCATCCCGAACTTGCCCACCTGATCCGACATCACCTGTGACAGGGGCGTTCCTTTCCGGTCGGCGTTCTTTTCGAAGTCGAGGAACTCCGGGTCCTTCGAGATACGCGCGATCTCGTCTTTGAAGATGAAGGCGGCGTAGATATCGACCTGCTTCTTCACGAGGTTCAGATACGTCGCGCGGCGCAGACGCTCGGTGTAGTCGTCATCCGTTTCGCGCGGGTGACGGAACAGGTAGTCCTCTTTGCCGGCGAATGCCGAGCCGCCTTCGTAAGAGTCGGCGTAGAACTCCCAGTCGGACTCGAACTTCGCGTACGTGGGGTGCGTCAGCTTCAGGCGATCGGCGAGGCTCGTCTCGGGCATGCAGTGTCGGGGAAGTCAAACAAACCGTAGAGGCGCGATGGGCGCGCCGACAAGCCGCTATCCGTTGAAGGAGAACGTTTCCATTTCTTGAACCTGCATCGTGTCTTCGATCACTTCGAGCAAGTAAGCCACGGCATCCGGCACGTCGTCGTGCTTCGCGAGAGGGAACTGCGTGAGCTCGTCGACCGCCGCGGTCGACACGGTGTCGCAGATGCGAACGCGCCACTGCTCGAATTGCGGCTGCCAGCGGATCATCCGGCGCACCTTGTCCTTGTCCGGCCGGACGCCCACGGTGGGGACGTACGATGCGCCGCGCGCAGAAGCGTCGTCCACCATCTGCTTCAGCGCTTCTTGGTACGCGACGACCTCGATCCCTACGCGCGTGTAGTCCCACTTCTGGTGCTGCTCGAGCAGCAGGCGTACTTGCTGCGGCGCGAGGATGTGTTCGCGGATGACGTCCCAGATATAGATGGTGCCGTCTTCGGCCCAGCCGCCGGTGGCGAGGACGAAGTAGTCGGCGCCGTCCTTCTGCGAAATCGCGACGTCCGCCGCACCGAAACGAACGAGGTCTTCGAGCTTGATGGAGGCATCGCCATCCAGGATGAGGTTCGAGTCGCGAATGAACTTCGGCCGCTTGCGGTCCGCGCTCTCCACCCAGCTTCGCTTGATGACCGTGGAGCCTTCGGGGATGGGGTCGTTCTGGTATTCAGTCTGGAAGGCGAAGGACCCGATGGCCTTCTTCACCTTCATGAGCGCGACGTACGGGAAGCGGTCCGGCCAGAGCGTGGCCGTTCCCTCGTCCATCGCTGCGCGGTGCTTCGCGTAGAAGGCGTCGGCCGCCTCCTCGCCGCCTTGCGTCCAGGCGGCGTCCCACTGCTCCCAGAGGTCCGGGCGGTTCGGTTCCGAGAGGATCGCTTGGCGGTAGAAGACCCGGTACGCGCCCGTCTTCTTCTTCCGGAGGATCAGCGCGTCCTGGTGAAGCGTGGTGCCCACCATGAGGAGGCGCGAGTGCGCCGGGTCGCGCATCGGGATGACCGAGGCGTTGAACCATCGCTCGACCTTCTGGCGCTGGTGTTCGGTCTGAACGGAGTCGTCATCCTCGACGTCATCGGTGATGACGAGTTGCGGACGCCACTGCTTGAAGCGCCAGCCGCGCGTCGAAGATCCGCGGCCGGCGGACCGGATACAGACGTCGGTCGTGGTGATCAGCTTCTTCTCAGTCGTGTTCTTGAGGATGTCGCCGAAGACGGCGCGCAAGCGCTCGTTCTTCTCCATCTCCTCGTTGATCGAGAAGAGGAGCGTCTTTGCCTGGTCGCCGGTCTCTGAGAACAGAACGATGAAGTGGTACTTCTGGAAGTAGACGCACCAGAGGACGTAGGCGAGCGAGATGACGGTGGACTTCGCGTGGCCTCGCGGAAGGATGAAGATGCCGTCTTCGGTGTGCTCGGTGAGTTCCGCAATCAGTTCCCGGTGGAAGTCGGGAATCTGCGCAGGGAAGTACGCGGCGAGGAAGTACTTGCAGAAGAACGCGAAGTTCCGCTCTGCCTTCCTCCGCGCCGCAGCGATGACGACCCGAGACTGCGGGGCAGTGGACGTGGGGTGGGGTGGTGAATGCTCCTTCGAGCGTCACGTCAGGGCGCGGCGGTGGTCAACGTCCCGATGGTGTTCTGGTCGACGTCATGGAGGATCTCGCCCAAGATCAGCTTCAACACACCGCGCTCCTGGCGCATGAGGATCTCCAGGTTCGTGAGCATCTGATCCGAGAGCGGGTGGGCGTCGATGATCAGGTCCTTCTCGGCCATCGTGAAGAGCCGGGAAGAGACGAGGCGGCGGTAGAACGCTTGGTCCTCCCACGGGAAGTGCTCGGTTCCATGGAGGAGTTCCAGTTCCTCTTGCCAGTCATCGCCACTGAACTCCGCGGTGAGAGCACGGTGCACTGCGAGATGGCCGCCTTCTCGGAAGGCGTCGTAGGCGAGGGTCTTCAGTTCGTCATGGCGATGCTCGGAGAGGAGATCGAGGGCACGAGGCACGACGAGTGGTGGTAGGTCTTCCTCAGACTATGCCGGCCGGGACCTCGCTTCAAGCCGCTCGCGGAGCCTGGCCGCTGCGTCCTTCGCCTTTCGCTCCGCGATCTCCGCGGTCAGCGCCCGCTCGTCGATCTCTGGGTGGCCGGCAACGTAGCCATGCCAGATGCCGCCGATCTTCCGCACCGTGATCTTCACGTCGTCCATGCAGGCATCGTACGGAGACCGCGGTGCAGCGCGAAACAAACGCCGCAACCACTCTCTGTGGGGACAGTCGGCAATCCACGGCGTGAAGACTCCTGAGAAAAGTTGTTGCGCCCGCTAATCGTGCTTTGGTATAACCCCTCTTGCGCAGTTGCGCCTTTCTCCACGGGGCTTCAATAGCAGGTCCCAAAAGCGAGACGGGAACGATGAGCGAAACGAAAAGCACAGCTACACCCTCGTTGCTGCCGACCACTGTTCTGCGGGTCGGCTCTTTTTGTTTCTGCTCCCATGCCGACGAAGCGCGCCCTCCTCCTCGCCCATCTCAACTGCGTGACGACTCCGTTCGAACGACAACATGAAACCTAACCGGACTCCAACAGCGAGGACGGCAACAGAAAATTAGGAGAGACCCAATGGCGAAGAAGAACGGCTCTACCTTCACGAGTGAAGACCTTCAGAGTCAGGACACCTACGTGGAGAAGTTGGAGCAACAGCATTTCTCGTATCCCCTCATCGCGGCCGAGTCGTTCGTCCGCGGCATGCGCGAGTCCGGCTACAAGTCGACCGCGACGGCACTGAACGAGTTGATCGACAACGCCATCCAGGCACAGGCCCGGAACGTCGACGTGATCCTCGGCTACAACGCCGGCAACAAGACGAAGAAGAAGCCCGACATGCTGGCCGTCGTAGATGACGGCCACGGAATGCGGGAGAAGATGATCAAGGCCTCCGTCATGTGGGGCGGCACGCACCGCGAGAACGACCGTCACGGCTTCGGCCGGTTCGGGTTCGGACTCCCGAGCGCGTCCGTCTCGATCGCGCGCCGCTTTTCGGTGTACTCGAAGGCCCCTGGCGACAAGTGGTTCGTCATCGTCATCGACCTGGACGAAATCGCGTTGGGCCGCGCGACCGACGAGAAGGGCGTGGTGAAGGTGCCGGAAGCGGTACTGGCGGAACTGCCCGAGTTCGTGAAGCCCTACGCCTCCGGCCTGGAGCACGGGACCGTCATCCTGCTGGAGAAGTTGGACCGGCTGTCGAACGGATTCGTGACGTCGCAGGCATTCAAGCAGAACGAACTGCACCAGGTCGGCGTGACGTATCGCGAGATCCTGCGCGACGTGCAGGTCCGCGTCATCGACATCGGCGAGGAATTGGACATCACGGCCGTCGAGCCGATCGATCCGTTGTTCCTCCGCCCGGACGCGCGGTACTACGACGAGACCGACGTCCACGCCGAGCCCCTGCCAGACTTGGCGTTCGAGGTGAAGCCGTCCGAGGAGTCGCCGTACGGCGGCGTCGTGCGTGTGCGGTACGCCTACATGCCCCCGGGGTTCCTGCCGGATGAGTCGAAGCGTTCCAGCCCCCGCCTCAAGGTCCGCAAGGAGAACACGGGCCTCATCATCATGCGCGCCGGCCGCCAGATCGACGTCGTGACGAACGGTCCGAAGTTCAGCGTCGACTCCAACGACCGTCATTGGGCGTGCGAGGTGATCTTCGAGCCCACGCTGGACGAAGACTTCAGCGTGACCACGAACAAGCAGCAGATCGTGATCAAGGACCGGATCTGGGAGGCGCTGCGGCAGAACGGCGTGTTCGACGCCATCCGCCAGATGCGCAATCGGTACGGGAAGGATCATGGCTACACCAAGGGGAAGAAGGCCGAGTCCGAGCCGAAGGTGTCCGAGGAGATCGCGACCGAGGCCGCCAAGTTCTTCGGCCGGAAGCCGACGAAGCCGAGCGTCGCGAAGGAGAAGAAGCTGAAAGAGGCGCTCGACCGCGAGGCGGTGAAGGTCGCCGAGCAGAAGGGCACGAGCCCGGAGGAAGCGAAGAAGGTGATCGAGGCCGAGACGGCTGAGAAACCCTACAAGCTCTTCTTCGAGTCCGGCCGCGGAGAGTTCTACCGCGTCGAGCAGTTGGGCGGCCAGAAGCAGCTCTACATCAACACGTCCCACCGCTTCTACTCCGACGTCTACAACAACCCGCTGACGACGAACCGCATGCGCACCGCGCTGGAGTTGCTGCTGTTCACGATGGGCGCCTGTGAGCTCGAGTCTGAAGGCGACCGGGAGATGTTCTACACGAATGAGCGCGTCGAGTGGACGCGGCGGCTCGACACGTATCTGCAGTTGCTGGATCGTCGCGATCCGGTCGCCGATGCCCGAGCGGCCGAAACCACGCGCGCCGAGGCCGAAGACGAGTCGGCGGCGTAGCCGACAGGGACCAACGGAAGGCCCGGGTTCTCCCCGGGCCTTTTCGTTCATGAGGAGAACGATTGAAGAATGGAGAGATCATCGCGCTGGCGACCTTCATCGACGCCATCCGTGACGCCGGGTACCGGGGCACGCCCGCAGCGATCGCCGAGTTGGTGGACAACGCCATGGAGGCCGGAGCGACGAACATCACCATCGAACTCTGGACGACGGACGACGGAACGTCGGTGTACGTAGCCGATAACGGCTGCGGCATGCCGCCCGAGACGATCCGCCTCGCCCTGCAGTTCGGCGGCAGCACCCGCTTCGATTCCCGCGCGGGGCTCGGGCGGTACGGTATGGGGCTCCCAGGAAGTTCGATCAGTCAGGCATTGCGTGTCGACGTGTATTCGTGGACGACGCGCGGTGCGGCCTGGTGGACCTTTCTGGATGTCCCGATGATCCGCGGCGGCGCCCTCGTAGCCGTGCCGAAACCGCGGCGTGCCACGCCACCCGTGGGACCGCGAGAGACGACGAGCGGCACCATCGTCCAGTGGACACACTGCGATCGCATCCCGAGCATCACCCCACGCCTCCTGCGGGAGATCCACGAGACCATCGGCCGGCTGTTTCGGACGTTCCTGTGGGCCGGAGCCACGATCACCGTGAACGGCGTCGAGGTGCAGCCCGTTGATCCGCTTTTCCTGCGGCCGTCAGCGGCGCCGGTCGGAGCACGCCAGTACGGCCCGGAGTTGATCTTCCCCATCACCCTCCGAGACGGGAACAGGAAGCGCCACGCCACCGTGACGGCGCAGTTCGTCGAACTGCCGATCGCGGAGTGGGAAGGGCTTTCGAATGCGGAGAAACGGAAGTATCGGATCTCCAAGTCTCCCGGCATCTCCATCCTCCGCGCCGACCGGGAGATCGACACCGGCTGGTTCTTCATGGGATCGAAGCGGAAGGAGAACTACGACGATTGGTGGCGTGCGGAAGTGCGGTTCAGCCCCGAGCTCGACACGTTCTTCGGCGTGACGCACACGAAGCAAGGGATCCATCCGACCGCCGAGATCGAGGCCATCTTGTCGCCGCAGATGGAGCGGATCGCACATGACCTGAACGCCCGCGTCCGGAAGACGTTTCTCCGCGTTCGGGCGACGGAGCCGAATACCCGCGCGATCGACTACGCCTCTGCTCGGGACCACCGGTTGGAGCCGCCGAAGCGTGCGGTTCGCCGCGGCGCAATGAAGGCGAAAACACGAGGATTGACCTACTCCATCGAACACGCGAAACTCCCCGGCCCGCGGTTCTTCGCCGTGCGGATCTCAGACGGCCGGGTCAGAATCATCCTCAACGAGGATCACCCGTTCTACACGGTCGTTTACGGGGACAATCGGAAGCGCGATGCGACACAGGATCGTCTCGCGCAGTTGGAAATGATGCTCCTTGCAGCAGCGCGCGCGGAAGTCCAGTGTGTGCGAAAAGAGAAGGTGGAGGCGAGGGCGTTTCTCCAACAGTGGAGCGATGCTCTCCGGACGTTTTTGACCTAGATGGCGGATGAACGAGAGTGGTTCCCTTTTCAGCCCGAGCTCGGGCAGCACGTCGAGGAGTTCACGACGTTCGCTACGCGCTTGGCTGAAGCCACAGACCTGAAACCGCTGCGACTCGAGGTGCTCCGGGAACTCGACCGGGCGAAGAACGGCGCGCTCCCGCTCCACATGGTCCAGAGCATTGCCCTCGACCTCGCCGATCAGGGCTGGGGATTCAGCGTCGATCGAGACGGGATCGCATGCTCCGCTCCATCTGTCGCGGATGAATGCTCGGCGAGCGCAAAGACACGCATCCGTCAGGGCCACGCTTTCGAGCGCTCCGCCCACCTGCGCGAACCCTCCGTCCAAGACTTCATTGCGGCGATGGAACAGCGAAGGCTCACGGCGAACGGCTGGCATTCGATCTACTCGCTCATGCGCGATGGCCGGGAACTCGGCGCGAAGTTGGCTGCGGCCGCGACGCTTGAAGGCGCCGCGCGCGAGAAAGCGCTTGCAGCAGCGATTGATCCCTACATCCAGTTCGTTGATCCGGATGTCGTCGACGAGCACACGGGACTCCTCCTCACGGACATCTGGCGCTACTTCCGGATGACGTGGGTGAACATGCACAAGTCCGTTCCTGGCCGCACGATGATGATCCTCATCCGCGACCGAGCCGCGGCACAACATCCGGTCATCGGGATCGCGGCGCTCGCGAGCGCCGTGGCGCAGTTGGACCTGCGAGACTCGTGGATCGGATGGAATGCTGCGGCATTCCTCGACCACCTGGACAACGAAGGGAACGCAGCAGATGCGAAGTGGCTCCACGCATCCATCGACAATCTCCTCGACGCGATCTACCTGAAGGATCTCCTCAAGGAGAAGATCATCAGCAAGGCGCTCATCGCGACGCCTACCGAGGACCTGATCCGAAACCTCCGGGATGCGGCAGCGGAAGCGAAGAAGAAGCACCACCAGAACGCCGATGCCGCGGCGATGAAGCGCAAGGACGTCGCTTGGGAGGAGAAAGCGCTCCTGCCACTCTTTCGCGCGAAGCGCTGCGAAGCGCTGGCAAAACTCCTCGGTATCCGACTCGTGTTTCAGAAGGTCGGTTTCAGTACCGGCTCTAAGAAAGCGCTCGACCTCGCACTCTCGCAGCCCTCAGCGCGGACGGCGATCGGCCAACTCGTGCGGGCAGTGAAGTCGGAGCACGTCGGTATCGACATGATGGACATTACAGTCTGCGGCGCGGTGGCGCCGTACAACCGCGTGCTCGGCGGGAAACTCGTGTGCACGCTCCTCACGAGCCCCGAAGTCGTGCAGGCGTACAAGCGACGGTACGATGGCCAGGAAAGCATCATCGCGTCGTCCATCAAGGGCGCTCCGGTACGCCGAACGCCACGGCTCGTGCTGCTCTCCACGACGAGTCTCTATGGCCGCGGCTCAAGCCAGTACAACCGCGTGAAGATCCCGGCGGGCGTGGCGGGCGGAGCGGACGGGGATGTCGTCGAGTACCGACATCTCGGCCACAGTAAGGGCTTCGGGACCTTCCATTTCAGCGCCGAGACCGTGCGCGTCATCGATACTCTTCTCGCCAGACGCCAGGACGGAAAGCGGGTGAACTCCATCTTCGGAGAGGGCGTGAATCCGCGGATGCGGAAGATCCGCGAAGCGCTCGAATCCGTGCGGTTGCCGAGCGACGCCATCTTGAATCACGGCGTTCCGCGCGTTGTGTACGGCATCGCGCTCGCGTCGAATTTCCGCGACGTGCTCCTCGGTCGGCAAGACAAGCCGCGCTACGTGATCCCGCAAACGAAGCCTGCGGAGCGGTCGGCCCGGCTCGCGGCCTTCTGGCGAACGCGATGGCTATCCAATCGCATCAATGATCCTGCGGTGCTCTCGGACATTGCGGAGCACACGCTGTCGTACCCCGTGACGCATGGAGCTCGCGTCGTCGGTCCGCCTATTGAAGGAGATGAGAACGAGACCCTATGGTGAACGTCCTTGAAGATCTGTACCACGTGAGCGCGACGCCGCGTGAGTTGAGTTGGCAACCGTCCCTGAAATCGAAGACGTGGGATGACGCGACGAAAGAGGAGATCGAGACGGCCCTCGATGCGCAGCGCCCAGCGCAGGCTCCGTCGCGGCGCAAGAGCTACTTCGCGTTCCGAACGATCGACGAGTGCGTCTACTACGCCGACTCGGAGGGCATCGGGCCGGAACGCCACTTCTACGTGGTGAAACTGACGGGAGCTGTACGGGCGCCAATCAAGATCATCGCGGTGCCCCCTGCATTGTTGCCGTACCGCGACGCGATCTACCGTCACTACTGGAACGCCGACGACGGGTGGAAGGTCTACGAACTTTTTGGCGAGCAGATGATCGTGCGGGACGAATACAAGGGCACGATCCCTGACGCTGGCCATGTGCTTGCGAAGTTGGTTGATGACCGGAACCGCCTGATGCAACTGGCTGCAACGTGGCGATGACCGATGAAGTGCTGGAGGTGTTGCGTCAGGCGAAAGTGCTTGCGCAGCGCTATCGTGCGCTGACGGGAAAGCCGCTCGGGATCACCGGAGAGGTGGCCGAGTACGAAGCCGCTCGAATCCTGGGAGTGCGACTTACGCCGGCGCGGCAATCGGGACACGACGCCGTCGAGATCGTTGATGGCCGCGAACGCACGCTCCAAATCAAGGGGCGATGCATCCTTCCGGGGGCGAAGAAGAGCCAACAGACGGGTTCCATCGATATCGAGAAGGCGTGGGATGCGGTACTTCTCGTGCTCGTCGACGAAAGCTTCGACGCGTACATCATCTATGAAGCGGAGCGCGACGCCGTTCTGAAGGCGATCCTTGAACCGGGCTCGAAGGGGAGAAACGAGCGGTGGGCGCTGTCGGTGAGCAAGTTCAAGGGCATTGGACGCGAGCGCTGGAAGCGCTGACGGTTATTCTTCTGCCATGAACGATGTGCCGCAGCCGACCGCGTACGAGGAACGTTTCATTGCGTTCGTGGATGTGTTGGGTTTCGGCGCGCTGGTGTCCGAGTCGGGAAAGCCAGGTGCGGATGCGGCGGGGACAATCAAGCGAATCTGTGATGCGATTCTGTGGTCGCGGGAAGAACTCGAAGATCTGTTGAGTGGTTCTTCCGATTTCGTCTTTACGCAGTTCTCAGACTCCTTCGTGATCAGCACGGAGGCGTCGAATGAGACCCAACGATTCGGCCTCAGCCAGTTTGCCTTCGCAGTGCGCGCGATCATCGATTGTTTCCTCGGGTCTGACTTGGTTCTGCGCGGTGGTGTTACGCGCGGTCCGCTGATTCATACGCGTGAACTTCTCTTCGGCCCTGCGATGAACCGCGCGTATGAGTTGGAGTCTCGCGTGGCGAATGTTCCTCGGATCATCTTCGACCCGGACATCCCTGCCGTCCGTGATGCGCTGATGACGGACTACATGCCGGACTACGTGGCGAGAGACACGGACGGGTTCTTTTACGTCGACTACTTCTCCCCTACGAAGAAGTTCTTTCTCGTTCCGAGCTGGCTGTACTCCATTCAGCGAATCATCGAAGCAATGCCGGTATCGGCGGCGCTCGCGGCAAAACGCGAATGGATGGTTGCGAAGTTCAATGCGCGCCTCGAGGGTTTCTCATTCGAAGCGTTCAAGGCACGGCTCGATGACTACGTCGACGACACGGACGCGATCAACGCCGTCATCGAAGACTACGAGAAACTCCTTGAGCCGGCGCGGCGTCTGCGACGGTTGTAGGAAGTTCGAAGGCGGTGACGCCCGACCATCACCGCCTCGACGAACGACTTAGACCGTCGCGGTCTGGAGCAGGGCGAACACGTTCTGCCCGTGGCGGTTCTTCCTGTTCGCTGCGAGGCGTACGTCCAGCGCTTTCTCCTCCCTCTCCGTCAGGGGCGTGACGAGGATGCGCGGCGCGACGGCGTACGAACGTGCGATCTGCAAGCACGTCGGGAGGCGGGGCGTCGTCTTGCCGGCCTCCCACTGCGAAACGGAGAACGGGCTGACGCCGAGCTCGCGTGCCGCATCCGTGATCGTGCGATCCGACATCACGCGGAGATGCTTGAGACGACGCCCGAACTGCTTGGGGGTGGTGGATACCTCGGACTCTGCAGTCGACTGTACTGCCATGAGAATTGGGGGTAGGAAGTTGATGCGCAAACACTAAGTGTTTGCGCATCATTCTGCAACGAAGGTGTCAAGCGAACTTCGTCTCCATGGGTGCACTCTCCCCCGTGTAGAAGCCGCCTAACTCTCGTCGCAGCGTGCTACGATTTCTCGCGACACGACCACTCCGGCGTGACCCATATGCGTCATGAAGGAGATGGTCGATGGCAGTCACCAGACGCGGCTTCCTGCAGGGGATCGCTGCCGCAACCGCGAGCACGGCCCTCGTCGTGCGGTCGAACACCCTCCCAGCCCCACCTGTCGAGGTGCTCGAGGCGGAGATCCTCGGCGAGGAAGAGGTCGGATTCCTCCGGCCACGGGGCGCGACGAAACTGGAGTCCTACCTACGATCGCGCGGCATCAAGCCGGCGCACCTCGCCCGAGAGTGCGGCTACAGCCGTCAGCATCTTCTCCGGGTTCGCATGGGGAAGATGGAGCCGACGCGGCGCTGCATCGCGGCCATCGTCGCGGCATGCCGACGCATTGCACGGGAGCGCGTGCAGCCCTCGGACCTCTTTGAGTTGGAGCGTCCCTGATGACGTTTCCGACGAACGTCTGCGAGTGCTCTCATCGCAAGGGGAAGCACTGGTTCACGACGACGAGCAAGAAGGCGCCGTGTCTAGAATGCGCGTGCACCTCCTTTACGCCGGAACCCGTGTGCCGCTGCGGGCATGGCAAGAAGTCCCATGCGAAAGGCCCGTGTCATCACAAGTACCTCTGCGGATGCACACAGTTCCGCGACAGGACGGCAGCCCATGCGTAAGAGCACGACGGTGATGCCGCTCGCCGGCGTGTTCCGTCAGGGGCAGCCGCTGCTCTCCACTGAGGATCAGGTGTTCCTCCCCGCTGCGGCCGTGGAAGCGGACGAACTCGTGTATCGCGTCGCCGATCACTCGCTATCGGAGTTGGAAATCCAGCCAGGCGATCTGTTGATCGCTGAATTCAGGTCCAAGGCGCAGACAGGCGAACTCGTTCTCGTGCGGCTGGGAGAGCAGTGTTTCATCGGGCGCTGGTGGTCAAAACATGCAAGACGCGACGTGACTGGACCGGATGGCCAGACGGTGATCGCACGCGGGGCAGAAGTCCTCGCGGTCATCAATCTGATTATTCGGGGGTCATATGACACGCAGTGAACGTATCCGGCACATATTTCTGAAACAGCGGCGCTTTACACGGGAACACGCATCAGACGCGCTTGGGCGCTCGCTTCGCTGGGTGGAAGCCAATCGATTCTCCAGAGAGAACGGCGGGTGGGTGTCCTGGCAGGAGATGGTGCTCCTCGCGTACGCGCTCTGGACCCGCGTGCAAATCGACAAGGCGCTCGGGGACGACGCCGCGACGGTCTTTCCGCCCCTCGCGCAGCTGACGACGCTCACCGTACGCGTCCCGATCTACAAGGTCGTCGGGCTTCGACGCGACGCCGAGCGGCGAAAGATGGACATGGATGAAATCATCAACGACGCTCTCGAAGTCGATTGGTGTGAGGCCCAGAGTATCGATAAGAGAGCTCCGGGATTCCTTGCGGCGTGGCACTTCCCGTATCCCTTGTCCAGATCGGATGGCTACCGCGAGGCGGCTGACCGACGTGGCGGATGTCCCGATGACTAGTGACTTCGACTGGCCCGGCGTTCCGTACAGCCAGTTCCTCCGACAGCAGCTCGCGGAAGCGACCGAGTACGAGTACCTCAACCCGCGCTTGGATCGGCGGTACGACCCCGTCGTGATCGGCGGGAACGCGATGCACCCGGTGCTGCAACGTGGCGACGTGATCCTCATCGACACGGGCAACACGGAGCCGGAGGACGGCCGGACCGTGGCCGTGCGTGTCGGGGGTGGTCGCACCATCCTTGGCTACTGGCGAGATCGTGGTGGAAAGCCCGTGCTCGAGCAAGAGCGAACGGACGCGGTGATCGACCTCGCACAGTATCAAGGCTGGTCGATCTACGGCGTCGTCACGAAGATCATCGGCCGCGGCATCCCGCCGCATGCGCCACCACCCGATGTAGCATTAGAAACGGAGGCACCACGCATGGATGTCACGCCAGGACAGGCGCAGTGGATTATTGAACGGCTGATCGCGGAGCGGAAGGTTTCGAGGGCGGACGTCGACAGGTACGTGGGCGACATGGGGCGCGAGATCGAGGACATTGAAGCCCGTCTCGCGAGCCTTCGCGACATCGCCGCACCCGGTGCTACGGCCTCGCCAGCGCCTCGGAGCGCGGCTCCGGCCGCGAAGACAGGGAGACGGCGCGCCGGCGGAAAGAAGGGCCATCCTCGTGGCATCGCGGGAACGCTGGCCGTCCTCCTCCGATCCATCCCCGCGGCGGAACATGCGGCCATCGCTGCGATCCGGGCGAACAAAGGGATCAAAGCCGCCATCAAGGCAGCGCAGGCCGCAGTGAAGAGGACTTAACCAGGGAATGTAACCAGCTAGATGCGCGCGAGGAGCGTGGCTGCTCGACAGCGTTGCGCGAAGCGCCGCAGACACTGCTGACACCGGATGTGCCGCTGGCCGTCGACGCCGCGGTACGAGAACACCGTGAGGTTCCTGCAGAGATCCTCTGTCGAGTCGTCCTCGCAGGGGACGGGCTTCGGGAGGATCATCCGGAAGGGCTCGGACATCAGGCGGCGATGTCGCAACTCTCGCACGAACACGAGGGGTGCTTCTTTGTGGTCGGCCAGGTGTGGCCGCAGCGGCATCGGGTGTAGGCCGCCGTGGTGTTGGCCGGGCTCCGCAACTCGCGTAGAACAGCACTCTGGTCTTGTAGAAGCCGGATGATCGCATCGAGCCTACTGGAGATGTCGTCCATGTAGTCGTGGTTGCTGAATGTCGTCCTGACCCTACCCCTCGTCGTCAGGCAATACAATGGCAATAGCGCTCGACATGGCCGAGACGCACTTCATCTACAGGAGTGCGACATGGAACGAACGAGACGCTTCCGCCGGCCCCGCTTCAAACCCGAGGAAGCCGTGGAGCCTGACCCAATGCTCGTCACCGCGGCTGCCGGCCTCCTGTCGGTGATGACCGGGATTCCCGATCAGCCGATGGAGCTCAAGCAGATGAGCGCGCAGGACGCTATGCGATTCGCTTCCACGATCCGCGATCCCGATTCCCTCGCGTTCATCCTGCGTGTGATCTTCGAGGCGTACGGCGTGAGCGAAGAGGCATGGGTGCGCGCCGTGAACGGCGCCGGGCCTGTGGTTTAACAACCTGATCAACGCATGCGAAGGCGCGCGAGGATGCTCACTGGACGTCGGGGGAGAGGGGTTGATTCTCGTGAAGTCGCCGCTCCTGTTCGTAGATCTCATGCCAGTACTGCTCCTCGGACTTTCCGAGGCTCCAGATGAACACACGCCATGCGATGCCTCTGATGAACAGACGAACGTGATCAGCGAGCGTTGTCTTTTCCATTAGTGCGAGTGGGTGACGTTTCGGGAAGCGAGGGCGGATCGTCCGGCGGCGATGTGACCGCGCGTTAGGGTCACCTGCGAACCGTCCGCGCGCTGGACCAGGATCGGGATGGCGTCTGAGTCAGGCACCGTATCCATCCAAGCCTCCAGCGCTTCAACGATCGGGCGCAACGCCTCACGCAGCCGTGCGATCTCGGCCTGCTGGCGGTCGAATGTTCCCTGCATCCTGTGGCGGACGTAACACGGGAGACACGCGGGCTCACCGTCTGACAGTTCGTCACACGCGCAGGGCAGGATGGATCCAAGTTGCTCGCGGAACTCGATCTCCGTGTAGCTCGTGTATTCGTTCATGCTGCTTCGTTGGTAGGGGCTGGGGTGGGATGTCCGGGGCAACCAGTCTGGTAATCGAAACCTTCACATTGGGGCGTGAGTGGAATCACGCGATGGCCCTTCGCGAGTTCGTCGTACAGTTCGTCCCGGAACTGATCTGGCGTGAGCGGGCGTCCATTCTCGTCCGTCGCCGATTTCGCCATTCCGTTGAACATCCGTTTCGGCCAGTTGAGCGCACCGCGAATATCCAGGCACATGTGGATCGTCTTGTTCATGTTGTCTGGTCGGTATGGGCTGGGGTGTCTTGTAAGCGGTAGGGGTCGACCAAGGCATCTGAGTAGCCGTGGTACTTCCGCTTGTGGGTGATGCAGGGCAGCGGGTCCTTCACCCCGCACATGCCACAGGCGTCGATAATCTCTTTGAGCGCTTCGTCAGCGAAGGCTGTGATCGCTCGGCAGTCACTCCGGAGTCGCTCGATCTCGCGGTCCTTCTCTTCGATCATGGCGAGGAGTGCGGCGCTCATGAAGTCTTCGGAGCATCGTCCCTTGCTGCCTCTTCCGCGATATCAGCAGCCCACTGCTTGTTGCCGTCGTATGAACGATGTGAAGCGAGCTCTTCGAACTCTTCTCGGGAGACTCGCTTCGTCTCATGGGCCTGAGACGGCGTGATGTCGCAGGGCGGAACATAGAGGCGATACAGTATCGAGTCCGCGGTCACGTCGTCCACATGCAACCATGCGTTCGCCAGGCTCTCAACCCATCGATCCCCGACCAAAGGCTGCGTCTTTGCGCGCGCCTTGGCCGCATCGGTCGGCATTACCTCGCGAGCAGAGAAGCCCCGCTTCGTGTATCTGACGATTTCAATGTCATCGCTCATAGTGAATGTTAGGAAGGTGATGTGCGGTTCGGATTCTCCAACTTCATGTCACGGCGTAGCGCGTGGATGAAGCCCGATAGCCCAGTATGCGATTCGGAGTTGTTATCCAAGTCCTCCATCATCTCGATAGCCCACTCGGCGCCGGCCGCCCATGCCTGTTTCGCCGTCACCGCCTGACGTCGAAGCGCGATGAGTTCTTCCATGGCCGGCCCGAGCGCGTGCTTATCGCAGTAGCGCTTTCCGTGGAACGCGAGGCCGCCCCACTCCTCACAGGGCGCATCACCATCCCAGGAACATGGGTTCGGCGTGTGATCGACGGGCTCGATCTTCTTCTGAGCCGGGATGCGCGAGCGAACGTCAAAGGACAGGAGTCCGCCGAAGCGCTGCAGATCGCTCGTGATCGCCATGAACACCTGCTGGCCCTTCACCTCCGTCAGGTCGTGCTCGATGGTGACGCTAAGGAACTCGCCCGCCTTGTCTCCGAGGAAGTCCGCGCTTTGGTACATGAACGCCAGGTCGAGCGTCGCCACGCCGGCGAACTTCGTCCGCAGGAAGCCGTGCAGTTCCACCAAGTACTGCTCGATCTCCGGCGCGTTCAGAAGGAAGGCGTTGACCTCTTCGGAGTAGTTGCGGCTGTACTCAAGCTCAATGCGGATCATGCGTCCGTCGAGATACGCATCTGACCGAGCAACGGGATCAGTTCATCCCACTCCTCTGGCCAAGAGATCTTGAGCACACTCGTGAGTTTGTAGAGCGCGCGTCGGTTCTTCATGTCGAGCATCTGCACGAGCGCATACGCGTCTTCGATGCTGGCCGCGTCCACGCGCGCGATCTTCTCGGACCGATAGCCGTACTCGTCGCTGTAGTGCGACCAGATGGCGCGAAGAAGGTGCTGCACCTGGATGAACTGGGTATCGGTGAGCGTCACGCCGTGAGGTGTTGACATGCGTAGAGGCCGATGCCAAACCAGACAGAGAAATACGTTCCTTTCTCGAAGTCACCCTTGGCCACGGATATCAGTGCCAGGAAGAAGCTGGCCAATGTTGCGACGGTCGCCAATGCGATGAGGACGATCACGGTGGGCAGAGTGAGGAATCAGGAGGGATGTCGATCTGACCCTACGCTCGGGGCCGCCACATTGCAATGCAACGGTCAAGCGTTCTCGCGCGAGGCGTACACTCCATAGGTCCGGAGGAAAACCATGTGTAACGCGATGCTTCGCAGTGCACTCGCTGCCGTTGTCGTGTACCTCGCCGTGCCGCTCTACGCCGTCGACTGTAGGACACGGAAGTTGAGCTCTGCGGAGACGCTGGATGAGATCACGAACCAGCATCGAACGTTCGCGCAGATGCACGAGGTGTCGACGATCCAGATCGCACTCCGGCGAAACATCGCGGCGATCACGAGGGTCCGGGGTTACCGAAACATCGTCCCCATGGCGCAGTCGGTTGAGTTGAGCCGCGCGGCGCTCGCGTACGCAGAGAACATCTGCATTCCGATCACGGCGGTGGAGCACAAGACACTCGCGACGATGTTCGTCGGTATCGTGGCGGCGACGGAGAACACGGACGGTCCGGCGATCACCCGATTCGTGAACCGCCTCGAATCAGGAAAGAAACCGACCGAGAACGAGAAAGCGGCGAAGAAGGCCGCGACGATCGCCGCACGGCAGGCCGCTGGCGCCGCGGTGGGAAACGCGGTCGGGGAACTCACCGGACAGAAGGTCGGCGAGATCGTCGGGAAGGTGGTTCGTGGAGGGCCGATCGGTACGGCGGTCGGCATCTTGCTCGGAGCCTCCGAGATCGGACCGGGTGACGTGCGCCCTGCCCCAACCGCTACGCCCAGTCCGACGCCGGATCGGAGTTCCAGCGGCACGGATCACGAGCGACCCGGCAGCATTCACGATGGCAACGTCAACGACGCGCCCAGAGAGACGATCGACCGAGCCAGCAGAACGGCCTATGTCGCGATCGAACCCACCGCCCGCGAGAAGAACAACCAGCGCATCAAGGACGCGCGCGCTGCGATCAAGAACGCCAAGCACTAGCGCGGCACGGCGAGTATCTTGTCGCAACTCGGCCGCGGTACACAGCGCTAGCAGTCGTACGGCAATGTGCGCGCGGGCGTGGAGCAGGAGCGCCGGATGTACCGCGGCAATCCATCGGCCTTTGGTGCGTACTCGAAGCACGCGGTCCAGGCCGGCCGGAAGATGCGGAGGTACCGATAGTCCACACGAAGCTCAACGCTGCCACCGATCTGGTCACTCGGCGGGATCATCGTTGGCACCATGCACCGAAATGTGTGTGCGTCGCCTGGTCGCAACATCGCGATGTGTTCAGTGCCGCACGCACTCTTCCTCTCACCCGCAGGCGGGAGTGCAAATTCGAACTCATCAATGCACGGCTTGACCGTGGTGCTTGTAACGGTTTTCTGCTTCGTGATGTCCGTGATCGAAAGAAGACTCTCGTTTTGGAGCGTGAAGAACCAGAGAGCTGCGTCTTCTCGAGGCTCCATCGAGATGCTCACCTTCGGCCAGAGCACCAACAACGCGAGAGCAAGCGCGCCGATCGCGTAGAGCGCACGGAAGATCTTCCGTGCCCGTATCCGCGCCTGCATGCGCCTCCTCGTGTGGCGTGACATGGGTGGAGCCTGCGCTTCCGGCGGAGCCGGTGTTGTCTCAGGCACCTCGGCCAACGCCGGAGGTGCTACCGCATCTTCGGCAGGCAAAGGCGCGGGTACGACAGGCGCGAGTGCCACGGGAAGGGGTGCTGCCTTCGGCACCTCTGGCGATGGACGTGTTGTCCCTTTCCTGCGCCCCTTGTTCTTCGCTTGCTCGGACTTTCTTTTTTTCTTCTTCGCCACCGGTTCCGAAGTGTAGTCCACGACGACTCTCCATCTTCTCCGTCCCGAAGAGCGCAGTTATTCGAAACGCAGGTCCATATCCGCCTTCTCCACGCCCGTTGCCGCGGTGAGCAGGAGCAGCGCCCGCGTCATCGCCTCGTGCGAGCTCGTGCCTTCACCTGTAACGGTGTTGGCGGTGCAGGTGTAGCGGCCTTCGCCCAGGTACTCCCAGTGAAGGCTGACGGGTGGTTTCTCCTTCGTCATGCGAGCGTCCCGATGCCGACCAGGTGGCCGCGCACCGCTTCGAGTTCCGCGCGTGCTTCGTCGTAGCTCGTGGCCTCCAGCATGTGGATCTCGCGTGCCGGCTTCCAACTCATGAAGGGTCGGTCCGGTGTCGATGCGGGGTCGTTCGGATGCACGATGCCGATGAGGCGATCGGAGACCTGGTGGATCTCGACGATGTTTTCCTTTGCGATGATGACGCCGTAGATGGTGCGGGGAGCGTGCTCGTCGCGGTCGTCGGTGGAGCGTGGTGTGTCGATCACTGCATGTGGGGTTAGGTGAAATCAGGGCGATCGTCGTCGTAGTCGTGCGGAGGATTTACCTGTTCGTGGTCGACACAAAACCACTCGTCTGTTTCATGCTCTTCCATCCCTCGGATAGTTGCCAGCACGGCGTCGAGGACTTCGCGCTCATGGGTTGGTTGGCTCCTAAAGCAGACGGTATCGGACAGCGTCGTCTTTCGACCATCGCCGTACTCAGCGTCGATCAGAGAGAGTTGAATGCGGATGTAGGCGTGTCCACAATCTTCCTCGAACGTGAAGGTTGTGCCGGGCTTGTAGGAGAGCTGGCGAACGATGTCAGCGATCTCCGCATGAGTCATTCGATTCTCCGCGACCAACGATGCCTGATGCACTACAGCAGGGTGTTAAGGGGTGGGCTCGTCCTCTGCGCTCAGGCATGCCGCTTGTGAAAGGCAGAGGTAGTGCTCTTCGATGCCTTCGTCGCCAGTGAGAACGGGACAGCCGCGGGCGGCGAGTGCGTCTTCGATGAGGAAGCGGAGGTCGCCAACCGTTTCGAAGTCGAGATTCATACTGGAGAGGCTGGGTGCGTCGGCGATCGTGGCGTCGGGCATTAGATCAAGGTGTTAGGGACGGGCGTGAGCACGGGAGCGATCGGCGCGGAGTCCGGCACCTGCCGCTTCGTGAAGTTTGGTAGTTCGCTTGCGCCGTTCAGGCGCGCAATTACTTGGTCGATCATCGAACGGAGTTCTGGTTGATCTGCGATTGCGCGGAGCGTTCCTTGCGTTTCCAAGAGCGCCCACGATCCGTCGCCGCGCTTCCAGTAGGAAACGAGGAGATCCCCTGTTTCCGAGCGGATGATCCAGCGTCGGTACCGGCTCAGCCCGGCCGCATGCCGGCGCAGGTGCGTGTCGAGCTTCGACCGATGCACAGCCTTGCTGCAGGTCGGACAGATCTTGGTGGTGAAGATGCGGGTGAGAGCGGTAAGCATCTGTTAGACGGTGAAGATGTACTCGTCCTTCTCGGGCTTCGTGCAGCAGGGGTGAGCGCACGGGCAGCAGCGGTCCGCACAGGAGCACGTATGACAACGGCAGCCGCACGGCTCCGGTGTCTTCCAAGCCTCGTAGTTCTTCGACCAGTCATCGAGGGCGGCGAGCGCTTTCGCGAGGTAGACGTCACGTTCCGCGTCGGAGGCGAAGGTCCGCGTGGCGATCATGTCGTCTTGATAGGAGTCCGTGCCCCAGAGCTTGATAACAACATCGCCGAGCAGGGGGTTCATGAACGATGCGACGCTTAAGCCGCAGGATGCGGTGAACGCGAGCGCTTCCAAACGCATCAAGCAGCGGAACCGCTCGTCCATGGACAGCACCTTCATGGCGAGGCCGTTGGTGAACTTCGCAAACTCCACCTCTGCCTTGTCGCTCTTGAAGGTGACGATGCGGCCCTCGGTTGAGTCCGGCGTGGTCTTGAACTCCGGTGCGTTCTCGGCCCAGTCGCGGAGAGCCTCTTCCATGTCGCGCAGGAAGGTGTCGCGATCCGCGTTGCTGCCGAATTCGTCCGTGTCAGCACGTTGATCTCGATCAACAGAGTACCCACGAAGGCAGAGCGTGCGGTTCCTCTCCTGGATTTCGGGGTAGGACCAAGACCCAACCGTGAATCCATTGCGTGCAACAAACTTAGGCGACCCGAGCGCAGCGTTGCTGGAAAACCGCTCGTCCTGCTCCAGCACCTGGATGGTGAGTTTCTTGTCTTCCTTCGTGATCTTCAGTTTGAGCTTGGGCGTACCGGTGCTCGAGTGGGTGGACGTGGAGGAACAGCTGGCCACGGCGCGGAGGGTGAAGGGATGTCGCCATCAACCTACGCTTCCGCCCGCAACACTGCAATGCATCCGTCAAGGTGAAGCGATGCCGATGAAAATGTGATGCATGTCGAGGTAGGGAAATCGTGGTCTCGCGTCCCTCCTACTGAGGGGGAGGAATGTCTCCCCGCACGAAAACCGGAGGCGCGATGAACCGAGTGCGATGTGCGGTCGTGGTGGGTGTGGTGCTGCTGGGTGCGGTATCTGCAAGTGCGCAGAGTACCTGTGATGCCATCTTGCAGTACGGCATCTTCGACCTCTCGAACACGCAGTCGGACGAGATGTTTTTCAGTAGTCTCTTCCGGTACTTGGAGAAGCAGAATGTGAGGAGTCACGCTGACGCGGATGCGGCGGCGGGGCAGTTGGGACTCTCGATTCCGGGTGTCGGTGAGCTCAACCTGGGTGGGTCGAGCGCATCCAGCGGGTCGGACTACTCGAACGACTACCTGAAAGAGATCCAAAACCAATCGTCGGCGGCATCAACGTCGTTCCGACAGCTCTTCAAAACCGCGAATCCGCAGATCATCGCTGCGTGGGCGGACTGCAACAAGGGCGGCTCCCGTGTGTGGGCGGAGCGAATCGACGCGAACTCGTTCTACTTGAAGGCGCGATGGGTGCAGCACGAAGGGGAAGCGCGACCAACCGTGGTATCTGCGGACGTGACGAACGCAACGTGTCCGAAGAAGGGCGCAGCCTCGAAACAGTTCGAGAACGTGGCGCTCAGCACGGGCGGAATCGGCACAATCTGCACGCAGACGAATGCGACCTCGCCGATCGGCATCGCCGTCCTCCTGCGCAGCCCGAGAGGGCAGAACGTATCGAAGACGTTCACGCTCCGCCCGTCGCCCGTAACGCCGATCGCGACGGCGACGAGCTTCGTCGTTCCTGTGACGAAGCAGTCTGAAACCGGGTATGTCGGATTCGATGAGGTGGAACGGATGACGACGCTCGGCATCCCCACCGAAGGACCGCAGAACGTCTCGTTCAACGTCGTCGCCCCTGTCGCAGGGGACTACTTGGTGTGGTTGCAAATGGCGACGGGCGAGCCGCACGAGATGTGGGTGTTCACGGATATCACGAGCCAGTCGCTTCCCATTCACCGGTTCGCGCCTGCAGCCACGGGCGGCTACGGCCGCGCAAACCTGCGTTGGGTGCCGGTGCTGGCGCTGACGCTGAGCAATCAGAAGGTAACCAAAATCACGTTCAGTGCTCCGAAGATCGGCTACGTCTCGGGGATGATCCCGCGCATCGCCGCGATCAAGTTGCAACCCGTGAACCTCAGCAACCCGTAGCCGCTACGTTTCCAGAGCCTCCAGGATCAGCGACCCGTCGTCGCCGGCGTCGCGCGCGGCCTCATTGAACGCGGCGATCTCGTCGGCGGTCGGATCGTTCACGTTGAAGTTCGTCACGCTGCCGCGGACCTCCTGCTTGTCCGTGATGAGCCCGAGGAGCTTCGCCTTGCCTTGCAGGGTCTCGCGCTTCGAGGCGAGGGCGGCGACCCGCTCGTTGTATTTCGCGTCACCCTTCGACGCGATGGTCTGGAGTTGGTAGGCGATCCCATCGAGCTCCGCGAGGATGTCGGATCGGAGCTCGTCGGCCTTCCGTTCGTAGCCGGCCTTGAACTCGGCGCGGACGGCTTGGCGATCTTTGATCATGGTCTTCTCGGAGATGACCACCTGATTCGCCTTCAGGTAGCCGAGGATGCCCGGGTTGTCGTTGATCCCGAGAAGCATGCACTCGTGAATGAGCCGGCGGCGCTTGAGCTGCTTCTCCACGGCGCGCTTCGGCGCGAAGTCGTCATCTGCGATGGGGGTGGATGGGACGACGGCTGCCGATGGCTTGGGCGTGGGCTTCTTTGAACCTTTCTGAACCTTTTGCACAGTGCATCAACAATGATGGGGATGTCCTCACTGTGCCGCGGCGACGCGGAGGCGTCGAGCTACACTGCCCCGGTGCCGACCGAAGCGGAGATCATCGAGAGCGCCACACGGGTCATTGAGGGCTGCCTGACCTTGGACATCCTGGAGCGCCACAAACGCGACATCATCTCGGGGATGCTCTGGAAGATCACGGAGGCCCGCGGCAAGTACAAGACGCGCTACCGATCCATTGGATCGAAGGAGAAGGGCGCGAAGCTGCAGCACGAGCACGTCTTCACCCGGAAGGACATCACCGACCGGATCATCGCGGAGCCCGAACGGACGAGGGAGATCCTGCGGGACGCCATCGGATGCGTGGTGACTGTGGACGAGCACCGCAAGCTGACGACCATTGATCCGTCGCTGCGCGGGTGGGATCGGTACACCGCGGCCGGCGTGGACGTCGAAGATACCGACGCCCGCGAGTAAACCTATACTCGTTGCCATGCTGCGTCGGACGCCCAAATCAACGAAGACAAAGGGATGTCCGAAGTGTCACGCGACCATTCCCGAAGCGAAGTTCGAGGACCACGCCGCGCGGAAGTGCCCGGGGCTCAAGCGACCAAAGAAGGCCAAGGACGCCGAGATCTTCGACCTGCAGGCGGCGGCCCGGGAGAGTGGCCGAACGTGGGTGCACCTCCCCTGTGCGACATGCGGGAGCGAGACACCGATCCACGTTGATTGGTACAAGCCGCTCATCCTCTGCAAGGGATGCCGGGCCGATCGGAAGGTGCAACTGCGGGATTCGCACGCGAAGCAGAATGCCGGCGCGGCGCTGACGCCGAAGATGCCCTCGTCTGGCCGCTCGGTTCCGGGCGGACTGCCGTCGAGCGGGAAGCGCCGGTAAGGACAAACCTGATGCGATATCCGTTCTGGCTCATCGATGGGAAGCTCTGCGAAGCGGACTTCTTCTTGGAGAGACTGCGCACCGCGCCAGATCTGGACCAGGGGCGCTACTACTTCAGCGCGTTCCTCTCCGCGGCGAGGAGTGTCACGTACGCGGTGCAGAAGTGCTTGCGGGGACTCGGGGACTTCGACACGTGGTATACCGATCGACAGGCGGAACTGAAGGAACATGCGAGCGCTAAGTACTTCCACACGATCCGAAACGAGATGATCCACGAGGGCCTGAACGCGCTCGAGCGGCATGTCCGTGGGGTAGGCGGGATCATTGGCTCGGACTTCTACCTTCGGGAAGGGGCGCCCGAGCCAAACGCGGTCACGGCCTGCACGTCGTACATGGCGATCCTCGTGCGCATCGCGGGTGACGCCTACGAGCGCTTCTGGACAAGCATCGACCTGCCGGCGAACTTCACGCCGGAGGATCTCGCCGCACGCGGGCAGACCATCGAGGACATCGAAGAGGAGTTCGGGTATCCGCGAGGATGGTCTGCGGGCCGCCCCGAAGGTGAGCGCCTGGCGTGGATGAAGGAGTTCTCCAAGACCGAGATAGAGCGGCTGCGGACACGCTATCCGACGTAATGGGATCGCTCCCAGTCAGGCAGCGTCAGGTCTACAAGCGGGCGCCTCCACACCCACGACCAGAGCTTGCGGTATGTGATCGGGAACTCCTGCGGGTCCGAGACGCCGACGAACAAGCCATCGGGCTTCCATGGCTGCATCGCTCGACGCCGGCCACGGTCGTCGTAGACCGGCGCAAGACTCACACCGACGATGAAGCGGCGACGACCGAACTTAAGAGAGAGGCTAGGCATCGGGCAGGCAGCGGCGACAGCGGCACGACCAATAGTGCTCCGCAGTGTCGGTCTCGTTGAAGCGCGCGGACTCGAGTTGCACGGTGATCGGCACGCTCGCATCGACGTTGTGGACAGTGACGGTGGCCATGACCTTTTCGCCGCCGTCCTTCACGGGGAGCACGCTCGGTCGGCACCAGCACCGCTCTGATTGCTCGTGTTCATCCACGCGTTACGGGCGGGTGTTGAGGTGGTCGAGGAGAGCATGAAGCCGGCCCTTGTCTGTGGCGTTAACGCCAATCGTCCTGGGCGTGTGCGTGGACCAGTACAGGAATCGAAGGACGGCGCGCACGATCCGATACCACGCGACCATCAGCAAGCGGCGCGCACTGAAGTACAGGCGCCAGAGCAGAGCGGTATGTGTATTCATCACGACGATGAACCCTCGGTTGTATCGAGCATCGTAGTCTTCCCCCACAACCGTCAGCCCGTGAACGTCGTTCGTGTCAAAGATCCAGCGCTCGATGATGAACGGCCCGTCGACGCGCTCCATTGACGTGAGGATGGTGGCCCCATCAACTACGCGCGTCGCAACGTCCACGTAGTTTGCCGGGAGCGGCTCGTAGGCGCGGCGTGTGTGGCAGGTGACTGAACGGTGTAGTCCTTGCGGCATAGCGGCGGGTTAAATATCGATGCCGTTCTCGGGATCCTGTGCGAAGAGCTCGACGATGTAGGTGAGTGCCGTGCCCGGCCGGCACTTCTGCTTCGTGCACACCTGTTCGAGGATGCTGTTGATGCGCTTCGCCGCGGTCTTCGGGAGCTTGAATTTCACGGTCTCGAACTTCTCGTCGGGTTGGAGCCCGCCGGCATCGTCATTCGATGAGAGGGGCGCCACAACGTCTAGCGTTGCGGCATCGAGACCGAGCATCGGGAGTTCGGTCGGTGACAGCGTTTCGATCTGGAGTCGTAGTTTCGGGAAGTCCCAGGCGCCGAACGCCCCGTTGTCCGCAATGCGGATACGCGTCTTCTGTGCGGGGGTGAGATCTTTGAGAAAGAGCACAGGGACGTGCTTCATCCCGAGCTCGCGTGCGGCGTCGACGCGCTGATGGCCGCCCACGATCTCCAGCGTGCTGCCTTCGACGAGGATCGGTGCGAAGAACCCTTGTTTGATGGATGCTTTGAGCCCTTCAAATCTCTCCGGGTCCGACAGGCGGAGGAACGTGCGCGGGTTGTCCGACGCGGCCTTGAGGATGTTCGGTGCGACGTTCGTCACCTTGCCGTCGAGGAAGAAGTGCTCAAGCTTCATGCGGCGAGGGCGGCCATGTGGTTGTCGGCCTGCAGGTCGTAGTAGGCCTCGATCCGCGCGATGAGCTCCGCCTTGTGATCGGCGGTCTTGCCCGTGAAGATCTGCACTTCACCCGTCTCGCACGTGATGACGATGACGTAGTCCTCGATGCTCGTTCCGAACAACTCGTCATGGAAGAGCTGATACGCCGTGACTTGCAGGCGATAGTCCTGGACGTACGCATCGAGCTTCGGCCGCCGAGCGGTCTTCCAATCGCAAATGGTGAGCCTCCCGTCCCACTCCGCAACGCAGTCCACAGCACCGGCGGCGCGGAGGGTGGGCGACCACAGCGGCGTTTCAAGACAGGCGATCTGTCCGATGTGGCTACGTACGGTCTGGCGAAGGTTGTAGGCCATGTCGGCGGTCTGGCCGCCGTCGTTCATCGCCTCGTACGTCGCGCGTGTCCAGGCGTCGATCGAGTCCTCGTCCTTCGCGTCGAGCCGCAGATAGGCTTCGAGGTAGGCGTGGATCTTCGTCCCTCGGTCTGCCGCGAACTTCGTCTGCCTGTCAGCTTCCGCGGCTCCAAGTCGCTTCCGCCATGCTTTGAGCTGGGGTGCGTCCTTGGTCTTCGAGAGGATGGTGGTGATGCTCGGAAAGGAACCCGCCGGCGTGGGGTAAGTCCGGCCTTCGGGCCGAGTGATCGAGCGAACCGCGAGGTTTGCCGCGTAGTTGAAGATGAGAGTGAGGGTTGGTTGCCTTCACCCTACCCGACCTGCAGCGGAGCGCAAGGGGCTACTCGACGATGCGAGGCCCAAGCCGTCGCAGTTCCATGCGGACCCTCGTCATCTCCACCGTGAGCTCGGCCATGTGATCGGACGTCAGATTGAAGTCGGCTTCCAACTCGTCGAGTCGGCGCCGGAGTAGTTCGTCCGCGTCCTCCTCAACGTAGCTGTGCTGTTCGAGTGCGCTCATGGGCGTTGTGGTGAATCGCCCGGAGCTTGCAGATCAGGGAAGGTGGTCATCGAGTCTAGGTGGCGAACTGGCAGCGTTCGCAGAGTCGTCCATCCATTGTCGGGAAGTTGCAGCCCTCGCATGGATGGGGTTTCGCAGCGGGAGTGGGCGCGAGGGCGGCCTTGCGTGCGGCCTTGCGGTACCAGTACACGGTCGAGCGATTGAGGCGGTAGTGTTTCGCCGCTTCTCGCAACCCACGACGACTCGCGAACGCCACGATTTCGGCGCGCGTCTCCGCTGGGAGTTTCCATCGCCCGCCCGGCGGATGGATCGGGAGGCCGGACGCGCGAAGCGACGTAATCACGGTTTCATACGTGAGGCCCAAATCGCGGCACGTGCCGTTGACGGTCCCCTTCCGGAGATACGCGTTCCTTATGGCATCGTCGCCCGGAAACTCGCGGGTCTGACGCATCTTGTAGGCAACGGATCGCGGCCGAAGTTTCACACGCGCACGTTCGAGCGCGCAGCGCACCTTGCTCAACGTAATGCCACGCCGCTTCGCAATGGTGTGGAGGCCGATCTTCTCCACCTCGTACTCCTGCTTCATCGCAAGGTCTTCCGCGCTCGGGAGCGGCAGCCGAGGCATCAGAGGAGCGATTGCTGGCCCGGAGCGACGAGTACGATTTCGGCAGTCTCTGCACACTCCGGGTAGTGCGAACAGCCGAGGAACGTGTGACCCGTGACGCCGTTCTCGCGCACGACGAAGTGATGCTCAGGCGGTGAGGGACAACGGATCGAAGTATGAAGCCCGGCCGTCTTCTCTTCCGCCGTGAGTGTGTGGCGCTGCTTAACGCTCACTGGTCGGCGGTGGGACGCGATGCAAGAAGATGCAGGCATCGCTTGCACTTCACGTCGCCCTTGTCTTTCGACCATCGGAAGGTCGTCGCATAGCCTCCATCGGGCTTGAACGTGATGACCTCGACACGACATGAGTAAATCATCATCGGAAGGCCGCGGCCTGGATTGCTTCCGCTGAATGCGTAGTGCCTGACGGCCGCCTTGGCCGTGGTGCGCTTCAATCTGGTTGCGGGGTAGAGAATGTAGTGCAGTCGGGACACGGCGTACCATCAAGAACCGTCGTGCCGTCGCCGCCACAGGTGACGCACGAACGGCGCTTCGAGATAGCCGTCGCCAACGCGAGCAGGTGTTCCGGCTCTCCGTGCTCGGTCTCATCACGGCAGCCGAGGAGTGCGGCTGCGCTCTGGATCACATCGTAGTAGTGTTCCTCGAAGTCATGTGCAATCCTCCAGTCGCTCTCCGACAGTGCAAGTTTCCCGGCCAGGTCGTTCAAAAGATCCGGCTCCCCCTGTAGCTCCTCGGTGTGGTTACAGAGTGCGACTGGCTGCGGCTGTGAGAATTTGCGGAAGAGTTGGGCGACCTCCTCCGCGTGTTCACGCTCGCGACGGTCGATCTCCGCGATCACATCAGCGAGCGCGTTGCGGAGATCGACGATGGTTTTGGCATGTGCCTCATGGTTGGTTTCCATGAGGACGTTGCAGTCAGGACTGCCAATTCGGCCGGGCCCACGAACGGTTCTGCGCTCGCGCGCCTCATACATCGAGTCGAAGATATGAACATTGGCGCCTGGCCGAGGGGCGACGAACATCGGCTCGTAGTGCCCCTGCTGCCACGGTTTCGGAAGGCGCGCGTCGAGTGCACGAGCATCGGCAATGTGACGTGCGCGTTCCTCTGGTGTGTCCTCCGGACTGCCGTGTGTTGAGGCGTACGTCATGGGCGGTCTCGGGTAGGGGCAGAGGATGTGGCGCGGGGTCCACAGCATTCGGCGAGACACGTCTTGCAGAGCACCCAGTCCATATCACTGTCCTCGTCGTGCGACGCGTCGAATGCAGTGTTGCAGCACCCTTCATCGTGGCCACAATTACACGTGACCTTCGATGCGAGGTAACGAATGGTGCGCTGCTGCCGCGCGATCGTACATGCCGTGCAGGGACCGCCCTCCTTCTCCTCGATGTACTCGTGCTCGTCGTAATGGGTGCTGCAAAGGCTCTTCTGGAACGCGGAAGCATCCCGCCACGCGTCATCGACTCCTACGAGCTTCATGTTCAACTGACGCAACTGCTCCGCATGCGCAGCCTTCAACTCTCGCAGTTCCTCGAAGTACGGGCCGACGCGCAGCCGGCACGACTCGCACCAATCGGCAAGGCTCGTGAGCTCGCCGTCCGTATCGCACGTCTTGCACGCCGCTTCGACATACTGACATTTGTAAAAGGCGAGCTGCTGGCCGATCTCGGCGGCCGACATACAGGTCACGCCTTCGTGGTTGCGAACAGACAGGCGCGTGACATCATCTTCGTACTCCTGCTCACGACGGGCAGCGCGGTGCTCTGCATCCCAAAGCTTCCTTCTCGCGTCGAGCGCGTCAGATAGAAGGCGATTGATCCAGTACGGGTCGTTCGACAGCCGCTCATCACCTCCTCGGATCTTCCTTGCGAGATGGAGCAGGTCGCCATCGTCCATCCTGATGACGCTGGAGAACTCGTTCCAAGGGTTCTGTTCTACCGGTGTGAGGGCTTGGCGTGGGTCAGTCGGCATGGGGCGTGGGGTTAGGAGCCTCAACGTCGCGTAGAAGGTAGCCGAACGGCACACGATCCTTCGCGTAGTACTCGGACCAGGACGCTCCAAGTGGGCCGGCCTTCACCCAGCCGAGGCGTTTCGCTGCGTTCTCGGAAGACTTCGATGGAATCCATAGGCTGCGGACGCGGCCATTGCGCACTTGTTCCTCTTCGTCTTCGATGGCGCACTTGGGGCACATGTAGCTCTCGTCCGGCGGCTCCGTATCGCATGGGCCACCCCAGTTCACGTAGGAGTCAGACGCCCATGAGGTGAATAGACCGCAATGGGCGCACTGTGGCGCATTCATATATTCGGGCTGTCAGTGGATGGTGGAACGAGAACGGCGCGGGCGCGAGCAATGTCTTGCGGCGCGATACTGCCGCTCCAGAAGTGGAATCGCTTGCAGTTCGGGCATGGCACCCCGTCACAGCTGCTGCCCGTGTCGTCGAAGCAGTACCCCTTGCAGCGCCCGACGTTGCCCTGTATCACGAGCCCACACCCCGAACACTGCCACCATGGAGCATTCGCTTTCGGCTCCTTATCTTTCTCCATTGGTGGTGGTGGTTATCTCTTCCAGGGCTTCTCCGATCTTTTCAATGACGATGTCGAAGCTGATCTGCCGCTCGCGGCCTTCCTTCGCCGCTCTTGAGCTTGGGTCGTACTTCGCGTCTCGCATCATCTCTGCGACCCGCCGCGTCTCGGTGAACAGCTCCACTGCCCTGGCGAGCTTCCGGTCACGATCATCTATCGTTGCAAGCCAGCGTAGGTCCCACGTGCAATCGGTGCATCGGCCATCGTGAGAAACACCGGCATCACACCTCGTCGCAGCATCACGCGCCTTCTCAAGTTCGATAACGTCGTACGGCCTCCGGTCAGGCTGAGGCATGAGTGGCGGGGTCATTGGGGATGGCGTAGGGGTTCGTCGGTCTTGCTGTGGCTTCAGTTACGCCGTCCATGAGCTTGGAGAAGTAATCTATGGCCGCGCTCTCCCCCTTCGAGAATGCGTGTTCCAGCTCCTTCCGGTGGGCTTCACGTTCGGCTGTCAGGGTATCGAGGAGGAGGCGGATGTCACTATCCAACCCCGCGATGTAATCAGTCGGTTCGTTACGCTCACGATAGAAGAGCTGGTTCCGGATTCGCTGTAGCTCTCGTTCGAGTTCTTCGGGTTTCAGGTCTTCCATGGGGCGAGGGCGGTTAGTACTCGTGTCCGTGCGGCCCAACCTCCGGTCGTCGGCCACAGTGCACACATGTAATCGGAGGGGGCTTGTCACCAGTGGTCTCGCCCGTCGCCGCGTTCTCCTTCTGGAGCTGACGAACGATATTCCTGAGACCCCACATCTGCGCCCCGGCACGGTTCATAAATATCGGACTGTGCGGAGCCCACTCTTGCTCGACTTCTTTGAGGAGGGCTTCTTGTTCGGGCGTGAGGCTATCTGACATCAGGGGTGTGCGTTAGGGCTTCGCGCTGCGGTGGTGCGGATCTCGGGCAGGGCAGATTTGTACATATTGGCGATGTCCGCTGCCCATGATGCGTGGTTTGGGCGGCAGTCCGGCGCTCGTATGGTGTGCGCGATCCTGTAGATGTCTCCAAAGAGCTTGCAGGCAGCTTGGTTCTTGTCGTTCATCGTCTCAAGCTCACCGTTGGCGGCGAGGTATTCGACTAGTGCGAGGGATTGATCCGACGTCAGGATCGTCGCAGCCTCGCGGTGCTCACGTGCGGCCTGCTGGTTCTCGCCGTCGATCTCGGAAAAGTGGCTCATACAGTACGGGCGTCACGTGCTCGTGCAGCGACGAGGGTCTGTTCATCGCGCTGGATGGCCCACATCTCAACCGCGTCATACGCGTGCTCAATCGGCAGCCCGCGCTGCGCGGAGAGCGTGCGGGCGGTCTCTTCACCAGTCTTACTATGAGCGTCGATCGTGGCGATAGCCGCTGCAAGGTCCGGCGTCAGGGTGATAGGAGGGTCCTCACACCCCTCGCACTCCGCAACCCAGCCCGCGACGCCATACTGCACGCCACGTCGCGTGACGGTCCCGCACTTGCGGCAAGGCTTTGCCACGACGAGCGTATCGATGTCGCTGATCTCCATATCCATGCCGAGGGGGATTACTGCTGAGGGGGTACCATCAAGCTACGCCTTTGCCGCTCAGTTGTGAAGGGAGGCAATGCACGACTTATCCACATTTTCGCGGACACGGAAAAGGGCGTCCGCATGCGCGGAGCGCCCCTTCGAAATCAGAACAGGTTGAGCTGGTGGACGGGTGCTGTGATCGCCGGAATCGGCGGCAGAGGCATCTCGTCGGGTACGGCCTCTATCAGTGCCGGAGTGCTCGGCGCTTCCGACTCGATGATGTCCGCGCGCACGATGCGCGGTCGTGTTGCAACTCGTCGCGCCACGTCGAGTTGCGCCGCGCTCGTCGCACGTTCGAGGATGTCCGCGACGGAGCGATAGCGCTGCTCCGCGTCGATGGCCTCCTTGAGTGCCTTGTACTTGGCGTTGCAGAGCTCGAGCATGTCGTCGTCGATGGTGCCGGAGGAGAGCACGATGTGCTCATGCACCTCTTTGAGCTGGCCAGGGCGGTGAATCCGGCCGCAGACCTGCGTCAGAGATTCCGGGCTCCACTCCACGGCGGCCACGATGATGTGGTTGGCGCCGGTGATGTTGAGACCGCGGCAGATCGCGCCCATGGATGCGAGAAGGACGGGCGTGGTGTCGTGGTTGAAGGTTTGCGTGATTGCGTGGCGATCATCCACCTTCGTTGAGGCGAGGATGGATGTGAACGCGATCTTTTCCGCACGCAGGCGAAGTGCAATTTCTCTCACCATGGGCCGGAGCGGCGAGGTCACGATGACCTTGTCCCCCTTCGCAATGATCTCGCGGACCAGCCGCATGATCGTGTCGAGCTTCGCCCAGGACGAACCCAGAGGGAGCACGGCGGAGCGCGGCCCGTCTTCGTACGCGAGATGTTCGGATGCAGTAGGAACCGAGGCGGCGAACCGCATGGCCCAGAGCGTCTGCGAGATGATCCCCATATTCACGTCCGCGCCCTGGTGCTGCGCGAGCTCGCGGTTGATCTTGTCGGTCGCCCATCCTTCCCAGGCGTCGTAGACGCGGCCTTGGTCGGCGCGCATCGGGACGGAATGGATGTGGCGCTGCTTCGGTGGGAGGACAGCCATCTCGCCATCGACGCGCCGCACCATGAACGGGGCCATCATGCGCGCGAAGAGATTGAGACTTGAGACTTCGGGGAGGAGCAGCGCCTTGCCCGTGTGGAGCGTGTCTTCGTACTCCTTCGTCACGAACTTGTACGTGGCGTAGCAGTCGAGGAATCGTTTTGCGCCTCCGCCATAGGAGTACGGGAACAGCGGGTTGTTCCATCGAAGAACGAACGACACGAGCCAAAAGAGGTCCGTGACGTAGCCCTTAAAAATGGTCGCGGTGAGGATGAGGAGCCCCTTCGATTTCATCGAGCGGAGCGCCTGCCCACGGAGGGACAACTTGCTCTTCGCGACCTGCGCTTCGTCGGCGATCACGCAAGGAAAGAGTTTCGAGAGTGCCTTGTAGCCGGGACGCTGTCGACGCTCACCGTTGTAGGTGTAGGCGACGAACGAGCACGCACCGCACACCTGGCCGTTCCACTTCTCGGTATCGCTGCACTTCGGGCACTCCTTCACGGTGTTCTGGAAGGCCGCCCCGCAGTCGCAGGTCTCGGTTGTGATGTTGGCTGCTTCGTGGCGGACGTTGCCGTCCTTGTCGTACTTCACGCAACTCCACGGCGTGAAGGTTTTGGATCCATCGAGCGCGAGGAACTCGTACGACGTGATGTAGAACCCAGTCGGCTTCTCGCCACGCCGGATGCGTGCGCGCAGTTCTGCCACGCTGGTGTGTGTCGTGAGGCGGTGACCTTCCACGCCGAACTTCTGGCACTCCGCCATCCAGTTCTCGACGAGTCGCGATTCACACACCACGAGCACGCGCTTGTACTGCCGCGCGTTCGCCCATGCGATCGAGCTGCAGGTCTTCCCACCGCCGACTTCCCAGCCGATGTAGGCGCGGGCCTTCGTGACGAGACGCGCGACGTCTTCCGCTTGGTAATCGAGGAGGAATGGCGACTGCGCGGCGAGCAGTGCGCGGTTGCGTTCGACTTCCTGCGTCAGCAGGTCATCCACGTCCTCGATCTCGGGGAGCGGGAATGCGTTGAGGAAGACCGACACCGCGGCCTCGTCGATCTCCGGGACGTGGAACGTGCCGACGTCGGTCTCGACTTCGAGGAGCAGGTAGCCGCGCTCGATCTCGACTTTCGTGGTCTCGTCGCGTTTCTTCGCTTCGTTGTAGCTCGTCTCTTCCGAGGCGAGTTCCTTCTTGCGAATCCACGTGGGATGGACACGGTACTCGCGGCCGGCGCGCCACAACGTGGCCGTCGTTCCGTGCTCGGTGCCGAGCACGACGCTCCCCTCCTCCACGAGCACCGAGGCGGTGACGTCGGCGGTCGCGGTGTACGGCTTGTCGTCGAAGTAGCCGAGGAGTTGGTGCGCCTTCGGGCGGTAGAGCGGGATCGCCAGGCGGTCGTAGTGCTTGCGCTTCGTTTCGATCCGATCAGCGGTGCGCTTTGCGATATCGGGCGTGAAGCCGAGCGTGCGGAGCGCACGAATAGCAACGTCCCAGCCGCGCTTGATGAGCGCGGGAGTGGAACAGTACGCGTCGATGATCCCCGTTGTGACGCCCTGCACGGGTGAGTACGCTGTGGCGCTCGCGTTCAGGAAGTCGAGCATGGCGCGGGCCGACAGGCTGCCGGTGACACCTTTCTCGGTGATCGTCACGTTCGTGTCGATCGGGAGCCGCACGAGGAGCCCGACCTGCGGAAGGTCGAGCGGCTTGGTCGCGGGGAGTTTCAGACCGTCGAGCCCTTCGAGCAACGCGGACGCGAGATCCGACGGGAACGATACGTTGCGCGTGTCGAGGCTGCGCAGTGTCGTCGCAATACGACGCTCGCGCGGGTCACGGTAGGCAGATCGGGTGGCGAGCACGAGGTCCACTTGGACATCGATCCCGTACTCATCCTGGAAGGCGTGCTCCAGTGTGATGCGCGAGCGGACGCTGTAGCTGTTGTACAGGTGCTGGCGGAGCGCCTCATCTTTCGCGTTGTCGAACGTGGACGTCGGGATGATTGCGACGAGCAGACCGCCATGAACGAGCGCACTCGTGCAGCACTCGATCGTGAACGCTTGAGATTCGACGGAACCGCGATCATTCACCGTGTCCCAGCGTTCGGTCTCGGGTAGTTTCCACCAGATGCCGAAGGGCGGGTTCACGACGACGACGTTCGCGCCTTCGTCATGGAGCTTGTTCTTGATCAGGTTCCGGTAGAGCAGGAGGTCACCGGCGCGGACATTGGCTGACGTCAGGTTCTTCTTCGCAACCGGGAGCGCGTCTTCGTCGAGCTCGATCCCGAGGACGTCATGGCCCGCCTGCTTGAACGGGAGAAGGAGCCGACCGGAGCCGCACGTGGGGTCAAAGGCTGCGATGTGCGTCTCGGATGTATTGCGCGAGGCAATCGCGTCATAGATCGCCTGTGCGACAGCAGCGGGCGTGTAGTAGCTGCCATGCGCGCTCGCGTTCCATCGTCGGAAGCCGAGTGCTCGGTTCGTATCTCTGCCGGAGAATGCAAGGTCCGGCGCGTCGTTCATCAATGCGTCGGACATGGTGTCTCCGTTAGTTCGTTGATCCAGGTGGTCAGTTGGAAGTGGTGATCTACAGCGAAAGCCGAGACGCCGCTGTTGCCGCTATCTCGGTACTCCTGCAGGCCGATGTTGTAGCGAAGCCCGGGCGCGTAGTTCTTGGGCTGCTGGTAGGCGGAGATAAGCGCGCGTGTCGCGTCGACCTGCGGCGCGTGGTGTGCGAGGAGCAGCCGAAGCGATCCTTCGGTGCTCGCGCCGACGAACAGCCGGGTCTCATTGGAGCCGTCGAAAAAGCCCGGCTTCCAGGCGGTGTAGATCTTCCCCTCGGCGCCTTTCGTCGTGACGATCTCCCAGTTCTTCTCGGGAAGGTCGTCTTTCGTTAACGCCGCACGTCCGAACACCTGCACGAAGAGGAACTTGTCGTACCGGATCGTGTAGGCCCGCAGGAGGAAGAACGACTTCCCGTTGATGCGGATGTACTTCGTGCCTTCGACCTCAAACGGTCGCATGGAGTCCTCCTTCGGCATGGCGTAGGGGTGAATGGATGCGCCAGGACGGCGCGGTGTGAAGGGACGAGCCGCTATGGCTCGTAGGGAAGATGCGGACGCGCGGAGAAGGGCGTCAACGCGGATCTTCGGGAGTGATGGATGGCGGCACTGACTGCTCGGTGAGGATCTTCACAAGCATGGCCTCGTAGACCTGTGCAGCGGCTTCGTGCGTTTCGGCGAGGGCGGTTACCTGCTTACCCCAGTAGCCGGTCGGATCCACCGTCGAGCGGCGCGCACGGGCAGCACGAGCACGGAGAGTCTCAGCGTTTTCCGAGAGCCACGTTGGCAGGAGATAGCTGCCGGTCATCCTTCGGTGCGGACAGCGCCGCGATCAACGAGTGACAGGCCGCGAGTTTCACGGGCTTCCGCGCAGCTAGCGCAGAGCACCATGTCGTCGTTGTAGGCGTGAACATCGGAGCGGCCGCAATCTTCGCAATGCTCCGTGTGGTCGCACTCGCCTTCACCGTCGATCTCCGCCAGCATTGGCAAGGCGCTATCGGTGCAGAAGAGGCGGTCACATTCCGCACATTCACCGCTCTCTGTTTTCGCGTACGAACCGTCGCACGGCGTGTCCCAAGGGTCGGTACCTGGGTGCTCATCTTGGATGACCGCCACCGTTCGCGGGTCGCAGTGGAGCGGCAGGGTCCTGTCTTCCGCCGTGGGGACAAAGAATCCCTTAGCGGCCACGCGGCCCGCGTATTCGCTGGGCAGAAAGTTCTTATGCGAAGTGCCACGATCGTTGGCGAAAGACACCGCCGCGGCGTACGCCTCGTTCCGCTCTGCGAGGGTCAGGTGCTTCTCGGCGTAGAAGGCGGCGACGTCGGAGTTGTACTGCGGCATGAGAGATGAGGTAGAGATTGAGGGGCGGGTCTACGAGAGGAGCGCAGTGAGGCCTGGGATGAGGAGCAGTCCGGCGATGTAGAGGAGGGTGTTCACGTGGGCGGGGTTACTCGTGGGGACACACTCAAGATACTCCTCTCACACAACAGTGCAAGCCGATCGTCAACAATCCGTGCACAAAATCGCCTATAGCGTCGAGAATGGCATCTGCTCGCGACGTTTTGACAGCACGAATTCCTTTGCCTGTTGCAAACCTAGCTTCGTCTTAGGGAAAAGCCGTTCATGGCGCACGCCATCGACAGTGATCGTTGCGCGGTAACGCCAGCCGCTTCCGTAGCGGCGAACAATCACATTGAGGATGCCGAGGGCGTTATTGCGCTGAGCGGCAATCCGGTTCTGGTTGTTTTGCGACTGAGTGGCGATTCGTAGATTCGCCTTCCGATTGTCGAGCGTGTCATGGTTGATGTGGTCGACATGCAGACCCTTTGGAGCGTTCGTGACGAGCCGGTGCAGGAGGATCGTGCGGTGTCCATCCCGCGCGGACGTGCGCGCGAAAGCATAGAAGCTGGGCCCCTTGCTCTGCTTCATGGCGAGCCAGTTGAGTGGCTTCACCAGCGGATAGTCCTCAGCATCGATGAGCGTTTCGCGCCCGTTGGTGAGGGGTACTGCAAGCGTGTCCGAACCGATGCGTCGTACCGGGCTTCGAGGCTGTGCGCGCACAATGGGGCGGGCTAGGTAGTGGCAACAAAACCGTAGCACCCCGGCGGCAATTTTCAACCCCAACGAAGAGTCACATGATCTCGTCGGGAGCAAGGCTTCTGGACGCGATCTCTGCGAGGTTCGTGTCTCCGGCCGTAAGGATGTCGAGCACTGTGCGGCGCTTCTCCGGCGTCATCGTCGGGAGCGCCATCATCAGACTGCGCTTCGTCTCCGCGCGGATCGCCATCGAACACGCGACAGCCGCTCGAAACGCTCTGTCCTGCTCACTCTCTACGGGGATATCCATGATCTCCCGGACCTCGTACTGCGGGACGCTGGGACGCTTCACCTCACGAGAAGACATCCCCCCGAACGAGAGGATGCTTGGGGACTTCCGCCGGGTCTTCTCCTTCTAGTGGTAGTCGATGCGCTATCGCATCGCCGCTTGAAACCTGCCTCATTTCGAGGGAGGGAGCAAGGCTATGTGCTTCGTCTGAGTCCCGCTATGCGTGCGCCCGGTGACAACCGTGAGGAGCGGCGCCGAGATGCGTGCGGCTAGGTGTGCGTAGAGGGGCGTCCCGTTCGCGGTCGGCAGGTTCTTTAGGAAGTGCTCGCGGGTCCAGACTTCACAACGCGGCTCGTCGCCGAGATGGAAGTCCGAGGCGAGGGCGGTCACCATCAGGCCCGTCCCCTTTCCCTTCGTGAGATCCGCGATCACGTCCTGGACGAGACGTGCGTGCGCTGCGGTCGCGCAGTAGAAGATGACGCGAACACTCTTGAGGTCGGGATTGCCCACAGGCACCTTGATGCCGTCGATGCCGTGGAGCTTGAAGAGCTTGAGGTAGTTCGTCACCTTCTGCTCGATCTTCGCGCGGCCGGATGCTCCGGTCTCGGCCTCAATGGCGTAGCCGTCGTTCGCCAGATCGAAGTAGAAGTCCGGCTCGATGATGACGTTCTTCGTCTTGTAGCCGCCGTGGCCATCCGGGATCTGATTTCCCCCGCTATCGAGGACGTACTCCTCGAACGAGAAGTTCACCTGTCCGTCCGGCAGCGGGTGGCCGATCTCGAGGCCGCGTGTTCGTGCGCCGAACCAGAGGATGGCGAGGAGTTGCGAGCAGAGCACGCGGTGCTCCACGCCGGAGATCTCCGTTGAGACGAATTTGATCCCGAGGTCCGAGTTGTTGTGGATCACGCGCTTCACCTGGTCGGCGTCGAAGCCGAGCGATGTCATCGTGGAGATCACGAGCTCGCGGATGTCCGCGGTGTTCTCGATGAGGCGCTCCCACTCCTCGTCCGTGACGTCGCGCCGGCGCATGTGCAGTTCGCCGAGCGCGGACGCCTTGCCGTCCTCGATGCTGTACACCGGCCACTCGGAGCCCTTCACGTAGCGGCCCTTCGGGTCGAACTTCGAGACGTAGCCTTTGTCCCAGAGGAGCTTGAATCGCTTCGCCACGTTCGCCATCCCGGTCTCGGGCTGCTTTGGCGCGTTCGCCCCCTTCACCGGGAGTGGTGTCTCGGTGAAGGAGTACGCGGTGAGGTACAGGGCCTGCGCTTTCGCCCATCCCCACAGGAAGAGATCGGAGAGCATGCGCCCCTCGCGCTCGGTCGGCGTGACACGCAGCGTCGCGCGCTCCGCACGATCGGCGCGCTGGAAGCGCTTCCGTTTCGCGGGATTCGTTCGTTTCTGATCTGGTAGCGGTAGCGGCGTGTCGGACACGAGGTGGAGCGGAAGGGTCGGACTCGTCATGCGGTCTCCGGCGCCGGCGCGTCAACCTTCTTCTTCCGGACGGGTTTCTTCTTCTCGACGGTGCCCGGCGCGGATGCGGCCTGGGGCGCCGGCTCGGCTTTCACCTTCGGCGGGAGCACGATGAACGGAAGGGCAGGACGTGGCGATCCCTTCTTGCTGTACGTGGCGTACTGGGTCTCGCGGGTGTGCTCGGCGTAGCAGGTGTTGCTCGTGGGCGGGCAGTGGCGGTGCTGCACGAGCACAGGGCGCCCTCGCTGGAGCGACACGTAGAACGCCGCACCGCGTTCGAGTTGCATGAGGTGGCGCGCGAAGATCTGGACCTGCTCGTGGACACTGACGCGTTCCCGCCCCCGACTTACAACGTGGCTGCGACCGCGGGAGTGCGCAACGCCTTCGGTATCGCTCTCGGACTCGCTCGTATCCTCGCCGTACGTCTCGGCGGGCGCATCGCGAACGACGTGGCGTTCCGCGCGTTCGGGACCCTCCACGCGATAGGTGACAACCTGCTCGTGCTGGTTCGTGCCGGAACCGGATGACGTCTTGTAGCCCTGCGAGCGACTGGTCGACGTTCCGCGCGACTGCGTTTCTCCTTCGGACTCCTGCTCGGATGCGGTCTCCGTGGCGAGGAGCATCCCTTCGGGGTTTGCGTCGTGGATGAGCCACGCGGAGCGCTCCGCGTCGTCCTTCGACCCCGGCCGGAAAAGAACCTTCACGTCCATGACCGCCGCGATCGAGTCGTAGTGCATCCCGCGTTCGCCGATCTGGTTCGCGGACTGAAACAGGAACCAGTGGTAGTCGGCGCGGTTCCTGGCGTTCGCGAGGCCGGCGACGTAGAGCGCGGCGTTCATCCCTTCCTGCTCATCGATGACGACGAGCGAGGGGTCGAAGCGCGGGCCGTGATCGGTACGGATCGCGCGCCGGGACGCGATGTGCGCATGACGCAGCCCATAGAAGATGCGACGCAGGTTCGCCGACGTGGTGGGGTCTTCGTGCGCGGACTCGATGATGAGGATGCCGCCGCGATCATGGAACGCGCCATAGTCGAATGCATCGCGGTTGAAGAGGTGCGCGCAGTCCTTCCAGAGCCACTGGAAGTGACGGAGCGTCGAACCCGCGAGCCGCTCGAACTCTTGGAGCCGCGAACCCGCCATCCGGTACAAGCCCTCGATGACTTCGATCTCCTGGTCGAGCCGTCTCCCATCGGTCTTCGCCGCGGCACAGTCGGCGTGGCGGAACCGCTCGATCTCTTGCAGCACGCCGAGCCACGCGAAGGGGTGCATGCCGTCGAGAATCAGCGACAGTTCCTCGGGCGGACGGTGCGCCGCGACGAGGCAGGTCAGCGCTGCACGCCCGTACTTGTGGACGAGCTTGAAGTCCTCCGATCCTTCCGTCGTATGCGCGAGCGTCCCCATGATGGTGTCCACGCGCTCGGCGTAGGTTTCACGCCGCATCTGCCCATCGCGACCGGGCTTCTCCCGGAGCTTCAGCAGGTCGATCGAGAGCCCCGATGCATCTTCCGCGGAGAGCTTGAGAAACAGCACGCGGTCGAGGAGGACATGGCGTGGGATCCCCGGCACATCGGCGCGGTAGTGCTCTTCCACGAGTTGCTCGTAGAGCGTGTTCGCGAGCGTGCCCACGCCGTCGAGAATGAGCATCGGGAGATTCGGTCGTTGCCATGCGAGGAAGGCGAGCGCGAGCCGAGCCGCCGTGGTCTTCCCGCTCTCGCCGGCGCCCTCGAAGAGCGTGTGCGTGAGCATGCGGTCGGGGTTGCGCCAGAACTCGCCGGTCCGCGTTTTCCCCACGTAGAAGTCGCGGTTCACCACGCACCTCCCTGCCAGTTCGGACGGTCCTTCTCGTCCGCGCGTTCGCGTTCGCGCTCCATGGTCCGGATGCGCTCTTCCGCGATCCGGAGACGTTCGCGCAGCGTCGCGAGCGCCTCGTTCGCGATCTTCACTTCGGCCTGCGCTTTCTGCACGGCGGCCGTCTGCGCGGGGTCGACCGGACGGCTGCGCCGCTTCATCGCGAAGATCTTCTCGTCCATCTCTGCGAGCGCGAGGTCGCGCTGCTTCAGCAGGACTTCCATGCGCGCACTCGCGAGCATCGGCGCGAAGGGCAGCATGGCCTCGAGCACCGCAAGTTCGAGGTCGGCCGCGGCTTCCCTCCGGGCGAGTTCCTCGGGTGGGATGTAGGGCGTGACGGTCATCGCGCGGCTCCCAAGGTCTGTTTAAGCTCGTGGATGCGCTGCTCGGTGGCGGCGAGGCGGGCGACCCGCGCGGCATACGCGGTCTGGCGGCGCTCCTCGACCGCGCGAGCGGCCTCGTGCTTCCGCGCGGATTCCATCTGGATGCGCCGATCGACCTCGTAGCGGACGGCGTACAGCGCCGTCTCGCGGCGCAGCCGCCTGGCATCGGACCACTCCACGATGGCGTCCGTGATGCGGAGAAGGAGGCCGGCGAGGAGGAAGGCGGCGGGAACACCGAAGAGGAGGAGTGCGCAGCCAAACGAATGGTCAGGCCACAGCGTCATGCGTCGCCCCCAGTGGCCAACACGCCGTAGATCGAAGGAGCACCGGACAAGCACGTCGGCGTCGAGCGGCTGCGAGACTTCGACAACGCGACCCGAGGCACCAGCCGAGGGCTGCGGTCGGCGGCTTCATGCCGACTCGCGTTGTCGAAGTCTCGAACGGGAGCAGACAGCTTCACCGTCTGCGGACGAGCGAGACGCCGACCAAACATCCAGACAAACACGAGGGGCAAAGCCGTTTCTTGAAGAAACTGGGCGGTGGTGACGTCGTGCGCGACGTGACGAACTCCCCTTCCGATGTGGAAGGGGAGCGACCGACGAAGGCGGGACGGAAGGGCACGCATGGGCTAGCCCTCCACAGCTGCAGCGGGTTTCGGGGTCGACTTCGCAGCGAGGTTCTTCGCATAGTTCCAGACGTTCAGCGCGAGCGTGTCCGCAGTGTCGTCGTCCGGCAATGTGAGCTTCCGGTCGATGGTGGTGTTCGGAGCGTTGATCGTGATGGTGATGGTGGGCATGCAATTCTCCTTGTCCGCTGGTGACCAGCCGCGACATCGAAGAGCCTCGCACCCACCCTTCCCTTGAACGGGAACGCATCGAAACGTTGTAGCGGCCCGAATGCACGGGTAGCGTGACGGCGTCGGCGTCCTGCCGATGCCCCTTCCCACCGCGGCACACATCCACCTGACAACCGGAGGTAGACATGGAGGCGGTTCAACTCTGTCTCGTGGCGGAGCCACGTTCACATCTCACGGCGGTCGCGCCGCTCCTCGATGAAGTTCCATCCCATCGCATGCGGTCGCATGGGCCTGCCGCACTCTCCGATGCGGAAGTCATCTCGATCATCACGGGCGGGTCCATGGAGGAGGCTCGTGGCCTCGTGTGCGGAGGACTTCGGGCGCTGTCCCAGAGCGACGCACGATTCGCCAAAACGGAGGGTGCACTGCGCGTTGCGGCAGCACTCGAACTCGGACGCAGGATCGCGGCAGCACCTTGGGCGGAACCAGCTACTGTCCGTAGGGCGGACGACATCGCGCGAGGTCTCATCGCACGCTATGGGCACCAGTTTCAGGAGCACTTCGTCTGTGTGTTTCTAAACTCCCGGAACCAGGTCCTACACGAGCGCGTGGTCTACAAGGGAACGATGACGAGCGCGCTCGTTGCGACGAGAGAGCCGATCGCACTCGCACTCCAGCTGAACGCGGTGGGAATCATCGCATGTCACAACCACGCGAGCGGCGATCCGTCGCCGAGTGACGAAGACGTGCGCTTCACGCGCAACCTGTACGACGCGTGCCAGCTCATGGGTATCGAGTTGCTGGATCACGTCATCGTCTCCCCAGCGCGCTACGCGTCGATGAAGGAGCGAGGGCACTTCCCGGAAACGGTGTCGCGGAGGTTCGCATGAACTATCCATTCACGGCAGAGCCAGCGTCCAGTTTCGGGTTCGGCACGAACGTCATCTACGTGTGCGACGCGTCTTGTGCCGACGAAATCCAGGCCGGCATCATCGACGAGATGACCACCGCCCAGGCGGAGTCCACGTCGCACGCACAGTGCGCAGCGTGCGGTCGCATCCTCATCATCGAGGGGGAGCTGACGTACGCGCACTACAAGAGCGGAGATGAGCAGGAAGGTTGAAAATCAAGGAGGCCGGGCGATTGCCTGCGCCTCCTTCGCGTGATGGGTGGGCTGTGGATGGAACGGAGAGGGTTATGCGGCCCTCCCTCTCTGCTGTTCGAGGTGCCACTTGAAGGCCGCGTAGACGGCGGGGAATGGGTCGCGGCTGTTGAAGTGGAACCACTCGTCGTTGTACGAGCCGTCATCTCCCCACCAGTACAGCTCAATGCGGCGCACGCCGTCGTTGTTGTTCACCATGATGTCCACGTCATACGACGCTATCAGCTCGTGAAGCATCTCCTGGAGCGAGAATGCGCGAACGAACCCTGGACGGATCAGCTCTTCGGGGACAGTGCCATTTTGCCTTGCTGTCCAGCTGCGCCTTCTTCCAGTTCGCGATCATCTCGATGGGGGTATGCGCCCCATCCAGGTGCGCGTCGAGAAGCACGACCACGCCGGGCTCTGCAGATTGGTCTTCATCGCGGTAGAAGCGGTCGCCAATCCGAATGACCGTGGTCGCTCCGAGATCGCGCAGCGTTACGGATTCCTGATAGCTCGTGCACTGCTGGAAGTCAGGCATCGGTCTTCGGGGTGAGGTTCTGGATCATGGCCAGCAGGGATTCGATGCTCTCCTGCTGGATGCGAACGACGTAGGATCTCGACGGTTCTGTGATTGAGGGCGGAGGGGGTAAACACGAGCACAGGCCACAGTGAATATCCGAGACTTTGTTTTCTGGGTGCTTCCGTACCCAGACGTGCTTGCAGTCAGTCGGCATCCTTCCCGGCGTTAATTTCGTTGAGGTGAGAGCGAAGCGAGACAGGGAAGAACTCGATGTCCTTGTCCCACGCCAGTCCGCAATCGTCTGCACGCGCCGTGAAGCAGGCAAGGCACAGAACGTCGTTTTTGTCGCTCATGACTGTTAGCCATGTCTTCGCAGGCACGGTGAAACCGACCGCACTTACGCGTCCGCACGCCTTGCAGATCTCACGTGTCGGCATCCTTCGAATCGGTAAGTGATGAAGGCTTTGTGAACGCCGCAGTGAACTCGTGCAGGAACCAAATCCCAACGGCAGCCTCTACGAAGAAATCAAGCCATCCTCTCGCTATGGGATAGGAGAACTCGAAGCGGACAATGAGGAGGAGTGCGAGAATCGCGACTGCCAAGCTTTTAGGTCTGTAGAGCTTCACTGCATCGAATGGGTTATCGGCAGGTTCACCCTACCCGCGCCGACACCACGTTGCAATCGAACTGGCAAGGTCACTTGTCGGCATTTGGTGCGCCTCCTACGGTGAGCCGGCATCGCGCTGACGCGCGAGCTCATTGATAGGAGGGAAGCTATGACCGTCATGGTCCCCGAAGTATTGCCTGCGACCGCGCCGATCCCCGGCCTGATCGCCATGAGTGACGCGCGCTACATCGGCCGTCAGGATCTTCGCGATCTCACGACGCCGGAAGGAACACGCACCCACAAACCCATCCCGCATCACGAGGTCGTGGAAGCGCTCATCGAGACACTGGGCTTCCGGCATCTGGAAGTGCTGCAAGACAGCTATGCCGTCACGAAGGACGGCAACCGCATGTTCGGCATCGTCATGTTGAATGCGGCCGAGTTGGGCGTCCGATTCTGCCTCGGCGTGCGCAACAGCCACGACAAGGCGTTCGCGCTCAGCGTCGTCGCAGGCTATCGGGTGATGGTCTGCTCAAACTTGTGCTTCGGCGGCGATTTCCGTGTGGTCAGTCGCAAGCACAGCGCGAACGTGAATCTGCTCGACACGCTCTCCATCGCGGTCGATCAGGTCCACCGCGGCTTCGAGCCGCTGAAGCGGCGCATCAGCGCGTGGCAGGGGTTCGACCTCGCCGACGACAGGGCGCGCCTGATCATCTACAGCGCCTTCATCGAACGCGCGGGCATCGAGTTGCCGCGCCACCTCGGCCCGAAGGTGCACGCAGCGTACTTCGAGCCGCCGCACGAGGAGTTCCGACCGCGCACGATGTACTCGCTCGAGAACGCATTCAGCGGGGCGATCGCCGAGCTCGATCCCGTTCCGCACTTCGAAGCGGCAACAAAGATCGTCCCGTTCCTGTCGCAGTTTCAGCACTGACGCAACACAAGGCGCCGCCCCGTTCAGGTGCGGCTGCTTTGCTATTCGCGACCTTGCGCTTGGTGTTCCGCAAGCGTACCCATTGAAGCACCAGCCCGCCCCTTCCCAATCCACCCCACAACCCCCAAAGAGGAGGCTCCATGGACGACATGGGACTCAAGTTGAAGTGTCTGCGTGAGCTGCGCGACATGACGCAGAAAGACCTCGCCCGCGCCAGTTCGGTCGGTGAGAAGACCCTGAGCAGCTTCGAGACAGGCATGCGCATCAAGAGTCTGAAACTCTCCCAACTCGAAGCGATCCTGGCCGCGCTCGGAACCACGCTCGTGGAGTTCCTGCTGTGGAGTCCCGAGACCACCTCGGCCCCTATGCCGGCGCAGCCCATCGAAGTGACGCTGCCGCCCGTGGTGCAGCTCACGGCGCGACGTGCGGTCGTCGATCCCCTCGCGGGCGTTCGCCGAGAAAGCGATCATCCGACACCCCAATCGCCGCTTTCCTATGCAGTGTGATGTTCGCGGGACGGACCTGGTACCGAGGCTGGCGATGCGCTGGCCTCGTTCGTTTGCGATGATGAAGGGATGCGGGACCGGACCAAGGACACTGAACACAAACTGCGCATGGCGCTCCTCGAATGCGTGCACGCGCTTGCCGATGTGCGGACCATCATCGCTTCTCCGACCATCGATCAGCCCGAACGGGACTTCTACGAGCAGATGCTGGACCGCGCCCAGCGCGCGATTCATGCGATCCAGGAACGGGCGGACCAACGCCCGCCGAGGAGGGCGGACGGGCACTAGGCAGCAAGCTGCCAGCCGTACAGGAGGTCGGAGATGAGGGGCCACGCCTCGCGAAACTTTTCGGTGGAGGCTCCACGCTGACTGACCTTGCCCTCCATGAAGGTGAGGGCGTGCTTGCCTTCGATCTCAGAGAACGGCAAGACGTAGAACGTATTGGTCGGCTCGATCCATGCGATGTAGAAGTCGAAGTCGCCGGGTTGGTAGAAGTCCTGGTGAAAGCCCCGGTCCCTGTCGCGCCATGTCCGCTTGCACTGCGACCGCCACGTTCCGCGCTGCTTGTTGAACCATGCGGACTTCACCTGAATGAGGATGGGCTTTCCGTCCGTCTCAATGTCGATGTCGTGGGGTGAGTGGTACGTTCCGGTGAGCTTCGCGGCGTAGCCGAGGGCGGTCAGCTTCGCGAGGACGGCCAGCTCAGCGGCGTCGCCCTTCGAGCGGGTTGTGGCTTGGGGCACTTCGATTCGGGGTTAGGGCTGACTTCACCATGCCCGTCACCCAACGAGTACGCAAGCCCCTGCGTGCTAGGTCTGTGCTAGGCCGAACGCATCGAACGGAGTGGAAACCGATCAAAACAGGGCGAAGCGATGGAGGCGGTGAGAAACGAAAAAGGGCCGCTAAGTGCGGCCCCGGTTCGATTTAGGTTGGTTGCGGGGACAGGATTTGAACCTGCGACCTTTGGGTTATGAGCCCAACGAGCTACCAGACTGCTCCACCCCGCGACAAGGTGCCGTTGAAGCGCGGCGGATGTTCTCATCGGCCCGCACACGCGTCAAGGAACCTGCACAACTCACGGGGGCCAGGTTCTATTTCCGGGTGGTGACGGTGGCCAGGATGGCGGTGAGGAGGTCGGGGGGGACGTCTTCGATCTCGATCTGGGAGGTGTGTTGGGTGATGCGGATGGTCTCGCGGTAGCTGGCGACGTAGGCGACGCAGGAGGGGCAGCGGGAGAGGTGGTATTCGAAGCCTTCGGCGCGGTCGGGGGGGAGGTCGCCGGCGACGTAGTCGTCGAGGAAGTCGATGAGTTGCTGGCAGGTGGGGGTCATTGTTTTTCGTTCCTCATCGATGGGTCGAGCAGGGTCCTCAGGGCCTGTCTGGCGCGGTGGAGGCGGATCTTGACGACGTTCCTGGTGACGCCGAGGATTTCTGCGGTCTCGGCGGTGCTGAGTTCTTCGATGTCGCGGAGTTGCAAAACGATACGGTAGGACTCGGGAAGTTTTTCGATGGCGGTGCGGACGGTTTCGCGGAGCTCTTCGCGCTCGAGGACGCTCTGGGCGGATTCGGGCGCAGATTTGGTCCAGGGGGTGCTGGGGACGGTCTGGTGGCCGTCTTCGAGGAAGCGGGGGAGGTATTGCTCGATGTCTTCCTCGGGGTGGCGTTTCTTCGTGCGCAGTTTCATGAGCGCGGAGTTGACGACGATGCGGTGGAGCCAGGTGAGGAGGGCGGAGCCGGATTCGAAGTTGGCGATGGAGCGGTAGACGTTGACGATGGCGTCCTGCAGGGCGTCGCGCGCGTCTTCTTCGTTGGGGAGGAGGCGCCGGGCCAGGCGCAGGAGGCGCGGGCCGTAGTCGCGCAGGAGGGTCTCGAAGGCGCCGCTGTCTCCCGCCTGCAGGCCGGCGATGAGCGCGGCGTCGCGGTCGGAGGCGAGAGTGGTCATGGGCGGATGGCGATCAGGGTCCCGCTCGTCCCCGCTGCGGCGTCGGAGAGGAGGAAGGCGATGGTCTCCGAGACGCGCTCCAGCGGGACGAGTTTCGCGGGGTCCATGGTCTTGAGCATGGCCGGCGTGGCCATGGCGTCGGGCAGGACGGCGTTGGCGGTGATGCCGTTCGCTCGTTCCTCGGCAGCCAGAACCTGCACGAGGGCGTTGAGCGCGGATTTGGCGACGGTGTAGGCGGCGCTGCCTCCCTTGGGGACGAGGGTGGCGATGGAGCTGACGGCGACGATGCGTCCGGGCCGGGTGAGGTGGGGCAGTGCGCCGCGCACGGCCAGGAATGCGGCGGTGGTGTTGAGGGCGAGCATCTTCGACCAGGTCTCGAGCGAGGTGTCGCGCACTTTTCCGGCGGCAAAGCCGCCGACGAGGTGGACGAGTCCGTAGATTTCACCGATGCCGGCGAAGGCGTCGCGCACGGAGTCTTCGCTGGTGAGGTCGACGGTCTCGTGGCCGAGGACGATGCATTCGTAATCGAGGGAGAGGCGGCGCACGACCTCGGTGCCGAGGCCGCCGGTGCCGCCGGTAATGGCCAATCTGCGCATCATGTGTCAGCTTAGCAGCTGTGGAGCCGTGCAGCTTTCCCGCTGTGCAACTGCGTCGTCCCTGTATTCTGGCGCGGATTTTTCTTGAGGCCGCTCCCGGATGACATTCCTCAGGTTCCCGATCCTCTTTCTTCTCCTGGCTACTTCTGCCCGCGCGACGACGCTGCCCGGTTTTCGGGTGGAGACGCTGGTGCGCGCGCCGGGCTTCGTCAGCTCGGTGGTCAGCGACTCACACGGCACGATCTACTTCACGACGACGAATGGATGGATTTACCGGGTCGACGGGCCGGTGGACGACGCCGCCGCGCAGGCGACGCCGGTGGCGACGCTGCCGACACATGCCGGCGGCAACGCCGGGCTCCTGGGCATGGCCCTCCTCGATGACGACACGGCGGTGGTCCATTACACGGTCTGGAACACGACCGGCGGCAGTCTGGCCAAGGTGCTCGACGATGTGGTGTCGCGCGTGGATCTGCACACTGGCGCGGAGACGGTGCTGCACGCGTTCGTCTGCGACATCGTGAGCCGTACCCGCGGCGCCTCCGCCGAGCATCACGGCGGGAATCTGACGGTCGCGCCGGACGGCTCGGTGTTCCTCGGCATCGGCGAGTATGGCGGCCGGGCCATCGCGCAGGAGCCGGAGTGGAACGGCGGGAAGGTGTGGCGCATTGCCTCGGACGGCACGGTCACGCAGTGGGCGCGCGGGATGCGCAATCCGTACGACCTGGCCTGGGATCCGGAGCTGGAGCGCGTGGTCGTGGCGGACAACGGCGAGGACGGCGGCGACGAGATCCATGTCATCTCCGAGGGCGACAACTGCGGCTGGCCGGCGACGTACGGCAACCATCCGCCGCTGGACGGCGCGGTGGCACCTGACTACGTGTTTCCGGAGACGGTGGCGCCGACGGGCGTGGTGCGGCTCGACGGCGCGAACCCGCTGCTGCGGCGCGGCTATCTCGTCGGTGCGTTCGTCACGCGCGCGATCTATTACTTCCCTTCGATGGCCGCGCCTGATGCTCATCCGATCGGGGATCCGGTGGCGGTGGTGGATGGGTTCGATGAGTTCGTGATCGACGTGACGCAGGCAGCCGATGGCGACATCGTGTTCGCCACGGCAGGTGCGGCGGGCACGGCCATCCATCGACTTCACGTCCCGCTGCGCGGAGACTGCAACGGAGACGGCCTCGTCAACTCATCCGATGTCCTGCCGCTGATGCGCGAGATCGACGACGGCGCTTCACCGCTTCACTCGATGAGCGAAGCGCAGGGCGGAACGTACCCGGGCTCCTGGGGCTGCGATGCCAACGCCGACGGGCTCATCGATACGGCGGATCTCGACGCGCTGAGCTCGTTACTGCATGGGCGCAGGCGGGCGGTTGGCCGGCGATAACGTTTTCGGCGGTAACGCGGGACAAATCGTCCATAGGAGAGGCCAGATCTTCCTGTCTCCTGGGGGATCGATCCGTAGAAATGCGGCATATGGGGTGCAATGGCTCTGGTCGAGTTATTTGAAGGAGGCTAATCCCATGAATCGATCAGCGCAAATCGTCGCGCGCCCGGTGATCGCCCTGGCGATCGCTCTGACACTCGTCGCTGGAGTGGCCGAGGCGCAGACCAAGGTGAGCTCGGGCTGGAACATGTTCAGTCCGCAGCAGGATGTCGAGATCGGCGCCCAGTCGGCGGCGGAGGCGGAGCGTCAGTTGCCGCTGGTGCGCGACGCGGACGTCGAGGCGTATGTGAACCGCATCGGTCAGAAGCTGGCGGCGAACGCGGGCGGACCGCAGTTCCAGTACCGCTTCCGCGTCATCAACGCCTCGGACATCAACGCGTTCGCGTTGCCGGGCGGGTTTGTCTATCTGAACCGCGGCATCATCGAGAACGCGCGCAATGAGGGCGAAGTGGCGGGCGTGCTGGCGCACGAGATCGCGCACAGCTCCCTGCGTCACGGAACGCACCAGGCATCGAAGGCCTATGCCGCACAAGCCGGTCTGCAGATCCTGGGCGGATTGCTGGGCGGCAAGATCGGCAACAACACCGCGCAGATCCTGAACACCATCGGCGGTGTCGGGCTCAACGCGCTCTTCCTGAAGTTCAGCCGCGAGCTGGAAACGCAGGCCGACGTCCGCGGGGCGCAGATCCTCGCGGCCAGCGGTTACACGCCGGCGGACATGGTGAGCTTCTTCAACACGCTGGCGAAGGCCGACACTTCGAAGAAGACCACCTGGCTCTCGAACCACCCCGCGCCGCCGGACCGGATCGCGCGCATCGAGAAGGAACGGCAGCTGCTGCGCGAGCCGGCTACGCCGACGCAGAACGTGGCCCAGCTCAACAACATCAAGAGCGACCTGCGCGGCTATGGCCCGGCGCGGACCAGCTCGCAGATTGCGCAGTCGAACAACAGCGGCGGCAATCCTCCGATGACCAGCAGCGGTACGAGCATCGGCCAGGTGGCGGCTCCTTCGAGCTCGCTCCGGAAATACACGAACCGCAGCGGTGCATATGCGATCTCCTATCCGTCGAACTGGCGCGTCTATGACAGCGGCGGCTTCGGAGTGACGATTGCGCCGGAGGGCGGGATCGGAGACGCGGGCGGCCGCACGGAAGTGGTGTACGGTCTGATCGTCAATCACTACGAGCCGTTCGGGAACTCGCCGCGCTCATACCTGCGCGACGGGCGGACCACGACGTCGGTGTCGATGCAGGACGCCACGAACGACCTGATTGCGCAGCTGCGCCAGAGCAGCCCGCATCTCCGCGTCATCAGCAACTCCGGCCAGCAGCTCCAGGTCGACGGCCGCACCGCCATGGCCGCCAGCCTGCGCGGAACGAACCCGAACACCCGCATCAACGAGCGGGTGACGATCGTGACGCGCGCGCTTCCGGACGGACATCTGATCTACATGCTGTTCGTGACCCCCGAGCAGGACGCCTCGCGCTACGGCCCGCTGCTCAACAACATCGTGGCCTCGATCGACGTGAACGATACGCGCGCGCATTGACGGTAGAGGGCAGAGCGCAGAGGGCAGAGGGCAGAAGAGTGCCGCTGCCCTCGCCTCTGCCTTCACCGGTTACCGTCGTTTTTCTTCTGCCCTCTGCGCTCTGCCCTCTGCGCTCCAGGCCCCGGGATGAACCAACGCCCCGGCCCGGTTATGATCCGACCGGAGGACTCTCAATATGTACGATGAAATGATCGTCGGCCCGATGCGGCAGGAGCTGACGCAGCTCGGGATCGAGGAGACGAGGACGGCGGCGGATGTCGACGCGGTCCTGGGTGAGAAGAAGGGCACGGTGCTGGTGGTGGTCAATTCGGTCTGCGGTTGCGCGGCCGGGATGGCCCGTCCGGCGGTGGCCATGGCCGTGGAGCATGATGCCCGGCCCGACCGGATGATCACCGTGTTCGCGGGCAACGATCGCGAAGCCACGGCGCGCGCGCGCGAATACTTCGCCGGCTATCGCCCGTCTTCCCCGGCCATCGCCCTGATCAAGGACGGTCAGGTCGTGAAGATGCTGGAGCGGCACAACATCGAGGGCCGTCACGCCCACGACATCGCTTCGGAGCTCACGGCCGCGTTCGACCAGTACTGCAAAGAGCCGGTCGCGGTTTCGTAAAAACGAGTCGGCGGTCGGCAGTCGGCGGTCGGGCAGTAGCTACTGCCGGCCGCGAGCAAGCGGACTGCCGACCGCCGACTTCTCCCGAGAGAGGCACGGCGCTCGCAGTCGTGCCGTGCATGACCGATTTCGAAGACCGCATCCGGCGCATGTCTCGCGAAGCAATGGGAGAAATCGGCCGCGAGGCAGATGAGATCGAGGACGTCCTCGAACCGCCCGGCGCCGACTACTGCGTCATCACCTTCCGCGACCCGGCCTTGAAACCGATCGAGATCTCCAAGCCCCTCGGTGCCGGCGAATCACAGGAACTGGACGAGATCCGAAGAGCGCTGCAGTATCGATTTCACACGTGACGGCAACGTCGTCATGACGAGTGGACCTACGCCCGCTTTCGTGGCCGTTTCTTCTGCTCGACCTTCACCACTGCGCCGTCTACAGGTGCATAGAACGAACGCCCTCTCACGTTTTCGTCGACTTTGAGGCCGTGCTGGATGGGGGGGAAGGCGCGTTGTTCGCAGTCGGGGCGTTCGCAGAGGCGGCAGGTGGTGCCGATGGGGACGGCGGCGTCCATGTTCTCGAGGTCGTAGCCGTCGGCGTAGACGAGTTTGCGGGCGTCTTTGACCGGGCAGCCGATGCCGACGGCCATGAGCGCGTCGCCTGAGGCGTAGCCGTAGCTTTTGCGGATCGTGCGCGCGACGCAGAAGTAGGCGGTGCCGTCGGGCATCTTGGAAAACTGTGTTCGGATGCGGCCGGGGGTGAGGAAGGCGGCGTGGACGTCCCAGCGCGGGCAGGAGCCGGAGAAGCGCGCGAACCGAATGCCGGTGCCGCTGAAACGCTTGGAGATGTTTCCGGCGATGTCGACGCGAACGAAGTGGAACGAGACACCGGTCGCGCCCTGCTTGCGCAAGGTGGTCAGCCGGTGGCAGACCTGTTCCCAGCTGGCGGTGTAGTGGTGCTGCAGGAGCTCGATGTCGTACCGCACGTCCTCGGCCATGCGGAAGAAGGCGTCATACGGCATGAGCAGCGCGCCGGCGAAGTAGTTGGCCAGCGCCACGCGGCAGAGCTTCACCGACTCGGGCGTGTTCAAGTTTTTCTGCGACCGCTCCACGATGGCGTCGATGGCCCCGCTCCCTTCGATGAGCCCCAGCTGATGCGCGGCCTGGAACTGCCGGCTCCACGGCGACAACACCTGCGACAGATAGAGCGTGCGCGAGCCGGTATCGTAGCGGCGGATGAATCCGCGGTCGCCGCTGACGGGCGTGAGCACGACTTCGACGCGATGCCGGTCGCGGAGACGCGTCACGATGGAGCGATACATGTCCGACCGGTCGAGTTGCGCCTGCCGGGCGATCTCTTCAGCGGCCGCTTCGAGCTCGGGGAAGTAGTTGAGATTCTCCTGAATGACGTCCGAGGCCTCCTCGCTGGGGAGATGCACGGGATCGATGCCCTGCAGAACGCCGCCGTCGTACAGCTGCGAGGCGAGGTCGCGCATCGACTGCACGGACGAGCGATAGGCGTGAAACAGGGCGATGATGGCCCGCGCCGCGGCCGGGCTCTCGGCCAGCTCGCGTACGTCGTTCGTGGTGACGGAATGCTCCTCGAGCAGCGGATCGGCGAACACTTCCTGCAGGCTGTCGGCGATGCGCGCGTGCGAGTCGTCCGCGAACGCGGCCAGGTCGACGTGGAAGATCTGGGCGAGCTTCACCAGCAGATGCGCGGGCAGCGGCCGCTGGTTGTGCTCGATGAGGTTGAGATAGCTCGGCGAGATGTCCAGCCGCTCGGCCAGCTGCACCTGTGTGAGCTGTTCCTTGCGGCGGAACCCGCGAACCTTGGGGCCGAGCTTCAATGTGGGAGTCAAGCCGCACCTCCGGGAGCGTTCTGGCACGGCCGTTTCAATGCGAAGGGCAGCGTGCGTTTCGCGCGTGAAGAAACTTTACACCTCTTTGCAGATTTACAAATTTACATTTACAGACATTGACAGCGTAACTACTGATAGGCCTGTTGTTTGTTGACTCTGGCAGGACGCGTGCTCATGATCTTTACAGCATGACGGAGCTCGAAATTGTAACGACCGACATCGACGTCCCGGGCGAAGTCCGGCCCGAGTGGGATGCGATTTTGTCCGATGACGCGTTGGGCTTCGTGGCCGCTCTGCACAAGGAGTTCAATCCGCGGCGTCTGGAGCTGCTGGCGGCGCGGGAAGCGCGCAAGGCGCGTCTCGATGCCGGCGAGCTGCCGGACTTTCTGCCGGAGACGCGCGGCATCCGCGAGAGCGACTGGACGGTCGCGCCGATCCCGCACGACCTGCGCGACCGGCGGGTGGAGATCACCGGTCCCGTCGACCGGAAGATGATCATCAACGCCCTCAACTCCGGCGCGAACGTCTTCATGGCGGACTTCGAAGACGCCAACTCGCCGACCTGGGCGAACTGTATCGAAGGGCAACTCAACCTGCACGACGCCGTGCGGCGCACGATCTCCCTCGACACGGGCGCCAAGCAGTACCGCTTGAACGACACCACGGCCACGCTGCTGGTCCGTCCGCGAGGATGGCACCTCGCCGAGGCGCATGTCTCCATCGACGGAGAGCCGGTCAGCGCCAGCATCTTCGACTTCGGCCTTTACTTCTTCCATAACGCCAAGGCCGCCATCGAGCGCGGAACCGGTCCGTACTTTTACCTGCCGAAGATGGAGTCGCACCTGGAGGCGCGGCTCTGGAACGACATCTTCGTCCGCGCGCAGCAGGAGCTCGGGATTCCGGTCGGAACGATCCGGGCCACGGTCCTCATCGAAACGATCCTGGCCGCGTTCGAAATGCACGAGATCCTCTGGGAGCTGCGCGACCACTCCGCGGGTCTCAACTGCGGGCGCTGGGATTACATCTTCTCGTTCATCAAGAAGTTCCGCGCGCGGCAGGATTTCATCACGCCCGACCGCGGCTCGATCTCGATGGACAAGGCCTTCCTGGCGGCATACGTGGACTTGCTGATCCAGACCTGCCATCGCCGCGGCATCCACGCCATGGGCGGGATGGCCGCGCAGATCCCGATCAAGGACGACCCGGAGGCGAACGAAGCGGCGTTCGCCAAAGTCCGCGCCGACAAGCTGCGCGAAGTGAAGGCCGGCCACGACGGCACTTGGGTGGCGCACCCGGGCATGGTGGCGCTGGCGAAGGAAGTGTTCGACGAGCACATGCCGGGGGCGAACCAGATTGGAGAGGGCAGAGGGCAGAGGGCAGAAGTAAAGGCCGCCGATCTGCTGCGCTTGCCTGAAGGCGTGGTTACGGAGAAGGGACTGCGGCAGAACATCAATGTCGGCATCCTCTATCTCTCCGCGTGGCTGGGCGGGAGCGGGGCGGTGCCGCTGTACAACCTCATGGAAGACGCGGCCACGGCCGAGATCTCGCGCACGCAGCTGTGGCAGTGGATTCATCACCGCGCGAAGCTCGACGACGGGCGCGTCATCGACGCCGGGCTCTATCGGCGTATCCGCGACGAAGAGCTGGCGTCCATCGGTGCAGGTGACCGGGTCACTCGCGCCGCGCAGATTTTCGATCGATTGATTCTGGCCGGGGAGCTGGCGGATTTCCTGACGCTCCCGGCGTACGACGAACTACTGAAACTCGAACAGGAGTGAACTGCATGGCCAAGCTGAAAGAAGCGCGCGACCCGAATGTCCTCGAGAGAGAGTGGGAAACGAACCCGCGCTGGAACGGCGTCACGCGCGACTACACCGCCGCGGACGTGCTGCGCCTGCGCGGCTCGATCGACATCCGGCACACGCTCGCGGAGATGGGGGCGGAGCGGCTGTGGGATCTGCTGAACACGGAGCCGTACGTGAACGCGCTCGGCGCGCTCACCGGCAATCAGGCCGTGCAGCAGGTGCGCGCCGGTCTCAAGGCCATCTATCTCTCCGGCTGGCAGGTGGCGGCGGACGCGAACATGGCTGGGCACATGTACCCCGACCAGAGTCTCTATCCGTCGAACTCCGTGCCGCAGGTGGTGAAGCGGATCAATCAAGCCCTGCAGCGCGCCGACCAGATCGATCACGTGGAAGGGCGCAGCGGAACGCACTGGTTCGCGCCGATCATCGCCGACGCCGAGGCCGGCTTCGGAGGGGCGCTCAACGCGTTCGAGCTGATGAAGATGATGATCGAGTCGGGCGCGGCGGCGGTCCATTTCGAGGATCAGCTGGCCTCGGAGAAGAAGTGCGGTCACCTCGGCGGCAAGGTTCTCGTTCCCACGCAGCAGTTCATCCGCACCCTCGCCTCGGCGCGTCTGGCCGCCGATGTCATGGGTGTGGACACGCTGGTCGTGGCGCGCACTGATGCTCATAGTGCCACGCTCATCACCAGCGATATCGACGAGCGCGATCACCCGTTCATCACCGGCGAGCGGACCCCCGAGGGCTTCTACCGGATCCGCAACGGCCTGGAGATGGCCATCGATCGCGCCATCTCCTACGCGCCGTACGCGGACGTGATCTGGTGCGAGACCTCGACCCCGGACATCGAGGAAGCGCGCCAGTTCGCCGAGGGCGTGCATGCGAAGTATTCCGGCAAGCTCCTGGCGTACAACTGCTCGCCGTCGTTCAACTGGGCCAAGAAACTGTCGGCGGACGAGATCGCCAGCTTCCAGAAAGAGCTCGGGGCGATGGGCTACAAGTTCCAGTTCGTCACGCTGGCCGGCTTTCACGCGCTCAACTTCTCCATGTTCGAGCTGGCGCGGCAGTACCGCGAAGAAGGCATGAGCGCGTACTCGCGCCTGCAGCAGGCCGAGTTCGCATCCGAGGAGTACGGCTACACCGCCACGCGCCACCAGCGCGAAGTCGGCACCGGCTATTTCGACGAAGTGGCCAAAGTCGTCAGCGCGGGCGAGTCATCGACGACCGCCCTCGCGGGCTCGACGGAAGCCGCACAGTTCTAAGGAGGACGCCATGGAAGAGACTCGAACGTATCGCACCGACGAAGACGAATCGCGCCGCGTGAACGACGACCAGCGCGTGGAGTACAGCGCGGCCCCCGAGGACGAAGTGCCGTTTCACATTCCGCGGGATTGACGGGTTGTGGACGTTGTGGACGAGGTGGACTTGGTGGACGTCCACTGAGTCCACTTCGTCCACAACGTGCGCGGGGGCAGGAATCCCATTCTCGCCGGCGCCGTTCCAAACCCCCGCATGCGCACACTTTTCGTTGCCCTCGCCCTTGCCGCCCTCCCTCTCTTTGCCGCCGAGAAGCCGGCGCCTCCCGCTGATCTGACGACGCCGCCCGCGGAAGCGGAGCGGAGTGAGGACGGTCTGGTCACGATGAAGCTGTCTGACGGCACCGGCACGGAGCACCTCGGCGCGGATTCGATCGCGAAACTGCGCTACACGGTCTGGAAGTCGGATGGGACTCTCGTGCAGCACGTCGCGGCGCCGCAGTCGCTGATGCTCGGCGTGAAGAAGATGATCCCCGGCTGGGGGACGGCCGTGCAGAAGATGGTCGTCGGCGAGAAGCGGCGCACGTGGGTGCCGTCGTCGCTCGGCGGCGGCAAGATCAAGGACGGCGAGTCGCTGGTGATCGACACGGAACTGCTGGAGATCATCGAGCCTCCGGCGACGCCGGCCGACGTGGCCGCCGCACCGGCCGATGCCACGACGACCCCCTCGGGGCTGGCGTACAAGGTCCTGCGCGCCGGCACCGGCACCGAACACCCGAAGCGCCGCAGCACCGTGGTCGTCCACTACAGCGGCTGGCAGACGGACGGCAGGATGATCGACAGCTCCGTGCTCCGCGGCCAGACCGCGCAGTTCGGCCTCGACGGCGTCATCGCCGGCTGGACCGAAGGACTGCAGCTGATGGTGGCCGGAGAGAAGACCCGCTTCTGGATCCCCGCCAAGCTCGCCTACGCCAGCGACCGGAGCAAGCCGCAGGGGATGCTGGTGTTCGATATCGAGCTGCTCGAGATCAAGTAGCGAGTCGGCGGCCGGCGGACCGCCGACTAAATCACTGGATCGTTCTCGCCGCCTCCGCCAGCTTGATGAACTCCGTGCGGGTGCCGTCGAGGTCGACGCCTTGCGAGACGCGGGCGAGTTGGAAGACGTCGTCCCAGGTGGCCGTGCCTTTGTGGGGTGAGTCGCGCAGCAGCATGCCCAGCGCGGCGACGGCGGCGGCGAATTGCAGATCGGGCGAGGCTTCGTACGCGCTCTTTCCCTCGTCGACGACTTCCGCGGTCAGCGGGTGGCTGGTCTGGCCTTTCGGCTCCTTGTAGCGGAGCCGCAGCGTGGCCAGTCGTTTTGGTGCGGACGACCTGGAAGCCGCGGGAACGATCTCGAACAGCGCCGTGACGGAATGGCCGGCCCCGAGCTCGCCGGCGTCCTTCTCATCGTCGTCGAAGTCCTTCTTGGCCAGGGCCCGGTTCTCATAACCGATCTGGCGGTACGAGGCCACCGCCTCCGGATCGAAGTCGAGCTGCACCTTCACGTCCTTGGCGATGGCCACGAGCGTTCCGGTCAGCTCATGGCGGAACACCTTCTCGGCCTCATGGACCGAGTCGAGATACGAATAGTTGCCGTTGCCTTTGTCTGCGAGCATCTCCATCTTCGCGTCCTGCAGATTGTCGGAACCGACGCCGACCACCGAGAGGAAGATGCCGGTGCGGCGTTTGTCTTCGATCAGCTTCTCCAGCTCATCGATCCTCGAAACGCCGACGTTGAAATCGCCGTCGGTGGCCAGGATGACGCGGTTGTTCCCCTGCTCGAGGAAGTTCTGCCGCGCCACCGCATAGGCCAGCTCGATTCCTGCGCCGCCCGCGGTCGAGCCGCCTGCGGTGAGACGGCCGATGGCCGTGTAGATCGTGGTCTTGTCGGCGCCGGAAGTCGAAGGCAACACGAGACCCGCTGCGCCGGCGTAGACGACGATGGCCACGCGGTCCTCGGCGCGCAGCTCCTTCGCCAGCAGGCTGAGCGCGTTCTGGACCAGCGGCAGCTTGCTCGGATCCGCCATCGAGCCGGATACGTCGATGAGGAAGACGAGATTGTTCGGCACCATCCGCCACTGCTCGAGATTGCGGCCCTGAATGCCGACGCGCACGAGGCGGTTGCCGCCGTTCCAGGGACAGCCGGCCACCTCCGTCGTCACGGAGAACGGAACGTCGTCCTTGGGCTGCGGATACGAGTAGGTGAAGTAGTTCACCATCTCTTCGATGCGCACGGCGTCGCGCGGAGGAATGCGGCCGTCGCTGAGGTAGCGCCGCACGTTTGCGTACGAAGCGCGATCGACGTCGATGGCGAACGTGGCCACCGATTCTTTCCTGGTGTCGATGAAGCCGTGCTCCGCGATGGCGGCGTAGACCGGCCCCGTTTCCTGGATGCTGTCTTCGATGTAAACGGGGCTCGTCTGCTTGGCCGAGCCGCGCTGCGGTCGCCATGGCCGGGAGCCGGCCGCCGCGGCTGTGACCGTGATCGATTCGCTGACGGAAGAAACGCTCATCTCACTGTACAGCGCCACTCCTTCCTGCGCGGTCACGACGACGGAGTACGTGAGAGGCGTGAATCCCTGGAGCGACGTGCTCACCGTGTACGTGCCGAGCGGTACGCCGAAAAAGACATAGCGCCCGTCCACGTCCGTGACCTTGGTGAGGGCCGGCCGCGACGTGGATGACGTCGATTGCAACGTCACCGTCACGCCGGGAATGGGCATTCCCTCGGATGTGACCCTGCCGGTGACGGATCCCGGCGGGCCGGGATGAATCACATGACGCTGGGAACTGCAGGAGACGACGAAGAAAACGAGAACGAGAAATGTGCGTTTCATCAGGAGCCTCTCCTTCTGTTCGCTCCCCACTGCATTGCCGCTGCCGCGCATGCCAACGGTGTAACTCACGCGAAACGAGCGTTGTAAGCAAGTTCACGAAGGCGAAACATCGAGGAAATTGGAGGAATGAGAACGGAACCGTGGATTACGGCCGACTGGCTTCTCAATACGCCATGTCGTGATCGTGCAAGCCGAAGTAGTGTCCGAGCTCGTGGATCACGGTGTCGCGGATCTCGTGGACGGCTTCGTTGCGGGTGCGGGAGATGCGCATGATGGGGCCGCGGAAGATGGCGATCTGGTCGGGGAGCATGGGCAGCATGTCGTGCGTGCGGTGGGTGAGGGCGACGCCGCGGTAGATGCCGAGCAGCTCGCCGCCCTCATCGTCGAGCAGGTCGAGATCCTCGTCGGACGGTTCCTCTTCCACGACCACGGCCACGTTGCGCACGAGCTCCGCGAACCGCGGAGGAAGACTCTGCAGCGCTTCTGCGACCAGGCGCTCGAACTCGCGCGGCGGAATCAGCATGACCGAGAGGGCAGAGCGCAGAGGGCAGAGGGCAGAAGAAAGCACGCGCGACTGCGTGCTCTCTTGCCCGTATGCCTCTGCTTCTGCCCTCTGCCCTCTGCGCTCTGCCCTCTCAATTACCAGCCCGGGATGATGTTGAAGCCGTAGACCACTTCTTCGTCGGGGCGCTGGAAGGGTTTGGCGGCGAAGACTTCGATGGGGATGTAGGCCAGGAGGATGCGCAGGCCGACGCCGACGCTGAAGACCGGAACGCGCTCGTCGGTGCGGGTCTCGAACGTCCAGTTCACTTCGTCGTTCTCGCTGTAGGCCGCGCCGGCATCGGCGAAGGCGAAGATCTCGGTGGGGAGGAACGGCGCGTCGATGAGGCCGAACTCGCGGGTGCCGAGCAGCGGGGCGCGCACCTCGGCGCTGGCGGCGACGATGCGCGTGCCGATGAGGCGGTCGAAGACGGGACAGGTGTTGTTGAACGTGCCGCATTCCACCGGGTCGATCGAGTACGGATCGTAGCCGCGCATGACCGAGCCGCGTCCCAGATAGAGCGGCGTGAGGCGCGGATCTTCGGCGCCGTCTCCGTAGCGGCCGTAGTGCAGGCCGCGCACGGCAAACGTCACCGGCCGGGCGAAGAAGTACTTGCGCCAGTCAGCGAGAGCGGTCTGGAAATTCAGATCGCCGTTGAGCGTCTCCACTTCATAGCGATAGCGCGTGCCGTTGATCGGCGACATGAAGCCGTACACGGCGCTGTCTCCGACGAAGGCCGCGGAGGCCTTGCTGAAGTTGAGCGTGAACGAGCCGGGAAGCGTTTCGCGCGTGCGGTCGATGATGGTGTTGCCGGCGACGAAGAACGTCTCCACCTCTTCCTTGAACGAGTAGCGTTGCACGCCCACCGCGCCTTCCAGGCGGCGCGTGGAGCTGAACGGATACTGCGCGATCCCGCTGGCGTCGGTGATGAGCTGGATCTGGCGGAACTGTTCGTAGACGTCGACCAGCTGTCCGTCGATGACGTCGGTTCCGCCGTAGTTCACGAAGCCGGAGACCTGGGGCACGTGCACGAGGTCGGCGCCCCAATTGAGGCGGCTGGTCTGATTCAGATAGAAGAGCTCACCGCCGAGCTGCTCGGCGATGTTCGACGTCCCGTTGCCGCCGCCGCCCTGGAACGTGAAGCCGACGTTATGGCGCCCGAGGACGTCGCTGAAGAACGCCGTGACGCTGCCGCCGGCACCGAAGCCGAACTCGCCGACGCCCACGCCGAGCGTGGGAGGCCCGAGGTAGGCCAGGTGCAGATCGCTCTTGTATCCGCGCTCCGCGAAGTCGGTCGAGGCCGGAGGCAGACCCTCCTCGGGCCGCATCAGGTAGCCGGTGATCTCCGAGCCGGTGCTGCGCAGCGGCGGGAGCAGCGCGGCGCGGGGCGCCGTGTTGTCCGCCATCGCCGGCGGCGGATTGACCGGTTGCGACGGCGCCGAGGCCGGGAGCGAGTAGATGTTGTAGTTGTCGTCCTCGAACACCGAGAAGGCGATGTCGCCCGAGCGCGTGGCCACCGACAGCGCCGGGGCCATGTCGGTGATGCCGGCGATGCCGGTGTGGAGCGCCGTCAGCCGCGAGATCGCTCCCTCCGGAACGCTGATGCGGTAGAGATCGGGGACGCCTTCCGGATTGGCGATGAAGTAGATCGACTTGCCGTCCGGGGCCCACTGCGGATTGATGTGCTTGGCGCCGCGGAAGGCGTTGATCTCGCGGATCTGGCCGGTGCCGACGTCGATCGTGGCCAGGCGCATGTTCGTGAACTTGAGTTGTTCGAGAATCGTTTCAGGGCCCCGATCGCTGACGAAGGCGATCGTCCGGCCGTCGGGCGACCAGGCCGGATGCAGATCGGCGTACTTGTCGCTGGTCAGGCGGCGGGTCTGCTTGGAGGCGATGTCGTAGAGGAAGAGGTCACTGACGCCGGTGGTCTGGCCGGCGATGGCGATGGTGTTGCCGTCCGGCGACCAGGCCACATTGATGATGGCCTCCATGTTGGGGACCTTCACGTGCTCGAGCCTGCGGGACTCGATGTCCACAAATGAGAGGAAGTTGTCCCCTTTCGAGAACGTAATGAAGGCGATGCGCCGGCTGTCCGGCGACCAGGAGCCGGCGGACTCGATGAAACGCAGCGATTCGAAGTGCGCATCGCGGTCCGACGAGACCAGCTTGCGGATGATCTGTCCCGTCTTGGCGTCGGCCAGGTACATGTCGATGGAGAAGAGCTCGCGGGCGGAGAGGAAGGCCACGTAGCGGCCGTCGGGACTGAGCACCGGCCCGATGTTGAGCTCATTCTGCGTGCGGCGGCGGCGCTTCCGCTTCTCGCCTTCCTTGCGCGGCTCGGGCGGCTCCGGCTTCTTGCCGATGGACGGCGTGCCGAGATCCATCTTCCGGGCTTCGATGATGGGGGTGTAAAGCTCCCTGGCCGATTCGGCCCAGTCGGCGAAGAGCTGCTTGTGTCCGATGCCGAGGGCGCGCTCGACGCCATCCTCGGGGCCGACGGTCCCGGCGGCCATGAAGTAGCGGACCACGGCTTCGTCGCCGAAGCGCGCGCCGATGTACGCCATGAGGGCCTGGCCGTAGCGGTACGGGAAGTAGCGCGAATCGCGCGTCAGCTCGCGCAGATCGGGCATCGTGTCCTGGATCGTGGCGTCGCGGATCCACATCGAGGTGAGCGGGTCGACGCGGCCTTTCGAGAAGTACTCGGCCATGCCTTCCACGAGCCAGAGCGGCAGCGCTTCCAGCGCGAACCGGCGGCGCTGCTGGTTCGCGGTGGCGGCGATGTCGTACTGGAAGACGTGGACGATCTCGTGCCCGAGGACGTGATCGTTCTGCGCGTAGTCACCGGTGAGGGGCAGCACGACGCGGTTCATGAACGCGTCGGTGAAGCCGCCCGTCCCTTCGCCGATCGTTCCGCCGGTGGTGGTGGTCTGGTGGAAGTCGGCCGAGTTGGCGTACAGCACGATCGGCTTCCTGCGGAACGAGTGGTTGAAGACGCGGGAGAGCCGGGCGTACCAGCGCTCGGACATGCGGGCGATGTCCTCGACCACGTCCTTTTCCTGCTCGTAGTAGTAAATGTCGAAGTGCTCGGTCTGGAGCACCTTGAAATCGAACTGCTCCCACTGGACCTTGTTGCGCCCGAAATACTGAGCCTGGGCGGCAGGAACAACGAGGAGACTCAGAAGAAGTGCGGACAGGAAGACACGAACGATCACTCGCATCAAAACACCTCAGGCTCTAATTGATCACCGGTTGGCCCCTCGGTGCAAGTTTGCTGCCCCGTTCGCTGTCAGAAAACTGCGAAAGTTACGGACCCGTGAACGGGCGCGGTGGTTGCTATTCGTATATGCGTATCTCAACACTCCTGCTCACTTCGCTTCTCTTCACCACCATCGCCGGCGCCGATCTCATCGTCCCTCAGACGGCGGCACCACGGATCCTGATCCCGGCGGCGGGCAACGCCCCCGGCGCCGGCGGAACGTTCTTTCGCAGCGACATCCAGCTGCTCAATCTCCGCAATGCCACCCAGCGCGTGCAGCTCTTCTGGCTCCCGCAAGGCAGCAGCGGATCCGCCATCGCGCCGGTCACCATGGATCTCGCTCCGCTCAGCGGCTTCACCTCGGAAGACTTCGTCGCCAACATCATGCAGCAGACCGGCGTGGGCGGAATCGAAGTCGTCGGTGTGACCGCGGGCGGCCAGTTCGACGCCGCGGCCCAGCTGCATGTCACGTCGCGGATCTGGACGCCGCGCCCGGACGGCGGGGAAGGGACGATGTCGCAGACCTTTCCGGCGCTGATCATGCCGGGCAGCACGGCCCGCGGGAAATCGGTCTTCGGCATCCGCCGCTCCACCCAGTATCGCCTCAACGTCGGCATCTCCAACCCCTCCCAGACGGTGCACCACTTCCGCGTGACGGCCGCCGTGGCCACGACGACCGGCCTGCAGACCACGCAATTCGAGCTCGACGTCCAGCCGCGCTCCATCGAACAGCGCCTCGTCACCGGCCTGACCTCCGCGGGCACGGTGCAGGTGCTCATCGAAAACCTGACCGCCGGCACCGCCACCGATTGGCAGGGCTGGGCCTCGGCGGTCGACAACGAATCAGGCGATGCCTGGTCGGAGATCGCGTTCCCGACCTCGCAGTAGGGGATGGGCCCGTGGACGTTGTGGACTTGGTGGACGCGGTGGACTGCTGTAGACGTCCACCCAAGTCCACTCCGTCCACAACGTCCACGCAGTAGCGAGTACGATCCCGAAGATGAAAGTAGCGCTCGGGATCATCGTTCTCGTGGTGATCGCGGTCGCGCTGGTGATGGTGGCGCGGAGGCCGGCTTCTACGGTGCCTGCTGTGCCGGCTCGTGCGCCGGAGACGCTGGTGGCGGAGTTGCGCCGTGACGTCGTTGCGTTGTGCAGCCTCGGGGAACGGAGCACGGTGGTGCCGGAAGGTCTGGCGGCCGCGGCGAAACTCATCGAGGGCGAGCTCGTGGCGGCGGGATACCGCGTGGAGCGGCAGACGTACCGCGTCGAGCGCGACAACGTGGACGCGGCGAACCTGATCGCGGAGATTCGGGGACGCACGCGGCCGGACGAGATCGTGGTCATCGGTGCGCATTACGACTCCGTGACCGGTACCGTCGGAGCGGATGACAACGCCAGCGGCGTGGCGGGGATGCTGGCCCTGGCCAGGCGATTCGCGCGGGCCAGGCCGGGCCGGACGCTGCGCTTCGTGGCCTTCGTCAATGAAGAGCCGCCGTACTTTCATACGCACGACATGGGCAGCTGGCAGTACGCCAAGCGCTGTCACGACCGAGGCGAGACCATCGAGGCCATGGTCAGCCTCGAAGCGATCGGCTACTACCGTGACAAGCCCCACTCGCAGGGGTACCCGCCGCCGGTCTCTGCGTTCTACCCCGGCACCGGAAACTTCATCGCCTTCGCCTCGAACGTCGGCTCGCTCCCGCTCAACGCGCAATGCGTGCGAGCCTTTCGCGCGCGGACGACCCTGCCTGTCGAATCGGCTTCGCTCCCCGAGGTCGTGACCGGCATCAACTGGTCCGATCACTGGTCGTTCTGGCAATTCGACTGGCCGGCGATCATGGTTTCCGACACCGCCATCTTCCGCAACCCGCACTACCATGAGCCCTCCGACCTGCCGCCGACGCTCGAGTACGCGCGACTCGCGCAGGTCGTGCAGGGAATGGTGGGCGTGACCGAGGAGCTCACGAAGTGACCATCTTCTTCACCGGCTTCCCCGGCTTCCTCGGGTCAGAGCTTTTGCCGCGCGTGGTCTCGCGCACGGACGATGTCGCGCTCTGTCTGGTGCAGCCGAAGTTCCGGGCGCTGGCGGAGGAACGGGCGCGGGAAATCGAGGCGGCGCATCCGGTGCTGGCCAATCGCATCCGGCTGGTCGAGGGCGATCTGACTCAGGCGCTGGGTCATTTTGACGCGTCGGACATTCGCGAGATCTACCACCTGGCGGCGGTATACGACCTGTCGGCGCCGCGCGAGGTGGGGATGCGCGTCAACGTCACCGGCACGACGCGCGTGCTCGAGCTCGCGGAGCGCGCGCCGCGGCTGGAGCGGATGCATTACGTCAGCACCTGTTACGTCAGCGGCCGGCACTCCGGTCTGTTCACGGAAGATGATCTGGAGAAGGGTCAGGTCTTCAACAACTTCTACGAGGAGACCAAGCAGCTCGCGGAGATCGAGGTGCGCAAGCGGATGGCGCGCGTTCCGATCACGGTCTACCGGCCCTCGGTGGTCGTCGGCGACAGCGTCACCGGGGCCACGCAGAAGTTCGACGGTCCGTACTTCGTCATGCAGTGGCTCCTGCGCCAGCCGAAACTGGCCGTGCTGCCGGTCGTGGGACGTCCGTCGCGCTACCGGTTCAACGTCGTCCCGCGCGACTTCATCATCGCCGCCATGACGTACCTCAGCGGCCTGAAGACGAACACCGGCGCCACCTACGCCCTCGCCGACCCGCACCCGCTCACCGTCGATGAAACCATCGACACCATCGCCGAGGCCACCGGCCGCACCGTCCTGCGCATCCCCCTCACGAAGAGCATCGCCAAAGGCGCCCTGCAACACGTCCCCGGCCTCTACCGCCTGATGCGCATCCCGCCCGCCGCCGTCGACTACTTCACCCACCCGACGGCCTACGACACCACGCGCGCCTCGGCGGACCTCGCCGTTGCCGGCATCCATGCGCCAAGTTTGCGGGAGTATGCGGAGAATCTCGTGACGTTCGCACGCGCCCATCCGGAGATCGGATCCGCGGCGATGGTGTGACGGGAGTAATAGTCTACTTTTGGGACGGCGGACCGGCGTCCGGCTGAGGGTCGCCGATGGGTGTTGTGGGTGGCTCGCGCAACTCAATCCATTGCAACGGAACGTCGTCCATCTCACGCGATGCACTCAGGTGCGCCGGGGACACACGGTCTGGCGGTATCGCGGCGAGAAGGATGCCAGCTCGCATACAGGCTTCGAAATACAGCTGAGAGCAGACGACGCCGCGCGAACGAAAAAACGCCGGTTTCCAAGGGTCATTGTCGTCGATGGCGCTTTTGATCGGAATGATCGCGCCAAAACCGTACGAGGTACGGGCCATCGTGGCCGCGTAGTACGCGACCTTCGTCCTTACTTCCGACGCTGCGTTCTTGATTCGCCTGACTCTGAACTCGTGCGCGCCGGTCATGTAGTTCCAGTACTGGCTCGCCACTACGCCGCGCAACAGAGCTTCGCAGACTTCGGTGCCTCCACCCGAAACCAATGCATGATGCCAGCGCGCGTGCTCCCACTCGAACAACTGACCCTGAGTACGCTGGATTCTGCGCTGAAGCCATCCTGGCTTGCTCAGCGCGACGAGAATGAGGTCTCCCGGTTCGAGAAACGAGGGATCCAGGACTCGTCCATGGCGCCTCACAGCGCTCGGAATTCCGCTCGGGAAACGGTCCGTCGCTATGATGGCCGGCATGAAGGAAGGATCAGATCGCGTCCTTCACGACTACCGTGTCAGCCTGTATTCCCTTTCCCGGTTGGTGGACCACGTCGAACTCGACGGGCTCACCTTCTTTGAGGATACGGAACCCGCCGCCCTGGATGGCCGAGAAATGCACGAAAACGTCTTCGCCCTTTTCGCTGGTGATGAAGCCGAAGCCTTTCGCGTCGTTGAACCACTTAACCTTTCCGGCTTGTCGCATCGACCCGCTCCTTCTCACCAATGAACGAGTTCCGGAACCTCCGTATTCACGCTCGCGTTCCGGGGCAACTTGAAGCGTACTCACCCATCGGGTGCGCGTCAATCCAACGCAAGCTACAAAGCAGAACAGCTACACAGTAGAACCGCCGAAGCGGAGCCCCTGTGTAGCTGTAAAGCTGTGCTGCTGTGTAGCTGAAATTACTTCGCCGCCACCAGCACCGCGGCGCCCTTCTGCTCCGGCTCGAGCACCTTGGCCAGCTGGGTGTCGTGGCCGTAGATGTCCTGGAAGAAGTGGACTTCGCCGTTCGCGGTGGCAGAGGCCGTGGCGTACATGATGGTGACGTTGACCGGGCGCTGGATCTTGACGTAGAGGTCGTCCTTCTTGCCGTCGATGGCGGCCTGGATCTTCTTTTTCGACCATTCGTCCTGGCCGCGCAGGGTCCATTCCGCCAGGGTGACCGGGTCTTCGACGCGGATGCAGCCGTGGCTGAAGTCGCGGCGCGAGCGGGCGAAGAGCGACTGCGACGGGGTGGAGTGCAGGTAGACGTTGTTGTCGTTGGGGAAGAGGAACTTCACCAGGCCGAGGGCGTTCGAGGTGCCGGGCTTCTGGCGCACGCTCACCGAACCGTTGCGGACGCGGCGGGCGGTGTCGGCATCCACCGAGGAGCCGAGCGACCGGCCGGAGTCGTCGACCAGCTCATAGTTGTTGCGGGCCAGGTAGCCGCCGTCGCGCTCGAGCTTCGGGGCGATCTCGCCGCGCTGGATGCTCGGCGGGACGCTCCAGTAGGGGCGGAAGACGACGTGTTTGATGTCGCCGTCGAAGACCGGGGTCTGGTGGCCGGCGGCTTTGCCGACGACGACGCGCATGGTCAGCTCTTCACCGTTCTGCGAGTCGCGCGCGCGGAGGGTGAACTCGGGGATGTTGACGATGATCGACGACGCTTCCGATTCCGGGATCCAGCGCCAGCGCTCGATGGCCAGCTGGAGCTGCTGCACGCGCGTCGAGACCGGGACGTTGAGCTGGGCGAAGGTGGTCTTGCCGATGACGCCGTCGGCGTCGAGGCCGTGGCGCGACTGGAAGTGCTTGACGGCGTCGACGATGGCGCCTTCGTAGGTGGTGCCGGTCACGACGGCGTTGGCGTCCAGGTCGCCGAGGCGGCGGAGCAGCGCGGCCATGGCCGGCAGCGCTTCGTAGGTCTGTCCCACTTTCAGCTTGGCCACCACCGGCAGCGGGGCCTGGTCGGCAGACGCGGCTTCGATGCGGCGGTAGGCCGCCAGGGCGGCGATGAGGCGGCGGTAGTCTTCATGCTTCGGCTCGAGCGAGGCCAGCACGGTGGCCGGGTCGTTCGAGGTGGTGAGCTGCTGGATGAGCACGGGGGCGTAGAGGCGCTTGGCGCCGAGGTCGAAGTCGAAGCTCACCTCGCGCGGGTTCACGCGGCCGAGGCGGAGATCGGAGGCGTACTGCAGCGCGGCGCTGGTCAGATCCACGTCGAAACGGGCCAGGGCGGCGTCGCCCCGAAGGTTGGCGATGCGGGTGGCCCACTGGCCGCCGGTGTAATCGGTGGCGTCGAGACCCTTGACCGACGCGGTTTCGAGCTGGGCGATGACGGCCTGGGCCTGCGCGGTCGGGCGTCCGAGGCGCGTCCAGACCAGAGAGTAACCGGCCGGCGCGTACACGTTGCGGAGGTCGGACGAGCCGCCGTCGACCAGGGAGCGGACCAGCTTCGCGGCCGGCGTCGCCGGGGGGACGTCGACGGTTTGGGCCGAGAGAGTAACCGTGGCAAGAAGGACCAGAACAAACGACATCCGTTTCATGTCCTTCAAGGTAAGAACCGTTTGCGGCACAAATGTGGCGCAACCCGAGAGAGATTCAGGGGAGAAGGTGCGGGGCGTGACCACAATCACGGAGAGGGGGCGGGGTTGTGACTCGGGTCACGGGGGAGGGGGCAGAGGCTCAAAGGCGCAGAGGCTCAAAGGTGTCCGGCGACTCCCCCTCTGAGCCTTTGAGCCTCTGCGCCTCTGAGCCTCGTCACCGCCGCCCGCTCACAAACGCCGCCCGCGCGTCGTCTATCTGACAAGTCGGCTTCGGCTGGTCGTAGTGGCCGGGTCTGTCTTTGTTTGACGGTTCGTCATGTCCGAGACACTCGACCTTACGGCTTTTCCGCCTATGGCTTTGTCGGAAGCCCCGGCAAGAGAGCCTGCTACCGGGCCTGCTATCGGCGTGCCGAGCGCGATGATCGCGCTGCGCGACGTCACGGTCGTGCGCGGCGCGAACGAGGTGTTGCGGGGGATCTCCCTCGACATCCATGCGGGCGTGATCACCGCCGTCGTGGGCCGGTCCGGCGTCGGGAAGACGACGCTGATGTGCCTGCTGAACGGCCTCATTCGCCCCGTCTCCGGGGTGATCTCGGTGGCCGGCCTGAGCTCGCTGGATATGGATCCGCTGGACAATCCGGCGGCGTTGCGGGAGCACCGCTGCCGCACGGGCACGGTCTTTCAGGAGCACGCCCTCATCGACCGGCTTCCCGCCCTCGACAACGTGCTCCTGGGGATGGCCGACATGCGCCATCCGCTCTCGCCGCGGCGTTGGCCGGACGAGATGCTGGTCCGCGCTGCTCAGGCGCTGGAAGACGTCGGCCTGGTCGACCGGGCGGCCACGCGCGTGTCGCAGCTGAGCGGCGGCGAGCGCCAAAGGGTCGGCATCGCCCGGGCCCTGGTGCGCCGCCCGCGGCTGCTCCTGGCGGACGAGCCGTTTGCGTCCGTCGACCGCACGCTCGTGCGCCAGCTGAGCGAGGAGCTGCTGGGGGCCGTGGCCCGCTCCGGTCTCACCGTCGTCATCGTGCTCCATCAGATCGAGACCGCCCTGGCCATGGCCGAACGGATCATCGGCCTCACTGCCGGCTGCATCACCTACGACGGTCCCGCGGCGGAATTCGACGCCGCCGCCCAGGCGCGCGTCTTCGGGGAGGACGTGGATGATTGAGCGCGGCCGGCGGACGCGTTTCGCGGTCCTGGTGGTTTCCGCCCTGCTCCTCGTGGTGGCCGGCATCGCCGGGCGCTCCGGCGCGGCCGGGCGTCCCGATCAGCTGACCATCGGCCTCCTGCCCGGCGAATCCGCGCCGACGGTGATTCGCCTCAACGAGCCGATGCGGGCGTATCTGGAGAAGCAGCTGGGCATCCCGGTGAAACTGATGGTCGGAGCGAATTACGCGGCCACGGGCGAGGCGCTCCGGTTCGGCCGCATCGACATCGCCTACCTCGGGCCTGTGACATACGTGAAGCAGAGCGCGCGCACGAAGCTCGTTCCGTTTGCGCGGCCCACGCATGACAAAGTGGGCCCGGCGTTCCAGGCGGTGATCATCGTGCCCGTCGCAAGCACGGCCAAACGCCTTGCCGATCTGAAAGGCAAGGAGGTGGCGTTTGGCGATCCGGCTTCGACCTCGGGGACGTGGGTCCCGCAGTATCAGTTGCTGGCGGCCGGTCTGACGGCCGGGCGCGACTACACGCCGCGCACCCTCGGCGCGCACGACGCCGTGGCCCTGGCCGTGGCGAACCGCCGCGTGGCGGCCGGCGGTCTCAGCCTGCCGGTCTTCAACCGCCTGGTCAAAGAGGGGAAGGTCGATCCGAAGGCGGTGCGGATTCTCGCGGAATCGCCGCCGATCCCCGAGTACATGTGGACGTTCCGCGAAGGGCTCGATCCGGCGTTCCGCGAAAAGGTCCGGCAGGCCTTTCTGGGCGTACACGACCCCGCGGCCCTGGCGGTGTTCCGCGCCCAGGCGTTCGTGCCTGCCAACGACTCGGATGCCGATCCCGTGCGGCGCTGGATCGCCGCGCTCGAAAAGGCGGCCCGATGACGACGCTCCCCATTCGCCCTGACACGGTTTCGCCGAAGCTCGCTTCGATCCTGGCCCTCCGCCGCCGCGGCCGGCTCCGGACCCGGGCTCTCGTCATCGGCGTGTTCGCCGTGGTCGCGCTGGCGCTGTATCTGGCCGATCTCTTCAACCTGGCCCGTTATGCCGACGCCTCGCGCACCGTCCTCACCTTGGTGGGCGACGCGCTGCCGCCCGATTTCAGCCGCTGGCGGAACTGGGGGAGGCCTCTCCTCGACACGCTGGCCATGAGCGTGGCCGGCACCGTGATCGCCTGCGCCGCGGCCGTTCCTCTGGCCGCCGTCATCTCGGGCAAACATACCGTTCCGTGGTTCGCCGCGGCCGTGCGCCTGCTCCTCAACACCTTCCGCTCGATCCCTCTCATCGTGTGGGGAATCGTCTGCGTGGCGGCGGTCGGCTTCGGGCCGCTTCCCGGCGCTCTGGCGCTGGCCATTCATTCGACCGGCATGCTCGGAGAGTTCTACTCCGAGATCCTGGAGCACGTCGATCCGGGTCCCGGCGACGCGCTGCGCAGTCAGGGCGTTTCGGCCCTCGGCGTGCTGCGTTTCGCGGTCCTGCCGCAGGTTCTCCCGCGGGTCATGGACGTCACGCTGTACCGGTGGGAGCACAACGTCCGGGCGGCCACGGTCATGGGCGTGATCGGCGCGGGCGGGATCGGCCTGGAGATCATGGCCGCCTTCCAGCTGTTCGAGTATCGCGAGGCGCTGGCGCTCATCCTCCTGCTGCTGGTCCTCGTCACCGCCATCAACTTCCTCAGCAAGCGGATGCGCAGCAGGTTCCTCGACCCTAGAATGACGCGATGAGCAAGTCTCGCGCATTCCTCCTGGCGACGGCACTCCTCGCCATGGCGACCTTTGCCCGGGCCGGCGATGACGACGCCGCGGCCATCGCCGCGCTGCGGGCCAGGATCGAGCAGCAGGCCGCGCAGGTGGAGGCGCTCCGCGCGGAGCTGGCGAGGCTCGAGGCGAAGCTGAGCAGCAGGGATGCCGCTCCGGCTGCCGCTGCTCCGGCGCCGGCGCCTGCTCCGCCGCCTGCCCCCACGGTCAAATTCGGTGGACTCCTTCAGGGCTGGTACCTCGCCGGGGATGAGGGCTTCAGCGACACGTTCCGGATCCGGCGCGCCGAGCTCAAGGTCTCCGGCGAGCTGACCAAAAAGTTCGGCTGGGTGGTGATGATCGATCCGGCGAAGTCGCTCACGGTGTCTTCGGGGACGGTGAACCAGGCTACGCGGGTGCTCCAGGACGCGTTCATCACCGTGGCCGGCCCGCACGGCACGACCCTCCAGCTCGGCCAGTACCGGATCCCGTTGTCGCGGGAAGGGGTGGAGCCTTCCGCGTCGATCGATACCGTCGAGCGGGCGCTCTTCCTCACCGACCGCGCCCGCAACGGCAACTACGGCGACGTCCGTGACATCGGTGTCTCCTTGCGCGGCACCCTGGCCGGGCGCTACGACTACCAGGTCGGCGTGTTCAACAGCAGCGGCGAATCGCAGAATGACGTCGACCGGGACGATCGCAAGGCCGTAGTCGGAAAGTTCGTGGCCACGGTGGTGCCGGGCCTTCGGCTCGGCGCCTCGGGTGCGTGGGGCGGCCCCGAGGAGGCCGGACGTCCCCGGCGCGACCGCCTCGGCGGGGAGTTGCTCTTCACGCGCTGGCCGCTGAAGCTCGCCGCCGAGGTGATGGGCGGGAGAGACGGCGCACTTGAACGCCGCGGCTACTACGCCCATGCCGGCTACCGTTTCCGCCCGCGGCTCGAAGGCATCGTCCGCGTCGACGCCTGGGACCCCGACCTCTCCCGCGACGGCGGCCTGGCCGCCGCCGAGGAGACCGACTACACCGTCGGCGTCAATTACAGCGTGTTTGCCACGCTGCGCCTGCAGGCCAACGCTGTTCACAAGACGTTCAGCGACGACGCCCTGGGAGAACGCAACCTCCTGCTCATCAATCTGCAGACGTGGTGGTGATCAACGTCCCCAAAGCCGTTCGCCGCTTCCGAATCTGACCGGTTCGACGCCTCTGCGATGCCTCGATCGTTGCCATCGATGGCTTGATTGGAGCCATCGACGGCTTGATTGGAGCCATTGATGGCTTGATTGGAGCCATTGATGGCTTGATCGGAGCCATTGAAGGCTTGATCGGAGCCGTCGATGCCTTGATCGGAGCCGTCGATGCCTCGATCGAAGCCATCGATGCCTCGATCGTTGCCATTGACGGGTCCATCGTTGCCGTCAATGCCTTCATCGATCGCGCTGCATCACGCCCGTCGCAGCTCGATGACCGTGATCTCCCCTCCCACGGCCAGACGCGAGGGTGGGCCCCAGTAGCCGGTGCCGCGGTTCACGTAGAGCCAGGTCCGGCCGACGCGGTGGAGGCCGGCTACGATGGGCTGGAACTTTTTGATCACCAGGTTGAAGGGGAAGAACTGGCCGCCGTGGGTGTGGCCGGAGAGCTGGAGGTCGACGCCGAGGCGGCTGGCGGCGTCCGCGGTCTGCGGCCGGTGGGAGAGCAGCACTTTCACGGACGACTCGGGAGCGCCGGCCAGTGCGCGGACGGGGTCCTGCGTGTGCGTGTCGCGGCCGACGGGGTCGGTGACGCCGGCGAAGACGATTTTCGCGCCGTTGCGGGTGACGACGCGGTGCTCGTTCTTCAGGAAATCGAGGCCCAGGGACTGCAGGGCCGCGCACCATTCAACGGCGCGCCAGTAGTACTCGTGATTGCCGGTGACGTAGAAGATGCCGTCGCGCGCGCGGAGGTCGCGGAGAGGCTCGACCTCGCCGCGCAGCTCGGAGAGCGGCCCGTCGACGAAGTCGCCGGTGATGGCGATGGCGTCAGCGCCGAGGGCGTTCGTCCGCTCCACCAGCGACTGCACGAAGCTCCGGCGGATGGTGGGGCCGACGTGGACGTCGCTCCACTGCACGATGCGATAGCCGTCCAGCTCCTCCGGCAGGTCGTCGACCGGCACCGTCACGCGGCGAATGCGCGGGCAGCGCGCCTGCGCCCATCCCACGACCGAGAGCGCCGTGGCCGTGCCGAGGATGGCCAGGCCGAGCATGCGCGCGTCGAGCACCCGGCCGGCGATGAGATAGACCACCCGCACCACGTCGCCGAGGAGCACCAGCACGAGGAGAGACGAGAAAAGCGCCAGCGTGGCGTAACCGCTCCAGTGCCCGCGCCGCACGAGGAACGGGAACAGCGGCAGCAGCGACAGCACGAACAGAATCGTCCAGGCACCCGCCGGCGCGACCCCGGCCGCGGCCGCCCCGACCAGCACGGGACGACCCGCGTAGGCGAACAGCGCCAGCCAGATCGCGGCCATGACCACGTTGCGAGGTTGCCAGGCGAGTGCGAGAGCGCGAGCCGGTTTGGGCATGAGGATGGTCGAAACAAACGCTGCCGCGGCGGTATTCGTGCTGGAAGAGCGGTGCCGCGCCTGACGTTCCCGGCACCGAGACCTTCATGCGCGCCACCCGCATCCTCTTTCCGATCCTTCTGCTCCTGACCTCGGCCGTCCACGCCGTCACGTACATCGTTCCGGAAGACCGGGTGATGATCCAGGCAGCTGACGACATCGTCGTGGCCGTGGGCGTGACGTCGCTGGTCGAGAGAAACGCAGCCGGCGCGATCGTCACCCGCTACACGCTGCGCCTCGAGGACGTGCTGAAGGGCGGACGCGCGGCGGGTGAGTATCTCGTGCTGACGGAGCGAGGAGGAACGCTCGGCGATTCCGTGACGTACATCCCCGGCACTCCCCGATATCAGCCGGGAGAACGCTATCTGGTCTTCACCGAGCCCAATCGCGACGGCGACCCGGCCACGTACGGGATGGGACTGGGGCAGTTTTTCTTCGTTCCCCGCGCCGGACGGACGCTGTCCCTTCGCGCGGAGATCGAAGGCTTCAACCAGAATCTCGACGGCCACGTCGAGCAGGCGCGCGATGCGGCCGGATTTCTCGCCTACATCCGCGGCATCGTGGCGCAGGACATCGATCCTCGTCCCCGTTACTTCATCGACGACGCCGGCATGCGATTCCGGCCGCGCAGTGAAGGGAGCGTGCAGACGGAAGCCACGCGCGGGTCGTACCTGATGACCGAATCGGGACGGCCGTTCCGCTGGTCCAACCCATCGGCCACGTTCGTCAAAGCGGGGACGGCCGTCGGTGTGAACGGAGACAGCGCCGTCACCAAGGCCCTCGCGCAGTGGAACGGGACGGATTCGGACATCGACTACAAAGACGGCGGCCGGGACGACAGCGCCACGGGCGGCATCTCGGACGACGTCGATACCAGCGACGGCAAGAACGCCATCCTGTTCAACGATCCCAACAACCAGATCCCCAGCTCCGGCGTGGCCGGCATCGGCGGGATCACGGAAGGCGGCAACCCCTACACCCTGGGCGGCGAGATGTTCTGGGACATGCTCGAAGTGGACCTGGTGATGAACGACATCGACTTCCCGCAGAGCTGCTTCGACACGGTGATGACCCACGAGCTCGGCCACACCCTCGGCTTCCGCCACTCCAACCAGAACAGCACTAACGACGGCCCCTGCAGCGACATCGCCGTCTGCACCTCCAACGCCCTCATGAACTCCGTCGTCTCCTGCGGCTGGAACGGCGTGCTGCGGGAGTACGACCGCACCGCGGCCAACACCGTCTACGGAACCACCGTCTGCAACGTCCCGTCCATCACCGACCACCCGGAATCCGAAACGATCCGCGCCGGCCAGACCGTCTCCATGAGCGTCGAAGTGGCCGGCACCAAACCGTTCCAGTACCAATGGTACGAAGGGGAGAGCAAAGACATCAGCCGCCCCGTCGGATCGGACCGCTCGTCCTTCAAAACACTCCCGCTCACGGCCACCACTTCCTTCTGGGTGCGCGTGTCCAACACATGCGGCACCGCGGACAGCATGGCCGCGGTCGTTACCGTGATCCCGAAACCGCGCCGGCGGGCGGTGGGGCACCCGTAATACCCCCGTCATCCTGACAGGCTGTGAAGGAATCGAGTTTGGGCGCCAGAACACAGCGAGATGACGGCGTGCGCGATCTGTCGAGCGGCGAAGAACTCAAGCGGAGGGCGAGGGCCAAGACTAG